>Ga0209933_1000015_pt1 | contig 830671 bp, 774 predicted proteins | sample ThiBiot_300_biof_FD_183944 | JGI IMG/M metagenome (GOLD analysis project Ga0209933, IMG submission 183944) | Wastewater bioreactor microbial communities from Cape Town, South Africa - Thiocy_cont_300_biof (SPAdes) | ecosystem: Engineered > Bioremediation > Thiocyanate > Unclassified | place...
AGGCCGAGTAGGCGCCCTTGTGGTCGTTCGAGAACAGCCAACGCGCCGCGCGAGTGCTTGCGAGGCGCGCACAACTCAACGTGGGGTCACAGCGGCGCAGAAAAACTTCTGCCGCGCGGACTCCTAGGTGGTTGAAACCGGCACGTCGAGGCTCACTTTCACCGGGTCCATCGTCACCAGCGTGCGAAAGCGCTTGACGTTGTTGCTCTGGAAGAAAAGCTGGCGGCTCAGGGCGGTGTACTGCGCCATGTCGCGCACCACGAAGACCAGGATGAAGTCCCACTCGCCCGTCACGTAGTAGCACTGCTGCACCTGCGGGCAGTCGCGAAAGCTCTGCTTCATTGCGTCGAGCAGCTCGATCTGCTCGCTCTCGGTCTCCACTTCGGCCACGATGGTGAGCGGGTGGCCCAGCGCGGCGGGCGACAGCACCGCGCCGTAGCGCTGGATCACGCCCTCGTCGAGCATGCGCTTCAACCGCCGGTTGACGGCCGCCGTCGACAGATGCACCCGCTCGCCGAGTTCGCTCTGCGGCATGCGGCTGTTGGCCTGCACGAGTTCGAGAAGGCGAAGGTCGAGGGCGTCGAGAGGCGTCATGCGGAGATGGGGTGACGCAAAAACGTTGCGTCGAACGGCGCGATTTTGCGCACCTGTATCGCTGTGTTGTCAATAGCATCTCGCCATGAACCTTGCTGACACACCCTTGCGCGACGAACTGACGGGCTGGCGGAGACAACTGCACGCCATGCCCGAGACCGGCTTCGAGGAAGCGAAGACATCGGCCTTCGTGATCCGCGTGCTCAAGGCGTTGGGCCTGGAGGTGCACACCGGCATCGGCGGCACCGGCCTCGTCGCCAACCTGAGAGTGGGCGACGGCAGGGGCGTGATCGGCCTGCGCGCCGAGATGGACGCGCTCAACATCACCGAGCAGGCCGCCGGCCGCGCACATGTCTCCACGACGCCCGGCAAGATGCACGCCTGCGGCCACGACGGCCATATGTCGATCGTGCTCGGCGCGGCGCGCCTCCTGCGCGAGAGGCGCGACTTCGACGGCACCGTGCGCTTCATCTTCCAGCCTGCCGAGGAGCACGGCCGCGGCGCCAAGGCGATGATGGACGACGGCCTGTTCGAGCGCTTCCCGGTCGACGAGATCTACGGCCTGCACAACATGCCCGGCATGCGCGCCGGCACCATCGCCACGCGCGTGGGCGGCATCATGGCCAGCGAGGACAACTTCGTGATCCACGTGAAGGGGCGGGGCACGCATGCCGCGCGGCCGCACATGGGCATCGACCCGATCGTCATCGGGGCGGAGATCGTGCTGGCGCTGCAGACCATCGTGTCGCGCACGCTCGACCCTGGCGCTCAGGCGGTGGTCTCGTGCACCGAGTTCATCACCGACGGCATCCGCAACGCGATTCCGTCGAACGTGGTGATCAAGGGCGACACGCGCAGCTACGACCCGGCGGTGCAGCAGATGCTGGCCGAGCGCATGCGCGCCATCAGCGAAGGCATCTGCCGCCTGCATGGCGCCGAATCCGACTTCAGCTACACCCACGAGTTCGCGCCCACCGTGAACTGGGCCGAGTGCGTGCCCGTCGCGGTGGCCGCCGCCACGGCCGTCGTGGGCGCGGAAAACGTCGATGCCGATGTCGTGCCGCTGATGGCGTCGGAAGACTTCGGTGCGTTCCTGCGCAAGGTGCCGGGGGCCTTCGTGTTCCTGGGCAACGGCGCCGACGGCGAACCCGGCGGCACGCCGCTGCACAACAGCAGCTACGACTTCAACGACGAGGTGCTCGCGGCGGGCGCCTGCTATTTCGCGGAGATCGTGCGCATGCGCCTTCCCCGATCGACCGGCACCGGGAATTGAGCGACATGTTTTTCACCAACCCCCGCGCGAGTCGGCGCGCGTACGACGAATCCCTGCGCGAAGTGATGAGCATCGCGCGCGGCAGGCAGAGCCGGCAGTGGCTGTCGAGCTGGAACCGGCTTTCGCCGCAACCGACGCCGGCATGGTCGTTGCCCCGGCTCGCGGCGCGGCTTGGCATTGGCGGGCTCACCGTCAAGGACGAATCGAAGCGCTCGGCGCTCGGCAGCTTCAAGGTGCTCGGCGCGCCGGTGGCGCTGCTGCGGCTGGTGCTGCGCCGCTGGCCCGACCGCGAGTGGACGCCCGCCGACCTGCTGGCGGGCCGGCATGCCGGCGTGCTGCGCGACTTCGTGGTCGTCAGCGCCACGGACGGCAACCACGGGCGCGCGCTGGCCGCCGCGGCCCAGAGCATCGGCTGCCGCTGCGTGATCGTGCTGCATGCACAGGTGAGCGAGGAGCGCGAGACGCCCATCGCGCAACTGGGCGCCGAGATTGTCCGCATCGCGGGCAACTACGACGAGTCGGTGGCAGAGGCCGCGCGGCTTGCCGAAGCCAACGGCTGGGAGGTGGTTTCCGACACCTCCTACGACGGTTACGAGGAAGTGCCGCGCGATGTGATGCAGGGCTACGGCATCCTCGCCGACGAGTTGCTCGAGCACGCCGCCAACGATGCGCCGTGCCCGTTCACCCACGTCATCGTGCAGGGCGGCGTGGGCGGACTGGCGGCCGGCGTGGTCAGCCACTTCTGGGAACGTTATGGCGCCGCGCGCCCGGCCTTCGTCGTCGTCGAGCCCGGGCAGGCCGACTGCCTCCTGCAGAGCGCGCGAAGCGGCCGGCCGGCCCGTGCCACCGGTTCGGTCGATTCGGTGATGGCGGGGCTGGCCTGCGGCGAGACCTCGCCGCTCGCGTGGCGCTTCCTGCAGCCGGCGGTCGACCTGTTCATGACGGTGACCGATGCGCAGGCCGAGCAGGCGATGCGCACCCTCGCGGCCGGCGATGCGGGCGATGTGCCGGTGCTCAGCGGCGAATCCGGCGCGGCCGGCCTGGCGGCGCTGCAGGCGCTCGCGGCCGATGCCGAGGCGCGCCATGCCGCCGGTCTGGGCCCCGAGGCCCGCGTTCTGCTGGTAAACACCGAGGGCGCGACCGCGCCCGGCGTCTACCGCGCGATCACGGGGCTTTCGGGCGAGGAAGTGGTCGCGGCGCAGCAGCAGTGGCTGCTGTCGCACGGGCGCCGGTAGGCGCAAGCGCCGGCCGGCGCGTTGAGGCAACTGTCATCGACGGGCGTGATACTCGCGCGCCCCAATCCCCCGCATTGCTTCAACAAGGATCCCATGTCAGGACACGGCTTTCACGTGCACGGCCCGCACGACCACGAACTCGAACACGCCGCATCGGGCGGCCACGGCCATGGCGGTGCAGGCGCCCATGGCGACGGCGCGGCGGCGCAGTCCGGCGGCATGAACATGACCGGCAAGATCGCGGTGTGCACCGCGGTGATCGCCACCTTCGGCGCGATCTTCGCGTACATGGGCGGCGCCACCCAGGCCAACGCCGGGCTCTACAAGAACAACGCCGCCATCAAGAAGACCGAAGCGTCCAACCAGTGGAATTACTTCCAGTCGAAGAGCACCAAGCAGGCGCTGGCCGAGTTCGCGCGCGACACCGCGACCGACGACAAGCGCGCGGGCTGGCAGGCCAAGGTGAGCCGCTACGAGCAGGAAAAGACCGAGATCCAGGCCGCCGCGAAGAAGCTGGAAGAAGAGGCGAGCCGCTGGGACGCCCAGTCCGAAGAGCAGATGCACCAGCATCACCGCTGGGCCCAGGCGACCACCGTGCTGCAGGTGTCGATCGCGCTGGCGGCCATCGCCCTGCTCACCAAGAAGAAGTGGCTGGAGCGCGCGATGTTCGGCGTCGCCGCCGCGGGGTTCGTGGTGGGCGTGCTGGCCGCGCTGCACGTCTAGGCTCTAGGCCGACGCGCCTGCCGGGCTGCTCCAGCCGAAGAACCGCAGCACCTCGTCGCGCTGGCGCATCGCGTCGGCGCGGCCCAGCGCCATCAGCTCGCGGGTGTAGGCCGACTCGAACAGCAGGTAGCTTGCGAGCGCGCCGCCTTTCACGTCGGCCGCCACCCTGGAGCCGCCCAGCAGGTAGCGCACCGCGCCGGGCAGGGCGTCGACATGGCGCGCCGCGATCACGTCCAGGCGCTCCGACGGCGAGATCACCAACAGGTCCAGCGGGCGCAGGCCGCTCGACGCCCGCGCCGCCTCTGGAATGAGGCTCAGCGTGTGGTTCACGCGGTGCAGCCGCTCGATGTCGACCGCCAGCGCGTCCAGGAAGATGCTCGACAGCGCATGGCCCGCGATCTGCGCCATGGTCGGATAGCCGGTGTGGGTGTTCGGCCCCGGGGTTTCCAGCGGCTCGTGCATGCGGCCGGCGCCGATCACCACGATGCGTTGCGCGCCCAGGTGGATGGCCGCCGCGATGGGTGCCGACTGCCGCATCGAGCCGTCGCCGAAGTACTCGGTGTGGCCCTGCAGCATCGGCAGCGCGGTGGCCGGAAACACGAACGGAATGGCCGACGAGGCCAGCAGGTGCGCGTGCGTGATGCGGTCGCGCACGGAGATCCGCTGCGATCGCACCCAGGGCTCCATGGGCACGGCCGCCTCGAAGAAGGTGACGTGCTCGCCCGAGCTGTAGCTCGAGGCCGTCACCGCCAGCGCCTGCACGTGGCCGTCTTGCATGAGCTGCGGCAGGCGGTCGAGCAGCACCAGGCGCTGCAGCAGGTCGGCCAGCGGCGAGTTGTCCAGCAATGAACGGGGCCTGACGCGCATCCAGTTGGCCGCGTAGCGCCCGAGTCCCAGCAGCATGCGCCAGCGCGCGCCGCTACCGATGACGGAGAGCGAGTCGGCCTTGTAGACCTGCTCGGCGTGGAATTGACCCCAGACTTCGGCGATGTGTGCCACCACGTGGTCGAAGTTGTCGGCGCCGCAGGCCAGCGCGGCGGCGTTGATGGCCCCGGCGGAGGTGCCCGTGATGACCTGGAAGGGGTTGCCGGTGCCGGCGGCGGGGCCGGCTGCGCGCCGGATCTCTGCGATGGCCTCCAGCACGCCCACCTGGTAGGCGGCCCGGGCGCCGCCCCCGGTGAGCAGGAGGCCGGTGACGGGGCTTGTCTCTGGCATTTTTTGGTTATTGAGGAGCTGTTCGATGAAGGCTCGGAGAGCGCACTAGACTACCGGCCATTCAGGAGTTTGATCAATGGCACTCACCCCAGAAGGGCTGACGGACGCGCTCAAGGCCGTCGCGGACCCTAACACCGGCAAGGAATTCGTGGCGAGCCGGTCGCTCAAAAACCTCCAGGTCTCGGAGGGCGACGTGTCCTTCGACATCGAACTCGGCTACCCCGCGAAGAGCCAGCACGCGGCCATTCGCAAGGCGCTGGTGGCGGCTGCCAAGGCGGTGCCGGGCGTGGAGAACGTGTCGGTCAACATCGTCACCAAGGTCATCAGCCACGCGGTGCAGCGCGGCGTGCAGCTGATGCCCAACGTCAAGAACATCATCGCGGTGGCCTCGGGCAAGGGCGGCGTGGGCAAGAGCACCACGGCAGCCAACCTGGCGCTGGCGCTGGCGTCCGAGGGCGCCACGGTCGGCCTGCTCGACGCCGACATCTACGGCCCGAGCCAGCCCATGATGATGGGCATCGAAGGCCGCCCCGACAGCGCGGACGGCAAGACCATGGAGCCCATGGAGCGCCACGGCGTGCAGGTGATGTCCATCGGCTTCCTGGTCGACCAGGACCAGGCCATGATCTGGCGCGGCCCCATGGCCACGCAGGCGCTGGAACAGCTGCTGCGCCAGACCAACTGGAAAGACCTGGACTACCTCATCGTCGACATGCCGCCGGGTACCGGCGACATCCAGCTCACGCTGAGCCAGCGCGTGCCGATGACGGGCGCGGTGATCGTCACCACGCCGCAGGACATCGCGCTGCTCGACGCCAAGAAGGGCATCAAGATGTTCGAGAAGGTCGGCGTGCCGATCTTGGGCATCGTCGAGAACATGGCGGTGCACATCTGCTCGAACTGCGGCCATGCCGAGCACATCTTCGGCGCCGACGGCGGCAAGAAGATGGCGGCCGAATACCAGATGGAGTACCTCGGCGCGTTGCCGCTGGACATCAAGATCCGCCTTCAGGCCGACAGCGGCGCGCCCACGGTGGTGTCCGACCCCGAAGGCGACGTGGCGGGCATCTACAAGGCCGTGGCGCGCCGCGTGGCCGTGGGCATCGCCGAGAAGGCGAAGGACTTTTCCTCCAAGTTCCCCACCATCTCGATCAGCAAGAACACCTAGGCATGAACCTGCTCGCTTCGATGCGCTATCTGGTCGCGCTGAGCGAGCACAAGCATTTCGGCCGCGCCGCGCAGGCCTGCCACATCACCCAGCCGGCGTTGTCCAACGCGCTGCGCGCGCTGGAGAGCGAGTTCGGCGTCGTCATCGTCAAGCGCGCGCGGGTGTACGTGGGCCTCACGCACGAAGGCGAACGCGTGCTGGCCACCGCGCAGCGCATGCTGCGCGACAACGAGGTGCTGCTGCAGGAGCTGCGCAGCGAAGAGGGCGACCCGCACGGGCGCTTGCGCATGGCGGCCGTGCCCACGGCCATTCCGATGCTGTCGCGCTTCGCGGCCATGCTGCAGCAGCGGCATCCGGGCATCGTGCCCGCGGTGCTGTCGATGAGCTCGCAGGAGCTGGAAACGGGCCTGGAGAGCCTGTCGGTCGACCTCGCGCTCGGCTACACCGAGCGCATGCACCTGCCGGGCATCAAGCTCTCGGCCTGGCCGCAGAGCATCGAGCATTACTTCCTGCTGCGGCGCGCGAAGAAGGCGTCGGCCGACCAACTGCGCATCGGCAAGCCCATGCCCTGGGCCGAGGCCGGCCAGCTGCCGCTGTGCCTGCTCACGCCCGACATGCACAACCGCGCCATCATCGACCAGGCGCTGCGCGAAGCCGGCGTGCCGGTGGCGCCGGCCATCGAGACCAACTCGGTGCTGGCGCTCGCGCTGGCCGTGAGCGTGGGCACGGTCAGCAGCGTGCTGCCGGGCGCGATGGTGGCGGCGGTGCGCAGCCACCGCGAGCTGGAGGCGCTGCCGCTGGTGTCGCCCGAAGTGCGCACGCCCATCGGCTTCATGACGCAGGACGGCGTGCGAAGCTCGCGCGCGCTCGACGCCGCGCTGGCGTTCCTGCGGACACCCGAGTGGCAGGCGCAGGTGCAGCAGCACAGCGGGACGCTCGGCGGCACCTAGCGCCGCACTCATTCAAAACTTGAATCGGGCCATGCGCTGATCGAATTTGACGGCGCATGAAGCGCTCACTCACACTCCGCGGCCCGGATTCGGCAACAAATTACACATCCGGCGTACAAGGAGAAATATGGCAGGCTCATCTGCAGGCGTTCTCGAGGGAGATCGCATCGGCGGAAGCGGAGTGCAACAGCAACCCGGCTTCCTGGAAAAAGAACGCATCATCGCGGGCCCCGGTTTCAACCGCTGGCTGGTACCCCCGGCCGCACTGGCCATCCACCTTTGCATCGGCATGGCCTATGGCTTCTCGGTGTTCTGGCTGCCCTTGTCCAAGGCGCTGGGCACGGCCGGCACCGGCGCGCAGGCCTGCGCCAAGGACATGAGCTTCTTCGCGGAGCTGTTTGCCACCAACTGCGACTGGCGCGTGGCCACGCTGGGCTGGATGTACACGCTGTTCTTCGTCTTCCTCGGCTGCTCGGCGGCCCTGTGGGGCGGCTGGCTCGAACGCGCGGGCCCGCGCAAGGCTGGCGTGGTGTCGGCGCTGTGCTGGTGCGGCGGCATGCTGTTGTCGGCACTGGGCATCCACCTGCACCAGTTCTGGCTGATGATCCTCGGCTCCGGCGTGATCGGCGGCATCGGGCTCGGCCTGGGCTACATCTCTCCGGTGAGCACGCTGATCAAGTGGTTCCCTGACCGGCGCGGCATGGCGACCGGCATGGCCATCATGGGCTTCGGCGGCGGCGCGATGATCGGCTCGCCGCTGGCGGTCGACCTGATGAAGCGCTTCTCCACCGCCACCGACGTGGGCGTGATGCAGACCTTCGTGGTCATGGCCCTCGGCTACTTCGTCTTCATGATGGCCGGCGCGCTGGGCTACCGCGTGCCGCCCTCGGGCTGGAAGCCCGAAGGCTGGACGCCGCCCCCGGCGCAGACCAGCAACACCATGATCACCCAGCGCCACGTGCACGTGAAGAAGGTCTGGGGCATTCCCCAGTTCTGGCTCGTGTGGCTGGTGCTGTGCATGAACGTGAGCGCGGGCATCGGCGTGATCGGCATGGCTTCGCCCATGCTGCAGGAAGTGTTCGGCGGCGCGCTGATCGACCTGCCGGCCAAGTACGGCCAGCTCGACAAGACGCAGCTGGCAGCCATCGCGGTGGTGGCGGGCGGCTTCACGGCGCTGCTGTCGCTGTTCAACATCGGCGGGCGCTTCGTGTGGGCGAGTCTGTCGGACAAGCTGGGCCGCAAGCTCACCTACACGGTGTTCTTCGTGCTCGGCGCCGTGCTGTACGCGAGCATTCCCTCGTCGGCCGGCGCGGGCAGCAAGCTGCTGTTCGTGGGCGCCTGCTGCGTGATCGTGTCGATGTACGGCGGCGGCTTCGCCACGGTGCCGGCCTATCTGGCCGACCTGTTCGGCACGCAGTTCGTGGGCGCCATCCATGGCCGCCTGCTCACGGCATGGGCCACTGCGGGCATCCTGGGCCCGGTGGTGGTGAACTACATGCGCGAATACCAACTGGGCCTGGGCCTGCCGCGCGAGCAGGTCTACAACCAGACCATGTACATCCTGGTGGGCATGCTGGTGATCGGCTTCATCGCCAACCTGCTGGTGCGACCGGTGGCCGACAAGCACTTCATGACCGACGCCGAACTGGCCGTCGAGAAGAAGCTGGCGCACGAGAAGGCCTCGGCCGCCGAAGTGGGCAGCGGCTCGGGCCGCGCCGACACGGTGAGCCCGCTGGTGGTGGCGCTGGCCTGGGTGGCTGTGGGCATTCCGCTGGCCTGGGGCGTCTACAAGACGCTGATGAGCGCGGCCAAGTTCTTCAACTGACCGCCCGGCCAATCGATCAACGGCCCGAAGGCTGCGCCGCGAACACCTCGATCGCGGCCAGCCGGGCGACCGAACGGCCCGGCTTCACGTCGCCGGCCATCACCAGCCGGGCCATGCCGTTGCGGCCCAGCGGCGCGCCGTTGAGGCTGTAGGCGACCAGCGCCATGCGGTTGCCGGATTCGGGTGCGATCTCCGCCAGCGAGACCACCGCGCGGTAGCCGTCGCTGCCGACCAGCACCGCGTACATCGAGAGCACAGGGTTGCGCACCGCGGTGTCGGGCTTCAGGCCCACCGACGCATCGTTCAGCAGGGCCCACAGGCTCACGCCGGTGTAGCTGTTCGCGCCGACCGTCAGCGTGGCGACGGGCAGCGCCTGCAGCGCCGCGAGGTCGAAGCTCGCCCGCTTGCCGACGGCGCCCGAGACGGTGAATGAAGGCGAGATGCCTTCGCTGGCAGTGGCCGCAGCAGCCACGGCAGGCGCCGCGGGAGGCGAGCCGGTGGCACAGCCGCCGAGCATCGCGATCGCCATGACGACGACAGCGGCAGCGGCGCGGCAAGGCCGCTTCGAGGGCAGGAACAGTTTGCGGTCTTTCACGTGAACTCCTCGTTTTTCCAGGGCAGGGGCGTCGTATTCATTCTTGCATGACGCCGGTGGCCCGCCGCGGGCGGACAATGACGGCCCGCATTGGTTTACGCTTCGCGCCAACATGAAATCCAAAGTCCAGTTCCGCCTGCGCATCTACCGGGACGACGCCATCGCCATCGGCCCCGGCAAGATCGCGGTGCTCGAAGCCGTGGCCGAGACGGGGTCGATCTCGGCGGCGGCCCGCCTGCTCGGCATGTCGTACCGCCGCGCCTGGATGCTGATCGACGAAATGAACCAGGCGCTGGCCTCGCCCGCAGTGAACACGGCCGCCGGCGGTTCGCGCGGCGGCGGCACCGCGCTCACGCAGGTCGGCGAAGACATCGTCAAGCACTACCGCGCCATCGAAAACGCCGCGCGGCTGGCCGCGGCGGCCGACATCCGCGCGCTCACCCGCCTGCTCGCGCCATGAAGCCCGAAGCCCTGGAGCCCGTCGTCTGCCGCCCGGTCGGCGTGGTGCGCAGCCGCTTCACCGAAGCCGCCGGCATGCCGATCCAGACGGCCGGCGCGCCCGGCGAACCGGGTCGCCTCGAAGTCTTCGCCGAGTTCGCGCCGGGCCTGCGCGACATCGAGGGCTTCGACTACTTGATCCTCGTCACCCACCTGCACCAGTGCGCGCACGAGCGGCTGGAGGTGGTGCCCTTTCTCGACAACGCCTCGCACGGCGTCTTCGCCACGCGCGCGCCCGCGCGGCCGAACCGACTGGGCCTGTCGATCGTGCGGCTGCTGTCGGTGGACGGCACCACGCTGCACTTCAGCGGCAACGACATGATGGACGGCACGCCCGTGCTCGACATCAAGCCTTACGTGCCCAGGTTCGACGTGCGCGAGACCGAACGCGTCGGCTGGTTCGGCGCCCGGCTCGATCAATTGCCGAGCACGCGCTCCGACGACAGGATGGGCTGATCGGGCGCCGCGTCCGCCGCCGGCAGCGCGGGCGGCGAGGCGTCTCCCTGCCAGCACGACCACACGCTCTGCGACAGCAACTCGCGCGCCGGCGGCGGCGCTTCCTTGATGCTGCCGATGCTGATGAAGCCCGCCAGGTACTCGCCCGGCAGCACGCCCACCTGGCGCGAAAGCGTCTCGTCGAAGCAGCGCTCGCCGCTCAGCACGATGGCGCCGTAGCCCAGCTGGTGCGCGGCGCTCAGCATGTTGCCCAGCGCCGCGCCGGCACTGAGCCACTGCTCGCGCGCCGGGATCTTGCTGCGCTCGCGCGGCGACACCACGAAGCCCAGCAGCAGAGGCGGGCGGGTGGCGTGCTCGCGCGCCTTCTTGAGGTCGGCCGCGCTGGCGAGCGGATCGCGCCGCAGCTTTTCCTGCTCGAAGCACCAGGCCAGCGCCTCGCGGTTCTGTGGGCGGAACTCGATCACGCGCCACGGATGCAGCCCGCCGTGGTCGGGCGCGCGCAGGCCGGCCTGCAGGATGCCGTCGAGTTCATCGGGGTTGGGGGCGGGTGGCTGCAGCCTGCGCGGCGACACGGAACGCCGCGTCAAAAGCACCTCGAGGATGCGTTCCGCACCCGTCATGTGCCGCCACATGCGAGTCACTGTCCCAGGCGGTCGGCGTACACCGCCTTGCGGCGCAATACTTCGCCGATGTCGTTGGCGTCGGCCTCGGCCACCAGGAAAGACTGGCTTTCGCCGTCGGGCGCGGTGATGGACAGCACGAAGCCGGCGGCGTCCATGGCGCGCTCGATGCGCCACTCCTGCACCTGCGTCACGTGGCGAAGCTCCGGCCTGCCGGAGATCGAACGGACAACGGTGTCGTGGGCGGATGGGCGCATGGGTTCCAGGGTGTCCAACGCTATATCCGCCAGTATATGAAGACTCATCGGTTTGCGCACCCCCGTGAGAACCTTAGGGCTCAGCGTGTAACAATCGCCGCCGTATTTCAATGAACACGACGAATTCACTCATCGCTTCGACCGACTGGTTCCCCCTGGTGCTGTCGCTCAAGGTGGCCGCCGTGGCCACCGTGCTGGCGCTGGTCATGGGCGTGGCACTGGGCTGGGTGTTCGCGCGCAAGCGCTTCTTCGGCCGCACCGTGCTGGAGGCCGTGTTCATGCTGCCGCTGGTGCTGCCGCCCACCGTCATCGGCTATGCCATCCTGGTGGCGGCCGGGCGCCGCAGCCCGCTGGGCGCGTGGCTGCGCGAGCACCTCGACTACACCATCATCTTCAGTTGGCACGGCGCGGTGGTGGCCTCCGCCGTGGTGGCGCTGCCGCTGGTGCTCAAGTCGGCCAGCGCCGCGTTCTCGGGCGTGGACCGCTCGCTCGAAGCGGCGGCCAGCACGCTGCGGCAGTCGCCGTTCTCCGTTTTCCTGCGCGTCACGCTGCCTCTGGCGTGGCCCGGCATCCTGGCCGGCACGCTGCTGGCCTTCGCGCGCGCCATGGGCGAGTTCGGCGCCTCGCTGATGGTGGCCGGCTCCATTCCCAAGCAGACCCAGACCCTGTCGATGGCCATCTACGACGCGGTGCAGGCCGGGCACGACGACCTCGCGCTGCTGCTGGTCATCGTGACTTCCGTGCTGTCGATCACCGTGCTGGTGCTGTCGAACCGCTTCTTTTCGCTTCGCTGATTGTTTCCGTGCTTCGTCGTTCATCATTCTTATAAGGAGTTGCCATGCGTCCGTTCCGTCTCTTGTCCCTCGTCGTCGCCCTGGCCTTGCCGCTGGCCGCCGCCGCGCAGCAGATCACCGTGTCCGCCGCCGCCAGCCTGACCGACGCGTTCAAGGAAATCGGCCCCAAGTTCGAGGCCGCCAAGTCGGGCGCCACCGTGCGCTTCAACTTCGCCGCCTCGGGCGTGCTGCTGCAGCAGATCGGCCAAGGCGCGCCGGTGGACGTGTTCGCCAGCGCCGACCAGGACACCATGAACCGCGGCGTGGAGCAGAAGGTCATCGACACCGCCACGCGCAAGGACTTCGTCACCAACAGCCTGGTGCTGGTCGAGCCCGCCACGGGCGCCGTGGGCGTGAAGACGCTGCAGGACCTGAGCGGCGCCAGCGTCAAGAAGATCGCCGTGGGCAAGGTTGCGACCGTGCCGGTCGGCCGCTACACCAAGCAGGTGCTCGACGGAGCCAACCTGTGGACCGCGCTCGAGCCCAAGTTCGTGCAGGCCGACAGCGTGCGCCAGGTGCTCGACTACGTGAGCCGCGGCGAGGTCGAGGCCGGCTTCGTCTACCGCACCGACGCGGCCGTGGCCGGCGACAAGGTCAAGATCGCCTTCACGCCCACCGGCCACACGCCCGTGACCTACCCCATCGCCGTGGTGGCCGACAGCAAGCAGAAGGCGCTGGCCGGCGACTTCATCGCGTTCCTGTCGACGCCCGCCGCGCAGGAAGTGCTCACGCGCTACGGTTTCGGCAAGCCATGATCGACGTCGATCTGAAGCTCTCGGTGCAGGACGGGGCACGCCGCTTCGACCTGGCCGTGCGCTTTCAGACCGACGTGCCTTTTGCCGCGCTCTACGGCCCGTCCGGCGCGGGCAAGTCGCTCACGCTGCAGGCCATCGCGGGCCTGCTGCAGCCGACCGCGGGTCATGTGCGGCTCGACGGTCGCACGTTGTACGACGCGGCGCAGGGCATCGACGTGCCCGCGCCCGAGCGCCGCATCGGCTATCTGTTCCAGGACTACGCGCTGTTCCCGCACCTTACGGTGCGCCAGAACGTCGGCTTCGGCCTGACCGCCTGGCAACGCCGCAAGCCGTCCGCGAGGGATGCCGAGCGCGTGCAGGCGCTGCTGGACAGCTTCGGCCTCGCGGCGTTGGCAGACAGCCGCCCGCGCAACCTCTCGGGCGGCCAGCAGCAGCGTGTGGCGCTGGCACGCGCGCTGGCCTGCGAGCCGCAGGTGCTGCTGCTCGACGAGCCCTTCGCGGCGCTCAACCCCATGCTGCGCACCGAACTGCGCAACGAGCTCGCGCAAGTGCGCAAGCAGTGGGGCATTCCGGTGCTGATGATCACGCACGACATCGAGGACGTGCTCGCGCTGGCCGACGTGGCCTTCGTCTACAAGGACGGCCAGGTGGTGCGCGAGATCGACCTGCACAGCGCCGACAGCCGCGACTTCGCGCTGCGCGACATCGCGGGCGTGCAGGAGGTCGAGGACACGCCGCTGCGCAGCAAGCTGCGCGGGTTGCTGATGCAGGATGCGCGCGGCTGACGCCCGTGTATCGCATAAGCGATACACTTTGGCGATGAAAACCGCCACCATCCCTTCCGTGCGTGTCGAGCCCGAATTCCGGGACGAAGTCGAGCAGGTGCTTGGCGAAGGCGAGTCCTTGTCCCAGTTCGTCGAGGCGGCGGTGCGCGCCTGTGTTTCCCAGCGAAAGAGCCAGGCTGAGTTCGTGGCGAGGGGCATGAAGTCGCTGGCGGATGCGCGTCGCGGCGGGGACTACGTCGATGCGGGCGAAATGGTGCATCGCCTCAAGGCAAAGCTCGACTCGGCGAAGAAGCTGCAACACGCTCCGCGCCGGTGAGCTACACGGTCCGGTTCACGCGCCAGGCAGCCGAAGACCTGGAGCGGCTGTTCGACTTCGTTCTTCAGCGAGAACTCGAAAGGGGCGGCGACCTGGCGCTGGCCGAGCGGGCTCTAGAGGCCATCGAGCACGGCATTGCCGCCTTGGCGTTTTCCCCGTTCACTTGCCGCAAGGCGGGCGACAGCCCCTTCATCCGCGAACTCGTGATCCCGTTCGGTGCCAGCGGTTATGTTGCGTTGTTCGAAATAGAGGCGAGCGACTCGATCGTCGTGGCCGCCGTCAGGCATCAGCGAGAGGACGACTACCACTGAGTCGGTCCGGGCCGCTCTCATCTGCCTGAGCAGCCGGCGCGGCGCCCCGTTCATTTCCATTTTGAATCGACGCATACGCCGATCCAATTTGACGGCCGCTCCTCGCGCGCGAACACTCCCGGCATGAGCGAGCAGAAGATCGAGTTTTACAAGGGCCCCGCCGGCGGCTGGGGGGCCTTGCGCAGCGTCACCAACGCGCTGCTGCGGCAGGACATTCCCATCAAGGGCGCGAAGACGCTGCTTTCGGCCAACCAGCCCGACGGCTTCGACTGCCCCGGCTGCGCCTGGCCCGACCGCAACCATGCCTCCACCTTCGAGTTCTGCGAGAACGGCGTCAAGGCCGTGGCCGCCGAGGCCACCGCGCGCCGCGCCGGCCCCGAGCTGTTCGCGAAGCACACCGTGGCCGAGCTGGCCCAGCAGAGCGACTTCTGGCTCGAAGACCAGGGGCGCCTGACGCACCCCATGGCCTATGACGCAGCCAGCGACAAGTACGTGCCCATCGAATGGGACGACGCCTTCGCGCGCATCGCGCAGCACCTGAACGCGCTGCCCGACCCGAACCAGGCCATCTTCTACACCTCGGGCCGCGCGAGCAACGAGGCCGCCTTCCTGTATCAGCTGTTCGTGCGCGAGTACGGCACCAACAACTTTCCCGACTGCTCGAACATGTGCCACGAGCCCAGCGGCAGCGGCATGCGCCCGCAGCTCGGCGTGGGCAAGGGCACGGTCACGCTCGACGACTTCGAGAAGGCCGACGCCATCTTCATCTTCGGCCAGAACCCCGGCACCAACCATCCGCGCATGCTGGGCGAGCTGCGCGCGGCCTCCAAGCGCGGCGCGCGCATCGTGAGCTTCAACCCGCTGCGCGAGCGCGGCCTGGAGCGCTTCGCCGATCCGCAGGACAAGCTCGAGATGGCGACCATGGGCTCCACGCCCATCAGCACGCACTACTTCCAGCTGCGCGTGGGCGGCGATTTCTCCGTCATCAAGGGGATGATGAAGCACGTCATCGAGCGCGAGGACGCGGCCGTGGCGCGCGGCGAGCCCTCGGTGCTCGACCATGATTTCATCGCCACCCACACCATCGGCTTCGAGTCGCTGGCGGCCGACCTGCGGGCCGAGTCGTGGGACATCCTGGTGCGCGAGGCCGGCCTGAGCGAGGCGCAGATCCGCGCCGCCGCCGACGTGTACCTGGGCGCCAGGCGCGTCATCGCCTGCTGGGGCATGGGCATCACGCAGCACCAGCATTCGGTGGCCACCATCCAGATGATCGGCAACTGGCTCATGCTCTGCGGCCACATGGGGCGCGAGGGCGCGGGCGCCTGCCCGGTGCGCGGGCACAGCAACGTGCAGGGCGACCGCACCATGGGCATCTGGGAAAAGCCGCCGGCGGCGCTGCTCGACCGGCTGCAGAAGGTGTTCGACTTCGAGCCGCCGCGCCAGAACGGCGTGGACACGGTCGAGGCCATCCGGCTCATGCTCGACGGCAAGGGCAAGGTGTTCTTCGCGCTCGGCGGCAACTTCGCGGCCGCCACGCCCGACACCTACCAGACCTGGAAGGGCCTGCAGCAGTGCGACCTGACGGTGCACGTGACCACCAAGCTCAACCGCAGCCATGTGATCCACGGGCGCGAGGCGATCATCCTTCCGTGCCTGGGCCGCACCGAGATCGACATGCAGGCCAACGGCCCGCAGGGCGTGACGGTGGAAGACTCGATGAGCATGGTGCACATCTCGATGGGCATCAACCCGCCCGCGTCGGAGCACCTGCTGTCCGAGCCGGCCATCGTGGCGCGCCTCGCGGCCGCCACCATCGGTGCGCGCAGCAAGACGCCGTGGCTCTGGCTGGTGGAAGACTACGCACGCATTCGCGACAAGATCGAAGCCGTGTTCGACGACTTCAAGGACTTCAACACCCGCGTGGCGCACCCCGGCGGCTTCCGCCTGCGCAACACCGCGAGCGAGCGGGTGTGGAACACCGCGTCGAAGAAAGCCGTGTTCTTCACCCATGCCGTGCCGCTGGACACCCATTCGCACCGCGCCCGCGCGCGCTTCGCGAAGAAGGGCGACACCATCGTCTTCACGCTGCTGACCACGCGCTCGCACGACCAGTACAACACCACCATCTACGGCATGGACGACCGCTACCGGGGCGTCTTCGGCCAGCGCCGCGTGGTCTTCATCAACAAGGAAGACATCCGCAAGCTGGGCATGAAGGACGGCGACTGGGTCGACATCCAGACCGTGTGGAGCGACGGCCAGGAACGCCGCGCCGATCGCTTCAAGCTGGTGGCGTACGACATTCCACGCGGCAATCTCGCGGCCTACTACCCCGAGACCAATCCGCTGGTGCCGCTGTCGTCGGTGGCCGAGAACGCGGGCACGCCGACCTCCAAGTCCATTCCCGTGGTGCTGTCGTTGCATGCGGCGCCTGCCCCCGAGCCGGCGGACGCTGATACCGTGGCGGCATGACCGCCGCCTCCTTCGACGCCGATTCCTTTTCCATTGCCATCCTGCGCGCACTGGCCGACGCGCCGGGCGAGGGCGGCATGTCGCTGCCGCGCCTGGGCAAGCGGCTGGGGCAGGGCGCAAGCGTGGTCATGCGCCAGCTCACGCTGATGGGCGATGCATCCATCGGCGGCGTGCGCGGGCCCGGCTGGGTGCGCGTGGTGCAGCTGGACGACCGCTGGGTCGCGCACCTCACCGACGCCGGCCGCGCGCTGGCCGAGACCCTGCCGGCTGACGAAAACCCCGGCTGAGCGGACAATGGCCGCGGCCATGCAAGACGACCCCACCATCACCGAATCCGATTCCCTGCCGCCGCTCGCGCGGCACGCGGTGCATGTGTTCGGCGAACGCGGCCTCGCGCCCGAGGGCGTGGTGCGCGACGACACCCTGGCGTCCGAAGTGCCGGTGGCCCTGGTGTTCAACGGCGTCTCGCACGCGGTGATGATGGCCACGCCGCAAGACCTGGAAGCCTTCGCGCTCGGCTTCGCGCTGAGCGAAGGCATCCTCGACAGCGCCGCCGATTGCCGGGGCATCGACGTGCGGACGGTCGACGCCTCCGACGCGGGCTTGCCAGAAGGCATGCCCGGCATCGAGGTGCAGCTGGAAATTTCCACACGCAGCTTCGAACGCCTGAAGGACCGCCGCCGCAGCCTCGCGGGCCGCACCGGCTGCGGCGTGTGCGGCGTCGAGAGTTTTGCGGGGCTCGACCTCACGCCGCAGCGCGTGCCGCAACGCGACTGGATCGAACGCATCGACCTGGCGACAGTGCTTCGCGCCTTCGCCGCCATGCCCCCGCGCCAGACACTCAACGCCGAAGCCGGGGCGATCCACGCCGCCGCGTGGGCCACGGTCGACGGCGAGCTCACGGACCTGATGGAAGACGTCGGCCGCCACAACGCGCTCGACAAACTGCTCGGCAAGCTCGCGATGGCAGGGCGACTCGAAGAGCCGGGCTTCGTGTTGATGTCCAGCCGGGGCAGCCACGAACTGGTGCGAAAGTGCGCGCGCCTGGGCATCGCGGCGATGGCGACCATCTCCGCACCGACCTCGATGGGCGTGCGCATGGCCGAACTCTGCGGCCTGCGCTTCTGGGGCCTGTGCCGCGCGCCGCGCGGGGTGCTCTACGCCGGCGGACTGAACCACGGCAACTGACGTGCCGCTAGCGCCCGACCGCCGGGCGCTGATAACAAGTGGCCGATTCTTGTTAATTCCGACGCCGTTGGGCAGTGCAACGGTGTTGCATATCTAACGAAATCTCCAGGAATTCTCCAAGTCACTTTTGGCCACAAATGTGCAGCCAAACGCGACATGACAATCCGCGCCCGCAGCGTATTCCTCGCTGCATTCGTGCGCCGCAATCGCTGCGGGAAACGCATGGGAAGCCGGTCGACAGCCACTTCGGCCGGCGGCACGGAGAAATCGAGGAGGAAGCCGCACCAGAGAAAGACCGACATCGCATACCCAATCAGCCACAACAGATCACACACAAGATTTCATGAAAAACAAGATTCTCTTTTCGCTCTCATTGCTGTCACTTGGCCTTCTTCACGCTTGCGGTGGAGGCAGCGGTGGTGGCGGCAGCGGCATGCCGCTGGGCATCGTCCCGCCCAGCGCGCCGTCCCCGATGGCGGAGGCGGCCGCACCGGTGCCTGCCGCAGCGGATTCCGGCTCCGTATCGGCGCTCTTCGTTCGTGCCGAGCGTGCACGCTACCTGCTGCTCGGCGTGGGCGCGCAATCGTTCGGCGTGCTGTCGCAAAGCGAGCAGGCGGCCAGCGGCGCGATGACCCGCCTGAACGACAACACACTGACGGGATCGAGCGCGACGAAGGAAATCAATGGCGACGCGAACTTCGCGATCGGCCGTTGGACCGCCGGCACGGTCACGCGCAGTTCGGGCGCGGAGACCCTGACGGGAGCCGACAACCGCGCGTATCACTACCTTGCCTTGAACGAACTGAAGACCCTGCCTGCCAGTGCGACCACCACCTGCGACGCGGGCGTCTTCACCAGTCCTACGTACGTGGGCGGCGGCAGTGGGGCCGCGGCCAACAGCGGTGCTGCAAGCGGATCTTCGACGCTGGCATTCGGCAGCGAAGGCGCGGTCGTCGCCGGCACCGTCAAGGTGACTGTCGGCGATGCCGCCGGCTCGGTGAATTTCGACACCAAGGTCAAGTCGCCATCGAGCACGTCGGTGACCGGCAGCTTCCTGAGTGCCGGGGCGGGCGCCGGCATCACGCTGGGCGATCACGGCGGCGGCGCTTACGCGATCGCGGTCGGCTATTCGGCAACGCTTCCATCCGGTGCGCGGTATATGGGCGTCGCTAAATTCCGCTGCGCTTGAGATCGTGAACAGAGGGCCGGGGTGACCGCATTGCCGCGGTCATCGCCGGCTCCAGTCAGGGGCCGAATTTCCTGGCCATTTCGTGGCTGTCAGGCAGAAAGTCGGCCATTCACCCCAGCCTCAGCACCGCCTCGGCCACAGCCTCGATCCCCTGATCCGACAGGTCAGCCGCCGACACTCCCCGGCGCTGGGCCCATGCCTTGAAGTGCACCTCCTGCGACTTCTGGTAATGCGGGTCGTAATGCAGTGCCATCAACTCCGCAAACAGATGCGGCAGATCCGCCTCATGCGCCCACTGCTGCCAGCGCGCCACTGTCTCCTTGCCCTGCAGTTCCTTCAGCGCCCCCAGCTTGTCGGCCAGCGCGTCGCGGTCGTCGCCCAGGTAGGCGTAGTCGCGCAGCAGATACGCCAGCCGCGCCTCGGGCGTGGCGCACACCTCGATGCACTGCGCGGCGCGCATCCGCGCCACCAGCGACAACGGCAGCGACAGCCGTCCGATGCGGATGCTCTCGCCCTCCACATACAGCGGGCGCGAAAGATCGACGCCTTCGAGTACCGCCGCGATCAGCGTCTCGAAGTGTTTTTGCGAAGGCTGCGGCACACCCGGCAGCGAGCCGAGCAGCGATCCCTTGTGGCTCGCGAAGTCTTCCAGGTCGAGCACCTGCGCGCCACGCGCGGCAAGCGCATGCAGCACGCGCGTCTTCGCGCTGCCGGTGGCGCCGCAGATCACGCGCAGATCCAGCTTGGGCGTCAGCGCGTCGATCTGCGAAATGACGTGCCGGCGAAAGCTCTTGTAGCCGCCCGCGAGTTGCTGCGCGTCCCAGCCGACGAGGCGCAGCCAGGTGACCATCGATCCGCTTCGCATGCCGCCGCGCCAGCAGTAGACCAGTGGCTTCCAGTTCTCGGGCCGGTCGGCCAGCGTGTCGCGCAGGTGCCGCGCGATGTTGGCCGCGACCATCGCACCGCCGATGCGCCGCGCCTCGAAGGCGCCGGTCTGCACGTAGACGGTGCCGACGATGCGGCGCTCCTCGTCGTCGAGCACCGGGCAGTTGATGGCGCCGGGAATATGGTCGAGCGCGAACTCGGCCGGCGAGCGGGCGTCGATCAGCGTGTCGAAGGCGTGGCGGTCGCCGACCCGCACGGGCTGGCGATGACTCATGGCAGGAACCTCATGCCTCGATTGTCAGGCGTATGCAGGTCCGAGGCCACGGCGCAGGCGGACGCTCGCAAAGTCGACAAAAGTCACCAGCACGAACATCGCGATCAGCACCGTCATCGCCTGCTGCTGCTGGAAGATCGACAGGTGAAAGTACAGCAGCTGCCCCAGGCCGCCGCCGCCCACGAAGCCCAGCACCGCCGCCATGCGGATGTTCATTTCCCAGCGGTAGAGCGCGTAGGCCACCCACTGCGGCAGCACGATGGGCAGGCTGGCGTAGCTGAAGGCGGCGATGGGGCCGGCGCCCGAGAGCGTCAGCGCGTGCTCCGGCTCGCGCGGGGCGTTTTCCAATGCCTCGGCGAACAGGCGCCCCAGCACGCCCGTGGTGTGCAGCGCCAGCGCCAGCGCACCGGCGAAAGGGCCGATGCCGGCGGCCAGCACCATCAGCGCCGCCCACACCAGTTCAGGCACGCTGCGCAGGAAGTTGAGCACGAAGCGCGAGCCGTGGCGCAAGGCGCCGCCCGCGCGCCCCGAAGCCGGCAATGCCAGCACCGCACCGGCAATGGCCGCGAGCACGGTGCCGAGCGCGGACACGGCCAGGGTCTGCAGCGCGCCCTTGCCCACCTTTGCGAGAAAGTCGGGCGACATGTCGGGCGGGAAGAATTCGGTGATGAACTTGCCCATGAGCTTCAGCGAGTCCGCCGAGCCCAACGCCCGGTAGTCGATGCCCAGATAGACAAAGCTCGCCACCACCGCCGCGCCGATCAGCAGCAGCGCCAGCCGGCATCGCCAGCATGGCGGCGGTCTTGAGGGCAGCGCGCGTGCGGTCGTCGTCATGCCAGCAGCCTCCGCAGCGCATTGCTCAGCAGGTCCGCCAGCAGCACCAGCGCCAGGAACACCAGAAGGATGCTGCTGGCTTCGCCGCCGTTGAGCATCTTCATCGACTGGTCCATCAACTGCCCCAGCCCGCCCGCGCCTACGAAACCCATCACCACCGACGCGCGTACCGCGCACTCCCAGCGGTACACGGTGTACGAGGCCAGCTCCTGCGCGGTGTTCGGCAGCAGGCCGTAGCAAAGCGCCGCGAGCCGGCCGCTGCCGCCCTCGAGCAGGGCGCGCGCGGGCCGGGTGTCGGTCGATTCGAGGATTTCGGCGTAGACCTTGCCCAGCATGCCGCCATAGGTGATGGCCAGCGCCAGCACGCCCGCGGCGGGGCCGAGCCCGAAGACGCGCACGAACAGCAGCGCCCAGACGATTTCCGGAATCGCGCGCAGAACCATCAGCAGCCATCGTGCGGCCTGCCGCACGATGCCGGCCCGCACGCGGCCCGGCCCTGGGCCGATGCGCGAGACTGAAAGCGCGCGCGTGGTCACGAAGCCCAGCGGCGCACCGATCAGCAAGGCCAGCGCGATGCCGGCCGTGGCCATGGCCAGCGTCTCCAGCGTGGCCTTCAGGAGCAGCGCGAGAAAGGCGGGCGAGCCGTCGGGCGGAAAGAAGCCCGCCAGGAAGCCGCCGATGACCGCGAGATTGCCGCTGGTGAACAGCGCCCACGGATTGAACTCGGACAGCGCCAGCATCGGCCATGCGATGACCAGCGCGGCAAGGCAACCGGCCAGCCGCCGCATGGCTTGCGGGTCGCGCCGGATGACGGCGGAGGGGGCGGCCGTGCTCAAGGGCAGTCCGGACGAAGAAAAGTCGCTTCGGCTGCGACGGGCTGCGCCGATTTCTGCACCGCCACGCCACCCTCGCTCGCATAGAGCGCATCGAGCATCGCGGCCGTCACCTGGCCGGCGGGCAGGTCGAACACCACCAGCCCGTTGCGCATGCCGACGATGCGCGGAAACCAGCGCAACGCCAGGTCGACCGCGTGCAGCGAAGCCATCAGCGTGGCACCTGTCGACTCGCTCTGCGCGACCAGTTGGCCGATGGCGGCGTCGGCCAGGGTGGGGTCCAGCGCCGACACGGGCTCGTCGGCCAGCAGCAGGGCGGGGCGCTGGTACAGCACGCGCGCAATGCCCACGCGCTGCAACTGGCCGCCCGAGAGCCGGTCGCAGCGGTCGAACAGGCGGTCTTCCATGGCCAGCCGCGAGAGCGCTTCATGCGCGCCGGCGATGTCCGACGGATGCAGCAGCGAGCCCAGCGCGCGCAGCGTCGACCACTCGCCGAGCCGGCCCGCGAGCACCGCGGTGACCACGCGCAGGCGCGGCGCGATCGGCGGCGACTGGTGCACCGTGCCGATGCGGGCACGCAGCTTCTTCAGCGCCGCCGCCTGCAACTGCCACGGCCCTGCGCCCAAGAGCCGCACTTCGCCTTCGCCGGGCCGGAGCGCCGCGCCCAGCACGCGCAGCAGCGTGGTCTTGCCGGCGCCCGAAGGCCCGATGACGGCGATGCGCTCGCCATCACGGGCGGACAGCGTCACACCGGCGAGCGCGCGATGGCCGTTGGGGTGAACGACGCCCGCGCCTTCCAGCGAAAAACTCATCCGCGCAGGCTCACTTGATCAAACCCGCCGACTTGCCCGCCGTCTCGATGCCGTCGTAGTTGGACGACTTGGTCGGAATGAACTTGCTCGCGCGCTGCAGCGCCATGATTTCCTTGTGCGCCGGGTTGGCCGGGTCGAGCTTGAGGAAAGCGTCGGCCAGCTTCCTGGTGAGCGCGGGGTCGAGGCCGGGGCGCACCGTCCAGTTGTAGTCGTAGTAGGTCGGCGTGGTCGCGAGCACGCGCACCTTGGCGGCGTTCGGATTCTTGGCCTCGACCAGCTTGTCCCACACCGATGCGTTGAGCACGCCGGCCTCGGCGCGCGACGCGGCCACGAAGGCCACCGTGGCGTCGTGCGCGCCGGAGAACGCGACCGTCTTGAAGTCCTTCTCGGGGTTGATGCCTGCCTGCAGCAAGAAGTAGCGCGGCATCAGGCTGCCCGAGGTGGAAGAAGGCGCGCCGAAGGCGAAGGTCTTGCCCTTCAGGTCGGCCAGCGTCTTGGCGGTGCTGTCGACCGGCACGATGAACTTGCTGGTGAACACCTCGTCTTCCGCGCGCTGCACGATCGGCACCGCGCCGCCGTTGGTGCGGATGCGCGCCTGCACGAAGGTGAAGCCGCCGAGCCACGCCAGGTCGATCTTGTTGGTGGCCAGGCCCTCGACCACGGCCGCGTAGTCGGTCACGGGCGTGAACTGCACGTCCATGCCGGTTTCCTTCTTCAGGTAGTCGCCCAGCGGCGTGAACTTGCGCTGCAGCTCGGTGGGCGCCTCGTCGGGAATGGCCGAGACGCGCAGCACGCCCTGGGCGAAGGCACCGAGGCTGGCGGCGGAGAGGCTCAGGGCAAGAGCCAGTCGGGTGAATGTCTTTTTCATCATGGATGCGCCTCTGGGACGTGCGGGATAGGAAGGGACGGGATTGTAGAAAGCAAAGGCGATTCGATAATCGCCCCATGAACCCAACGCTCATGAACCCGCTCGCGCCACTGCGCCTCACGAGTTTTTCGCACGGCGGCGGCTGCGGCTGCAAGATCGCGCCCGGCGTGCTGTCGCAGATTCTCAAGAACCACGCGGGCGGCATGATCCCGCCCGAACTCATGGTGGGCATCGAGACCGCGGACGACGCCGCGGTCTACAAGCTCAACGACCAGCAGGCGCTGATCGCGACCACCGACTTCTTCATGCCCATCGTGGACGACCCGTACGAGTTCGGCCGCATTGCCGCGACCAACGCGATCAGCGACGTCTACGCCATGGGCGGCCGGCCGATCATGGCGCTGGCGCTGGTTGCCATGCCGATCAACCAGCTGCCGGTGGAAGTCATCGCCGACATCGTGCGCGGCGGCCAGGACGTGTGCCGCGCCGCGGGCATTCCGATTGCCGGCGGTCACACCATCGATTCGGTCGAGCCGATCTACGGCCTCGTCGCGATGGGCCTCGTGCACCCCGACCGCGTGCGCCGCAACGCCGACGCGAAAGCCGGCGACGTGCTGGTGCTGGGCAAGCCGCTGGGCGTGGGCGTGCTGTCGGCGGCGCTCAAGAAAGAGCAGCTGTCCGGCATCGGCTACCGCCAACTGATCGAGAACACGACCAAGCTCAACACCCCCGGCATCGCCCTCGCGGCGCTCGACGGCGTGCATGCGCTGACCGACGTGACGGGCTTCGGCCTGGCCGGCCACACGCTCGAACTCGCGCGCGGCGCCAAGCTCAGGGCGGTGATCGAATGGTCGAAGGTGCCGCTGCTCGACAACGTGGTGGTGATGGCCGCCGAGGGCATGGTCACCGGCGCCTCGGGCCGCAACTGGGCCGGCTACGGCGCCGACGTGGAACTGGCACCCGGCCTGCATCCCACCGCGCAGAACCTGCTGAGCGATCCGCAGACCTCGGGCGGCCTGCTCGTGAGCTGCGCGCCGGAAGCGGTCGGCGCGGTGCTGAAGATCTTCCGCGACGAGGGCTTCGGGCAGGCGGCGGTCATCGGCCGCGTCGAGGCGGGGGAGCCTTCGCTGCGCGTGGTGCCCTAGGCGCCCGTTCAAAAACGGCGGAAGGAGGAAGGAGTCGAACCTTCCCGGCGACGACTGGCGCCACCCACCGGGTTTGAAGCCCGGCCGCCCCAGCAGGGACGATCTCCCCCCATGATTCATCGCGTCGTTCACGGCCTCGCCCCGAACAACGACGTATCGGGCCGCAGCAGGTGCGCATCCTTCACGCGCCGCGTCAGCCCCACACGATCGAAAAACTCCAGCAGCTGGATCGCGCGCTTGCGCCCCAGGCCCGTCGCGTCCCTGAAGCTTGCAGCCTGCAGACCTTCCGGACCATCGAGGCAATCCCGCGCGATCGCGGCCAGCCGCTCGATGGTCGCCAGCGGATAGTACAAGTCCTTCACCACCTGAAAGGCCTCTCCCCGGCGCGCGAGGCTCGCGAGCGTCTGCCGCACCATCGGCTCGCTCGCCGAACAGTCCTTGGCCAGGTCGCGCACCCACGGTGGATCGAAGCCGCCATCCGCCAGCCGCGGCAACAGCTTTTGCGCCAGCTTCTGTTCCGCTTCGCCGAGCCGCGCCGCATGGTCGGGCAGATGCAGCCAGGTGCCGCTGCGCACCAGCGCGCCGCGCGCGACCAGTGCATCGAGCGCATGGCGCCACAGCGCATCGTCGGTGCGCGGCGCTGCCAGCCGCCTGAGGCGGCGCGCATCGGGGCCGACCTCGTCGGGCGCGTCGTGATGAAAGTCCGCGAGCCGCCCGGTGATCTGTGCGTCGAGCGCATCCAGGTGCCGCTGCGCGATGGCCGTGTGCTCGATGCGCACCGCGTCGGCGGGCAGCGGCAGCGCGGCTTCGTCCGGCAGCGAGAGGGCGCGCGCCAGCCGGGCGGTGTCGATGCCCAGAGGCGCGTTGTGCAGCAGCGCGGCCACGCGTGCCGCGCGGTCGTCGATGGCCCAGCCCGCCAGCGTGCGCAGCCGCTCCGGCAGGCGCCGGTAGCGCACCGGGGCGAACGGGTCGAGCACGCGCACGCCGGCCATGGTGCGCGTGGCCGAGGCATCGCGCAGCACGCCCCGGTCGCCGTGCCATGCACCGACGCTTTCCTTCGTCACCAACTGCGCCAGGGCCGTTTCGCCGGGCGCGAGCGCGTCGCGGTCGAGCAGCGCGAGCGAAGCCATCACGTCGCTCGCGCCCAGATGCGCATGCACCGTGGTGCCCGAGCGCAGCGGCTTGGCTTCGTCGGGCCACAGGGTGAGCAGCACGTCGATGCGGTCGGTCGCGAGCGCGATGGCGGGCGCGCAGACCCAGTCGCCGCGATGCATCTCGTCCTTGGTGACACCCGCGAGCGCCAACGCGCAGCGCTGGCCCGCATGCGCCGATTCGGCCTTCTGGTTCTGCGCATGAATGCCGCGCACCCGCACCGAGCGGTCGCCGGGCACCACGCGCAACTCGTCGCCGATGCGCACCGTGCCGCTGAAGACCGTGCCGGTGACGACAGTGCCCACGCCCGAGAGCGTGAAAGCACGATCGACCGCGAGACGGAACGCCAGGTCGTCTTCACGCGCCCGTGCCTTGCTCGCGACGTCGAGCAGGCGTTCGCGCAGCGTGTCGACGCCTTCGCCGGTGGTCGCCGACACAGCCAGCATCGGCGCTCCCGCCAGCGGCGTGGGCGCGAGCAGAGCGGCGATGTCCGAACGCACTTCGGCCAGCCGAGCCTCGCGCATGCTCTCGTCGATGCGGTCGATCTTGGTGATGGCCACCGTTGCCTCGCGCACGCCAAGCAGCGCCACTACCGCCAGGTGCTCGCGCGTCTGCGGCATCACGCCGTCGTCGGCCGCCACCACCAGCAATGCATGATCGATGCCGGTGGCGCCGGCCAGCATGGTGTGCAGCAGCCGCTCGTGGCCCGGCACGTCGACGAAGCCCAGCGAGACGCCGTCGGGCGCATGCAGGTACGCATAGCCCAGCTCGATGGAGATGCCGCGCCGCTTCTCCTCCGGCAGCCGGTCGGTGTCGACGCCGGTGAGCGCGCGCACCAGCGTGGTCTTGCCGTGGTCGATGTGGCCTGCGGTGCCGATGATCATCTTGGGTGCGCCGTCACATGAAGTTGCGGGTGTGCAGGTCGGACAGCCGCTGCGCCTCGTCGCGGTCGAAGCCCAGCCGCGCGAGGCGGGCGCGGCGCCCGGCCGCCATGTCGCGCTGCAGCTGCTGCACGGCCGCATGGCCGCGCGCGATGGCGGCGGGGGACAACTCGCCGGCCGCCAGCAGCACCAGCGAATCGAACACTTCCTCGTTGAGGCCAGCCGTGCCGGCCAGCGTGTCGTAGCGAATCTCGATGGCGTTGCGCAGCCGCACCTGGTAGTCGGGCTGCACCGAGAGCCGGTATTCGAGATGCGCCATGCCGAAGGCGACGTGGCGCGCCTCGTCGCGCGCCGTGAGCCGCGCGATCTGCTGCGTCACCGGGTCGGGCGCATGCGCTTGCAGGAAGTTGAGCAGGTTCACGAAGCTGCCTTCGCCGAGCACGGCCAGCAGGAAGGTGGCGACCGAGAAATCGGGCGCGTCGAACAGCGTGCGCAGCGACGCCTGCCCGCCGGCCGTCGACAGCGCGGGCTGGTTGCCGCGCAGCGTGGCGCGGCGCGTGAACACCTCCACATGCCGTGCCTCGTCGGCGCATTGCAGCGCCAGCAGCTGCAGCACTTCGCGGAAATGCGGGTGGATCTGCCCCAGGTGGCGCGCCGGCACCAGCAGCGCGGCGTTCTCGTTCTCGATGAGGTAGGTCATCACCTGCACCACGGCCGCTTCCACGGAGGAGGGCAGCTCGAAGGACGCGTTCCAGTCGATGGCCGTGCCCGGGTCCCACTGGGCCGCCGCGGCCTGCCGGTAGAGCTCGCCGGCCGTCGCGGCCCAGAGCTCGTCGCGGCGGTGCAGCGCGAAGAAGAAGGGCGGGCTGCCGGCTTCCACCGTGGCGCCGCGCGCCGCCAGGCCCCAGCCGGGCGCGGCGTCCTCGGCGGGTGCGCCGTTGGCGTCGCCCTGCGCGAGGCCGGTCGATTGCGCGCCGAGCCAGCGGCCCTGCGCATGCGGGCCGCGCGTGACCACTGCTTCCTCTGCCTCGAAGCGCAGCGGATGCCCCTGGCCGCGGCACCACGCCTGCAGGTGCATGCGCCAGTCCGGCGATTGCCCGCGCACGCGCAGTTCGCCGCCCACCGGCCGTTCGGCCAGCGCGCGGCGAATGAGCAGCAGGGCGCCCTGGTCGAGGCCCAGCGACTCAATATCGATAGTCGGGGTTGGTGATGCGGCCATCGCCGTCGTAGAAATGTTCGTCGTCCACCGCGCGTTCGAGCAGCGCATAGCCGCTGGTGCGGCCGTTGCGCCATTCGCGCAGGCCTTCGAGTTCGAGCAGCGGCCGCACCTGCGGGTCGTCCCAGCGCATCGCCATCAGCAGCGAGACGAAGCGGTCGACCGGCGCGGCCGGCGCATCCGGGCTGGTGGTGAAGTTGCAGTGGTCGTACGCGCCGGTGCGCGCCAGCACGCGCGTGCTGCCCGAAGGCAGCGTGCCGTCGAGGCCGAAGGCCAGGTGGTTGCCATCGATCAGGCAGCAGGCATCGACTTCGCCGGCCATCAACGCGAGGGCCGCGTCACGCTCGCCGCCGATGTGGTCGCCGTGCTTGCCGCCGAGCACGTCGAAATGGCGCGCTTGGAAGTCGCGCTGCTTCACCAGCCCCTCGGTGCGCAGGTGGTCGAGCGGGATCAGCGTGGCCTGCGGCGAATCGAGCGCGCCCAGCCCGATGGTCTTGCCTCGCAGGTCGGTCAGCGATTGCGCGGGGCTGTCGGCGCGCACGACGATGGCAGAGCGCAGGTCGCAGTCGGTGTCGCGCATGGCCACGGCTTGCACCTGAAGGCCCCGGCTGCGCGCGATGCGTTCGGCGCGCACCCAGGCCAGCGGCGAGTTCCAGGCCAGGTGCAGCGTGCCGTCGAACTGCGCCTCGACCTGGCTTTCGTAGTTCGAATAAAGCACGTAGTCGAAGGCCAGTCCGTTCTTCACGAAGAAGGCCTTGAAGCCTTCCCAGATGGTGACGACCTTGGGCGCGTAGGCCACGGCGCCCATGATCAGTGTCTGCTGATGCGGCATCGCGCGGCTCCTTCTCAGAAGAGCGGCAGGCCGGTGATGGCCTTGCCGATGAAGTCGTACAGCACGTCCGACGTGGGCGCCATCACGCTCGATGCGCGCGCGTCGCGGAAGAGCCGCTCGATGCCCGCTTCCTTGCGGAAGGCCGCGCCGCCGCACACGCGCATCGCGATGTCGGTGACCTCGAGCGCGGTCTCGGCCGCCGCAGCCTTCACTTCGAGCACACGCAGCATGGTGTCGGCACGGCCCGCGCCGATGGCGGCCACGGTGTCGTCGAGCAGCGCCTGCGCCATGTCGGTCTTGATGCGCGCCCGCGCGAGGTAGGCGCGGATGGTGGGCAGATCGGCCAGCGACGAATCGAGGTGCAGGTGCCGCGTCTGGCTCACATGGCCGATGGCGCGGCTCAGTGCGCCTTCCATCAGCCCGGTCGAGCAGGCGGCGCTGAGCACCGAGAACCACGGCAACACCACGCCCATCATGGTGTCGAAGCCCTTGCCGTCCTCGCCGAGCCGGGCGCTGGCTGCGATGCGCATGTCCTTCGCGGTGACCGGTGTCGAGGCATTGCCGCGCAGGCCCAACCCGTCGAAGCGGCCGGGCTGGCTGAGGCCGTCGGACTTCGCATCGACCAGCCACAGCGTGCTGGCGCCTTCGGCCGCCAGCGGCTTGCTCGACCACACGTAGCTGTCGGCCTCGAAGGCGGAGGTGACCCAGCTCTTGCGGGCGTCGAGCACCACGTTCGCGCCGTCCGCGCGGGCGGTACCGGTGGGCGCCCAGAAATGGCTGCGCGAATCGGCTTCGGAGAAGGCCAACGTGCTCAGGTGCTTGCCTTCGGCAATCGCACGGCGCGTGGCTTCCGGGCCGAACTGTTCGAGCACGGCCGTGGCGCAGTAGTGCATGCACACGACCATCGCGGTGGAAGGGCAGGTCTGCGCGATGCGGGACACCACCTGCGCGGCCTCCTTCAGGCCCAGGCCCTGGCCGCCGACGGCGGTGGCCGAGACCAGCCCCAGCAGGCCGGCCTGGCCCATCGCAGAGACCGTCTCTCGTGGAAAGCGTCCCTCGCTGTCGGTGCGCTGGGCCTGGGGCTGCAGCGTCTGCGTTTCGATACCGGCGAGCACTTCGAGGGGATTCATCGCTTTCTCCAGACAGGTGGTTGAGGAAATCGGTCTACAGGAGCCGCTCGCGCAAGATGTCGAGCTGGCCCGTGAAGGGCGCGCTGTCTTCCAGGCAGCGCAGGTCGAGCAGCAGGCGGTCTTCGGCGATGCGGCCGATCACCGGCAGGGGCAGGCCGCGCAACGCGGTGGCCAGGGCATCGAGCGCGGTGCCGATGCCTTTCTTCGAGGTGCCTGCCGGCGCGAGCGCGAGGCCCGCCGAAGGCAGGCGTTCGACGGGCAGTGAGCCCGAGCCGATCTGCCCGAGCAGCGGCACCACCTCGACGGTGAAGCGTGGCGACACGGCGGCCTGCAGCGGTGCCTTCAGCGACTCGGCCATCTCGCGGATCGCATCGGCGGGCCGCGTGAGCAGGCGCAGCGTCGGCAGGTCCCGCGCGAGGCGTTCGGGGCGCAGGTACAGCGAAAGCGTGGCTTCCAGCGCGGCCAGCGGCAGCTTGCTCATGCGCAGCGCGCGCTTCATCGGGAACTTGCGGATGCGGCCCACGGCTTCCCTGCTGCCCACGATGAGCCCGGCCTGCGGCCCGCCCAGCAGCTTGTCGCCCGAGAAGGTGACCACGTCGCAGCCGGCCGCGAGCATCTCCTGCGGCAGCGGCTCGCGCGGCAGGCCGTAGTGCGCAAGGTCGACCAGCGAGCCGCTGCCAAGGTCGGTGGCCAGCGGCACGCCGCGCGCATGCGCGATGCCGGCGAGCGTGGCTTCGTCGACGGCGGCGGTGAAGCCCTGCACCGCGTAGTTGCTGGTGTGCACCTTCATCACGAGCGCGGTGCGCTCGTTGATGGCGCGCTCGTAGTCCTGCGGATGCGTGCGGTTGGTGGTGCCGACCTCGACCATGCGCGCGCCCGCGCTGGCCATCACGTCGGGCATGCGGAAGGCGCCGCCGATCTCGACCAGCTCGCCGCGCGAGACGATCACCTCGCGCTCGCGCGCCAGCGCCGCGATGGTGAGCAGCACGGCGGCGGCGTTGTTGTTGACCACCGTGGCGGCCTCGGCGCCGGTGATGCCGCACAGCAGCTCTTCGACCAGCGAGTCGCGGTCGCCGCGGCTGCCGGTGGCAAGGTCGTATTCGAGGTTGTTGGGCGAGGTCATCACCGCGAGCAGCCGCTGCAGCGCCGCATCGGCCAGCAGCGCGCGGCCGAGGTTGGTGTGGATGACGGTGCCGGTGAGGTTCAGCACCGCCTTCATGCGCGGTGCGAGTCGCGTCTGGAGGCGTGCGGCGAGCGCGTTGCCGAGTGCGTCGTGCTGCACCTCGGCTGCCATCAGCTTGCCCGCCACGGCCTGCGCGCGAAGCCCTTCGAGCAGCGCGCGCGCTTCCTTCACCACCAGCGTGCGGCCATGCTCGGCCAGCAATGCGCCCGGCACGGCGAGGCGCAGCAGTTGATCGACAGAAGGCAGATCCTGGGGCCTTGCCGTCGAGCCGTGGACCACGGACTCTTCGGGCGCCGCCATCAGCCGCCTCCGCCGTCGTCGGGTATTTCGGGGTCGCCGAACAGCAGCATCAGGTTGTGGCCGCTGCGCTGATGGCCGGCTTCGGATACGAGCAGGTCGAGCGTGACGCTCGCCAGGTCGTCCGCGACGGGCTCTACTTCGGGGTCTTTCTCCATCGCGATCTGTTTCAGGTAGTGGCCGCAGCTGTCGCAGCATTCGGCCTTCACCGCGCCTTCGCGCACGCCTGTGGCCGGAAGTTCGACGCCGGGCTGCGGCGACAGCGATTCGAAGTGGATGCCCTTGGTGCTCTCGCAGTGCGTGCACTTGATGCGCACATAGTGCCACTCGGTGCCGCACAGCGAGCAGTGCAGGTAGCGAAAGCCCGCCTCATCGGCACCGATGCGCGTGATGCTCACCGTGGGGGCGCTGCCGCAGCAGGGGCATTCGTTGCCGGGATCGGTGCGGCCGTAGATGTTCTCGCCTTCGCGCTCGGCCACCTGCAGCACGAGCTGCGTCCAGTAGGCCTGCAGGCCGGCGGCGATCAGCGGCGCGGCCGCGAGGTCAAGCCCGAACATGATGCGGCGCGAGAGGCGGTCGGCCTGCTGCTCGATCCATGCATCGTCGGCCACCACCACGCGGTCGAGCGTGTCGCGCGCTGCGCCCTCGGGCAGCCGGGCGCGGAAGAGGCCGAGCAGTCGGCGAAGCTCTTTCAGCCACACCGGGTCGCGCGTCCATCCGAAGGCGGGCATCGGCGGCTTCAATACCTTGGCCGCGGCTTCGAGCGCGTCGGATGCGGGCAGCGCAACGGGCGCGTAGTCCTGCAGCACCTGGTGCTGCGCCTGCGCGAGGTCGGCGATGAAGATCAGGTATTCGCGCATCGGATGCGATGCCGCGAGCTGCCGCAACCGGAGCTGCCGGTCGAAGAACACGAGGGAGCGCGCCGGCAGGCGCAGGAACGGCATCTGCCGTCCGGCCTGCATCGCGATCTGCTCGGGATCGAGGATGCGCGTGGTCCGGATCGGCGGTGGGTTGCCGGTGGAACTGCTCATTGGCCCAGTATCACTCACCTCGTGTCATTTTGCGATGCCAGAGGGGATGATTGAGCTTGGCCCATCCCTCGGTGACGGTGCCGCGCGTCATCGCGCGCAGCGTGCCCTTGACCCAGATGGCGGCGTAGATGTGGGTGATGACCGAAAGAATCAGCACCACCGCCGACACCGCATGCACCACCACCGCGATGCGCCGCAGCAGTATCGGGAAGAAGCCGACGAACCACGGGCTCCAGAACATGAAGCCGGTCACCAGCAACAGCAGCAGGCTGATGCCGAAGGCCCAGAACACCAGCTTCTGCCCGGCGTTGTACTTGCCCACCGGCGGCATGCTCGATTTGTCGCCCTTGAGCATCTTCGGCGCGTTGGCGATCCACTCGCGGTCGACCTTGTCGAGGATGTTCTCGCGCCACATCGTGAAGAACAGGAACACGAAGCCCAGCACCATCAGCACCCCCAGGAAGGGGTGCAGGATGCGCGTCCACGGCCCGCCGCCAAACAGGTTGGTCAGGAAGAACAGGCTCGGGTGGAAGAACGAGAGCCCCGAGAGCGCGGCCGCGAAGAACATGATCGCCACGAACCAGTGGTTCATGCGCGTGGCGTCGCGGTAGCGGCGAAGGTAGTAGCGTGTCATCGCAATCTCCTCCTCATGCGCGGGGCGCGGTGGGTGGCGGCGGGGTCCGCGGGGGCTCTTCGATCACCGCCACGTCGTCGGGGTGGCCGTCGCGGTCGGCATCGGGATGGTCCTCCTTGGGCTCTATCGGGCCCACCTTCATGTAGTGGAAGAAGCTGCCGACCACGGCGCCGATCATGGCGACCATGGCGAGCGGCTTGGCCACGCCCTTCCACAGCGACACCAGCGGGCTGATGTGCGGGTCTTTGGGCAGGTCGGCGTACAGGCCGGGGCGGTCGGCGTGCTGCAGCACGTACATCACGTGCGTGCCGCCCACGCCGGCCGGGTCGTACACGCCGGCGTTGGCGAAGCCGCGGTCCTTCAGGTCGACGATGCGCTCCGCGGCGTAGTCGTGCATGTCTTCCTTGGTGCCGAAGTGCAGCGCGCCGGTGGGGCAGGCCTTCACGCAGGCCGGCTCCAGGCCCACGCCCACGCGGTCGGAGCACAGCGAGCACTTGTAGGCCTTGTTGTCGGCCTTGCTGATGCGCGGCACGTCGAAGGGGCAGCCGGTGACGCAGTTGCCGCAGCCCACGCAATGCTCGCTGATGAAGTCGACGATGCCGTTGGCGTACTTGACGATGGCGCCCGGCGAGGGGCACGACTTCAGGCAGCCGGGGTCGTCGCAGTGCATGCAGCCGTCCTTGCGGATCAGCCATTCGAGCTTGCCGGCCTCGGGCTCGACTTCGGAGAACTTCATCACCGTCCACGAAGACGGCGTGAGGTCGACCGGGTTGTCGTAGGTGCCGTGGTTGGTGCCGACCTCGTCGCGCAGGTCGTTCCACTGCATGCACGCGACCTGGCAGGCCTTGCAGCCGATGCAGGTCGACACGTCGATCAGCTTGGCCACCTGCTGCACCTGCGGGCGGTGGCGTATCTCGGGCGACGGGGTGGTGGTGGCCGAGCGGGCGGCGATGTCTAGGGTCTGGAGGGAGGACATCTCAGCGGCTCCGGTTGGCGGTCTTGCTCATTCCCCTTCCGGGGGAAGGCTGGGATGGGGGCAGGCCTTCGATGAAGCGCCGCATGGTCGTGGAGGCCGCCGTGCCCCCACCCCGGCCCTCCCCCAGCGGGGGAGGGAGAAATGCATCGAGTGCTTGCTTCATGTCATGCCTTCTCGATGTTCACCGTGAACGACTTGTACTCCGGCGTCTGCGTGTTCGCGTCCCCCACGAAGGGTGTCAGCGTGTTCACCAGGTAGCCCGGCTTGGCCACGCCCACGAAGCCCCAGTGGTTCGGCAGCCCCACCGTGTGCACCGTGCGGCCGTCGACCTGCAGGCCGACGATGCGCTTGGTCACCACCGCCACGGCCTTGATGTAGCCGCGCTTGCTCGACACCTTCACCATGTCGCCGTGGCCGATGCCTTTCTCCTTCGCCAGCTCCTCGCCGATCTCGACGAACTGCTGCGGCTGGATGATGGCGGAGGTGCGCACGTTCTTGGTCCAGTAGTGGAAGTGCTCGGTGAGCCGGTAGCTGGTCGCCACGTACGGGAAGTCCTTCGGTACGCCGAGCCGCTCGAGGTCGCCCTTGAAGATGCGCGCCGCGGGGTTGGCGCGCGCCACCGCGTTGTTCGGGTGCATCAGGTTGTTGACCAGCGGCGACTCGAAGGGCTCGTAGTGCTCGGGCAGCGGCCCTTCGGCCATGCCCGTGGGCGCGAAGAGCCGCGCCACGCCCTCGGCCGTCATGATGAACGGGCGCACCGCGTCGGCTTCCATCGGGTTGGCGTCGGGCCGGATGTCGGGAATGTCCGAGCCGGTCCATTGCTTGCCGTTCCACGCGATGAGGGTGCGCTTGGCGATCCACGGCTTGCCGGTGGTCGGGTCGGTGGAGGCGCCGTTGTAGAGAATGCGCCGGTTCGCGGGCCAGGCCCATGCCCAGTTCTGCACCATGCCGATGCCGAACGGGTCGGCGTTGTCGCGCCGCGCCATCTGGTTGCCGGCCTGCGTCCATGCGCCGCTGTAGATCCAGCAGCCACTGGCCGTGGTGCCGTCGTCGCGCAGGAGGCCGAAGCCCGAGAGCTGCTCGCCCGCCTTGGCCGTCGGGGGCTTGCTCGGGTCCTTCGGATCGACCAGGTCCACCAGCGCGCGCCCGTTGTATTCCATCGCCAGTTCCTGCGCGGAAGGCGAGTGCGGAATCTTGTAGGGCCAGGTCAGCTTGACGATCGGGTCGGGGAAGGCGCCGCCGTCCTTGACGTAGGCCTGGCGCATGCGGTTGAAGATGCCCGCCACGATCTCGATGTCGCCCTTGGCCTCGCCTGGAGGCTCCGCGCCCTTCCAGTGCCACTGCAGCCAGCGGCTGGAGTTGGTGAGCGAGCCGTCTTCCTCCGCGAAGCAGGTCGAGGGCAGGCGGAACACCGTGGTCTGGATGTCGGCGGTCTTGACGTCGTTGAACTCGCCGAAGTTGCGCCAGAACTCGCTGGTCTCCGTCACCAGCGGATCGATGGTGACCAGGAACTTGAGCTTGGAGAGCCCGTCGACGATCTTCTTCTTGTCGGGGAACGAGCCCACCGGATTGAAGCCCTGGCAGATGTAGCCGTTGAGCTTGCCCTGGTTCATGAGCTCGAAGGCCTGCAGCACGTCGTAGAGCTTGTCGATCTTGGGCAGGTAGTGGAAGGCCCAGTCGTTGTCGGCCGTGGCCGCGTCGCCCCACCACGACTTCTGCATGCTGACGAAGAACTTCGGGTAGTTCTGCCAGTAGCTCATCTGGTTGGGCCGAAGCGGCTTCAGCGCGCGGGTCTTGTAGTAGTCGTCCAGCGTCTGCTCGCTGTCGCGCGCCAGGGACATGTAGCCCGGCAGCGAGTTCGACAGCAGCCCCAGGTCCGTGAGGCCCTGGATGTTGCTGTGCCCGCGCAGCGCGTTCATGCCGCCGCCCGCCACGCCGATGTTGCCCAGCAGCAGCTGCACGATGGCGCCGGTGCGGATCATCTGCGAGCCCTGGCTGTGCTGCGTCCAGCCCAGCGCATACATGATGGTCATGGTGCGCGTGGACGTGCTGGTGCTCGCGATGTACTCGCACACCTTCAGGAACTTGTCCTGCGGCGTGCCGGTGATGCGGCTCACCATCTCGGGCGTGTAGCGCGCGTAGTGCCGCTTCATGACCTGCAGCACACACTGCGGGTCCTGCATGGTCATGTCGACCTTGGCCATGCCCTGCTCGTCGAGCGCGTAGTTCCACGACTTGGGGTCGTAGTTGCGCTTCTCGGCGTTGTAGCCGCTGAAGATGCCGTCCTCGAACTTGTAGTCGGGCCCGACGATGAACGGCGCGTTGGTGTAGTTGCGCACGTACTCCATCTGGATCTTCTCGTTGCTCAGCAGGTAGTTGATGACCCCCGAGAGGAACGCGATGTCGGAGCCCGCGCGCACCGGTGCGTAGTAGTCGGCCATGGCGGCCGAGCGCGTGAAGCGCGGGTCGACCACCACGAGCCGGGCCTTGTTCTGTTTCTTGGCCTCGATGACCCACTTGAAGCCGCACGGGTGCGCCTCCGCCGCGTTGCCGCCCATGATCAGCACGACATCCGCGTTCTGGATGTCCTGCCAGTGGTTGGTCATCGCGCCTCTGCCGAACGTCGGGGCCAGACTGGCCACCGTGGGTCCGTGTCAGACGCGTGCCTGGTTGTCGAACACCAGCATCCCGGTCGAGCGGAATGCCTTGTGCGTGATGTAGCCGGTTTCGTTGGACGATGCCGATGCGCAGAGCATGCCGCTGCTGATCCAGCGGTTCACGGTCTTGCCGTCGGCGTTGGTGGTCTGGAAGTTGGCGTCGCGGTCGGCCTTCAGCAGCTTGGCGATGCGGTCGAGCGCGTCGTCCCAGCCGATGCGCTTCCACTCGGTGCCGCCGGCCTCGCGCACCTCGGGGTATTTCAGCCGGTTGGGGCTGTGCACGAAGTCGAGCAGGCCCGCGCCCTTGGGGCACAGCGTGCCGCGGTTCACGGGGTGGTCGGCATCGCCCTCGATGTGGAGGATGTCGGACACCACGTTCTTGGCCTTGTCGCCCAGGCTGTACATGATGAGCCCGCAGCCCACCGAGCAGTACGGGCAGGTGTTTCGGGTCTCGGTGGTGCGCGCGAGCTTGAAGTTGCGGGCCTCGGCCAGCGCGGCGGTCGGCGAGAAGCCGAGCGCCACGATGCTGGAGCCGACCAGCCCCGCGCTGCTGACGCGGAAGAATTGGCGGCGGTTCATGTCCATGACGGAACCTCCTGCATCGCTGAAGTGGGGTGTTTCATCGTGGTCTCTTCTTCTTTGCTTTGCGTGGGAAATCTGTACTGGGCGGCCGCGCTACTTGGGCGCCGAGCCGTCGCCGCCGCTGGGCGCGGGGGCCGTACCGCCGGACGTATTGCCGCCATTGGGGCCGCTCATGCCGCCGATGGCCGAACCGCCTTCGGACGGGCCCTTGTGGGCGGAGGACTCTTCGACCTTGTCGCCGGAGTCGGCTGGCTTGATGCCGCTCGGGCTCGCACCCGAGGCACCCGAAGACGCCGCCGGGCTGGTGGCCGTGGGCTTGGGATCGCAGGCACTCAACAGCACGCCGAGGGCCAGGCACAGGCCCAGGGTTTGCAGGCGCTGACATCGCGACATCGACACTCCTTCGGGGGAAAGGATGGCCAGATAGTGGAATGTTTTTATTTGCCCCGCCGCCGCCGTCAAACAATGCCTGATGGATGCGAAGGGGTGTTTGTCGCATCATGCGACAGGGCCCGGGTGCGGGCAAGTAGGCCAAAGCCGGCAATAACCCTTGAATCCGGCCGTGCGCGGGCCTCTCGGCTATCGTCGCGGCCATGAATGCCTCCCTCCGCCTGGGTTGGCGCACGCTCTGGCGCGACCTGCGCGCCGGCGAGTTGCGCCTGTTGATCGTCGCCGTGCTGCTGGCCGTGGCCGCGCTCACGGCCGTCGGCTTCTTCGCCGATCGCCTGAAGGGCGGGCTGCAGCGCGATGCGCGCCAGCTGCTGGGCGGCGATGCCGTGGTGGTCAGCGACAACCCGACGCCCGATGCCTTCGTGGCGCAGGCGAAATCGCTGGGCCTGGAAGGCACCGGCACCTACGGCTTTCCGACCATGGCGCGCGCCGAAGACGCACAGGGCGGCGCCAGCAAGCTGGTGGCGCTGAAGGCGGTGACGGCGGGCTATCCGCTGCGCGGCAGCCTGCAGACCTCGGCCACGCTCGACGGCCCGGGAGCGGTCACGCGCGACATCCCGCCGGCGGGCGAAGTCTGGGTCGATGCCTCGCTGCTCGACTCGCTGGGCCTGAAGATCGGCGACACCCTGCTGCTGGGCGACACCGGCCTGCGCGTGGGCCGCGTCATCACGCTGGAGCCCGACCGCGGCGCCGGCTTCATGAGCTTTTCTCCGCGCGTGATGCTCAACCAGGCCGACGTGGCCCGCACCGCGCTCGTGCAGCCGGCCAGCCGCGTGGGCTACCGCTATGCCGTGGCGGGCAACGACGCGGCCGTCAAGCGCTTCACCGACTGGGCCGACGCCACGCTAAAGAAGGGCGAACTGCGCGGCGTGCGGCTCGACTCCTTCGAGAGCGGCAGGCCCGAGATGCGCCAGACGCTCGACCGCGCCGAGAAATTCCTGAGCCTGGTCGCGCTGCTCGCGGCGCTGCTGTCGGCGGTGGCCGTGGCGCTGGCCGCGCGCGGCTTCGCGGCCAGCCACCTCGACGACTGCGCCATGCTGCGCGTGCTGGGCCAGAGCCAGCGCACCATCGCCGCGGCCTACACCTTCGAGTTCGCGGTGATCGGCGTGGTCGCCAGTGGGCTGGGCGTGGCCATCGGCTTTGCGGTTCACTACGTGTTCGTGCTGCTGCTCTCGGGCCTGGTCGAGACCGCGCTGCCGGCGGCCACGCTGTGGCCCGTGGCCTTCGGGCTGGGCATGGGGCTCACGCTGCTGTTCGCATTCGGCCTGCCGCCGGTGCTGCAGCTGGCCCGCGTGCCGCCGCTGCGCGTGATCCGGCGCGACGTGGGCGGGCTCAAGCCGGCGTCGCTCGCGGTGCTGGGCGTGGGCGTGGCGGGCTTCGCGGCGCTGCTCATGGCGGCCAGCAGCGACATCAAGCTGGGCCTGATTGCCGTCGGCGGCTTCGCGGGCGCGGTGGCGGTGTTCGCGTTGCTGAGCTGGCTCGCGGTGAAGGTGCTGCGCCGCAGCGTGAACGAAACCACCGCGCCGCGATGGCTGGTGCTGGCCACGCGGCAGATTTCCGCCCGGCCGGCCTATGCGGTGGTGCAGGTCAGCGCGCTGGCGGTGGGCCTGCTGGCGCTGGTGCTGCTGGTGCTGCTGCGCACCGACCTGGTGGCGAGCTGGCGCCAGGCCACGCCGCCCGATGCGCCGAACCGCTTCGTCATCAACGTCATGCCCGACCAGAGCGAGGCCTTCCAGAAGTCGCTGCGCGACGCGGGCGTGGGCAAGTTCGACTGGTACCCGATGATCCGCGGCCGCCTCGTCGCCATCAACGACAAGCCGGTGACGCCCGACGACTACACCGAAGACCGCGCCAAGCGCCTCGTCGACCGCGAGTTCAACCTCAGCAACAGCGTGGAAGCGCCCGCCCACAACAGCATCACCGCCGGCAAGTGGACGCCCGACGCGAAGAACGAAGTGAGCGTGGAAGAGGGCCTGGCCGAAACGCTCGGCCTGAAGCTGGGCGACATGCTGCGCTTCGACATCGGCGGCATGCAGAACGACGCGCGCATCACCTCGCTGCGCAAGGTCGACTGGGGCTCGCTGCACGCCAACTTCTTCGTGATGTACACGGTGGCTTCGCTGGCCGACGTGCCGGTGACCTACATGGGCGCCTTCCGCGCACCCGAGACCCGGGGCTTCGACAACGCGCTGGTGCGCAGCTACCCTAACGTGACCAACGTCGACATGAGCGCCACCATCAACCAGGTGCAGCGCGTGCTCGACCAGGTGATCCGCGCCGTGGAGTTCCTGTTCGGCTTCACGCTGGCGGCCGGGCTGGTGGTGCTGTTCGCGGCTGTGACGGCCACGCGCGAGGAGCGCGCGCGCGAGTTCGCGGTGATGCGCGCGGTGGGCGCGCGCGCCAGCCTGCTGCGCCAGGTGCAGCGCGCCGAGCTGGCGGGCGTCGGGCTGCTCGCGGGTTTTCTCGCGAGCATCGTGGCCTCGGTGATCGGCTGGGCGCTGGCGCGCTATGTGTTCGAGTTCAGCTGGACCGCCTCGCCGGTGGTTCCGCTCGCGGGCGCGCTGGCCGGCGCGGTGCTGGCGCTGGGCGCGGGATGGTGGGGCCTGCGCGACGTGTTGCGCCGCCCGGTCGTCGACACCTTGCGCCGCGCGGCCGAGTAGCAATCTTTTTCTTCGGCCGGGGGCCGGACGGGGCCGGGGAATGCAATACATTGCCCGGCCCCGTATTCAATTCCGAAGTGAACCCCCTTACATGCGCTTGGCGTCATTCCAGATCACCAACTTTCGCTCGATCAACGACAGCGGTTCCATCGACTCCACACAGATCACGGCGATCCTCGGTCGAAATGACAGCGGCAAATCGAATCTGCTGCGTGCGCTCCACAGCCTGAACCCGACCGACGGCCTGGTCGAACTCAGCCCCATCAAGGACTTTCCGCGCCATCGCCGCCTCGAGGAATGCAACGGCGACACGCCCGTCGTTACCACCCGCTGGGCGCTCGAGCCAGGCGAACAGGCGGCCCTTGCCGAAATCCTGCCGCGCGCCGCCGGCGTGAGCCACGTCAGCGCCGGCCGCGGCTATGCCGCCACCCGCTGGGCCGGACTCGAAGGCCTGAGCGCGCTGTCGCTCGACGTGGGCGACATCAAGGCCAAGGTTCGCAAGATCGTGCCGGCCGTCAAGGCCGCCGCCGAGAAGGTGGCCGAAGAGCAGCGCGCCCTGCTCGAGCAGGAAGCCGACACCTTCGACGCCGCAATGATCATGAACCCCGACTACATCAAGTGGTCGGACGGCGCGGTGAAGGCGATGCAGGCGCTGCGCAAGGCACTGGCCGCGGCCGACGCCGAACTCAGCGACAAGCAGGACCAGATGCTGGCCGAGCTGGAAGACATGGCGCGCGCCATCGCCAACGACGAACCCGCGCTGGCCCGCGCCCGCGCCTGGGTGCTGGAGAACCTGCCGCGCTTCGTGTACGTGGACGAATACCCGGCGCTGCCCGGCCGCCAGAACATCGCCGAATACCTGGGCCGCGAGGGCTGGGGCCAGCTCACGCCCGAGCAGCAGAGCTTCGGCAAGCTGTGCAAGGTGGCGGGGCTCGATCCGCGCAAGCTGCAGGAGCTGCTCGACAAGAACGACCAGGCCACGCGCAACCAGCTCGCCAACCGCGCCGGCTCGGTGGTGACGGCAGAGATCCGCCGGCTCTGGAAAGACCGCCCGCTGAAGGTGCGCTTCAACCTCGACGGCCAGTACCTCGACACGCTGGTGTCCGACCCGAACGGCGCCTATGAAGTCGAGGTGAACCTTGAAGAGCGCAGCCGCGGTTTCCAGTGGTTCTTCTCGTTCTACATCGCGTTCTTCGCCGACACCCAGGGCGGCCGCGCGGAAGACGCTATCCTGCTGCTGGACGAACCCGGCCTGCATCTGCACGCCCACTCGCAGGCCGACCTGCTCGCGCACTTCGAGAAAGACTTCGGCAACCAGATCATCTACACCACGCACTCGCCGTTCATGGTGCCCGTGCACAAGCTCGACGCGGTGCGCACCGCCAGCCTGGGCGAGACCAGCGGCACCACGGTGAGCAACACCGCCGAGGGCGACGAGCGCACGCTGTTCCCGCTGAAGGCCGCGCTGGCGCTGAGCCGCATGGCGAGCGAGCCGGTGAAGGTGGAGGCCGCGAAGCCGGTGGCTGCGAAGGCTGTGGCCGGGGAGGTGACCAAGCCTGCCAAGGTGGCCAAGCCCGTGGATGCGGTGGTTGCTGTTGCGGCAGCACCTGCCGTTGCAGCCGAGGCCACCGTGGAGCCGGCACCTGTCGGCGCTGTCGTCGAACCGGCGGACAGCGAACTGACTCAAGCCGCCTGAGAGCTGCGTCGGCGAATCACCCGGCTCATGCGGCACCGACCATGCGCCGCATGAGCAGGCCTTTCAGGTCTCTGCGCGTGTCGCAGACGAGGTGGATGTAGGCGGTGTCCGCCCGTACTTCATAGATGATCCGATTCATGCCCGAAATGAGCTGACGGTACTGGGCCGTGTTCAGGTTCTCGAGCTCATCGGGGACCCGTCCTGAATGAGGGTGTGCTTCGATCATCGCCACGGTTTCCTTGATCTTTCCGTAGCTGCCGGCCCAGGCCGCCGGGCCGAAGTTCTTGATGATGTAGCGGCGCAGGTCCTTCAGGTCGGCTTCTGCGGACCGCAGGAACACGACCTTCATTGACCGTCTTCTTTGTCCAGGTCGGCGAACACGTCCGTGGCGGAGCGGAAGTGGCCCTGTCCGATTTCGCGATTGCCGAGCGCAAGAACCTTGAGCAGCGCGAGCGTGGCTTCATGTTCCTCATAGGACTGGACGTCCATCACCACGAGCTTGGCTTCGCCGTTCTGCGTGATGACCAGCGGTTCACGGGTCTCGGCAAGCGTCTTCACGATGTCCGCGGCGTGGCTCTTGAGATAGCTGATGGGCTTGACCTGCGTGGAGAAATTCATGCGTTCACCCTGAGGGAATTCGTTGTCGGACTGATTATGGTCTGAATTCGGCCTGAAACATCCGCGCGCTCGCGAAGTCCACGAACGCCCGCACCTTCGGCGACAGCTGCCGGCTCGATGGCCACAGCGCCGAGAACTGGCCCTGCCGCGCGATGTGGCCGGCCAGCACGCACCGCAGCTCGCCGCGCCCCAGCGAATCGCGCGCGAGGAAGTCGGGCATGTAGGCCACCCCGAGCCCGGCGACGGCGGCGCCGAGCATGGCTTCCATGTTGTTGCACAGCAGGGTGGCCGGCAACTGCTCCGGCAGGCCGGGCAGGTCCCATTCCTCGATCTTTCCGCCGGTGACGAACTTGTAGCGCAGGCATGCGTGATTCGCGAGTTCAGCCGGCACGCGCGGCTCGCCGTGCTGCGCCAGGTACGCGGGCGAGGCGACCAGCACGAACTGGAACGGGCCCAGCCGCCGCGCCACCAGCTGCGAGTCGATCAGCTCGCCGCTGCGGATGGCGACATCTACACCCTCGGCGATCACGTCGACCAGCCGGTCGTTGAAGTCGAGGTCGAGCTCGATCTCGGGGTAGGCGACCTTGAACTCCGGCAGGACCGGCAGCAGGAATCGGTAGCCGATGGTCGGCAGGCTCACGCGCAGCCGGCCGCGCGGCGCGGCGACGGCGTCCTGCATCATGGCCCGCGCGTCGTCCAGCTCGTCGAGGATGCGGCGGCAGCGCTCATGGAACAGCGCGCCTTCCTGGGTGAGCCGCGTGTGGCGCGTGGTGCGGTTGAAGAGCCGCACGCCGAGCTGCTGCTCGAGCCGCGCCACGTTCTTGCCCACCGCCGAGGCCGAGATGCCCAGCTGCCGCCCCGCCTTGGCAAAGCTGAGCTGGTCCGCCGCCCGCACGAAAGATTCGAGCCCGCTGAAACTGTCCATTGATTGGCAACCTTTGGTTGGGAGTCTGAGGATCAATGGTGCCATTTTTATTTCATTGATTCCTTTCTATCTTCTCTTTCTCGTCTTTTCCGTGCGAAAGCTTTGCCCCCGATGTACTCGTCTTCCTCGTCCAAGAACTGGCTGCTGGCCGCCGTCTGCCTGGCGGCGCTGGGCATGCCGCTGAGCTTCACCGGCCCGGCGGTGGTGCTGCCCGCGATCCGCGACACGCTCGGCGGCAGCCCGGTGCAGCTCAACTGGGTGACCAACGCCTTCATGCTGAGCTTCGGCGCCACGCTCATGGCGGCCGGCGCGCTGGCCGATGCCTATGGCCGCAAGCGTGTCTTTCTGCTGGGGCTGGCGGTGGTGGCGCTGAGCAGCTCGCTGCTCACGCTGGCGCCCGGCATCGTTGCGTTCGACCTTGCCCGCGCGCTGCAGGGGCTGGGTTCTGCGGCGGCCTTCGCGGCGGGCACGGCGGCGCTGGCGCAGGTGTTCGATGGCACGGCGCGTACCCGGGCCTTCAGCCTGATCGGCACTTCGTTCGGCGTGGGGCTGTCGTGCGGCTCGATGCTTTCGGGCTGGCTGGCGCAGAGCTTCGGCTGGCAGGCGGTGATGCTCAGCCCCGGCGCGGTGAGCCTGCTGGCGCTGTGCATCGCGTCGATGAACATGCGCGAGTCGCGCAACCCCGATGCGATGGGCCTGGACATGCCGGGCACGCTCAGCTTCACCGCCGCGCTGAGCCTGCTCACCTTGGGCGTGCTGCAGGCGCCCGACAGCGGCTGGGGCAGCCCGTGGGTGCTCGGCGCGCTGGCCGGCGCGGCGCTGATGGGCGCGGCCTTCGTCGCCATCGAGCGGCGCGTGGCGCATCCGATGCTCGACCTGTCGCTGTTCCGTTTTCCGCGCTTCGTCGGCGTGCAACTGCTGGCCGCGGCGCCGGCCTATGGCTTCGTGGTGCTGCTGGTGCTGCTGCCGATCCGCTTCGTGGGGCTCGAGGGGCGCGGCGCGATCGAGGCCGGGGCCTTCATGTTCGCGCTCTCGGGGCCGATCCTCGTGGTGCCGACGCTGGCGGCATCGCTCGCGCACCGGTTCTCGTCGGGCGCGATCTCGGCCGTGGGGCTGCTGGTGTGCGCCGCCGGGCTTTTCTGGCTCAGCCGCTGCGGGCCGGGCACGTCGCTGGGTGGGATGGTGTGGCCGCTGCTGCTGATCGGCGCGGGCATCGGCCTGCCCTGGGGCCTGATGGACGGACTGGCCGTGAGCGTGGTGCCGCGCGAGCGGGCGGGCATGGCCTCGGGCATCTTCAACACGGTGCGGGTGGCGGGCGAGGGGATCGCGCTGGCGCTGGTGGGTGCTGGGCTCACGGCGCTGGTGACGCTGCAACTGGGAGCGTTTTCGGCCGCGTCGCAGGCGGCGCAGCGCGTGACCACGGGAGACCTGTCGCAGGCTTTGGCGCTGCTGCCCGGTGTCGACCGCGCGGCGCTGCTGCATGCGTATGGCGTGGCATTCGGCACGCTGCTGTGCGTGCTGGCGGGGGTGACCGTGTTGACGGCGCTGGTGGTGTTTGCGTTCCTGCGCGGGGATACGCACCCGGAGACAAGTGCGGCGGCGCTGGAGTCTCCGGCCTGTTGAAGGGCCCGTCTTGCTCCTTCCCCTTCCGGGGGAAGGCTGGGATGGGGGCACGCGGCGCTGGTTCTTGCGCGGGGCTTTTTCGATTGCCGCTCGCCCCCACCCCGACCCTCCCCCGGAAGGGGAGGGAGAAAGACTGCGATCAGGGTTCTGCTTGCGCAGCCACTCGATGCCACAGGATGGCGCGGCTAAGCGCGGCGTCACAAAACCGTGGGCGGTCTTCCTGTCCAATAGCGGCACCATGGAAAACCAACCGAACGAACTCGAACCCCGCGTGACCGAGCTCGAAATCAAGTCGAGCTACGCCGAAGACCTGCTGGACCAGCTGAACATGACGATCTACCGACAACAGCAGCAGATCGACCGGCTGATCCTGCAGGTCACGCAGCTCAGGGAGCAGAGCCAGAACGCGTCGCAGGACGGGGCGGCCAGCAACCCGCGCCACGAGCTACCGCCGCATTACTGAGTCAGGAAGATCAGCCGTGCGAGTGCCAGAGCACGGCGAAGAAGTGGCAGGTGCTGCCGGCCAGCACGAAAAGGTGCCATACCGAGTGGGCGTAGCGCACCTTGTTGTCGAACAGGAATACGACAGCGCCGGCCGTATAGAACAGGCCGCCGGCCACTAGCCAACCGAGGCCTGCCGCCGACATGCGTTCGTACAGCGGCACGGCCGCCATCAGCGCCATCCAGCCCATCGCCACATAGAGCCCGGTCGACCACAGCGGATGCTGCAGCCGGTTGAACAGCTTGGCGCCCACGCCCAGCGCGGCGGCCGCGCAGATCGCGCCGAACAGGGTCCAGCCCAGCGGCCCGCGCAGCACGCCGAACAGGAAGGGCATGTAGCTGCCCGCGATGAAGAGGTAGATGGCCGCGTGGTCCAGCCGGTTGAACCAGGCTTTGGCGCGGCCCATCGGCAGCGCGTGGTACAGCGTGGAGATCAGGTACAGCACGATGGCCGTGCCCGCGAACAGGCAGGCGCCGACGACGCCGGCCGCCTGGCCCTTCTGCGCCGCGCTGTAGACCAGGATGGGCAGGGCCGCGATGGCCAGCGCCAGGCCCAGGCCGTGGCTCAGGGCGTTGAAGAGCTCTTCCATCGCGGTCTGGTCGCGGGCCGCCAGCACCGAAGCGCGGGGCGAGGGCTGCGTCTGTGAACGAGAAGTCATCGGAACCTCATGCGGATGGGGTGTCATGGCGAGCTTGCAAGATCCGCACCCTGCATGCCCCGGTCGTTAACTTACTACTTGACCTGCTGCTTGCCCAGCTTGCGTGCCAGCGTACGCCGGTGCATGCCGAGCCTGCGCGCGGTCTCCGAGATGTTGAAGCCGGTCTCGGCCAGCGTCTCGTGGATACGCTCCCATTCGAGCGTCTTGATCGAGGTCGAGCGGTTGGTCAGCTCGACTTCGGTGGTGCCCGTGGCGCGCCCGAAGGCGGCCTCGATGTCGTCGGTGTTCGACGGCTTGGCCAGGTAGTGGCAGGCGCCGAGCTTGATGGCCTCCACCGCCGTGGCGATGCTGGCAAAGCCCGTCAGCACCACGATCAGCATCTTGGCGTTGTGACGGTGCAGCATCTGCACGCAGGCCAGGCCCGAGGCCTCGCCGTTGAGCTTGAGGTCGACCACGGCATAGCCGGGCGACATGGTTTCCAGCAAGGCCCCGGCTTCCTCGAGGTTGCTCGCATGCGTCACGGCATAGCCGCGTCGCTCGAACGAACGGCCCAGCGTGCGCGCGAAGGCATCGTCGTCCTCGACGATCAGCAACTGGCGCTCAGCTTCGGTTCCGGTCATGGCCTCGTTTGTGTTTCGGTGGTCCCGCGGTCGAGGGTCTCTTCGGCTTCCTGTTCGCCGTCGTCGTCCTCGTCTTCCTCTTCTTCCAGCACGATGGCCGCCAGCGGCAGCGTGATCTTCACGATCGCGCCGCCCTCGGGCCGGTTGCCCGCGGCGACCCGGCCGCCCACGGTGCGCGCCACGTTCACGACCAGGAACAGCCCCAGCCCGCCGCCGGGGCGGCCCTTGCTCGACTGGTAGGGTTTGCCGAACTCCTTCAGGATGGCCGGCAGGAAGCCGGGGCCCGCGTCCGTGACCGTGATCGTCAGCGCGTCGGCGTCGTGCGCCGCCTCCAGGCGCAGCCAGTGCGGCGACGCCTCCAGGGCATTGTCCAGCACGTTGCAGATCATCTGCTTGAGGGCGGAGTCGGAGACCATGGGCAGGTCCCGGCCAAAGTGGTTGTCGTACTCGAAGTCCTCGATAGGGCGGGTGGTGCGCCACTCTTCGATCAGGTCGTCCAGGAAGGTGCTGACGGTGGTCTCTTCGGACGATTCGCCGCGCGCCTCGCCGGCCGACAGCAGGATGCCGCTCACGATGCTCTTGCAGCGCTGGATCTGCAGTTCCATCTCGGCCACTTCTGTCAGCAGTTCGGGGTCGGAGCTGAAATGCGGCAGCCGGCGCCAGTCGCCCAGGATCACGGCCAGCGTGGCCAGCGGCGTGCCCAGCTCGTGCGCCGCGCCCGAGGCCAGCAGGCCCATGCGCACGATGTGTTCTTCTTCGGAGGCGCGCTGGCGCAGGTCGGCCAGCCGCGCGTCGCGGGCGCGCAGGTTGCGGCTGATGCGGGTGATGAAGATCACCAGCAGCGCCGCGTTCAGCGCGAAGCACACCAGCATGCCCTGGATGTAGGGGCTCCACAGGCCCCGGTTGTGGTCCAGCGGCAGCGCGAGCGGGCGCGAGAACAACGCCAGCCCCGCGAAGCAGATGCTGGTGATGACCACGATGGTCCAGGTCGACCAGGCCTTCAGCAGCACCGCGCCCAGCGTCACCTGCAGCAGGAACAGGAACACGAAGGGGTTGGTGGCGCCGCCGCTCAGGTAGAGCTGGGCGGTGAGCGTGGCCACGTCGACCAGGAGCGCGAGGAACAGTTCGCCGTTGGTCACGCGCCGGTGGCTGCGCGCGCGCAGCAGGCTCACCATGTTGAAGAGGGCCAGGCAGGTCAGCACCTGCAGCATGTGGTCCAGCGGCAGCCGGATGGCGAAGCCGTAGTGCACCACGAGGATGGTGACCACCTGCCCGACGACGGCAAACCAGCGCAGCTGGATCAGCTGCTGCATGTTCTGGTGGCCGGTGGCGTTATCGAGGCTGGCGACGCCGGCGCGGGGGGCGTGAAGCTCCCCCGCGACCGCGACGGCCTCAGTCGCGGCGGGCATCTTGTGGGGCGGGGCGGGCGTCGGCATCGCCCGCATTTTCGCTGCGCCGCACGAACCAGGCGGCGATCAGCACCATCAGCGCCAGGCCATACCAGGTCAATGCGTAGACGAGGTGGCTGTTGGGGAAGGCGATGACGGTCAGGCCGGCGGCGGGCCACGCGGGGGTGTCGGTGGGCTGTGCGGTGGCTGCGGCGGGCGTGGCCTCGGCGTCGACGAAATAGGGTGCCACGTCAGCCAGGCCGCGCGCGGTGGCGATGGCCTGCACGTCGCGCGAGAACCAGCGGTCGGCCGCCGGGTCGTTCTTGCGCAGGAAGCCGCCCTTGGGCTCGGTCAGGCGCAGCAAGCCGGCCACGGTGGTCTCGCCCTGGGGCTCGGACGCGGTGCGGGCAGAGCGCTCACGCGCCTCGGGAGGCACGAAGCCCCGGTTGACCAGCACCACGGTGCCGTCGGCTGCCTTCAGCGGGGTCAGCACCCAGAAGCCGGCGCCGAGCCGGGTGCTGGCTTGCACCAGCGTTTCTTTGTCGTGGAGGAAAGTGCCGGCGATGCGGATGTGCCGGTATTCGTCGTTGGCCGCGTTGACGGTGGGCCATTCGTTTCGCCCGGGGGCCGTACCGGCCGGGGCGTGCACGCGTTGGTCGACGCGGGCGATGAGATCCAGTTTCCAGGCCCTGCGCTCGACCTGCCAGGTGCCGAGCGCGAGGAAGCCGCAGAAGGCGAGGGCGGCGAAGACCGCCAGCGCCACCCGTGCGGCGGTGGAACGCTGGCGGACTGCCGGCGCCATCAGGGCATGTTCTTCATGTCGTGCATCGAGTGCGGCATCATGTTCGTGTTCATGTGGTACATGACCCACAGTGAACCGGCCAGCGTGATGACGACGACAACGAGCGTGAAGATCAGCGCCAGCATGTTCCAGCCGCCTTCGGACTTGGCGTCCATGTGCAGGAAATAGATCATGTGCACCACGATCTGCACCACGGCGAAGGCCAGGATGACGAGGGCGGTGGTGTTCGGCTTGTCGAACACCTTGGCCATCACGATCCAGAACGGAATGGCGGTGAGGATCACGGCCAGCACGAAGCCGGTCATGTAGCCCTTGAAGGTGCTGTGGCTCACCGGACCATCGTCGTGGTGGTCATGGCTGTCGTGGCCATGTGCGCCATGGCCGGCGGTTTCGATATGCGCGCTCATTGCAGCGATCCCATCAGGTACACGAAGGTGAAGACGCCGATCCAGACCACGTCCAGAAAGTGCCAGAACATCGACAGGCACATCAGGCGGCGGCGGTTGGCGGCGGTGAAGCCGTGCTTGGGCAGCTGGATCATCAGCACGATGAGCCAGACGATGCCGAAGGTCACGTGCAGGCCGTGGGTGCCCACCAGCGCGAAGAACGACGACAGGAACGCGCTGCGTTGCGGGCCGGCGCCTTCGTGGATCAGGTGCGCGAATTCATACAGCTCCAGGCCGATGAAGCCCGCGCCCAGCAAGCCGGTGATGGCCAGCCAGACCAGCACGCCGCCCATGCGGCGCTGCTGCATCTGCAGCATGGCAAAGCCGTACGTGATGGACGACAGCAGCAGCAGCGAGGTGTTGATCGCCACCAGCGGCAGGTCGAACAGGTCGGCGCCCGAGGGACCGGCCGCGTAGCTGCGGCCCAGCACGCCGTACACCGCGAACAGGCAGGCGAAGATCAGGCAGTCGCTCATCAGGTAGAGCCAGAACCCCAGCAGGGTTCCGTTCTCCGGATGATGGTCTTCGTTGCGGACGTTGAAGACGTCGAACGCTGGCGCGGTCACGGCGGCGGAAGAAAGAGCGGTGTTATTAGACATTGGCAGCCAGCAGGCGCGTGCGCGCGTCTTCGGTGCGGACGACTTCTTCCGTGGGGATGTGGTAGTCGCGCTTGTAGTTGAAGGTATGGATGATCGTGGCGGCGAGCATGGCGACGAAGCCGATGCCTGCCACGAGCCACATCTGCCAGATCAGCGCGAAGCCGCACACCGCAGCCAGCGCAGCGATGATGAAGCCGGCGGCCGTGTTCTTGGGCATGTGGATCGGGCTGAAGCCTTCCAGCGGACGCTCGTAGCCGCGTGCCTTCATGTCGGACCATGCATCGTTGTCGTGCACGCGCGGCGTGAACGCGAAGTTGTAGGCCGGCGGGGGCGACGAGGTCGACCATTCCAGCGTGCGGCCGTTCCACGGGTCGCCCGTGGTGTCGCGCAGCGATTCGCGGCGGATGAAGCTCACCACCAGCTGGATGATGAACGAGGCGATGCCCAGCGCGATCAGCACGGCGCCGAAGGCGGCGACCTGGAACCAGATCTGCAGCGACATGTCCTGGAAGTGGCTCATGCGGCGGGTCACGCCCATCAGGCCCAGGATGTACAGCGGCATGAAGGCGAACCAGAAGCCGACGATCCAGAACCAGAACGAGCACTTGCCCCAGAACGGGTCGAGCTTGTAGCCGAAGGCCTTCGGGAACCAGTAGGTGATGCCCGCCAGCATGCCGAACAGCACGCCGCCGATGATCACGTTGTGGAAGTGGGCGATCAGGAATAGGCTGTTGTGCAGCACGAAGTCGGCCGGGGGAACGGCCAGCAGCACGCCGGTCATGCCGCCGATCACGAAGGTGATCATGAAGCCGATGGTCCACATCATGGGCAGCTCGAAACGGATGCGGCCGCGGTACATGGTGAAGAGCCAGTTGAAGATCTTCGCCCCTGTCGGGATCGAGATGATCATCGTCGTGATGCCGAAGAACGAGTTCACGCTGGCGCCGGAGCCCATGGTGAAGAAGTGGTGCAGCCAGACGAGGTACGACAGGATGGTGATCACGACCGTGGCGTAAACCATGGAGGCGTAGCCGAACAGGCGCTTGCCGGAGAACGTGGAGACCACTTCCGAGAAGATGCCGAAGGCCGGCAGGATCAGGATGTACACCTCGGGGTGGCCCCAGATCCAGATCAGGTTCACGTACATCATGGCGTTGCCGCCCATGTCGTTCGTGAAGAAGTTGGTGCCTGCGTAGCGGTCGAGCGACAGCAGGGCCAGCACGGCGGTCAGCACCGGGAAGGCGGCGACGATCAGAACGTTGGTGCACAGGGCGGTCCAGGTGAAGACGGGCATCTTCATCATGGTCATGCCGGGTGCGCGCATCTTGACGATGGTCGCCAGCAGGTTTACGCCGGACAGCAATGTGCCCACCCCCGCTATCTGCAACGACCATATGTAGTAGTCGACCCCCACGTCGGGGCTGTAGAGGATGCCCGACAGCGGCGGGTAGGCCAGCCAGCCGGTCTTGGCGAACTCGCCGACGAACAGCGACGCCATCACCAGGCCGGCGCCGAAGGTGGTCATCCAGAAGCTGAAGTTGTTCAGGAACGGGAAGGCCACGTCGCGCGCGCCGATCTGCAGCGGCACCACGAAGTTCATGAGGCCCGTGACCAGCGGCATCGCCACGAAGAAGATCATGATCACGCCGTGGGCGGTGAAGACCTGGTCGTAGTGGTGCGGCGGCAGGAAGCCCGCGTTGTCGCCGAAGGCCATGGCCTGCTGGGCCCGCATCATCAGGGCGTCGGCGAAGCCGCGCAGCAGCATCACCAGGCCCAGGATGATGTACATGATGCCGATCTTCTTGTGGTCGATGCTGGTGATCCAGTCGCGCCACAGCATGCCCCACAGCTTGAAGTAGGTCAGTGCGCCGAGGACGGCGATGCCGCCCAGCACCACGCCCGCGAAGGTCGCGAGCAGGATCGGCTCGTGGTAGGGAATCGCCTCCCAGGTGAGGCGGCCGAAGACGAGCTTCGTCAGGTCTAGGTTCTGCAACATCTTATTCTTCGGTGGTGCACATCGCGGTGACGTACTTGCGCTTGGGCGAGTCGAGGGAGTCGGTCAGCCAGGCTTGCTTGGTGGCGACGTTGAAGGCGCCGGGCTTGCCCATGCCGCCGTCGGCGTCGATCGCCATCATTTCCTTCATGCACATCTTGTTGCGGTCCACGCACAGGTTCAGGATGGCGTCGTACAGGGCGGGATCCACGGCGGCGTAGTGGCGCACGGGCTCGCGCTCGCTGGGGGCCTCGAGCTTCTTGTAGAGCTCGCGGGTGAGTTCGCCGTCCTTGCCGGACTTGACCTTCTGGACCCACTGGTCGAAGTCGCCGTCGCTCAGGCCGTGGAACTTGAAGCGCATGCCCGAGAAGCCGGCACCGCTGTAGTTGGCGGAGAAGCCGTCGAACTCGCCCGGCTTGTTGATCACCGCGTGCAGCTTGGTCTCCATGCCCGGCATGGCGTAGATCTGGCCGGCCAGCGCGGGAATGAAGAAGGAGTTCATGACCGAGGAGGCCGTGATCTTGAAGCTGATCGGGCGGTCCACCGGGGCGGCCAGCTCGTTCACCGTGGCGATGCCCTGTTCGGGGTAGATGAACAGCCACTTCCAGTCGAGTGCCACCACTTCGACCACCAGCGGCTTGGTGTCCGCGGGGATCGGGCGCTGGGCGTCGAGGCGGCGCAGCGGCTGGTAGGGGTCGAGCACGTGGGTGCTGATCCAGGTGATCGCGCCCAGCGCGATGATGATGAGCAGCGGCGCCGCCCAGATCGCCAGCTCGAGCTGGGTGGAGTGGTCCCAGTCGGGGCTGTAGGTGGCCTCCTTGTTCGACTGGCGGTAGCGCCAGGCGAAGAAGATGGTCAGGGCGATCACCGGGATGATGATGATCAGCATCAGCACGGTGGAGACGACGATGAGTCGTCCCTGCTGATGGGCGATGTCGCCGGATGGGTTCATCAGCACCGTGTTGCAGCCCGCCAGGAGGACGGCGGGAAGCAGCAGGAGCGATCGGCGAAGGTTCTTGAGGATGTGCATGCCGGGGGAAAAGAGGTGCGGGGGCGACGCAAAAAGACCCCACAATCTACGCCTGAAGACGGGTTTCGCCTATTGGACGTTTTGTCCTATGGCGGTAAATGTGTTTCGGTGAGACGCTATAGACTGTCCATGATCCTATGTGTCACTTCCCCAGGTGACACCCGAATTACAGAAGCAATGACGACGTCCAGCATCAGTCCGCAAGGCGCCCATCCGCTGCCGAACTCGCCCGAAACCGGTGCCCGGCAGGGTGACGACCACTCGCACATCGCCCCCGGCGAAATCGCGGTCGGCGTGATCATCGGCCGCGCCTCCGAATATTTCGACTTTTTCGTCTACGGCATCGCCTCGGTGCTGGTGTTTCCTGCGGTTTTCTTCCCGTTCGAGCAACATCTCGAAGGCGTTCTCTACTCTTTCCTGATTTTCTCGTTCGCCTTCATCGCGCGTCCGTTCGGAACTGTCATCTCGATGGCCATCCAGCGACGTTTCGGGCGGGAAGCCAAGCTGACTCTGGCGCTTTTCGTGCTCGGCACCTCCACCGCCGGCATCGCCTTCCTGCCGGGCTATGCCAGCCTGGGCTTCACGGCCATCGTGCTGCTGTCGGTCTTCCGCTTCGGCCAGGGCCTGGCACTGGGCGGTTCGTGGGACGGCCTGCCTTCGCTGCTCGCGTTGAACGCGCCCGCCAACCGTCGCGGCTGGTACGCCATGCTGGGCCAGCTGGGCGCGCCCATCGGCTTCTTCATTGCCAGCGCACTGTTCGCGTACCTGTATTCGAGCCTGCCGTCGGAAGACTTCCTCGACTGGGGCTGGCGCTACAGCTTCTACGTGGCCTTCGCGATCAACGTGGTGGCGCTGTTCGCCCGCCTGCGCCTGGTGGCCACCGACGAATACTCGCGCCTGCTCGAAGAGCGCGAGCTCGAACCCACCAGCGTGACCGAACTGGTCGGCTCGCAGGGCTCGAACATCCTGATCGGCGCCTTCGCCGCGCTGGCCAGCTACGCGCTGTTCCACCTGATCACCGTGTTCCCGCTGTCGTGGATCACGCTGTACTCCGACCAGTCCGTGACCGAATTCCTGGTCGTGCAGATGGTCGGTGCCGTGCTCGGCGCCGCCGGCATCGTGGCCTCGGGCCTGCTGGCCGACCGCATCGGCCGCCGCTTCACGCTGGGCGGCCTGGCCGCCGTGATTGCCGCATTCAGCGGTTTCGCCCCCACGCTGCTCGACGGCGGCCGCATCGGCCAGGACATCTTCATCCTGGTGGGCTTCGTGATCCTGGGCCTGTCGTACGGCCAGGCTGCCGGCGCCGTGACCTCGAACTTCGCGCCCAAGTACCGCTACGTCGGCGCCGCCCTGACGGCGGACGTGGCCTGGCTGATCGGCGCCGCCTTCGCACCGCTGGTCGCGCTGGGCCTGTCGGCGCACTTCGGCCTGGCCTACGTGAGCGTGTACCTGCTGTCGGGCGCTGTCGCCACGCTGGCCGCGCTGGGCCTGAACCGGGCGTTGGCACGCGACTGACGAAGCCGCCAAGCCGCAGCGCATGCAGCGGTTGTTTCTTCCAAAGGGGCCGGTTCGGCCCCTTTTTCATTAGGATGCCTCGCATGTTCGCCGCCGCAATTTTTGACATGGACGGGCTGCTCATCGATTCGGAGCGCCCCATCATGGCCGCCTGGATCGAGGCCGCCCGCACGCTCGACATCGAGCTTTCGCACAGCCAGTACCTGCAGGTCGTGGGGCTGTCCACCGTGGAGTCCGAGCAGATCCTCGCGTCGCTGCTGGGCGGTCCCGAGGCCTACCGCCACGCCATCGAGCACGTGCGCCGGTATCTGCAGCTCGAGCGCGCGGATGGCGCGCCGCTCTTTCCCATCAAGCCCGGCGCGGCCGAATTCCTGAGCGCCCTGCGCGAGCGGGGCATCCGCTGCGCCGTGGCCTCGTCGTCCACGCGCCGGCAGATCGAGGCCTGCCTCGGCAGCCTGGGCCTGCTGCACCATTTCTCGGCCTTCGCGGGCGGCGACGAGGTGACGCGCGCCAAGCCCGATCCGGCGCTCTACCTGCTCGCGGCCGAGCGGCTGGGCGTGGCGCCGGCAGACTGCATCGCCTTCGAGGACAGCGAGAACGGCGCCAGGTCGGCGCTCGCGGCGGGCCTGCGGGTCGTGGTGGTGCCCGATCTCAAGCATCCGCCCGAGGCGATCACCGGCCAGGCGTTCCATGTGCTCGAGTCGCTGCACGACGCGGTGCCGCACCTGCCGCGCTGGTTCCCGCCGGCGCCGGCCGGAAAGCTCGCCTGAGCAATCCCGGCCGGGCCTCGAATCAGAGGAACCCGATCGACAGCCACGGAATGGCCGCCACCGCGATGGTGCCGACCAGCAGGGCCAGCATGTAGCCGACGATGGGCCGGATGCCCGCGTCCGGCCGCACCCGCCCGATGGCGCAGGCGGCGTAGTAGCCCACGCCCAGCGGCGGCGCGAACAGGCCCAGCCCCATCGACAGCACCACCACCATGGCGTAGTGCACCTCGTGGATGCCCAATTGGCGCGCGATGGGAAACAGCAGCGGTCCGAACAGCACGATGGCCGGTATGCCCTCCAGCACCGAACCCAGCACCACGAAGGTGACCAGCGACACCGCCAGGAACATCGGCGCGCCGCCCGGCAGGCTGGCCATGGCTTCGGCCAGCCAGCGCGAGAAGCCCGATTGCGTCAGCCCCCAGGCCATGGCCGTTGCCGTGCCGATGATCAGCAGGATCGCGCCCGAGAGCGACGCCGTGGCCACCAGCATCGGCCCGAGCCGCCGCCAGTCGAACTGCCGGTACACCACCAGCCCCGCCACCACCGCGTAGACGATGCCGATGGTCGACACCTCCGTCGCCGTCGCCACGCCCTCGACCACGGCGGCACGGATGACGAAGGGCAGCGCCAGCGCCGGCAGCGCCACCAGGGCCAGCCGCATCACCTGTTTCCACGGCGGGCGCGCGACCTGGCTGAGGTCTTCATGGCGGTTGCGCATGAACACCACCACGCACAGCATCAGCCCCAGGATCACCGCCGGCAGCAGCCCGCCCGTGAACAGCGCCGCGATCGACACGCCCGTGACCGAGCCGATGGTGATGAGCACCAGGCTGGGCGGCACGGTTTCCGTCTGTGCGCCGGTGGCCGCGAGCAGCGCCACCAGCTCGCCTTCGTCGGCGCCGCGCTTCTTCATCTCCGGAAACAGCGCGGGCGCAATGGCCGCCATGTCCGCCGCCTTCGAGCCCGAGATGCCCGACACCAGGTACATCGCGCCGACCAGCACATAAGACAGGCCGCCCTTCACATGCCCCAGCAGGCTGGCCAGGAAAGCGACCATCGCCTTCGCCATGCCCGTCATCTCGATCAGCAGCCCGAGAAACACGAACAACGGCACCGCCAGCAGGATGAGGTGCGACATGCCCTCGTCCATGCGCCCGATGATCACCGGCAGCGCGGTGTCGGTTGTCAGCGCCAGATAGCCGAAGGTGCCCAGGCCGAACGCGAACGCGATGGGAATGCCGCAGAGCACGCAGGCCAGCACCACGCCGACGAAGAAGACCAGCAGGTTTAGCCGGCCCAGGTCCTCGAACACCGCGCGCCCCAGCGTGAAGGCGAGGATCAGCGTGACGACCACGGCAAAGGCCTTGGTCGATGTCTTCCAGTCGAAGTCGCGAAACAGCCGCAGCACCGCGAACATGCCCATCAGCACCACGCCCACGGGCAGCGCCGCGGCGCGCCAGGCGTTGGAGATGTCGAGCGCGGGCGTGGTGATGAAGCGTTCTTCCGACGCGTACTCCCAGGCCGGCCACGCCACCATCGCCAGGAAGGCCAGCGCGGCATACAGCGCGATCGCCTCCGCAAGCCGGCGGCGCTGCGGCGGCAGCTTGGACACCATCGCGGTCATGCGCATGTGCTCGCCGCGCCGCAGGGCGACCACGGCGCCCAGCATCGCCAGCCAGATGAAGAGCATGGAGGCCAGCTCGTCCGACCAGATCAGCGGCTGGTGCAGCACGAAGCGCGCGACCACGCCGGCCAGCAGCACGGCCACGTCGGCCAGCACCAGCGCGGCGGCCAGGCCGTCGACCAGCACGCCGAGCACATGTTCCGTGCGCGAGGTGAAGGACGCCGGGTTCGCCTCGTTGGCCGCATCGCCGTGGCCGTGCGAGCTCACGGGCGGGGCGTTGCCGCTCGCGCCGCCCGTCGGGGGCTCAGGCGGCCGCGCCGCCGGGCGCGGCGCGCTCATGCCAGCTTGCCCGTGCTGCGTTCCAGGAGTGCCCAGGCTTCATCGCCGTACTTCGACTTCCACTCGGCGTAGAAGCCGGCCTTGCGCAGCTGGTCGCGGAAGGCGGCGGGGTCGGGCTGGTTGATCTGCATGCCCTTGGCGCTCAGCTCCTTCTGCAGGTTGGCGTTGAGTTCGGCCACGTCGGCGCGCTCCCGCATGCCGGCGGCGTTGATGTGCTTCGCCACAATGGCCTGCAGGTCGGCCGGCATCTTGTCCCAGGCGCGGCGGTTGGCCAGGAACCAGAAGCCGTCCCACATGTGGTTGCTCATGGAGCAATATTTCTGCACCTCGTACAGCTTGGCGGTGGAGATGATGGCCAGCGGGTTCTCCTGCCCGTCGACGATCTTGGTCTGCAGCGCCGAATACACCTCGGCGAAGTTGATCGAGGTGGGGGAGGCTTCCAGAGCCTTGAACATCGACGTCCACAGCGGCGACACCGGCACGCGGATCTTGAAGCCCTTCAGGTCGGCCGGCGATGCAATGGGCTTGCTCGACGAGGTGATCTGCCGGAAGCCGTTGTCCCAGATCTTGTCCATGGCCACGATGTTGGCCTTGGCGATCTGCGTGCGGATGTGGCTGCCCAGGTCGCCGTCCATCGCCTTCCACACGCTGGCGTAGTCGGGGAACGCGAAGCCCACGCCGCTGATGGAAGCCGAAGGCACCAGCGTCGACAGAATCAGCCCCGACAGCGTGAAGAACTCCACCCCGCCCGAGCGCAGCTGGCTCAGCACGTCGGTGTCGGAGCCCAGCTGGTTGTTCGGAAAAATCTGGATGTCGACCTGGCCGTTGGTCTCGGCGCGAATCGCGTCGGCCATCTCCTTGGCCCGCAGGTTCATCGGGTGCGAGACGGGCAGGTTGTTGGCGTACTTGTAGTTGAACGCGTTCTTCTGGGCCAGGGCCTGGCGCAGCGGGAGCGCGAGGGTGGAAGCGGCGGCTGCGGTGCGCAGGACGGTACGGCGGTTGATGTTCATTCTTTGTCTCTATGTCGTAGTTGTGTTGAATTCGATCGTCCGGGGAAAAGGAGGGCTTGGTTCAGTGCGTGGCGACCTCCCCGATCTCTCCGCGCTCCGCGAGGAGCCGGCGTATTTCGTTCTTGGTGACCTTGCCGTAGCCTGACTTCGGCAGCGAATCCCAGAAAAAGACATGCCGCGGCCAGCGGTATCGGGCGCAGCGTCCGTCCAGGTGGGCCAGGATGTCCTCGGGCGTCGGCGCGTCCTGCCCGCACACCAGCACGGCCACGCCCACCTCGCCCCACTTGGCGTCGGGCACGCCCAGCACGGCGGCCTCGCGCACCGCGGGGTGGGTCAGCAGGATCTCTTCCACCTCGCGCGGATAGACGTTGGAGCCGCCCGAGATGTACATGTCCGACTCGCGGCCGGTGATGTAGAGCAGCCCCTGCGCGTCCATGCGCCCCAGGTCACCGGTGTGGAACCAGCCGCCGCGCAGCGCCTTGGCGGTGGCCTCAGGGTTGTCGAAGTAGCCTGCGAACACGGCCGGGCCGCGGCAGCAGATCTCGCCCACCTCGCCTGTGGGCAGGCGCTGCATCTGTGCGTCGAGGATGGCCACCTCCATGCCGGTGCGCGGCCGGCCGCACGAACCGACGTGCGCGTTGGCGTCCGCATCGTCGGGCGAGTGCATCGACGGCGGCAGCACGGTGATGCAGCCGGTCACCTCGCCCAGGCCGAAGTACTGCACCAGCACCGGCCCCAGCTTCTGCAGCGCGCGCTTCTGGTCGGCGCGGTACATCGGCGCGCCTGCGTAGATCAGGTAGCGCAGCGAGCGGTGGTCGAACTCGTCGACCGAGGCGTCTTCCACCAGCATCTTGACGATGGTCGGCACCGTGAACACGTTGCTCACGCGGTGCCGCTCGACCAGCGCCCAGAAGCTGCGCGGCTCCAGCCGGTCCGAAGGCGGCAGCACCGTGGCCGCGCCGCGCGCCACGTTCAGCAGCGCATGGATGCCCGCGCCGTGCGGCAGCGGCGCCACGGCGATGGAGCAGTCTTTTTCAGTGGTGCCGGGAATCAGGTCGGCCAGGTGGTTGGTGACCACGAAGGCCAGCTGCCCGTGCGTGAGCACGGCCGCCTTGGGCTTGCCGGTGGTGCCCGAGGTGTAGAAGTACCAGGCCGGCGTATCGGCCTCGACATCGGCCACTGCCTTGGGCGCGCCGGCATGGGCGGCCAGCAGCGCTTCGTAGCCATGCTCGCCGGCGCGCGGCGTGCCGATGGTCACGACCTGCGCAAGGTGCGTGCTGGCGCCGCGCACCGCATCCACATGCGCCGCGAAGCAGTCTTCGGCCAGCATCACCGTGGCTTCGCTCGCGCTGCCCAGGTAGGCCACTTCCGGCGGTGTGAGCCTGAAGTTCACCGGCACCCAGACCGCGCCCAGCCGGAACGCGGCCCAGCAGCTTTCGAACAGCGCGAGGTTGTTGCGCGACTGCACCAGCAACTTGTGGCCCGGCCGCATGCCCAGCGAGTGCAACGCCTGCACCAGCGCGTCGACGCGCTCGTCGATCTCGCGCCAGGTCCAGCTGCGCTCCTCGAGGATCAGGCCGGGGCGCTGCGCAAACAATGCCGCCGTCTGAGACAGCAGCACCGACAGGTTCGCCGCGTGGGCCTGGCTCACGCCGCCTCCAGCACGCTGAGGTAGTTGGCGACGGCCGCCCCGCCCATGTTGAAGACTGCGCCCGGCTTGCCCGTGCCCACCTGCATGTCGCCGGCCAGCCCGGTGAGCTGCATGGCGGCCATCACGTGCTGCGAGACGCCCGTTGCGCCGATCGGGTGGCCGCGCGACTTGAGGCCCCCCGAGGGGTTCACCGGCAGCCTGCCGTCCTTGCGCGTGACGCCGTCGAGGATCGCGCGCGCGCCCTGGCCATGCGGCGCAAGCCCCATCGCCTCGTATTCCAGCAGCTCGGCGATGGTGAAGCAGTCGTGCGTTTCCACGAAGCCCAGGTCGTCCAGCTTGAGCCGCGCGGCTTCGAGGCCCCGGCTCCACGCGAGCGCCGCGCCCTCGAAGCGCGTGGGATCGCGCCGCGACAGCGGCAGGTAGTCGTTCACCTGCGTGCGCGAGCGCCACCGCACCGCGGGCACCTTGGCCGACGCCAGCGGCGCCGCCGAGATGACCAGCGCCGCCGCGCCGTCGGAGACCAGCGAGCAGTCCGAGCGCTTCAGCGGCCCGGCGACGAAAGGGTTCTTGTCCGACGGGTTGCGGCAGAAGTCGAAGCCCAGGTCGCGCCGCATGTGCGCGTAGGGGTTGTGCGTGCCGTTGGCGTGGTTCTTGGCCGCGATGGCCGCCAGCGCGTCGCTCTGGTCGCCGAAGCGTTCGAAATATCCGCCGGCGATGTTGCCGAACACGCCCGCGAAGCCCGCCGGCGTGGCGCCTTCCTCCTTCACGTAGGAGCAGCGCAGCAGCGTCTGCGCGATGACCGGGCCGGGCACCGCGTTCATGATCTCGAAGCCCACCACCAGCGCATGCCGCACGCGGCCGCTGGCCACCGCGTCCAGCGCGGCCCAGATCGCGGCCGAGCCGGTGGCGCAGGCGTTCTCCAGCCGCACCGCGGGCACGTGGCGCAGGCCCGGCACCGCCAGCGCCACCAGCGAAGCGCTGAAGTCCTGCGGCACGAAGCCGCTGTTGAAGTGGCCCACGAAGATGCCGTCGATGTCGGCGGCTTCCAGCCCGGCCGTCGCCAGCGCGGGCTCGACCGCGTCGCGGATCAGTTGCTCGCCGTCGGCCGCGTCGAGCTTGCCGAAGGGCGTGTGGCCCCAGCCTGTGATGAAGGTGTCGTTGCTCATGGCTGGCTGCTCCTCATTCGTGGCTGGCGGGGGCGGCCGGCGCGCCGCGGCGCAGCGTCGGCAGGCCCACGCCGGCGGCGTCGAAGCCGCCGTCCACCGCCAGCACCTGGCCGTTGATGAAGCTGGCTTCGTCGCTGCACAGGAAGCCGACGGTGTTGGCCATTTCCTCCACGGTGCCGTAGCGGCCCAGCGGGATGGCGTCGTAGTAGTCGGAGCGGATGGCCACGCTGTGGACCAGCTTGGCCATTTCGGTGTCGACCGGGCCGGGCGCGATCACGTTCACGCGCACGCCCGCGTTGCCGAGTTCGACCGCGTACTGCTTCGTCAGGTGGATCAGCGCCGCCTTGCTGGTGCCGTAGGCCACGCGCAGCGTGCTGGCCCGCAGCCCGGAAATCGAAGCCACGTTCACCACCGCTCCGCTGCCGGCCTTGGCCATCAGCGCGCCGAAGGCCTGGGTGCACAGGAAGGCGCCGTCCAGGTTGGTGCCCAGCACCGTGCGCCAGTCGGCGAAAGTGGTTTCGGCAACCCGCTTGAACACCGCCACGCCGGCGTTGTTGACCAGCGCGTCCACGCGGGTGAAGCGCTCGACCACGGCCTTGGCGGCGGCATCGACCTGCGAGGGGTTCGACACGTCGCAGTGCACGCCGAGCACGCGTTCGGGCTGCGCGAGCTTGCTCACGGCGAGGTCGAGCGTGGCGTGGTCGTTGTCCAGCAGCGCGACCCGCCAGCCGTGCGCGAGGAACCATTGCCCGACGGCCAGGCCGATGCCGCGTGCGCCGCCGGTGACGACTGCGACGCGAGAGGAGGAAAGATCTGTCATGGATGTCTTTTCGGTGTTGCGGGATTCAGGAATCGTCGGAAGGAAGCCACTCCTCGAGCGTGATCTCGAAGGTGACGCACACGGTGTTGGCGCCGGCCACGAAGGGCCCGCCGTAGACGCGGCCCTGGGTGTCGGCCACCACGCCGGTCAGCGCCGCGCGCAGCGTGCCGTCGGGCTGGCGCCGCACTTCGCCGGCCAGGCTGACGACCTCCACGGCGGGGCCGCGAATCACCTGGCAGGAGCCGTCGGGCCGCTCCAGGCAGGCGTCGATCAGGCTGCCGAGCGCGCCGCGCACGAAGGCGTTGCCGAAGCCCTCGGCCACGCAGAGCTTTTCGACGCTCTGCATCAGGTCTTCGTTGGGGCCGATGCGTGCGTAGGCCACGCGGCCCATGCGGCCGCGTTCGATCAGGCGCACGTCAGACATGGGCGGCCCTTGCTTCGGGCCGCATCAGGGGCATGCGTGTTTCTTCGTCGTAGGCCACGCGCAGGTCGAAACTGTCCAGCGCGGTCACCAGCACCGTCACCGGCGCGGGCCCGACGACGGTGCGGTCCGTCAGGATGTGGCCGCCGCGCACCCGCCCGCTTGCTTCGCTGAACGCGCCGTGGCAATGGACGATGGCGCCGCCGCCGGCGGAACGGCCCAAGGTGGCGTTGCCGAAGATCAGCCGCGCATGGCGCAACCGCTCGGGTGCGCCATAGGTGGCGAGCACGCGGCCGGTGGGGTCGGGCAGCGCCATGCAGAAGCTGAGCCGGTCGAGTTCGCCGCCCAGCAGCGTCATCGACGCGCTGGCCACGTTCTCGGCCGCCAGCGCCCGCACGAGGCTGTCGTGCAGCGTGCTTCCCGCAGGCAGCGAGAGGCGGAAGTGCCGGCCCTTGTCGGCGTGCATGTGGTTGATCCGCACGGACCCGTACGGGCCAGGGTGAACCACGGTGCGTGCTCGTGGCAGGCCCGTCGTTTTCTGAATCGTCACGTTGTCTCCTTCCGCGCCGACAGGGGTAACGCCGGCGCAGTGGGACAAAGTCTAGGAGTGGAAATCCATAGCAACAAATCTACAATTCATATAGATCAATACAGGATTCAGATCGATGGAGCTGCGTCATCTCCGCTGCCTGGTGGCCGTGGCCGAGGAACTGCACTTCGGCCGCGCCGCCGAGCGGCTGAACCTGTCGCAGCCGCCGGTGAGCCTGGCGATCAAGGAAATGGAAGACGAGCTGGGCGTGGTGCTGTTCGAGCGCACCTCGCGCCGCATCGCCATCACCCAGGCCGGCGAAGAGGCGCTGCGCGACGCGCGCGCGGTGCTGGGCGGGCTGGAGACCCTGCGTCGGCGCGCCCAGGACGCGGCCGCCGGCATCATGGGCTCGATTGCCGTCGGCTTCATCAGCCTGCCGGCCTACACCTTCCTGCCGCCCACCCTGCGGCGCTTCACCGAGCACCATCCCAAGGCCAGCGTCGCGCTTCGCGAGGGCATCACGGAGCAGATCGTGGCGGACGTCGAATCCGGCCGCCTCGACGTGGGGCTGGTGCTGCAGCCCGCGGAGATGCCCGCCACGCTGGGCTCGCGGCTGGTGCAGAAAGACGTGCTGATCCTCGCGCTGCCCGAAGCGCATCCGCTGGCGCGCCCCGGCAACGTGGCGCTGGAGAACTTCGCCGGCGAGCGCTTCCTGGGCTTCGAGCGCCACATCGGGCCGCAGATGTTCGATGCCATCGTCACCACCTGCATGCGGCGCGGCTTCAGCCCGCTCATGTTTCCGGCGCGGCAGATGAACACCATCGTCAGCCTGGTGTCGGGCGGCGTGGGCGTGGCCCTGGTGCCGGCCTGCGTGAAGGCGCTGCACCGCGAGGGCGTGGTGTTCCGCCCGCTCAAGGGCGAGAAGACTTCCGTCGACACGCTGGTGGTCTGGCGCAAGACGGACGAATCACCGCTGGTGAAGGCATTGCTGGCCCTGCTGCCGACGCCCGACGAGGCGCCGGAAATGCGGGCCGCTCAGAGCACTTCGTCGCGCAGCTGAGGGAACACCTTCGACACCTTCGCGAGCAGGTAGTCGCCGTAGCGGCCGCTGAAGGCGTGCACGTTGGCGCGGTCCCAGCGCTCGGCGCTGTCGTCGCGCGCCTCGGCGCCCGCCAGGCCCTCGATGCGCTGCACGCGGGCCTCGAAGTTCGGGTCGAAGAACAGCGGGAACGACAGCCGGTCGTGCCCCGAGGTGTTGCGCTTCACGCGGTGCGGCGTCGACTTGTAGAGGCCGCCGGTCATGCGGTCGAGCATGTCGCCGATGTTGCAGACGAACGAGCCCGGAACCGGCGGCGCGTCGATCCAGCCGCCGGGCGTGTGCACCGCGAGGCCCCCGATGTGGTCCTGGTGCAGGATCGTGAGCAGCCCGTAGTCGGTGTGCTCGCCCACGCCCCATTGCACGTCCAGCCCCTCGGGCACCGGCTGCGAGGGGTAGTTGAACAGGCGGAACAGGATCAGCGGATCGCCCGTGTAGCGCTCGGCGAAGTAGCCGGCCGGCAGGCCCAGGCTCAGCGCGATGCCTTCCATGAGCCGGTGGCCGAGCCGGGTGACGGCCGCCATGTAGTCGAGGATGGTCTCGCGAAAGCCCGGCACGTCGGGGAACAGGTTGGGGCCGTGCACCGGCGTCTTCGCCCGCACCAGCGGGTGGGTGGCGGGGAGTTCGGTGCCCAGGTAGAGGCCTTCCTTCCAGTCGGGCCGGCCCGAGGTCAGCTCGCCGCCCAGCGGGAAGAAGCCGCGCCATGCGCGCCCGCCGAGGGCCATGCGCCACTGCATCTTGGTTTCCTCGGGCAGCTCGAAGAAGCGGTGGCTCAGCGCTTCGAGCCGCCGCACCAGCGCGGCGTCGACGCCGTGGCCGGTCACGTAGAAGAAGCCGTGCGCGCGGCAGGCGGCGCCGATCTGTTCGGCGACAGCGTCGCGTCCGGCGGTGCCGGCAACGAGCGCCGAAACGTCGATGAGGGGAAGGGATGCGTCGGTCATGCGTCTCTCGAGAAAGGGGATCGGATGTCGGACAGGAACTGCCGGGCGCGCGGATGCTGCGGGCGGTTGAAGAAGTCGTCGGGCGTGGCGCGTTCCAGCACCTTGCCTTCGTCCATGAAGAGTACGCGGTCGGCCACCTCGCGCGCGAAGCCCATCTCGTGCGTCACGCACACCATGGTCATGCCGTCGCGCGTGAGGTCGCGCATGACCAGCAGCACTTCACCGACCATTTCGGGGTCGAGCGCGCTGGTGGGCTCGTCGAACAGCATTAGCGGCGGTTGCATGGCCAGCGCGCGTGCGATGGCCACGCGCTGCTGCTGGCCGCCCGACAGTTCGCTCGGCCAGGCGTTGGCCTTGTTCGACAGGCCCACGCGGTGCAGCAGCGCCATCGCGCGCTCGTCGGCCTGCTTGCGCGAGAGGCCGCGCAACTGCATCGGCGCCATCGTGCAGTTCTGCAGCACCGTGAGATGCGGGAACAGGTTGAACTGCTGGAAAACGAAGCCGATGCGCGAGCGGAAGGCGTTCACGTCCAGGCCCGGCGCCTGGATGTCCTGCCCGTCGACGACGATGCGGCCCGACTGAATGGGCTCCAGCCGGTTGAAGGTGCGGATCAGCGTCGACTTGCCCGAGCCCGAGGGCCCGCAGACCACGACGACCTCGCCCTTGTGGATGGTCTCGGTCACGTCGACCAGCGCGTGGTAGCTGCCGTACCACTTGTTGACTTTTTCGAGTTCGATCATGCGGACACCTTGGCGGTGGCGGTGGAGATGCCGCGGCGCGCGAGCCTGCGTTCCAGCCAGTAGGCGAAGCGCGAGAGGCCGAAGCAGAGAATGAAATACGTCCCGCCCAATATCAGGTAGATCTGCGCCGGCTTGGTGAACACCTGCGTGTTGATCTGCGTCGCGATGAACGACACCTCGGCCAGCCCGATGATGTAGCCCAGCGATGTTTCCTTGATGGTCGAGACGAACTGGTTCACCAGCGAAGGCAGCATGCTGCGCAGCGCCTGCGGCAGCACCACGAGGCGCATCGCGCGGCCGTAGCCCAGGCCGAGCGCGCGGGCGGTTTCCATCTGCCCGCGCGGCAGGCCCTGGATGCCGGCGCGCACGATCTCTGCGAGGTAGGCGGCGTCGAACACGACCAGCGCGATCAGCATGGTGGTGAACTGGTCGGTCTTCACGCCGGTGACGCTGGGCAGGAAGAAGTAGGCCCAGAAGATCACCATCAGGAGCGGCAGCCCGCGCACCACGAACACGAAGCCCGTCACCGGCCAGCGCAGCCAGCGCCACGGGCTCACGCGCGCCAGGCCCAGCACGATGCCCAGGGGCAACGCCAGCACCAGGCCGCAGGAGGCCAGCAACAGCGTGAGCATCAGCCCGCCGAGCGGCCCGTTCGGGTACTGCCCGATGAGGAAGTAGACCCAGTAGTCGTTGATGATCTGCAGCATCAGCGCTCAGCTCCCGCTTCACATGGCTCGCGATGCACGGAACCGGCACGGCCGAGGCCGAAAACACCGCGGAACCGGCTTTGCCGGGCCGCCGGTGTTGCCCCCGGCGAGGGGGGAGGAGAAGCGACACGAAGTGCGCGCAGCCTGGGGGAGTGCTTCATATCGTCCGCACCGGATAGCGGTGGTGGTACCAGGTCGCCAGCCCCGTGATGGCCAGTGACACGGTGAGGTACGCAGCGCTCGCGAAGGCGAAAGACTCGAAGCTGCGGAAGGTCGCGCTCTCGACCTGGCCGGCCTGGTACATCAGCTCGGCCACGCCGATCACGGTGGCGATGGAGGTGTTCTTCCACAGGCTCAGCGTCTGCGAGATGAGCGGCGGAACGGTCACGCGCAGCGCCTGCGGCAGCACTACGCGGCGCATGGTGGCGAGGTAGCTGAAGCCCATCGCGCGCCCGGCCTCGAACTGCACGGTGGGAATGGCGCGAATGCCGCTGCGGATGTCCTCGGCCATGAAGGCAGCCGTGTACAGCGCCAGCGCGATGACGGCGCTGAAGGCCTCGATGTGTCCCGCGTAGAGCCATTGCTTGATGCCTTCGGGCAGCAGCTCGGGCGCGCCGAAGTACCAGAACAGCATGTGCGCGAGCAGCGGGATGTTGCGTATCGACTCCACGTACGCAAAGCCGAGCCAGCGCAGCGGCGCGAAGGGCGACAGGCGCAGCAGCGCCACCACCAGCGCGATGGGCAGCGCCAGCACCAGCGCGGCCGCGAGCAGCTGCAGCGACAGCAGCAGGCCCGCGACCAGCATGTCGTGGTACTTGCCGGTGAGCAGCAAGGAATAGTCGAACAGGGGCATGGGGGGCGACAGTATCACCGTCGCGAGGGGTATTTGCTCCCTCCCCCGCTGGGGGAGGGTTGGGGTGGGGGCACGACGGCGCCTGTCAAGGCGCGGCGCTCATGCACAGGCCGCAAGCCCCCATCCCGGCCTTCCCCGGCGAGGGAAGGAGAAACGCGGGCTCAGTCGATCTTGTCGCTGTCCAGCTTGAAGTCGCGCGTCTGGAAGCCCGAGGCCGTGTTCGGGCCATACCACTTGATGAAGATCTTTTCGGCCTCGCCCGATTTCTCGAGTTCGCGCAGCGTGTCGTCCACCACGGCCTTGAGCGCGGTCTCGCCCTTCTTGATGCCGATGGCCAGTGCCTCGGTGCTCAGGTTCTGCTTGAGCACCACGTACTGCGCCTTCTGCGGACCCAGCTTGGCGTAGCTGCGCAGCAGCGCCGCCTCGTCGTCCACGTAGCCCACGCCCTTGCCCTGCTGCAGCGCCTGGAAGGCCTGCTGGCTGGTGTCGAAGGTCACGACGTCGACATTGGGCACGGCCTTGCGGATGTTCGGCTCCTGGGTGCCCCCGCGGATGGTCAGCACCTTCTTGCCCGCGAGCTGGGGCACTTCGGTGATGCCGCTGTCCTTCTTCACGATGGCCTTCTGGCCGGTGACGAAGGTGGTGAGCGAGAAGTCGATCTGCGCCTCGCGCTCCTTGTTGTGCGTGAGGCCGGCGGCCACCAGGTCCACGTGGCCCTGCTGCAGTTCCGGAATGCGCGCGGCCACCGCGATCTGCTTGAGCACCGGCTTCACGCCGATCTTCTTTGCGATGGCGTTCACCAGGTCGACTTCGTAGCCGACGATCTGGCGCGTCTTCGGATCGATGAAGGTCGCGGGCTCGTCTGTGCCGAGCACGCCGACGACCAGTTCGCCCTTCTTCTTGATGTCGGCCAGCTGGTCGGCGTGTGCGACGGTGCCGAGCAGCAGGGCGGATGCGGCGGCTGCCGCGGCGATCAGGTTCAAGCGCATGTTCTTCTCCTAAGGGGAAAGCAGGGCGAAACCATATCAATAAAACTTCGGATCATTAAATGGTCAATTCATATATCGACATGTGCGCGGGGCTATGAGTGGCGCGCCGTTGCCGCCCTGGCTGCCTGCTTGCCTGTGGGGCTGCTGAAGGGCCGGTTTTCGGGCTGGGTTAAATTCGCTTCGCCGACCGGCCGGTCGCGAACCAAAGTGCACTCTCCCCGATGCATGCCCCGGCCGCTCTTTCCAGATATCCCTTCCAGCGAGTTCTCCATGATCATCAAACCGCGTGTGCGCGGCTTCATCTGCGTGACGACCCATCCGACGGGTTGCGAAGCCAACGTCCAGCAACAGATCGACTACGTCAAGGCCCAGGCTCCCATCGCGGGCGGCCCGAAGAAGGTGCTGGTCGTCGGCGCGTCCACCGGCTATGGCCTGGCCGCGCGCATCACCGCCACCTTCGGCTGCGGCGCCGACACGCTCGGCGTGTTCTTCGAGCGCGCGGGCAGCGAGAACCGCCCCGGTTCGCCCGGCTGGTACAACACCGCCGCCTTCCATCGCGCAGCCGAGGCCGAGGGCCGCTATGCCAAGAGCATCAACGGCGACGGCTTCTCCGACGAGGTGAAGCAACTGACCATCGACGCGATTCGCGCCGACCTCGGGCAGGTCGACCTCGTGGTCTACAGTCTGGCCGCGCCGCGCCGCACGCATCCGAAGACCGGGCAGGTCTTCAACTCGGTGCTCAAGCCCATCGGCAAGTCGGTGAGCCTGCGCGGCCTCGACACCGACAGCGGTACCGTGAAGGAATCGGTGCTCGAACCCGCGACGCAGGAAGAGATCGACAACACCGTGGCCGTCATGGGCGGCGAAGACTGGCAGATGTGGATCGACGCGCTGCAGCAGGCCGGCGTGCTGGCCGACGGCGCCAAGACCACCGCCTTCACCTACCTGGGCGAGCAGATCACGCACGACATCTACTGGAACGGCTCCATCGGCGCCGCCAAGAAAGACCTCGACCAGAAGGTGCTGGGCATTCGCGAAACGCTGGCCGCGAAGGGCGGCGACGCGCGCGTGTCGGTGCTCAAGGCGGTCGTCACGCAGGCCAGCTCGGCGATTCCGATGATGCCGCTGTACCTGTCGCTGCTGTTCAAGGTGATGAAGGAGCAGGGCACGCACGAAGGCTGCATCGAGCAGGTGCACGGCCTCTATGCCGACAGCCTCTACGGCAGCGCGCCGCACATCGACGACGAAGGCCGCCTGCGCGCCGACTACAAGGAACTGGCGCCGCAGGTTCAGTCGCGCGTGCTCGAACTCTGGCCGCAGGTGACCAACGAGAACCTGAACGCCATCAGCGACTTCGCGGGCAACAAGACCGAGTTCCTGCGGCTCTTCGGCTTCGGGGTGGAAGGCGTGGACTACGAGGCCGACGTGAACCCCGACGTGGGCATCTCGAACCTCGTGCAGGCCTGAGCACCTGCGGCACGGATACTTGCGCCCATGCAGATTCAAGAAAAGCCGCCCGCCGGCACGCCGTTCGATTGGATCGGCGGCGAGCCGAAGGTGGAAGCGCTGGTCGAGCGCTTCTACGACCTGATGGACCTCGAGCCGGCCTATGCGCAACTGCGCGCGGTGCACGGCACCAGCCTCGACAACGCACGCCAGCGCCTGTTCTGGTTCCTGTGCGGATGGCTCGGCGGCCCGCAGCACTACACCGACCGCTTCGGCCACCCGATGCTGCGCGCGCGGCACATGCCGCAGAGCATCGGCGGCCACACCATCGGCATCAAGGAACGCGACCAGTGGCTGGCCTGCATGGACCAGGCGATGGGAGAGACAGGCGTGCCCGAAGACCTGCGCGCCCGCCTTCGCGACTCCTTCTTCAAGACCGCCGACTGGATGCGCAACCGCGGCGAATGACGCGGCCATCGCGCGACCGAATACATAACGACTCCGAAAGACGCTTCCCAATGAACTCCATCGTCATCATCGGCGGCGGCCACGCCGCGGCCCAGCTCTGTGCCGGCCTTGCTGAAGCCGGGCAGGGCGCTCGCGTGCACCTGGTCTGCGAAGAGGCCTGCGAGCCCTATCACCGTCCGCCGCTGTCCAAGGCCTTCCTCAAGAGCGCCGAGGAGACCACGCAGCCGCACAAGGCGGCCGACTGGTACCGCGAGGCGGGCATCACGCTGCACCTGGGCGACGCGGCCGTGGCCATCGACCGCGAGGCGCACACCGTCACGCTGCGTTCGGGCGCCGTGCTGCCTTGGGAGCGGCTGGTGCTGGCCACCGGCACGCGCGCGCGCCAGATGCCCGACCTGAAGCCGGGCCTGGAGAACGTCGCCAGCCTGCGCGCCGCCGACGAGGCGCATCGCCTGCGCACCCGGCTCGCATCGGCCGAGAAGGTCACGGTGCTGGGCGGCGGCTTCATCGGGCTCGAAGTGGCTGCCACGGCCAAGGCGCTGGGCAAGTCGGTGCAGGTGATCGAAAGCGCGCCGCGCCTGCTGGGCCGCGCCGTGTCGCCCGAGCTGTCGGCGCATGTGCTGGCCACGCATCGCGCGGCCGGCATCGACATCGCGCTCGGCGCGCAGACCGGCGCGTTCGAGGTCGAAGGCGACCGGCTGGTGTCGGTGCAGGTCAACGGCGTGAAGCAGCCGATCGACCTGCTGCTGCTGGGCATCGGTGCCGTGCCCGAGACCGCGCTCGCGCAGGCGGCCGGCATCGAGTGCGCCGACGGCATCGTGGTCGACGCGCAGATGCAGACCAGCGCGGCCGACGTGCTCGCGGTGGGCGATTGCACGCGCTTCCCCGATCGCCGCGCGGGCCGCGCGCTGCGGCTCGAGTCGGTGCAGAACGCGAACGACCAGGCGCGCACGGCCGTCGCCACGCTGACCGGCGCCGCGCGCGACCACGACGCGGTGGCGTGGTTCTGGTCCGACCAGGGCAGCATGCGGCTGCAGATGGTCGGCCTGATGCCGGCCGAAGGCACGCCGGGCCTGACCAGCGTGCGCCGCCCCGGGCCGGGCGCGAACCCCAACGCGTTCTCGCTTTTCCACTATGTCGACGGACACCTGACTTGCGTCGAGTCGGTGAATGCGCCGGTCGATCACATGATGAGCCGCAAGCTTCTTGAGGCGGGCCGCAGCCCCGAGCCGGCGGCGATTGCCGATGCGTCAATACCCCTGAAAAACCACCTGTCGTAATTGCGCCGCAAGTCAGGTTGGATTCACCGGCCTGTCATTCCGCTTTCAGAGACTGCGTCCTCTTCCAATCCTGAAGAGAGACCTCTCGATGAAAAACGCAGCGGCCATGTCGCTTTCGCGCCTTGCCCCCATGTCCACCTGTGCCGCCGTGATTGCCGCCGTGCTGACCGCCTGCGGCGGCGGCAGCGGTGGTGGCACCGTGATCCCCCCGTTCACGCCCACGCCCGACCCCGCGCCGGTTGCCGTGGCCAAGGGCACGCGCGCCACGGTTGCCTTGCTGGAGACCACCGACCTGCACGCCAACGTGCGCAGCTTCGACTACTTCAAGCTCGCCGAAGACAAGTCGTACGGCTACGAGCGCACCGCCACGCTGATCAACGCGGCGCGCAAGGAATTCCAGAACACGATGCTGTTCGACAACGGCGACACCATTCAGGGCACTGCGCTGGCCGACTATGAAGCACTGGTGAGCCGTGTTCCGTGCACGCAGCCGCTGTCGGTCTACAAGGTCATGAACGCCACCGGCTACGACGCCGGCACGCTGGGCAACCACGAGTTCAACTACGGCCTCGATTTCCTCAACCAGGTGCTCGGCGGCGGCCTCGACGTCGATGGCGTCGACGGCACCAAGAAGTGCGCCGGTCCCACCTTCCCGATGGTGCTGGCCAACGTGCAGAGCGTGAAGAGCGGCAAGCCGCTGCTCGCGCCGTACACCATCGTGACCAAGCAGTTCACCGCCACGACGCCCGACGGCAAGACCGTGACGGTGCCGGTGAAGGTCGGCGTGATCGGCTTCACCACGCCTGGCATCCTGAACTGGGACAAGCGTTTCCTAGAAGGCAAGGTTCGCACCGAAGGCGCCGTCGAAGCCGCCACCAAATACATTCCCGAGCTGCGCGCCAAGGGCGCCGACATCGTGGTCGCGCTGCAGCACGGCGGCCTCGATGCGTCGCCGTACTCGCCGACGATGGAAAGCCCCGGCCTCTACCTTTCGAAAGTGCCCGGCATCGACGCGCTGATGATGGGTCACCAGCACGGCACGTTCCCAGATCCGGGCACGAAGCCGAGCTACACGCAGGCCGGCGTGGACAACAAGGCGGGTACCGTCAACGGTGTGCCGGCCGTGATGGCCAGCTCGTGGGGCAAGGCGCTGGGCCTGATCAGGCTCGATCTCGTGTACGACGGCAAGGCATGGGGCGTGGACAAGACCAAGACTTTCGTCGAGGCACGCTCAACGCAGAGCAAGGACAGCGCCGGCAAGGTCGTCTACGTCGATGCCGACTCCAGCGTCGCGCCGCTGGTCGAAACGCAGCACCAGGCCACCATCACCTACGTGAAGACGCCCATCGGCACCACCGACTTCCGCATGAGCACCTACTTCGCGGACGTGGGCGATCCGGGTGCGATCCAGATCGTGAACCAGGCGCAGGCCGACTACGTGAAGAACTACATCGCGGCCAATCTGCCGCAGTACGCGAGCCTGCCGGTGCTGTCGGTGAGCGCGCCCTTCAAGTCGGGCTATGAAGGCGGCCGCGACTACACGGACGTGGCGGCCGGCAACGTGGCGATCAACAACGCGGCCGACCTGTACCTGTACCCGAACACTGTGTACGCGGTGAAGGTCACCGGCGCTGAAATCAAGGCCTGGCTCGAAGCCGCAGCCAAGCGCTTCAACAAGATCAACCCTGACCTGACGACGGACCAGCAGCTGATCAGCACCTTCCCGGGCTACAACTTCGACATGTTCACCACGCCCGACGTGCAGTACGAGATCGACGTGACCCAGGCCGAGGGCAGCCGCATCAAGAACCTGACGTACCTGAGTGCGCCCATCGACCCGGCGAAGGAATTCGTCATCGCAACGAACAACTACCGTGCGACCAGCGGCGCGAGCTTCATCCCGGCGCTGGACGGCCGCGCGACGATCTACCCGTCGCCTGACGCGAACCGCGACGTGCTGATCGACTACATCAAGGCCAAGAAGACCATCACGCGCACGGCCAACGGCGCGGCACGCAGCTGGCGCTTCACGCAGGTGACGACGAAGGGCAACGTGGTGTTCACGTCGGGCCAGGGGCAGTTGAGCGCGGCACAGGACGCGGGCCTGACCAACATCTCGTTGCTGACCGCCGATGACGGCAGCGGCAAGGGCCGTTCGGTCTACAAGCTCGAACTGAACCCGGCCCCGTAAGAGGCAGCTGCGAGGGCAGGCAGGAGGCGTCCGGCGTCTCCTGCCTGTCTGCTTTCTGGCTCAGCGCCGCGCGGGCGCCAGCAGCACCACCAGCGCCCCGGCGCCGCCTTCCGCCGGTTTCGCCTGCACGAAGGCGATCACCTCGTTCTTCTGGATCAGCCAGCGCTGCGTCTTGGTCTTGAGCACGGGCTGCTTGCCCGGCGAACCGAGGCCCTTGCCGTGCACCACGCGCACGCAGCGCAGTCCCTGCTTGTAGGCATTGCGGATGAAGCCGCCGAGCGATTCGCGCGCCTCGTCGCTGCGCAGTCCGTGCAGGTCGACCTGCGCCTGTATGGACCAGTCGCCCTTGCGCAGCCGCGCAGTGACGTCGGTGCCGATGCCGGGACGGCGAAAACTCATGGCGTCGTCCACGTCGAGCAGCGTGGTCACGTCGAACTCGTCGGAGAGCGATTCGCGCAGCACGCGCTGCTCGTCGAGCTGGTGCTGCACCGGAATGGGGGCGGGTGGCTCTGGCGCGAGCGGCACGGCGGCCTTGCGGCGCAGCGGTTCGGTGGCGCCGATGGCGCGGGCGAACAGGTCTTTCTCGGCGGCGCGCTTGCGTTCTGCGGCGGCCTTGGCAGCCGCTTCCGCGGCTTCGCGTTCGCGGGTCTCGGCCAGCACGCGCTGCACCTGCTTGAGGTCGGCGAGGTTCTTGAGCGCGGGTGAACGTGGAGGCATCAGAGCAATCCTTTCTCGGCCATCGAGAAGCTCTGGCCGGGGCTCACGATGACATGGTCGAGCACCCGCACATCGACCAGTGCGAGTGCGGCGCGCAGCGTCTGCGTGAGCGATTCGTCGGCGCGCGACGGCTCGATGCTGCCGCTCGGGTGGTTGTGGGCCAGCACCACGGCCGCGGCCTGGTGGTGGATGGCACGCGTGACCACTTCGCGCGGGTAGACGCTGGTCTGGGTGAGCGTGCCGCGGAACATTTCTTCCAGCATGATGAGCCGGTGCTGCACGTCGAGGAACACGACCACGAACACCTCGTGCGGGCGCGAGCCGATGTGCAGCTGCAGGTACTGCTTGACCGCCTCGGGGGAGTCGAACACCGTGCGTTCCTTGAGCTTCTCGCCCATGGCGCGCCGTGCCAGCTCGAGCACCGCGATCAGCTCGGAGCGCTTGGCGGTCCCGCCCATGCCCTTGATGGCCTTGAGATCGTCGGCGCCGGTGTGCAGCAGGCCCGACAGGCCGCCGAAGCGCTCGAGCAGTTGCTGGGCCAGTTGCAACACGTTCTTGCCCGCCACGCCGGTGCGCAGCAGCAGGGCCAGCAACTCGGCATCGGCCAGTGCGGCGGCGCCTCGCGAGATGAGTTTTTCGCGGGGACGGGCGTCGAGAGGGAGATCCTTGAATGCCATGAAACCCTGGGTGAAACCTTGGTGGAGCCGGGTGGAAGCCCCGATCCTTAAAATGAGGGCCAGTTTATCGGGACACCCACCTTGTCTTCCCCCACCTCCGCTGCTCCCATGTCCCAAGTCGTGACTTTCGGCTCCTTCCTGACCTTGCACTACCGGCTGGCCGGGCCGGCAGGCGACATCATCAATACTTTCGCCGACAAGCCCGCGACCCTGTCGCTGGGAACCGGCGAGCTTTCTCCCGCCATGGAGCAGCGCCTGATGGGCCTGGAGGAGGGCACCCACGCCACCTTCGAACTGCCCGCTGGCGAGGCCTTCGGCGAACGCAACCCCGACATGCAGCAGTGGGTGGCCCGCAAGCTGCTCGCCCAGATGGGCGACCCCGACGAGCAGTACGCCGTGGGCGACGTGGTGCAGTTCCCCACGCCCGACGGCAGCGGCAGCTACGCCGGCGCGGTGATCGAGTCGAACGAGACCGGCGTGCGCTTCGACTTCAATCACCCGCTGGCCGGCCAGCCCGTGACCTTCGAAGTGAAGCTCATCGGCGTGCTATGAACACCGGCATTTCCGAAGTCATCCTGGCCGAGCCGCGCGGCTTCTGCGCGGGGGTCGACCGCGCCATCGAGATCGTCGAGCGCGCCATCGCCAAGTTCGGCGCGCCGATCTACGTGCGCCACGAGATCGTGCACAACACCTACGTGGTGAACGAGCTCAAGGCCAAGGGCGCGATCTTCATCGAGGAGCTGTCCGACGTGCCCCCCGGCGCCACGCTGGTGTTCAGCGCGCACGGCGTGAGCAAGGCCGTGGAGCAGGAGGCGCGCGACCGCGGCTTCGAGATCTTCGACGCCACCTGCCCGCTGGTGACCAAGGTGCACGTCGAGGTGGCCAAGCTCGCGAAAGAGGGCTACGAGTTCATCATGATCGGCCACAAGGGGCACCCCGAGGTCGAGGGCACGATGGGCCAGCTGTCCAGCGGCATCCACCTGGTGGAAGACGTGGCAGACGTGGCGAAGGTCGCGCCGGCGCAGACCGACAAGCTCGCGGTCGTCACCCAGACCACGCTGAGCGTGGACGACGCGGCGGAGATCGCCGCCGCGGTGCGCGCGCGCTTTCCGGCCGTGCGCGAGCCCAAGCAGCAGGACATCTGCTACGCCACCCAGAACCGCCAGGACGCGGTGAAGATCATGAGCCCGCAGGTCGACCTGGTGATCGTGGTCGGCAGCCCCACCAGCTCCAACAGCAACCGGCTGCGCGAACTGGCGCAGCGGCTGGGCACCGAGAGCTACATGGTCGATTCGGCCGAAGAGCTCAAGCCCGAGTGGTTCGAGGGCAAGACGCGCATCGGCCTCACGGCTGGCGCCTCGGCCCCCGAGGTGCTGGTGCGCGAGGTGATCGACCGGGTGCGCGCGCTCGGCGCGGTGTCGGTCCGCAAGATGGACGGCATCGAGGAAACCATCAAGTTTCCGCTTCCCAAGGGCCTCAAGCTCGACGACATTCCGCCACCTGGACACATCTCTTGAACGACAAGCAAAACACCGACTGGCGCTCTGAAATAGATAGCGCAGCCCAAAGGCTGGGCGAGCGTGCCGGCCACTTCCTGCGCGAAACCCCGCTGTGGAAACTGCCGGCGTCGGCCTTCGGCGTCACGGCGCCGGGCGCCGAGGTCTGGCTGAAGCTCGAGCACATGCAGGTCAGCGGCAGCTTCAAGGCGCGCGGCATGATGAACCGGCTGCTGGCCAACGATATTCCCGCAAGCGGCGTGGTCGTGGCCTCCGGCGGCAATGCAGGCATTGCCACCGCCGCCGCGGCCAGTGCGCTGGGCGTGCCCTGCCAGGTGTTCCTGCCGGGCGTCTCGCCCGAGGCCAAGCGTGCGCGCCTGCGCGCGCTGGGCGCCGAAGTGGTGGTCGTCGGCGAACTGTATCCCGACGCGCTGGCCGCCTGCCTCACGCGCCAGAAAGAATCCGGCGCCTTGCTCACGCATGCCTACGACCAGCCCGAAGTGGTGGCCGGCGCCGGCACGCTGGGCCGCGAGATCGAGCAGCAGGGCGGCCTGCCCGATGCGGTGCTCGTGAGCGTGGGCGGCGGCGGCCTGATCGGCGGCCTTGCCGGCTGGTTCGAAAAGCGCGCCCGCGTGGTGGCGCTGGAGCCCGAGAAGGCGCCGACCCTGTTCCGCGCCCGCGAGGCGGGCGAGCCGGTCGACGTCGAAGTGGGCGGCATCGCGGCCGACTCGCTCGGTGCGCGCCGCATCGGCGCCATCGCCTGGGACATCACGCAGCAGCAGGTCGAGCAGGCACTGCTGCTGTCCGACGAATCCATCCGAGCCGCGCAGCAGTGGCTCTGGAAGGAACTCAAGCTCGCCGTGGAGCCGGCCGCCGCGCTGCCGCTGGCGGCGCTGCAGACCGGCGCCTATGTGCCGCGCGCGGGCGAGAAGGTGTGCCTGATCATCTGCGGCGCCAACGTCGACCCCGCCACCGTCGCCTGACGGGCGGCCCCTAAAATCGACCGATGCTCGACATCACCCTGCTCCGCAAAGACCTGGCCTCCGCCGTGGCCGGCCTCGAAAAACGCAAGAAAAACCAGCCTTACCTCGATGTGTCGGCGTTCACCGCGCTCGAGGCCGAGCGCAAGACGCTGCAAACCCGCACCGAGGAAATCCAGGCGCGCCGCAATACGCTGAACAAGCAGATCGGCCCGCTCAAGGCCAAGGGCGAATCTGTCGATGCGCTGATGGCCGAGGTCAACGCGCTCAAGGCCGAACAGGAATCGCAGTCCAAGCGCCTCGAAGAGATCCAGCCCGAGATCCAGGCCCTGCTGCTCGCCGTGCCGAACCTGCCGCACGCCAGCGTGCCGCTGGGCGAAGACGAAGCCGGCAACGTCGAAATGCGCCGCTGGGCCCCGCAAGGCGGCGCCGGTGCCGATGCCAAGCCGCTGGGCTTTGCCGCCAAGGACCATGTCGATCTCGGCGCGCCGCTGGGCCTCGACTTCGAGATGGGCGCCAAGCTCGCGGGCTCGCGCTTCACCGTGATGAAGGGGCCGATCGCCCGCCTGCACCGCGCGCTCGCGCAGTTCATGCTCGACCTGCAGACCGAGAAGCACGGCTACGCCGAGTGCTACGTGCCCTACATCGTCAACGCCGCCACGCTCAGCGGTACCGGCCAGTTGCCCAAGTTCGAGGGCGACCTGTTCGCCGCGAAGAAGGGCGGCCAGGACGGCGAACCCGCGCCCGATCATTCGGCGCTGTACCTCATTCCGACCAGCGAAGTGCCGCTGACCAACTTCGTGCGCGACGAAGTGGTGGCCGAGTCGCAACTGCCGATCAAGGTCACGGCCCACACGCCGTGCTTCCGCTCCGAAGCCGGCAGTGCGGGCCGCGACACGCGCGGCATGATCCGCCAGCACCAGTTCGACAAGGTCGAGATGGTGCAGATCGTGCACCCCGAAAAGAGCTACGAAGCGCTCGAGCAGATGACCGGCCATGCCGAGGCCGTGCTGCAGGCGCTGGAACTGCCGTACCGCGTGGTGCTGCTGTGTTCGGGCGACATGGGCTTCACCGCCGCCAAGACCTACGACCTGGAAGTGTGGCTGCCGGCGCAGGACACCTACCGCGAGATCAGCTCGGTCTCCAACTGCGAAGCCTTCCAGGCGCGCCGCCTGCAGGCCCGTTTCAAGAACGCGCAGGGCAAGAACGAACTCGTGCATACGCTCAACGGTTCCGGCCTGGCCGTGGGCCGCGCGCTGGTGGCCGTGCTGGAGAACCACCAGAACGAAGACGGCTCGATCAACGTGCCTGCCGCGTTGCGGCCGTACATCGGCGGCATCGAAGTTTTGCGTGCCTGAAGCACGAGGGCTTCAAATAACGGAAATTTCTCCGCTATAATCAGAGGCTCGACAGCACCGGAGAGGTGGCAGAGTGGTCGAATGTACCTGACTCGAAATCAGGCGTACTAGCGATAGTACCGAGGGTTCGAATCCCTCCCTCTCCTCCAAGAATGGCCCCGCAAGGGGCTATTTTTTTGCCTGTTTCGTCCCCAGCCCGTCGACCGCAAGGGTCGCGCATAGACTGCCCCGATGCCCAAGCCGACCAAAGCTCAAATAGACGCCGAGATCGTCGACCGTGCTGCCGGATTGTTCGCCAAGCATGGCTTCGACCATACGTCGCTCCAGCAGATCGCGGATGCCGTCAACTACTCGAAAGCGGGGCTGCTGCATCACTACCCCAGCAAGCAGGCGATCTACGAGGCGGGCTTCAAGGCCAGCACCGACCATCTGATGGCCCTCTTGGCCAGCGTCGAAGACATTCCCCCCGGCATCGAGCGCGACAGGGCCGCGGTGGAGGCTTCCGTCGACTTCGCTTTCGAATGGCCCGGCGTGTCGGCCTTCGCCAATCGGCTTGCCGGCAGCGAAGAAGACGTCGATCCGAAGCTCACGGAGATGGGCCTGCTGGTCTACAAGGTGCTGGGCACCGACCTGCAGAACACCACGCTGGAGCGGATCATCCGCGTGACCAGCGCGTTCACCGGCCTCTCGGTCACGGCACTGCTGGCCGTTCGCTTGGACCAGAAAAAGGAATGGCGTGGCGACATCGTCGCGTCGGCAATGGACGCACTCGGCCACGGTGAAAAGAGGCCGGCGCCAACGCGCTGAGTCTCACAAGCCGCAGATGAAGCTGATGAACCTGGGGCCGAGAATCCCGCGTCCCACGCTGACCGAAATGCGCACTGTGGGCATCAGTGCCGCAACGGTCGTGCTCGCCAGATAAAGCCCGTAAAGCGCCGCGCCGAAGAGCACGATCGCCCTCATGCGTCGAGTGACGATCGAGCGTGCGGTGTGCGGGAGGGCCAACCTGTCTTTCCTTGATTTCTGTATTCGGGTGCTTTCATTATTCTACCGATTCGGTTGAATAACAACCGTCTCGGTCTGCTTCTTGGAAAGGCCGACGGTACTGCTCAAGCCGCGGGAAGAAACTTCCTGACGTGCGCCGCGAACGCGGCGGTCAATGCGGTCGGCTCTTCACGGTCGAATGCGAGCGTGACCCCGACGCTCGGCAAGTGGGGGAGCCCGTGTTCCGACGTGAGGATCTGCAGATCGTCGGGCACGGCCGTGCGCGTGAGCACGATGACCGCCTGGCCAGATCGCGCCATCCCCACGAGCCCAGAGAGGCTGCTGCTCGCGTAAGCAAGCCGGTACGCCCGGCCCGCAGCCTCGAGCGCCTGCTTCGGCAGCAGATGGTCCAGCGCATCCGGTGCGCCCAGCGCCAGCGGCAGCGGGTCCAGCGATGCGGCGGTGCCGCCACGCTGCGCCACCCAGACCAGCGGCTCGCGCCGGATCACGTCGCCGCCCGCGCCATCGCCCGCCACCGAGACCAGTGCCAGGTCGACTGCATGCCGGGCCAGCAACTCGTGCAGCCGCGGCGTCGGCCCGCACATCACTTCCAGCTGTACCCGTGGATGCAGGCTGGCAAAGCCCTGCAGCAGATACGGCAGGAACACCACCGCGTAGTCGTCGGGACAACTGAAGCGCAGCACGCCCGACAACTGCTCGCCGCGCAGCTCGGCCAGTGCCTCGTCATGCCTGCGCAGCAATTCACCGGCGCGCACCAGAAGCCGCTCGCCCGTTGCCGTGAGCGTGACGCCCCGTCCGGTGCGATACAGCAGCGGCTGCTCGACGATGCCTTCGAGCTTCTGCATCTGCATGCTGAGCGCCGACTGCGTGCGCCCCACGCGTGCCGCGGCCCGGCCCAGCGCCCCGGTCTCGGCAATCGCCACGAAGCTGCGCAGCAGGTCGATGTCCAGGGATTGGCTCACGGCATGAATTCTCCTGATACCTGAGTTCAAAACTATTCGCTTCCTGGCGCGGGCGCCGCTGCGTAACGTGCTGCATTTTGATGGGAAGCATCGACAACATGAGCAGGAACGACGAACCCCGGTTCTGGGAGCATGCCCGACGGCACCTGGTGCGCTATGGCGGCAGCTTCGAGCCGTTGATCATCGAGCGCGCGCAAGGCAGCTTCGTCTACGACGCCGACGGCAGGGCGATCCTCGACTTCACCTCGGGCCAGATGAGCGCGTTGCTCGGCCACTCGCATCCGGACATCGTGGCCGTGGTCTCGCAGCATGTGCGCACGCTGGACCACCTCTTCAGCGGCATGCTGTCGCGGCCGGTCGTGGCGCTTGCGGCAGAGATCGCGCGGCACGCACCGGGCGAACTCGAACGCTGCCTGCTGTTGAGCACAGGCGCCGAGTCGAACGAGGCGGCGCTTCGCATGGCCAAGCTGGTGACGGGCCGGCATGAGGTGGTGGCCTTCACCCAGTCATGGCACGGCATGACCGGCAGCGCGGCCGCCGCAACCTACAGTGCCGGCCGCAAGGGCTACGGCCCGGCCGCGGCCGGTTCGCTGGCCATTCCGGCGCCCAACGCCTATCGGCCGCGCTTCACCACGCAGCAGGGCGAGCTCGACTGGCGCCGCGAACTCGACGACGGCTTCGAGCAGGTCGACAGGCAATCGACCGGCGCGCTGGCCGCCTTCATTGCAGAGCCCATCCTCAGCAGCGGCGGCATCCTCGAGCTGCCTCCGGGCTACATGGCGGCGCTGAAACAGAAGTGCAGCGAGCGCGGCATGCTGCTGATCGTCGACGAGGCGCAGACCGGTGTCGGCCGCACTGGCCTGATGTTCGCGTGCGAGCGCGACGGCGTTGCACCCGACATCCTCACGCTTTCCAAGACCCTGGGCGCGGGCCTGCCGCTCGCGGCCATGGTCACCACCGCCGCGATCGAGGAAGAGGCCCATGCGCGCGGTTTCCTTTTCTACACCACGCATGTCTCCGATCCGCTGCCCGCCGCAGTCGGCCTGAAGGTGCTGGAAGTGGTGGAGCGCGACGGTCTCGTCGAACGTGCGCGCACGGCGGGAGAGCGCCTCGTGCAAGGGCTGCAGCGGCTGCAGTCGCGCCACGAATGCATCGGCGACGTGCGCGGGCGCGGCCTGCTGCTGGGGCTGGAACTCGTCACCGACCGCCGGACCCGCGAGCCGGCCGCGAAGCTCGGCGAGGCCATCACGCGCGAGTGCATGAAGCTGGGCCTGAGCATGAACATCGTGAAGCTGCCTTCGATGGGCGGCGTCTTTCGCATCGCACCGCCCTTGACCATCAGCGACAGCGAGATCGATCTTGGCCTGGAGCTGCTCGACAAGGCGATCGACACCGCCGTGCGCAACGGCCGCTGAAGCAAACCGCTCTCCGATTCAGGTCGGCTTAAGTTTCCCCGCCGATACTGCAGAGGACGGTCTTTCGGCGTTGGTAGAGGTCGCTTCGGCACCCGCCTTCATGGTGGTTCCTCGAGGCTGGAGGTCGTCAGTCATTTTGTCTGGCCGAAGGTGCGTGGTTGCTCCTTCGGCCAACTGTCAAAAAGCCCTCGCGGCAGGTGGACTGACATTGAGCGCCGCCCCTCGGAGAACTATTCTTCGATCTGCCATGACCCAAAAACTTCCCGACTTCGACCTTCCCGAAGGCTGGACTTGCTGGGTAGACCTCACACAAGCTCCGGAGGGTACCTATACCGGCAAGGCCGAACTGCGACAAGGCAGGGAGCAGCGCTGCGTGTTCGTGCTGGCCCAGCAGCCGTCGCGCGAAGCCGCCCTCGAGCGCGTGCGTTTCAGGGCGAAATATTTTGTCGATGAATGGGTGACTCGCTCGCAAAGCGGCGGTCATCGGGTGTAGGAAAAGCGCCGTTTCCGGGCCCGAACAGCGGAGTTTTCCACGCTGCTCATTTCGCAGGCACCGTGTTGCAGGCCACGCCAGGCAACGATTTCGCGCGCAATCCCCCTGGTTTTCCCCAAAGTTGTCCCCAATCGGCGGGGAAAACCCGAAGACGCCTTTTCAGGCCCCGCGCTTACGCCCGGGCCCGCTCTGTTTCCTCGAGCCAGGTGGGTTCGTTGGAGGTGTCGGGAAAACCGTTGTCGGCCATGGCCGACGACCCTGCCGATCCCGGCACGTGCCGCAGCTCATACCCCCGTCCATAGACCGAGTGCAGGACGAATTCGCTTTCCTTGTGCAGCGACAGCTTGCGGCGGATGTTCGCCACGCAGCAGTCGAGCACGCGGCTCTTGCGCTCGATGCGCGAATCGACCCACAGCGAGGCCAGCAGCCATTCGCGCTCCAGCAGACGCCCCGCGTTGCGGAACAGCAGCAGCGCCAGCTCGAACTCGCGCGGCTTCAGGCGGATCTCGCTGCCGTGGTGCATCACCACCTTGCGGCTGCCGAGGAAATGGTAGTTGCCGAACAGCGCGCTCACCGAATGCGGGTGCAGCAGGGTCTCGTTGCGGCGCAGGGCCTCGCGCACGCGCAGCTCCACCTCGAAATCGTCGACCGGCAGCACCGCGAAGTCGATGCCGGCGCCGGGGGAGTCGTTGCCGATCACCGCCAGCACTTCGTTCAGCAGGTCGCGTTGCAGCGCGTTGACGACCAGGAAAATCGGGATGCGCAGCGCCTTGCACATGGCGGTGAGCACCGGCCAGGCGCCTTCGTCCTTGAGCACGACCAGCAGCAGGTCGAACGGCGCGCCCTGTGTCACGGCGCCCAGGAAGTCCGCGCTGCAGTCAAAGGGGGCCGACGTGCAGCCGATCTGTTGAAGGCGCTGGCCCCAGGCCTTTGCCTGGGCTTCGTCGCAGCCCACCATGGCCACATGGCGCGAGCCTTGAGCGTTGTTCATGTCCATAGTTTCGATGCGGTATGGGGGGAGGGCAGGCGGCGCCGCAGTGGCGCGACTCAGCCCACTGCCAGGCGGCTGCCGCTGCCCGATTGCGTCTTGCGAATGCCGTCCGGGCCGTAGAAGAGCTGTGCGCTGGCCTGCAGGAAATGCAGCGCCTGCTGGGTGAAATCGAGGTGCGCGTACACCATCGAGCCGTTGCGCAGGTTGTGGCTGCGCGCCTGCACCGCCAGCACCAGCAGCTCTGCCCAGGCCTGTTGCAGCTCGGGGCCACCGCCCGCCGCGGCGGCGTCAGCTCCCGCGCGGCCCGGCTCGTAGCCCATGGCCGTCTGCATGGCTTCGCGCTCGCGGTCGAGTTCGGCCATGCGGTCGAGCAGGCGGGTTTTCTCGCTGGCGATGGCCGCGAGGTCGGTAAATACGCCGGCCGACATGGCCTTGGCCTCCCGGTCCAGCACCGCCAGGAATTCCCCGATGCAGGCCGCCTCGGTGCGCAGCCGGGCCAGCAGAGCCTGGGCGTCGTTCATTGGCCGTCCTTCTTGTTGTCGAGCAGGTCGCGCACGCTGGCCAGCAGGCCGTCGGCAATGCGTTCCGGGCGGACCTGGTAGCGCCCCGCGCGGATGTCCTCGCGGATCGCCGCCACGCGGGCCGCGTCGAAATCGCTGCCGTCCGTGGCGGCGGGCAGCGAATGGACGTGCGCGGAGGCCTGCCGCGCTGCTTCCTTGGCTTCCTTGGTGCGCTCGGGGGCGTCGGCGCCCGTCATCGGGGCCGCGCCCGTGGCGGGCGATCGATGGAGGGGCGTGGCCGAAGGGGCAGGTTGATCGATTTTCAAGGTGATTCCTCAGGGGCTGACCGGTATATCGGCAGCCCGGGCAAGAACTTTAGGAATTTGCGTGCACGAAGGTTGAAACGGGCTCCGGGGGCTACTGTGCCAGCTGGATCTGCCCCTCCTCGTCCGCCACGCCGCTGACCAGCCGGCCTTCCCGGGTCTTGGCCTGCACCACCGCGCCGACCCTCGCACCGCTCAGGGCCTTGCCCTCGGTGCTGACCACGAATCCTTCGCCCTGGGCCACCAGCTTGACCGCCTGGCCCTGCTGGATGACCGTCACGCCGCGCACCGATTCCTTGCGCAGCGGCGCGCCCGGGCCGATGCGGTTGGCCGCCACCACGCCGACCAGTTCGGCCGCGCTGGTGATGACCGAGCGCGGCAGCCGCGTCAGGTCGCCGGTGCGCTCGGTGACGTCGCCCGCGCCCAGCGGCCGGCCGGTCTCGATGGCGCGCGCGGCCACGAAATAGCTGCCTTCCACCGAAATGTGCGCCTGCACGAAGCGCGTCCACGGCCGCTCCGTCTGGCAGCGCACGCCGACCGACACCCGGCCCCACGGCGTGGCGCCGGGCGGCAGGAAGGCCTCGGGCGCCTCGCAGGGCGGCAGCGCCTCGGTGCCGCGGCCCTCCAGGCTGATCGTGACCTTGCCCGGCAGGCCGGCGGTCTGCACCTGCAGGTATTTCTGGATGGCGGCTCCGGCGGCGTCGGCCGGCGGCGTCGAAGAAGCCCACGCGGGAGCCGTGCACGCGGCCGCGGCCAGCAGTGTCGGCAGCACGGTGCGCAGCAGGCGGGTCCAGGACTTCAGGAGGTTCATCGGCAGCGTGAGGGAAGAGCAAAAAAACAGGTGGCGCCGGAGTCGACGCAGACACGCCGACGCCGGGCAATTCTAGAAATCCGGTGCCGGATCGAAGGTGCGAGCAGCAGGCGAAAACCCCCTTTGTTCGGGCGATTGCAAACGCGAGGCATGCATAGACTCGCTTTCCATCTGTCGCTGCGCCTCGTGCATTGGCGACGCCACAACGGATGGAAAAAAGATGATCGACAAGCTGGATGCGGCGCTTCGTTTCAACCGCGAAGCCCTGAACCTGCGCGCGGAGCGCCAGGAGGTGCTCGCGGCCAATATCGCGCACGCGGACACGCCCAACTACAAGGCGCGCGACTTCGACTTCGGCAGCCGCCTGAGCGAAGCCGTCGAGCGCGGCCGCGCATCGCAGTCGATGTCGCTGGCCACCACCTCGGCGCGCCATCTCGCGGGCCAGGCACAGGCCATGCCCGACAAGGACCTGCTCTACCGCACGCCCAACCAGTCGAGCCTGGACGGCAACACCGTCGAGATGGACGTCGAGCGCATCGCCTTCGCCGACAACGCGCTGCGCTACGAGTCCAACCTCACCGTCATCAACGCCAAGATCAAGTCGCTGCTCTCCGCGGCGCAGCAGTAAGCCATGCCGTTCCCAAGCACCTCCATGAACATCTTCAACGTGGCGGGCTCGGCCATGACCGCGCAATCGCAGCGCATGAACGTGACCGCGAGCAACCTGGCCAACGCCGAGAGCGCGGCCGGCCCCGACGGCATGCCCTACCGCGCCAAGCAGGTGGTGTTCGAGGTCGCGCCTTCGGGCCACCAGGACATCGGCGGCGTGAAGGTCTCGGGCGTGATCGAAGACCCGTCGCCTCCCAGGATGGTGTTCGACCCGAAGAGCCCGCACGCCAACGGCGAAGGCTATGTCGCGATGCCCAACGTCAACGTGGTCGAGGAGATGACCAACATGATCTCGGCCTCGCGCAGCTACCAGGCCAACGTCGAAGTGCTCAACACGGCCAAGACCCTGATGGTCAAGACGCTGACCATCGGCCAGTAAACCTCCTTCACACCAACACTCCATGGCCATCTCCGACACCTCTTCCATCTCCGGTCAGAACGCCTCGTCCGCGACCGGCAACACCGTTTCGAGCCAGGACAACGAGCAGCGCTTCCTCAAGCTGCTGGTCACGCAGCTCAACAACCAGGACCCGCTCAACCCGATGCAGAACGCCGAGCTCACCTCGCAGCTCGCGCAGATGAGCACCGTGACCGGCATCGAGAAACTCAACACCACGCTCTCGGGCCTGGTGAACCAGACCGGCGCCAACCAGCTGCTGCAGGCGACCTCGCTCATCGGCTACAACGTGCTGTCGCCGGGCGACATCCTCACCACCAAGAAGCCCGACGAAGGCAAGGACCCCGCCACGCAGGCCTTCGGCGTGGAGCTGCCGGGCACCGCCGCCGACGTCACGATCAAGATCGTCGACGACAAGGGCAACGTCGTTCGCACCATCGACGCCGGCCCCATGAAGGAAGGCGTCAACGCCGTCACCTGGGACGGCAAGGACGAGGCCGGCAACGCCGTGGCCGCGGGCGCCTACCGCTTCACCGTCGATGCCAAGAACGGCAGCGCGGCCGTGACCTCCACCGCGCTGACCTTCTCGCAGGTGGCCGCCGTCAAGCAGGGCGCCGGCGGCGTCACGCTCGAGCTGGGCTCGGGCAACAACATCAGCCTGTCCGACGTGCGCCTGTTCCTCTGAGGCGCGTGCGCCTCCACTCTTTTCCATCGCAGCACTGAACGCATAACGCATTGAAGTAAGGAACCATCATGAGCTTTTCCCAGGGCATCAGCGGACTCGGCGTGGCCGCGGCCAACCTCGACGTCATCGGCAACAACATCGCCAACTCGGGCACCGTGGGCTACAAGTCCGCCGCCGCCACCTTCCAGGACGTGTATGCCGGTTCGCGCATCGGCCTCGGCGCCTCGGTGTCGGGCGTGGTGCAGAACTTCACGCAGGGCGTGACGCAGTCGAGCAGCCGCCCGCTGGACGTGGCCATCCTGAACGGCGACGGCTTCTTCCGACTGAGCAGCGAGACCGGCGAAGTCATGTACTCGCGCAACGGCCAGTTCACGCGCGACAAGGACGGCTACATCGTCAATGCATCCGGCCTGCGCCTGACGGGCTACGGCGTGAACGCCAGCGGCGGCATCAACGGCGGCACGCCGTCGCCCATCCAGATCCCGACCGCGTCCATGACGCCCAACCCGACCGGCAACGTCAACGCCCAGTTCAACCTCGACGCGCGCCTGGATGTGCCGACCAAGACGCCGTTCAACCCCGCTGACTCCGGCACCTTCAACTACTCGAACGCCATCGGCCCGATCTACGACTCGCTCGGCAACCCGCATGACGTGGCCGTGTACTTCGTGAAGAGCGCCACGCCCGCCAACACCTGGAGCGTGTATGGCACCGCCGACGGTGCCGCGCTCAATGCAGGCGCCGCGCTGACCACGCTCACCTTCGACTCCAAGGGCGTGATGACCGCGCCGGCCGGCGGCAAGCTGAGCACCGGCGCCATCACCTTCACCAACGGCGCGGCGCCGCTGACCGCGTCGATCGACCTCTCGGGCACCACCCAGTTCGGCACCGCCAACGGCATGAGCAAGCTGAGCCAGGACGGCTACCGCTCGGGCGAGCTGACCTCGTTCTCGATCAACCCCGACGGCACCATCACCGGCAAGTTCTCGAACGAGCAGACCAAGCTGCTGGGCCAGGTCGTGCTGTCGTCCTTCGCCAACCCGAACGGCCTGGAGCCCAAGGGCAACAACGTGTGGGCCGAGACGCTGGCCTCGGGCAATGCGCTCACCGGCACCCCGGGCGAAGGCACCAAGCTCGGTTCGCTGAAAGCTGGCGCGCTGGAGTCGTCCAACGTCGACCTGACCGCCGAACTCGTCAACCTCATCGTCGCGCAGCGCAACTACCAGGCCAACGCGCAGACCGTGAAGACGCAGGACCAGGTCATGCAGACGCTGATGAACATCCGCTGACGCGGCACCACCAGCACCGAACGACTGACACCAGGAGCACCCAGTGGATCGAATGTTGTATGTCGCGATGAGCGGCGCCAAGCAGGCCATGGATCAGCAGGCCGTCGTGGCCAACAACATGGCGAACGTCTCTACGCCCGGTTTCCGCGCGCAGATCGCCAACTTCCGCGCGGTGCCCGTGGTCGGGCAGGAGGCGCCCACGCGCGCCTTCGTGGCCGCCACCACGCCCGGCGCCGACTTCACCCACGGCCCGCTGACCGAAACCGGCCGCGCGCTCGACGTGGCCGTGAGCGGCCAGGGCTGGCTGGTGGTGCAGACGCCCGACGGCGGCGAGGCCTACACCCGTGTGGGCAACCTGCAGATCAGCGCCGATGGCCAGATCACCACCATGGGCGGCCGTGCCGTGATGGGCGACAACGGCGCCATGACCGTGCCGCCCGGCTCGGCCGTGGCCATTGCGCCCAACGGCCTGGTCGGCGCGCGCGACCCGGCCTCGGGCACGCTCACCGGCATTGCAGAAGTAGGCCGCCTGAAGCTGGTCAACCCGCCGAACGCCGACCTGGTGCGCGGCGACGACGGCCTCTTTCGCATGCGCGAGGGCCTGCCGCCGGCCGAAGCCGACGAGGCCGTCACGGTCGTCACCGGCGTGGTCGAAGGCAGCAACGTGAACCCGGTCGAGGCCATGGTCGCCATGCTCGCCAACGCGCGCAGCTTCGAGATGCAGATGAAGTCGCTGCAGACCGCCGACACCAACGCGCAGGCGGCCAACAAGCTGCTGGCCTACGGCTGATCGGCCGCAGGCACCGCTTGCCGGGCCTTCCTGGCTTCTGGCGCCACGCACCCAACACACGCAGGAATTTCAAGAAATGATTCGCTCCCTCTACATCGCCAAGACCGGCCTCGATGCGCAGCAGACGCAGCTCGACGTCGTCTCGAACAACCTGGCCAACGTCGGCACCACCGGCTTCAAGCGCAGCCGTGCCGTGTTCGAAGACCTGGTCTACCAGAACCTGCGCCAGAGCGGCGCCCAGTCGTCGGACCAGACCCGCCTGCCTTCGGGCCTGCAGGTCGGCACCGGCGTGCACGTGGTCGCCACCGAGCGCATCCACTCGCAAGGCAACCTCACCAAGACCGACAAGCCCACCGACGTGGCCATCAGCGGCAGCGGTTTCTTCCAGGTGCTGATGCCCGACGGCACCACCTCGTACACGCGCGACGGCTCGTTCCAGAAAGACCGCGACGGCCAGCTCGTGACCGCCAGCGGCTTCCCGGTGCAGCCCGCCATCACCGTCCCGGCCAACGCCACGAGCATCACGGTGGGCCGCGACGGCATCGTGTCGGTGGTGCAGGCCGGCAGCACGAACACCGTGCAGATCGGCCAGCTGCAGCTCGCGACCTTCGTCAACCCCACGGGCCTGGAAAGCAAGGGCGAGAACCTGTACGCGGAGACCGACGCCTCGGGCGCGCCCAACCAGGTGAACCCCGGCGTCGACGGCGCGGGCACGCTGAGCCAGGGCTATGTGGAAGCATCGAACGTGAACGTGGTGGAAGAGCTGGTCAACATGATCGCCACCCAGCGTTCGTACGAAATCAACAGCAAGGCAGTCCAGACTTCGGACCAGATGCTGCAGCGCCTGGCGCAGATGTGATGAACGGTGCGCGTCTTCTTCATCGGGTCGGCGCCGCCAGGGTGCTGTTGGCGGTGCTCGTCGCCGCGCTGGCCACGGGCTGCGCGCAAGTGCCGCGCGAGCCGCTGGTGCACCAGCCGATGACGGCGCGCGCCGAAAGCTATGCGCAGATGCAGCCGCGGCGCTCGCCCGGCGCGATCTTCCAGGACGGTCCGGGCGCGAATGCGTTGTTCGAGGACCGGCGCCCGCGCAACATCGGCGACATCCTGACCATCGTGATCAACGAGAAGGTCAATGCCACCAAGAATTCGGGCGCGAACGCCAGCCGCGCGGGCAACACCACGAGCGTGTTCGCGGCGATTCCGAAACTCATCGGCGGCCTGCTCGACGGGCAGGACACCAAGCTCAGCGGCACCAACTCGCTCACCGCCAAGGGCGGCGCCAATGCCAACAACACCTTCAGCGGCGTGATCACGGTCACGGTGGTGGACGTGATGGGCAACGGCAACCTGCTGGTGAGCGGCGAAAAGCAGATGGGCATCAACCAGGGCACCGAGTACATCCGCTTCTCTGGCGTGGTGAACCCGCGCACCGTGTCGGGCAACAACACCGTGCCTTCGACGCTGGTGGCCGATGCACGCATCGAGTACTCGGCCAAGGGCTACATCGACGAGGCCCAGACCATGGGTTGGATGCAGCGCATCTTCCTCAACGTCATGCCATTTTGACTATGAAAAACCCCCAGGCTTCGCGCACTTCGTGTCGCTTCTCCTTCCCCCTTGCAGGGGGCGATGCCTGCGGCCCGGCAAAGCCGGTTCCGCGGTATCTCACGAACCTTCGGGCTCGCTGGCGCATCGCGGCGGCTGCGGTGTTTGCTTCGCTGCTCTTCGTGCCCGCGCATGCGGAGCGGCTCAAGGAGCTCGCGAGCATCCAGGGCGTGCGGGACAACCCGCTGATCGGCTATGGGCTGATGGTGGGCCTGGACGGCACGGGCGACCAGACCATGCAGACGCCGTTCACCACGCAGAGCCTGAACAACATGCTGCAGCAGCTGGGCATCACGATTCCGCAGGGCGTGAACATGCAGCTGAAGAACGTGGCGGCGGTGATGGTCACGGCCACGCTGCCGTCGTTCGCGCGGCCGGGGCAGAACATCGACGTGACGGTGTCGTCCATGGGCAATGCGAAGAGCCTGCGCGGCGGCACGCTGCTGATGACGCCGCTGAAGGGCGTGGACGGCGCGACCTACGCGGTGGCGCAGGGCAACATGGTGGTCGGCGGCGCGGGCGCGTCGGCCAACGGCAGCAAGGTGCAGGTCAACCAGCTCAGTTCGGGCCGCATTCCGGGCGGCGCGCTGGTCGAGCGCACGGTCGAGGCGCCGGTGGGCGGCGAAGGCACGTTCACGCTGGAGCTCAACCGCTCGGACTTCGGCACCACGCAACGCGCGGTCGATGCCATCAACCGGCAGTTCGGTCCGGGCTCGGCCGAGGCGATCGATGCGCGCGTCATCCGCGTGCGGGCGCCGGAGCCGCAGCAGCGCGTGGGTTTCCTCGCGCGGCTCGAAGACCTCGAAGTGACGCCGACGCAGGCCGGCGCGCGCGTGGTGGTCAATGCACGCACCGGTTCGGTGGTCATGAACCAGGCGGTGCGGGTGAAAGATTGCGCCATTGCGCACGGCAACCTGTCGGTGGTCATCAACACCGAGCCCGTCATCAGCCAGCCGGGCGCGCTCTCGGGCGGCACCACGGTGGCGGCGCAGACCTCGCAGATTTCGGTGAACCAGGGAGGCGGCGCGATGCAGATGGTGCGCGGCGGCGCTTCGCTGTCGGACGTGGTCAAGGGCCTCAACGCCCTGGGCGCGAACCCGCAAGACCTGGTGTCGATCCTGCAGGCCATGAAATCGGCCGGCGCGTTGAGCGCCGAGCTGGAAATCATCTGAGGCCGCGCGCATGACCGTCTCGAACACGAGCGCCGGCGCGGGCGCATGGAACACTTCCGACGCGGCCAGCCGCGCCGGTGCGCTCGACCAGCGCTTTGCACTGGACGTGCAGGGCGTCGATGCACTGCGCCGCACGGTGCGCGCATCGCCGGAAGAAGGGCTGCAGCAGGTCTCGCGCCAGTTCGAGGCCATGTTCATGAACATGGTGCTCAAGAGCATGCGCGAAGCCACGCCTTCCAGCGGCCTGCTCGACAGCCAGAACCAGAAGATCTACCAGTCGATGTTCGACCAGCAGCTCGCGCAGAACCTTTCGGGGCGCGGCGTGGGGCTGGCCGAGGCCATGCTCGAACAGCTGCGCCGCACCTTGCCGTCGGGCCCGCCCGATGCCGAGGCGGACGCCGAGATCGGCATGCGGCCGATGCTGCTCGAGCCGCGCTCCACCGGCCTGCCGTTCTCGCCGCGCGCGGGCATTCCCATCGGCTCGGCGCCCAGCGGGCGCGTCTCCACGGCGGCCGACCTGGGTGTGTACCAATACAACGGCGACCGCCGCGCGCCGGCCGCGAATGCTTCGCTGCAGGGCCAGGTCGACGATTTCGTGGGCCGCATGGGTGCTTCCGCGCAGGCGGCCAGCACGGCCAGCGGCGTGCCCGCGCCGCTGATCCTGGCGCAGGCCGCGCTGGAGTCGGGCTGGGGCAAGCGCGAGATCCGCGCCGACGACGGCACGCAGAGCTTCAACCTGTTCGGCATCAAGGCCGACCGCAGCTGGAAGGGCCCGACGGTCGAGACCACCACCACCGAATACGTCGACGGCGAGCCGCAGAAGGTGCGCGCCAAGTTCCGCGCCTACGCCTCGTACGACGAAGCCTTCACCGACTACGCGCGCTTCATCACGCGCAACCCGCGCTACGCGAACGTGCTGGCCACCGACGACCCGCACGAGGCCGCACACGGCCTGCAGCGCGCGGGCTACGCCACCGATCCGAAGTACGGCGAGAAGCTGGTTCGAATCATGCAGAAATTCGGCTGAGCCCTGCGCGGCGCGGCCTGGCCCGGTACCGGCCGCCGCATGCGCGGCGAGCCTCCCCCCAACACTGGAATACACAGGAATTCCCATGGCAGAGATCGCAAGCTTTCAGCAAAGGCAACAGCAGCAGTCGGGCGCGTCCACGGGCGCGAGCCGCCTGGAGGTGGTGACGTTCAAGCTGGGCGAAGAGGAATACGGGATCGACATCCAGAAGGTGCAGGAGCTGCGCGGCTACGACGCTGTGACGCGCATTGCCAATGCGCCGGAATACATCAAGGGCGTGGTGAACCTGCGCGGGATCATCGTGCCGATCATCGACATGCGGATCAAGTTCAAGCTGGGCGATCCGACGTACGACCAGTTCACGGTGGTGATCGTGCTGAACATCGGCGGCCGGGTGGTGGGGATGGTGGTGGACAGCGTGTCGGACGTGATCACGCTGTCGGCCGAGCAGATCAAGCCGGCGCCGGAGATGGGCTCGGTGCTGGACGCCGATTACCTGATCGGGCTGGGCACGCTGGACGACCGGATGCTGATTCTGGTGGACATCGACCGGCTCATGTCCAGCGACGAGATGGGCCTCATCGAGAAGATGGCGGCCTGAGTTTTCTCCGGGCACTGAATAAAAAAGACACCAAGGGTCCGAGAGGAGACAAGCCAGATGAAGAATTGGAATACGAGCCAGCGCCTGGGCGCCGGCTTCGCGGTCGTGCTCGCGCTGGTGGTGCTGATCGCCGGCGTCGGTGTGCTGCGGCTGCAGGCGGTGGGCGAAGCCACCAAGGACATGGCCCGGCAGTCGCTGGTGAAGGAACGCCTGGCTTCGGCCTGGCAACTGGGCACCACCACCAACAGCGTGCGCACCGTCTCGCTGCTCAAGAGCAACGACGCCGCGGTGCAGGACTACCTGCAAAAGAGCATCGCCGGCACCAGCGCCAGCATCTCCGAAACGCAGAAGAAGCTCGAGGATATGCTGGCGGCTCCCGCCGAACTGGCGCTGAGCGCCGACATCAGGAAGAAGCGCGGCGACTATGTCGAGCTGCGCAACAAGCTGCTCAAGCTGAAGGCCGGCGGCCAGCCGGAAGAAGCCGCCAAGCTCACCGACACGCAACTGCTGCCCGCGCTCGAAAGCTACGACGCCAGCATCCGCGCGATGGTGACGCTCCAGCAGCAGCAGATCGACCGCACGGCCAATGACATCGAGGCCCAGTACCAGTCGGGCCGCGTCTATCTCATCGTGCTGGCCGTGTTCGCGCTGGCGCTGGGTTCGGTCATCGCATGGCTGCTGACGCGCGGCATCGTGCAGCCCATCGGGGAGGCGCTGCTGATTGCCGAAACCGTGGCCTCCGGCGACCTGAGCCAGGAATTCGAGACCGATCGCGGCGGCGACTTCGGCCGGCTGCTGCGCGGCATGGGCGAGATGGAAGACACGCTGACCGACCTGGTGACGCGCATCAAGGCTTCCACCGATTCGATTGCCGTGGCGTCGCGGCAGATCGCGGCGGGCAATGAAGACCTGTCTTCGCGCACGGAGCAGCAGGCCAGTTCGCTGGAGCAGACGGCGGCTTCGATGGAGGAGCTCACGAGCACCGTGAAGCAGAACGCGGACAACGCACGGCAGGCGAACCAGCTCGCCGTGTCGGCTTCCGCCGTGGCGGTGAAGGGCGGCAGCGTCGTGTCTCAGGTGGTGGACACCATGGGATCGATCAATGCGTCGTCCCGGAAGATCGTCGACATCATCGGTGTCATCGACGGCATTGCCTTCCAGACGAATATCCTGGCATTGAACGCGGCCGTGGAAGCCGCCCGCGCGGGCGAGCAGGGCAAGGGCTTTGCCGTGGTCGCCTCCGAGGTGCGCAACCTGGCGCAGCGTTCGGCGTCGGCGGCCAAGGAAATCAAGACCCTCATCGGCGACTCGGTGGAGAAAGTCGAAGAAGGCAGCAAGCAGGTCAGCGAAGCGGGCCGCACCATGGACGAGATCGTCGGCAGCGTGCGCCGCGTGACGGACATCATGGGCGAGATCACCGCCGCGAGTCAGGAACAAACCTCCGGCATCGAGCAGATCAACCAGGCCATCACGCAGATGGACCAAGTGACGCAGCAGAACGCCGCGCTGGTCGAGCAGGCATCGGCCGCCGCGCAGTCGCTGCAGGAGCAGGCCGACAACCTCGTCAGGGCGGTGAGCACCTTCAAGCTCGACGCCGACGAGACCGTGGCGGCCTGACCAGGTGTTGTCCCGTGCACGTCTTTCCCCCAAGTTCGCCCTGCGCCTGGGCGCCGGCATTGCCGTCGTCTTTCTGCTGCTGGCCGTGGCGCTCGGGGTCGGCTTCCAGGCCGGTGCCGGCCTCGCTTGGGCGCGCAACGCGATGCTGGCGCTGGGTGCCGCATCGCTGCTTGCCGGAATCGTCATCGCGTGGTTCATCGCGCGCTCCTTCAACCGCTCCAGCCAGAACGCGCTGAAAACCGCTGAACGGCTGGACCGGGTTCTTCAAAACGTCAACGCAAGAGATTCTTGAAATACCCATGCGCTCACTTCTCAATCTCCGCATCGGCACCCGTCTAGGCGCGGATTTTGCCGCCGTGCTCCTGATGCTGGCCGGCGCGATCGGCCTCGGCCTGCATGCCATGGGCAATGTCCAGTCGCGTCTCGAAGGCATCGTCAACAGCAACAACGTCAAGGTGGCCGCGGTCAACACGATGTCGGACGCGATCCGGGAGATCGCCATCCTCGACGGCAACCTGATTCTGCTGACCGAAGACACGGCCATGCGCGAAGAGTCCAAGAAGATCGTCGGCGCCCGGGAGCGCTACGCGGAAGCTCACAAGGTGCTGGAAAAACTGGTCACCACGCCGGAAGGCAAGGCGCTGCTGGCAAGGGCCGACGAGAAGGCGGCCTTGCTCTTGCCCTTGAACGCCCAGCTGTCCGAGCTGGCGCTGCAGAACAAGAACGACGAGGCGACGCAGATCTTCATCGCCAAGTTCCAGCCGGCCGTGCGGAACGTGCTGACTGAACTCGACGCGATGGACGCCAACGAGAACAAGCTGTCCCAGGCGGCCAGCCGGGAGGCGGCCGAAGGCTATGCCTGGTCGCGCAACCTGATGTTCGCGCTGGGCGGCTTCGCGATCCTGTTCGGCGCGGCCATCGCGTGGTTCACCACGCATTCGATCACCCGCCCGATCGGGGAGGCGGTGGAGGTCGCCGAGAAGGTGGCGGCGGGCGACATCACCTCGCGCATCGAGGTGCGTTCGAAGGACGAGACCGGCCGGCTGATGACGGCGCTGAAGGCCATGAACGAAAGCCTGGTCCGCATCGTGCGCGAAGTGCGCATGGGAACGGACACGATCGCCACGGCGTCGAGCCAGATTGCATCGGGCAACCAGGATCTGTCTTCGCGTACCGAAGAACAGGCCAGCTCGCTGGAGCAGACGGCGGCTTCGATGGAGCAGCTGACTTCGACCGTGAAGCAGAACGCGGACAACGCGCGCCAAGCCAACCAGCTGGCCGTCTCGGCTTCGGAGGTGGCCGTGAAGGGCGGCGATGTCGTGTCGCAGGTGGTGGGCACGATGGGCTCCATCGATGCGTCGTCCAAGAAGATCGTCGACATCATCGGCGTGATCGACGGCATTGCCTTCCAGACCAACATCCTGGCGCTGAACGCGGCAGTCGAAGCAGCACGTGCCGGTGAACAAGGCCGTGGCTTCGCGGTGGTCGCATCGGAAGTGCGCAGCCTCGCACAGCGCTCGGCGGCGGCAGCCAAGGAAATCAAGACGCTGATCGGCGACTCGGTAGAGAAGGTCGAGGAGGGCAGCAAGCAGGTCGCCGAGGCGGGCCGCACCATGGAACAGATCGTCGGCAGCGTCAAGCGCGTAACCGACATCATGGGCGAGATCACCGCGGCGAGCCAGGAACAGACCTCGGGCATCGAGCAGATCAACCAGGCCATCACGCAAATGGACCAGGTGACGCAGCAGAACGCCGCGCTGGTCGAAGAAGCCTCGGCGGCGGCCCAGTCGCTTCAGGAGCAGGCCAGCAGCCTCGTGCAGACCGTGAGCATCTTCAAGATCGACGCCAATGCCGTGGCCACCGTGCGCCCCGGCTTCACCCGCATCACGCCCATTCCCAGGCCGGTGGCGAAAACCGTGCGTCCGGTGGCGAAGCAGCCGGCCAAGGCGCTGCCCGCGCGCCGCGCGCCGGTCGCCGCTCCCGCGCCCCAGTTGGCCATGGCCGGCGACTCCAAAGGCGATTGGACCGAGTTTTGAGAATAAAGGACTCAAGTCTGGCGATCCGATGCCGATAACAGGATGACGGCGTTGCCGCGTTGCGCGCAACGGCTGCCGTCTCCCGTTATTGAAGGAAGAGAGCAATGAGTTTGAAGGATCTGAAAATCGGCACGCGCCTGGGGCTCGGCTTCGCGGTCATGCTGCTGCTGATGGCTTTCATTGCCGCCACCGGCGTGCTGCGGCTGACCAATGTGGGGCATGCCACCGACGAGATGGTGGAGCAGGCGCTGGTGAAGGAGCGCCTGGCCAACGAATGGCTGAGCAACCTCAAGTCGAACACGGTGGCCAACTTCGCGATGATCAAGACCACCGATCCAGCCGTCGCAGACTATTTCTCCAAACTCCAGGCCGCCGGCTCGGCCCGCATCAGCCCGGCGCAGAAGAAGCTCGAATCGATGCTGGACACGCCGGAAGAAAAGGCGCTCTATGCCAAGGTCGCCGCTTCGCGCGCCGTGGTGCTCGAGACGGTGGGCGTTCTCAACAAGCTCAAGGACAGCGGCCAGCTCGCCGAAGCGAACACGCTGGTCGACACCAAGTTCACCGACGCGCTGGGCGTCTATGGCGGCGCCGTCGAGGCGCTGGCCCAGCACCAGCGCGAGAAGATCGATGCCGCCGCCCGCGGCATCGCCGCCGACTACGTGGCGGGGCGCACCACGCTGGTGGTGCTGGCGTCCATCGCCGTCTTGCTGGGCGCGCTGTTCGCCTGGCGCCTGAGCCTGGGCATCGTGCGCCCGCTGGGCCATGCGGTGGAAGTGGCGCAGACCGTCGCGGCCGGCGACCTGAGCGCCGACATCCGCGTGGAAAGCCGCGACGAAGCCGGCCAGCTGATGCAGGCGCTGAAGAACATGAACGAGAGCCTGGCCAAGGTGGTCGGCGAGGTGCGCACAGGCACGGACACGATCGCGACGGCTTCGAGCCAGATCGCTTCGGGCAACCAGGACCTGTCTTCGCGTACCGAAGAGCAGGCGAGTTCGCTGGAGCAAACCGCGGCTTCGATGGAAGAGCTGACTTCGACGGTGAAGCAGAACGCGGACAACGCGCGTCAGGCGAACCAACTGGCCGTGTCGGCCTCCGAAGTGGCCGTCAAGGGCGGCAGCGTCGTGTCGCAAGTGGTGGACACGATGGGCTCGATCAACGCCTCGTCCAAGAAGATCGTCGACATCATCGGCGTGATCGACGGTATCGCCTTCCAGACCAACATCCTGGCGCTGAACGCAGCCGTGGAAGCAGCACGTGCCGGTGAACAAGGCCGTGGCTTCGCAGTGGTCGCTTCGGAAGTTCGCAGCCTCGCGCAACGCTCCGCAGCCGCAGCCAAGGAAATCAAGACGTTGATCGGCGACTCGGTAGAGAAGGTCGAGGAGGGCAGCAAGCAGGTCGCGGAGGCAGGCCGCACCATGGACGAGATCGTCGGCAGCGTGCGCCGCGTGACGGACATCATGGGCGAGATCACCGCGGCGAGCCAGGAGCAGACCTCCGGCATCGAACAGATCAACCAGGCCATCACGCAGATGGATCAGGTGACGCAGCAGAACGCCGCACTGGTCGAGCAGGCCTCGGCCGCCGCTCAGTCGCTGCAGGAGCAGGCAGGCAGCCTGTCGCAAGTCGTCGGCGTATTCCAGCTCGGCCGCAATCAACTGGCGCTTGCCTGAAAGCGACGACCGGACCATGCGCGTCAATCTGCCAGTCACCGGCATCGAATACGAACTCCCGCGAGACGCCGCCCTGGTGTCCCGCACCGACCTCAAGGGTCGCATCACCTATGTCAACCCGGCCTTCGTCGAGGCCAGCGGCTATGCCGTGGACGAGCTCATGGGCAAGGCGCACAACATCGTGCGCCATCCCGACGTGCCGCCCGAGGCCTTCGCCGACCTCTGGCAGACGCTGGGGCAGGGCCTGCCTTGGACCGGGATCATCAAGAACCGGCGCAGCAACGGCGACTTCTACTGGGTGCTGGCCAATGTCACGCCGATCCGCCGCGACGGCCGCGTGCAAGGCTACATGTCCGTGCGCAGCCGGCCCGACCGCGCCGACGTGGCCGAGGCCGATGCGCTCTACCGCCGCCTGCGCGAAGGCGGGGCCAAGGGCGTCACGCTGCAGCAGGGCCAGGTGGTCCAGCGCGGCTGGATGAATCCGCTGGCGCAGCTGCGGCGCATTCCTGTGCGCCAGCGCGTGTTCGGCGCGACCACGGCAGCCGCGCTGCTGACGCTCGGCTTGGGCATTGCGGGCTGGATGGAGGCGGGCCGCCTGGTCGCCTCGGCCGGCGTGCACAGCTGGCTGCCCGGCGCCCTGGCGGCCGGCGGCGTGGGCTTTGCGCTCGCATGGCTGGGCCTCGGGCAGTTCCTGGGCCGCACCGTCTTCCGCCCGCTCGACGAGGCCTTGCATGTGGCGCGGGCCATTGCGGGCGGCGACCTCGCCAAGTTCGAGATCCGCCGCGGCGACGAAATCACCGGGCTGCTGCGCGCGCTGAACCAGATGAGCGCGAACCTGTTCGCGATCGTCGCGGACGTCGGCACCAACGTGGCCGGCGTGATGTCGGCGTCGAGCCAGATCGCCTCGGGCAACCAGGATCTTTCTTCGCGCACCGAACAGCAGGCCAGCTCGCTGGAGCAGACGGCGGCGTCGATGGAGGAACTCACGAGCACGGTGAAGCAGAACGCGGACAACGCGCGCCAAGCCAACCAGCTGGCGGTGTCGGCCTCGGAAGTGGCCGTGAAGGGCGGCAGCGTCGTGTCTCAAGTAGTCGACACCATGGGCTCGATCAATGCGTCGTCCCGGAAGATCGTCGACATCATCGGCGTGATCGACGGCATCGCGTTCCAGACGAACATCCTGGCGCTGAATGCCGCCGTGGAAGCCGCCCGCGCGGGCGAGCAGGGCAAGGGCTTTGCCGTGGTCGCCTCCGAAGTGCGCAGCCTCGCGCAGCGCTCCGCTGCGGCAGCCAAGGAAATCAAGACGCTGATCGGCGATTCCGTCGAGAAGGTCGAGGCCGGCAGCAAGCAGGTGGCGGAGGCCGGCCGCACGATGGAAGAGATCGTCGGCAGCGTGCGCCGCGTGACCGACATCATGGGCGAGATCACGACCGCCAGCCAGGAGCAGACCTCCGGCATCGAGCAGATCAACCAGGCCATCGCGCAGATGGACCAGGTCACACAACAGAACGCCGCGCTGGTCGAAGAGGCTTCGGCCACGGCGCAGTCGCTGCAGGAGCAGGCCGACGGCCTGGTCAGGGCCGTGCGCGTGTTCAGGGCCGAAGCGGCCGAGATCCATTAATTTCAAACCGGAGAGAACAGATGCTGACCAAGGCAAAAGACCCCTTGCAACAAGCCGCCTCGGCGCCGTCCCCTTCCACGGGCGGTAGCCGCCTGGAGGTGGTGACGTTCAAGCTGGGCGAAGAGGAATACGGGATCGACATCCAGAAGGTGCAGGAGCTGCGCGGCTACGACGCGGTGACGCGCATTGCCAATGCGCCGGAATACATCAAGGGCGTGGTGAACCTGCGCGGGATCATCGTGCCGATCATCGACATGCGGATCAAGTTCAAGCTGGGCGATCCGACGTACGACCAGTTCACGGTGGTGATCGTGCTGAACATCGGCGGTCGGGTGGTGGGGATGGTGGTGGACAGCGTGTCGGACGTGATCACGCTGTCGGCCGAGCAGATCAAGCCGGCGCCGGAGATGGGTTCGGTGCTGGACGCCGATTACCTGATCGGGCTGGGCACGCTGGACGACCGGATGCTCATTCTGGTGGACATCGACCGGCTCATGTCTAGCCAGGAGATGGGCCTCATCGAGGCAGCCGCCACCGCCTGAGCCCCACGGGTGCCGTGGCCTAAAGGCCCGGACCGGTTTTCCGCCTTTCCCATTGAATGCCCGCACCATGAACTTCCTCTCGAACCTTCGCATCGGAACGCGGCTCGCCGTGGCCTTTTCCGTTGTCCTTGGCCTGGTGGTGATTTCCACCGCCTTCGCGCTGCTGTCGGCGCGCAGCAACGCGGAGGCCACGCGGGTCATGATGGAAAGCCCGCTGGCGAAGGAGCGGCTCATCTCCGACTGGTACGTGCTGACCTACTCGGCCATCGCGCGCACGTCGATGATCGCGCGCACCACCGACGAGACGCTGCCCGTCACCTTCGCCGATGTCATTTCCGACAGCGTGAAGAAGGGCACCGAGACCATGGCCAAGGTCGAGAAGCTGCTGGTGACGCCGGAAGAGAAAGCCATCTTCAAGTCGATCATGGAGCTGCGCGCCAAGTACCAGGCCGCCAAGGACGAAGTGGGCAAGGCCAAGGCCAGCGGCAACACGGTGGAAACCACGCGCGCCTTCAAGGAGACCTTCCAGCCGGCCGCCAAGGCCTATGAAAGCCGCGTGCTCGAGTTGCTGTCGATCGAGCGCAAGGCCATCGACGACATGAGCGCCAGCATCGACGCCGCGAATGCGCGCGCGCTCAACCTGAGCCTGCTGCTGGCAATGGCGACGGTGGCAATCGGCGCCGTCTTCTCGTTCCTGATCTCGCGCAGCATCGTGCGGCCGCTGACGCGCGCCGTCGAAGTGGCGGAAACCGTGGCGGCCGGCGACCTGAGCGTCGACATCCGCGCGGAGAGCCGCGACGAGACCGGCCAGCTGATGCAGGCGCTGAAGAACATGAACGACAGCCTGGCCAAGGTGGTGGGCGAAGTGCGCACGGGCACGGAGACGATCGCCACGGCGTCGGGGCAGATTGCCTCGGGCAATCACGACCTGTCTTCGCGCACCGAGCAGCAGGCCAGCTCGCTGGAGCAGACGGCGGCTTCGATGGAAGAGCTGACTTCGACCGTGAAGCAGAACGCGGACAACGCGCGTCAGGCGAACCAACTGGCGGTGTCTGCTTCTGAGGTCGCGGTCAAGGGCGGCAGCGTCGTGTCGCAAGTGGTGGACACGATGGGCTCGATCAACGCATCGTCCAAGAAGATCGTCGACATCATCGGCGTGATCGACGGTATTGCATTCCAGACCAACATCCTCGCGCTGAACGCAGCCGTGGAAGCAGCACGTGCCGGTGAACAAGGCCGCGGCTTCGCGGTGGTCGCATCGGAAGTTCGCAGCCTCGCACAGCGCTCCGCCGCCGCAGCCAAGGAAATCAAGACGCTGATCGGCGACTCGGTAGAGAAGGTCGAGGCTGGCAGCAAGCAGGTCGCCGAGGCGGGCCGCACCATGGACGAGATCGTCGGCAGCGTGCGCCGCGTGACGGACATCATGGGCGAGATCACCGCCGCGAGCCAGGAACAGACCTCGGGCATCGAGCAGATCAACCAGGCCATCACCCAGATGGACCAGGTCACACAACAGAACGCCGCGCTGGTGGAAGAAGCATCGGCGGCAGCGCAATCGCTGCAGGAGCAGGCAGGCAGCCTGTCGCAAATCGTCGGCGTGTTCCGCCTGGAAGGCAGCCGCGCTGCCGGCACCGCGCGTCAGTTGGCATTCACTGCATCAGCAGCATAAACGGAGAAAAGACAATGCAGTGGTTCCAGAATCTTCGCGTCACCGTCCGGTTGATCCTCAGCTTTCTCGTGGTCGCGGCGATCGGCGCGGCAGTGAGCGCGCTCGGCATCTTCCACATGGGCCGCATCAGCGCCTCGACCGAAGAGCTTTACGCCAACGAGTTGCGCGCCCTGCAGGCCGTGCAGGAAGCCAATATCCACCTGCTGTATGCCAGCCGCGCGCAGATGACGCTGCTGTCGGCCGGCACGCGCGGCGAGCGCAACGCGGGCGCCAACGAGCTCAAGGCGTCGATGGAAAGCCTGGCGTCGCGTGCCTCGGAGGTCAAGTCATTCTTCGGCGAAACCGAGGAGGGCGCCAAGCTCTACAGCCAGTTCGAAGGCCTGGTCGGGCCGCTGAGCACGCACATGAATGATTTCGTGGCGCTCGTGAACAAGCAGCCGCTGGACAGCTCGCAGTTCGACAACCAGGTGACCGAAGACAGCACGCGCCTCCTGAAGGAATCGCGCGGTCTGGAAGAAGTGCTCAAGGGCATGGTCGCGCACAGCAAGGACCTCGCGCGCGAGCGTGCCGAGCAGGCCGACGGAACCTACAAGACCTCCCGGCTGATGATGCTGGTGATGGCGCTCATCGGCATCGTGGTCAGCGTCGGGCTGGGCATGGTGGTCGCGCGCCTGATGGGTCGGCAGCTCGGCGGCGAGCCGCAGTACGCGGCCGACGTGGTCGGTCGCATTGCCGACGGCGACCTGTCGATGGCGGTCGAGGCCGACGCCGCGCATGAAGGCAGCCTGCTGCACTCCATCAAGCTGATGCAGCTGCAGCTGACTTCCATCGTCGGGAAGATCAAGGATTCGAGCGACGTCATCGCGGATGCCTCAGGGCAGATCGCCTCGGGCAATCAGGACTTGTCTTCGCGCACCGAGCAGCAGGCCAGCTCGCTGGAGCAGACGGCCGCCTCGATGGAGGAACTCACGAGCACGGTGAAGCAGAACGCGGACAACGCGCGCCAAGCCAACCAGCTGGCCGTGTCGGCTTCCGAAGTGGCGGTGAAGGGCGGCAGCGTCGTGTCCCAGGTGGTCACCACGATGGGCTCGATCAATGCGTCGTCCAAGAAGATCGTCGACATCATCGGCGTGATCGACGGCATCGCGTTCCAGACCAACATCCTGGCGCTGAACGCGGCCGTGGAAGCCGCCCGCGCCGGTGAACAAGGCCGTGGCTTCGCGGTCGTTGCATCGGAGGTTCGCAGCCTCGCACAACGTTCCGCGGCAGCAGCCAAGGAAATCAAGACGCTGATCGGCGATTCCGTCGAGAAGGTCGCGGAAGGCAGCAAGCAGGTGGAAGAAGCCGGCCGCACCATGGACGAGATCGTCGGCAGCGTGCGCCGCGTGACGGACATCATGGGCGAGATCACCGCAGCGAGCCAGGAGCAGACCTCCGGCATCGAACAGATCAACCAGGCCATCACGCAGATGGACCAGGTGACGCAGCAGAACGCCGCGCTGGTCGAAGAGGCTTCGGCCGCTGCCCAGTCGCTGCAGGAGCAGGCCGGCAGCCTCGTGCAGGCCGTCAGCACATTCAAGCTGGACGCGAGCCACCAGGCCGCGCCCCGCGCGCGCGCCGAGGCATTGCCGGCCGTGCAAGACGACAACAACAAATCATCGTTGCCCGCCGCGCCGCAGCTTGCTGTGGCCGGCGCTGGCGACTGGCGCGAGTTCTGAGGACCGCGCCGAGCGCAACCACGAGTATCGGCTCCCGGGCCCCAAGGAAAAATCATCAAAACGTTCTACAACCTCAAGATCGCGACCAAGCTGCTCGTGTCTTTCATCGCCGTCCTTGTGTTGACGGCTTGTGTCGGCATCATTTCGGTGATGCAACTGGGCAAGGTCCACGACATGTCGACCGACCTTGCGACCAACTGGATGCCGGCCACGCGTTCGCTGCTCGAAATGAAGAACCTGATGTCGCGCTACCGCACGCAGGAACTGCAGCACATCCTGGCGGGCTCGTACGACGAAATGGCCGTGTACGAGAAGGCCATGGACGAAACCTGGGCCAACCTGCAGAAGAACCGCGCGGAATACGAGAAGCTCATCTCCGAGCCGGAAGAGCGCGAGATCTACCCGACGCTCCAGAAGCTGCTGACCGAGTATTCGCTCGAGCACAACAAGATCGTCGCCATTTCCCACACGCAGGAAAACGAGCAGGCGACCGCGTTGATCCGCGGCAAGTCGCTGCAACTGAGCCGCGACATCAACGGGGCGCTCGACAAGCTGACCGAGGTCAATGTGGCCGGTGCGATCCGCGCCGGTGAAACCGCCGACACGGTGTACGGGGAAGCCCGCCTCTGGGTGCTGGGTCTGCTGCTGGGCAGCGTGGCGTTGGGCCTGGTGCTGGCGCTCTGGATTGCGCGCATCGTCTCGCGGCCGCTGTCCGAGGCGGTGAAGGTGGCGCAGTCGGTGGCTGCCGGCGACCTGACCAGCCACATCGAGGCGCGCACGACCGACGAAACCGGCCTGCTGCTCGAAGCGTTGAAGGGCATGAACGACAGCCTTGCGAAGATCGTTGGCGAAGTGCGCATCGGGACGGACACGATCGCGACGGCTTCGAGCCAGATCGCGTCGGGCAACCAGGATCTGTCTTCGCGCACCGAAGAGCAGGCGAGTTCACTGGAGCAAACCGCAGCTTCGATGGAAGAGCTGACTTCGACGGTGAAGCAGAACGCGGACAACGCGCGTCAGGCGAACCAACTGGCCGTGTCGGCCTCCGAAGTGGCCGTCAAGGGCGGCAGCGTCGTGTCGCAAGTGGTGGACACGATGGGCTCGATCAACGCCTCGTCGAAGAAGATCGTCGACATCATCGGCGTGATCGACGGTATCGCCTTCCAGACCAACATCCTGGCGCTGAACGCAGCCGTGGAAGCAGCACGTGCCGGTGAACAAGGCCGCGGCTTCGCGGTGGTCGCATCGGAAGTTCGCAGCCTTGCGCAGCGTTCGGCGGCGGCAGCCAAGGAAATCAAGACGCTGATCGGCGACTCGGTAGAGAAGGTCGAGGAAGGCAGCAAGCAAGTCGCGGAGGCAGGCCGCACCATGGACGAGATCGTCGGCAGCGTGCGCCGCGTGACGGACATCATGGGCGAGATCACCGCCGCGAGCCAGGAGCAGACCTCGGGCATCGAACAGATCAACCAGGCCATCACGCAGATGGACCAGGTGACGCAGCAGAACGCCGCGCTGGTCGAAGAGGCTTCGGCCGCCGCCCAGTCGCTGCAGGAGCAGGCCGGCAGCCTCGTGCAGTCCGTCAGCATCTTCAAGCTCGACGCCAATGCCCTGGCCACGCGCGCCAGCTTCACGCGCCTGACGCCGATCCCCAGGGCTGCAGCGGCCGTCAAGCCGGCGCCGAAGCGCCCCGCCAAGGCACTGCCCGCGCGACGCGAGCCGGGCAGTGGCCCCGCACCGCAACTGGCAATGGCCGGCGACGCGAAGGGCGACTGGACGGAATTTTGATCTTCGGGCGCTCAACACCACCGGGCCCGTGCCGATAACGAATCCATGGCGTCGCATCCCGTTGCGGGATTCGCTCCAGTTCCGAAAAAAGGGGAAGTCAAATGAATTTGAAGAATCTGAAAATCGGCACCCGCCTGGGCTTCGGCTTCGCGGTGGTGCTGCTGCTGATGGCGGTCATCGCCGCCACGGGCATGCTGCGCCTCGGGAAGGTGGGCAAGGCCACGGAGGAGGTGATGGAGCGCGCGCTGGTCAAGGAGCGCCTGGCCAACCAGTGGTCCAACCTGCTGGGGCCGGCCATCGTGAACTCGTTCGCGATGGTCAAGGCGACCGATCCCAAGGTGGCGGCCTACTTCGAGAAGGGCCGGGCGGAAAAGTCGGCACAAATCAATCCGGTGCAGAAGAAGCTCGAGGAACTCCTGACCTCCCCGGAAGAAAAGAAGTTGTACGCCAACGTGGCCGATGCTCGCGCCATCGTGCTGCAGAGCATCGGGCAGATCAACAAGCTCAAGTCGGAAGGCAAGAACGAGGAGGCCATGGACATGGCCGACAACAAGTTCGCGCCCGCGCTGGCCGTCAACGAAGAAGCCGTCGCCAAGCTCGCGGCATACCAGCGTGACCGCATCGACGAACTGGCCAAGGGCATCGAGGCCGACCATTCGAGCGGCGAGACGCTGCTGCTGGCGCTGTCGGGCATCGCATTGCTGCTGGGCGCGCTGTTCTCCTGGCGGCTGACACTGGGCATCGTGCGCCCGCTGGGGCAGGCCGTGCAGGTGGCGGAGACGGTGGCCGCCGGCGACCTGAGCACGAACATCAAGGTGGAAAGCCGCGACGAGGCGGGCCAGCTGATGCAGGCGCTGAAGAACATGAACGAGAGCCTGGCCAAGGTGGTGGGCGAGGTGCGCACGGGCACGGAGACGATCGCCACGGCGTCGGGGCAGATCGCCTCGGGCAACCAGGATCTGTCTTCGCGTACCGAAGAGCAGGCCAGCTCGCTGGAGCAGACGGCCGCCTCGATGGAGGAACTCACCAGCACGGTGAAGCAGAACGCGGACAACGCGCGTCAGGCGAACCAGTTGGCGATGTCGGCTTCCGAAGTCGCCGTGAAGGGCGGCAGCGTCGTTTCCCAGGTGGTGGACACCATGGGTTCGATCAATGCGTCGTCCAAGAAGATCGTCGACATCATCGGCGTGATCGACGGTATCGCATTCCAGACCAACATCCTGGCGCTGAACGCGGCCGTGGAAGCCGCTCGCGCAGGCGAACAAGGCCGCGGCTTCGCGGTCGTGGCATCGGAGGTTCGCAACCTCGCACAACGCTCGGCTGCGGCGGCCAAGGAAATCAAGACCCTCATCGGCAACTCCGTGGAGAAGGTCGAAGAGGGCAGCAAGCAGGTGGAAGAGGCCGGCCGCACCATGGATGAGATCGTCGGCAGCGTGAAGCGCGTGACCGACATCATGGGCGAGATCACCGCAGCGAGCCAGGAACAGACCTCCGGCATCGAACAGATCAACCAGGCCATCACGCAGATGGACCAGGCCACGCAGCAGAACGCGGCGCTGGTCGAGGAAGCCTCGGCGGCGGCGCAATCGCTGCAGGAGCAGGCCGGAAGCCTCGTGCAGGCGGTCAGTGTCTTCAAGCTGGACGCCAATGCGGTTGCCACCGTGCGCCCGGGTTTCACCCGCATCACCCCCATTCCCAAGACTGCCAGGCCGGCGCCGGCGGCGGCCAAGCGGCCCGCCAAGGCGCTTCCCGCGCGGCGGGAGCCGGGCGGCGCCGCCGCGCCGCAGCTGGCCATGGCCGGCGACGCCAAGGGCGACTGGACAGAGTTCTGACTTTCAGCCCTCAACTTTTGCCCGGCGCTGCCGATAAACAAAAAGAGGCGCCTACGCGGTGCCAACCACACACACCAATTGACAGGTAAAGCCTTATGTCCGGAAGCATGTTCTACACAGGTCTGAGCGGCCTCGGCGTCGCCCGCGCCGCGCTGATGACCACGGCTCACAACACCGCCAACGTCTACACGGCGGGCTACAGCCGCCAGGTGGCCGAGATCGCCACGGGCGGCGCCATTTCCAGCGGCTCGGGTTACATCGGCACGGGCGCCAACGTCACGACCGTCTCGCGCAGCTACGATCGCTACCTCACGGCGCAGCTCGCCAGCGCGCAGTCGAACTCGGTCGCGCTCGCCACCAACGGCACGCAGATCAACCGCATCGACACCCTGCTGGCCGACAAGACCTCGGGCATCTCGGCGCTGATGCAGAACTTCTTCACCAGCATCCAGGGCGTGGCCAACACGCCGGCCGACCCGGCCGCGCGCCAGCAGATGATCAGCTCCGCGCAGGCGCTGGCCAGCAAGTTCCGCTCGACCGACCAATACCTGTCGGACCTGAACACGTCGGTCAACGAGCAGATCGACGGCAGCGTCGAGCAGATCAACGTCTACGCCACCAAGATCGCCAGCCTGAACCAGCAGATCAGCCAGGCCACGGCCATGGCCAGCGGCCAGCCGCCGAACGACCTGCTCGACCAGCGCGACCTGCTCGTGAGCCAGCTGAGCCAGGTGGTCGACGTCAAGGTGCTGCAGCAGGACAACGGCAAGTACAACGTGTTCATCGCCACCGGCCAGTCGCTGGTGGTGGGCGACTACGCTTCCCAGATGGTCTCGGTCAACTCGGCCGCCGACCCCACCCGCAAGGTGGTGGCGCTCAAGGGCTTCGGCGGCAACACCGCCGAGCTCGACGACAGCACCTTCAAGGGCGGCGTGCTCGGCGGCCTCATGACCTTCCGCAGCGAAACCCTCATCCCCACGCAAAATTCCATCGGCCGGCTTGCCATGTCGGTGTCCGATGCGGTCAATGCCCAGCACAAGCTGGGTGTGGACCTGAACGGCGCGTTGGGCCAGAACTTCTTCAACCAGGCGGTGCCGGGCGTGATGTCCAACGCAAAGAACACAGGCAACCTCGAATTCGGTGCCACGCTGACCGATGCTTCGAAGCTCACCACCAGCGACTACGACGTCAGCGTCACCAACGTGGCGGGCACGCTCACCTACACGGTCACGCGCCTGTCGGACAAGACGTCGATGGGCAGCTTCACCACCTTCCCGATCACCTTCGACGGCGTGAGCCTCAATGCCGCCAGCGGCACGGCGCAGGCCGGCGACTCGTTCCTGGTGCAGCCGACCCGCACCGGCGCGCGCGACCTCGACGTGCTGGTGCGCGACCCCGCCAAGGTGGCGGCCGCATCGCCGCTGGTGACCGGCAACACCGCCGGCAACAAGGGCAACGCCGCGCTGAGCGCCGCGACGGTCGACGCCTCCTACCCCGGCACGCCGCTGGCAGGCCCGGTCACGCTGAGCTTCGACGCCGCCACGGGCACCCTGTCGGGCTTTCCCGCGACCTCCGCCGTCACCGTGACGCTGGCCAACGGCACCAGCACCACCTACGCGGCCGGCGCCGCGGTGCCCTACACCGCCGGCGCGAAGATGAGCTTCGACGGCGTCACGGTCAGCATGACCGGCGCGCCGTCGCAGGGCGACACCTTCACCATCAAGAACAACACCTCGGGCGTGTCCGACGGCAGCAATGCGCTGCTGCTGGGCGCACTGCAGCGCAAGACCACGATGGCCAACGGCACGGCGACCTTCAACGGCGCCTACTCGCAGCTGGTCAGCGAAGTCGGCAACCGGGCCATGGCGGTCAAGGTCGCGGCCGCCACGCAAGACAGCGTGACCGGCCAGATCAAGGCCAGCCAGCAGTCCGTCTCCGGCGTCGTCCAGGACGAGGAAACCGCCAACCTGCTGATGTTCCAGCAGATGTACCAGGCCAACGCCAAGGTGATCCAGACCGCATCGACCATGTTCGACGCGATCCTCGGCATCCGCAGCTGAGCCGTTTCACAGAAGCAAAGAATCCAGGAGCCGCGATGCGCATCAGCACCTCATCCTTCTACGAGCAGAACGTCGGCGCCATGGGCCTGCAGCAGCAGAAGCTGTTCCGGGTCCAGCAGCAGCTGGCCACCAATTCCAAGTTCCTGTCCGCCGGCGACGATCCGGTCGGCGCGGCGCGCTCGCTCGGCGTCAGCCAGACGCTGTCGGAAAACGCGCAGTACGCCACCAGCCGCCAGCGCGCGAGCCTGGCGCTGTCGACCGAGGAAAACGCACTGAACTCGGTCACCTCGATCCTGCAGAACATCAAGACGCTGACGGTGAACGCCGGCAACGGCACGCTGACCGACGCCGACCGCGCCTCGCTCGCCACCACCATCCAGAGCGCCTACGACCAGCTCGTGGGCGTGGCCAACTCGGACGATGGCAACGGCCAGTTCCTGTTTGCCGGCTTCAAGAGCGGCAGCCCGCCCTTCGTGACGGGCCCGGGCGGCGGCGTGCAGTACGTGGGCGACCAGGGCCAGCGGCTCATGCAGGTCGACGTGGCGCGCCAGATGTCCACGGGCGACGACGGTCGCAGCATCTTCCAGTCGGTGCAGGGCGGCGCGGGCTACGTGGCTTCTAGCTCGGCCAGCAACACCGGCAGCGGCGTGTTCGGCGCCATCGGCATCACCGATGCCACGGCACCGAACTACGGCAAGGACTTCACCATCAGCTTCAACGGTGGCAACTACACCGTGATGACCAAGGACGTGCCGCCCGTGGTGGCCGGTGCCGGCGCCTACACGGCCGGCTCGCCCATCGACTTCGGCGGCGTGCAGCTCAAGTTCACCGGCAAGCCGGCGGACGGCGACAGCTTCGACGTGTCGACCGCGCAGAACGCCGGCACCGACGTGTTCGCGGCCATCGGCCAGCTGGTGACGGCGCTTCGCACCCCGCTCGCCGGCGGCGGCGAGGCGGCCCAGGCGCAGCTGCAGAACGCGCTGGCCACGGCCAACCGGAAGGTGACGAACGCGCACGACAACGTGCTGACGGTGCTGTCGTCGGTCGGCTCGCGCCAGACCGAGATCGATTCGCTCGACTCCGGCGGCGCGGCCCGCAAGCTGCAGGAAGAGTCGTACCTGTCTTCCATCGAAGACCTGGACCCGTACAGCGCGATCGCCGAGTTCTACCAGCGCCAGTCTTCGCTGCAGGCAACGCAGATGACGTTCGCCAAGCTGAACAGCATTTCGTTGTTCAACTACCTGTGATCGGCGGCGGCCCGGCCGGACTTCCGCCCGGGCGCGCCTTCAAGGAGGACAATCGCGGGAGTTCCATTCGACCTCCCACGACCATGCCCCGCCTCGACGACCCCCTCCACGACGCAGAAATCGGCTCCCGCGACAGCACGCTCGACACCACCCGGATCGACGACGTGCGCATCGGCGCCGTTCGCCCCCTCATCACCCCCGCGCTGCTGCAGGAGCGCGTGCCGGTGCGCGACAACACCCTGGCGCTGGTCGAAGGCAGCCGCGCGGCGATTGCCGACGTGCTGCACGGCCGCGACGACCGGCTGGTGGTGGTGGTCGGCCCTTGCTCCATCCACGACCACGACCAGGCCATCGAATACGCCCAGCGCCTGAAGACGGTCGCCGATTCGCTGCAGGACGACCTGCTGATCGTGATGCGCGCCTACTTCGAGAAGCCGCGCACCACCGTGGGCTGGAAGGGCTACATCAACGACCCGCACCTGGACGGCAGCTTCGCCATCAACGAAGGCCTGGAGCGCGCGCGGCGCCTGCTGCTCGAGCTGACCACCCTGGGCCTGCCGACCGGCACCGAGTTCCTCGACCTGCTGAGCCCGCAGTTCATTGCCGACCTGATCGCCTGGGGCGCCATCGGCGCCCGCACCACCGAGAGCCAGAGCCACCGGCAACTGGCCTCGGGGCTGAGCTGCCCGGTGGGCTTCAAGAACGGCACCGACGGCAGCGTCAAGGTCGCGGCCGACGCCATCCTCGCGGCCCGCGCGCCGCATGCCTTCATGGGCATGACCAAGATGGGCATGTCAGCCATCTTCGAGACGCGCGGCAACGACGACTGCCACGTCATCCTGCGCGGCGGCAAGGCGCCCAACTACTCGGCCGCGGATGTCGCGGCCAGCTGCGAGGCATTGCTGGCGAACGGCCTGCGGCCCCAGGTGATGATCGACGTCTCGCACGGCAACAGCAGCAAGCAGCACCAGCGGCAGATCGTGGTCGCCGAAGACGTGGCGGCGCAGATCGCGGGCGGCGAGCGGCGCATCACCGGCATCATGATCGAGAGCCATCTCGAGGAAGGCCGGCAGGACCTGAAGCCCGGCGTGCCGCTCAGGCACGGTGTGTCGATCACCGATGCGTGCATCGGTTTCGCGCAGACGGTGCCGGTGCTCGAGGGGCTGGCGACGGCGGTGAAGGCGCGGCGGCGCCTGGCGAAAGGCTAAGGCCGAAGCCCCTGCGTGAACCGCAGCATGTTCGCGATCCCCTGCGCGAAGCGCGGCTCCAGGAAGGCTCCCAGGTTCGGCATCAGCAGCTGCAGCATGAAGATGCCCGCCAGCAGCGTGAGCGGAAAGCCCACCGCGAAGATGCTGAACTGCGGCGAGGCGCGGTTCAGGATGCCCATGGCCAGGTTCAAGGTGAGCAGCGCGGTGATGAGCGGCAGCGACAGCAGCAGCCCGCTGGCGAAGATCTCTCCGCCCGCCAGCACCAGGAACATCCATCCTCCCGCCACCAGCGGGCCGTCCGAGATGGGCAGCGTCTGGAAGCTCTCGGCCAGCGCGTTCACGATCAGCAGGTGGCCGTCGAGCGCAAGAAAGATCAGCGTCGCCAGCATGTTCAGCAGGCGCGACACCACCATGGTGCTGCCGCGGCTCATGGGGTCGTAGAAGGAAGCGAACGACAGGCCCATCTGCAGGCCGATGTATTCGCCCGCGGCCAGCACGGCGGTGAACACCATCCGCATCGCGAAGCCCATGGCCACGCCGATGAGCACCTGCTGCACGATGATCCAGAGGCCCCCGGCGGACACCACGGGCACCGCCGGAAACGGCCCGATGAGCGGCGAGATCACCAGCGTGAGCATGGCGGCGATGCCCACCTTGACCTGCCTGGGAACCCACGACTCCGCGAAGATCGGCGCGGTGCTCACCAGCGCGAGCATGCGCACGAAGGGCCACAGGAAGGCCACCACCCAGCCCTCGAGCTGGCCCGAAGTGACGGAGAAGATCGAAGGCGTCACGCCAGCAGTTGCGGGATGCCGGCGAACAGCGCGCGCATGTAGTCGAGCATGCGGTCGAGCATCCACGGCCCGGCGATGACCAGCGTCGCGAACACGGCGAGCAGCTTGGGAATGAAGGAAAGGGTGGCCTCGTTGATCTGCGTGGCCGCCTGGAAGATGCTGACGATCAGGCCGATGACCAGCGCCACCAGCAACAGCGGGGCGCCCAGCAGCAGCGAGATTTCCATGGCCCGATGGCCCATGGTCATGACTGATTCGGGGGTCATGTGCGGTCCTGCTAGATATAGAAGCTTTGCGCGAGCGCGCCGATCATCAGCTGCCAGCCGTCGGCCAGCACGAAGAGCATCAGCTTGAAGGGCAGCGCGATGGAGGCGGGCGGCACCATCATCATGCCCATCGACATGAGCACGCTGGCCACCACCAGGTCGATGATGAGAAACGGTATGAAGATGGTGAAGCCGATCTGGAACGCCGTCTTCAGCTCGCTGATGACGAAGGAGGGCAGCAAGATGCGCAGCGGCACGTCCTCGGGGCCCTGCATCTCGGGCGCCTTGGCGAGCCGGGCGAACAGGGCCAGGTCGGTCTCGCGGGTCTGCTTGAGCATGAAGGTCTTGAAGGGCGCGATGCCGCGCTCCAGCGCCTTGTCGGCGCTGATCTTGTTCTCGGCGAAGGGCTGGTAGGCCTCGGTGTAGGCCTTGTCGAACACCGGCGACATCACGAAGAAGGTGAGGAACAGCGACAGCCCCACCAGGATCTGGTTGGGCGGCGAAGTCTGCGTGCCGATGGCGGTGCGCAGCAGGCCGAGCACGATCAGGATCCGCGTGAAGCTGGTCATCGACAGCAGCAGCGCGGGCAGGAAGGTGAGCGAGGTCAGCAGCACCAGCGTCTGCACGCTCAGCGACCAGGTCTGGCTGCCGGCGGGACCGGGGGTGCTGGTGAGGCCGGGCAGGCCCTGGGTCCAGGCGGCCAGGGGCAGCGTGGCGGCGAGCAGCAACAACGCGGCACGCAGGCCGCGGCGCAATGCGGGATGCGTCATGGAGCGGTGTGCGCCTTGCCCGAGAGGGATTCGCGCAGCTTGCGGGCAAAGAGTTCGACGGGGCCGCGCGCGCCGTCCGGCGAGGCGGCATGGTTGTTCGACGAGGCCGCCTGGGCCGGCAGGGTGTGCAGCGTGTTGACCTGGCTTGCGGTGACGCCGAGCACCACCCAGGTGTCGGCGACCTCGATGACGACCACGCGTTCGCGCTGGCCGACCATGGCGCTGGATACCACCTTCACATGCTGGCCGCCGGCCAGGCGCTGCAGGCCGAAGCGTCGCGCGAGCCAGGCGCACAGGAAGATCAGGCCGACCACCACCGCCATGCCGAAGCCGGCCTGCAGCAGGCTGCCCGCACCGACGGCCGAAGGCGCGGCCGATGCGGCCTCATGCGTGGGGGAGGGCACGGTGGGCAGCGCAGCTTGCGCGGCCCGGGCGCAGAGCAGGAACAGCAGGGCCGGCGCCGCCGCGCCCCATGCAGGCAGGTGCCGGCGCAGGTTCATGAGCGCGCGAGCTTCTGCATGCGCTCGGAAGGGGTGACGATGTCGGTCAGGCGGATGCCGTACTTCTCGTTCACCACCACCACTTCGCCTTGGGCGATGAGGTAGCCGTTGATCAGCACGTCCAGCGGCTGGCCGGCCAGGCCGTCGAGCTCGACCACCGAGCCCTGCGACAGCTGCAGCAGGCTCTTGATGGTGATGCGGGTGCGGCCGATCTCGGCCGTCAGCTGCACCGGCACGTCGAGCACGCGCGCGATGTCCACGGGGCCCGCGCCGGGATTGGCGGCGGGCGTGTCCTGGATCTGCTGGAAGACCTGCGCGGAGGCGGGCGCGACGGCGGCGGCAACCGCTGCTGCCGCTGCCGGGTCAGGCTCGGGCACCGGTGCGGGCGCGGTGGCGGCCGTCTGCTCGGCCAGGGCGGCAGCCCAGTCGTCCGCGTCGCTGCTGGCGGAAGAGGTGTTGTCAGTCATGGTCGTTCTTCAAATCGCTGTCTTGGTGGGAGATCATTTGTTGCACGCGCAGTGCGTAGCGCTCGTTGGAGGTGCCGTAGCCGCACTCCATCACCGGCACGCCGCCGACCTTGGCGACGACGGTCTCGGGCAGCTCGATGGGAATCACGTCGCCGACCCGCAGCTTCATGACTTCGCCCAGCGTGGAGGGCATGGTCACGAAGTCGGCCACCAGCTCGACGTCGGCCGCCTGCATCTGGCGCGACATCTGCGTGACCCAGCGCTTGTCGACCTCGACCTCGTCCTGGATCGGGTTGGACAGCAGGTCGCGGATCGGCTCGATCATCGAGTAGGGCAGGCACACGTGCAGGAAGCCGCCGATGGGGCCGAACTCGATCTGCAGCGTGGTGTTGATCACCACCTCGTTGGGCGCCACGATGTTGGCGAGCTTGCCGTGCATCTCGGCGCGCACGTAGTCGAAGTCGAGCGGGAACACGGGTTGCCATGCCTCGCCGTAGCACTGCAGCGAGATGTCGAGCAGGCGCTTGATGATGCGCTGCTCGGTGCGCGTGAAGTCGCGGCCTTCCACGCGCACGTGGTAGCGCCCGTCGCTGCCGAACAGGTTGTCCACCACGAGGAACACCAGCTTCGGGTCGAACACGAAGAGGGCGGTGCCGCGCAGCGGCTTCATGTGGATCATGTTGATGTTCGCGGGCACCGGAAGGTGCCGCACGAACTCGCCGAACTGCTGGATCTGGACCTGCCCCACCGAGATGTCGGGGCTGCGGCGCATGAAGTTCAGCAGCGCGCCGCGCAGGCCACGCGCGAAGCGGTCGTTGATGACCTCCAGCGTGTGCATGCGGTTGCGCACCACGCGGTCGGGCGCGCCGAGGTCGTAGGCCGGCAGGCCGTCCTTGGGCGGGGGCGGCGGAGGTGACGACTGGTCGATGTCTCCGCCGGTGACGCCTTGCAGGAGAGCATCGACCTCGTCCTGGGAAAGCACCTGTTCATACGCCATGGGTCGCTTGTCTGGAGGAAAGGGTGGTCACTGCACGACGAACGTGTTGAACGAGACGCTGGAGATGCCCAGCTCGGGCGAGCCCGCGGTCAGCGGCGTGCTCAGCGCCTTGCGGATCTCCTCGGCCAGCTTGGCCTTGTCTTCCGGCGACACGATGGAGTCGGGCGCGCGGTTCGACAGCAGCAGCAGCAGGCGGCTGCGCACCTCGGGCATGAACTCGACCAGCTGGGCCTTGGTCTGCTCGTCGCGCACGCGCAGCGCCATGCCGATCTGCAGGAAGCGGCCGCGGCCCTCGGACTGCAGGTTGACGGTCAGCGGATCGAGCATCAGGAAGATCGGCTTCTCCGGCACCGGCGCCTTGGCGGCTTCGGCGGTGGCGGGCGAGCCCATGAAGCGCGGAACGAGCACATAGGCGGCCCCGCCGGCGACGACGAGGCCGGCGGCGATGAGCAGTCCGATGAGCAGCTTCGAGGAGCGGCGTGAGCCCGTGTCGGCGGGAATGGCGTTGGCGGCGGAAGAGGAGGTAGCCATGGTGAAGCGTTTAACTTGTCCGATCTATTCTTTGCGAAGTCCCTCGCGAATGAACGGCCGAACAAGCGCGAAAAGACGCTTCACATCCGTTCATTGCGCGGCGCCGGTGAGGGCGCCGCCGCGGGCAGGCGAGGGCAGGGTGGTTTTCTTGGCCTCAGGCGAAGGTGTCGACGCCCGAGCGTGCGTGGTTGCCGGCAAGGCTCGCACGCGCGGCGGCCACGGGCTCGGCGGCCATGCTGCTGCCGGCACGGCCGGCGCCAGGGTAGGACGGCCCGCCTTGCTGGCGGGCGGCTTGCTGCTGATGCTGCTGGTTCTGCTGCGCGAAGGCTGCGTCCTGGCCGAACGACTGGCGGGCTTCCGCGCCGACGGAGGTCTGGCCCAGCGTGATGCCCTGCTCGGAGAGCGAGTTGCGCAGCTGCGGCAGCGCGGCCTCGACGGCCTTGCGCACGCTTTCATGGGCCGACACGAACATGGCCTGCGCCTGGTTGTCGCCGATCGACAGCGTGACCTTCAGCGGACCGAGCCCGGCGGGGTTGAGGTTGAGTTCGGCCGTGTGATGGCCGGTGGTGCTCATGCGCGCCAGTTGCTGGCCGAGCGCCGGCGCCCACTTCTCGCTGCCGACTTCGGGGGCGATGGTGTGCGCGCCGGGGCGCGTGGCCGGGGCGTCGGCGCTGCGTTCGGCCGAGGCCGTCACCGTGGCGCCCTGCTGGATGGCGATGGGCGTGGGGGTGGACTGTGCGTCGTCGCCGCCGGTGGCGGCGGCCGTCGCGGCCACGGGCAGCGCGGCTGCCTTGGTGTCGGCGGTGGCTGCCTTCGACTGCGCGGCGCCGGCCAGTTGCTCGGCCGTGGCGGCGCTCGCCGCGGTGCGCCCGGAAGCGGCGCGGCCCGAAGCGGCGGTGCCGACCGGAGCGCCCGCGGATGCGGCGGGCTTAGTGGTTCCGACAGCGACCGTCTGCGCCGCGACAGCCGCGCTGGCGATGTCGTGCAGCGCCGTGGCCGGTGAAGCATCGGCGGGAGGCTGGCTGCCGGGCGCGCCGGGCTTGGCGGCGGCGGCGTCCTTGGCCAGGGCTTGCAGGTCGGCGGTCTTGGCGATGGCCTTGTCGGCGTCGGGCGCGAGCTTGGCGTCGGCGCTCAAGGTGGCGTCGTCGGGCAGCGCCTTGGCCATCGGGTCCTGCACGGCGGTTTCCAGCGGTGCGTCGGCGGCGCCTGCGGCCGTTGCCGTGTCGGCGGCGTTCGTGCCGCGCGCTGCCTGGGCGCTGGCGCGTCCGGCCAGCGTCAGCGCGTGCAGCGGCGTGTGCGCCGGCGCGAGGAACGCGAGGTTCGGGTCGGCCGGCAGCGGGGCGTCCTTGGTGTCTTCATCGGTGCCCGGCTTGCGCACGGTCTTGCGGTCGGCGGAGGCGATGTCGGTGGACGGCGCGGCGCCGTCCCGCGATGCGGCGGCATTGCGGTTGCCGGCCCGCGAGCGGTCGAGTGCGGCGCCGAAGCTGGCGCCTTGCGCGTCGTCCGTGCCACGGCCGCGCTGGCCGGCCTGCGCGGCAGACGAAGGCGCCGAAGACCCGTTGGCGACGACGGAGGGCGTGATCATGGGTGGCATGTCGTTTCCTGGAGATTCAAAGGGTCGGGTGCGACGCGCGGTCGAAGAACTTGCGCGCCGCGCGCTCGTCGCTGTCGCGCTGCTCGCGCTTGGCTTCGGCCATCAGCTCCTGCATGCGCACGCGCTCGGCCAGGGTGTCGAACGAACTCAGGCGGCGCTTCTGGTGTTGCCAGTCGGTGCGGCCGTTGTCGAGCCGGGTCTCGGTCTGCGCGGCGATGGCGCGCTGCTGCTCGATGGCGCCGTCCAGCGTGCCCAGGAAGTTGCGGTAGTTGCGCCACTGCGAAGAGGGCAGGCCGCCGCGCATCAGCGCATCGAGCTGGTCGTGATAGTCCTGCCGGTATTGCAGCAGCAGTTCCAGCTTCTGGCTGGCGTTGAGGTGCGCGCTCTGCAGTGCGCCCAGGCGCCGCGCAGCATCGTCGGTCTGCGTGTGCGCCAGGTCGATCAGCATGCCGAGGGGGAGCTTGCGTGTCATGTCTGGAATCTCTTGGTGTTGGATGTCCTGGAATCGAAGCCTTGCGTGGATGCGGGCTCGGCCTCGAACAGGTGCTCGAGCTGCGCGATCGCGTCTTCGTAGCCGGTGCGCTCGTCCATCGACTGCTGCAGGAAGGCCTCGATGCGCGGGTACATCGCGATGGCCTTGTCCAGCTGCAGGTCGTGGCCGGGCGCGTAGGCGCCCACGCTGATCAGGTCGCGGTTGCGCTGGTAGCGCGACAGCATCTGCTTGAAGCGGCGCACCACGTCGAATTGCGACGACGGAATCAGCGCGGTCATGGCGCGGCTGATGGAGGCCTCGATGTCGATGGCCGGGTAGTGCCCGGCCTCGGCCAGCGTGCGCGAGAGCACCACGTGCCCGTCGAGAATGGCGCGCGCCGAGTCGGCGATCGGGTCCTGCTGGTCATCGCCTTCGGACAGCACCGTGTAGAAGGCGGTGATGGAGCCGCCGCGGCCCTGCGCGTCGCGCGAGCCGTTGCCGGCGCGCTCCACCAGCGCGGGCAGCCGCGCGAACACCGAAGGCGGGTAGCCTTTGGTGGCGGGCGGCTCGCCCACGGCCAGCGCGATCTCGCGCTGCGCCATCGCATAGCGGGTGAGCGAGTCCATGATGAGCAGCACGTCCTTGCCGCGGTCGCGGAAGTACTCGGCCAGGCAGGTGGCGTAGGCCGCGCCCTGCAGGCGCAGCAGCGGCGAGTTGTCGGCCGGCGCGGCCACCACCACGGCGCGCGCCAGGCCTTCCTCGCCCAGCGTGTTCTCGATGAAATCCTTCACTTCGCGGCCGCGTTCGCCGATCAGGCCGACCACGATGACTTCGGCGCTGGTGTAGCGGGCCATCATGCCCAGCAGCACGCTCTTGCCCACGCCGGAGCCGGCGAACAGGCCCATGCGCTGGCCGCGGCCGACGGTGAGCATGGCGTTGATGGCGCGCACGCCGACGTCGAGCACCGAATCGATCGGCGCGCGCGACAGCGGGTTGATGGGCGGCGAGCTCAGCGGCACCTTGCGCGCCACGTCGAGCGGGCCCAGTCCGTCGAGCGGGCGGCCGGCCGCGTCGACCACGCGGCCGAGCATGCCTTCGCCCACCGGCAGGCGCTTGGTGTGGGCGTCGCCGCTGGCGCCGGGCTCCAGCGCGCCGGGCCGCGCGAACACGCGCGCGCCGGGCAGCAGGCCCGCCACTTCGGTCTGGGACATCAGGAACAGGCGGTCGCCGGCGAAGCCCACGACTTCCGCTTCGGCATAGCGCTGTGCGTTGCCGGGCGGCAGCTCGATCAGGCAGTCGCTGCCCACGGGCAGTTGCAGGCCGACCGCTTCGAGCACCAGCCCGACGGCGCGCGTGAGGCGGCCCGAGGCGGTGGTGGTTTCGCAGCGCGCGACATTGCCGCGCGCTTTTTCCAGCGCGGCGCGCACGGTCTGCAGATGGGGATTGGCGGCGGTGGCGGTCTGCATGGCGCTCAGAAGGTCTCGGCTTCGCCGTCGTCGCCGGTGCCGCGCACGGCGGCGGCCACGCGCTTCCAGCGGGTCTGCAGCGTGCCGTCGAGTTCGCCGTTGGCCGACTGCACGCGGCAGCCGCCGCGTTCGATGTGGTCGTCGGCGCGCATCTGCCAGCCGGCGGCCTCGATTTCCTCGCCCAGGCTGTTGCGCACCAGCGCGACATCGTCGGGGTGCAGCAGCAGGCGCGGTTCGCCGCGCAATGCGGGCTCGGTGTTCAGCATGTCGCGCACCACCGGCAGCACCCATTCGGGGTCGGTCTTCAGCGTGCGGTGCACCACCTGGCGTGCCACGTCGAGCGCAAGCGCCAGCACGGTCTCGGCCAGTTCGCTTTCGGCGCGGTGCAGCGCGTCGGGCAGCGACTGCGCCAGTGCGCGCAGGCGTTCCGCATGCACGCTGGCGGCGGCCAGGCCGGTGGCCAGGCCTTCGGTGTGGCCGGTCTTGCGGCCTTCGGCCAGCCCCGCGGCGCGGCCGTCGGCCTCGCCGGCGGCGCGTGCGTCCTTGCGGATGCGGGCCAGCTCGGCCAGGTCGATCTTGGGAGCGGGCGGCGGCGCGGGCGGCAGGGCGAGGGCGCTGCCGTTGGCATTGCCGTGCTGTCCGTTGCGTTCGGCGGCCTTGCGCCTGGCCGGCGGCTTGCCGCCGTCGAGCGTGCCCATTTCCCAGCGCTCCCAGGCCGAGAGCGCGGGCTTGGCTGGGGCCGCCGCATGGCGCGCGGCGGCGTGGATGGCGGCGAGGCGTTCGCGCGAGTCGCCGAATGCGCTGTTGGTGTCAGACGAAGTCATCGGTGCCAGGTGCAGCAATCACGATTTCGCCGGCCTCCGCCAGACGGCGGGCGACCTGCAGGATGGCCTTCTGTTCGGTCTCGACCTGCGACACGCGCACGGGACCGCGCAGCTCCATGTCCTCGCGCAGCGTTTCGGCGGCGCGTTGCGACATGTTGTTGAGGAACTTGTCGCGCAGCTCCATCGGCGCGCCCTTGAGCGCGATGATGAGCGAGTCGGACTCGATGTCCTTGAGCAGGCGCTGGATGCTGCGGTCTTCGAGGCCCAGCAGGTTCTCGAACACGAACATCTCGTCGACGATGCGCTGTGCCAGCGCCTCGTCCTTTTCGCGCACATGGGCGATGGCTTCTTCTTCCACCGCGGTGCTCATCAGGTTGACGATCTCGGCCGCCGTGCGCACGCCGCCCAGGCGGTTGCGTCGCACGCCCTGGCCCGCGAGCATTTCGGTCAGCACGTCGGTCAGCTCCTTCAGCGCCGAGGGCTGCACGCCGCCGAGGGTGGCCACCCGCATGATCACGTCGTGGCGCAGGCGGGTGGGCAGCTTCTCGAGCACTTCGGAAGCCTTCATGCGGTCCAGGTGCACCACCAACGTCGCGAGGATCTGCGGATGCTCGTCGCGAATGAGCTCGGCCACTTCGCCGGCCTCGAGCTCGTTGAGCCGCTCGATGCCGCCGCGCGGCTCGTCGGGCTGCAGGATGTCTTCCAGCAGGTTGCTGGCGCGGTCGTCGCCCAGCGCCTTCTTCAGCACCGCGCGGATGTAGCTGGTCGAGCCCAGGTGCAGTGCCGACAGCTGCTCCGTCTCCTCGCGGAATTCGGCCAGCACGGCGGCCAGCTCTTCCTTGGAGACGGACGTCAGCTTCGACATCGCCAGGCCCAGCGCCTGCACCTCGGAGGTGGGCAGCTGGTGCAGTGCGGCGGCGGCGCGGTCTTCGCCCAGCGCCATCAGCAAGATGGCGCTCTTGCGGGTTCCCAGTTCACTACTCATCGGTGTTCATCCAGTGCTGGATCAGGGCGGCCACCAGTTTGGGATCCTTGTCGCCGATCTGGTGGGCATAGTCCATGTCGGCCTTCTTGCGGTTGGCCTCGCGTTCGCGCAGGCTTTCCTCGGCCGACTGCGCGTTGACATCGGGTTCGACGGCCGGCTCCTGCTCGGCCACCGGCACCGGGGTCGGCGCGGCGGGCGCATGGCGGCGCGTCAGCGGCCGCAGCACGGCCAGCCAGGCGAACAGTGCGAGCAGCGCATAGAACAGGTACTGGCCCACCGTCTTGCCGATCTCGATGTTCTCGCGGTCGCGCCAGAACGGCACTTCGGGTGCGGGGCCGCTGTCGGCGTCGCGGGCGAAGGCGCTGTTGACCACGTTGAGCGAGTCGCCGCGGTCCTGGCTGAAGCCCATGGCTTCCTTGGCGAGGTTGCGGATCTGCTCCAGCTCGGCCGGCGTGAGCGCGCGGCTGTTGACCTTGCCAGCGGCATCGGTCGCGTCGCGGTTGTTCACGACCACCGCGACCGACAGCCGCTTCACGCCGCCGGCAGCCTGCTGCACGTGGCGGATGGTGCGGTCGAGCTCGTAGTTGGTGGTGGTGTCCTTGCGGGTGCTGCTCGGGCCGGTGGCCGCGCCTGCGGTGGAGGCGGTGGTCGCGCCCTGGGCGCCGGGGGTGCCGGGCGCGCCAGGCGTTCCGGGTGGCGGGGTGCCGGGGGCATTGGGCGCGCGCGGGCCGACGATGGGCGCCGTCGGGTTCACCGGCGGCTGGTTGGTCAGCGCGCCGGGCACGCCGCCGGGCGGGGCGCCGTTGTGCTGCGCCGACTCGCTCGACTGCTGGCTGCGCACGGCGGCCTGGGCCGGGTCCTGGTTGGGCTTGTACTTCTCGTCGGTGTGTTCCACCACCGAGAAATCGATCTCGGCCGCCACCTGCGCGCGCACGTTGTTCGCGCCCACGATGGGTTGCAGGATGGCCTCGATGCGGCGGATGTAGTTCTGCTCGATCTCCTGCGCATACTTGAGCTGGCTCACGTCCAGCCCGCGGTCGGTGCCGCGCGCGGAAGACAGCAGGTTGCCGCGCTGGTCGACCACCGTAACGCTCTTGGCGTCGAGGTCGGGCACGCTGCTGGAGACCATGTGCACGATGGCGCTGACCTGACCTTCGTCGATGCTGCGTCCGCGCATCAGGTTCAGCACCACGGAGGCCGAGGGCTTCTTCTGGTCGCGCACGAAGAGCGAGGGCTTGGGCAGCGCCAGGTGCACCCGGGCCGACTCGATGCTGCCGATCGATTCGATGGAGCGCGCCAGCTCGCCTTCCAGCCCGCGCTGGTAATTGACCTGCTCGGCGAACTGGCTGGTGCCGAACTTCTGGTTGTCCATCAGTTCGAAGCCGACGCCGCCGGCCTTGGGCAAGCCCTGGGCCGCGAGCTTGAGGCGCGTTTCCGCGACCTTGTCTCCGGCGATCAGAATCGCGCCGCCGCCTTCGGCGAACTTGTAGGGCACGTTCATCTGCTGCAGCGACGCGATGATCGCGCCACCGTCGCGGTCCGACACATTGGTATAGAGCACCTTGTAGTCGGGCCCGCGGCTCCACAGCGCGAACGCGGCGGCCGCGGCCACCAGGGCCGCGCCGCCGACGATCAGCGGCAGCTTGGGCTGCGCGCGAAGGCGTTCCAGGATCGGTGGCAGGCCGTTTCCGGCCGCCGGCAACTCGCCGGCGGGTGCCGCCGTGCTCATGCGGGCACCTTGGTCATGGCCGGGCGGCCGCTGGGGTCGAAAGCCATGTCGAGAGAAGAAATTCGGTGTTGAGATGTCATTCCGGATGGCCGGTGATGTCGTCCGCGGCCTTGTCGTTTCGCGAACGATTGTCAACAGGCGCAAGGAATTCGAATGGCCGAACAGCCAGGGTTTTTGCCCTCAGTTGGGCGCTTGAATCCGGGTCTTCCCTTGATACGCTGCGTGCAGGCCGAGGGGCTTTGGTCCCTCCTTGTCAAGTCACGCAGAAGTGTTCAAAGAGGAAGAACCCCATGTCGATCAGCGCCATCGAATCCGTCCTGCAGCAGATGCGCGTCACCGCGCTCAACACAGGCATCGCGCCCACGGGCGCCGCGCCGGCCGAGGCCAACGGCGGCTTTGCCGCCGAGCTCAAGCGCTCGCTTGCCAATATCAGCAACGCGCAGCAAAGCGCCTATGCGCAGGCCGAGTCCTTCGAAATGGGCAAGCCCGGCGTGGCGCTCAACGACGTGATGGTCGACCTGCAGAAGGCCAACGTGGCGTTCCAGACCGGATTGCAGGTGCGCAACCGCCTGGTCGGCGCCTACCAGGAGGTGATGAGCCTGCAGGCCTGATGAGAGGGGGTTGTGGTGCCCGGCGGGGCCGGGAACTTTTTTGTACGCCGCCCTAAATGTTTGAAAGCTCCGGCCGATAACCAAATCAACGATGGCTTGAGTCTCACAGTGGAAGCGGGTCCAGCGTTACGGCCGAAAGCCGGAGTCCACAACCTTTTTTCATCAATCAGGAGTCGAACATGGCGCAAGTCATCAACACGAACAGCCTTTCTCTGCTCACGCAGAACAACCTGAACAAGTCGCAAGCGGCACTGAACAGCGCCATCGGGCGCCTGTCGTCGGGCATGCGCATCAACAGCGCCAAGGATGATGCAGCCGGCCAGGCCATCGCCAACCGCTTCACGGCCAACATCAAGGGCCTGACGCAAGCAACGCGCAACGCCAACGACGGCATCTCGATCGCTCAAACGACCGAAGGCGCACTGACCGAAGTCAACAACAACCTGCAGCGCATCCGCGAACTGTCGGTGCAAGCCGGCACGGGCACGAACTCGGCAACCGACCTGGACTCGATCCAAGGCGAAATCACCCAGCGCCTGGACGAAATCAACCGCGTGTCGAACCAGACCCAGTTCAACGGCGTCAAGGTTCTGTCGGCCAACGCCGGCAAGCTGACCGTGCAAGTCGGCGCGAACGATGGCGAAACCATCGACATCGACCTGCAGGAAATCAGCGCCAAGACGCTGGGCCTGGACGGCTTCAACGTCAACGGCAAGGGCGTTTCCGCCAACACCAAGGCCAACGTCAACGACCTGACCAAGGCTGGCGCTACCGGCACGGGCCCCTACACCGTGACGACCAGCTTCGCCAAGGTGACGGCCGAGCAGGCAGTCGACGCCATGCAAGACGGCAACACCGCTGTCGTGGGCGCGACCACCTACAAGTACGACGCAACCGCCGGCAACTTCACCACGACCGCCACTGTCGCCACGGGCGGCCCGACCACGGCTTTCGCCGCAACGCTGCTGCCGACGGCCGGCAACAAGTTCACGGGCACCTTCACGGGCGCCTCGGGCTCCACCAACTTCGAAGTCGACAGCGCGGGCGCGATCACGATCGGCGGCCAGGCTGCCTACATCTCCGGCGGCAACCTGACGACCAACAACGTCGGCGCTCCTCCGGCAGCCACGGCTGCAACGCTGTTCGGCGGTGCCGACACCGGCACCGGCGCTTCGAGCATCAAGCTCAACGGCACGACCTACAACTTCGCTGCCGGCGCCAACTCCGGCTTCACGTACACCAAGACGGTGTCGAAGGACGACGTCAAGACCGCCGTTGCCGGCGCCGCTTCGACGGTCAACCTCGGCCAGGGCATCTTCGCCTCGACCGTGACGTTCGCTGCGGCCGGTGGCCAGTCCAGCGACACGTACATGGACAACGACAAGGAAATGACCAAGACCGCGTCGTACACCACCGACTACGCAGTCAACGCAGTCAACGGCGAAGTGACCGTTGCCTCGACGACCGGTACCGGCAAGTACGCGGCCCAAGTCGGCGCCACGGCATACATCAACTCGGCTGGCAAGCTGACCACGGACACGACCAGCAAGGGCACCAAGACGACGGACCCGCTGGCTGCCCTGGACGCAGCCCTGGCCAAGGTCGACACGCTGCGCGGCTCGCTGGGCGCGGTGCAGAACCGTTTCGACTCGGTGATCGCCAACCTCGGCACCACGGTGACCAACCTGTCCTCGTCGCGTTCGCGCATCGAAGACGCCGACTACGCAGTTGAAGTGTCGAACATGACGCGCGCCCAGATCCTGCAACAAGCAGGTACCTCGGTGCTGTCGCAAGCCAACCAGACCACGCAAGGCGTGCTGTCGCTCCTGCGTTGATCGACAAGGTCTAGTCAGTAGCAAGGAAATGCCGGGCCCCTCCCGAAAGGGTGGGGTCCGGTGGGCGCAGGCAACCGGAGCAAGCCGGGAGCGCCTGCGCTGTCCTCTGCGGCCATGCCCCCGACGGGCGAGGCCGCAGAGGACAGCGAACCCAGCAAAACAAGGTGGAAATGATGTTGAACCCGATGCCGGCGACTCCCGTGAAGGAAAACCAGTGGACGCAGCTGCTCGTCGGCGGGTCCGGTGCACGCGACGCGGCCGCCGGTGCGGCAACCGAACTGAAGGACGACGCGAAGGACGACGCAACGCCGGTTCAGGTCGAGCAGGCGGTGCGCCAGGTGAACGAGGCGCTGGCGCTGCGCGAGGTCGGCCTGAAGTTCGAGGTCGACAAGGACACCGACAAAGTGATCATCAAGGTGGTGGACCGCGCCAGCGGCGAGGTCATCCGCCAGATTCCCAATGAAGAAGTCGTGCGCATCGCGAAGCTGATGAGCGACGGCAAGGGCCTGCTGGTGGACCACGCGGCCTGAGGCCGCGGCACACGGTTTTCATCTCCAGCGGCAGCACTCTCACATACAGGACAGGAAAGAACTCACATGGCAACCATCAGCAGTCTTGGCGTCGGCGCCAATCTAGACCTTGCCACCTTGCTCACGCAGCTGCAGACCGCCGAAAGCCAGCCTCTGGTGGCGCTACAGGCCAAGGCCAAGAGCTACACGAGCAAGCTGTCGGCCTACGGCACGATCCAGAGCGCGCTCGGCACGCTGCAGGCGGCCGCCAAGAAGCTGGGCGACCCGACGCTGTTCCAGAGCGTGACCGGCACGCCCACGGTCAGCGGCATTCTTTCCGCCTCTTCCACCGACGTGAGCTCGGCCGGCAACTACACCATCGACGTGGGTCAGCTCGCACAGGCGCAGACCCTGGTCAGCGCAGGCCAGGCCGATTCGAAGACCGCCATCGGCAGCGGCAAGATCACCATCGACTTCGGCGCCATCTCGGGCGGCACGCTCAACGCCACCACCGGCCAGTACACCGGCGCCACCTTCACCGCGGATTCGAGCCAGCCCGCCAAGTCGATCACCATCGATTCGAGCAACAACACGCTGGAAGGCATTCGCGACGCCATCAACGGCGCCAAGGCGGGCGTGACGGCCGCGATCGTGAACGACGGCAGCGGCACGCCCAATCGCCTGGTGCTGACCTCTTCGGCGACCGGCGAGAAGTCGAGCATGCGCATTTCGGTGGACGGCGACGCCGCGCTGCAGGGCCTGCTGAGCAACGACCCGGCCGGCAGCCAGAACCTGAAGCAGACGGCGGCGGCGCAGAACGCCAAGCTCAACGTCAACGGCATCGATGTCGTCAGCGCGACCAACACCGTGAAGGACGCGATCCAGGGCACCACGCTGACGCTGGTGGGCACCGGCAAGACCGGCCTGGCGATGAAGGAGAACTCGGCCGGCGTGAAGACGGCGATCACCGATTTCGTGAAGGCCTACAACAGCCTGCAGAGCACCGCCAAGACGCTGACCGCATACGACGCCGACACCAAGACCGCCGCCGCGCTGGTGGGCGACAGCACGCTGCGCAACCTGCAGACGCGCATCCGCCAGGCGCTCACCACGCCGCAGGCCGGTGGTGCGAACGACATGAAGGTGCTCACCGAGATCGGCGTGGCCTTCCAGAAGGACGGCACCCTGGCCGTGGACTCCGACAAGCTCGACAAGGCCCTGGCCGCCAACCTGAAGGGCGTGGCCAACCTGTTCTCGAGCGCCACCGGCAGCACGGGCGGCTACGGCAAGCAGATCGACGCGATCGTGACCGACCTGAACACCAATGCCCTGAAGGTGGCCAGCGACGGCGTGACCTCGACGATCAAGAAGCTCGACGACCAGTACGACGCGATGCAAGTGCGCGTGGACGCCACCGTCGACCGTTACCGCAAGCAGTTCAACCAGCTCGACGTGTTGATCAACAACCTGAACAACACCAAGAACTACCTCACGCAGCAGTTCGAAGCGATGTCGGGCAGCAGCAGCAAGTAAGCCGCGCAAGAAGACGCAGATCCGTCCGGAGCAACAACAGATGTACACGTCCCACAACATGCGCACCGGCGCCGGCGCCTATGCGCGCGTCGGCGTGGAAACGAGCGTGATGAGCGCGTCGCCGCACCAGCTCATCGTCATGCTTTTCGATGGCGCCAAGACCGCCATCGGCATGGCCAGGCATCACATGGCGGCCGGCGAGATCGAAGCCAAGGGCAAAGCGATCTCGAAGGCCATCGGCATCGTGGACAACGGCCTGAAGGCCGGACTCGATGCACAGGCAGCCGGCGAGGCCGGTGCCGAACTCGTGAGCAACCTGTCGGCGCTTTACGACTATGTCGTGCAGCGTCTGTTCCGGGCCAACCTGCACAACGACGTGCAGGCCCTGGACGAGGCCGACCGGCTGCTGGAGAACGTCGCTTCCGCCTGGCGGGAAATCGATGACCGGGTTCGCGGCTGATCCGCGAGAGCAAATGAAGACAGGGAAAGACAGGGAAAAGATGGTAATCCGGAGTGAGATCGTTCATTGCTACGAGGAGCTTGCCTCCAGCGTCTCTTTGATGCTGGAGCTCGCACGCGACAAGGATTGGGGTCGCCTGCCCGACCTCGAGGCCCGCTGCTCGGCCATCGTCGACCGGCTCAAGATCATCGAGCCCACCGCGACGCTGGACGTGGTGGAGGTCGAGCGCGTGCTGCATCTGCTCGACCGCATCCGCGTGGAACAGACCGAGGTGTCGAACCTGATCAAGCCGCAGCTCGACGAGCTCATCGGCCGCATGGGTTATCTCAACCAGCAGAAGAATCTGGGCAAGGCCTACGGGCTGACGCACTGATGGCTGCCTGAGAAAAGAACGTCGCGACCATGAGTGCACTTGCCGGACTTGTCGATGCGTTGCTCGCCGCGCGGCTGACGCCGCGACTGGACGTGCTCGGCATCAAGCCCGAGACCACCATCGGTGCTCCGGGCCCGGCCATTGCGGTCGGCAAGGTCGCGAACGACGTTCGGCTGCCATCCAACGCGGCGCTCGACCGGCAGATTTCGGCCGCGGGCTCTGGCGGATCGGCGCATGCCTCTTCGGGGGCGGGGCCTTCGGCCGCGACGCAGTTGTCGCTGGCGGCGCGCGTGATCGGTGCGGTGCTGGCGGATCTGCAGGCGGAGCCGGGGCCGGTGCGCGGTGCCGCGCCGTTGTCGGCCGGCCGGCAGCCGGCGAGTGCCCAGGCACTGGCCGGCACGCTGGCGCAGACGGTGTCCGCCAGCGGGCTCTTCTATGAATCGCATCTGGCGGAGTTCGCCGCGGGCGGCCGCACATTGGCCCAGATGGCGCAGGAGCCGCAGGCGAAGTGGTCGGTGCCGCTTGCGGCTGCGAGACCGGCGGCTGCGGTTGCCGTGGCGCAGGCCGTGCCGGCAGACCTGCCCGACATGGCGCCTGCGGTTGCGACGGCTGTCGCCGCACCGGCCACATCGGTTGCTGCGGCTGCACAGCTGCCTGCGTCCATGCCTGGGGGCGTGGTGCCGAATGCGCCCGCCACGGCGGCGGCGCCTGATGCCAAGCCAGATCCAAATGCTTCCGCACCGTCTGGTATGAGCGACGCTTCCGGCGTGGCCGACGGGGCGCCTTCCACCGACGCCGCGCGCGTGCAGGCAGCCTATCGTCAGCCCGAAGCCGTGAGCGCCGATGCCATGCAGGCGCATCGCGCGAGCCAGGCCGAGGCTGCGCGCCAGTCCGACAGCCCGGTGGCCGCGCCCGCTTCGCGCGGCGCGAGCGGCGCCGAAGTGATCCATCCGCAGGCCGTGATGATCGTGCACCAGCAGCTCGACCTGCTGGCCAGCGCCAATTTCCGCTGGAGCGGCCAGGCCTGGCCCGACGTGCCGATGTCGTGGTCCATCGAGGAAGAACAACGGCAGTCCGACGCACGCGGCGGCGCCGATGCGGAAGACGAAGCCACGCGCCGCTGGTCGACCACCGTGTCGCTGGTGCTGCCGCGCCTGGGCGAAGTCGACCTGCGCCTGAGCCTGACCGGCGCCAACGTGCAGGCGCACCTGTCCGCTCGCCAGGCCGACACCATGGAACGCCTGCGCGGCGACACCGGCCGGCTGACCCAACGCTTCGAGGCCGCCGGCCTGCAGCTGCAGCAGCTGCAGGTCACGGCGAAGGCCTATGCATGAACAGCGCGCTGGACAACCGGAACAGCGCGGTCGCGCTGTCGTATGCGGACAAGACCAAGGCGCCCGTCGTCGTGGCCAAGGGCTATGGCCTGGTGGCCGAATCGATCATGCGAGAGGCGCGCGAGAACGGGCTGTATGTGCACGCGTCCGCCGACCTCGTGAAGCTCCTGATGCAGGTCAACCTGGACCAGCAGATCCCGCCGCAGCTGTACCGCGCGGTTGCCGAAGTGATGGCATGGATCTATGGCTTGGAAGGCCAAGGGGAGTCACATGCTGGACACCAATTGAAAACCTAATCTATTCGAACGTATGAAGATATATAACGTTCAAATAATTAACTGTAATTTTACCTGTTACATGTGTAATAGTATTTTTCAATACCATTTCCATGGTGAATAAATTATTAACGAAAAGGGCCTTCGGTAACAAGTGGTTTCAAGGTTGAAAATCACTCGCATCCAGGCGGATTCTCCCTCTGTACGAGGGAGAGACCTTTCTCTCTTGTCAGATTTTTCCTACATTTTTTGCCGAGATTCTTAGCAGATACTTCAAAGTGTAAAACTTTGTGTATATAATGTATACACGATTGATTGGAGCACGAAGTGGACGTGAAATCGGAAATGGAAATAGACGTGGAAAATTGCAATCTCAGTGCAAACGGTGTGATTTCGAAAGAAATCGGCGAGATTAATCTGGCCTATATGCTGCTTGCCCAGAAGCTGGTCAAACAAGACCGGGCAGAGGCCATGTTTCGCCTCGGAGTGGGGCGCGAGCTTGCTGATTTGCTGGCGAACATGTCGCTCAGCCAGATCGTCAAGCTGGCGGCATCCAACTTCCTGTTGTGCAGCTTCCGGCTCGACGACCGCCCGATGTTCGCGGTGGTCGGCGAGGGCAAGGAGCCCGCGCTGCAGCAGGCGCACATGTCGATCCTGATGGCCGCGCGACAGGCGCAGTCGCAAGGGGCTTCGCCATCGCAGATGCGCGAGCCTGGAGCGGCTGCCGCATGACCCGCAAAAGCGTCCTGGGCGAAGTCAGAGAGGTGCAGCTCGCGGTCGAGCTGATCGGGCTCGGTGCCCGCTTGCAGTTCCTGGAGGCTGCCGTCGCATTGAGCCGGGAACGCTTGATCCGCCTGTACAAGGAACTCAAGGGTGTCTCGCCGCCCAAGGGCCTGCTGCCGTTCTCTACCGACTGGTACATGACGTGGCTGGCCAACATTCACTCGTCGATGTTCTACAACATCTACCGTTTCATGCTCGACGAGGCGGACGAGAGCGAGCTGCCCGCGCTCATCAAGGCCTATCGGCTCTACACCGAGCAAGTCGGCTCGCAAGGCGGCGAGGTGGTGCTCGACTTCACCCGCGCCGAGACGATGGTGCGCTTCTTCGACAGCGACATGCTGCAGCTGAGCACCTGCTGCCGCTGCGGCGGCCACTTCGTGGCGCATGCGCACGACAACAAGAATGGTTATGTGTGTGTTCTGTGCCGTCCGCCTTCGCGCGCGGGCAAGGCACGCAAGCCCAAGGTCGCCGAGGTGCGGCGGGGCGGATTGATCTCCGTGGGACCGGTGCTGGACATCGGGGGCGCGGTCTAGATAAGCGCCCCGCGCCGACTGGCGCGGGGTTTTTGGTTTGACGCCCGAGGGCGATAGGGGAAGCGCGTGCTGGTTCTGGTTGGATATCTCGTGGTGATCGGTGCCGTGTTCGGGGGCTACGCCCTCATGGGCGGGCACTTCGGCGTCCTGTTCCAGCCAGTGGAGTTGCTCATGATCGGCGGCTCCGCGCTGGGTGCCTTCATTGCCGGCAACAACGGCAAGACCATCAAGGCGACCATCAAGGAGCTGCCGCTGCTGCTGCGCTCCTCCAAGCACAACCGCCAGCTCTACATGGACCTGCTGGCGCTGCTGTACGAGCTGCTCGCCAAGGCCCGCAAGGAGGGCATGATGAAGCTGGAGACCGACGTCGAGGACCCCGGCTCGAGCGAGATCTTCCAGCGCTACCCGAACATCATGGCGCACGAAGGCATCACCGTCTTCCTGTGCGACTACCTGCGCCTGGTCATCAGCGGGAACACCGACGCGCACGAGATCGAGGCGCTCATGGACCACGAGATCGAGACCATCCGCCACGAGGCCGAAGTGCCGGGCCACAGCCTCTCGCGCGTGGCCGACGCGCTGCCGGCGCTGGGCATCGTCGCCGCCGTGATGGGCGTGGTGCACGCGCTCGCCTCGGCCGACCTGCCGCCTTCGGAGATGGGTGCGCTCATTGCCCACGCGATGGTGGGCACCTTCCTGGGCGTGCTGCTGGCATACGGCTTCGTGTCGCCGCTGGCCACGTTGATCGAACAGAAGGTGGAAGAGGGCATGAAGATCTACCAGTGCGCCAAGGTCACGCTGCTGGCCAGCCTGAACGGCTATGCGCCGCAGCTGGCGGTGGAGTTCGGCCGCAAGGTGCTGTTCTCGACCGAGCGCCCGTCGTTCACCGAGCTGGACGACCACGTCCGCGAGGTCAAGGCGCGCTGACGCCCTGCTGAAAGAAGAGCGAACAAGCGAGCGACCATGAGCGAAGGCAAGCCCCAGATCATCATCAAGCACGTCCACAAGGGCGGGGGCGGCGGCCACCATGGCGGCGGCTGGAAGATCGCGTATGCCGACTTCATGACGGCCATGATGGCCTTCTTCCTGGTCATGTGGCTGCTTTCCATTTCGAGCCCGAAGCAGCGCGAAGGCATTGCCGAGCACTTTCGCATGCCGCTGCGCGTGGCGATGCATGGCGGCGACAAGGCCAGCCTGAGCAACAGCATGATCCCCGGCGGCGGCGCCGACGTGATGCACGTCGAGGGCGAGGTCAAGCAGGCCGATGCCGAGGAAGAAGCCGACGCGACCCGGCTGGCCGAGATGAAGAAAAAGCTCGACGAGCTGATCGAGAAGAGCCCGGTGTTCCAGCAGTTCCGCTCGCAGATCCTCATCGACATCACCACCGAAGGCCTGCGCCTGCAGATCGTGGACACCGAGAACCGCCCGATGTTCGAGCTGGCCAGCGCCCGCGTGGTGCCGCACATGCGCGCCATCCTGCGCGAACTGGCCCCGGCGCTCAACGGCCTGCCCAACAAGCTCACGCTGTCGGGGCACACCGACGCCATCGTCTACAACAACGACCGCTCGTACGGCAACTGGGAGCTGTCGGCCGACCGCGCCAACGCCTCGCGCCGCGAGCTGGTGGTCGGCGGCTTGACGGAGGGCAAGGTGCTGCGCGTCATCGGGCTGGCCGACAGCATGCACCTGGACCGGGCGGAGCCGCGCAACCCCATCAACCGGCGCATCAGCATCATCCTGCTCAACCGCCGTACCCAGGAGCGCATCGAGCGCGAGAACAGCAGCGACGGCGGCAGCATGCGCGTCGGCAAGCTGACTCCCGCAGGCGCGGCGCCCAAGGCTGCCGCGGCATTGCCAGCGCAAACGCCCGCGCCAGTGGCAGTGACGGCGCCGGTGGCGACGGAAGCACCGGCTGCGACGACGGAATAACAACGCAGACAACCCAGGGGACGGCGCCAGCGCCGGCCCGGAGCAAAGAGATGGACCTCAGTCAATTCACCCAGGCATTCTTCGTCGAAGCCATCGAGCTTCTCGCGGAGATGGAGCAACTGCTGCTGGACCTCGACGTCGAGGCGCCCGACAGCGAGCAGCTCAATGCCATCTTCCGCGCCGCGCACTCCATCAAGGGCGGTGCGGCGACGTTCGGTTTCACCGCCTTGACCAACACCACGCACGTGCTCGAAACGCTTCTGGACCGCGCCCGCCACGGGCAGCTGAGCCTGAACGGTCGAATGATCGATGCATTTCTGGAAACGAAGGACGCCTTGCAAGAACAACTCACCGCATACCAGGCCGGCCAGGAGCCGAACCCTGACATGGTCGCGCACATCTGCGGCGTGCTTCAGCAACTCGCGCTGGAAAGCGGCGACGAAAGCCTTGCGGCGCACGCGGCCGCCACTGCAGCGGCTGCGCCCGTGGCGGCACCGGCGCCTGCTCCCGTCGCGGCGGCCGCACCGGCCGAGGCCGCGGTGCCCGCCGGCGACGGCGTGCTGCGCATCCGCTTCGCCCGCCTGTCCGACAGCGAGTGCGACCTGCTCGCGGGCGAACTCTCCAACCTCGGCAAGGTGCTGTCGCGCACGCGCAGCAACGACCAGCTGACGGTGCTGCTCGAGACCACCTGCGATCCCGACGACATCGTCGCCGTGTGCTGCTTCGTCATCGACGAATCGCAGATCGACATCACGCGCGAAGCGGCCGCCGCCGTGGTGGCGCCGGAACCCGCGGCGCCGGCCCCCGCCGCCGAAGCGCCCGCGAAGGCGCCGGCCGTGGTCGCTGCCGCGGCACCCGTCGCGCAGGCCGCACCAGCCGCGCCGGCCGCGACGGCGGCGCCCGCCGCGGCCGCAGGCACCAAGGAATCCAGCTCCATCCGCGTCGACGTCGAGAAGGTCGACCAGCTCATCAACCTCGTGGGCGAACTCGTCATCACGCAGTCGATGCTCACGCAGGCCGCGACCATGCTCGACCCGGTGGCCTACGAGCGTTTCCTCAGCGGCCTCGGCCACCTGGAGCGCAACGCGCGCGACCTGCAGGAATCGGTGATGTCCATCCGCATGATGCCGATGGACTACGTGTTCAGCCGCTTCCCACGCGTGATCCGCGATGTCAGCGCCAAACTGGGCAAGCAGGTGCGCCTGGACACCTACGGCAAGGAAACCGAGCTCGACAAGGGCCTGATCGAACGCATCGTCGACCCGCTCACGCACCTGGTGCGCAACAGCCTGGACCACGGCATCGAGACGCCCGACGTGCGCCTGGCCAAGGGCAAGGACGCCACCGGCCAGCTGCTGCTGTCGGCGCAGCACCACGGCGGCAACATCGTGATCGAGGTGAGCGACGACGGCGCGGGCCTGAACCGCGAGCGCATCCTGGCCAAGGCCCTGCAGCAAGGCCTGCCGGTCAGCGAGACCATGCCCGACGAAGAGGTGTGGCAGCTCATCTTCGCGCCCGGCTTCTCCACCGCCGAGCAGGTCACCGACATCTCGGGCCGCGGCGTGGGCATGGACGTGGTCAAGCGCAACATCCAGGAAATGGGCGGCCATGTGGAAATCCATTCGCGCGGCGGGCAGGGCACCACCACCCGCATCGTGCTGCCGCTCACGCTGGCCATCCTGAACGGCATGTCGGTGAAGGTGGGCGACGAGGCCTACATCCTGCCGCTGAGCTACGTGATCGAATCGCTGCAGCCGCTGCCGGAGCACCTGCACTCCATCACCGCCGACGGCCACGTGATCCGCGTGCGCGGCGAATACCTGCCGCTGATCGAGCTGCACCGCGTGTTCGACGTGGCGGGCGCGCAGACACACCCGACGCAGGGCATCCTGGTGATCGTTCAGGCCGACGACAGCCGCTTCGCGCTGCTGGTCGACGAGCTGCTCGGACAGCACCAGGTGGTGGTGAAGAACCTGGAAACCAACTATCGCAAGGTGCCGGGCATCTCCGCCGCCACCATCCTCGGCGACGGCAGCGTGGCCTTCATCATCGACGTGGGTGCCATGCCCCGCATCCAGCGCGCGCAGGCCGCGAGCGCGGCCGCCCTGGCGGGAGCCGCCCGGAGGACCGACGCCATTGCACTCTGAGCCCCACGGAGACAGCTGAATGCGTTTCGACTTCTTTCGACGCTCCGGTTCCGACGACGCCAAGGGCGGCGACGGTGCCGAGGCCGCGCGCGGGCAAGGCGCCGGCACGGGCGGCCACGTGGCCTACGCCATGCTGCTCGACGCCCAGCGGCGCGTCGTCGGCTACCGCCTGGCCTGGCGTCCGGCGGGCGAGCCGAGCGGTGCCCAGGCGAGTGCCGGCGTCAAGGCGCTGATGGACACGGTGGCCCTGCACCTGAACCCCGAAAACGGCGGCTGGCAGCTCGGCTCCATGCTGGTGTTCGTGGATGTCTCGCTCGACGCGCTGTTCCAGAGCGAACTGCAGTCGCTGCCGCCGCAGAGCGTGGTGCTGTGCATGAGCAAGGAAGACCTGACCGATGTCGACCTGCGCTCGATGCTGCTGCTCCTGCACGAGCAAGGCTTCGGCTTCATGCTGCGCGGCGCCGCCATGCTGCCGGCCGATCCCGAGCTGCGCGCCATCGTCACCCACTTCGAAGTGGACGCGCTGGACGCCGACACCGTGGTGCGCGTACGTCAGGAAGCCCAGCAGGGCCATCCGCCGGTCGAACTGGTGGCGCCCCGCGTGAGCACCTGGAAGGAATTCGACGCCTGCGCCACCCGGCGCGTGAACGTGTTCATCGACGGCGCCTTCCGCAACCCGCCGGTGCGCGACGTGGACGACGCGCTGCAGCCCGAGTCGCTGCTGATCGTGCAGCTCATGCAGATGATCCAGCGCAACGAGGACGTGCGCGCCATCGAGGCCGCGCTCAAGCACGACGCGGCGCTCACCTACCGGCTGCTGCGCTACATCAATTCGCCTTCGGTCGGCGTGGCGGTGGAGATCCATTCGCTGCGCCATGCGGTGGCCATGCTCGGCTATTCGCCGCTGTACCGCTGGCTGTCGCTGCTGCTGGCCACCAGCAACAAGGCCAGCTCGCCCTTCATGATGAAGAAGGCCATCCTGCGCGGGCGCTTCGTCGAGCTGATGGGGCAGGGCATGCTGCCGCCCAGCGAATCGGACAACCTGTTCGTGGCGGGCATGTTCTCGCTGCTCGACCAGCTGCTGGGCGTGTCGATGGAAGGCGTGCTGCGCAAGGTGCAGCTCACCGATTCGGTGCAGCAGGCCATCCTGTCGCGCGGCGGCCTGTACGGCCCGTTCGTGGCGCTGGCCGAGAGCTGCGAGCTCGACGACGGCCAGGCCCCGCGCCTGGCGGAGGCACTTTTCCTGAGCGCGGCGCAGGTCAATGCGGCGCAACTTTCGGCGCTGGTGTGGTCGCAGGACGCGGGACCGGCCGCGTCCAGCCCCTGAGATGACATCGAAAGTGCAGGGTTTTTGTGCGTCTGATCGAACCATTGGAAACGGCAACCGCTATGTACATTGAAAGCCATGCTTGCAGGCTGGACCGGCCGTGAATAACGAGTTCCTTTTTACCGACAACGACTTTTCCAGAATCCGGACTCTCATTCATCGCCGCGCCGGCATCGCCCTTGGCGACCAGAAGCGGCAGATGGTGTACAGCCGGCTTTCGCGTCGCCTGAGGGAGCTTCAGTTCCCTGAGTTTTCCACGTACCTCGACTGGCTGGAGTCCAGCGGCGGCGACGGCGAGTGGCAGTTGTTCATCAACTCGCTCACCACCAACCTGACCTCGTTCTTCCGCGAGGCGCACCACTTCCCGGCCCTGGCCGCGCACGTGCGCAAGATGCCGCAGCCGGTGACGGTGTGGTGCGCGGCGGCCTCGACCGGCGAGGAGCCGTATTCGATCGCCATCACGCTGATGGAGGCGCTGGGCGACAAGGCGGGTTCGGCGCGCGTCATCGCGACCGACATCGACACCGCGGTGCTGGCCAAGGCCGCGGCCGGCGTGTTCACCACCGAGCAGGTCGAGCGGCTGTCGCCGGAGCGGCTGCGCCGCTTCTTCAACAAAGGCACGGGCGCCAACGCGGGCAAGGTGCGCATCCGCCCCGAGGTGGCCGCGCTGGTGAAGTTCTCGCGGCTCAACCTGCTGGACAGCGCCTGGTCGGTGAAGGAGCCGGTCGACGCCATCTTCTGCCGCAACGTGATGATCTATTTCGACAAGCCGACGCAGAAGAAGGTGCTCGACCGCTTCGTGCCGCTGTTCAAGCCCAACGGGCTGCTGTTCGCCGGGCATTCGGAGAACGCGTCGCTGGTCAATCAGTCCTTCAAGTCGCTCGGCCAGACGGTCTACGAACTGGCGCGCACGCGCGCCCCGGGCGCGGCATGACCCATTCCAGCCCCAGCGCGCCGGACTCGGTGGCCAGCCATCACTACTTCGACCGCGACGTCGGCCAGATGGCCGTGAAGCTGCTGCCGTCGGAGTACTACGTGACGGCGGGCGACACGGTGCTGAGCACGGTGCTGGGCTCGTGCGTGGCGGCGTGCCTGCACGACGCGGAGGCCGGCGTGGCCGGCATGAACCACTTCATGCTGCCCGACGACAGCGAATCCGGCATGCGCGACGCCACCGACTCGATGCGCTACGGCACCTATGCGATGGACGTGCTGATCCGCGAACTGGTGCGCGCGGGCGCGCGCCGCGACCGGCTGCAGGCCAAGGTGTTCGGCGGCGGCGCGGTGCTGGCCAACATGACCACGCTGAACATCGGCGACCGCAACGCGGACTTCGTGCTGCGCTACCTGCGTGCGGAGCGCATCGAGATCGCCGCGCAAGACCTGCGGGGGCCGCATGCGCGGCGTGTGTATTTCCTGCCGGTCACCGGCAAGGCGATCGTGCGCAAGCTGCGCGCGCAGACGGAAGTCCGGTCGATCCAGCGCGAGGAGGGCGAACTGCTGCGCAGGCTGTCCGGCCAGCGCGTGGTGCCCGAGCCGGAAAAAACAAGCAATGCCCTGGCCGCCCGTGCGGTGCCCATGGCCGCCATCAAAGGAAGCCGGTGAGCGTCAAAAAAATAAAAGTACTGTGTGTCGACGACTCGGCACTGATCCGCAGCGTGATGACCGAGATCATCAACAGCCAGAGCGACATGACCGTGGTGGGCACGGCGGCCGATCCGCTGGTGGCGCGCGACCTCATCAAGGTCACCAACCCCGACGTGCTCACGCTCGACGTGGAAATGCCGCGCATGGACGGCCTGGAGTTCCTCGAGAAGCTCATGCGGCTGCGGCCCATGCCGGTGGTCATGGTGTCGTCGCTGACCGAGCGCGGCTCCGAAATCGCGCTGCGCGCGCTCGAGCTGGGCGCCATCGACTTCGTGACCAAGCCGCGCCTGGGAGTGCGCGACGGCCTGCTCAACTACACCGAGCTGATCGCCGGCAAGATCCGCACCGCCGCCAGCGCGCGGCTGCTGCCGAGCCGGCACGCGGCCTCGGCCCGGCCCGCGTCCGACGCGCCGCAGGAGTCGCTCCTGCGCAGCCCGCTGCTCAGTACGGAGAAGCTGATCATCATCGGCGCTTCCACCGGCGGCACCGAAGCCATCCGCGAGGTGCTGCAGCCGCTGCCACCCGACTCGCCCGCGGTGCTGATCGCGCAGCACATGCCGGCCGGTTTCACGCGTTCGTTCGCGCAGCGCCTGGACGGCCTGTGCCGCATCAACGTGAAGGAAGCGGAGCACGGCGAGCGCGTCCTGCCGGGCTACGCCTACATTGCGCCGGGCGGCTTTCACCTGTCGCTGGGCCGAAGCGGCGCCAACTACGTGGCGCACCTCGACCAGGAACCGCCGGTGAACCGCCACCGCCCGTCGATCGACGTGCTGTTCGATTCGGCCGCCAAGTACGCGGGCAAGAACGCCATCGGCATCATCCTGACCGGCATGGGCAAGGACGGCGCCGAGGGCCTGTTGCGCATGAAGCGCGCCGGCGCCCACACGCTGGCGCAGGACGAGGCCAGCTGCGTGGTCTTCGGCATGCCGCGCGAGGCCATCGCGCTGGGCGCGGTGGACGACGTGTCTCCCCTGAGCGAAGTGAGTCGCAGGGTACTGGCACACCTTCGCACGTTCGGCGAACGTGCGAACCGAGTTTGAAAAACGACCTGTTGGAGTTGGAAATATCGTGATCGACAAGAGCATCAAAATCCTGGTTGTGGACGACTTCCCGACCATGCGCCGCATCGTGCGCAATCTGCTGAAGGAACTGGAGTTCCTCAACGTCGACGAAGCCGAGGACGGCGCGGCCGGCATCGAAAAACTGCGCGGCGGCAATTTCGGCTTCGTGGTGTCCGACTGGAACATGCCGAACATGGACGGCCTGACCATGCTGCAGACCATCCGCGCCGACCCCGAGCTGCAGAAGATCCCGGTGCTGATGGTCACGGCCGAAGCCAAGAAGGAAAACATCGTGGCGGCCGCGCAGGCGGGCGCCAACGGCTACGTGGTGAAGCCCTTCACCGCCGCCACGCTCGAGGAAAAGATCACCAAGATCTTCGAAAAGCTCGCCAAAGAGGCCGCCTGAAATGAACCAAGACGCTTCGGGAGCCGCGGACTCCACCAACAACACTGCGGAACAGCTGCTCGGCCGCATCGGCCAGCTCACGCGCCAGCTGCGCGAGGGCCTGCGCGAGCTCGGCCTGGACAAGCAGGTGGCCAAGGCCGCGCAGGCCATTCCCGATGCGCGCGACCGCCTGAGCTACGTGGCCGCGACCACCGAGCGCGCGGCGCACCGCGCGCTCAACGCCATCGACGTGGCGCAGCCGCTGCAGGAAGCGCTGGCGAACGACGCCAAGGGCCTGACCAAGCGCTGGGACAAGTGGTTCGAGAACCCCCTGGAACTCGACCAGGCGCGCGAGCTGGTGCTCGACACGCGCGGCTACCTCAATGAAGTGCCCGACCGCGCCAGCGCCATCAACTCTCAGCTGATGGAAATCCTCATGGCGCAGGACTTCCAGGACCTGACCGGCCAGGTCATCAAGAAGATGATGGAAGTGGTCAACGACGTGGAGACGCAGCTGCTCCAGGTGCTGATCGACAACTCCCCGCCCGAAAAGCGCCAGGAGGCCACGCAGAGCCTGCAGAACGGCCCGCAGGTCAAGCCCGGCAACCCCGAGGCGGTGACCGACCAGGCGCAGGTGGACGACCTGCTGGAGAGCCTGGGCTTCTAGACCTCGGGCAGGGTGGCCAGGCCCTCTGCTTCATTGGCCGAACTGCAGGGCGATAAGGGCCCTTATCGGCGGATTGTTCCGGACGACCGAATTCAATAATTTGGTCATGAGCAAGGCGTACTTCGCCACTGCTGGTTCGGAGCATGAATGGCTGAGGAAAGCGATCTCGAAAAAACGGAACCTGCCTCCGAGCGGCGCCTGGAAAAGGCGCGCGAGGAAGGCAACGTCGCCCGTTCGCGGGAACTCACCACGTTCGTGATGCTGGGTACCGCGAGCGCGGGCCTGTGGTTCAGCGCGGGGCTGCTCAGCGAGAGCATGGACGGCTCGCTGCGCCGCGGCCTGCAGTTCGAGCGCGCAAGCGCGTTCGACACCTCTCACATGCTGGCCCAGACCGGGCTCATGGCGCTGCAGACGCTGATGGCCATCGGCCCGCTGTTCGGGATGATGATGGTCGCGGCCGTGGCCGCGCCGCTGATGCTCGGCGGCTGGATGTTCTCCGCCGAGGCCGTCGCGCCCAAGTTCAGCAAGATCAATCCGCTGTCCGGCATCGCGCGCATGTTCTCGGCGCAGTCGCTGGCCGAGCTGGTCAAGGCGCTGGCCAAGTCGGCGCTGATCGGCGGCGTGGCGTGGTGGGTGATTGCGAGCGACATCGGCACCGTGATGGCGCTCATGGCGCAGCCCGCGCACTATGCGCTGCCGCACGCGCTGGTGCTGGTGGCCAAGCACTGCGTGCTGATCGCGGCCACGCTGTTTTTGGTGGCGCTGATCGACGTGCCCTTCCAGCTCTGGAGCTACTACCGCAAGCTGCGCATGTCGCGCGAAGACCTGCGCCAGGAGCACAAGGAAAGCGAAGGCGACCCGCACATCAAGGCGCAGATCCGCCGCCAGCAACAGCAGATCGCCAAGCGCCGGATGATGTCCGAAGTGCCCAAGGCCGACATCGTGCTGACCAACCCCACGCACTTTGCAGTGGCGCTGAAGTACCTGGACAGCGACATGCGCGCGCCGCGCGTGGTCGCCAAGGGCACCGACCTGGTGGCCGCGCGCATCCGCGAGCTGGCCAAGGAACACAACGTCGCCATCCTCGAAGCCCCGCCGCTCACGCGTTCGCTCTACAAGCACACCAAGGTGGGCGACGAAATTCCGAGCGGCCTCTACACCGCGGTGGCCGAAGTGCTGGCGTGGGTCTACCAGCTCAAGCGCTGGAAGAGCGAGGGCGGCGAAGCCCCCCGTACACCCACCGACCTGCAAGTGCCGCAAGCCCTTGAATACACAGTGAAAGACACAGCGAAAACCGCATGAACGCGATGACCAACCTGTTGCGTCTGCCGACGCAGATGTTCTCCGGATCGCAGTTCAAGGGACTGGCCGGGCCGATTCTCATCATCATGATCCTGAGCATGATGGTGCTGCCCCTGCCGCCATTCCTGCTCGACCTGCTGTTCACCTTCAACATCGCCATGTCGGTGATGGTGCTGCTGGTGAGCATGTACACCATGAAGGCGCTCGATTTCGCGGCCTTCCCGGCGGTGCTGCTGTTCTCGACGCTGCTGCGCCTGTCGCTGAACGTGGCTTCCACCCGCGTGGTGCTGATGCACGGCCACACCGGCCCCGATGCCGCGGGCAAGGTGATCGAGGCCTTCGGCCACTTCCTGGTGGGCGGCAACTTCGCCGTGGGCGTGATGGTGTTCATCATCCTCGTGCTCATCAACTTCATGGTGATCACCAAGGGCGCGGGCCGCATCGCCGAGGTGGGCGCGCGCTTCATGCTCGACGCGATGCCGGGCAAGCAGATGGCCATCGACGCCGACCTCAACGCCGGCCTGATCGGCGAGGAAGTGGCCCGCAAGCGCCGCCAGGAAGTGGCGCAGGAAGCCGACTTCTACGGCTCGATGGACGGTGCCAGCAAGTTCGTGCGCGGCGACGCGATCGCGGGCCTGCTCATCATGGTGATCAACATCATCGGCGGGCTGATCGTCGGGATGGTGCAGCACGGGCTGGACTTCTCCACCGCCGGCAAGACCTACACGCTGCTGGCTATCGGCGACGGCCTGGTGGCGCAGATTCCGGCGCTGGTGATCTCGACCGCGGCCGGCGTGATCGTCTCGCGCGTGACCACCGACGAAGACGTCGGCAGCCAGCTCACGGGCCAGCTGTTCGCGAACCCGCAGGTGCTGTTCCTGACGGCCGGCATCGTCGGCCTGCTGGGCATGATTCCCGGCATGCCGAACCTGGCGTTCCTGCTGATCGCGGGCGGCCTGGTGTGGCTGGGCCGCCGCCTGGTGAAGCGCAAGCCGCAGCAGCAGGCCGCGCAGGAAGCGGCCGCCGCGCAGGCCGCGACCCTCGCGCCCGGCGGCGAGATGGCCGAGGCCACCTGGGACGACGTGGCCATGGTCGACCCGCTGGGCATGCAGGTCGGCTACCGCCTGATTCCGCTGGTGGACCAGTCGCAGCAGGGCGAACTGCTGGGCCGTATCAAGAGCATCCGCAAGAAGATCGCGCAGGACATCGGCTTCCTGGTGCCGGTGGTGCACATCCGCGACAACCTGGAGATCAAGCCCAACACCTACGTCATCAGCCTGAAGGACGTGGAGATCGGCCGCGGCGAAGCCTTCCCCAACCAGTGGATGGCCATCAACCCCGGCCAGGTGTCGGGCACGCTGCCCGGCGCGCCCACGCGCGACCCGGCCTTCGGCCTGCCCGCGGTGTGGATCGACGCCAGCCAGCGCCAGCAGGCGCAGGTGTACGGCTACACGGTGGTCGACGCCTGCACGGTGATGGCCACGCACCTGAACCACCTGATACAGACGCACGCCGCCGAGCTGCTGGGCCGCCAGGAAGTGCAGCAGCTGCTCGACCAGATCGCCAAGACCGCGCCCAAGCTCACCGAGGACCTGGTGCCCAAGGTGCTGTCGCTCAGCACGCTGCACAAGGTGCTGCAGAACCTGCTCGACGAAGAGGTGCCGATCCGCGACATGCGCACCATCCTGGACGTGATGGCCGAGCATGCGCCGACCATCAAGGACCCGACCGAACTCACCACGCTCACGCGCCTGGCGCTGGGCCGCGCCATCACGCAGCAGCTGTTCCCGGGCGATGCGGAGATGCAGGTCATCGGCCTGGACGGCGCGCTCGACGGCGTGCTGCAGCAGGCGCTGAGCAACAGCGGCGGCATCGAGCCCGGCATTGCCGACAACCTGCTGCACCAGGCGCAGGCCGCCATCCAGCGGCAGGAGCAGATGGGGCTGGCCCCGGTGCTCGTCGTGCAGCACTCGCTGCGCGTGCTGCTGTCCCGTTTCCTGCGGCGCAGCCTGCCGCAGCTCAAGGTTCTTTCGCACGCGGAAATCCCTGATTCCCGCACCATCAAGATCACTGCCGCCATTGGAGGACGAGGTTGAATTCCCAGCAGAACGACGTGCGCACCACCGCACGCAAATTCGTCGCGGCCACCAGCCGCGAAGCCCTGAGGATGGTGCGCGAGGCGCTCGGCGCCGACGCCATCGTGCTGACCCACCGTGCCACCGCCGAGGGCGTCGAGATCGTCGCCATGGTGGAGGGCGATGTGCAGGGCGTGGCGCGCAACGCGGCGCCTGTGACGGCTGCGGTTGCGCCCGCGCCGGCACCTGTGCCTGCACCCGCACCTGCGCCCGCGCCCGCGCCCGCGCCTGTCATTGCACCTGCCGCGGCACCCGTTGCGCAGGTCGCGCCGGCCGCCCCAGTCCCGCGCCCGGTGCCGCTGCACCAGCCCGTGGCCGCGCCCGCGCCGGTGCCCCACGGCGACACCGTGCTCAACGAACTGCACTCCATGCGCGGCATGATCGAGGAACAGCTCGCCAGCGTGGTCTGGAACGACAAGCAGCGCCGCGACCCTGTGCGCGGCCGCCTGCTGCGCACGCTGCTGGGCGCAGGCTTCAGCGCGCGCCTGTCGAAGGCCATGCTCGAGAAGCTGCCCACCGGCCAGACCTATGCCGAGGGCATGGCCTACGTGCGCGCCGAGCTGATCCGCGCGGTGCCCGTGCATGAAGACGAAGACGCCCTGTTCGCGCAGGGCGGCGTGTACGCGCTGATGGGCCCGACCGGTGTCGGCAAGACCACCACCACCGCCAAGCTGGCCGCGCGCTGCGTGATGCGCTTCGGCGCCGACAAGCTCGCGCTGGTCACCACCGACAGCTACCGTATCGGCGCCTACGAGCAGTTGCGCATCTATGGCCAGATCCTCAATGTACCGGTGTACGCCGTGAAGGATGCGGCCGACCTGCATCTGGTGCTGCAGGACCTGCGCGACAAGCACATGGTGCTGATCGACACCGTCGGCATGAGCCAGCGCGACCGCGCCGTGCCCGAGCAGATCGCCATGCTGGGCCAGAGCCCGCGCCCGGTGAAGCGGCTGCTGCTGCTCAACGCCACCAGCCACGGCGACACGCTCAACGAAGTGGTGCACGCCTACCGCCACGGCAACGACCTGACCGGCTGCATCTTCACCAAGGTCGACGAGTCCACGCACCCGGGCGCGCTGATCGACACCGTCATCCGCCATCGCCTGCCGGTGCACTACATCTCCAGCGGCCAGAAGGTGCCCGAGAACCTGATGCAGGCCGACCGCGCGCAATTGGTGGACAGCGTGTTCCAGCCGCGCCAGCACAACCCGCTGTTCGTGCCGGCCGAAAGCGACCTGCAGGAAGAGCCCGCGGGCGCTGCCCCGTCGGCGCAGGTGGTGCAGGTGGTGCAGGCGCAGGGCGAGGCCGACCGCCTGCGGTTGAAGTACCAGAACCTCATTCGCGCGATGGCGCACGACGCGCAGGAGCTGGCCACCGCCGCCAGCGCGCTGGCCGGCGCGCAGATCGGCTTCGAGCGTGCGCGCGGGCTGTGGCGCAACGCCGCCGACGAAGACATCGGCCAGAAGGCGGTGCTGCAGGACCTGATGGTGCATGCGCGCGGCGAGATCGCCGCCGGCTGCGAGACCCATGTGCTCGCGCTGTGCGGCCAGGTCGGCCTGCGCTCGAACGAAGGCGGCGACGCCTACGAATGCCACGGCAGCCTGCTGCTGTCGGACCGCAGCGGCCTGCCGCTGGCCGCGCCCAACCAGTGGCTTTCCACCGCCGCCACGCGCGGCATGAAGGACGCCGCCCGCAAGCCGGGCGCGCGCCAGGTGCCGTGGCTGCGGCAGCAGGACTTCGGCGACAAGCCGATGGTGCATGTGCTCACGCGCCTGCCCGGCCTCGAATCGATGCTGCAGTGGCAGACCGCGGGCCAGCGCTGGCTGGCGCGCGCACCGGGCTCGACGGCCGTGATCGATGCGCGCACCGGCGCACCGGACACGCTCGCGCGCCTGGACCTCGAGTTCAGCGAAGGGCTGCCCGTGCGCTTCCGCGGCAAGGCCGCGCTGCGCTGCGAGGCGCATGCCGACGTGGTGCTGCGTTTCAACGCGGCCGCCGTGGCGGCGGGCGTCGGGCGCGAGGCCATGCCCGCGCTGCGCTGCGTCGCTACCCGCATGCTCGACGCGCGTAGCGGCAACGTGCTGGCGCAGAGCTATGCGCTGACGAACATCGGCACGGAAGTGTCGGCGCGCCAGCTCGCGCAATGGCAGGGCTGGGCCAACGACGCCGAGCCGTGCTTCCGCCTGCTGCGCGACGGCGTGCAGCTGATCGGCGGCATCGGCGAGCTGGGCGACCCGAACATCATGAAGCGCCTGCTGATCGCCGGCCAGATGACCACCACCGTGTGGCGCCTGCTGCAGGCCGAGGGCGAATGGGCCGACCGCACGCGCATGCTGCTGGGCCAGCTGACGGCGCGTCCGGCGCGCAACGGCCGGCTCATGAGCGGCAGCGCGCTGTACGCGGGCGTGGGCAAGCTTTTCCTGCTGCTGGAGGCGCTGGGCACCGAGTCCACCGCGCCCGTTCAGGCGCCGCGCGCGCTGGAGCCGCAGGGTTGAGGAGATCGCAATGAGCAAGATGGTCGCGGACCAGGCTGACGGGCTGCGTCGCCTGCTGGCGCAGACACAGACGCGCGTGGTCGCGGTCGCGAGCATGGGTTCCGGCGCCGGCGCCACCACGGCCGCGATGAATCTGGGCGCCGCGCTGGTGCAGCAGGGCAAGAACGTGCTGCTGCTCGACGAGCACTGCCCCAAGGTCGGTTCGGCCTGCGAGGTCTGGGCCATCGATCCGCTGGGCAACCTGGCCGACGTGGCCGCCGGCCGGCTCACGCTCGAAGGCGCCGCCGTGCGCGCCGGCAGCGGCGTGCATGTGCTGCCCGCGCCGCCGGGCGTGGCGGACGATGTGACAGACCCGCGTTCGATGTGGCGCGACGGCGTGGTCATCGTCGATGCGGCGCTCGACAGCGAAGGCCGCCTGTCGCCGCTCGCGCAGGGCGCCGACGAGCTGCTGCTGGTGCTGCAGCCACAGCCCGCGTCGATCACCACCGCCTACGCGGGCATCAAGCGCCTGCACTACGCGCACGGGCTCAAGCAATTGCGCTTCCTGGTCAACGGCGTGGCCGAGGTCGAGGCGGCGCGGCAGGTCATGAGCAACCTGGCCAACGCCGGCAGTCGCTACCTGGCGCTGTCGCTGGAGGCGGCGGGCTGGGCCCGCTTCGACGCGCGCATCGCCGATGCGTGGCGTCTGAAGCAGACCATCGTCGAGGCCTTTCCCGCCAGCGCGGCCGCGGTCGACTTCAGGCGCGTGGCCGACGACATGGGGCGCTGGCCCTGGCGCGCAGACGCGCGCGTCGCCGTCACCGGCAATCCAGCCCCCGCCGTGATGCACACGGCAGCCGCCTGACCCGGTCCCGGCAGACAACCGCAAGAGGAAGTCCGTGTACACCGCACAGGGAACCATCGAGAAATCGCACCTGCTGGCGCAGCACCAGCCGCTGGTGCGCCGCATCGCATTGCAGATGATGGCCAAGCTGCCCGCCAGCGTGGAGCTGGACGACCTGATCCAGGCCGGCATGCTGGGCCTGCTGGACGCGTCCAGCCGCTACCAGGACAACCGCGGCGCGCAGTTCGAGACCTTCGTCAGCCAGCGCATCCGCGGCGCCATGCTCGACGAGCTGCGCGCCAACGACTGGGGCTCGCGCGGCCTGCGCCAGTCGGCGCGCGGCATCGAGAAAGCCATTCATGCGCTCGGCCACCGGCTCGGGCGTGCGCCGAGCGAAGGCGAGATCGCCAAGGAACTGAAGATGGACCTGGAGGCCTACCAGTCCATGCTGCAGGAGATCCAGGGCTGCCAGCTGCTCTACGTCGAAGACTTCGCGAAGGACGATCCGGACAACCCGTTCCTGGACATCCACTCGAAGGACGCGCGCCGCGACCGGCGCGGCGGCGACGATCCGCTGGAGCAACTGCTCGAAAGCGGCTTTCGCCACCAGCTGGTGGACGCCATCTCGGCGCTGCCGGAGCGCGACCAGCTGCTGCTGAACCTCTACTACGAGGAAGAACTGAACCTGCGCGAGATCGGCGCCATCCTGGAAGTGAGCCAGTCGCGGGTGTGCCAGTTGCACAGCCAGGCGATCAGCCGGCTGCGCGCGAAGCTCAAGGACCTGCTCTGACCGGATAGGCGTTGTCCGTCAGCATGTCGCGCCGCTTTCCGGCGCGATGCGGCTGGCGGGCAGGCGAGGCTTGCGGCTTGTCCCAGCAGCCAACCACCAATCCCCAACTCCTCGCGCGGCGGCGGCTTGCCCGCCCGGCCCGGCCCATTGCCGACTACGCGCTGATCGGCTCCACCCACAGCGCCGCGCTGGTGCATCTGGGCGGCGACATCGAATGGCTGTGCCTGCCGCGCTTCGACTCCGCCGCCATGTTCGCGAGCCTTCTGGGCGACGAGCGCAACGGCCACTGGACGATGCGCGCGCGCAGCGCCAAGGCGCGCGTAACCCGGCGCTACCTGCCCGGCACCATGGTGCTGGAGACCACCATCCACACGGCGAAGGGCACTGCCGTCGTCACCGACTTCATGCCGCGCCCGGCCATCGGCGGCACGCACGAAGTGGTGCGCATCGTGCGCGGCGTGCGCGGCACGGTGAACATGCACACCGAGTTGCGCATCCGCTTCAACTACGGCGAATGGTGCCCCTGGGTCGAGCGGCGCGACGGCGCGGTGCATGCCACCGCCGGCCCCGACGCGGTGCGCATCAGCTCCGGCGTGCCGCTGACCAACGAGGACTTCGCGAGCCGTGCCGACTTCACCGTGTCGGCCGGGGAGGCGATTTCGTTCGTGCTCGACTGGTTTCCCTCGCACGAAAAGCCGCCGGTCACGCGCGACGCCAATGCGCTGCTGGCCCAGGCCAGCGCCGAGTGGTGCGCATGGACCGACCGCTGCGGCTACCACGGCGAGTTCCGCGAACCCGTGATGCGCTCGCTGCTCACGCTCAAGGCGCTGACTTACCAGCCCACCGGCGGCATCGTCGCCGCGCCCAGCACCTCGCTGCCCGAGCTGCCCGGCGGCGAGCGCAACTGGGACTATCGCTTCTGCTGGCTGCGCGATGCCGCGCTCACGCTCTACGCGCTGATCGGCTCGGGCTATGTGGAGGAGGCCAGCGCCTGGCGCTGGTGGCTGATGCGCGCGGTGGGCGGTTCGCCCGAAGAGCTGCAGGTGATGTACGGCCTGCACGGCGAACGCTCGCTCACCGAGCTGGAGCTGGGCTGGCTGCCGGGCTACGACGACAGCCGGCCGGTGCGCATCGGCAACGGCGCGCACGGGCAGCGCCAGCTCGACGTGTACGGCTCGGTCATCGCGGCTTTCCATGCGGCGCGCAAGGCCGGGCTCACGGACATGGACAAGGTCTGGCCGCTGGAGCGCGCCATTGCGAAGCAGCTCATGGTGCTGTGGAAGCAGCCCGACTGCAGCCTGTGGGAAGTGCGCGGCGAGGCACGCCACTTCGTGCACTCCAAGATGATGTGCTGGCTCGCCTTCGACCGCATGATCGCGAGCGCGGAAGACTTCGGCCTGGAAGGGCCGGTCGATCGCTGGCGCGCGGCGCGCGACGAGATCCATGCCGAGGTCTGCGCGCGGGGCTATGACGCGGCGAGCAATTCTTTCGTGCAGTACTACGGCGCCGACACGGTCGATGCCGCGCTGCTGTGGATGCCGCTGATCGGCTTCCTGCCGATCAACGATCCGCGCGTGCTGGGCACCATCGCGCGCATCGAGAAAGAGCTGATCTTCAATGGGCTGGTCTACCGCTACCGCACCGAGAAAGGCGTGGACGGCCTCGAAGGCGGAGAGGGCGCGTTCCTGGCCTGCAGCTTCTGGCTGACCAACGTGTACGTGGCCATGGGCAAGCTGCGCAAGGCGCGCGCGCTGTTCAAGCGGCTGCTGGCGCTGGGCAACGACCTGGGCCTGTTCGCGGAGGAATACGACCCGGTCGGGCAGCGTCAGCTGGGCAACTTTCCGCAGGCGTTTTCGCACATCGGCCTCATCAACAGCGCGCATGCGCTGGTGTCGGCGGCGGGCGGCGTGTGGGAGCTGGCGGATCTCGACGGCAAGGCGCCGCTCAAGCGGCGGCGGTCGCGTTCTGCTTCGCGCGCTGGATGAACCGCGCGCCGATGTCGGCAACGATCAGTGCCACCGGCGTGTCGATGGCGGCGTGCCATACGTCGGCTTCGCTCGCGTCGGGTCTTTCCAGCGTCTGCAGCTGGCTGTCTAGCAGGGTGGGCGGCATGTAGTGGCCGGTGCGCTGTTCCAGCCGCTGCCTCACCAGCGCCGCGGCCCCGTCGAGAAACACGAACTGAAGCGACGGCGACGCGGCGCGCAGCCGGTCGCGGTAGGCACGCCGCAGGGCGGAACAGGCGACCACCACGCCGCGGGGCGCGGCGGTGCGGTCGGCCAGGTTCTGGCCCACGCGGTCGAGCCAGGGCCAGCGGTCTTCGTCGCCGAGCGGCTGGCCGGCCCGCATGCGCGCCACGGCTTCGGGCAGGTGCAGGTCGTCGGCGTCGATCCAGGGCAGCTCGAGCATGCGCGCCAGCCCCGCCGCCACGCTGCTCTTGCCGGTGCCCGACACGCCCATCACCACCACGCAGGTGGGCTGCTGGGGTTGCATGCTGCTACAGGCTGGCGGTGATGCCGCCGTCCACGTACAGGATATGGCCGTTGACGAAGCTGGAGGCGTCCGACGCCAGGAAGATGGCCGCGCCGCCGAGCTCCTCGACATTGCCCCAGCGGCCGGCGGGCGTGCGGCCGGAGAGCCAGGCGGTGAAGGCCTCGTCGGCCACCAGCGCCTGCGTCAGTTCGGTCTTGAAGTAGCCGGGGCCCAGGCCGTTGACCTGGATGCCGTACTTGCCCAGGTCGATGGCCATGCCCTTGGTGAGCATCTTCACCGCGCCCTTGGTGGCGGCGTAGGGCGCGATGCCGGGGCGGCCCAGTTCGCTCTGCACCGAGCACACGTTGATGATCTTGCCGCGCTTGCGCTCGATCATGCGTTGCGCCACGAAGCGGCCCACGAGGAACACGCTGTCGATGTTGGTGGTGGTGATCTTGTGCCACGCGTCGATGGGGAATTCGGCGAACGCGCCGCGGTGCTGCATGCCCGCGTTGTTGACGAGGATGTCGATGGCGCCGACGTCGGCCTCGATGGCCGCCACGCCCGCCTCGACCGCGGCGGCGTCGGTCACGTCGAAGGCGGCCGACTCGGCGGCGATGCCCCGGGCGCGCAGTGCGTCGCGCGCGGCGGTGAGCGCGGCGGCGTCGCGTGCATTGAGCACGACGCGCGCGCCGGCCTGGCCCAGCGCCGCGGCCAGTGCGAAGCCGATGCCCTTGCTGGAGCCGGTGATGAGGGCGGTGCGCCCGGAGAGGTCGAACAGTTTCAAGAAAAGCTCCTGGGGGACGGGACAGTGACAGGGTGACAGCTGGCGAAAGTTACCGGTATCTTTAGAAAACGTCAATGGGTGAAGCCCGCGCTGGATTTATCCTTGGCAATTGGTTAGAGTTACCGGTATCTTTCATGCAGCAGGAGACCTCCGCTTGACCGCTACCGCCAATGCTCCGCACGTGCTCATGCCCGGCACCTACCCCGAATGGGACATGGCACCGATGCGGGCGGCCTACACCCTGCATCACCTGTGGGAGGCGCCGGACCAGGCCGCCTTCATCGCCGAACACGGCGCGAACATCCGCGCCATCGCCACGCGCGGCGAACTGGGCGCGAGCGCCGAGCTCATCGCGTCGCTGCCCAAGCTGGAACTGGTCGCCTGCTACGGCGTGGGCACCGACGCCATCGACCTGGCCGCCTGCCGCGCGCGCGGCATCCGCGTGACCAACACGCCCGACGTGCTCAACGGCGACGTGGCCGATCTCGCCGTGGGGCTCACGCTGGCGCTGCAGCGGCGCATTCCGGCCGGCGACCAGTTCGTGCGCAGCGGCGCGTGGGCGCAGGGCGGCATGCCGCTGGCCACGCGCGTCTTCGGCCAGCGCGTCGGCATTGCCGGTTTCGGCCGCATCGGCGGCACCATCGCCAAGCGGCTCTCGGGCTTCGACGTGGAGCTGGGCTACTTCAGCCGCAGCCCGAAGGCCGACAGCCCGCACCGCCATTTCGCGAGCCTGAGCGCCATGGCCGACTGGTGCGACGTGCTCATCGTCATCCTGCCCGGCGGCGAGGCCACGCGCGGCATCGTGAACGCCGAAGTGCTGCGGGCCCTGGGCCCCAAGGGCTGGCTGGTGAACGTGTCGCGCGGCACCACCGTCGACGAAGCCGCGCTGCTGCAGGCGCTCGAAGCGCGCGCCATCGCCGGCGCGGCGCTCGACGTGTTCCTCAACGAGCCGCGCATCGACCCGCGGTTCGCCGTGCTCGACAACGTGGTGCTGACCCCGCACCACGGCAGCGGCACCGAACAGACGCGCCGCGCCATGGGCGAGCTGGTGCGCCGCAACCTCGAGGCCCACTTTGCCGGCCAACCCCTTGTCACCCCCGTTGCCTGAAGAAAGAAGAAACATCATGCGTCTGCGTTGCATGTGCCTCGTGATCCACGCCCCCGACGACCTGCGGCTTGACGAACAGGACGCCGGGGAAATCGGCCCCGGCCAGGTATTGGTGAAGGTCGGCATGGGCGGCATCTGCGGCTCCGACCTGCACTACTTTCACAACGGCGGCTTCGGCACCGTGCGCATCAAGGAGCCGATGGTGCTGGGCCATGAGGTGGCCGGAACCGTGGTGGCGGTGGCGCCCGGCGTCGACAGCGTGCGCATCGGCGACAAGGTGGCCGTCAACCCCAGCCGCCCGTGCGGCGCCTGCAAGTTCTGCCTGGAAGGCCTGCCCAACCAGTGCCTGGACATGCGCTTCTATGGGAGTGCCATGCGCACGCCGCATGTGCAGGGCGCGTTCCGCAACATGCTGCTGTGCGAGGCCACGCAGTGCGTGAAGGTGGCAGAGCACGTGCCGCTGCGGCTGGCCGCGCTGGCCGAGCCGTTCTCGGTGGGCCTGCACGGCGTGTCGCGCGCCGGGCCGCTGCTGGGCAAGCGCGTGCTGGTGTCGGGCTGCGGCCCCATCGGCGTGCTGGCCATCGCGGCGGCGCGCGCGCACGGCGCGGCCGAGATCACCGCCACCGACGTGGTCGACGAACCGCTGGTCATCGCACGCGCGATGGGCGCGGACCAGACGATCAACGTCGTGCAGGACAAGGCCTGGGTTTCGCGCTACGCGGCCGACAAGGGCACCTTCGACGTGATGCTCGAATGCTCCGGCAACGAACGCGCGCTGCGCGACGGGCTCGAGGTGATGCGCCCGCGCGGCGTGGTCGCGCAGCTCGGCCTTGGCGGCGACGTGAGCATTCCGCAGAACATGGTGGTGGCCAAGGAGCTGAGCATCTGCGGCTCGTTCCGCTTCCACGCCGAGTTCGCGCTGGCGGTGCGGCTCATCAACGAAGGGCGGGTCGACCTGTCGCCGGTGGTGACGCATACCTTCCCGATGCTGAAGGCGCGCGAGGCCTTCGAGCTGGCGAGCGATCGCAAGCAGGCGATGAAGGTGCTGATCGACTTCGCGGGTATGGAAGCGGCTGCCTGAGGCCCCTCAGGAGCTTTCGCGCTGCTCGATATGGAACGGGATCATCACCGTCTCTGACGGCGGGCGGTGCCCATCCTGCGCACCGTCGATCACCCGCAGCAGCAGCTCGCCCGCCGCCTTGCCGATGCCCACGCAATCCACGGCCACGGTCGTGATGCGAGGGTGGCAGGCGCGCGCCACCTCGAAGTCGCCGAAGCCGGCGATCGCGATGCGGCCCGGCACGTCCCAGCCCTGGCGCTGGCATTCCATCAGCGCGCCGAAGGCCGAGAGGTCGGACACGCAGAGCACCGCATCCACGTCGGGCCACTGGCGCACGAGCTGCGCCACGGCCTCGCCGCCTTGCGCCATCGAGATCGGCGGCTGGCCGAAGCTGATGACGCGTCCGTCGGGCAGCCCCAGTTCGCGGATCGCCTGCGCATAGCCGCGCTGGCGGTCGGCGCCGCGTGTGTCGCGGTTCGAGGTGCCGCCGATGAAGGCGATGCGCCGGTAGCCCTTGCCGTGCAGGTGCCGCACCATCGCCGCCGCGGCTTCGGCGTTCGAGAAACCGACCGTGTGCCCGATGGGCGTGGCGGGCAGGTCCCAGGTCTCGATCACCGGCACGCCGGCCGCCTGCAGCATGGCGCGCGCGGCGGGGGTGTGCGAGCCGCCGGTGAGGATCACGCCCTCGGGCCTTCGCGCGAGCATTGCGCGCAGCAGGCGCTCTTCGGTCTCCATGCGGTAGTCGGTGTAGCCCAGCAGCAGTTGCAGGCCGTGCGCTTCCACCGCCGCGGTGATGCCCTGCACGGTCTCCGAGAAGTTGGAGTTGTTGAGCGAGGGGATCAGCGCCGCGACGAAGCCCGAGCGCTTGCTCGAGAAGGTGCGCGCGGTCTGGTCGATGACATAGCCCATCTCCTCGCAGGCCTGCAGGATGCGCTCGCGCAGCGCCTGCGACGTGACGCGGTCGCTGCCCACGCTGCGGTTGAGCGCGCGCGAGACCGTCATCTTCGACACGCCGACGCGCGCGGCCACGTCGGCCATGGTGGGCGGGCGGGAAAGAGGGGCGGAGGCTTTGGTCGGGGGCAAGGGGCTCTCTCGGGGAGTCGTGTTCGAGGGTGGACGCTGCGATACCGATAACGCAAGCATCGCCTTCCCGGATGCTACGAGAACTTCCTCGATTCTGAAAACCACAGAGGAAGATGGCCGGCACGGCACCGGCGGATCGGGTCGGGTTACTGGTATCTCCTGGGCAACCCGCGCTCAGGCGCGCTCTTTCTTCAGCTGCCGCAGCGCGGCCTCGGCATGCGTGATGAAGCGGCCGGCCAGCAGCGAGGCCGCGAAGTTGTCGTTGGTGACGGCGAACACGTCGAACGACGGCGCCTTGAGGATCGGCCGGAAGCTCAGCCGGTCGGTCATGCAGCCGCGCGCGGTGAGGTCGTCGACGATGGCCACGCCCGCGCCCGCCGCCGCCAGGGCGCAGGCGGTCTGGCCGGCGCGCACCTCGGTCTGCGCGTCGGGCTGGCAGCCGTGCTGCTCGCACCAGTCGGCAATGATGCGGCCCTGCGGCGTGTCGGGGCTGAAGGCGATCATGCGTTCGCCCAGGATGTCGGACGGCTTCAGCGTGCGCCGCGCCTCCAGCGCATGGCCCTTGGGAAACACGCCGGCCAGCGTCCATTGGCCGATGGTGCGCGCATTGAGCAGCGGATCGTCGATGGCCAGGGTGGAGATCGCCACGTCGGCTTCGTTGGCGGCCAGCCGCTTGACCATGTCGCGGGCCAGCAGAACTTCGACGTAGAAGCGGGCGGCGGGGAATTCGCGGCCCAGCGCGGTGAGCGCGCGCGGCACCATGTCCAGCCCGGTGCTCGGGCTGCACAGCACGCGCAGTGTGAGCATCTTGCCGCTCTTGAGTGCCTGCGCGCAGTCCTCGATGCGCGCGACGCCGCGATACACCTGCTCGACCTCTGCGAACAGCGCCTGTGCCTCTGGCGTGGCCTGCAGCTTGCCCTTGCGGCGCTCGAACAGGCGCAGCCCCAGCTGCAGTTCGATGTGCGACAGCATGCGGCTGATGCCCGGCTGCGACACGTGCAGCGAACGCGCGGCATCGGTGACGGAGCCGGCCAGCATGACGGCGCGGAAGACTTCGATCTGTCGGAGGTTCATGACTTTGCCCCGCGCTTCGGCGTTGTTCGATAACGCGATGTTATGGGACTGCGACGTGTTGGTATTTGCCGGCCCGGCGGGGTCTTCCTACGATCGACGCGTTACTTCATTCGATCAAAACCACAAGCAGAGGCATACAAGACATGGTCCACCGTCCAGTCGAAAGCACGGGTGCGCAGGCACCCGGCGTCACGCGCAGAAGCGTTCTCTCGGTCATGGCGCTCGGCGCCGCGGGCACCCTGGCCGCCGGCCCCTGGCTTGGCGCCAGGGCCGCAGAGGCATGGCCCACCAAGCCGGTGCGCATCATCGTGCCCTTCGCGCCGGGCGGCGGCGCCGACGGTTCGGCGCGCGTGCTGGCCGAGGTGCTCGCGCCGCAGCTGGGCCAGGCGGTGATCGTGGAGAACAAGCCGGGCGCGGGCAGTGCCATTGGCGTGGCGGCCGCCCTGCAGAGCCGCGACGGCCACACGCTGCTCATGGGCAGCAACAGCATGGTGATCAACCCCGCGCTGAACCCCAAGCTCACGTACGACGTGGCGCGCGACTTCGACGCCATCGGCATGGTCTCGCAGCAGCCGCTGGTGCTGGTGGTGCCGGCCGATTCCAAGGCGAAGACGGTGGCGGACCTGGTGGCGCAGGCCAAGGCGCAGCCGGGCAAGCTCAGCGCCGGCAACAGCGGCACCGGCACGCTGGCGCACCTGACGGCCGAGCTGTTCGCGCAGGAAACCGGCACCTCGCTGGTCAGCGTGCCCTACAAGGGCGAGAGCGCGCTCATGCCCGACCTGATCTCCGGGTTGGTGTCGATGGGCTTCCTCAACCTGCCGAGCGTGATCGTGCATATCCGCTCGGGCCGGCTGCGCGCGCTGGCCGTGTCCTCGGCGCAGCCCGTGGCCGAGCTGCAGAACGTGCCCACCTTCCGCAGCCTCAAGCTGCAGAGCCTGGAGGTCGAGGGCTGGGCCACGCTGGTCGCGCCCAAGGGCTCGATTCCTCCCGAGGGGCTGGCCCGGCTCGAGAAGCTGCTGGCCGCGGCCCTGCAATCCGACGTGGTGAAGAAGCGTTTCACGGCGCTGAGCCTCGAACCCTTCACCAGCGGCCGCGAGGCCACGGCGAAGTACCTCAAGGCCGAAGGCAGCCGCTGGGGCGAGGTGGTGAAGAGCCGCGGCATCCAGCTGGAAAACTGAAATGAACGACAGCACGAATCAAGGCCTGGCAAGCAGTAGCCGCATGGTCGAGGCCGACGTGGTGGTGTGCGGCGGCGGCGTCGCCGGCACGATGGCGGCCGTGGCGGCGGCAAGGCAGGGCGCATCGGTCGTGCTGGTGGAGCGCTACGGCTTCCTCGGCGGCAACGCCACGGCCGGCGCGGTGGCGCAGTTCAACAGCTGGCAGACCGGCAACGGCCGCAAGGTGGTGGCGGGCCTGGCCGACGAGGTGGTCGAGCGGCTGCGCGGCTACGGCGGGGCTCGCGAGCACGAGACCTTCGTGATGTCCACCGGGCATCGCATGGACCGCGTCGAATACGCGCCCGAGGTGCTCAAGCTGGTGCTCGACGACATGGTGGCCGAGGCCGGCGTGCGGCCCCTGCTGCATGCCAGCCTGCTCGAGGTGGCGTGCGAGGGCCGTCGCGTCGACGGCGTGCGCGTGCTGACCAAGGGCGGCGTGCTGTACCTGCGCGCGGGCGTGCTCATCGATGCGTCTGGCGACATGGACGCGCTGAAGCAGGCGGGCGCGCGCTTTCTCGAACTCGGCGACGGCGAGGCGCTGCAGCCGGCGACGATGATGTTCCGCTTCGGACCGATCGACTTCGAGCGCTTCGGCGCGCTGTCGAAGGCCGAGCTTGCAGAGCTGGCGGCGCGGGGCTTCGAGCAGGGCCGGCTGGCGCGCGCGGCGCTGCATTCGAGCCGCGATCCGTATTCGGACGACGGCTGGTTCAACATCAGCCGCCTGGGCATCGACGCCACCGACCCGATGGCGCTGGGCGCCGCCGAGATCGAAGGACGGCGCCAGGCATGGAAGGCGGCGAGCTTCCTCGCGGACGCGGTGCCCGGCTGCGGGCAGGGCCGGCTGCGGGCCTTTGGCACGCAGGTCGGCGTGCGCGAGACGCGACGGATGGAGGGCGACCATGTGCTGACGGCCGCCGAACTGCTGGAGCCCGTGCAGTTTCCCGATGCGATCGCGGCGGGGGCGTATCCGATCGACATCCACCCGGCGACGGGCGGCGCGCTGCACTACGTGCCGATGGATGCCGACCACGCCTACCAGATTCCGTACCGCAGCCTGGTGCCGAGCACGCTCGACAACGTCCTGGGCATCGGCCGGGGCATCTCGGCCAGCCACGAGGCGCTGGCCGCGATCCGGGTGATGACGATCTCGATGGCGGTCGGGCAGGCGGCCGGCGTTGCCGCGGCCATGGCCGCCCGGGCGGCGGAAGGCGGCATGGGGGCGCAGGTCAGGAGCGTGCCGGTGCCGGCCCTGCGCGACGCGCTGCTGAGCGGCGGCGCCGTGCTCGGCTAGGTCGGCCAGGGCGGCCGACCGCTGGGCGTCAGAGCCAGTTGCCGGTCTGCGGCATCTGCACCTTCTCGGCCGGGTCGTCGCTCGTCACGAACGAGCCGATGACCACGCTCAGGATCGAGATGAAGATGCTCGCGAAGAGCGCGGTCCAGAAGCCGGACACGCGGAAGCCCTTCACCAGCGCCGCCACCAGCAGGATCATCAGCGCGTTGATGACCAGCAGGAACAGGCCGAGCGTCACGAGCGTCAGCGGCAGCGTGAGCACGATCAGCAGCGGCTTGACGACGGCGTTGGCCAGGCCCAGCAGCAGGGCGGAGACCACCAGCGCGCCGGTGCTCTCGAACTTGATCCCGCGAAACAGATGGCTCGCCACCCAGAGCGAAATGGCCGTGATGGCCCAGTGGATGAGGAAGGGGGCCAGGTTGTTCAGCATCTCTGAAGGCTCGTGATTCGTGGAAAAGAGGCTGGCCATTATCCGTGGCCGGCCGGGCCGCTGTTTTCTCTTGTTACGCGGAGAAACAAGGGGCGACACGCCGTTAAGATCCCATCTCTTGGTGCCCCCGCGCAGAGGGGCTTTTTTTGTGGCCGGATAAACAAGGGTCATCGCCATATGGCCAATGCCTCGATCGCGAGCTCGACACCCGCCCCGGCTTCGGCCGACGAGGCCGAATCATGGGTGCGCGGCGAGCTCATCCGCAGCCTGATGCGTTCGGCGCGGGGCTCCTATTTCGTGTCGGCCGCGCTCATGCCGGCCATGGTGGGGCTCAACTGGGCCTATGTGTCGCACTGGGAGCTGCTCACCTGGCTGGTGGCCGGGCTCATCGCCACGGCCTGCCGTGCCTGGGGCGCGCAGGTCTACGCGGTGCGCTATGCGGGGCGCAGTTCCGCGGCGCAGCAGCAGTTCACCGAGCGCTACGGCTTCGTCTGGAGCACCAGCGCGGTGGTGTGGGGCTTCTCGGTGCTGCTGTTCTTCGAGCGCACGCCGCAGGTCAACCAGTTCATGAGCTGGCTCATCGTTGCCGGCGTGGGCACCTTCCCGCTCAACGGGCTGGCACTGCATCCGCCGCTGCTCAAGCGCTACGTGAACACGCTGTTCATCACGATGCTTGGCGCCGTGGTGATCCGGCTTTCGGGAATCATGCTGCAGCACCCGCAGTTCCAGTACAGCTACCTGATGCCGATCCTCCCGATCCTGCACTGGTTCCTGCTGCTGCGGGCCGGGCGCCATATCTACGAGACGGCGCGCAACAGCCTGGAGCTGCTGTTCCACAACCACATCCTGATCAAGTCGCTCACGCAGCAGCGGCAGGCGGCGGTGTCGGCCGTGGCCATGAAGAACCGCTTCCTGGCCAGCGCCGCGCACGACATGCGCCAGCCGGTGCTCGCGCTTTCGCTGTACGCCGACTGGCTGCGCAACGAGCCTGAACTGGTGCTGGAGCTGGCCCCGAAGATCGTGCGCGCCACGCACGCGGTGAATGCGCTGTTCGACTCGATGTTCGACCTGGCGCGCATCGATTCGGGCCAGGTGCGCCTGCACGTCGAGCGCGTCGACGTGCCCGAGCTGCTGCACGACCTGGAGCTGCAGTACCGCCCAGTGGCCGAGAGCCGCGGGCTGGACTTCCGGGTGCACGTGTGCGAGGGCTCGTTCCTCACCGACCCGATCCGCGTGCGCCGCATGATCGGCAACCTGCTGGCCAACGCCATCAAGTACACGACCGAGGGTGGCGTGCTGCTGGCCGCGCGGCAAACGCGCGACGGCCTGCGCGTGGAGGTGTGGGATACAGGCATCGGCATCGCGCCCGAGCACCTGCGCGACGTGTTCCTGGAGTTCTACAAGGTGGCCGACCACGCCGGCACCTCCGACGGCTTCGGCCTCGGTCTGGCCATCGTCGCGCGGCTTTCGCATGTGCTGGGGCATCCGGTGAGCGTGCGGTCGCGGCTGGGCAGCGGGAGTGTGTTCCGCGTGGCGTTGCATGATGCGGACGAAGCGGTGGCGCAGGCGCGGGTGACGGCGTCCGGCGGCTGAGCCGCCGATCACCCATGAAAAAACCGCGCGTTGCGCGGTTTTTTCATTCCAGAAACACCGAGGAACCGGCTCCGCCGGGCCTCAGGTGTTGCCCCCTGCAAGGGGGAAGGAGAAGCGACACGAAGTGCGCGAAGCCTGGGGGTTAGCCAGAGAGCAACCCGTTCGTGCGCGCATAGTGCAGCGCCTGCGTCCGGCTCTTCACCCCCAGCCGGCGGAACAGCCGCCACAGGTGAACCTTCACCGTGTGCTCGCTGATCTCCAGGTCGGTGGCGATGTCGCGATTGCTCATGCTCTTGTCGAGCATGGCGATCAGCTGGGTCTGGCGCTTCGACAGCTTGCCGCTGTTGGCGGCCGGCGGTTCGTCGGCTTCGTCCTCCGAGCCCGCCATCAGCAGGCCGCGCAGTGCAGCCGCCAGCTCGTTGGAGCTGGCCGATTTTTCGATGTAGGTGTCGGCACCCGCCTCGATGCAGGCGTCTTCCATGTCGGCGGCCGGTGCCGCCGAATACACGGCGATCGGCACATTCGGATAGACCTGCTTGACCGCGATCACGCCCGACACGCCATTGGTGTCCGGGAGCTTCAGGTCCAGGCAGAAGAGGGTGGGGGCGCCGCGCTGCTGGACGGAGCCCGCGAGCTTGTCGAGGCGCTCGAGCTCGACGATGTTCTCGGCCGGGCGCAAGCGCCGCAAGACCATCACGATCGCGTCGCGCATCAGGGGGTGGTCGTCGATGACATAAATGCTCATGTTTTCTTCCTTTGTGATCGCACCGTCTTCTCTCTTCCTGCTCGCCGGCGGATGGGCCGGCGTGTTTAGCCGGATCAACTCCCTTGGTTCGTGGGCGTTGCCTCCGCCAGTGCCTCCAGCGCTTCGGTGACAGCGCGTGTTCCTTCTGTGTCGATCGGTTCGAGCTGCTCCGCCAGCGCGACCAGTGCCGCGCCGCGCTCGGCCTGCAAGACCGCGATGGTACGGCCCGCCTCTTGCGGCGACGTGAATCCACGGCTTTGCAGCAGGGTTTCGCCGTGCGCATCGAGCAGCTTGAAATAGAACAGGCCGTCGGCCTTTTCGCGGTATTGCTTGAAGCTGGGCTTCGCGACCTTGGCCGCCTTGGCGCCGCCCTTGTCCTTGCCGGCCGCGAGATTGCGCAGGCCGACCGCGTGGCGCAGCTTGACCAGGAAGGGCTTCGACAGCGCGCGTGCCTTCTCGGCGCCGATGAGCAGGAGGCGCTCGATCTCGGCCGGGTTGTTCATGAGCGCGTCGTAGCGCTCGCGCAGCGGCGCCACTTCGAGGTCGATGCGCTCGAACAGCAGCTGCTTGGCGTCGCCCCAGCCGATGCCGTCGGCATAGGCCTTGCGGAGCATCTCGGTCTCGTCGGCGTCGGCAAAGGCCTGGTAGATCTGGAACAGCGCGGAGCCTTCGGTGTCCTTGGGCTCGCCGGGCGCGCGCGAGTCGGTCACGATGCTGGTGATCTGCTTGCGCAGGTACGCGCGCGGCGCGAACAATGGGATCGTGTTGTTGTAGCTCTTGCTCATCTTGCGGCCGTCGAGGCCGGGCAAGGTGGCGACGGCATCGTCGATCTCGGCGTCGGGCAGCGTGAAGTGCTCGCCGTACTGGTGGTTGAAGCGCTGCGCCATGTCGCGCGCCATCTCGATGTGCTGCACCTGGTCGCGGCCCACGGGCACCTTGTGGGCGTTGAACATCAGGATGTCCGCGCCCATGAGCACCGGGTACATGAAGAGGCCGGCCGTGACGTCGGCGTCGGGGTCTTCGCCCTTGGCGACGTTCTTGTCGATCTGCGCCTTGTAGGCATGCGCGCGGTTGAGCACGCCCTTGCCGGTGACGCAGGTGAGAAACCAGGTGAGCTCCGGGATCTCGGGAATGTCGGACTGGCGGTAGAAGGTGACGTGCTCGGGGTCGAGCCCGCAGGCCAGCCAGCTGGCGGCGATCTCCAGGGTCGAGCGCTGGATGCGCGCCGGCTCCTGCACCTTGATGAGCGCGTGGTAGTCGGCCAGGAAGAAGAAGCTCTGCACACCGGGCGCGACGCTTTGCCGCACCGAGTGGCGGATCGAGCCGACGTAGTTGCCGAGGTGGGGCGTGCCCGACGGGGTGATGCCGGTCAGGACGCGCAGGGGAGCTTTGGAAGACGCAGACATGGAACGAGGAACTTAGAGCAGCAATGCCTTGAGCGGGGTGATGGCCAGGTTGACGACGTAGTAGCCGACATCCATGAGCGGACGCAGCCAGTAGTTGCTGACGACGCCGGCGAGCACCAGCGCCATCACGATGAAGAAGCCGTAGGGCTCGATGCGGGCCAGGAAATTCTGTGCCGGCCCGTTGGGCAGCAGGCCCGCCAGCACGCGGCCCCCGTCCAGCGGCGGCAGCGGGAACAGGTTGAAGGCCCACATCACGAGGTTGACCAGCACACCGCCCTGCGCCATCTTGATGAAAAAGGTTTCATTGATGCCTGCCGCGACCAGCGTCACCAGCACCAGCGCCCAGAGGATGGCCTGGATGAAGTTCGAGGCCGGCCCCGCCAGCGCCACCCACACCATGTCGCGCTTCGGGTGGCGCAGCCGCCCGAAATTGACCGGCACCGGCTTGGCATAGCCGAACAGGAAGGCGCCGGAGGTCGCAAAGTACAGCATCAGCGGCATCAGGATGGTCCCGATGGGGTCGATGTGCTTCATGGGGTTGAGCGTGACGCGCCCCATTACCTCTGCGGTGTTGTCGCCGAAATAACGCGCGACATAGCCATGGGCCGCCTCGTGCACGGTGATCGCGAAGATCACCGGCAGTGCGTATATCAGTACGGTCTGTATGAGATTGGAAATATCCACTGCGCGATTGTGTCAGACGGGGCGTGTCTATCTGCCCGATTTCAGAGCCCCAGCACGGCCAATGCACCGCGCCCCTGGCGCACCACGACCGGGTCGTCGCCCGTGCCCATGGGCGTGAGGTCGACCACCGTGGTGGGCTGCGAAGGGCATGCCCCGGCATCGATGACGGCGCCGATCTGCTTCTCGAAGCGCTCGCGGATGGTCTGCGCATCGTTGAGCGCCTCGGTCTCGCCGGGCGCGATCAGCGTGGTGGCCAGCAGCGGCGCACCGTGCAGCGACAGCAGCTCCAGCAGCACCTTGTGGTCGGGCACGCGCAGGCCGATGGTCTTGCGCTGGGGATGGCTCACGCGGCGCGGCACTTCCTTGGTGGCTTCGAGCAGGAAGGTGTAGGGGCCGGGCGTGGCGGCCTTCAGCAGGCGGTATTGCTTGTTGTCGACGCGCGCGTAGTTGGCCAGCTCGCTCAGGTCGCGGCACAGCAGCGTGAGGTGGTGTTTCTCGTCGACCTGCCGGATGCGGCGCAACTGGTCGACCGCGTCCTTGTCGTCGAGGTGGCAGGCCAGGGCATAACTGGAGTCGGTGGGCACGGCCACGATCTCGCCGCGCTCGAGCAGCGACACGGCCTGCTTGAGCAGGCGCTGCTGCGGGTTCTCGGGGTGGACTTCGAAGTACTGGGCCATGGGAAATATCTCCTGATCAGGATTCCGCGGGTTCGATCGGCACGCGCCGCTCGCGCACGGTGAGCCATGCGCCGGCCGCGCCGCACACGGCGATCATCGCCATGCCGATGAGCGAGAAGCGGTCGGGCACATGGGAAAAGATAAGCCAGCCGCCCAGCATTGCGAAGGCGATCTGCGCATAGAGGTAGGGCGTGAGCGTGGAAGCCGGCGCGCGCTGGTAGGCCAGTATCAGCATGAAGTGCCCCACCGTGCCCATGAACCCCATGAGGCACAGCAGCGCCCACCATTCCCACGAAGGCAGGGCGGTCCATGCGAAGGGCACCACCAGCGAGGCGATCAGCGTGCCGATCCAGCCGGTGTAGAAGTGCATGGTCAGCGGGTTCTCGGTCTGCGCGAGCTTGCTGGTGAGTACCTGGAACCAGGCGTTGGTCAGCACCAGCCCCAGCGGCAGAAGAATGGCCCAGCTGAAGGTGCCGCCGCCCGGCCGCAGGATGACCAGCGTGCCGGCGAAGCCGCCCGCCACCAGCGTCCAGCGCAGGGGCGACACATGCTCCTTGAGCGTGGTGGCCGCCAGCAGCGTGATGACCAGCGGCGCGATCAGCACGATCGACGTGAACTCGGCCAGCGGCATGTAGCGCAGGCTCAAGAAGGAAAAGACGCTCGAGGACAGCAGCAATGCGCCGCGCAGTGCCTGGTAGCGCGGATGCTGCGTGCGCAGCAGCGCGGTGCCGTGCAGCGGCAGCAGCACGGCGGTGGTCGCCACGGCCTGGAAGGCATAGCGGAACCACACGCCCATGAGAATCGGCACGCCGAGGGTGGAAAACTTGGTGGCGGTGTCGAGCGTCGCGAAGCAGGCCGTGGCCAGCACGACGAGGCCGATGCCCGCGAGGATGCGTTCCGACTCGATGCTGCGTGCCGTCCTGCGCACCGCCGAGCGTGAATCGGCCAGCGCAACGGTTGCCGCGTTGTCGATGCCGGGCCCGGGGCTCTGGCTCACTGCTGGATGCGGTGGCCCAGCAGTTCCCACACGGGAGTGAGCGCGCCGGGCAACGGCGGCAGCTTGCCGAGATCGCAATGGCTCTCGTCGGGGCTGTGGAAATCGCTGCCGCGCGAGGCGGCGAAATCGAATTCGAGCGCCTTGTCGGCGTACTCGACGTACTCGGCCGGCGTGTGGCTGCCGGTGACGACCTCGATCGCCTGGCCGCCGTGCGCCTTGAATTCGAGGAAAAGCGCGTATTCCTCGTTGGCGGAGAACTTGTAGCGGCCCGGGTGCGCGATCACGGCCATGCCCTTGGCGGCGGTGATCCAGTGCACCGCGTCCTTCAGCGAGGCCCAGCGGTGTGGCACGTAGCCGGGCTTGCCTTCGGTGAGGAACTTGCGGAACACCTCGGGCGTGTCGCGGCAGTGGCCCTGCTCGACCAGGAAGCGTGCGAAGTGGGTGCGCGAGATGAGTTCGGGGTTGCCCACGAACTTGAGGGCGCCTTCGTATGCGCCATGGATGCCGACCTTGGCCAGCCCCTCGGACATTTCCTGCGCGCGCTTGCCGCGGCCGCCGCGCGTGTCGTAGAGCCCTTGGCTGATGGCCGCGTCGTCCGCATCGAAGCCCAGGCCGACGATGTGCACGGTTTCGCCCGCGAAGGTCACGGAGATCTCGGTGCCGGTGAGGTAGCGCATGCCGTTGGCACGGGCGGCCGCCGCGGCGCGGTGCTGGCCGCCGATTTCGTCGTGGTCGGTGAGGGCCCAGAGCTCGACCCCGTTCGCGGCCGCGCGCGCGGCCAGTTCTTCGGGCGTCAGAGTGCCGTCGGAGACCACGGAGTGGCAGTGAAGATCGGCATTGAGGATGGAGGACACCCCACCATTCTAGGGGCTATGGAACATCGATGCGGGCGCATGGATGCTATGCAGGACGCTACTAAATAAATAGCATTACTGGCCCGCTGCATGCGGCTCAGCGCTTCTTGCGGAAAGCTGCCCAGGCCGCCACGGCGGTGAAGCTTGCCACTATGGCGACAACGATCCAGAAGCCGTGCTTGTGGTCCGCGAGCGGAATCCCGCCCACGTTCATGCCGAACAGGCCGGCCAGGATGTTGATCGGCAGCGCCAGCACCGTGACCACCGTGAGCACGAAGAGGCTGCGGTTGTTGTCCTCGTTGACGTTGGCCGCTATTTCTTCCTGCAGCAGCTTGATGCGCTCCTGCAGCGCCTGCATGTCGCGCAGCACCACCGAAAACTCTTCCGTCGAGCCGCGCAGCTCCTGAACGTCGGGCTCGGCCATCCAGGCCGGCGGCCCCTGCAGCAGGCGGAAGAGGGCGGCCGGCTCGGGCGCCAGCAGCCGCTGCAGCCTCACCAGCAGCCGGCGCAGCACGCCGAGCCGCGCGCGCTTGTGGTCGAGCCGGCCGGCCAGCAGCTCGTCCTCGATGCGGTCGATGCGCGAGGTGACGCCGCGCACGATCTTCACCAGCACGTCGGCCTGCGCACGCAGAAGATGTTCGAGCAACTCGGTGCTCGAGCGCGGCGCGTCGCCCGCCTTCACCGCCGTGCGCAGCGCATCGACCGAGCGCAGCGGCTTGGTGCGCGCCGTGACCACGAGGCGCGGGCCCACGCTGATCCACAGCGTGGAGATGTCCGAGGGCTCGAAGCTGAATTCGAAGTGCACGTCGTTGATGACCGCGATCAGCGAGTCGTCGGCGCGTTCGATGCGCGTGGAGGGCAGGCCCTCGTGCAGCGTCTCGTAGAAGGTGTCGGAGAGGTTCGCGTGCCGCACCAGCCAGCGCTCGGCATGCGCATGGCTCAGGTTGAAATGCAGCCAGACGTAGGCCGCGTCCTCCGCCGTGCATTCGCGGTCGCGCTCCTCGGCCAGCCATGCCGCAGCCTGCGCCGAGTCGATGGCCCGCGCGGGCTCGGGCGCCGCCGCGTCGAACAGGTAGCCGGAGATCAGTCCGGCTTCGTCGCCGCCATAGGACTGGGCGGCGAGATCATGAAATGCCGACAAGATGCGTGATTCAGAAAATACGAGTGAAAAGCCAGTAGAGCGAACCCGACAGCAGCATCGCCACCGGCAGCGTGAGCACCCAGGCCAGTGCGAGGTTGCGCAGCGTCGACATCTGCAGGCCCGAGCCGCTGGCCGTCATGGTGCCCGCCACGCCGGACGAGAGCACGTGGGTGGTCGATACCGGCAGGCCGTACATGTCGGCCGCGCCGATGGTCAGCATGGCCACCACCTCGGCCGAAGCGCCTTGCGCGTAGCTCAGATGCGTCTTGCCGATCTTCTCGCCCACGGTCACGACGATGCGCTTCCAGCCGATCATCGTGCCCAGGCCCAGCGCAATGGCCACCGCGACCTTGACCCACAGCGGGATGAAGCGTGTGGCGGTGTCCAGCTCTTCGCGGAAGGTGCCGATGCGCAGCTTGGTCTCTTCGTCGAACTTGGCGGCGCCGCTTTTCTCGAGATTGCGGATGGCTTCGGAAGCCAGGTACATGTCGTTGCGCACGTTGGCCACGGAATCGGCGGGCACGCCGGCCAGCGAACCGTGCGCCTTGACCTGCTGGCCGATGCTGCCGGCCGCGGCGGCCAGGGCGGGCACGACCGAGGCGTTGAACTCCCGGGTGCGTACGTAGGTGGAGAGCGTCTCGCGAGCGGCTTCGGGCTGCAGCGCGGGCAGGGAAGTCGGCACGCTGCGGTTCAGCGCTGTCTGCGCCATCTCGGTCACCGCCACGAACTTGATGGTCTCGCTGGCGGGCATCGCGCGGTTCAGCGCGTAGGCCATCGGCACCGTGCCCACCAGGATCAGCATGATCAGGCCCATGCCCTTCTGGCCGTCGTTCGAGCCGTGTGCGAACGACACGCCGGTGCAGGTCAGAATCAGCAGGCCGCGGATCCACAACGGCGGCGGCTCGCTGCCCTTGGGCTCTTCATACAGCGCGCGGTTCTTTACGAAGGCACGCAGCGCCAGCAGCAGCAGGGCGGCGCAGCCGAAGCCGACCATCGGCGACAGCAGCAGCGAATAGCCCACCTTGGTGGCCTGGCCCCAGTCGACGCCGCTGGTGCCGTCGCGCCCGTGCATGAGCGCATTGGCCACGCCCACGCCGATGATCGAGCCGATCAGCGTGTGCGACGACGAGGCCGGCAGCCCGAGCCACCAGGTGCCCAGGTTCCAGATGATGGCCGCGATCAGCAGCGCGAACACCATCGCGAAGCCCGCGCTCGAGCCGACCTGCAGGATCAGCTCCACCGGCAGCAGCGCGATGATGCCGAAGGCCACCGCGCCGCTGGAGACCAGCACGCCCAGGAAGTTGAAGAAGCCCGACCAGACCACCGCGAAGTTGGGTGGCAGCGAGTGGGTGTAAATGACGGTTGCCACGGCGTTGGCCGTGTCGTGGAAGCCGTTGACGAACTCGAAGCCCAGCGCGATCAGCAGCGCCACGCCCAGAAGAATGTAGGGAACCCAGGTCGTGACCGGCACGCCGGAGGCGGTAACGTCGCCGATCAGGCTCCAGGCCGTGAACAGCAGGCCGGCGGCCAGCAGTCCCACAAAAGTGATCAGTGTGAGCGGACCGGGCTTGGCATCGAGTTTCGGCCGGCTGGCGGCCGAAGCGGGGCCATGCGGCGTGTCTGCATTGGGTGCAGCGAGCGTGTTCATGGGCGCTTTTTTCGTGTTGGAGTGGAATCGGATGGTGTTCGCGCGATGTGACAACGGCGTGTCAGAGGCCTGTAAAGCGTCACGCAGTCGTCACATAGGGTGGGCAGCATGCTTTTTCCGTCCCCTGACACTCCTTCTTCCCATCATGCTGACGAGCGCACTTCCCGACCACGAAGAACTGATGCAACGCATCGCCCGCGACCTGATCGACAGCTACGACGAAGAGCTGGAACTGGAGATCGAGGACCGCAACATCGATGGCCTCGACCCCACGGCCGGCACCAGCGCCGCCACCGACAAGGCAGCCCGGCAGGCCTATTTCAAGGAACTGTTCCGCCTGCAGGGCGAGCTGGTCAAGCTGCAGGACTGGGTGCAGCACAGCAAGCAGAAAGTAGTCATCCTGTTCGAAGGCCGCGACGCGGCCGGCAAGGGCGGCGTCATCAAGCGCATCACCCAGCGACTGAACCCGCGCGTGGCCCGCGTGGCCGCGCTGCCGGCGCCCAACGACCGCGAGCGCACCCAGTGGTACTTCCAGCGATATGCCGCGCACCTGCCGGCAGCCGGCGAAATGGTGCTGTTCGACCGCAGCTGGTACAACCGCGCCGGCGTCGAGCGCGTCATGGGTTTCTGCACCGACGACGAGTACGAGGAGTTCTTCCGCACCGTGCCCGAGTTCGAGAAGATGCTCGTGCGCTCGGGCATCAAGCTCATCAAGTACTGGTTCTCCATCACCGACGACGAGCAGCACATGCGCTTCCTCGGCCGCATCCATGACCCGCTCAAGCAATGGAAGCTGAGCCCCATGGACCTGGAAAGCCGCCGCCGCTGGGAGGAATACACCAAGGCGAAGGAAATCATGCTGGAGCGCACCCACATTGCCGAGGCGCCGTGGTGGGTGGTGCAGGCCGTCGACAAGAAGAAGGCGCGCCTGAACTGCATCAGCCACCTGCTCGGCCAGATGCCCTACAAGGAAGTGCCGCACCCGCCGGTCGAGCTGCCCGAGCGCGAGCGCCATGCGGACTACCTGCGCCAGCCGGTGCCCGCCAGCATGATCGTCCCGGAGATTTACTAGGGCCTGTTCACCCTATTCAAGGGGTCGCGAAGCTCGCCACAGCCCGCCCCTGAAGGCGCGCGACGCAGTGCGTGTGTGCACACGCCCAAGGAGCGCAACGCCCAGGGGCGGGCTGTGGCGGGCTTCCCTTCGGGTTGCTGCGCAAAGGGACTGTCTGCGGCGTTGCCCGCACTTGCAAGGCACCAGCCTTGCTGCGCGCGGGCGCCTTGCACCCAGCCCCTTTGCGCAGCAACGCGACCCCTTGAATAGGGTGAACAGGCCCTACCCCCAGGCTTCGCGCACTTCGTGTCGCTTCTCCTTCCCCCTTGCAGGGGGCAACACCTGCGGCCCGGCGGAGCCGGTTCCGCGGTGTTTCTGGAAGGGGCCGCTGTTGGTTCTAGAGGGCTTTGCCTTCACACTGCGCCATGGCCCGTCGTTCCACCGCTTCCGTTTTCGCCCGCGCTTACGAGCGCAACCTCAAGGCGCTGACCCGGCTCACGCTGAGCAACAGCAAGCGCGTGGCGGGGCAGGTGCAGCGCGCGACCGCCAAGCGGCTCAAGCCGCCGCCGGGCCGGGGCGACTGGCTCAGCGGCGTGGCGGTGGGGGCGGGCGGGGCGCGGGGCTATCACTTGTTCCGGCCAGCGGGGCTGCAGCTTGCGCCCGGGGAGAAGCTGCCGCTCATGGTCATGCTGCACGGCTGCGGCCAGACGGGGCGTGACTTCGCGGCCAGCACGCGCATGAACGCGCTGGCCGTGCGCCAGCGCTTCCTGGTCCTCTATCCAGAGCAAGACCGGCTGGCCCACCCCCAGGGGTGCTGGAACTGGTACGAGCGCCGTTCCGGCAAGGCCGACGCCGAGGCCGCGACGCTGATGGCCGCCGTCGACCAGGCCTGCATGCTCTACCCGGTGGACCGCGACCGCGTGGCGCTGGCCGGCCTGTCGGCCGGTGCCAGCATGGCGGCGCTGGTCGCCACGCGCTACCCGAACCGCTTTCGCGCCGTCGTCATGCATTCGGGCGTCGCGCCCGGAGCCGCCAAGTCGTCGGCCACCGCGCTCGGCGCGATGCGCGGGCAGAACGTGCCGCCCATGCCGGTGACGGCCGTGGGCAAGGCGATGGGCGCCGCCGCCGTCTTCACCACCCTGCCGCCGATGCTGGTGCTGCATGGCGACGCCGACGCCGTGGTCGCGCCCAGCAATGCCGTCAGCAGCGCGGCTGTGTGGGCCACCGCCATGGGCGCGCGCCCGGGCCTGCCGCGCGACCTGCAGCGCGGCAAGCGGCGGCTGATGCGCGTGACCGACTTCAAGCGCAAGGGCCGCACCCTCGTCACGCTGTGCGAGATCTCGGGGCTGGGCCATTCATGGAGCGGCGGTGCATCGAAACTGCTGTTCAGCGACCCGTCCGGCCCCGACGCCACGCGCATGACCTGGGCCTTCGCGACCGCGCAGTTCAAGCTTGCGGACAAGGCCTGAGCAGCCCTGCGGAAGGCGGGCGGCTGCTCAACTCTTGTTGAGCTTGGGGCGAACAGAGTGGTACACGGCATTAGCTACCAGTACCAGTCGCTGTACCCGCCTTGGCACGATCACGCATGAGCGTGAGTTGTTGGAGCAGATCTGTTCGGTCATAGCCTCGATACCAATTCACCTCCGTATCACGGCGCTTCTCGGCCGTATCGTGGTTGAAGTTGGCAGCGAATTTCGCTCTCCCATCGACAGTGAATATGAATGGAAGGCCGCCAGAATAGTGCTTCCTCGCGCCAGTTTCTGTAAGCACCGCCTTCCCATTGGGTGCGTATTGCGCGTCAATGCGAACGACCACGAAATTGGCGGCAACAAAGTCGCGGAGTGTTTTTGCCTGGACACTTTCGACGCCCGATTCTTCCTCTAGCATCTTTTGCGTATGCCGGACTTCTGGATCCTGAGGCATGCCATAGGTATAGCGAAACTCCCCGTGCCCGCCATTGATATGCGCGTCGAACACGTGACACCAAATACACCACTCGGCACCATATTCCACGAGCAAGACCTTGCCCTCACTGTTGGCCCGAGCAAGGGCTGTCGTAAAGAGGGTTGGCTGATCGCCGCACTCATCAAAGATGCGGGCCTTTCCATTGCGACATTGAGGGTCGATCGCTTTTGGAAAGCTTGTGTACGCCTTGGACAACGTCTCTGTACCTGACTGGCTGCACGCAACCTGAGACATCAGAAGAACTGCTACCCAAATCCATTGCCTGCGCATTGAATCTCTCCCCATCATGCTTTTCATTGATTCGCTTTTTCTATCAAAAGGTAGGGTGTAGTGCCCCACGCACGTGCGCTGAACGCGGTTTGGATTCTGCCCACCAGCGGCGCCAGCGCCTCGAACATCGGTCTAGCGAGCCCGAAGGTCTTGTGAACGATGCCGCATAACTCTTCATGGATTGGCGCCGCTCCATGTAGCCGGGAAGAAGGCAGCCGCGAGACCAACCGGCTTCGCCGCGTGCACAGGAGATGCTGGTGACTTATCCATTTGGGGCATTTCAATACCCATCATGGGCATGATGTACACCCGTGCCACACTTGCCTTTCGCCCAAGGAACTTCGTGAACACCGACTTGCAACAGCTGACTCAAGCCCTGCGCGAATTCGCGAGCGCCCGTAACTGGGAGGAATTCCACTCCCCCAAGAACCTCGCCTCGGCTCTTTCCGTGGAGGCCGCCGAACTGCTCGAGCACTTCCAGTGGCTCACCGAGGCCCAGAGCCGCAACCTGCCGGCGGACAAGCGCGCCGAGATCGGCACCGAGATCGCCGACGTCCTGCTCTACCTGCTGCAGCTCGCGGACAAGCTCGGCATCGACGTGATCGAGGCGGCGCGCGGCAAGATGCTGGTCAACGCCCGGAAGTACCCCGCGCCGCCGGCCTGAGTACCTCCGTGTACGCCACCCGGCGTATTTCACCTTCCTGGTGCATTCCGCAGACTCCTCTCCACGCCAGCCAAGCGCTGTCGACAGGTTCAACCAACCCCGGAGCAGGAGTCCACATGCAACGTCGTTTCACACTCAAGGCGCTCACCGCCGCCGCCCTGTTGGCCAGCATTTCTGCTGCGCCCGCATTCGCTGCCGACACCATCAAGGTCGGCGTGCTGCACTCGCTGTCGGGCACGATGGCCATTTCCGAAACCGTGCTGAAAGACACGGTGCTGATGGCCATCGACGACATCAACAAGAAGGGCGGCGTGCTGGGCAAGCAGCTCGAGCCCGTGGTGGTCGACCCCGCCTCCAACTGGCCCCTGTTCGCCGAAAAGACCAAGCAGCTGCTCGGGCAGGACAAGGTCTCGGTGATCTTCGGCTGCTGGACCTCGGTGTCGCGCAAGTCGGTGCTGCCGGTGGTCGAGGAAATGAACGGCCTGCTGTTCTACCCCGTGCAGTACGAGGGTGAAGAACTCTCGAAGAACGTGTTCTACACGGGCGCTGCGCCCAACCAGCAGGCCATTCCGGCCGTCGACTACCTCATGAGCAAGGAAGGCGGCGGCGCCAAGCGCTGGGTGCTGCTGGGCACCGACTACGTCTACCCCCGCACCACCAACAAGATCCTGCGCGCCTACCTCAAGAGCAAGGGCGTGAAGGAAAGCGACATCGACGAGAAGTACACCCCCTTCGGCCACAGCGACTACCAGACCATCGTCGCCGACATCAAGAAGTTCTCGGCCGGCGGCAAGACGGCCGTGGTGTCGACCATCAACGGCGACTCCAACGTGCCCTTCTACAAGGAACTGGGCAACGCCGGCCTGAAGGCCAAGGACGTGCCGGTGGTCGCCTTCTCGGTGGGCGAGGAAGAACTGCGCGGCGTGGACACCAAGCCGCTGGTCGGCCACCTGGCCGCCTGGAACTACTTCATGAGCCTGAAGAACCCGACCAACACGGCGTTCATCAAGGAGTGGAGCGAATACGCCAAGGCCAAGAAGATCCCCGGCCACATGGACAAGCCGCTGACCAACGACCCGATGGAAGCCACCTGGATCGGCATCCACATGTGGAAGCAGGCCGTGGAGAAGGCCAAGTCGACCGACACCGACAAGGTGATCGCCGCCATGGCCGGCCAGACCTTCACGGCACCCTCGGGCATCGTCTCGAAGATGGACGAAAAGAACCACCACCTGCACAAGAGCGTGTTCATCGGCGAGATCAAGGCCGACGGGCAGTTCAACGTGGTGTGGAAGACGCCGGGTCCTGTGAAGGCCAAGCCCTGGAGCCCGTATATCGAAGGCAACGACAAGAAGCCGGACTACCCCGCCGGCAAGTCGATGTAAGTGTGTTTCTCCCTCCCCCGCCGGGGGAGGGCAGGGGTGGGGGCTGACGGCGGTCGATTCGAGCACCGCGCTTGTTCAGGCGCCGCGTGCCCCCACCCCAACCCTCCCCCGGAAGGGGAGGGAGCCAACCCAACTTCCAGTTTCATGATGCTTCGACGAACCCTCCACAGCGCACTCGCCGCCATGCTCCTCATGGCATCGGCCGCCCACGCGCTGACCGCCGACGAAGCCCGGGCCATCGCCTCCGGCGACTCCGAAGCCCGCATCGCCGCGCTCAACAAGGCCGTGCTCACGGCCGACGACAAGACCGCCGCCTTCATCCAGGCCATGTCCGACGACGCGGTCAAGTACACCGAAGACAAGGTCTTCGTGATGAAGGACGACAAGGGCTACGACCCGGTCACCGGCGCCGAGCTGAAGGTGCCCGACACAGCGGAAGACGTCGTCAACAACAACCTCATGCGCGGCGCGCTCGACGCCGCGCAGGCCGCGCTCAAGCTCTCGAGCAAGGACGACGCGGTGCGCGCCGAGGCCGCGCAGGCGCTCTTCAAGGAGCCCGACGAATCGCGCATTCCCATGGTCGAGAAGGCGCTGGCCGCCGAGACCAACCCGAAGATCAAGGCCCAGCTCGAACTGGTGCGCGCCGCCAGCATGCTGGGCAGCGCCGACAAGGCCAAGCGCCTGGCTGCCGCCAAGGAGCTGGGCAACAACCGAAACCCCGACACCAAGCTGCTGCTCAACCAGCGCCTGGCCGACGAGACCGATGCCGACGTCAAGGCCGCCATCGTCACGTCCATTGCCAGCATCGACGGCGCGCTGGTCTGGGGCGACCGCATCAACGCCGTGTTCAGCGGCGTCAGCCTGGGCTCGGTGCTGCTGCTGGCCGCGCTGGGCCTGGCCATCACCTACGGGCTGATGGGCGTGATCAACATGGCGCACGGCGAGCTGATGATGATCGGCGCCTACGCCACCTACGTGATGCAGGGCATCTTCCAGAAGTACATGCCCGAGGCGGCCTTCGGTTGGTATCTGGTCGCCGCGATTCCCGTGTCGTTCATGGCATCGGCGCTCGTGGGCGCGGTGCTGGAGCGCGGCGTGATCCGCTTCCTCTACGGCCGTCCGCTCGAGACGCTGCTGGCCACCTGGGGCATCAGCCTGATGCTGCAGCAGCTGGTGCGCTCGCTGTTCGGCGCGCAGAACGTCGGCGTCGAGAACCCCGGATGGATGAGCGGCGGCTTCACCATGCTGAGCAACGTCACGCTGCCGTGGAACCGCATCTGCATCATCATCTTCGCGGCGCTGGTGCTGCTGGCCATGGGCTGGCTCATCGGCCGCACGCGCCTGGGCCTGTTCGTGCGCGGCGTCACGCAGAACCGGCCGATCGCCTCCTGCATGGGCGTGAACACCGCGCGCATCGACACCTACGCCTTCGCGCTCGGCTCGGGCATTGCCGGTCTCGCAGGCTGCGCCCTGAGCCAGATCGGCAACGTCGGCCCCGACCTGGGCCAGAGCTACATCGTCGACAGCTTCATGGTGGTCGTGATGGGCGGCGTCGGCCAGCTCGCGGGCACCGTGTACGCGGCGCTGGGGCTGGGCATTCTCAACAAGTTCATCGAAGGCTGGGCGGGCGCGGTGCTCGCGAAGATCGCGGTGCTCGTTTTCATCATCATCTTCATCCAGAAGAGACCACAGGGCATCTTCGCGATGAAGGGCCGGAGCGCGGAAGCATGAGCAAGGTCACGTTGCCAACCAAGGGGCCGCTGCTGAGCGGCAAGGGCTGGACGGCCTTCTTCGTCGCGCTCATCGTGGTGTGCGCCGTGGCGCCCGCTCTCAACATGTGGGTGCCGGTGGACAGCCCGCTGCACATGAGCGACTACGCGGTGGCGCTGGTCGGCAAGATCATGTGCTACGCCATCTGCGCGCTGGCCATGGACCTGATCTGGGGCTACACCGGCATCCTGTCGCTGGGCCATGGCCTGTTCTTCGCGCTGGGCGGCTACATGATGGGCATGTACCTCATGCGCCAGATCGGCCGCGACGGCAACTACAAGAGCGACCTGCCCGACTTCATGGTGTTCCTCGACTGGAAGACGCTACCCTGGCACTGGACCTTCAGCGACAGCTTCATCGCCACGCTGATATTGATCGTCGCGGTGCCGGGCCTCATCGCCTTCGTGTTCGGCTTCTTCGCCTTCCGCTCGCGCATCAAGGGCGTGTATTTCTCGATCATCACGCAGGCCATGACCTTCGCGGCCATGCTTCTGTTCTTCCGCAACGAGACGGGCTTCGGCGGCAACAACGGCTTTACCGACTTCAAGCGCATCCTGGGCATCCCGATCGCCACGCAGGAAATGCGCATGACGCTCTTCGCGCTCACCGGCGCCACGCTGCTGGGCTTCTTCCTGTTCGCGAAGTGGCTCATCGGCAGCAAGTTCGGCCGCGTGCTGCAGGCCATTCGCGATGCCGAAACGCGCGTGATGTTCTCGGGCTACAACCCGCTGCCGTACAAGCTCACGATCTGGGTCATCTCCGCCGTCATGTGCGGTGTGGCCGGCGCGCTCTACGTGCCGCAGGTCGGCATCATCAACCCGGGCGAGATGAGCGCGGCCAACTCCATCGAGATCGCCATCTGGGCGGCGGTGGGCGGGCGCGCCACGCTGATCGGGCCGATCATCGGCGCCTTCATCGTCAACGGCGCGAAGAGCTGGCTCACTGTGGCCTATCCGGAATACTGGCTGTACTTCCTGGGGGCCTTGTTCATCGCCGTCACGCTGTTCCTGCCGAACGGCATCGTGGGGCTGGTGCGCAAGTGGTTGTCGCGCGAGAAGAAGGCCGCGCCCGCTGAAGCGGTGCAGGAGGCGCGGCGCGCCGTGGCGACGGAGCAGGGCGTGGAGCCCGACGCATTGGCGTCGTTGCCGGTCGACGCGAAGGGAGCACGCGCATGACGCCCGACCTGATGGAAGCCGGCGCCGAGCGCGTCGCCCGCGCCAGCGGAATCCCCTATGCCAGCGGCAGCACCGAGTCTGGTGGCCGCGCAGCCGACTTCGGCCGCCATGTCACGCCCGGAGAGGTCGACGTCACGCACGGTCGCATCCTCTACCTGGAAGACGTGAGCGTGAGCTTCGACGGCTTCAAGGCCATCAACAAGCTGTCGCTGGACATCGCGCCCGGCGAGCTGCGCTGCATCATCGGCCCCAACGGCGCGGGCAAGACGACGATGATGGACATCATCACCGGCAAGACGAGGCCCGATTCGGGCACCGTGTTCTTCGGCAGCACCATCGACCTGCTGCGCCACCGCGAGGCCGACATCGCGCAGCTTGGCATCGGCCGCAAGTTCCAGAAGCCGACGGTGTTCGAGCACCTGACCGTGTTCGAGAACCTCGAGCTGGCGCTCAAGACCAACAAAGGCGTGCGTGCCTCGATGCTCTTCAAGCTCGATTCGGCGCAGAGCGACCGCCTGGCCGAGGTGCTCGAGACCATCCACCTGGCCGACAGCGTCTCGCGCCTGGCCGGTAACCTGAGCCACGGCCAGAAACAGTGGCTGGAAATCGGCATGTTGCTGATGCAGGACCCGAAGCTGCTGCTGCTCGACGAGCCCGTGGCCGGCATGACCGACGAGGAAACCGCGCGCACCGCCGAGCTGTTCCTCACGCTCAAAGGCAAGCATTCGCTGATGGTGGTGGAGCACGACATGAGCTTCATCCGCACCATCTCGGAAATCGTCACCGTGCTGTGCGACGGCTCCGTGCTGGCTCAAGGCACGCTCGATGAAGTGCAGGCCGACGAGCGCGTGATCGAGGTTTATCTTGGTCGCTGAAGCTCCCGTCGCCGCGGTCGGAGCGATGGCGCATCCCCTGACTTGCTCCCTCTCCCTCTGGGAGAGGGCTGGGGTGAGGGCAGACGGCATCCACGTCACGACAAGCGCCCGGTATGCGGCGCGGTGTGGGCGGGCCGACCGCGCCGTGCCGCGTACCGGGCGCCCTCCAAACGAAACCAGGAAGGAGCCCAAAAAATGCTGACAGTCAAAAACATCCACCAGTACTACGGCGGCTCCCACATCCTCAGAGACGTGAGCTTCGAAGCCAAGCTGGGCAAAGTCACCGTGCTGCTCGGCCGCAACGGCGTAGGCAAGACCACGCTGCTCAAGTCGCTCATGGGCCTCGTGCCCATCAAGAGCGGCAGCATCGAACTCGAAGGCAAGCCCATCCACAAGGCCACCCCCTACGACAGGGCCAGGGCAGGCATCGGATTCGTCCCCCAGGGCCGCGAGATCTTCGCCCGGCTCACCGTGGAAGAAAACCTGCGCATGGGCCTGGCCTACAAGAGCGGCAGCACCCCCATTCCGCCGGAACTGTACGAGCTCTTCCCCGTGCTCAAGCAGATGATCAGCCGACGAGGCGGCGACCTCTCCGGCGGTCAGCAGCAGCAGCTGGCCATCGCGCGCGCCCTGGCCCCCAAGCCCAGGCTGCTCATCCTCGACGAGCCCACCGAAGGCATCCAGCCCAGCATCATCAAGGACATCGGCCGCGTCATCCGCATGCTGGCCGACCGCGGCGACATGGCCATCGTGTTGTGCGAACAGTATTACGACTTCGCCCAGGAACTGGCCGACGACTACCTCGTGATGGAGCGTGGCGAAATCATCGCGCGCGGCCTCGGCAAGGACATGGAAGCGCAAGGCGTGCGCCAGTTGGTGGCCATCTGAGCCCCTCCACGAGGGCCGTCCAGCCCTGCAAGTACAAGGCCTTCGGCAATTGCGTATCGGCGTAATTTCAGGGTTAACCCTAAAATCGCGCTTTGCCCGCTGCCGCCGGGCACCTCCCAGGAGCCTGGCCTTGAACGCCTCCCCACCCGCGCCGGACAGCGCGGCTACCGACATTTCTTCCTTTTCCCTGCCTTCCGGCAAACCCGCCAACTTCCTGCGCGCGGTGCTCGCGCTGGGCGTCGGCGGCTTCGCCATCGGCACGGGTGAATTCGTCATCATGGGCCTGCTGCCCGAAGTCGCCAAGGACATCGGCGTGAGCATTCCCCAGGCCGGCCATGTCATCAGCGCCTATGCGCTCGGCGTGGTCATCGGCGCGCCGGTGCTCGCGGTGCTTGCCGCCGGCTGGCGCCGCCGCGCCCTACTGATCGCGCTCATGGCCGTGTTCGCGGCCGGCAACTTCGCCAGCGCCGCCGCGCCCAACTACCTGCTGCTGAACCTGCTGCGCTTTGCAGCCGGGCTGCCGCACGGCACCTACTTCGGCGTGGCCGCGCTGGTGGCCGCCACGCTCGCACCGCCGGGTCGCCGCGCGCGGGCCGTGGGGCTCGTCATGCTGGGGCTCACCGGCGCCACGCTGGTCGGCGTGCCCATCGCGGCGTGGCTGGGCCAGATCTTCGGCTGGCGCGCGGCCTTCGTCTTCGTCGGCGTCATCGCGCTGGTGGCCATCGCGCTGCTTCGCCGCGACATCCCCGACATGGCCCCTGCCGCAGGCGCCAGCCCATGGCGCGAACTCGGCGCGCTCAAGCGCAAGCAGGTGTGGTTCACGCTGGGCATCGGCGCCATCGGCTTCGGCGGCATGTTCGCGGTGTTCAGCTACATCAAGCCCACGCTGATCGAGGTGGCCGGCATGCCGCTGGGCGGCGTGCCCTTCGTGCTGGCGTTGTTCGGCCTGGGCATGGTCATGGGCAACCTCGTGGGCTCGCGGCTGGCCGACAAGTCGCTCATGCGCACCATCGGCGGCCTGCTGGTCTACGCGGCGCTGGTGCTCGCGATGTTCACCTTCGCGGCCCACAACATGGTGACCGCGTCGATCAACGTGTTCCTCATCGGCACCACCGTGGCCATCGGCCCGGCGCTGCAGATCCGCCTGATGGACGTGGCCGGCGACGCGCAGACGCTGGCGGCCGCGCTCAACCACTCGGCCTTCAACATGGCCAATGCGCTCGGCGCATGGCTCGGCGGCGTGGCCATCGCGGCCGGCCTGGGCTGGACCTCGACCGGCTGGGTCGGCGCGCTGCTCGCGCTGGCGGGCATGGGCGTGTTCGGCTGGGCGATTGCAAGCGCCCGCGCCGATGCGCGGCAGCAGGCGACGGCCATCGCCTGCTGAGTTGCTTGTTGCTGCCGCTGCGGTCCGCTACCTGGCGGGCGGCGGTGGAGACGCGGTGCGCTCGCGCAGCAGCCCCGCAAAGTTCCGCAGCTCGGCCGCATTGAGGTCCGACACCGCCCAGGCCTGCATGCCGCCCTGGGTCCAATGCACCAGCTGGTAGCCCTGGCGCGTCGACAGCACCGGCGCAGCCTGCACGCTGGCGTCCGAAGCGGCCGGCCAGACGAACAGGTTGATGACATGCGGCCCCGAGCGGTAGACCAGCGCCGCCACCGTGCGGCCATCCAGGTAGTCGAGCCGCCCGCCCGTCAGCGGAAAACCCTCCGCGGCCAGGTCGACCACCGGCGGCGAAAAGTCCAGCTTGCCGGCGAACCACGGCTTCACCGTGTGCTGGTCGGACGACGCCACGTCGGCCAGGTGCGAGGCCATCAGCGAGCGCACATGGTTCGCGGTGACGCCTTCGGCAAGCGCATCCACGGGCGGCACCGGCGTTGCCAGCAGCACCAGCGCCAGGCCCCAGGCCGTCGCCGCGCCGGTTCCGAACCATGCCAGCCCCTGCCACACGCCGCGCCTCCGAGGCACCGGGGCAGGCGCGGGCACGACCACTGCCTCGGCACGCACCGCGCGCCCGATGCGCTCCGCCAGCCCTTCGGGCGGCGAGTGCCGCGCGGCATGGCGCCGTATCAGTGTTCCCAGTTCTTCGTCAGACATTGACATGCTGTGCCCTTCCTCCCGTTTCGCCGGGACGTTCGTCGCGCAGGCTCTCGCGCAGCATCGCCCGCGCGCGCGACAGCCGCGACATGACGGTGCCCAGCGGCACGCCCGCGATGCGCGCGATGTCCTCGTAGCGCATCTCTTCCAGCTCCCGCAGCACGATCACTTCGCGGTACACCGGCGGCAGCGCGTCGATGGCGGCATTGACGCGCTCGCCCTGCACCCGCCGCTCCCATTGCCGCGCCGGATCGCCCGCCTCGGGCGAGGAGGGCGCCGAGGCCGCCTCGCTGTCGCGCAGCTCGTCGAACTCCACCTGGTCGGCCAATTGCCGGTTCTGCCGCATCCAGTCGTAGCAGGCGTTGCGCACGATGCCCAGCAGCCACGGCCGCGCGCTCTCGCCGCGCAAGCCGTCGAAGAACCGGAACGCGCGCAGGTACGCCTCCTGCACCGCGTCGTCGGCCAGCTGGTCGTCGCGCAGCAGCCAGCGCGCGAGATTCCATGCCGCATCGAGATGCGGCAGCGCGGCGGCTTCGAACTGGCGTGTGCGGTCGGTCGACAGGCTCAAGGGCTCCTTCTTCCTGCATGACGTGGCAGCCCGGCGCTTTATTCCAGCTTTTTTTGCGTCAGGGCTGGAATAAGCGGGGCATGCCATGCGTCATGCCCCTTGCGGATTCTCTGCCCGTTTTCATTTCTTGCCGCTTCTTGCCCAGGAGGTTCTCACCATGATCGTCATACCGCGCTTCGCACGCATCCTCGTCGTCCTTGCGGCTCTGGCAGCCTCGGCCGGCCCCGCGCTCGCCGCCGGTCCCAAGGCCTATGTCGGCAATTTCAAGGACAGCACGGTCAGCGTGATCGACACCGCCTCCGAGCGCGTGGTGGCCACGCTGCCCGTGGCGGCGGGGCCCGACGGCATCGTTCTCACGCCCGACGGGCGCAGCGTGTTCGTGAGCGGCTCCAGCGCCTCGGCCGTGAGCGAGATCGACGCCACGAGCGACCGGGTCACGCGCGCCATCGACGTCGGCAAGGGCCCGCAAGGCCTGGCCATGACCGCCGACGGCAAGTGGCTGCTGGTGGCTGTGAATGGCGACGACCGCGTGGCCTTCGTCGACACCTCGGCGCATGGCGTGAGCGCCACCGTGCCGGTGCCCAAGCCGCACACCATCGCCATCCGCCCCGACGGCCGCCAAGCCTACGTGGCCTCGCAGGAGCCGGGGCACTTCGCGGTGGTGGTCATCGACATGGCGACGCGCGCCGTGGTCACGCAGATCCCGCTGGACAAGCCGCCGCGCGACCTGGAGTTCGACCCCGACGGCAAGGCGCTCTACCTCACGCTGGCCGGCGTGCCCGCGGTGCAGGTGCTCGACGCGACCACCAACCAGTGGGGCGCGCCGGTGCCCACGGGCGTGTCGCCGCACATCGCGCAGCATTTCGCGGGCATGGCCAGCGGCGTGGTGGTGGTGCCGGGGCCGGGCGAGGTCATGCTGTTCGACCCGGCCGCGCGCACCTCGGTGCGCAGCATCGGCGTGGGCAAGCAGCCGCACTGGCTCGACCTGTCGGCCGACGGCAGGAAGCTGTGGGTGAGCAACGAGGGCTCCAACGACGTGAGCGTGGTCGACCTGGCCGGCGGCGCGATGCATACGGTGGCGGTCGGCAACGCGCCGCGCAAGATCGCCGTGCAGCGCGTCGCTGCCACCACCGGCGCCGAACACGTGGGCGGCTCCAGCCACGTGACCATCCGCAACTTCGCCTTCGAGCCCGCGCAGATCACCGTCAAGGCCGGCCAGCGCGTGAACTGGCAGAACGACGACGGCGCGCCGCACGGCCTGGTCTTCAAGGACGGAGGCGCCGGCATCGATCTGTTGCTGCCCGGCAAGAGCTTCGCGCGCACCTTCGACAAGCCAGGCACTTACGACTACGTCTGCTCGGTCCACCCCTACATGACGGCACGCGTGACGGTTATTGCGCCTTGATCTGCGCGTGGGCGACGCGGTGCCTATGATGCTCGCGCGGGCCGCGCATGTGCACGGCCCTTTCGCATCACAGGAGCCAACCCCCATGAGCATTCCTACCACGCGACTCGGCCGCACGGGCCTGACCGTGTCCCGCCTCGCCCTCGGCACCATGACCTTCGGCCTGCAGACCGACGAGACCGTGTCGCACCAGATCCTCGACAAGGCGGCCGAAGGCGGCATCAACTTTCTCGACACCGCCGACGTGTATCCGCTCGGCGGCACTGTCGAGACCACCGGCCGCACCGAAGAAATCATCGGTCGCTGGCTGCAGAAGCAGGGCCCCGTGGGCCGCCGCCGTTTCGTCGTCGCGACCAAGGCGGTCGGCAAGGTCGGCCCCAACAGCTGGGACCAGGGCGCGTCGCGCAAGCACCTGCTGGACGCCATCGACGCCTCGCTCAAGCGGCTGCAGACCGATCACGTCGACCTGTACCAGCTGCACAGCGACGACCGCGAGACGCCGCTGGAAGAAAGCCTGGAGGCGCTCGACGTCATCGTGAAGTCGGGCCGCGCGCGCTACGTGGGCGTGTCTAACTTCCTGGCCTACCGCCTGGCCCGCGCGCTGGGCAAGGCCGAGCTGCACAAGCTCACGCGCTATGTGTCGGTGCAGCCGCGCTACAGCCTGCTGTTCCGCGAGATCGAACGCGAGCTGCTGCCGCTGGCGGGCGAAGAAGGCCTGGGCGTGATCCCCTACAACCCGCTGGCCGGCGGCCTGCTCACCGGCAAGTACAAGGCCGGCGCCAAGCCCGAGGACAACACCCGCTTCACGCTCGGCACCGCGGGCAACATGTACCAGGACCGCTACTGGAACGAGCGCAGCTTCAACACCGTGACGCAATTGCACAAGCTGGCGGACGAAGCCGGCGTGCCGCTGGCCACGCTGGCGGTGGCATGGGTGATGGCGAATCCGCTGATCACCGCGCCGCTGCTCGGTGCGAGCCGGCCCGACCAGCTCGATGCGACGCTGGCGGCCGCCGAATACAAGCTCGACCCGGCGCTGAAGCAGAAGCTCGACGAACTGACCGCCGAATATCGCAAAGGCGACGCGCCGCGCTGAGTTCGTCGCATTGCTCCTTCCCCTTCTGGGGGAAAGCCGGGATGGGGTCAGGCAGAGCGCTCGAGGCGGGCGCCGCCGTGCCCCCACCCCAACCCTCCCCCAGCGGGGGAGGGAGCCAAACGGAAACTGTCAGAACTGTCAGTTAGTCGACAGCGAGGGGTTTGAAGGGGGCTTCTAGAGTGCCTCCATCATGGTCCTCCCCGACGCCCCCCCTCTATCGCGCGCGGCCCTCGCGCTGGCCGTCCTGCTGCTCGCGGGCTGCGCCGTCGGCCCCGACTATGTTCGCCCGCAGATGGAGGTGCCGGCCGCCTTCAAGGAAACCGGCGGCCCCTGGAAAACCGCCGCCCCCCAGACCATCGACGCCGACCACCCCTGGTGGGACGCCTACGGCGACAGCACCCTCGGCGATCTGATGGCGAAGGCCAATGCGGCCAACCAGAACATCCGCGTCGCCGAGGCCCAGTACCGCCAGGCGCAGGCCATCACCGCCGCCGCGCGCGCCAACTTCTTCCCGACCGTCGGCGTGAATGCCGGCGCCGTGCGCGGGCAGAGCAACAGCACCGGCACCGTCAAGCTGGGCACCACCGACACCCTGGGCCTCAGCGCGAGCTGGGAGCCCGACCTGTGGGGCGCGGTGCGCCGCTCCGTGGAAGCGGGCACCGCCAGCGAGCAGGCCAGTGCCGACGACCTGGCCGGCGCGCGCCTGAGCATCCAGACCACGCTCGCGCAGGACTACCTGCAGATCCGCGTCATCGACCTCGAGCGCGACCTGTACGCCAGCACCACCACCGCCTATGCCAAGGCGCTCGAACTCACGCAGCACCAGTACGCCGCCGGCACTGTGCTGCGCTCCGACGTGGCACTGGCCGAAAGCCAGCTCAAGACCGCGCAGGCGCAGGCGGTCGACCTCGACGCGCAGCGCGCGCAGCTCGAGCACGCCATCGCCGTGCTGACCGGGCAGGCACCGGCCTCGTTCTCGCTGCCGCCGCTGGAGTCGTCCGGCCAGCCGCAGACGCCCGAGTCGCTGTCGTTGGCCTCGGCGCTGCATGTGCAACTGCCGGTCTCGCCCGCCGGCCTGCCTTCGGAACTGCTCGAACGCCGGCCCGACATCGCCGGCGCCGAGCGCCGCGTGCAGGCCGCCAACGCCAACATCGGCGTGGCCAAGGCTGCCTACTACCCGCAGATCATGCTGAGCGCCAGCGGCGGCTTCAGCGCGGCCAGCCTAGCCACGCTGTTCAACACGCCCAGCCGCGTGTGGTCGCTGGGTGCGGCGCTCGCGCAGACCGTGTTCGACGGCGGCCTGCGCAAGGCCCACACCGACCAGGCCGTGGCCGCCTACGACGCCTCGGTCGCGCAATACAAGCAGACCGTGCTCGGCGGCTTCCAGCAGGTGGAAGACAACCTGGCCACGCTGCGCGTGCTCGACGGCGAATCGACGCTGCAGGCCGACGCCGTGCGTGCCTCCCAGCTTGCGGAGCGGCTGGCCCTGGCCCAGTACCGCGCCGGCACCGCCACCTACCTGAGCGTGGTGACGGCGCAGACGCTGTCGCTCACCAACCAGCGCACCGCCGCGCAAGTGCTGGGCCGGCAGCTCGCCGCCAGCGTCTCGCTGATCTCTGCCACGGGTGGCGGCTGGAATGCCGCCGACGCGGTGGCCAGCGCCGACAAGACTTCCAGGAATTGATGCCATGACGACGACAACAACGACCACCGCCACCACCGGGCACCCCTTGTTCCAGCGCCGATCGACCTGGCTCGCCGCCGCCACGCTCGTGGTGCTGCTGGGCGGCGGGGCCTGGGCGCTCACCCAGCAGTCCGCCCATGCCGCCAAGCCCGAGGCCGCCCAGGCGCCGCCGCCGGTGCAGGTGACCACGGTGCGCGTCAAGCAGCAGGAAGTGCAGACCTACCGCAGCGGCATCGGCACCGTCGCGTCGATGGCCACCGTCACCGTCAAGGCCCGCATCGACGGGCAGCTCGACAAGGTCGGCTTCGTGGAAGGGCAGGACGTGAAGGCCGGGCAGATGCTCGCGCAGCTCGACCCGCGCACGCTGCAGGCGCAGCTCGCGCAGGCGCAGGCCACCAGGGCGAAAGACCAGGCCACGCTCGTCAATGCCCGCGCCGACCTCAAGCGCTACACCACGCTGATCGCGCAGGACGCGGCCACGCAGCAGCAGCTCGACACGCAGAAGGCGCTGGTCAACCAGCTCGAGGCCACCGTGCAGAACGACGCCGCGCAGGTGCAGTACGCCGAGGTGCAGCTGAGCTTCACGCGCATCTCCTCGCCCATGGACGGCCGTGTCGGTGCCCGGCTGGTGGACCCCGGCAACATCGTGCACGCGGCCGACACCAACGGGCTGGTGGTCATCAACCAGATCGACCCCATCGCGGTGCAGTTCACGCTGCCCGAAGACGCGGTGCAGGACATCAACCGGCTGCAGCAGAAAAGCAGCCAGCCGCTCTCGGTGGTGGCCTACGACCGCAGCGGCGCGCAGATGCTGGGCACCGGCAAGCTGATCTTGCTGAACAACCAGATCGACACCACCAGCGGCACCGTGCAGCTCAAGGGCAGTTTCGCCAATCCGCAGCATGCGCTGTGGCCCGGCCAGTACGTCAACGTGCGGCTGCAGCTCGAGCGCCGGCCCGATTCGCTCACCGTGCCCGCCGCCGCCGTGCAGCGCGGGCAGGACAACACCTATGTCTGGGTGGTCGATGACGAGAACAAGGTCAGCAACGTGCCGGTGCACGTGGTGCAGATTGCCGACGGAACGGCCGTGATCGACAAGGGCCTGAGCGTGAATCAGCGCGTGGTGGTGGACGGGCAATACAAGCTCAAGCCCGGCTCCACCGTCATCGAGCCGCCGCCCGCGCAGAAGGCTGGCGCGGGCACTGATGCCAAGAAGCCCGCCAGCGGGAGCAGCAATTGAGCATTTCCGCCACCTTCATCAAGCGCCCCATCGGCACCACGCTGCTGGCGCTGGCCATTCTGCTGGTCGGTGCGGCGGTGTTCCCCTTGCTGCCGGTGGCGCCGCTGCCGCAGGTCGACTTTCCGACCATCCAGGTCTCGGCCAGCCTGCCGGGCGCCAGTCCGGAGACCATGGCCTCCAACGTGGCGCAGCCGCTGGAGCGCAACTTCTCGCTGATCGCCGGTTTGTCGCAGATGACTTCGACCAGCGGCCTGGGCAACACCCAGATCACGCTGCAGTTCGACCTCGACCGCAGCATCGACGCCGCCGCGCTCGACGTGCAGGCGGCCATCAACGCTTCCACCGGCCAGTTGCCGGCCAACCTGCCGAGCCCGCCCACCTTCCGCAAGGTGAACCCGGCCGACGCGCCCATCCTCATTCTGTCGGTGCAATCGAAGACGCTGCCGCTGACCGAGGTGAACGACTACGCCGACAACATCCTCGCGCAGCAGATCTCGCAGATATCGGGCGTGGGCCTGGTCAACATCGGCGGCGTGCAGAAGCCCGCCGTGCGCGTCCAGGTCGACCCCGCCAAGCTGGCAGCGCTGGGCCTGAGCCTGGAAGACGTGCGCACCGTGCTGGCATCGGCCACCGTCAACGCGCCCAAGGGCACCATCGACGGGCCGAACCAGAGCTTCACCGTCTACACGAATGACCAGCTGCTCAAGGCCCAGCCCTGGAACGACGTGGTACTGGCCTACCGCAACGGCGCGCCGATCCGCGTGCGCGACCTGGGCGTGGCGGTCGACGGCCCCGAGAATTCCAAGATTGCCGGCTGGGCCTACGCCGGTGCCGCCGCGCCTGCCGGCAGCAACGTGCAGAACGGCCGCTCCATCGTGCTCGCCATTACCAAGCAGCCGGGCGCCAACGTCATCGAAACCGTGGACCGCATCAACGCGGCGCTGCCGCGGCTGAAGGCGTCGATTCCGCCGACCGTCGATGTCAACGCCATCATCGACCGCACGCAGACCATCCGCGCATCGGTGAAGGACGTGGAGTTCACGCTGCTGCTGACCATCGCGCTGGTGGTGGCCGTGATCTTCGTGTTCCTGCGCAACGTGCCGGCCACGCTCATTCCCAGCGTGACGGTGCCGCTCGCGCTGCTGGGCACGGTGGGGGTGATGTACCTGCTGGGCTACAGCCTGGACAACCTCTCGCTCATGGCGCTGACCATCGCGGTCGGCTTCGTGGTGGACGACGCCATCGTGATGCTGGAGAACATCTACCGCTACGTCGAAGAGGGCATGACGGCGATGGAGGCCGCCTACAAGGGCGCGGGAGAAATCGGCTTCACCATCATCTCTATATCGGTGTCGCTGGTGGCGGTGTTCATTCCGCTGCTGCTCATGGGCGGCATCGTGGGGCGCCTCTTCCGCGAGTTCGCGGTGACAGTCACGCTGACCATCGTGGTGAGCGTGATCATCTCGCTCACGCTGACGCCCATGCTGTGCTCGCGCTTTCTCAAGAACGAACACGGCAACAAGCACGGGCGGCTGTACCAGCTGTTCGAGCGCGGTTTCGACGCCATGCTCAACGGCTACAAGCGCGGGCTTCATGTGGTGCTGGACCACCAGTTCATCACGCTGATGGTGTTCATTGCCACGGTGGCCGCCACGGGCGTGCTGTTCGCGGTCATTCCCAAGGGCTTCTTCCCGCAGCAGGACACCGGCTTCATCTCGGGCTTTGCCGAGTCGGCGCAGGACGCTTCCTTCGCGTCGATGAACGCCCGCATGATCCAGCTGGCCGACGTGGTGCGCAAGGACCCCGACGTGACCGGCTTCGGCATGAACGGCAGCTCTTCCACCTACAACACCGGCAACTTCTACATCAGCCTGAAGCCCAAGGACGAGGGCCGCACGGCCACCGCCGACGAGATCATCACGCGGCTGCGCCCGCAACTGGCCAAGGTGCAGGGCGTGAACCTGTTCCTGCAGGCCGGGCAGGACATTCGCGTGGGCGGCCGTGCCTCGCGCACGCAGTACCAGTACACGGTAACCGACGCCGACCTGGACGAACTCAACACCTGGGCGCCCAAGCTGCTGGCACGCTTCAAGCAACTGCCCGAGCTCACCGACCTGGCCACCGACCAGCAGAACGCCGCAGCGTCGGCCGTGCTGACCATCGATCGCGACCGCGCATCGAGCTTCGGCATCTCGCCGGCCACCATCGACGCCACGCTCTACGACGCCATCGGCCAGCGCCAGGTGGCGCAGTACTTCACGCAGCTCAACAGCTACCACGTGGTGCTGGAGGTGACGCCCGGCGTGCAGCAAGACCCGGCGCTCTTCAGCAAGCTCTACCTGAGCTCGCCGATCACCGGCCAGCAGGTGCCGCTGTCGACCTTCGTGAAGGTGGACACCAGCAAGACGGCATACCTGTCGATCAGCCACCAGGGCCAGTTCCCGGCGGTGACCATTTCGTTCAACCTCGCGCCGGGCGTCGCGCTGGGCGACGCGGTGAACGCCATCAACAAGGCGCAGGCCGAGATGGGCCTGCCGCAGTCGCTGACCGGCTCGTTCCAGGGCACGGCGCAGGCCTTCCAGGATTCGCTGGCCACGCAGCCCTACCTGATTGCCGCCGCGCTGGTGGCGGTGTACATCGTGCTGGGCCTGCTGTACGAGAGCTACATCCACCCGCTGACGATTCTCTCGACGCTGCCCTCGGCCGGCGTGGGAGCCCTGCTGATATTGATGGCGGGCGGCTACGACCTGAGCGTGATCGCGCTGATCGGCATCATCCTGCTGATCGGCATCGTGAAGAAGAACGGCATCATGATGATCGACTTCGCGCTCAAGGCCGAGCGCGAGCAGGGCATGTCGCCGCACGACGCCATCTACCAGGCCTGCCTGCTGCGCTTCCGCCCCATCATGATGACGACCATGTGCGCGCTGCTCTCGGGCCTGCCGCTGATGCTGGGCCACGGCTCCGGCTCCGAACTGCGCCGGCCGCTGGGCTACGCGATGGTCGGCGGGCTGATACTCTCGCAGGCACTCACTCTGTTCACGACCCCGGTGGTCTACCTGTACCTCGACCGCGCCCACTACTGGTATCTGAGCCGCAAGGAAGCGCGCAAGGCCCGCAAGGCCGCGAAGGAAGGAAAGGCCCCGGTGCCGGCCGAGGCGCATTGACGAGCGCCGGTTGACACCATGGACAGGGACGGAGACAGCGAAGAAAACGCCATGAAGATCCTGATTGTCGAAGACGAACTGAGAACCGCGGACTACCTCTCCAAGGGGTTGACGGAGCAGGGCTGCGCGGTCGACATGGCGCACAACGGCGTGGACGGCCAGCACCTGGCGCTCACGCACGACTACGACGTGATCGTGCTCGACGTGATGCTGCCGGGGCAGGACGGCTTCTCGGTGCTGCGCGAGCTGCGCGCCGTCAAGCAGACGCCGGTCATCATGCTCACCGCGCGCGACCGGGTCGAAGACCGCATCAAGGGCCTGCACGAAGGCGCGGACGACTACCTCATCAAGCCCTTCTCGTTCCTGGAGCTGCTGGCGCGGCTGCAGGCGCTGAACCGGCGCGGCCGCAAGCAGGAGCCGATGCAGCTGCGCATTGCCGACCTGCAGATCGACCTGCTGGCGCGCAAGGCCCTGCGAGGCAGCACGCGCATCGACCTCACCGCCAAGGAATTCGCGCTGCTGGCCGTGCTGGCCCGGCGCCAGGGCGAGATCCTGTCGAAGACGGCCATCGCCGAGCTGGTGTGGGACATGAACTTCGACAGCAACACCAACGTGGTCGAGGTGGCCATCAAGCGGCTGCGCGACAAGATCGACGTGCCCTTCAGCCCGAAGCTGCTGCACACCATCCGCGGCATGGGCTACGTGATGGAAGTGCGGGAGAGCGAAAACGCCAGCGAAGGGGAGGGCGCCGCCTCGTGAAGCGTTCCATCACCGTGCGGTTGGTGATCATGTTCGCGGCGGTGGCGCTCGCCACCTTCGCGCTGGCCGGTGTCGCGCTGCACAACGTGCTGGCCCGCGAACTGGAGCGCCACCAATACGAAGAGCTGGACACCACGCTCAAGAACCTGCAGTTCTGGATCAAGGCCATCGGCAGCCCCGAGCGCTGGTCGCGCGTGCAGGCGCGCATGGACGCGCTCACGCCCGCCGACGGCAGCGTGCGCTTCTGGGTGCTCAGCGACGATCCGCGCTTCCAGTACGGCAAGGGCCTGGCCGAGATCGACGGCCTCACGCGCGAAGCCAACGGCCACAGCAGCATCATCGAACTGCCGGGTCAGGAGCGGCCGTTTCGCACGCTGTCGGCGCACATCGATCCCTTCGAGCAGCGGCCGGCGGTGCGCTTGATCGTCGGGCACAACACCGAGCCCTATGCGCGCACGCGCCAGGCCTTCCTGACCGCGCTGATCGGGCTCGGGCTGGGCGCGGTGCTGGTGGTGGCCGTGGCCGGCTACTGGATTGCGCGCGTGGGGTTGCGGCCGTTGGAGCGGCTCTCGCGCGAAGCGCAGGCCCTTCGGCCCAAGACGCTGTCGCACCGGTTGCGCTCGGAGCCCCTGCCGGTGGAACTGTCGGCGCTGGCCGAGGCCTTCAACGGCGCGCTGAGCCGGCTCGAAGAGGCCTACGGCCAGCTCGAGGCCTTCAACGCCGACGTGGCGCACGAGCTGCGCACGCCGCTGGCCAACCTCATCGGCAGCACGCAGGTGGCGCTGTCGCGCCAGCGCAGCGCGGGCGAGTTCCAGGAAGTGCTGCAGGCCAACCTCGAAGACCTGGAGCGGGTGCGCTCCATCGTCAACGACATGCTGTTCCTGGCGCGCGCCGACCGCGGCGAGGTGGCTACCGGCCTGGTGCTCACGCCGGTGGCGCAGGAAGTGCGCAAGACCATCGAGTTCTTCGAGTTCGTGCTCGACGAGACCCGCGCGCAGGTGTCGATAGAGGGCGACGTGCACACCGAGGCGCGGCTGGAGAGCGCGCTGTTCCGCCGCGCCATGTCGAACCTGCTGCAGAACGCCATCGAGCATTCGGAGCCGGGCGCGCACATCGTCGTCATGCTGCGCGAGGAAGAGGCCGCGACCTGGATCACCGTGTCCAACCCCGGCGCGCCCATCGACGCGCAGCACATGCCGCACCTGTTCGACCGGTTCTACCGCGCCGATGCCTCGCGCAACGACCGGGGCGAGCACCATGGCCACGGGCTGGGCCTGGCCATCGTGAAGGCGGTGGCCAGCATGCACGGCGGGCAGGTCAGCGCGTCTCGCCAGGGCGGCCTGAATACCTTCGGCTTCAGCGTGGCGCGTACCCCCGGCAACCCTGCCGGCTGAAGCCATCCGGCAATGGCCTGTGCCGGGTACGTTCTTGGGCCATGCCGGAGAATCGCCGGTGGCATGAACTCCCTCCACCTCCGGCGAATTTTTGCCGTCTCTCCCCGAAAGCCCGCATGGCGCAGCTGATGTCGCTGCTGGTGCAGAACGCGATCCTGGTGGTGTTTGCCGCCAGCTTCGCCGCGCGCCTGGGGCTGCCCGTGCCGGCTGCCGCCGTGCTGGTGCTCACCGGCGCGCTGCTGGCGGCGGGCGACGTGTCGGTGCCTGGGGTGGTGCTGGCCGCGGTGCTTGCCAACCTGCTGGGCGACGGAGCCTGGTTTTATGCCGGCCGGCGCTTCGGCTACCGCTTCATGCGCCTGTTGTGCCGCATTTCGCTGTCGCCAGACACCTGCGTGCGGCGCGGTGAATCGCTCATCACCGACTGGGGCGGCCTTTCATTGGTGGCCGCCAAGTTCGTGCCGGGCGTGTCGGTGGTGGCGCCGCCGATGGCGGGGGCGCTGGGCATGTCGGTGCGGCGCTTCATCGGCTTCGACGTGGGGGCGGCGCTGGTCTGGACCGGGCTGTTCCTCGGGCTGGGCTGGGTCTTCCGCAACCAGATCCAGGATGTGCTGGCCATCATGGCGCAGGCCGGCGGCATCGCCACCGCCGCGCTGGCGGTGCTGCTGGTCGTCATTCTGGCGGTGCGCTACTGGCGGCGCCGTGCCTTCATGCGGCTCACCGGCATGCCGCGCATCTCGGTCGATGAGCTGCACGAGCTGTTGAGCGGCGAGGAGCCGCCGCTGGTGATCGACGTGCGCGGCAAGGCCGGCATGCAGGTCGATCCGCGTCGCATCCCGGGGGCCATGCCGTACACGCTGAAGGCGCTGCAGCAGCGCAACATCGACCTGTCGCACGCCTTCGGGCGCGACGTGGTGCTGTACTGCAACTGCCCCAACGAAGTCTCGGCCGCGCAGGCCGCGCGCGTGCTGCTGGCCCGTGGCGCGCGCCGGGCGCTGCCGCTGACCGGCGGGCTCGACGCATGGGTGGCCTCGGGCCGTCCGACCAGCACGGATTGAATCCAGGGTTGCCTCGGAGGCCGGCTGCAGAAATCGGCTCTCCGTGCTATGGTCCCCGGCCCTCGGGATAACCCTATGGGTTGCCCTCTCGAAACCGGGATTCCTCGTGTCTTCAACCTCCAAAGCCCCCAAGTCGCCAGCCGGCCTCACGCCCTTGCTGACGCTCGTCTTCGCCGTGGCCTGCGGCCTGTGCGTGGCCAACATCTATTACGCGCAGCCGCTCATCGGCCCCATTGCCGACACGCTGCAACTGCGCCCGGGCCTGGCCGGCCTGATCATGACGCTCACGCAACTGGGCTACGGCGCCGGCCTGCTGCTGCTGGTGCCGCTGGCCGACGTGGTCGAGAACCGGCGGCTGATCGTCGGTGCGCTCTTCGGCGCGGTGATCGGGCTGGTGGGCATTGCGCTCTCCGACTCGGCCGTCACCTTCCTGGCGGCTTCTTTCGTGGTGGGCGCGTGCGCGGTAGCGGCGCAGGTGCTGCTGCCCTTTGCCTCGCACCTGGCGCCCGAGGCCACGCGCGGCAAGGTGGTCGGCAACATCATGGCGGGGCTGCTGGGCGGCATCATGCTGGCGCGGCCCTTTGCCAGCATGGTGGCCTCCGCATTGGGCTGGCGCGCGGTGTTCTGGCTGTCGGCGGTGCTGATGGCCGTGCTCATCGTGGTGCTGTGGCGTGTGCTGCCGCAGCGCCGCCCGCATGCGTCGGTGGGCTATGCGCGCACCATGGCTTCGCTGCCGGGCATCGTGTGGAACACGCCGGTGCTGCGCCGCCGCGGGCTGTACCAGGGAATGATGTTCTCCGGCTTCCAGGCCTTCTGGACGGCAGTGCCGCTGGCGCTGGCGCATGAATTCGGCATGGGGCAGGGCGGCATCGCGGCCTTTGCGCTGGCCGGTGCCGCCGGCGCGCTGATGGCGCCCATCGCCGGCCGGCTGGCCGACCGGGGGCTGACCCGACCGGCCACGGGCATCGCCATTGCCGTGGCGCTGTTCTCCTTCGTGCTGGGCGCCGTGGCCATGCATTACCACTCGCTGGCCGGTCTGGTCGCGGCGGGCATCCTGCTCGACGGCGCCGTGCAGCTGTGCCAGGTGCTGAACTTCCGCAGCCTCTTCATGCTGGCGCCGGAACTGCGCGGGCGGCTCAACGGGCTGTTCATGACCTTCATCTTCATCTGCGCCGCCGTGGCCTCGGGCATTGCCGCGGCCGTGTATGCCTTCCATGGCTGGGGCGGGCTGTGCCTGCTGGGCGGCGGCTATGTGCTGGTGGCGCTGCTGTACTACGCCACCGAATTCAAACGGGGTGCCGTGCCCGCACCGGCCGCCTGAAAAAGCAGGGGCGGGCGCCGCAATAAACTGCGGCCCCATGAACTTGCTTCGCCAGTGGTGGGACCGGCAGAACGAACGCGACGCCGTCAAGAAAGGCGTGCTCGCGCTCAGCAAGCAGTGCATGGAGCAGGTCAGGCGCGCGCTACCCGACGCGCGCCATGTGCGCGCCCGCGCCGTCTGGTACGGCGACCAGACGCGGTCGGCCATCACGTGGACCGATGCCAACGGGCAGAAGCACCGCTGGGGCATCTACCAGCTGTTCTGGCAGTGCAGGGGCCGCCCCGCCGAGCGCGAGGCGCTCATCGCGCGTTCTCTCGATCTCTTTCTGAACCCTGTCGCCAGCGATGAAGACGACGAGGAAGAAGACACCCCGCGCACCGCACAGCAAGTCGCGCAGCGCCTGCTTGCATTGCTTGCCGTCGTATGGCGCGCCAACGAGAAGGAAGACATCGCCCAGAAAGGCTTGGCCTGGGCGCGGGCGCACGGCATCGACGCCTTCTTCTCCGAAGCGGAAAAAGCCTTCATGGTCGACGAGCGCCCGCAGCAGCAGGCCATCATCGATCTAGGCTGGCGCGCCGAAGCCATGCTGCCCATGGTCTGGGGCCTGCGCGGCATCGCCGCGCTGCCGCCGTCGAACCAGCGTGCCGACCCCTGGAAGATCCCGTTGGTGCAGCAGGCGATGAAGTCGCCGGCCGAGTTCGTCGCCAATGCCCGCCTCATTGCGGCCGACGACGTGAGCGAAGAGGAATGCCGGCTCGTCGACGAGCACTGGTACGTGCACGACGCCCGGTTGCGCCGCCAGCCCGTGCCCTCGCACCTGGACGCGGGCATCGTCCATGAGCGCCGCTATGCGCTGAGCTGGATGGTGGGGCGCGGAAAGAACTGGGACCAGGTGCCCACCGACACCTGACCCGGCGCCCCAAAGCGCAGAAACGGCGCAGAAAAGGCGCAGTGGTAGGCTTGCCGCCCGATGAATCTTCGCACCAAGATCGTTGCGCTCGCCGTCGCGCCCTTGCTCATCGCACTGGTGCTGGTGGCCCTTGCCGTGCGTCACCAGGAGCACGATCTGGCCCAGCGCGAGCGCGCCCTCATCGAGCGCAGCTACATGGCCCAGCGCCGGGGCGAGCTGCGCAGCTATGTCGACCTGGCCGTGAGCAACCTGCTGCCGCTGTACGAGTCCGGCAAGGACGACGAGGCCACCCGCAACGAGGCGCTGCGCCGGCTGGCCGCGCTCAACTACGGCGACGACGGCTACTTCTTCGTGTACGACCTCGAAGGCAACTCCCTCATGCATTCGCGCCAGCCCGAGCTGGTGGGCCAGAACCTGTGGGGCATGCGCGATTCGCACGGCCGCTACACCATCCAGGAACTGATCAAGGGCGCGAAGGAAAAAGGCGGCGCCTACGTCGAGTACGAATGGCGAAAGCCGTCGAGCGCGCAACTGGCGCCCAAGCTCGGCTACGTGACCGCCATGCCGCGCTGGAACTGGATGGTCGGCACCGGCCTGTACCTGGACGACATCCAGTCGACCATGGACACACTCGACCGGCAGATGAACGCCAACGTCACCGCCACGCTGCTGTGGATAGCGGGCATTGCCGCGCTGTGCCTGGGCGTGGTCAGCGCGGCGGGCCTGCTGCTGAACCTCAGCGAACACCGCACGGCTGAAGCCAAGCTGCGCCTGCTCGCGCGGCGCGTGGTGCAGTCGCAGGAAGAAGAGCGCGGCCACCTCGCGCGCGAGCTGCACGACGGCACCAGCCAGACGCTGGTGTCGGCCAAGCTGCTCATCGAATCGGCCGTCGAGTCGCTCGAAAGCCGGCACCAGCCCACCCCGCCCGCGCTGCCCAAGGCGCTGCAGCGGCTCAACGATTCGCTCATCGAGGTGCGCCGCATCTCGCACCGGCTGCGCCCCGCGCTGCTCGACACCCTGGGCCTGCCCGCCGCGCTGGAGCGGCTGGTGGATGAATTCAGGGAAGAGGGCGCCGTCGATGCGTCGATGATGATCGAGGGCGAAGCATTCGAGCTGCAGCCCGAGGTGAAGACCGCGCTCTTCCGCCTCACGCAGGAGGCGCTGACCAACGTGCGCAAGCACGCGAATGCGCAGCATGTGCACGTGGCGCTGGCCTTCGACGAGAAAGACGGCGTGCGCCTCGAAGTGAGCGACGACGGCACCGGCTTCGACATAGAGGCCGTGCAGCTCGACCCGCGCCGCGGCATCGGCCTGCGCAACATGCGCGAGCGCATGGAAGCCATAGGCGGACAACTGATCATGTGCTCCAACGAAGGCCGCACCTCCATCGAGGCTGAAGTGCCGGCCCGCAACGCAAGGGCCGCATCCGCATGAGCACGCAGGCCATTCGACTCTTTCTCGTGGACGACCACCCGCTGGTGCGCGACGGCCTGCGCGCCCGGCTCGGCTCCATGCCCAACCTGGAGATCGTCGGCGAGGCCGGCAGCGCCGCCGAGGCGCTGGCGCAGATCGACAGCGTGCGGCCCGACCTGATGCTGATGGACGTCGGCATGAAGGACATGAACGGCATCGAGCTCGCGGCCTTGCTGCTGCAGCGCCAGGGCGCGCCGCACATCGTGATGCTCAGCATGTACGACAACCCCGAGTACGTGCAGAAGGCCCTGCAGGCGGGCGCGCGCGGCTACGTGCTGAAAGACGCGCCGGCGGCGGAGATCGTGGCGGCCATCGAGGCCGTGTCCGCGGGCGGCACCTTCCTGAGCCCGGCCGTGTCGAAGAAGCTCTTTCGCACCCAGGAGCCGAGGCCGCTGCTCACGCCGCGCGAGAGCGAGATTCTTTCGGCGCTGGGCCGGGGCGAATCGAGCAAGCAGATCGCGCGCGACCTGGGCCTGAGCGTGCGCACGGTGGAGGCGCACAGGCAGAGCATCAAGCGGCGGCTCGGCATCGAGGGGCAGGCCGAGCTGATCAAGTACGCCGTGGAGCATGCGCGGAAGTTTGGGCAGAGCTGATTGACCGGCCGCTGGCGGTCGCATCGCGAATACCTGCGCCATTCGAGAATTTCTGGGCAGAAGTTTTTCTCGCGCAGGGCTGGTTTTCTCTACAGTGAATGCCCTTGTGATTCCACGCCCTGCTACAGGTGCAACGCGCATCGATGCAGGCGTGAAGCACAAAAGGCGACGGCCAAGGTGCGCGAACACCCTGACCGTCTAACCAAGTGACGTGCAAATACTTTGGAAAGAGAGCACACCAAATGGCTGGACGAATTATGGCCGGGCCCGCAAGGCCGGCATCCGCGGACGCGACCACTCCCACTACACCGGGGCCGTCTGATCTTCTCGAGAACAAGTTGGAGCAGTTGAACTCGCTGCTGTGGTGCTTCTACGGCGCCGGAGACGGATGGTTCCAGGATGCGGGGGAGGCGCATCGGGAGAATCTGCTTTGGATTGCTTCGGATTTGGCGCGGGAGGCGGTGGCGTTGTTTCAGGAGACGAGTACGGTCAGATGAAAGGACTCGGGAGTCAAGCCTCCAAGGGCGGCTTGGCTCCCGAGAGAGCCTCTTGAGGTTCGTCGTAAATTTTCGTCTTGCAGCGAAAGCTGTTAAGGGAGGCGGGGCGCTCTCAGAGAAAACAGATACTGAAGCGCTTGCACTAGCAGATTGGACATCGCGCTGTATTCCTCCTGAACGCCTTTGCTTGTCAAGCCATGTCTCTTAATAGGTACGTACACTCCTCCAGTTCGTGTGGAGGGATATATGAGAGTTATTGGCGATGCATTCGATTGGGATGAGCCACTCTGGCGCTACTTCAAGACAGAGCGCTTTGTTGGATTATTGGACTCAGGGCGCTTGTATTTTTCGTCTGCCCGTGAATTCGAGGACAAATTCGAAGGGGCCGTCGCTGTTATGCCTGCAGACTTTCCGGTCGACCCTCGCTACGCCGACATGGATTCTGGGGAGGCCGCGTTTGAACAGTTGAGGCGATTGACGAAAGTGAGTTGTTGGCACCGCGCTGACTATGAAAGTGACGCGATGTGGAAGCTCTATGCCGACCTTCATAAGGGTGTCGCCATAAGGAGTACACCGCAACGCATTCAGGATGCAGCCAAGCCTTATCGCATTCAGCCTCAGTTTGGTCACGAAGACCTCTTCGGGGGAAACGTGAAATATTTCGATCTGCTCAAAGAGCGTCTCAAGCTCAGCATGCTTGACCGCTTCTACGTCAAACACATGGCGTTCTCTTGGGAGCGGGAATTCAGGCTTGTTGTGTCGGTCCGCCAAGCAGAAGAGTTCGGCGTCCAAGTGCCGGAGAAGGGGGTGTTCGTCGAGTTCGATCTCGATACGTTAGTTGAAGAGATTTATCTCGGTCCCTCCCTAAAATCGGAAGATATCTACCGCATCAAAGCTGCGGTAGATCGACATGGCCTAACTAGCCGCATTCGCATCTCTAGTCTTCTCGGTACGCCGCGATACATCTGACCGTGAGTTGTGATTGCTCTCAATTTCGCACACGTTGCGCACCTCATCCAAGGGCATAGTTGTTATCGCTTTACGGCGAAAGCGAGGATCGGTAGTTGATGGCGGACGTCTCAAGTGATTCGCGAGGAATTTTTATCGACCCGTAGGCCCCTGGCTCGATCGCTGAGAAAAGCTTCGCTTGAGAGGAAAAATAGACCCATCTGTGATGGGCCGGCCGTTTGCGTTCTGCGCGCGAGTACAGAGGCTAAATGTGTGCTGCGCTACTCTTAATCAGATCGCTCCGAAGCGCTTGAGCAGCTCCAATTGCTTCTGAAGCTTGTCAATGTCGAGGCTAGAGTCGAGGGTGACACTCACGTTAAATACTGCCCGCGGTCCTTTTTCAAAATTTTCTTTTGCCGTTTTGGGCTTGATTGCGCGAGCACCGTCAGAGGCATTCGGCGGAGTGCCTTCATTTGCATCAATGCCGTTTGCTGCTTCGTTGAGTTCCTCGCTTTCGGGATCGCTATCTGATGATTCCACGCCATCGTCATCCGAATCAGCTATGACCGATTGCGCCGTTACATGGCTGGATGCAAGGTGTTTGACTTGATCCCCCTCCACAGTCACAAGTCCGGCGGTAGTCATTCCCCCTACGTATAAATCAACGCAGGAAATCGTTTCGTCCGGGTGTACTTTCAGATCGGCAGCCCGCTGCTTCAACTTTGCTTTGGAGACGGTGTCTCCATGAAAAGTGTCAAACAACTTCTTGAAGATTGTCGGTTTGAGCACAGCCTCACGGTATAGCGCAATCAACTCATCGGGCGGGGCAGCAGAGATTTTCTTTGCGAGCGTATCGGCAGAGAAATTCGTCTTGACATCGCCTTTGAGAAAACCGTACTGTTTGAGCGCAGACATGCGAACTGCACCAATTCCACCCTTGGATCCTACGACTCCCGATAGGATCACGTCCTGAGGCTGCGGCGCTGTGTGTGTTTTGCTGACCAGTTTGTGAGCGTAGCTGATGGCATCGACAAGGGATACGCGCGGAAAGACGCTCCCACCTTTTCGTCCTCCTTTGGGCATCTGACGCACATTCTTCGTCGGCGATGTAGTCATACGCTTCCCTTCAAAGCGGTAAGCAATTCATCTAGGCCGGCTTTGTACGACTTTGAGAAGTCGGCGTATTTCTTGTCGCCAATAATCAGAGGCATCGGCGTGTCATCAAGTTTGAGCGGCAAGATGTGGACATTGCGCCGTTTCACCTCTGTCATAAGTGCATTGTTTAACTCTTTCTGCACCCATGCCGACTCGCTCGACTTGTGGCTCATGCCGATCAGAAAAAAGTCAGACTCTGCCAAGCCTTGAGCGATTTTCTCCGGAATCGAGTCGCCAACGCGAATCCGTTGTTCATCGAGCCACACGCTGATTCCGTTCGCTGTGAGGTCAGCTGCAAGTTGACGAATGAACGCTTTGTCGGCGGAGCTGTGGGACAAAAAGGCAACTCTTTGATCCTTTTCTTCAATGTGGCGGCGCTCCTTCTTGCTCTCAGCAGCGTCAACCAAATCCTCGGCAATGAGACTTGGCTGCAACGCGCCTAGCGATTGCGCCCATTCAAGAAGCGGGTTCAGGTCCGCCGAACTAAATGGCACGATGCCCGCCACAGTGGCGGCCTTTCGTAGCGCGACCTCGGTCTTGTCTCCGAGTCTCAGAAACTGTCTTACACCCGTCAGAAGTGGCAATCGTACAAGCGCTTCCTTCACCACTGCTTGTTTTTGGTCCTGAGAGCCTTTGTAGGGGTATGGGAGTACTAAGACATACCCCGACGCGACTGCGTCGACCAGACCAATCTGGCTAGCGTTCTTCAGCAGCTTTCCGGCTGTGCGCGGATCAATGCCTGCGAACTGCGCGACCTCTCCGCTCGTTGGCGCGTCTAGCCATGCAATGGCGTCCAACACAACAAATAATGAATCAAGCTTTGCCGGCTCAAAGCGATGCGAATTCGAGGTACCGTGGAGGCCTCTCTTGGGAGGTGCCTTCTTGGCTGCTGTTCCTGTGGCCATTGTTATCCGCCTTCTTTTATCAACGCCTTAATCATCGTACCGACGATTACTGTAACTTACAGTTGTCGCCTCTCGCCATAGATGAGTGGAATTTTTTGATATCGGTTAAACATATTTGCCCACGCAGATCTGCGTGGAGTGCGGGCGGGCCCAACTGGGGGCCCATGGAGCAACGCTATAAAGCGCCATAAGTCGGAGCGCTCATTGAAATTTGTCCGAATAACGCAGAAATGGGCATCCACAAGAGGCCGACTAGAGGCATGTTCTAGACCAAGTTCTCAAGAGGAGACCCTAATGTCCGAAATCGACAAGGTATTTGCAGGTTCGATCCCGAAGTTCTACGACACGCTCATGGTCCCCCTGATCTTCGAGGCCTATGCCGTAGACATGGCGGAACTGGTCGCGTCTTATTCGCCCGGCTCGGTGCTCGAAACGGCGGCAGGCAGCGGCGTGGTCACACGAGCGCTTGCGCCCAGGCTAGCCCCCGGCACGCGCTACGTGGTGACCGACCTCAACCAGCCCATGCTCGACTACGCCGCCAGCCGGCAGGCTGCCGATGGCCGCGTCAACATCGAATGGCAACAGGCCGACGCGCTCAAGCTGCCATTCGAAGACGCCTCCTTCGATGTCGTCTGTTGCCAGTTCGGCGCGATGTTCTTCCCCGACCGCACCGCCGGCTATGCCGAGGCGCGCCGCGTGCTGAGGCCGGGCGGGCGCTTCGTCTTCAGCGTGTGGGACCGCATCGAGGAGAACGCCTTTGCCGACGAGGTCACCAACGCCATGGCCGAGCTGTTCCCGCAAGACCCTCCGCGCTTCCTGGCGCGCACGCCGCATGGCTATCACGACGTTGCGCTGATCCGCGAAGACCTGCGCCGCGCAGGCTTCGCCAGCATCCATATCGACACGCGCGAGAAGCTCAGCCGCTCGCCCTCGGCGCGCGACGTGGCCACTGCCTACTGCCAGGGAACGCCGCTGCGCAACGAGATCGAAGCGCGCGATGCTGGCTCGCTCGAGTTGGCCACCGATCGCGCGGCACAGGCGATTGCCCGTCTTCATGGCGAAGGCCCAGTGGTCGGCAAGATCCAGGCGCATGTGATCGTGGCGATGCGATAGGCAGCGGCCATTGGTCTTCGGCTTCACCGAGTCGTGATCGCTGAGAAAAGTGCCTGGACCTGAGCTAAGCCGCCTCCGCGTACCGGTTCGAAAACCAATCCAGCAAATCCCCCGCAGGCAGCGGACGCGAGAACAGAAAACCCTGCAGCTCGTCGCATCCCATCGCCAGCAGGATGTCGCGCTGGGCTTCGTTCTCGACGCCCTCGGCCACCACGCTCAGGCCCAGCGCGTGGGCCAGGCGGATGACGGCGTCGATCACGGCCCGGGCGTCTTCCTTGGTCTGCAGGTCCTGCACGAAGCTGCGGTCGATCTTGACCTGGCGCGCGGGCAGCTTGCGCAGGTGGCTCAGGCTCGAATAGCCGGTGCCGAAATCGTCGATCGACAAGAACACGCCGACGCGCGCCAAGCCTTCTAAGGTGCGCTGCGTGGCCTTGATGTCTTCCATGGCCACGGATTCGGTGATCTCGCACAGCAGCAGCGACGCCGGCACGTTGTGCCGCAGCAGCGCCCGTTCGACGCGCGCGACGAAGTCGACCTCGCGCAGTTGCATGACCGACAGGTTCACGGCCACGCACATTTGCGTGCCCTGCGCCTGCCATTGCGCGATCTGGCGGCAGGCCTCGTCGAGGATCCAGTCGCCCAGGTGCACGATGAGGCCGAAGCGCTCGGCCAGCCCGATGAATTCGGTGGGGCCGATCAGGCCGTGCTGCGGATGGTTCCAGCGCACCAGCGCTTCCACGCCGCTGATGCTGTCGCCCACGCCGTTGATCTTGGGCTGGTAGTACAGCTCGAACTGCTTGAGCTCGACCGCCCGGCGCAGGTCGCTTTGCAACTGCAGTTGCTTGGCGGCGTCGGCGCCCATGTGCGACTCGAACATCACGTAGTTGCCGCCGCCCGCGCGCTTGGCCTCGTACATGGCCGCGTCGGCATTGGCCACGAGCTTGTCGGGCTCGCCCTGTTCGGGGTGCAGCACGATGCCGATGGAGCACGCGATCTGTAGCAGCTTGCCCTGCACGTTGAAAGGCTCGCCGAGCGCGCGCAGCACCCGGTTGGCGGCTTCCGCGCATTCGGCGCGGTCGTGCACGCCTTCGAGCAGCAGTAGGAACTCGTCGCCGCCGATGCGGGCCACGGTGTCGCTTTCTCGCGTGTTGCGGGCGAGGCGCTCGGCGGCCACGCACAGGATGCGGTCGCCGGCCGAGTGGCCGAACGAATCGTTGATGGGCTTGAATCCGTCGAGGTCGACGAAAAGAACGGCAATGCATTCCTCGACCTGCAACTGGTTGGCGCGGTTCATGCGCGCCAGGGCGTGGCGCAGGCGGTCTTCGAACAGCACGCGGTTGGGCAGGCCGGTCAGCGCGTCGGTGAAGGCGCGTTTCTGCAACTCGTGGTTGGCCTGGGTGAGTTCGGCGTTGGCCTCTTCGAGCGAGCTCGACAGGCGCCTGGCAACCAGCTGCAGCCGCGATTCGAGAATCGATGTGAAGAGCGTGCCGAGCAGCAGCAGCCCCGAGGCCAGCCCGACGATGGCGGTGAGCCCCGTGCCGTACAACTGGCCGGAACTCAGGCAAACCGAATCGGCCGGGAAGTTCGCCGCCGCCATGCCGGTGTAGTGCATGCCGCAGATCGCGATGCCCATGACGACCGAAGCCAGCAACTGAAAGGCCACGCGGTAGGTGCTGTGGGCATTGCCCAGGTACTTGAAGATGACCAGCGCCGCGGCCGAGGCGCCCAGGCCGATCAGCAGCGACACCAGCACCGTGGGCACATGCCAGACGATGGGCGGCGCCATGTCGAGCGCGGCCATGCCGATGTAGTGCATGCCGCAGATGCCGACCGCCATGGCCAGGGAGGCGATGGCGATGCGGCGCAGTCCGTAGTCGGCCTCGCTGGCCACCCACAGCGCGACGCCCGACGCCATGACGCCGGCCACCCAGGAGGCCAGGGTCAGCCCGCCCGAAAAGCCGAGCGATATGGGCAGCGAGAAACCCAGCATGCCGACGAAGTGCATGGACCAGATGCCCGTGCCCATGGCCAATGAGCCCAGGGCCCACCACAGCAGGTGCGGCCGTCCGCTGGCATGCCGGACCCGGCGCGACAGGTCAAGGGCTACATAGGAGGCGAGCGTTGCAAGGAGCAGGGACGCAGCAACAGCCCACAGGTTGTGGTGCGACGGGAGAAAGGCGGGGAGGTTGTTCACGGTGCAGAAGCCGTTCGGGCCGCCTGGCGAGCACCGCGCCGGCGCTCATGTCCTCAGGCAGAAGCCGGCCATCGCGGATGAGTCTGCCACAGTTTCTCCGGCTGGCGCCGTACCATGCGAGCCCAAGGGGCAGGGTGCATCCAGAAGCCGCTTTGCCGCGTACGGGTGTCAAGGGCACGCATTCCGGCGTGCCTTCAGCCGAGGAAAAGTCATGCCGCAGGACATCGCATTCGCCATCCGCTGGGTCGAAAAGGGCCTGGTGCCGGACCCGGTGGTCCGCCGGGGCATCCGCCGGTTGCTGAAAGACCGGCTCGCGGAGTTGCATTCCGGCAACGCGCTGGCGGTGGCCGAGCTGACGCAAGACTTCGTCGCCCGCATGGGCGCGGCCAACCTGGCCCCCTTGCCCGAAAAGGCCAACGAGCAGCACTACGAGGTTCCGGCCGCCTTCTTCGGCGAAGTGCTGGGAAACCACCGCAAATACAGCAGCTGCTACTGGCCCGAGGGCACCCGCACGCTGGAAGAGGCCGAATCCGCCGCGCTGGCCGCCACCTGCGAGCGCGCCGGCCTGGCCGACGGGCAGGACGTGCTGGAGCTGGGCTGCGGCTGGGGCTCCCTCACGCTCTGGATGGCCGAGCATTACCCGGGCAGCCGCGTCACGGCGCTTTCCAATTCCAATTCCCAGCGCGAATACATCGAGGCCGAGGCCGCCCGGCGCGGCCTGGGCAACGTGCGGGTGCTGACGCGCGACATCAACGTGTTCGACACCGACGAGCGCTTCGACCGCGTGGTGTCGGTCGAGATGTTCGAGCACCTGCGCAACTGGCCCCAGGCCTTTGCCAACGTGGCGCGCTGGCTCCGGCCGGGCGGGCGATTCTTCATGCATGTGTTCGCCCACAAGGAGGCGCCGTACCCCTTCGAGGTGCGCGACCCGAGCGACTGGATGAGCAAGTACTTCTTCTCCGGCGGCATGATGCCCAGCGACGACCTGGCGCTGCACTGCCAGGACGACCTGCGCCTGCTGCGCCGCTGGCGCTGGGAAGGCAGCCACTACCAGCGCACGGCCGAGGCCTGGCTGCGCAACATGGACGAGCGCCGCGACACGCTGCGCCCGCTGTTCCAGGCCACCTACGGCGCCGAGGCCAATGTGTGGTGGACGCGCTGGCGGCTGTTCTTCATGTCGGTGGCGGAGCTGTTCGGCTTCGACCACGGGCAGCGCTGGTGGGTGAGTCACTATCTTTTTGAACGTCGGGGCGCATGAGCGGCATGGTGGGCCTGGCGCTGGCCGGCTTGGTCTTGACCGCGTCGCTGGCATTCCTGACCTGGCTGGCCAGCCTGGCGCGCCATGACGCGAGCCTGATCGACCGCATGTGGCCGGTCTACATCGTGGGCGCGGGGCTTGTCTATTTCGTGCTGCTGCCGGTGCAGACGGTGCGCGGGCTGTGCATGGCGGTGCTGGGCGCGGCGTGGGCGGTGCGGCTGTGCCTGTACATCACCTGGCGCAACTGGGGCCACGGGGAAGACCGGCGCTACCAGGCGATACGGGCGCGCAACCAGCCGAACTTCGGCTTCAAGAGCCTGTACCTGGTGTTCGCGCTTCAGGCGGTGCTGGCGTGGGTCGTCTCGGCGCCGTTCCTGCCGGGCGCCGCAGCGGCGCGGCCCCTGGGGGCGCTGGACGCGCTGGGCATTCTGCTGGCGCTGTTCGGCATCTTCTTCGAGGCGATCGGCGACGCGCAGATGGCGCGTTTCAGGGCCGAGCCGAAGAACAAGGGCCAGGTGATGGACCGCGGCCTGTGGCGCTACACGCGCCACCCCAACTACTTCGGCGAGGCCTGCGTCTGGTGGGGGCTGTGGCTGCTGGCCATCGGCGGCGCGGGGTGGGGCGGGGCGTGGAGCGTGGTGTCGCCGCTGCTCATGACATGGCTGCTGCTGAAGGTCTCGGGCGTGAGCATGCTCGAGGGCGACATCGGCGAGCGCCGCCCGGCGTATCGCGACTACATCGCGCGCACCAACGCCTTCGTTCCGGGGCCGGTGCGCGCCGATCACCACAAGGCGCCATGAGAAAGACGATGCAGAAGAAGCACTGGCTTTGCGCGCTGGCCGCATTGGCAGCGTTGTCGAACGGGGCGGCCACCGCCTCGGCCGCCGGCCCCGCCGGTGGCGAATGGGACTTTCGCGTACTGCTCGACGACTCGCCCATCGGCGAGCACCGCTTCGCGCTGGCCACCACCGGCGGCGAACGCAAGCTGGTGAGCGAGGCGCGCTTCGCGGTCAAGCTGCTGGGCGTGACGGTCTACCGCTACCGGCACGAGGCTACCGAGCTGTGGCGCGGCGACTGCCTGCGCCGGCTTAACTCGAAGACCGACGACGACGGCACGCCCGAGAAGGTGAGCGCCGAGCCCACGGGCGACGACGTGCTGGCCGTGGTCACGCCCAAGGGCACGCAGTCGGTCGACGGCTGCGTGATGAGCTTTGCCTACTGGAACCCCGCGATCCGCACGCAGGCCCGGCTGCTGAACGCGCAGAGCGGCAAGATCGAGCCGGTGCGCATCAGCAAGGCCGGCAGCGGCACGGTGGAAGTGCGCGGCCAGCCGGTGGAGGCCACGCGCTGGCGCATCGCGACCGACGCGCAGCCCATCGACGTCTGGTATTCGCAGCAGGGCGAATGGCTGGGGCTCGACTCCACCGTCGGCGGCAACCGCAAGCTCAGCTACCGGCTGAAGTAGGGCCGTGGCGGCGGCGGGCCGGCGGTGGCACCATCTGCTGCAGTGAAGCCCTCGTTGAAACGTATGTTGATGCGCATCGTCCTGGCTGGCGTGGTCTGCCTCGCGGTCGCCGTGCTCGCGGGCGTGGTGTACGAGCAACTCGGCCGCTACCGCGCGGTACGCGACTTTCCGCCGCCCGGCAAGATGATCGACGTGGGCGGCGGCCGCCGCATACAGCTCGACTGCCGCGGCAGCGGTTCGCCCACGGTGGTGTTCGAGTCGGGCCTGAGCATCGACGGCTCGCTGAGCTGGGCGCCGGTGCAGCCGCAGGTCGCGGTGCATACGCGCACCTGTTCGTACAGTCGCGCGGGGCTGATGTGGAGCGACCCTTCGAATGCGCCCTACAGTGCCCGGCAGGTCGCGCAAGACCTGCACGAGGCCTTGACCCGCGCGGGCGAGCAGGGGCCCTTCGTGCTGGTCGGGCAGTCGATGGGCGGGCTCTACGCCGTCAATTTCACGCAGCATTTCGGCGACGAGGTGGCGGGGCTGGTGCTGGTCGATCCCTCGCACCCGGACCAGGTCGCGCGCGTGGCGGCCTACATGGTGGAGACGCGGTCGCTGCAGTCGCGCATCGGCGTGGCGCTGGCGTGGTCGGGCCTGCTGCGGGCGGCGGCCTCGATGCTGCTGTCGCAGGCACCGCACCAGACGGCGCATGACGCGCAGGCGGTTCGCGCCTTCGCGCCCAAGTCCATGCGCACGCAACTGGTGGAAGGCGACGCCATGGACGCCACGCTCGCCGAGACCGGCGGCTTCAGGAACCTGGGCCATCGACCGCTGGTGGTGCTGACGGCCATGGCGCCCTACACCGAGGCCGAACTGCGCGGCATGAAGATCACGCCGCAGCAGGGCACCCAGGTGCAGGCCATCTGGAAGCAGATGCACGCGGAAATGGCGGGCTGGTCTACGCGCAGCGTGCACCGGCTGCTGCCGAACGCCGGCCACGACATCCAGTTCGACGACCCGCAGGCGGTGATCGACGCGGTGCTGTCGGTCGTGTCCACCGTCCGCTCCGACCGGGGCGCGGCGCCGCGCTGACCGCGCTGACCGCGCTGATGCGGCGCGCGACTACCAGCGGATCTTCATGCCTACGCTGGCGTCGATGCCGCTCCTGATGCGGGTGTCGCCACCGGCGGACCACAGCTTGCCGATTTCCGCGTAGAGGCTCGCGCTCTGCGTGAGCTGCAGCGTGGCGCCGGTCGCCAGCTCGGTGCTGGTGCCGCCGGTGCGCGTGGCGATGGGGGTGGCGCCGGCCGGGCCGATGAAGTTCGCCACGTCGGTGCCGCTGCTGCTGCGGTATACGTTGAAGCGCACGTAGGGCTGCAGCCGGCCGGCGGGCGTGGCGATCTCGCCCTTGATACGCACGCCCGCGCGCGCCAGCCAGCCGTCGTGATTGTTCTGCTGCACCAGCGCGCCGATGATGCTGCTGTCGCCCAGGTCCAGCCGCTGGCGCACCAGCTGCAACTGCGGCTCGATGACCCAGTCGCGCGCGATGGCGAATGCCTGGCCCACCTCCACTGACGCCAGCAGGCTGTTGCCCTTGCCGGTGCTCGAGAAGCCCAGCGTGGGCGATTCGGTGTAGCGGTGGCGTCCGGCCTGCAGCACGCCGTCCACGTACAGGCCGCTGTCGTTCTTCCAGGTGGCGTAGGCGCCCAGGTACTCGCTGTGCAGGCTGTTGGTGCCGGCCAGCGAGTTCTGCAGCCCGCCGACGAAGCCGTTCACGCGCATGTCGCCTTCCAGTTCGCCCACGTACACGCCGACGCGCCAGTTGGGGTTGGCCCACAGGTCGGTGCCGGCCTGGAAGCCGGTGAGGCGTCCGCTGCTGCCGGGGCTGACCGTGCCGCTCTGGCCGATGGTGCGGTCGGTGCTGATGACGCGGGCCCAGGCCTGGCGGTAGCCCATCTCGGGCGTGGCCGTGTTGGTGCCGCCCGAAAGGCTGACGCCGGTGTCGTCGCCCACGCGCTGGTGCAGGTTGGACAGCATCGCGAGGTTGGACTGGCGCAGCTGCTCGGGCAGCGCGGCGTACAGCGGCACTTCGGCGCGGTAGGTCGGCACGACCACGCCGCCGCCGCTCGTGCTGCCGCCGCCGCTGCCACCGGTGCTGGTCGTGCCGCCGCCGGTGACGGGCGTGCCGGTCACCGGGTCGACGGTCATGGTCGAGCGCAGGTACCAGTTGTCGCCCGCGCCGCTTGCATCGGCCGCGTACAGGCGGTACTGGTAGGCGCCGGCGTCCACGTGGCCGCCCGCCAGGCTGAAGGCGCTCTTGGTGGTCTGCGCGGTGGTGGTGGCGCCGTTGATGGCGCTGATCACCTCGATGCCGTTGCCGGAGGTGAGCGCGCCCAGGCCGCCCAGGTTGGTGATCTGCACGTTGGTGGTGCCGCTGGCGATGGCGGTGCTGCCGCTGAGGATCAGCCGGTCGCTCGCGCTGCTGCTGTCGCCCAGCGCCGTGCCCAGCCGCAGCGTGCCGCCGTTGCCCACCCACGGGCCGGTGACGGTGAGCGTGGTGCCCGGCGCGCTGCCCACCAGCGAGACCGTGCCGCTGTTGGCGAGCGACGCCACTGTCTGACTGTGGCCCGCCAAGTCCAGCGTGGCGCCCGATCCGACCGTGAAGGCGCTCGCGCTGCTGAAGGTGTTGGCCGCGCCGGCGGCCAGCGTGCCGGCGTTCACGCTGGTGCTGCCGGCGTAGGTGTTGGTGCCGCTCAGCGTCAAGGTGCCGGCGCCGTTCTTCACGAGGCCGCTGGCGCCGGAGATGGGGCCGGTCCAGCTCAGGTTGTGGCCGTTGGTGTCGAAGGTGCCGGTGCCGCCGAGCAGCAGGGCGCTGCCCACGCTCAGGCCGTCGGCGCCGGCGATCACGCTGGCGGTGGCGCCGCTGTCGATGGCCACCGCGCCGGTCAGCACGTTGCCCGTGTTCAGCGTCAGGCTGTTGCTGCCGCCGGTGAATTCGACGGCCGAGGCGCGCGTCACGCCGTCGCCGCCCAGCCCGCCGGCAATGCTGCCGCTGTTGGTGATGGCAAGGTTGGAGCCCATCACGCCCACGCCGCCCGCGCCGTTGGCACCGCTCGCGCCGCCGTTGCTGTTGGCGCCGCCCGCGCCACCTGCGCCGCCGGTGATGCCGCCGGTGTTGGTGATGGTCGCGCCGCTGCCGGTGGACCAAAGGCCGATGCCGCCGTCGCCACCGCCGCCGGGCGTGCCGATGCCACCCGCGGCGCCGCCGGCCGAACCGCCGGCGCCGCCCGCGCCCCCTGTGATCTGGCCGGTGTTGGTCACCAGCACGGTGCTGCCCGCCAGCGTGGCGCCGTGGCCGCCCGCGCCGCCGCCGCCGCCGGAGGCGTTGTCGCGCGGCGTCGCCAGTTCGGAACCGCCCGCGCCGCCCGCACCCCCGGCAATGGTGCCGGTGTTGCCGAAGGTGAGCCCCGGTGTGGTGGCGTTCAGGTAGAAGCCGCCACCGCCGCTGCCGCCGCCGCCGCTCTGCGAGAACGCATTGCCGCCGCTGCCGCCCGCGCCACCGGTCGATGAGCCGGTGGCCGTGTAGCTGCCCAGCGGCCCGTTGAGGATGGAGCCGTAGCCGCCCGCGCCGCCGCCGCCGGCCGCCCAGTAGCCGTTGCCGCCCGCGCCGCCGTTGCCGCCGGTGTAGCTGTTGGAAGAGGTGCCGACGTTGTTGCCGATCGTCGCGCCCTGGAACCCGCCGCCACCGCCGCCGCCGTAGCCGTTTCCGTTGTTGGCGTCGCCCGTCTGGGCCTGGCCCGCGCCGCCGTCCGCGCCGCGGATCACGCCGGGGCTGACGGTGGTGCTGCCGCTGCCGGCCGCGCCGCCCGAGCCCGGCGTGGCGCCGCCGAAGCTGCCGATGCTGGCGGCCGACCCGGCGGTGACGCCTGAAGGCGTCGACGAGCCGCCGCTGCCGCCGCTTGCGTTGAGGGTCGAGTCGTTCAGACCGCCGTTGCCGCCGCTGCCGTTGCTGCCGCCGCTGCCGCCGTTGAGCGTCGTTTCGCCGACGGGCTGGCCGCCCGCGCCGCCTGCGGCCAGCACAGGCCCCGCACCCAGAAAGAGCGCGGCCATGGCCACGGCCCGCAGGTCGCGGCCCTTGCTCGATGACCGCGCGTGGCCGCGCGAAGTTTCAGGCGCGGCCACCCAGGTGCCGAGCGTCGGATTCCAGAGGGTGCGGAAAATCTTGTTCATGGCGTCTTCTTCACTAGTGGCTTGTTTCGTGCAGGCGCCCATATGCAGCAGCAAGCTCTCCCTTGCTCCTCCACAGGCCGCAAATCTCAAACTTCAAGCCAAAAATGTAAGTACGCGTACAGGCTGGCGATATGCCCGGAATGGGGTACCTGCCAGGGGCGTATCGGCGTGCAACAGGGGTGCTTTAGAGACCCTGCACGGGCCCGTGGCAGGGCCCTGCGCCGAACTGCATCCACAAGTAACCGATGTTTCTTGATGGATGCAAAAGTATTCAGTTTTGGAGGGGGCGTCAGGCCGGAGCCTTCTGCGCGGGCGCGGTCTGCAGCGGCGGCGTACCGGCCTTGAACATGCTCGCCAGCTGCTTGCGCAATTCCGGCGTGTCGGTGTGGCCGTGGACCGTCACGGCATGCTGGACGGCGGCGTCGAGCAATTCGCTCTCGGTGTCTGCCGAGAGCGCGACGCTGCAGTTCATCGTGCTCGGGTATTCGCGGCAGTCGATGTATTGGCGTGACATGGCAGCTCCTCAGGTTGAACGGGCTTTCGTCGGCGAGCGGTTCGCACGCCCTCCCTGCCTGCCTATACTGAATTTGCGGCAAGGAGCCCGCGAGCATCCTGCGTTCCGATGCGTGCTGGCGCCATACGCAGCAATGCGTACCCACCGTGAAAGGGGCATGCCATGACGCACCTGACGCGCAACGATTGCGCAATTGCGCTTCGCCTGCTGGAGCAGTTGGAGTCCTGGGGCTCGCCCGTGCGGCATCACGGCTCGCGCGACGGCAGCGGCTCGCGCGCGGTCCGCCGCATCGCGGCGAAGGCGCCGGGCTGGCGCGAATTCCGTCGCGCCGAACTGCAGGCCGACTACTACCGGCGCGTGGGGCTGGAGCATGCGGTGGCGGTGGCCTTCCTGTACCGGCTGGCCTGCCGCGCCGATGCGCCGTTGCCCGATGCGCCGCCCGCTGCCCTCACGCCCCGCGAGGGCGACGTCATGCACTGGCTCTCGCGCGGCAAGACCGACGCCGAGATCGCCGCGCTGCTGGAGATAAGCCCGCGCACCGTCCACAAGCACCTGGAGCATGTGTACGTGAAGCTGGGCGTGGAGACCCGCACGGCGGCCGTGATGCGCGCGCTCGCCATGGGCGGGGCTCCCTGAGAAAGAACGGCTAGGTCGTCAGCGCGAGGCCACGGCCACCGGCGCATCCGCCGGCGAGGCGCTGCGCCCGATCATCCAGGCGCACACCGCCGACACCACGCCCGCGAACAGCACATACAGGCAGATCTGCCAAGGCTCGCCACCGCCCGACTTCAGCAGCGCCGTCGCGATGATCGGCGTGATGCCCGAGGCGAAGATGCCCGAGAACTGGTAGACGAAGCTGATGCCCGTGTAGCGCACCTTGGCGTCGAACAGGTCGCAGAAAAGGGCCGCCTCCGGCCCGTAGACAGACGCATACAGGATGCCGAAGGGAATGATGATCGACAGCCAGATGAGCAGCACGTTGCCGCCGCTGTGCGTCATGAGCCAGAAGCCCGGGAACGCCGACACCGCCGTGATGAGCGAACCCCACATGTACACCTGCGGCCGCCCCAGCCGGTCCGACATGCGGCCGAAGAAGGGAATGGCAAAGCACATCACCACCGCCGAGGCCATCACGCCCAGCAGCGCCTCCGTGCGGCTGATCTTGATGGTGCTGGTGAGGTAGTTGATGGAGAACACGCCGAAGATGTTGAAGAACACCCCGTCGATGTAGCGCGCCCCCATGCCCTTGAGCACGTTGCCCGGGTAGCGGCGGATCATGTCCATGAACGGAATGCGCAGCTCCGCGTTGCGCGCCTTCACGGCCGCGAACTCCGGCGTTTCCTTCACGTGCAGGCGGATGTACATGCCCACCATCACCATCGCGCCCGAGATCAGGAAGGCGATGCGCCAGCCCCACGACAGGAACTGCTCGTCTGTCAGCAGCGACGACAGCAGCGCCACCACGCCCGAGGCCAGGCACAGGCCGATGGCCAGCCCGATCTGCGGCAGCGAGGCATAGAAGCCGCGCTTTTCCTTCGGCGCGTATTCGTACGCCATGAGCACCGCGCCGCCCCATTCGCCGCCCAGGCCGATGCCCTGCGCCACCCGCAGCAGCAACAGCAGCAGCGGCGCCGCGATGCCGATCTGCGCGTAGGTGGGCACCAGCCCGATGAGGAAGGTGGCCACGCCCATGATCATCAGCGTGATGATGAGCATGCTCTTGCGGCCGATCTTGTCGCCGAAGTGGCCGAAGATCACGCCGCCCAGCGGCCGCGTGACGAAGCCCACGGCAAAGGTGGTGTAGGCCAGCAAGGTCGACACCACCGGGTCGCTGCCCGGGAAGTAGAGCTTGTTGAACACGATGCCGGCCACCACGCCGTACAGGAAGAAGTCGTACCACTCGATGGTGGCGCCCACCAGCGCCGACACCACCACCCTGCGAATCGCTTTCTCGTCGCTTGCACTCATGTTTGTCTCCGATGAGGTTTGTCGTGGCGGCCTCTGCGGGCCTTGGGTCTGCAAAAAACTCAGTGCGCGGCGGCTGCCGCTCTCACGTCCTCTCTGATCAGGTCGACGGCCTTCTCGGCCATCATCACGGCGGGCGCGTTGGTGTTGCCCGACACCAGCGTGGGCATCGCCGAGCAGTCGATCACGCGCAGCCCCGCCACGCCGTGCACGCGCAGGCGCGCATCGACCACCGCGAGCGTGTCGCCGCCCATGCGGCAGGTGCCGGTGGGGTGGAAGATGGTGGCGCCGTTGTTGCGGCAGAACTCCAGCAACTCGGCGTCGCTCGCGGCCTGCGGGCCGGGCTTCACTTCGCGCTTCACGTAGGGCCGCATCGCGGGAGATTCGGCAATGGCGCGGGCCGCCTTCACGCCGGCCACGGTGGTCGCGCGGTCGAGTTCGGTGGCCAGGTAGTTGGGCTGCATTTCCGGCGGATCGGCCGCGTCGAGCGAGCGGATGCGGATGTGCCCGCGCGACTCCGGCCGCAGCTGGCACACCGACATCGTGAAGCCGGAGTAGGGGTGCACCTTGCCGCCCGCCATGTCGGCCGACAGCGTGGCCACGTGGAACTGGATGTCGGGCGTGGCCGCCACCGGCCGGCCGGCATCGTCCTTCAGCGCGCGCATGAAGCAGCCGCCCTGGTTGATGCCCACCGCCAGCGGGCCGGTGCGGCGCAGCAGCCATTCCAGGCCCATGCCCATCTGACCGAACCAGGAGTTGAGCTGGTCGTTGGTGGTGATGGGCTTGGTGCACTCGTAGCCCAGGCGTATCTGCAGATGGTCCTGCAGGTTCTCGCCCACGCCGGGCAGCTCGTGCACCACCGGCACGCCCAGGCGGTCGAGCAGCGCGCGCGGCCCGATGCCCGAGAGCTGCAGCAACTGCGGCGACTGGATCGAGCCCGCCGACAGCAGCACCTCGGCGCGGCAGCGCGCGGTCTTGAGCACGCGGTCCTGCCGGTAGGTGATGCCCACGGCGCGGCGTCCCTCGAGCACCAGCTTGCCCGCCAGCGCCTCGGTCTCGATGCGCAGGTTGGGCCGCTGCTTCACGGCGGGCGTCAGGTAGGCCTTGGCGGTGCTGCAGCGCCAGCCCTTGTGCGTGGTCAGCTGGTAGTAGCCCGCGCCTTCCTGCGTGGCGCCGTTGAAATCGTCGGTGCGCGGCACGCCGGTCTGCCGCGCGCCGTCGATGAAAGCCTCGATCAGCTCGTGCCTGGCGGCGATGTCCGAGACCTTCAGCGGCCCGCCGGCGCCGTGGAAGGCGTCGGCGCCGCGCTGGTTGCCTTCGGACTTGACGAAGTAGGGCAGCACCTCGTCGTAGCTCCAGCCGGGGTTGCCCAGGGCGGCCCAGTGGTCGTAGTCCTCGCGCTGGCCGCGGATGTAGATCAGCCCGTTGATCGAACTGGAGCCGCCCAGCGTCTTGCCGCGCGGCCAGTAGATGCGCCGGCCGTTCATGTTGGGATCGGGGTCGGTCTCGAAGCGCCAGTTGTAGGTCGGGCTCCACATGGTCTTGCCGTAGCCGATCGGCAGGTGGATCCAGAGCGAGCGGTCCGCCGGCCCCGCTTCGAGCAGCAGCACGCGCGTGGCCGGGTCTTCGCTCAGCCGGGCGGCCAGCACGCAACCGGCCGAACCGGCGCCGACGACGATGTAGTCGAACTCTTCTTCAGACATGCAATGGGCGCCTGTTGCTTCGGGGAGTGGAACAATCGCTTCGCTCGGCCGCATCCTAGGCTAATGATTTTCGGAACGCAATGTTCCATTTTTAAGGTTTACCCGCATGCCCCGTTCCGCGCGCCCGCCCGCCGCAGTGGTTTCCATCGAAGAGCCGGAGTCCGCATCCGCCTCCGGTTCGTCGGCCGAACGCAGCCTGCGCCTGCTCGCGCTCCTGGCCAACGAAGGCCGCGCACTCACCCTGGCCGACCTGGCCGCGCAGCTCGGCCTGCCCAAGGGCACCGCGCACCGCATCTGCACGCAATTGCTGGCCGGCGGCTTTCTGGCGCGCGACGTGGACGAGCGCTCGTTCAGCGTCGGCCCCGCGCTGCGCAAGCTGGCCTTCGACACGCTGAACCACGGCGTGGTGCGCGGCCTGCGCCACGAGGTGCTGTCGGAACTGGTGCGCGAGGTCGGCGAGACCTGCAACCTCACCACGCTCGACGGCGCGCGGGTGCTGTACCTCGACCGCGTGGAAGCGCAATGGCCGCTGCGGCTGACGCTCGACGTGGGCTCGCACGTGCCGCTGCACTGCACCGCCAGCGGCAAGCTCTTTCTTGCGCAGATGCCGAAGAAAGAGCGCGACGCGCTGATCGGCAGCCTGCCGCTGGAGCGCATGACCGCCAACTCCATCACCACCGCCGAAGCGATGCATGCCGAGTGCGAAGAGATCGCCCGGCAAGGCTATTCGTGCGACAGGGAGGAGTTCATTGCCGGCCTGGTGGCGGTGGCCGTGCCGGTGCGCGATGCGCAAGGCGCGGTGCGCGCCGCGCTGGCCGTGCATGCGCCGACCGCGCGCATGTCGATGGACGATGCTTTGAAGCGCATCGACGCGCTGAAGGCTGCGGCCGGGAAGATGACGGCGTTGCTCTGAGGCCCTGAGGCCCGGCAACGCCGCCCGGGTAATTACTTGCCGATCTGCTGGCTGACCGCGTTTTCCTGCTGGTTCAGCGCGCGCTGCTCGGTGCGCGTGATGTGGCTGCCATTCTGGCTGGCCATCGCATGCTCTTCGCGGCGGATCTGGTGGTCTTCATGATGCAGGCCGGCTGCCTGCGCGCGGGTGATCTGGCCTGTCTTCACTTCGTTGTGAATGCGCCGGTCCTGGTTGGCCAGCCGGTGGTTGACCTCGGTGCGGCGCGGATGGTCCTTCTGCCACTGGGTCTCGGCCAATGCACCGGTGGAGACGCTGGCGACCGACACGGCGGCCAGGGCGAGGGCGATGAAATGACGGTGGAACATATGCACTCCTTGGTGTGAAGCTGTTGCGTGCCGGAATGGCACCGCATGCCTGAAACAACGAGCCTTCATCGGCCGTCGTGGACGCCGTGCGCGTATCGGCCGCGTAAAGCTGCGTTACCGCATCCACGCCGCGTCGGTGGGTTCAGAATCCGCCATGACAGGGCGCGCGTCGCGCGCTCGCGAATGAAAGGGGAATGCAAGCATGCTGAACGTCGCCGAGACCATCCGCAACTACAACGCCGGCCGCGACCCCGACCGCCTGGCGATGAAGTACGCCAACATGCGCACCAACGCCTTCGTGTTCCTGCGGGGCACCTGCCACCTGTTCTACCAGCGCCTGCCCTCGGACCCGCTGTTCGCCGGCAAGGCGCCCGCCGGCTGGGTGTGCGGCGACGCACACCTGGAAAACTTCGGCAGCTACAAGGGCGACAACCGCCTGGCCTACTTCGACCTCAACGACTTCGACGAAGCCGCGCTCGCGCCGGTCACATGGGAACTCGTGCGCTTCCTGTCGAGCATCCTCATCGCGGGCGACAGCCTCTGCGCGACCACCGACGACGCCGATGCGCTGTGCAACACCGCCCTCGACGCATACGTCGGCGCGCTGCTGCTGGGCAAGGCCCGTTGGGTGGACCGCGACAACGCCGACGGCCTGATCGAACAACTGCTGGACACCCTCAAGGCGCGCACGAGACCCGCCTTCCTGGACAAGCGCACCGACCGCAAGGGCCACGGGCGCGCCATCCGCATCGACGGCAAGCACGCACTCGCCGCCAGCGACGCGCAGCGCGACCGCGTGACCAAGCTGGTGGGCGCCTATGCCGCGACGCAGGACAAGCCCGAGTTCTTCAAGGTGCTCGACGTGGCCAGGCGCATCGCCGGCACCGGCAGCTTGGGCGTGGACCGCTACATCATCCTGGTCGAAGGCAAGGGCTCGCCCGACGGCAACTACCTGCTCGACCTGAAGGAGGCGCTCCCTTCATCGCTCGCGCCTTACCTGAAGACTGCGCAACCCGCATGGCCGTCGCAGGCGCACCGCGTAGTGGGCCTGCAGCGCCGCATGCAGGCCGTGTCGATGGCGTTCCTGCAACCCATCGTCGACGGCACCAAGTCGTCGTCCACCCCTTACGTGCTGCGAGGCCTGCAGCCCAGCGAAGACCGCGTGAACCTCGACGTAAAGCGCACATCCCTCGACCAGATCCGCGGCGTCACCGACGAAATGGGCCAGCTCATGGCCTGGGCCCAACTGCGCAGTTCGGGCCGTCAGGGCTCCGCCATCGCCGATGCGCTGATCGACTTCGGCGGCTCGGCCAAGTCCTGGCGCAAGGACCTGATGGCTGCGGCGCACCAGTGCACGGCGCAGGCGGTGAAGGACTGGAAGGACTACTGCGAGGCTTATGACGCGGGGGAGATGGTGGCTGCCAAGTAACGCTGGCTGCTCAACCGACCAACCCCGCCACCGACCGCACCACACTCACCGTCGCCAACGCAATCAGCAGATTCAGCACATGCTTCCTGAACTGCTCCGGCGACACGCCCTTGAACGAGCGCTGTCCCCACCAGATGCCCGCGAGCATCGCCGGGGCCAGCCACAGCGCCCACTTGAGGGTGTCCGGCCCCAGCAGGCTGCCGGATGCATGCACTGACGAGGGCATCAGCGCCGCGCAGATCAGCGACACCACGTCGCTGAACAGCAGCAGCGCGATGAGCGTGGCGCGCAATGTGGCGGGCGCCATCTTCACCGTGCTCAGCAGCACGGCGATGGCGATACCGCCGATGGCCGCCACGCCGTTGATGAAGCCCGAGGCCAGCCCCGCCGACAGCCGCACGCCGCGCGTCGGCACCAGCGTGAGGCGGGCGCCGGCGCGCAGCAGCAAGGCTGCCGACATCAGCAGCGCGCCGATCAGCAGCCGCAGCGGCGTCTCGGGCAGCCATGCGAGCAGCGCCACGCCGATGGGAATGCAGATGAGGTTGCCCAGCATCAGCCAGCTGAGCCAGGGCATGTCGACATCGCGCGCGATGCCGCGCAACTGGCTCAGGCTGGCGAGGATTTCCAGCATGAAGATCGCCGGCACCACGAGCGCGGGCGACACCACCAGCGACATGCCCGCCACCGTGATGGCCGAGAAGCCGAAGCCCGCGAAGCCGCGCACGATGCCGGCCGCGAACACCACGCACAGGCTATAGGCGAGCGTAGCCGGTGCCAGCGGCGGCACCAGCAGTTCGGCGGCGGTCATGCCTGGAACAGCGGCAGCAGCTTCAGGCGCTGCACCTTTCCCGAAGGCCCGCGCGGCAGGTCGTTCACGAAGCGGTAGTGGCCGGGCGTCTTGTAGCGCCCCAGCGCCTCGGCGCCGAAGGCGCGCAGCTCGTCCTCGGTGCAGGCGCAGCCTTCGCGCAGCACGATGCACACGCCGATCTCCTGGCCGTAGTGGCGGTCGGGCACGCCCACGGCCGCGGCCTCGCGCACGGCGGGGTGGCGCATCAGCGCCTCGTCGATCTCGCGCGGCGCGATGTTCTCGCCGCCCTTGATGATCAGCTCCTTGATGCGGCCGGTGACGAAGAAGAAGCCGTCCTCGTCGCGGTGCCCGAGGTCGCCGGTGCGCAGCCAGCCGTCGGGCGTGAAGCTGGCGCGGGTGGCTTCCTCGTTCTTGTAGTAGCCGAGCATCACGTTGGGGCCGCGGATCACCAGCTCGCCGGTCACGCCGTCGGGCACGGCAGAGAGCTTCGCGTCGACCACGCCCGCCATGCAGCCCGATGCACGGCCCACCGAGCCCAGCTTGCGTGCCGCCGGGTCCATGGGGTTGGAGAACGAAGGCGCGGCGGTTTCGGTGAGGCCCATGGTCTCGACGATGCCGATGCCGAACTTCTGCTCGAAGGCGCGCAGGTGTTCCGGCGGCAACGCGGCCGATGCCGAGCGGCAAAAGCGTATGGCCAGCGTCTGCGCGAGCGGCGGCTTCGGGCCCTCGAGCAGGTAGGAGATCATGGTGGGCACCAGGTTGATCCAGCTGCACTGCGTCTGCGTGGCCTGTTCCCAGAAGCGGCCGGCCGAAAATTTCGGCGGCATCGCCAGGCTGCCGCCATGCGCGAGCGGCGCGAGCATGGTCACGGTGAATGCGTTGATGTGATACAGCGGCAGCACCGCGAGCACGCGGTCGGAAGACCGCAGCCCATGTTCCGCGCTGATGGCGTATGCGTTGGCCGCCAGGTTGCGCTGCGACAGCATCACGCCCTTGGGCATGCCGGTGGTGCCCGAGGTGTACATCAACAGCGCGACGGCATCGGGCAAGGGCGGGGGCACGGCGACGGCGGGCGCTTCGGTCTCGCCCGGCAACACCTCGGCCTCCGGGTCGACCACCAGCACGGTCACGGGCCTGTCGAAGGCCTGCACGATCTCGCGCACGCGCGCTTCCCATTCGGGCGCGACGCAGACCACGCGGCAGTCTGCATGGGCGAGCACGTAGCGCATCTGCTCTGGCTGCGACAGCAGATTGACCGGGTTCACGCGCAGACCGCCATGCATCGCGCCCAACAGCAGCCGCAAGGTCTGCAGCCCGTTGGGCATGACGACGGAGATCGTGTCGCCCGGCCGTGCGCCCGCGCCGTGCAGCACGGCAGCCACGCGCCTGCAGCCGCGCGCGAGTTCGCCGTAGGTGAGGTGCTGGCCGGTCTCGGTGGCGCGCGCGTACACCGCGTGCGGCTGCCGCTGCGCCTGCTGCTCGATCAGCGCATGGACGGTGGTGGCGGGGGCTGTCATGCCGCCGTGCTCACTTCGCGCCGTGGCTGGCGAAGAAGGCGCCGAAGATTTCTTCCTCGCTCGGCACCACCTCGGGAATCGGCCGCGACACGCGCGTGATGTTCAGGTAGTGGCGGTAGTTCATGTTGTCGGAGAAGTTGTTCTTGCCCCAGGTGCCGCAGCCCATCGACAGCGAGAAGGGCAGGCCGTTGTCGAAGCTGCCTCCGGTGGCGATGCAGTGCGCCTGGTCGACGATGACGCGCGACACCGGCAGCGTGAGCCCCAGCGCCAGCGCGCGCTCGGGCACGGCGCTGTGCAGGCCGACCGAGTGGCCAGCACCTTCGTACGAGTAGATGCGCGCCACCGTGGCGGCGGCCTCGTCGAAATCGCGCGCGGCGTACACCGCGAGCACGGGGCTCAGCTTCTCGCCGGAGAACGGATGGTCGTGGCCCACGCCGTCCTCGGCCACCATGAGGATGCGCGGGTCGGCTTCGGCAATTGCCATCCATGCGGCGCGGTTGGCCCCATCGACGGCGGCCGCGCGCTCGGCGATCGCGCGTGCCGACTGCCCGATGACGGCGGCCGACAGCTTGCCCTCGGGCCACATCAGCTTCTGCAGCGTGGCCTTCTGCGCGTCGGCGAGCATCACCGCGCCCCGGTCCTTCAGCGCCGAGAGCATCTTCGCGCGCACAGCGTCGACGATGACCAGGCTGTTCTCCGACGAGCAGCTGGTCGCGTTGTCGAAGGTCTTAGAGCGCACGATGCGGTCGGCGGCGGCCTGCACATCCGCCGTCTCGTCGACGATGCCCGCCACGTTGCCCGCGCCCACGCCGAAGGCCGGCGTGCCGCTCGCGTAGGCCGCGCGCACGTTGGCCTGCGAACCAGTGGCCACCACCAGGTCGCACAGGCGCATCAGCTCGGCGGTCGATTGCTTGTTGACCGGCGCGGGCAGCAGCTGCACCAGGTCGCGCGGCGCGCCGATGCGGTCGAACTGCCGGTGGATGAACTCGATGAGCCGCGCCGCCGTCGACCAGCCCTTGGGCGAGGGCGCCACGATGACCGCGTTGCGGCCCTTGAGCGCATTGATGATCTTGTTGGCCGGCGTGGCGCCGGGGTTGGTCGACGGCGTGATGGCGCACACCACGCCCACGGGCCGCGCGATCTCGACGATGCCGCGCGCCGGGTCTTCCGCGATCACGCCGACCGAGCGCGCGCCGTGCAGGTCGCGCAGCAGGCCGAAGGTCTTGCGGTGGTTCTTGCGCACCTTGTCTTCCACGTTGCCCACGCCGGTGTCGGCCACGGCCAGTTCGGCCAGCTCGCGGTTGCGCGCCGGCTCGACGATGGCCCAGCCCGCGGCCACCACGGCGGTGTCGACCTGCGCCTGCGTCCAGGTCTCGTAGATGCGCTGCGCGGCGCGTGCGCGCGCCACCAGCTCGGCGATGGGGGAAGAAGAGGAGGAGGGTGAATGTTCCATGAATCTGTCCGTGTCGATCAATCGACCTTGATGCTGGCTTCTTTTGCCAGCTTCTGCCAGCGCACGAGCTCGGTGGTCACCACCTTGCCCAGTTGCTCCGGCGTGCCGCCCACGCCTTCGCTGCCTTGGGCCAGCAGCTTGTCGCGGATCTCGGGTTCCTTCACTACCGTGTTGATCACGCGGTTGAGTTTGTCGATGGCGGGTTGCGGTGTCTTGGCGGGCACGAACACCGCGTACCAGGAGTCGACGTCGAAGTCGGGAATGCCGGCTTCCTGCATCGTCGGCACGTCGGGGAATGCGGCGCTGCGCTTGGTGGTCGACACCGCGAGCGCCTTGAGCTTGCCGGCCTTCACGAACTGCGCCGCGGCCGGAATCGACACCCACAGCAGCGGCACCTGTCCGCCCATCACGTCGGTCACGGCCGGGCCGCCGCCGCGATAGGGAATGTGCGTCATCTGCGTGCCGGTGCGCAGCTTCAGCAGCTCGCCCGCCAGGTGCCCCGGCGAGCCGTTGCCCACCGACGCGAAGGAGATGCTGTCCGGCTTGGCCTTGGCCATGGCGACCAGTTCGGCCACCGTGCTGGCCGGGAACTGCGTGTTGGCCACCAGGATCTGCGGCAGCGAAGCGACCATGGCGACCGGCGCGAAGTCTTTCGCGGTGTCGAAGCCCAGCTTGGGATAGATGGCCGGGTTGATGGTGTGCGAAGACAGCGTGAACAGCACCGTGTAGCCGTCGGGCGGCGACTTGGCCACCAGCTCTGTGCCGATGGCGCCGGCCGCGCCGCCGCGGTTGTCGATCAGCACCTGCTGGCCCAGCAGCGCCGAGAAGCGCTCCTGCACGATGCGCGCGATCACGTCGGTGCCGCCGCCGGGCGGGTAGGGCACGACCAGCCGGATCGGCTTGTTCGGGTAGTCGCTCTGCTGCGCCTGCACGGCGAAAGGCAGCGACAGCGCCGCGGCGGCCAGCAGGCCCGCGCGCAGCCAGGGGGCGAAGAACAGCTTCATTCGAGTCTCCTTCTCTTTGTGGTGTTCGTGGCGGCGGGCCCGGCGCTCGCGCGATAGCCGAGCGTGATGCTCGCGTCGCGCGCGCAGGCCGTGATGCGTTCGGCCAGCTCGCGTGCCTGCGTGCGCGCGAAGCGGATCGAGGGCACGCTCATGCCGACGGCCGCGACCGCCTCGCCGCGTGCGTTGAACACCGGCACGCCCAGGCCGCAGACGCCCAGGCGCCATTCCTCGCGGTTCTCGGCGTAGCCGCGCGAGCGCGTGCGCTCCAGTTCGCCAAGGAGGGTGTCGAAGTCGGTGATGCTGTTCTTCGTGTGCGCCACCAGCGTGCCCAGTCGCTGCCGCAGCGCGGGCACGTCGAGCGACGCGGCGGCGAGCAGTGCCTTGCCCGAAGCCACGCAGTACGCCGCCGCCCGGCCGCCGACGCGCGAGTACGCGGCCACGGGCAGGGGGCTGTCGAACTTGTCGAGGTAGACGATCTCGGCGCCGTCGAGCACCGCCAGGTGGATGGTCTCGCCCGTGGCCTGCGCCAGCGCCGCCAGGTGCGGCCGCAGCAGCGCGCCCACGTCGGCCGCCTCGCCCACCAGCGCGCCCAGCTCGAAGAGGCGCAGGCTCGGCCGGTAGGCGCTGGTGTCCGGGTCTTGCACGGCCCAGCCGCATTCGACCAGCGTCTGCAGCGTGCGGTGCGCGTTGCTGCGCGCCATGCCGAAGGCCTGCGCCAGGTCGGTGACGCGGCAGTCGCGCTGCTGGCGCGCCATCCACTCGATGGCGGCAAGACCCTTGGCAAGCGTTGAATCCATGAGACTCCTTGCTGTTCCAAATATTGGAACGACGTTCCCGGATGTGAAACGCAATGTATGAAGCCGGGGCGCCCCTTGTCAATCGGGGACTTGGATGTAGGCCTAAACGCCTCAGCGGCGATGCCGCCCGGCCATCAGGTCGATCACCTCTCGGAAGATGACGTTGCCGCTGCTGCTGGCCAGGTCGAGCACATGGCTGCGGCTGTAGTAGGGGCTCAGATTGAGGCCCACGCCGATGCCTGCGATGGCGATGTCGCCGCGCTGCTCCTGGCGCGCGACCACGTCGCGCAGGTGGTGGTCCAGGTAGTGCGCGTCGTTGGCCAGGTGCGTGGCGCTGTCCATCGGCGAGCCGTCGGAGATCGCCAGCAGCAGCTTGCGCGCCTCGCCGCGCTGGCGCAGCCGCGCGCAGGCCCAGTCGATGGCCTCGCCGTCGATGCCTTCGCGGAACAGGTCGGCCTTGAGCAGCGCCGCCATCGCGGGGCGCGCGCGGCGCCAGGGCGTGCCGGCGGCCTTGAAGACCAGATGGCTGCGCTCGTTGAGCCGGCCGGGGTGGGGTGGCCGGCCGGCGCGCACCCATTCGCGCTGCGGGCGGCCGCCGTTCCATGCGCCGGTGGTGAAGCCCAGCACCTCGCAGGCCACGCCTGCCTGCTCGAGCGCGCGCGCGAACACGTCGACCATCATCGCGACGGATTCGGCGTGCTCCTTCATCGAGCCCGAGCAGTCGATGAGAAAGCTGACGACGCAATCGGCCAGCGGTTCTATTCGCTCGGTGCGGAACAGGCGCCGCTCGCCCGGCGACGCGATGAGTTGCGCGAGCCGCCGGCCGTCGATCAGGCCTTCTTCCTGTCCGCCGTCCCAGCCGTCGCGTTCGGGCTGTGCCAGCAGGGCGCGCAGCTCGCGCGCGAGGCGGGCGATGTTCACGCCCTGCGCGGCGATGCGGCGGTCCAGCTTTTCCCGGTGCTGCGCGAGCACTTCCTTGCGCGCGAGCGTGGCGGCGTCGTGTTCGCGGTCGTAGGCGGTGGTGAAGACGCGATAGGCGCCGCCCGCGTCGTCGAGCACGGCGCTGCGGCCCGACTCGGCGGTGGTGAAGCGCTCGACGATCTCCTGGTCCATGTCGGCCACCAGGCTGAACACGCTGCGCTTGTCGTCCACATGCGGATCGCGCGCGGCATCGCCGCCTTCTTCGCCTGCCTCGTGCAGCATCGCGGCCACGGTGCGCGCGATGGCGAGGGCGTGCACGGCATAGGCGGCCTGGTCGGCGCGGTCTCTTCGCAGCCCGGCCAGGGCATGGCCGATGAGCGGCGCGAGCGCGAAGCGCGTGGCTTCGAGCATGTCCTCGGTTTCTTCCACCACCTGCTGGCCGCTCACGCGGGCGCGGCAGATCTGCGCCACGGCGTACAGCAGCAGGCCGCGCGCCGTATCGGTCAGCCCGGAGTGATGGAAGGCGAGCGACCATTGCTCGTGCCGGTGCCGCAGGTTGCGGTGCATGCCGGCCATGACATCGGGCGCGAGCGCCTCGACGCGGAACTGCTCCAGCATTTCGAACAGCATGCGTTCGACGGGCTCCTGTGGCTGCAGCGTTGCATGCAGCGCCGCGTCCGATTCTGTGAGCCGCAGCGCGAGCCCGTCGGCCACGCCGCGAAACGACGCGAAGTCGTCGGTGTCGGGCGACGGATGCAGGTGCGGCGCGAACCACGGCAGCGCGATGCGGCCACGGTGCAGCCGACGCCCGCGGAAGTGCAGGTCGCGCTCGCCGCTGAAGGCCCGCACCACGCCCGCGCAAAGCTCCGCGACCAGCTCTTCCTGCCGCACGCGGCGCTGCATCGCGCTCGCGGGCTTCGAGGTCATTCGCGCGAATCCGGCGAGAGCTGGTGCGACTCCTTCAGCTCGCGGTCGAAGCAGCGCTGGAAGTACTCGGCCACCAGCGGCCGTTCGGCGTCGTCGCACTTGTTGACGAACGAGAGGCGAAACGCCAGCGCCGGGTCCTTGAAGATCTCGATGTTCTCGGCCCAGGTGATCACGGTGCGCGGCGACATCAGCGTCGACAGGTCGCCCGCCGCGAAGCCTTTGCGCGTGAGGTCGGCCACCGCCACCATCGACGCGACCAGCTTCGTGCCCGCCTCGCCGGTCAACGAAGGCACGCGCGCCTGCACGATGGCGATTTCTTCCCCGGCCGGCAGGTAGTTGAGCGAAGCCACGATGTTCCACCGGTCGATCTGCGCATGGTTGAGCCGCTGCGCGCCGTGGTACAGGCCGTTGAGGTTGCCCAGGCCCACCGTGTTGGCGGTGGCGAACAGGCGGAAGAAGGGGTGCGGGCGCAGCACCTTGTTCTGGTCCATGAGCGTGAACTTGCCGTCGCGCTCCAGGATGCGCTGGATGACGAACATCACGTCGGGCCGGCCCGCGTCGTACTCGTCGAAGATCAGCGCCACCGGCCGCTGCAGCGCCCACGGCACGATGCCTTCCTGGAACTCGGTGACCTGCTTGCCTTCGCGCAGCACCACGGCGTCCTTGCCGACGAGGTCGAGCCGGCTGATGTGGCCGTCGAGGTTCAGGCGCACGCAGGGCCAGTTCAGGCGCGCCGCCACCTGCTCGATGTGGGTCGACTTGCCGGTGCCGTGCAGCCCCTGCACCATCACGCGCCGGTCGCGCATGAAGCCGGCGAGGATGGCCAGCGTCACGTCGGGGTTGAAGCGGTAGACCGCATCGACCTCGGGCACATGGTCGTCACGCTCGCTGAAGGCGGGCACCCGCAGGTCGGTGTCGATGCCGAACACCTCGCGCACGCTGAGCATCCGGTCTGGGCGAAGTTCGGCGGTGTCGGTCACGGTGGGCTTTCTGGAAGGAGGGGGAATCAGGCCTGCGCGCGGTCGGAAGAGGCCGCGCCGGCGTCGATGCGGCTCAGCGCCTTGGCCGCGCGCTGCAGCGCGGGCAGCAGGGTCTTCGCCTTGGCCGCGTCGAGCCGCATCACCGGCGCCTGCACCGCGATGCACAGGTTGGAAGGCGCGTCGTCTCCCGAAGGCACCAGCGTGGCGATGCACAGCAGGCCGGGCAGGAACTCTTCGTGGTCGATGGCGTAGCCGTCCTTGCGGATGCGCTGCACTTCCTTTTCCAGCGCTTCGGGGTCGGTCAGTGTCCGGGGCGTGTAGGTTTCGAGCGGCGCGTTCGACAGCAGCCGGCGGCGCTGCGCCAGGCTCATCTGCGAGAGAAAGATCTTGCCGCTGGCCGAGCAGTGCACCGGCACGCGCGAGCCCGAATGCAGGTAGAAGCGCAGCGGCGCGGCGGTCTCCACGCGGTCGAGGTACACCACCTCGCTGCCCGACAGCGCGGTGAGGTTGCAGCTCTCGCCGATCTCCTCCACCAGCTGGCGCAGCACCGTGTGGCGCGCGCCGTGCAGGCTGTCGTTGAGCAGCAGGTTCTCGGCCAGCCGGCGCAGCCGCGTGCCGATGCCGTAGTGCCGCCCGTCGCCTTCGCGCTGCAGCAGCCCCGCGCCCTCGAGCTGCTGGAGCATGCGATGCAGCGTGGGCTTGGGCAGGCCGGTTTCTTCCACCAGCCCTTGCAGCGAATAGCGCTGGTCTTTCGCGGCCATGACTTCGAGCAGCGCGAACAGGCGCATGGTGGGCGTGTCGCCCGCCGGTTCGGCGGCTTCCACGGGGAGCCCTTTGACGATCTTCATGGCGCGGATCATAGGTGTTTTACAAAAAAAGAGACAAGGCGTACCGTTTTTTGTAAATTGTTTGACGCCGTGCCGATGCCGTCCTATATTCCGCCGGAATGAATTCCGGAACAAGTCGTTCCGACTTTTCGGGTGCAATCCACCGCCCCTCATCCCTTCAGGAGACGCCTTCCATGAGCCAGAAGCAAGCCGCAGCCCCCACCCGCGAAGCCGTCAAGGGCGTGCAGAAGATGACGCCCTCCGAGGCCTTTGTCGAGACCATGGTCGCCAACGGCGTGACCGACATCTTCGGCATCATGGGCTCGGCCTTCATGGACGCGATGGACATCTTCGCGCCCGCCGGCATCCGACTGATTCCGGTGGTGCACGAGCAGGGCGGCGCCCACATGGCCGACGGCTATGCGCGCGTGTCGGGCCGCCACGGCCTCGTGATCGGCCAGAACGGCCCCGGCATCAGCAACTGCGTGACCGCCGTCGCGGCCGCCTACTGGGCGCACAGCCCGGTGGTGATGATCACGCCCGAGACCGGCACCATGGGCATGGGCCTGGGCGGCTTCCAGGAAGCCAACCAGCTGCCGATGTTCCAGGAGTTCACCAAGTACCAGGGCCACGTCAACAATCCCAAGCGCATGGCCGAGTACACCGCGCGCTGCTTCGACCGCGCCATCTCCGAAATGGGCCCGACGCAGCTCAATATTCCGCGCGACTACTTCTACGGCGAGATCCAGTGCGAGATCCCGAAGCCGATGCGCGTGGAGCGCGGCGCGGGCGGCGAGAACAGCCTGAACGCGGCCGTCGAGCTGCTGGCCTCCGCCAAGTTTCCGGTGATCCTCTCGGGCGGCGGCGTGGTCATGGGCGACGCGGTGGAAGAGTGCAAGGCGCTTGCCGAGCGCCTGGGCGCGCCGGTGGCCAACGGCTACCTGCGCAACGACTCCTTCCCCGCGAGCCATCCGCTGTGGGCCGGCCCGCTGGGCTACCAGGGCTCCAAGGCCGCGATGAAGCTGATCGCGCAGGCCGACGTGGTGCTCGCGCTCGGCTCGCGCATGGGGCCCTTCGGCACGCTGCCGCAGCACGGCATGGACTACTGGCCGAAGGACGCGAAGATCATCCAGGTCGAGGCCGACCACACCAACCTGGGCCTGGTGAAGAAGATCACCGTCGGCATCCACGGCGACGCCAAGGCCACTGCCAAGGAACTGCTCAAGCGCCTGCAAGGAAAGACGCTGGCCTGCGACGCCACCAAGGCCGAGCGCGCCGACAAGATCAAGGCCGAGAAGGCCGCGTGGGAAAAAGAACTCGACGAGTGGACCCACGAGCGCGACCAGTTCAGCCTCGACGCCATCGAGGAAGCCAAGGGCGAGAAGACGCCCACCGGCGGCAGCTACCTGCACCCGCGCCAGGTGCTGCGCGAGCTGGAGAAGGCCATGCCGCCGCGCGTGATGGTCTCGACCGACATCGGCAACATCAACGCCATCGCCAACAGCTACCTGCGCTTCGAGGAGCCGCGCAGCTTCTTCGCGCCGATGAGCTTCGGCAATTGCGGCTACTCGCTGCCCACCATGATCGGCGCCAAGTGCGCGGCACCCGACCGCCCGGCCGTGGCCTACGCAGGCGACGGTGCCTGGGGCATGAGCATGGTGGAAATCATGACGGCGGTGCGCCACGACATTCCGGTGACGGCCGTGGTGTTCCACAACCGCCAGTGGGGCGCGGAAAAGAAGAACCAGGTCGACTTCTACAACCGCCGCTTCGTGGCCGGCGAGCTGGAGAGCGAGAGCTTCGCGGGCATCGCCAAGGCCATGGGCGCCGAAGGCATCGTGGTCGACAAGCTCGAGGACGTGGGCCCGGCGCTGAAGAAAGCCATCGACATGCAGATGAACGAAGGCAAGACCTGCGTCATCGAGATCATGTGCACCCGCGAGCTGGGCGACCCGTTCCGCCGAGACGCGCTGTCCAAGCCGGTACGATTCCTCGACAAGTACAAGGACTACGTCTGAAGAACACATGACCGATTCGCTGCTGACGCTCAACGCGGGTTCCTCGTCCATCAAGGTCGCATTGTTCGATGCGGCACACCCGGGCGGCGATGGCGACGCGTTACCGTCGGCGCGCTGGTCGGGCCAGGCGGACGGACTTGGCGCGGGGCTGAAGGCGCGGCTGCGCGTGCGCGATGCACAGGGCAAGACGCTGCTCGACGAAACACTCGAAGGTGCACGTGCATCGCACCAGGGCGCGCTGGCCGCATTGCTCGAGTGGCATGCGCGGCAGGGCGAGGGCGGCCGCATCGCGGCGGTGGGGCATCGCATCGTGCACGGCGGCACGGACTTCGTGGCGCCGGTGCGCATCGACGCGGCGCTGCTCGATGCGCTTGCAAAGCTGGAACCCCTGGCGCCGCTGCACCAGCCGCACAACCTGGCCGGCGTGCGCGCCGCGATGGCCGCCTTCGAAGGCGTGCCGCAGGTGGCTTGCTTCGACACCGCCTTTCATGCAGTGCAGCCCGAGGTCAACCGCCGCTTCGCGCTGCCGCGCGCGTTGCACGACGCGGGCGTGCGGCGCTACGGCTTTCACGGCCTTTCCTATGAATCGATCGTCGCGCAATTCGCGGGCATCGCGCCGGAGCTGGCGCAGCGCCGGGTGATCGTCGCGCACCTGGGCAACGGCGCGTCGATGTGCGGCATGGTGAACGGCCGCTCGGTCGCGACGACCATGACTTTCTCGCCGCTCGATGGCCTGACCATGGGCACGCGCTGCGGCCGAATCGATGCGGCGGTGGTGCCCTATCTGATGCGCTCGCAAGGAATGTCGGTCGATGCGGTCGAGAAGCTGCTGTTCCGCGAATCGGGGCTGCTGGGCATGTCGGGCGTGTCGAGCGACATGCGCGCGCTGGCTGCTTCGGCGGAGCCCACGGCGGCCGAGGCGATCGGGCATTTCGCGGAGCAGGTGGTGCAGCACATGGGCATGCTGGCAGGCGCGCTGCGCGGCGTGGATGCCATCGTGTTCACCGGCGGCATCGGCGAGAACGACGCGCCGCTGCGCGAACGCATGCTCGAAGACTGCGCCTGGCTGGGGGTGCAAGCCGATGCCGCCGCCAACCGTGGCGGAGCTGCGCGGCTCACCACGCCCGCCAGCCCCGTCAGCGCCTGGGTGCTGCGCACCGACGAAGAAGCCGTGATCGCGCGCCACACGGCGCGCGTGCTTCACATGGGCTGAGCGCTCAGCGCGCGGCCGCAGCGGTGGCCGTGCGCGGAACGGTCGCGCCGCAGTGGCGCAGGAAGTCGGCGGTGGCGCCGCCCAGCAGCTTGTCGCGGTGCATCACCGTCGCCAGCTTGCGTACGCCTGCAGGCAGCCGCGTGCGCAGTTCGACCAGATGCCCGTCTTCCAGCGCCTGCGCCACCGTGTAGCGCGACAGGCAGGCCAGGCCGGTGCCCGATGCCACAACGCGCTTGATCGCCTCGGTGCTGCCCAGTTCGAAGCCCACGTTCACCTGCTCGAGGTTCTGGATCAGCCAGGCATCGGTGACCTGCCGCGTGCCCGAGCCGTGCTCGCGCAGCACCCAGGTGGCTTGCGACAACTGCTTGTGCGTGGCCACGCGGCCCGCGAGCGCATGGCCCGGCGCGGCCACGATCACCAGTTCGTCGCTGCGCCACGCGCGCACCACCAGGTCGGGGTGGGTCTGTGGGCCCTCGATGAAACCCACGTCGACATCGAAGCCCGCCACCGCCTCGATCACGTCGCGCGTGTTGGCGATGTGCAGCCGCACCTGGCTCTGCGGGTGCAATGCGGTCCATTGCGAAACGCGCTCGGGCAGCAGGTATTCGCCGATGGTGAAGCTCGCCGCCACGCGCAGCGGCGCCGCGTGCTCGGCACTGAAGAGGGCCTGCACCTCGCCCGCCTGGTCGAGCAGCGCCTGCGCCTTGGGCAGCAGGGCGCGGCCGTTCTCGTTGAGTACCAGCCGGCGGCCGATGCGGTCGAACAGCAGCACGCCGACCGAGGTTTCCAGGTCGGCCAGCGCGCTGCTCGCGGCCGACTGCGAACGCGCGATGCGGTCCGCCGCCGCGCGCGTGCTGCCGCCGCGCGCGGTGGCCACGAAAACCACCAGCTGGCGCAGGTTCAGGCGCAGGCGCTGCGCGGAGGACTGATCTGTTTTTCCGGTCATGGTGAGAGATATTCTGCGCTTTTCCGCTTGATGGGGGATGCCTAACATCGGCCGTGCCACGCTTGAAAACAAAGGACCGACAGTGTTCAGTTTCCTGTCCCGCGAGCCCGTGCACGACCCGCTGTCGGCGCCCACGCCCACCGCCGACACCACGGTCAAGACCACCACCTGCTACATGTGCGCCTGCCGATGCGGCATCCGCGTGCATCTGCGCGAGGGCGAGAAGGGCCCGCAGGTGCGCTACATCGACGGCAACCCGGACCATCCGCTGAACCAGGGCGTGATCTGCGCCAAGGGCTCGTCGGGGATCATGAAGCAGGTGTCGCCCGCGCGCATCACGCAGCCGCTCCTGCGCAAGGCCGGCAGCGAGCGCGGGGCGGCCGAGTTCGAGCCCATCAGCTGGGAGCGCGCCTACGAACTGCTCACCGAGCGCCTCGCGAAGATCCGCGCCACCGACCCGAAGAAGTTCGCGCTGTTCACCGGGCGGGACCAGATGCAGGCGCTCACGGGCCTGTTCGCGCGGCAGTTCGGCACGCCCAACTATGCGGCGCACGGCGGCTTCTGCTCGGTCAACATGGCCGCGGGAATGATCTACACCATCGGCGGCAGCTTCTGGGAATTCGGCGGGCCGGACCTGGAGCGCGCCAAGCTGTTCGTGATGATCGGCACGGCCGAAGACCATCACAGCAACCCGATGAAGATCGCCATCAGCAAGTTCAAGCGCGCGGGCGGGCGCTTCATCTCGATCAATCCGGTGCGCACCGGCTATTCGGCGATTGCCGACGAGTGGATTCCCATCAAGCCGGGAACGGACGGCGCGCTGTTCATGGCGCTGCTGCACGAGCTGATCGCAAGCGACCTGGTAGACCATGCCTTCCTCAAACGCTTCACCAACGCGCCGCAGCTCGTGGTGCTCGACGACTGCGAGCGCCAGGGCCTGTTCGCCTTCGACCCCGACCCGCAGCGCGGCCCGCCCGGCGACGGCCGCAACCCGCACAACAAGCTGGTGTGGGACAAGGCCAGCGGCAGCGTGAAAAACGCTTACCCCGAAGGCATTGCCGAGGGCTGCGACCCGGCGCTCGAAGGCCACTACACGCTGGCCGACGGCACGCGCGTGGCGCCGTCGTTCCAGCTGCTGCGCGAGCGCGTGGCCAGTTGCACGCCCGAGTGGGCACAGGCCATCACCGGCATCGACGCCGCGCGCATCCGCAAGCTGGCGCGCGAGATGGGCGAGACGGCGCTGAAGCAGGCCTTCGAGCTGCCGATTCCGTGGACCGACGCCTGGGGCAAGAAGCATGAGAGCACGCAGGCGCGGCCGGTGGCCTTTCATGCGATGCGCGGGCTGGCGGCGCACTCCAACGGCTTCCAGACGGTGCGCGCGCTGGCGGTGCTGATGAGCGTGCTGGGCACCATCGACGCGCCGGGCGGCTTCCGGCACAAGGCGCCGTATCCGCGCCACATCGTGCCCAACTACCGGGCCTTCAACGACCCCGGGATGATCCAGCCGAACACGCCGCTCAACGCGGCGCCGCTGGGTTTTCCGGCCAGCCCGGACGAGCTGGCCATCAACCCCGACGGCTCGCCGATCCGCATCGACCATGCGTTCTCGTGGGAGCACCCGCTGTCGGCGCACGGGCTCATGCACAACGTGATCACCAACGCGGTGAAGGGCGACCCTTACCGCATCGACACGCTGCTGATCTTCATGGCCAACATGGCCTGGAATTCGAGCATGAACACCATGGCCGTGCGCGAGATGCTCAACCGCAAGGACGACAAGGGCGAGCACATGATTCCCTTCCTGGTGGTGTGCGACGCCTTCCAGAGCGAGACCGTGGCCTTTGCCGACCTGGTGCTGCCCGACACCACGTATCTCGAACGGCACGACGTGATGGGCATGCTCGACCGGCCGATCTCGGAGTTCGACGGGCCGGTCGATTCGGTGCGCGTGCCGGTGGTGCCGCCGACGGGCGAGTGCCGCCCGTTCCAGGAGGTGCTGATCGAGCTGGCTTCGCGGCTGAAGTTTCCGGCCTTCACCACGCCGGAGGGCGGGCGCAAGTACACGGGCTACCCGGACTTCGTCGTCAACTTCGAGCCGCAGCCGGGCATCGGTTTTCTCATGGGCTGGCGCGGCAAGGACGGCACCGAGCACCTGCGCGGCGCGCCAAACCCGAAGCAATGGGAGGCCTATGCCCAGAACAACTGCGTCTTCCAGTACCACATGCCCGAGACCATGCACTACATGCGCAACTGGAACCGGGAGTACCTGGACTTTGCCAAGGACAAGGGCTGGCGCCAGCGCAACGACCCGGTGCAGCTGGCGCTGTACTCCGACACGCTGCAGAGCTTCAGGCTCGCGGCGCAGGGCAAGAGCCCGGGGCGCCAGCCGCCCGAGGCGCTGCGCGAGCGCATCGACAAGTACTTCGATCCGCTGCCGTTCTGGTATCCGCCGCTGGAAGAAGCCGCGACCGACCTCGAGGCGTTTCCGCTCAACGCGCTCACGCAGCGGCCGATGGCGATGTATCACTCGTGGGATTCGCAGAACGCCTGGCTGCGGCAGATCCACAGCCACAACTACCTGCACGTGAACCCGCTGACCGCGCAGGCGGCGGGCATTGCCGACGGCGGCTGGTGCTGGGTCGAGAGCCGCTGGGGCCAGGTGCGCTGCATGCTGCGCTACAGCGAGGCTGTGGAGCCCGGCACCGTGTGGACCTGGAACGCCATCGGCAAGGCGGACGGCGCCTGGCAACTGGCGCCGGGCGCGGACGAGGCGCGCAAGGGCTTCCTGCTGAACCACCTGATCAGCGAGGAGCTGCCCTGCGAAGGCACGGCGAGCGGCACCATCAGCAACTCCGACCCGATCACCGGGCAGGCCGGCTGGTACGACGTGCGGGTGCGCATACGGCCGGCGGAACCCGGCGAGCCTGAAGAAAGCTATCCGCAGATCGAGAGCATGCCGGTGGTACCGGGTGTGCTGGGGAAGGCGGCGAGTGTGTTGACGTATTTTGCGGGGAGGGGGAAGAAATGATGCAGTGGCTCAAGGATCTGCTGTCCCCGGCTCCGGTATTGCCCCCTCTCCCGCTTGCGGGAGAGGGCTGGGGTGAGGGGAGCGGCGCTGGAATTGGAAGCCTTGGCGTGATGAAGGCCGTTGCACCCTCACCCCGACCCTCTCCCGCAAGCGGGAGAGGGAGTACTGCAACCCAGCGCGCCGCACAAGGCGAAACACTCGCCAAGCAACTCGCCCTCGTCATCGACCTCAACGTCTGCGTCGGCTGCCACGCCTGCGTCACGTCCTGCAAGCAATGGAACACCTCCGGCAGCGCCGGCCCGCTGGCCGATGAGCGCCCCTATGCCGCCAATCCCACCGGCACCTTCTTCAACCGCGTGCAGACCTACGAGGCCGGCGCCTTTCCCGTCACCGAGACCATCCACTTCCCAAAGAGCTGCCTGCACTGCGAAGACCCGCCGTGCGTGCCGGTGTGCCCCACGGGCGCGAGCTACAAGCGCAAGGAAGACGGCATCGTGCTGGTCGACTACGACAAGTGCATCGGCTGCAAATACTGCGCATGGGCCTGCCCCTACGGCGCTCGCGAACTCGACGAGGAGCGCCAGGTCATGACCAAGTGCACGCTGTGCGTGGACCGCATCTACGACGAGCAGTTGCCCAAGGAAGACCGCAAGCCGGCCTGCGTGAAGGCCTGCCCGACCGGCGCGCGCATCTTCGGCGACGTGAAGGACCCGGACTCCGAGGTGTCGAAGGCCATCCGCGAACGAGGCGGCTACCAGCTGATGCCCGAATGGGAAACCAGCCCGGCCAACCAGTACCTGCCCAGGCACATCAGGCAGTCGACGGCTTCGGAGGAATAGCCGCATGCATCCCGCGTTCTCCATTCTTTTCTTCACCACGCTGGCCGGTGCCGCGCAGGGGCTGGTGTTCGCGCTGGCGCTGGCGGTGCTGTTCGGGCTCGACCTCGCGCCGGGCTTCCTCGGCATTGCGCTGGGCGTGGCCGAGGTGCTGCTGGTGGCCGGCCTCGCCGCGTCCTTCATGCACCTGGGCCGCAAGACGCGCGCGTGGCGCGCGGTGCTGATGTGGCGCACCTCGTGGATGTCGCGCGAGGTCATCGTGCTGCCGGTGTTCATCGCGCTGGTGGCGCTGTGGTGGCTGTCGCTGCGGCTGGGCATCGGCGCGCCGTGGTCATGGCTGCTGCCGCTGCTGGTGCTGTACGGCGCGATGCTGCTCTGGTATTGCACCGCGATGATCTACGCCTGCCTGCGCTTCATCGAGGAATGGGCGCATCCGCTGACCATCGTCAACTTCACGCTGATCGGGTTGTCGTCGGGGCTGGTGCTGGCCTGCGCGATGGCGGCCGCGAGCGGCGAGGCGCGCTTCGTGCAGGTATTCGGGCCTTGGGCGCTGGTCGCCACGCTGGCCGCATGGGCGGCGCGTGGAGGCGCGTTGCGACGCAATGCACGCCTGCGCCACAAGTCGACGCTGCAGTCGGCCACCGGCATCCGCACGCAGAAGCTGGTGCAGAAGTCGATGGGCATGTCGGCCGGGTCGTTCAACACACGGGAGTTCTTTCATGGGGTGTCGCTCGCGGCGCTCGGGAACATGAAAATCGGCTTCCTGCTGCTGGCCTTCGCGTTGCCCGCGCTGATGGTGCTGTGGGGCATCTTCAGCGCATCCGCGTGGCCCTGGCTGCTCGCGGTGCTGGTGCAGGCGCCGGGCCTTTTGGCCGAGCGCTGGTTCTTCTTTGCGCAGGCCAGGCACCCGCAGAACCTCTACTATCAGGTCGTGTCTTAGCTCGCGCGCGACAGGGCGCTGTCCGCGGTCTTTTGAATTCGGAATCAAAGGAGACAGGACAGATGAAGCCCATCGCATTCGTTCCCGCGCGAGGCCTGTGCCTTGCGATCACCGGCGCGGCAACCGCGCTGCTCCTTGCGGCTTGCGCTGCATCCGGGCCGCAGGCGCCACCTCCCACGGCGGCCGTAGGGGCCGCGCCCACGTTCCGCGTCGACGCGTCATGGCCCCGGCCGCTGCCCAACCGCTGGATCCTCGGCCAGGTCAGCGGCGTGGCGGTCGATGCCGAAGACCACATCTGGGTGCTGCAGCGTCCGCGCAGCCTGTCGGAAGACGAGGCCGGCGCCGCCCAGAATCCGCCGCAATCGAAGTGCTGCCTGCCCGCGCCGCCCGTGCTCGAGTTCGACACGGCCGGCCGGCTGCTGCGCTCCTGGGGCGGCCCCGGTGCAGGCTACGACTGGCCGGGCAACGAGCACGGCATCCATGTCGATGCCAAGGGCTTCGTGTGGATCACCGGCAATGGCGACAACGACGGCCAGGTGCTCAAGTTCACGCGCGACGGCAAGTTCGTGATGCAGATCGGCAAGATCGGCCCGCAAACAGGCAACGGCGACACCACGCGACTGGGCAAGGCCGCCGGCGTGGAGGTCGATGCGGCCGCCAACGAGGTGTACGTGGCCGACGGCTACCAGAACCGCCGCGTCATCGTGTTCGATGCCGACACCGGCGCCTACAAGCGCCACTGGGGCGCCTACGGCCGCCCGCCCAGCGACGCCGAGCCGCCGCAGGGGCGCCGGACGCTGCCGCCCACGCAGGCCCAGCTGCAGCAGTTCGGCACGCCCGTGCACTGCGTGCGCATGGCGCGCGACGGGCTGCTCTATGTGTGCGACCGCCTGAACAACCGCGTGCAGGTCTTCCGCAAGGACGGCCGCTTCGTCAAGGAGTTCATGGTCGAGCCCGCGACGGCGGGCAACGGCTCGGTGTGGGACATGGTGCTTTCGCGCGATCCGCGGCAGCAGTGGATCTTCATGGCCGATGGCCGCAACAACCAGGTGCTGACGCTCGACCGCGAGACAGGCGCGGTGGCGGGCACGCTCGGCCGGCCGGGACGCTACGCGGGCGAGTTCCATTGGGTGCACGACCTGGCGATCGACTCGCGCGGCAACCTCTATGCGGGCGAGGTCGACAACGGAAAGCGCGTGCAGCGGTTCACGCGAGATTGAGCGATCGAGCCGCTCAGGCCTCGTAGTTCAGCTTCAGGCCGGGCGTGGGCCAGTCGTCGATGGCAATCAGCCGCCCGCTGCCCGACAGCGTGACGTACGCCGTGCGCCGCTCGCGTCCGCCGAAGCAGATGTTGGTGGTGAAGCGGTCGGGCAGGGGCACATGCGTGACCGCGCCGCCATCGGGCGGCACGATGCTGATGCCGCCATGCATCAGCGTGGCCACGCAGAGATTGCCGAGCGCATCGACCGCCATCGAATCGAAGCGCTGGTAGTGGCCGCCGGGTGACGCACAGAGCATGCGGCCGCCATGAGGCGACGGCCAGCCGTCCTTTCGGACGCTGCCCGGCGCCGCGATGTCGAAGGCCCAGACGCGCGCGCCTTCGGTCTCGGCGTAGTAGAGCGTGCCGCCGTCCGGCGACAGCGCGATGCCGTTGGGCGTCATCACCGGCCGCGCGATCACACTGGCCGCCGCGCCATCGGCATGGCCGTAGAACAGGCCGCCGCGGTCCATGTCGCGCTCGCGCACCTTGCCCAGGTCGGTGAAGTAGAAGCCACCGTGCGCGTCGAACACGATGTCGTTGGGGCCGCACAGCGCGCCGCCTTCCACCGCGTCGTACAGCCGTTCGGCGCGGCCGGTGGCGAGGTTCACCCGCTCGATGCGCCCGCCCGAGTAGTTGCCGGCCTGGCCCACGGGCCGCAGGCACCCGTCGGCTTCTGTGTGCCATGCGAAGCCGCCGTTGTTGCACACATAGACCGCGCCGTCGGGCCCGATGGCCGCGCCGTTCGGGCCGCCGCCCAGGTCGGCCACCACCTGCACCAGCCCGTCGGCGCGCACGCGCGTGAGCGTGCCGCGGGCAATCTCCACCAGCAGCACGGAGCCGTCGTCCATGGCGATCGGGCCTTCGGGAAACTGCAGGCCGGTGGCGAGTTCTCGGATGCGCATCACGGGGCTCCTTGGTGGCTTTGGCAGGCCACAGTTTGCTACGGCTTCTTGCTGGCCGTGCCGCAGGCCCGCACGGCCTATCGGAGCAGCGCGCGCAGCAGCCCGCTGCGGCGCAGCCGCATCACCAGGCTGCAGCCGGCGAGGCGGCAGCGCCATTGCGCGAGGAATGGCACGGTGGACCCGGCCGCTGCGGCGGCGGGCGTTTCGCTGTCGCGGCTCGCCAGCAGGCGGTCCAGCAGGGCGGAGGCGCGCGAGCCGCTTTCGCCCGCGTCGCCGGCCTGCGTGATGCGGGCCAGCGCGAAGTTCGCGCTCTGGCCCGCTGCGTCGATCACCGCGTCGGCCTGTGCGCCGGCCATCACCCGTTCGGTGCCGCGCGCATGCCGCAGAACGGGGCGTCCGTTGCGCATCGCACCGGTCCAGCCGAGCGCGTAGCCGCCCGGCGCCAGATCGCGCAGGCGGTGCACGTAACCCGCGGGCAGGGGTGTGCTGTCGCCTTGCAGTGCGCGCAGGTGCCAGCGCAGCCAGCCGGCATAGGTCGATGGGGTGGTGGCGAACAGGCTGGCCGGCGTGATCGCGTCACGCCAGAGCGCGAGGCTGCCGGCACCCGTTGCATCGGCGGCGCCAGGTTGGCGCCACGCTCCGGCGATACCCAGCGGGCGTGCCACTTCCTGCTCGAAGAGCGCCCGGTAGTCCTTGCCGCTCGCGCGCTCGAGCATCACGGCTGCCAGTGCGTAGCCCGCGTTGGAATACAGGAAGCCGGCGTCGGCCGCGGGTGGCTGGCCGAGCAGCCAGTGGGCGAAAAACAGGCGGCGCCCGGTGTCGGTGGAAAGCCGAGCTTCGGGTTGCGCGGGCAGCAGGCTCACGAAGCGGCGCAACTCGCCTTCGGTGGTGAAGGGCGCCACGCCGGCGCGGTGGGCCAGCAGGTCTTCGAGCGTCGCGTTGCGGTAGGCCGGCAGCATGTCGCGCCGCAGTTCCGGCAGGGCCTCGGCGAGGCGCGTGTCCCAGCGAATCAGGCCGCGCTCGATCAGCCGGGCGGCGATCACCGCCGTCATGGCCTTGGCATCGGCGGCGATGGCAAAGAGCAGCTTGCCGCCCGAGGCCTCGGGCCCTTCCGTTCCCAGTTCGTCGCCCGCCGGCGTGACGTGGCCGGCCACCGCCGTGGCCAGCCCGTGCGTCACGGCCGGTGCACTGTCGTCCTTGCCGCAGCCCGAAACGAGCGCGGCGGCCGCGAACATTGCCGGGAGTGCCCGGCGCCGGGTGTCAGCGAAGAATGTCGTCACAGCTTGCGACTCCGTGCGTGCTTGCCATGCTTTCGGCATGGCGGGAACTGAAGGTACAGGTGAGAGGAAAGAACGGGAAGAGGCCGCATTGTTCGACAGCCAACCTTTGGCGATGCTTAAGGTTCCGGCCGGACAATCCGGCCATGCATCTGTTGCTCATCGAAGACGACCTGGACCTCGGTCGCGCCCTCTCGCAGGCCCTGAAGGCCGAGGGTTTCAGCATCGAGTGGCTGCGCCGCATTGCCGACGCGCCGCGCTCTTTCGAAGGCGACGCCTGCGGCTGCGTGCTGCTCGACGTGAGCCTGCCCGACGGCTCGGGCCTGCAGTTGCTGTCGCGCTGGCGCCGTGCGGGCGTGACGGTGCCCATCGTGGTCATTACCGCGCGTTCGGCGCTCGAGGACCGCCTGGCCGGGCTCGACGGCGGTGCGGACGACTACGTGGTGAAGCCATTCGCCACGCCCGAGCTGGTGGCGCGCATCCACGCCGTGCGCCGGCGCTATGCCCATCAGGCGAGCGACGTGTGGTCGTTCGGTGAACTGGACATCGAGCCGCGCAGCCATGTGGTGAGACTCGCCGGTGCCGCGCTCGACCTGTCGCCACGCGAGTTCCAGCTGCTGCTGGAGCTGGCGCGCGAGCCCGGTGCCGTGATACCGAAGGGCTCGCTGTCGCAGCGCCTCGACCCGCTGGGCGAGCCGGTGGACTTCGGCGCGATCGAGGTGCATGTGTCCAACCTGCGCCGCAAGATCGGCGCCGAGCGTATCAAGACCGTGCGCGGCGTCGGCTACATGCTCGCGTCATGAACTGGCTGCTTCGCCGCAGCCTGGTTCGGCGCGTGGCGCTGTCGCTGCTGCTCGCCTTCACGCTGGCATGGCTCGCGGTGGTCGTCTATCTGTACGTGAGTTTCCGGCTGACCATGCACACCGACTCGGGTGTGGTGCGGGTGGGCCGTGAACTCAACACCACGCTCGCCGAGATCCAGCGCGAGGACGTGGCCGCGGCGGTGATCGACGCGCTGGCGCGGCAGATCAACGCCATGCGCGTTGCCGAGGCCGATCTGCCGGGCGACGTGGTCTTCATGCTTCGGAACCGCGAAGGAAAGCTGCTGTACGAGTCGCCCGGCATCGCGGGGCGGACCTTGCGCGGCGAGCCCGACCGCATGGTCGACGCGGTGGTCGAGAACCAGCGCTACTGGCTGTACGAAGGGCGCAGCGAGCGATGGACGGTGTGGGTGGCCGAGCCGAACGGCGGGCTTTCCTGGGTGCTGATGTTCATCGGCAGCTCGATCTTCATGCCCTTCCTGATCGCGTTTCCGTTCGTGCTGGCGCCGGTGTGGATTGCCGCCGCCCAGGGCCTGAAGCCGTTGCGCGTGCTCGGAGAGCGCATCGACACGCGCAGCGCGGAAGACCTGTCGCCGCTGGGCTTCGAGCCGCGCCATGCGGAGCTGGTGCCGCTGGTGAAGGCGATCGAGGGGCTGCTCGCGCAGTTGCGCGGCAAGGTGGAGCGCGAGCGCTCCTTCGTCAACGACGCGGCGCACGAGTTGCGTACGCCGCTCGCGGTGATCGGCGCGCAGGCCCATGTGCTGGCGCGGTCTTCCGATCCGCGCGAGCGTGAAGAGGCAGCCCGGCATCTCACGCATGCCATCGCGCGCGGCTCGCACCTGATCCAGCAACTGCTGGAGCTTGCGACCATGGACGGTGGCGAGCGCCCCGCCGTTCAGCGCATCGATGTTGCCGAACTGATGCGGCATCACCTTGCGCAAGCCTCGAAGGACGCCGATGCGCGGCGGCTGGAGCTGGTGCTGGAGTCGCCCGACAGCCTGGCTTTCGATCTGCCGGTGCCGCTGTTCGAATCGGTGTTGCGCAACCTGCTCGACAACGCCCTGAAATATGTCGACGCGGGCGGCCAGATCGTCGTGACGCTGCGGCAATCGGCGGACGGGCTGCTGCTGTCGGTGGTCGACAACGGGCCGGGTATTCCGCGCGAGGAGCATGCGCTGGTGTTCGAGCGCTTCCATCGCGGCGCCGGCACGTCGACGCAGGGCACGGGCCTGGGCCTGGCCATTGCGCGGCAGGCCTGCCAGCGCATGGGCGGCACCGTCGAGCTGGCGCATGGGCCGGGCGGCCGCGGGTGCGCGTTCACTGTGCTGGTGCCACGCCGGCCGATGGCGGAACTGCGCGGCTGAAGTCGAAGCCAGCCGGGCGATGCAGCCTTACTTGCGCACCGGCTCGCGTATCGCGGCCCGCGCGAGCCGCCATGCCGCGAACAGGAACACCAGCGGCAGCACGATGGTCTGCAGCACGAAGAGGGCGATGAGCTTCACGATGCGCTCGGCCCAGTCGGAGGCAGACTTCAGGATCTGTTCGTAGGTGGCCTTCAGGTCGGGCAGCTTGGGCAGCCAGCGCTCGATGCGGTCGCGCCAGCCCTCCTGCGCCGCCGGGGCTTCCTTGGTGGCGTCGACCACGGCGGCCGGCGACTGCTCGATGCCCGACAGCGCGGCCTGGTAGTCGTTGGCCATGAAGGCGCGGTAGAGGCCTTCGTTTGCCACCGCCGCCAGCGGCACCGCGAAGCGCACCAGCAGAAGGCCGATCAGCGCCGACTGCAGCCAGCGCGGCGAACTGCCGCGCCGCCAGCGCCACGCGATCCACGCCAGCGCCACGCCGCACACCAAGTAAGACATCAGGTGATGCGCGCCGATGTTCAGCAGCACCAGCTGGATGCCGAAAGACACGCTGGCCGCCAGCATCACCGCCGCGAATTGCTCGATGAGCTCGTTCAGCGGTTTCAGCGCCTGCCCCGGCGCGAAGCTCACGCCCACGCCGCCCGGTGTCGCGTCGACCTGCGTGCCCTGTGCCACCGACACCACCGCGCCCAGCGCGCGCGCCGCCGCAAAGGTGGTCAGCGCGCGCTTGAGACCGTCGTTGACCTGGGCGCGCGCGGGAGCGTCGATGGGCGCGACCCAGCAGCCGACGAACACCAGCACGGCGATGAGCAGGAGATAGGCGCGTTGCAGCAGGAGGGGCTTGGGCAGGGGCATGGTCGAGACGCGGTCGGGGCGAGGGATGCGGTCATTCTCCACACGGCCGCCGGCACGCCACGCCGATACCCTTGGGCGGCGTCTAGCTTCTGCGCGAGCCCGTGGCGCGCGGCTTGCCTGGCGTGCCCGGCAGCAGGTGGTCCAGCGGCAGCGCGGTTTCGGACTTGATCTCGCGCAGAACGATGCTCGAGCGCACATGCGTCACGCCGGGCAGGCTGAACAGCACCTCGTGCAGGAAGCGTTCGTAGTGCTTCATGTCGGGCACGGTCACGTTGAGGATGTAGTCCGCCGGCCCGGTGGCCGACACGCAGCGGATGATCTGCGGGCTCGCGGCCACCGCCTCTTCGAAGCGCTGCACCATCGCTTCGCTGTGGCGGTCGAGGTTCACCTCGGCCACGGCCGACACATGCAGGCCGACCTGCTCCGGGTCGACCAGCGTGGTGTAGCCGCGAATGACGCCGGCGGCCTCCATGTCCTTGATGCGCTTCCAGCAGGGCGTGGGCGACAGCCCGATGGTCTCGGAAATCTGCTGCACGGTCTGCCGGCCGTCATGCTGCAGGGCAGAAAGAATCTTGAGGCAATGCTCATCAAGGGAAACAGAACCAACGTTCATGGCGATTTTCGAGAAGATTGTTCTTCAAACAAGCGGCGAAGCTAGTGTATTGAAGAAGCGCTTCCGCAGTGTGTCGCCGAACGAATCAGGGGTATCCGCGCCTATCGCGCTTTTTCGATCCACGCATACAGCGTCGGCATGAAGAAAAGCACCAGCGGCAACTGCACCACCAGCCCCGAGATGATCGCCACGGCAAGTGGCTGCTGCATTTCCGAGCCCGCGCCGATGGCAAGTGCCAGCGGCAGCAGCGTGAGGATGGCGGCGAGCGTCGTCATGGCGATCGGCCTCGCGCGGAACTGGCCGGCGCCCACCAGGCTGCGGCGCAGGTCGCGGCCCGGGCGGTGGCGCTGCCGCTGCTCGGAGAAATAGAACACCGCCACCTCGGTCACGATGCCGATGATCATGGTCATGCCCATCATGGCCGAGATGTTGAGCTCGATGCCCGTGAGCCAGAGCCCGATGAAGACGGCCGACACCGACAGCAGCGAGGTGCACAGGATCGAAGCCGCCACGGCGAAGCTCTCGTAAAGGAACAGCAGCAGCAGGAACACCAGCGCCGCCGCCGCCGCGAACACGGTCATGAGGCCCTTGAACGCGATCTGCTGTTGCTGGTAGAGACCGCCGAGCTCGTAGTAGACGCCGCCGGGCAAGGCGCCGCCGGCCGCGAGCGTCTGCTTGACGTCCTGCACCACCGACCCCAGGTCGCGCCCCTCGATGCGGCCCGTGACGGCGATCATCGACTTGAGGTTTTCGCGCGTGATCTGCGGCTGCCCGCTCAGTGTTTCGAAGGTGGCGATCCGGCGCAGCGGCACCAGGTGGCCGTCGGGCGCGCGCAGCGGCAGGTCGTCGAGCTGCGCCTGCGTCGCCCGGCTGCCCGCCGGCGTCCAGACCCGCACGCCGACGATCTTGGTCTCCTGCGCATACGAGGTGGCGACCGAGCCTGCCAGCGCCGTCTGCAGCGCCCGCGTCACCTGGTCGGGGTCGAGCCCTTCGACCGCCGCGGCGACCCGGTCCACGTGCACCGCGATGGCGTCACCGGCCGGATTGATGCCCGAGCGCACCTCGACCAGCCCGGGCACCTTGGCGATACGCTGCGCCACCTGCTCGGCCGCGCCCGGCAGCAGCTTCGGGTCGGCCGCGAACAGCTTCACTTCGACCGGCTGGGGCACCGCCGTCAGGTCGCCGATCAGGTCTTCCATCAACTGCGCGAGCTCCACGTTGACGCCCGGCACCTGGTGTTCGACGCGGTTGCGCACGTCCTGCATCACTTCCTGCACCGGCCGCCGCCTGCCCGGCTTGAGGCGGATGAAGAAGTCGCCCTGGTTGGTCTCGCTGAGCCCCCCGCCCAGGCCGGTGGCGGTGCGGCGGGAGTAGGTTTGCACTTCGGGCGTGGCGCGCACGATGGCCTCCACCTGCCGCAGCAGCCGGTCGGTTTCCGACAGCGCCGTGCCCGGCGGCGTGCGGTAGTCGAGGATGAAGCCGCCTTCGTCCATCGACGGCATGAAGCCAGTGCCCACCTGCCTGAAAGCGAAGCCGCCCGCGCCGAGCAGCAGCGCCACGCACACGACGAGCACCCAGGGCCGAGCGATGCAGCGCACGAGCCAATGCCGATAGCGCAGCTTGAACCAGCGCGTGACGCGGTCGTCCCGCGCCGGCCTGTGCTGCCTGCCGAGCAGGAAGTGCGCAAGCAGCGGCACTGCCAGCCAGGTGACGAGGAACGAGATCGCCAGCGCCGAGGCCATCGTGAGCGACAGCGCCTTGAAGAACGCGCCCGTCACCCCCGACAAAAACGCGAGCGGCGCGAAGATCACCAGCGTGGCCGCGCTCGAGCCCGCGAGCGGGCGCAGGAATTCCATCGCGGCGTCGACCACGCCCAGGCGCGCGCCCGCGGCGCCCCCACTGGAGTCGGCCGTTTCGGCCAACCGGCGCTCGATGTGCTCGATCATCACGATCGCGTCGTCGATCACCAGTCCCACGGCCGCCGCCATGCCGCCCAGCGTCATGATGTTGAAGCTCATGCCCAGCAATTGCAGGACGACGATGGTGATGGCCAGCACGGCAGGCACCACCACCACGGCGATGGCGGTCACGCGCAGGTTGCGCAGGAAGACCACCAGCACCAGCGCGGCGAGCACCACGCCGATCAGAATGGCATCGCGCACGCTGCTGGCCGAAGCCGTCACCAGTTCGCTCTGGTCGTACCAGTTGGCCACATGCACGTCTTTCGGCAACTGGGGCGCGAAGCCGTCGAGCGCGGCCTTGACGTCGGCCGCGATCTGCACGCTGTTGCTGCCCGGCTGCTGCCGGATCGACAGCAGCACCGCATCCCGCCCGTCGGCCGTCACGCGCTGCCACTCGGGCGTGGTCGATCGCGCGACGCTGGCCACGTCGCCGATGCGCACCACGCCATTGGCGCCGTTGGCCACCACGGTCTGGCGCACGTCTTCGACGCCGGCCAGCCGCGTGTCGGCCAGCACCAGGTAGAGCTTGTAGTGGTCTTCCAGGCGGCCGGTGGCGCTCAGCGAGTTGCCGGCCGCGAGCGCCTTGGACAGGTCGTCCATCGACAGCCCGTAAGCCTGCAGCCGGCGTGGATCGGCCGTGACGCGCACCTCTTCCGACGCGCCGCCCTGCACCTGCACCGTGGCCACGCCCGCTATGCCCGACAGCAGCGGCCGCAGCTGGTAGCTCGCAAGGTCGCGCAGCGCGGTCGGCGACAGGCTCGCGGAGGTCAGGCTGTAGGCAATGATGGGGAACACCGTCGGGTCCATGCGCCGCGCCGCGACGCGCGTGCCGGGCGGCAACTGCGCCTGGATCTGCGCCACCGCCGCGTTGACCTGCAGCGTGGCGGCCGCCATGTCGGTGCCCCAGTCGAAGCTCACGGAAACCTCGGCGCTGCCGCGGCTGGTGGTCGAGCGCACGTTGGTCACGCCGGCGATGCTGCGCACCGCTTCCTCGACCGGCCGCGTGACCTGCAGCTCCATCTGGTTCGCGGGCTGGTCACCGGCGTCCAGCGACAGCGACACCCGCGGGAACTGCACCGTCGGAAAAAGCGACACCGGCAGCCTGAACGCGGCGAGCGCGCCGGCCAGCGCCAGCAGCGCCACCAGGAACAGCACGGAACGGCGATGCGCGGACAGCCATGCCGCCGCCTTCACTTGGCACCCTCCCGGACCTTCATGCCTTCCTTGAGCTCGTAGTTGCCGACCGACACGACGGGCAGCGCCGCGTCGATGGCGCCGTCGACGGCAACCTGCCCGTGCACCTCGGCGCGCGGCTGAACGCTCACGCGATGCGCCATGCCGTCGCGCACCTGGTAGATGTAGTCGCCCTGGTCGTCGTTGAGCACCGCCAGGCGCGGCACCAGCCAGCCGTCGACGCTGCCGGTGGAAATACCGGCCTGCACGCGCATGCCGAGCACCAGCGAACCCGCCGACGCGGCGGGCACCTGCACCACGGCGTTGACCAGCTGGGTCTTCGGATCGACCAGGTCCTGCAGGCTCGCGACGCGGCCCTGCGCCACCTGTGCCTGGGCCGGGTTGCCGTCGCCCGTTCGGGAGGGCAGGGCCGTCAGGCTGACGTCGTCGCCGACGTGCACCGCCGCGCGCCGCACCGGTTCGATACCGAGGTTGACGCGCAGCATGTCGACGCGCCCGAGCTGAAGGATCGGCGCGTTGGCCGCGAGCCGGTCGCCAAGCGCCGCGCCGATGCTCATCACCACGCCGTCGAAGGGCGCCGTCACGGCCGTTTCGCCGGCACCCGCGCCGGTCTTGCGCAGCGCGTCGAGCGCGGCTTGGGCGTCCTGCTCGGTCTTGCGGGCGGCCTCGACCTGCGACACTGTCGCCAGCTGCAGCTTGAAAAGCGCCTGCACGCGCTGGCTCTCGCCCTGCGCGAGCCTCAATGCGTTCTGCGCGCCGAGGTAGCCGGTCTCCGAGGCCGGATCGCCAGCCACGCGAGCCAGCACCGCGCCCTTGCGAACGCGCTGGCCCACCACCACCGGCAACGCCACCAGTTGGCCCGCGCGCGGAAGGCTCATCGACTCGGACTGGGCCGGCGCGACGTCCCCCCATGCCGTCACGCTGACAGGCACGCGGGTGCGAACGGCGGCAACGGACGCGATGCTGGCCACCACGTCCTGCGCGGGCTGGCTGGCGGCGGTCTTGCCCGCGGCGCCGGTCTTGAGCATCAGCGCCGCGCCGCCCGCGAGCAGCACGCCGGCCGCCACGGCGGCGGCAGTGACCCGGCGGGAAAATCGATTCTTCTTCATGCGTGTTCCTTGGAGGCGGGCTCGTAGCCGCCGGTAAGCGTGAGCAGGCCGACGCGCTGCTCCTGGATGGCCTGCATCGCATCGATGCGTTCGCCTTGTTTCGCGAGCAGCGCGGTCTCGGCGCTCGCGAGTGCGAGCGCGTCCGCGTTGCCTGCCTGCCATGCCGAGCGCACCCGCCGCACGCCGCCTTCGAGTTGAACGATGGCGGCTTCGACGTCGGCAAGCTGGCGAAGGCTGATCGCCTGCTCGGCGGTGATGCGCGCGATGTCGGTCACGCCCGCGTTCAGGCGCTGCTGGTATTCGGCGCGCAGCTTGTCGCGCGTTGCGTTCTGCACGGCGATCTCTCCTCGGTTGCCGTTCAAGATCGGCAGGCCCAGCGTGATGCCGAAGCCGCGCGTGAAGGTGTTGCTGGTGTCGCGCGAGCGTTGCACGCCGAGCGTGAGTGCGGGGAACTGGCCGAGCAGCGCCACGCGCAGGCGTGCGTCCTGCGCGGCATAGCCCTCGCGCAGCGCCGCGATGTCGGGGCGCGCGGCGAGCCGGCCGTCGGCATGGGCGCGCACCGATTCGGTGTCGAACGCGGGCAGCGACGCTCGGCCCTGCAGGCGCAGCGCGGTGTCGGGCGAGAGGCCCAGCAGGGCATGCAGGTCGCTGTCGGCCTGGTTGGTCTGGCGCTCGAGGTCGTGCAGTTGGCGTTCGACATCCTGCAAGGCCGCAAGGTGAGGCGTCACCGCGTCGGCGGTGAGCAGGCCGGCCGCGAGCGCCTCGGCGGTACGGCGGTAGCGGTCGGCCATGAGCGCGCGAGTGCGCTCGAGCAGGTCGTGCCGCTGGTGTGCGGCATCGAGTCGCACGAACAGCAGCCGCGCCTGCGCGATCACCTGCCATTCCTGCCACAGCAGGTTGCCGCGCACTTGCCGGGCGTCGGCGCTGGCGGCCTCCGCGGTGGCCGCGTGCGTGATCAGCGCATTGATGGCGTAACTTGCCCCCGCGACAAAGGCGCTCGTGATGCCGGCGCCCGTCACGTCGGGAAAGTCCCGCGTGAGGCTGACTTGCGGGTCGGGCAGCAGCCGCGCGGCAAAAGCCTGCGCGGCCGACACGCTGGCCGCGCTGCGCGCGATGCGCAGGTCGGGGTTGTTGACCACCGCGAGCGTGGCGACCTCGTCGAAGTCGAGCCCGTCGGTCGCGTCGAACGGCCGCGCTGCAAGCATTGGCAGCGCGCCGTCGATGCCGTCCAGGCGTGCCTGGGGCACGGTCGCCGGAAACGAGGGCGCATCGGGCAGCGGCGCGCCGCGATAGGTGGCGCAGCCGCCGAGCGCCACGCTCAACGCGAGCGCGGCGAGCAGCGGTGTGCGGGGAAGGTGGGGGTGATGTGAAGAGGCTGTCATGTCGATCCGTCGTGCCCGCAGCTTCCCCGTCCGCGACTTATCGAAGCCTTAAGGTGCCGCGTCGCGCAGGGATTCGAGGGGCTTAAGTCCGCGTTAAGTGACGCGCCGCGAACATGCGGCCCCTGCATGAACTTCGACAACATCCATCTCTTCGAGTTGATCAACGCCGGCGCGCAACCCGCCTGGACCACGCTGGCGCTCGCGCACGTCGTGGCGCAGTGGCTCGTGCTGGTCGTGCCGGTGGCCTGGCTCGTGCTCTGGGTGCGCGGCGGCCGAGCGGTGCGGCAGGACCTCGTGCACGTTGCCGTGGCCGCCGCGCTGGCCCTCGGCATCGCGCAACTCGTGGGCCTGGCATTGCCGACGCCGCGACCGTTCGCCCTGCACCTGGGGCACCAGTACCTCGCGCATGCCGACGATCCGGGCCTGCCGAGCGACCATGTCACGCTGCTGTGGAGCCTGGCCTTCGCGGCCCTGGGCACGGCGCGCGGTTCCTGGCTGGTGTTCCCGCTGCTGGGGGCGGGGCTGCTGACGGGCTGGGCGCGGGTCTATCTGGGCGTGCACTTTCCGCTCGACGTGGTGGGCGCGCTGCCGGTCGCGGCGGCCGGTGCCGGGCTGGCGCTGGTGCTGCGGCCCGCGCTGGAAGCATGGAGCAAACCGCTCTGGGCGCGCTACGATGCATGCGAGCGCGCGGCGCTCCGCTTGTTGCACCTGGACTGAGGCTTCATCACCCATGCGTCTGCTACTCGTCGAGGACGACCCCATGATCGGCAAGGCGGTGCGCCAGGGGCTGCTCAATGCCGGCTTCGCGGTCGACTGGGTGCACGACGGCGCGGCCGCGGAGCTCGCGTTGCGCGACGCGGCCTACGACCTCGCCGTGCTCGACCTGGGGCTGCCCGTGAAGGACGGCATGGCGCTGCTGGAGAGCATGCGGCGCCAGGGCAACCACCTGCCGGTGCTCGTGGTGACCGCGCGCGACGCGGTCGCCGCGCGCATCGCCGGCCTCAATGCCGGTGCCGACGACTACCTGGTCAAGCCCTTCGACATGGACGAACTCGTGGCGCGCGCGCGTGCGCTGATCCGGCGCCGCGCGGGCAGCGGTTCGTCGCAGCTGGTGGCCGGCGACCTGGTGCTCGATCCGCTGCGCCGCACCGTCACGCAGGCCGGCGCGCCGGTGTCGCTGTCGGCGCGCGAGTTCGCGCTGCTCGAAACATTGATGCAGCGCCCGGGGACCGTGCTGTCGAAAGAGAAGCTCGAGGAATCGATGTACGGCTGGGGCGAGGAGGTCGGCAGCAATGCGGTCGAGGTGCACCTGCACTACCTGCGCAAGAAGCTCGGCGCCTCGGCCATCGTCAACGTGCGCGGCGTGGGCTACCGCGTCGCGGACTGACCTTGCGCTCGCTCAGACGCGGACTGCTGCAATGGACGCTGGGCGCGCTCGCGTTCGGCTCGGTCCTGCTGGTGCTCGTGAGCTATGTGTTCGTGCTCGACGAGATGAACGAAGTGCTCGACGCCAACCTGCGCGAGGTCGCGACTTCGGTGGCGCGCTTTCACGCGAGCGGCCAGTTGCTGGCGGTGACGCCCGCGCGGCCGCCCGGCGAGCCCGGGCCCGACCAGGGCGACCTGGTCACGCGCGTCTGGCGGCGCGACGGCAGCGCCTTGGACGGCCCCGACAGCGCCTATGCATTTCCCTTTCTGCCGGAGCCCGGCGCGCGCCGGCTGATGCTGGACGGCGTCGAATGGCGCGGCTTCACGGTGGTCGACGAACGCTTCGTGGTGCTGGCCGCGCAGCGCACGGCGGCGCGCCAGCAGATGGCGGTCGAAGCCGCCTCCAAGCTGCTCGTGCCGCTGCTGCTGCTCGCGCTGCTGATCGCGGCGCTGCTGGTGATCGCGCTGCGCCGCGGGCTGGTGCCGCTCGGCGAGGCCACGGCGCAGATCGCGCAACGCAGCGCGCTGACGCTGGAGCCGATCGACGGCGCCGAGATGCCCGGCGAGCTGCGTCCCCTGGTGGGCGCGTTCAACGGACTGATGAAACGGGTTGCCGACGCATTCACCACGCAGCAGCAGTTCATTGCCGACGCGGCGCACGAGTTGCGCTCCCCCGTGACCGCGGTGCGGCTGCAGATCGATCTGTTCGAGCAGGCGCGCGATGCATCGGAGCGTGCGGCCGCGCTGAGCGATGCGCGCGAGGGCATGGACCGGCTGCAGCGGCTGGTCGAACAGCTTCTGCAGCTTTCGCGCGCCGCGCCCGACGCCATCGAGGAACGGGGCCTGCAGCGCGAGCCGGTCGACCTCGACCGGCTGGTGCTCGATACCGTGTCGGCGTTCGCCCGTACCGCGTCGCTGCGGCGGATCGACCTGGGCGCCGAGGCGCGTTCGAAGGCGAGCGTCGACGCGGACCCGCACGAGTTGCAGGTGGTGCTCAACAACCTGGTGCGCAATGCGTTGCACTACGTGCCGGCCGGCGGCCGGGTCGACGTCGGCGCGTCGTTGGCCGACGACGGCCTGCCGATGCTGTGGGTCGGCGACGACGGCCCCGGTATCGCGATGGCCGAGCGGGAGCGCGTGTTCGACCGCTTCTACCGAGGCGCCGGCGAACATGTGCGCGAGGGCGACCCGTCGGGCAGCGGGCTCGGACTGGCCATCGTCAAGGCCCTGGGCAGGCGCAATGGCGCGAGCGTCTCGCTGCACGACGGCCCGGGCGGCACCGGGCTGACGGTGCGCGTGCTATTCGATGGAGGTTGAGGACGGGGTTAAGTGCTTCTTAAGTCATGGGCCCCGACACTGCGGAAACATGCATGCCTTGCACAACCTCTTCCTGCGCGGTGCCGCCGCTATGGCGCTGATTCTTGCCGCGGTGCTCGCGGCTCCCGTGGCGCATGCATCCGATGCAGATGCGTTGTCGGCCAGGCTTCTCATACTGCGAGAGCAACTGGACCGTTCGCCGCTGAAGCGCCCGGTGCTGCTGCACGCGAGCGACACGGCGCACGGGCTTCAGGGCGAGGTGTATGCCATCGTCGACCATCCGATGGCGACCATTTCCGCCTCGCTCGGCAAGCCCGAGGCGTGGTGCGGCGCCATGCTGCTGCATATCAACAACCGCGCATGCAGCGTTGCATCGAACGGATCCGGCGCACCCGTGATCTTGCTGAGCGTGGTGCGAAAGTACGACCGGCCGGTCGACAGCGCCTTTCAGCTGGCCTTCGACTTCCGCGTGTCCGAGGCTTCGCCGCGGCACATGCTGCTGACGCTCGATGCGGCGCGGGGGCCCCTGGGCACCAGCAACTACCGCATCGTGTTCGAGGCGGTGCCGGTCGACGCGACGCACAGCTTCCTGCATTTCTCGTACGCCTACGACGAGAGCGTGTTGACGGCGGCGGCCATGCAGGCCTACCTGGCGACATTCGGCCATTCCAAGGTCGGGTTCACCGTCGCGGGAAAGACGCCCGACGGCGAGACCGACTACATCCGGGGCACGCACGGCCTGCTCGAACGCAATGCCATGCGCTACTTCCTCGCCGTGGAGGCATTTCTTGCCGCGCCCGATGCGACCGGCCGCCGCAGCGCCTGGTATGCCGCCAACGAGAAATACCCCAGGCAGTTGCATGAGGTGGATCGCGCGACCTACCTCGAACTCAAGGCGGCCGACGAACGCCGCCAATGAAAACTTGTCGTCCGGGAAGTAAAAAACACAGTTATTGGCTTGTTTCGAGAGGATTCTTCTCCAAACAAGGGTCTGTGCTAGTGCATTGAAGAAGCACTTCCGCAGGGGGGCGCAGAACAATTCCGGGCATGAACGCCCCACACAACGCGACCGCACTCAGACGGCCCGGCTACCAGCTTTCCGACAACCTCTGGGCCCCCTCGGGCTCGGTCTTCATCACCGGCACCCAGGCGCTGATCCGCGTGCTGGTGATGCAGGGCTGGCGCGACGCCGCGCGCGGCCTGCATACCCAGGGCTTCGTCAGCGGCTACCGCGGCTCGCCGCTGGGCATGGTCGACCAGGCCATCTGGAAGGCGGGCGAGCGCTTCAAGGAGACCGGCATCCGTTTCGTGCCGGCGGTGAACGAAGAGCTCGCGGCCACGCAGGTGCTGGGCACGCAGCGCGTCGAGTCCGACCCCGAGCGCACCGTCGACGGCGTGTTCGCCATGTGGTACGGCAAGGGCCCGGGCGTGGACCGCGCGGGCGACGCGCTCAAGCACGGCAACGCCTATGGCTCGTCGCCGCACGGCGGCGTGCTGGTGGTGGCAGGCGACGACCACGGCTGCGTGTCGTCGTCGATGCCGCACCAGAGCGACCATGCCTTCATGGCCTGGCGCATGCCGGTCATGCAGCCCTCGTGCGTGGCCGAGTACCTGGAGTTCGGGCTCTATGGCTACGAACTGTCGCGCTATTCGGGCGCGTGGGTCGGCATGGCGGCGCTGTCGGAAGTGGTCGAGAGCGCCGGCACCGTGGACCTGGACGTGGTCAACGCGCGCGTGCAGGCCTGGGAAGACGCCGACACCGTGCGCGCCGCCACCGGCCATCAGGCGCCGGCCGACGGCCTGCACTACCGCTGGCCCGACCTGCCGTCGCTGCGCATCGAATCGCGGCTCGAAGACAAGCTCGCGGCCGTGGCCGCCTTCACCAGGCGCAACAGCATCGACCGCGACGTGATCGTGAGCGAGCACGCCAAGGTGGGCATCGTCACCTGCGGCAAGGCGCACCACGACCTGATGGAAGTGCTGCGCCGGCTCGAACTCTCGCCGGAGCAGCTCGCGCGCGCAGGCGTGCGGCTCTACAAGATCGGCCTGAGCTTTCCCGTCGAGCAGACGCGTATCAAGGCCTTTGCCAAGGGGCTCGAAGAGATCCTCATCGTCGAGGAGAAGGGCGCCGTGGTCGAGACGCAGCTGCGCGACATCTTCTACAACGCGCCCGCCGATGCGCGGCCCGTGCTCGTGGGCAAGCACGACCGCGCGGGGCAGCCGCTGGTGTCGGCCCTCGGCGAGCTGCGGCCTTCGCGGCTCATCGAGCTGGTCGCGCACTGGCTGGCCGTGCACTTCCCCGACAACCGCGACCTGGGCGACCACCTGCAGCATGTGCGCGACTTCACGCCGCCCGAGCTGCTCGGCAACGCGAGCGATGCCGTGAAGCGCCTGCCTTACTTCTGCGCGGGCTGCCCGCACAACACCAGCACCAAAGTGCCCGAGGGCTCCACCGCCCGCGCCGGCATCGGCTGCCACTTCATGGCCAACTGGATGGACCGCAGCACGGCGGGACTGATCCAGATGGGCGGCGAGGGCGTGGACTGGATCTCGCACGCCATGTTCACGAAGACGCCGCACGTGTTCCAGAACCTGGGCGACGGCACCTACTACCACTCGGGCTACCTCGCGATCCGCCAGGCGGTGGCGGCCAAGGCCACGCTCACCTACAAGATCCTGTTCAACGACGCGGTCGCCATGACCGGCGGCCAGCCGGTGGACGGCGTGATCAGCGTGGACGCCATCGCGCGGCAGGTGGAGTCGGAGGGCGTCAGCAAGGTGGTGGTGGTGAGCGACGCCATCGGCAAGTACGACGACATCAAGGGCCGCTTTCCGCAGGGCACCGAGTTCCACGACCGCGCCGCGCTCGACGACGTGCAGCGCCGCCTGCGCGAGATGCAGGGCGTGACCGTGCTGATCTACGAACAGACCTGCGCCGCCGAGAAGCGCCGCCGCCGCAAGAAGGGCGAGATGGCCGATCCGCCCAAGCGCCTGTTCATCAACGAGGCGGTGTGCGAAGGCTGCGGCGACTGCACCGTGCAGAGCAACTGCGTGGCCGTGCTGCCGCACGAAACGCCAATGGGCCGCAAGCGCAAGATCGACCAGACCAGCTGCAACAAGGACTATTCCTGCGCCAAGGGCTTCTGCCCCAGCTTCGTGGGCGTGACCGGCGGCAAGCTGCGCCGCAAGAGCGGCGCGCTGGCGGCGGGCCGCGACGCCTTCCTGCACCGGGTGGCGGCCTTGCAGCATCCGGCCGCGCATGCATGGAACGCGCCCTACGACCTGCTCGTGACCGGCGTGGGCGGCACCGGCGTGGTGACGGTCGGCGCGGTGATCGCGATGGCCGCGCACCTGGAAGGCAAGGCCGCCAGCGTGCTCGACTTCATGGGCTTCGCGCAGAAGGGCGGCTCGGTGCTGAGCTTCGTGCGGCTGGCCGATTCGCGCGAGCGGCTGCACCAGGTGCGCATCGACACGCAGCAGGCCGATGCCATCCTGGCCTGCGACGTGGTGGTGGGCGCGTCGGCCGATGCGCTGCAGACCGTACGGCACGGCCGCACGCGGGTGCTCGCGAACATCCACGAGATTCCGGTGGCCGAGTCGCTGCGCAACCCGGACGCCGACCTGCACGTGGACCTGCTACTGGAGAAGATGCGCTTCGTTGCCGGCGAAGAACAGGTCGAGACCTTCGATGCGCAGAGCCTGGCGGAAGAGTTCCTCGGCGACACGCTGGCGGCGAACATCGTCGCGACCGGCTATGCATGGCAGCGCGGGCTGGTGCCGCTGAGCCTGGAAGCGCTGATGCATGCGATCGAACTCAACGGCGTGGCGGTGGCCGCGAACCAGTCGGCGTTCTCGCTGGGCCGGTTGGCCGCGGGCGACCCTGCGGCACTCGACCAGCTGCGCGCCGCGCCGGCCGCCGATGCGCAGTCATCGCAGGCCGACGAACGGCCGCTCGACATGCTGATCGCCGATGCGCGCCGCCATTTGACCGGCTACCAGAACGCCGCCTGGGCCGATCGCTTCGAGAAGCGCATCCGCGGCCTGCAGGCGCGCGAAGCGGCGCTGCAGGGCGGTGACTCGAGCCTGCCGTTCACGCGCAATGCTGCGCGCAGCCTGCTGAAGCTCATGAGCTACAAGGACGAGTACGAAGTGGCGCGCCTCTACACCGACGGCGCGTTCCTGAAGAAGCTCTCGGAGCAATTCGAAGGCGAGCTGAAGCTCGAATTCCACATGGCGCCGCCCGTGGTGGCGCGTGGATCGCATGGGCGCGCGCCCGCAAAGATCCGCGTCGGCAGCTGGATGCTTCCCGCGATGCGCTGGCTCGCACACGGCAAGCGCCTGCGCGGCACCGCGTTCGACCCCTTCGGTCGCACCGGGGAGCGGCGCGCCGAGCGCGAGCTGATCTCGCACTTCGACGGGTTGTTCGATGCGATGGCCGGCGAGCTGTCGGCCGACAACCAGTCGCTGGCAGCGCGCATTGCCGCGCTGCCGATGTCGATCCGCGGCTTTGGCCACGTCAAGCTCGCGAACCTCGAAGCTGCGCAGGTGCGGGAGGCCGAGTTGCTGCACCGCTTTGCGCCGTCGCGCTATCCGAAGCCGGCGTCCGCGCCGGGCGCGGGGCAGATCCGGGGCATTGCCATCGTGGCCGGCGCGCGCTGACGCGGCCCTTCAGCCGACTGCCTTGATGAGCTTGTCGCGGCCTGCCTTGGCGAGCATGGATGCGACCGCGCACGATGCGAGCCGGGCCGATTCGGAATCGGCGCGGCTCGTGAGGATCACCGGCACCTTCGTGCCCAGCACGATGCCCGCCGCATAGGCGCCGCCGAGGAAGGTCAGACTCTTCGCGAGCATGTTGCCGGCATCGAGGTCCGGCACGATCAGCACGTTGGCGCGGCCCGCCACCGGTGAGGCGATGCCCTTGATGCGCGCGGCCTCGGCGTCGATGGCGTTGTCCATGGCCAGCGGGCCATCGAGCACCGCGCCGGTGATCTGGCCCCGGTCTGCCATCTTGCACAGCACGGCGGCATCGAGCGTGGACGGCACCTTCGGGTTGACCGTCTCCGTCGCGGACAGTATGGCCACGCGCACCGCGGGCATCTGCAGCGCGTGCGCCAGATCGATCGCGTTCTGCACGATGTCGACCTTCTCTTCGAGCGTGGGGGCGATGTTGATGGCCGCGTCCGAGATGATCAGCGGCTGCACATGGCCCGGCACGTCCATCACGAAGCAATGGCTGATGCGGCGCGAAGTGCGCAGGCCGCCTTCGCGGCGCACCACAGCGCCCATCAGCTCGTCTGTGTGCAGGCTGCCTTTCATCAGGGCATCGACCTCGCCGCGCAAGGCCATCGCGACCGCCGCATCGGCCGCGGCATGGCTGTGCGGCGCATCGACGATGGCGATGTTCGAGAGATCGATGCCGACCTCTTGCGCAGCCGCTTCGATCTTCGCGCGCGGGCCGACCAGCGTCGGTGCGATGAGGCCCAGCGCGGCGGACGCAAAGGCCGCCTCCAGCGACACGGCATTGGCCGGATGAACCACCGCGACGCGCAACGGCGGCAAGCCGCGCGCTGCGGCGATCAGACGGTCGTAGTGCGGGTGTGCAGCGAGAGACGAAGACGCCATGCGGGCTCCTGGAAATGAACGAGGGCTGAAGTACTGCCGCAACAGTACTTCAAAAAAAAGTTGATCACAGTTGTTGACGGTTGAGTAAAGACTATTTACAGTCCAACCCACTCAACGCCAACAGCACACATCGTGAACACCGCAAAGATCCGCATCTACAGCACCTGCCCCGCATCGGGCAACGTGTTCGTGCGTGTCGCGTCGCATGCGGGTGCCGGCCTGAGCCTGCTGCCGTCGCTGCGGCAACTCGAACAGAACCCGAACCTCGTGCAGCAGCCGCAAGCCAATCCGTGGCCGTGCGATTGCGAGGATCGAATGCAACCGGGTGGAGGGCGCGCGTAGGCGCAGACCTCCCAAGCTCTCTTCAGCAGAGGCCCGGACACCGCAAGGTTTCGGGCCTTTTGCTTTTTTCATTCACCACTTTTTTCTCAGGCAGTGATCGCGCTGCATGGCACGGGGCCAAGGCTCCGTGAACGCTCTTTAAAAAATCGCGAGCATCGAGGCGAAGCCGGCCACTGGAGCGGCTGCCGCCTCACGCACATACATCGTGCATCAGCCCCGGTGACGCAATTGGTAGACGTGTCCGCCTTAGAAGCGGAATTCTGGGAGTTCGAGTCTCCCCTGGGGCACCAAATTTTCTCGGTCCGATTTTCTCTGGGTGTACTGTCAATCTGGTAGACGGCCTGCCTTGGAAGCAGGAGGCTGCAGGTTCAAATCCTGCCACCCAGACCATCTTCCCTTGCGTCTTTTCGTTCGTTCACTCTTTACTGGCCCTTCGCCTAGTGGTCCAAGGCACCGGGTTTTGATCCCGGGATCCAAGGTTCGAATCCTTGAGGGCCTGCCAGTTTTCTTTCTTCTTTTCTTTTTCGCCTCGCTAGCTCAGTGGCCAGAGTGCCTCCCTGTCCAGGAGGAAGCCAGGGGTTCGATTCCCCTGCGGGGCGCCATTCAAGTTCCGGCGCGATAGCAAAGCGGCAATGCAGCGGATTGCAAATCCGCGAAGTCCGGTTCGACTCCGGATCGCGCCTCCATAGATTTCGACCGATCTTCAGCGTCGCCGAATCCTTTCTGGATCAAACTAGTGAGTGAAAAGATGAAACCCGATACCCAACCCGAAAAAATCGTCGTCCTCTCCGGCTCCGGCGTGAGCGCCGAGAGCGGTCTGCCCACGTTCCGCGATGCCAAGGGCTTGTGGAACACCTACGCATGGCAGGAGCTTGCGAGTCCGGAGGGCTGGCGCAAGTACCCCGAGGCGGTGCTCGCCTTCTACAACGAGCGCCGGCAGAAGGCATGGCAGGCGCAGCCGAATGCGGCGCACATGGCCATCGCGTCGCTCGAGCAGGCCTATGAAGTGGTCATCGTCACGCAGAACGTCGATGCGCTCCACGAGCGCGCGGGTTCTCGCAACGTGGTGCACCTGCATGGCCAGCTCGCCTATGTGCGCGGCTCTTCAGGCCCGCAGCCGAAGCGCTATCGCGTCGACGGCGAGCCGATCTCGATGGGACAGCTCTGCGAAGACGGCACGCAACTGCGGCCCGACATCGTGTGGTTCGGCGAATCGGTGGAGAACTTCGACGCGGCCGAGGCGCATGTGGAAAGCGCGTCGCGCGTGCTGGTGGTGGGCACTTCGCTCACCGTGAATCCCGCCGCTTCGCTGGTGCGGTATGCACGGCGCTCGGCGCAGAAGGTGCTGGTTGCGCTCGACATGGAGGCCGTGCCTCATGGCTTCACCTTTCTGCAGGGCAAGGCCACAGACGTGGTGCCTGCATTGGTGGCGAGCTGGCTCGACGAGGCCGGCACGGCCACCTGACACCTGCTGCACTGTTCCAACTCCCAAGCCCGTCATCGTGTCGATGACGGGCTTTTTTAATTCGTTCTTCTTCTATTTCATTTTCATCAATCGAAGCCACAAAGAAAAAGCGCCCACTTCAATCGATTTGTCACAGTTCAGGTCGAACATGGTCTTCGGCCGACATCGAATTGAAATTTCAGGGAGAACGTCATGGCAACGGGCACCGTGGAGTCAGGCCGCACGCTGCGGATTTCATCCTCCGCCATGCCATCGCTCGGCGGCGAGCCGGCGCTGGAGCCGGTGCGCATCGAAGGAGACGAAGGGCTGAGCCGTTTGTTCCGCTATACGCTCACACTGGCCACGCCGGAGCAGAGCGGTTACAGCGGCCGGCAGGCGGCCAACGTCGCCATCAAGCAGCTGGTTGGCGAAGTCCTGACGGTGCATATCCGGCTCGACGGCCGGCCCGGCGCGGGGGGCTCGCAGCGGCATATCTCGGGGCTGGTGACGCGCGTGCGTTTTCTGCGGCTCGAGAATCGGCGCGCGCTCTACGAGGCCGTCATCGAACCCTGGCTCACGCTGGCCACGCGTACCAACGACTTCCGGATCTTCCAGAACCAGACCGTGCTCGCGATTCTTTCGCAGACGCTGGGCAAGTACGATTTTCCGTTCGAGATCTGCGCCTCGCAGAACTACCCGCCGCGCGAATTCCAGGTGCAGTACGGCGAGAGCGACCACGACTTCATGGCCCGGCTGATGCACGAGTGGGGCCTGTACTACTACTTCGAGCACGCTGAAGGCGCACACAAGCTCGTGGTGGTGGACGACATGGCCGCGCACAAGCCATTCGCCAACGCCGCCTACGAGACGATTCCCTTCCACGCCGCCGAAGACACCGTGCGCGAGGAGCATTGCGACAGCTTCAACGCCTGCGAAGCGCTGCAAAGCGGCCGCTGGGTCACGAGCGACTTCGATTTCACCCGGCCCAAGGCCGACCTGCAGCAGGTCAGCGCCATGCCGCGCAAGACGGCGCAGAACACCCTGGAGCGCTACGGCTGGCCGGGCGACTACGCGGTCGAGTCCGAAGGTGAGCAGCTCGTGCGCACGCGCATGGAAGAAGTCGGCAGCCAAGGCGAGCGCGCCAGCGGCTCGGGCAACCTGCGCGCCGTAGTGCCGGGTTGCCTGATCACGCTCGAGCGGCATCCGCAGAGCGAATCCAACCGCCAGTACCTCGTGACCGACGCACGCCTGCACATGCAGGAGCCCGGCGAGGCCAGCGGCCAGGAGGTTTTCGAATGCCGGGTGGACTTCGACGTGATCTCGTCGGGCAAGGTCTTTCGCGCACCCGCGCCCAATGCACCGCGCCCGCGAACCTCGGGCCCGCAGACGGCCATCGTCACCGGCCCGGCCGGGCGCGAGATCTGGACCGACCAGTACGGCCGCGTGAAGCTCAGCTTTCACTGGAACCGCTACTGCACCAAGGACGAGAACAGTTCCTGCTGGGTGCGCGTGTCATCGCCCTGGGCCGGCACCAACTTCGGCGGCATCCAGATACCGCGCATCGGGCAGGAGGTGATCGTCGACTTCGAGAACGGCGACCCCGACCGGCCCATCGTGACCGGGCGCGTCTACAACGCCGACAACATGCCGCCCTGGACACTGCCCGACAACGCGACGCAAAGCGGCCTGCTCACGCGCAGTTCGGAGGGCGCGACGGACGCCAATGCCAACGCGCTTCGCTTCGAGGACAAGAAGGGGCAGGAGCAGGTGTGGCTGCACGCCGAGCGCAACCAGGACATCGAGGTCGAGCGCGACGAAACCCACTGGGTCGGCCACGACCGCAGCAAGACCATCGACCACGACGAGACCGTGCATGTGAAGCACGACCGCACGGAGACGGTCGGCCATGACGAAACCATCACCATCGGCAACAACCGGATGGAGACGATCAAGGCCAACGAGCTGCTGACGGTGCTGCAGAACATGAACCGCTTCGTCGCGCTCACTTCGTCGGAGGAGGTCGGCATCGCCAAGACATCGCTGGTCGGACTGACGCAGACGGTGGCCGTAGGCAAGAGCAAGAACGAAACCATCGGCGAAGACTTTTCGCTCGATGTCGGCGAGAAGCTGGTCATCACCGTGGGCAAGAGCCGGCTCGAGATGACGAAAGACGGCCAGGTGACGCTCACCGGCGCCAAGTTCGACTTCCGCGCCACCGGTGCGGTGCGGATCAACGGCAAGGTCATCGACCTTTGCTGAGGCGGCGACGAAAAGCCTGCTCATGGCGCTGAACCCCAAAGCTGGTGCATCGGCATCCATTCCTGGCACGTCGGGTAATTCTCCACTTTCGGGATTGGGGACAGGGCGGATAGCGCGTGTAGCTGTCATCCTGGGCAAGCCGGCACCGCCAACGCCTGCCAGTGTTGCACCGCCTGAGGCCGGCCGTGACGTGGGAAAGGCGATCGTGGTGTGCACCGCGCCCGACGTCTGCAAGACGCCGATCGGTTCGTCGACGCCGCCCATCCCTTACCAGATCACCGGCGCACTCGGCGATGACGCCAATACCTCGCAGAACGTTTATCTCACAGGACTCAAGGCATTCAAGTTCGACAGCGTGGTCACCCACGTCACCGGCGATGAGCCGGGCACGGCTACCGGCATCCAGTCGGGGACGGTGGGCGACATCGCGGAGCCGAAGACGGCTTCCACCGTCGTGCGTGTCAACGGCCAGTGGCTGGTGCGCGACGGCGACACCTTCTGGATGAACAAGCGCAACACCGTCGGCGAGCTGATCTACAAGAAGGATGGTGGCAACTACTGGCCGCCTGAGGATGGCGGCGGCATCGACGACAGCGAAGCAGAGACGCTGCTGGCCAGGGCACAGGCCGACAAGGCGGTGATCGAATACTACGAATCGGACAAGGAGAAGACGGGGAGGGCCCGGATCATGAGTGCCGCGAGCACCGCGAGTTTCGGCTCGCTGTTGCGCACAGCGCTCGACGAGCAGCCGGTCAGGTTGGCTTTTCTCGATACCAGCCCCAAAGGTCCCATCGTGACCGATGCGCCGACATGGCGCCCCCCGGTCGCCATGCCTCGCACGAAAGTTCCTGCGCCGACAGGCAAGGGAGGAAAAGGGGCCGGATGGATCGGGGTGATCCTCCTGCTCAAGCCCATTGGAGACCACGTCGAAGCCGCCTACGACGCGCGCGGCGTTCTGGAAGGCATCGACCCGCAGAACCCTCAGGAACAGGCCATCTACGATCAGGCTCTGGAGCAGCTCACGGCCTACAAGGAAGGGCGCCTCAACAGCAGCTTCTTGTGGATCCCGGAGTACAGGGCATTCGACGCCGAGGTCCGCACGTCGGTGAAACGACAGATCGAAGAACTGCGTGCGCGCCCGCAGCAGCAGCAGACGACCACCGCGCCGGCAATGACACCAGAGACCGGTGGTGGCGGAGGCAAGGACGGTGGACGCATCACAGGCAACAAGGACGAATGCGAACCCGAGCCTTACGACGAGAATCAGTGTTCGGAGGGAGAGGCCGCGCACCACATCATTCCGGACTTCATACTGCGTGTCGGCACGCGCCTGGACCCGGGGGTTCGCATGCCCGGCGCGCCCTCGCTGGGAAAAGGCCCTTCGATCTGCCTGAACAAGGAAGATCACACACAGGTGCATGACAAGATTGCCAAGGGCATGCGTGCAAAGCTCGCAAGCAACGGAACCATTACGCTGAAGGACGTGATGGACGTTGCCATCGACGCTCTCGACCAGGTCAAGCCCGACTGCAAACGCCAGTTCGAGCAGCCGGTGAGAGATGCATTCAAGGACGTTCCTCAGGAAATGCTCGGCCGGGGAATGATGAAGACGAATGCCGAACTGCGCGAGGCGCTGACGCGGATGTGGTCCGGTGAATAAAAGGAAGACGAATACATGGCAATGCAGCCACTGACCCGACCCGGCGCGATGCGGCTTCAGTTCGAAGCGGCGGTTGCTGTTGCGCGCAATCACCTGTTCCTGGCCTGCTCCGACAGCCAGGATCGCTTCAATGACTTCGCCCGCCTCTGCAGATACAGAGAGGGTACGGATCCGGCGTGGCATTTTTTCGACCTGCCGACCACGATCGCCGACGGAACGCGCTTCCAGCAGCGCCAGGGAGCGGAACCCGTTTTCGTCTTTCTTTCCAAGGAAGGCGACGTGATGCATCTGCCGCCAGGCGGCGAAGCCATCACCGAGCGCATCGTGGGCTCGGGCCTGTGGCGCGATGACTCCGAAGGCTGGGGCTACATGACGGCCATCGCTCAGATTGGCGGCCACCTTCACGCTTGCGGCGGCGGCGGTCAGGTCTATCGACGCTCGGAAGCGGGAGCCTGGGGCCATATGGATCTGGGACTGCTGCAAGGCAAAGGTGACAAGGACGACCTGAGCCTCGCAGCCATCGCCGGCCCCAACGCACAGGAGGTCTACGTCGGGGGCTGGCGCTCGAACGTGAACGATGGCGTGCTGTTCTGTGGGAACAAACATGGCTGGACGCCCATGGCATCCGGCTTTGCGTCGATCAGCAGCATTCATGTCGAGAGCGATGATTCGATATGGGCTTGCGGTCGGCGCGGAACCGTTTTGCACGGCAACCGCGTCGATGGATTCAAGGATGTCTCGGAGATCGACGACACCCGAAGCTATGTCGACATCGCCAGCTACGACGGGCAGATTTTCCTTGCGACGGAGACGGGTCTCTATCTCCATGCCAACGGAAAGGCCCAGCGCATCCGCACCGGTCTCGATCCAGACCATTCCGACGGTCATATCCTGCAGGTAGTCGACGGAATGTTGTGGTCCATCGGCTATGCCGACATCGTGCGCTTCGACGGAACGCGTTGGGAGCGCATCGCATTTCCCGGCAATCCACCGATCCGCTGAAGCTCCATGGGCCTGTGGAAGCGTGACATCGATTGGGTGACCGAAGCGTCGCAGCGCATCGGTTGCTGCGGCATCGCGGAATGGTTGCCCGATTTCGCTGCGTGGGCCGAGCTGACACCGGTCGAATGCCCACCGGCGGCGCTTGCCGCAAAGGCAGACTACGCAAGCGTTTCGCGCGGCTTGAAGATCACGTTGCTCCATCCTTTCTCCGAGCGCGTACCTGTCGCCGATCCCCAGGCCTGGGTGCTCTACGACATTCAGATCGATGCCGCCGCAATGCCATTGCCGTTCGGCCTCGATGCTCGCGGCGAAACACCGCAAGGCGCTCGGCGCAAGCTGTCCGACGACACGGCTTTCGGGCGCCCGGTCGACTTGCGCAATGGCAAACACCGCATCGTTCACTACCTGCCCGATGGTCGCGTGGTGGGCGTGGTATTCAAGCCTTCGATGATGGGCATAGAAGGCTTGCATTTGCAGCGCATATTGACCATGCCCGACTTCCGCTCGCTCGGCGCAGCGGGCACGCTTGCGAGCGGCAGACCGTGACGGACCCGCGCGATCATCTCTTCCTGCCTGCGAGGCCTGCGCCGTCTGTACCCGATGGCGCGACCGGCGATGGTCACGGCGAAGCCCTTCATGTCGACACCTGCGGCACGCGCTGCCCCGTGCCGATACTGAGGCTTCGAAAGTCCGTCGGGCGCAGCACGCCGGGGCAGGTTCTTGTGCTCACGACGGACGATCCCACAGCCTTCTCGGACATCTTGCGCGTGCTGCCTTCGCTGCCCGTCCAGTTTCTCTCCACCAGGCGTGAGGATGAACGCATGGTGTTCACCCTGCTGCGACGGTGACTGGCGAGGCCCGGGCGCTTTCTCCCGCTTTCATTCCTGTTCCACTGATCCGGCGGCATCTGGCATGGCTCCTCATCTTGAAAACCACACGCCTTTTTCCGCACTGGCTTTTTCGCAGTTCCACCGCGACGGCGCCGACATGGCCGTGCTGGCGGTGCGCGGCAGCTTCCATGTCGTGGCGAATGCGCCGCTCGTGCTCGCACCCCGGCAGGACGAACTCGAACTCGCCGACCGCTACGAGGGCGATCCCGCCAGCGGCCTGCTGATGCGGACCTGCGACATCGTGCCCTTCAAGCCGGCGGCCGATCTCACCATCCTGGGCGCGAGCTGGGCACCGCATGGCGTGGAGGCTCGCTCGTGGCTTGCCGGCGTGCGCCTGGGCAAGCTCGAGAAAGTCGTGCGGGTGCACGGCCCTAGAGCCTGGCAATGCGCCGCGAAGCAAGAGGGCGACGAGGAGGACAAGGCGTCCGGGCAGAAGAAGGAGTGGGTGCTCTCGCCGGCCCTACCGGTGAAGGCCGTGGCGCTCGACTGGCGGGGCGCTTTCGGGGGAGCGATACCCGGCACGGGCGACGGGCAGACGCCCGTCGACGTCCACCGCCACAACCCCGTCGGATGCGGCATCGTCGACGCGCAGCACAGCCCCATGGATGCCGACATTCCCGCGCCCTGCATCGAAGACCCCGCCGACCCGGTTCTCGATTGGCGCCGCCGCGACTACGTGCCGCAAGGCTTCCGCCCGCTGCCCCCGGTATGGCGGCCGCGCCAGCAGTTCACCGGCACCTTCGACGATGCCTGGTTGGAGGCAAAGCATCCTCTGCTGCCCGACGACTTCGACTACCGCTTCTACCAATACGCCGCGCCGGGCCTCATTCACGAAGAACGCCTGAACGGCGACGAGGAACTGCAGCTTCTTCACATGCACCCCGACCACGCGCACATCCAGGTCTGGCTGCCCGGCGTGCGCTTGTCCGCCGCCGTGCATCGCAACGATGGAGACGCTGAAGTGTTGGAGATGGCCCTCGACGGCGTTCACGTGGACATGACGAACCCTGGCCCGGCGTCGGTCTTCCTGACGTGGCGCTGCTGGGTGCCCAAGCGATCGGGCATCCGGCTGATGGAATTGCGTATCGAGAACCCGTCCAGGCTGCTGGAAATCGGGAGCCGGTATGTGGGGTGCGAGCGCGTGGCGGGCGCACCGTATCCGTTTTGAGTAATTCAGCCAGTGCCTGTAGTTCTTTCTGCGCATGCCGTTTGGCACTGGCCTGCCGCGGGTGCCTGGCTTAAGGTACGGGCGAATTCGATGCGCCGACCCCGCTGTGTCACCAGCGCCGGCGCCATCCGCTTGTGATTCGCTGCCGTCCTTCCGCAAGGGGAGGGCGGCTGGTTCCACGGTGTCCTCGATGGGCACGCAATTTCTCAGGGAGTTGATCTCATGGCAGTAGACATGTTCATGCGCGTCGAAGGCGCGAACGGCGAATCGAAGGATTCGAACCACAAGGAGTGGAGCGACATCAAGTCGTTCGCCTGGGGCGCGACGCAGCCCGGGAACATGGTCAGCGGCGGTGGCGGCGGCGTGGGCAAGGCCAGCTTCAACGACCTGCAGGTGATCGCGCGCATCGACAAGGCCGCGCCCTCAGTGCTGAAGAATTGCGCGAGCGGCAAGCACCTGAGCAAGGTGGAAGTGTCGGTGTGCAAGGCCGGCGGCTCGCAGATCGAGTACACGCGCGTCACGCTCGAGGAAGTGCTGGTCACCTCTGTGCAGTACACGGCCGAGCAGGGTTCCGACGCCGTGTTCGTGCAGTACGCCTTCCAGGCCGCGAAGGTGAAGCAGCAGTACTGGGAGCAGACCGACAAGGGCGGCAAGGGCGCCGAGACGGTGCTGGCCTGGAACATCAAGGAAAACAAGGAAGCCTGATCTCCCTTCGACGGACACGTTGACCAGGGAGCCTTCCACGAATGACCCGCAGCTTCATCGCCCACAGCGCGCTGGGCGAGCGCCTGAAGTTCCGTTCGATGACGGGACAGGAGCGCATTTCCGCACTGTTCGAGCATCGCGTGCGGCTCATCAGCGACATGCCCAACATCCAGCCCAGGCGCATGCTGGGCGAAGACATGAGCATCGAGGTGAACCTTGCCACCGAGCTTGGCGGCGCCGGCAAGCGCTTCCTGAGCGGACAGGTCACGCGCTTTGCCTACGTGGGCAAGGACGACGGCGACATGTGCGTGTACGAAGCCACGCTGCGCCCGTGGCTGTGGTACGCCACCCGCCGCTCCGACTTCAAGATCTTCCAGTTCAAGACAGCGCCGCAGATATTGCAGGAGGTGCTCGCGCCCTACGGCTTTGCCATCGACGCGCGCCTGAGCGGCAACTATCGCACCTGGGACTACTGCGTGCAGTACTCGGAGAGCGACTTCAACTTCGTCAGCCGGCTGATGGAGCAGGAGGGCATCTACTACTTCTTCTCGCATGCGCAGGGCAGCCACCAGCTGGTGCTGTGCGACGGCGCCGATTCGCACACCCCCGTGCCCAGCGGCCCGGTGAAGGTGCCGTACCACGCGGGCGTGCTGGCCGCGCAGATCCTCGAGCAGGACTTCATCGACAGCTGGAGCCATTCGGAAGACATCGCGTCGGGCAACTTCGCGGCCGACGACTACGACTTCAGGAAGCCCAACGCCGAGATCGACACCGTGCGCCAGCAGCCGGCCGGCCACAGCCGCGACGATTTCGAGATCTACGACTGGCCCGGCGGCTACACCGAACTGGGCGACGGCGAGAACTACGCGCGCCTGCGCCTGGAGCAGCTCGCAGGGCGCCGTGAACTGGTGAGCGCCGAAGGCAACTTGCGCCACATGGCGCCGGGCTACCTGTTCGAGCTGGCGCGCCACCCCAACGCCGAGGACAACCGCCGCTACCTGATCGAGGCCGTGACCTACGACTTCCAGGAAAACGCGCTGCGCGTGGCCGGCGCGGCCGACGCGGCCTACAGCGAATCGACCAGCAGCACCAGCTACCGCCAGACCTTCGAGGTGCTGCCCGACAGCGCTCCATTCCGCCCCGCGCGCGTCACGCCCAGGCCGCGCACCACCGGGCCGCAGACCGCGGTGGTGGTCGGCCCCGCGGGCGAAGAGATCCACACCGACGAATACGGCCGCATCAAGGTGCAGTTCCACTGGGACCGCTACGGCCGGCGCGACGAGAACTCCTCGTGCTGGATCCGCGTCTCGCAGACCTGGGCCGGCAGCAACTACGGCGCCATGCACATCCCGCGCATCGGGCAGGAGGTGATCGTCGACTTTCTCAACGGCGACCCTGACTACCCGATCGTCACCGGCTGCGTCTACAACGCCGCGCAGATGCCGCCGTGGGAACTGCCGCGCCACAAGACCCAGACCGGCTTCCAGACCAACTGGAGCAAGGGCGGCGGCGGCAAGCACATGCTGCGCTTCGAGGACAGCCGCGGCACCGAGCACATCGAGCTGTCGACCGACCACGGCAACACCCACCTGCACATGGGCTACCTGATGAACCAGGGCTCCGGCGTGCAGCGCAGCTACGGCTTCGAGCTGCGCACCAACGAGTGGGGCTCCATCCGCGCCGACAAGGGCCTGCTGCTGACCACCTACACGCAGGACTATGCGCAGCGCACCTCCCGCGACAACCCCGACGGCCACGAGCACATGGGCGCCACGCTGGCGCAGAGCAATGCGCTGATGCAGGCCTCCGGCCAAGCCATTGCGGCCACCAAGGCGCTGGTGGGCGCGATGGCCCAGGGCAAGAACCAGACGCTGATGGGGCTGGTGCAGGGCGTGCAGGCGGCAGGCGGCGTTTCGCAGGCGGTGGCGGCGCTCGCTGCGGGCGGCGCGCCGGAGGCTGGCGTCTCCGACAACCCCGACCCCGCGATGGCCGATGCGCAGCAGATGCTCGACCTCTCGCGCAAGATCGACAAGCCCGTGGTCTCCATCGTGAGCCCCGAGGGGCAGACCATGATCAGCCCCAAGCCCATCGTGCTTAGCTCGGGCCAGAGCGTGTCGGTGCGCGCCACCTCGGCCATGACGCTGACCACCGGCGCGCAGCTCACGCAGTTGGTCACGGGCGGCATGCTCACGCAGGTGAGCGAGGGCGGGCAGGTCAACGTGGTGTCGGGCGGCGACATCGTCTCGCACGCGAGCGCGGGAGCCGTCAACCTGGTGTCGAAGACCGACGCCTCCATGACCTCCACCGACAGCAACGCCAACATCACCGGCCGCAAATCGGTGGTGATCCAGGCGGCCGACCAGGACGTGTTCGTTACCGGCAAGACCAGCATCTCGCTGATCTGCGGCAAGTCGTCCATCGTGCTGCTGGCCGACGGCACGGTGAACATCAACGGCGTGAAGGGGCTCGTCAACTTCACGGGCGAGCTGGACCAGCGCGGCAGCAAGATCTTCCTGAACTGCGACGCGCCCATTGGCAGCGCGCCTGAAGAAGCGGTGGTGGAAGACGGCGTGCCCGTGGCGCCCGCAGCGGCAGCCACGTCGGCCGAGGCGTCGGAGCACGCCGTGCCCGCGGCCGCGCCGCCGGGCTACGTGACCACGGGCCTCGGCAAAGGGGTCGACGCCATCGCGGCGCGGTCGCCCACGCTGCAGAGGCAGGTCAAGTTCCTGCAAGGGCAGGGATGGAAGATCGGCTATGGCGCGGCGGGCGGAGGCACATATGCCGACACCAACCCCGCCGTGAAGAAGATCGTGATCGACAGCAACAACGCGAGCGACCCCTACAAGACGGCCGCCTCGCTGTCGCACGAGGTCGGGCACGCGGTCTATTCGTATCGCTTCAAGCCCGACATGTCTTCCAAGACCGCGTTCGTCAACAGCATGCTCAGCTCCGAGGGCGAGGCGGCGCTCAACCAGATCCAGGTGCAGCGCGAGGTCTGGCGCGCGGCCAAGGTCGACATCCTCAAGGGCGCGAACCCCGCGAACGTGGAAGCCTTCAACGAGGCCTACAACGGCATGGTGAAGGGCGGCACCCGGGAGGCTGCCAGGGCCGCGGCCGGCAAGTACTACGGCACGCTCAACACATCGACCACCGGCGAGCAGTACACGCAGTACTACGGCAATTCCTACGACAAGAAATATGCCGGCAAGCACTGAACCCATGAATCAGCAAGCCATGACCATGACGCTCTGGCAAAGCATCGACGCGCTGGCCGCGCAGCTGCCGTTCTCCGTGCAGAAGGTCGGCCGCACGCTGTCGACCACCCTGAGCGACACGCATGCCGAAGGCGGCACCGTGTTCCAGTTCTTCGAAGGCTCGCCGGTGCGCCTTTCGGATGGCACCGGGCTTGCGCGCATCGACCTGCGCATCAAGCGCGAAGGCGCGCACCCGGGCTTCCTCGTGCTGGAGCTGAAGGGCCGCTGCGTGCCCCTGGCCGAGGTGCGCCAGCACTACCCCGCGCTGGAGATCACCGACGTGCCGCGCGGCCGCTCGCTCGACGAATCGACCAGCTACACGGCCACGCTCGGCTGGGGCCGGCTGTCGTTCGGCTTCGCGGAGCGCAACCCCGGCTGCCTGGCCTTCGTCGCCTTCGACCCCGCCTAGAACACCGCGAAAGAAAGCAGCCCGATGAAGTACCACATCCAGGAAGGCCGGTTCGACGTGCCAGACGACGGCCGCATCGACCGCTCGATGAACGTGCTGGCCATGCCCGACGGCTCCGGCACCACGCTCATCGTGAGCCGCGACGCGCTGCGCGCGCAGGAGAGCCTGGCGCAGTTCGTCAGCCGGCAGATGAACGACCTGACGCGCCAGGTGAGCCAGCTGAAGGAGGTGTCGCGCACCGACATCGCCGTGGGCCCGGCCATCGCCAGCCTGCGGGCCATCGAACTGGTCACGCAGTTCAGGCAGAACGGGCAGGCACTGCACCAGCGCCAAGCCGTGTTCCTCTTGCCGCAGGACCCGGCCGGCAAGGCCGTGCTCATTCTCACGGCCAGCAGCCCCGTGCCCTTCGACGAAGACGCGCTCGCGCTGTGGCGGCGCACGCTCGAGAGCTTCCAGGCGAGGGCCTGACACCTTGACGAAGGCACCGGCGAACCATGGACGGTAAACCCGCTGCCCGGCTGCACGACCCCATTGCCCACACCAATGCGCATGCGCGCTTCTGGGCCAAGTTCGCGGGCGGCCTGATCGGCGGCATTGCCGTGGGCTTCGCGGTGGGCGTGGCGGCTGCCGCGGTGGTCGGCACCGGGGGCCTCGCGGGGCCGTTGGTGGCGGGCGCCGTGGTGGTCGGCGCGCGCATGGCAGGCGGCTACCTGGGCGCGAGCCTGGGTGAATCGATTGCCGACGCGCTGGTGCCCGAGACCCTCACCGTGACCGGCATGATCACCAGCGGATCGTCGGACGTGTTCATCGACAGCAAGGCCATAGGCGCGGCGCGCGCCTCGCCCGAGATGCCGATGGACACCGTGAGCTGCAAGAAAGACTCGCCGCAGATCCTCCTGGCCGAAGGCGCGGAGACCGTGTTTGTCAACATGGGCGTCGCCTCGCGCAAGGACGACCACACCGAGTGCGGCGCCAAGGTGAGCGAAGGCTCGCCCACCGTCTTCATCGGTGGCCCGACCGCGCGCGTGCGGGAAGTGGCCGACGAGGTGCCGCTCATCTCGAAGGTGCTGGTGACCATCTTCAACCTGGTCATGATCTATCGCGGCCTGCGCTGCCTGCCCAAGCTCGCGCGCCAGGGCAAGAATGCGCTGCCTTGCCTGATCGAAGGCGCGGTGGGGCTGGGCATGGGCATCCATGGCCTGGTCAGTTCCTTCGGCAACCCGGTGCATGCAGCCACGGGCGGCAAGTTCCTGGGCGGCGAGAGCGAGCTCGACTTCACGCTGCCCGGCCCATTGCCCATTGCGTGGCAGCGCTTCTACAGCAGCCACGACCTTCGCCGCGACGGCGCGCTGGGGCAGGGCTGGAGCCTGCCCTATGCGATGGAGCTGCGCCTGGGCAGCGACGAAGAAAGCCAGCCCATCGTCACGCTCATCGACGAACAGCGCCGGCCGATGGTGCTGCCCGGCATCGAGCCCGGCACGCGTCAGTACAGCCTGCGCGACGGGCTGGATCTTTGCCGCACCGAAGGCGGCCACTACTTCATTCATGTGCCGGGCGGGTTGTTCTTCATGTTCGCGCCGCCAGCGGAAGGCGAGGCGCACGCGCAGACGCTGAAGCTCGCGCGGATCGAAGACCGCAACGGCAACTTCATCGACCTGCGTCACGACGCGCTGGGCCGGCTGGCCGAGCTGACCGACAGCACCGGGCGCCTGCTGGCGCTCGACTACGCGGGCGAGAGCCGCCAACTGCGTGCCGTGCGCCTGGCCGCCGGCGCACCCGGCGAACTGCCGGGCGTGCTGGTCGCCTACCGCCACGACAGCGAAGGCCGCCTGCTCGACGTGACCGACCGCAACGGCGCGGTGGCGCGCCGCTTCGGCTACGACGCCCAGGGCCTCATGAACTTCCACGCCGACGCAGCGGGGCTGGAGTGCCGCTACGAGTGGCAAGGCACGGCCGGCGACGCGCACGTGGCCCGCCACTGGACCAACGACGGCGAGAGCTACACCGTGCGCCGCATGCCCCCCGCCGCGGACGATGCGCTGGCCCTTGGCCAAACCCTGGTCGTCGACCAGCTCGGCCGCGAGTTCGCCTGGCACTGGAATGCCGACCTCCAGGTCACCGACTACGCCGACGCGGCGGGCCGCCAATGGCACGCGGAGTACAACGAGCTGCGGCAGCTCGTCGCCATCACCGAGCCGGGCGGCGCCACCACGCGCTGCACCTACGACCCCATGGGCTTCATGAGCAGCCGCACCGACGCGCTGGGCCGCACGCAAAGCACCGGCTGGACCGAGTTCGGCGAGCCCTGGCGCGAGACCCTGGCGGACGGCAGCACCTGGACCTATGCCTACAGCGACCAGGGCAACCTGGTGCGAGAGACAGACCCGCTGGGCCGCACGACCGAGTACGCCTACGACAGGCGGGGCCTCCCGATCGTCGTGACCGACGGCAAGGGCGGCACCAACCGCATGGCCTGGAACGAATGCGCGCAGCTGGTCTCGCTAACCGACTGCTCCGGCAAGACCACGCGCTACACCTACGACGGCTGGTGCCACCTGCAGACCGTGACCGACGCCGCGGGCCAGCGCACGCGATTGACGCACGACGCCATGGGGCGGCTGCTGTCGGTGTCGTTGCCCGACCAGAGCCACCAGTCGTTCCGCCGCGACGCGGCCGGCCGCATCGTGGCCGCCACCGATGCGCTGAGCCGCAGCACGCAATTCGCATTCGGCCTGCGCGGCCAGCCGCTGACCCGGCAGGACGCCGAAGGGCGCCGCATCGCATGGCACTACGACAGCGCCCAGCGCCTGCAGTCGCTCGTCAACGAGAACGGCCTGCACTTCGAGTTCATTCGCGACACCGCCGACCGCGTGGTGGAAGAGCGCCGCGTGGGCGGCACGCGCGTGCAGGTCGAATACGACGCCAACGGCTGGCCGGTGTGCATCACCCATGTGCCGGGCATCGGCGACGAAGACCTCGCGCTGCACGACGGCACCGGGCCACGGCCCGCCGCGAGCCGGCCCTTGCGCACCGAACTGCTGCGCGACGCCGTGGGCCGCCTCGTCGCAAAGCGCACCGGGAGCCACCACTACCGCTACACGTACGACCTGCTCGACAGGCTGACCGAAGCGGTCAAGCTGGAGGCGCCGCGACCCGGCACGCGCGACGAACCGCGCGCGCTGCACCGCACCGTGTTCGCCTACGACAAGCTCGGCCGCCTCATCGAAGAAACCGCCATCGACGAGACCACCGGCGAAACGCACACCCTGCGCCACGCGCACGACGAACTCGGCAACCGCACGCAGACCGTGCTGCCCGCCATCGCGTCGCAGCCGGGCGTGCAGCGCGCGCTGAACTACCTGTACTACGGCTCGGGCCACCTGCACCAGGTCAACCTGTCGCACCAGCACGGCAATGCACCCGAGGTGCACCAGCTCATCAGCGACATCGAGCGCGACGACCTGCACCGCGAAGTGGCGCGCAGCCAGGGCGCGCTGCACACCCGTTTCGTTCTCGACCCGCTGGGCCGGCGCGCCGCGTCGTGGTGCCGGGCCGGCGGACTGGACACGGCCTTCACCACGCAAGACCCGAGCTGGCGCCAGGCTATCGACAGCGCCGGCACCCCCGGGGCTCGCCTGCTCGACGGGCTGATGAAGGAATACAGCTACGACCCGGTGGGCGAGCTGCGGCAGAGCCGGCATTCGCTGCAGGGCACCACAGCGCACAGATTCGACGCCACCGGGCGCATCGAGCAGACCGTGCGCGGCGCGGCCGCCGCCAACAGCGAACGCTTCGCCTACGACCCTGCTGGCAACCTGCTCGACGCATCATCGACCGCGCCCGGCCATGTGCGCGACAACCTCGTGCGCGTGTTCGAAGACAAGCGCTACAGCTACGACGGCCACGGCCGGCTTGTGCGCAAGAGGGCAGGCAGGCATACCGACCAGCGCTTCGAGTGGGACGAGGAAAGCCGCCTCGTGGCCGTGCACACCACCCGGCGCCCGGGCACGCCTGAAGCCACCACGCAACTCACGCGCTTCGACTACGACGCGATGGGGCGGCGCGTGGCGAAGCACGATGCGTTCGGCAGCACGCGGTTCATCTGGGAGGGGATGCGGCTGATCGAGGAGCGCAGGGGCTCGCAGGTGGTGAGCTATGTGTACGAGCCCGGTGGCCATGTGCTCATGGCCCGGCTCGACGCGAAGGCCGAGCCGGCCGAGGCATCGGCCACGGCACAGGTCTTTCACTTCCACAACGACACTGCCGGCCTGCCGGAAGAACTGAGCAACACCGAAGGCCAGCTGTGCTGGCGCGCGAGCTACAGGACATGGGGCGCGACCGTTACCGAGCAGTGGGAGGTTACGGCCCTGAATGGCCGCGCCGTTGCATCGACCGACACGGTGCCCCAGGCCATCGAGCAGAACCTGCGCTTCCAGGGCCAGTACCTGGATAGGGACACGGGGCTGCACTACAACACCTTCCGGTTCTACGATCCGGACATCGGGCGGTTTATCGGACCCGACCCGATCGGATTGATGGGGGGCTCGAACCTTCATCAATACGCGCCCAACCCAAGCCGGTGGATCGATCCGCTGGGGCTTTCATACTGCGCCTTCGGCAACGCCAGCAAGCCCAGAGCGCCGAGACCGGGAAAAGACATTGCGGTAGATGCCGACGGCATGGTCAAGTCGCAGGCCGGAAAGCAATTTCCGGAGGGGGCATCGACCACCGTTGACCCGACAAAATCGCCGTTGAGCGGGCACTACCACGAGATCCCGGAAGGAACCAAGATGCCGAGCGGAATCGATATAGTGCGGGACGGCTCCGATGTGATTCCGAACTCTCCCCGCGGACCGGGGCATGCGACGGTGTTCCCGACCCGCGATATGCCGTTTACAGAATTCCAGGCTTTGTTCGAATCTCTGCCTTGGCAGCATGCAGGAAAAAAATGAATGATCCGGATGCTTTTCCTGACGAGTGGCGCCTCGTGAAGGAGGCGGAAAACGCTCTTCTTGTCAGTCGATTCAATTTCAAAAAGCACGTTGACTTCAAGAAGACCATCCTGCTGGCCCTGAACACCACTTCGGAGCAGGCTGCTGCGCTCAGGTTCCTGAAGGACGATGCCCCCGGGTTGAGCGATCTGGAGTTGGCCGAGATTGCTCCCGTAGTCTTGGACATCGCAGTGGACGGAAATATCGACAATCTCATCATCGCAAGGGCCGTGCTTCTGCAGTATTCCTCTCACTTTCTCCAGAGCAGGAAAACAATAAAGAGCTCGCTGGATCGCCGACTTCACGAGTACCTTTCGAGCGACGACGAGTTTCTGTACAGGCGATTGGCTGAATTGCTGGTAACTCTGGATCTGCCGGATGCCTTGGCGAAGTTGTTGTTGATCTGCAAGGACAACGGCAACCCGGAAATCGCCGAGATATACCAGGACTTCTCTACCAGATATGCCGCCGGCAGCGGCTTGAAAAACGAATAATCGAGGTAGCGACACCGAAGACCAGATGCGCTCGATCTGTCCCAGCAGGGGATCGTTCGAGGACTGCTACCCCCTGATGCTGCGGTGTTGAATGTGGCCCCGATGCACCAATGCTCGACATCTACTTCGTCCCATCTTCATGCAGCACCATGCCCAAGGACCCGCGCGGGTTGGTGCATGCGGGCTCCATCGACTTCGATGCGCATCGCTCGTTGGCCGTTGTGTTCGACCAGTGCGGGCAGGCGGGCGCAAACCTCTCCTACTTCGATGACTCTCTGCTGCCCCTCGAGCAGATCGTGACGATGCAGCGTGTGTTCGACGAGAACACCAGCTCGCTTGGCGCTCATAGCGGGCAGACCGCTGCATTCAAGGCGATTCGGGGGATTCTTGATCGTGCCGAGGAACGGGGCATGGGGCTTGCGGCGTTCTGTGACTGATGCCCGCGACTTTGTGCGAGAGCCTGTCGACACGAGATCGCTTGATTCGCCCCTGAACTTGCCATGACGCCGACTATCCGGAAACTCGAATCTTTCGCCGCCGCAAGAGACTTCGGGCCGCTGCCCGATGCGCCCGCTCACGAACTGTCCGAAGTGCTCCACGCCTTCGGTGCAGCCACGGCGCACGCCACAGGCCGCGGCCCCGCTAACGATCGGTACTCGCATCTGATCGAATGCGAGTTCAGCAAGGAAATGCAGGCGCGCTTCTATGTCCGCTTCGACCTGCGCGTTTTCGTGGTCTTGCCGTACGTCATGACCGGCGGTGTGAAGCAGCTTGCTGTCGATCACGCGGAGCTTGCCAAGCTGTGTGCACCGATCGTGAAGGTGCTGCAAGACCGGAAGTTCGACCAAATTTCCTTCGATGATGCTGCGCGGTCTCTTTCGGACGAAATGTTCGATAAGGGATTCGCCGACGGCACAGTGCTGGCCTACTTCTTCGAGAGCCTGTAGGCCCATGACCGCGATGGCCCCCGGCAAGCTGTTGGCATATTGGGCAACGCGGCCGACCGTGATGCCGATGCAGGAAGAGCTGGGCCTGATCCGCGATATGCGTGCACTGGACACTGCCGACATCGCGAAGGATTTGGCGTCGTTCGTCTCGCTCATCGAGCTCGTCCAGCGATCGCATGCGAGCAACGGAATTTTCGAGATGACCGAGGCCGACGAAGCTCACACCGTCGATTTCTTCCGGTGGCTCAAGAGCCTGGAAAAGACGCTTGGCGTGCCGTTGGCAATGCACGCTGATGGCCTTCAGCTAACCTGCGCGGAACTACAGCAGCTGATGCCTCGATAGCGGCGAGTTCCGGGTGCGGGCAAATTGCGCGGATACGCATTGTTCGTGCGCCACAGCGTGCCAATGCGGCATTTCTCTTCTTACATTTGTCGGTCGCCGCGCCTCACGGCGGGACATCGATGCACACCGCGCGATGTCGATGTGAGGCACAAAAGGCGACGGCCAAGGTGCGCTAACACCATGGCCGTCTGACCAATCAACGTGCACGTACTTTGGAAAGCAAGCACATCAAATGGCTGATCGAATTATCGCCGGGCAAAACACGCCCTCATCCCACCACATCGCCACTGGGCCCGACGCCTTGGACATTCTTGAGAACAAGTTGTCCCAAATGCAATCTCTGCTGAGCTGCTGCTACGGCGACCGGAGTGGCTGGTTCGAAGAAATCGGCGAGCGGCATCGAGACAACCTCATGTGGCTCGCGTCCGACTTGGCGGACGACATCGCCCGGCTCGCCCAGGAGCTGCTGCAAAGGCTTCATGCGATGGATCAGCAACGCGCCTGAGGAGATCGGTCGGCGCGCACTTTGCTGCGCCGACCCTCTCTATGGCGAAGCCGCAGCGAGCGCGCCGGGTGACAGCCGCTCGCGAAAGTAGTTGGCGGTCTCTTCGTCGCTGCAGTAGACGTAACACCCCTTCATGCCGCGTGTCATCAGTGTGCGGTAGGTGTTCTTGATGATGAGATCCGCTTCTGCAGCGGCGCTTTCGGGGTTCTTCTTGAAGCGGGTCTTGTAGCCGCGCAGCGTCTTGTCGAAGCGGTCTCGTGCTGCCGGCACGGTCTGGACGTGTCCGTTTCGCACGATCAAATCTGGTCCGATGATGACCCCGATGTAGTCCACCTCCAGACCTTGACAGGTGTGAATGCAGCCCACCTCGTTGATCGAGTTCGGCGCAATGATCCACAGGCTTCCGTCGACGTCTAGGTTCCAGCGCTTGCGGTAGTCACCAATAACGATGTCGAAGGACTTCGGGTCTTTCTTGCTGGTCCACGGCCAGCAGTAGCCAGCGACCACGCGTGCCGTACCTGCCGTATTCTTCGCCGCGATCGATTCATGCAGCTCGCCGGGTGTGCCGAATACTTGAAAGTCGAACTCGGCTGTCGTGAGCGTGTTGTTGGCGGTCTCGCGTACATCGAGGGTGTTGTCGAGCCAAGCGATGTATCCGTCCGAGCCGCTGCACCTGAACTGCGAGGCCAGTTCGTGCTCCGACACCTCAGCGCCCTTGCCAACACCGAATTCACGGATGGTCTTCTTGGTGCCGATGTCGCTCAGCGTTACGCGCTGGTCTTCGTCGATGAAGAACACCGTGCACTTGGCGGCAGCAATGAGTTCCTTGACCTGGTTTTCGCCGAGATTTCCGTACAAGCCGCTCTTCTCGTTCAGCCGATGCGCCTCATCCACGATCAACACGTCGAACTGATCGGCGGGCGTATCGATGAAGCCACCAGAGCCCGTGAAGAGGTTGGCGTAGTGCGTGCGCTTCATCGTGCCCACGAGCTTGGTCTCATAGACACGTCTGGGCGCTGCGTTCTTCGAAACGTACTTGCAGTTGAGGCCGGCACCCATCAGGGTGACCAATGCGTTGATGGCGAGCACTGTCTTGCCAGTCCCCGGTCCGCCTTCGACGATCACTACCTTGGGACTCGCGCTCGATGCGGATCGGCCTGCGGCCAAGATGTGCTCGTAAACCTCTTTCTGATCATCGATCAAGATGAATTCGGCGTTCCCCTTCAACAAACCTGCAAGGCTGTCGCTGAGCGCCTTTGATGGCCGTATGCGGCCGTTAGCCAGTTCGTAGAGCACCTTCGGGTCGCCGAACTTGATGTGCTGCTTGATGAAGGTGCGCAGCAAGCCTCGTTCGGTCTCGCCCCGAAGAAACAGCGGTGCCTTCGCAATGTAATCGGCGTAGTGGTCCGAGTCGATGACGCCGTCGCGCTCGTAGTTATGCAGATAAGCGCAGGCTTGTACGGCGATGCCACCGGAGTAGACGGCCTCGTTGAAGCCCTCCAGCAGAGAGGCATAGGACCACGCTTGGTACGAGGGGTGCACGACTTCGCGGTGTCCGCCGCCGAGGTAGGTGCTGACCAGTGCGTCCTTCATAGAGGACTTCACCTTGTCCCATTGCTTTAGTTCGACGATGACGACGTTCTTCGCGTTGTCGTGACCTCGACCGGTCAAGCTGATATCGATGCGTTTGGAGCTTTGCGGGATGTGCAGTTCGACGGCCACGCCGACGTCGTCCGGAATTTCAGAGTCACTGAGTACCTTTGACATGTAGCCGAGCGAATCACGCCATGACCTCATCTCTGCCGCCGGCACTTTGCGGCCGGTGGCTCCGAGGTACTTGGCGAGGATGACGTCTTCGATATCCCGGTCGTTGTTGTCGCTGAGAAATTGCTTCTTGTCTGCCTCGTAGACGATCACATCAATCCTTCCCAGATTCGCCGGCTTCAGGCCGGCTGTGCTTCTTGCTGCTGCCGCGTACCTTGTCTGCGGGGTAGCGCAGGGCGTTTGCCTTCAGCTTTTGTTGAACGGCGGCGTTGAGGTCCACGCCCAGTACGGAAGACAGGCGAACGAGATAGAGCAAGACGTCCGCGATCTCGTCTTGCACAGCGCGAGCCGTTTGGGGGTCTTGGCCAGCCGCCTTGGAGGCTTCTTCCGGCATCCACTGGAAGATTTCGTTCAGTTCGCCGACTTCGCCGGTCAGTGCCATTACTAAGTTTTTGGGTGAATGGAACTGGGCCCAATCGCGCTCGTCTGCAAACTGCTCCAGGTGTGCTGCGAGTTGTGAGAGGTCTACGAGTGCCGTGTTTGACGTCGAATTGCTGGCGTCAGTCATGTGGGGTTTTTGCGTCTTTCATGGCCAATGCGATGCCAGCGAGCGGTCTTGCTTACATCTAAGAACAGCGCGTCTGCGAGGCAATCGTTAACTGCGGCGGACGTTGACGTTAAAGTATGTCACCAATCGTTAACTTGGAGCGGGTGATGAACGTCAATTTCTGTGCAATTCAGGGAGTACAGGCTCGAAGTGAGTCCTGTCACTCCGTTGAATTGACCCTTGGACGGTCGGCGCAGATTGATTTCGTTGCGAATTGAGATGGGGGACGCTCAAACGCCCCCGACCTTCACGCTGGGGCATATCTATCGCCGCTTGCAGGATCTCCACTTGGTCTATGGAGGGGGGCGGCAGGGTGGCATATCTAATTCCGCACAGGCCCCCGTGACCTTCCTGTTCACCGGAAGCGGCGATCGCTATGGCTACGCCGACCGATTCGACGAGGAGGGCACCTTCTTTTACTTCGGTGAAGGCCAAAAGGGCGACATGGAATTTGTCCGTGGCAACTTGGCGGTGCTGAACCATTCAAGCCATGGCAAGGCGCTGCACCTGTTTCATGCCGTCGGCAAGGGCAAGGGACAAAAATATCTTGGTGAATTTGTCTATCAGGATCACAAGTGGGTCATTGCGCCGGATGTAGACGGCAATTCCCGCAGGGCAATCATTTTTAGACTCGTGCCTGTCACGCGACTGGAGCAGTTCGAGCTTGCCTCGGCAGATGAGCCTGCGAAGCACATGACGCTTCAGGATTCGAGACGTCGGGCAATTGCCGCTTCTAAGGTCAATGGCTTGGAAGACAGCAAAAAGGGGAGCCGCACGATATACGAGCGCAGCCGAGCAGTACGCGACTATGTGCTGCAGCGTGCGGCCGGTGTCTGTGAGCTTTGCAAGGAGCCTGCGCCTTTTCGTCGAAGCGATGGGTTGCCGTACTTAGAGCCGCACCACACCACTCGCTTGTCTGACGGCGGCCCTGATCACCCGCAATTTGTTGCGGCGCTTTGCCCTGCATGCCATAGAGAAGTCCACTATGGCGAGCACGCTCAGCCAAAGAATCTGATGCTGAGGGAAAGACTTCGGGTTCTAGAGGCGTCTGAACCAACCTGATTTCGCGGCTGGCTTGACTAAGGGCCGGAAAGGAAAAAGCCCCTGACTCTTGCGAATCAGGGGCTTTTATTTGGTGCCGGAGAGATGAATCGAACACCCGACCTTCTCATTACGAATGAGCTGCTCTACCGACTGAGCTACACCGGCGAAGCCTCAGATTATAGACAAAAAATCAGGCTTTCTCGGCGTGGTACTGCGTCAATCGCTCAACTTCGTTTCTAGAACCCAACATCACGCTCACGCGCTCGTGCAGTTTGGTGGGTTGCAGCTCCAGGATGCGCTGCTTGCCGTTGGTGGCGGCGCCGCCTGCCTGCTCGACCAGCCAGCTCATGGGGTTGGCCTCGTACATCAGGCGCAGCTTGCCGGCCTTTTCGGGCTCGCGCTTGTCCCACGGGTACATGAAGACGCCGCCGCGCATCAGGATGCGGTGCACGTCGGCCACCATGCTGGCGATCCAGCGCATGTTGAAGTCCTTGCCGCGCGGGCCTTCCTTGCCGGCCAGGCATTCGTCGATGTAGCGCTTCACGGGCTCGTCCCAGTGGCGCATGTTGCTCATGTTGATGGCAAATTCCTTGGTGTCGGCCGGAATCTGGATGTCTTCCTGCGTCAGCACGAAGCTGCCTTGCTCGCGGTCGAGCGTGAACATGGCCACGCCGTTGCCCACGGTCAGCACCAGGGTGGTCTGGGGGCCGTAGATGCAGTAGCCGGCCGCCACCTGCTGCGTGCCGGGCTGCAGGAAGTCGTTTTCCTGCACACCAGGGTGGTCGTCGGGCTTCTTCAGCACGCTGAAGATGGTGCCGATGCTCACGTTCACGTCGATGTTGCTGCTGCCGTCCAGCGGGTCGAACATGAGCAGGTATTCGCCCTGCGGGTAGCGGTTGGGCACCACGTGGATGGATTCCATTTCCTCGCTGGCCATGGCCGCGAGGTGGCCGCCCCATTCGTTGGCCTCGATGAGCACTTCGTTGGCGATGATGTCCAGCTTCTTCTGGATCTCGCCCTGCACGTTCTCGCTCTCGGCCGTGCCGAGCACGCCGCCCAGCGCGCCCTTGTTGACGGCCTGGCTGATGCTCTTGCAGGCGCGAGCGACCACTTCGAGCAGCAGGCGCAGCTGGCCGGGAATAAGGCCGTCGGCGCGCTGTTGTTCGACGAGGTAGCGGGTGAGGGAAATCTTTTGAGCCATGTGTCTTCCGGGTTCGGGGTTCTTCTTCAGTTGCCTGCAAGAGCGCGGGTCACGACCTCGTGCGTGTCCTTGCTCAGGTCGGGCTTGGCGGCCACACGGGCGATGGCTTCGCGCGCGGCGCTGCGGTAGGGCTCGGCCAGCTTGCTCCAGCGGTCGAGGGCACGCGCGAGGCGGGCGGCGACCTGAGGGTTGATGGCGTCGAGCTCGATCACGCGCTCGCTCCAGAACACATAGCCGGCCGCGTCGGGGCGGTGGAAGGCGCCGGGGTTGGCGCTGCAGTAGCTGAAGATCACGCTGCGCGCGCGGTTGGGGTTCTTCAGCGAGAAGTCGGGGTGCTTCATCAGCTGCTTGACCAGCGGCAGCACGTCGCCGCCGCGGTCGCTGGCGCCGGCCTGCAGGGAGAACCACTTGTCGATGACCAGCGCCTCGTCCTTGAAGATGGCGTGGAAGCGCGCGAGCGCCTGCGCCGCCAGGGTGTGGCCCGACGACACCAGCGCGTTGAGCGCGTTGAAGCGGTCGGTCATGTTGCCCGCGTCCTTGAAGCGCTGCAGCGTCTTGCCCGGCCACACCACGTCGCCGGAGGAGCGCGCCGCCAGGCACAGGAAGTTGAGCGCCATGCCTGCCAGCGCGCGGCGGCCCGACGAGGTCGGGTCGGGGCTGTAGGCGCCGGTGTCGTGGTTGTCTTCGTAGGCCTGTTGCCAGTCGGCGAAGAGGGCGGTGGCCAGCTGGGCGCGCATGGCTTCGCGCACCAGGTGCACGCGCTGCGGGTCGACCACTTCGAGCTGCTCGGCAATGTAGGTTTCCGACGGCAGCGTGAGCACCAGTTCCTTGAAGGCGGCGTCGAGCTGCGGGTTGCGCAGCACGCTGCGCATGGCGTCGATGTAGGCGTCGTTCAGCACCGGCGTGGTGTCGGTCGCCAGGGCGCCGATGCCCTGCAGCGCGGCGCGCAGGCCCAGGCGCTGGCCGGCTTCCCAGCGGTTGAACGGGTCGGGGTCGTTGGCCAGCAGGGTCAGCAGCTGGGCGTCGGTGTACTCGAAGTCGAGGATCACCGGCGCGCTGAAGCCGCGCAATATGGAAGGCACCGGCTCGGCGTCCAGGCCCACGAAGGTGATCTGCTCGCCGGCGCGCGACAGCACCAGGGTGCGCGTGCCGCGCGTGACTTCGCTTTCGCCTTCGAGCTGCAGCGGCAGTTCGCGGCCGTTGGCGTCGAGCAGGCCCACGTTCAGCGGAATGACGAAGGGTTCCTTGGCCGGCTGGCCCGGGGTGGGCGGGCAGCTCTGCACCACGCTCAGGGTGTAGCTGCGGTTGGCCGGGTCGTACACGCCGTGGGCGGCAAGGCGCGGCGTGCCGGCCTGGCTGTACCAGCGCTTGAACTGGGGCAGCAGGCGGGCCAGTTCCGATTCGGGGTTGGCGTCGGCGATGGCCTGGGCGAAGTCGTCGCAGGTCACGGCCTGGCCGTCGTGGCGCTCGAAGTAGAGCGTGATGCCCTTCTCGAAGCCCTTGCGGCCGACCAGCGTCTGCATCATGCGCACCACCTCGGCACCCTTTTCGTAGATGGTGACGGTGTAGAAGTTGCTGATCTCGATGTAGCTGTCGGGCCGCACCGGGTGGGCCATGGGGCCCGCGTCTTCGGGGAACTGGGCGGTGCGCAGAACGCGAACGTCTTCGATGCGCTTCACCGCGCGGGCCGAGGCGTCGGCGCACAGGTCCTGGCTGAATTCCTGGTCGCGGAAGACGGTGAGGCCTTCCTTCAGCGAGAGCTGGAACCAGTCGCGGCAGGTCACGCGGTCGCCGCTCCAGTTGTGGAAGTACTCGTGGCCGACCACGCTTTCGATGTTGCTGTAGTCGGCGTCGGTGGCGGTGGCCTGGTTGGCCAGAACGTACTTCGTGTTGAAGATGTTCAGGCCCTTGTTCTCCATGGCGCCCATGTTGAAGTCGCTGGTGGCGACGATCATGAAGCGGTCCAGGTCCAGCGGCAGGCCGAAGCGGGCTTCGTCCCACAGCACCGAGTTGATGAGCGAGTTCATCGCGTGCTCGGTCTTGTCGAGGTCGCCGGCGCGCACGTACACCTGCAGCAGGTGTTCCTTGCCGCTGCGTGCCTTGATGCGCTGCTCGCGCGCCACCAGCTTGCCCGCCACCAGGGCGAACAGGTAGCTGGGTTTCTTGAACGGGTCGACCCACTTGGCGAAGTGCCGGCCTTCGGGCAGCTCGCCTTGCTCGACCAGGTTGCCGTTCGACAGCAGCACCGGGTAGGCGGCCTTGGCGGCGCGCAGCGTGACGGTGTAGCTCGCCATCACGTCCGGGCGGTCGAGGAAATAGGTGATGCGGCGGAAGCCCTCGGCCTCGCACTGCGTGAAGAAGGTGTCTTCGCTCACGAACAGGCCCATCAGCTTGGTGTTCTTGATGGGGCAGCAGGTGGTGAAGAGTTCGAGCTCGAAAGCATCGGGCAGGCCGTCGATGACGAGCTGGTCGCCCTCCATGCGGAACGACGCGCCCTGGCCGTTGACCAGCACGCGCGCCAGGTTCAGCTCGTCGCCGTCCAGGCGCAGCGGCTGCACCGGCACCTCGGGGTTGCGGCGCATCTGCATGCGGTTGAGCACGCGGGTCTTGGCGGGGTCGAGGTCGAAGGTCAGGTCGACGGTGTCGATCCAGTAGGCCGGCGCGGCGTAGTCTTCGCGGCGAATGGCAATGGGTTGCCCTTGGGCGTCACGCTGCAGCATCGAGGGTCTCCAGAAAATTTGAATGGGCGAGTTCGTTGTAGTCGCGAACGGCGGCGATCACGTGGGGGCCTGCCAGTTCGGCTGCGGTGTGGGTGCTGCACACGGCCACGGCGCGCATGCCGCCGCGGCGGGCTGCCTCGATGCCGAAGGGCGCGTCTTCGAAGACGATGCAGCGCTCGGGCGCCACGCCGATGCGGCGCGCGGCTTCGAGAAAGATGGCGGGCGTGGGCTTGCCGGTGAAGCCCTCGTCGCCGCCCACGATGGCCAGCGGCAGCGGGTCCATCTTCAGGCGCGACATGGCGAACTCGATGTTGTGCCTGTCGCCCGCCGTGCCCACGGCCACCTTCAGGCCGCGCGTCTCGGCCGCCCTGGCGAAGGCGGTGAAGCCCGCTACTTCGGTGAAGTTGTCGTGGAACATGGCACGGTAGATCTCTTCCTTCTCGTGCACCAGGGCCTGGCACTCGGCGTCGGACAGCTCGCGCTCGAACAGCTCGCGCATGCTCTCCGTGCCGGTGCGGCCGGTGGTGCGAGCGAGGATCTCGCTCACGTCGAGCTTCACGCCGTGGTTCTGCGCGAATTCGACCCACGACCGCGCATGCCAGGGCATGGAGTCGATCATGGTGCCGTCCATGTCGAAGATGAAGGCTTCGACCTTGCCACCGTCCGTCGGGCTTTTCAGGCTCATCGGGGTTACACGCCTTGCTTGAGAGAGGCTTCGATGAACACGTCGAGGTCGCCGTCCAGCACCTTCTGGGTGGCCGAGACTTCCACGTTGGTGCGCAGGTCCTTGATGCGGCTGTTGTCCAGCACGTAGCTGCGGATCTGGTGGCCCCAGCCCACGTCGGTCTTGCTGTCTTCCAGCTTCTGCTGCTCTTCCTGGCGCTTGCGCATCTCGTGGTCGTACAGGCGCGAGCGCAGGCGCTTCCACGCCACGTCGCGGTTGCTGTGCTGGCTGCGGCCGTCCTGGCACTGCACCACGATGCCGGTCGGAATGTGCGTCAGGCGCACGGCCGAGTCGGTCTTGTTGATGTGCTGGCCGCCGGCGCCGCTGGCGCGGAAGGTGTCGGTGCGCACGTCCGACGGATTGATCTCGATCTCGATGGAGTCGTCGATTTCCGGGTACACGAAGATGCTGGCAAAGCTGGTGTGGCGCCCGCCCGACGAGTCGAACGGCGACTTGCGCACCAGGCGGTGCACGCCCGTTTCGGTGCGCAGCAGTCCGAAGGCGTAGTCGCCCTCGACCTTGATGGTCGCGCCCTTGATGCCGGCGGTGTCGCCGGGCGTTTCGTCTTCGATCTGCGTCTTGAAGCCCTTGCGCTCGGCGTACTTCAGGTACTGGCGCAGCAGCATGCTGGCCCAGTCGCAGGCCTCGGTGCCGCCGGCGCCGGCCTGGATGTCGACGAAGGCGTTCAGCGGATCGGCCGGGTTGTTGAACATCCGGCGGAATTCGAGCTGCTTGATGTCGGCTTCGAGCACGGCGGCGTCATCGGCGATGGCCTGCAGGCCGTCCATGTCGCCTTCTTCCTTCGACATCTCGAAGAGTTCGGTGTTGTCCGACAGCCCGTTGGTGAGCCGGTCGAGCGTGACGACCACGTCGTCGAGCGACTTCTTTTCCTTGCCCAGTTCCTGGGCCTTCTTCGGGTCGTTCCAGACGTTCGGGTCTTCGAGCGATGCGTTGACTGTCCTCAGTCGTTCAGCTTTGGCATCGTAGTCAAAGATACCTCCGTAAATCGACCGTGCGGACGCTCAGGTCCGCGAGCATTGCGCCGATTTGGTTGATCTGTTCTGCGTCCATGGGGTGTCCTGACTGTGTTCGGGGAAACCGGGCATTTTCTCATGCTCCGGTGAACGGCCAGGGAGCGCCCCCGTATTGCTCCTTCCCCCGCTGGGGGAAGGCTGGGATGGGGGCGGGCAGGGCGTTTCGCGCGAGCGCCGCTTGCCCCCACCCCGGCCCTCCCCCAGCGGGGGAGGGAGAAGGTCATCAGAACGCGGGAATCAGCGAGCCCTTGAACTGGGTCTCGATGAAGCTCTTCACCTCCGGCGACTGGTAGGCGGCCACCAGGCGCTTGGCCCAGGGCTTGTCCTTGTCGGCGCGGCGCACGGCGATCAGGTTGGCGTAGGGGCTCTTGGGCGACTCCTTGATCACGGCGTCCTTGTTGAACGACAGGCCGGCCTTCTCCGCGTAATCGTTGTTGATGGCGGCAATGGCCAGGTCGTCGAGCGAGCGCGGCAGCTGGGCGGCGTCCAGCGCCACCAGCTTCAGCTTCTTGGGGTTGGTCACCACGTCCAGCGGGGTGGCGTTGTTGTTCTTCACCGCCTCGGGCTTGAGGGTGATGAGGCCGGCCTGCTGCAGCAGCAACAGCGCGCGGTTGCCGTTCGACGGATCGTTCTGGATGCCGACGGAGGCGCCGTCCGCCAGTTGGTCGATCGACTTGATCTTGTGCGAATAGAAGCCCAGCGGCGCGGTGATGGTCAGGCCCACCGGCACCAGGTCGAAGCCGCGCGCCTTGATCTGGTTGTCCAGGAAGGGCTGGTGCTGGAAGGCGTTGGCGTCCAGGTCGCCCGAGGCCAGCGCCGCGTTGGGCAGCTGGTAGTCGTTGAACACCACGACCTGGATGTTCAGCCCGTCCTTGGCGGCGACCTTCTTGACCACCTCGAAGATCTGCTCGCCGTTGCCGACGGAAACGCCGACCTTGATGTTGTTCTTGTCCTGGGCCAGGGCAGCGCCGCCGGCGCCGAAAAGGGCTGCGGCCAGCGTGACGGCGAAGAGGCTGCGGCGACGGAAAGTGGAATGCATGACAGTGCGGAATCGAAAAAATGAAGGCGCGAATGTGGCATTGCAGCAAGCGATTGGGAACGAACCAATAGGCATATCGATATGGCGTGTATGGCGCGCATCGAGGTTTTCTTATGCCGCTTGCGATATAAACAGCATCCTTTTTCTTCGTTCCCTTCTGCCGCTTTTGTTTTCATACTCGGCACCTTTTTCGCGAACCTTCGTGTCCGGCGCCCTCGCTGGCCGCGCTTCTTCCCAATGAGCCATCCTTCGCCCGATGCGGGCCGCGGCAGCGCGGCACCGGTCATCCGCCTGCAATCCGTGCAGAAGTCCTTCGCGCTGCCCAGTGGCGAGGTGTTCGACGCCGTGCACTCGCTGTCGCTCGAGATCCAGCAGGGCGACGTGTTCGGCCTGATCGGCAAGAGCGGCGCCGGCAAGTCGACGCTGCTGCGCCTGATCAACCTGCTGGAGCGGCCCGACGCGGGCCAGGTCTTCGTGGGCGGGCGCGACCTCACCACGCTCTCGCGCAGCGAACTGCGCGACACGCGCCAGAACATCGGCATGATCTTCCAGCAGTTCAACCTGCTGCAGAACGCCACGGTGTTCGACAACGTGGCCTTCCCGCTGAAGATCCACGGCCGCCACTCCAAGGCCGAAATCGATGCCCGCGTGCGCGAGTGCCTCGCCCTGGTGGGCCTGGCCGAGAAGATCGACACCTACCCGGCGCAGCTGTCCGGCGGCCAGAAGCAGCGCGTGGCCATCGCCCGCGCGCTGGCGCCGCGCCCGCAGGTGCTGCTGTGCGACGAGCCCACCTCGGCGCTCGACTCCGAAACCACGCGCTCCCTGCTGGAGACGCTGCGCGACATCAACCAGAAGATCGGCGTGACCATCGTGATCGTGACGCACGAGCTGTCGGTGGTCGAGGTGCTGTGCCGCAACGTGGCCATCCTCGAGAAGGGCCGCCTGATCGAGCAGTTCGCCGTCGAAGAGGCGCCGAACGAGGAGCGCAAGACCGCGCTGGGCCGCGAGATCGACGAACTGGTGCGCCGACGCGAACGCGACGTGCGCGAACAGCAGCAGGCTCAGCAGCAACAACAAGACCGCGCCGCGACGGCCGCTGCCGCCAAGGAGCCCGCCTATGTTTGAGAACATCGCCCCCATCCTCCCCGAGCTGTGGGTCGCCACCGGCCAGACTTTCATGATGCTGGCCATCGGCCTCACGGCGGCGGTGCTCATCGGCGGGCCGCTGGGCATCCTGCTGTTCCTGCTGGGCCCCGGCCAGTCGCTGGAGAACAAGCCTGCGTTCCTGGTGCTCAACTGGCTGGTGAACACGGTGCGCTCGTTCCCGTTCATCATCCTGCTGGTGGCGCTGGTGCCGTTCACGCGGGTGATCGCTGGCACGTCGATCGGCCCGCTGGCGGCCGCGGTGCCGCTGTCGTTCGCGGCCATTCCCTACCTGGCGCGGCTGGTCGACCAGTGCCTGCGCGAAGTGCCGCGCGGCGTGATCGAGGCGGCCCACGCGATGGGCGCGACCGAACTGCAGATCGTCTGGCGCGTGCTGCTGGTGGAGGCCCGTTCGGGCCTGGTGCTGGCGCTGACGGTGCTGGCCGTGAGCTTCCTGTCTTACTCGGCGGTGGCCGGCGTGGTGGGCGGCGGCGGCATCGGCGACCTGGCCATCCGCTACGGCTACTACCGTTTCCAGACCGACGTGATGGTGCTCACCGTGGCGCTGCTCGTGGTGCTGGTACAGATCCTGCAGTTCGTGGGCAACACCACGGCAAGCAGGCTCGACAAGCGTTGATTCTTTCTTTCTCCCTAGCTAGCTTTTTCATCTCATGAAGACCGTTTTCCTGCGCCGTTCCGTTCTCGCCCTGTCGCTGTCCGCGCTGTCTGTCCTGTCTCTGGGCGGCCTCTCGCTGCAGGCCCATGCGCAAGACCCCGCTAAGAAGAACCTCGTGATCGGCGGCACCGCCGGCTCCAACACCGACCAGCTCAAGGCCGGCATCGTGCCCCTGCTCGAAAAGAAGGGCTACAAGGTCAAGCTGGTCGAGTTCAACGATTACGTGCAGCCCAACCTGGCGCTGGCCCAGGGTTCGCTCGACGCAAACTTCTTCCAGCATCAGGTCTACCTGAAGAAGTTCGCGGCCGACCAGAAGCTCGACATCACCGAACTGGTGCAAGGCCCGATCGCCCCCATGGGCGTGTACTCGACCAAGCGCAAGACGCTGGCCGAAGCCAAGGAAGGCGACCGCGTGACGCTGCCGAACGACCCGAGCAACCTGGCCCGCGCGCTGGTGCTGTTGGAGCAGAACAAGCTGATCACCATCAAGGCCGGCATCGATCCGCTGCGCGCCAGCGAAAAGGACGTGGCCGAGAACCCGAAGAAGCTGAAGTTCATTCCGCTCGAAGCCGCGCAGCTGCCGCGTTCGCTGGGCGACACCGAGTACGCCATCGTCAACGGCAACTTCGCGATCTCGTCGGGCCTGAAGCTCACCGAGGCCGTGGTGCTCGAGAAGACGCCCGACTACTACCTGAATGTGGTGGCCGTGAAGACCGCCGACAAGAACACCCAGTGGGCCAAGGACATCGCCGAGGCTTACCGCTCGAAGGAGTTCAAGGCGGTGGTCGACAGCAAGTTCCAGGGCTACGCCAAGCCCAGCTTCCTGCAGTAATCCATTTCTCCCTTCCTCAGACCAAGGACACCCCATGCCCGTTCTGGCCATATTCGATGCCCAAGGAAGCTGGCGCGACACGCATGTGTGCGACGGCTGGATCACCGAACATCTGGCCGGGCAGGGCGTGAGTTGGGGGCGCGGCAAGAAGAAGGGGCAGCGCGTGCTGGACAGCGCGGGGCTGTTCTACGTGCCTACCGCCGATGGCTATCTGGGGCTGCTGCTGGAGGCCGGCGAGTGGGCGGCCATGCCGGCCGGCAAGCCGCATTTCTTCGATGCGGGCGAGGCGGAGTCGCTCGACGGCCTGCCTGCTTCGTTGCCGCTCTTCGAGGCCTTCGTCGAAGAAGTCCTGTCCCTGACCGGGAACGACGCCGACGAGGAGTGAGCGAGCGAACGAGCGGCTACGCCGCCAGCCGCTGCGCAGCCCGCCCACCAGGCCGCGCCAACCCGAGGTGATCGCGCAGAGTGCGCCCCTCGTAGTCTTTGCGGAAGATTCCGCGCTTCTGCAGGATCGGCACCACGCCGTCGACGAAGTCCTGCAGCCCGTGCGGAAGCGCATCGGGCATCAGGTTGAACCCATCGGCCGCGCCGGCCTTGAACCAGCGTTCGATGTCGTCCGCGATCTGCTCCGGCGTGCCGACGATCACGCGGTGCCCGCCGCCGCCCGCCAGTTCGCGGATCAGCTGGCGCACCGTGTAGCCGTGCGTGCGGCCTGCCGCCACCACGGCGTTGAAAAAAGTGTGGTTGCCGTTGCCATTGGCCGGCAGCGGCAGGTCGTCGGGCAGGCGCTCGTCGAGCTTCAGGCGCTCGGGCGAGATGCCCAGGGTGCCTGCCACCCGCGTCAGGCTGTAGTCCCACGGAATCAGGTCGACCAGCTCGTCGCGGCGGCGCAGGGCCTCGGCCTCCGTGCTGCCGACGATGGTCGTCAGGCCCGCGAGCACCTTCACCGCGTCAGGCCCACGGCCCAGTTCGGCGGCGCGGGTCTTCAGGGCGCGCGCATACGCCAGCGACTCCTCGAACGACTGCGAGGCCGAGAACACCGCCTCCGCATGGCGCGAGGCCAGCTCGCGCCCGTCGGCGGACGCGCCGGCCTGCACCAGCACCGGGTGCCCCTGCGGCGGGCGCGGCAGGTTCAGCGGCCCCTGCACCGCGAAGTGCTCGCCCCGGTGCGCTATGGCGTGCACCTTGGCCGTGTCGATGAAGCTGCCCGCGGCCTTGTTGCCGACGAAGGCGTCGTCTTCCCAGCTGTCCCACAGCGCCTTCACGATGTCGGTGAACTCCGAGGCGCGTGCGTAGCGCCTGGCATGGTCGGGCACGGCGTCGAGGCCGAAATTGCGCGCCGACGGCAGGTCGGCCGTGGTCACCACGTTCCAGCCCGCCCGGCCGCCGCTCACATGGTCGAGCGTGGCGAAGCGGCGGGCGATGTTGTAGGGCTCGTTGTAGCTGGTCGAGGCGGTGGCGATCAGGCCGATGTGCGTGGTGGCGGCCGCCACGCAGGCCAGCAGCACCGTGGGCTCCAGCGCGGTGATCGGGCGGAAGTGGATCTGGTCGACGATGGCCGCGTTGTCCGCGAGGAACACCGCGTCGAGCTTGGCCGCCTCGGCGATCCGGGCGGTGCGGATGTAGTGCTGGATGTCCGCAAAGGCCCACGGGTCGCTCTCCGGCAGGCGCCAGGCCGAGGGCACGAAGCCCGAGTGCAGGATGTTGACGTTCAGGTGCAGCTGTCGGGGCTTGGTTGTCGAGTGGCTCATTGCGAGAAATAGTCGGGCAGGCGGTAGCCGGCCCAGCTCGGGTTGGCCTTGAAGAAACGCTGGAACTCCGGCGACTGGTAGGCGGCCGCGATGTCTTTCGCGAACTTCGCGTTCTCGTTGCTGCGCTTGACGGCCACCACGTTCACGTAGGGCAGCGTCATGTCCTCGAGCTTGAGCGCCTCGGTGAGCTTCAGCCCCGAGGCCACGGCGAAGTTGCCCTGCACCGCGACGATGTCGGCATCGGCCAGCGAGCGCGGGGCTTGCGCGGCTTCGAGCGGCACGAGCTTCAGGCGCTTGGGATTGGTCGCGATGTCGCGCTCCGACACCGCGATGGGGCTCACACCCGGCTTGAGCGTGACCCAGCCGACGGCCGCGAGGATGTTGAGCGCGCGCGCCGCGTTCACCGGGTCCGAAGGCAGCGTGACGGTGGCGCCGTCGGGCACCGCGTCGAGCGACTTGTGGCGCTGCGAGTACAGGCCCATGGGCGGTGTCGGCACATGCACGATGGGCACCAGGTCGAAGCCCTGCTGCTTGTTGGTGGCGTTCAGGTACAGCGTGTGCTGGAAGATGTTGGCGTCGATCTGCCCGCGCTCCACCGCGTCGTTGGGCTGCACGCCCTGGCTGAATTCCACGTACTTGACGGCGTAGCCCAGCTTCTTCAGCTGGGGCTCGATGCCGTTGGTGAAGGCGTCGCGATAGGGGCCGGGCATAAAGCCCACGCGCAGGTCGGCGGCCTGGGCCGACACATGGAGGAACAGGCCCAGCGCAAGGCTGCCGAGCAGCGAGGCGGACCAGCGTGCCGGCAAGGGCGCGCGCAACGGAAAACGCATGACAGGCAACTCCGGGGAGCAAAGGGAGCTGGGCACTCTAGGCCGCGCTGCCTGCCGTGCGAACGAAGATTCGCGCGCTTGGTTATCCGCTCGGCAAATATCCGCAGACCATCCGTCAGCCAGGCTGGCCTTCGCGCTTGAGAAAGTCGACGAAAGCCCGCAGCGGCGCGGGCATGTGGGTGCGGCTGGGGTAGTACAGGAACGGCCCCGAAAAGCTCTGCCACCAGTCTTCGAGCACCGGCACCAGCGTGCCGCGCTCGATGGCGGGGCGCAGGTATTCGTCGAAGGTGTAGATCAGGCCCAGGCCCGCTTCGGCGGCGTGCAGCTCGAGGTCGGGCATCGAGGCGACCAGCGGGCCGGTCGGCGTGATCTTCACCGCCTTGCCCTTGCGCACGAAGCCCCAGGCCGCGAGCACGCCGCTCGGAAAGCGGTGGGCGATGCAGGCGTGTTCGAGCAGGTCGGAGGGGTGCTTGGGCGTGCCGTGCCTGGCCAGGTAGGCGGGCGAAGCGGCGGCCACGAAGCGCTGGGTGCGCGGGCCCAGCGGCACGGCGATCATGTCGCGGGCAATGCTCTCGTCATAGCGGATGCCGGCGTCGAAGCCGGCCGAGAGCACGTCGATGAAGGTGTCGTTCGCCGCGATTTCCAGCGTGATGCCGGGGTGCGCGTGCAGGAAGCGGCTGACCAGCGGCGGCAGCACGCGCTGCGCCACGATGGTCGGCACGTTCAGCCGCAGCGTGCCGGTGGGGCTGTCGCGAAAGCTGTTGAGCGTGTCGAGCGCGCCGGCGATGTCGTCGAGCGCGGGCGAGATGCGGTCGAGCAGGCGCTGGCCCGCTTCGGTGGGGGTGACGCTGCGCGTGGTGCGGTTCAGCAGCCGCACGCCCAGCTGCGCTTCCAGCCTGCGCATGGCCTCGCTGAGCGAGGAGGGCGACACGCCGCGCAGGGCCGCCGCGCCGCGAAAACCACGCGCCCGCGTCACGGCCACGAAGGCGCCCAGGTCCGAGAGGTCGGGTTCGGTCATGGCGCGATTGTGCTTTTTTCCGCACAACCTGTGCGGCGGCGGGCGGATTATCGAACAGACGATTTCCTTCCAGACTACCGCCCATGCCGCTCGCAACCGCATGCGGCCCCTCTGAAAGGACAGCCACCATGAACACACTCCAACTCGGCGCCACAGGCCCCAAGGTCTCCGCATTCGGCCTCGGCTGCATGGGCATGTCGGGCATGTACGGCCCGGCCGACCGCGCGGAAAGCATCGCCACCATCCATGCCGCCATGGACGCGGGCATCACCCTGCTCGACACCGGCGACTTCTACGGCAGCGGCCACAACGAAATGCTGATCGGCGAAGCGCTGAAAGGCCTGAAGGGTTCGCAGCGCGACGCGGCACTGGTGAGCGTGAAGTTCGGCGCCATGCGCGACCCGGCCGGCGGCTGGGTCGGCTACGACGCGCGGCCCGCGGCGGTGAAGAACTTCGCCACCTACTCGCTGCAGCGCCTGGGCGTGGACCACATCGACGTCTACCGCCCGGCGCGGCTCGATCCGAACGTGCCCGTCGAAGACACCATCGGCGCCATCGCCGACCTCGTGAAGGCGGGCTACGTGCGCCACATCGGCCTGTCGGAAGTGGGCTCGCAGACCATCCGCAAGGCGGCGGCGGTACATCCGGTCTGCGATCTGCAGATCGAGTATTCGCTGATCTCGCGCGGCATCGAGGACGACATCCTTGCCACCTGCCGCGAGCTGGGCATTGCCATCACCGCCTACGGCGTGCTCTCGCGCGGGCTGATCAGCGGGCACTGGAAGAAGGACAGCGCGGGCGCCAAGGATTTCCGTGCGCACAGCCCGCGCTTCCAGGGCGAGAACGTGGACCGCAACCTGGCGCTGGTCGATGCGCTGCGCAAGATCGCCGATGCCAAGGGCGTGACGGTGGCGCAGATCGCCATCGCCTGGGTGGTGGCGCAGGGCGACGACATCGTGCCGCTGATCGGCGCGCGGCAGCGCACGCGGCTGGACGAGGCGCTCGGGGCGCTGGACGTGAAGCTGTCCGCCGATGACCTGGCGGCCATCGAGCGCGCCGTGCCCAAGGGCGCCGCCGCCGGCGACCGCTATGCGGCGGCGCAGATGGCGAGCCTGGACAGCGAGCCGCGCCGCGGCTGAGCGGCCGGCCGGGTCGGTCAGTCAGCGAGGAAGTCTTCGATCATCCGCGCCACGATCCGCGGCTGGTCGTGGTGCAGCATGTGGCCCGCGTCTTCCAGCCGCTCGATGCGCGCGGCGGGTACCGACTTCAGCCGCTCGTGGAATTCTTCGAGCGTGTAGCGGTTCTTCCACCAGCCCTGCAGGCTGTCGTCGGAGGCCTCGACCATCAGCAGCGGGGCGGTGATGCGCGCGTAGAGCGCCAGCGTCTCGTCCACGCGGAAGATGTGCGCGTTGACGATCTTGTGCGCTGCCTCGCCCAGGATCTGCCAGCGCTCGCCGCCGTCGGGCTGCGCATGGTTCACCGACCAGTGGCTGGCGAGCCAGTTGGCCTTGTCGGGCGTCAGGCGCGGGTTGGTCTTCATGAGGCGGCGGGCCACGCCCTCCACGCCCGAATAGCCGGCCAGCGCCATCTCGCCGCGGTGCAGGCGCTTGAGTTCGTCGATCCACTGGCCGTAGCGCGCGGGCGCCTCCTCGGGCTTGCGCGCCGGCATGCCGAAGCCTTCGAGGTTGACCAGGCGGCGGATGCGCTGCGGCCGCACGCCGGCGTAGTGCATGACGACATTGCCGCCCATGCTGTGGCCGACGAGGTCGATCTGCCGGGCGCCTTCGCCTTCACCGGCGTAGTGGTCGAGCAGCCATTCGAGGTCGGCCAGGTAGTCGGCGAGCCAGTAGTTGTCGACGCCGCCGCCGCCGGTCAGGCCGAAGCCGCGCCAGTCGGGCGCGATGATGAAGCGGTCTTCTTCCATCGCGTCGACCACGAATTGCCACGACGCCGCCACGTCCATCCAGCCGTGCACCAAAACCAGAGGCGGGCGCGCGTCGGAGGGCTGGCCCCACAGGCGCACGTGGTAGCTGAGGTTGCGCACGGGCACGAATTCGCTGCGGGAGGGGCGGAGGGCTTGGTACATGGCGCCCGATGATAAGGAGGCCCTTGCGGGCGCGCAGTCCGCCACAGGACAGGCGCCGCCCGGGTTTATTGCCCCCGGCCAGCGGGAGGCGGGAGGGGACGGTAGCATCCCGCGCATGAAAAAGATCCAACTCGGTCAAAGCGACCTGCACGTCACCCCGATCTGCCTCGGCACGATGACCTTCGGCGAACAGGTCGACGAACCCACTTCGCACGCCATCCTGAGCCGCTCGCTCGAGCGCGGCGTCGACTTTATCGACACCGCCGAGATGTACTCGGTGCCCACGCGCAAGGAAACCTACACCGTCACCGAAACCATCATCGGCAACTGGTTCGCAGCCAATCCCGGCGCGCGCGAGAAGCTGGTGGTCGCGACCAAGGTCGCGGGCCCGTCGCGCGGCATGCCCTGGGTGCGCGAAGGCAGCGGCATGACGGCTGCGGACATCGAGGCTTCGTGCAACGCGAGCCTGAAGCGCCTGAAGACCGACGTCATCGACCTCTACCAGATTCACTGGCCGGAGCGCCATGTGCCGCTGTTCGGCAACATGTATTACGACCCGGCCAAGGAAAGCTCGAAGACGCCGATCCTCGAACAGCTCGAAGCGCTGGGCAAGCTGGTGAAGGCCGGCAAGGTGCGCGCCATCGGCCTGTCGAACGAAACGCCCTACGGCGTGCATGAGTTCGTGCGGCTGGCCGAGCAGCACGGGCTGCCGCGCGTGGCGACGGTGCAGAACGTGTACAGCCTCATCAGCCGCGGCCACGAGAACGCGCTGGACGAGACCATGCACCGGCTGAACGTGTCGCTGCTGGCGTATTCGCCGCTGGCCTTCGGCCTGCTCACCGGCAAGTACGACCAGAGCGGCATCGAGGGCCCCGACGCGCCGAAGGGCGCGCGCATCTCGAGCTACGAGTCGGTGCGCAAGCAGCGCTGGGGCCGCCCCGATTCGCTGCGCGCGGCCAAGCGCTACAACCAGCTGGCGCGCGACAACGGCCTGACGCCGACGCAACTGGCGCTGGCCTTCTGCTACACCAAGTGGCAGGTGGCGAGCACGATCATCGGCGTGACCTCGGTGGCGCAGCTGGACGAGGATCTGGACGCGTACGGCACCACGCTGTCGGCCGAGATCCTGGCCGAGATCGACAAGATCCGCTGGGAAATCCGCGATCCGGCGGCCTGAGGCTTGCCGGAGTCAGCGGCCGCAGTCGCCGTTGGCCGCGGCCAGCGCCAGGGCGGGCAGGCTCAAGAGGCCCATGCCGCTGCCCTTGAACTGGCCTTTCATGCAGTCGCCGCGCGCCGAGGCGGCGACATCGGCGCTCAGCCGGGAATCGAAGGTGGAGCGCGGGTTGCCGTTGAGGTCTTGCCCGGCGCGGTCGGCGAAGGAACGCTCACGGCCGATGTCGCGCAGGGCGCGGCGGGTGCTTTCGGAATGAAGGATCAGCGGTTTGGCTGGTGCGGGGCTTGCCGCTTGCGATGGCTCGTCGGCCGCGACCGGTGCGGCGGGAGCCGTCGTCGCATTGCTTCGGGTGGGCAGGGGCGCACGCCTCGCGGTTGCGCGAGCTGCCGGAGCCGGGGCGCGCGGTGTCGCTTCCTTTTGCTGTGCCGGTGGTTCGGCCTTCATGACGGGCGGGGCAACCTGCACCACTTCCATCACCACGCGCCGAGCCGTATCGGCCATGCGCCTGTGCGGCTGCGTTGCGCCCAGCAGCAGCCAGAGCACGGCTGCGTGCATCGCCACCACGGCCAGCACGAGCGCAATCAGGTTGGGGCGGTGCATCAACGCCCGAGGTGGAACGAGGCCTTGAATACCGGGGCTGTCGTATGCTGCATGGTCGGACCGGAATTCGATGTAGTTCGGCAAATTCTTGCCGTGGAACTCCAAGTTTTCTGAAGTGATCCTGAACCTGCAATTGCCACCGAGATGGCCAAGAAAAGCACCCATACCTCCGAGACGCCCGCCACGCAATTGCTGCGCGCGCACAAGATCGCCTTCACCGAGCACCCTTACGAATACGTCGAGCACGGCGGCGCGCAGCGCGGCGCCGAAATGCTCGGGCTCGATCCGTTCACCGTCATCAAGACGCTGGTCATGCAGGACCAGGACGCCAAGCCGCTGATCGTGCTGATGCACGGCAACCGCACGGTGTCGACCAAGAACCTCGCGCGGCAGATCGGCGCCAAGTCGGTCGAGCCGTGCAAGCCCGAGGTGGCGCAGCGCCACAGCGGCTACATGGTGGGCGGCACTTCGCCGTTCGGCACGCGGCGCGAGATGCCGGTGTATGTGGAGTCCGCCATCCTCGAGCTGCCGAGGATCGTGCTCAACGGCGGGCGGCGGGGCTACCTGATCGGCATCGATCCGCGGGTGTGCGTGGACCTGCTGGGCGCCAAGCCCGTGCAATGTGCGCTGGCAGAATAGCCGGCGCCGAACAGAACAACAACCATCCCCCGCGGAGTGCCGTCTTGAGTTTCACCTTGCCTTCCTTCATTGCCATCGTGGTGTCGTACCTGATCGGCTCGCTGTCCTTCGCGGTCATCGTGAGCAAGGCGCTCGGCATGGCCGACCCGCGCAGCTACGGCAGCAAGAACCCCGGCGCCACCAACGTGCTGCGCTCGGGCAACAAGGGCGCGGCGCTGGCCACGCTGCTGCTCGACGCGCTCAAGGGCTGGGTGCCGGTATTCCTGATCCACCAGTTCGGCGGGCAGTGGGGGTTGGGGGCGGGCGTCGCGGCGCTGGCCGGCCTGGCGGCCTTCCTGGGCCATCTGTACCCTGTGTTCTTCAGCTTCCAGGGCGGCAAGGGCGTGGCCACGGCCGCCGGCGTGCTGGTGGGCATCGCGCCCTGGCTGGGGCTGGCCACCGGCGTCACCTGGCTGATCATCGCGATCTTCTTCCGCTATTCGTCGCTGTCGTCGCTGGTGGCGGCGTTCTTCGCGCCGGCTTACTACCTGATCGGCGGCGGCATTGCCTGGCCGCTCGACCGCACGGTGCTGGTTGCGCTTATCGTCATGAGCTTGCTGCTGATCTGGCGGCACCGCGAAAACATCCGCCGGCTCGCGGCCGGCACGGAGTCGAAGCTCGGCTCCAAGAAAAAGAAGGACTGAAAGAACACCATGGCTTCCATCACCCGCTTCCACGTCGGCCCGCGCCTGTCGGAAACCGCCGTTCACAACGGCACCATCTACCTCGCCGGCCAGGTGCCCGACGACACCACGCAGGACATCCGCGGCCAGACCGCGCAAGTGCTCGCCATGGTCGACCGCCTGCTGGCCGAGGCCGGCAGCGACAAGTCGCGCATCCTCATGACGCAGATATTCCTGGCCGACATCAATGACATCTCGGCCATGAACGAGGTGTGGGACGCGTGGATTCCGGCCGGCAACACGCCGCCGCGCGCGACCGTGCAGGCCCAGATGGCCAACTCGGCCTACAAGATCGAGATCGTCGTCACCGCCGCGCAGGCCTGATCGGCCCGGGTCTTTTCAAGGGGCCGCCGCGCACGGCCGCCCGAAGCGGCCGGCCCGCCCCTGGTAGGGGGTTGGCGGAGCGACACGAAGTGCGCGCAGCCTGGGGGCGAGCAATCAGTACCGTTTTTCGAGGACCATCTGGTCCGCGTCGCGCCGCATCGAGAAGCGGTTGATGAAGCTGTTGCCCAGCAGCACGAAGGGCATCGACTGCTGCGAAACGACGGCGTCGATGTCGTACACCTCGACATCGCCCACGCGCACCGACTGCAGCCGCAGCCGGTAGCCCTGGGCCACGCCGTTGGCGGTGCCGATCTGCACCGGCTGGCCCTTGCTGTAGTCCAGCCCGATGCGTTGCGCGTCGGCGGCCGACATGGCCACGTTGGTGGCGCCGGTGTCGAGCATGAAAGTGACGGCGCGCCCGTTGATGGTGCCCTGCGTCATGAAATGCCCCCGGCTGTCGGCCGGCAGCACGATGCGGTTGCCACTGCCGCCCGAACCACCCCCGCCGCCGATGCTCACCGGCGTGTCCATGCGCAGGTTGACGCGCTTGCCTTCGAGTTCGACCACCGCCTGCTCGGACTGAAGCGACAAGAGCTTCACGCCCTGGAAAGTCTCGCCGACCGCCACCGTCTTGGGTGGGGCGCCGTTCACGATCAGGATCGCGCGGCTGCCGATGGTGCCGGTCAGGGTGACCGAACCGGCGGCGTGCGCCACGGCGGCCGCAGCCAGGAGCTGCGCCGCGACGACGAGCGCTTTCATGGGGCGGGGCTCAGTCGCGGAAATTATTGAACGTGAGCGGCATGTCCGGCACGTCCTTCTTGATGAGGGCCATGGCGGCTTGCAGGTCGTCGCGCTTGGCGCCGGTGATGCGCACCGCGTCGCCCTGGATCGCGGCCTGCACCTTGAGCTTGCTGTCTTTCACGATGCGGGTGATCTTCTTGGCCTGCTCGCTCTCGATGCCGCTCTTGACCTTGATGACCTGCTTGACCTTGTCGCCGCCCATCTTCTGGACGTCGCCCTTGTCGAGGAAACGCACGTCGACGCTGCGCTTGGTGAGCTTGCTGCGCAGGATGTCTTCGACCTGCACGAGCTGGAACTCGGCGTCGCCGATCATGGTGATCTCCTTGTCCTTGAGCTCGACCGCGGCGGCCGTGCCCTTGAAGTCGAAGCGCGTCGCGATCTCCTTGGCGGTGTTTTCGACCGCGTTCTTCACTTCGGGCAGATTGGGCTCGCAGACGGTATCGAAGGACGGCATTGACTCTCTCCTGAATTCACTGATGCTGGATGCGACAATTCTCCCATGATCGTGGAGTCCAACGTCCCGCTGCAGCCCTACAACAGCTTTGGCATCGTCGCACGCGCGCAGCATCTTGCGCGCATCACCGGCGAGGCCGATCTGGTGGCCCTGCGTGCCGATCCGCAGTGGCGCGACGCGCCCCGTTTCGTGCTGGGCGGCGGCAGCAACATCGTGCTCACGGGCGACGTCAAGCCGTTGGTGCTGAAGGTCGAGATCAAGGGCCTGCGGCTGGTCGAGGAAACCCCGCGCGCCTGGATCGTCGAGGCCGGCGCGGGCGAAACCTGGCACGACGCGGTCGAGTGGATGGTGCGCAGCGGCTATCCGGGGCTCGAAAACCTCGCGCTGATTCCCGGCACCGTGGGTGGCTCGCCGGTGCAGAACATCGGCGCCTACGGTGTCGAACTGCAAGACCGCTTCGAGTCGCTCGATGCCTACGACCTGGAAACCGGCCGCAGCTTCACGCTCGACGCCGCCCAATGCGCCTTCGGCTACCGCGATTCGGTGTTCAAGCATGTGCGCAGCGGCCCCAACGACTTCGGCTTGGCGGGCCGCGCGGTGATCACCCGGGTGCGCTTGCGGCTGCCCAAGCCGTGGAAGGCCGTGGTCGGCTACCTCGACCTGGAGCGCAAGATGGAAGAAACCGGCAATTTCACGCCGAGCGCCCTCGACATCTTCGAATGGATCTGCGCCATCCGTCGCGCCAAGCTGCCCGACTGGCGCGTGCTGGGCAACGCCGGCAGCTTCTTCAAGAACCCGACGGTCACGCCGGAGCAGTGCGCGGACATCATCGCGCGCGACCCCAAGATCGTTCACTACCCGATGGACGACGGCAGCATCAAGCTCGCGGCCGGCTGGCTCATCGATGCCTGCGGCTGGAAGGGCAAGTCGGTGGGCAATGCCGGCGTCTACGAAAAGCAGGCGCTGGTGCTGGTCAACCGCGGCGGCGCCGAGAACCCGGTGACCGGCGGCGAGGTGATGACGCTCGCCAAGGCCATCCAGACCAGCGTGTACGAGCGCTTCGGCATCCGGCTGGAGCCGGAGCCGGTGGTGGTCTGAGCCCCGGGGCATGGACCTCGACTTTCTTCAGCTGAACTACCGGCGGCGCATTGCCGCGCTGGTGTGGGCCCGCCGGGCGGTGCCGCTGGTGGCGTTGCTCGCGATGTTCCTGGGCTCGCGCCGGTGGGGCTCGGTGGTGGCGGTGGTCGTGCTGGCGCTGTTGTTCTCGGCGGTGCTCAAGTTTCTCGAAGCCAGCCTGCGGCGCCAGTTCATCCGCGAAGCGCGGCTGCCGCCTTTTCTTGTCGGCAAGCTGTGCGAGGCGCATCCGCAGCTCAGCCGGCGCGACGCCGAACTGGTGTTGCGCGGCCTGCGCCAGTTCTTCATGGCGCATCTTCGCAGCGACCGCAAGTTCGTGGCCATGCCCTCGAAGGTGGTCGATACGGCCTGGCACGAGTTCATCCTGCACACGCAGGGCTACCAGAACTGGTGCAAGGCGGCGTTCGGCGGCATGCTGCATCACAGCCCGGCCGAAATACTGGGCCGCGACGCAAGGCGCAACGATGGCCTGCGCCGCACCTGGTACTGGGCCTGCAAGGAAGAGAGCATCGATCCGCGCAAGCCGGCACGGCTGCCGCTGCTGTTTGCGCTGGACATCAAGTTCGCCATCGACGGCGGCTTCCACTACGTGCCCGACTGCCGCGCGGTCGAGCGGTACATCGGCTCCGACGCTCAGTGCGGTACGAGCTTCGGGGAGTCGTCCTCGTCGGATGGCGGCAGCTCGGGCGATGCCGGTGGCTTCGGCGGCAGTGAATCGAGCGGCGGCAGCGGCGATGGTGGCTCCAGCGATGGCGGCGGCTCGTCCGACGGCGGTGGTGGCTGTGGCGGCGGCTGCGGTGGAGGTGGTGGCGGGGACTGAAAACCTGCGCGCCAATGAAAACGGGCCCCGAAGGGCCCGTTGTCGTTTCTGTCTGCCCCCTCAGCGAGGAGGCAAGAGGCTATCAGCTCGCGTCGCCGTCGTTCGTCAGCTTCGGCAGCGAGGCGCCTTCGCTCGCCGACAGCAGGCCGGTGCGGGTGTAGATCGCCAGCTTCTCGCGCGTGTCGACGATGTCCAGGTTGCGCATCGTCAGCTGGCCGATGCGGTCCAGCGGCGTGAACGCGCCCTCGACCTTTTCCATGCTCAGGCGCTCGGGCTTGTAGGTGAGGTTGGCCGACTCGGTGTTCAGGATCGAGTAGTCGTTGCCGCGGCGCAGTTCGACCGTCACTTCGCCGGTGATGGCGCGCGCCACCCAGCGTTGTGCCGTTTCGCGCAGCATGATGGCCTGCGGGTCGAACCAGCGGCCCTGGTAGAGCAGGCGGCCGAGCTTGCGGCCGTTGTCGCGGTACTGCTCGATGGTGTCTTCGTTGTGGATGCCGGTGACCAGGCGCTCGTAGGCGATGAACAGCAGCGCCAGGCCGGGGGCTTCGTAGATGCCGCGGCTCTTGGCTTCGATGATGCGGTTCTCGATCTGGTCGCTCATGCCCAGGCCGTGGCGGCCGCCGATGCGGTTGGCCTCGAGGATCAGGTCGACCAGGTTCGAGTAGCGCACGCCGTTCAGCGCAACGGGCACGCCTTCTTCGAAGCGCACCGAGACGGTTTCGCGCTTGACTTCGACTTCGTCCTTCCAGAAGGCCACGCCCATGATGGGCTGCACGATCTGGATGCCGCTGTTCAGGTGTTCGAGGTCTTTGGCCTCGTGCGTGGCGCCGAGCATGTTGGAGTCGGTCGAGTAGGCCTTCTCCGCCGACATCTTGTAGGCGAAGCCGGCCTGCTGCATGAACGCCGACATTTCGGCGCGGCCGCCCAGCTCGTCGATGAAGACCTGGTCGAGCCAGGGCTTGTAGATCTTGAGGTTGGGGTTGGTCAGCAGGCCGTAGCGGTAGAAACGCTCGATGTCGTTGCCCTTGTAGGTGCTGCCGTCGCCCCAGATGTGGACGTCGTCTTCCTTCATGGCCGACACCAGCATCGTGCCGGTGACGGCGCGGCCCAGCGGCGTGGTGTTGAAGTAGGTCACGCCGGCGGTGGTCACATGGAAGGCGCCGGCCTGCAGGGCGGCGATGCCTTCGTTGGCCAGCTGCACGCGGCAGTCGATCAGGCGGGCGTTCTCGGCGCCGTAGAGCATCGCCTTGCGCGGGATCTCGTCGTAGTCGGGCTCGTCGGGCTGGCCGAGGTTGGCGGTGTAGGCGTAGGGAATGGCGCCCTTGTTGCGCATCCAGTGCAGCGCCGCGCTGGTGTCCAGGCCGCCGGAGAAGGCGATGCCGACCTTCTGGCCGGCGGGTACGTTTTGGAGGATGGTCGACATGTCAGGTCCCGGTTCAGCCGAAGTGGCAGATGTAGCTGTAGGGCTCGCCGGTGACCCGGATCTGGAAGCTGGAGTTGCCGGGCACGCTGAATTTCTGGCCGGGGCCCGAGGCGATCCATTCGCTGGTGCCCGCGAGCTGGTATTCGCAGCTGCCGCCGGCGCCTTCCATGATTTCAGGCGCGCCGGTGTTGAAGGTGAGGGTGGACGGAAGGATCACGCCGACCGACTTCTTGGTGCCGTCCGCGAGCGTGAGGTTGTGGCTCACGCACTTGCCGTCGAAGTACACATTGGCCTTGGTGGCCACTGCGGCGCTGTTGATTGTGTCGGTAGTCGTCGTCATTGGGTGGCGCCGGCGCGGGAGCGGTCGGCGAATCGAGGACGCACCGCACCAGCGGCGCACCCGTCAAGGGTTGGAAAGTCCTCGATTTTAGGGGCTCGACGAGCCCCGCCCGCTCAGCGGTGCCAGCCGCCGCGGAAACCGCCCCAGCCGCCGCGGTAGTAGCCGCCGCCCCAGCCGCGCGAATAGCCCAGGTTCAGCGAGATGCCGACCGGCGGATAGGCATAGGGATAACCGTAGCCATAGAAGGGATCGACGTACACCGGCGCCGGTTGCACGTAGACGGGCGCCGGCTGCACATACACGGGCGCCGGATTGCCCGCGCCGACCACCACGCCGGGCTCGGGCACGACGTTGTCCCAGGGGGAGCCGCCGCTGCCGCTGGCCTCCACCGGGTAGGTCTGGACCTGGCCCTGAGGTGCCACTGGCGAAGTCACGCCGTAGGCGGATGCCTGGACCGCGATGGTCGCGCCGGGCCGGGTGCTCATGCGGGTGGTGTACTGCTGGCCGTTGTATTCGTAGGTAACGTTGTAGCTGACATCGCTACCAGTCGTTTCGCGGATCGGCGTGGCGGAAATCACCCGCGCCTGGACGACCTGGCTTTGCTGCTGCTGGGCGTGCACGAGGCCCGTGCCAGCCGCCAGCGCACCGGCCATCGAGAGGCCGGCAAGGGTGCGAAAAACGTGTCTGTTCATAAGTCTCTCCTGCAGATGGCGGTTGGACGCCCCCTGACGAGGCGGGTTCCGGCATTTACACGGCCTTCACAGCGGCCCATGCATCGGCGTCGAAGCCCGTGGTGACGGGGTTCTTGGGGCCCCAGTCGACCACCGGACGCTTGATGAGACTGGGGTTGGCCAGCAGCACGGGGCGGGCGGTGGCGGCGTCGGTCACGCCTTCGCGCGTGGCCTCGTCCAGCTTGCGCCAGGTGGTGCCCTTGCGGTTGACCAGGGCCTCCCAGCCCGGCTTCTTCAGCCACTGGTCGAGCTCGGCCTCGGGCACGCCCTGTTTCTTGAAATCGTGGAAGGCGTAGGTCACGCCATGTTCGTCGAGCCAGGCGCGGGCGCGCTTGACGGTGTCGCAGTTCGGAATGCCGTATAGGGTTGTCATGGCCGCGATGATGCCCCGGCCCGTGGGTCGGCGACAATCCCGGCCTCAATGGAAACCCTTAACGACTGGCTCGCTCGCGCCGAGCAACTCCATCCCAAGAACATCGAGCTCGGGCTCGAGCGCGCCAAAGAGATGGCGCAGCGCCTCGGCCTGCGCTTCGGCTGCCCGGTCATCACCGTGGCGGGCACCAACGGCAAGGGATCGACCTGCGCGATGCTCGAGTCGATCCTCACCCATGCGGGCTATCGCACGGCGGTCTTCACCTCGCCGCACCTGGTGCGCTTCGAAGAGCGGCTGCGGCTCAAGGGCGAGGCGGTCGATGCTTCGAAACTGATAGCAAGCTTCGAAGTGGTGGAGAAGGCGCGCGGCGACATGCCGCTGACCTACTTCGAGTTCACCACGCTCGGCATCCTGCACTGCATGATCGAGGAAAAGCCCGACGTGGCGATCCTCGAGGTCGGCCTGGGCGGCCGGCTCGACGCGGTCAACATCATCGACACCGACTGCGCGGTCATCACCAGCATCGACCTCGACCACATGGAGTACCTCGGCCCCGACCGCGAAAGCATCGGCTTCGAGAAGGCCGGCATCATGCGCGCGGGCAAGCCGGTCGTCGTGAGCGACCCGATGCCGCCGCAGAGCGTGATCGACCACGCCAACGCCATCGGCGCCGATCTCTGGCGCTTCGGCACCGACTTCAACGTGTCCGGCGACAAGCAGCAGTGGGGCTGGTCGGGCCGCGGCCGGCGCTACAGCGGGCTGGCCTATCCGGCGCTGCGCGGCGCCAACCAGCTCATCAACGCGGCGGGCGTGCTCGCGGCACTGGAAGCGCTGCGGCCGCAACTGCCGATCACCGCGCAGGCGGTACGCAACGGGCTGGCCATGGTCGAGCTGCCGGGCCGCTTCCAGATCGTGCCGGGCGAGCCCGCGCTGGTGCTCGACGTGGCGCACAACGCCCACGCCGTCGCCGCGCTGGCCGAGAACCTCGACGCGATGGGCTTCTATCCCACCACGCACGGCGTGTTCGGTGTCATGGCCGACAAGGACCTGGCGCCGATCCTCGCGCGCATCGGCCCGCTGATCGACCGCTGGTACTTCACCGACCTGCCCACGTCGCGCGCCGCCAAGGCGGCCGACCTGCTGGCCAGCTGGCAGGCCCAGAACACCCGTACCGACGCCTCGGGCAGCGTGCACGCAGGCCCGATGGAGGCGTTGCGCGCAGCCATCGAGCAGGCAGGGCCCGCTGATAGAATCGTCGTCTTCGGATCGTTCTTCACCGTGGGTGGCGTGCTCGAAAACGGCACCCCCCGGCTGCAAGCCAAACACCTGCTGCCAGGCGGCTGATCGCCGGGCTGTCCACACACCCTCGGCACCACCGGGCACCACCTCGCTGCACTCCTTCAGGGATCGAACTTCATGGCGTTTTTCAAGTTCCGCACGCGCGGCCCGCAAGGCAACGAAGGACGCAGCGCCCCCGCCGCCGCGCCGGCGGAAAGTGTCGAAACCATGCGTCGGCGCGCGCGCCACCGGTTGCTCGGCGCGGCCGTGCTGGTGCTGCTTGGCGTCATCGGCTTTCCGCTGCTGTTCGACACGCAGCCCCGCCCGGTGTCGGTCGACATTCCCATCGAGATTCCCGATCGCAACAAGGTCAAGCCGCTGCCCGTGCCCGCCACGCCGGCGCCGGCCGTGAGCACCGCTCCGGCAGCACCCGACAGCGGCTCGGGCTCGTCGCGCGTCGCCTCGGCTTCGTCGGCCGGCGGCATGATCACCGAGACCGCCGACGGCACCGAGATCGATCCCGGCAAGCCGGCCGCCAGCACACCGCCGCCCGCCGTGGTTCCGGAACGCAAGCCCGAACCCAAGCCGGAGCCCAAACCCGAACCGAAGCCAGAGCACAAGCCGGAACCCAAACCCGAGCCCAAGCCGAAGCCGGAACCCAAGCCCGAGGTCAAGCCCAAGCCCGCCGCGGCCGTCGACGACGGCGCCCGTGCCCGCGCGCTGCTCGAAGGCAAGCCCATCACGGCCGCCGCTGCCGCCACGCCCAAGCCCGCCGCGGCCGACGAGGCCGCTGGCCGCTTCGTGGTGCAGGTCGGTGCGTTCGCCGATGCCGACAAGGCGCGCGAAGTGCGCCAGAAGCTCGAGCGGGCCGGTCTCAAGACCTATGTGCACGTCGCGAAGACGGCCGACGGCGAACGCACGCGTGTGCGTGTCGGTCCCTTCAGCTCGCGTGCCGAGGCCGACCGCGCCGCCGAGAAGGTCAAGGGCTTGTCTTTGTCGGCCGCGATCCTCACGTTGTAAGAACCTTCGCCAGCTGCCGTGGCCTTGCTCGACTGGATCGCCGTTGCGCTCATCGGTGTGTCGATGCTGCTCGGCCTGATGCGCGGGCTGGTGTTCGAGGTGATATCGCTGATCGGCTGGGTGGCCGCATTCATCGCCGCCCAGTGGCTGGCTTCAGGCGTGGCGGCATGGCTGCCGTTCGGAGACCCGCAGGCCGCCTGGCGCTATCCGCTGGCCTTCGTGCTGGTGTTCGTGGCGGTGGCGTTCGGCGTGGGCCTGGTGGCCTCGCTCACGCGCAAGCTGATCACGGTCGTGGGCCTGCGGCCGGTGGACCGTATTTTGGGAGCAGCGTTCGGTGCGGCACGGGGGGCGGTGGCCCTGCTCGTGCTGGCGGTCGTTGTTCATTTGCTGGTGTTGAGCGACAGTGCCTGGTGGCACGAATCGCGCAGCGCCATTGTTCTCGATGCGGCATTGCAGGGCCTCAAACCCTCGCTGCCTGAAAAGTTGGCAAGCTACCTGCCCTGAGAGGAATCGTTCATGTGTGGAATCGTCGGCGTTGTCAGCAACGCACCCGTCAACCAGCTGCTCTATGACGCGCTGCTGCTCCTGCAGCATCGTGGCCAGGACGCGGCAGGCATCGTGACCTTGCTCGAGCGCAAGTTCTTCATGCACAAGGCCAAGGGCATGGTGCGCGACGTGTTCCGCACGCGCAACATGCGCGCGCTGCCGGGCAACGTCGGCCTGGGCCAGGTGCGCTACCCGACCGCCGGCAACGCATACAGCGAGGAAGAGGCCCAGCCCTTCTACGTGAACGCGCCGTTCGGTATCGTGCTCGTGCACAACGGCAACCTGACCAACGCGCACGCGCTGCGTTCGGAGCTGTTCTCCACCGACCACCGCCACACCAACACCGAGAGCGACTCCGAAGTCCTGCTCAACGTGCTGGCCCACGAGATCGAGCGTTCGTCGCGCGGCGTGCCGCTGCACCCGGCCGAGGTGTTCGCCGCGGTCAAGAACATGCACAAGCGCCTGCGCGGCTCGTACGCCGTGGTGTCGCTCATTGCCGGCCACGGCCTGCTTGCCTTCCGCGACCCGTACGGCATCCGCCCGCTGTGCATGGGCCGCAGCGCCGACGGCGCGGTGATGGTGGCCAGCGAATCGGTCGCGCTGGAAGGCTCCGGCCACGTGTTCGAGCGCGATATCGCTCCGGGCGAGGCCGTGTTCATCGACCTCGAAGGCAACGTGCATTCGATGCAGTGCGCCGAGGCGCCCACGCTGAACCCCTGCATCTTCGAATTCGTGTATCTCGCGCGTCCTGATTCGGTGCTTGATGGCATCTCGGTCTACCAGGCGCGCCTGAATCTGGGCGAGACGCTGGCCAAGCGCGTGGTCTCGACCGTGCCGCCGAACCAGATCGACGTGATCATCCCCATTCCCGAGTCCAGCCGCCCGAGCGCCACGCAGCTCGCGCACCTGCTGGGCGTGCCGTACCGCGAAGGCTTCGTGAAGAACCGCTACGTGGGCCGCACCTTCATCATGCCGGGGCAGGGCGTGCGCAAGAAGTCGGTTCGCCAAAAGCTCAACGTGATCGCCAGCGAGTTCAAGGGCCGCAATGTGCTGCTGGTCGACGACTCCATCGTGCGCGGCACCACCAGCCGTGAAATCGTGCAGATGGCTCGCGACGCCGGCGCCCGCAAGGTCTATCTGGCCAGCGCCGCGCCGCCGGTGCGCTACCCCAACGTCTACGGCATCGACATGCCGACCAAGGGCGAGCTGGTGGCGCACGACCGCACCATCGAGGAAATCCGCGAACTCATCGGCTGCGACGCGCTGATCTACCAGGACGTCGACGCCATGAAGCGCGCCATCGGCTCGCTCAACGGCAAGCTCGACGGCTTCGATGCCTCCTGCTTCGACGGCGTGTACGTCACCGGCGACATCGACACCGAAGCCATCTCGCGCATGAACGGCAACCGGCCCCGCATCGAAGAGACCGAAGAAGACTCTTCGCGCCTCGCGCTTCCCAACCACAGCGAATAAGAGTCGACGAAGTGACTGACGAAAGACCCCTGCCGCCCGGCCTGCATCCCGAAACGCTCGCGCTGCGCACAGGCCTTGCGCCGAGCCAGTACGGCGAGCATTCCGACGCGCTGTTCCTGACCAGCGGCTTCGTGCAGCCCGACGCCGAAACCTCGATGCGCCGCTTCGCGGGCACCGAGCCGGGCTTCACCTATTCGCGCACCTCGAACCCGACCGTGACCAGTTTCGAGCAGCGCATCGCGGCGCTCGAAGGCACCGAGGCCGCAATCGGCGCATCGACCGGCATGGGGGCGATCCTCATGATGTGCATGGGCCTGCTGAAGGCCGGCGACCACGTGATCTGCTCGCGCTCGGTGTTCGGCTCCACACTGAACCTGTTCGGCAAGGAGTTCGCCAAGTTCGGCGTCGAGACCACCTTCGTTTCGCAGACCGATGTGGCCGAATGGCGTGCGGCAGTCAAGTCCAACACCAAGCTGCTGTTCGCCGAAACGCCGACCAATCCGCTGACCGAGGTCTGCGACATCCGCGCGCTGGCCGACGTGGCGCATGCCGCGGGCGCGCTTCTGGCGGTCGACAACTGCTTCTGCACGCCGATCCTGCAGCGTCCGGCTGCGCTGGGCGCCGACCTCGTCATCCACTCGGGCACCAAGCACCTCGACGGCCAGGGCCGGGTGATGGCGGGCGCGATCTGCGGTCCTTCGAAGCTCATCGTCGACGTGTTCGGGCCCATCGTGCGCACCGCCGGCATGGCTCTGGCGCCGTTCAATGCGTGGGTCGTGCTCAAGGGCATCGAAACGCTGGGCGTGCGCATGAAGGCGCATTGCGCCAACGCGCTGGACATCGCGCAGTGGCTCGAGAAGCAGCCGGGCATCGCGCGCGTGTATTACCCGGGACTGGCCTCGCATGCGCAGCACGAACTGGCCATGCAGCAGCAGTCGGGGCAGGGCGGGGCGGTGGTGTCGTTCGACGTGGTCGGCGACACGCCCGAGACCGCGCGCGCCAACGCGTTCCACGTCATCAACAGCACGCGCGTGGTGAGCGTTGCCACCAACCTCGGCGACGTGAAGACCATCATCACCCATCCCGGTACCACCTCGCACGGACGCCTGACCGAGGCGCAGCGCCAGGCAGCGGGCATCGGCCAGGGGCTGATCCGCCTTGCGGTCGGCCTGGAGCACGCCGAAGACATCAAGGCCGATCTTTTGCGCGGCCTGAGCACCCTGAATCCACGATAACGAAATGACCGGCAAAGTACGCACCCGCATCGCACCGTCCCCCACGGGTTTTCTTCACCTGGGAACGGCCCGCACCGCGCTCTATTCCTGGGCTTACGCACGCCACTACGGCGGCGAATTCGTGCTGCGCATCGAGGACACCGACGTGGCCCGTTCCACGCAGGACTCGACCGACCAGATCCTCGCGTCGATGCACTGGCTCGGCCTCGAATACGACGAAGGCCCGATCTACCAGATGCAGCGCCTGGAGCGGTATCGCGAAGTGATCGCGCAGATGCTTGCGGCCGGTACGGCCTACCACTGCTACTGCACGCCCGCCGAGCTCGATGAAATGCGCGAGGCACAGCGCGCGCGCGGCGAGAAGACGCTGTACGACCGTCGCTGGCGTCCTGAGCCGGGCAAGGTGCTGCCGCCCGTGCCCGAAGGCGTGCCGCCCGTGGTGCGCTTCTGCAACCCGCCCGAAGGCGACGTGACGTGGAACGACCTCGTCAAGGGCGAGATCACCATCAACAACCGCGAGATCGACGACCTCATCATCCTGCGGCCCGATGGCGTACCCACCTACAACTTCGCGGTGGTGGTCGACGACTGGGACATGAACATCACGCACGTGTTCCGCGGTGACGAGCACATCAACAACACGCCGTGGCAGATCAACATCTTCCGTGCGCTCGGAGCACCGTTGCCCCAGTTCGGCCATGTGCCGGTGATTCTTGGCGACGATGGACAGAAGCTTTCCAAGCGCCGCGGCGCGGTGAGCGTCACTGCCTACGAAGAGAACGGCTACCTGCCCGAAGCGATGCTCAACTACCTCGCGCGCCTCGGCTGGAGCCATGGCGACGACGAGCTCTTCACGCGCGAGCAGATGGTGAGTTGGTTCGACGGTTCGCATCTGTCGAAGAGTCCCGCGCAGTGGGATGCCGCCAAGCTCGCCTGGGTGAATGCTCAATACATCAAGGCCAGGAGCGGTGAAGAGCTTGCTCCGCTCGTCGCCGCGCAGCTGCAGAAGAAGGGCATCGTTGCAGACGAACGCCTGCCCGCGATCTGCGCGCTCTTCAAGGATCGTTGCGACACCACGGTAGCGCTTGCCAACTGGGCTGCTGCGTTCTACGCCGACATTTCGGTGACGGAAGAGGACCGTGCACAGCACATCACGGAGGCCGTTAAACCCGCAATCGCAACACTCGCAGAAAAATTGATAACTGCGACCTGGGATAAGGCCTCAATCTCAGCTATGATCAAGGAAGTGCTCGCAGCACACAGCATGAAAATGCCAGTGTTAGCGATGCCAGTACGTGTGCTTGTGATGGGAACATCGCAGACACCGTCCCTCGATTCAGTCCTAGAGATTTTTTCCAAAGAAAAAGTTATCGAAAGATTGAGAAAGGCCTGAAAAACGGGCTATAATTCGAGGCTCGACACCCACACGGGGGTATAGCTCAGCTGGGAGAGCGCTTGCATGGCATGCAAGAGGTCATCGGTTCGATCCCGTTTACCTCCACCATTAAGTGTCGAGAGAGTTGAAGATAAGTGCTGATCGCAGCACGGTTCCTAAGGTTTTGACCCTATCGTCTAGAGGCCTAGGACACCACCCTTTCACGGTGGCTACCGGGGTTCGAATCCCCGTAGGGTCGCCAGTTTCACGCAAGTGAAGCAGGCACAAGTGGCAACACTTGGCTCGGTAAAACGAGTGAACGTTGTCTACCAGGAGTGGTAGTTCAGTTGGTTAGAATACCGGCCTGTCACGCCGGGGGTCGCGGGTTCGAGTCCCGTCCACTCCGCCAGTTCCGACGAGGGTTAGCAGATGAGAGTCTGCTAACCCTTTTGTCTTTTCGGAACCCGCACTCGGTTGGTCTCCGTGATCAGCAGCTCGGTCTTCCCTTAATTTCCCGGCAAGCAATCGGTGCTCTAGCAGCACGATTCGATCGCATCAGCATGCGACGCATGTTGGCCTTCATCCAAACTTTGACGCGAGTCTTAACTGGGCATCGATCTCGCAGGTCCCATGGCGGCATCGATAGCGCGCTGTCGAGGAAAAAACCCTCGAAACCGAGGGCTCGTTCCCTCTGAGGCAGACCCTTGGACACCACTTTATGTGGCTGCTTTACATAGGCCCTCTCGCAGTCGAATAAACTCCGCCCCGCTTGCAGCTTGTATTCGTTGCTGCGCCGCCATAGGCAACATGGCGAAATTAACTTACTAGGAACTCAGTTGAACCGCATCGAACTCGTCGAAAAAATCGCTACCGCCCACAACCTCAGCAAGGCGGAAGCCGCGCGCGTCCTCGAGACCATCACCAGCACGATCGTTGCTGCCGTGAAGAAGGATGACGCCGTGCAGATCGTCGGCTTCGGCACTTTCAAGCAAGTGGCGCGCGCCGCACGTTCGGGCTTCAACCCCAGCGCCGGCACCAAGATCAAGATCGCCGCACAGAAGGTGCCGAAGTTCGTGCCGGGCGCCGCCTTCAAGGCCGCCGTGGACCCGAAGGCCGCCAAGCGCAAGGCCGACAACAAGGCCGTGGCTGCCAAGCCGGCTGCAAAGGCCGCCAAGCCTGCTGCAAAGCCAGTCGCCAAGAAGGCTGCCGCTCCCGCCAAGAAGGCCGTGGCCGCCAAGAAGAAGTAAGTGACGCACTGCGGCGGTTTCCCGTCGCTTTGCAGAACAAGGCTCCGGCAGTCTGTGCAGACGGTCTGCCGGGTGCCTGAACCGAGATGCCCCGCCCAGCGGGGCATTTTTCATTGTGGCGAGAGCGAGCCACATGCCTGCGCTTGCGGCGGCTGTCTCCTACATCGCACGGTATGGTGCGCGCTGTAGCTTGGCTTGACCAAAGACAAGGGGATCAGAATGCAACGCGCCAAGAACTTCGACAACGCGCCCCATGGCCGGCAAGCCTTCGCTCGCGGTGGTTGCCATGGATGAAATGGTTGAATTTCCGCATGCGGGGTGGAGCTTCCTGTGCAGTGCGGAAAAACTTCCTTCCGGGTCTTTCCAGGCCGTGCTCCGCTACAGGGCTCCGCCGAGCAATGACATCCGCATGCTCAAGATCGACCCGACCGCAGGGAGCAGCGTGCCCGAAGCGCTCGAGCGTGCGAAAGCCATGGCCATCGAATGGGCCGCGAAGCGGGGTGGCAACGGCAGAAGCGATGCCTGAAGTGCCTCGTGCGTGCCGCGGCAGAGGTAGAGTCGGCCCGATGCCAACTCGCGGTCTCTTGATGCAGGCCGAACAAGGATGATGACCCTCAAACCTGGCCGGCTCGCCTTTCAGGCGCTTTTGCTCACCGCCGCAGGCGCATGCGCAGCGGGAACCATCACATGCGTTCCAACCCCTTCCTCGGCTTCCGCGCCTGCCCACTGGATCCGCAGGATCGCCATCGACGAGCACTCTCGCACCGTCAACATGGACATCGTGCGCTCAAGGACAAAAGACACGGAGACCATGGGCAAGATGAGGGCCGAGCTCCTGAACATGGACGAGACCCAATCCGGCGAGCCTGTCTATGTCTTCAACGCCAGTCCGGCTGTCGGGGCCGAAGTCACGCATCTCTTCAAGCTGTTCAAGGCCGGTGAGTGGCGTTTGATTGCCGCCAACGTGAGCTTTGCTGGCAAGGTGCCTGCACTGCGGGGTGTCGAGTCGAACGTGGTCTTCGATTGCAAGCGTTCGGACCTGGGTTAGCGTCTGTTCTTCATCATGTACTCGAGCTAGGCACAATCGCGCTATGCCAAACATTGCATCCATCCTTAAAGCCGAAATCTCGCGCGTGGCCCGCAAAGAGGTTCGAGCGGAGATCGAGACGCTGAAGAAGGCCTCCCTCCACCACAGGGCATCGATCGCTGCCTTGCGTCGCCAGGTGAGTGCCTTGGAAAAGGAACTGCGCAACGTTGCCAATGGTTCCGGCCGGCGCGCCGCGGTTCGCGATGCAGAAGAGACTGCCGAAGCGGGCCCCAAGCGGCGCTTCAGCCCAAGCCGCCTGGCGTCGCATCGCAGCAAGCTGGGGCTGTCTGCTGCCTCATACGGCAAGCTCGTCGGGGTGTCGGGCCAGACGATCTACCACTGGGAGCAAGGCAAGGCACGGCCGCGGGCGGCTCAGTTGGAGCGCCTGGCCTCCGTGCGCGAGTTCGGCAGGCATGAGGTAGCGGAGCGCCTGCAGGCCGACTGAAGCGCCGACCCCTGGGAATACCCGGGCCATTCTTCGCACGAGCGCAAACTATCTTCGGATTGACGGACGGCTCCCCATGGCGCAATCTCTTGCGAGGGGAGTGTCCGTGAAACGAGGACCTTGATGAATGTCGAACAGCACTCGTCGTTTGCGTTCGCTGGCGTTCGCTCGCCAGTTCGATATTGCAGCCCTTACCGCGATGCTTGCCGCGATCGGGGGCTGGCTGATGTTCTGGTTCGGCGAATGAACCAGATGGCGCGGAACCGATCGGCGAAAGCCCTCAGTTGCACTCGAACAGAACGCCCTGTTCAGCAGGGGCCTTGCCCAGCCAGCGTGGCGACTGTCCCTTGACGTCGCAGTAGTCCGATGCCTGGACATAGGTCATGGCACGCAGCACGCCGGGGCGCACCTGCATGACCTCGTTGGGGGGTGTCGAGCAGCCGGCGAGGACCAAGGCAAGCGGAAGCAGTGTGCGCCAATTCATCGGGTCATTCTAAGACCCGGCGACGCCTGAGCCCATGTTGCGACCGGGATAGAGGTATCTGGAATAGTCCCCGGAGCGGCCGAACAACTGCCGCGCCAGTTGCACCGGGTCTTCGCCCTTGTGCTTTTCATAGAGCACCGGTCCCCAGATGATGAAGCCGTCGATGCTGAGGCTTCCCGGTGCCGGCTCGATGGCTTTCCACGCATGCGCGAACTTGGAGATCCATGCCAGTGCCTCGGTGAGGGCGTGGTTGGAAGGGGCGGTGCTTGCTTCGGGCTCTGGCATGGTCGGCATCCTTGTTGAAGTGCTGTACAAATATACAGTAAACTGCGAGCGTGCAAAACGTGCCCACCACTCTCCAGATCGCCGCCTGCATGCGCCGGTCCCCACTTTCTCCTTGACGGGTAAACCGTCCCCCGCCGGTCAACCTGCGCGGGGGCCTTGATGCATTGCCAGCAGATAGGCTTTTTCACGCCCAGCCCTCCGGCTGGGTTTTTTTTGCCTGTGCCCGGGGCTATAGTCGTCGGCCGCTGCTACATCACAAGAATGCTCGTGCCGGATTCCCTGACCTCCACGCTGACCCGCTATTACGACGCGGTGCCCTACGAATCGCACCCGTTCCCCCAGTCGGCCATGGAGCACCTGGAAGCGCTGGCGTTCCTGTTCGGGCTCGACACCCCTGCGCCCGCTGAAGCCCGCGTGCTCGAACTCGGCTGCGCCGCCGGCGGCAACCTGATTCCTTTTGCTGCGCGCCATCCGGGCGCGCGTGCGGTCGGCCTCGACCTGTCTTCCGTGCAGGTGGCGCAGGGCGCGGCGGCCATCGCGCAGGCGGGGCTGTCGAACATCGAGCTCAAGGCCTTCGACATCGCGGAAATCGACGCCTCGTTCGGCCAGTTCGACTACATCGTCTGCCACGGCGTCTACAGCTGGGTGCCGGGCCCGGTGCAGGACGCGATCCTGCGCATCTGCGCCGAGAACCTGGCGCCCAATGGCGTGGCCTACGTCAGCTACAACGTGTACCCCGGCTGGAAGGCCCGCGAGATCGTGCGCGATGCCATGATCCTGCGCGGCGGCCCGCGCGACACGCCCGACGAAAAGCTCGCCTATGCACGCGGCATGCTCGAATTCCTCGAAGAATCGGCCCGAGCCGACAGCGTGCTCAAGAAGACGCTCGAAGAAACGATGCCGATCGTGCGCAGCGCCAACAGCTCCTACCTGCTGCACGAGTTCCTGGAGCCCTGCAACGCACCGTGCTACTTCAAGGAATTCGTCGCACGGGCCGAGGCCCGCGGGCTGGCCTACCTGTGCGACGCCGAGCCCTCGACCATGTTCGTGCAGAACTACGGCGAGAAGGTGCGCGAGCCGCTGCTGCGCGAATGCGGCGGCAGCCAGGTGCTGATGGAGCAGTACCTCGATTTCCTGGTCAACCGCACGTTCAGGCAGACCCTGCTGGTGGGGCAGGCGCGTGCCGGGGACATCCGCTACCGGCTGGACCCCGCGCGCATCCGTGCCCTCGAGGTCGCCGGCCTGTTCGCCGCCCAAGGCGGCGGCGAATTCACGCTCGATGCCCGCGAGCAGCCTTGCAACGCGATCCGCGGCCTGACCGTCACGCTGCGGCTGCCCGTTCACAAGGCAGTGGCACGGCTGCTCGAGGCGGCCTATCCGGCATCGATGCCCGTGGATGCCTTGATTGCGGGCGTAGCCCGGCTCGTCGGCCAGCCGCCCGCCGCGGTCGACCATGCGGTCATGTCGATGCTCGAGGAACTGCTGATCCTCGGTGCGCTGCGCTTTCGCCGCACGCCGGTGCCCGCCGCGGCGTCGGTGTCCGGCCTGCCGAGGGCATTGCCCGCCGTGCGAAGCGCGCCCGGCCTGGCGCCGGCGGCAGGCGCGAACGCCAATGCCTGCAACCAGTGGCATGAGCCCGTGGTGCTCACGCTGCTCGAACGCAGCCTGCTGCCGCTGCTCGACGGCACGAACTCGCACGACGCGCTCGCCGAGCATCTCGAGGCCGAGGTGCGCAGCGACCGCCTTCGCTTCGTCCAGAACGACAAGCCGCTGACCGATCCGTCCGCGGTCAGGGCGTTCGCGCGCCAGCAGGTCGCGCTCGCGCTCGACACGTTGCGGCGCAAGGCGCTGCTCACGAGCTGACCCGGACACCTCCGTTTTCCTTCAACACCACGCCTACAAAGGAGACTCTCACATGCAACAGATCCACTGGACCCCAAGGCTGCGCGCCGCCGTCACGGCGGTGCTCGCACTGGCGGCTGCCGGCGCATCGAATGCCGCATCGGTGGCGCCCGTCGCGGCCGAGAACGGCATGGTCGTGAGTGCGCAGCACCTGGCCAGCAAGGTCGGCGTCGATGTGCTCAAGCGCGGCGGCAATGCCGTCGACGCGGCGGTGGCCGTGGGCTACGCACTGGCGGTGGTGTACCCCGCAGCGGGAAACCTCGGCGGCGGCGGTTTCATGACCATCCAGCTGGCCGACGGCCGCAAGACTTTCCTCGACTTCCGCGAGAAGGCGCCGCTGGCCGCCACGGCCAACATGTACCTCGACAAGGACGGCAACGTCATCAAGGGCCTGAGCACCAAGGGCCACCTCGCCGTGGGCGTGCCGGGCAGCGTCTCGGGCATGGAGTACGCACGCGAGAAGTACGGCACCATGAAGCGTGGCGAGCTGCTCGCCCCGTCGATCCAGCTGGCCGACAGGGGCTTCGCGCTGGAGCAGGGCGACATCGACCTGCTCGGCACCGCCACGGCCGACTTCAAGGAAGACCCGGCCTCGGCCGCCATCTTCCTGAACAAGGGCGAGCCCTACAAGGTGGGCGACAAGCTGGTGCAGAAGGACCTGGCCAAGACCCTGCGCGAGATCAGCGCCAAGGGCACCGACGGCTTCTACAAGGGCTGGGTCGGCAATGCCATCGTGGCGTCCAGCCAGGGCGGCAAGGGCCTGATCACGCAGGCCGACCTCGACCAGTACAAGACGCGCGAGCTCGCGCCGGTGGAGTGCGACTACCGCGGCTACCGCGTCGTGTCGGCGCCCCCGCCCAGTTCTGGCGGCGTGATCATCTGCGAAATGCTCAACATCCTCGAGGGCTATCCGCTCAAGGACCTGGGCTACCACTCGGCGCAGGCCGTGCACTACCAGATCGAAGCCATGCGCCACGCCTACGTGGACCGCAACAGCTACCTGGGCGACCCGGACTTCGTGAAGAACCCGCTCGACCGCCTGCTCGACAAGGGCTACGCCGAGAAGATCCGCGCGGTCATCGACCCGAAGAAGGCCGGCGTCTCGAAGGACATCAAGCCCGGCGTCGCGCCGCACGAAGGCAGCAACACCACCCACTACTCGATCGCCGACAAGTGGGGCAATGCGGTCTCGGTGACCTACACGCTGAACGACTGGTTCGGCGCCAAGATCACCGCGGCCAAGACCGGCGTGCTGCTGAACGACGAGATGGACGACTTCACCTCGAAGGTGGGCGTGCCAAACCTTTACGGCCTGGTGCAGGGCGAGGCCAACAAGATCGAGCCGGGCAAGCGCCCGCTGAGCTCGATGAGCCCGACCATCGTGTCCAAGGACGGCAAGCCCGTGATGGTGGTCGGCACGCCGGGCGGCAGCCGCATCATCACCGCGGTGATGCTGACCATGATCAACGCCATCGACTACGGCATGAACGTGCAGGAAGCAGTGGATGCGCCGCGCTTCCACCAGCAGTGGCTGCCTGACGTCACCAACGTCGAAACCTACGCGCTGAGCCCCGACACGCGCAAGATCCTGACCGACATGGGCCACAACCTGGGCGTGCCGCAGCCGGCCAACCACCTCGCGGCCATCATCGTCGGCGCGCCGTCGCTGGGCGGCAAGCCGGTCGGCAACAACCGCTTCTACGGCGCCAACGATCCGCGCCGCAACACCGGCCTGGCAGCGGGCTACTGAGACTGCGGCAAACTAGAAGGCGGTCGTGCCCTTGTCGGCACGGCCGCTTTTTTCATTTTTCATGCACCTGCAAGACATCCTCTACACCCAGGGCTTCGGCACGCGCCGCGTGTGCGCGGGCCTGGTCCAGCAAGGCCACGTGACCATCGCGGGCCAGGCCGTGACCGACCCCTTCGCCGACCTCGACCCCGACGGCCTGCTCTACACGGTCCAGGGCACGCCGTGGGCGTACCACGAGAAGGCCTACCTGATGCTGCACAAGCCGGCCGGCACAGAGTGCTCGCAGAAGCCCTCGACCTACCCGAGCATCTACACGCTGCTGCCGTCGCCGCTGCGCCTGCGGCCCAACAAGGGGGCGGTGCAGGGCGTGCAGGCCATCGGCCGGCTCGACCAGGACACCACTGGCCTGCTGCTTTTGACCGACGACGGCCAGTTCATCCACAAGATGGGCTCGCCCAAGCACCACGTGCCCAAGGTCTACGAGGTGACGGCCAAGCACCCGGTGGACGAGGCGCAGATCGCCAAACTGCTTGCCGGCGTGGTGCTCGACGACGATCCGAAGCCCGTGCGCGCGGCCGCCTGCGAGTCCGACAGCCCGCTGCACCTGCGGCTCACGCTCACCGAGGGCAAGTACCACCAAGTCAAGCGCATGCTGGCCGCGGTCGGCAACCGGGTCGAGGGGCTGCACCGCTCGCGCATCGGCGATCTCGCGCTGCCCGAAGACCTGGCACCGGGGCAGTGGCGCTGGCTCACGGCCGAAGAGGTCGCGGCGCTGCGCGCGCCGGCCAAGCCCGGCAAACTTTCGAAGTAACGGGCCAAGCTGGCAGGGAGAAAGACGGGCGTTCCGGTCAGCCAGTCTTAATGCTCGGCCGTTAAGATCGCCAGCTCTCTCTCGGAACCTTCCCTTGCGACTTCCAGCCCGCCCGAACGGCCGCATCGCGGCCTTCCTGTTTTCCTGCATGACGGCCCTGGCGGTAAACACCGCCGCCGCTGCGGCAGAGCCCCCTCCGATCTTCGTGCTCAACTCGCTGGACGCCAGCGTCAGCGTGATCAATCCGGTCGACTGGAGCGAAAAGCAGCGCATCACCACCGGCAAGGAGCCGCACCACATCTACATGACGCCCGACGAGAAGTCGGTCATCGTGGCCAATTCGGCGGGCGATTCGCTGACCTTCCTGAACCCCCGCACGGCCGAGGTGCAGCGCGTGGTCTACGGCATCATCGATCCGTACCAGCTGCAGTTCTCGCGCGACATGAAGTGGTTCGTCACGGCGGGCAACCGCCTGAACCACGTCGACGTCTACCGCTGGGACGGCAAGGACCTGAAGCTGGCCAAGCGCATCGCCACCGGCAAGACGCCCAGCCACATCTGGATCGACAACACCAGCACCATCGCCTACGTGACGATGCAGGACAGCGACGAGATGATCGCGGTCGACCTGCCTTCGCAGACCGTCAAGTGGCGCACCGCCACCGGCCCGATGCCCGCCGACATCTTCGGCACCCACAACGACAAGACGCTGCTCGTGGGCCTGACCGGTGGCGACGGCGTGCAGGTGTTCGACGTGGAGGGCGCGCAGCCCAAGCTGGTCGGCAAGATCCCCACCGGCAAGGGCGCCCACGCCTTCCGCTCGGCCGGCGACGGCAAGACCGTGTTCGTGAGCAACCGCGTGGCCAACACCATCAGCCGCATCGACCTGACGACGCTCAAGGTCGTCGCCAGCTATGCCGTGCCCGGCGGGCCCGACTGCATGGACGTGTCGGCCGACGGCAAGACGCTGTACGTGACCTCGCGCTGGGCCAAGAAGCTCACCGTGGTCGACCTCGTGGCCCAGAAGGTCGTGCGGCAGGTCAATGTGGGCCGTTCCCCGCATGGCGTCTGGACGCTGGACCATGGCAAACGCACGTAGGCGCGCCAGCGCGGCCGTGCTGCTGGCGCTGGCCTGCGGCACGGTGGTGCCGGGCGCCTGGGCCCAGCAGCAGGCGGCCACCTGCGAAAAGCCCGTCTACCTGACCTTCGACACCGGCCACATGGGCATCGCCCCGCTGGTGGCCGACGTGCTCAAGCGGCAGAACGTGCGCGTCACCTTCTTCGCCGCCGCCGAGCGTACCCAGACCGACGGCGACAGCCTCGACGACCACTGGGCGCCCTGGTGGAAGGCAAGGGCGGCCGAAGGCAACGAATTCGGCTCCCACACCTACGACCACGCCTACTGGCGCGCCGACGTCAAGGGCACCACGCCGCCGAGCTTTCGCATCCGGCCCTCGGCCGGCCCGCAGGACGGCAAGGAATCGACCTGGAGCGCGGCCCAGTACTGCGCCAACATCCGCAAGTCGTCCGACCGGCTGGCGGCCATCACCGGCAAGAAGCCGCTGCCGCTGTACCGCGCGCCGGGCGGCAAGACCTCGCCCGCGCTGCTGGCGGCCGCCGAGAGCTGCGGCTACAAGTACGTCGGCTGGGCGCCCGCCGGCTTCCTCGGCGACGAACTGCCGAGCGAGAAATTCAGCAACGCGAAGCTGCTCACGCAGGCGCTCGACACCATCCGCGCCGGCGACATCCTGCTCGCGCACCTGGGCATCTGGTCGCGCAAGGACCCGTGGGCGCCGGCCAACCTCGAGCCGCTGATCGTCGGCCTCAAGGCCAAGGGCTTCTGTTTCCAAACGCTGCGCCAGCACCCGGACTACCGCGCCTGGATCGCATCCCACCCCTGAGTTCGTGCCGTGATCGATTGGCTGACTGACGCTTTTTCCTCCCTCCAAGGCTGGTTCTTCGAGGCCGTGGTGCAGCCGCTGGTGTTCGCCGTCGGCCTCGGCGGCTGGACGGAGGACGCCTTCGACGCCACCGGCTGGCTGCTGGTCGGCGTCATCCAGGTGCTGGTGCTGATCGCCATCATCGGGCCGCTGCAGCGCTGGCGTTCGGTGGAGCCCGTGGTCGACCGCCATGCCATCCGCATCGACGTGCTCTACACGCTGATCCACCGGCTCGGCCTGTTCCGGCTGGCCATCTTCTTCACGCTGCAGCCCTTCTTCGACGACGCCATGGGCAGCCTGCGCACGGCGGGGTGGGGCACCTTCCACCTCGACGAGGTCTGGCCGGGCGTGACCGACGTGCCGGTGATCGCCTTTGCGATCTACCTCGTGGTGCTCGACTTCGTCGGCTACTGGATCCACCGCGGCCAGCACCAGCTGAACTGGTGGTGGGGCCTGCATTCGCTGCACCACTCGCAGCGCCAGATGACGATGTGGAGCGACGACCGCAACCACCTGCTCGACGACATCGTCCACGACACGCTCATCGTCATCGTGGCGCAGCTGATCGGCGTGGCGCCGGGCCAGTTCATCGCCTTCGTGGCCTTCACCCAGCTCAGCGAGAGCCTGCAGCACGCCAACCTGCGGCTGAGCTTCGGCGCCATCGGCGAGCGGCTGTGGATCAGCCCGCGCTTTCACCGGCTGCACCACAGCATCGGGCTGGGTCACGAATCGAACGGCAAGAGCACGCTCGGCGGCCACAACTTCGGCGTGCTGCTGCCGTGGTGGGACATGATGTTCGGCACCGCCAACTTCGAGAACCGCTACGACCCCACCGGCATCCGCGACCAGGTGGAGCCCGGCGCCGACGGCCGCGTGCGCGACTACGGCCGCGGTTTCTGGGCGCAGCAGTGGCTCGGCCTGAAGCGAATGGTCGGGCGCGGTTGAGGGTCACCGGCCCCTGACGGCGTCGTCCGAGGCGTTATCCTCGCTGCCTCATGCGCCTGCTCCTCGACTCCTTCTGGCGCGCGGTCGCGTATTGCCTGCTGCCGCGCGTGATCGTGCTGTCGCTGCTGCCCCTGGGGCTGATGGTGCTGCTCGCCGCGGGGCTCGGGTATTTCTACTGGGAAGCGGCCGTGGCCTGGACGCGCGGCGCGCTCGATGCGTGGCCGCTGCTGGCCAGCTTCTGGGCCTGGATCGGCCGGCTTTTCTCGGGTGATGTCACTGCCATGCTGGCGCCGCTGGTCGTGGTGTTCGCCGCCACGCCGCTGATCGTGGTGCTTTCGCTGCTCATCGTGGCCGGCTTCATGGCCCCGGCGCTCACCCGGCTGGTGGGCGATCGCCGCTTTCCCTCGCTGGAGCAGAAGAAGGGCGCTTCTTTCTTCGGCAGCGTGGCCCGCTCGCTCGGCGTCACCATCCTGGCGCTGGTCGCGCTGGTGGTGTCGATGCCGCTGTGGCTCATTCCTCCGCTCGTGCTGATCTTGCCGCCCCTCATCTGGGGCTGGCTCACCTACCGCGTGATGAGCTTCGACGCGCTGGCCGAGCACGCCAGCCCCGAGGAGCGCGCCACCCTGCTGCGCACGCACCGGCTGCCCTTGCTGTGCGTCGGCGTGCTGTGCGGCTACCTGGGCGCGGCGCCGAGCATCGTCTGGGCCTCGGGCCTGCTGTTCGCCGCCGCTTTCTTCGTGCTGGTGCCGATCGCCATCTGGATCTACACACTGGTCTTTGCCTTTTCGGCGCTCTGGTTCGCGCACTACTGCCTCGACGCGCTCGCGCAGCTGCGCGCCCAGCGCGCGGTGGCCGCGGCGGCATCGGGCGTCGGCGGAACCCCGGCCCTCGAGGTCGCGGAAGCCAACAAGGCCGCTCTTTCTCAATGGGGTTCACCATGACACGCGCATTCGGTCTCATCGTCGTCGGCGACGAGATCCTCTCCGGCAAGCGGGCCGACAAGCACATGGCCAAGGTCATCGAGCTGCTTGCCGCGCGCGGCCTGCAGCTCAGCTGGGCCGAGTACGTGGGCGACGAGCCCGCGCGCATCACCGCCGCGCTCGAGCGGGCCTTCGCTTCGGGCGACATCGTCTTCTCGACCGGCGGCATCGGCGCCACGCCGGACGACCACACCCGCCAGTGCGCCGCCAAGGCCCTGCGCGTGCCGCTGGCGCTGCACCCCCAAGCCGAGCTGCTGATCCGCGAGCGCATGCAGGACACCGCGCGCGAGCAGGGCCTGCCCTACGAGCCCGACCGCGCCGACAACGTGCACCGGCTCAACATGGGCGTGTTCCCGCAGGGCGCCGCGCTCATCCTCAACCCGTACAACAAGATCCCCGGCTTCAGCGTCGGCGACGTGCATTTCGTGCCCGGCTTCCCGGTCATGGCCTGGCCGATGATCGAATCCGTGCTCGACGGCCGCTATGCCGACCTGTTCACCCGCAATGCCGTCGCCGAGAAGTCGGTGATCGTTTTCGGTGCCATGGAAGCCACCCTGACACCGCTGATGCAGGCCATCGAAGACACGCACGCCGGCATCAAGGTGTTCAGCCTGCCCAGCGTCGATCACCCCCAGTACGGGCGCCACATCGAGCTTGGCGTCAAGGGCGATCCCGGCCGGCTCGACGCCGCCTATGCCCAGCTTATCGAGGGCCTGCACACCTTTGATGCCCAGCTTGGCCCCGAATTGGTGCGTTAATTCGATTGGCACCAATTTGGTGAATTTCTTGGGCCATTTGTGGTTCGCTTTGGTGAACAAGGCCTCATCCAGTGAGGTGACAATGGCACAGAAACTGCATCCCTCGTCCCTGTATTCCTAACCACCATCCAACTCAGGAGAAACTGATGGCAAAGACCGTCGCCGATGTACTCAAGCTCGTCAAGGAAAACGAGGTCAAGTTCGTCGACTTCCGCTTCACCGATACCCGGGGCAAAGAGCAGCACGTGACCGTGCCTGTGTCGCACTTCGATGAAGACAAATTCACCTCGGGCCACGCGTTCGACGGCTCGTCCATCGCTGGTTGGAAGGGAATCGAAGCCTCGGACATGCAGCTCATGCCCGACCCGAACACCGCCAACATCGACCCCTTCTTCGAAGAAACGACGCTGATCCTGACCTGCGACGTGATCGACCCGGCAGACGGCAAGGCCTACGAGCGCGACCCGCGTTCGCTCGCCAAGCGCGCGGAAGCCTACATGAAGGCCTCGGGCCTGGGCGACACCGCCTTCTTCGGTCCGGAACCCGAATTCTTCGTGTTCGACGGCGTTCGCTGGAAGAACGACATGTCGGGCTGCTTCGTGAAGATCGAATCCGAAGAAGCCTCGTGGAACACCGACAAGGAATACGAGCACGGCAACACCGGCCACCGTCCCGCGGTCAAGGGCGGCTACTTCCCGGTTCCCCCGGTCGACAGCTTTCAGGACATGCGCTCGGAAATGTGCCTGGTGCTCGAATCGCTCGGCATCCCGGTCGAAGTGCATCACCATGAAGTGGCCAACGCCGGCCAGATGGAACTCGGCACCAAGTTCAGCACGCTGGTCCAGCGCGCCGACTGGGTCCAACTGCAGAAGTACGTGATCCACAACGTGGCCCACGCCTACGGCAAGACCGCCACCTTCATGCCCAAGCCCATCGTCGGCGACAACGGCTCCGGCATGCACGTGCACCAGTCGGTCTGGAAGGACGGCAAGAACCTGTTCGCCGGCGACGGCTATGCAGGCCTGTCGGACTTCGCGCTGCACTACATCGGCGGCATCATCAAGCACGCCCGTGCCCTGAACGCCATCACGAACCCCGGCACCAACAGCTACAAGCGCCTGGTGCCCGGCTTCGAAGCCCCGGTGAAGCTGGCCTACTCGGCCAAGAACCGCTCGGCCTCGATCCGCATCCCGTTCGTGGCCAACCCGAAGGGCCGCCGCGTCGAAGCGCGCTTCCCCGATCCGCTGATGAACCCGTACCTGGGCTTCGCCGCGCTGCTGATGGCCGGCCTGGACGGCGTGGAAAACAAGATCCATCCGGGCGAAGCCGCCAGCAAGGACCTGTACCACCTGCCGCCGGAAGAAGACGCGCTGATCCCCACCGTCTGCCACAGCCTCGACCAGGCCCTGGAATACCTGGACAAGGACCGTGCGTTCCTGACCAAGGGCGGCGTGTTCACCGACGCGTACATCGATGCGTACATCGAACTGAAGATGCAGGAAGTCACGCGCTTCCGCATGGCGACGCACCCCGTCGAGTTCGACATGTACTACTCGCTCTGATCGACGAGAAAACAGCCCTGACAGGCATGTAAGTCAAAAGGACGGCCTCGGCCGTCCTTTTTCCTTGGGGCGGAACATCAGGGCTCCGGGGGCGTCGAATTGCATGAAAATGCGCCTTTGTCGCGCCTCCACCGATACACATGAAGACAGCTTCCCTCTTTTTCCTGGCCGGTTCACTCCTGATCGCGTTGCCGGCGGTTGCGCAGGAACGCGTCTGGCGCTGCGGCAACGAATACACCAACAACGCGACCATCGCCCAGCAAAAGGGCTGCAAGGTGCTCGAAGGCGGCAACGTCACCGTCGTGCAGGGCACCAAGGCTTCGGGCGGCGGGTCGGCATCGTCGTCGGGCTCTTCCTCGGCGGCGCGCGCGCCGGCCGGCAGCCCGCGCGTCGAAGGCGTCGACCAGCGCGCCCGCGACGGCGAGGCCCGCTCGGTGCTCGAATCGGAGCTCAAGAAGGCCGAGGCCCGCCAGGCCGAGCTGCTGAAGGACTACAACAACGGCGAGCCCGAGAAGCAGGGCAGCGAAGGCCGCAACTACCAGAAGTACCTCGACCGCGTGGCCGACATGAAGGCCGAGATCGCGCGCAACGAGAGCGACATCGCAGGCATCCGCCGCGAAATCAACCGGCTGCCGCCCCGGCAGCAATAACCAGTAGCAAGAGCAAGCAAGAACCTCTATGGCATTCGGGAAGAAGGCGACCGGCGCCAATCCGCGCTTCCAGTCCTTCGACCTGCTGTCCACCCTCATCGCGGTGGTCAACAGCAACGGCTCCGTGCTGTTCGCCAACGCAGGCCTCGAAGACGCACTCGGCACATCGCGCCGCACGCTCGAAGGCTCGCAGTTCGGCGCGTGCTTTCATGAGCCGCAGGTGCTGCGCACCGCCATCGACGGCGCGAGCAGCAACGACTTCGCCACGCTGCGCTACGAAGCCTTTTTGCGCCGCGTCAACCACGAGCTCATGCCCGTTCAGGTCACGCTGGCGCAGGGCGAGAAGAAGGGCGAACTCATCATCGAGATGTCGCCGCTCGAGCAGCAGGTGCGGCAGGACCGCGAAGAGCGCCTGATCGACCAGGCGCAGGCCAACAAGGAACTCATCCGCAACCTCGCGCACGAGATCAAGAACCCGCTGGGCGGCATCCGCGGCGCGGCGCAGCTGCTGCAGATGGAGGTCGAGTCGCGCGACCTCATCGAATACACCCAAGTCATCATCCACGAGGCCGACCGGCTGCAGACGCTGGTCGACCGCCTGCTGGCGCCGCACCGCCGCCCGCACGTGGTGGGCGACGTCAACATCCACGAGGTGTGCGAGCGCGTGCGCTCCGTCATCCTCGCGGAGTTCCCGCGCGACCTGCACATCGAGCGCGACTTCGACGTCTCCATTCCCGAATTCCGCGGCGACCGCGAGCAGCTCATCCAGGCCACGCTCAACATCGTCCACAACGCCGCGCAGGCCCTGGCGGAGCGCCGCGCGGCGGGCGATGCGCAGATCACTTTCAAGACCCGCGTGGCCCGCCAGGTGATCTTCAACAAGCAGTGGTATCGACTGGCACTGGAATTGCATGTCATCGACAATGGACCGGGTGTGCCGGACACGATCAAGGACCGCATCTTCTATCCGCTCGTATCGGGCAGGGAAGGCGGGACAGGGCTGGGATTGACGCTCGCACAAACTTTTGTGCAACAGCATCACGGCGTGATCGAGTGCGACAGCGTCCCGGGCCGAACCGATTTCAAGATATTGATACCGCTGCCCTAGCGCAGCCACCGGCAACAGAGGAGATGCATGAAGCCGATCTGGATAGTTGATGACGACCAATCGATTCGCTTCGTGCTCGAGAAGGCTCTGCTGCGCGAAGACCTGCCCACGCGCAGTTTCACCAACACGCGCGAGGTGCTCGCGGCACTCGAGCAGGCCGCCGACGACGAACAGCAGGGCCCCCAGGTCCTGGTGAGCGACATCCGCATGCCCGGCGGCTCCGGGCTCGACCTGCTCGACAAGATCAAGGCCAAGCACCCGGGCCTGCCCGTCATCATCATGACGGCGTTCTCCGACCTCGACAGCGCCGTCTCGGCCTTCCAGGGCGGCGCCTTCGAATACCTGCCCAAGCCCTTCGACCTGCCTCGCGCGGTCGAACTCATCCGCCGCGCCGTCGACGAAAGCCAGCGCGAGGAAGTGGCCGAGGAACGCATGGTCGCCGCGCCCGAGATGCTCGGCCAGGCACCCGCCATGCAGGACGTGTTCCGCGCCATCGGCCGGCTGTCGCAGAGCAACGTCACGGTGCTCATCACCGGCGAATCGGGTTCGGGCAAGGAACTGGTGGCGCGCGCGCTGCACAAGCACTCGCCGCGCGCCAACGGTCCCTTCGTGGCCATCAACACCGCCGCCATTCCCAAGGACCTGCTCGAGAGCGAACTCTTCGGCCATGAGCGCGGCGCCTTCACCGGCGCGCAGACCATGCGCCGCGGCCGCTTCGAGCAGGCCGAGGGCGGCACGCTGTTCCTCGACGAAATCGGCGACATGCCCTTCGACCTGCAGACGCGGCTGCTGCGCGTGCTGAGCGACGGTCATTTCTACCGCGTGGGCGGCCACAACTCGGTCAAGGCCAACGTGCGCGTCATCGCGGCGACCCACCAGGACCTGGAGCAGCGCGTCAAGCTCGGCGGCTTCCGCGAAGACTTGTTCCACCGCCTCAACGTGATCCGCCTGCGCCTGCCGGCGCTGCGCGAACGCGGCGAAGACGTGCCCGCGCTCACGCGTCACTTCCTGCAGATGAGCGCGCGCCAGCTCGGCGTGGAGCCCAAGCGCATTTCCGACGCGGCGCTGACCAAGCTCGCCGCGTTCAGCTTCCCTGGCAACGTGCGTCAGCTCGAGAACATCTGCCACTGGCTGACGGTGATGGCGCCGGCCCAGTTGATCGAGGCGAAGGACCTGCCGCCGGAAGTGATGGCTGTGGGCACGGCAGCCGCCGAGGTTCACTCAGCGGAAGCAGCGCCCAACGCCGTGGCGACCGCAAGCCCGCTCGCGCCGCCGCTGTCGGTGACCACTGGCGACGCTCCCGCCGTCGCCCCCGTTCACTCCGAAGCCGCCGAAAGCTCGGCGCTGGTCAGCAGTTGGGAAAGCGGCCTCGAGGTCGAGGCACAGGCCCTGCTGGCCGCCGGCCGCACCGACGTGTGGGACGTGCTCTCGCGCCGCTTCGAGTCCAGGCTCATCCTCACCGCGCTGGCCAACACGCGCGGACGGCGCATCGAGGCCGCTCAGAAGCTGGGCATCGGGCGCAACACCATCACCCGGAAGATCCAGGAACTCGGCATCGAATGAAAAGGCCCTCACGGGCCTTTTTCTTGGCCCGCGGTTCGCTGGCTGCTTATCTGCTGCGCTGGCCGAGCGTCAGCGAATCGATCTGGAACTTGCCGCTCTTGTCCCAGAGCCAGGTGTCGACATAGGTGTGGCCGCCCAGCTTGCCCGGGTTGGGCAGCGGCGACGTCGCCTTGATCAGCTCCGCGATCATCGGCGCCACTTCCGGCGCATGGCTCGGCGTGCGGCTGAAGGTCACGTTGACCACCTTGCCGCTCGCATCGATGTCGGTCTCGACCACCACCACGGCATAGACCAGCGGCGGGATCTTTCCCTTGTAGATGCGATTGGCGTAAGCCTTGTAGATGTGCTGCGCGCCGATCTTGCGGTAGGCCCGCACGGCGGGCGTCTGCGCGGTGATGAGCCGCACCGTGGGCACGTCGCGGCTGCCGGGCGCGGGCTCTTCGGCGGGCGCCGTCGCGGTGCCCTTGTCACCTTCCTCGGCCTTGTCGGCCGGCTTGAACAGCGAGCACGACGCCAGCGCGAAGGCCGCCGCAGCGATGGCCAAAAAGCGGCAGGCGCGGCCCGCCACGCCTGCTTCGATTCCCGCGCGTGCGTTCATCGGATCAGGCGCCCTGGTCGAGGTCCAGCACCACGGGCGCATGGTCGCTCGGCTTTTCCCATTTGCGCGGCACGCGGTCGACCACGCAGCCTTTGACGCGCGGCACCAGCGGTTCGCTTACCAGGATGTGGTCGATGCGCAGGCCGCGGTTTTTCTGGTAGCCCAGCATGCGGTAGTCCCACCACGAGAAGCTCTTCTCGGGCTGCTCGAACATGCGGAAGCTGTCCGTCAGGCCCAGGTCGAGCAGCGCCTTGAAATGGTTGCGCTCCTCGGTCGTGTGGTGGATGGTTTCCTTCAGGCCCACCGGGTCGAAGCTGTCGCGGTCTTCCGGCGTGATGTTGAAGTCGCCCAAGAGCACGAGGTTCGGGTTGGCCGCCATCTCCTGGCGCAGCCAGTCGCGCAGCGCATCGAGCCACTTCATCTTGTATTCGAACTTGTCGCTGCCCGGCGCCTGGCCGTTCACGAAGTAGCCGTTGACCACGCGCAGCGGACCCGAGGGCGTGTCCACCGTGGCCGCGATCACGCGCGACTGGTCGTCGGTGAAGCCGCCGATGTTCTTCACCACGTCGCGCATTGGCGAGAGGCTCAGGATGGCGACGCCGTTGTAGGTTTTCTGGCCGAACACCGCCGCTTCATAGCCGGCCGACTTGAGCACCTCGAGCGGGAACTTGTCGTCGGTCATCTTCAGTTCCTGCAGGCACAGCACGTCGACCGGGTTGGCGATGAGCCAGTCGAGCACGTGCTGCAGGCGCGCGGTGAGGGAGTTGACGTTCCACGTAGCTATCTTCATAGGGGCTTGCAACTTGTTGCTTTCGAAACAAGTCCTTGGATTTTTGCGATGTATCTCGATGGCTGGCCGACCGAACGAGCGGGCGGCAGGGCCTCACAGCATATCGCGCAAATCCGGCGCCCTTGCGCCTGCGGGGCCTATGCGGCCAGCGCCCGCATTTCCGCGATCAGATCGGCCTTGCCTTCGAAGCCGATGCCCGGCAGCGGCGGCAGCGTGACATAGCCGTTGTCGACCTTCACGCCATCGGGGAAACCGCCATAGGGCTGGAACAGGTCGGGATAGCTCTCGTTGCCGCCCAGGCCCAGGCCCGCCGCGATGGCCAGCGACATCTGGTGGCCGCCGTGCGGAATGCAGCGCGAGGGCGACCAGCCGTTTTCCTTCAGCATGTCGAGCGTGCGCAGGTACTCCACAAGGCCGTAGCTCAGCGCGCAGTCGAACTGCAGCCAGTCGCGGTCGGGCCGCATGCCGCCGTGGCGGATGAGGTTGCGCGCGTCCTGCATCGAGAACAGGTTCTCGCCCGTGGCCATGGGGCCGGCGTACACCTCGCCGAGCTTGGCCTGGAGTTCGTAGTCCAGCGGGTCGCCGGCTTCCTCGTACCAGAAGAGCGGGTATTGCGAGAGGGCGCGGCCGTAGTCGACGGCGGTCTTCAGGTCGAAGCGGCCGTTGGCGTCCACCGCCAGTTGCTGACCGGGGCCGAGGATCTTCAGCACCGACTCGATGCGTTCGCAGTCTTCGGCCAGCGAGGCGCCGCCGATCTTCATCTTCACCACCGAATAGCCGCGCTCCAGGTAGCTGGTCATCTCGCGCTGCAGGCCTTCGACGCCCTTGCCGGGGTAGTAGTAGCCGCCCGCCGCGTAGACGAACACGCGCGGGTTCGGCGTGCCGGTGCCGTAGCGTTCGGCCAGCAGCTGGTAGAGGGGCTTGCCCGCGATCTTGGCGGTGGCGTCCCACACGGCCATGTCGATGGTGCCCACCGCCACCGAGCGCTCGCCGTGGCCGCCGGGCTTCTCGTTGATCATCATGCGCGCCCAGATCTTGTGCGGGTCGAGGTTCTCGCCGGTCTCGTCGAGCAGCGACGCGGGCTCGGCCTCCAGCAGGCGCGGCAGGAAGCGTTCGCGGATCAGCCCGCCCTGGCCGTAGCGGCCGTTCGAATTGAAGCCATAGCCGATGACCGGCTTGCCGTCGCGGATCACGTCGGTGACCACGGCCACCAGGCTCAGGGTCATCTTCGAGAAGTCGATGTAGGCGTTGCGGATGTCCGACTTGATGGGGCGGGTGGATTCGAGGATGTTGACGATTTTCATGGTCGGGTTCCGGGGTGAGAAAGAAAGAGAAAAAGATTCAGCGGTGCAGCGACGAGCCGCCGCAGATGGCAAGGTCCTGCCCCGTGATGGCCGCCGCCTGCGGCGAAAGAAGAAAACCCACGAGCGCCGCGATCTCCTCCGGCCGTATCAGCCGGCCGATGGGCGGCATGCGCGGCGCGCTGCCCGCGCGTGCGGGGTCTTGCAGCATCGAGGTCTGCGTCGCGCCGGGCGACACCACGTTGACGGTCACGCCCTGCGGCGCCACCTCCGCCGCCCAGCTTCGCGCGAGCGCGATGAGCGCGGCCTTGGTCGCGGCGTATTGGCCGCGGCCTGGCAGGCCCTGCGCGACGCGGCTGCCGACGAACACCACGCGGCCCTGGCCGCGCGCGGCCATCGCGGGCACGAGCGCATCGGCCAGCCGCGCGGCCGCATCCACGTGCAGCCGCCACATGAGTTCGCCGCCCGCGTGGTCGAGCGCGCCCAGCGGGCCGACGCGCAGCACGCCGGCCGCATGCACCAGCGCATCGGCATCCTGCAGGGTGGCCGCGGCGCGCGCGATGGCATCGGCGTTGCAAAGGTCCACCGCCGTGTGGGTGAAGCCGGCGTGGGAAGACAGCGTCGGCGCCGCGAGGTCGATGCCGCTCACGCGCCAGCCCGCTTCGAGCAGCTGCGACGCAATGGCCCGGCCGATGCCGCCGCTGCTGCCCGTCACCACCGCATGCGGCGCTGTCGCGGCTTCATTCGACATGGATGTTGCCCTCGACGATGATCTTCTTCGACCGCGCCATGTCTTCCGACTGGAACTTCGCGAACTCGTCGACGCTGCCCGGCGTGAGCAGCAGGCCCTGCGCGCCCAGCGTCTCGCGCATGTCGGTGCCCAGCGCCTTGTTGACTTCGGCATTCAGCCGCTGCGTGATGGCGGGCGGCAGCTTCGCCGGGCCCCACAGGCCGTACCAGCTGTAGAACTCGTAGCCCGGAATGCTCTCGCCCACTGTGGGCACGTTCGGCAGGCTCGAGGCGCGCGTGGCCGAGGTCACGGCAATCACCTTCACCATGCCGCTCTTGTGATACTGGAGGGAGCCGAGGATGGGGTCGATGAAGCCATCGATCTGCCCGCCGATCAGGTCCTGGAACGCAGGTGCCGTGCCCTTGTACGGCACGATCAGGTAGTCGAGCCCGCCGCCCGCGCGCTTGAGCAGCTCGGTCGACAGATGGCCCGCCGAGCCGATGGAGCCCACCGCGAAAGTCATCTTGCCGGGGTGCGCCTTGGCATATGCGATGAGCGACTTCACGTCGGTCACCGGCAGGTTCTTGTTGACGGCCACCGACAGCGGCGCCTTGGCCACCAGCGCCACCGGAGTGAAGTCCTTCACCACGTCGTAGGGCACCGACTTCATCGTCATCGGCGCGGTGGTGAAGGTCGAGGCGTTGAACAGCAGCGTGTAGCCGTCGGCCGGCGCCTTCGACACCACGTCGGCGCCGATGATGCCGTTGCCGCCGGCGCGGTTCTCCACGATGAAGGTCTGGCCCGTCTGCTCGCCGAGCTTCTGCGCCAGCAGGCGGCCGATGGTGTCGAGCGTGCCGCCCGGCGGGAACGGGATCACCATGCGCACCGGGCGGCTGGGCCAGGTCTGCGCGAAGCCGGCGGTCGATGCCGCGGCCAACGCGAGGGCGGCCAGCGTGGCGCGCAGGAAGTGCTTGCGTTGCATGTCTCTTGTCTCCTTGTGTTCTTTTCGACCGGGGCTCGCGCGTGGCGGCCCCTCGGGCTCAGCGCTTCGACAGCCCGGCCTGTTCGACGGCGGCGCGCAGCGCATCCATCTCGCGCGCGTTCGGCGCTTCCGTCGGCGGGCGCACCGTGGCGTTCTCCAGCACGCCGGCCAGGTACATGCCGCCCTTCATGCGCGCATGCGCCTCGCCGGTGGGTTCGCCGCCGCCGTACACCGCGTCCTTCAGCGGCGTGATGAGCGCCTGCACCGCCATCGCCTTCTTCAGGTCGCCAGCCTTCACCGCGTTCCACAGGTCGATGATCAGTTGCGGAATGAAGGTCGCGAAGCCGACCAGCGCGCCGTCCACGCCCTGAACCATCGAGGCCAGCAGGTACTCGTCGTGGCAGGTCAGGATGGCCTTGGATGCATCGGCCTCGCGGATCGCCTGGATGTCGCGGGCGTACTTGTTCATGTCGCGCTGGCCCACCTTGAAGGCCTGCAGGTAGGGCAGGCGGGCCAGCTCGGCCAGCAGTTGCGACGAGTACGAGGCGCGCGTCCATGCCGGGTACACGTGGCAGACCAGGTCCAGCTCCGGCGCGGCGCGGTGGATGGCCTCGAAGTACTGCAGCGCATGGCCGGGCGTGAAGCCGAAGCGCAGCCAGTGGTGCGGCGGCATCACGTCCAGCGCCACCGCGCCGGCGACCTGGGCGGCGCGGGCGTGTTCGGCGGTCTCTGCCAGGCCCTCGCACACGATCGACGAGATCACCGGCATGCGGCCGCGCAGCTCGTCGGCCACGATGCGCGTCACCTCTGCGCGCTCCGACGGCGTGAGCGAGAACACTTCACCGGTGTGGCCGTTGGTCATGATCGCCACCACGCCGTCATGGCCGGCCAGCCAGGAGGCCAGCTTGCGCAGCGCCGGTTCGTCGATGCGGTGGTCGGCCGTGAAGGGGCAGGAAATGGCGGGAATGATCCCGCGATAATTCGCGATGGAAGGCATGCTGTGTCTCCGTTGTGGTTCAAGGTGCAGGAATGGGTGCATCTTTTGCCGGCGGGGCGGGCGCCGTCCAATACTCGAATCGCATACAACTATTCAATCGCGCTGCGCATGGGCCCTGGCAACCGACCGCTCGACCTGGAATGGCTGGAAGACTTCCTGGCCCTGGCCGAGACCGGCAATTTCTCGCGTGCCGCGCAGGCGCGCTCCATCGCGCAGCCGGCGTTCAGCCGGCACATCCGCTCGCTGGAAGAGTGGGTGGGGGTCGACCTGTTCGACCGCAGCGCGCACCCCACGGCGCTCACGGCGGCGGGCAAGCGCTTCCAGCCGCTGCTGCAGGAGGTGCTGGCCGGCCTGGAAGCCGCGCGCATCAAGGCCCGCGCCGCGCACGACCTCGACGCCGCCAGCCTGAGCTTCGCCGCCACGCACGTGCTGTCGCTGACCTTCTTTCCGCGCTGGCTGGGCAGCGTGGAGTCGCGCCTGAGCATGGGCCCGATCCAGACCGTTTCGGACAGCTCCTACGCCTGCGAAGACCTGATGCTGCAGCGACGCGTGCAGTTCGTGCTGTGCCACGGCCATGCGGGCGCGCCGGGCCGGCTCGACGAGGGGCAATACCCCGTGCAGCGGTTGAGCGAAGACGTGTTGGTGCCCGTGAGCGCGCCTGATGCGGGCGCCGCGCCGCTGCACGTGTTGGGTGCCGGCCAGTCGCCTTCAGTGCTCGCATACAGCGAGGCCTCGGGGCTGGGGCGGATCATGCGGTCGCTGCAGGACAGCGAGTTCGGCAAGGACTTCGCCGCGTCGCTTTCGATCGTCTTCACCGCCCACCATGCGGCGCTGCTGCGCACCATGGCGCTCGAAGGCCGCGGCCTCGCGTGGCTGCCGATGAGCCTGGTGGCCGACGACCTGCGCGGCGGCGCGCTGGTCGATGCCGGCGCGGGCGGCTGGCGCGTGCCGGTGGACATACGCCTGTACCGCCAGCAGGCGCAGATGGCGCCGGTGGCCGAGGCGCTGTGGGCGCTGGTCAGCGAAGGCGCCTGACGCCCGGATTCAATTCGCGCAGCGTGCCTCGAGCGCGTCGAGGAAGGAGCGGTCCCAGCGGCCTTCCTTCATCGCTTGAATCGTGCGCGCTTCGGTTTCCAGGTGCGCGCGCGCCTTCTCGATCAGCAACTCGGCCTCGTCGGGCGAGAAGGCCAGCAAACCGTCCTGGTCGCCCACCACGATGTCGCCCGGGTTCACGACCATGCCGCCGACCGATACCGGCACGTTGATCTCGCCGGGGCCGTCCTTGTAGGGGCCGCGGTGGTTCACGCCGCGCGCATACACCGGGTAGTCGCGCTCGCGGATCTCGGCCACGTCGCGGATCGCGCCGTCGAGCACCAGGCCCGCGGTGCCGATGGTCGCGGTGTAGAACGACAGGATGCCGCCGATGACCGCGTTGGTCACGTCGCCGCCCGCGTCGATCACCAGCACGTCGCCGGGCCGGCAGAACTCGAAGGCGCGCATGGGTGTGAGGTTGTCGCCGCCGCGCGTCTTCACGGTGACGGCCGTGCCCGCCATCGTCTTGCGGCCGGGGCGGTGATAGGGCTGCAGGCCGACGCTGCCGATGTTGCGGTGCAGGTTGTCGCTGAGCGCGGCCACCGGAATGTCTTGCAGCGCGGCGAGTATGGCCGGCGCCACTTGCGGTGCCGACGGGTTCTTGCGGATGGCTTTGTAGGGCATGGGGAATCGTCCTCGTCTTGAAATCTTCAGCGCAGCGCGGCCACGGCGCGCGCCATGCGCTTGCAGCCTTCTTCCAGCGTCTCGATCGACGTGGCAATCGAAAGGCGGAAGTAGGGCGACAGCCCGTACGCGGTGCCCGCGACCACGGCCACGCCTTCGCTTTCGAGCAGGTACATCACTACGTCGCCGTCTTCGTCCAGGCGCTTGCCCTCGGGCGTGGTCTTGCCGATGAGGCCGCCGCAGTTGATGTAGAGGTAGAAGGCACCGGGCGGCGTGGCGCAGCTCAGGCCGGGAATCTCGTTGACCAGCGCCAGCGTGCGGTCGCGGCGCTGCCGGTAGACGGCCACGCTCTCGGCCACGAAGCTCTGGTCGCCGTTCAGCGCGGCGGCGGCGGCGGCCTGGCTCACCGAGCAGCAGTTGCCGGTGGACTGCGACAGCAAAGTGTCCAGCGCCTTGATCAGGTCCACGGGCCCGGCCGCGTAGCCGATGCGCCAGCCGGTCATCGCATAGGTCTTGGAGACGCCGTTCACGATCAGCGTGCGGTCGCGCAGCGAAGGCGCCTGCACCAGGATGTGCGGCGTGGTCTCGCCGTCGAAGCGGATGTGCTCGTAGATCTCGTCGGTCATCACCATCACGTGCGGATGGCGTTCCAGCACTTCGGCCAGCGCGCGGTATTCCTGCGCCGTGTAGCTCGCGCCGGTCGGGTTGCTTGGCGAATTGAGCAGCAGCCAGCGCGTGCGCGGCGTGATGGCGGCCTCCAGTTGCGCGGGCGCCAGCTTGAAGCCCTGCGACTCGGGGCAGGCCACGGTGACGGGCGTGCCTTCGCAGGCCAGCACCATGTCGGGGTACGACACCCAGTAGGGCGCGGGAATGATCACCTCGTCGCCCGGCTCCAGCGTGATCGCGAAGGCGTTGTAGATCGCGCTCTTGGCGCCGCTGGTGGCGATGATCTCGTTCATCGCGTAGCGCAGGCCGTTCTCGCGCTCCAGCTTGGCGACGATGGCTTCGCGCAGCTCCACGGTGCCCGCCATCAGCGTGTAGCGGGTGGCGCCGCGCTCGATGGCCGCGGCCGCGGCCTGGCGGATGTGCGCGGGCGTGTCGAAGTCGGGCTCGCCGACCACGAGGTTCACGATCGACTTGCCCTGCCTGCGCAGTTCGTTGGCGCGGTCGGCGGCCGAGGTGCTGGGCGAGGGCTTGATGCGCCGCACGCGGGCGGCAATGCGGGAGGTAGTGGCTTGCATGGACCGAACGGTACGCACATCGCTCCCGCGAGGCCAAGACGAGATTGCACTGGTCGTATAGGCGCAGCTTATGACTCATGGTGAGCCCTCATATCCGCCACGCAAACGCGATGCTAGGCTTGGCTTTTGCTTGGGGACAAGGCGTGAACCTGCGACGCCTCAAATATTTCGTGAAGATCGTGGACATCGGCAGCCTGACGCAGGCGGCCGAGGTTCTTTTCATTGCCCAACCTGCGCTGAGCCAGCAACTGGCCACGCTCGAGGGCGAGGTGCGCCAGCAATTGCTCGTGCGCACCAAGCGCGGCGTGACGCCCACCGAGGCCGGCAAGGTGCTCTACCGCCATGCGCAGATCATCCTGCGCCAGTGCGAGCAGGCCCGCGTCGACATGGAAGCCGCCGGCGAAGGCCTCTCTGGCCAGGTGTCGGTGGGGCTTGCGCCCGGCACGGCCGCCTCGGCGCTGTCGCTGCCGCTGCTGCGCACCGTGCGCGCGCGGCATCCGGGCATCCTGCTCTACCTGAACGAGAACTACGGCACCACGCTCAGCGAGCTCATCATGAACGGCCGCATGGACCTGGCCGTGCTGTACGGCGACAAGGCCATCCACGGACTCACGTTCCTGCCGCTGCTCAAGGAGCCGCTGTTCCTGGTCGGCCCGGCGTCGATGCCGGCGCCTTCGCAGCCGGTGAAGCTGGCCGACCTGCGCGACATCGAACTCTTCCTGCCGCGCCCCTACAACGTGGTGCGCAAGCTGGTCGACGCCGCCTTCGTGCGCGCGGGCATGGTGCCGCGCGTGGTGGCGGAGATCGAATCGGCCTTCACCCTCACGGCGGCCATTGCCGACGGGCTGGGCGCCACCATCCTGCCGGCGTCGATGGCGCGCGAAGTGGTCGCGACCTGCGGCGCCTGGCAATTCCCCATCGTCGACCCGGTCATCGAGGCGCCGCTGGCGCTGTGCCAGTCCGACCACCTGCCGCTCTCGGAGCCCGCGCAGGCGGTGAAGGACATCCTGCTCGAGCTGGTGGTGGACCTCGCGGGCACCGTGGCGTCGACGCCCGAGCCGGAGCTCTCCGCACTGTCATAAGCCGGCCTTATCCCGGCACAGCCAATCCGTCTTGGGCTTTGTGCCCGCGGCCCGTTACCTTTCATGCATGCCGTCACGTGCTCGCGGAGCGCGTCGGCCACCACAGCCTTCGGCATGAAGCAGGAACAGATCAAGACACTCATCGACGCCCTGGCCGCATCGGACCTGGCGGAGCTGGAGTTCAGCGAGAACGGCAGCACGCTGCGGCTGGTGAAGCTGTCGGCGCTGGCCGGTGTGCCCACAGCCGCCGCGCGAAAGCCGTCCGCCGCGCGCAAGGCGCCATCAAGGGCACACGAAGCGCAGGCGTCGGCCGTGCCCGCCGACAGCGGCGAATGCCTCGCGCCGCTGCACGGCGTGGCGCATCTTCAGTCGGCACCGGGCGAGCCGCCCTTCGTGCAGCCGGGCCAGGCCGTGGAAGCCGGCCAGCTGCTGTGCGTGATCGAGGCCATGAAGATGTTCAACGAGGTCCGCGCGGAGCGTGCCGGCACGCTGCGGCAGGTGCTCGTGCAATCGGGCCAGGAAGTGGAAGCGGGCCAGCCCCTGTTCCGCTTCGATTGAGGAGGCACACGCGATGTTCGACACCGTGCTCATCGCCAACCGCGGCGAAATCGCACTGCGCATCCAGCGCGCCTGCCGTGGCCTGGGCCTGCGCACCGTGGCCGTGCACTCCGAGGCCGACCGCGACGCCGTGTACGTGGCGCAGGCCGACCAGGCGCTGTGCATCGGGCCGGCCGCGCCAGGCCTGAGCTACCTGAACCAGTCCGCCATCCTGTTCGCCGCCGAAGTGAGCGGCGCGCAGGCGATCCATCCCGGCTACGGCTTCCTTTCCGAGAACGCGGGCTTCGCCGCCCGCTGCGAAGAGGCCGGCCTGGCGTTCGTGGGCCCCAGCGCCGCCTGCATCGGCACCATGGGCGACAAGGTCTCGGCCAAGCGCGCAATGCGCAAGGCCGGCGTGCCCTGCGTGCCCGGCCCCGACGAGCCGCTGCCCGACGACCCCGCCGCCGTGCTGGCGCTGGCGCGCGACATCGGCTACCCGGTCATCGTGAAGGCTGCGGGCGGCGGCGGCGGGCGCGGCATGCGCGTGGTGCACGAAGAAGCCGCGCTGCTCGACGCCATGGCCCTCACGCGCGAGGAAGCGCGCCAGGCCTTCGGCAACCCCGAGGTCTACATCGAGAAGTTCCTGCTGCATCCGCGCCATGTAGAGATCCAGGTGCTGGCCGACAGCCACGGCAACGCCGTGTGGCTGGGCAGCCGCGACTGCTCATTGCAGCGCCGCCACCAGAAGGTGATCGAAGAAGCGCCCGCGCCCGGCATCGACGACGCGCTGATGGCCGAGGTAGGCGAGCGCTGCGCCGCCGCGTGCCGGCAGATCGGCTACTGCGGCGTGGGCACCTTCGAGTTCCTGTACGAGAAGGGCGCCTTCTACTTCATCGAGATGAACACGCGCCTGCAGGTGGAGCACCCGGTGACCGAGATGACCACCGGCATCGACATCGTGCAGCAGCAGTTGCGCATGGCGCGCGGCGAGCGCCTGACGATCGCGCAGGCCGACGTGCGCTGCCAGGGGCATGCCGTCGAGTGCCGCATCAACGCCGAGAACCCCGACACCTTCGCGCCCGCGCCGGGGCGCATCACCGGCTGGCAGGTGCCCGGCGGCTTCGGCGTGCGCGTCGATTCGCATGCCGGCGCCGGCTACCGCGTGCCGCCTTACTACGACTCGATGATCGCCAAGCTCATCGTTCATGGAAGCACGCGTGCCGACGCGCTGGAACGCATGCGCCTGGCACTGGCCGAGACGCGCGTGGACGGCATCGCCACCAACGTGCCGCTGCACCGCGCGCTGCTGCAGGACGAAGGTTTCGCAGCCGGCGGCGTCGACATCCACCATCTCGAACGCTGGCTGCAGCAAAGGAGCGCGGCATGAGCACGCAGGCACCATCCACCAGCCTCCTGGGCACCACCGCGCTGCTCTTCGAGGCGCCCGGCGACATGAGCCTGCCGTCGCAGCAGCGCATCTGGGCGCTCGCGCACGAGGCCGAAACCTGGCCCGAAGTGCGCGAGGCCGTGCCCGGCATGAACAACCTCATGCTCACCTTCACGCGCGCGCCGCGCCAGCTCGACGCGCTGCGCACCCGCCTGTGCGAGGCCTGGAGCGCTGCCACTGCCCTGAAGCGCGAAGGCCGCGTGGTCGAGCTGCCGGTGGTGTACGGCGGCGAGGGCGGCCCGCACATGGCCGACGTGGTGGCGCACACCGGCCTGAGCATCGACGCCATCGTCGAGCTGCACTCCGCGCCGCTCTATCCTGTGTACGCGCTGGGCAGCCATCCCGGCTACTGCTACCTGGGCGGGATGGACGCGCGCATCGCCACGCCGCGCCGCAAGGTGCCGGTGCTGCGCATTCCCGGCGGCGCGGTGTCGATCGGTGGCGCGCAGACCGGCGTGTCGGCGTCGGCCGGCCCCAGCGGCTGGAACACCATCGGCAGCACGTCGATGGTGTTCTTCGACCCCGCGCAAGACCCGCCTGCGATGCTGCAGCCGGGCGACATGATCCGCTTCCGCGTGGAGGGCATCGTCCGATGATCGAAATCCTTTCGTCCGCCGCCCTGGCCACCGTGCAGGACCTGGGCCGCACCGGCAGCCTGCGCTGGGGCGTGGGCACCTCGGGCGCCATGGACAACCTGGCGCTGGCCGCCGGCAACCTGCTGCTGGGCAATGCGCTGGGCGCAGCCGCCATCGAGGTGCCGGTGTTCCCGTTCAAGGTGCGCTTCGGCGAAGACTGCGCCTTCGCGCTCACCGGCGCCGACTGCGCCGCCAGGCTCGACGAGCAGCCGCTCATGCCCTGGTGGGTGCACCAGGCGCGCGCCGGCCAGGTGCTCACGCTCGGCCTGCCGCAAGGCGGCGCGCAGCGCGGCAGCCGCGCCATGCTCTGCGTGGCCGGCGGCATCGACGTGCCCGAGGTGCTGGGCTCGCGCAGCACCCAGCTGCGCGGTGCATTCGGCGGCCATGAAGGGCGCGCATTGCAGCGCGGCGACGTGCTGCGCGCCGCCGGCGCCGGTACTGCCAGCCGCACCGGTTTCGGCCTGGTGCCGCCCGCGCTCGCGCTGCCGCTGGCGCGCGACGGCGTGGCGGCCGTGCGCGTGCTGCCCGCGGCTGAATACATGGCCTTCGAACCGGCGTCGCGCGATGCCTTCTGGTCCGGCGAATGGAAGATCACGCCGCAAAGCGACCGCTACGGCTACAGGCTCGACGGCGAGGCGCTGCGGCCCATCGCACCGATGGAACTGCGCTCCCACGGCATCGTGCCCGGCGTCATCCAGGTGCCTCACAGCGGCCAGCCCATCATCCAGATGCGCGACGCCCAGCCCTCCGGTGGTTACCCCAAATTCGGCACCGTGATCGAGGCCGACATGTGGCGCCTCGGCCAGGCCCCCATCGGCAGCCGCATGCGCTTCATCGAGACCACATGGGACGAAGCCCTGGACGCGCTCGACGAAGTGCGTGCGTGGCTCGACAAGGTGGCGCGTGTGGTGGCCCTTCATCGGGGGGCGCCTCGTGTTTGAGTTCTCTTGTTCGAAGCGTGACCTTCGATCGGAGCGCTCGTTGATCCGTCGCAAGCCAGTCGCGCGGCCTGTGCACCGCCCCGAACAAGACCACAAAGAAAAAGCGAAGGCCTGAAAAATGCAGGACACAGCACTGCGTGCACCAGAACTAGCCGCCTGGTTGGCGAACACCGACATCGGCCTGCTCGAGCTGCGCACACCAACCGGCACCCTGCGCCTGGGCAGGCAAGGCGACAACATCGTCGAACTGCCCGAAGAAGAAACAGAAGAAACAGAGAGCGTGCAAGTCAAGGCTCCTTCTGTCGGCACCTACCTGCACAGCCACCCGTCCGCCCCAGCCGCCCTTGCGAGCGTGGGCCAGCGCGTGAACCCCGGCCAGGTCATCGGGCTCCTGAACATCGGCCCGCTCCTGCTGCCTGTGACCGCACCCCAGACAGGCATCGTCGATGCCATCCACGTGGCAAACGGTGCTGCCGTCGGTTACGGCACGGTACTCATCGACCTGCACCCCCTCTGACCCGAAGAGAGAAAGAGAAGGACCTCCCATGGACATCGACCTGAACGCAGACCTCGGTGAAGGCTTCGGCCCCTGGCGCATGGGCGAGGACGAAGCCCTGCTCGACATCGTCTCTTCCGCCAATGTCGCCTGCGGCTTCCACGCCGGCGATCCGGTCATCATGGACCGCACCGTTCGCATGGCGCGCCAGCGCGGCGTCGATGTCGGCGCGCACGTGGGCTTTCCCGACCTGATGGGCTTCGGCCGCCGGCAGATGCAGATCGAGACAAAAGAACTGGTCTCTTACGTGCTCTACCAGCTCAGCGCGCTCGCCGGCATGGCGCGCACGGCAGGCCACCGCATGACGCACATGAGCTTCCACGGCGCGCTCGGCAACATGGCCGCGGCCGACGCCGCGCTGGCCGAGCCGCTGGTGCGCGCCGTGGCCGACTTCGACCCCTCGCTCACCGTCAGCACCTCCGCCAGCCGCGCCATCGAAGGCGCCGCCGAGCGCTGCGGCCTGCGCGTGCGCACCACCTTCCTGGCCGACCGCGCCTGCGGCGACGACGGCCTGCTCGTGCCTCGCAAGCTGCCCGGCGCCGTGATCCACGAGCGCGAGGCGGTGCTGGCGCGCGTGCGCCAGCTTCTGGAGGACGGCACCGTCACCAGCAGCACCGGCAAGAAGATCCCGATGCGCGTGCATTCGATCCTGCTGCACGGCGACACGCCCGGCGCCGTCGAGCTGGCCCGCGCCGTGCGTGGCGTGGTCGAGCAGGCGGGGCGCATCGTGCCCATCTCCAGGCAATCGAACTGATGCATCGGGGCACGAACATGGTGCTAACCCTTACCCATATGCACAGATCGCGGGCGACATAAGGGGGGCTTATCGCTCCACAGTCAATCCGTCTTGGCGCAGCGAACAGGCGCTGGCTACAGTGAATTCCAAGGCAGTCATCTGCCCCTTTACGAAAGAACTCGAGATGCCTTTTTCCGACTACAAGACCGCGCTGGTGACTGGAGCCTCATCGGGCATCGGCGCCGCCGTCGTCGAACGCCTCAGCAAGGAAGGCCTGAAGGTCCACGCACTGGCGCGCAGCGCCGACAAGCTGGCCGACCTGGCCGCGCGCACCGGCTGCATCGCGCACGCCATCGACGTGAGCGACCTCGCGGGCATCACCCGCCTCGCGCAGGAAGTGGAGTTCGACGTGCTGGTCAACAACGCCGGCGTGGACCGCCCCGGCTCCATCCTCAAGGCCGACGCCGAAGGCATCGACCTGCTGGTGGACGTCAACCTGCGCGCGGTGCTGCACCTGTGCCGGCTCGTGGTGCCCGGCATGGCGGCGCGCGACCGCGGCCACGTGGTCAACATCAGCTCCATTGCGGCCGCCTACAACTTCGGCGGCAACAGCACCTACCACGCGACCAAGGCGGCGGTGAGCATGCTGTCGCGCCAGCTGCGCATCGACTGCTTCGGCAAGCGCGTGCGCGTCACCGAGATCTGCCCGGGGCGCGTGGCCACCGACATCTTCGCGCACGTGCACGGCGACTCCGAGGAAACCTACAAGCGCTTCGTCGAAGGCTACGAACTGCCGCAGGCCGAAGACATCGCCAACGCCATCGCCTTCGCCATTGCCGCGCCCATCGCGGTGAACGTGGGCCACATGGAAATCACGCCCACGCTGCAAGTGCCGGGCGGCCTGTCGACCACGCGGCCGGAAACGCCGCGCGACTGAGCCCCGGGCCGATGCACGTCACGCAACAAAGGAACAGCGCATGAAGGACTTCGACCTGCTGGCGATCCTGCTGAAACCGGAGTTCGGCGACATGCTGCTGCACGGTCTGCAGGAGACGCTGAAGATCGCGGCGGGCTCGTGGCTGCTGGCCATGGCCATGGCCGTGCTGCTGCTGGTGGTGCGGCTCACGCCGAACCGCATCGCCGAGCGCGTGGTGGCCGGCTATGTCTCCTACCACCGCAATGTGCCCACGCTGGTGCAGCTCATGTTCTGGTACTTCGGCATCTTCAGCGTGCTGCCCGACGCGCTGCAGCGCTGGCTGTCGGCGCACAACGCGGAGACGCTGCTGTCGATCGTCGCGCTGGGCCTGTGCCAGGCCGCCTACTTCAGCGAAGACATGCGCTCCGGCCTGCGCGCCATTCCCGCCGGGCAGGCCGAGGCCGCGCGCGCGCTGGGCCACGGCTACATCGGCTCCATGCGCTTCGTGATGCTGCCGCAGGCCATCCGCAACGCGGTGCCGGCGCTGGTGAACCACAGCGTGTCGCTCTTCAAGAACAGCAGTTTGGCCATGGCCATCGGCGTGGCCGAGCTCACGCACGCGGTGAAGGAAATCGAGAGCCAGAGCTTTCGCACCTTCGAGGCCTACAGCGTGGCCACGGTGCTGTACCTGGTGTGCTCGCTGCTCATCATGGCCGTGGGCGGATGGTTGTCGCGGCGCTACCGCATCGTCGGTGCAAGATAAAAAAATAGCCGAGACATCACGATGTACAGCGTCTACGAAATTCTTCGCGACAACTGGTTGCTGCTGCTGGTCGGCCAGTACCCGAGCGGCCCGCTCGGCGGCATCGTCGCCACCCTGATCCTGTCGGTGCTGGGCATCGTGCTGGCCTTTCCGCTGTCGGTGCTGCTGGCGCTGGCACGGTTGTCGCCCTGGCGGCTGCTGCGCTGGCCCGCCACCGTGCTGGTGTACGTGGTGCGCGGCGTGCCGCTGCTCATGGTGATTCTGTGGGTCTACTTTCTCGTGCCGATCCTCATCGGGCGCGAGGTGTCGGGCTTCACCACCATGCTGTGCACGCTGGTGATCTACGAAGGCGCCTACCTGTCGGAGGTGGTGCGCGCCGGCATCCTCTCGCTGCCCAAGGGGCAGAGCGAGGCGGCGCGCGCGCTCGGCCACAGCCACCTGGGCACCATGTGGTTCGTGATCCTGCCGCAGGCGCTCTACAACATGCTGCCCAGCATGCTGAGCCAGTTCATCTCCACCATCAAGGAGACCACGCTGGGCTACGTGATCAACGTGCAGGAACTCACCTTCGCGGCCAACCAGATCAACAACCAGCTGCTGACCAAGCCGTTCCAGGTGTTCTTCATCCTGGCGCTGACGTACTACGTCGTGTGCTTCAGCCTCACGCAGCTGGCGCAGTGGCTGGAGCGGCGCATCGCCCACAAGCGGCTCGGCGCCACGCCGGTGAAGCCGGCCGAGGAGGGCGCGTCGCTGCCCACCTCTCCCGCCACCCCGGCACCCACGGTGGCGACCCTGCCATGACCACGCCCGTTTCACCTACCGCGGGGCGCCCCCTGCCGCCCAAGGACGACACCATGATCCTGTTTTCCGACATCAACAAGTGGTACGGCGACTACCAGGCGCTGGCCGACATCAATGCCGAAGTGAAAAAGGGCGAAGTCGTGGTGGTCTGCGGGCCTTCGGGCTCCGGCAAGTCCACGCTGATCCGCACCGTGAACCGGCTGGAAGAAGTGAAGTCGGGCCAGCTGCTGTTCGACGGCCACGACATCCACGCGCCCATGGGCAGCGCGGCGCTGAACAGGCTGCGCAGCCGCATCGGCTTCGTGTTCCAGAGCTTCAACCTGTTCCCGCACCTGTCGGTGCTGGAGAACATCATGCTGTCGCCGATGCGCGTGCTCGGCGTGAAGCGCGCCGACGCGAAGACCAAGGCCGGGCAGCTGCTCGAGCGCGTGGGGCTTTCGAGCAAGGCGGGCGCCTATCCGGCACAGCTGTCGGGCGGCCAGCAGCAGCGCGTGGCCATCGCCCGCGCGCTGGCCATGGAGCCGCCGGCCATGCTGTTCGACGAACCCACCAGCGCGCTCGACCCCGAGATGGTCGGCGAGGTGCTGTCGGTCATGCGCGGTCTGGCCCACGACGGCATGACCATGATGTGCGTCACCCACGAGATGAACTTCGCCCGCGAGGTGGCCGACCGCATCTGGTTCATGGACGCGGGCCGCATCCTGGAGAAGGCCGACCCCGAGACCTTCTTTCGCAGTCCGCAGCATCCGCGCGCGCAGCGCTTCCTGTCGGACCTTCGCGCGCACTGATTCCAGCCGCCGTTCGTTCGTTCGTTCACTTCTTCGCTCTTCGCAATCCCTCCAGGAGTTCTTCATGTCGAACAAGACCGTCTTCCGCCTCGCCACCATCGGCGCTTGTCTGGGCGCAGCGTCCCTGCTGGCGCACGCCGACCAGTGGAGCGACATCAGCCAGCGCAAGGAGCTGCGCTGCGGCACCTTCGCCGACGTGCCTCCGTTCGCCGCGCCCGACCCGAAGACGCGCGAGATGGTGGGCCACGACGTGGACCTGTGCAATGCCGTGGCCAAGGAGCTGGGCTTGGTCGCCAAGATCACGCCGCTGTCTGTGGAGGCGCGTGTGCCCGAAGTCAAGCTCGGCCGCGTCGACGTGACCATCGCCAACCTGGCCTACACCAAGAGCCGCGGCGAGCAGATCCAGTTCAGCGACCCGTACTACGTGGCCAAGGAAATGCTGGCCGTGAAGGCCTCCGATCCCGGCACGACCAAGGCCGACTTCAAGGGCAAGCGCCTGAGCTCGACCAAGGGCTCCACCTCGGAAATGTCGATCAAGATGAACGGCTCCGAGCCCGTCACCTTCCAGGACACGGGCTCGGCCTTCATGGCGGTGCAGCAGAACAAGTCGGTCGGCATGGTGGCCAACACCATGACCATCACCAAGCTGGTCAACCAGTCGAAGACCGGCGGCGTGGCGCTGAAGATGATCGCCGACCCGATGGTGCTGCAGCCCGTGGGCATCGGCATGAAGAAGGACGAGCCCGCGCTGCTGGCCAAGGTGAACGGCGCGCTCTACGCGCTGGAGAAGTCGGGCGAGCTCGACCGCATCTGGGCCAAGTGGCTGGGCCCGAACACCGAATACAAGATGGTGCGCGAAGAAAAGGTCACGCCGCTGGCGGACCTGAAGTTCGAACTGCTGCCTTGATCTTTCGAGGGGCTGCTGTTCAGGGCGCGATCTTTGAGCGCGCCTTTTGATCGGCGAGCATGAGAGCGGCGCCCGGTGTGCACAGGCCACCGGGTACTCCCCTCCGCGAATGTCCCCCGGCCTTCGGCCTCCTCCTTTATTTCGCTGCGGGGAGCACCCGGCGCCCTGTGCACGATGACAGCGGCTGTGGGGTTTGGGTTTAAGCCGCCGCCCCGCGCCGCGCTTTCTCGCTAAGCTGAAACTGCTCTGCAGCCTTGCGAGCAAGTTCAGCCGCAAGCCAGAGCAGGTTGTCCAATCGCCCAGGCCCATCCCCGTTGCACCAGTCGATGTCTTCCCCGTGGCAGACCCACAGGAGTGCTTCAAGCTGAGAGAGTGTGTTTTCGAGAAGATCCGCCGGGTCTTGGGCGGTTTCTGCGGAAGCTACCGGCGTGCGAGGCCGGGCTATAGTCTTGGTAGCCATTTTTGTGCGGTTCCTTCCAAGGTAAGTGCACGAACTTGGTTAGACGGTCGGGGTGCTAGTAACACCCCGGCCGTCGCCTTTTGATACCTCGCATTTGCATCGCTGCTTTCGCACCGACGACCTGCCGCGAGGCAAGCAGCCTTCAAACATCTGTGTAGTGGGTGTGTTGCGCCTTTCTTCTCCCCTTGGTGGGGTGCCGAGTGACAGGGGCATTCACTCTAGAGAAGAACTCCGCGAAATAGCCGATCCGCGCGGCATGAAGTCCTGCCGACCGCCAACAAATCGAGCAAAGCAGCGACGGCGCTCGTTGTGCGCAGGGCGCCGGGTGCTCCCCGCAGCGAAATAAAGGAGGAGGCCGCAGGCCGGGGGACATTCGCGGAGGGGAGTACCCGGTGGCCTGTGCACGCGCCCTGGACAAGAGCCCTCAGTCGTAGTTCGTAAACCGGCTAGGCTGCTGCGTAGACTGGTTCAGCGGCTGATACCCCTGGATGTTCTGCAGCAGCGTGCTCGTCGGATTCGAGCCGATGTTGCCGAAGCCATTGAACTGGATCTGGAACATCAACCGCGTGTCGGGCGTGGCGCGGCCTGTCACCAGCCGCTCGAGCACGATGCGGCCCACCCAGCAGCAGGCGTTGTACTCCGCGCCCACCAGGCTGTCCGACAGCGCGCGATCGTGCAGGCTGTAGCTCAGCCGGCCCACCGCATACCAGCGCCCCGGGTCCGCCGCCGACTTGCCACCCATCAGCCCGCCCGTCAGGTCGCTCAACGGCCACTGCCAGTTGAAGTCGACCGTCTTCGTGCCGTCGTTCGCCGTCGTCGTGCTGTCCGCCTGGTAGCGGAAGGCCGCGGTGAGCGTGTGGTACTGCGCCGGCGTGTAGCGCAGCGTGAGCGCGTCGCGTGTCGACTTGCCCGTGTCCATGTTGTACTGCGCCAGGCCGTCGATGCTCCACTTCGGATTCCAGTGCACCTGCCCGCCCAGGATGAAGTCGCCCGAACGGTCCGTCACGGCCGTGCCGCCGGGCAGCGTCACGTTCTGGTCGCTGAAGCGAAAACGCTGCGCGATGCCGAAGCGCGCCGACTCCGCGCCGGTCACAGGGTCGATCAGCCGCGTCGTCACGCCGGTGGTGAGCGTGTTGGTGTCCGATACACGGTCGTTGCCCGAGAACGCGTTCTCGGTATAGAGCGTGGCAAAGCTCACGTCGTTGGCGGCGGTGTCGTACACCGGCAACTGGCTCTGGTCGCGGTAGGGCGTGTGCACGTAGAAGGCGCGCGGCTCCAGCGTCTGGCGCCAGGCGCTGCCGAAGAGGCTGGTGTCGCGCTCGAACACCAGCCCGCTGTCCAGGCTCACCGTCGGCACCACGCTGGTGATGCTGGTGCGGCCGTCCGCCAGTGGCGACGCGAGCTGGTAGGAGGCGGTATGCAGCAGCAGCTTCGGAATGAAGAAGCCACCCGGCGCGACCCACGGCCGGCTGATCTGAAGGTTGCCCACCACGCGCTCGCCATCGGGCTGCTTGATGCCGTTGAGCGTGGGCGCATAGGCCGAGTCGACCTGGAAGCGCGTGTAGTCCAGCGTGCCCGACACGTCCAGGCCATGCCAGTCGTACTTGTTGTAGTTGGCAGTGACCTGCGGCACGCGGTTGTACGAGGGCGTGATCGGCGAGGCCGCGTATTGCAGCGTCTGGTAAGAGAGCGTGCGCGCCTGCCCGCTCCAGTCGCCCTTGGTCCAGTTCAGGTCGGCCTCGTTGGTGAGCTGGCGCGAGGTCAGCGTGGGCGTGTGCGAGAAGTCGCGCCAGTAGTCGTCGTCGCTCACGCGGTTGATGTTGAACGAGGTGGTCAGCGAATCGAGCCCGAAGGGCTTGGGGTCCAGCTTCTGGTCGTGCTTGGCCCACAGGCCCCAGCGGTTGCGATCGCGCAGGCTATCGCTGGGCATCTCGTCGACGCGGATCTGGCCGCTGTAGTCCTTCTCGAGGTAGCGGAACTCGGTGCCCAGGTTCACGCCGCGGTTGCTCATGATCTCGGGGTACAGCGTGAGGTCGCGGTTGGGCGCGATGTTCCAGTAGTAGGGCTGCAGGTACTCGAAGCCGTTGGTGGTGTCGAAGCCGATCACCGGCGGCAGCAGGCCGCTCTGGCGCGCGTTGTTCAGCGGAAAGCTCACCGACGGCAGCGAAGGCGTGGTCAGGCCCAGGAAGCTGATCCGCGCGTCGGTGGCGGTGGCCAGGTTGGTCTCGTTGTCGGTGGTCAGCGTCACCGCGCTCAGCATCCACGCGGGCACCCAGCCGGCGTAGTTCTCGCGCAGGCAGGTGGTGTAGGTGGCATGCCGCGCCACCGAAACGTTCGGGTCGACGAAGTCGATGCGCTCGGCCTCGCCGTGCGCGCCGGTCTCCAGCAGCGTGTAGCGCACGTGGTTGAAGAAGCCCTCGAAGCTCTCGACCTTCAGGTGCAGCTCGGGCCCTTCGTACACGTTGCCGCCCTGGTTCAGGTGCACGTTGCCGGTGGCCGTGGCGAGGTCGCCGGGCGGCTGGTAGGTGAGGCGGTCGGCGGTGACGTGGGTGTCGCCGCGCCGCAGCGACGCATCGCCTTCCACCACCACCTCGAGATCGGGCCGGCCGGAAATGCGGTCGCCGTCCACCAAGCTGGGGCGCATGCCGCGCTCGGCCTGCGGAATGGTTTCGGTCAGCTGCGGCGTGCGCCGCAGCGTCATGGGGGCTTCGATCCAGCTTTCCTGCGTTTCCTGCGCGATGGCGCTGCGGGCGTGCAGCAGGAGCATGAGCGAAAGCGCCATCGACGGCAGCGGCCAGCCGCGCCAGCGTGATTTCATGAGCAAAGGAGCGTTCCAGGAAGCCGGCGTGCTTCAGGCGTCCTGCCGGGCCCGCGATTCCCATGAGAAGCCGACGCCGTACACCGAGCGGATCCAGTCGTGCGCCGCCGAGACGGTAGCGAGCTTCTTGCGCAGGTTCTTGATGTGCGTGTCGACCACACGCTCGTTCACGTCCAGCGCCTCGGGAAAGGCGGCCTCCAGCAGCTTCGAGCGGGTGAGCACGCGCCCGGGCTCTTGCGACAGCGCGCGCAGCAGCAGCGACTCTCGGCGCGTGAGCGGCAGGTAGTGCCCGTCGAGGATCGCGCAGCCGCGCACCGCGCCGAAGGTGATCGGCACCTGCGGCCGCGTCACGCGCTGGCGCTGCGCATAGCGGCGCAGCACCACGTGCACGCGCACCGCCACCTCGCGCGGCGAGAAGGGTTTGCACACGTAGTCGTCCGCGCCCAGCTCGAAGCCGCGCAGCCGGTCGGCCTCGTCGCTGCGCGCCGTCAGCATGATGATGGGATGGTCGCTGCGCGCGCGGACCTTCTCCAGGATCTGCAGCCCGCTCACGTGCGGCAGCGCCACGTCCAGAAGCGTGAGCGCGGGCGGCTCGGTCAGGATGCGGTGCAGCGCAATCGCGCCGTCCTCGACATGCTCGATCTCATGGCCCGCATGGTGCAGTTCTTCGCGCAGCACCGACGCGGCCTCGCGGCCTTCCTCCACCAACAGGATGCGACTCATCGCGTCATTGAAGATTCAGCACGCCGGGGTGCGCGGGGCGCACGTGCACGCGCGCGCTTTTTTCGCGGCCGTTTTCGCGGCTGTTGCGCATGTGGTCGGCCAGCGTCAGGTCGCCCTGCAGATCGTCCAGCAGCCGCAGCGTGCGGTCGATCGCGGCGTCGTCCAGCAGCGGATAGCCCTGGTCGTTGCGCCCGTTGTTGCGCGCCACGCGGGCGATGTACGGCAAGTCTTGAGGCGTGATCACCGCGGTGGGCATTACGCCTTCGAGCTCGACGCCCTCGCAGGGCAGCAGCACGAAGTACTGCACGCGCAGGTCGGGCGGCAGCAGGTTGCGCAGGTGCGTGGTCTTGCGGCCGCACTGCCAGGCGGGGTCTTTCACCTCGCGGGCCAGCGAGTGGTCGTGCTGGCGCAGGAACCAGCGCGGCAGCGCGCGCGCCGAGGTCTTGCGGTAGACCACCGCATTGCGCCAGCCCTTCACCTCGAACAGGTACACGCCGGCCTCGCACACCAGGGTCACGTCGAAGCGGGCCGTGGGCACGGCGCTGCCTTCGTACATGGGAATGACGAAGTCCTGCCGCACGTGCATGCGGCTGAACGCGGGGCCGAACGCGCTGGTGAGCTGCTGCATGGCGAGCATGGTCGCCGTGTTGTTCGCCTGCGCGTCGTCGATGGAGAACGAGCGGCGCGCATGCGCATCGGCTTCCGTCTGGGTGTGCCCGTGGCCGGCCAGCGTGAGCAGGGGACGGGCGGGGGCTTTATGCAAGGCAGTGGTCATGTAAGGCTCCTTCGAACTTCAAGGATTGCGCAACTCCTGCGAGTTCCGTCTTCGTCATGCGCACATCTTTTCAAACGAATTGGGAGAAATTTGAAGGGCCGCGCAAAAGCCTTTGCTCATTGCGTTCGCGCATGTTTGACGTGCGCGCACAACACTCGAAGCGAAGGAGAACCGATCTACCAATTTCCTCCGGAATTGAACGAAACCATGCGTACAGCCGGTCGATACCGAGCGGCCGCATCAGACCTGAAACTGGAGAAACTGAATGAAGAAATCCCTCACGGCATTCGCTGCCCTGGCCGTCTGTGGCCTGGCCTCTGCCCAATCGTCCGTCACGCTGTTCGGCGTGGTCGACGCCGCCGTCACCTACCAGTCGGCGACTTCGCGCGACCCGGTCACCGGCGCCACGATCAAGTCGAGCAAGACCAGCCTGGGTAACTCCGGCTACAACTCCAGCCGCATCGGCTTCCGCGGCACCGAAGACCTCGGCGGCGGCCTGGCCGCGAGCTTCTGGCTCGAAGCGCCCATCACCAACGACGACGGCGCCACCGGCATCTCCACCTTCAGCCGCCGCTCCACCGTGAGCCTGTCGGGTGGCTTCGGCGAACTGCGCCTGGGCCGCGACTACACGCCCACCTTCTGGAACGACACCGTGTTCGACCCGTTCGGCACCAACGGCTCCGGCACCAACGTGATCAGCACCGTCAGCGGCAACACCACCATCAACAACGCCAACTACGTGCGCGCCAGCAACTCGGTGGGCTACTTCCTGCCGCCAAACCTGGGCGGCTTCTACGGCCAGCTGCAGTACGCCTTCGACGAGAACACCAGCACCAGCGCCACCAGCACCACGGCCGCGACCAGCAGCAACGCGGGCCGCTACGTGGGCGGGCGCTTCGGCTATGCCAACGGCCCGCTGGACGTGGCGCTGGGCGTGGGCCAGAGCATCGCTGTGGACACCACCACGCTGGAGCGCAAAGTGCAGACCATCAACCTGGGCGCTTCGTACGACTTCGGCCCGGTCAAGCTGTTCGGCGAACTGTCGAGCGTGAAGAACAAGTTCGACACGGCGCTCACGAACACGCACGACAGCTACAACGGCTACCTGATCGGCGCGACGGTGCCGGTGGGCGCGGGCCTGATCCGCGCGTCGTACTCGCAGGTGCGCTACAACGAAGGCGCGGCCGGTGTCACGGGCGAGGATCCGCTGGCACGCAAGCTGGCCATCGGCTACGTGCACAACCTGTCCAAGCGCACCGCGCTGTACGCGACGATCGCGCGCGTGAACAACCGCAACGACGTGAACTACACCGGCAGCCTGGTCTCGGCCAGCACCACGGGCTACGGCAGCACCGGCGTGACTTACACGGGCCTGCCGCGCTCGTCGACCGGCTACGACTTCGGCATTCGCCACGCATTCTGAGGACCGATCCACGCGAAGAAAAAGAAGGGAGCGCTGCTCCCTTTTTTTCGTGCTGTATCAGGATGAGGCGCTGTGTTCCAGTAGCGGCCCTTCGCGGCGCGGTGCATCCAGCGCCAACGGCACACGCACCTGCGCCAGCAGCCCGTGCGAGCCCGACTTCAGCACCACGTCGCCGCCATGCGCACGCGCGATCGAGCGGCACACGGCCAGGCCCAGGCCGCTGCCTGCCGCGCGCGAGGAGCGGGCCTGCGGCGTGCGATAGAAGGGCTTGAACACGCGCTCCAGTTCATCGGGCGGCAGGCCCGGGCCGCGATCGCTGATCTCGACCACCACGTCGGGTCCGTCGGTGAACAGGCGCACGCGCGCCTGGTTGCCGTACTTCACGGCGTTCTCGATGAGGTTGTCGAGCACGCGGCGCATGCCGATCACGTCGACCTCCACTTGCGCATGCTCCGTGCGCTGCAAAAGCAGCACGTCCTTGCCGACGAACACCGCCTGCTCGACCACGTCCTCGACCAGGCTTGCGAAGTCCATGCGCTCGCGCGCGCTGACCACCGACGCATCGCGGATGAAGCCGAGCACCGAGCCGATCATCGACTCCATCTCTTCCACGTCTTCCAGCATGCCGGCGCGCACATCGTCGGGCACGTCCTCGATGCGAAAGCGCAGCCGCGTGAGCGGCGTGCGCAGGTCGTGGCTGATGGCGCCGATCATCACCGTGCGGTCGTCGACGAAGCTGCGCAGCCGCGCCTGCATGCGGTTGAATGCCTGCGCGGCGCGGCCGATTTCTGCCGGGCCTTCGAGTGCCAGCACGGGCGCGGCCGGGTCGCGGCCCAGCTGGTCGGCGGCGCGTGCGAAGCCGGTGATCGGCCGCACCAGGCGGCGCGAGAACCACCAGCCCGCGGGCGCGACGATGGCCGCGGCAATCAGGAACCACAGCAGCACGCGGCGCTGCCATGCGTTCGGAAACGATTCAGGCACCGGCTGCACCACCACCCAGCTGCCTTCGCGCGTGTAGACGGCGGCGATGAAGTCGCCTTCGACGAAAGGCGCGGGCGCGAGGCCGAAGAGGCCGCGCGTGGCGGGCCGTTCGACGTCGGCGGTGGGCTCGGTGGAAGGCTGCGCTTGCGGCGCACTGGGCGACGGGCGCGGCGCTTCCGGGGTGGCACGCGATGGTGTTGCCACGGCGGTGGCGGGCGGCTCGGATGCCGGCGCGCGCGCGGCGGGCTGCGCCGGCTTGGCGGGTGTGCGGGCGGCAGGCGTGGAGGGGGCTTCGGTCGTGGTCGTCGACGCAGCCTTGCGAGTCGGTGCGCTTTCGATGGCGAGCGGAAAGGTAGGTACCAAAGGCGCCGAATGAATGACGGGCGGGGCGGCCTGAAGCGGTGCCGTGAAGGGCGATAGCCGGGGCGCGGCAGTCAAGCCGGGGGCGTTGGCCGTGGCAGGCGGTGAGGCTGCCGATGAGGGCGGCGCCGCGTCGGGCGCGGCGGTGGTGATGCGCGGCGAGGCCTGTGCACTGGGCGCGGCCGAAACGGAGGGAGCCAGGGCGCCGGGAGATGGCACCACGGTGAGGTCGCCCGACGATGTACTGGGCGTGGGAGCCAGCAGGCGCTGGCTCGTCGTCCCGTTGTCGGGGACAACTGCGTTGGTGGTGCCGCTCGTGTTGCCCGGCACCTGTGCCTGCTGCGGCTGCGATTGCTGCTGCTGTTGTTGTTGCGGGAATCCGCCCTGGTTGGTGCCCGGGTCGCGGCTGGTGCCGAGGCTTCCGTTCCAGCCGCCCATGCCTCCAAGGCCGCCCGGGCTGCTCAGGCCTCCGGGGAAGGCCGTTCCTCCCGCCGGGCCTGAAGGCATCCTGGACATGCCGCCCCCGGGGCCGCCCATCTGTACCCGGATGAAGCCACCGCCGGTGGGCACGAACGATGCCTGGCGGATGCCCGCTCGCGGCGCCGTTCCCGCGTCGGCCACCTGTCCGGTGGTGCCGGCAAAGGGCAGCGGCGTGAAGAAGTAGAGCCGCACCTCGGTCTCGTCGCGCTCCATCAGCTGGGCCAGGTCGTGGCGCGAGCGTTCGGATGTCAGCCAGCCCTGGCCCTTGGGCTCGGGCGCGCGTGCCTGCAGCGAGCGCTGCAGCAGGCTCGCGTTGCGACCTTCGGCGGCGCGGCCCGAGAGCACGCGGGCGATGTCGCCAAGCTCCCACTGGCGCTGCGGCTCCGGCGGCAGCAGCACGGTCAGCGCCAGCGTCACGACCTGTGCCACCACCAGGCACGCGAGCAGCAGGCCGGTGATCTGAAGCGCCAGCGGCGGGCCGGGCCAGCGGCGCGCGGTACCTTGGGAGTTCATGGGGCGATGCTGGCACGGACGGCAATCGATGTCACGCCGGCAAGGCTCGGTATTTGCGTGTTCATCTTCTGCTCCCGGCTTTCAGTGGGCGAGTCTGGAGAGCGCTTGTTGCGGCCGGATTTCAGCGTATTTCAATTCATTTCAACGCACGAGGGCTTCGGGGCCGGGTGGCGCCCGGCCTATGATCCGCTACCCGATCCGCCGTAACGTGAACCTGTCCACCCGCATCCTCATCGTCGACGACGACGCCGGCATCCGCAGCCTGGTCGCGTCCTTCCTGGAAAAGCACGGCTTCCAGGTCGACGGGGCCGGCCATCCGGCGGAAATGCGCGAACGCCTTGCGCAGGCCGACTACGCGCTCATCGTGCTCGACGTGATGATGCCCGGCGAAGACGGCCTGAGCGCGCTGCGCGAACTGCAGCGCATCGGCGGGCCTCCGGTCATCATGCTGTCGGCCGTGGGCACCGACATCGACCGCATCGTGGGCCTGGAGATCGGCGCGGAGGACTACCTGGCCAAGCCCTGCAACCCGCGCGAGCTGCTGGCGCGCATCCGCACCGTGCTGCGGCGCGCGGCCAAGCCTTCCGCCGGGCAGGCGGCCGCCGCGCAGCCCGCGTCGGGCGACGCACCCGCCACGCTGCTCTACTTCGCGGGCTGGCGCATCGACCTCGAAACCCGCCTGCTGCACGACCCGGTCGGCCAGCCCGTGGACCTGTCCGACGGCGAGTTCCGCCTGCTGCGCGCGCTGGTGGAACATCCACGCCGCGTGCTCACGCGCGACCAGCTGGTGCAGTACGCGCTGGGCGCGGAAAGCGATTCGTACGACCGGGCGATCGACGTGCAGATAAGCCGCCTGCGCCGCAAGCTCGCCTCCGGCGAGGCGCGCGCCGACCTGATCCGCACGGTGCGCAACGAGGGCTACATGTTCGTGCCCGCCGTCACGCGCACGCCCGAGGCCTGAGCCTTCGCCTTCACGCCGGCGCGGCAACGAAGCCGCAACACGCTGAAATCCGTGGGCAATGCGCGGGCCGCAAGCTCGAGGCCTCGCATTCATCATCCCTATCGACTCATGACCTTCCTCGACTGGCTGTGGGACTGGCGCACCCTGATCGCGCTGGCCGTGGGCGACGCCGTGCTGATGGCGATGTTCCTCGTGTGGGATGCCAGGCATCTGGCGTCTCTGACCTTCCTGGCGCTGCAGCGGCAGCGCCTCAGCCCAGAAGACCGTGGCGCGTCGCCTCGAGGATGGCCTGGGTCCGGGACTTGACCTCGAGCTTGCGGTAGGCGTTGCGCGCGTGGAACTCCACGGTGTGGATCGACACCTCCAGCGCGTCGGCGATCTGCCGGTTGCTCAGCCCGTCGGCGATCAGGCGCAGGAACTGCAGCTCGCGCGGCCTTAGCTGGCGCGGCGCTTCCGCCGCATCGAGAGGGGCAGTAACAGTGCCGCGCCGCATCGACACCGCCAGCATGTCCAGCACACGGCGCCCCACGCGCGGATCGAGCGCCACGCCACCGCTCTCCAGCGCGCGCAGCGCATAGGCAATCTCTGCGTCTTCCGCATCGCTGAGCAGATAGCCCGTCGCGCCAGCAGCGAAGGCGGAGCGCACCAGGTCCCGGTTGTCCATGTGCGAGATCGCGACGACCTGGCTGCGAGGCTGCGCCACGCGTATGCGCGTGATCAGCCGTGCGCCTTCGCCGGTCGGTTGAAGCTGCATGTCGACGAACACCAGGTCGAACGAGAAGGCCGCCAGCAGATGATGGGCTTCCTCTGGCGTGGACACACACGGCGCGTGCCGGCCGGGCGCGAGCGCACCGAGGATGCGCAGCATGCGGCGCGCGACCGCGGGGTCGGCTTCCACGACCAAGGCGCTGAAGAAAGGCACCGGCCGGAGCATGAGTGAGTTGTTCAGAGCGCCGGCTTCGGATGCGCGAGACGAGCCGCCTTGCGCGCATGCCTGCAGGCACCGCCATGCCTGTGCGAAGACGCCGCGCCGGTGCTTCGGTCCATGATGGGCGCGAGGGTCGACTGGGCATAGCTTCCCGCGTCGTCGGTCTCTTGCGCGGTGCAGGTTTCGCTGCCGGCCACCAGCATGCCGACCACGAGCGCGCCGAACGCCAGCAGGCCCGCCACGCGCGGCATCCATGCGCTCTTGCGCCAGCCGCGGCGAACGGTGTGCGCGGGCTGGGCCTGGCTCCATCGCGCCTGCATCGGACGCCCTGGCGGCTGGCCGCTGGCGGCCGCCGTGGGCAGCGCGCCGCTGAACCGGAGCGCTTGCGAAGCGCCGTGTGTATCGCGATGCCATGGGCTGTTCATGACTGGCATGTTGAACTTCAAAACGGGAGAAAAATTGGACGACGGGCGCATCGTTCGCATCTCGCTTCAGCGGTTGAAGCGGCGCGGCGCGTGCGGCCAGTCGCCGCTGAGCAGCAGGCCCAGGCCGGTGGCGCGCAACGCCGCGGAGAGCGGGTCGATGAAGAAGCCGCCGACGTAGCTCGACGACTCCGGAAACACCTCGGCATGCGCGACCTGCGGCGCGGGCAACGAAGGCGCGGGTGCAAGTGCGACGGGCTCTGGCGTTGGCGCGGGCTCCGACTGCGCCACCGTGATCCACGCACCCGGCGGGTCGGCCGTGACCGTCATGTACTCGGCCCCCTCGAACTCGTAGACCAGCGCGTACTTGCCGCCGGGAAGCCAGGTGCTCGACACCACGCGCGCCTGCGCTGCCGCGTGCGCGCCGCCGCATGCCGCGGCGATCCACAGCGCAGCGGCTACCAGAGCCATTCTTTGGAGGAGGGTGGTCATGCGATGGTCCTAGAAATCGAGCTTGGCGCTCAGGCTGAAGGTGCGCGGGTCGCCGGGCTTGATGTAGTTGTCGTACTGGAACTCCCAGTAGCGCCGGTTCGTGACGTTGTTGATCGCCGCGCGGAAGGTGGTGTTGCGCCCGCCGATGCGCGTGGTGTAGCTGGCGCCGATGTTGGCGATGGTGTAGCCCGGCAGGCTGATCTGGTTCGACGCATCGAGCATGGTGCCGCCCGTGTACTTCATGTCGGCCGACAGCTTCAGGCCCGGCACCTGCGCCACGTCGTAGCCCACCTGCGCGGTGGCGATCATCTTCGGCGCGCCTGCCACGCGGTTGCCGTTGTAGCTGCTGCCGCGCTGGTAGGAGGCGTCGAGCAGCATCAGGTTGCCGCCGACCTGCCACTGCGAACCCAGCCGCGTGGAGGCGCCGAACTCCACGCCCTGGTAGATCGACAGGCCGTCCTGCACCAGAACGTTGGCGCTGTTGGCGTACTCCGCGCCGCGCTCTATGCGAAACAGCGCGGCCGTGGCGCTCCAGCGTTCACGCTCGGTCTTCAGGCCCAGCTCGTACTGGCGGCTCTTCAGGGGGTTCAGCAGCTGGCCGTCGTTGGCGTAGAGGTTGCTCACCGTGCTGCCCGGCTCCAGCGACTCGACATAACTGCCGTAGAGCGTGGTGTCCGGCGCGGGCTTGAACATCAGCGCCAGCGTGGGCGTGACGACGCCGCTCTTGCGGTATGTAGAAGTTTGCGTGCCCGTGGTGTCGTAGCCGTTCTGCTCGTAGGTGGTGCTGCGCAGGCCGGCCAGCACCGACCACCTGTCCGACAGCTTCAGCGTGTCGCTCGCGAACAGCGCGCGTTGCGTGATGTCGCTGTTGCGGTAAGGCGTGAAGCCGGTCACGCTGGTGTAGCCGTTGGTGTTCTGGCTGAAGATGCTGCCGGTGCCGATCAGCTGGTAGACCGCGTTGCTGCTGTAGTCGTTGACCTGCTTCTGCCAGGAGGCGCCCAGCGTCAGCTGGTGCTCGTAGTCGCCGGTGCGCAGCTTGCCGGTGGCCATGGCCTGCCATTGGTTGAAGCGATGGCCTTCGGCGCTGTCGGAGCGGTAGTCGTCGTAGTTGCCGGTGCTGTCCAGCAGGTAGGCGATGCCCTCGTTGCGGCTGCGCGTGGCGCTGCTGTGGCTGTAGCTGGTGCTCAGGGTCCAGTCGGGCGAGAGCTGGTACTGCAGGCCGGTCGAATAGAGGTTGAAGTCGGTGGACAGGTGCTGGCCCGCGCCCACCAGGTTCTGGTTGTTCGCGCCGATGGTGGAGGGCAGTTGCGTGCCGGTGTAGCTGCCCAGGTAGATCGACGGCGTCTGGCCCGTGGTCTGGCGTTTCTGGTAGAGCGAGTCGAAGGTCCAGGTGAGCTTGTCGGTGAGCTTCGCATCGAGGCCCAGCGACACCGAATTGCGGCGCACGTTGCCGTCGTTGTAAGTCTTGCCTTCTTCGTGCGTGGCGTTGAGCCGGTAGCCGAAGCGGTCGTCGGCGCCGAAGCGCCCGCCCAGGTCGACATGCTCGCTCCACACGCCCGCGGTCTTGTAGCCGACGTCGATGCTGCGCACCGGCTGGTCCGTGGGCTTCTTGGTCACGTAGTTGACGATGCCGCCCGGCGAGCCGAAGCCGTACATGAAGCCCGACGAGCCCTTGAGCAGATCGATCTGCTCGAACTGCTCGTAGGGCAGGGTGATGGCGTAGCTCAGGAAAGGCTGGCCGTTGATGCGGTAGCCGTTCTGCCAGTCCAGCGGCAGGCCGCGCACCGAGATGTAGGTGGCCCAGCTGCTGTACGCGCCGCTGTTGTCGGAGACCGAAGCGTCGAGCGCGAAAACGTCGCCGAGCTTGGACACCTGGCGCTCGGCAATGTCCTCGCTGCGCACCACGGTGGTCGAGAAGGGCGTCTCCAGCTGCGAGCGGGTGCCCAGAGCGCCGGCGCCGGCCTTGGCGTTCAGGTGCTGGGGCGTGTCGTCCTGCTGCGCGTCGGCGGTGACGGTCACCGTGGGCAGCGCCGCGCTGTCACGGGCAGGGTTGGCCTGTTGTGCGTCCTGTGCAAGGGCCCGGCCACCCTGGGTGGCGGCCCACAGCACCAGCAGGGTGGCGCGGGCATGCGGGCCGAAGGCGGCGCGCCGGAAGGAAATGGCGGAAGGGTTGGCGTCGGCGGCGTTCTGGCGTCTCGGGTTCAACGGTGACTCACTGTGTAGATAAGAATGGCTCTCATCTTCACGATCGATCTCGGAGAAATCTGGGACGCCGGCCCCACGGCCGTCGCGGTTCTTGCGTCAGTGCCCGTTGCTCGGTGCCGGGGCGAGCCCGCGCTGCTTCAGGAAGTCGTAGAGGCTCACGGCCAGCACCTGCGCGATGGGAATCGGCAGGGTGAGCCGCAGCACCGCGGCGCGGTTGACGGAACAACGGTCAGAACTGTGGTCGACGCGGCTGGCATCCAGGGTGATGTGGACGCAGCCCGCGTTGACCCAGTAGCCCGAGACTTCGTCCGCGAACACCTGCGGGGCATGCAGGTCGTCGAAGTAGGTGGCTTTGGGAGGCTGTGACATGGTGGGGCCGGAAATTGGAAGCCCCGATGATCGGCAGCGATCTGGTAGAAAAATGGGCCGCCGCGCCCGGCCCTTCAAACCGCCGGCGCCGCGCTCCCGCCGCCGATGCGCGCTTCGATGCAACTGCCCTCGCGCGAGGAAGAGATGCGCAGCTCTCCGCCGATGCGGCTGGCGCGGGCCTGCATGCTGCGCAGGCCGATGCCCAACATCGACTCCGAGACCATCGCCGCGTCGAAGCCCAAGCCGTTGTCCTCCACCGAAAGCCGGGTCTCGCCACCGGCCTGCGTCGACAGCGACACGCGCAGCCGGGTCGCGCGGCTGTGCTTGATCACGTTGGTCAGCGCTTCTTCAAGAATGCGCGTCAGCCCGAGCAGTTGCTTGGTGGACGGCGGCGACGCCCATGCCGGAGGAATGCGCCATTCGTTCTCGATCTCCAGCTCGTCGAACAGCTGGCCGAAGCGGTAGCGGATCGGCGCCAGCCACAGCAGCGGCGTATCGGCCACCGTGGCCGACGCGCTGCTGCTGGTGTCGATCACCTGGCGCAGGTCGTCGCGCAGCGACTTGAACATCGACAGGTACTGCCGCGAGCCGATGGCGCTGCCCGACTGCTCCACCAGCGCGATCGAGCGCACCAGCGAGCTGCCCAGGCCGTCGTGCAGGTCGTGCGCGAGCTGCAGGCGCTCGCTCAGGCGCACGTTGTCGAGCTCCAGACGGTGCTCGCGCGTCAGGGTGCGCGCGAGGTCGTCGCGGGCGATGCGGATCTGGCCTTCCAGCACCGCGTTGAACGACTCCGCCTGCTGCACGCTGCGCGCGAACCGGCTCGCCAGGATCAGCGCCATGCCGATCGTGATCAGCGGCGCGGTGACCGGCGTGAGGACGGAGGTGTTGCTCGCCAGTCCGAGCAGCCCCAAGGTATCGTGAATCGCGGCGATCAGGAAGCCCACCAGGCATACCGCCAGCAACAGATGCTCGGTCTCCCGCGTGCGAAACACCGCCCGCACGATGAACTGCAGACAGGCCGAGATGAAGAGCAGCACATAGCCGATGAAAACGGCCATGGTCGCGGTCGAATACCAGCCGCGCGGCATCAGCAGGAACAGCAGCGCGACCAGGCCGCAGCCGGCCCACAGCACGCGTGCAAGCCGGGGAAACCGCTGCCCGCCGAAAGACCACAAGAACATGTACAGCGCGCTGCAGAACAGGGTCATGGCAACCGTGACGAAGCGCGACCAGCCCTCCGTCGTGCCGAAGGGCCAGGGCGTGGTCACCACGGTGTTGCTGAAGAACAGCACCCAGGTGGCGGAGGTCAGCGCGTACCAGCCGTAGGCGGCGTCTTTCCGGCGCACCAGCCACACCGCCAGGAAGAACACGCCCAGCGTGGCCGAGATGACCAGGTTGACGATCGACAGCGTGCGAAAGAAGAAATTCTGGCGCTGCTGGTGCGTGGTTGCCGTATCGATGTCCGCGACCAGCGTGTTGCCCAGCCCGGAGTCGTAGCGGCTGGCGCCCACCACCTGGATGAACAGCGCATTGCGCCCCGGCCGCAGCGCCGCGTCGGGCAGCACCAGCAGGCGCGGCGTGTTCCAGCCGCGGCTCAGCGGCTCCACCAGGCTCGGGTCGCGCCACAGCAGCGTCTGGTTGGCGAAGACCGCGCCGGCCATGTTGATGTAGTCCAGCGCCACGGCCAGCGGGGCTGCTCCGGAGGCGTTATCGGAGTCTTCCGCGCAGGTCCGCGTCCAGTCGATGCGATACCAAACGGTGCCTTCGAACTCAGGCCACTCGCGTTCCCAGTGGTGCGGCAGGCTGACCGGCTCCCAGCCGGTTTCAGGCAGCGCCGCCGGGCTCTGGATGCCGGCCGCGGTGCGCAATGCCGACACCGAATCGACCCGCGGCGCGCAGCTCTGGCCCCACGCGGCGCCGCTTCCCGCCAGCAGCAGGATCAGGGCAACAAGCCACGCGAGCGCGCCTCGAAGACCGCCCGGGTGCGAGTCGAGACGGCGAGCTTCTGGTAGACGTGCTTGATGTGACATTCAACGGTGTGCCGGGACAGGAAGAGTTGCTCCGCGATCTCGCGATTGGTCAGGCCCTGCGCGACCAGCTGCAGGATCTCATGCTCGCGCGGGCTGATGTCCACGCTGCTGCGTTCGGGCTGGGCTTCCTCGGCGGGCGGCGAAGCATTCGCCTCGGGCAGCGTGGTCGGCGTCGAATGCGCCAGCTCCAGGATGCGCCGCGCGATGAACGGGTCGATCGGCGCGCCGCCGCGCAATATGCTGCGCACCGACAGAGACAGCTCGAGGTCGTCGCGCTCCTTCAGCACATAGCCGGTCGCGCCGCTGCGCAGCGCGGTCAGGATGACGTCTTCCGTGCTCCAGGCCGAGATGACGAGGATCGGTATGCCCGGGTCGTCCGCCCGCAGCTGCTCGATCAGCGAGACCCCGCTGCCGTCCGGCAGGCCGATGTCCACCAGCGCCAGCGCGTGCGGCTGGGCCGCCATGCGCTCCCGCGCCTGCGCGATCGACTGCGCGAAGACCAGCGCGTCTTCGCGATAGCCCAGCGCAGCGAGCACGCCGAAGATGCGGCGCTGCATCAGCGCGTCGTCCTCCACCACCAGCACGGGGGCCGGCAGCACGGAGTCGCGCCCCTCCTCGGGGCCCAGTTGCAAAGCGCGCGCCGGGCCGCCTGATTCCATGGTCATTTGCTTCCTTGCCGCGTTCGCGCGGCACTTGTGTCGGGCGAGTCTGCCGGGACGGCGCGATTCGGGAATCACCAGATCTGGTGATTCGCGCGGGGGCGTGGGCCCCGTGCCCGCGGGGATGTTAGCAAGGGGGCGGCAGCCGCGTACTTGCCTCATTCTTGCGGCGAGGGCGAGGGGCCTCGTCGCTCACGACGGTCACAGATTGTCGGATGGCGGTATCGCCTCAAGTTCGTCCACTTCCTCGTCGTCTTCCGGGATCTCGAGCACCCTGGTGACCGATCCATGCGCCACGTTCTTGGTCGCACCCCGGGGTGTGGGAGTACCTTTGGCCCAAAGCACGATCTTGTCGAACTCGGTCTTTGCGAGCCTCAGGTTTGCGGCATCGATGGGGGCAGGCAAATCTTGGTTCGCCATAAAGGTAGGTAGGGGCGCCTGGGGCTCTTCTGTGGGCTTTAGCAGCGGCTCTCGCAGGACGGGCATGGGTGTCAGGGCTATTGGAGGGGCAATCCCTCTCAATGACTGCAAACTGAAGCCCATCTTCATATCGGTCAGATGGCGGCTATTGATAGCGGCGTGCCTGGAAACGGGCTTGGGTTGGTAGCGCTTCAGGCTCTCGTCGCGCCAGTAGAGCTGCTGCTTGATGCCTGCTGGTTTCTCGATGACTTGGCGCTGGAACCCAGGCACCTTGCCGATCCATTTGGCCATGCGCTCTGCCTGTTGGTTGAATTTTTCCTCGAGATATAGCGTGCGGATACCCAGCAGCGCGGGGACTTCGATCATCCCGCTACGCATTCCGATGATCGATACACCGGTGTATTCCTCAGCCAACAAACACCACAAGCCCAGTTGAGCGGAGCGCGGATCGATCTTCACGTCGGTCCACAGTTCGGTCCAGTCGGCGTCTTTCCAGAACTCCGCCAGGGTAGGTAATGTGCGCAGTCCGATGTTGTCGCCCGCGGCCACGGGAATGACAGAGGACGTGCGCCCGATTTCCTCGTGGAGCATCCTCCACGTCAGGATTGATGTGAAGTGATGTGCCTTTTCGGCATTTCGAGGCCCCTCCTTCGCGAAGAGAAAGACGTAGGCGCGTTTGGGCAGAAAGCCGCGTTCGGTCAGGAAACTGCGGACGACCGGACGCTTGTCGACAAATCCCGTGCCAACCTTTTTCGGGACGCGGCTCAGCCGCCAGAGAGCTCGCGTGTCGCTTTGTGTCTTTCTCTTGTTGCTTGCGAAGGCTTTTGCGATAACGCCCGTGCCGAAGGTCGCGGAGCATACGCGAATCGGCGTCGGAATCATCGTCCTCACGTCGTCGGGAATATTCGCGGGATCTCTGCTGCTCACCAGCCGGTACACGCTCTTCATGAGTTCTTCGTCGGCGCCAGGGCGAATATCCGACGGGTCGGTAATTTCGAGCGATTTCGCTCGGTCGGCGCCCACGATGGATTTGTAGAAATTCTCGAGTTCCAGGCCCTGGGTACTCAACGTGGGGCAGTAGATGACCAGCACGCCCAGTTTCGGCTTCAGTCTGAGAGCCGTGGCAATGGAGTTGCGGTCCCCGCTCATGTAGGCGCCCTGGACCAATACCTCTGCGACGTGTACGTTGTTGAATGGCATACGGTACCTTTCGTGTGGATGAGGGCGCTGGCCGGCACTCCCCGTTTCAGAAGAACAAAGCCGAACCCGTCTCTTCAGGCGTCCAGCCTCACGCCAATGATCGAAAAGAACCGATTCAGGTCGCCGTCTTCACGCAGCACTTCCTGCATCAGCTGCGGCAGCGGCATGCGCCCCCAGGCCACGGCGCGGTTCACGAGGTAGGGCGTGGGGCTGTGCGGCTCCTCGCGCAGCAGGTATTCGGCCGCCAGTTCCAGCAGCTGGTAGGCCTCCGCGCGGCTGCCGATGCGCCCGTTGGCGGCAGCTTGCTGCAGCGGCGCGGAGACAACGGCGATGTGAGGGGGCGAGATGGTCAGAGGTGTTTCGCTCATGTCGTCTTCCAATACGTAGGCGGGCGATGGCGTCATGGCCACGGGCTTGGGCTGGTCGCGTGGATCGCGCTCCTGCAGCAGGCTGCGCAGCGCCTGCCGCATGCGCGCCAGCATCTCGGCCACCTTCGACAGGCTGGGTGCATCGATGCCCATGCGTTCGTCGAGCAGCGCCGTGAGGTCGCGCCAGGCCTCGGCCGCCAGCGCCACCCGGTCGTCGAGCGCGGCTATCGCGTGCAGGTCGCGCGCGGCGTGATCGAGGATGTCCTGGCGCGACACCGTCTGCGCGCTCGGCTCTTCGACGGCGTCTTTCGCCTTCGCCTTGGCAGTGCCCGCGCCGGCGCCGAACTCGGTGGTCAGCGCACGCTGCCAGTCGCTCAGGTTGATGAAGGGCGGAGAAAAATCGGGCCACGCGAGCAGCGGCACGCGCATCAGCAACACATGCGCCAGCGTGTCGTTCGCCCACACGAACGCCGCAGCCCGCATGTCGGCATCGCCGTCGTCCCCGATGCGCGGATGCACGCCTTCCCAGAACTCCCGCACCAGCCCTTCGAGCAGCCGGGCTCCGGCGATCAGCCCGTCGATGCCGTGCCGGTGCAGCCATGCCTCGGTGAGCCATGCGGCCACCTGCAGGTCCTTGCTGCGCCGCTGCAGCAGCTCGGTGCACAGCATCTCGGCGGCGCGCCAGTCGGCCTTCTTGAGCGGGCGGGTCCACTCGCCCATGGGCAGGCTGGCGTCTTCCTCGGTGCGGGCCTCGCGGATGCGGCCGTACACCGGGTCGTAGCGCAGCGACGGCCCGGCGGGGCCTTCGGCGGTGTCCGTGTCCAGCGGCGCGAGAAAGGCCGCGAGGTCGGGCGCGAAGCCGTCCAGCGCGGCTTCGGTGTTCAGGGAGGAGAGCAGGGCGGCCATCAGGGCGTGTTCCATTCGGGCGCGCGCGCCGGGAAGGCGGCGGGCCATATCAGGGCGTTCTTCTTGCCGGCGGGGCTGGCCGCGACGCGCAGGAACACGCGCGCGCGTCCGCCGGCCGGCGTCTGGGCGGTGTCGCCGGCCGACTGGGCGACCAGCGGGAACTCGAACTTCAGCAGTTGCGAGCGGCCGTCCGGGCGCTGCAGCGAATCGCCTTCGCGCTGGCGCTGCGCCAGCGTGAGGAGTGCCCACGGGTCGGCAAAACGGAAGCTCACGCTCTGGCCGTCGGTCAGCAACGCGGGCTGCTGCGGGTCGGCGCGCGCGACGACGGGCGAGTCCTTCGCGATGCGCAGCACCAGCGCCACCGGCATGCCGTATTCCCAGCGCAGCGTGCGCGGCGCGTCGCGCTGCTTGAGCACCTGGTCGCCGACCTCGAAGGACCAGTCGATGATCTTGTTGCCCTCGATCTCGGCCATGGTGTTGACCCGGAAGTCCACGCTCAGGTCGTAGCCCGGCGCGCCGCCGTCGTCGGTGGGAAAGAGCGGCTGCAGGAAATCGCGCGTACGGCCGAACTGGTCGGCGAAGCGGCGCGCGGCCGCGCCCGGCATGGCCGCGGTGCGTACGGCGCCGTCGGTGCGGCTTTCCTTCAGCGCGCGCGCCAGCGGATCGAAGGCGCGAGACAGGTCGTTCACGTCCGCCGGGTCGGCCAGGTCGAAAGCGCGCGCGGTGGTGGCCGCGCCGAACGGATGGCGTCCCGCCAGCGAGCGGTTGAAGCGCGTGGAGAACTGCGTCCACAGCTCCTGCTGGTCGCCGTATTGCAGTTCGTAGCAGCGCGCGAGCAGGGCGCTGTAGATCTGCTGGTGGCGGTCGGCGAAGTAGTCGCCGAGGCGCGCCGCCGGCGCCTTGCCGGCCAGCTTGGCGGCGCAGGTCTCGCGGTCGATCTCGGCGCCCGTGGTGCCCAGGAACTGTTCGAGCAGCAGCAGGCTGCTGTTCGGGTTCTTCAGCCGGTAGCGCTCCAGGTCGCGGTTGATGGCCTGCCAGCGCTGCGCGAGCACCGAGCCCGCGCCCGCGCCGTCGAGCGCGGCGATGTAGCCGTCGGCCAGCTTGCCCAGCGTCTCGGTGCGGTTGAACTGCTGGCCCAGGTAGGCCGCGAGCGAACCTGTGTCCGACACGCCGAAGGCCACCAGCATCGGCCCGCGCTCGCCGCGCCAGCCCTGGAAGTCGCGTCCGCGCATGGCGTACAGCTCCGACTGGTTGAAGGCCTCGTCCACGGCCTCCAGGCGCTGCAGCGCATCGCGCGACACCAGCGCGCGCAGGTCTTCGGCGCGCGCACCGGCCCCCAGCTCGTACAGCAGCGCCTGGATCTTGGCGAGCCGCTGGCGCGAGGCCTCGTAGGCGACAGCCTGCGTGTCCGTGGCCATCAGCGCGGTCGAGGTGGGCCGCATGCCGTCGCCGCCACCCGTGGCGGCCTCGGCCACCTGGTCGATCACCAGCTGCGCGAAGTGGGCGTTCAGCGCGCTTTCCACGGCCGGGCGCACTGTCGGCGGGAAGGCCGTCATGCCCTCGCTCATGTAGCGCTTGCGGATGTCGCCCACCGCCAGCGCCTGGTCGAGGCGCGGCAGGTCCCAGGCGGAGGCACCGCGCAGGCCGGCGCCCGGCAGCTCGCGGTCGCGCGCGGCGGCCATGAAGGGCTGCGCCAGCAGCGCGGTGAGCGCGTCGCGCAGCGCGATGCGTTCGGGCGCCAGCATGAAGCGGCCGTCCTTGTCCTGCCACACCAGGCCGGGCTGCGCGCCGCCGAAGCGCAGGTTGAACTCGGCGCGGAATTTCTGGAAGGCGTCCTGCGCGCGGCCGCGCACCGCGTCGGCCGACTCCTGCCCCAGCAGCCGGTTCTGTTCGATGCGCGCGATGGTGCGGTCATAAGACGCGCCCAGGACCAGCACCGGCTGGCGCATCCAGCCGCCCTTGCCCGAAGCCACCAGGTCTTCCTGGTCCTTGATGGCGCCGATCACTTCGCGGTAGCTGGCCGTGGTGCGCGCGAAGGTGCCGTTGCCGGCCAGCGAGGGCATCAGCCGCGCCAGCGTCTGCTCCGACACCAGCAGTTCGTTGTTCACGAACAGCCGCGCGTCGAGCTGCGCCGTGCCCTTGTCGAGCGCGCAGCGCAGCGCGGCCTGCACCGGCACCAGCGGAATCGCCAGCGCGTTGCCTTCGGCGGCCTGGCGGAAGTAGCGCAGGTTGCGGCTCAGGTCGGCGGGCAGCTCGGCGCCCAGCGCGTAGCGCACCGCCACGCGCAGGTCTTCGGCATTGCCGGTGGAAGGCTGGCGCAGGCGTTCCACCGCCTGCAGCGCGGCGTCGAGCTGCTCGGCCGAACCCAGGTAGCGCTGCAGCGCGCCGAACTCGGGCTGGTCCTCGACCAGCAGGCCGTTCTTGCGCGGCGCGTCGCCGATGGTCCTGAAGCTCGGCGGCAGGCCGCAGCTGGCGCCGACGATGAATTCGCCGGTCGCCTCGTCCTGCTCCACGCCGCTCAACTGGCTCACGCGGGCCATCAGCTCGCGCCGCAGCGTGCTCACGGCGATGTCGCCGAACTCGCGCTCGATGCGCTCGATCACGCGCTCGTTCAGGTCGTCGAAGGGCCGCCACGAGCCCGGCATGAAGAACGAGTAGGTGCCGTCGGTGCGCAGCCGCTCGTTCATGGCCAGCAGCGACAGCGCCTTGTTGCGGTACCAAGCGGTGGGTATGGCCTCGCCGCGCTGCTGCGCGCGCATGCGGTACTGCGCGTCGTGCTGCAGCTGCGAGAGCGCCGACACCAGCGTGCTGTTGTGCCGGTGCAGCTGCCAGGTGGCCACCACCAGGCCGATGCCCCAGCCGCCCAGGAAGATCACCGCCGTCCAGCGCAGCGCGCGGTGCAGCACCGGGCGCGCCAGGGTCTGGGTGCGCGACGGCCGGGTGAGGCCGTATTCGAGAAAGATCTTCTTCTCGAACAGGTCGCGCAGGAACGCCGGCTGGCGCATCAGCTGCGCGATCAGGTCGCCGCCGATGGGCTCGAGGTCTTTCCGCCCGTAGGCGTCGTGCTCGGCGTCGATGGCGGCCACGGCCTGCGCCGATTCGCCGGCGTCGCCGGTCAGGTAGATGCCGCGGAAGAAGAAGGGCTCGTGATACGCGCTCGGGCGCATCAGCTCGTCGACATACAGCTGCAGCTGGCCGCGCAGCGCCTCGATGCGCGAAGGCAGCAGCAGCTGCGGGCCGGCACCCTGCGGCGAGGTGTCGGTGGCGAAGAGTTCGGCCGACACGTCGGACACCGAACGCACCACCGTGCCCACGGCTTCGTCGACCCAGCCCGGCTGGTAGGTGGTCGACAGGTCGTAAGGCGAAGACCAGCCCAGCATGCTCGCGCGCAGCGGCTCGGGCAGCGCGCGCGCGAAGGCGCTGAAGCCTTCGAGCTGCTCGGCGCCGGTGATCAGCACGTACACCGCGAAGCGCATGGCGAAGCGGTTCTGCGCGAGCCACAGGCGGCGGTGCGCGAGCTTGGCGCGCTTGGAGAGTTCGAGCCGGCCGTCGGTGCTTTCGTCCAGCAGCAGCGCCGCCGGAATGGTGATGACCACCGAATCGAACGGCCGCTGCGGCCGGTAGGCCCGGCACATGCCCAGGAACTCGTCCCAGGGCTTCTCGGAAGCGTCGTCGTCGTCCGGCGAGCCGAGGTAGGCGCCCTGGATGTCGATGACCACGCCGCGGTCGAAGAAGTGCCACGAGATGCCCTGCGTGGCCGCGGCCGATGCCGACTCGGTGCTCAGCGCGCTGGCCACGCCCGACTGCTCGATGGGCAGCTGGCGGTGGTCGTCGCCCTCGTTGAGCAGCATGATCCACGGAATGCCGTAGCGGTCGGCGCGCGAGGCGATGTTGCCTTCGATCAGCTCCACCGCCTGGCGGAACGAACTGCGCAGCGAATCGAAGCGGATGCGCGCGACCTTCGGGTCGCTCGACGGCTTGGCATGCGAGCGACGGGCGGCAAAGTACAGCACCATGCCGAGCACGAGCAGCACCACCAGCGTCAGCACCGCGATGGAAATGAGAAAGAGCTGGTCCGTCAGCATGGCGACGACCTCCTGGGGCTCGTTGAGCTCGTTGAGCTCGTTGATGGGCGCATGTCGTTCATCGCTGCCAGGCCCCCGACGCATCGACCGCGCCCGGCTGCAGCACCTGCCGCACCGGCCACGATTGCCACAGCCACAGCAGTTCCGACACCGCCAGCAGCGTGGCGGCGCTCAGCAGGAACAGCACCGTCCAGCGGCTCAGCGTGGGCAGCTTGCGCGGCGCGATGTGCGAGAGCGTGCTGGCATAGGCCCGCTCCGACACCACGCGGTCGCGGCCCGAGAAGTCGGCCGGACGCTGGTAGACGAACTGGAACAGCTCCTCGCGGTAGCCGAGCAGGCGGGCCGTGTCGCCGTTGCCGCGGTACTTGCCCTGGAAGCCCAGCGCCAGCGCAAAGAGATACAGCCGCGCAATGTCGCGCTTGGAGGGCTCGCGGCCCGACAGCAGCTCCTCGATGCGGTTGAACACCAGGTCGCCCGCGATGTTGGTGCGAAAGAGCGAAGTCTCCAGCAGGTGCGCGGTCCAGCGCTCGCGCCCGACCCACGGCGTTTGCAGCAGGATCTCGTCGGCCAGCGCGGCCTTCAGGTAGCGCGCGTCGGCCACGTTCTCGAGTTCGAAGCGGGTGCTGTCGCGGCGCGATTCGAGCGACTGCAGCTCCAGCAGGTTTTCCAGGTGGCGGGCCAGCGCCTGCGCCACCAGGTCGGGGTCGGTCTCGCGCGATTCGGCGGTGCGGTCGCGGGCCTTCACGATCTCGTCGTAGAAGGCGCGGAACTGCTTGGTGATGTGGTCGTCGACCGCAAGGTCGGGGAGGGTGCGTGCCATGGGGGTCAGTCCTTGATGAACAGCACGATTTCCTGCGGAGGCAGCGCGGTGGAGCCTTCGTTGGCAATCACCAGCAGCTCGCCGGGCACGGTCAGCTTGGCGCTGGTCTGGATCTCGTAGAGCAGGTAGCCCGAACCGGGGCGCAGGCCGAGCTCGTCGGCCGAGTCGATGGGGTTGCGCTGCGCGCCCGGCCAGCGGTCTTCGCGCAGCGAGCGGTAGGCCGACTGCGAGCCCACGATGGCGCTCTTCATCCAGGCCTGGATGTCCTTGTCCGACTGGCCCCGCAGGCCGACCACGATGCGTTTGCCGGCCAGCCATTGCGGCTGCAGCGTGGTCTCGAAGGCGCCCTGGCGGAACTCGAACTTGTGCTCGCGGTACTCCTGGCTCACTTCGGACACCGCGTCGCGCAGCGCCAGCAGCAGCGGCTGGAATACGAGCGACGGGTTCGCATGGTCGTAGTCCATCGGCACCGGCGGCAGGCCGCCCGGCCGCAGCAGGCTCAGCGAGGCCAGCAGCGCGCACAGCGACCAGTACATCGGCAGCGGATGCAGGTGCGGCGTGCGCAGCACGGCCTCGGCATGCGGCAGGCCCGACAGCAGGCTGCGCAGCCGGTCCTTCAGCTCCAGGTGCGCCAGCCGGTCGTCCACGCGAGAAGAGGGCACGGCCGTCTGCTTGGCCACGAAGGCGGCCTTGCCGCGCAACTGGCCCAGCAGGGCGGCCGCGGCCGTCCACAGCGGGTTGTCGCGCGCCACTTCCAGCAGCGGCGGCTGCGCGTCGCCGAGCTTGACCACCTCGTTGTCCTTGAACACCTGGCCCAGGCGCAGATGCACATGCGTGCCGGGCGGCACGGCGCCCGCGCTGAGCGCCAGGCGCGGCAGCATGCGCGGGATGTTCGCGGGCTCGGCGTCGGACACCGCGTCTTCCACCGGCGCGCCGGCCACCGAGCGAAAGCGCACGGTCGCGGCGCGATGCCGCGCGGGGCCGGTGACCGGCAGCGTGAGGTAGATGTCGAGCGGCTCGTTGGCCAACTGATCGGCATGCGGCGCCAGCGACAGCTCCAGCGTGCCGTGCGCGGCCTCGGCGGCCGAATACTGCACGGCGGTGCCGTCCGGCAGGATGGCTTCGAGCGCCAGCACGCGCAGCATGCCGGTGGGCAGCAGGCCGTGGTCGAACACCAGGCGGCGCACGCCCCAGCTGAAGGGTGCGGCGGCCAGCGTCTGCCAGGCCACGAGGGAATCCATGCGCGCCGAGAACTGCTGGAAGTGCTGCGGCGACAGCAGCATGCCTTCATGCCACTCGACGCGGTCGGTGATGGGGACTGTGTTCACTGTTGAAAGGTCCGGGTTGTTCAACGCGTGGTCGACACGTCGAAGCTTTGAATGTCGAAGCGGGCGACGACGGCGCCCTTGAGGTCTTCCACCCGCACGCGGTTGGCGCCGGGTGTGGTGTAGTTCGCGAAGACGAGCACGGCCGCCACGCGCGGCGAGCCGATGGCGCTGGAGGGCACGCGGATCGTCTGGCCCGGCACCAGCTCCCAGGAGAGGTACGACAGGCTCTGCGGGAAGGTCTTCTGCAGGTCGGCGCGCGCGCCGAACCACTTGGCGGCGGTGAGTTCGGTGACGCGGGCGAGCATGGCTTCGTCCAGCACCATCACCACGTCGACCGCCACCGGGCTGTTCTGGTTGGCGTTGGGCGCGGCCGACAGCGTGAGCTCGCTCCAGTCCACGCGCGTGCCCTTGGGAAAGAGGCTGCCGCATGCGGCCAGCTGTGCCACGAGCAGCGCGGCGGCGATCCATCTGAAGAAAGTCGAGGTCCGGTTCATCGCGAGATTCCAGGGTTCGCCGCGGCCGAAGTCGCGTACGCGGCGGAGGGCTGGACGGCCTGCCGTGCACCCACGGCAATGCCCATCAGCAGGATCAGCAGGGAGGCCAGCACGCTGCAGCCGGCCAGCAGGTAGACGTTGCCGCGCGTGAGCACGAAGCGCAGCGGCTGCACGGGCGCCGTGTCGGCCGCGGGCGCGGTCACACGCTCAGAGGGCAGGCCGGCCGAGACGATGGCGATCAGCGCACAGCTCGCCAGCAGCGTGAGCAGGTTGCGCGGGCCTTCGCAGATCAGGTCGATGGCCAGGAAGAGCGCGAGCGCCGCCTCGATGGGCAACTGCAGCAGCGACAGCACGATGCCCGCGTAGCCCACGTTGGTCAGGCTGTTGTTGCCGGCCGAAGCAAAGGCGGCCACCGTGGCGCCGGTGCCGATCATTCCGATGTCGGCCGCGCTCAGCGTGCGGTCGTACAGGTTGGCCACGAACAGCGCGAGCAGCACGTAGTAGAGCGCCGAGCCCGCGCGCAGGAACACAGAGGCGGTGGGAACCACCAGCTCCACGATGCCGCGGCTGAAGCCCAGGCGCGCGCTCATCGCCTCGATGGTGTGCGGAATGCTGGCGGTGGTGCTCGACGACACCAGGCTCACCAGCATTGGCGTCTTCAGGTGCTGCAGCACTTCGACGAGCGGCTGGTTGCCGCGCCGGTGGATCACCGCGATGGCGGCCATGCCCAGCAGCGCCACCAGCACCACGAAGTGCAGCAAAAAGCCGAGCATCGCGCGGATCGTCACCGCGTCGGTCTCGGAGAACACATGCGCCGACATGCCGAAGGCCACTACCGGCAGCAGGATGTTGGCGCGCGCGATGATGAGTTCGAGCGTGCGGTAGATGCCCTCGAACATGTGGTTGAGCGCGTTGTGCTGCGTGCGCGCCAGCGCCGCGAAGGCCAGGCCGAACAGCAGCGCGCACGACAGGATGCCCAGCGAGCGGCCCTCCACCAGCGCGCGGAAGAAGTTGTCGGGCAGCAGCGTGGCGCGCGGGCGCTCGACCGGCGTGGCCTGCACGCCGTTGTCGTACAGCCGCATCTCCATGTCGCCGCCGTCGCCGGCCTTCTGCACCAGTTCGCCCAGGTGCTCGCGCAGGTCGGCGTCGAGATGCGCGCCCGGCGAGTTCACCCAGCCCAGCGCGAGGCCGGTGGCCGCGCAGCTGGCCACCAGCAGCAGCGCCAGGCCCGCGATCATCGCGATGCGCCGCGCCGGAAAGGGCAGGCCCATGGTCTGGCGCAGGCCGAAGAAGGTGGCCACCACCAGCAGCGGAATGGCCGCCATGCTCACGATCGACAGGTACACCTGCGCCGCCGTGTAGGCCACGTCGCCCACCGCGGGCGCATAGATGCCCGCGACGCCGCCTGCCGCCATGCACAGCAGCAGGGCGAGCAGGCTGTGGGACATGCGCGTCAGGAAACCCATGTCGGCTTGTTCCATCCCTTGTCGAGCGCGAAGGCGACCGTGGCGCGGGCCAGCTCCAGCGAACTGTCGATCAGCGTGAGGGCGCTGTGCTCGGCGGCGTGCGCGGCATGCGCTGCAATCGGCAGTTCGGTGCAGCCCATGATCACGGCGGTGGCGCCGGTGGCGGCCAGTGCTTCGAGCGCAAGCTCGAAGGCGGCCGCGCCGGCCTGCACGTCGCCGGCCTTCACGGCGCGGATGCAGGCGTCCACATGGTCCTGCCCGGTAGAGGCATCGGGCACCAGGAAGTCGATGCCGCGCTCGCGCAGCGCCTCCTGGTAGAAGCCCGAGGCCAGCGCGCCGCGCGTGGCGAGCACCGCTACCCGCGCCGCCCGGCCGTCCGGCGCCGTGGCGACGGCGGCCACGCAGGACTGCGCGATGTGGATCACCGGCGCCCGGCTGTGCGCCACCATCTGCGCATACCAGTGGTGCGACGAGTTGCAGGGAATCGCCACCACGCCCACACCGATGCTGTTGAGCACGTCGATGCCCGCGAGCAGCGCGGCCAGCGGGTCGGGCCCCGTGCCCAGGATGGCGCTGGAGCGGTCGGGCACGTGCGGCAGGTTGGCCACGATCACCGGCAGGTGCTCCTGGTCGCGCGTGGCGGGCGTGAGCTGGATGATCTTTTCCATGAAGTCCACCGTGGCCGATGGACCCATGCCGCCGAGAACGCCGATGCGTGACATGAGGCCGTGCTCCCTAGATCTTCAAGGGCCGCGGGCACACCACCGCGACGGCCGCGGTGTTGCCGATGACCAGCACCAGCGTGCGCAGCATGTCGCAAACCGGGTCCACCGCCAGGAACAGGATGAACGCCGCCTCGAAGGGCAGGCCCAGGTAGGTGCAGGTCATGCCGATGAGCGACACCGTCACCAGCCCCGTCATGCCAGCCGATGCGAAGCCCGCGAGCACCGACGAGGTGAGCACGATGCCGATCTCCACCGGCGACAGCGAGCGCCCGTAGATCTGCGCAATGAAGAGCGTGGCGCACACGTAATACACGACCGGCCCGATGCGCAGCAGCGAGACCGTGAGCGGCACCAGCAGCTCCACCCGCGAGCGCGCGAAGCCCAGCCGCGTGACCAGGCTCTCGATCATGATCGGCATGCAGGTGGCGCTGCTGCGCGTGGCCAGCGCCAGCGCGAAGGGGCCGCGCAGCGCGTTGAGCGTCTGCCCCAGCGTGCCGTTGGAGCGCTTCCAGATGATCACCGCCGCCACCGCCAGCAGCAGCACCGACACCACCAGGAAGGCCACCACGAAGGCGCCCATCGCCCTCAACGGCTCTATGCCCGTCTTGCCCAATTGCGCCGCGCTCATGCAGAACAGCACCACCGGCAGCGGAAAGCTCAGCCAGCGCATCAGCGTCTGGCAGGCGTGATAGACCGTCTCCAGCGCCTGCGTCAGGCCGTCGGAAATGCGCGTGGGCACATGCCCCACCGCCAGGCCGAACAGCAGCGCGAACACCAGCGTCTTGAGCGTGTCGCCGTTGGCCAGCGCCGAGAAGATGTTGGCCGGCACCAGGCTCACCAGCATGTCGGCGAAGCTGGCGGTCTTCTTCACTTCGTCCACGCCGCGCAGGTTCATGGCCGTGTCGCTGGCGCTCAGGTCGCCGCCCACGATCTGGCCGAAGGTCTGCATGGTGGTGCTGGGCAGGTTCTCGCCGGGGCGAAGAATCAGCAGCGTGGCCGCGCCGGCAATCGCCACGAAGGCCGAGAACGCGAGGAACACCAGCGCCACGCGGCCCAGCAGGCTGGCGGTGCCGCCGTCGCGGAACAGCCGCTGCAGGCTGAAGATCACGGCCGAGACCATGAAGGGCAGCGTGATCATCTTCAGCAGGTCGACGTAGATGTCGCCCACGAAGCCCAGCGTGGTTGCGAGCGCGGGCGCGAGCATGCCGAAGGCGACGCCGGCGCCCAGGCTGATGATCACGACCCAGGGGTTGAGGACGAAGGCGTAGAACTTGGAGGAATTCATGATGGGTGTGCGTCCGTTGCGGCTCAGCGGTCGAGCGCCTGCAGGACTTTCTGGATGTCCAGCTTTTCGGTGCGCTGGGCGAGGAACTGGTTGACGTAGGCCAGCAGCGTGGGGTCGGTCACGGCCACGCCGATGCCCAGGGTGTCTTCCAGGTCCTTCAGCGTCACGGTGCGCAGCACCAGCGACACGGTGGGGTCGGCCTTGAGCACGCGCTTGACCTCGAACTCGTCGCGGTACGCGCTCACGATCTCGCCCTTGTGCAGGGCCGCCAGCACCTCGTTCCAGGTCGCGAATTCCTGAATCTTGGCGTGCGGGAAGTTGGTGCGCGCGTAGTCCGCGAAGGACGACTTGGCGATCACGCCGATGCTGCCGTTGAAGTTGCGGATGACCTCCGGCAGCGGCCGCCCGTGCGAGATCTGCGCGAACTTCACGCGGTTCAGGATGAGCGAGTGGTTCAGCGTGAGGTACGCGTCGCTGAAGGCGATGGTCTGCGTGCGCGCCAGCGTGCGCGACAGCTTGCTGATGGCCAGGTCGGCCTGGCCGCTGGCCAGCAGGTCGACCACCGCGTTGAAGGTGCTGGCGTCGCGGTTGAAGCGCAGCTTGACGCCCAGTTCCTTGGCCAGCGACTGCGCCAGGCCCACTTCGAGCCCGGTCCACTGGCCGCTGTCATCGAAGAAGAAGAACGGCGGCGTGTCGACCTTGAGCATGGCCACCACCAGCTCGCCGCGCATCACGATGCGCGCGATGTCGGGTGCCAGCAGCCGGCCGTCGGGCACGCGCACGAGGCCGTTGGTGAGCACCGGTGCCGGGGGCGCGGGTGGCGGCGCGTCGGTTGCGGCCGCCAGTGTCGCGGGCGACGCGGCCGCGGGAGCCGCGAGCGTCACCACCGGTGCCGGCGCGGCGGGCGCGGTGAGCACGCCCTGCGCCACCGGGCGTTCGCCCGCGGCGCCGGCGCCGCTGCTTGCGCAGAGGCCGGCAAACGCCAGCAAGGCGGGAAGGGCAAGGCGCCGAAGCGCGATGTGCATGCCCGTGAGGTGTCGTGTGTTGTTCGACATGCTTGGAATCACTTTGGTCATTGGGTGGGGGCGGCGGGAGCCGGCGCGGGCGAAGGCGAAGAAGAAGGTTGCGGCGCGGGCGCCACGACGGCGGCAGCGGCGGGAGCGGGCGTGGGCGCCATCAGCTTGCCGATCTCGATGCCCATCAGGAACAGGAGAACGCACAGCAGCACCAGGCAGACCGCCGTGATGGCGACCATGCGTGAGCTCATCGTGAAAACGTATTGCGACATGGGGTGGGGCGGAGGTGGGCGGTGACCGGTTCAGGGAACCATGGAAGTGAACTGCCCCGGCACGACGACCTGGATCACGCCGCCCCAGTTGCAGGCGAGCTTGGAGCTGTCCTGCAGGGCGGGCATGTTGCCCAGCAGCACCGTGGGCGAGCCCGGCGCCCAGGGCGCGGCGGTTACCGGAATGCAGGGCATCGGCGTGAAGGCGCCGAGCGCGGCGGCGGTGGCGGCCGCCACCATCGGGTTCGACATGCTGTTGCAGGTGCCGAAGGGCAGGATGTTGACGAAGGGCTTGTTGTCCATGATGGTGGCCCCCGGCACGTTGCTCGTGACCACACCGGCCACGGGCAGCACCGAAAGGCTCGAGGGCGCGGCGCCGAAGCTGCACTGCAGCGTGGCTCCCATGCAGACGTGCATTCCCATGGCTCAGCTCCCCCTCACGAGTTTTTCCAGGCTCTTCATGAAGCCCGGTGGCGCGGCGGTGGCCACGATCTCGCGCCCCGCGTCGTCGAAGCGGCGCGGGTTGCCCCAGGGCTTGCCCTGGCGGTATGAGATTTCTTCCATCAGCTGGCCGTTGGGCCAGAAGCGCCGCAGCGGGCCGTGCAGCACGTTGGCCACGTAGGTGGACGACTGCGCCACGCCGCCGCCCGGCAGGTAGTCGAGCACTTCGCCGTCGAGCACGCCGGCGCGGTAGTTCTCGCGCCGGATCATGCGGCCTTCGTGGAAGTAGCTTGCCTCGCCGTCGAGCCGGCCGGCCACGTAGCGCAGCCGCGCCGTGGCGTCGCCCGACTCCGCATAGGACACGGCCTCGCCGTGCAGCGCGCCGCGCACGTGCTGCTGCGTCTGCATCAGCTTGCCGCTGGGGTAGTAGCCGCGTGTCGTGCCGTCGGCCACGCCGCCCACGCGCTGGGTTTCCTGCAGCAGCTGGCCGCGCTCGTCGAACAGGCGCATGGTGCCGTGCGGCAGGCCGGCCTGGTAGGCCGCGTCCATCGCGGGCTTGCCGGGGGCCGAGAACACCTGCATCGGTCCGTGCGGCACGTCGCCCAGGAAGGAAGCACGCACCACCGTGCGGCCGGCGCCGTCCAGGGCCTCGCGCACCACGGCATCGGGTGCCGTTGCAAGGGATGAAGCAGAAGGAAGAGCCATGGCGTTCTTCAATTGATCTTCACCAGCCCGCCCTTGAGCGTGACCATGCCGCCGCCTTCGACGGCGTTCATGGCCGAAGCCTTGCTGCTGATCGACGGCGCTTCGTTCGTCAGCGAGGCGCCGCCCTTGGCTGACAGGGCCACGCCGGCCTCGGCCTTGAAGTTGATGCCGGCGTTGGCGCCAAGGTCGGTGCCGGCCTTCAGGTCCAGCGTCTGGGCCGACTTGATGAGCAGCGTGCCCGTCACGTCGATCACCAGGTTGCCCGTAACCTTGAGCTCGTAGTTGCCGCTGACCGTCTGCGTGAAGTTGGCCTTGTTGTCGTGCGTCTCGTTGCCCGTGACTTCCAGCGCGCGCGTGCCCTTGACCGAGTGGGTCTCGTTGCCCGTGTCGACCTTGACGGTGCGATTGCCCTTGGTGACCGTGTGCAGCTCGTTGCCGGCGATCACCTTGGTGGTCAGGTCGTTCTCGATCTCGGTGCGCATGTCCTTCTGCGCATGCATGTAGAGCTCTTCGGCGTCTTTCTTGTCCTCGAAGCGCAACTCGTTGCCCGCGGAGCCGCCCGGCAGCGAGCGCGAGCGGATCGTGCTTTGCGACGAAGCGCTCGGCAGCTCGACCGGCGTGACGTGCGTGCCGTTGTAGACGCTGCCCGACACCAGCGGCCGGTCGGGGTCGCCGTCGACATAGCTCACGACCACTTCCTGCCCGATGCGCGGCAGGAAGAGCGCACCCCAGCCCTCGCCGGCCCATATCTGCGAGACGCGCATCCAGCACGAGCTCTTGTCGTCTTTCTTGCCCAGGCGGTCCCACGGGAACTGCACCTTGATGCGACCGTGCTGGTCGGTCCAGACCTCGTGCCCGGAAGGCCCCACCACCCGCGCCGTGTGGCTGCCGGCCACCACAGGGCGCGGTGTCAGGCGCGGCGGGCGGAAGGGCGTGTTCAGCGGCAGGGTCTCGAAGCTGTTGCTGTAGTTCTCGTTTTCGGCGTGGTGATGCACGCTGTGCACCACGTACTCGTCGTTCAAGTCGGCGCGTGGGTGCTCTTTCAGCTTGAAGGTGGTGCCCGGCGTCAGGTAGTGGCAATGGCTGTCGCCGCGTCCCGACTGGCTGCCGACCTGGTGCTCTTCCTGGCGGATGCGCGCCCGCGCGCTGGCGGCCGATGCGGCGACGCGCGAGGGAAATTCATAGTCGCTGCCGCGTCCGGCCTTGGCCGAGTTCTTTGCGAGCAGGCTGGTATCGGGCGTGAGGAAGTCGTAGTCGTCCACCTCGTGGTCCTTGGTCACCAGCCTGGCGTCCGACTCGAAGCGGGTGACCGAATGCGTGTGCCCAACCCCTCCCTCGCCGCTGCGCACGAGGAGCTCTTGCGCGTTCGGGCAACTCTCGTAGGCCGACTTGCTGTCCGCCAGCACCAGCGTGTGCGAGTCGGCGGTGAAGGTGAAGAAATAGAAGATGCCTTCCTCTTCCATCAGGCGCGAGACGAAGTCGAAGGCCGTCTCGTCATAGCGCACGCAGTACTCGCGCGGGGCATAGGTGCCTTCCAGCGCCGTGCGGCAATCCACCGCGAAGTCACCGAGCACCTTCTGCACGATATCGGGCGTGCTCAAGTTCTGGTAGATCACCCGGTCGCGGCCCAGCGTGAGCAGCCACATGCGTGGCACCAGCTCGAGCGTGTAGGTCGCGAAGTCCTGGTTGCTGCCCAGGTAGGTGAAGCGCGAGACGATCCCGTTGAACAGGCGCGCATTCTTCTCGGGCCGCTGCAGCGTGACGGTGGCCGAGGTGCCGATCAGGTCGGCGCCCTTGATCGTGTCCAGGGGCGAGCGCATGGTCAGCGAGCAGGCGAACAGCCGCGACAGCCCTTCGGTTGCCTGGAAGGTGTCGAGCAGCAGGTCTTCCGGACCCAGCGCGGTCTGCACCGTCAGGAAGGCGTTGTGCTGGAGGAAGCCTTCACGCATGTTCGTCAGCTCAGCGTTGCCGGTTCGAAGCGGAAGGCGAAGGCGCCGCCGCCGTCCATGCCCATGTGCACCTCGGTGAACGCGGCGGCCATCGAGATGCGCTCCAGCACCTGGCGCGAGAGCTCGGGCAGCACCGCGTGGGCCAGGATGTGGTCGATGTTGCGCGCGCCGCTGTCCACCTCGGTGCAGCGGGCGGTGATGGCGTCTTCCACCTGCTCGTCCCAGGTGAAGATGGCGTGGTGGTTCAGCGCGAAGCGCCGCGCCAGTTTGCCGAGCTTGAGATTCACGATCGAGCGGATCTGCTCGTCGCCCAGGTGGTGGTAGGGCACCAGCGCCAGCCGGCCGAGGAAAGCCGGGCTGAACTGCTTGAGCAGCTCGGGGCGCAGGCGCTCCACCAGCTCCTCGGGGTCGGGTCTGCGGCCGCCCTGCGAAGCCTGCGTGATCACGTCCTGCGCCGCATTGGAGGTCAGCAGGATCAGCGTGTTCTTGAAGTCGATCTGCACGCCTTCGCCGTCTTCCATGGTGCCCTTGTCGAACACCTGGAAAAACAGCTCCAGCACGTCGGGGTGGGCCTTCTCCATCTCGTCGAGCAGCACCACGCTGTAGGGCCGGCGGCGCACCGCCTCGGTCAGCACGCCGCCGCGCCCGTAGCCCACGTAGCCGGGCGGCGCGCCCTTGAGGCTGGAGACGGTGTGCGCCTCCTGGAACTCCGACATGTTCACGGTGATGACGTTGCGCTCGCCTCCGTACAGCAGGTCGGCCAGCGCGAAGGCGGTCTCGGTCTTGCCCACGCCGCTGGGGCCCACCAGCATGAACACGCCCACCGGCTTGCCGGGGTCGTCGAGGTCGGCGCGGAAGGTGCGCACGCGCCGCGCGATGGCGTCCAGCGCGTCGTCCTGGCCGACCACGCGCTCGGCCAGCTTCTCCTTCAGGTTGAGCACCGTGTGCAGCTCGTCGGTCATCATCTTGCCGACCGGGATGCCGGTCCAGCCGGAGATGACTTCGGCCACCATCACGCCGTCGACGCACACGGGCACCATGGGCTCGTCGCTCTGCAGCGCCTCCAGGCCTTTTTCGAGGCGGCGCAGCGCGGCGGTGAGCAGCGCGGGGTCGTTCTCCTCGTCGGGCGGCGGCGCGTCGTCGCGCAGGCTGTCGGCGATCTTGCGGCGCAGCGCGACGATCTCCATCACCGCGTGCTTCTCCTCGTCGAGCTTGTCCGACAGGCGCTTGTGCTTCTGGCGCAGCGCATCGAGCTTCGCGGTGAGCGTGGCGATGGCGTCCTGGTGCTCGCCGCCGGTGGCTGCTTCATGGCGCAGCACGCGCAGTTCGCTTTCGCCTGTGGCAATGTCGCGCGCGGCCGATTCCAGCTCGGCCGGCAGCCCGTTCTGCCCGATGGCCACGCGCGCGCAGGCGGTGTCGAGCACGCTGATGGCCTTGTCGGGCAGCTGGCGGCCGGTGATGTAGCGGTGCGAGAGCTTGACGGCCTCGCGCACCGCGTCGTCGATGATCTCCACGCCGTGGTGCTTTTCCAGCGTCTCGACCATGCCGCGCAGCATGTCGATGGCGACTTCCTCGCTCGGCTCCTCGACCTTCACCACCTGGAAGCGCCGCGCCAGCGCGGGGTCGCGCTCCACGTACTTCTTGTATTCGGCCCAGGTGGTGGCGGCGATGGTGCGCAGTTCGCCGCGCGCCAGCGCCGGCTTGAGCAGGTTGGCCGCGTCGCCCTGGCCCTCGGCGCCGCCCGCGCCGATGAGCTGGTGCGCCTCGTCGATGAAAAGAATCACCGGCGTGGGCGAGGCCTTGACCTCGGCGATGACCGACTTGAGCCGGTTCTCGAACTCGCCCTTCACGCCGGCACCGGCCTGCAGCAGCGCCAGGTCGAGCGAGCGCACCGACACCTGGCGCAGCGCGGGCGGCACGTCGCCCTGCACCACGCGCTGCGCGAAGCCTTCGACCACCGCCGTCTTGCCGACGCCGGCCTCGCCGGTGAGGATGGGGTTGTTCTGGCGGCGACGCAGCAGCACGTCGATGATCTGGCGGATCTCGCCGTCGCGGCCGCGGATCGGGTCGATCGCGCCGTCGCGCGCGAGCTGCGTCATGTCGACCGTGTACTGGTCGAGCGAAGGCGTGGCCGAGCTGCCGCGGCGCGCGGTGGGCATCTGCAGCGGCGGTGCGCCGGCGTCCGGCAGCGACGGCGTGTTCGGCGGGTTGTGCTGGCTGGCGGCCGGCGCCGGAGCCACAGGCGCGGCGGCCAGCGCCGAGGCGGCGGCGTCCTCGGGCGAGGACTGCAGCAGGCCCGCGAGTTCGTCGCGCAGCGTGCCGCGCGGAATCTGCAGCAGCGCGGGCGCGGCGTCGACCAGCCGGCCGCGCAGGCGGTCCACGTCCAGCAGCGCCAGCATCAGCGTGCCGGAGCGGATGTGCTGCTGGCCCAGCAGCATCGAGCTCATGAGCCAGGCTTCCTGGAACAGCGGCGCGAAGTCGGGCGCCAGGCTGGGCGTGCGGCCGTTGCCGCGCTTGAAGGTGTCCAGCGACTTCTGCAGCTGCGACTGCACGGTGTCGGGCCGGATACTGAAGCGGCCGAACACCAGCCGCAGGTCGGGCGCGTCGTTGTCCACCAGCTTCAGCAGCAGGTGTTCGAGGTCGACGTTGTAGTGCGTCTGCTGCACGCACAGCTCGGCGGCCTGTTCCATGGCGCGCTTGCATTCCGGGTTGAGCCGGCCGAGCAGGGTGCGGATGTCGATGTCCATAAGAATGTGCGGCTCAGGCGCCGGGCGCGCCGCCGGCATCGCCGGCGTCGCTGGTCAGGGTGTGTTGAACGGGGGGCAGCGTGCCCCGGAAAGAAGGGCCGGCGACCCACGAGGTCCAGCCCAGGCGCATCGGGTTCGCGGCGCCGAGCAGGCTGCTGCGCCGTTCGGCGGGCGCCAGTTGCAGTTCCATCTCGACCTTCAGGTCCTGCGGAATGAAGCGGCGCACCAGCCATTTGGCGAGCGCATGGTCGGCGCCCCGGGGCAGCAGGTCGCGCAGGCGCTGCTGGCTCAGGTCGCTGAACGTGAGGCGGATGCCGGCGCCCTGGTCCCACACGCGCTTGCCGAGCACGGCGCCGCCGCCCAGCGGCGTGCGCATGTCCAGCCGCGCCGAGGCATCGGGCTCCAGCGCGAGCCAGCGGCCGCGGAACTGCGTGCCCTGCACCTGCACGCCGAGACGGTCGCGCAGCAGCGCCAGCAGGGCGGTCATGCCGCGCGGCGCACCGCCCAGCAGGCCCGCATGGCGCAGCCACAGGGCAGAGCCGTCGGGCGCGCGCACGCCGGAGCGCAGGCCCAGCGCGCTGGCGGCATCCAGCGTGGACGCCAGGGTCGAGCTGGAAGGCGAGTGCGGGTTGAGCGCCACATGGTGCTTGCGGCGGCTGCGGTACAGGAAGGCCAGGAAGCGGTGGTTGAAGATGTCGAGGAAGTCGGCCGTCGCGTGGTCGCGCCGCTGCCGGCGCTCCAGCAGCATCTCGGTGACGGGCATCGGCAGCGGGCCGCCGCTGCCGCCCAGCGAGAGCGCGGGCGTGGTGAGCGAGAAGGGCTCGCCGGTGGGGGCGTCGGTGTCGACCTCGCGCACGTCGCTGGCCTCGAAGGCCAGCGAGACGAAGGCGTGCAGCCGCACGGCCTCGCGTTCGCGCGGGCCTTGCGAGCGCCCCACGGGCACCGCGTCGGGCGCGGCGCGCTCGAGCAGGCTGATGGCCTGGAACAGGTTGAAGTCCTGCGGGCGGGCGCTGAGTTCTTCGATCACAGCACGACCTGCCGGCCCGTCATCGGCGCCCATTGCTTGCGCACTTCGTCGCCGTCGCGCACCACCAGGCGCACGAAGGAGTTCACCGAGGTGTACATGGCGAAGAACCGCGCGAGCACGGCCGACATCATGAGAGGGGAGCCGCCGACGAAGGCGTCGTCCTCGAATTCGAGCGTGACCTGCGTGCCGCGGCAGTAGCCGCGCCAGGCCTCGGTGCCCACGTGGGCGGTGACGCCGCGCGCCGAGAGCCCGGCGATGCCGCGGATCTGCGCGTGGTCGCGCCGGCTGTCGGAGGCGAACAGCAGCAGCATCTCGCGCAGCTGCTCGCGGCCGGTGGAGCCGTCCACCAGCGACTGGTGGTTGAGCGTGAGCAGCGACACCAGCCGCCACAGCGTCTCGCTGCCCAGCGGCGGGTCGCGCTGTGCGGTGGGCTCGTAAAGGCAGCGCACGCTGGTGGGCTGCGACGGGCCTTCGGCCACCAGCCGCGCGCCCACGGGCACTTGCTCGGCCAGCCGGCGGTTGGTGCACAGCAGGTGCGCATACACCACAGGTTGCGCGGGCCGGCTGTGCGTCTTGCCCTGGTCGACGAAAGACAGGAAGACGTCGGTGCCCGGAATGTTCTGGCGCAGGCAGGGCTCGCGCCGGGCGGCCCAGAACACGGCGCCCTGCGAACCCTGCGCGCCCTGGGCGCCGTCCACATGGCCGAGCGCGGCGAAGCCCGGCACGTTCACCGGCTTGTCGGCGTCCGGGTCGGAGGCGATCACCGAGACGATGGAATGCACTTCGGTGGTCGCGTCGCGCTGGCGGTCGGGCACCAGCATGTATTCGTAGTGGCGCTGGTCCATCACCAGCGGCTCGCTCACGCGCGGGAACAGGTTGACGATGGGCGTGCAGCCGAGCTGGAAGTTCTCGGCGTCCAGGTGCCGCAGCGCGCGCGTGGGCCGGTCGAGCTGGAACACCAGGTCGCAGCGCTGCCCGCGGCCCAGGCGCGCGCGCAGGTGATGCAGGTCGAAGAAATGGAACTTGCGCGGAAACGCGAAGTACTCCTGCAGCAGGCCGTAGGCGGGCTGTGCGTTGGCGGGCTGCGGCAGCACCTCTTCGCCTTCGGCGAAGCCGACCTCGCGCCATGCGTCGGGCGGCAGCATCTGCAGCGCGCCGCCTTCGGGCATGACGCCGACCGACTTCACGCCCGCCACCAGCGCGTCGTACAGCGGCATGGTGAGCATCCAGTCGCCCTGCAGGTGAATGCGCAGGTTGTCGATCTCGAGCTCGGCGAAGTCGGTGCCGGCGTCGCACTCGAGCGTGAGCCGCAGTACGGCGTCGGTGTCGATGGCGGCATGCGAGACGCGCAGCGGCCACAGCACGGTGTCCCAGGCGGTGCGGAAGCGGCATTCGCGCGACTGCGGGGCCTGGCCCGGCGCGGAATGCGGATGCGCGGTGCGCGCATTCAGCATGGTGTGGCGCGGCACGCGAAAGCCGGCCGTGACCTTGCCCTGCGTCGGGTCGAGCGTGAACTGCGCCACCGACATCGAGGGCAGCGGCTGCACCAGCGACGGGCAGAGGTTGTCGAGCAGCGCGTAGGCGACGTCGGGAAATTCCTGGTCGAGGTCTCGGTGCACGCGCGCCGAAAGAAAGGCGACCGATTCGATCAGCCGCTCGGTATGCGGGTCCAGCGATTCGCCGCCGTGCAGCGAGAGCCGGGAGGCGACCTTGGGGTAGCGCTGGGCGAAGTCCGCCCCCTGTCCTCGCAGGTAGGACAGTTCGCGCTTGTAGTACTGCAGCAGGTCGCTGTGCTGGATGTCGGACACGTCAGGCGACTTTCATCAGGCTGTCCGGCGTGCCGAGCAGCATCTCGAAGTCGACGCGGCGCAGCGCGAGCCCGGCCCGCGCCTGCGCACCGATGCGCACCCGCGCGACTTCATGCCGGTTGGGCGTGGCGCTGACCTGCACGCTCACTTCCGACAGGCGCGGCTCATAGCGCTGCACAGCCTGGCGCAGCACTGCGGCAAGCTGTTGCAGGTCGGTGGTGTTCTGCGCGCTGAGCGCGGAGAAATCGGGAATGCCGTACTCCAGCACCGTGCCGCTGCCTTGCGCGTAGTCGGCCATCGACAGCGGCGAACGGGTGTTGAAAAGCTGGCGCAGCTCGCGGCCGATGGAGTCCTGCACGGACTCCATCGTCTCGAGATGCACCCCATGGGCGTGCTCGGACAGCGCCGACGCCAGCCGGTCGAACAGGGGCGCGACGCCCCCTTTGACAAGTTCGGACACGGTGGGCGCCGGACGTCAGCGTCGGGCCCTCACGCGACCGCGGTGTTCTTCGACAGATCCCAGCCGAACGGTGCGACGCCTTCCTGGCCGCCTTCTTCCTTCTGCTTGGTGTATTCGACCTTGATGGCCGCGTAGTTCAGCGAGATGCTTTCCTGGGGCAGGTCGCCGCCGCTGGACACCGAGAAGCCGCTGAGGATCACGTCGGTCAGGGTCACGACCATCAGGGGCAGCAGGCCGCTCTTGTCTTCGCGCGGGAAGGTGATGATGGTGTCGCCCGCGAACACTTCGCCGCCGGCCAGCTTCTGCATCAGCTGGGGCGTGGCCGAGTCGGTGGTGCGGGTCACCGTGATCTCGGAGAAGCTGGGCTTGCCCGCGGTGCGCTCCTGGTTGGAGGTGCCCGAGGTCACGGCGAGGCCGGCGCCGAACTGGAAGCTCTGGACTTCCATTTCGTCCTTGTGGCCCTCGATCTGGGTCTGGCCGGTCACACCGGGCATCTTGAGGTAGATAGGCATGTGAAAGTTCTTTCAGTCTGTCTGTGTGTAGACGTGGATGTCGGGGGTATCAGGCGGCCGCGGCCGGCAGGTCGGCCACCAGGCGGATGGAGGCCGAGAGTTCCTCGAGCTGGAAGTGCGGCTTCAGGAAGGCGATGGCGCGGTACGAGCCCGGCTTGCCCGGCACTTCGGTCACGTCCACGCGGGCCTGGCTCAGCGGGTACTTGGCCTTCATGGCCTGCGGCGCCGAGGGGCTCACCAGCACGTAGTTGGCCACCCAGTTGTTCAGGTGCTTCTGCATGTCGGCCTGCGTCTGGAAGCTGCCGATCTTGTCGCGCACGATCACCTTCAGGTAGTGCGCGAAACGCGAGGCCGCCAGGATGTAGGGCAGGCGGGCCGAGACGGCCGCGTTGGCGTTGGCCGCGTCCTTGTCGTACACCTTGGGCTTGTTCACGGTCTGGCCGCCGAAGAAGGCCGCGGTGTTCGAACCCTTGGAATTGACGATGGCGATGAAGCCCAGGTCGCTCAGTTCCTTTTCGCGGCGGTCGGTGATGGTCACTTCCGTCGGCGGCTTCAGGGCGATGTCGCCTTCGTCCGTCTTGTAGGCGTGGGCCACCATGCCGTCGACCTTGCCGCCGCCTTCGACGCCGCGGATGGCCGTGGTCCAGCCGTACATCGAGTGTGCCTGCGTGATGCGCAGGCCGAGCTGGTAGGCCGCGTTGGCCCACAGGTACTTGCCGTGGTCGGAGCCGTCCACGTCTTCTTCGTAGTTGAAGTTCTCGACGGGGATGGTCTTGGCGCCGTAGGGCAGGCGGGCGGCGTAGCTGGGCAGCACCAGCGACACGTAGCGCGAATCTTCCGATTCGCGGAAGCTGCGCCACGAGGCGAGCTCGGCGCTCTCGAAGGTCTTGGAGAGGTCGCGCGGAATGCCCAGTTCGGTGAACGACTTGAAGTCGAACAGCGCGGGGGCGGCGGCGGCGATGAAGGGCGCGTGCGCGGCGGCGGCCACGCGCGAGACGCGTTCCAGCAGGGCGATGTCCTGCGGATGGCGGCTGAAGTAGTAGTCGCCGATCAGGAGCGAGTAGGGGTGGCCGCCGTAGGTGCCGTATTCCTCTTCGTAGATCTTCTTGAAGAGCACGCTGGTGTCGTGGTCGACGGCGGTCTCCAGGTCCTTGAGCAGGTCCTTCTTGCTCACGTTCAGCAGGCGCAGCTTGAGGTTGCTGCCGGTCTCGGTGCCGAACACCATGTCGTGCAGGCCGCGCCAGGAGCCTTCGAGGGCCTGGAACTCGGGGGCGTGCAGGATCGCGTTGAGCTGGTCGGTCAGCAGGCGGTCGATCTCGGCGACGCGCTCGTTGATCAGCGTGACCACGCCCTTGTCGGGGCTGGTCTTCATGCCTTCGTCGAGGATCTGCGAGGCGAGCTGACCGATCAGCTTCTTCGCGTAGGCGCCCTGCGAAGGCTCGGTCGTCATCTTGCCTTCGTAGACGATCTTGTCGAGCAGGCTCATGTCACTGGTCGTGACGGTGGTCGCTGCGCTGCCGGCTTCGGCGGCTTTGGATTTGTTGGCCATCTCTATCACCATTCAAGAATTGCCGGTTCGCGCCCGCGGGGCGGCCGCCGGCGTGGTTGATCACGCAGCCGGAGCTTCGGCTTCGGTGGACGTCTGGGTTTCGGCGGCGGCCTGGGGGGCGGCGGCGGGCGCGGCGGTGCCGGCTTCGGCCTTGGCCTGGCTCTGGACGGCCTTGAGGTCTTCGCTGTTCTTCACCACGTTCTCGAGCAGGTCGTCGAGTTCGTCGTTGCCGTCGAGCTTGGCGAGCAGGTCGCGCAGTTGCTGGCGGGCTTCGAGCAGCTTGGCCAGGCGGGGCACCTGGCTCACGATGGCTTCGGGGTGGAAGTCGCCGAACTCCTTGAAGTTCAGTTCGATCTTCAGGTTGCCGTCGCCCTTGAGGGTGTCGGACACCGACAGGTCGAGGCGGGGCGAGATGTTGCCGAGCACTTCGTCGAAGTTGTCGCGGTCGATCTCGACGAAGCGGCGCTCCTTGAGCTTCGGCAGGGGCTGCACGGGCTGGCCCGACAGGTCGGCCAGCAGGCCCACGACCAGCGGCAGCTCTTTCTTCTCGACGGCGTCGCCGATCTCGACGTCATAGGTGATCTGGACGCGCGGCGGACGATTGCGGCCGACCCATTTTTGCAAGCTATTCGACATTTTTCGCTCTCAGAAAAGGTTGAATTGACAGGAACACACGTTGAAGTTTTCGGCGCTCTTCGCCGGTTTCGGCGGCGCGCTGTCCGTTGCCGTTGCCGTCCCGGCATGCATCAAAGACGCACGGAAGATACAAATCGAGATATTTACTAACAATCCCCAGAATTGGGGAGGGACCCCTTTTTCGAGAGACAAAGCTCAATAAAAACAAGGATGTACTGCAGGAAAAGTTACATATATGAGAGCTTTGTCACACAAATAAGTGACCAAATGCTAGGTCGATGAGGCGTGCGGCGCATCGGACCAAAGTCCAATGACAAGAAAGTGAATGCGGCGCTATCGCGCGCGGGGAGGCGGCGCGGGGCGAAATGGCGCGAAGCCGGCGAACGACCGCTTTTGGGGCATCAATTGGCCGGGTAGCCATTTGGTCTGCACCTGAAAGGGGTTTTGAGCCTCGAATTGGTTCATGAATCGGGCAAAATGCAAGATTCGCATAAGGTTATGCACCAATTTGAAACAAGAAGGACTGGAATGAAGCACGCATCCGTCGGGGGTTTCCTGGCACATGTCGCACAACGCAACCCCGGACAGCCCGAGTACCTGCAAGCCGTGACCGAGGTCATGGAAAGCCTTTGGCCCTACATCGAGCAGCACCCGAAATACACCGGCCACAGCCTGCTGGAGCGGCTGGTCGAACCCGAGCGCGTGGTGATGTTCCGCGTGTCCTGGGTCGACGACCACGGCGAGGTGCAGGTCAACCGCGGCTTTCGCATCCAGCACAGCCTGGCCATCGGGCCGTACAAGGGCGGCCTGCGCTTCCATCCGTCGGTCAACCTGTCGATCCTCAAGTTCCTGGCCTTCGAACAGACCTTCAAGAACGCGCTGACCACGCTGCCCATGGGCGGCGGCAAGGGCGGCGCCGACTTCGACCCCAAGGGCAAGAGCCAGGGCGAGGTGATGCGCTTCTGCCAGGCCTTCGTGAGCGAGCTGTTCCGCCACATCGGCTCCGACACCGACGTGCCGGCGGGCGACGTGGGCGTGGGCGGGCGCGAGGTGGGCTTCATGGCCGGCATGGTCAAGAAACTGACCAACCGCGCCGACTGCGTCTTCACCGGCAAGGGCCTGAGCTTCGGCGGCTCGCTGATCCGCCCCGAGGCCACCGGCTACGGCAACGTCTACTTCGCGCAGGAAATGCTCAAGCGCAAGGGCCGCGGCTTCGAGGGCATGCGCGTGAGCGTCTCGGGCGCGGGCAACGTCGCGCAGTACACCATCGAAAAGGCGATGGCGCTGGGCGCCAAGGTGGTGACGGTGTCGGATTCGAGCGGTACGGTGGTCGACGAAGACGGCTTCACGACCGAGAAGCTCGCGGTGCTGATGGACGTCAAGAACCATCTCTACGGCCGCGTCAGCGACTACGCCGAGCGCACCGGCGCGCGCTTCGTGGCCGGCGCCACGCCGTGGCACGTGCCGGTCGACGTGGCGCTGCCCAGCGCCACGCAGAATGAACTCAACGAGGAAGACGCGCGCATGCTCGTGAAGAACGGCGTGGTCTGCGTGGCCGAAGGCGCCAACATGCCCTCGACCATGGACGCGGTGAAGGTGTTCGAAGGCCACGGCGTGCTGTATGCGCCGGGCAAGGCGAGCAACGCGGGCGGCGTGGCGACATCGGGCCTGGAGATGAGCCAGAACGCCGCGCGCCTTTCATGGACGCGCGACGAGGTCGACGCCCGCCTGCTGCAGATCATGCAGGGCATCCACGAGTCGTGCCTGCACTACGGCGCGCGCAAGGACGGTGGCGTGAGCTACGTCGACGGCGCGAACATCGCCGGCTTCGTGCGCGTGGCCGACGCGATGCTGGCGCAGGGCGTGGTCTGACGCTACGCTTTCGGCCATGCGCCGGATCCTGCTGCCTGTTTGTGCCTTGCTCGGGGCGGCGTTCGCCTCGGGCGTTCATGCCGCCGGGGGCACGGGCAGCTACGAGCTGCCCTGGCGCACGCGCGGCGAAGTGCTCGAGTACCGCTCCTGCGGCTGCGCCGATTCGTGCTGGGTGGCCGAAGTGCGCGACACCCGCACCAAGGCGTTGAAGGGCCGGCTGCGCTGCGACTGCGAGCGCCTGTTCTACATGCCCGGTCCGCGCGGGCCGGAGCGCGTGCAGGCGCAAAGTTGCGAACTCGGGGAAGGGGCCGACAAGCCGCAGGCCATCGGCAAGACGCTGGAGCGCCTGCTGCTCAGAGCTCGATGAATGCCGAGGTGGCTTTGTTGAGTGCCAGCTTGCCCTTGGCGGTGATCGATTCGACCTGGGCCAGCTGACGGATGGCGCGCGCATCGGGCGCGCGGTCCGACGGGGGGATGAAGGCAGTTACCAGTTCGGCCGCACGCAGCACGCGCAACCTGTCGATGTCCGCGGGCGCGTGAAGGACGTATGGCAATTTCTGCTCGGCAAGGACCCGAAGAAATTCCATGGACATGAGCCGTCTCCTTTGGGTTGAGGGCGTTGACGGCACATTGTGCGCACAAACAATTAGCGTTGTCTAAACCCTGCGCCGCGCATGCCTTTCATCGCGTGTACCGAAGTGTTCCTTTGGTGCGTTGTGCTCGACGAAGGTGCCAGTTTGTTTCCGGCCTGTGACTGCTCAATTCAGCGCCTGGGCGGGCCATGCCGTGGTGTCGGGCATCACGAGGTGCCAGCGCATCGGATCGATGCCGTCGAAGATCGCGCGGTAGCGTTCGCTGGTGCGGCCTTCGCCGGTCACATCGCGGATCACCATGCTGTCGATGCGCGCAGGATGCGCGCGAAAAACCTGTGCGTAGATTTCCGGATCGGCCTCGCCCGAGTCGCCGATCAGCACGAAGCGGCGCTGCGGAAACTCGGCCAGCAGCCGCTCGATGGTGCCGAGCTTGTGCGCGCGCGAATCCTCGTCGTCGGGAACCAGCGTGCGCCACGTCGTGCTCTCGCGCAGGTGCATGCTGCCGGCGGGAAAGCCGGCGCTGCGAATGAAATCGGAAAGCGCCGGGTAAAGCTGTATGGGGCTTGCCGAGAGGTAGTGAAAGCGCGTGTCGGGCTTCTCCGCCAGCGCGCGGTACCAGGCCGCCATGCGCGGCGCGGCCTCGAAGCGGCGCGCGAAGGTGTTCAGCAGCATCTCGCGCCGGTCGCGCACCTGCGTGCGCTTGATGGTGTCGTCGATGTCCGAGATGACCGACACGCCTTCGGCCGGCACCACCAGCGCCTCGCCCCTGAAGCGGTGCAGCAGTTCGCCAGGTCCGGTCACGCCGTGGAACCGCACCCACTCGCGCGCATCGCGCGGCGCGTCGATCACGATGCGCAGGTTGCTGCGCCCGTCCTTGCCCGAGGCCGGCATGGTGATGCGCGCGGGGCTGCCATCGAAGACGACGTCGATGACCTTGTCTTCTTCCGACTCCGCATGGAACAGCGCGGTGCGTTGCCTGAAGCGCAGCCTTGCCGCCGGGGAGAGCTTTCGCAGGCTCAGGCCGAGGTAGCGGGCGAGCGCCGTGTCCAGGCCCCAGCGGTGCTCGCGCTCGAAGATCCAGGCGTGGATGTCGACCTCGAGCCGGCCATCGGCGGTGGGGCGCGCCGTGCCGTTCATGAAGAGCGCTTCCTCGTCGGGCTCCAGCGGCTCGGCGGCGCTCAGGGCCCGAAGCGGCGCGAGGCCGGCGACAAGCACTGCCCCTGCCACCAACGACCGGCGCCGCAAGCCCGGCGCGGCTGTCGTCGGTTGCGGGGCGCCGTCGCTCATGTCTGGCTGGTGGCGGCGCGTTCGTAGGTGACGAAGTCGAAGGCGATGCCTTCCTTGGCGGAGACATGCGATTCGCGCTGCGTTTCGCGCCACGCGGCCGCATCGAGCACGGGCGCGTGGGCGTCGCCTTCGTAGTCGCGCGCAAGCTCGGTGACGACCGCGCGCTGCGCGAGCGGCTCGGCCTCGGCGTAGATCTGCGCGCCGCCGATGACCCACACCTCGGCGGGCGAAGACGCCTCGCAGAGCGCGAACGCATCGTGGAGGCTGCCTGCGTGCAGGGCGCCTTCGGCGCGCCAGTCGGCCTGCCGCGTCACCACGATGTTCTGCCGGCCCGGCAGCGGACGAAAGCGCGGCGGCAGCGAGTCCCAGGTCTTGCGGCCCATGATCACCGGCGCGCCGGAGGTCTGCTGCTTGAAATGCGCCATGTCCTCGGGCAGGTGCCAGGGGATCGTGTTGTTCGCGCCGATCACGCCGTTGGCGGCGCGCGCGAAGATGAGGTTGATGCGCGGCTTGCTCATGCCCTTCACACCGCCACCGGTGCCTTGATGGCCGCGTGGTGCTGGTAGTCGAGCACCTCGAAGTCTTCGTACTGGTAGTCGAAGATGGAATCGGGCTTGCGCTTGATGTGCAGCGTCGGGTAGGGGTAGGGTGCGCGGCTCAGTTGCAGCGCCACTTGTTCGGCGTGGTTGCTGTAGATGTGGCAGTCGCCGCCGGTCCAGATGAAGTCGCCCACGTCGAGGTCGCACTGCTGCGCCACCATGTGCGTGAGCAGCGCGTAGCTCGCGATGTTGAAGGGCACGCCCAGGAAGATGTCGGCGCTGCGCTGGTAGAGCTGGCAGCTCAGCTTGCCGCGCTCGCCTTCGGCCTGCGGCGGCGCCACGTAGAACTGGAAGAACGCGTGGCAGGGCATGAGCGCCATCTTCGACAGCTCGGCCACGTTCCATGCGCTCACGATGATGCGGCGCGAATCGGGGTTGCTCTTCAGCGTCTTGATGACGTCGGCGATCTGGTCGATGTGGCCGCCGTCGGGCGTGGGCCAGCTGCGCCATTGCACGCCGTACACCGGGCCCAGGTCGCCGTCTTCGCGCGCCCATTCGTCCCAGATGGTCACGCCGCGTTCCTTGAGCCAGTTGTTGTTGCTCGAACCGGTCAGGAACCACAGCAGTTCCTGGATGATGGACTTCAGGTGCACCTTCTTCGTGGTGACCAGCGGAAAGCCTTCGTTCAGGTCGAAGCGCATCTGGTGGCCGAACACGCTCTTGGTGCCGGTGCCCGTGCGGTCGCTCTTGAACACGCCATGGGTGTCGACGTGGCGCATGAAATCTTCGTACTGGGAGCGGACTGGGCGGATGGGCGAGGTCATGTTGGGAATTTTACGGGGCGGCGCTAGCATAGGCCGATGACCGGTCATGACCACTCCCACGAACACAGCGAACTCGGCGAGATGGACCTGCGGGTCCGGGCGCTCGAAAGCGTACTGGCGCACAAGGGCTACATCGACCCCGCCGCGCTCGATGCGCTGATCGACACCTACCAGACCCGCATCGGCCCCCGCAACGGCGCGCGCGTGGTGGCGCGGGCCTGGGTCGATCCGGCCTTTCGCGAATGGCTGCTGGCCGACGCCACGGCGGCCATCGCTTCGCTCGGCTACACGGGCCGGCAGGGCGAGCACATGGTCGCGGTCGAGAACACCGGCGAACTGCATCACATGGTGGTCTGCACGCTGTGCAGCTGCTATCCGTGGCCGGTGCTGGGCCTGCCGCCCACCTGGTACAAGAGCGCGCCGTATCGATCGCGGGTCGTCAAGGACCCGCGCGGCGTGCTCGCCGACTTCGGCGTGACGCTGCCCGACAGCACGCGCATCCGCGTCTGGGACTCGACCGCCGAGGTGCGCTACCTCGTGATCCCGCAGCGACCGCCGGGCACCGATGGGCTGAGCGAGGACGAACTGGCCGCGCTGGTCTCGCGCGATTCGATGATCGGTACGCGGCTGGCCGGGCCGCCTGCCGGAGAGGAGCGTGCCGCATGAGCTACGTCACCAGGGCCGACCTGGGTGGGCTGCCCGGCTTCGGCCCGGTGACGCCCGAGCCCGAAGGCGAGCTGTTCCACGCGGCATGGGAGCCGCGCGTGCTGGCGCTCACGCTGGCCATGGGCGCCACGGGTTCGTGGAACATCGACGCGAGCCGCGCCGTGCGCGAGACCTTGCCCGACTACCGCGACCTGAGCTACTACCAGATCTGGCTCGCCGCGCTCGAACAGCTGATGCTGCAGCGCGGGCAGATCTTTCCGGACGAGATCACGACGGGCGAGATGCACCATGCGGCCGTACCTGTCGCCCGCGTGCTGCAGGCGGCGAACGTGCCGGCCGTTCTGGCCAGGGGCTCGGCGACCGAACGCCCCGCGACGGGCCCGGCGCGCTTTGCAATCGGCCAGCCGGTGCGCATGCGGCTGGGCAAGGTCGACCATCACACGCGGCTGCCCGGCTACGTGCAGGGCAAGCAGGGCGTGATCGCGCATCTGCATGGCGCGCACGTCTTCGCCGACGCCAACGCGCAGGGCCTGGGCGAGCAGCCGCAGTGGCTGTACACCGTGGCCTTCGACGAAGCAGAACTGTGGGGCGACGAGGCGCCGCGCCAGAACCTCTCGGTGTCCGTCGATGCGTGGGAAAGCTACCTGGAGGCGGTCGAATGAAGGGCGGCAACATGCCGCTGGCCCCGGGCATGCCTCGCGACGCCGACGGGCCGGTGTTCGGTGCGCCCTGGGAGGCGCAGGCCTTCGCAATGACCCTGGCGCTGCATGAACGCGGCCTGTTCACCTGGCCCGAGTGGGCCGAGGAATTGGCCGCGCAGATTTCCGCCGCGCAGGCCGCGGGCGACCCGGACACCGGCGAAACCTACTACCGCCACTGGCTCGCCGCGCTGGAGCATCTGGTCGCGCACAAGGGCGCCAGCTCCGGCGACGAACTTGCGCGCTACCGCCATGCGTGGGATCACGCGGCGGAGCGCACGCCGCACGGACAGCCCATCGAACTGCGCGGCGAGGATTTTCCCGGCTAGACCCGGATCACGCGCCCGGGGTTGAGCGTGTTCTTCGGATCGAGCCCGCGCTTGATCGCCCGCATCATCTCCAGCGCCACGGGCGACTTGTGCTTCTCCAGCTTGTCGACCTTCAGTGAGCCCACGCCGTGCTCGGCCGAGAAGGAGCCGCCGAACTTCTCCACAGCGTCGTACACCAGCGTGTTGATGCGCTCTTCCTCGTTCTTCAGGAACGCCTTGGTGTCGATGTTCTCCGGCGCCTGCACGTTGTAGTGCAGGTTGCCGTCGCCCAGGTGGCCGAAGTTCACGAGGCGCACGCCGGCGATCTCGCGCTTGAGCAGCGCATCGGTCTCTTCCACGAACGCCGGGATGCGCGACACCGGAATCGAGATGTCGTGCTTGATGTTCAGGCCTTCCTCGGCCTGCGCCAGCGGAATGCTCTCGCGGATGTGCCACAGCTGGTGCGCCTGCGTGAGGTTCTCGGCCACCACCGCGTCGGTGACGCAGCCGTCTTCGAAGGCGGTTTCCAGCAGGGCCTCGAAGCGCGCGCGAGCATGGTCTTCGGATTCGTTGTCGGAGTTCTCCAGCAGCACGCAGTACGGCACCGCTTCGTCATTGATGAAGGGCACGCGCAGCTGCGGCATGTGCTTGTCGACCAGGCTGAGGGCGAACTTGCCCATCACCTCGAAGCCGGTCAGGCCCGCGCCCAGGTGCTTGTGCGCCAGGCCCAGCAGGGTGACCGCATGGTCCAGCGATGGAACCGCCGCCCAGGCTGTCAGTTGCGCGGCCGGCAGCGGGTACAGCTTCATGGTCGCGGCGGTGATGATGCCCAGCGTGCCTTCGCTGCCGACGAACAGGTCGCGCAGGTCGTAGCCGGTGTTGTCCTTGCGCAGGCCGCTGGTGCCTTCCCAGATCTCGCCCTGGGGCGTGACCACTTCCAGGCCCAGGCACAGCTCGCGCGTGTTGCCGTAGCGAACCACCTGGGTGCCGCCGGCATTGGTCGCCAGGTTGCCGCCGATGGTGCAGCTGCCTTCGGCGGCCAGGCTCAGGGGGAACAGGAAGCCGGCCTTCTCGGCCGTTTCCTGCAGCGTTTGAAGGATGCAGCCGGCCTCCACGGTCATGGTGAGGTTGGCGGCGTCGATGGTGCGCACGGCGTTCAGGCGCTGCAGGCTCAGCACCACCTGGGTGCCGCTGTCGTCGGGGATGGAGCCGACCGCCAGGCCAGTGTTGCCGCCCTGGGGCACGATGGCCGCGCCGGCAGCGGCGCAGGCCTTGACCACATCAGCCACCTGCTGTGTGTTGGCCGGGCGCACCACGGCCAGCGACTTGCCGCGTGCGCGCTTGCGCCAGTCTTGTTCGTAGGCGGTGAGGTCGCCTTCGGTCAGTACATGCGGGGCGCCGACGATGGCGCGCAATTGGTCGATCAGGTCGGAAGAAGAAGTCATTGGGTGGAAGCCTCCAGTGGGCGAGCCGTGGCGTCGAGGGACTTGGCGTGGCGCAGCCGCAGCCGCACATGCCAGGCGCAGGCCGCGAAGAGCACGAGGCACAGCAGCACCTCGACCAGCGCGAGCACCTGGCCCACGCCGTTGGTGTCACTCCATGCGCGCACCACGCCCTCGGTGAAATAAAGCCAGATCATCAGGCTGACCCAGCGGTAGGTGTACATGCGGTTCTTCCACAGCCCCGCCAGCGGAATGACCAGCGGCAGCACCTTCAGCGCCAGCAGCGAGCCGCCCGGGCGCAGCGGCGCCAGCCACAGCTCCCAGGCCAGGCCCAGCACGATGAGGCCGACGAGGCTGCCCACGGCCGCCCAGCGGGTCGCGCGAACGGAGGAGGGCGGGAGCGGCGGCGGGTTGGCATTCATGGGCGGGATACCGCGGAACCGGCTTTGCCGGGCCGCTGGTATCGCCCCCGGCGAGGGGGTTGGCGCAGCGACACGAAGTGCGCGGAGACTGGGGGAGAGTTCAACTCCTATGATAGCCGCCATGAATCGACGGCAGCTTTGGAGGGATCTTTCGCGTTTTCCGTGGCGCAACACCGCCGCGGTACTGGGCGAGCGTTTCCGCGAAGACAAGCTCGGCCTCACGGCCAGCAGCCTGACCTTCACCACCACCATCGCGATGGTTCCCTTCTTCACGGTGGCGCTGGCGCTGTTCACCGTGTTCCCGATGTTCGCCAAGATGCAGGGCCGGCTGCAGCGCTGGCTGATCGAGAGCCTGATTCCCGACAACATCGCGCGCCAGGTGCTCGGCTACCTGAACCAGTTCGCGAGCAAGGCCAGCGGGCTGGGCATCGCGGGCCTGATCGTGCTGCTGATCACCGCCATCGCGCTGATCCTCACCATCGACAAGACGCTCAACAACATCTGGCGCGTGCGCTCGCCGCGCCCGTTCGCGCAGCGGGTGCTGATCTACTGGGCGACCATCACGCTGGGGCCGCTGATCCTGGCGGTGAGCCTGTCGACCACCTCCTATGTGTTCTCGGCCTCGCGCGACGTGGTGGGCGGCACCATGGTCAAGCTGGCCTTCGACAGCCTCGAATTCATGCTGCTCGCGGCCGGCATGGCCTCGCTCTACCACTACGTGCCCAACACCAACGTGCGCTGGGCGCATGCCTGGGCCGGCGGCATCTTCGTGGCGGCGGCCATCGAGATCGCCAAGCGCGTGCTGGCCTATTACCTGAGCCTGGTGCCGACCTATTCGGTGCTGTACGGCGCCTTCGCCACCTTCCCGATCCTGCTGGTGTGGATCTACGTGGCCTGGGTGATCGTGCTGCTGGGCGCGGTCATCGCGGCCTACCTGCCGAGCCTGCTGACGGGGGTGGCGCGGCGCGGCGGCACCGCCGGCTGGCCGCTGCAACTGGCGATGGAATCGCTGCAGCACCTGGCCCGCGCGCGCGCCACGCCGGCCAAGGGCATGGGCGCGGCCGAACTGGTGGCGCGCATGCGGGTCGATTCGCTGCAGCTCGCGCCGGTGCTCGAGACGCTGGTGGCGCTCGACTGGATCGCGCCGCTGGCGGAAGAGCCCGCCAACGAAGACCCGCGCTACGTGCTCCTTGCCGACCCCTCGACGCCCATCGAGCCGCTGCTGAAGGAGCTGCTGATGCCGCGGGCCGAGCCGCTCGAAGACCTCTGGCAGAAGGGGCCGCTGCGCTCCCTGAGGCTGGGCGACGTGCTCTTGATCTAGAGCTAGATCTTCACGCGGCCCAGCCAGATGTCGCGGTACATGGCCCAGTCGCCCATGAAGGAATAGAGCGGCCGCTTGAACGAGGCCGGCTTGTTCTTCTCGAAGCCGAAGTGCCCGACCCATGCGAAGCCGTAGCCCGCCACCAGCCCGGCCAGAAGCCACAGCGGGTTGAGCGTGACCACCAGCATCACCAGGCACAGCAGCGAGATCGTCGAGCCCGCGAAGTGCAGCCGGCGGCAGGTGCGGTTGGCGTGCTCGGTCAGGTAGAAGGGATAGAACTGCGCGAAGCTCTTGAATTGGCGCGGATCGACGGCAGATCCCGTGGCAGTCGTGGTGTTCATCGTGCGAGTCTCCTGTGCCCCCGGAACCCGTTGGCGGAGGGCTTTGTCCATAATAGCCACGACCTTGCGACCGCACCATCCGGTCTTCCGATCACACCTTTGACGCATCAGCCTTGAGCGCCCTTCCAAGCACCCCAGAATCCGCCGAGCCCGCCAGCGATGCGCCGTGGGTCGTGTGCCTGTGCGCCGAATGGTGCGGCACCTGCCGCGACTACCGGCCGCTGCTCGAGCAGGTGGCGCGCGCGCATCCGCAGTTCCGCTTCGCCTGGGTCGACATCGAGGACCACGCCGACATCGCCGATGCCTTCGACGTCGAGACCTTCCCGACCCTGCTGGTGGCCGGCACCGACGGCACCCGCTTCCTGGGTCCGCTGCTGCCGCACGCCGAAACGCTCTCGCGCATGCTTTCGGCGCTGCAGCCGCCCAAGCCCTCGAGCCTGGACGTCGATCTGCTGCTCGCGGTGCTGAACAAGAAGCCCGCCGTCTTCACGGTCTGACCGGAACTCCTCCCATGAAAATCCTGATCTTCGGCGCCACCGGCATGGTGGGGCAGGGCGTGCTGCGCGAGTGCCTGCTCGCGCCCGATGTCGAGAGCGTGGTGGCCGTAGGCCGCAACGCCACCGGGCAGCAGCACCCCAAGCTGCGCGACCTGGTCCACAAGGACATGTACGACTACGGCGCCATCGAGCCGCAGCTGCAGGGCTTCGACGCCTGCTTCTTCTGCCTGGGCGTGTCCTCGGTCGGCATGAAGGAGCCGGAGTACAAGCGCATCACCTACGACCTGACGCTGGCCGCCGCCACCGTGCTGGCCAGGCTCAACCCCGGCATGACCTTCACCTACGTGACCGGCGCCGGCACCGACAGCAGCGAGCGCGGCAGCAGCATGTGGGCCCGCGTGAAGGGCGCGACCGAAAACGCCTTGCTGCGCCTGCCGTTCAAGGCGGCCTACATGTTCCGTCCGGGCATGATCCAGCCGATGCACGGCGTGCGCTCGAAGACGCCGCTCTACGACGCCGCGATCCGCGTGCTCGGCCCCTTGCTCGGGCTGGCCTACCGGCTCTGGCCGAATCGCGTCACCACCACCGAGAAGGTCGGCCGAGCGATGCTGGCCGTGGCGCGCAACGGCGCGCCCAAGACGGTGCTCGATCCGGCCGACATCAACGCGCTGGGCTGAGCCTTCTCAGGCGGGGCCGGCCGCACCCGCGCGCGCCCGGCCCAGCTTGCGCCGGCCCGCGCTGGCGATCGCGCCCACCAGGTGCTTCACGAACTCCTGCGCCAGCGGCGGCAGCGTGCGGCCTTCGAGCGCCAGCACCTGCAGTTGCCGCTGCTGCAGCGGCGCTTCCGCGAACGGCCGCGCCACCACCGTGCCGGCGTCGATCAGGTGCATCACCGTGAGGTGGCCCGACAGCATCACGTCGGGCGTGCGCAGCAGCGGCAGCAGCACCGACGAGAAATTGCTCACGAAGATCGCGTGATAGCGCAGCCCCTGCAGGCTGCAGGCCTGGTCGAACAACTGGCGCGCGGTGACGCCCTTGTCGCCCACCGCCAGCGGGTAGCGCACCGCGTCGGCCACCGACACCACGCGCTGGCGTGCCAGGGGATGGTCGGGCCGCAGCACCGCGTACACCGGCGCGGTGGCGGCGTGCGCTATTGCCAGGCCGGGCTCCGGCGCCACCACGTACTTGAGCGCGATGTCTGTCTCGCCACGCGCCAGCAGCGCGCTCACGCCGTCGGGCGAGCCCACGTGCAGTTCGAGCTGGCAGCCAGGGTGCGCCTGCTCGAAGCTGCGCATCACCAGCGGCATGAAGTGGCCCGCGAAGCCTTCGGTGCACGCCATGCGGATGCGCCGCGCGCTCTGGCCGCCGAGGTCGCGCACCTGCTCGACCACCTGTTCGATGTCGAGCTGCGCATTGCGCAGGTGCGCGGCCAGCCGCTCGCCTGCCGCCGTGAGCGCCATGCCGCGCGCATGCCGCTCGAACAGCGGCGTGCCCAGGCTGTCTTCGAGCTTGGCGATCTGCCGGCTCACCGCCGAAGACGCGACATAGAGCCGCGCCGCCGCCTGGTTGACCGAGCCGCTGCGAGCCACTTCGAGGAAGTGCCGCATCGGGATGCTGAGAAGCGGAAGAGACATGTGGCCGGAGAAGTGTTGCCTTGAAGGCAATGGTAGCTTGCCAAAACGATGCTGGAAGCATCGGCCCGCAGGCCTTGTACTTGCTCCATCCCACGCAAAGACAAGGACGCCCTTCATGCAACGCACCGACAGCCTGGCCGCTGCCTCGGCCTATTTCGACGGCGGAGGCTTCTTCGCCGACCTCCAGCGCCGTGTCGCCTTCCGCACCGAAAGCGACACCGGCGCCGCCACGCCCGCGCTGGAGGCCTACCTGCGCGAAGAGATGATTCCGCCGCTCGCGGCGCTCGGCTTCGCCTGCGAGGTGGTCGCCAACCCGGTGCCGGGCGGCGGCCCTTTCCTCATCGCGCGCCGCATCGAGGCCCCGTCCCTGCCCACGGTGATGACCTACGGCCATGGCGACGTGGTCAGCGGGCAGGACGCGCAATGGGAAGAGGGTCTCGCGCCCTGGGCGCTCACCGTGCGCGGCGAGCGCTGGTACGGGCGCGGCACGGCCGACAACAAGGGCCAGCACAGCATCAACCTGGGCGGCCTCACCGCAGCGCTCGAGGCGCGCGGCGGGCGCCTGGGCTACAACATGACCTGGCTGGTCGAGATGGGCGAGGAGGCCGCTTCGCCAGGCCTGCACGCGGTGTGCGCGCAGGAGCGCGACAAGCTGCGCGCCGACCTCTTCATTGCCAGCGACGGCCCGCGCGTGAACGCCGGGCGGCCCACGCTGTTCCTGGGTTCGCGCGGCGCCGTCAACTTCAGCCTGCGGCTGCGCGCCCGGCCGCGCGGCTATCACTCGGGCAACTGGGGCGGCGTGCTCATCAACCCGGGCACGGTGATCAGCCATGCGGTGGCCTCGCTGGTGGATGCGCGCGGCCGCATCCTGGTGGAGGCCCTGCGCCCGCCGCCGGTCACGCAGGCCGTGCGCGACGCGCTGGCCAGCATCGCCATCGGCGGCGGTGCGGACGATCCCGCCGTCGACGAAGGCTGGGGCGAGCCCGGCCTGAGCCCGGCCGAGCGGCTGGTGGCCTGGAACACCATCGAGGTGCTGGCGCTCGGCGCCGGCTCGGCCGCGCGGCCGGTCAACGCGATCCCCTCGGAGGCCGTGGCGCATTGCCAGCTGCGCTTCGTGGTCGGCACGCCCTGGCAAGACCTGCAGCGGATCGTGCGCGCGCACCTCGATGCGCACGGCTTCGAGCAGGTGGAAGTAGCTGTCACGCTGACCGGCGCGGCCACGCGGCTCGACGTGGAGAACCCGTGGGTCGGCTGGGCGCGGCAGTCCATCGAGCGCAGCAGCGGGCATCGCCTGGACCTGTTGCCGAACCTCGCGGGTTCGCTGCCCAACGACGTGTTCGCCGATCTGCTGGGCTTGCCGACGCTGTGGGTGCCGCATTCGTACCCCGCCTGCGCGCAGCACGCGCCCAACGAGCATCTGCTCGCGCCGCTGGCCCGTGAAGGCCTGCGGATCATGGCCGGCCTCTACTGGGACCTGGGCGAGCCGGGGCTCGCGCCCTGGGCCGCCGGGCGGCTTTCGCCATCTGTTTCTTCCTCACCTTCCTGACACGCACCATGGACCTCGCCATCTCCCGCCGCCGCTTCGGCCTGCTGCTCTCCGCCTCCGCCGTGCTCGGCGTTCATGCGCGCGTCTTCGCCCAGGACGCCTGGCCCGACCGCCCCATCAAGCTCGTCGTGCCCTTCCCGCCGGGCGGCGGCACCGACCTGGTGGCGCGCGCGATGGGGCAGACCCTGTCGGAGCGGCTCGGGCAACCCATCGTGGTCGACAACCGGCCCGGCGCCGCCACCGTCATCGGCACCGACGCGGTCGCCAAGGCCGCGCCCGACGGCTACACGCTGCTGCTCTCGGGCTCGACCAGCTACAGCGTGAACCCGGCGCTGCGCGCGAAGCTGCCGTACGACCCGGTGCGTGACCTGGCGCCCATCGCCATCGTGGCGCGCACGCCGCTGGTGCTGGTGGTGGGCAAGGGCACGCCGTGGCACTCGGTACCGGAACTGGTCGCTGCGGCCAAGGCCAGGCCCAGGAGCATCCGCTACGCCACATTCGGCTCGGGTTCGGGCCCGCACCTGGCGGGCGAGTTGTTCGCGCTGGCGGCCGGCATCCAGCTGCAAGATATTCCATACAAGGGCAGCAGCCAGAGTTCGATGGCGGTGATCGGCGGCGAGATCGAGGTGGGCATCGACACCGTGGCCGCCGTGGCGCCGCATGTGCGCGCGGGCAAGCTGCGCGCGCTGGGCATCGTGGGCGCCGCGCGTTCCAGCATGCTGCCCGAGGTGCGCACGCTCGCCGAGCAGGGCCTGCCCGACGCGACCTTCGACGCCTGGTACGGCTTCGCGGCACCCGCGCGCACCCCGGCGCCGGTGGTCGACAAGCTGGCCCGCGCGGTCACGGCCACCATGGCCAACGCGCCGCTGCAGGCGCAACTGCGCGCGCAGGGCATGGAGCCGGTGGCCATCGGCGCGGCCGCCTTCCGCACGCAGATGGAGGGCGAGATTTCGCGCTACCGCGCGCTGGCGCATCGCGCGGGGATTACAGCCGAGTAGGACAGAGGCGCGAAGTCGGCTCCACGGGCTGCGCGGATGGGTTACGTGGGGCAAACTGGAAATTGTTCGTTGCCGGCATGGCCCGGCATCGCATCGAGCCAGGCCGCTTGCCTGCTTCGATGCAGCTCCCATGACTCAGATTTCGTCCCGCATTCCCGGCTTCTTTCTTCGCGCCCTGCACGTTCTTCGGCGGTGGGGGCAAGTCGCGCTCATGTGCCTGGCCGTGGCGCCCGGCGCTCATGCGCAAACGGCCCCGAAGCTCCCCAAAGCCGATTGGCCGCAAAGACCCATCCGCGTGGTGGTGCCGTTCACCGCCGGTGGCGGCAGCGACATCGTGGCCCGTGCCTTCGCGCGGCCGCTGTCCGAGCATCTGGGCCAGCCGGTCTTCATCGACAACAGGCCCGGTGCGGCCACCGTCATCGGCACGGAATACGTCGTGCGGTCGGTGCCCGACGGCCACACGCTGCTGCTGTCGGGCTCGACCAGCTTCAGCATCAACCCGGCGCTGCGCAAGAAGCTGCCTTACGACCCGACGCGCGACCTCGCGCCGATCGCCATCGTCGCGCGCAGTTCGCTGGTGCTGGTCGCGGGCAAGAACACGCCCTGGCATTCGCTGCCCGAGCTGATCGCGGCCGCCAAGGCCAACCCGGGACGCATCCGTTACGGCACCTTCGGCCCGGGGTCGGGCCCGCACCTGGCCGGCGAGATGTTCGCGGCTGCCGCCGGCATCCGGCTGCAGGCCGTGCCCTATCGCAACACCGGCCAGCTTGCCGTGGCCATGAGCGCCGGCGAAGTCGACCTGGGCATCGAGGTGGCCGGCGCGCTGGCGCCGCTCGTGAACGACGGCCGGCTGCGTGCGCTCGCCGTGTTCGGCGCAGGGCGTTCAGGCGCGCTGCCCGGGGTGCGCACGCTGGCGGAGCAGGGCTTGCCCGAAGCCACGTTCGAAGCCTGGTTCGGCCTGGCGGCCCCGGCGCGCACACCGGCGCCGGTGCTCGATGCGCTCTCCCGGGCGGTCACGCAGGCCATGGACGACACGACGCTGCAGACGAGCCTGCGCGCGCAGGGCATGGACCCCGTCGCGGTCGGCCCCGAGGCCTTCCGCAAGGAAGCGGAAAGCGAGATCTCGCGCTACCGCGTGCAGGCCGACCGCGCGGGGATCTCGCTGGACTGAGCCGCCCGCGCGGCGGCTTCAGGCGGCAGGCGCGGCGTTCAGGAAGTCGCGCAGCGCGAACAGCACGTCGTCCGGCGCTTCGCTCATCAGGGCATGGCCGGCATGCACCGTCGCCACCTTGCCGTCGCGGGCCTTGCCCACCAGCGCCCTGGTGGCGCGTGGCGGTGTCATCTGGTCGGCGTCGCCCAGCAGGAACAGCACCGGGCACTGCACCTTTTCCATGGCCGCCTCGCCGTTGGCGTAGTCGTTGCAGGCCTTGAAGCCGATGTGGAACACGTTGGCGTCGCGGTTGCTCGCGAGCACGCGGCGCATCAGCGCGCGCGAACTGCCGTAGAGCCAGGTGCCCGGCCCGAGCGCGGAGGGCGGCGGCGCCAGCAGCGCATGCGAGAAGGTGTTGACCATCGAGATGGCGCGCTGCGGGTCGTTGAGCGCGCCGTCGAGCAGCGCGGGAGACACCGTCATCGGGTAGGCGGTGCCCACCATCGCGAGGTGCGAGACGCGCTCCGGCGCGAGCGCCGCCGTCTCCAGCGCGATCAGCGAGCCGAAGCTGTGGCCGACCAGCGCGGCCTTGCGCACGCCGGCCGCGTCGAGCAGCGAAACCACGAAGCGCGCCGCTTCTTCCACGCTCGCGGGCGGCGGGCCTTCGCTCTTGCAATGGCCGGGCAGGTCGACCGCCAGCACGTTCCAGCCGTGGTTGGCGAACCAGCGGGTCTGCAGGATCCACACGCTGTGGTCGTTGAGCACGCCGTGGATGAACACGGCCGTGGGTTTGGCCGGGTCGAGGGGCTTGCCGCCGGTGTAGCAGTAGGTGCTGTGGCCGTTGACTTGAAGGATGCTCATGGCGTCTCTTTCTTGGGTCTTGTTTGTCTTGTGTTCGGGGATGTGGCGGGTCAGCGCGCCGACGCGGCCTGAGCCTGCTGCGAGGGCTGCGCCCAGTCGCGGACCGCGCTCGGCAGGATCTCGCCGGTCTCGTGCCTGAAATGCATCAGCGTGCCGTCGAGCTCGAGGTCCGAGCCGTCTCGCAGCAGGAAGCCGAGGTAGTCGCCGCCATCGTCCTGCGCAACGAGCAGCGCACGCGCGGCTTCCGGGTGGCTGGCCACCCAGTCGCCGTCATCGCCGATGTCGTCCAGCATGCGCAAGTGCTCGCGCGCAAACCAGTGCCACTGGTGGGGGTCTTGCGAGTCGAGGTCGCTGTCGTCTTCGTCGCCGTCTTCGTCGCCGTCGCCGGGCTCCGCGTACAACGGCAGGCCGGTGCGCAACAGCTCGGCATAAGCCGCGGGCAGCACCAGTTGCGTGACGCCGATCGGCTGCCGGGCCAGCGCCTGCTGCCGCGCCTGGAGCGTGGCGAAGACCCGTACCGATCGCTCGCTGGGGTCTGCATCCTGCGAGGCTGCGACTCGCGACAGCAGCGCGGAGCGCTCCGCACGGAACGCCGGGGCGTTCATCTCGACGGGCTGGACGAAGGCCGTGCGCCATTCCTTGCCGAAACGCATGCCGGTGAAGCCGCCGCTCGCCAGCGCCTGTCGCAGGTCGTCGCTGACCAGCGGGGCGCTTTCATCGGGCAGCCAGAGCAGGTCGAGCGGCTGGAGGCGAACGGGCCAATGGGCCGATGCCATGTCGAGCACAGCCCGTCCGTGGCGGGACATTCCAGCGGGCTGGAACGCCTCGGCCATGACATGGGCCGCATGTTCGAGCGCACGCCCCGGCGCGACGTAGCCGGGCGTGCGGGGCAGCTCTTGCTCGAATTCGGCCGCGGCCTGCGCAACCTGCGCCGCCGTCTCGAAGCTGCCTGCCGCGAAGACGCGGTGGTAGCGCGGCCTGTCTTTCTGCAGCCGCACGGTGATGCGCAGCGCGGTGCGCGCCAGATCGAGGCTGTCGAGCCACTGCCCGTCGCCGAGCCAGTGCATCAGCCGGTACGTGGCGCGCTGGTCGCCGAAGCGCGCGTGGTGATGCGCGGGAAAGCGGGCTTGCACTTCGTATGCGCGGTGGGCCGGCAGCCTGAACTGCGTCAGCAGCGCGTGCAGCCTGTGGCTCACGAGCAGGCATCTCGCGTGCGGCGAGCCGTCGCCCGACCAGTCGGCCAGGTCGGGAAATCGCGGCGGATGGCCCCAGCCCTGCGACATCTCGATGCGCCGCGGCGCGGCCCAGAAATGCTCGCGGGCGATCGGCGGCGCGTCGCCGTAGCCGCCGTAGGTCTCGCGGTCGCGCGTGCCGTCGGGGCGCGCGGCGAAGAAATGCGGCGCGACGCCGAGCGCGTCCGGGCCCTTCAGCCATTCGAAGAACGGTGTCGGCTCCATCGGCGCGGTCAGGCTTTTTCCGCCGCCTTCAGCGCGCGCTTCAGATCGTCGATGAGGTCGGCCGCGTCTTCCAGCCCGATCGACAGGCGGATCGTGCCTTGCGAAATGCCCGCGCCGGCCAGCGCCTCGTCGGTCATGCGGAAGTGGGTGGTGCTTGCGGGGTGGATCACCAGGCTGCGGCAGTCGCCCACGTTGGCCAGGTGGCTGAACAGCTTGAGCGCCTCGATGAAGGCCTTGCCCTGCGCGCGGCTGCCCTTGATGTCGAAGCTGAACACCGCGCCGGCGCCGCGCGCGCCGTGGCGCAGCAGCTTCTGCGCGAGCGCGTGGCTCGGGTGCGATTCGATCAGCGGGTGTCCCACGCGCGACACGAACGGGTGCGAAGCGAGGAATTCGACCACCTTCTGCGTGTTGTCGATGTGGCGCTCCATGCGCAGCGGCAGCGTCTCGATGCCCTGCAGGATGAGCCAAGCCGTGTGCGGGCTCATCGAGGCGCCGAAGTCGCGCAGGCCTTCGCGGCGGGCGCGCAGCAGGAAGGCGCCCACGGTGCTTTCCTCGCTGAACACCATGTTGTGGAAGCCGTCGTAGGCCTGCGTCAGCTCGGCGAACTTGCCCGACTTCTCCCAGTCGAAGCTGCCGCCGTCGACCACCACGCCGCCGATCACGGTGCCGTGGCCCGACAGGAACTTGGTGGCCGAGTGGTAGACCAGGTCGGCGCCCCAATCGAAGGGCTTGATGAGGTAAGGCGAGGTGAGCGTGGAGTCGACCAGCAGCGGCACGCCGGCCGCGTGCGCGATGTCGCTCACCGCCGGAATGTCGAGCACGTCGAGCCCGGGGTTGCCCACGGTCTCGCCGAAGAAGAGCTTGGTCTCGGGCCGCACCGCGTTGCGCCAGCCGTCCAGGTCGCCGGGCTTGACGAAGGTGGTCTCGATGCCGAAACGGCGCATCGTGTAGTGCAGCAGGTTCTGCGAACCGCCGTACAGCGCCGTGCTGGCAACGATGTGCGAGCCCGCGCCCATCAGCGTGGCCACCGACAGGTGCAGCGCCGCCTGCCCGCTGGCGGTGGCGATGGCGCCGATGCCGCCTTCTAGCGCCGACACGCGCTGCTCCAGCACCGCGTTGGTCGGGTTGCTGATGCGCGAATAGACGTGGCCGGCGCGCTCCAGGTTGAAGAGGGCGGCCGCGTGGTCGCTCGACTCGAAGACGAAGGAAGTGGTGAGGTGGATCGGCACCGCCCGCGCGCCGGTGGCGGGGTCGGGCGAGGCGCCGGCGTGCAGCGCGAGGGTGTCGAAACCGGGGTCGGAATAACCGGGCATGAGGGCCTTTCTGTGTCTGAGCGTCGTCTCCTGGCAATGCCCCGTTACTTCTGCAATTCATGCGTCCGCGACATGGGCGCTCAGGTCGGCGTCGATTGTGGGCTATATTCAAAAACGGCACGCCCGCCCAGATACACACCAGAGATAGCCGAGATTGAGTCCCGAGAGGAGCACACGATGAAAGTCAGCGACATCCTTCGCGTCAAGGGCAACACGCTCTTCACCATCACGCCAGACGATCCGCTGGCACACGCCGCCAACACCATGGCGGAAAAGGACATCGGTTCGCTGGTGGTCATGGAGCACGGCGACCTGGTCGGCATGCTCACCTTCCGGGAAGTGATCGTCGCCATCGTCAACAACGGCGGCCAGGTCGGCACCACGCTGGTCCGCAAGGCCATGGACGACGCCCCCGTCACCTGCACCCTGGAAACCGACCTCGACGAAATCCGCCGCATCATGCTGGAGCGCCACGCGCGCTACATGCCCGTCATGGACAAGCGCATGCTGATGGGCGTGATCAGCTTCTACGACGTGGCCAAGGCCGTGGTGGACAGCCAGAACTTCGAGAACAAGATGCTCAAGGCCTACATCCGCGACTGGCCGGCGGAAGACGAAAAGACCGGCTGACCGCCGCCGGCCCCGCGCGGCGGCCCCGCTTCAGGGCAGCCGCGCGATCTCCGCGCGCAGCAGCGCGTGGAACCCCTCGGCATCGGCCTCGCTGATCCACAGCGCATTGGGGGTGCGGCGGTTGTAGCCGCGAAAATCGACCACCGTCGCGCCGGTCGTGAACTCCCCCTTCGTTTCCACGTCCACGCTCACCTTGGCGCCCTTGAACAGCTCGGGCTGCAGCAGGTAGCCGATCACGCAGGGGTCGTACACCGGCCCCACCGCCACGCCGCGCCGGCGCAGGCCGTAAGCCATCATCGAGTCGAAGATGTCCGCCACCACCTTGCCGGCGTTGTTGCCCATGGCGCGAAAGGGCGCGATGCGCTCGGGCGTCACCAGCACGCGCCGGGCCGCGTCGTGCGACAGGGCCGTGACCGGCACGCCGCTGCGGAACACGATGGACGCGGCCTCGGGGTCGGCGTAGATGTTGAAGGTGGCGGCCGGCGTGATGTTGCCGCCCACGCCCCATGAGCCGTCCATGACCGCGATCTCTGCAATGGCCGGCTTGATGTCGGGCGCCGCGTTCAGCGCTGCCGCGAAGTTGGTGAGCGGCGCCAGGCCGACCAGCGTGACGCTCTTGGGCGGCGCGGCGCGCAGGGTGTCGATCAGGTACTGCACCGCGTGCGTGGGCATCAGCGCGCCGCGCGGCTCGTGCAGCACGGGGCCTTCCATGCCGCTCTTGCCGTGCACGTCGTCGGCGAAGATGGGCTCGCGCACCAGCGGGCGCGGGTAGCCGGCATAGATCGGAATCTCGGGCCGGTTGGCCCAGTCGCGCACGATGCGCGCGTTCTTCGAAGTCACGGAGAGCGGCAGGTTGCCCACGCTCACCGTCAGTGCCTTGATGTCGAGCCGGTCGGTGGCGGCCATGGCCATCAGCAGCGCGACGGCATCGTCCTGCCCGGGGTCGGTGTCGATGATCACCTGCCGCTTGCCGCTCACGGGCGGCAACTGCGTGGCGGGCGTGCCGGCCATCGCCTGCGCGAGCGCGGCGGGGTTCGGGCTCTGCGCGAAGGCCGCGCCGGCAAGGCCGGCAACCGATGCGCCCAGCAGGGCCCGACGGGACAGCGAAGGCTTCATCGGCGTCGTCATGCGCTCACTCCTTGATGTTGGCGGTCTGCACGATCTTCTGGTTGCGCGCGTACTCGGCCTGCACGAACTTGCCGAACGACTCGGGCGTGCCGCTGCCCGGCAGGGCGCCTTGCTCCATGAGCTTGCTGCGCACGCCTTCTTCCTGAAGCACCGCGTTGAGTTCCTGGTTGATCTGCGTGACCACCGCCGGCGGTGTTTTTGCGGGCGCGAAGATGCCGGTCCAGCTCACCATGTCGAAGCCCTTGAGGCCGGGCATTTCGTCGAAGGTCGGCACGTTGGGCAGCGAGGCCAGTCGTTTGCTGCTGGTGATGCCGAGGGCCTTCAGGCGCTTGCCGTTCACGTGAGGAATGGCGCTGGTGCTCACCAGCATGGCCAGGTCGACCTGGTCGCCGATCACGTCGGTGGCGATCTGCGCGCCGCCGCGGTAGGGCACGTGGGTGACGAAGATGCCGCTGCGTTCCTTCAGCAGCTCCATCGCCAGTTGCAGCACGGTGCCCACGCCGGACGTGGCGTAGTTGTACTTGCCGGGCTTGGCCTTGGCGAGCTTCACGAAGTCGGAAAAAGTCTGCGCTTCGAGGCCGGGCCGCGCCACCAGCACCATCGGCGCGGTGTTGAGCAGGCCGACCGGCGCCAGGTCTTTCAGCGGATCGAAGCGGAATGCCGACGGATTGACCAGCTTGCCGATGGCGATGGCGCTGTCGGGCCCCACCACCAGCGTGTAGCCGTCGGGCGTGGCGTTCACGGCCTTGGCCACGCCGATGGCACCGCCCGCGCCGCTCAGGTTCTCGATGACCACCGACTGTTTGAGCCGCTCGCCCAGGCGCTGGGCCACCAGCCGCGCGTTCACGTCCACGCTGCCGCCGGCGGTGTAGGGAACGATCAGCGTGATGGGCTTGGCCGTAGGCCAGGCCTGCGCGAAGGCCATGGTGGGAAGCGCCGCGCAGAGCGTGGCGGCAAGGAGCAGGCGGCGGGGCGTGTTCATGGCGGGGGTCATCCTTGGTGATCTTGTGAGGGGGCGGGCTCGTCGGCCAGGCGGGCGCGCAGCGTGTCGAAGGCATCGCTCCACTGGGTGCGCCATTCGCGGCGCTGGGTGTCGTCGATCCATGCACCGTCCAGGCCGTTGTGCATGAAGCCGCGCAGGTCGTCCAGGCCGAAGCCGAAGTCGCGCACCATCATCAGCCAGGCCTGCGTGGGCGTGACCTTGTGCAGCGTCGGGTCGTCGGTGTTGGGGTGGATGCGCAGGCCCAGGCCGGGCATCTTGCGGATCGGATGGTCCAGCGCCCAGCGCTCGGGCGGCAGCGTGCGCAGGTAGTAGGAGTTGGTCGGCACTACCGTGAAGATCACGCCGCGCTCGGCGCATTCGCGCGCGTAGTCGGGCTGGTCGACCACCGTGTAGCCGTGGTCGATGCGGTCGACCTGCAGCACGTCGAGCGCGGTGCGCACGTTGGTCCAGGGCATGCCGAACTCGCCGGCGTGCGCGGTGGTCTTCAGGCCGGCCTTCCTGGCGTCGGCGTAGGCCTGGGTGAACAGCTCGGGCGGGCGGTCGTTCTCGCGGTAGTCGATGCCGATGCCGATCACCTCGTCGCAGCGGTGCGCCTTGACCCACTCCACCATCTCCACGGCCGCCCGCGGGCTGGCTTCGCGGTCGATGGCGGCGATCAGCCGGCCGGTGATGCCGAACTCCTGCTGCGCATCGTGAATGGCGCGCACGATGGCCGATTGCGCCAGCGGGTAGGCAATGCCCGATTCATGCACCGTGCCGGTGGGGTTCCAGAAGAACTCCGCATAGCGCACGTTGTGCGAGGCCGCGTCCTGCAGGTATTCGAGCGTGAGCTGGTAGAGGTCGCCGGCGCCGCGCACCAGCTGGGCGTCGAGCGCGCGCAGCACGCGCAGCACGCCGACCGGCTTTTCGCCGCGCGTGTAGAAGCCCTCGATCTCGTCGGCCGCCAGCGGCGCGCCGGCGCGCAGGTTGAGCTGCTTGAAGGTTTCGTGGCGCACGGTGCCGAACAGGTGGCAGTGCAGCTCGGCCTTGGGAATGGCCCGCAGCATCGATTCCAGCGTGAAGGGGGCAGGGGTGGGGCTGGTCATGCTGACCAGTCTAGTAATTGCCTCCTCATAAGGAAAATTTTGAATTTCTATAATTTGATTCACTGAATCAATAACGGGGACGCTCCCATGGCCGCCTTGCCCCTGCGCGCGCTCACGCTGCGCCAGCTGCAGTTCTTCTCGGTGCTGGTGGAAGAAGGCCAGTTCGGCCGGGCTGCCAGGCGGCTTTCCATCACGCAGCCGGCCCTGAGCAACGCCATCAAGCAGATGGAGAAGCTGCTGGGCGCCGAGCTGCTGACCCGCTCCACCCACCGGCTGGAGCTCACGCCCGTGGGCGCCGAGGTGCTGGCGCGCACCGATTTCCTGGTCAACACCTTCGAAGTGGCGCTGCGCGACATCGAGAGCACGGTGCAGCGCGGCCGGGCCTTCGTGCGCGTGGGCGTCATCCCTTCGGCCAGCGCGCGCGTGGCGGCAGCCGCCAGCGAGTTCCTGCAAAGCGGGGAGCGCGAGGTGGAGCTGGCCTGGCGCGACGCGCCATCGAACACCTTGCTGGCCGAGCTGCGCAGCGGGCAACTCGACATGGCGGTGGCGGCCATCACCGAGCCGCCGGGCGGGCTGACCTGCATCGACCTGTTCCGCGACCCGCTGGTGCTGGTGGTGCGGCGCGACCATGCGCTGGCGGCCGCCGGCGACGCCAATTGGGAGGCCATCGGCAAGGAGCGGCTGGTGCTGTTCGAAAGCGGCAGCATGCCCGCCCTGGGCAACCCGGCGCGCGCACAGTTCGCGCAAGGCGCGGAGCCCTACCGCGTGAGCTACTCGGAAACGCTCTATGCGCTGGTGCGCAGCGGGCAGGCGCTGGGGCTGATGCCGCGCCTGTACACCTCTTCGCTGCGCGACCCCGAACTGGCCGTGGTGCCGCTGTTGAAGCCGCGCGTCGAGCGCCGCGTGGTGCTGGCCTACCTGCCGGGGCCGATGCGCAACGTGGTGGCGCAGGAGCTGATCGCGTTCCTGCGCGACAGGCTTCCGCAGGCCGGCGAGGCGACGGTGCGGCGCGTGAGCAAGGCGCAGCGGGCGCGGCGCTGAATGCGCGTCAGGCTTCAGGCCATTTGCGTCTCGCGCCGGAAGCGTTCCAGCGTCCAGCCTTCGCCGAGCAGGAACATGCGCGTGTGCAGTTCGGCGAACGTGGAGGCTTCGACCTCGCGGCCGAGGTAGCTCAGCTGCTTGCCGCGCAGGTCGGCAAAGCCTGTTTCGTAGTGGCGCGACAGGCTCTGCCAGAGCGCATGCGCGCCCGGCGACTGCCGCGCGCCGCTCATGAGGCAGATGCCCCGGCCCAGCGCCCAGCGGTAGACCGCCGACGCCAGCCCGCGCCGCTGGTAGGCCGGGTCGTACTGCGAATGCGGCGCGCGAATGTGGCGCTCCGCCCGGCGATTCAGTTCTATCAGCCGGTTGAACACGGTGTAGCCGACGAGGCTGTTGCGGCGCGTGTCCTCGATGTAGACGTACAGCTCGCCGTCCGCCTCGCGAAAGCGCGCGCGCAGGCCGGGGTCGTCGAGCGCGAGCTGCGGCATGTCGCGCAGGCGCTCGCCCATCGCGCGCATGCGTTCGTGCACAGGCACGAGCGTGTCCGTGGGCTTGGCCTTGCGCGGATCGACGTCGATGCGAAGTTCTGCCGGCCTGAAGAAGCGCCAGACCGGCAACATGGGAAGAAGCGTCAGCGCGGGCGTCATGCCGCGCCCCGTTGCGCCAGCGCCGCGGTGCGCTGCGCCTGCCAGCCGGCAAGCGCGGCGTGCGGCACCACCAGCACGTCGCCCGTGGACCAGCGCAGCACGCGCAGCGCCACGCTGCCGAAAAGAAAGTCCATCAGCGCCGAGCGCCTGCGCTTGCCGACCACCAGCAGGTCGGCCTTCGTGTACTGCTGCTGCACGGCCGCCTGCCGCGCCGGGTCGCCGCGACCGATCGACGACACCACGCGGTTGCGGCGCGCGCTCGACGCATCGGACAGCCACAGCATGCGTTCGCGCGCATGGCGCGCGCAGGCGTGGCGGTAGGCGTCGATCACGTGCGAAGACACGTCCGCATAGCGCAGTTTGCCTTCGTGCATGGCCGTGAAGGCGTGGAACAGCTCGATGTCGGCCTGGCCGTCGAAGGCGCAGGCCAGGTCGACCAGGGGGCGCGATTCCTCCATGAGATCGACGGCCACGAGGATGCGCCCGTAGCCGCCGCTTCGCGCATCGAGCCGCGCCACCAGCACCGGCCGCTGCGCCGCCCGCAGCAGCCGTTCGGCCGGCTGGCCGTGGAAGAAGGCGGCGACCGAACGGTCGGGCTCGTCGCCGATCACCACGAGGTCGCACCACCGCGCCTCCTGCGCGGCGCCTTCGAGCTGCCCGCGCGTGTCGTCGATCTTCTTGACGAGGATGCCGAAGCGCTCGGCCACTTCCAGGCACACGGCGCCGAGGCTGCTGGCCGCATCGGCATCCGCCGGGCCGGCGAAGGCGGCCGGCGCGTACATGATCTTCAGCAGCGCGCCGTGCGCCGCCGCGATGTTGGCTGCACGCACCACAGTGCGCAGGCCGTGCGCCGAGAGGTCCGTCACCGCCAGGATCGATTGGATGTTCATCGTCAGTGTTCTTTCCGCATGACAAAGCCGGCCGCCGGCCACGGCGAAGCGGCTGGCGGCGAGCGAAGGAATCAGCTGGGGAAGGCGCGGCGTGCCCGTGCGGGCGCGCTACCGCGCAGGGCTTGGGCCCGGCGGTCGATGAAAGGTGCTGAAGAGGGGGGGAGGCTGACCGCCGGGCTCAGAGATCTGCGAGGGTCGGGTGCGACCCTGCAGCCGTGCACGCAGTGGAGACTGCGCGCGGCGTGCTGCGGATGAAAGCCTGGCGTTGCATGGGGCCCGAGTGTAGGAAGCCCGGCGTGCAAGGGCAAACAATGGCCTCACGGCCTTTGCCAGATTGGCTGGATGCCCTTCCGCCCTTCAGCCGTTCAGTTCGGCAGCCGCGTGGATGGTTTCGCGCACGCGCGGGTAGATCTGCGCATTCCACTTGCTGCCGCTGAACACGCCGTAGTGGCCCACGCCGGCCTGCAGGTGGTGCGCCTTGAGGTAGGGGCGGATGCCGGTGCAGAGGTCTTGCGCCGCCACCGTCTGGCCCACGGCGCAGATGTCGTCGCGCTCGCCTTCCACCGTCAGCAGCGCGGTGCGGCGAATGGCGGCGGGGTTCACGGTGCGCTCGCCCACGGTGAGCTTGCCGCGCGGCAGGTCGTAGGTCTGGAACACGCGCTCCACCGTCTCCAGGTAGAACTCGGCCGGCAGGTCGTTCACCGCCAGGTACTCGTCGTAGAAGGTGCCGATGGTGCGAGCCTTGTCGATGTCGCCTTCGACCAGGTGGGTGTACATGTCCTGGAACTGCTTCTTGTGGCGCTCGGGGTTCATGCTCATGAAGGCCGACAGCTGCAGGAAGCCCGGGTACACGCGCCGCATGGCGCCCGCGTGCGGCCACGGCACATGGCTGATGAGGTTGCGCCGGAACCAGTCGATCGGTCGGTCGGTCGCGAGCTTGTTCACCGCGGTCGGATTGATGCGGCAATCGACCGGGCCGGCCATCAGCGTGAGGCTGCGCGGCGTGGCGGGGTTGTCGTCCTCGGCCATCAGCGCGGTGGCGGCCAGCGCGGCCACGCAGGGCTGGCACACGGCCACCATGTGCACGCCCGGGCCCACGGCCTCCAGGAAGCGCATGAGTTGCAGCGTGTAGTCGTCCAGGCCGAAGGCGCCTTCCCAGAGCGGCACGTCGCGCGCGTTGTGCCAGTCGGTCAGGTACACGTCGTGGTCGCGCAGCAGCGTGCGCGCGGTTTCGCGCAGCAACGTCGCGAAATGGCCCGACAGTGGTGCGACCAGCAGCACGGGCGGATGCACCGCCTTGGTGTCCTTCCTGAAATGCAGCAGGGTGCCGAACGGCGAGACCAGGGTCTTTTCCTCGTGCACGGCCACGTCGGCGCCGTCGACCGGCACGCTGGCAATGCCGTAGGGCGGCCGCGTGTGCGTGAGCCGCATGCGCGAGAACACCTCGAACTGCGCGGCCATGCGCCTCAGCATGGTGCGTTCGGTGCCTTCCTTCCACAGGGCCTGGCCCAGGTACTGCGCCGCGAGCCGTGCCGGGGAGAGCAGGTCGGCTTGGTTCTGGTAGGCCCGGTACAGCATGGCCCTGGCGCAGGCAAGTTGCGGGCCAGCCGGATGGCATGGCGCTTGCACGCAATGCGGCAACGCCCAAGGAGCTTCAAGATGGCCAAACCCGTTCTCACCATCAGCAGCAAGAACTACGGCGCGTGGGCGCTGCGCGGCTGGCTGATGTGTCGGCTGGCCGGGCTGGACTTCAGCGAGAAGATCATTCCGCCCGACGACCCGGCCATGAAGGCCGAGATGCTGCTGCTGTCTTCGTCCATGCTGGTGCCCTCGCTGCAGCACGGCGGCGTGAAGGTGTGGGACACGCTGGCCATCGGCGAATACCTCAACGAGATCAAGCCCAAGGCCGGCCTGCTGCCCGACGACATCGCCGTCCGTGCCCATTGCAGGGCCATCTGCGGCGAGATGCATTCGGGCTTCTCGTCGATGCGCGGCGCGCTGCCGATGAACATCAAGGCCCATTTCAAGAACTTCAAGGTGTGGTCGCGCGCGCAGGCCGACATCGACCGCATCGTCGCCATCTGGCGCGAATGCCTGAAGGCCTATGGCGGGCCCTTCCTGTTCGGCAAGCAGCCGGGCATGGCCGACGCGATGTACGCGCCGGTGGTCACGCGCTTCCTGAGCTACGACGTGGCGCTGGACAGCGTGTGCGCGGCCTATTGCAAGCGGGTGATGGAGCTGCCGGCCATGAAGGAATGGGTGGCCGCCGCGAAGCAGGAGCCGGAAGAGATCGACGAGCTGGACGCGGAGTTCTAGCTAGCGCCGGAACATCCGCAGGTCGAGCGCGCTTTCCTCGCCCAGCCACATCGCGTGCGCCGTGTGGTCGGCAAGGTCGTCGCCGGTCACGCCGTGCACGAACACGTCGAGCCCGTTGCGGTTGGCCTCGAGCCAGGCGATGACCTGGTCGAATTCGGCGGCGTCGAAGGCGAGCTGGCAGCTCCAATGCGGATGCGGCCCCACCAGCCGCTCGTGCACCCGGCCGACCACCACCATCAGCTCGTGGCCCGCGCGCTCGCTGAGGGCGCGGGCCTGCGCGAGCGTGTCGGGTCCGAAATAGAGGTGGGCGTGGTACTGGGCGTAGAGGTTTTCGGGGCGGCGTGGCATGGTGCGTTCATTGTGGACCCAAGCGCGGTTCCAGGTGAAAGCGCCCGCTGTAGCGGAACACGTCGCCGAACCAGCGGTGGCGCAGCAGCATCTTCATGGTGAAGTGGTCGGCATCCCGCGGGTCGGGGCGTTCCTCGACGTAGGCGGTGCCCAGCAGGAGCCCCAGCGGCAGCGGAATGCGCAGCCCGGCCACGCGCCAGACGTAGCCCCGGTCGCGGAACACGAGCGCGCCGTCTTCCGCGCTCACCGCCAGTCGCATGCCGATGCCGAAGCGCACGTACTCGATCACCTCGCTGCCCCGGCGCGCGTCGTGTTCCATGTGCGAGCGGAAATGAAAGGGCGGCCTGCCGGGGAAACTGAAGACGCGGTTCCAGTAGAGCGTGGCGTTGTCGGGGCGGCATCGGTAGTGCACTTCGATCGGCACGTCCTTGCCCTGGTGCGGCACGAGCGCGCCGAACAGCCGGCCGAAAGGCATCAGCAGCGCGGCCCAGGGCGCGTGCCAGACCTCGCTCATGGTGCCGCGCACGCACACGTGGTCGTCGGAGAACGGCGCCATCGCGTAGTGGCGGCGGATGACCTCGCCCAGCCGCTCCCACGCGGGGCCGAGCGCCTGCCGGAAGACCGGCGTGGTGGTCGGCATCGCCGTCATCCGGCGGCCGCCGCGCTGGCCGTGGCTTCGGCGCGTGCCTTGTAGAAGCGCAGGATGTTCTCGGATGCGTCGGCCAGCAACAGGTGCATGACGCGGTCCGCATACCAGTTGAAGCTGGTGCTCATGCGCCACGACACTGCCACGCGCAGCTCGGTGCCGCCGTCGCGCGGCGTCAGCGTGTAGGTGGCGTCGCGCAGGTCGAAGTACTGGCCGCCGATCATCACGTGGTCGTCGAGCGCCCCTGCCGGGAAGGAGTCGGCCGAGAAGCGAAAGCGCCACTTCAGCAGGCGGTCGGGCTCCCATTCGGTGATGACCTCTTCAAAGTGCACGTTCTTCTGCCACTGCACCTGGCGCACGCGGCCTTCGGGCGTGTCGACCGTCACGCCCGACACCGGCATCGGCACGCCGATGCGGTAGGCCCAGGCATTGCCGACTTCGGCGGGGCGGATGTCGCGCGCGGCGTTCAGCTCGTGCCACACGCGATCGGCCGGCGCCGCGATGAAGAGCGTGCGCGAGGTGCTGGAAAAACGGTCGGGGTTGGGCAACTGCGGCTCGATGGCGCCGAACACCAGCGGCAGCATCGCGAAGCTGTAGACGGCCTGCTTCGGCCAGTTGGTGATGCGGCACACGATGCCCATTGCCAGCCCGCCGACGCTGCCCATCACCGCGAACAGCGGCACGATGACGATGGCGCAGATCAGCCCCTCGATGAACACCGCCAGCGTGCCGCCGACGAACAGCGCCGTCGCCACCCACGGCGCCCAGAGGTAGTAACCCCAGCTGCGGCGCTCGATGCGCTCGGCCATGTACACCGTGACCGCGCCGCACAGCGCGGGCACGAAGTAGACGAAGGAGGCGAGCATCGGCGAGAAGCGCTGCCCCGGGCCGCCGCTGAAGACGATGCGCAGCACCAGCGCGATGGCCGCGCCCGCCAGCATCGGCCAGAACCATGCGAAGGGCATGCCGCCGCGGGACTGGGGCGGCAGCTCGCCGGGGGGCTGGTTCGGCGCGAGTTCGGCGAGCCTGCTTTCGTTGTTGTCGTCTTGCATGCGGAGCTTTCTGCCTGTTCGTTGTTTCTCGTCGGGTCCGTTCAGCTGGCGCTGCGCCTGGCCGTGACCATGCAGTAGTCGAAGTCGCGCCAGAACATGCCCAGCGCCAGCGCGCAATAGCTGGCCACGATGTGCTTGCGCCGCCACGGGCTGAGCTTGCCGCGCGCCTTCCAGAGCTCGGCCAGGGTGAAGCGCGTGGCCAGCACCGGGATGTGCAGCGCGCTGGGCGCGACGCGCCAGCGCAGCGACTTGCACTCGATGTCCTCGAAGCCGTTGTCGCGCAGGGCGGCGATGAAGTCTTCGCGCACCGCCAGCGTGGGCACGGCCCAGCTGTCGGCCCACAGGCGGTGCAGCCAGCCGGCCGCCCGGCCGGGCTGGCGGCGCAGCAGGAAGCCGTCGACCACCGCCAGCCGCGCGCCGGGCTTGAGCAGGCGCGCGGCTTCGCGGATGAAGTCGGCCTTGGCGGTGCCCTCGGCGTAGCAGGCGCTTTCCACGGCCCAGGCGCCGTCGGCCTGCGCGGCCGGCAGGCCGGTGCGGGTGTAGTCGGCCTCGATGTGGGCCATGCGGTCGGCCACGCCGGCCGCGGCGTCGAGCCTGGCGGCGATGCGGTTCTGCACGGCCACGTTGGTGACGGTGACGGCGTAGAGCGACGGGTCGTCGCCCACCAGCGTGCGCGCGGTGGCGCCTGCGCCGCAGCCCATGTCGATCACGCAGCGGCGCGGCGCGCCGCCGGGCTCCGCATCGTCGAGCCGCAGCGCGCGGCCGATCACGCGGTTCATTTCCACCAGCATGCCCTCGCGCCGCAGTGGGTTCAGGCCCGCGCGCCAGAAGCCGAAGTGCATGTTGTAGCTGGGGCTCCAGGCGCTGTAGTCGAGCGCGACTTCGGTGAAGTAGACCTGGGTGTCCTCGGGGGTGATGGGCGCGCCGGCATGGCCGGCCGATGCCTGGGCGGGTGCTTCGAGCGGCAGGCGGAAGTCGGGCTGGAAAACGGTAGGCATGGCAGTTCCCTCGCTTGGTTGTGCGTCGGTTTTCTTCAGAGGCGGCAGTTGCCGTCGTTGCAGGAAGCCGCGATGCGCCCGGCCAGCCGTGTCGCCAGCCAGCGCGGAATGCGGTAGCGGTTGCGCGCCAGCAGGGCGTAGGCGCGGTCGGCCATCGGCGCGATCAGCGGCAGGTCGAGCAGGCCCTCGCCGCTGGGCAGGCCCACTGCAGCGCGGCTCGCGCGGATGGCCGGCACGCCGACCAGCACTTGGCCCGTTGCATCGACCGCGTGGATCGCGGCCATCAGTGCATCGCGCGGCGCCGGCCCGCCGCTGAAAGAGGCCGGCGAGCAGTCGACGAAGCGCAGCTTGCCGGCCGTGTCGCGCGCGCCCAGGTTGCCCATCTCGGCCGAGCAGATCGCGCAGCTGGCGTCGAAGTACAGGGTCAGCGGATAGACGGGAAGGGCGGCGTGGCTCATGGCATCCTTGGTTCTCGATATTTCTGTCAAAACAGAAATGAAAGGGCAAAAAAAGAGACGGCTCAGATCATCGGCAGGCTGGCATGGTGGGCGTCGGGATCGTCGTCCTTGCCGCTCTTGTCGCCGCGCACGAACTTCTGCACGCTGGCGCCCAGCGTCAGCACCTTGTCGAGCGTGCCGGGCGACAGCCGCAGCATCTCGTCGGCCCAGGTGGCCAGCTTGCTCATGAGGTCCATGGTGGAGCGGATGCGGTCCTGCGCATCGGGCGGCTCCTTCTGGAAGTCGGGGCTCGAGACCAGTTCGCGCAGCACGCGGATGGTCGGGTCGAACTCGCGTTCCTTGCGTTCGCGCACCACGGTGCGGAACAGCTCCCACACGTCGACGCTGGTCTCGAAGTAGTCGCGCCGGTCGCCCAGCGTGTGGGTGATGCGCACGAGGTTCCAGGCCTGCAGCTCCTTCAGGCTGTTGCTGACATTGGAGCGCGCGACGCCCAGCGTTTCGGACAGCTCCTCGGCATGCATCGGCTTGCCGTGGGCGAAGAGCAGCGCGTGGATCTGCGAAACGGTGCGGTTGACGCCCCACATGGACCCCATTTCGCCCCAGTGCAGGACGAACTTGCGTTGAATGTCTGTGAGTTCCATGGCGCAGAGTTTAGGATTTGCGAAATTTCTGTCAAGAGAGAAATGTAAAAAGCAGGCGGACGTGAAGAAACAGTGAAATACTGTACAAATACACAGTAAACCGCAGCCGAGGATTCGCCATGCCAGCAGCCCGCATCCCCATTCACGCCATCAAGGGCCGAGGCGCGGCCACGCAGCTCGCGCACCGTTTCTCCAAGGACGAGCGCAACGCCTTCGACGATGGCTGGGGCACGCTCGAAGAAGGCGTGGCCGAGGCCGAAGAGCTGCAGCCCATCGCCACCGAGGTGCGCTTCGAGGACGTGAAATCGGCGCTCAACGAGAACGAGTCGCCCGACATCTACTTCGACCGCTCACTCAACCCTTACCGAGGTTGCGAGCACGGCTGCATCTACTGCTTCGCGCGGCCCACGCACAGCTACCTCAATCTCTCGCCCGGCCTCGATTTCGAGACCAAGCTCATCGCCAAGCGCAATCTCGTGGAGGTGCTGCGCACCGAGCTTGGCCGCAGGAGCTACAAGCCGAGCTACATCGCCATCGGCACCGCCACCGACTGCTACCAGCCCATCGAACGCGAACTGCGCATCACGCGCTCGGTGATCGAGCTGCTGCGCGAAACGCGGCATCCCTTCGCGCTGGTCACCAAGTCGAGTGCCATCGAGCGCGACCTGGATTTGATCGCGCCCATGGCGGCCGATCGCCTCGTGGCCGTGTACATCACCGTGACCACGCTCGACGGGGAACTGGCCCGCAAGCTGGAGCCGCGCGCCGCGGCGCCCCACCGGCGGCTGCGCACCATCCGCACGCTGACCGAGGCGGGCGTGCCGGTGGGCGTGAGCGTGGCGCCGCAGATTCCCTTCGTCACCGAAGACATGGAACAGGTGCTCGAAGCCGCCTGGGAGGCCGGCGCGCGCAGCGCCTTCTACACGGTGGTGAGGCTGCCGTGGGAGGTGGCGCCGCTCTTCAAGGAATGGCTGGCGCTGCACTACCCGCAGCGCGCCGACCGCATCATGGCGCGCATCCACGAGATGCGCGGCGGCAAGGACTACGACGCCGACTTCGCCACGCGCATGAAGGGCAGCGGCCTGTGGGCCGACCTGGTCCACCAGCGCTTTCAGAAGGCAACGAACCGCCTGGGCTTCAATCGCGAGCGGATTCCGCTGGACATCACTTCTTTCCGGCCGCCCGGCGTGGTGGGGCAAGGGAGCCTGTTCTAGCGTCGTCCACCGGCGCTGCCACGCCCTCGGTTTTTTCGATGGTGATTTCCAGAAAGCGCTTCAGCGCCGGGTTCTCCGTGTTGGCCCGGTAGGCCAGCGCAATACCGATGCGCGCGTCTTCCGGCAGGTCGAGGATCGGCCTGAACACCGCTCCCAGGGATCGTTGATAGGGCGTGTTGGCTGCCGGTACCAGTGCCATGCCCAGGCCGCTTGCGACCAGGCCCAGCGCCGTCTGCACCTGGATGGCCTCCTGCGTGATGCGCGGGGCCACGCCCGCACGCTGGAACACCAGGCTGACCGCCGCGTGAAGCCCGCCGACGGGCGAGGGGGCGTAGCCGATGAAGGGTTGCCCCTCCAGCGCCGCCAGCGCCACGGCCGGCTTGCGCGCGAGCGCATGGCCGCGCGGCAGCGCCAGGCAGAAGCGGTCTTCCTCGACCATCTGGAAGCGCAGCTCGGGTGGCCGGTTGGTGGGAAAGCGCACGAAGCCCAGGTCGAGCGTGCCCGCCTCCACGCGCGAAAGCAGCTCCAGGTTCGTGCCTTCCTTCAGGTCGAGGTGAACCGCGGGATGGCGCAGCCTGAACGCCTGCACCAGCCGCGGCAGCAGGCGCAGCGTGACCGAACCGCTGAACCCGATGGCCAGCTTGCCGGACTCGCCTGCTACCGCGAGTTGCACCGCGGCCTTGATGTGCGTGGCAGCGTCCAGGCATTCGCGTGCCGCCTTCAGGGCAGCATCGCCCGCGGCCGTGAGCCGCACGCCGCGCGAGCTGCGCACGAAGAGCATCGTGCCCAGTTCTTCTTCCAGCTTGCGGATGGCCACCGACAGCGGCGGCTGCGCCATATGCAGCCGCTCGGCCGCAACGCTGAAGCTGCCGGTTTCCGCGAGTGCCAGGAATTGGCGCAGTTGTCTCAGATCCATCCATACACCTCGTATATAGGAGAGTCCACCAAAAGTATTGGATTGAATATAGCGTGGTCCCTACGATTCGGGCTCCATCACGGTGGCGCTGAGTGGTCAGCGGCACACCGGCCATCAGGAGACAAGACAAATGAAAACCACCACACGCCGCGCCGCCGTGGGCTGCTGCATCGCCTGGCTGGCCCTCGCCGGCATTTCTCCCGCCGTGATGGCGCAGGGCTCGTACCCCAACAAGTCCGTCAAGATCGTCGTGCCCTACCCGCCGGGCGGCACCAACGACAGCGTGGCGCGCCTGCTTGCGCAGCGCCTGGGCGAGCGCATGGGCCAGCCCTTCATCGTCGAGAACAAGCCCGGCGCCTCGGGCAACCTGGGCGCCGAGCTGGTGGCCCGCTCGCCGGCCGACGGCTACACGCTGATCCTCGTGACCATGGGGCACACCATCCACCCATCGCTCTACAAGAACCTGCGCTACGACATCCGCACCGACCTGGTACCCATCACCGAACTCACCAGCGGCCCGGCGCTGCTGATGGTGAATCCCGCCCTCGGCATCAACAGCGTGAAAGACCTGATCGCGCGCGCCAAGGCCAAGCCTGGGGAGCTGAACTTCACGTCGGCCGGCAACGGCTCCTCGACCCATCTTGCGACCGAGTACTTCGACTCGCAGGCCGGCATCAAGATGACGCACATCCCGTTCAACGGCAGCGCGCCGGCCATGATGGACGTGATCGCCGGCAATTCGCAGGTTGTGATGGACATGATGTATTCGGCCATGTCCCAGGTGAAGGGCGGCAAGCTCAAGGCGATCGCGCAGACCGGCGCGAAGCGCTCGCCGGCCTTGCCGGATGTGCCTACGGTGGCCGAGGCCGGCTTGCCGGGCTTCGAAGTGACCGTGTGGAACGGCCTGATGGCACCAGCCGGCACGCCGAAGGACGTGATCGCCAAACTTAACACCGAGATCCGCCACGAGCTCGACAGCGCCGACTTCAAGGAGCGCCTGGCCGCGCAGGGCTACGAACCCGCGGGCAACACGCCAGAGCAGTTCGGCAAGCTCATCGCGGCCGATATCGAGCGGTGGTCGAAGGTGGTCAAGACCTCGGGCGCCAAGGTCGAATGAGCACAGCCGACACGATGCCCGGAGCTTTCCCGAACATGCTCGCCAACCACACGCTCGATCGCCTGCTGAACCCGCGCTCCGTGGCCGTGATCGGCGCCTCCGACGATGCGCTGCGCATCGGGGGGCGGCCCATCGCCTACATGCGCTCGCAGGGCTTCTCGGGCCGGCTGATGCCGGTGAACCCGAACCGCGCGCAGATTCAGGGCCTGCCTGCCTTCGCGAGCGTGGCCGCACTGCCCGAGACGCCCGACGTGGCCATCGTGGCCGTGGCCGCCCACCTCGCGCCGCAGGTGGTCGCCGACCTGGGCGCGCGCGGCACGTCCGCAGCCATCGTGTTCTCGGCCGGCTTCGCCGAGATGGGCGAAGACGGCGAGCGGCTGCAGCAGCGCATGGTGGAGGCGGCGCGTGCCCACGGCGTGCGGCTGCTCGGCCCCAATTCGCTGGGCGTGCTCAACCCGCGCATCGGCTTCTACGGCAGCTTCACCTCGGTCGTCGAAATGGGTTTTCCGAAGCCGGGGCGCGTGGGCATCGCCAGCCAGTCGGGCGCCTACGGCAGCCACATCCTGGGCATTGCGCGGGAGTTCGGCATCGGCGTGTCGTCCTGCGTCATGAGCGGCAACGAATGCGACATCAGCCTGGGCGATCTCGTGCGGGCCTTCGTGGACGACGGCGACACCGACGTGATCGCGGTGTACTCGGAAGGCATTCGCGACGGCGCGCGTTTGCTGGATGCGCTCGAGGCGGCGCGGCGGGCCCGCAAGCCGGTGGTGATGATGAAGGTCGGAACCAGCGCCGTGGGCAGCGCCGCGGCGCAGTCGCACACCGCGTCCATCGCGGGCAACGACGCTGTGACCGATGCCGTGCTGGCCGAGTTCGGCGTGGTGCGGGCGCGCTCCACCGAGCACATGCTCGACGTGGCTCGCCTGGCCACGCGCCGCATCTACCCGGCCGACAACTCGCTGGGTGTGATCACCGTGAGCGGCGGCGCGGGCGTGATCGTGTCCGACGCAGCCGAGCTTGCGGGCTTGCCGATGCCCGAGATGCCCGCTGCCGCGCAGCAGCACCTGAAGGCGCTGATCCCCTTCGCCGCGCCGCGCAACCCGGTCGACTGCACCGCGCAGTTCATGAACGACCTGAGCATTGCCGGGCGCTTTGCCGAGGCGGTGGTGGCCGAGGGCGGATACCGGTCGGTGCTGGGTTTCTTCACCTACACGGTGGGTGCCGAGTCCATCGCCGACGGCCTGCGCGCGCAACTCAAGGCCGTGCGCGACAAGCACCCCGACCGGCTTTTCGTGCTCTCGATCCTGGCGTCCAGGGAGCGGGTGCAGCAATACGAGGCCGACGGCTTCACCGTGTTCGAGGACCCGGCGCGCGCCGTGGTCGCCATCGAGGCCATGGGCCGTTTCGGCCGGGCCTTCGCGCGCCAGCCCGCGCAGGAGCCCCCTCGGGTGCCGGCGGTGGCCTTGCCGGCTGCCAACCCCAGCGAAGCCGAGGCCAAGCGCGTGCTGGCCGAAGCCGGCATTGCCGTGGCGCCGGAGCGGGCCTGCGCGAACGCACGGGACGCAGTGGCCGCGGCCGAGGCGCTCGGCTTTCCGGTCGTACTGAAGATCCTGTCGCCCGACATCGTGCACAAGTCGGAGATCGGCGGCGTGCTGCTGAACGTTGCGAACGCAGGCGCCGTGCGGGAGGGCTTTGCCATGCTGATGGAACGCGCCGCCCTGGCCGCGCCCGATGCGCGTATCGAAGGCGTGCTGGTTGCGAAGCAGTTGAGCGGCGGTGTCGAATGCATCCTGGGCATCCAGCGCGACCCGGTGTTCGGCCCGGTGGCCATGTTCGGCCTTGGCGGCATCTTCGTCGAGGTGATGAAAGACGTGGTGCTGCGCCGCTGCCCCTTCGGCGAGGACGTGGCCGAACAGATGATTCGCGGCATTCAGGGCGCGCCGCTGCTGCTGGGCGCGCGCGGCAAGCCGGTGGCGGACGTGAAGGCGCTGGCCGCGATGCTCTCGCGTCTTTCGGTGTTCGCGCACCAGTGCGGCCCGCGCCTGCAGTCCATCGACCTGAATCCCGTGCTGGCCTTGCCGCAAGGGCAGGGCGCCTTCGCCGCCGACGCCGTGGTCGTGCTTGCGCCCGTGCCCGACTCGGCGCAGGGCTGACAGGGCGTCGCATGGCTATCGATGTTCAGCGCCTGCTCGCGCGGGAATTCGCGCCGGTCGAGCACACCTATGGCACGCGCGACACGCAGCTCTATGCGCTCGGCGTCGGCCTGGGCGCCGATCCGCTCGATGCCGGGCAACTGCGCTATGTCTACGAGCGTGCCGAAGGCGGGTTGCAGGCGCTGCCCACGTTGGTCAATGTGCTCGGCTACGGCGGTTTCTGGGCCGACCAGCCCGACACCGGCATCGACTGGCGTCAGCTCGTGCATGCCGAGCAGGCCTTCGTGTTGCAGCGTCCGCTGCCGGCCGAAGGCCGTGTGATCGGTGCGAACCGCGTCGTCGCTCTGCACGACAAGGGCGCCGGCAAGGGCGCGCTGATGCTGCAGGAGCGCCGCGTCACGGATGCGACCAGCGGCGAGCTGCTGGCCTGCGTCACCCAGACCAGCATGCTGCGCGCCGACGGCGGCTTTGGCGCGGCGCACGGCGCGCCGTTGGCCCAGCCGCACGCGATGCCCGCGCGCGCGCCCGATGCCGTCTGCGATTTGCCGACGCTGCCTCAGGCCGCGCTGCTCTACCGCCTGAGCGGCGACTTCAACCCGCTGCATGCCGACCCCGGCGTGGCGCGCGCAGCCGGCTTTTCAAGGCCGATCCTGCACGGCCTTGCCACGATGGGCGTCGCGCTGCACGCGGTGCTCGCCACGCTGCTGGACTACGACGCCTCGGGCGTGCGCGGCATGCGTGTGCGCTTCACCGCACCGGTGCTGCCGGGCGAGACGCTGCGCACCGAACTCTGGCGCGACGGCTCGGTGGTGTCGCTGCGCACCACGGCGCTGGAGCGCGGCACCCTGGTGCTGAACGCTGGCCGCGTGGACCTGGCCTGAACCAAACACCCACAAGCATCGAAGGAAAGAAGCAGCATGGACCTGCAGATCAAGGACAAAGTCGCCATCGTCACCGGCTCGGCACGGGGCCTGGGCGCCGCCACCGCGCGCCGCTTGGCCGAGGAGGGCGCGAAGGTCGTCGTTACCGACATCCTGCGCGAGCAGGCCGAAGCCACCGCCGCCTCGCTGCGCGACGACGGGCTTCAGGCGCATTGCATCGTCGCCGACATCACCAAGGGCGCCGAGGTGCAGCGGCTGGTGGACGAGGCCGTTGCGCACTTCGGCGGCGTGCATATCCTGGTCAACAACGCCGGCTTCCCGCGCGACCGCTACCTGGTGAAGATGAGCGAGGACGACTGGGACCTGGTGATGGAGGTGATGCTCAAGGGCGCATTCCTCGCCAGCAAGGCCGTCATGCCGCGCTTCATTGAGCAGGGCTGGGGCCGCGTCATCAACATCAGCTCGCGCGCGCATTTCGGCAATCCGACGCAGGCCAACTATTCGGCCGCGAAAGCCGGCCTGATCGGCATGGCCAAGGCGCTGGCCATCGAGGAAGGGCGCTACGGCATCACGGTGAATTGCGTGGCGCCGGGCTTCATGGAAACCGAGATGGTGCAGGCGCTGGCCACCTACGAAACCATCAAGGAGCGCGCGGTGGCCATGCAGCCGATCAAGCGCGTGGGCAAGCCCGCCGACATCGCGGACGCGGTGGCTTTTCTTGCCTCGGAGCGCGCCAGTTTCATCACCGGCGAGGTGCTGCACGTGACGGGTGGGCGCTATGGTTGAGATCGGCGCCGGGCCGGTGCGCTGCCGCACGCAGGGCGGCGTTGCCGTCCTCACGCTGGACAACCCGCCGCTCAACGTCGTGTTCCGCGGCCTCACCGAAGCACTGGGCGGTGCTCTCGACGCGCTGGCGCGCGACGCGGACGTGCGCGCCGTGGTCGTGGTCGGTGCCGGCACGCGCGCCTTCTGCGCCGGGTCGGACATTGCCGAGTTCCAGCCGCTGATGCAACCCGGGCGCATCGGTCCGGAAAAGCTCGCGTTGCAGCATGCGGTGTTCGCCCGGTTCGACGACTTTCCCAAGCCCACGGTGGCGGCCGTCAATGGCCTTGCCTTCGGCGGCGGGCTGGAGATCGCGGTGTGCTGCGACCTCATCGTGAGCGACGAGAGCGCCCGCTTCGCGCTGCCCGAGATCAAGCTGGGCGTTTTTCCCGGTAGCGGCGGGCCGGTGCGCGTCACGCGCCGAGTGGGCCAGGGTCGGGCCAGGGAAATGATGCTCCTTGGCGAGCCCATCGATGCCGCCACGGCGCTGGCCTGGGGCCTCGTCAATCGCGTGGTGCCGCAGGGCGCGGCGCTCGAGGCCGCGCTAGCGCTCGCCGCCACGCTCGCCCGCCGGCCGCCGCTTGCACTGGCGCTGTGCAAGCAGGCCATCGGCTTCAGCTTCGACATGCCGCGGGATGCCGCGATTGCCGCCGCGCTGCCGCTGTCCGAACGTGTCTTCACCTCGGCCGAATCGCGGGAAGGCGTGCGTGCCTTCCTCGCCGGGGAGACGCCGGATTTTCCCAACGCATTGCATCCCGAGAAAGATTGACACCATGAAACGCGCTGCCATCGTCTCCCCCCTCCGCACCCCCATCGGCGCCTTCGGCGGTTCACTGCGCGGTGTGCCCGTGGAAGAACTCGGCGCCACCGTCGCGCGCGCCGTGATCGCCCGCACCGGGCTCGACCCCGCACGCATCGAAGACGTGGTCTTCGCCCATTCCTATGCCAACGGCGAGGTGCCCTGCACCGGCCGCTGGGTGGCGCTGCAGGCGGGCTTTCCCGTCGAGGTGGCCGGCATGCAGCTCGACCGCCGCTGCGGCAGCGGCCTGCAGGCCATCGCCACCGCCGCGATGATGGTGCAGACCGGCGCCGCCGACGTGGTGATGGCTGGCGGCGTCGAGAGCATGAGCAACGTCGAGTACTACACCACCGACATGCGCTGGGGCAAGCGCGCGGGCACGGTCAAGTTCCACGACCGGCTCGAACGCGGGCGCGAACGCTCGCAGCCCGAGTCGCGCTTCGGCCGCATCTCCGGAATGATCGAGACCGCCGAGAACCTGGCGCGCGACTACGCCATCACGCGCGAGGAGGCCGATGCCTTTGCGCTGCGCAGCCATCGGCGCGCGGCGGCGGCCTGGGCCTCGGGGAAGTTCGCCGAAGAGGTGGTGCCCGTGAGCGTGCCGCAGCGCAAGGGCGAGGCGCTGGTGATCGATCGCGACGAGGGCATCCGCGCCGACCTGACGCTGGAGCAACTGGCCGGGCTCAAGCCGCTGGTCGAGGACGGCATCGTCACCGCCGGCAACGCCTGCCAGCAGAACGACGCCGCCGCCGCCTGCCTGATCGTGGCCGAGGACCGGCTCGAAGAACTCGGGCTCACGCCGATCGGCTACCTGCACAGCTGGGCCGCCGCGGGCTGCGAGCCTTCGCACATGGGCATCGGGCCGGTGCCCGCCGTGAAGAAGCTGTTCGGCCGCAACGGCCTGGGTTTCGACGACATGGGCCTGGTCGAGCTGAACGAGGCCTTCGCCTGCCAGGCACTGGCCTGCGCAAAGGGCTGGGACTGGAACGACCCGGAGCGCTTCAACGTCAACGGCTCGGGCATTTCGCTCGGTCATCCGGTGGGCGCGACCGGCGTGCGCATCATGACCTCGCTGCTGCACGAGATGCAACGGCGCGGCGCGCGCTATGGCCTGGAGACCATGTGCATCGGCGGCGGCCAGGGCCTGGCCGCGGTGTTCGAGCGTGCCTGAGCCGGAGCCGCGCGCATGACCTATCCCTTTCTCGGCCGGCTTCGGGTCATCGAAAGTTCGGCCTTCATCGCGGCGCCGCTGGCGGGCCTGACGCTCGCGCAGTTCGGCGCCGATGTGATCCGTATCGATATGATCGGCGGCGGTATCGATTACGCGCGCATGCCCCGCATGCCGCACCCGCAAGGCCACGGCCGCAGTCTCTACTGGACCGGGCTCAACAAGGGCAAGCGCTCGGTGGCTGTCGACCTGCGCCGCCCCGAAGGCCGTGAGCTGATACAGGCGCTGACCACCGCGCCGGGGCCGGATGCCGGCGTGCTGCTCACCAACATCGGCACGCCGTGGCTGGCCCACGAGGTGCTGGCCGCGCGGCGCGAAGACCTGATCAGCTGCACCATCCAGGGCAACGGCGACGGCAGCACGGCGGTCGACTACACCGTGAACTGCGCCACCGGCTATCCGGCCGTCACGGGCGGCGGCTCGCGCGCGCAGCCAGTCAATCATGTGCTGCCCGCCTGGGACATCGCGTGTGCGTACCAGGCGGCCCTTGCGATCCTTGCCGCGGTCGATCATCGGCGCCGCGGCGGGCAGGGCGCGGAACTCAAGCTGGCATTGTCGGACATGGCCTTCGGCATGCTGTCGCACCTGGGCGTGCTGGCCGAAGCCGAACTGCTGGGACAGGAGCGCCCCTCCATCGGCAACCATCTCTACGGCGCCTTCGGGCGCGACTTCGGAACTGCCGACGGTGGCCGTCTCATGGTGGCGGCGATCTCCGCCGGCCAATGGAAGGCGCTGGTGGCGTGCTGCGGCATCGCGGAACCCATCGGCGCGCTGCAGCAACGGCTGGACCTCGACTTTGCCGACGAGGCGCAGCGCTTCGAGGCGCGCGATGCCATTGCGGCGCTGGTCGAGCCGTGGTTCTCTGCTCGCACGCAGCAAGAGGCACAGGTGGCGCTGGAGCAGTACAAGGTCTGTTGGGGCCGCTACAGCACCGTGGGGGAGGCGTTGGCGGGTGACGCGCGCGCGAGCCTGGCCAATCCGGTGTTCGAGCGCATCGACACTCCTGGCATCGGCGCTCACCTGGCGGCGGGCGCGGCGGTGCGTGCACCGGGCATGGAACGCGAAGCCACGTCGCCGGCCGCGCTGCTCGGCACCCATACCGACGAGGTGCTGCATGAGGTGCTGGGCCTGAGCGGCGCGGCCATCGGGCGGCTGCACGACGAGGGCGTCGTAGCCGGGCCGCAGCGCGATCCGACGGTGGTGGCTGCAGCCTCCGAGTAGACGCTCCGCGGGACGGACGTCATCAGCGCGTGCCGACGACTTGCCGCGCAGCCGCGGTGGGGCAGCCTGCTCCGCCCGCGGCATCATCGCCGCACCAATCCCCACCCAGCGCCTTCACCAGGAACACCGCCGTCAGCAGCCGCTGCCCACGCAGTTGCGCGGCCTGGCGCTCCACCGTCAGCAGCGACTGCTGCGCGGTGATCACGTCCAGGTAGGTCGACGCACCGCCCTCGTAGCGGCTGGTGGCCATGTCGAGCACGCGGCGCGCGGCGGTCACGGCGGCCTGTGCCTGCGCCGTCGCGCTGTCTAGCGCGGAAAGGCCGGTGATGCCGTCTTCCACCTCCTGCATCGCGGTCAGCACGGTGCGGCGGTAGTTGCCGACGGTGACGTCGTAGCCGGCCTTCGCGAAGTCGACGTTGGCGCGGATGCGCCCACCGTCGAACAACACCTGCGTGGCCGACACGCCCACCGACCACAGCAGGCTCGGGCCGTTGAACAGCGTCTCGATCGTGCGGCTGTCCACGCCCACGGTGGGCGAGATGAAGATGCTCGGGTAGAAGGCCGCGGTGGCGACGCCGATCTGCGCATTGGCGGCGGCCATCGCGCGTTCGGCCGAGGCCACGTCGGGGCGGCGCTGCAGTATCTCGGAGGGCACGCCCAGCGGCACGGCCGGCGGCCTGATCTCGCGCAGGTCCACCGGCAGCGAGAAGCTGGGCGCGGGCGTGCCGGTGAGCGTGGCCAGCGCGTGCTCGTACTGCGAGCGCTGCTTCCTCAGCACGTCGACCTGCGTCAGCGTGGTCTCGAGCAGCGACTGCTGCTGCGCCACGTCGAGGCCCGACACGGCGCCCAGGTCGTGGCGCGCCGTCACCAGTTCGAGCGCGCGGCGCTGCAGGGCGATGGAGCGCGTGACCACGTCGAGCTCGATGTCGGTGGAGCGCAGGTTGAAGTAGCTGCTGGCCACGTCGGCGCTCAGCAGCAGCCGGGTGTTCTGCAGGTCGGCGGCCGATTGTTCGGCCGAGGCCTTGGCGCCTTCGACCGTGCGCTGCACGCGGCCGGCCAGGTCGACTTCGTAGCTTGCGTTGAGCGACAGCGCGAAGTCGTTCTGCACCGTCGTCGAATTGGGCGTCGCGTAGTTGGTGAGCGGGCGGTTGGCCGAAATCCGCAGGCGCGAGGCGCGGGTGCCGAGGCCGACCTGCGGATACTGGCCGGCCGCGTTGGCCGCGAGCGTGGCGCGCGCCTGCGCCAGCCGCGCATTGGCGATGGCCAGCGTGGGGCTGCCGGCAAGCGCCTGCTGCTGCAGCGCGTCGAGCTGCGGGTCGCCGAAGCGGCGCCACCAGGGGCCCTTGTCGGCGGCGTCGTTGGGTGCGCTCACGCGCCAGGGCTCCTCGAGCTTCCAGCTGACGGGCAGGGGCGTGTCCGGCGTCTTGTAGTCGGGGCCGACCGCGCAGCCCGCCACCAGCATGGCGGCCAGCAGGGCGAGCGGAGCGGCCAGGCGCGGCGGCGTCACGCCGGGGCCTTCGGCGTGGGGGCCTTGGCGGGCGGCGTCTCGGGCGCCACTGCCACCACGTCGCCTTCGGCCAGCGAATCGGACGGGTTCAGCACCATGCGGTCGGTGTGCTCGAGGCCGTCGATCACTTCGACGTTCTCGCCGTAGTTGCGGCCCAGCGTCACCGCGCGCAGGTTGACGCGGCCCTGCGGGTCGACCACGGCAATCCGCGTGCCCTCGGCGCGGAACAGCAGCGCGTTCGACGGCACCGACAGCGTGCGGCTGGCGGCCAGCGGCAGCGACACCTGCACATAGGCACCCGGCAGCAGCGCGCCGTCGCTGTTGGGCAGCGACACCTCGACCTGCATCATCCGCGTGGTCGTGTCGATGGAGCCGGCGGTGCGTGCCACCTGGCCCTTGAAGGTCTGGCCACGCAGCTCGGCCTGGGTCACCACTACCGGTTGCCCCGCCTTCACGAGCTGGGCGTAGGCCTGCGGCACGTTGATGTACACGCGCAGCGGATCGGTCTGCGCCAGCAGGAACAACGCGCGCCCGGCGCCGCCGCCGCTGCCCGCGTCGATCAGGTCGCCCACGTCGACGTTGCGCCGCGTGATCACGCCCGCGAACGGCGCCACCACGCGCTTGAAGCCTTCGGTCTGTTTCAGCCGCTGCACGTTGGCGTCGGCCGCCGCCACGTTGGAGGTGGCTTGCGCCACCGCGCTGCGGCGTTCGTCCAGCTCCTGCTGCGAGACCACGTCCTTCTTGCGCAGCGCTTCCCAGCGGTCGGCGGTGCTGCGTGCCAGCTCCAGGCCGGAGGCCGCCTGCGCACGCGCGGCCACGGCCTGCGACAGCTGCTGGTCGATCTCGGGCGTCTCGATCTCGGCGAGCAGTTCGCCCTTTTCGACGCGGCTGCCGATGTCCTTGGTCCAGCGCTTGAGGTAGCCGCTGGCGCGCGCCGAAATGGGCGACTGCACGAAGCCCTGCAGCGTGCCCGGCAGCGACAGCGTCTGGCCGGCGGTGGGCGTGCGGGGCAGGGCGGTCTGCACGTACTGCTTCGCGCGCTCCGTCGTGCCCGCCTCGAGCGCGCGGGCGTTGGCGATGCGCACGAACACCGTGCGCGCCGCGCCCAGCCCCAGCAGCACGAGAACGATCAGCACCAGCCAGCGCGTGCGCCGCACGATCTGCCGGCGGCGCAGCAACTCGCCGTCGCCTTCTTCCACGGCGATGGGGTGGATGGCCAGTGCCGAATGGCGTTGCTCCGTCATGAAATCAATTCTCCTGGGGCGTTGCGCCCTCTGGCGGTTGATGCTGCTGGGAGGCTTCGCGCGCCGCCCGGCGGCGGGCAAGCCGACTGTGCACCCCCGCGAACACGGCGGGTACGAAAAACAATGTCGACACCGTGGCAAAGACCAGCCCGCCGATGACGGCGCGGCCCAGCGGCGCGTTCTGCTCGGCGCCTTCGCCCAGGCCCAGCGCCATCGGGATCATGCCGATGATCATCGCCAGCGCGGTCATCAGCACCGGGCGGATGCGGGTGGCGCCGGCTTCCAGCGCGGCCGACAGCGGCGGAATGCCCGCCTGCAGCCGCTCGCGCGCGAACGACACCAGCAGAATGGAATTGGCCGTGGCCACGCCCATGGTCATGATCGCGCCCGTGAGCGCGGGCACGCTCAGCGTGGTGCCGGTGATGAAGAGCATCCACGCGATGCCCGCCAGCGCGGCCGGCAGGGCGGTGATGATGATGGCCGCGTCCAGCCACGACTGGAAGGTGACCACGATCAGCAGGTACACCAGCACGATGGCCATCGCCAGCCCCACGCCCAGGCCGATGAACGACGACTGCATGGTCTGCACCTGCCCGCGGATGTCCACCCGGCTGCCGCGCGAGAGCTTGGGCCGCATCTCGTCGACCAGCTTCTGCACCTTCGAGGCCACGCTGGCCAGGTCGGTGCCCTGCACGCTCACGTAGACGTCGATCACCGGCGCGATGTTGTAGCGCGACATCACGGCCGGCTGCCGGTCGGCCTGGGTGCTCACCAGGTTGCCCAGCAGCTGCTGCGCGCCGGTGCCGCCCTGGCCCCCGCTGGCGCCCACCGGAATGTTGAGCAGCGAATCGAGCGAATCGACCGTGTATTGCGGCGTCTGCACCGCGATGCTGTAGACCACGCCGTTGGCCGGATTCAGCCAGAAGGCGGGCGCCGTCTGCGAGCTGCCCGACAGCGCGATGAGCACGTTCTGCCCCACGTTGGAGGCCGTGAGGCCGTACTGCTGCAGCCGTGTGCGGTCCATCTGCAGGCTCAGCGCGGGGCCGTCCAGGCGCTGGTGCACGTGCGCGTCGACCGCGCCTGGAATCTGCCGGATCGCCTTGGTGAGTTCGGCCGCGCGCGCGGCGTTGCCGGCCATGTCGTTGCCGCTGAACTGCACGTCGATGGCCGCCGGCAGGCCGAAGTTCAGGATCTGCGTGACGATGTCCGCCGGCTGGAAGAAGAACTCGATGCCCGGAAAGCGCTTGGGCAGCTCCGCGCGCAGGAGCGACACATGCTGCTCGGTCGGCTTGTGGCCCTCTTTCAGCGACAGCAGCAGCTCGCCGTCGAAGGTGCCGATGGTGCCGGCGTTGCTGTACGACAGGTTGATGCCGCTGTTGGGCACGCCCAGGTTGTCCAGGATGGTCTCGAGCTGGTCGGGCGGCACCAGCTCGCGGATGGCGGCTTCCACCTGGTCGGTCAGGCGCGCGGTTTCCTCGATGCGGGTGCCGGTGGGGGCGCGCAGGTGCAGGCGGATCTGGCCGGCATCCACCGTGGGGAAGAAGTCGCGGCCCAGCACCGGATAAAGCAGGCACGACAGCAGGCAGAAGCCCAGGAACAGGCCGATGAAGCCCGCCCGCCTGGAGAGCACTGCCGACAGCACCAGCGTGTAGGCGCGGCGCACGCGCTCGAAGCGGCGGTCGAAGGCGCGGTACAGGCGCTGCAGCGCGCTCTGCCTGGTGCCTTCCGCGGGCTGTTGCTGCTGCGGGCCGTGCGAGCCGCCCATCAGCAGCATCACCAGCGTCGGCACCAGCGTGCGCGACAGCAGGTAGGACGCGATCATGGCGAACACCACGGCCTCGGCCAGCGGTACGAACAGGAAGCGCGCCACGCCCGAGAGAAAGAACATCGGGACGAACACGATGCAGATGCACAGCGTGGAAACGAAGGCGGCCGAGCCGATCTCGCCCGCGCCGACCTCGATGGCATCCTTCAGCGGCGTGCCCATGTGCAGGTGCCGCTCGATGTTCTCGATGGTCACGATCGCCTGGTCCACCAGAATGCCCACCGAGAGCGCCAGCCCGCCCAGCGTCATGAGGTTGAGCGTTTCGCCCAGCGAATACAGCACCAGGATGGACGCCAGGATGGACAGCGGAATCGTCAGCCCGATGATCAGCGTGCTGCGCCAGTTGCCCAGGAACAGCAGCACCATCGCGGCCGTGAGCGCGGCCGCCAGGATGGCTTCAAACACCACGCCCTTCACGGCCGCCTTCACGAACACCGACTGGTCGAACAGCGGCGTGATCTTGATGTCTTCCGGCATCGTCTGGGCGGCGATGGGCAGCATGGCGCGGATGTTCGAGACGATGTCCAGCGTGGAGGCGCCGCCGTTCTTGAGCACCGACAGCAGCACGCCGCGCACGCCGTCCTGGCGCACCACGTTGGTCTGCGGCGAGAAGCCGTCGCGCACATAGGCCACGTCGCGCAGATAGGTGGTGGCGCCGTTCACCGTGCGGATCGGCAGGTCGTTCAGGCCCGCGATGGCGTCGGGCGAGCCATTCATCTTCACGTTGTATTCGGTGGCGCCGAACTTGGCCGTGCCCGAGGGCAGGATCAGGTTCTGCGTGTTCACCGCGTTCACCACGTCGGCCGGCGACAGGCCGCGCGCCTGCAGCGCCTGGGTGTCGAGGTCGACCGAGATCAGCCGGTTCTTGCCGCCGTACGGAAACGGAATGGCCGCGCCCGGCACCGTGATGAGCTGCGGGCGCAACTGGTTGACGGTGGCGTCGAAGAGAGAGTTTTCAGAGCGCGTGGGGCTGGAAAGCGCCAGCTGGATCACCGGCACGCTGGAAGCCGAATACTTGATGACCAGCGGCGGCGTGATGCCCGGCGGCAGCTGCCGCACCTGCGCCTGCATGGAGGCCACCACCTGCGAGATGGCCATTTCGATGTTGGCCGTGGGCTGGAAGAACACCTTGATGATCGACACGCCCGCCAGCGACTGCGACTCGATGTGCTCGATGTCGCTCACCGTGGTGGTCAGCCCGCGCTCCACCTGGCCCGAGATGCGCTGCCCCATTTCCTGCGCCGGCAGGCCGGTGTAGTTCCAGATGACGCTCACGACCGGAATGTTGATTTCCGGGAAGATGTCGGTGGCCATGCGCGCCAGGACAAAAGGCGTGGCCAGCACGATCAGCATCGCCATGACGATGAAGGTGTACGGACGACGCAACGCAAGCTGGACCATGGAGGGGGCTCTCTGCTTCCGACGGAAAAAGGTTTCGCATCATAAGGAAGTAGATTTAAGTTTGCTGGCCCGCTCGAGCCGGCTGTCGCGCTTTACCAAATGGCTACGTTGCCGGCGTCGGGAGCGCCAGCCGCAGGCGCGTGACGTTCGGGTTGGCCGCATCGCGCTGCAGTCTGAAGCCCAGCTTGCGCGCCAGCGCCAGCATGCCGGTGTTGTCGTAGAGCGTGATGTCCGAAAGCTGCCTCACGCCGGCCCCGGCGGCGGCCTCGATCAGCTTGCGCATGAGCTTGTGGGCCACGCCGCGGTGCTGCCAGGCGTCGGCGATCACCACGGCGAATTCGGCGACCTGCGCCGTCCCGGGCGTGTCGCCGCGCACATAGCGAACCACGCCCATCTGCTGCTCGGCGCCTTCGATCACCGTGGTCGCGATGAGCGCCAGCTCGCGGTCGTAGTCGATGTGGGTCATGCGCCAGAGCTCGTCCGGCTGGGGCTTGCGCGGCGACAGCAGGCGGCGGTAGCCGGTTTCGTTCGACAGGCCCGCCACGAAGGCCGAATGCATGGCGAGGTCTTCGGCGCGGATCGGGCGGATGCGCACCGGCGTGCCGTCGGCGAGCTGCCAGTCTTCGGCCAGGTGGCCGGGGTAGCCGTGGGGCGCCTGCGTTGCCATGGGCAGGTTTTGCCACGCGCCCGGTGCCAGGTCAACGAGAGATCCCCTGTCTCTTGGGCGCGCCTCAGGGCACCAGGAACGAATGCACCAGCGTCAGTTCGCCCGGCTTGCGCATCGGCACCCGGAAGACCTGCTGCTTCTCCTTGGGCGTGCCTTCGTCCTGCAGGATGGTCACCTGCGCGGTGATCACCGCGTCGCGCTGCTCGCCGGCGCCGAAGTAGTTCACGAACACGTGATATGCGCCCTGCACCGGGCTGGGCGTGGCGAAGATCTCGGGGCCGAAGCCGGTGGTCACGTCCACGTCCAGCGAGCCGCCGTTGGGCGCCACGCGCGCGCCGTAGAACACATGCTGGCCGTCGGGCGACACCACGTGCAGGTCGAGGTCGGTGTTGTCGCTGTCCCAGCTCAGCACGACGCGCAGCTTGACCGGCACGCGGTTGGCCTGCGTCTCGTAGAACTGCGAGCGCGCGACTTCGCCGTTGGGCGAGCGCACTTCCACGCCGTGGCTGCCGGAGCCGAAGGACCAGGGCCGCGCGAAGTTGCCCTTCTCGTCGGTCAGCAGCGGAATGGCGATGCCGTCCACGATGAGGCGCGCGGGCGTGCGCGGGGCCGTGCCCTTCGGGTCGTTCGTCTTGGGCGCGGCGGCGATGCGGCCGCGGATCAACGAAGCCTCGGAGCGGCCGTTGGCGTTGACGCTGCTGGCCGGGTAGTGCACTTCCTGCACGAAGTCCTGCTGCTGTGCGGGCGCGTTGCGCCAGCCGCCGCGCGGCGTGTCGAGCACGGTCTGGGCCTGCGCCGAGAGGCCGGCGAGCGCCGAGATAAGGCCGAGAGCGGTAAATGCGGCGGAGGCGGCGCGACGCGCCAGTGAAGATGTTTTCATGAGTCTGCCAGTTGCTGCGCAAGCCGTTCGATGAAGATTTCGTCCTGCCCGTGGGGATGGTCGCGAAACGCCAGGTGCAGGTATTCGTGGATGAGCGTCACGCGGCCCTCGCGGCTGTGCCACTCGCGCACCCGGATCACCAGGCGGCGTTGATCGGAATGCGGAACGCCCATGGCGAGCAGGCACACGCGCAGCGTGTCGTCGACCGGCTGGAAGCCCGCCTGGGCGCGCAGCACCTGGCGCCAGCGCCGCTGGCGGTCGGCCAGCCACCGCTGGGCTTCGGGCAGGGGCGTGCAGTCGGCTTCTGCCCGGAACGGTGCCAGCGTGCCGCGCGGGTACGCGGTGCGCAGGATGGCGCCGAAGGGCTGGCCCTCGCGGCTTGCGGCGACCGCGCCTTGCCACGACATGACGCCGGGCGAGGCCCGGTCGCTGTGGTAGTTGACGGCCTGGCCGTCGATCACCAGGCCTTCGGTGAAGGCCGCAGCGGCGCGCGCCGCTGCGGTCGGCGGATTGGGGCCGACGCGCTGCGTGCGGCTGTCGTCGGCAATCTGGCGGCAGCCTTCGATTTCGCTCGCGTTCTGCAGCACGTAGCTGCGCGCCGCCACCGCGAGCGCGCGGGCGGCTTCGGTTTCGCGCGCGTCGCCTTCGCGGTCGACCACGCGCGCCACGTAGTCCTCCAGCGGCAGGCGCGCGGCGATGCGCGGGCCGTCCGAGCCGTAGCGCAGCACCTGGGCGGGCACGCCTTCCATCACCAACTGCGAGCCGTTCTGGAAGGCGATGCGGTAGCGCCCGCGCAACGGGCCGGCCGGCGCGGCGGCGGTGTTGCCCGGCAGCGCGCGCTGCACGGTGGCGATGGGATAGCGCTGGAAGAAATCGACGGCGATGCAGGGCTGCGCGCCGAGCGCCGCCGCATCCGGCGCCGGCGACGCCAGGCCGTGCGCGGCCCATTGCCCGGCCATCCATTTCGCCTGGGCGCGCAGCGCGCTGCGACTGGTGCCGGTGTCGCCGAACCAGAACGGCGTGCCGTCTGCCAGCCAGCCGGCGGCGCCGCCCACCGGTTGCGTACCTTCCCGCCATGACCAGGTCTTGAAGCGCGGGCCGCCACCCAGGGCGGCAAGCACCTCGTCGTCGCGCACCGTGACGGGCTGCAGGGCCTGGCGCGCGGCGGTGCGGGCGGGAGCGGGAATCTGGCGCAGCGCGGACAGCAGCTCGGACACGGGCACGCGCGTCTCGGGCTTCATGGCGTCCAGGCGCCGCAGCCAGGCGGGGGCGTCGCTGTCGCGCCAGAAGCGGGTCCAGTCGGCGGCGTTGACGCCGACGCGCGACGGGTCGAAATAGGGTCCGCAGGACTGGGCCAGCGCCTGTTCACGCCCGATGCTGCCGCCCGGGTCGCAGCAGTATTCGTCGTCGGTGCGGCGCTGCATGCTGGCGCAGCGGTAGACGGGCTCCTGCGTGGCGTTGACGCTCAGGTAGCTGTAGACGAAGAGCTTCCATACGCTGCCCAGCGGCGTCTGCAGCGCGTCGCCCTCTTGCGGCAGGGGCGCGGTGCCGCGCGGCGTGCGTTCGACCGCGACCATGCCTTCGTCGGTGAGCCAGGCCAGGCGCGGCGACGCCGTCGCAGGCGAAGCCGCCGATGACGGGAAAGCCGGCAGCGCCAGCGCGGCCGCGCACGCGAACGCGCCGGCGCCGAACGCCTTCAGTCGCGCAAGCACCCGGGCCGCTTCGGCTTTCATGATGTCAGCGCACCTCGACGCTGGCCCAGCGGCCGCCGTCCTCGAAGGCCTTGGCCTCGGGCTCGTACATGCGGAACAGCCGTGCGGGCGGCAGCTTGAAGGTGCCGCGCTGCGAGAAGCGAACCAGATGGCGCACGGTCAGCGGCGTGCCGGCCACCAGAGAGTCCACCGGCACGGCGTAGCCCTGCGCGGTGCCCTGGCTCTGCGCGCGCTCCATCGGCTGCAGCTTGCCGGCGCTGTCGGCCATGTCGATGCCCCAGGTGCTTTCTTCCACGGCCGCGCCCGGCGGCAGCGCGGCTTCGACGAGGCTCCAGCGCATGGCCTTCGGTGCCGTCACCGTGAGCTGGTCGAGGTAGAGCGCATTGGTGTCCAGCGGCGTGCCGGGCTTCACGGCTTCGAGTTTCACCGTGATGCGGCCGTCGTCGACCGTGGAGACGGACGCGCTCGGCGCCGCGGCGGGCTGGCCCGGCGCGGGTGCGGCCGGTGCTTGCGGCGCGGGACGCGGTTCGGTGACCACGCGCCACAGCGTGCGTTCGACCTTGGCATCGAGGGCGGGTGCCTGCGTTTCGCTGCTCTCGTAGCTCACGAAGGCCCAGGCCGCCTTCTGTCCGGCAGGCAGCTCGAGCGTCGAGGGCACGGCGGTGCCCGACGGCAGGCGCCAACTGGTGCCGCCGCCATCGGTGGCGCGGACCCAGGGCGCGGCCAGGGTGGGCACGTCGTCGCTGGCCGCGAGCTTGCCGCCGCCCATGGCGCGCTGCAGCCACAGCAGCGTCTGCGCGCGGTCGATGGAAGGCGCATCGGCGCGCACTTCGGCAAGCACGGCGGCCGCCTTGTCGGCGCCGGCGCGTTGCGTGGCCATCAGCAGCGCCTGCACCAGCGGCGTGTCGACGCCGGCCAGTCGCGCGGCGGCTTCGTCGGCGGCGGCGCGGGCTTTGGCGCTGGCAACCGCCGGACCGGCGGTCTGCACCGCCAGCACCAGCGCCATGTCGCGGGTGTCGGGCACGGCGCTGTCCACCATGACGAGGCTGCCTCGGCGTTGCGCGCGCTGCGCGTCGCCGGCCGGCTGCGCGGCCAGCTGGTCCGCCAGGCCGCCGGCCATCGAGCCCACGGGCAGGCCCATCTCCTGCATCCAGGAGAGCGCCAGCGCACGTTGCAGCGCTGGCAGCTTCTGGCCGTCCTTGGCGTAGACGTCGAGCAGGCGCTGCCAGTTGGAGGCCGGCAGCGTCACGCGCAGCGCCTGGGTGGCGCGCCAGTCGGCGTAGTAGGCATAGGTGGTGAGGAAGGCATCGGCCGGCATGATGCGTCCCCACCAGCCGAACTGCGCCTGCGGGCCGGCCATCTGCGCCAGCGACAGCCGCGCGGTGGCCAGGCGCTGCGTCAGCGCCGGTGCCAGCGCCTGCTGCGCGGGCGAAAGCGACTGCAGCGCGATCGACAGCGGCAGCATGCGGCTGGCGGTCTGCTCGACGCCGCCGTAGGGGTTGGCGATCAGCGCATCCAGTTGCTGGCTGAAGGCGCCGGCCGCGGCGTCCTGCGCCAGCGAAACGCGCACGCGCGATGCATCGGCCGGCAGGGCCAGCGCCGCGCTGCCCGAGGCCAGGTCGATCGACTTGCCGCGCGGCGCGCGCCAGGCCACCGGGACGCGGCGCACCGGCACGTCGAGCTTGTCGACCACGCGGGCGTCCTGGCGCAGCGTGACGCTGACCGCGCCGGACTTGTCGGCCTCGCCGGCGGCGATTGGCAGCGCGATGAAGTTCACGCCCGGGCGCACGGTGACCGTGTCCTTGCGCTCCACGCCCGCGCCGCTGGCGGTCCACTCGACCTTGGCTTCGCGCCCGGTCTGGTTGAAGAGGGCGAGCGAGGCCTGTGCCTTGTCGCCCTGGCGCTGCCAGTCGGGGCTGGTCCACTTGGCGTAGAAGGCCTTGTCGGAGCGCACCCAGCTCACCTGCTGGCCCACAGCGCCGGCCGCGTTCATGGCGCGGCCGGTGATGCGCCAGCGCGTGAGCGAATCGGGCATGGTGAAGCTGAAGCGGGTGTGGCCGGAGGCGTCGGTCGCCAGGCGCGGCTCCCAGGCGGCGGTGTCGATGTTGTCGCGGCGCGGCCGCTCCAGCACCTTCACCGCGCGGTCATTCACCTGGCGCGCGCCGGGCAGCGTGCCCAGCTTGCTGGTGGCGAGGTCGTAGCCGATGAAGGACAGGCTCGCGCTGGTGCGCACGTTGTTGCGGCGCGGGTGGTAGAAGAAGTCGCTGATGGCCGGGGCGATCTCGGGCTGCAGCACGTAGATCATTTCGTCGACCACGCCGACCGCGAGGTCGGTGGCCACCGGCTTGCCGGCCAGCGTGGCGCTGACGTCGATGGTGACCGTGTCGCCGGGTTCGTACACCGCCTTGTCGGGCGTGAAGGCCAGCACGATGCGCTCCTGCTCGACCATGATCCCCTGGTTCTGGAAGACGTAGTCGCCGTTCTTCACGTAGGCCACCGACAGCGTCATGTTGGGGCTCATGACGTCGCGCACGGGCAGCGTGAACTTCCACTGCGTGGGCGCCACGCGCTCGCTCTTGATCCAGTCGGCGCCCCGGCCCATCAGCGCGGTGGCTTCGACGCGGTCGCGCTCCAGCGTGAGCAGGGCGTTGTCCACCGGCTCCGGAAAGCTCACCAGCACCTGCGCCGTGTCGCCGGCGCGGTAGCTCGCGCGGTCGAGCACCATGCCGACGCTGCCGGCCGGTGCCTTCACGCCGTCGCCGCTGACCCAATGGCTGGCCCCGCCGACGATGCGGCCCTTGTCGTCCAGCAGGGAGACGGTGTAGCTGCCGGGCTGCGGAAAGTTGATCGAGAGCGTGTCGCCCGAAGGCATGGCGCCGGATTGTTTGGAGCGGTCTTCCAGCCGAACCCATTGCCATGTGGCGGGGCGCGCCTGTGCGGCGGGCGTGTCGGGCGCCGTTGCCGCCGTCGTGGTACCGGCGCGCTGGCTGGCCGCGAACTTGAAAGCCACGGCCTGGCCCGGCTGCGAGAACTGCCGGTCGGCCGCGAGGCGGAACGAAGCCGCGCCGCGCTCCACCAGGATTTCGCGGGAGGTGCGCACGCGGTAGGCCGCGCCATCGGTGGCCAAGGCGGTCAGCAGGTAGCGGCTGGGCTCGGTGGCGGCGGGCAGCGAGAACTTCGCGATGCCGTCGCCGTCGGTCTCCAGCTCGGCCTGCTGCAGCTTGACCGGAAACTGGCCGGCGTAGTCGAGTTCGCCGTTCACCATGGCGAGCTTCTGCGAGCGCGCCGTGAGGCTGACGCGCGCATGCGTCACCGGCTTGCCGTCGGGGTAGTTCAGCTGCAGCTTGCCGCCGACCGGCTCGCCGGTCTTGAAGTCGGTTTTCTCGGGCAGCAGCACGATGTCGAAGTGAGGCTTCTGGTAGTCGGCCACGCGGAAGGCCGCGGTGTAGGTGTCGCCGCCCATGGCCAGGCGCAGTTCGTAGCCGCCGGCCACGGCGTTGTCGGGCAGGGGAAAGCGCGCGTCAGCACCCTTGGCGCCGGAGAAGGCCAGTTTCTGCGCATGCACCAGCTGGCCGGCCGGGTCGAGCACCGCGAGCGCCAGGTCGGCGTCTTTCAGCGCCACGGACTCGCGCGCGCTGCGGAACTCGCGCCCGCTCACCTTCACGTTCACCCAGTCGCCCGGGCGGTACAGCGGGCGGTCGGTCACGGTGTAGACCTTGGCGTTGTAGATCTCGCTGTCGTAGTAGAAATTTTCGGAAATGAAGACGCCGCCCGCGGGGTCCTGGCCGAACACGTAGGTCTGCTCGGGCGACTTGCGGTCCAGCTTCACCAGGCCCTGGCCGTCGGCCTCGCCGCTCTTGAGCACGCCGACGCCGTCGGTCCACACCACCTTGGTGCCGGGCACCGGCGCGCCCGCCGCGCGCTGCGCCGCCCACACCAGCATCTGGTCGCCAGAGACCTTGGTGATGGCCACGGTGTCCGACACGAACAGCAGCGTGGTCGCGCGGAACTGGCCGCTGATGGCTTCCACCAGATAGAGACCGGGCGCGCGCTTGCCCACCGGCACGAACACGTTGCCCTCGGAGGCATTGATGAACTCGCTGCTGGAGCCTTCGAGCTTCACGCCCTTGGGCAGGCCGATGGCCTTGGCCTTGTGCACCGGATAGCGAAAGCGCTCCACCACCGGCAGGCCGGGGATCGGACGGAACTGCCGGGGCTCCTCGAAGACCGAGGGCTGCGTGAGCTTGGCCGGCGTCTTGAGCTCGGGCGCCTGCTGCGTGACGGCGCGGCGCGCGCTGGACGAGAACATCTGCTGCCAAGCCAGGCGCGACTTGACCACCCAGCTGTCCCACAGGTGGGTCAGCGTGTTGGCCAGGCCCTCGTCGGCGGCGCGCGCGCCCACCTGCACGCGGTGCAGGTTCTTCTGTTTCTGCAGGAAGGGCAGGGCGTCGGGAATGCGGTAGACCAGCACATCGACGCCGCCCACCTGCTCCAGCGCCGAGGGCTGGTTCACTTCGAGTCGCACCAGGGCGGTCTGGTCGCTGGCGAAGGTGGCGTCGGAAAGCAGGAAGAAGGGCTCGCCGGTGTAGGGCGTGCGGCTGTTCTCGAGCGGCTGGGGTTGCGGCTCGGGCGCCGCAAGCGCCGCAGGCGGCTGCATCGACGCGCATGCGGTGGCAACCGCGAGCGCCAGCGGAAAAAGACGCCGCCACAGGGACTGGAGTGGTGTGTGCATGGTCATCGTGCGAGAAAAGCCAGCCGGTACACACCGGCGAAATTGGGGTTGTCGTCGGCGGGGCGCCAGCGCGTGTCGCTCCAGCCGAGCAGTTGTGTGGCGCGCACGGCGCGCAAGCCGTTGTCGCCCGGCAGCACGCGGCCGGTGTGATAGGCGATGTAGTTGCCCATCCACACCATCAGGTGCTGCTCGTCGCCCTGGTCGTAGAACAGCATGTCGCCGAGCAAGGCCTGCTGCAGCTGGCGCGAGACGAAGCGCGTGTTTTCCTGCACCAGCTCGAGCGCGCCGACATAGGCGTCGCGCGTGCCGTCGACGCGCCGCCAGGTGTTGCGCAGCGGGGCCGCAGCGGCGGGGTCGATGTCGGGCGGCAGGCGGCGCGCGAGCAGGCCATTGGCGCGGCGCCAGGCCACGTCGTGCTCGCGCAGCGACTCGGCCACCGAGAAGCGCACCAGCCCCGCGCAGTCGCGGTGGGTCCAGCGCGGCGTGGGGCCGCGCTCGATCTGCTCGTGGATCAGCAGGGTCATCCAGTCGCGCAGGCGCGAGGACTGTTCGCGGTCGAGTGTCGGCGTCTCGGTGGCGGCTGCCGCGATGGCCGGCAGCGCGGGCATGGCGCAGGCGGCGGCAAGCGCCGCGCCGCGGCCGAGCGCCGTCCGGCGGCTGATGCCGGCCGTGATGGAGGCGGGGTTCACTTGGGTTGCTGCGTTGACGACGCAGGCGACGCCGACATTGCCTGCCACTCGACGGGCACCCAGCCGTTGCCGTCGCCCGCGCCTTGCGTCACGGCCCGCGCCGGCGGCAGCTTGCGCAGCGCATCGAGGCGCGGCACCAGGTGCTGGCGCGCAGCCTGGCGCAGGATTTCCTGCTCGGCGGGCAGCACGGCCATGGCTTCGCGCTGCAGCAGGTCGGCAATCTGCGCGGGTGCGCCGACCACCAGCGTCGTGCCGCCCGCCGGGGGCAGCGTGTCGGCCACGCCGGGGTATCGCCTGGCCTGCGTGTTCAGCGCCAAGTCCACCAGCTTGTCGTCGGGCGAGAAGGCGATCCAGCGGCCTTGGCGTGCAAGGGTTGGCTTGTAGGCCTTGGCGTCGCCGTCGGCATACGGACCCCACGGCGCCTTCACCTGGCTTTGCCACTTGCCGACGCCGGGCTTCGCCGCGGAATCGTCGGTGTCGGCGGCATTGCTGGAGATCACCCAGCGCGCGAGGCTGGCAAGGGCCTCGTCGGTCTTGGGGTCGGCACCGGCCTTCATCTGCGCGACGAAGAGCGGCGTGTGCAATTGCGAGCGGGCATACCAGCAGACGGCGGCGGGGCCTTCGAACTGCGCGACCAGGGCCTTCAGCGCGGCGGCGTCAGGCGGCGCGGCTGCCTTGTCGCTGTCGGCGGCCGATGGCGACGGCGGGGCGTCCGCCATCAGCTGCTCCATCTGCGTCCATTCGACCGGCAGCATCGTGCAGGCCGCCGGGTTGGCCGGCAACGCGGACCACAGTTCGCGGTCGCCCGGTGCGGCGGGCAGGGTGCCGGCGGCTTTCACACGCACGGCGGTGCGCAGCGTGGCGCCGTTCTGCGCCACGTCGAAGCGCACGGCCTGCACGCCCGGAAAGAAGTGCTGGTAGCCGAAGGACAGCAGCCGCGCATCGGCAACGATCGAAGAGTTGCCGGCACCGTCCTGCTCTGCCAGGCCGAAGCCGCGGCGCCAGGCCGACTGCGCGCGGGCATCACCCGACAGCAGGCCCTCGACCACCTCCTGAGCCGGCGCGCTGGCCTGGCCCTCGCCGTTGAACAGCAGGCCAGGATCACTCAGCACCACGACGCGGTTGCCCTGCGACAGCAGCACCAGCGTGCGGCGCGGCGACAGCACCAGCGCATAGGCATTGACGTCGCCGCCGTTGACGCGCAGCGTGCCGAGGATGCTCAGTTGCGAGTCTTTGGCGGCGATGCTCGCCAAGCCCTGCAGCGCGGTGGCGACCGCGCCGCGCGTCATGGTCACGGCCCAGTAGCGCGGCGCGCCCTTGGCATCGGGCCACCAGGCCATTTCGGCGGGTTCGTCGAGGGCGGTGGCCAGGAGCTGGTCGGTCCAGGTGGTCTCGCGCTCGTACGCAATGCGCTTGATCGCGCCGCGCAGGCTCAGCCGGTCTTCCTGGTCTTCGTAGTAGAAGGCGAAGTCTTCGGTGAGAACGTCGCGCACCACCGGCGCCTGCACGATGTCGCGCGGCAGGCGCGAGAGCGCGGGAGTGGAGACGTAGGCGAAAGGCCTGGAAAGGTCGACGCCCAGGGCGTTGATGTCGCCGTCGAAATGCGGCCGCCGCATCTTGACGACGACCACGCCAGCAGCCAGCAGCACGATCGCCGCCGCGCCCGCTGCAAACCATTTTCTTCTTCGGTCCATGAGTCCCTCCCGGCATGAAAGCAGCGCTGCTCACGGCAGCACGGCTTTGATTCTGGCAGGTCCATGGGGCGTCCCATGAAGTCCGGGTGAAGTCGCCGTGAAGCGACTCCGCCGCGGCAAATGGCGCGCGAAGTGGCGCGCGTTCAGCCGATCACTTCGGGCCAGTCGGTGTGGAAGAACTGGCCTTCGGGCTTGTCGGTGCGCTCATAGGTGTGGGCGCCGAAGAAGTCGCGCTGCGCCTGCAGCAGGTTGGCCGGCAGTCGCTCGGTGCGATAGCTGTCGTAGTAGGCCAGCGACGCGCTGAAGGCCGGCACCGGAATGCCGTTGCTCACCGCCAGCGCCACCACTTCGCGCCAGCTTTGCTGGGTGCGGTTGAGCAGGTCCTTGAAGAACGGGTCGAGCATCAGGTTGCCCAGCGCCGGGTCGGTGCGGAAGGCGTCGGTGATGCGATTCAGGAAGCGCGCGCGGATGATGCAGCCGCCGCGCCAGATCGATGCGATGCCGCCCAGGTCGAGCTTCCAGTCCTTCTTGTCGCCCATCGTCTTGATGAGGTCGAAGCCCTGGGTGTAGCTGATGACCTTCGACGCATACAGCGCGTCGTGCACCTTGGCCACCAGCGCCTTCTTCTCGAGCGACAGCTCGATCTTCGGCCCCTGCAGCAGCTTGCTGGCCGCCACGCGCGCCTTCTTCTGCGACGACAGCACGCGCGCCTCGACGGCCGCGTTGATGGTGCTGATGACCACCGCGTTCTCGGCCGCGTTGATCAGCGTCCACTGGCCCGTGCCCTTCTGGCCGGCCTTGTCGAGGATCACGTCGACGATCGGCTTGCCGGTTTCCGGGTCCTTCTGCTCGAGCGCCTTGGCGGTGATCTGGATCAGGTAGCTCTGCAGCTCGCCGTCGTTCCATTCGTTGAAGATGGCGGCCATCTCGTCGGTGGTGAAGCCGGCCGCCTTGAACAGGCTGTAGGCCTCGCAGATGAGCTGCATGTCGCCGTACTCGATGCCGTTGTGCACCATCTTCACGTAGTGGCCCGCGCCGCCGGGGCCGATGTGAATGACGCAGGGATCGCCGTCCACCTTGGCCGCGATGCTCTCGAAGATCGGCTTCATCACTTCCCAGGTGGAAAGCGGGCCGCCCGGCATGATCGACGGGCCCTTGCGCGCGCCTTCCTCGCCGCCCGACACGCCGGCGCCGATGAAGCGCAGGCCTTTGCTGCTCAGGTAGGCGTCGCGGCGTTCGGTGTCGGTGTAGAGGCTGTTGCCGCCGTCGATGACGATGTCGTCCTTGTCCAGCAGCGGAATGAGCTGCTCGATCACCTGGTCGACCGGCGCGCCGGCCTTGACCATGATCTGGATCTTGCGGGGTTTGGCCAGGCTCTGCACGAATTCCTCGAGCGTCTTGGCGCCGACCAGTTTCTTGCCGGGGTTGGCGGCGATGAAGGCCTCGGTGGTGGCCTCGGTGCGGTTGTACACGCTGACCTGGAAGCCGCGGCTTTCCACGTTCAGCACGAGGTTCTGGCCCATCACGGCCAGGCCGATCAATCCGAAATCGCTTGGGTTGCTCATGGCCCTTCTTTCATTCATGTGCGGGCGTGGAACGCTCGGCGCACGGGTTTGGTTCGAGAACCATTTTGCCGGGGTCGGGAAAGGGCCGCCGTCGGAGGCGGTCTATACCCGCTTGGCAAGCGGGCGCGGCTTGGGTATGTTGGCGCGCATGAGCACTGCCATTCACCGCTGGTCGACCGACGCCGTGCCGCCCGCCCAGCGGCTGGACTACTGGGTGGGCGCTGTGTGCGAGGGCTTCCTCGAGATGGACGTGACCAGCCCCGAGGCCGGGCGCTTCGGCGCCACGCTGGAGTCGGCGCCGCTCGGGCCCATCGTCGTGAACCGGGTGCGCGGCAGCGCGCAGGATGTCTTTCGCACCCGCCGCGCCATCGCCCAGAGCCGCCACAACTACTTCTACCTGCTGTGCAAGACCGACTCTGCCTGGGTGGCGGTGCAGGACGGGCGCTCGGCGCGGCTGCTGCCCGGCGACGCGGTGCTGGTCGATTCGCGGCGGCGCTATGAATTTCATCTGCTGCAATCGGCCGACACCCTTTCTCTCGAGCTGCCGACCGCCTGGGTCGAGCAGTGGATTCCCGATGCCGGCGACCAGGTGGCGCGGCGCATCGACGGCCAGTCCGGCTGGGGCGGCGTGCTGTGCGGCTTCCTGCGGCAGCTGTCACCGGAAGTCGCGGTTCAGCCGCCGCTGTCCGCCGGTTTGTTGAGCGACCAACTCGGCGGCCTGCTGGCGCTGGCGACCGGGCAGGGCCTGGCGAGCGAGCCCGGCACCAGCCGCGCGGCACTGCGCCGCCGCGTGCTCGACGCCACGCGCGAGCGGCATGCCGAGCCCGGGCTCACGGCCGCGAGCGTGGCGCGCGGGCTGGGCATTTCGGAGCGCAGCCTGCACCGCTGCCTGGCCGGCGGCGCAAGCGGCGGCGAGGGTGCGACCACCTTCGCCAGCGCGCTCGCGGGCTTCCGGATGGCGGTGGCGCGGCGCATGCTGGGCGATGCGCGCTTCGACCGGCTGGGCATCGCGGAAATCGGCTTTCGGGTGGGGCTGACGGATGCCTCGCACTTCGTGCGCCAGTGCCGTGCGCACCTGGGCGCCACGCCGGGGGAACTGCGGCGCCGGCGCTGAGCCGGCAACCGCCCGCGCGCTCAGATGGCGCGCAGGTTCACTCGCTTTGAAAGGGCCTCCGCGCTTTCGCGTCGCTCGCTGTAGCGGTCGACCAGGTAGCCGGCGCAGTCGCGCGTGAGCAGCGTGAACTTGACCAGCTCCTCCATCACGTCGACCACGCGCTCGTAGTACGGCGACGGCTTCATGCGGCCCGCCTCGTCGAACTCCATGAAGGCCTTGGCCACCGAAGACTGGTTGGGGATCGTGAGCATGCGCATCCAGCGGCCGAGCACGCGCAGCTGGTTCACCGCGTTGAACGACTGCGAGCCGCCCGACACCTCCATCACCGCCAGCGTCTTGCCCTGCGTGGGGCGCACCGAGCCGGTGGACAGCGGGATCCAGTCGATCTGCGATTTCATGACGCCGGTCATGGCGCCATGCCGTTCGGGCGAGGTCCACACCATGCCTTCGGCCCATTGCGCGAGGCCGCGCAGTTCGCTGACCTTGGGGTGGTCTTCGGGCGCGCCGTCGGGCGGCGGCAGGCCGTGCGGGTCGTAGATGCGGGGCTCGGCGCCCATGGCCCGCAGCAGGCGCGCGGCTTCCTCGGTCAGCAGCCGGCTGTAGGACCGTTCACGCAGCGAGCCGTAGAGCAGCAGGATGCGCGGCGCATGCGTGGCGCGCTGCGCGGGCAACAGCGAGTGCAGGCCGGGCAGGCGGAAGGCCTCCGGGTCGAGGTTGGGAAGGTCAGGGGCGTGCGACACGCTGGCCTTTCGCATCGATGACGGGCTCGCCATCCTCCTTGGAAAACGCGCCTTGCTGCGGGCGCGGCAGGATGTCGAGCACCGCTTCCGAAGGCCGGCAAAGGCGTGTGCCCAGCGGCGTCACCACCACCGGCCGGTTGATGAGGATCGGGTTCGCCAGCATGAAGTCGATCAGCTGTTCGTCGCTCCACTTCGGATCGTCCAGGCCCAGGTCGTCGTAGGGCGTGCCCTTGCGGCGCAGCAGGTCGCGCACCGGCATGCCCATCTGTGCAACGAGACGCCGCAGCGTGTCGCGGTCGGGCGGGTTCTTCAGGTACTCGATGACGACGGGCTCGTCGCCGGTGTTGCGGATCAGCCCGAGCACGTTGCGCGACGTGCCGCAGGCGGGGTTGTGATAGATCGTGATGTCGTTGTTCATGGCAGTGGAATGCTCAGTCGAAACGCCAGTGCCGCCAGGGTGACGAACAGCACCGGCAGGGTCAGCACGATGCCGACCCGGAAATAGCCGCCCCAGCCGATCACGGTGCCCTTCTTCGCGAGCACGTGCAGCCAGAGCAGCGTGGCGAGGCTGCCGATCGGCGTGATCTTCGGGCCGAGGTCGCAGCCGATCACGTTGGCGTAGACCATCGCTTCCTTCACCGCGCCGCTAGCGGCCGAGGCGTCGATGGAAAGCGCCCCGACCAGCACCGTGGGCATGTTGTTCATGACCGACGACAGCACCGCCGCGAGAAAGCCCGTGCCCATTGCCGCGCCCCAGATGCCGCCTTGCGCGAACACGTCGAGCAGCGCGGCCAGTTGCCCGGTGAGCCCGGCGTTGCGCAGCCCGTAGACCACGAGGTACATGCCGAGCGAGAAGACCACGATCTGCCAGGGCGCGCCGCGCAGCACGCCGCGGATGCCGATCACCGGGCCGCGCCCCGCCACCGCCAGCAGCACCACGGCGCCGAAGGCGGCCACCGCGCTGACCGGCACGCCCAGCGGCTCGAGTCCGAAGAAGCCGAGCAGCAGCAGCGCCAGCACCACCCAGCCGGCGCGGAAGGTGGCCGGGTCGCGGATCGCATCCGCCGGTGCCTTGAGCCGGGCCGCGTCGTAGCGCGCCGGAATGCCGCGGCGGAAATACAGCATCAGCACCGCGAGGCTCGCGAGCACCGCAGCGATGTTCACCGGCACCATGACCGAGGCGTACGCGCCGAAGCCGATCCTGAAGAAATCGGCCGAGACGATGTTCACCAGGTTGGACACGATCAGCGGCAGGCTCGCGGTGTCGGCGATGAAGCCCGCCGCCATGACGAAGGCCAGCGTGGCCGCGGGCGTGAAGCCCAGGGCCGCCAGCATCGCCATCACGATGGGGGTGAGGATCAGTGCCGCGCCGTCGTTGGCGAACAGCGCCGACACCGCCGCGCCCAGCAGCACGACCAGCGCGAACAGCCGCCTGCCGCGCCCGCCGCCCCAGCGCGCCACGTGCAGCGCGGCCCATTCGAAGAAGCCCGCTTCGTCGAGCAGCAGGCTGATGACGATCACGGCGACGAAGGTGGCGGTCGCGTTCCACACGATGCCCCAGACCACCGGAATATCCGCCGGCTGGACCACGCCGAGCAGCAGCGCAACCGCCGCGCCCAGCGATGCGCTCCAGCCGATGCCAAGGCCGCGCGGCTGCCAGATGACCAGCACCAGCGTGACGACGAAGATCAGGACCGCGATTGGCATCGCGGCCTCAGCAGCCGCATGCCGACGAAGCCGCGTCGGCGGCGCAGGGCTCGCCCTGGCAGCAGTTCTCGGTCAGGTAGCCGAGCAGGGCGTTCATCTGCTCGAAGGCGGCGCGGTAGACGAGGTTGCGCCCCTGCCGTTCCTGCGACACCAGCCCTGAATGCATCAGTTCCTTGAGGTGGAACGACAGGCCGGTGCCTGACACTTCGAGCGATTCGGCCAGTGCGCCGGGCGTCAGGCCGGCGGGGCCCGCGACCACCAGCGCGCGGAAAACGCGCAGGCGAACGGGCTGTGCCAGGGCGGCCAAGGAGCGGACAACGTCGTTTTCTTCCATATTTCAAGTATCGTTGAAATATTGAATGGATGCAATCGCCGAGGCCGCTGGCACGAATCGGCCAGCCGGCTGGCACGAATGGGCTATTCAAAGCCGGCCGCTGTTCCTAAAGTCCTCATCCGTCGCAACAACGAAAGAGACATCCATGTCAGATACCTATGTCCTGGTCCACGGCGCATGGCACACCGGCGCCGAGATCGAAGCCGTGGCCGACGGCCTGCGCGCGGCCGGCCACACCGTGCATTGCCCCACGCTGGCGGGCAACAACCCCGGCGACGACCGCAGCAGGATCGGCCTGGAAGACGCCATCGAATCTGCCGTGCGCTACATCGAGGAAAAGAACCTCACACAGGTGCGGCTGGTGGGCCACAGCTACGGCGGGATGGTGATCTCGGGCGTGGCGGACCGCATCGCGCCGCGCCTGAAGCGGCTGGTCTACATCAATGCCTTCGTGCCGCTGGACGGCGAGTCGCTCAACGACATGGTGCCGCCGCACTACGTGACGCTGTTCGATGCCGTCGCCGAGGCCAACGGCAATGCAGTGACCCTGCCGTTCGAGATCTGGCGCGAAGCCTTCATCAACGACGCCGACTTCGCGACGGCCACCTCCGCCTACGCCAAGCTCAACCCGCATCCGTACCGCACCTTCACCGACAAGATCCGGCTGAAGCAGCCGCTGGCGGCGCTGGCGCTGGGCAAGTCGTACGTCAACTGCCTGCAGGACACGGCGATGCCGCACGGCCTGCCGTGGCACCCGCGCCTGTCGGAGCGGCTGGGGCTGTTCAGGCTGGTGGAGTGCCCCGGCAGCCACGAGATGTTCTTCTCGAATCCCGCGCGGCTGGCGCAGGCCATCATCGAGGCGGGGCGCGACTGAGCGCCCAGGGTCAGCTGCCGTCGAAGAGTGCGTCGTACACGCGGATCGACGCATAGGCGTCGTTCGCGGCGTAGCGGATCTGCGCTTCGGTGAGCTGCCTGTTGGCCCAGTTCGAGGTGGTCGCCTTGCGCGACTTGATGAAGCGGCGGTTGAACACCAGCGCCACCGCCGCCTTCACGCCGACCGACTTGCGGTAGCCGCGCTTGCGGAATTCGTTGTCGATGTCGAACACCGCCTTCGGCTCGATGCCCAGCCGGTTGCGTATCAGCGTGAGGTCGCCCGAAAGCCCGAAGCCGACCTTGCGCAGTTCGGTCGAGGCGATGAGCGCGGCCACCACCGAGTTGCAGTCGGTGCGGTGCAGCTGGAACAGCCAGGCCGTGTCGCGGGTGGAGAACTGCACCACGTGCGGGCCGCCCGACACTTCGTTCTTCGCGAAGGTGGGTTTCGATTCGGTGTCGAAGCCGGCAATGCCGGCGGCCAGCAGCGCGGCGGCGGCATGCTCGGCGTCCTGCAGCGTGGCGACGACCACGATCTCTTTCAGGCCGAGGCCTTCGAAGGGTTCGAGCAGCGCGATCTGTTCGCGCTCGGGCAGGGGCGGGAGCGCCGGTCTTTGCTGTTCGCTCACCGGGAGGCTGCTTTCGTTGTCTTTTTCTTCACTGCGGCTTTCTTTGCTGCGATTTTCTTTGCGGGCGGTTTCTTCGGCTTGGACGGCTGGCCCGAGCGCAACGCGGCTTCGTAGGCGCGGCGGCCCCAGAGGGCTGCCTCGTGCCGGTCCTCGAACAGGTCGGCAGGGGCCAGCCGGTAAGACATCGGCATCGACTGGCCCTGGCGCTCGTAGGTGAAGGGCGGAAGGTCCAGTGCGTCGAAGTAGGGCGCGCTCTCGGCGTCGGCCTTGAGGTAGAGCGTGTCGTTGGCCACGAGCGCGATCATGCGGTCCTCGTGCCAGATGCCGTGGCCGCCGAACATGCGGCGCGTGCGAATGCGCCCAAGCCGCTCGAACACCTCGTGCAGGCTGTCGACGAACTCGCTCATGCGGTGATCTCGATGCGGTTGCCGTCCGGGTCCAGCACCACGCTCTCGTAGTAGCCGTCGCCGGTGCGGCGCGGGCCGTCGAGCAGCGGATAGCCGTCGGCCTTCAGCCGCTGGGTGAGCGCATCGACAGCCGCGTCGGAGCCCACGCTGATGGCCAGGTGCGTCCAGCCCATGCGCTGCGCGCCGGCCTCGGCGGTCACCGGGGAAAGGGTGCTGGTGGTCATGGCCTCGATACGCGCGCCGTGGCCCAGGCTCAGGAAGCACGAGGCGAAGCCCTTGGCCGGGTTGACGTACCCCGCGCCGGCGGTGGCGCCGAAGTAGTCGACATAGAAGCGCTTGCAGCGTTCGAGATCGGTGGTCCAGAGTGCGATGTGGTCGATGCGCATGGGATGCGGGAAGAAGGGCTGAATCAGCCCACGCGCCACGGCGGGCGAGAGGGCGACCAATGGTAGGCGATGCGTTCGCGGCCGCTGCTCGGGTGGCGGTCGACCGTGCCGCGCTCCAGGCCGTAGCGCTCGTAGAAGCGCTGCGCCGAAGTGTTGGTCATTGCCACGTGCAGCCGCCAGCCGGTGGGAATGCGCACGCAGGCCTCGTCGAGCAGTGCCTTGCCCAGGCCCTGGCTGCGCAGGTGCGGTTCGACGAAGAGCTGGGCCACGTATTCGCGCCGCTCCAGCAGCACCATGAACGCCAGCACCTGGCCTTCGCGTTCCGCCAGCACCACGTCGGCGGGCGGGCCGAACTCCGTGTGCACGCGGTGCAGCCAATGGGCGATGGGTTCGATGACGGCGGCGCCGCGGTTGGCCGCGGTCCAGGCCCGGCGCCAGATGCCGGCCAGCACCATGTTCTCTTCGGCGGAGCCTTCGCGCGACCGCAGTTGGAAGGCGGGAATTTGGGCGGCGGACATGCGGCTCATGATACGGCGCGAGCCCGCCGCGGTCGACCTGGGCGCGGCTCAGGCGTGCAGGCTTTGCGCGTGGTGCGCGATGTGGTCGGCCATGAAGCTCTGGATGAAGTAGTAGCCGTGGTCGTAGCCCGCGTGGCGACGCAGAACGAGCGGCTGGCCGGCGGCGAAGCAGGCGGCCTCGAACACCTCGGGGTGCAGTTGCTCCGCGAGGAATTTGTCGCTCAGGCCCTGGTCGATCAGGATGCCCTGCGGATAGGGCGCGGCCACCTGCGACTTCATGAGCGCGCTGGCGTCGTGCGCCAGCCACTGGGCGCGGTCGTCGCCGGGCGCCCCCAGATAGCCGGCGAAGGCCTTCTCGCCCCACGGGCACTGCGTGGGCGCGCAGATCGGCGCAAAGGCCGAGAGCGACTTGAAGCGCCCCGGATGCCGCAGCGCCAGCGTGAGCGCGCCGTGCCCGCCCATCGAATGGCCGAAGATGCCGATGCGGTGGTCGTCGACGGCGAAGTGCTTGGCCACCAGCGGCAGCAGCTCGTGCACGATCCAGCTTTCCATGCGCCAGTGCGCGGCCCAGGGCTCGGCGAGCGCGTCGAGGTAGAAGCCCGCGCCGATGCCGAAGTCCCAGTTGTCCTTGGCGCCCGGAAGGGTCTCGACCTCGGCGCCGCGCGGGCTGGTGTCGGGCGCGATCAGCGCCAGCCCCAGGCTCGCGGCCATGCGCTGCGCGCCGGCTTTCACCGCGAAGGTCTCTTCGTTGCAGGTCAGGCCCGCGAGGTAGAGCAGGGCGGGCACGGGGCCGTTCGCGGCCTGCGGCGGCAGGTAGACCGAGAAGCGCATCGGCAGGCCGATTTCATGCGAGCGGTGCTCATGGAAGCTCTGCACGCCGCCGAAGGCGTGATGCTCGGAAAGGGTCTTGGGTGTGTTGTCTGTCATGTCGGGTTCTTGCGCAGCGCGGGGGCCAGCTCGAGCACGGCGTCGGCGAATGTGCGCGGCGCTTCCTGCGGCATGTTGTGGCCCACGCCGGGCACGAGACGGTGCGAGCGCTGGCCGCCGAAGCGGTGCGCATGGGCCGACGCCTGCGCGGGTGGACGCACGCCGTCGTCGATGCCGTCGAAGGTGATGGTCGGCACGGTGATGGTGGGCTGGGCCGCCAGGCGGCGCTCGATGTCGGCGTAGGCCGGATCGCCAGGCACCAGGCCGAAGCGGTGGCGGTACGACTGGATCACCACGTCCACGAAGTCGGGGTGGTCGAAAGCGGCGGCGCTGCGCTCGAAGGTCGCATCGTCGAATTGCCAGGTGGGCGACCACAGCTTCCACAGCAGCTTCGTGAAAGCCTTGCGGTCTTTCTCGAGGCCCGCGCGGCCGCGCTCGCTGTGAAAGTAGTACTGATACCAGAGGCTGTGCTCGTTGGCCGGCGTGTCGGGCTCCATCGCCTTCGCGATGTTCTGGATGTTGTAGCTGTTGAAGGACACCAGCCCCGCCACGCGCTCCGGCCACAGTGCCGCGACCACGCAGGCGGCGCGGCCGCCCCAGTCGTAGCCGGCCAGCACCGCGCGTTCGATCTTCAGCGCATCGAGCAGCGCGAGGAGGTCGGCGCCGAGCGCGGCCTGCTCGCCAGAACGCGGCGTGGCGTCGCTCAGGAAGCGCGTGGCGCCGTAGCCGCGCAGGTACGGCACGATCACGCGGCAGCCCTGATCGGCCAGCATGGGCGCGACTTCCGCATAGGTGTGGATGTCGTACGGAAATCCGTGCATCAGCAGCACCGGCGGGCCGTCGGCGGGGCCGGTCTCGAAGTACGCGACTTCGAGGACACCGGCCGCGATCTTGCGCAAGGGCTCCATGCGGTTCATGGCCGGTGCCTTCCTGGTTTTTTAGTAGAGGACCACGCCGCGAATGGATTCGCCGCGCTTCATCAGGTCGAAGCCCTTGTTGATGTCTTCCAGCGGCATGGTGTGCGTGATCAGGCTGTCGATGTCGATCTTGCCTTCCATGTACCAGTCCACGATCTTCGGCACGTCGGTGCGGCCGCGCGCGCCGCCGAAGGCCGAGCCTTCCCACTTGCGGCCGGTGACCAGCTGGAACGGCCGCGTGCTGATTTCCGCGCCGGCTTCGGCCACGCCGATGATGATGCTGCGGCCCCAGCCCTTGTGCGTGCACTCCAGCGCCTGGCGCATCACCTTGGTGTTGCCGATGCACTCGAAGCTGTAGTCGGCGCCGCCGTCGGTCAGCTGCACGATGGCATCGACCACGTTCTCGGTGTCCTTGGGGTTGATGAAGTGCGTCATGCCGAACTTGCGGGCCATGGCCTCGCGCTCGGGATTCAGGTCGACGCCGATGATCTTGTCGGCGCCCACCATCTTCGCGCCCTGGATCACGTTCAGGCCGATGCCGCCCAGGCCGAACACCACCACGTTGGCGCCGGCTTCCACCTTGGCCGTGAAGATCACCGCGCCGATGCCGGTGGTCACGCCGCAGCCGATGTAGCAGACCTTGTCGAAAGGCGCGTCCTCGCGGATCTTGGCCAGCGAGATTTCAGGAGCGACCGTGTAGTTGCTGAAGGTGCTGGTGCCCATGTAGTGGGCGATGGGCTTGCCGTCCAGGCTGAAGCGGCTGGTGCCGTCGGGCATCTGGCCCTTGCCCTGCGTGCCGCGGATGAGCTGGCACAGGTTGGTCTTGCGGCTCAGGCAGAACTTGCACTGGCGGCATTCGGGCGTGTACAGCGGAATGACGTGGTCGCCCTTCTTGAGCGTGGTGACGCCGGGGCCGACATCGACCACGATGCCCGCGCCTTCATGGCCCAGGATGGCGGGGAAGATGCCTTCGGGGTCCGCGCCCGAGAGCGTGTAGTAGTCGGTGTGGCAGATGCCGGTGGCCTTGATCTCGACCAGCACTTCGCCGAAACGGGGACCGTCGAGGTCCACGGTTTCGATGGTGAGCGGCGCTCCGGATTTCCACGCGACGGCGGCTTTGGTTTTCATGGTGTTCGGTTCTTCAGAAGGCGAAAGGTGTGAGGATACTCAGGCGGGGCCAGCGGGGAAGATACCCGACATGCCGATGAACCCGTGCACGTGCCGGACATTCCAGACCCAGTTTCGCAGTGCGGGAAATTCGTCGAGCGAAACGCCGCCTTCGCCCGCCAGCGCCACATAGGGAAAGCAGGCGATGTCGGCAATGGTCGGCTCGGGCGCCGACGCGAGCCAGCGCAGGCCGGCGCCGGCCTGCTCGGCGAGGTGGTCGTCGAGCACGCGGAACACGGCACGCGCGCCGTCGCGGCAGGCCTCGATGTCCAGGTGGTGGTAGCCGAGGGCGTCGTGCAGCCGCGCGGCCGACGCGGTTCGGGTGATCTCGTCGGCGGTCGCGAGCCACATCGCGATCTGGCCGCGCAACTTCGGGTCTTGCGGATACCAGCGGCCATGCGGGTCGTAGCGGCTCGCGAGGTAGACCAGGATGGCCTGCGCGTCGCGCAGCACGAAGCCGTCGTCGTCGAGCACCGGCAACTGGCCGAGCGGGTTCACGTGGGCCAGGAACGCGGCCGACTTGTGTTCGCGGCCGGGAAAGAAATCGACCGGCACAGTCTGGTATTCGACGCCGAGCCACGCCAGCATCTGCCGCACCTTGAAGCAGTTGCCCGACAGCGGGTAGTCGTACAGCTTCACCGTCATGCCGCCGCCCTCACGCCGAAGCGCATGCCGCGCTCGCGCAGCCAGCGCCGGTAGGTGACGGAGGACGTGTCGCCGCGCGTCGGCGTTTCGGCGCGGCCTTCGAGCGGCATGCGCTTGAAGGCATGGTTCTCCAGGATGGGCTTGTCCTGCCCGAAGATGGTGTGCTGGAAGGCAATGAGTTCTGCGTCGGTGGAGTCGTCGTCGAAGCAGGCGAGCATGGTGTGGGCGATGACGTGCTCGTCGTCGACGGGCTGCAGGAAGAGGCCGATGGCGTCGAGTTCGCCCGCGCGGAAGCTCGACTTGTAGAGCATGGCCGAGAAGGGCTGCATCACGCGGTACTTGTAGAGCACCTCGCTGCCCGACGAATCGTGCGCGGCCGAGGCCCGCGGCTGCCAGAAGCGGCAGTCGGTCGCCCAGATCTCGCCGGTGGCGGGTTCGACCTGCACTTGGTATTGCGCCACCTCGGTGTGCGGCACCTTGCCGAGATAGTCGGCATGCACGAAGGGAAAGTGCGCCATGTCCAGGAAGTTCTCGATCACGCGCAGGCCAGACACCGCCACGCCGATGCCGCCGCAGTCGATGGTGCGGCGGCCGGGCTCGCTGTATTCGGGAAAGTCGAACAGCGGGCGCGCCGGGTTGCCGCTGGGGCAGGCCCAGAGATAGCCGTAGCGCGACTGCACGGTCAGCGGCCGGTCGGCGAGGCGGCACTGGGGCGTGCCTTCCGGGTCGATCCACAGTTGCACGGTTTCGCCGAGCAGGCGGGTGGTGCGCGGCGCGGGCGCGGCGGGGCCGATGACGAGCCAGTCGTCGAGCATGTTGGGGTCGTCGGAGACGAAGGGCATGGTGTCTTTCAGCCGAGGGCTTCGATGTCGCCGCGCAGGTTGCGCGCGGCGGTGTGCAGGGCCTGCATGGCGGCGGAGCCCTGGGGCGCGTCCGTCCAGAGGTGGATGAAGGCGAGCCGGGGCTGGGCGTCGAGGACGAGCGCGGCGACAGCCGCCTCGCCGAGCCGGCCACGCCAGGCGCCCGAAGCCGTGCCGGCGACCAGGCCGCGTTGCGCCAATGCTTCTCTCACCGCGTCGGCGGGCGCGTTCACGGTCAGCGTGCGGCAGAAGTGCCAGCCGGCGGGCACGGCATCGGCCAGTGCCGGCGGCGCGGCGGGCGCTTGTGGCGACAAATGGACCCACAGCATCCCTGCCGCCTCCGCCGCGGCGAAGGTCCTGGCGCACACGTTGCGCGGTGCCGGCATGGCCGGGTGCGCGGGAATGCGGGTGCACTGGCCGCTGCCGGCTTCGTACTGCCAGCCGTGATACGCGCAGGCCAGATGGTTGTCGACCACCTGCCCCAGCGTGAAGCGCACGCTGCGGTGCGGGCAGCGGTTTTCCCAGGCTTGGGCGGTGCCGTCGGCGGCTCGCCAGAGCGCGAGTTCCTGGCCTTCGGCGAAGCCGGCGACGATGTTGTCGCCCGGGCGCAGGTCGGCCGAGCGCGCGACGGGGTGCCAGGCGGCGGAGTTCTGTGTGTTCATGGATCGTGGGGAAGGTGCAACAAGGCTTGCGCCGGTGATACCGTACCGCTTCCCACGCACCGATGAAAGTCACATGAAGAGACGCTGCTTTTCATTCCTGCAACGCCGGGCCGCATGAGCCGGATCGACCTTGCCCTGGTCGAGGCCTTCGTGCTGGTCGCCAGGAGCGGCAGCCTGACCAAGGCCGAAAGCCTTTCGGGCACGTCCAAGGCCACGCTGAGCCGGCAGCTCACGCGGCTGGAAGAGCTGCTGGGCGCGCAACTGCTGCTGCGCAGCCCGCGCCGCATCGCGCTCACCGAGGCGGGGCGCGCCTTCCTGCTGCGCGGCGAGGGGCTGCTCGACGAAGTCACGGGCCGGCTGGAGGCAGCCAGCACCGAGATCCACGAGCTGACCACGGGCGTGTCGGGCCGCCTCTCGCTGCTGTCGGATACGCAGTTCAGCACTTCCTTCGTCTGCCATGTGGTCAAGCTGTTCCTGGAGTCGCACCCCGAGGTGCGCTGCCAGCTCGATGTGGCCAACGGCTTCCACGCGCCGCGGATCGGCGACGTCGACTGCTATGTGTGCTCCGAGCCGCCCGACGCGCCGAACCTCGTGGCCAAGCTGCTCGGCCGGCTGAACTACGGGCTCTTTGCGAGCCCGCAGTACCTGGCGCGGCACGGCACCCCGTCTTCGCCGGCGGAGCTGGCGGCGCACCAGTCCATCGTGATGAAGGAGCCTTCGGGGCGCTCGCAGGTGCTGCTGGTGTCGGGCGCGCAGAGTTTTGCCTTCGAGCCGGAGCCCGCCTCCGAGACCAACGACCACTGGGTCATGAAGACCTTTTGCATCGACGGCCTTGGCATCGCGCTGCTGCCAGCTTTCTTCGTGCGGCCGGAGGTGGAGCAGGGCGTGCTCGCGCCGGTGCTGCCGCAGTGGCAGCCCGAGCCGCGCCGCATCTACTGCGCCTACCAGCGCCAGCGCTACATGGGGCAGAAGCTGCGGGCCTTCGTCGACCTGATGGCGCGCTGCGTGGTCGACATCGACTCTTACAACTACTACGTCGGGTCATCGGCGGCGCGGCGCCGCAGGGCGGGCGCGAGACCATAATCGGCGCCTGCCAGACCGACCCTCATTCATACAGCCATCATGAAGAAAATCCTTGTCCTCAACGGCCCCAATCTCAACCTGCTCGGCACGCGCGAGCCCGAACAGTACGGACGCGACACGCTGGCCGACGTGGAGCGGCTGTGCAAGGAAACGGGCGCGAAGCACGGCGTCGAGATCGAATGCCGCCAGTCGAACCATGAAGGCGTGCTGATCGACTGGATCCAGGAAGCCGGCCGCGAAGTGGCTGCGGGCAACATGCTGGGCGTGGTGATGAACCCCGGCGCCTACACGCACACCTCGATCGCCCTGCACGACGCGATCAAGGGTGCGAGCGTGCCGCTGATCGAGCTGCACATCTCGAACGTGCACGCGCGCGAGCAGTTCCGCCACCACTCGTACATTTCGCCGGCGGCGAAGGGAATCATCGTGGGGCTGGGCGTGAAGGGCTACACGCTCGCCATCGCGGCGCTGGTTCCCTGACTAATACTGCTGCTTGGGCGCCGTAGCCTTCCAGCTGCGGCTCACGCGGCCCTGGTTGTCGATGCTTTCCAGATGAACGTCGAAACCCCAGAGCCGCGCGACGTGCTTGAGCACCTCTTCGGCGCCGTCGTGCAGCGGCAGGTGGTTGCGCTGGGTGTGGCGCAGGGTCAGAGAGCGGTCGCCGCGCGTGGCCACGTTCCAGACCTGGATGTCGGGCTCGCGGCTGCCGATGTCGTACTGCCGTGACAGCGATTCGCGCAGCGCGTGGTAGCCGCTGTCGTCGTGGATGGCGGACACCTCCAGCTCGGCTTCGCTCTGGAAATCGCGGATCGAGAACAGGCGGAAGTCGCGCATCGTCTTCGGGCTCAGGAACTGGCCGATGAAGCTCTCGTCCTTGAAGTTGCGCATGGCGTAGTCGAGCGTCTTGACCCAGTCGGTGCCCACGAAGTCGGGGAACCAGCGGCGGTCTTCGTCGGTAGGCTTCTCGCACACGCGGCGCAGGTCGGTCATCATCTTGAAGCCGAGCGCATACGGGTTGATGCCGCTGTAGGCACGGTGCCCCACCGGCGGCTGGTAGATCACGCCGGTGTGCGAGCTGAGCCATTCCATCATGAAGCCGTCGGCCAGCTGCCCGCGGTCGTACATGGTGTTGAGCAGCGTGTAGTGCCAGAAGGTAGCCCAGCCTTCGTTCATGACCTGGGTCTGGCGCTGCGGGTAGAAGTACTGCGCGATCTTGCGCACGATGCGCACCACTTCGCGTTGCCACGGCTCGAGCAGGGCGGCGTTCTTCTCGATGAAGTAGAGCAGGTTCTCCTGCGGCTCCGAGGGGAAGCGCTTCGACGAATCGGCCTCGGCCGCCTGCTCGCTCTTGCGCGGCAGGGTGCGCCAGAGGTCGTTCACCTGCTGCTGCATGTGGCGCTCGCGCTCGGTGCGCTGCGCGCTTTCTTGCGCCAGCGAGCGCTTCTGCGGGCGGCGGTAGCGGTCGACGCCGTAGTTCATCAGCGCATGGCATGAGTCGAGCAGTTGCTCGACCGCATCGAGGCCGTGGCGCTCCTCGCATTCGGCGATGTAGTGCCGTGCGTAGACCAGGTAGTCGATGATGGACGAGGCATCCGTCCACATGCGGAACAGGTAGTTGCCCTTGAAGAAGCTGTTGTGGCCGTAGGCCGCATGCGCGATGACCAGGGCCTGCATGGCCATGGTGTTCTCTTCCATCAGGTAGGCAATGCACGGATCGGAGTTGATGACGATCTCGTAGGCGAGGCCCATGTGGCCGCGCTTGTAGTTCTTCTCGGTCGAGATGAACTGTTTGCCGTACGACCAGTGGCGGTAGATCATGGGCATGCCCACGCTGGCGTAGGCGTCCATCATCTGCTCGGCCGTGATGACCTCGAGCTGGTTCGGATACACATCGAGGCCGTAGCCCTTGGCGGTCTTGGCGATCTCGGCGTGGTAGGTCTCGATGAGTTCGAAGGTCCAGTCGGAGGGGCTGGGCAGGCGTTCGAGAACACGGTCGGTGATCATGATGTCACCCCTTCCTTCTTGAACAGGTCGCGGAAAACCGGATAGATGTCCTGCGCGTCGGACACCTTGCGCATCGCGAAGTTGGGCTGCACGCCTTCGAGCTGCTGGTACTCCTGCCACAGGTTCTGCTCGGTCTCGGCCACCTGCACGTAGGCGTAGTAGCGCACCACGGGAAGGATGTTGTCGACCAGCAGCTCGCGGCAGCGGCCGCTGTCCTGGTGCCAGTTGTCGCCGTCGCTGGCCTGCGCGCCGTACACGTTCCACTCGCCGCTGGGGTAGCGCGCCTTGATGATCTCGTCCATGAGCACCAGCGCGCTCGACACCACGGTGCCGCCGGTCTCGGTGGCGTGGAAGAACTCTTCCTCGGTCACTTCCTGCGCCTGCGTGTGGTGGCGCAGGAACACGAGGTCGATCTTCTCGTAGTGCCGCGTGAGGAACATGTACAGCAGCATGAAGAAGCGCTTGGCCATGTCCTTGCGCGCCTCGTCCATCGAGCCCGACACGTCCATCAGGCAGAACATCACCGCCTTGGCGCTGGGCACGGGCGTCTTCACGCGGTTGCGGTAGCGCAGGTCGATCGGGTCGATGTAGGGCACGTGCCGCATGGTGCGGCGCAGTTCTTCTATGCGCTCCTCGGTCTCGCGGATCTCGTTCTGTATGAGGGCCTGCGCGGCTTGCGGATGCTGCTTGAGCTGCTCGAGGTGCGCTTCCAGGCGCTTGAGCTCCTTGCGCGGCTCGCCGCCCAGCGCGATGCGGCGGGCGAGGGCACCGCGCATCGAGCGCACCACGTGCAGGTTGTTGGGCGAGCCGTCGCTGGTGAAGCCGGCGCGGTGGCTCTTCCATTCGGGCACGTCGGCGATCTGCGTGCGAATGAGGTGCGGCAGCGCCAGGTCGTCGAAGAAGACGCGCATGAATTCTTCGCGCGTGAGGCGGAAGACGAAGTCGTCCTCGCCCTCGCCGCTGTCGCTGGCTTCCCCGCTGCCGGAACCGCCGCCGCCCCCGCCTTCGGGGCGCTTGATGCGGTCGCCCTTCAGGTACTCCTGGTTGCCTGGGTGCACGTACTCGCGGTCGCCGCCGCGCGCGTGCCCGAACACGGGCTCGGACACATCGTGGCGCGGCAGGGTCACGTCTTCGCCTTGCTCCAGTTCGCGGATGTTGCGGCCGCTGACGGCGCGCCTCACCGCTTCCTGGATCTGCCCCTTGTAGCGCCTGAGGAAGCGCTCTCGGTTGCCAATGGACTTGTTCTTGCCCGATAGCCGGCGGTCGATGATCTGCTGCAGGATGGCCACGATGTCTGCTCCCTTAATGACGGATCACGCGTTCCTTCGTGAAACGCCGTGGAACCGGCTTTGCCGGGCCGCTGGCGTTGCCCCCTGCAAGGGGGTTGGCGAAGCGACACGAAGTGCGCGAAGCCTGGGGGTGTGCCATATCAAGAGCTCTTGCGCACCCGCAGATACCACTCGCAGAGCAGACGCACCTGCTTGGCGGTGTAGCCCTTCTCGACCATGCGCGTCACGAAGTCCTCGTGCTTCTTCTGCTCGTCGGCGCTGCTCTTGGTGTTGAAACTGATCACCGGAAGCAGTTCTTCGGTGTTGGAGAACATCTTCTTCTCGATCACCGCGCGCAGCTTCTCGTAGCTGGTCCACGCAGGGTTGCGCCCCGCGTTGCCGGCCCGCGCGCGCAGCACGAAGTTGACGATCTCGTTGCGGAAGTCCTTCGGGTTGCCGATGCCGGCCGGCCGCTCGATCTTCTCGAGTTCGGCGTTGAGCGAAGCGCGGTCGAAGACTTCGCCGGTGTCGACGTCGCGGAACTCCTGGTCCTGGATCCAGTAGTCGGCGTAGGTCACGTAGCGGTCGAAGATGTTCTGGCCGTACTCGCTGTAGCTCTCGAGGTAGGCGGTCTGGATTTCCTTGCCGATGAACTCGGCGTAGCGCGGCGCCAGTAGCTCCTTGATGTAGCTGATGTACTTCTGCTCGACCTCGGGCGCGAACTGCTCGCGCTCGATCTGCTGTTCGAGCACGTACATCAGGTGCACCGGGTTCGCGGCCACCTCGGAGCTGTCGAAGTTGAAGACCTTCGAGATGATCTTGAAGGCGAAGCGCGTGGAGACGCCGCTCATGCCTTCGTCGACGCCCGCGTAGTCGCGGTACTCCTGGATCGACTTGGCCTTGGGGTCGGTGTCCTTGAGGTTCTCGCCGTCGTACACCTGCATCTTGCTGAAGGTGCTGGAGTTCTCGGGCTCCTTCAGGCGCGTGAGCACCGAGAGCTGGGCCATCATGCGCAGCGTTCCCGGGGCGCAGGGGGCCTTGGCGAGCGACGAGTTGCGCACCAGCTTCTCGTAGATCTTGATTTCTTCCGAGGCACGCAGGCAGTAGGGCACCTTGACGATGTAGATCCGGTCGAGGAAAGCCTCGTTGTTCTTGTTGTTGCGGAACGCCTTCCACTCGCTCTCGTTGCTGTGCGCGAGCACGATGCCGTCGAAGGGAATCGCGCCGAAGCCTTCGGTGCCCTTGAAGTTGCTTTCCTGCGTGGCGGTGAGCAGCGGATGCAGCACCTTGATGGGCGCCTTGAACATTTCCACGAACTCCAGCAGCCCCTGGTTGGCCAGGCACAGGCCGCCGGAGTAGGCGTAGGCGTCCGGGTCGTCCTGGGCGTAGGTCTCGAGCTTGCGGATGTCGACCTTGCCGACCAGCGAGGAGATGTCCTGGTTGTTCTCGTCGCCGGGCTCGGTCTTGGCGACGGCGATCTGCCGCAGCACCGACGGGTAGCGCTTGACGACCTTGAACTGGCGGATGTCGCCGCCGTACTCCTCGAGCCGCTTGACGGCCCAGGGCGAGAGAATTCGGTTCAGGTAACGGCGCGGGATACCGTATTCCTTTTCAAGGATCTCGCCGTCTTCGAGCGTATCGAAGAGGCCGAGCGGGGATTCGTTGACCGGCGAGCCCTGGATCGCATAGAAGGGCACGTGCTCCATGAGCTGCTTCAGGCGCTCCGCGATGGAACTCTTGCCACCGCCCACGGGCCCCAGCAGGTAAAGGATTTGCTTCTTTTCTTCCAGTCCCTGCGCGGCGTGGCGGAAATAGGACACCACCTGTTCTATGGCGTCTTCCATGCCGTAGAACTCCTTGAACGCCGGGTAGATCTTGATGACCTTGTTGGCGAAGATGCGCGAAAGACGGGGGTCGTTGCGCGTGTCGACCAACTCCGGCTCGCCGATGGCCTTGAGCATTCGCTCGGAGGCGGTGGCATACGCGGTGGGATCGCGCTTGCAGATGTCCAGGTAGTCCTGCAGCGAGATGACTTCCTCGCGGGTGCGCTCGTAGCGGGCGGCAAAGTTGCTGATCACATCCATGGTCACGCCTCCATCAAGAGTCAGTGGGCTTTAGGCCCGATGGCGTGCAACAAAGGCTTTGCGCAACATTTGAAGGTGTGCCTGCCCTTGGCTGCATGCCGCGGAAAACTCCCTTACAACAATCTGCTAACAATCAGCATAAAGCAAAGATTGAACCCGGCAAATCATTTATTAATTCAGAACCCCATCGCCGAGTAAAGTTCCTTGGAAAAAACGGAACTAGTATTCAATTTTCAGTTAAATTCAAAGGCTCGCTTTTGCAATTCTCTCCGGGTGAAAAGCCTATGCCGAATGGCCATCGGCTATGCCGTGTTTTTTCGGGGAAAGCATCGCCTATTGAGCCTCGGGGCTCAATAAAACGGGCGTCTCCCTTCAATAACGCGTGGCCTGTCGTTTGGTTTATTGCACATCAAAAAAAAAATATAAAAGCAATCCCCGCGCCACTTCTCGATGAGTGGCCAGCGCATATGAACGTGGGAAAGAAGCGCGGACGGAGGTCGGCGCGGTCCGAAGCGGTGCGATGGGCACTGCTCTGGTGCTGATCAGGGGGCCTGGTCGCCTCTATGCACCAATGCGATGACTGCCGTGGCCAGGGCGGTCACGAGCCAGTCCATGCTGAAGGCGAAGCCTTCACCTAAAGAAGTAGTCCGCCGCGTTGCACGGCGGACCAGGTCTGCACACCGTTGGTGCGCTCAGCTGAAGAATTCCTTCGCCTTGTCGAACCAGCCCTTGTCGGTCGGGCTGTGCTTTTCGCCGCCCTTCTTGAGCGAGTCGTCGAGGTCCTTCAGCAGCTTGCGCTGGAACTCGGTGAGCTTCACCGGCGTCTCGACGCGCACGTGGCAGTACAGGTCGCCGGGGTAGCTCGAGTTCACGCCCTTGATGCCCTTGCCGCGCAGGCGGAACTGCTTGCCGCTCTGCGTGCCTTCGGGAATGTCGATGGCCGCCGCGCCCTTGAGCGTGGGCACGTTGATCTCGCCGCCCAGCGCCGCCGTGGTCATGCTCACGGGCACCACGCAGTGCAGGTTGTCGCCGTCGCGCTCGAAGATGTCGTGCTTCTTGAGCCGGATCTCGATGTAAAGGTCACCCGGCGGGCCGCCGTTGACGCCCGGTTCGCCGCTGCCGGTGACGCGCATGCGCTGGCCGTCGTCGATGCCCGCGCGGATCTTCACTTCGAGCGTCTTGTTGCGCTTGATCTTGCCCTGGCCGTGGCACGCGGTGCAGGGCTCGGGAATGATCTTGCCGCTGCCGTGGCAGGTGGGGCAGGTCTGCTGCACGCTGAAGAAGCCCTGGCGCATCTGCACCGCGCCCGCGCCGTGGCAGGTCGTGCAGGTGATGGGCTTGGTGCCGGGCTTCGCGCCGGAACCGTGGCAGGTGTCGCACTCGTCCCAGGTCGGGATGCGGATTTCGGTCGTCTTGCCTTCCGCGGCTTCCTCGAGCGTGATCTCCATCGCATAGCTGAGGTCGCTGCCGCGGAACACCTGGCGTCCGCTGCTGGTGCGGCCGCGGCCGCCACCGCCGAACACGTCGCCGAAGATGTCGCCGAAGGCTTCCGCGAAACCGCCGAAGCCTTCCGCGCCCGGGCCGCCGCGCATGTTGGGGTCGACGCCGGCATGGCCGTACTGGTCGTAGGCCGCGCGCTTCTGTCCGTCGGACAGCATTTCGTAGGCTTCCTTCACCTCCTTGAACTTGGCCTCGGCGTCCTTCGCGGTGTCGCCGTGGTTGCGGTCGGGGTGGTGCTTCATCGCGAGCTTGCGATAAGCCTTCTTGATTTCTTCCTCGCTCGCGTTCTTGGGGACGCCGAGGGTTTCGTAGTAGTCGCGTTTGGTGGCCATGGCAGGTCGATCAACAGATCAGGGAAGCAGCGGGAACTCGGGTAACTTGAAGCGAGAAAGGCTGGAGCACCTCTGCAGGTGTTCCAGCCTTGCCCAAGGGTCTGAAGATCAGCCCTTCTTGACTTCCTTGACTTCGGCGTCGACCACGTTGTCGTCGGCCTGTGCGTGCGCACTGGCTTCCGCGCCCGCCGGACCCGAAGCGGCCGAGGCGCCGGCCGCGGCCTGCGATTCGGCATACATCTTCTCGCCGAGCTTCTGGCTCGCGGTCATCAGCGTGTTGGTCTTTTCCTCGATCGCGGCCTTGTCTTCACCCTTGAGGGCTTCTTCCAGGTTCTTGATCGCGGTTTCGATCGCATCCTTCTCGGCGGCTTCCAGGCTTGCACCATGTTCGCCCAGCGACTTCTTCACGCTGTGAACCATGGCTTCGCCCTGGTTGCGGGCCTGCACGATCTCGAGCTTCTTCTTGTCTTCGTCGGCGTTGAGCTCGGCGTCCTTCACCATCTTCTGGATCTCGTCCTCGGAGAGGCCGGAGTTCGCCTTGATGGTGATCTTGTTTTCCTTGCCGGTGCCCTTGTCCTTCGCGCCGACGTGCAGGATGCCGTTGGCGTCGATGTCGAAGCTCACTTCGATCTGCGGCGTGCCGCGCGCTGCCGGCGGAATGCCTTCGAGGTTGAACTCGCCCAGCGCCTTGTTGCCCGAGGCGATGTCGCGCTCACCCTGGAACACCTTGATCGTCACGGCCGGCTGGTTGTCTTCGGCGGTCGAGAAGGTCTGCGCGAACTTCGTCGGGATCGTGGTGTTCTTCGTGATCATCTTGGTCATCACGCCGCCCATGGTCTCGATGCCCAGCGACAGCGGGGTCACGTCGAGCAGCAGCACGTCCTTGCGGTCGCCCGAGAGCACCTGGCCCTGGATGGCGGCGCCGACAGCCACGGCTTCGTCGGGGTTCACGTCCTTGCGCGGTTCCTTGCCGAAGAAGGCCTTCACCTTTTCCTGCACCTTGGGCATGCGGGTCATGCCGCCGACCAGGATCACGTCGTTGATGTCCGACACGCTGATGCCGGCGTCCTTGATGGCCAGGCGGCAGGGCGCGATGGTGCGCTCGACCAGCTCGTCGACCAGGCTCTCGAGCTTGGCGCGGGTGAGCTTGATGTTCAGGTGCTTCGGACCCGATGCGTCGGCCGTGATGTAGGGCAGGTTGATGTCGGTCTGCGCGCTGTTCGACAGCTCGATCTTTGCCTTTTCAGCGGCTTCCTTCAGGCGCTGCAGCGCGAGCACGTCCTTGCTCAGGTCGACGCCCTGGTCCTTCTTGAACTCGGCAATGATGTAGTCGATGATGCGCTGGTCGAAGTCTTCGCCGCCCAGGAAGGTGTCGCCGTTGGTCGACAGCACTTCGAACTGCTTTTCGCCGTCCACGTCGGCGATCTCGATGATCGACACGTCGAAGGTACCGCCACCCAGGTCATACACGGCGATCTTGCGGTCGGCCTTGTCCTGCTTGTCCAGGCCGAAGGCCAGCGCAGCAGCGGTGGGTTCGTTGATGATGCGCTTGACGTCCAGGCCCGCGATGCGGCCGGCGTCCTTGGTGGCCTGGCGCTGGGCGTCGTTGAAGTAGGCCGGCACCGTGATCACGGCTTCGGTCACGGTTTCGCCGAGGTAGTCTTCGGCGGTCTTCTTCATCTTGCGCAGGATGTCGGCGCTGACCTGTTGCGGGGCCATCTTCTTGCCGCGCACTTCCACCCATGCGTCGCCGTTGTCGGCCTTGGCAATGGTGTAGGGCATCAGGTCGATGTCCTTCTGGACTTCCTTTTCCTCGAACTTGCGGCCGATCAGGCGCTTGATCGCGTACAGCGTGTTCTTGGGGTTCGTGACGGCCTGGCGCTTGGCCGAGGCACCGACGAGCACTTCACCGTCTTCCTGGTACGCGACGATCGACGGCGTGGTGCGCGCACCTTCCGAGTTCTCGATCACACGCGTGGTGTTGCCTTCCATGATCGACACGCACGAGTTGGTGGTGCCGAGGTCGATGCCGATGATCTTTGCCATGTTCTTTACTCCTGAAAGCCTGAAAAATATGTTGTTATGAACTTGTGGATAACCCGTCGCGATTCAAGGTATGAAGCGTGGATTTCCTGTGGGAATCTTGTGTGCCGATGGATGCCGCTGGCGGCTTACTTCGGCGCGCTGACCGTGACCAGCGCCGGGCGCAGCACGCGCTCGTTGATGGTGTAGCCCTTTTGCAGCACGCTCACCACGGTGTTCGGCTCCTGGTCGGCGGGCACCACCGAGATGGCCTGGTGCTGGTGCGGGTCGAACTTGGCGCCGGGGGCGGGAGCCACTTCGATCACCTTGTTGCGTTCGAGCGCGCTCTTGAGCTGGCGCAGCGTGGCTTCGGCGCCTTCGCGAATCTGCTCGGGGGTCGCGTCCTTGATGGCCAGGCCGGCTTCGAGGCTGTCGGTCACCGGCAGCAGGCTCTCGGCAAAGGCTTCGACAGCGAACTTGCGGGCCTTGGTGATCTCTTCGTCGGCGCGGCGGCGGGCGTTCTGCACATCGGCCTGGGCGCGCAGGTACTGGTCGGCCAGTTCGGTGTTCTTGGTCTGCAGGGCAGCCAGTTCGCCTTGGGCCTGTGCCAGTGCGGCGAGGGCGTCGGCTTCGTTGGCGGCTTGCGCGGCCTCCAGTTCTTCGGGGCTTGGCTCGCCTTGCAGCATTTGAGAATTCTGTGCGGATTGTTGCGGGTCAGACATTTTTCAAAGAACCGGCGTGAGCCGGAAAACAAACGATAGCCAGCCACTTGGGGCTGGGCAAAGGCATTTCAAGCGAAAAAATGAGGCAAAAAGCGCCTTGCGGGCATGAAAAAGGCCCGAAAACGGGCCTTGGGGCCGTCGGCGCCGACGCTCAGTGGGCGTCCAGCAGCTCGACGTCGAACTTGAGCGTGGCGTTCGGGGGGATCACGCCGCCGGCGCCGCGGGCGCCATAGCCCAGCGATGCGGGGATGATCAGCGTGCGCTTGCCGCCGATCTTCATGCCGGCCACGCCTTCGTCCCAGCCCTTGATGACCTGGCCTGCGCCCAGCGAGAACGCGAACGGGTCGTTGCGGTCGCGGCTCGAGTCGAACTTGGCGCCCTGCGTGCCGTCGTTGTAGAGCCAGCCGGTGTAGTGCACGTGCACGTGCTGGCCTGCCTTGGCTTCGGCGCCGGTGCCGACTTCGGTGTCTTCGTATTGCAGGCCGGAGGGGGTGGTTGGCATGGGAAACGCTCCTTGCGTCGATGTGAGAAGAATGAATCGAAGGCGCGGAGTTTACCGAGGCCGGATGCCCCCGGCCTGTCGTCTGTCAGCCGTGGCTGGTGTCGTCGTCGGGCCGCGCGGGTGTGGGAACGGGCGCCGCGGCCGGGGTCTGCGCTGCGGGCACTGGGGCGCCAGTAGCGGGTGTCGGTGCAGGTGCCGAGGCGGCCGGGGCAACCGGCGCCGCCGCCTTCTTGATCTGCCCCAGCTGCCACTTGCCGGCAAAGGCCTGCAGGTCGGACAGCCGCTTGAGCAGGTCCTGGCCGCTGAGCGTGAGGCTGTAGCCGTCGCTGCCGTGGCCGACGATGCCGGCCTCGCGCAGTTCCTTGATGCGGGTGTTGAGCGTGTTGGGAGTGATGCCGCCCACGCTGTCCTGCAGCAGCCTGAAGGTTTGGGCATGACCGTCGCGCAGCGCCCAGAGCACGCGCAGTGCATAGCGGGCTTCGAGCAGGGCGAGCAGCTGGCTGACGGCTGCGTTTTCCTTGGTACTCATCGACATCATCTCCTCGAAGCTGGGCGGGCCGCCGACCTGTGGGCAGGGGCGAGGGCGCGCGTTCTTTTGTGTGTGGTTATGAACCGTCTCGTTGGCGGACGACTATAGCGCAAAGGATCGTGATGCTACTAGTTTTATAGCTATGCAGGCATGCGGCATGCGGGTTGTGAGACAAAGCCTCACAAATTGGAATAGTTGGCCATGGCTTCACCCAGCCGGATCGCGCGCCCTGGCGACCAGTCCGGGTTGAACGCCAACGCAGGCGCCGGGAACAGCATGACGACCGTCGAGCCGAGCAAGAAACGGCCCATCTCGTCGCCCTTGCGGATGTCGATCTGCTGGTCGTTGTAGCTCCACTCGCGCAGTTCGCCCACGCGCGGCGGATTGACCACCCCGTGCCACACCGTGGCCATGCTGCCGACGATGGTGGCGCCCACCAGCACCAGCACGAAAGGCCCGCGCGCCGACTCGAACACGCACACCACGCGCTCGTTGCGCGCGAAGAGGCCGGGCACGCCGCGCGCCGTGGTCGGGTTCACCGAGAACAGGTCGCCCGGCACGTGGATCATGCGCACAAGCCGCCCGTCGCAGGGCATGTGGATGCGGTGGTAGTCCTTCGGGCTCAGGTAGAGCGTGGCGAAGCTGCCGTGCGCGAACTTGGCGGCCAGCGTGGCGTCGCCGCCGACCAGCGCGGTGGTCGTGTAGTCATGGCCCTTGGCCTGGAAGATCTGGTCGCCCCGGATCGGGCCGAACTGGCTGATCGCGCCGTCCACCGGGCAGATCAGGTCGGCCTGCGCGAGCGGGCGCACGCCGGGCTTGAGTTCGCGCGTGAAGAACTGGTTGAAGCTCTTGTAGTAAGTGATGTCCGACTCGAGCGCCTCGCCCATGTTGACGCTGTACTTGGCCACGAAGCGCCGGATGATCCACGTCGTGACCGCCCCCCGCTCCTTGCCCGCGACCCAGCCGGCGAAATTGGTCAGGGCCTGCTTGGGGAACAGGTATTGGGGCAGTACGGCGGAGCGGTCGGACACGTGGTGGGGGCCTGGAATGCGAATTGGAGGGGCATTCTATAAAGGGCTTCCCACGCGGGGCGTAGGAAGCTTCCCTCGGTTCGGCCGGGGTGCTAGTCGGCCTTGATGCCCGCGGCCTTGATCACCTGCGCCCACTTTTCGACCTCGGCCTTCTGGAAGGCCGCGATCTGCGTCGTCGTCATGTCGGTCGGCTCCATGCCGAAGCCCTTGAGCTTGTCCTGCATCTCGGGCGTCGCCAGGATCTTGCGGATTTCGGTGTGCAGCCGGTCGATCACCGGCGCCGGCGTGCCGGCCGGCACGAAGATCGCCTGCCACGACACCACTTCGAAGTCCTTCAGGCCCGGCAGGCCCGATTCGGCGATGGTCGGCACGTCGGGCAGCGAGGCCAGCCGCTTGGCCGACGTCACCGCAATGGCGCGCAGCTTGCCGCTCTGGATGTGCGGACCGGCCACCACCGTGGTGTCGAACATCATGTCGACCTGTCCGCCGATCGCGTCCTGGATCGCCGGGCCGCTGCCCTTGTACGGAATGTGCGTGAACTTCACGCCCGACTTGTAGGCCAGCAGTTCCAGCGCCAGGTGCTGCGACGTGCCCGTGCCCGCCGAGGCCGACGACAGCCCGCCCGACTTGGCCTTGCTCGCATCGAGGATGTCCTTCAGCGTCTTGTACGGGCTGTTCTGGCTCACCACCAGCACCACCGGATTGGTGCCGATCAGCGTCACCGGCGCGAAGGACTTGATCGGGTCGTAGCCGATCTTGGGATACAGGCTCACGTTGATGGCATGCGAGCTGATGGTGCCGCCCACCAGCGTGAAGCCATCGGGCGCGGCGCGCGCGCCGACCTCCGAGCCCACGCTGCCGCCGGCGCCGCCCTTGTTGTCGATGATCACGCTCGTGCCCAGCACCGGGCCGAGCTTCTGTGCGATCAGCCGGCCCAGCACGTCGGTCGTGCCGCCCGCGGGGAAGGGCACGAGGTAGGTGATGGCCTTGCCCGTCGGCCAGTTGTTGCTGCTCTGCGCGAAGGCCGGCAGGCCCGCGGCCAGCGAAGAGGCGAGCGCGGTGCGAATGAGTGTGCGGCGGTGCATGAGGGTGTCTCCTTGCCGTGCGCGCTCAGGGCTTGATGTCCAGCTTGGTGATCAGCGCCTTGAAGTAGGCGTTGTCCTTGGCCAGCGTTTCCTTGAAGGCGGCGCCGTCGGTGTAGACGTAGCCCAGGTTCTGCTTGTCCATCACCTCGCGCAGCAGCGGTTCCTTCGCGGTCTTGGCGGCGATGTCGCGCAGCTTGGCCATCACTTCGGGCGGCGTGTTCTTCGGCGCGCCGAGGCCGCGCCAGGTGCCGATGGAAATGTCGATGCCGCGTTCCTTGGCGGTCGGCACCTTGTCGAAGGCGGCCAGGCGCTTGTCGGCCATCACCATCAGCATCTTGAGCTTGCCGGCCTGCACGTAGGTCGACACCTCGGCCGGGCTCACGGCCACCGCGTCGACGTGGCCGCCGAGCAGCGCCAGCACCGCCGGGCCCGCGCCCTGGAACGGGATGTGGTTGAACTTGGCGCCAGTCTTGTCTTCCAGCGCCGAGGCGGCCAGGTGCCAGATCGAGCCGGTACCCGAGTTGCCCACGCCCATTTCGCCCGGCTTCTTCTTGGCCGCGGCCAGGAACTCTTCGATGGTGTTGTAGGGCGAGTCGGCCTTCACCGTGACGGCCGCCGGGTCGGCGTTGAGCTGTGCGATCGGCTGGAAGTCGTCGTAGTTGAACTTGGCCAGGCCCAGGTGCGGCAGCGTCAGCAGCTCGACCGTGAGCACCGCCAGCTTGTAGCCGTCGGGCCGCGAATGGATCACCTCGTTCCAGCCGATGGCGCCGCCCGCGCCGGGCCGGTTCACGATCACGATGCTTTCCGACATGTGCTTGCGGCTCGCGTCGGCGAAGGCGCGGGCCAGCGCGTCGGTGCCGCCGCCGGGCTGGTAGGGCACGATCAGCTCGACCGTGTGGTTGGGGTAGTCGTTGCCGGCCGCTTGCGCGGCGGGCGCCGCCAGGCCGAATGCGAGGCCGACCGCGCCCGAGAGGGCCGCGAGCTTGCGCAGGAATTTCGTCGTCATCTGTCTTGTCTCCGTTATGGGTCTTGTGGTTGCTGAGAAAACGTTCGCGGTCAGGGCATGTACTGCCCCCCGTTCACTTCGATCACCTGCCCCGTGACATAGCCCGAGAGCTGTTCGGAGGCCAGATACAGAAAGGCGCCGACGCATTCCTCGGGCTCGCCGAGGCGGCCCATGGGAATGCCGGCGCGGAAGTTCTCGAGCATCGCGGGCGTCGAGAAGCGGTCTTGAAAGGGCGTTTGAATGACGCCCGGCGCCACCGCATTCACGCGGATGCGGTCGCCCACCAGCTCCTTTGCCAGGCCGTGCGTGGCCGTGCTCACGAAGCCCTTCGAGCCCGCGTACAGGTACGCGGCCGGCCCGCCGCCGGTGCGCGCCGCGACCGAGGTCACGTTGATGATGTTGCCGCCGCCCTGCGTGCGCATCAGCGGCACCACCTCGCGGCAGAAGGCGAGCACCGAGCGCGCGTTGATGTGCATCACCTCGTCGAACAGCGCGTCGTCGAACTCGGCGATGGGCACGCGCTTGACCAGACTGCCCGCGTTGTTCACCAGCACGTCGATGCGGCCGAACTCGGCCACCGTCTGCTTCACGCAGTCGCGGATCGCGCCGGTGTCGCGCACGTCGGCCTTGACGGCCACCGCCGCGCCGCCGGCCGCGCGGATGGTCTCGACCACCTGATGCGCCTCGGCGGCCGAGCTGTTGTAGTGCACCGCCACGCGCATGCCGCGCGCCGCGAACGCGACGGCCACCGCGGCGCCGATGCCCGTGCTGGCGCCGGTGACGAGCGCGGTCTTGTCCTTGAGGTCTTCCATGTCTGTGCTCCGTATGGGTTGTTCAGGTGACAGGGGCCGGGTTGAACAGCACCAGCGCGTTGTGCAGCTTCCAGTGCTCGGCCCAGGTCTTCTTGCGGCCGCTGGCCACGTCGAGCATCAGGCGGAACAGCTCCCAGCCTACGTCCTCGATGCTGGCTTCGCCGTCGGCGATGCGGCCCGCGTTCACGTCCATCAGGTCGTGCCAGCGGCGCGCGAGATCGCTGCGCGTGGCGACCTTGATCACCGGCACCTCGGCCAGCCCGTAAGGCGTGCCGCGGCCGGTGGTGAACACATGCAGGTTGATGCCGGCCGCCAGCTGCAGCGTGCCGCAGATGAAGTCGCTGGCCGGCGTGGCCGCGTAGATCAGGCCCTTCTGCGCGACCTTCTCGCCCGGTGCCAGCACGCCGGTGATCGGCGCCGAGCCCGACTTCACGATGGAGCCCATCGCCTTCTCGACGATGTTCGACAGGCCGCCTTTCTTGTTGCCCGGCGTGGTGTTGGCGCTGCGGTCGACGCGGCCCTTCTGCAGATAGGCGTCGTACCAGGCCATCTCGCGGATCATGGCCTCGGCCACTTCGGGCGAGGACGCGCGCGAGGTGAGCTGGTCGATGCCGTCGCGCACCTCGGTCACTTCAGAGAACATCACCGTCGCGCCCGCGCGCACCAGCAGGTCGGTGCAAAAGCCCACGGCAGGGTTGGCGGTGACACCCGAGAAGGCATCGCTGCCGCCGCACTGCACGCCCACCACCAGTTCGCTGGCGGGCACGGTTTCGCGCTTGCGGGCGTTCAGGCGCACGAGGTGCTGCTCGGCCTGCCGCATCACCGAATCGATCATCGACATGAAGCCGACGTGCGCGTCGTCCTGCAGGCAGACCACGTCGAGTTCGGCGTCGCCCTCGGCCTCGCCGCGCTTGTCGGCGATGGGGATGCTGCCCGGCGGCAGCAGGCGCTCGGGCTGCAGCTTCTCGCAGCCCAGGCTCACCACCATCACTTCGCCGCCGAAGTTCGGGTTCAGGCTGATGTTGCGCAGCGTGCGGATCGGCACGATGGCGTCGGGCGCGTCGATGGCCACGCCGCAGCCATAGCCGTGCGCGAGTGCCACCACGTCGTCGACGTTCGGGTACCTGGGCAGCAGCTCGGCCTTGATGCGCTGCACGGCAAAGTCGATCACGCCGGCCACGCACTGCACCGTCTCGGTAATGGCGAGGATGTTGCGCGAACCCACCGAGCCGTCGGCGTTGCGGTAGCCCTCGAAGGTGTAGCCCTCCAGCGGCGGCAGGGCAGGGGCCTTGACGGTCGCGATGGGCAGGCCGTCGAGTTCGGGCGCGACGGGCATGCGCATGACCCGCTCGTGCACCCAGCTGCCGCGCGGCAGCGCCTTCTGCGCATAACCGATCACCACGTTGTAGCGCACGATGGCCGCGCCCTCGGCCAGGTCCGACAGCGCCACCTTGTGGCCCTGCGGCACGTTGTCCACCAGCCGGAGGCCGTCGGCGAACTCGGTGCCGGCCTTCAGGCCGCCGTCGTTCGCGACGATGGCCACGTTGTCGTTGGCGTGGATGCGGATGTAGAGCGGCGAGGCTCCGGCTGCGGCATTGCTCATCGTGAGGGCCTTTGTTGCTTACAGCACCTTGTGGCCGGTCAGCATCGTGGGCAGCCAAGTGGAGAAGGCCGGCACGTAGGTCACCAGGGTGATGGCGATGAAGATCGCCAGATAGTAGGGCCAGGCGGTTTTCGTCGCTTCCCCGATGGATATCTTGCCTATGGCGCAGCCGATGAACTGCACCGTGCCCACCGGCGGATGCACCAGGCCCAGCGCGCAGTTCAGCAGCAGCATCATGCCGAACTGCACCGGACCCACGCCCATCTGGATGGCCAGCGGCAGGAACAGCGGCGTGGTGATCAGGATGTGCGCCGCCATGTCCAGGAAGATGCCCAGGAAGATCTGGATGATGTTGATGTACAGCAGCATCAGCCAGGGGCTGGTGGTGGCGGCCAGCAGCACCGTCTCGATGGCGTCCGGAATCTCCAGGTAGGCCATCTGGTAGCGCAGCATGTTCGACACGCCGATCAGCAGCAGGATCACGCCCGTGGTCTTCGAGGCCTTGGCCAGCGACTTGAAGAGCTTCTCGCGCGTCATGGTGCGGTAGGCCACCACGGTGAGCAGCAGTGAATACGTCACCGCGATGGCCGCCGCCTCGGTGGCCGTGGCCACGCCCTGCATCACGCACACCAGGATGATCACGATCACCATCAGCCCCGGAATGGCCGCCAGGAAGGTCTTGCCCACCATGCCCCAGCCGGGGAAGCGCTCGAGCATGGTGCTGCCGTCGGTGCGCTTGGGGTAGCCGTGCTTGGCGGCCTGCCAGTAGGCGGCCACCAGCATGCACACCATGATCCAGAACACCGGGATCAGCCCCGCGAACATCAGGTCGCCGATGGACACGCCCTTGATGATGTGCCCGTCGATCGTGCCCACGGCCGCCTGCGCGGCGAAGGCGTAGATGATCATGTTGTGCGAGGTCGGCATCAGCGCGCCCGAGAGCGAGGCGTGCGTCGTCACGTTCACCGCGTAAGCCGCGCTGTAGCCCTCGCGCTTCATGATCGGGATCATCACGCCGCCCATGGCCGAGGTGTCGGCCACCGGCGAACCGGAGACGCCGCCGAACAGCGTCGACGCCACCACGTTGGCCAGCCCCAGGCCACCCTTCCAGTGGCCCACCAGGCTGCGCGCGAAGGCGACGATCTTGTCGGCGATGCCGCCGTGCAGCATCAGCTCGCCCGAGAAGATGAAGAACGGAATGGCGAGGAACGAGAACACGTTCATGCCCGAGACCATCATCTGGATGGCGGTCTCGAACGGCAGGCCTTCGTAGGCGAAGGTGGCCAGGCAGCTCAGCCCGATGGCAAAGGCCACCGGCATGCCGAGCAGCAGGAAGAGCACGAAGCTCAGCGACAGCACTGTCAATGCCATGATGGAACGACCTTCTGGCCGGTGAACTGAGCAGCCAGGTGCTCGATGGAAAAGAGGGTGATCAGCACCCCGGCAAAGAGAATCGGCACGTAGCGCACGGCTTCCGAGAGGCCCAGCGTGGGAATCGTCGATTCGCGCGTGGACACGGCCATCTCGGCCCCGCCCGCGAACAGCGCGATGGCGAAGCCGATGGTCAGCACGTAGGTGAGCGCCTTGCACCAGAACTGCGCCTTGGGTGGCAGCGCCTTCACCAGCGAATCGAGGCCGATGTGGCCGGCGTCCCGCACGCCCGCGGAAGCACCGAACATGGCGACCGAGATCACCAGCAACAGCGCGACCTGCTCGACATACGGCGGGGCGTCATTGAAGACATAGCGCAGCACCACGCCGTAGACGACCACCGCCAGCAGGCCGACGAGGCACACGCAGGCGATGTACATCGCCCAGCGTGAGAGCCGCGCGTTCAAGTGGGTCAACAAGTGCATAGGGATTTCCTGTCTTGCTCCTTCCCCCTCTGGGGGAAGGCTGGGATGGAGGCCGCGCCCAACGAGCGCCATTCAGCGGTCGAGGCCGTCGTGCCCCCACCCCAGCCCTCCCCCGGAAGGGGAGGGAGCAAGACGGTGGGCCTCATTTGGTGTTGACGATTTCCTGCACCAGCGCCTTCTGCTCCGGCGTGGTCGCGAACTTGTCCCACACCGGCTTCTCGACATCGACGAAGCCCTTGCGGTCGATCTCGGAGGCCGCGACGATCTTGGCGCCGCCCTTGATGACGGCCGCCTTGGCGTCCTTCTCGCGCGGCTCCCACAGCTTCACGTAGTAGGGCACGGAGTCTTTCGCGGCCTTGCGGATCGCGGCCTGTTCTTCCTTGGTGAGGGTGTCCCAGATCTTCTTGGAGAACACCAGCACTTCCGGCGTCATGACGTGCATGGTCTCGGAGTAGACCGGCGCGGCCTCGAAGTGCTTGGCTTCCTCGTACGAGGGATAGTTGTTCTCGGCGGCATCCACCAGGCCGGTCTTCAGGCCCGTGTAGACCTCGGCGATGGGCATCGGCGTGGGCGAGGCGCCGGCGGCGCTCACCAGGCTCACCATCAGGTCGGAGGGCTGCACGCGGATCTTCAGGCCCTTCATGTCGGCCACCGACTTGATCGGCTTCTTGGCATACACCGAGCGGGCGCCGCTTTCATACATGCACAGGCCGATGAAGCCGGCCTTCTCGAAGGCTGCCAGCACCTTGTCGCCGGTCGGGCCGTACATGGCCTTGCGGAAGTGCTCGATGTCGCGGAACAGGAAGGGCAGCGACGGGATGACCGACTCCGGCACGATGCCGTGGAAGGACGCGCTGCTCACGCGCACCATGTCCAGCGCGCCGATCTTGACCTGCTCGACCGTGTCTTTCTCGGAGCCCAGCGAGCTGTCCGCGAAGATCTTGATGTTGTCCTTGCCACCCGTGGCCTTCGACAGCTCGTCGCCCATGAACTTCACCGCCTGGTTGGTGGGGAAGTCCTTGGCGTGCACCTCGGCGGAACGGAAGGTCCGTGCCGTGGTGACGTTGCTTGCCGTGAGGGCGATCAGGCCGATCGCGATCAGGCCCGACAGCTTCTTCATTTGTAGTGATTTCATTTTTGATGCTCCTCGGTGGATGAAAAGAAAACGCAGCGGATGGGTCGATGACTGGGTCAGATGCCGAAAGCGGGCTCCGCGATGCCCTGTGCGCTGGGCCGCAGCGCGAACACGCCGCCGGCCAGTGGTTGGTCCGACAGGTCGATGCCGCCGGGTCGGATGGAGGTGACGAAGAGGGTGTCGAGCCCGGCGCCGCCGAAGGCGCACATCGCGGGCTTCTTCACCGGCACTTCGAGCGAGCGGTCGAGCCGGCCGTCGGGCGTGAAGCGGTGCACCAGGCCGGCGTCGTTGCCGCAGATCCAGTAGCAGCCGTCGGTGTCCATGGCCGCGCCGTCGGGGCGGCCGGGCAGGGGCTTCATGTCGATGAAGAGGCGGCGGTTGGCGGGTGTGCCGGTTGCCGTGTCGTAGTCGAAGGCCCAGACGGCCTGCACCGTGGGGTGCGAGTCCGAGAGATACATCGTGCGGCCGTCGGGGCTGAAGGCCAGGCCGTTGGGCACGATGAAGTCGTCGAGGCGCTGGCTCGCCTTGCTGTCGCCCTTGCCATAGCTGTAGAGCTGGCCGACGCGCGCGCCTGCCGCCATGTCCAGCAGCATGGTGCCGGCCCAGAAGCGGCCTTGCCGATCGCAGCGGCCGTCGTTGAAGCGCATGGCCGGGGCCGCGTGTTCGACGGGTGCCAGGGACGTGGCAGCGAGCGTGCCATCGGCCTGCGGCTTCAGCGAGAAGAGGCCGCTTTCCATGCCGGCGATCCATTCGCCCGGCGCATCGGCACGCGGCGCGATGCAGGCGATCATTTCGTCGGCCGTCCACTTCGCATGGCCTTCGCCTGCGTGCCAGCGGTTGAGCGTGCGCGCCGGAATGTCGACCCAGTAGAGCGCCTGCTCGCCCGCATGCCACACCGGGCTTTCGCCGGTGCCGTTGCGCGCGTCGAGAACGAGTTCAGCGCTCATCGCCGAACGGGCCTTGTGCGGTGAACGCGCCGCCCTGGTAGATGGCGTTCGGGTCGGTGGGGGCCACGGGCGGCTGTTGCTCGACCTTGTCGCGGAACACTTCGGAGCTGTCCTGCGGCACGAAGCCCAGATGCGCGGCGGCGCTGTTGTCCCACCACACGTCGCGGTTGTTCGACATGCCGTAGACGATCGTGTGCTTCACATCGGGCGTGAACAGCGACTTCTCGATCAGCGTCGTCAGGTCGCGGTAGCTGAGCCAGGTGCTCATCATGCGGCGATTGAGCGGCTCGGGGAACGACGAGCCGATGCGGATGCTCACCGTCTCGATGCCCCAGCGGTCGAAGTAGAACTGCGCCATGTCCTCGCCGAAGGACTTCGACAGGCCGTAGTAGCCGTCGGGCCGGCGCGCTGCGTGCGCGTCGATGTGCTCGCTCTGCTTGTAGAAGCCGATCACGTGGTTCGAGCTGGCGAACACCACGCGCTTCACGCCGTGGCGGCGCGCGGCTTCGTACACGTTGAAGATGCCCTTGATGTTGGCCTCGAGGATCTCCTCGAACGGCCGCTCGACCGACACGCCGCCCAGGTGGACGATGGCGTCGCAGCCTTCCAGCAGCGCGTGCACCGCGGCCTTGTCCGACAGGTCGCAGGGCACCACTTCCTCGCTCGCGTCGGCGGCCGGGGCCAGCGACGCGATGTCCGACAGGCGCAGCACCTTCGCATACGGCTTGAGCCGCTCGCGCAGCACCTTGCCCAGGCCGCCGGCGGCGCCGGTCAGCAGCAGGCGGTTGAGTTTCTTGTTCGACGCTTCCATCGTTGCTCGTCCGTTCAGAGTTTCGTGATGCGCTCGGGCAGGTCGCGGCCGTGGTACTTCTTGTAGATGGCGTTGAGCTTGCCGTTCTTCTGGTTGGTCACGACCCAGTTGTTGACCCATTCCTTGAGCTTGGGCTGTTCCTTGTTCAGCGCGATGCCCAGGTCGAAGTCCTTCTGCGCGAACTTCAGCTCCAGGTTCTTGGCCGGCGCCTGCTTGACCATCTCGCTCAGGTTCGACGGCGTGCTGGAGAACAGGTCGATCTGGCCGGTGACCATCGAGGTGATGAGCGTGGCGTCGTCTTCGTAGCGCACGATCTCCGCGCCCTTGGCCTGCTGCGTGGTGAGCGTGTCGTTCACGGTGGCGCGCGTCAGGCCGATGCGCTTGCCGTTCAGGTCGGCGTAGTCGGTGACCTTGATGCTCTTGGGGCCGCCCACGATGATGCTGATGACGGCGTAGGGCACGGAGAAATCGACGACCTTCTCGCGCTCGGGCGTGATCGACAGGTCGGCGATCACGAGGTCGGCGCGCTGCGCCTGCAGCGTGGGCACGCGCGCTGCGTTGGTGATCGACACGATCTCCAGCTTCACGCCCAGGTCCTTTGCGAGCGCGGTGGCGGTGTCCACGTCGGAGCCGGTGGGCTGCAGGTTGGCGTCGGCAAAGCTGAAGAGCGGCGTGCCCATGGCGATGGCCACGCGCACCTTGCCGGCCTTCTTGATGTCGTCGAGCTGGTCGGCCATGGCGGCCTGCGCGACGCCGGCCACGAGGGCCAGCGCGACGCATGTGCGGGTGAAGGTGGTGCCGAGTTTCATGAAGGTCTCCTGGATGGTTTGGTATGGGAGTAAATGAAGTGACCCGGGCCGCCTGCTTACAGCCCGTTGTTCAGGAAGGCGCGCAACTCCTGCGTCTTGGGCGCGTCGAGCATTTCGCCGGGGCCGGTCTCCCAGACGGTGCCCTGGTGCATGTAGATGATCCGGTCGGCCACGCGCTTGGCGAAGGCCATCTCGTGCGTGACGAGCAGCATGGTCATGCCGCCGGCCGCGAGGTCTTCCATCACGCGCAGCACTTCGCCGGTGAGCTGGGGGTCGAGCGCGGAGGTGACCTCGTCGAACAGCATCACCTTGGGCGACATCGCGAGCGAACGCGCGATGGCCACGCGCTGCTGCTGGCCGCCGGAGAGCTGTTCGGGGTAGGCGCCGGCCTTTTCCTTCAGGCCCACCTGGTCGAGCACGCGCAGGGCAACGTCGTGCGCTTCGCCGCGCGACTGCTTCTTGACGTGGCGCAGCGCCAGCATGATGTTCTCCTGCACCGTGAGGTGGGGGAACAGGTTGTAGCTCTGGAACACGATGCCCACTTCGAGCCGCAGCTGCTTGAGGTCGACACTGGGGCTGTCGACGCGGATGCCGCAGACTTCGATGGTGCCCTTGTCGATCACTTCGAGCCGGTCGATGCAGCGCAGCGCCGTGCTCTTGCCCGAGCCGCTGGCGCCGATGATCGCGATCATCTCGCCCTTGGCGACTTCGAAAGACACGCCCTTCAGGACCTGGTTGGCCCCGAAGCTTTTATAGACGTGGTCCAGCTTAACGATTGGCGACATTGAGCTTCTTCTCCATCGCTTCGCTCCAGCGCGACAGCGGATAGCACAGGGCGAAATAGAAGGCGCCGACCAGGAAGAAAACCAGGAAGGGCTGGAAGATGGTGTTGTTGATGATCTGGCCGGCCCGCGTGAGCTCGACGAAGCCGATCACCGAGGCCAGCGAGGTCATCTTGATGATCTGCACCAGGAAGCCGACCGTGGGCGGCAGCGACAGGCGCACCGCCTGCGGAATGATCACGAGGCGAAGCGTCTGCCAGCGCGAGAGGGCCAGGCATTCGGAGGCCTCCCACTGCGGCTTGGGCATGGCCTCGATGCAGCCGCGCCAGATGTCGCCCAGGTAGGCGCTCACGTAGATCATCATCGCGAGCCCGGCCGCCACCAGCGAGGGCAGCGAGAGCCCGTACACCGACAGGCCGAAGTACACGATGAACAGCAGGATCAGCAGCGGAATGCCCTGGATGCATTCGATGTAGACCACCGCGAACCAGCGCAGCCACGGCCGCGGCGAAATGCGCGCGAGCATCAGGCCGAAGCCGCCGACGGCTCCGAGCACGAAGGCGATGGCCGAGAGCACCAGCGTCCAGCCGATGGCCTGCACCAGATACATCAGGTGCGTGAAGGTGAAGTGGCCGAGGCTCATGCGGCGCCTCCGTGCACCGCTACCGCGGCCGTTGCGGCGGCGGGTTGCATCTTGCCGGCCTGCGCTGCGGCGCGGCGCACCACGCGGCGGCGGCGGAACAGGTACTCGCCCAGCGCCCAGGTCACGAGCTTGATGAAGAGCGACAGCACCAGGTACAGCGCCGCGACCACGATGTACGTTTCCAGCGATCGGAAGGTGTCCGACTGCACCGTGTTGGCGATGGCGGTGAGCTCCTCGGCCGAGATCTGCGAGGCCATGGCCGAGGCCTGCATCATCAGCAGGAACTGGCTGGTGAGGGCGGGGTAGACCTTCTCGATCGACGGCTGCAGCATCACGTGCCAGCCGATGCGCCACTTGGAAAGCCCCAGGCATTCGGCCGCCTCGATCTGCCCGCGCGGCACCGACTCCAGGCCGGCGCGGATGATCTCCGCGGCGTAGGCCGCGATGTTGATGACCATCGCCAATACGGCGGCCGCGAAGGTCGGCATGCGCACGCCGAAGCTGGCCAGGCCGAAGTACAGCAGGAAGATCTGCACCAGGAACGGCGTGTTGCGCACGATCTCGATGTAGATGGTGCAGGCGCGCGAAAGCAGCCGGATCTTGCTGCGCTTGGCAAACGCGACCAGCGTGCCGACGGCCACGCCGATGACCACGGCCAGCGCGGTCATCTTGAGGGTCAGCCAGGCGCCGTTGATGAAAACGGGCCAGTACGATGCCAACGGAGCAAAGTCGAGGGAATACTTCATGTGAGTGCCGTGCGAGGGTGCCCAGCGCGGCTTCCAAGGAGACTCGAGTGATAAGTTATCTGTTGTCGTACAACTAGTTTGGGGATTATCATCGTGACCATGGTTCAGTCGACTGCGGGTAATCCCTCGATATCAGAAGCGCCTGGAGAAACGGCGCCTGCCGCGTCGCCCGCGGGCGCGGCGTTCGTGGGGCGTCCGCGCCAGCGCGCGCGCGGCCTCGCGCACGGGCTGGTGGAAGACCTGGGCGAGAAAATCCGCAACCAGTCGCTGCGGCCCGGCGACAAGCTGCCGACCGAGTCGGCCATCATGCAGGCCTACGGCGTGAGCCGCACGGTGGTGCGCGAGGCGCTGTCGAAGCTGCAGGCCGGCGGGCTGGTCGAGACACTGCACGGCGTGGGCACCTTCGTGCTGCAGCCGCGGCCGGGCGGCGTGTTCCGCCTCGATCCCGGCGAGATTGCCGCATCGGTCGACGTGCTTGCGGTGCTCGAGCTGCGCATCAGCCTGGAGACCGAATCGGCCGGCCTCGCCGCCAGCCGGCGTACCGACGAGCAGCTGGTCGCCATGCGCCAGGCGCTCGACGACTTCGAGCACAACGTGGCGGTGGCAGGGGACACGGTGGCGCCCGACTTCCGCTTTCACCTGCAGATCGCGCAGTCGACCGGCAACCCGTACTTCGCCGACATCATGCGGCACCTGGGCACCACGATCATTCCGCGCACGCGCATCAGCGCCATCCGCACCCACGAGGGCGGCGGTGCGCCGTACCTGAGCCGCGTGAACCGCGAGCACGAAGAAATCTACGCCGCCATCGCGCGCCGCGACCCCGAATCGGCCCGCGCCGCCATGCGCATCCACCTGACCAACAGTCGTGAGCGGCTGCGCATGGCGCAAGAGGCCGCGCAGCAAAAGGCGAAGGCCGAAGCGGCTGCGGGCGCGGGTGCTTCGGCTGGTGCTGCTTCGTCCGACAACGCCTCTTCGAGCTGATTTTTCTTGTCCGGCAAGCTGGACAACTCGTTTCTCTAGTTGTACGATGACTGATCTCTTGCTCGGGGAGCCGGGCGAAGCCACGAGGCAGATCGAACAACAGGAGACAGCATGACCATCAACCGACGCGGCGCACTCGGTGCCGCACTGGCCACGACGCTGGCCGCGACCTTGCCCGTGCGCGCATTCGCACAGGGCAGTGCCGGCAGCGGCGGCAACTGGCCGTCCAAGCCGATCAGGCTCATCGTTCCGTACCCGCCGGGCGGATCGTCCGACATCATCGCGCGGTCCATCAGCCAGCCTTTGTCGGAGGCGCTGGGCCAGTCGGTGATCATCGACAACCGCGCCGGCGCCAACGGCAACCTCGGCGCCGACCTGCTGGCCAAGGCTCCGGCCGACGGCTACACCGTCATGCTGTGCGATCTCGGCGCGCTGGCCATCAGCCCGTCGCTGTACCCCAAGCTGCCGTTCGATCCCTCGAAAGACCTGCGCAGCGTGGCCATGCTGGCCTACTCGCCGCACCTGCTGGTGGTGCACCCCTCGGTGCAGGCTGGCACGCTCAAGGAACTCGTCGAGCTGTCGAAGAAGAGCGATCTCAACTTTGCCGTCACGGCCAGTGGCAGCACCGCGCATCTCGCGGGCATCGAGTTGCAGCGCAAGGTCGGCGCCAAATGGGAATACGTGCCCTACAAGGGCGGTGTGCAGGCCGTGCTCGATACGGTCTCGGGCCAGACGCAGGTGCTCATGAACGGCATGCTCGCCACCTACCCGCAGGTGCAGGCCGGCAAGCTCAAGCTGATTGCCGTGTCCAAGGCCACGCGCATGCCGCTGATCGGCAATGTGCAGACCATCGCCGAGCAGGGCGTGCCCGGCTACGAGTCAGGCACCTGGCAGGGCGTGGTCGCGGCACGCGGAACGCCCGACACGGTGATCGCGCGGCTCAACCGCGAGCTGACCCGCATCATCCGCACCCCCGACATCCGGGCCCGCCTCGCGGGGCAGGGCGCCGAGGTCGTGACCATGACCGCGCCCGAGCAGGACCAGTTCTTCGCCAAGGAGCGCGCGCGCTGGGCCCGTGTCATTCAAGAGGCCAACGTCAAGCTCGACTGACCGGCCGCCATTCCTCTTTTTTCTTTCTCAATCTTCACTGGACTCTTCCCCATGAACCCCCAAGAACTCAAGACCATCATGGGCTCCGGCCTGCTCTCGTTCCCGCTGACCGACTTCGACAGCAACGGCGACTTCAACAAGAAGGGCTATGTCGAGCGCCTCGAATGGCTCGCACCCTACGGCGCCAGCGCGCTGTTCGCTGCCGGCGGCACGGGCGAGTTCTTCTCGCTGACCGGCGACGAGTACCCCGGCATCATCCAGACGGCCGTCGACACCTGCCGCGGCGTGGTGCCGATCATTGCCGGCGCCGGCGGCCCGACGCGCTTCGCCATCCAGTGCGCGCAAGCGGCGGAGAAGGCCGGCGCGCACGGCATCCTGCTGCTGCCGCACTACCTCACCGAAGCCGGCCAGGAAGGCCTGGCCGCGCACGTCGAAGCCGTGTGCAAGAGCGTGAAGTTCGGCGTGATCGTCTACAACCGCGCCACCAGCCGCCTCAAGCCCGACACGCTGGCCGGCCTGGCCGAGCGCAACCCCAACCTCGTCGGCTTCAAGGACGGCGTGGGCGACATCGAGGCGATGGTCGCGATCTACCAGAAGATGGGCGACCGCTTCGCCTACCTGGGCGGCCTGCCCACGGCGGAGGTCTATGCCGCGGCCTACAAGGCCATGGGCACGCCGGTGTATTCGTCGGCCGTCTTCAACTTCATCCCGAAGACGGCGATGGACTTCTATCACGCGGTCGCCAACGACGACCTGCCGACGCAGCACCGCCTGCTGAAGAACTTTTTCATGCCCTACTTGGAGCTGCGCAACCGCGTGCCCGGCTATGCCGTGAGCATCGTGAAGGCCGGCGCAAAGATCGTCGGCCACGGCGCAGGCCCGGTGCGCGCCCCGCTCACCGACCTGAAGCCCGCCGAGATGGAACAGCTCAAGGCGTTGATCGACGCGCTCGGCCCGCAGTAAGGCCTGCCCGGAACAACAAGAAAAACGACGGAGACAACATGCCGAATATCCGGATGAAAAGAAGAGGGCTTCTTGCGGCCGGCGTCGCGCTCGCCGCCACGGCGCTGCTGCCCCTGCATGCCTCGGCGCAAGCCGACGCATGGCCGCAGCAGAAGCCCGTGACCGTCATCGTGCCGTTCCCGGCCGGCGGCTCCACCGACATGGTCGCGCGCGCCATCGCGCTGCAGCTGCAGACAAAGCTCGGCGGCAGCTTCGTGGTCGACAACCGCCCCGGCGCCACGGGCACCATCGGCACCGGCTTCGTCAAGCGCGCGGCGCCCGATGGCTACACGCTGCTCGTGTCCTCGCTGGGCGCCTTCGTCGTCACGCCGCATCTGCAGAAGGGCGTGCCCTACGACGCGACCAAGGACTTCGACTACATCAGCGTGCCGGTGCAGGCGCCCAACGTGCTCGTCGCCAACGTCGCGCGGCCCGAGCACACCGTGGCCGATGTGCTGACCCTGCTGCGCAAGACGCCGGGCAAGGTCTCGTTCGCAAGCTCGGGCAACGGCTCGTCCGATCATCTGTCGGCCGAACTCTTCTGGCAGCAGACCAAGACCGAAGGCGTGCATGTGCCCTACAAGGGCGGCGCCCCGGCCGTGAACGACCTGCTGGGCAACCAGGTCGACTTCTCGTTCCAGAACGTGAATGCGGTGCTGCCGCACATCCGCGCCGGAAAGCTGCGCGCCATCGCGGTCACCGGCGACAAGCGCTCGCCCGTGCTGCCCGACGTGCCCACGCTGGCCGAGGCCGGCGTGAAGGGCGCGGAGGTCTATTCGTGGCAAGGCATGGCCGCGCCGAGGGGCCTGCCGCCCACCACCAAGAAGAAGTTGAGCGATGCCGTGATTGCCGCGATGCAAGACCCCGAGACCAAGAAGCGGATGCTCGACCAGGGCCTTGAAATCGTCGCCAGCACGCCTGAAGATTTCACAGCCTTCCAGTTGCGCGAATGGACGCGTTGGAAGACGCTCATCGACACCCGACACATCACTGCAGACTGAAGATGACTAGTCCCGAACCCGTTTCCAAAGCCGTGCCGGGCGCCCCCGTCGTCACCGGCATGCGCGTGGTGCCCGTCGCGGGCCACGACAGCATGCTGATGAACCTCAGCGGCGCGCATGGCCCGTTCTTCACGCGCAACCTGCTGATCCTGACCGACAGCGCCGGGCGCACCGGCGTGGGCGAAGTGCCCGGCGGCGAGAAGATCCGCCAGACGCTGGAAGACGCGCGCGGCCTCATCGTCGGCCAGCGCATCGGCAATCACAACGCGGTGCTCAACAGCCTGCGCAGTGCCTTCGCCGGACGCGACAGCGGCGGCCGTGGCCTGCAGACCTTCGACCTGCGCGTGACCATCCACGCGGTGACGGCGGTGGAGGCCGCGCTGCTCGACCTGCTCGGCCAGTTCCTCGAAGTGCCCGTGGCGGCACTGCTCGGCGAAGGCCAGCAGCGCGACGCGGTACAGATGCTCGGCTACCTCTTCTACGTGGGCGACCGCAACAAGACCGACCTGCCGTACGAGAGCGACCCCAACGCCGACAACGACTGGTTCCGCCTGCGCCACGAGGAGGCCATGACGCCCGAGGCCATCGTGCGCCTGGCCGAGGCCACGCATGCGCGCTACGGCTTCACAGACTTCAAGCTCAAGGGCGGCGTGCTGCGCGGCGAGGAAGAAGTCGAGGCCATCCGCGCGCTGCACGAGCGCTTTCCGAAAGCGCGCGTCACGCTCGACCCGAACGGCGGCTGGCTGCTGCAGGACGCGATTCGCCTGTGCCGCGACCTGCACGGCGTGATGGCCTATGCCGAAGACCCGTGCGGCGCCGAGGGCGTGTTCTCCGGCCGCGAGGTGATGGCCGAGTTCCGCCGCGCCACCGGCCTGCCCACCGCCACCAACATGGTGGCCACCGACTGGCGCGAGATGGTGCACAGCCTCTCGCTTCAGTCGGTCGATATTCCGCTGGCCGACCCGCACTTCTGGACCATGCAGGGCTCGGTGCGCGTGGCGCAGTTGTGCCAGGCCTGGGGCCTGACCTGGGGCTCGCATTCGAACAACCACTTCGACGTGTCGCTCGCGATGTTCACCCACGTGGCCGCCGCCGCGCCGGGCAAGGTGACGGCCATCGACACGCACTGGATCTGGCAGGACGGCCAGCGCCTGACCAAGGCGCCGCTGCAGATCGAAGGCGGCTTCGTGAAGGTGCCGACGCGCGGCGGCCTGGGCGTGGAGCTCGAAATGGACGAGGTCGAGAAGGCGCACCAGCTGTACCTGAAGCACGGCCTTGGCGCGCGCAACGACGCGCAGGCGATGCAATATCTGATTCCCAACTGGACTTTCGACAACAAGCGGCCCTGCATGGTCCGCTGAAGGAAACGACGCAATGCAGAACTTCGACAACCTCATCGCCGGCGAATGGCGTGCCGGCGCGAGCTACAGCCCCAACGTCAACCCGAGCAACCTGTCCGACGTGCTCGGCCAGTACACGCAGGGCGACGCCGCCCATGTCGACGCCGCTGTCGCGGCGGCCACGGCAGCCTTTCCGGCGTGGGCCACGGGCAGCATCCAGGCCCGCTCCGACGCCCTCGACAAGATCGGCAACGAGATCCTCGCGCGCAAGGAAGAGCTGGGCACGCTGCTCGCACGCGAAGAAGGCAAGACCAAGGCCGAAGGCATCGGCGAGGCCACGCGCGCGGGCCAGATCTTCAAGTTCTTCGCGGGTGAATGCCTGCGCCTGTCGGGCGAGGTGCTGCCTTCGGTGCGGCCCAACATCGGCGTGGAAATCACGCGCGAGCCGGTGGGCGTGGTCGGCCTCATCACGCCGTGGAACTTCCCCATTGCCATTCCGGCCTGGAAGATCGCGCCTGCGCTGGCCTTCGGCAACTGCGTGGTGCTCAAGCCCGCCGACCTGGTGCCGGGCAGTGCCTGGGCGCTGAGCGAGATCATCAGCCGCTCGGGCATTCCGGCGGGCGTGTTCAACCTGGTGATGGGCCGCGGCAGCGTGATCGGCAATGCGCTGGTCAACCACCCGGGCATCCATGCGATCAGCTTCACCGGCTCGGTGGGGGTGGGCCGCAACATCGCGATCCAGTGCGTCACCAACCACAAGAAGGTGCAGCTCGAAATGGGCGGCAAGAACCCGCAGGTGGTCCTCGACGACGCCGACCTCGCGCAGGCCGTGGAGCTGAGCGTGCAGAGCGCCTTCTACTCGACCGGCCAGCGCTGCACGGCGTCGAGCCGGCTCATCGTCACCGAAGGCATCTATCCGAAGTTCATCGCAGCCATGAAGGAACGCATGGCGAAGATCAAGGTGGGCGACGCGCTCGCGCAGGGCACCGACGTGGGGCCGGTCTCGTCGAAGTCGCAGCTCGACCAGGACATGGAATACGTGGCCATCGGCAAGGGCGAGGGCGCCACGCTGGCGGCCGGCGGCGAGTTGCTGAAGCTGGAGACCGACGGCTACTACATGTCGCCGGCGCTCTTCAGTGAATCGGCCGCCTCGATGCGCATCAACAAGGAAGAGATCTTCGGGCCGGTGGCGAGCGTGATCCGCGTGAAGAATTACGAGGAAGCATTGGCCACGGCCAACGACACCGAGTTCGGCCTGTCCGCCGGCATCGCCACCACGTCGCTGAAGTACGCCACGCATTTCAAGCGCCACAGCCAGGCGGGCATGGTGATGGTCAACCTGCCGACGGCGGGCGTGGACTATCACGTGCCCTTCGGTGGCCGCAAGGGGTCGAGCTACGGTCCGCGCGAGCAGGGGCGTTATGCGCAGGAGTTCTTCACTACGGTGAAGACGGCCTATACCCTGGCCTGATTTCTCGCCTGGTTTTGGAAGCCCCCTGTTGGGGGCTTTTTCGTTTCTGTCGTGTTCGGGGCGCGTGCACAGGACGCCGGGTACTTCCCTCCGCGAATGTCCTCCGCCCTTCGGGCTCCCCCTTTATTTCGCTGCGGGAAGCACCCGACGCCCTGCGCACGTGGGCACGTTGCTGTGGTGTGCGCGCCGCAGGGCGGAAGCTGTATTTGTTGGCGCTCGTCGGGACTTCGTGTTGCACGAAACCGCCATTGCGCAGCGCTCTTCCTTAAAGTGATTGCCCCTGTCACTCGATACCCCAACAAGGGGACACGGAAGGCGCAACACCCACCACGTAGATGTTTGAAGGCTGCTTGCCTCGCGGCAGGTTGTCGGTGCGAAAGTAGCGATGCAAATGCGAGGTATCAAAAGGCGACGGCCGAGGTGCGACTAACACCCCGACCGTCTGACCAAGTTCGTGCAACACCCCAGAAAGGACCGCACAAAAATGGCTGGCAAGACTATAGCCCGGCGGCGCACGCCGGTAGCTTCCGAAGACCACCCCCAAGCCCAGGACCCGGCGGATCTTCTCGAAAACATCCTCACTCAACTCGAAGCCCTGCTGTGGGTGTGCCACGGGGAAAACATCGACTGGTGCAGAGGCGACGGGCCGAAGCAATTGGACAACCTGCTTTGGCTTGCAACCGACCTCGCGCGCAAGGCCGGAGAGTTGTTCCAGTCGAATGAGAAGGCGCGGCGCGCAACGGCTGAGACGCTCACGCCCTCGCGAGTCAAGGCTGAGCCACCGTGATCGAGAGGGGTTCTCGTCCCGTCGAGAACGGGCTACCCGTTAGGGGGGTGAGCGCGCCGGTTGCGGCATCGATGCGGTAGGCCAGGACGGTGTTGTCGGCTTGGTCCGTCGCATAGGCGAAGTTGCCTGTGGGATTGACCGTGATGGCATTGGGCTGGTTTCCTGCCAAGAGCGGGCTACCCGTGATGGCGGCGAGCGCGCCGGTGGCGGCATCGATGCGGTAGGCCAAGATGTAGCCGAACTGGTTTGCCAAGTATGCGAATGTGCCTGCGGGGTTGACTGCGATGGAATTGGGGAGGCCTATCGTGAAGAACGGGCTGTCCGCGATGGCGGTGAGCGCGCCGGTGTCGGCATCGATGCGGTAGACCGAGATGGCGTTAGACCAGTTCGCCACATAAGCGAAGGTGCCTGCGGGGTTGACCGTGATGGAATGGGGCTGGTTTCCCGCCAGGAACGGGCTGCCCGTGATGGCGGTGAGAGCGCCGGTGGCGGCATCGATGCGGTAGGCCGAGACGTTGTTGCTGCCAGAGTTCGCCACGTAGGCGAAGGTGCCTGCGGGGTTGACCGTGACGGAGACGGGAACGGCTCCCGTGGCGAAAGGGCTGCCCGTGACAGCGGTGAGCGCGCCGGTGGTGGCGTCGATGCGGTAGGCCGAGATGAGGCCGTTTCGGTGCACCACATAGGCGAAGGTGCCTGCTGGATTGACCGTGACGGAGTAGGGAGCGATTCCCGCGGCGAACGGGCTGCCCGGGATGGCGGTGAGCGCGCCGGTGTCCGCATCGATGCGGTAGCCCGAGACGGAGCTGCTGTGCCAGTTCGCCACATAGGCGAAGGTGCCTGCTGCGTTGACCGCGACGGAGGCGGGAGAGGTCCCTGTGGCGAACGGGCTGCCCGGAATGGCGGTGAGCGCGCCGGTGGCGACGTCGATGCGGTAGGCCGAGATGTTGTTGTCACTTTTATTCGCCACATAGGCGAATTGCGGCCTGATGGCACAGGCCACGCTCACGTTGCTCACATTGCTGGCGCCAATGACGCCAGTCCCATCTGTCACGACACAGGCCTGAGTCCGGGGCCGGGTGCCGACCGTCACCGCATAGGTTGCGCCGGCGGCCAGACCGGATGCGACCTGGAATGTCCCGTTCTGCGACATCACCACCGGCTGGCCATTGGCCAGCAGGGTGACCGACTCCCCCGTGGCCAGACCCGAGAGCGAACCCGTGACCTTGTAGGTCGGCGTGTCGCCCGGAGGCGGCTCGGAGGGCGCACTTTCGGAGGGCGCACTTGCGTTGCCAGAGGCCGGCGCGAAAGGCATGGCACCACCGCCGCCACTCCCACCCTCACAAGCCAGGAGCGTCAGCGTCACAGCGGCCGCGAGGCTCAAGCCCATGCGTCTTGAACGCCCAGACGAAAAAAACGCGCCAGCGGCGCGGGGCATGAAGAGCTTGAACATGGGATGGGGCGCGCCGGAGAACAGGCGCAACAGGATGTGAATTTATGTAAGCGTAGTCTCCTCGCGACGAGGAGTCACTCACCGAAACGTGTGAGTGCGCACTGGAACCCCGGGGACGAGACGGCCCCGGCGCACGTCGTCGCAGGCTGCCTACGACTCGCCCAACGTCCCATGCCTGACAGCCGCCGCGAACGCCTCGGCGCGCTCCGCTCGCGCTCGGTCGAGAAAGCCGACGAGGCGCGGACGCGGCCCGAACGACACCTCGTTGCAGCAGGGTGCGCCGCCCACGGAATAGCGGTGCGATATCCAGTGAACGTCGAGGTCTGCAAGCACCTGCTGCACCAACGTCACCTTCTCGCTGGCATTGGCAATGCGGATCACGCCATCGTCACGGCCGTATCGCAGGAGAACGCCATGCAGGTAAGAAAAACGCGCGTTCATCGCTTCAGGCTCGTAGAGCATCGAACGCTTCTGCGGGAAGGCGTCGATGCCGAGTGACACGTGCGCAAAGCGAAGCCGTTGCCCATCGGGCATCGTGGCGGCCCTGTCGTCCGGATATTCGAATCGGTAAAGGGCGTTGAGCTGATCGTTCATTCGCCTCGACTCGACGGACGAATGGCCGGTCTCGGCGTGGCTCGTCGATATCCCGGGCGATTCGATGCCGAGCCTTGTGGCGTACTGGAGCAGGTAGTTCGCGAAGAGTTTGGCGACGGGTCGTTCGTCTGCGTAGAAGCGTTCGACGATGTCGCCACCTTCGATGGCCTGACGGCCCGAGTACTCGTTGACCATGCCGAGCAAGACGAAAGCCGGGTCGAGCGTTGGCTCGAACGCGTCGTTGTCGTCGTGCTGTATCACGCGAATCTGTGTCGTGTCGCTGGTCATCTCTTCGTCCAAAGCTCTTGACGATGTCGCTCACCCAGTCACTCCTAAAAGAGCGACGGGCACCTCGTCGGCATGATCGCACCCCGAACAACGCAACCAACAATGCCTAGTCCAAAGACACCCTTCGACCACGTCGCATCAGAAACTCGATCAGCTCGAACACCCCTTCACTGACCAGCGCCAACGCCGCAGCCGGCAACGCACCCGCCAGAAGCAGCTCTCGGTCATTGAGCGCCAACCCCGTCACGATGCGCTCGCCGAATCCGCCGGCGCCAATGAAGGCCGCAATGGTGGCCGTGCCGATCGCGATCGCGGTGGCGGTGCGCACGCCCGCGAGCAGCGTGGGCAATGCCAGCGGCAGCAACACCAGCCGCAGACTCTGCGGCGGCGTCATGCCCAGAGCAGTGCCCGCAAGCCGCAGACCATTGGGTACCTCGGCCAGCCCCGTCACCGTGTTGCGCATGATCGGCAACAGCGAATACAGCGTGAGCGCAATCAGCGCGGGCAGGGCGCCGATGGCGCCGAGCATCGAGATCAGCACCGCCAGCAACGCCAGCGACGGTACGGTCTGCAGCAGGCTCGCAAAACCAAGCACCACCGCGCGCAGCCGCACATGCGGAAACACCAGGATCGCGATCGGCACGCCGATGAGTATCGCGATGCCCACCGACAGCGCCACCAGAAACAGATGCTGCCGCGCGAGCTTCCACAAGTCGGGGCCGAACAGCTTGGCCGTGAAGCCGCGCCGCGCTTCCTTCGCTTCCTTCCCGGCGCCCGCGAGGAAGTCGCGCGCAATCGCATCGAAGGGCACGCTCTGCAGTTCGGCGCGGGCGTTCATCGCGATCATCGCGTGCTCGTCGACCTTGCCTTCCAGCGTCTTCAGCGCGGCCCATGCTTCGGGCAGCCGCTGGGGCAGGTCGAGCTTGTAGAGCACCACCGCGTCATAGCGCGGAAAGTACTTCCTGTCGTCCTCCAGCACGCGCAGGCCCAGGTGGTCGATCTTTGCGTCGGTGGTGTAGATGTCTATCGCGTCGATCTGCTTTGCCGCTATGGCGTCGTAGGCCAGCCCGTGGTCCAGGCCCGTGGGTGTCTGCTTGAAGCCGTAGCGCTCGGCCAGCCCTTTCCAGCCGTCGGCGCGGCCGATGAACTCGTTGGACAGGCCGAGCTTGAGTTCAGGGTGCTTCGCCAGGTCGCTCAGCGTGCGCAGGCCCAGCCGGTCGGCATCGGCCGCGCGCACCGCGAGCGCATAGCCGTCGTTGAAGCCCAGCGGAATCGCCACGCCCAGGCCCATGGGTGCGAGCGCGGCGTTCATGGCCTCGCGCGACTCCGCCGGCGAGCCCTTGAGGATTTCCTGCGCGATGGTGCCGGTGTATTCGGCATACAGGTCGATCGCGCCCGAGCGCAGCGCCTCGTACACGATGGCCGTGTTGCCCAGGCCCTGCCGCACGACGGGCGGCGACGCGGTGTGCGGCGCGGCGGTCTGCGCCAGCAGCTCGGCCAGGATGTACGACTCGGTGAAGCGCTTGGAGCCCACGCGCAGCGTGTCGTCCGCGGCATGCGCGGCGGGCGCCATGGCCAGCCAGGCGAGCGTGAGCAGCAGGGCAAGGCGGTGGAGGCAACGGGGCAGATGCATCGCGGCCAGTTTATAGACATCGCCCGGCCTGGCGTACCCGCCAATCTCCTACACGCCGTCGTGCGCGCAACCGATGGGCCGTGGGGCGCCGCGCGCGCACCATCGATGCCATGAAGTCCAAACCCCCGAAGCCCGACACTCCCCACCCCGACCCATTGCCCGCCACCGACGTGCACGGCCTGCGCGAACTCCCCGGCGTGCATGTCGAGGGCTACAGCCTCCAGTTGCGCGACAAGGACGGCTTCGTCGGCGACCAGGCGAGCCAGACGGCTTTCAGGGAACTGCTCGAGCGCTGGCGCAAGCGCCGCCGCAAGAACGGCAAGGACCCGCTCGGCGAGCTTCACTCGCGCGACCTGAGCAAGAAGACACTCGACCGCGTGCTGAGCGCGAAGAAGGCCTCCGAGGCCGGCGACGTGATGCACGGCGTGATCGAGGAGTTCACCGAAGAACTGGCGTCGGTGATCCAGCGCTTCCTGCGCCAGCCCTCGTGGCAGAAGGTCGAGCGCATCGTGATCGGCGGCGGCTTTCCCGAGAGCGACGTCGGCGAGCGCGCGGTGTTGCAGACGGCCGCCATCCTGGAAGAGCTGGGCCTGCACGTGCAGATGGGGCGGCTCTCGCACAACGTGGACGACGGCGGCCTGATCGGCTGGGTGCACCTCACGCCGCCCGCGCTGCTGCGCAAGTACGACGCGATCCTCGCGGTCGACATCGGCGGCACCAACGTGCGCTGCGGCATCGTGAAGACGCGCTACCGCAAGGCGCACGACTTCTCCCGCGCGGAGGTGGTGCGGCGCGAGAAATGGCGCCATGCCGACGAAGGCCCCAACCGCAGCAACATGGTCGAGCACATCGCGGACATGCTGATGGACATGGTGCGCTACAGCGAGCGCAAGAAGATCCGGCTCGCGCCCTTCGTGGGCATCGGCTGTCCGGGGCTGATCCGTCCCGACGGCTCCATCGCGCGCGGCGCGCAGAATCTGCCGGGCGACTGGGAAAGCCATGCCTTCCACCTGCCGACGGCGGTATGGCGCCGCATGCTGACGCTGGGCGCCGACCCGATGCTGGTGCTGATGCACAACGACGCGGTGGTGCAGGGCCTGAGCGAGCTGCCCTTCATGCGCGACGTGAAGCACTGGGGCGTGCTGACCATCGGCACCGGGCTGGGCAACGTGAGCTTCACCAACACGCCGATTCCGGAGGCGCTGGCGCCCAAGGCCAAAAAGGCTAAGGCGTCACGCGCGTGAGCGCCGACACGCTGGCGACGTTGCCCCAGGCGTCGGTGGCGCGGGCCTCGATGTTCGCGTAGCCGGCCGCGGGCGGCATCCAGCTGCAGGCGTAGGGCGCGGCCTGCAGCCTGCACACGGTCTTGCCGTCCACCACGAAGCGCACTTCGGCCACGTTGCTCGACGCGTTGGCCGCCAGCGGCACCGGCGCCTTCGCCGAGGCGGTGGGCGGCACCGACATGGCCACCGCGGGCGGCGTGCTGCCTTCCGGCGGATTCACGATCACGTTGGCCGACGCGCTCGCCGAGTTGCCCGCCGCGTCCACGCCGACCACGCGGATCGTCTGCACGCCGGGGCTCGTCGGTGTCCAGATGCAGGTGTAGGGCGGGGCGGTGAAGGTGCAGATCGGAATGCTGTCGCGGCCCAGCACCTTCACGCCGAAGACGCCCACGTTGTCGACCACAGCCGGCGCGATGGTGGTGGGCTGGCCCACCGTGGCGGTGGCCGGCGCCGACACCGAGACGGTCGGCGGCGTGGTGTCCGCGTTGCCCAGCGCCAGGTCGATGGTGAACATCGGCTGGCCCTGCACCGCTTTCTGCTCGAAGGCGTCGAAGATGGTAAACCAGCTCGCGCCCGGCGCGCGGCCCGGCGCATTGGCCTTGACCAGCAGCGTCGACTTGCCGACCGCGAAGCAGCTGAAGCCGCATTCCCAATCGAACTGGAAGCGGCCCGACGCATCGGCCACGCCCGTCACCAGCAGCACCAGCGGCTTCTGGCCGCCGGGGTTGCGCCACACCGTGACCTGCGCGCCCGGCAGCGCCGCGCCGCTGTCGCGGTCGGTCACGCGCACCTGGGTGGCGGTGGTGGCGGCCATGAACTTCGAACTGCCGAGCTTGGGCCAGTCGGTCCAGTCGGTGTCGATGTTGGCCTTGGTGCCGGCGGTGAAGCGGATCATGTCCAGCGTCGCGACGCGGTTGGCGGCGGGGTCGCGGCGCTGCTCGAAGACGGTGCCCAGCAGCGGGTCGAGCCGCCAGCTCTGGCGGGTCCACCAGTAGCGGTCGGTGTCGTTCGACAGCGCGAGGTCGGTGATGGGCGCGATGCCGGTGGTGTCGGCCACGGCGATGCCGTTGTAGTACTCGCCCGCGCCGGCGCCGAACACATGCTCCAGCTCGTGCAGCAGGGTCTTGAGCTGGCGGCCGAGGTAGTCCTTCTCTGTGGATTCAGGCGCCGCGGGCGTGATGGCGCGCGACAGGCGCAGCGGGTCGTGGATGGCGATCCAGTTGAGGTTCCAGGTCACGCCCTTCTGCGGAAAGGTCCAGCTGGTCGACAGGCCGCCGTGGCTGTAGCCGCGGGTCGACTTGGTGACGCAGACCACCACCTCGCCGTTCACGAGGCCGTTGTAGCTGCACGCAGGCGCGGCCGTGGGCGCCACCAGCTGCAGGTCGGTGGCGGGGTCGAAGACGAAGCTGCGCACCGTCTCGCGGGTGAAGACGGTGTTGACGTCGGCCACGTACTGGGCGAGCCGACGCCCTGCCTCGGCGGCGCCGATGTCGGCGGCCAGCTCGGGGTCGACGAAGAACTTCAGGCGATGGGTGCTGGGGGCGGCGCGGCCGACTTCGTCCATGGCGGCCAAAGCAGGCGTCATTCCGAAAAGCGCGATGAGAACTGGCAGCGAAAGAACCAGTTTCGCGAGATTCGCAAATGCGCGCGGCGAGAAGAAGGCTCGCATCGGATTTCCCCGGGTGGCCGGGGCACGGAACTCGAACGGACGGCGCTTCGGGTCGCCGTGCGGCGGCGTCCCGGGCGGGCTTCTCCGCAAGGCGGAGGGTTGCGGGAATCCGTTCGAGACCGACCGATGACTGGGAAATCAGGGGCCAGGCAAGCCTGTCAACTACCGAAACCGGTGGGTATTTTAGTGCTCACGTTCTGATTGTTGCAATTTTGTTGCATTTATGCACCCAAGATTACAGCTGAAAGGCTACCGTGAGCAGCAGCCCTTCGGCCACGTCGCGCATCAGCCCGGGCCTGCGCGCGCGGTAGGGCTCGCCGGCCGAGGCGGTGGTCTCGATCCATTCGGCCAGCCATTCGATTTCTTCGGCGCCGTAGAACACCACCGCCGCCTCGTGGTTCAGCAGCAGGCTGCGCAGGTCGAGGTTGATGGAGCCGCACATCGCCAGTTCGTCGTCGACCACCACCGCCTTGGCGTGCGCCATGAAGGGCAGCATGCGAAAGCTCACGCCCGCGCGGGCCAGGTCGCGCATGGCGCGGGCGCGCACGAAGTCGGCCAGCCGGTGGTTCGACTGCGCGGGCATCGCGATGGTCACCTGCACGCCGCGCCGCGCGGCCAGACGCAGCGCGTCGCGCAGGCCGTCACCGGGCACGAAGTAGGGCGTGATCGCCAGCACGCGGTGCTCGGCGCGGAAGCAGGCGTCGATCAGCAGGGCATGCGCGGTGTCCTCGGTCTGGTCGGGGCCGCTCGGCAGGAACTGGGCCATGGCGGTGCCGGGGCCTTCGGGCACGTCGTCGGCGGTGATCGCGCGGGCCTTGCGCGGGCGCACCGAACTCCAGTCGTGGTCGAACTGGCGCGCCGCCGCCGCGGCCACGCTGCCGCGCAGGTCGAAGGACAGGTCGCGCCAGGCCTCGGGGTGCTTTTCGTTGCCGGTGAAGTACTCGCCCGCGAGGTTGCGCCCGCCCGACCAGAGCCAGCCGTCGTCCGCGATGGTGAACTTGCGGTGGTTGCGCAGGTTGCGCGGGCCGATGCGGCGCAGGCTGAAGAAGGGGCGGAACACCGCCACCTCGCCGCCCGCCGCGCGCAGCCGGTCGAAGTGATGGCGCGGCAGCGACAGCGCGCCGAAGCCGTCGAGCAGCACGCGCACCTTGACGCCGTCGCGCGCGCGCCTGGCCAGCCGCTCGATCACGGCGTGGCCGAGCGCGTCGTCGCCGATGATGAAGGTGCACACGTCGATGCGCTCCTGCGCGCCGTCGATCACCTGCCAGAGCGCTTCGCGCGCGGCCTCGCCGTCGGCATGCATGCGAATGGCCGAGCGGCCCGGCGGCGCCAGGCCGAAGCTCTCGATCAGGTCGGCGGCCCAGTGGCCCGGCGGCACCGAGCGCGGCGGCCGGGGCGAGCCCGCCGGGCGCAGCTTGCGCTGGCCGAACAGCAGGTACATCGGCAGGATGAAATAGGGCATCAGCACCAGCCCCATGACCCAGGCGATGGCCGTGGTGGGGGCGCGCTGCTCGCGGCGCGCGCGCGTGGTCAGCACATAGACCAGCAGCGCGAACGTCACGACGAGAAAATGCTGCGAAGGAGAGGGCAGCCAGTCGAAGCGGGTGTTGTGCGGCATGGCGCAATGATGCGTCAGCGCGGAATCAGCGTTGCAGGAAGGCCGGTACGCCGCGCCCTTGCGAGGCGAGGAACTGCATCATCGGGTCGACCACCGCGCGCACCGCGGGCCGCTCGCCCACGCGGGTGCGCCATGCCAGCAGGCGCGGCGTGGCGGCGCTCATGCCCGCGCCCTTGCGGTCGGCGAACACGCAGGCCATGTAGAAGGCGATGTCGGCGAAGCCGTAGGGCCCCGCGAGGTATTCGCGCGTGGCCAGCAGGCCTTCCATCTCGTCGTAGTAGCGCGCGCATGCGGCGCAGGCCGCGACGGCGGGCGCGCTCTGCATCGCATCCTGCAGGCCGAAGAGTTTGATGACGTTGGGGAAGAAGACCTCGTCGGACTTCTGCTCCAGCTGCCGCGCGCGGGCCCGGTCGGCAATGCCTTCGGGCCACAGCGCGGGAGCCGGGTAGCGGTCTTCGAGGTACTCGAAGATCTGGGTCGAGTCGAAGAGCGAGACCCCGCCGTCGATGTCGTCGACCAGCACCGGCACCTGCTGCTTGACCGGGTTCACGCGCAGCACCTCGGGGTGCTTGGGCTCGTAGGCGTCGCCTTCGATGAACGGCACCATGACCAGTTCGAAGGCGATGCCTTTTTCGCGCGCCGCGATCTCGACCTTGGCGCCGAACATGCTGAGGGGGCCGGAGTAGATGTGAGTCGTCATGGCCCCCGACTTCAACAGAAACGGTGCGTCAGGTCGAGCCCCAGACTTCCTGCGCGGTCTCGATCACCAGGCGCAGCTTGTTGCGCTGCGCTTCCACCGCGATGTTGTTGCCGTGCACGGTGCTGGAGAAGCCGCACTGCGGCGACAGCGCGAGCTGGTCGAGCGAGGCGTACTTGGCGGCGTCCTCGATGCGGCGCTTGAGTTCGTCCTTGTCTTCCATCTCGCCGAACTTGGTGGTCACCAGGCCGAGCACCACCGTCTTGCCCTTGGGCAGGTAGCGCAGCGGCTTGAAGTCGCCCGAGCGCGCGTCGTCGTACTCCATGAAGTAGGCGTCCAGGTCCATCTCCTTGAGCAGCGCCTCGGCCACGGGCTCGTAGTTGCCGGCGGCGGCGTGCGTGCTCTTGAAGTTGCCGCGGCACAGGTGCATGGCCAGCAGCATGCCCGGCGGCTTCTGCGCGACCACCTTGTTGATGAAGGCGGCGTAGCGGTGCGGCAGCTCGTTCGGGTCGTCGCCGCGCTTGCGGGCGGCTTCGCGCATGTGCTCGTCGCACAGGTAGGCGAGGTTGGTGTCGTCCATCTGCACGTAGGTGCAGCCGGCGGCGGCCAGCGAGCGCAGTTCGTCGCCATAGGCCTTGGCCACGTCGTCGTAGAACGCCGGGTCGAGCTCGGGGTAGGCGTCCTTGCTGATGCCGGCGCGGCCGCCGCGGAAGTGCAGCATGGTGGGCGAAGGGATCGTCACCTTGGGCGTGTTGCCCGCCGACACCTGGCTCCTGAGGTACTGGAAGTCGGCAAGCTGGATGTCCTTGACGTGGCGGACCTTGTCGATCACGCGCATCGCGGGCGGCGCGAGTTCCTCGGTGCCGTCGGGCTTGCGGATGGTGACCGGGATGTCGGTCTTCACGCCACCGAGCTGGTCGAGGAAGTCGATGTGGAAATAGGTGCGGCGGAATTCGCCGTCGGTGATGCTCTTCAGGCCGATGTCTTCCTGGAACTTGACGATCTCGGCGATGGCCTTGTCTTCGACCAGGCGAAGCTGTTCGGGCGTGATCTCGCCCTTGGCCTTCTGCTCGCGCGCTTCGAGCAGGTATTTGGGGCGCAGGAAACTGCCCACGTGGTCGAAGCGGGCGGGCAGGGCGGCGTGCTGTGACATGGATGACTCCGTCGTGATGAGGGGAACTGGCCGGACATCGTATCGCTATCGAAATGCCGATTGCTGTATACAGATATCTCGGTGTTTTCCCTATAAATGCCCAAAATTGCTGGAAATTTCCGTGTTTCTGTATACATTGAGTATTCATGAAAACGCCCACGACCGCCTTTCCACTCAACGCTTGGTATGCCGCCGCCTACGACGTCGAAGTGCGTCATGCGCTGCTGCCGCGCACCATCTGCAACCAGAAAGTGGTGCTGTACCGTCGCACCGACGGCCAGGTGGCCGTGCTCGAAGACGCCTGCTGGCACCGCCTGATGCCGCTGTCGCTGGGCCGCCTCGAAGGCGACGAACTGGTGTGCGGCTACCACGGCCTCGTCTACAACAGCCAGGGCCGCTGCACCCACATGCCGAGCCAGGAAACGCTCAACCCGTCGGCCTGCGTGCGCAGCTTTCCGGTGGTCGAGAAGCACCGCTTCGTCTGGATCTGGCCCGGCGACCCGGCCAAGGCCGACCCGGCGCTGGTGCCCGACATGCACTGGAACGACGACCCGGCCTGGGCCGGCGACGGCAAGATGATCCGCGTCAATTGCGACTACCGCCTGGTGGTCGACAACCTCATGGACCTGACGCACGAGACCTTCGTGCACGGCTCGTCCATCGGCAACCGCGAGGTGGCCGAGGCGCCTTTCGTCGCCACGCACGGCGACCGCTCGGCCACCGTCACGCGCTGGATGGAGAGCATCGACCCGCCGCCCTTCTGGGGCGGCCAGATCCGCCATGCGCGCGGCTACACGGGCAAGGTCGACCGCTGGCAGATCATCCGTTTCGAGGGCCCGTGCACGGTGAACATCGACGTCGGCGTGGCCGAGGCCGGCAGCGGCGCGGTGCCGAAGAACGGCAACCCCGGCGACCGCAGCAAGGGCGTCAACGGCTACGTGCTCAACACCATCACGCCCGAGACCGACAAGACCTGCCTGTACTTCTGGGCCTTCTCGCGCAACTACTGCCTGGGCGAGCAGCGCCTCACGCACGAGCTGCGCGAGGGCGTCTCGGGCATCTTCCGCGAAGACGAGCTGGTGCTCGAGGCGCAGCAGAAAGCCATGGACGAGCACCCCGACCACAAGTTCTACAACCTCAACATCGACGCCGGTTCGATGTGGGCGCGCAAGCTCATCGACCGCATGATCGAGAAGGAAAAGCCCGCGCGCGCGGCCATCTCGATCCGTCCCGCCGAGCAGCCGGGCGAGAAGCAGGCCGCATGAGGGCCGCCGTGGTTTCTTCCGCCGCGGAACAACAGCCAGCCGACAGCGGCAGCTCGCAGGCCGTGAAGGCGCAGTTGCGGCTGCGCGAGATGATCCTGGCGGGCGATCTGCCCGGCGGCGCGCGCATTGCCGAAGTGGCCATCTCCGAGCAGCTCGGCGTGTCGCGCACGCCGGTGCGCACGGCGCTGATGCGGCTCGAGCAGGAGGGCCTGCTCGAAGCGCTGCCCAACGGCGGCTATGCGGTGCGCACTTTTTCCGAGCGCGACGTGGCCGACGCCATCGAGCTGCGCGGCACGCTCGAAGGCCTGGTGGCCCGGCTCGCGGCCGAGCGCGGCGCGGCGCCCGTGGTGCTGCGCGAAGCGCGCGCCTGCCTGCAGCGCATCGACGAACTGCTGCGCGAGCCGGCGCTGGACGACGCCGCCTTCTCGCGCTACGTGACGCACAACGAGCGCTTCCATGCGCTGCTGTGCGAAATGGCGGGCAGCCCGGTCATTGCGCAGCAGCTGGAGCGGGTGGTCAACCTGCCGTTCGCGTCGCCCTCGGGCTTCGTCATCGTGCAGGCCAATTCGCCCGCCGCGCGCGACATGCTGGTGATCGCGCAGGACCAGCACGTCCAGGTGCTCGACGCCATCGAGTCCGGCGAAGGCTCGCGCGCCGAGGCGCTGATGCGTGAGCACAGCCGCATCGCGCGTCGCAACCTGCGCGAGGCGCTGCACGGCACGCCAACCGCCGAGCAGCGTCCGCTGCCGGGCGTGCAGCTCATTCGCCGGCGCGGCTGATTCCTTTCCTTCCCCTTCTTTCCTGTTGGTGTTGTTCCCCGATGAAAAGCGATCTTCAATGGATGCAGGCGCAGGTCGTCGCGCTGCGCGACGTGACGCCCACCGTGCGCGAGTTCGAACTGCGCCCCGACGACGGCTTCGCCGGCGCCTATGAACCCGGCGCCCATCTGCAGGTGCAGGTGATGACGGCGCAGGGCAAGCTGCAGACCCGCTCCTACTCGCTGGTCGGCGAGGGCGACGGCCGCTGCTGGCGCATCGCCGTCAAGCGGCTGGACGACGGCCGTGGCGGATCGCTCGCGATGTGGCGGCTGGTCGAGGGCGACCGGCTGCAGGTCAGCGCGCCGCAAAACCACTTTGCGCTCGACATGTCCGCGCCCGGCTACCTGCTGGTGGCGGGCGGCACCGGCATCACGCCGCTGGTGCTGATGGCGCAGCGGCTGGGCGAGCACGCCAGGCGCGCCAGCGTGCCGGTGAAGATGCTCTACGGCGCGCGCAATGCCGACGAATTCGGCTACCTCGCGCATCTGCGCGAAGCGCTGGGCGAGCACGTGGAGGCGCATGAAGGCTCGGCGCCCATCGACTTCGCCGCCGCCATCGCCGCGCTGCCGCCCGGCGGGCAGCTCTACACCTGCGGCCCGGTGCCGATGCTCGAGGCGCTCAAGCGCGCCTGGCATGCGGCGGGCCGTCCCATCGAGGACCTGCGCTTCGAGACCTTCGGCAGCAGCGGCCGGCTGGCCACGCAGGCGTTCCAGGTGCGCATTCCGCGCCACGACCTCGCCATCACGGTGCCTGCCGACTGCACGCTGCTGGAGGCGCTGGACGCCGCCGGCGTGCAGACGCTGTGGGACTGCAAGCGCGGCGAGTGCGGCCTGTGCGCCATGGACGTGATTGCCGTCGACGGCGAGGTCGACCACCGCGACGTGTTCCTCAGCGAGCACGAAAAAGCAGCGGCCACGCGCATCTGCGCCTGCGTGTCACGCGCGGTGGGTACGCTCACGCTCGACTCCGCCTATCGCGCCGACAGCTGAATCGTCCGAGACGACGGCCGCCTTGCGCGATGATCGCGCAGTTCATTTGTTGATCGCGCAACAAAGGCACGCGAACGGGGCGGGGTAGGTGATTGCCTGCTCCGCCGTTTGTTGCAAAGTGTTGAAAATAGCCCCGGTTTCGAGTTCCGTCCCTGAAGGAAAAAACATGCAAAGACGCCATCTCATCCAGACCGCAGCCCTGTCGGCGCTCGCGCTTTCAATGTCGCTGGCCAGTGCCCAGGACAACAAGTTCAAGATCGGCCTGATCCTGCCGATGACGGGCCAGTCGGCCTCCACCGGCCGCCAGATCGAAGCCGCCGCCCGCCTGTACATGGCCCAGAACGGCGACACCGTGGCCGGCAAGAAGGTCGAGCTGATCGTCAAGGACGACACCGGCCTGCCCGACGTCACCAAGCGCCTGGCGCAGGAACTGGTGGTGAACGACAAGGTCAACGTGCTGGCCGGCTTCGGCCTGACGCCCCTGGCACTCGCGGTGGCGCCCATCGCCACCCAGTCGAAGACGCCCGAAGTCGTGATGGCCGCCGCCACGTCGAGCATCACCGAGGCATCGCCCTACATCATCCGTTCGAGCTTCACGCTGCCGCAGGTGTCGGTGGCCATGGGCGACTGGGCGCCCAAGAACGGCGTGAAGACGGTCGTCACGCTGGTGGCCGACTACGGCCCCGGCAACGACGCAGAGAAGTTCTTCAGCGAGCGCTTCGTCCTCAACGGCGGCAAGGTGATCGAGAAGCTGCGCGTGCCGCTGCGCAACCCCGACTTCGCCCCGTTCCTGCAGAAGGTGCGCGACGCCAAGCCCGACGCGCTGTTCGTCTTCGTGCCCTCGGGCGCGGGCGCGGCCGTCATGAAGCAGTTCCTGGAGCGCGGCATGGACAAGGCCGGCATCAAGATGATCGCCACCGGCGACGTGACGGACGACGATCAACTCAACGACATGGGCGACGGCGCGCTGGGCGTGGTCACCTCGCACCACTACTCGGCCGCGCACCCGTCGGCAATGAACAAGAAGTTCGTCGAGGCCTTCGAGAAGGCCAACCCGAAGATGCGCCCCAACTTCATGGCCGTGGGCGGCTATGACGGCATGCGCGTGATCTACGAAGCGCTCAAGACCACCAAGGGCCAGGGCGGCGGCGAAGCGCTGCTGGCGGCCATGAAGGGCCAGGTCTTCGAGAGCCCGCGCGGCCAGGTGCTGATCGACGCGCAGACGCGCGACATCGTGCAGGACGTGTACCTGCGCAAGGTCGAGAAGAAGGACGGCCAACTCTACAACGTCGAGTTCGACGTCATCAAGAGCGTCAAGGATCCGGGCAAGGCAAAATAAAAAGAGCTCGCCCCCAGGCTGCGCGCACTTCGTGTCGCTTCGCCTTCCCCCTACCGGGGGCAACACCTGAGGCCCGGCGAAGCCGGTTCCTCGGTGTTTCCCGAAGAGACCGCGAGGCGCGGCCAGTGTTTGAGTAGCTGACATGTTGACCATTCTTTTCGACGGCATCGCCTACGGCATGCTGCTCTTCGTGCTGGCCGTGGGCCTGGCCGTGACGCTCGGGCTGATGAACTTCATCAACCTCGCGCACGGCGCTTTCGCCATGGCCGGCGGGTATCTCACGGTGTTCGCCATGCAGAAGCTGGGCTTGCCGTTCCTGGCCTGCCTGCCGCTGGCGTTCATCGTCGTCGCACTGGCCGGGGCCTTGCTGGAGCGCACGCTCTACCGGCCGATGTACGGCAAGCCGCACCTGGACCAGGTGCTCTTTTCCATCGGCCTGGCCTTCATGGCGGTGGCCGCCATCGACTACTTCGTGGGCTCGTCGCAGCAGAACGTGCAGTTGCCCGAATGGCTGCGCGGGCGCACCGAGATCGGCGACGGCGCATTCATGCTGGGCATGGGGCACTACCGCCTGTTCATCATCGGCGTGTGCGCGGTGCTGACGGTGGTGCTGCAGCTCATTCTCTCGAAGACCCGCTTCGGCAGCCGCCTGCGCGCGGCGGTCGACGACCCGCGCGTGGCAGCGGGCCTGGGCATCAACGTGAACATCGTGTTCCTGCTGACCTTTGCCGTGGGCTCCGGTCTCGCGGGGCTGGGCGGCGCGCTGGGCGCGGAGATCCTCGGGCTCGACCCGACCTTCCCGCTCAAGTACATGATCTATTTCCTGATCGTGGTCTCGGTCGGCGGCACCTCGTCGATCACCGGGCCGCTGGCGGCCGCGCTGCTGCTCGGCATCGCCGACGTGGCGGGCAAGTACTTCATTCCGAAGATGGGCGCGTTCACCGTCTACCTGCTGATGATCCTGATCCTGATGTGGCGGCCCCAGGGCCTGTTCACCCGCAAGGGAGGCCGCTGAATGAGCGCTCCTTCTTCCGCGGCCGATTTCCAGTCGGCCCTCCTGCGCAAGGCGCGCTGGCATCCGCTCGAGTTCGTCGTCTGGGCCGCGGCTTTCGCGCTGCCGCTCGTGATGCCTTCGCACTCGCTGCTGGTCAACGAGATCGCCATCGTCGCGCTGTTCGCGATGTCGCTCGACCTGATCCTGGGCTACACCGGCATCGTGTCGCTGGGCCATGCGGCCTTCTTCGGCTTCGGCGCGTATGCGGCGGCGCTGTTCGCCAAGCTGGTGATGCCCGACCCGACCGTGGGTCTGGCGGTCGCCGTCGTGCTGTCGGCGCTGCTGGGTCTGGTGGCCAGCGTGACCATCCTGCGCGGCAGCGACCTCACGCGGCTGATGGTCACCCTGGGCACGGCGCTGCTGCTGCTCGAACTCGCCAACAAGCTCGACTGGCTGACCGGCGGCGCCGACGGCCTGCAGGGCGTGGTGATGGGCCCGGTGCTCGGCATGTTCGACTTCGACCTGTACGGCCGCACGGCCGCCTGGTATTCGCTGGCAGTGATGCTGGTGCTGTTCCTGCTGATGCGCCGGCTGGTGCATTCGCCGTTCGGCGCCACGCTGAAGGCGATCCGCGACAACCGGCTGCGCGCGATGGCCATCGGCATCCCGGTGGTGCCGCGCCTCGTCACGGTCTACACCATCGCGGCCGGCGTTGCCGGCGCGGCGGGCGCGCTGCTGGCGCAGACCACCGGCTTCGCCTCGCTCGACGTGCTGGCCTTCGACCGCTCGGCCGACGTGCTGCTGATGCTGGTCATCGGCGGCGTGGGCTGGCTCTACGGCGGCGTTGCCGGTGCCATCGTCTTCAAGTTGCTGCAGACCTGGCTGTCGGCCGTGACGCCGCAGTACTGGATGTTCTGGATCGGCCTGATCCTGGTGCTGCTGGTGCTGGTGGGGCGCGACCGCCTGCTCAAGCCGTGGACATGGTTCGGCGCCGGCAAGAAGAAGGGCGGTGCGGCATGAGCGACACCGTGCTTTCCACCCACGGCCTGGTGATGCGCTTCGGCGGCATCACCGCCACCAACAACGTGACGATGGAGCTCAAGCGCGGCGCCCGCCATGCGCTGATCGGCCCCAACGGCGCGGGCAAGACCACGCTCATCAACCAGCTGACGGGCGTGCTCACGCCGACCGAAGGCCGCATCACGCTGCTGGGCGAAGACATCACGAAGCTCGCGCCGCACAAGCGCGTGGCGCGCGGCCTGGTGCGCACCTTCCAGATCAATCAGCTGTTCGACTCGATGACGCCGCTGGAGACGCTGGCGCTGGTGGTGTCGCAGCACCAGGGCGCGGGCGCGCAGTGGTGGCGCCCGCTCGGCGCCAGCAAGGCGATCACCGAGCGCGCGGCGCAACTGCTCGAGCAGTTCCACCTGAGCGACGTGGCCCGCCAGCAGGTCAAGCACCTGGCCTACGGCAAGCGCAGGCTGCTGGAAATCGCGATCGCCCTGGCCTGCGAGCCGCGCGTGCTGCTGCTCGACGAGCCGGTGGCGGGCGTGCCCGCCGGCGAGCGCGAAGAGCTGCTGCAGACCGTGGCCGCGCTGCCGGCCGACGTGTCGGTGCTGCTGATCGAACACGACATGGACCTGGTGTTCAGCTTTGCAGACCGCATGACCGTGCTGGTCAACGGCACGCTGCTGACCGAGGGCGACCCCGAAACCATCGCCAACGATCCCAAGGTGAAAGAGGTCTATCTGGGCCACGGAGAGGCCGCCCATGTCTGAGCTGCTGCGAATAGAAAACCTGAGCGCCGGCTACGGCGAGGCCGTGGTGCTGCACGACGTGGCCTTCACGCTCGGCGAGGGCCAGACGCTGGCGCTGCTGGGCCGCAACGGCACCGGCAAGACCACGCTGATCAACACGCTCGCGGGCGCGACGCGCCAGCACGGCGGCAGCATCGCGCTGGGCGGGCAGGCGCTGCACAAGCTGGCGCCGCACCAGCGCGCGGCGGCCGGCATCGGCTGGGTGCCGCAGGAGCGCAACATCTTCAAGTCGCTCACGGTGCACGAGAACCTCACGGCCGTGGAGCGGCCCGGCAAGTGGAATTCGCAGCGGGTCTACGAGATGTTCCCGCGCCTGGCGGAACGCAAGACCAACCTGGGCACGCAGCTGTCGGGCGGCGAGCAGCAGATGCTGGCCGTGGGCCGCGCGCTGGTGCTCAACCCCAAATTGCTGCTGCTCGACGAGCCGCTCGAGGGGCTCGCGCCCATCATCGTGGAAGAGCTGCTGCGCGCCATCCGCCGCATCACGCAGGACGAGGGGCTGGCCGCGATCATCGTGGAGCAGCATCCGCAGGCGATCCTCGCGATTTCCGACGAGGCGGTGGTGCTCGACCACGGCACCATCGTGCACACCGACTCGGCGGCGGCGTTGCGCGCCCAGCCGCAGGTGCTCGACCGGCTGCTGGGCGTCGCGCGCTGAAGCTTCTTCAGATCGCGCAGCCGTCGGGGCCGCATACCGGCGGCACGGCGCCTGCGTCGGTCGGGGCGGGCTGAGAGGCCGCGACCAGCGCGGCGAGTTGCGCCTTCCAGTCTTCCGCACGGCCGAGCCAGGGGCCGATGTCGATGCGGCCCGCGCGGCCGTCGGGTTGCGCCAGCACGAAGGTCGGAAAGCCCTGGCCGCCCGCGCGCTGCAGGAATTGGCGGCTCTCCGCTATGTGCTGCGCGGTCGGTGCGCCCGAGAGGCGCGCGAACGCCGCCGCGAAGGCATCGGCGTCGAAGCCGAGGTCCGCCGCCACGGCCTTCAGCACGTCCACATCGGCGATGCGCCTGCCTTCCACGTAATGCGCCTGCTGCAGGCGATGGGCCATGTCCAGCCCGCCGCCCGCGCGCAGCGATTCGGCGGCCAGCACGGCGGTGGTCGGCGGTTCCGAGTCCATCACCGCGCCGGTGTCGCGCAGCAGGCCCTCGAAGTAGTCCTGGCCGAAGGGCTGGCCCGTCATCTCGGCGATGCGGTGGTCGTGCGGCATCACGTAGTCGCGCCACTGCGGCGTGATCGGGCGGCGGTTGGCGCCGGTCATCATGCCGCCGCCGTGGAATTCGACCTTCAGGCCCGGCACTTCGCGCGCGGCGTCGACCAGCGGCGCCGCGGCATAGCACCAGCCGCACAGCGGATCGAAGATGTAGTGCAGGGTGGTGGCGGTGCCGGTTGCTGCGCTCATTGCGGCCATTTCATTTCTCCCTTGATGACCTTGGCGCCGAGTTCCAGCGACGAGGCGTCTTCCAGTTTGGGGTAGCGCTTCTTCATCGCGGCGATGAGCGCGGCCGAGTCCTTGGCCTTGGCGGCTTCGGTCTCGAAGGCCTCGAGGTAGCCGCGCGTGAACTTCACCGAGGCGACGGTGTACGGCGCGGAGCCGTTTGCGTTCGGCAGGTAGTGGCCGGGCACCACGGTCCTGGGGTGCAGGGCCTGGATGCGGTCCAGCGTCTTGAGCCAGTCGCGGCGCGACTCGGGCGTCTGCGTGTCGGCCACCCACACATGGATGTTGGCCGAGACGGGAATGCCGCCGACCACCGCCTTCAGCGAGGGAATCCAGGCGAAGCTGCGTTCCGGCGTGGGACCGTCGAGGCCGACGACCTGGATCTTGCGGCCTTCCAGCGTGAGGCTGTCGCCGGCCAGCGCCTCGGGCACCACCAGCGCCTTGGGCGCGTTGTCCTTGAGGATCGGGCCCCAGTGCGCGAGCTTGCCGTCCTTCGAGGCCTGGATGGCGGCCACCGTCTGCGGCGTGGCGACGATCTTCGCGTCGGGGAAGGCGGCCTGGATCACGTCGAGGCCGAAGTAGTAGTCGGGGTCGCTGTGGCTGATGTAGACCGTGGTGAGCTTCTTGCCCGTGGCCTTGATCTTTTGCACCAGCGCCTCGGCGTCGTTGCGCTGGAACTGCGCGTCGATCAGCACGGCGTCGGTCTGGCCGGTGACGATTTCGGACGAGACGGGGAACATCGACTTCGCGCCGGGGTTGTAGACCTCGAGCTTGAGCGGCTGCGCTGCCGTGGCGGCCAGCGGCGCGAGGCCCAGCGTGGCGGCAAGGACGGCGGAAGAGATGAGGGCTCTGCGGAACATGGTGCGATCTTTCTTTCTGCGTGCGGTGAAGGGTGTGACAGCGCTGATGCCACGAATGTTAGGTTGCGTGAACCGAAACAAAAACCCGACGGATCGCAATGAATCGTTTCCGATTCCGGTCGAATCGCTGGACTGGCACCCGGGTCAGTCGGTGGCGCAGCGCTGCAGATGCGCCACCAGCAGTTGCGCCGAGGGCGAAAGCGCGGCTTCGTCCCTGAAGCAGATCGCGAACCGCCGCCGCGCCCAGGCATCGGTCAGCGGCATCAGCCGCAGGCCGTAGGCGTCGGTGAAGGGCCGTGCCACTTCCGCCGGGACCACGCTGATCGCCAGCCCGGCCCGCACCACGCGCAGCGCGGCGTCGAAGTTCGACACCAGCACCCGGTGCACCAGCGGCTTGCCCGCCACCGCCGCCTCGCGCGCCAGCATCAGCTGCACCGCGCTGAGCGCGGGCATGCCGACGAATTCATGGTCGAGCACCTGCTCGAAGCGCACGTGTTCGTGCTGCGCCACGGGGTGCGAAGGGTGGGCCACGATGGCCAGGTGGTCGGCGCGATAGCTGCGCCGCTGCAGGCCCTCGAGGTCGGCCGCGTCCCAGCACAGGCCGATGGAGGCGCTGCCTTCGCGGATGCCGCGCACGATCTCCGGGCTCACGCGCTCTTCCATGTCGACGCGGATATTGCGGTGCGCCGGGTTCTGCAGGAAGCCGGCCACGTCCTCGGCCAGCGATTCGGCCATGACCGAGGCCGAGGCCAGGATGCGCACGTGCCCGCGCGCGCCGCCGGCATAGGCAGCCATGTCGCGCTCGATGCGGTGCACGCTGCCGAGCATCGCGCGGGCGTGCTCCAGCAGGGTTTCGCCGGCCGGCGTCGGCACCACCCCGCGCCGCTTGCGCAAGAGCAGCGGCGTGCCCACCGCCTCTTCGAGTTGCGCCAGCCGCTTGCTGATGGCCGAGCCGACGATGCTGGCCTGCTCGCCGGCGCGCGCGATGCTGTGCGTTTCGCAGACGGAGACGAAGAGGCGGAGGGTGGTCAGGTCAAGGTCTCTCATGGTGTTCCGTTTTGGAATCAGATGGCTTCCAAAATATACCTTCTGGATCGAATCGGAACTTCTAACATCCGCACCGTACCCCTCACGACGGAGACAAAGTCTTGATTCACGCCTTCCTGCCGCCACGCGCGGTCGTCCGCGAAGTGGGCCTGCGCGACGGCCTGCAGAGCATCGCCCGCGTGCTGTCCACAGAACGCAAGCTCGAATGGATCCGCGACGCGCACGCGGCCGGCCAGCGCGAGATCGAGGTCGGTTCGTTCGTGCCCGCGCACCTGCTGCCGCAACTGGCCGACACCGCCGAACTGCTGGCCTATGCGAAGACGCTGCCGGGGATGTTCGCCTCGGTGCTGGTGCCCAACCTCAAGGGCGCCGAACGCGCCATCGCGGGCGAGGCCGACCTGATGATCGTGCCGCTGTCGGCCAGCCATGCGCACAGCCTCGCCAACCTGCGCAAGACGCCGGACGAAGTGGTCGCTGAAGTCGGCCGCATCCGCGCGGCGCGCGACGCGGCGGGCTCGAAGACGCTGATCGACGGCGGCGTGGGCACGGCCTTCGGCTGCACGCTGCAGGGCCATGTCGATCCCGACGAGGTGCTGCGGCTGATGCAGGCGCTGCTCGACGCCGGCGCCGACCGCGTGAGCCTGGCCGACACCGTCGGCTATGCCGATCCGGCGATGGTGCGCAGCCTGTTCGAGCGCGCGCTGCGCATCGCGGGCGACCGGCTGTGGTGCGGCCATTTCCACGACACGCGCGGCATGGGGCTCGCGAATGCGTATGCCGCGCTGGAAGTAGGCATCACGCGTTTCGACGCCTGCCTGGCCGGCATCGGCGGCTGCCCGCATGCGCCGGGTGCCAGCGGCAACGTCGACACGGAAGACCTGGTGTTCATGCTCCAGAGCATGGGCGTCGAGACCGGCGTCGACCTGCCGAAGCTGCTCGACCTGCGCCGCCGCGTGGCGGGCTGGCTCGAGGGCGAGACGCTGCAGGGCACGGTGTGGCGCGCCGGCTTTCCCAAGACCTTCGCGGCGGCCGAGGGAGTCGCGGCATGAGTAGCGCTGGCGAAAACAAGCGCCTGCCGCTCGCCGGCATCCGCGTGGTCGAGTTCACCCACATGGTCATGGGGCCGACCTGCGGCATGGTGCTCGCGGACCTGGGCGCGGAAGTCATCAAGGTCGAGCCCATCGAAGGCGACCGCACGCGGCACCTGCTGGGCGCGGGCGCGGGCTTCTTTCCCATGTTCAACCGCAACAAGAAAAGCATCGCGCTCGACCTGCGCAACCCCCAGGGGCTGGAGGCCGCGCTGCGCTTGTGCGCCACGGCCGACGTGGTGGCGCAGAACTTCAAGCCCGGCACCATGGACAAGTACGGCCTGGGCTATGCCGCGCTCGGCAAGCTCAACCCGCGCCTGGTGTACGTGAACCACACGGGCTTCCTGCCCGGCCCCTACGAGCACCGCACCGCGCTCGACGAGGTGGTGCAGATGATGGGCGGGCTGGCCTACATGACGGGCCGCCCCGGCGATCCGCTGCGCGCGGGCACCAGCGTGAACGACATCATGGGCGGCATGTTCGGCGCCATCGGCGCCATCGCCGCGCTGATGCAGCGCGCCGAGACCGGCAAGGGGCAGGAGGTGCAGTCCGCGCTGTTCGAGAACAACGTGTTCCTGGTCGGCCAGCACATGATGCAGTACGCCATCACCGGCGAGGCGGCGGCGCCGATGCCGGACCGCATTTCGGCCTGGGCGCTGTACGACGTGTTCACCGTAAAAGACGGCGAGCAGATCTTCCTGGCCGCGGTGAGCGACGCGCAGTGGAAGACTTTTTGCGACGCGCTGGGCTTCGACGACCTGAAGTCCGACGCCGCCTTGCAGACCAACAACCAGCGCGTGCGCGCGCGGCCCACTCTGCTGGCCGACCTGCGCGAGCGGCTGGCCGGGCGTTCGGCGCAGGAGCTTTCGGCCATCTTCGAGGCCAACGGCCTGCCTTTCGCGCCGATCACCCGGCCCGAAGACCTGTACGCCGACCCGCACCTCAAGGCCACCGGCGGCCTCGCGGACATCCGCCTGCCCGACGGCGAACGCGCCGGGGAAACGGCGCAGACCACGCTGTTCCCGATCACGCTGGGCGGCGAGCGCCTGGGCGTGCGCATGAACCCGCCGACGCTGGGCGAGCACACCCGCGAACTGCTGGCCGAACTGGGCTACGCGAGCGAGCAGGTCGATGCCCTGCTTGCCGGCTCGGCGGTGGCCTGAGCCAGGCGCCGGCGCGAATTTCCAAAACCATAAAGAGAGACAAGCAAAGCCATGACCGACAAAACATTTCCCCTGATGAATCGACGCGCGCTGCTGGGCCTGGGCGCCTGCGCCGCTGCGGTGGCCGCGTGCCCGGCGTTCGCGCAGGGCTCGGACAAGCCGATCCGCTTCATCCTGCCGATCAGCGCGGGCTCGGGCGTCGACACCATCGTGCGCGCGGCGGCGCCGGCGCTCGGCAAGGCCTTCGGGCAGCCGGTGGTGATCGAGAACCTGCCGGGCGCCGGCGGCATCACCGGCGCGGCGGCCATCGTCAAGGCCGCGCCCGACGGGCTCACGCTGGGCATGGTGTCGAACAACCACGTCATCAACCCGGCGGTGTTCAAGAAGATGCCCTTCGACGCGCTCAACGACATCACGCCGATCAGCGTGGTGGGCGCCACGCCGCTGGTGCTGGTGGCCAACCCCAAGCTGCCCGCGAAGAACGTGCAGGAGCTGATCGCGCTGCTGCGCGCCAAGCCGGGCGGCTACAACTACGCGTCTTCGGGCAACGGCACCATCCTGCACCTGGCCGACGAGATGTTCATGGACGAGGCCGGCGTGAAGGCGCGGCATATTCCGTACAAGGGCACCGGGCCGATGATGACCGACATGATCGGCGGCCAGGTCGAGATGGGCGTCATTGCGCTGCCGGCGGTGCAGCAGCACATCAAGAGCGGCGCGCTGCGCGCCATCGGCCTGTGCGGCGCGACCCGCTCGCCGGCCGCGCCGGACATTCCGACCATCGCGGAGCAGGGCCTGCCCAACTACGCGGTCGAAGGCTGGTTCGCGGTGATCGGGCCGGCGAAGATGCAGGCCGCCGAAGTGCAGCGCGTGCACGACGCGGTGGCCGCGGCCTTCACCAGCGCCGAGGTGAAAGAGGCGATGGACAAGCAGGGCAACGTCATCAAGCCCACGACGCCCGAACAGGCCGCGGCGTATTTCCGCAGCGAGGCCGCGCGCTATGCGGCGCTGGTGAAGAAGGCGAACGTCGTCCTGGAGTGAAGGATTTGCTCCTTCCCCTTCCGGGGGAAGGCTGGGATGGGGGCAGGCAGAGCGCCCGCAATGAGCGCCGCTTGCCCCCACCCCGACCCTCCCCCGGGAGGGGAGGGAGAAATGCATCAGGGCTTACGCCGGCCCGACGGCGCGATACAGCGCCCGCACGAAATCCGACTGCGTGATCATCCCCGCCAGGCGCTTCTCGCCATCGATGATCGGAATGTGGTGATGCCCGCCCTCGGAAAACAGCGGCACCAGGTCGACCACCGGCCGGTCGGCGCTGGCCACGCGCACCTGGCGCGTCATGATCTGGCCGACCACCTCGGGCTTGTTCGACATGACGGTGCGCGTGGCGCGGATCAGGTCGCGCAGCTTGCCCGCAATGCCTTCGTGGTGCTGCAGGTCGAGCTGGCGGAAGAAGTCGGCCTGCGTGACGATGCCGACCACCCGGCGCGTGCGGTCCGTGATGGGCAGGGCCTTGATGCGGCGCTCGTGCATCAGCGCCCAGGCTTCCTGCAGCGGCGTGCCGAACTCCACCGAGATGGGCTCGCGCGACATGATGTCGGCGCAATGCAGCGTGCCCAGCCGGCGCTTGTACGACTCCAGCTCTGTCTGCTGAATCAGCGACTCGAGGTCGTCGCGGCTGATGTCCAGCACCTGGTTGTAGCGGGCCAGCACGGCGTCGATGTCGGCCTGGCTGAAGCGCGCATCGGCCGCCGGCGGGCGCGCGACCTGCACATGCGGATAGCGCCGCCCGGTGAGCGTGTTGTAGAGCACGCCGGCCAGCACCAGCAGCAGCGAGTTGGTGAAGAAAGGGAACAGCGCGGAAGAGAAATGCGTGGTGTGCGTCAGCACCGCGAGCAGCGCCGCGGCGCCGCCCGGCGGGTGCAGGCAGCGCGCGCTGAACATCAGTGCGATGGCCAGGGCCACCGCGACGGCGGCCGCGATGGTCGGCTCGGGAATCCAGTTGGCGCAGGCGATGCCCACCACCGCCGACAGCGTGTTGCCGCCGATCACCGACCAGGGCTGTGCCAGCGGGCTCGCGGGCACGGCGAACACCAGCACCGCGCTGGCGCCCAGCGGCGCGATCAGCCACACGCTCGCATGCAGCGGCGTCGCGAGCCAGTGCGACAGCAGCGCCGCGACCAGCAGGCCGAGGCCGGCACCGCAGACGGCGCGCAGGCGCTCGCGCGCATCGACGGTGGTGCGCGCCGGCAGCCAGGCGCGCGCGTGGGTCAGCAGGGCGTCGAACCGCATCGGAGCGCGCTCTGCCTGGTCAGCCTTCGTGGGCGACCATGCGCCCGATCTCCGGCCAGCGGCCGTGCAGCCACACCCAGGCGACGAGGCCGATGGCGAGCATGGCCATGGAGGTCAGCGCCAGTGCGAGCGTGGAATGCATCACCAGCGGCGCCACCGCGCCGGCCACGATGCCGTTGGCGGTGGAGCCGATCACGGCCTGCAGCGACGAGGCCATGCCGCGGCGCTCCGGATGAAGGTCGAGCACCAGCAGCGTGACCACCGGCACCATCAGCGCCCAGCCGAAGGCGAACACCGCCAGCGGCCACAGCGCCCACGCCACGTGCGCCTGGAAGAAGGTGTTGGCCACCACGTTGACCACCGAGGTGATCAGCATGATGAGAAAGCCGTCGCGGATCTGCCGCTTGGGCGCGACCTTGCCGGCCATGCGTCCGCTGGCGCGCGCGCCGAGCATGATGCCGCCGATGGTCAGCAGGAAGAACCAGAAGAACTGCTGCGGCTGCAGCGCCAGGTGGTCGCCCAGGAAGGCGGGCGCGGCCAGCACGTAGAGGAACATGCCGTTGAAGGGCACGCCGCTGGCAAAGGCCAGCAGCAGGAAGCGCGGGTCGGAGCACAGGTCCCAGTAGCCGCGCATCAGGTGGCGCACCTGGAAGGGCTGGCGATGGTCCTTGTGCAGCGTCTCGGGCAGCAGCTTGTAGTTGGCGGTGAACAGCACCACGCCCACCGCCACAAGGAACCAGAACACCGCATGCCAGCCGGCGTGCACGAACAGGAAGCCGCCCACGATGGGCGCGATGGCCGGCGCCACGCCGAAGTAGATCGTGACCTGGCTCATGACCCGCTGCGCCTCGGCGGGCGGGAACATGTCGCGGATCACCGCGCGCGACACCACGATGCCCGCGCCGGTCGACAGGCCCTGCAGCCCGCGGAACAGCACCAGCTGCGTGATGTTCTGCGACAGCGCGCAGCCCAGCGAGGCCAGCGTGAACACCGCCAGCCCCCACAGCACCACGGGGCGGCGCCCGAAGCTGTCCGACAGCGCGCCGTGGAACAGGTTCATGAACGCGAAGCCGAACAGGTAGGCAGAGAGCGTCTGCTGCATCTCGGCCGGCGTGGCGCCGATCGACTGCGCGATGCCGGAGAACGCGGGGATGTAGGTGTCGATCGAGAAGGGACCGAGCATGCCCAGCACGGCGAGCAGCACGGCAAGCGCCCAGCGCGGCGCCTGCCAGAGTTTGTCTGCGTCGGGATTCATGGGAAGGCAGCTCCGTTGTACTTGTTGTGCGTGGACTGTGAAAAAGAGAACGCCCGCCGCCCGGGTAAGGGGCAGGGCGGGCGCTTTGGCTTCAGCGAACCCGGATTACAGGGTGTCGATGAAGCTGCGCAGCTTGTCCGAACGGCTCGGGTGCTTCAGCTTGCGCAGCGCCTTGGCTTCGATCTGGCGGATGCGCTCGCGGGTCACGTCGAACTGCTTGCCGACTTCTTCCAGCGTGTGGTCGGTCGACATCTCGATGCCGAAGCGCATGCGCAGCACCTTGGCTTCGCGCGGCGTGAGGCTGTCGAGGATGTCCTTGACCACGTCGCGCAGGCCGGCCTGCATGGCGGCCTCGATGGGTGCCGTGTTGCTGCTGTCCTCGATGAAGTCGCCCAGGTGCGAATCGTCGTCGTCGCCGATGGGGGTTTCCATCGAGATCGGCTCCTTCGCGATCTTCATGATCTTGCGGATCTTGTCTTCGGGAATCTCCATCTTCGCGGCCAGGATGCCGGCGTCGGGCTCGAAGCCGAACTCCTGCAAATGCTGGCGCGAAATGCGGTTCATCTTGTTGATCGTCTCGATCATGTGCACCGGGATGCGGATGGTGCGCGCCTGGTCGGCGATCGAGCGGGTGATGGCCTGGCGGATCCACCACGTCGCGTAGGTCGAGAATTTGTAGCCGCGACGGTATTCGAACTTGTCGACCGCCTTCATCAGGCCGATGTTGCCTTCCTGGATCAGGTCCAGGAACTGCAGGCCGCGGTTGGTGTACTTCTTGGCGATGGAGATCACGAGGCGCAGGTTGGCCTCGATCATTTCCTTCTTGGCGTCGCGCGAAGACGATTCGCCTTCGTTCATGCGCTTGTTGATGTCCTTGAGCTGCGTGAGCGGCACCACCACGCGCGACTGGATGTCGGTCAGGCGCTGCTGCAGTTCCTGCACCGGCGGAATGTTGCGGGCGAGCACGGCGCTCCAGGGCTTGCCGGCGGCGGCCTGCTTCTCGACCCACTTCAGGTTCAGCAGGTTGGACGCGACGACGTTGCCGTTTTTGTCGAAACCGCTGAAGTCGCGGATGAACTCTTCCTGCGGGAAGCCGCACTTGTCCACGATGATGCGGCGCAGTTCGCGCTCCTTCTTGCGCACGTCGTCGACCTGCGTGCGCACCAGGTCGCACAGCTTCTCGATGGTCTTGGCGGTGAAGCGGATGGTCATCAGCTCTTCCGACATGGCCTCCTGCGCCTTGACGTACGCCGGCGTGCCGTAGCCTTCCTTGTCGTAGATCTTGTGGACCTTCTCGAACAGGCTGGCGATGCGGTCGAAGCGCTCGAGCGCGTCGCGCTTGAGTTCTTCGAGCTTCTTGGTCAGGGCCTTGGAGCCGCCCTTGCCGTCGTCGTCGTCTTCTTCGTCGAATTCGTCGAAGTCTTCCTCGGCCACGTAGTCGTCGGCCTCGTTGGGGTTCGAGAAGCCGTCGACGATGGTCGAGATGACGACCTTGCCTTCGCGGATGGTGGCGGCCATCTCGAGGATCGCAGCGATGGTGGCGGGGGAGGCCGAGATGGCTTCCATCATGGCCATCAGGCCGCCTTCGATGCGCTTGGCGATTTCGATTTCGCCTTCGCGGGTCAGCAGCTCGACCGTGCCCATTTCGCGCATGTACATGCGCACGGGGTCGGTGGTGCGGCCGAATTCGCTGTCCACCGTGGACAGGGCCGCTTCGGCTTCTTCCTCGGCTTCTTCCACCGTGGTGGCGGTGGGCGCGGTGTTGTTCAGCAGCAGGGTTTCGGCGTCGGGCGTCTGCTCGTACACCGCCACGCCCATGTCGTTGAGCATGGTGACCACGACTTCCATGGTCTCGGCGTCGACCAGCTTGTCGGGCAAGTGGTCGGAGATTTCGCCGTGCGTGAGGTAGCCGCGGGTCTTGCCCAGCGTGATCAGGGTCTTCAGGCGCGAGCGGCGCTTGGCCAGGTCTTCTTCGGAGAGCACGGTCTCGTCGAGGCCGAACTCCTTCATCAAGGCGCGTTCCTTCGCCTTGCTGATCTTCATGCGCAGCGGTTTGACCTTCTCTTCGGTGGTCGTGGTTGCCGCGGGTTCGTCGCCGGCCAGGTCGTCCTCGATGTCCGACAGGTCGATGTCGCTCTCGGGCGCGTCCTTGTCAGCCTTGGGCTTGCGGCCGCGCTTGGCGCCGGTGGTGGCGGCGCCGGCGGCCTTGGGCGGGCGCCCGACTTTCTTGGCGGCGGGGGCTGCGGCTTTTTTGGGATCGTCGAGAGAGGTCGATTTCGTGGGCACGGTTTTCACTTTCGTTGCGGCTGCCGATTTGGATGCGGCGGCACCCGTCTTAGTTGCCGGCGACTGGCCGGCTTTCAACGGTTTTTCTGCTGCGGGCTTGGTGGCGACGCTTTTGGCAAGTGAAGGAGCAGGCTTCTTTGAACTGGGCATACGACCTCGTTACGGCAAGAAAAGACAAGCGGAATCACAGGCGCGCCGTCACGCGGACAGCGCCACCATGCCCGTGCACAGGCACGGACAAAAACAATTGGGAAAGAGGAAGTGATTCCTCAGCAGGCAAGATGTCGGGCGAACATTTGGTGTGCAGTCCTTGCGGTTATTGACCCTTTCCGCCGGAATTTACCGTTGGAGTGCGTTGCGCTAGGGGTCGGCCCGGAGGTGCTGCTGTCGCTCTTGCCTAATTTCGCCAGTTGCAAAGCCCTACATTATAGCGCGTTGCGCAAATTTCAAGCACCTTCGGCATCCGCCGGGCGCAGGCGATTGCGTAATTCGAGGCGCCGCGCCTCCAGCGCCTTGTAGCGTTCCAGGGCCTTAGGGTCTTTACCTACGGCCGCGATGGCCTCGCTCTGCTGGGCCTTCAAGCGGTCGTCGAGCATGAAGTCGAGCACGCTGGTCAGCTCCTTGGCGGCGTCGGCCAGATGCTGCTCTTCTTCGCCTTCGGGCACCGGGCCGCCTTCGGAGACCGCCATGAGCCGCTCGGCCAGCGGCTCGAAGTCGAGCCCGCGCAGGCCTTCGCGCAGCGCCGCCCAGGGCTGGACGCCGTGCTCGTGCAACTGGCTGTCGAGCCAGGTGAAGAGGGCGCCGTGCGAGCCGGGCAGCTCGCAGAGCATCAAGTGCAGCTCGTGTGAAAGCGCCTCCCACTGCGCCATGTTCGACAGCAGCAGCCGCACCGCCACGTCGGGCCGGCTGGGCGGTGCGCCGCGGCCGCGCAGCGGCTCGATGGGCTCCTCGAACTTGCCGCCCCAGCGCTTGCCCTTGGTGAACTTGCGCTGCGGCTGGAATTTGGGCTTGCTATCGCTTTCATAGCGAGGCGGCTCGTAGTCCTGCGGCGGGGGCATGTCGGGGTAGTAGTCGTCCCCGTCGCCGCCGGTGTACATGGGCGGTTCGTTGTGGCGCTGCGCGGCCAAGGCGCCGCCGCCCGCCTTGCGAGGGCCGGGCGTGGAGGCCCACAGCTCCGAGAGCGCCGGTGCGTCGAGTTGCACCAGCGTGGCGATCTCGCTCAACAGCTGCCGCTTGAGCGCGCCGTCGGGCATGGCGCTCCAGAGCGGGCGCACGTTGCTGGTCATGTGGGCGCGGCCTTCGGCGGTGGTCAGGTCGCAGCCTTCGCGTGCCGCCTCGAGCATGAAGCGCGACAGTGGCGTGGCCTCGGTCACGAAGCGGGCGAAGGCCTCGGCGCCGTGCTCGCGGATGAAGCTGTCAGGGTCGTGCTCGGCCGGCAGGAACAGAAACTTGATGCTGCGCACGTCGGTGGCGTAGGGCAGCGCGCCGTCGAGCGCCTTTCGCGCCGCGCGTCGGCCGGCGGCGTCGCCGTCGAAGCTGAACACCACCGATTCGGTGAAGCGAAAGAGCTTTTGGACATGCTCGCTGGTGCAGGCCGTGCCCAGTGTGGCCACCGCGTTCGGAAAGCCGAGCTGGGCCAGCGCCACCACGTCCATGTAGCCCTCGGTGACGAGCGCATAGCCCCGGTCGCGAAAGGCGGCGCGGGCTTCGTACAGGCCGTAGAGCTCGCGGCCCTTGCTGAACACGGGCGTCTCGGGCGAGTTCAGGTACTTGGGCTTTTCGTCGCCGAGCACCCGTCCGCCGAAGCCGATGCATTCGCCCTTCACGTTGCGGATCGGGAACATCACGCGGTCGCGGAAGCGGTCGTAGCGCTTGGCTTCCTCGTCGCTGAGCTTGCCTTCCTCGTTGTTGACGATCACCAGCCCGCTCTCGGTGAGCAGCGGGTCGTCGTAGTCGGGGAACACGCTGGCCAGCGCGCGCCAGCCGGCCGGCGCATAGCCGATGCCGAACTGCTTGGCCACTTCGCCCGACACGCCCCGGCCCTTCAGGTATTCGATGGCACCGGGCGCCTGGCGCAGGTGCTTGCGGTAGGCGTCGCCGGCTTTTTCGAGCACGTCGGTCAGCGTGGCCTGCTTCTGGCGCTGGCTGGCAGCGCGGGCGCGTTCGGCGGGGGAGGCGTCGTCTTCGGGCACCTGCAGGCCGTACTGGTCGGCCAGGTCATGCACCGCCTCGACGAAGCCCATGCCAGCATGCTCCATCAGGAAGCCGATGGCGTTGCCATGCACCCCGCAGCCGAAGCAGTGATAGAACTGCTTCGTCGGGCTGACGGAGAAGGAGGGCGATTTCTCGCCGTGGAACGGACACAGGCCCATGAAATTGGCGCCTGCCTTCTTGAGCGGGACGTAGCGGCCGACGATCTCGACCACATCGGCGCGCGCGATGAGTTCCTGGATGAATGAAGCGGGGATGGTCATGTAGGCGAAGAGCGGCAAATCATACGCAAGCCGCCGAACGCCGGCGGCCGGACGGCATACTGGCCGCGACCGGAAGCCACGCATGACGACGTCCAACCCCTTGCAACACGCCGCGCCGCTGCTGCGCCACCCCCTTCGATTCGTATGGCAGGCGCTGAAGGAATTCCGCGCCAACCAGGGCCTGCTGCTCGCGGGCGCGGTGGCGTACTACGCGCTGCTGTCCATCGTGCCGCTGCTGATTGTGAGCGTGATCGCGCTGTCGCACGTCATCGAGCAGGCCGAGCTGCTGCGCACCATCGGGCGGTATCTCGAATGGCTGCTGCCGGGGCAGTCGAAGGCCATCGTGGCCGAGCTGTCGGGCTTCCTGGATCATCGCGACGTTCTCGGGCCGGTTTTGCTGGTGACGATGATCTTCTTCAGCTCGCTGGCCTTCAGCGTGCTCGAAAGCGCGATGGCGGTGTTCTTCCACCATCGCAAGGCCGACCACAAGCGCCATTTCCTGGTGTCGGTGGCCATGCCGTACATCTACATCCTGTGCCTGTGCGTGGGGCTGCTGCTGGTCACGCTGGTGTCGGGCGCGCTGCAACTGGTGGGGCAGGAAAGCGTCGACCTGCTGGGGCGCAGCTGGTCGCTGTCGGGCATTTCGGGGTTGCTGCTGTACCTGCTGGGGCTGGGTGGCGAGATCTTCATGCTGACCTCGCTCTACCTCGTGATGCCGGCCGGGCGCATGTCGCTGCGGCACGCGTTGCTGGGCGGCGTGACCGCCGCGCTGCTGTGGGAGGCCACGCGGCGCGTGCTGATCTGGTATTTCTCCACGCTGTCGCAGGTGAACGTGGTCTACGGCTCGCTCACCACGGCGATCGTGGTGCTGCTGAGCCTTGAAATTGCCGCCACGCTGGTGCTGCTGGGGGCACAGGTGATCGCGCAGTACGAGCGCCTGGACCGTACCGGCAGCCTGAGGCCGCCGGAGCCCGCCGTCAGCGGGGAGCCAATCGAATCGCTCCGTCCAGACGAATCACCTCGCCGTTGAGCATGTCGTTCTCGATGATGTGCTTGGCCAGCTTGGCGTAGTCCTCGGGCGTGCCCAGGCGGGAGGGGAAGGGCACGCTGGCGGCCAGCGCGTCCTGCACTTCCTGGGGCATGCCGAAGAGCATGGGCGTGCCGAAGATGCCGGGGGCGATGGTCATGTTGCGGATGCCGCTGCGTGCCAGGTCGCGGGCGATCGGCAGCGTCATGCCGACCACGCCGCCCTTGGAGGCGCTGTAAGCGGCCTGGCCGATCTGGCCGTCGTAGGCCGCGACGGAGGCGGTGGAAATCAGCACGCCGCGCTCGCCGGTGGCTTCGGGCTCGTTCTTGCCCATGGCGTCGGCCGCCAGGCGGATCATGTTGAAGCTGCCGATCAGGTTGACCGTGACGGTCTTGCTGAACACGGCCAGCGCGTGCGGGCCGTTCTTGCCCACGGTCTTCTCGGCCGGCGCGATGCCGGCGCAGTTGACCAGCCCGACCAGCTTGCCGAGCTTGAGCGCGGCGGCCACCACGGCCTGGCCGTCGGCTTCCTGGCTCACGTCGCACTTGACGAACACGCCGCCGATTTCCTTGGCAACGGCTTCGCCCTTGTCAGCCTGCATGTCGGCGATGACCACCTTGCCGCCGTTGGCGGCCAGCATGCGCGCCGTGCCCTCGCCGAGGCCCGAAGCGCCACCGGTCACGATAAAAACCTTGCCGTCGATCTGCATAAAAAGTCTCCTGGGATGAGCCTTTCATTATCGAAGACGCCCGCCGGGCCAAAAAAAGGCCTCATCCGAAGATGAGGCCCTGAATTGGATCCGTGAGGACCCAAGGAGACAACTGGTGGTGGTCGACGGCTTAGCGCTTGCGCGAAGCGGTCGCGGTCTTGGCGGCGGCGACGGCTTGGGTCGACACGGCGTTGAAGTTGGCTTCGGCGACGTCCGACGCTTGCTTGACGGCCTTCTGGACCGATTCGAAAGCGTTGTTGGCGGCGGCCACGGCGCTCTTCAGAACGGCGACGGCGGTTTCCGAACCGGCCGGGGCATTCTTGGAAGCGCTGTCGACGAGGCCGACGAAGGCTTGCTGGGCTTCGGTGGCCTTGGCTTCGAAAGCCTTGCCGAATTCAGCGCCGGTGCCTTGGGCGATGTCATACAGGTGACGGCTGTAGGCGGCGGTCTTTTCGGCCAGGGGCTGGAACAGGCTGGCTTGCAGCGTCAGCAGTTCTTGCGCGTCCTTCACGCTGAGGGCCGCTTGGGCGGTGCTCTGGGCTTCGGCCAGGGCAGCCTTGGAAGCGGTCACGTTCAGTTCGACCAGCTTTTCGACGCCTTCGAAAGCCTTGGTGGTCAGGCCGAACAGGGTTTCGAGGTTGGCTTTTTGGGCGGCGAGGATTTGGTCAGCGGTCAGGGCCATTTGAGATCTCCAGAAGGGATGATTGAGTGGTCGATTCACGTTGCGCTGTCTCGCCGTCTATGTTGCGGTGCAGCATGGCCTCAAGTATAGGCAGCTGATTTTTGCGGGCAAGGGGTTTTTGCTGCCCTGCAGCAATTTAGAACCCGTCTTCTAAATTCGGCCTGCCGCTCCAGAATGCGGCCATGCGCGCCTTCTATTCCGGCCAGTTCGTCCTGCCCCTGCCCGAGGGCCATCGCTTTCCCATGTCGCGCTACGCGATGCTGCGCGACCGCCTGCTGGAGCAGCTTCCGGCCGTGCGGATGGACGTGGCCCCGCGTGCCGGCGACGACGAGCTGGCGCTCGCCCACACGCCCGAATGGATCGCCGCCGTCAGCGAAGGCAGCGTCAGCCCACAGGCGATGCGCGAGATCGGCTTTCCCTGGAGCGAGGCGATGGTCGAGCGCTCGCGCCGATCCGCCGGGGCCACCATCGCCGCCTGCCGCGTGGCCTTTGCGGAGGGCGTGTCGGCCAACATGGCGGGTGGCACGCACCACGCCTACGCCGGCAAGGGCAGCGGCTTCTGCGTCTTCAACGACGCTGCCGTGGCGGCCCGGCTCATGCAGGCGGAACACGCCCGCGACGGGAGGCGGCTGCCGGTGGCCGTGATCGATCTCGACGTGCACCAGGGCAACGGCACCGCGAGCATCTTCCAGGACGACCCGAGCGTGTTCACGCTGTCGCTGCATGGCCAGAAGAACTTTCCCTTCCGCAAGGAGGCGAGCGACCTCGACGTCGAGTTGCCCGATGGCTGCGGCGACGCCGACTATCTCGCCGCGCTGGAGCATGCGCTTGAAGAACTCGACCGGCGCTTCGCTCCCGCCCTCGTGATCTACCTCGCCGGCGCCGACCCCTTCGAGCGCGACCGCCTCGGGCGCCTCAAGCTCAGCTTCGACGGGCTGGAGGCGCGAGACCGGCGGGTGTTCGACTGGGCCTGGCAGCGCCGCCTGCCGATGGCGTTCGCGATGGCCGGCGGCTACGCCAGCGACATCGCCGAGACGGTGCAGGTGCAGGTCGGCACCTTCAAGGTGGCGCTCGAATACTGGCGCCGCTGGCAAAATGCCGCGCGATGAGCGCCACCACCAAACCCACTCCGCACGCGCGCAACGGCTATCGCGCTTTTCGCAGCATCCCTACGCGCTGGGCCGACAACGACATGTACGGTCACGTCAATAACGTCGTCTACTACAGCTGGTTCGACACGGCGGTGAACGCACTGCTCATCGAGCGCGGCGCGCTCGACATCCACGACGGCCAGACCATCGGCTTCGTGGTCGAGACCCAGTGCAACTACTTCGCGCCCATCGCTTTCCCGCAGACGGTGGAGGCGGGCATCCGCGTCGCGCAGGCTGGCCGCTCCAGCGTGCGCTACGAGATCGCGCTGTTCGCCGAGGGCTCGGACAGTGCTGCGGCGCAGGGCCATTTCATCCACGTCTACGTCGACCGTGCCACCCAGCGCCCGGTGCCGCTGCCCGAGGCGCTGCAGCGAGTGGTCGATTCCCTCAAGGCCTGAGCGAAGACCGCTGCCCAACGAAAAACGGCGCCCGAGGGCGCCGTTCTTTCTTGTAGGGCCTTAAGCCTTACATGGTCTTCTTCATGGCCTTGATGTCGGCCTTGCCCTGGGCTTCGTCGGCCTTGGCCTGGTTCACGCAGGCGGTCTTGGCGTCACCCTTCTGGTCGTCGCACTTTTCCTTGGCGACGTCGTAGGTGGCCTTCACCTTTTCTTCAGCCACCTTGCGGGCGTGGCTGTCGCTCGGCTGGTATTGCTGTTCCAGCTCGGCCTTGGCCACGTTTTCCTTGCCCTTGGCGTCCTTCTGGCAGACGTCCTTGGCGTTGTCCTTCATCGTGTCGCACTGGGCCTTGGCGACCTTGTAGTCGGCCTCGATCTTTTCCTTGGCGACCTTGTATTCGTCCTTGGTCATCGCGCTGGCTTGCGTGGCGACGAAGCAGGTGGACGCGAGAGCGAGCATGAGGAGGTGTTTTTTCATTGGAATTTTCCTTGAGGGAGTTGTTGAAATGGGTTGAAGGAGGTGGGCGGCTCAGTAGCGCTCGAACCACAGGGCGTCGGGCGTGCGGCCATCGCGCACTTCCCAGTCCTTGACCTGCTTTTCGGCTTCATCGCGGCTGATGCCGTGGCGTTCCTGGATGCGACCGAGCAACTGGTCGCGCTTGCCCGCAATGACGTCGAAGTCGTCGTCGGTCAACTTTCCCCATTGCTCCTTGACCTTGCCCTTGAGCTGTTTCCAGTTGCCTTCGATGGTGTCCTTGTTCATGCGAATCTCCTTTGAGCTGTTGATTCGGCGGGCTGTTCTTGCCGCCGTGAAAACAATGTCGCCGGGTGGATTCACCCCATCGGTAGGACGTGCTGTTCGGGCCTCGTAGGCAGAGGCCGACGCGCCCCGTGATAATCGAACGGACGCCGAAAGTTTGAGACACCGCATCCGCACAGCATCGCGTACAGCACCATGATCATTCACAGCCTGCTCGACACCGACCTCTACAAGTTCACGATGATGCAGGTCGTGCTGCACCACTTCCCCGGGGCCCGGGTCGAGTACCGCTTCAAGTGCCGCAACCCCGGCGTCAACCTGGCCCAGTTCGCGGGCCAGATCCGTGACGAGGTGCGCAGCCTGTGTTCGCTGCAGTTCCGCGACGCCGAGCTCGCCTACCTGCGCTCCATGCGCTTCATCAAGAGCGACTTCGTCGACTTTCTCGGGCTGTTCAGGCTCAACGAGAAGTACATCAACATCATTCCCCAGCCCTCGGGCGAACTCGAGATCCGCATCAAGGGGCCGTGGCTGCACACCATCCTGTTCGAGATCCCGGTGCTGGCCATCGTCAACGAGGTCTACTTCCGCAACACCCAGAAGAAGCCCGATTTCGAAGAGGGCCGGCGCCGGCTAGAGACCAAGGTCTCGCAGCTGCAGGACGAGGGCCTGAGCGACCTCAAGATCGCCGACTACGGCACGCGCCGCCGCTTCTCCAAGGACTGGCATGAAGAGGTGCTGCGCACGCTGACCGCGCGGCTGGGCGCCGTCACCCCGCCGGCGGTGCAGCCGCCCACGGGCGTGCGGCTGCCGCAGCTGGCGGGCACCAGCAACGTGCTGTACGCCATGAAGCTCGGCCTGATTCCGCTGGGCACCATGGCGCACGAATACCTGCAGGCCTGCCAGGCGCTCGGCCCGCGCCTGCGCGACAGCCAGATCTTCGGCTTCGAGAGCTGGGCGCGCGAGTACCGCGGCGACCTGGGCATCGCGCTGTCCGACGTGTACGGCATGAGCGCCTTCCTGCGCGACTTCGACCTGTACTTCTGCAAGCTCTTCGATGGGGCCCGCCATGACAGCGGCGACCCGTTCCAGTGGGGCGAGCGCATGCTGGCGCACTACGTCGCCAACCGGGTCGACCCGCGCACCAAGACGCTGATCTTCAGCGACGGCCTGACGGTGCCGCGCACCATCGAGCTCTACCAGCAGTTCCGCGGCCGCTGCCAGCTTGCCTTCGGCATCGGCACCAACCTCACCAACGACCTGGGCTACGAGCCGTTGCAGATCGTCATCAAGATGATCCACTGCAACGATCAGCCGGTGGCCAAGCTGTCGGACACGCCGTCCAAGAACATGTGCGAGGACGAGAAATACCTGGCCTACCTGCGGCAGGTCTTCGAGATCGAACAACCCCCCGTCTGACGGCTGTACCCGCGCTGCGCACCGCACGGTCTGGTACGGTACGGCCCCATGCAAAAAACGATCCGACTGACTGCAGCCGCGGTATTGCTGCTCCTGCTTCCCGCCCTGGCCACGGCCGCCGACTTCGACGGCGGAAAACTGTCGCCGCTGTGGGGCGTGCCCTTCGCGGGCATCCTGCTGTCGATCGCGTTGTTCCCGCTGCTCGCGCCGGCGTTCTGGCACCACCACTACGGCAAGATCTCGGCAGCCTGGGCGCTGGCCTTCCTGCTGCCCTTCGCCGCCACCTACGGCGCGGCGCTGGCCGGCGAGCAACTGGTGCATGCGCTGGTGGCCGAGTACATCCCCTTCATCATCCTGCTCACGGCGCTGTTCACCGTGGCGGGCGGCATTCACATTCGCGGCAACCTGCGCGGGGCGCCTGGCCTGAACACGGCGATCCTCGCCATCGGCGCGGTGCTTGCGAGCTTCATGGGCACCACGGGCGCGTCGATGCTGCTGATACGGCCGCTGATTCGCGCCAACGACAACCGCGCGCACAGAGTGCATGTGATCGTGTTCTTCATCTTCATCGTGTCGAACGCAGGTGGCTCGCTCACGCCGCTGGGCGATCCGCCGCTGTTCCTCGGCTTCCTGAAAGGTGTCGGCTTTTTCTGGACCGTGCAGAACATCCTGCCCGAAACGATCTTCATCCTGGGCGTTCTGCTGGCGCTGTTCTACCTGATCGACCGCCATTACTACCGCAAGGAAGGCGTGCTGCCGGTCGACCCGACGCCCGACACGCCGGGCATCGGCTTCGACGGCGCCTCCAACTTCTGGCTGCTGGGCGGCATCGTCGCGCTGGTGCTGATGAGCGGCTTCTGGAAGTCGCCCGTGGTGTTCGACGTGTTCGGCACCGAGGTCGGCCTGCCGGGCCTGCTGCGCGACGCGGGGCTGCTGCTGATCGCTGTGGTCTCTTACAGGCTCACGGCACCCAAGGTGCATGCCGACAACCAGTTCGAATGGGGCCCGATGGCCGAAGTGGCCAAGCTGTTCGCGGGCATCTTCCTGACCATCATCCCGGTGATCGCCATGCTCAAGGCCGGCACGCAGGGGCCGTTCGGCGCCATCGTCTCGGCCGTGACGCGCGCCGACGGACAGCCCGATCCGGCGATGTATTTCTGGGCCACCGGCGTGCTGAGCTCGTTCCTCGACAACGCGCCGACCTACCTGGTGTTCTTCAACACTGCGGGCGGCGACCCGGCCGCGCTGATGACCACCTACGCCAGCACGCTGGCCGCCATCTCGGCGGGGGCCGTGTTCATGGGCGCCAACACCTACATCGGCAACGCGCCCAACCTCATGGTCAAGGCCATCGCCGAGAGCCGCGGCGTGCGCATGCCGAGCTTCTTCGGCTACATGGCGTGGTCGGTGACCATCCTGGTGCCGCTGTTCGTCATTTGCACCTTCATCTTCTTCCGCTGATCTTCCCCCCTTCGACAAGAGACAACATCATGAGCAAGCCCAAGATCCTGGTCGCGCGCGCGATCTTTCCCGAGACCATCGAGCGCCTGTCGCAGCATTTCGAGGTCGAGTCGAACCAGTCCGACGAAAGCTGGAGCAAGGATCAGCTCATCGCGAAGCTGCAGGGCAAAGCGGGCGCCTTCACCACCGGCAGCGAGCGCATCGACGCCGCCGTGCTCGACGCCTGCCCCGACCTGAAGATCTGCGCCAACATGGCGGTGGGCTACAACAACTTCGACGTCGACGCGATGGCCGCGCACGGCGTGCTCGGCACCAACGCGCCCGACGTGCTGACCGAGACCACGGCCGACTTCGGCTTCGCGCTGCTCATGGCCACGGCGCGCCGCATCACCGAAAGCGAACACTTCCTGCGCGCGGGCAAGTGGCAGAAGTGGAGCTTCGACATGTTCGCGGGCTCCGACATCCATGGCTCCACGCTCGGCATCATTGGCATGGGCCGCATCGGGCAGGGCATTGCCAAGCGCGGCGCGCACGGCTTCGGCATGAAGGTGATCTATCACAACCGCTCGAAGCTCGACGCCTCGCTCGAAGCCGAATGCAAGGCCAGCTACGTGGGCAAGGAAGAGCTGCTCAAGACGGCCGACCATGTGGTGCTGGTGGTGCCTTATTCGGCCGCTTCGCACCACACCATCGGCGCGGCCGAGATCGCACTGATGAAGCCCACGGCAACGCTCGTCAACATCGCGCGCGGCGGCATCGTCGACGACGCGGCGCTGGCCGTGGCGCTGCGCGAGAAGCGCATCGCCGCCGCCGGCCTCGACGTGTTCGAGGGCGAGCCCAAGGTCCACCCCGACCTGCTGACCGTGCCGAACGTGGTGCTCACGCCGCATATCGCCAGCGCCACCGTGCCCACGCGCCGCGCGATGGCCGACCTGGCGGCCGACAACCTCATCGCCTACTTCGGCGGCAAGGGACCGCTGACGCCGGTGACGCCCGTTCCCGCTGCCTCGAAGTAAGAAGCAAGAGGCGACAACCCGACCTTGGACACTGCCCTTATTCTGATTGGACTGGCCGTACTCGCGGTCATCCAGCTCGTGCTGGTGATCTGGCTGCTGGCCCGCCGGCAGCCACCGGCCGACAACAGCGAACTGATGCGGGCGCTTGCCACCATCGGCTCGGCCAACGAACGCACCGAGCGCGAACTACGCCGAGAAATCGCCGACAGCTCCCGCGGCGCGCGGCAGGAAACCACGCAGGCCTTCGCCACCTTCCAGCGCTCGCTGGTGCAGCAGGGCGCCGAGGCCACGCGCACGCAGAACGCGCAGCTCGATGCCTTTTCCCTGCAGCTCGCGTCGCTGCAGAAGACGTTGGCCGACACGCTCAGCACGCAGCTGCAGGGCCTGAGCGAATCGAATGCACGGCGCCTGTCGGAGGTGCGCGCGACCATGGAATCCCAGCTCGTGCAGCTGCAGCAGACCAATGCCGCCAAGCTCGACGAGATGCGCAAGACCGTCGACGAGAAGCTGCAGAGCACGCTCGAAACCCGCCTGGGCGAAAGCTTCAAGCAGGTGGCCGACCGGCTCGAGCAGGTGCACAAGGGGCTCGGCGAAATGCAGACGCTGGCCGTCGGCGTCGGCAGCCTGCAGCGCGTGCTGACCAACGTGAAGACGCGCGGCGTGTTCGGCGAGGTGCAGCTCGAAGCCTTGCTCGAGCAGGTGCTCACGCCGGACCAGTACGCCAAGCAGATCGAGACCAAGCCGCGCAGCGGCCAGCGCGTCGACTTCGCCATCCGCTTTCCGGGGCGCGGAGAAGAGGGCGCGCCGGTGTGGCTGCCGATCGACGCCAAGTTCCCGCGTGACGACTACGAGCGCCTGATCGATGCGCACGAGCGCGCCGATGCGGCCGGCGCGGAACTGGCCGCCAAGGCGCTGGAGGCGCGCATTCGCACCGAGGCCAAGTCGATTGCCGACAACTACCTCGCGGCGCCGCACACCACCGATTTCGCCATCCTCTTCCTGCCGGTCGAAAGCCTCTACGCCGAGGTTCTGCGTCGCCCCGGCCTGATGGACGCCATCCAGCGCCAGCACCGCGTGACGCTGGCCGGTCCGACCACCTTGCTGGCCATGCTCAACAGCCTGCACATGGGCTTTCGCACGCTCGCGCTGGAGCAGCAGGCCTCCGAGGTGTGGAAGGTGTTGGGCGCGGTCAAGACCGAATTCGAGCGCTACGGCGACTGGGTCGGGCGCATCAAGGAGCAGGTGGCCAAGGCGTCCGACACGCTCGACAAGGCCGACACGCGCGCCAAGCAGATGCGCCTGGCATTGCGCAAGGTCGAGGCGCTGCCCGAGGCGCAATCGCAGGCGCTGCTTCCGCCGACAGCCGACAGCGAGGGCGACGACACCCCGTGAAAGGCTCCGAGCTTCTGCGCGTCATCGGCGCCCAGGTCTGCCTGCATGCCACCATGGCCGGCATGCGTCTGGCCACACCGCTGCTGGCGCTGCAGCAGGGCTACAGCGCCGCGGCAGTCGGCGTGCTGATCTCGCTGTTCGCGCTGACCCAGGTGTTCCTGGCGTTGCCGGCGGGGCGCTTTGCCGATCGGCATGGCTTCAAGCGGCCGCTGTGGCTGTCGGTGATCGCGGCGGTGGTCGGCGCGGGGCTGGTGGTGGTGTTTCCGGTGTTCCCGGTGATGTGCCTGTCGGCCTTGCTGACCGGCGGCGCCACGGGCGCGACCGTCATCGCATTGCAGCGGCACGTGGGCCGGTCCGCGCACGACCCGACACAGCTCAAGCGCGTCTTCAGCTGGCTCGCCATCGCACCGGCCGCGGCCAACTTCGTCGGGCCTTTCCTGGCCGGCATGCTGATCGACCACGCGGGTCGCGCGCCGGCGGACATGCTGGCTTTCCGCGTCTGCTTCGCGGTGATGGCGGCGCTGCCGCTCGTGTGCTGGCTGCTCGCGCGCGGCGCGGACGAGCCGCCGCTTGCGCCGCCGCTGGCGGGTGCCACGCCCACGCGCGCCTGGGACCTGCTGCGCGAGCCGATGTTCCGGCGCCTGCTTTTCGTGAACTGGCTGCAGTCGTCGAGCTGGGACGTGCACGCCTTCGTGCTGCCGGTGCTGGGGCACGACAGGGGCATCAGCGCTTCGGTGATCGGCTCGATCCTGGGCGCCTTCGCGGTGGCGGCGGCCGTCATTCGCGTGGTGCTGCCGGTGATCGCATCGCGTGCCTCGGAGCGCAGCGTGATCCTGAGTTCCACCATCGTCACGGCGCTGGTGTTCGCGGTGTATCCGCTGCTCGAGGCGGCCTGGGCCATGGGCGTGTGTTCGGTGATCCTGGGCTTCGCGCTGGGCGCCGTGCAGCCGATGGTGATGAGCATGCTGCACCAGATCACACCGCACACGCGGCACGGCGAGGCGCTGGGGCTGCGCCTCATGACCATCAATGCGTCGAGCGTGGCGATGCCGATGCTGTTCGGCTCGCTCGGCGCGCTGATCGGCATCGCGGGCGTGTTCTGGGTGGTCGGCGGGGTGCTGGCGCTGGGGGCGCGTGCTACATGGGGCTTGAAGGTCTGACACGAGTCGGGCGGGAAATCCGTGCTTTAAATGCGATAAATTCTCATTTGATTGACAGTTAACTGACTTGAAGTCAGTATTGGCGCCTTCTTCAACGACCTTGAAGGCGTCCATGGACTCCCATATTCCGGCGGCGGCCGATCCGCGCCGCCGTCTTGCGCTCGTCGCTGCCGTGTACCTCGGCAGCTTCATCGCCACACTCGACGTGAGCATCGTCAACGTCGCGCTGCCCACGTTGCAGCGCGCGCTTTCCACCGACCTGGCCGGCTTGCAGTGGGTGATCGACATCTACGCGCTGTGCCTTTCCGCCTTCATGCTGTCGGCCGGCCCGCTCGGCGACAGCTACGGCCGCAAGCGCGCCTGGCTGGCCGGCGTGATCGTGTTCACCCTCGGCTCGGCGATGTGCGCCCTGGCCGGCAACCTGCCGACGCTGCTGGCGGGGCGGGCGGTGCAGGGCGTGGCCGGTGCGCTGCTGATTCCGGGCGCGCTGTCGCTGCTGGCGCATGCCTTCCCCGAGCCGGCCAGCCGGGCGCGAGTGATTGGCGGCTGGTCGTCGTTCACGGCGCTGTCGCTGATCCTCGGGCCGATGCTCGGCGGGCTGCTGGTGGATCACGCGGGCTGGCAGAGCATCTTTCTCATCAACCTGCCGATCGGCGTGCTGACCGTCGGGCTGGGGCTCTGGGGCATCCGCGAGACCGCGCACCCTGAGCACGCGGCGCTCGACCCGGTGGGGCAGGTGCTTAGCGTGCTGTGGCTGGGCGCGCTGACCTATGGGCTGATCGTGGCGGGCGAGCACGGCTGGGGCTCGGTGCAGGCGGCTTCCGCGCTGGTCGCGGCCGCTGTCGGGCTCGTGCTGTTCCTGGTGGTGGAGGCGCGCGTGGCGCGGCCGCTGTTGCCGCTCGGGTTGTTTCGCGATGCGCGCTTTTCGGTGACCAACTTCGCGTCGTTCGTGCTCGGTTTCTCGTCGTACGCGAGCCTGTTTTTCTTCTCGCTGTTCCTTCAGCAGGTGCAGGGCTGGTCGCCCAGCGACACCGGCTGGCGGCTGGTGCCGCAGTTCGTGGCAACGGGCGTCGTGGCCTCGCAGTTCGGCCGGTTGGCCAGGCGCTTCGACGTGCACACGCTGATGGTCGCCGGCTATACGCTGATCGGCGGCTCGATGCTGCTGCTGACGCTGTTCTCGGCGGACACGCCCTATGCGCCGATGGCCTTGCTGTTCCTGTTCCTCGGCGCGGGCGCCGGGCTGGCGGTGCCGGCCACCAGCACTGCCGTCATGGCGTCGGTGCCGGCGCAGCGTTCGGGCATGGCCTCGGCCACGATGAACGCGCTGCGCCAAGCGGGCATGCTGATCGGCATCGCACTGCTCGGCACGCTGATGAGCACGCGTGCCACCTCGCTGCTGGCCGATTCGCTCGAACACGCGGGGCTCTCGGGTGCGCGGCAGGCGGCCGTCGACGCCGTGAGCCGGCATGACCTGCACGCGCTGTCTTCGCTCGACGCGGGCATCGCCCACGAACTGCTGGCCACCGCGCTCGCCGGCGGCTTCCATGCGGCCATGGCCTGCGCCGGAGTGGCCGGCCTGCTGGCCGCGGGGCTGTTGCTGAGCGTGAGGCCGCGCGCAGCCGCTGTCGCCGCCCGCGCCTGAGGCTTCGCCCTTCCATGCCCGCCGCATACGTGCCGGTGCGCGTCAGCGCGCGCCTTCATTCGGTTTTTTTCAAGGAGCTTTCCATGATTCGTCACGAACTCAGTCAATGGCCCCTCGTCATCAGCGTCTCCTCGGGGCTGCAGACGCTCGAGAGCATGCAGGCCTTCACGCAAGACTGGAACGGCTGGCTCGACCGCGGCCAGCCCTTCGCGTCGCTGCGCGTGTTCGCCGATGCCGATGCGCTGGTGCATCCGGAGGGCAGCGCACAGAGCGCCAAGCAATGGCTGCAGGAGCGCGGCGGCGACATCCGCCGCCATATGATGGGCATGGCGAGCGTGGTGCCCGCCGACCAGTACGAGAAAATCCGCAAGATGAATGTAGAGAAACTCTTCGGCGTGCCCGCCAGCACCTTTGCGGATACCGACGATGCGCTGGCGTGGCTGTCGGAACGCGTGATGGCGCCGCGCGGCCTGCCGTTCGACCTGGCGGCTGTGCGCGCGGCCATCCGCTCGGCGGCGGCCGTGGTTCCCTGAGGCGGTCGATGGCGAAGAGCGGCACGGCCGCCATCCCGGCATCTCCTTCTCCTGCATCGCCGGAGGGCGAGGCCGCGCCGCGCCGCCGCACCAAGGCACCCGAGACCCGCGCTCCCGCGCTGATGGACGCCGCCGAGCGGCTTTTCATCGAGAAAGGCATCGCCGCCACCAGCATCGACGACGTCGCGGCCGGCGCGCAGGTGGCCAAAGGCACCTTCTATCTGTACTTTCCGTCGAAGGAGGCGCTGCTCGGCGCGCTGCAGCAGCGCTTCGTCGACAACTTCTGCGCGCGGCTGCAGGAGGCCGTCGACCGGCACCGCCCCGACAACCACCGCGCCCGCCTCAAGGCCTGGACCGAGACGGGGCTGCAGACCTACCTGGACAACGTCGCGCTGCACGACGTCGTTTTCCACGAGTACCGGCCCGAAGACCGGCGCATGCGCAACGACAACGCCGTCATCACGCAACTGGTCGCCTTGCTGAGGCGGGGTGCCGACGCCAAGGTGTGGGCGGTGGCCGACGCGACCATGACGGCCGTGATTCTGTTCAACGCGCTGCACGGCGTGGCCGACGATGCGGTGGCCATGGGCCAGACCGGCGAGGCCGACCGCAAGCGCCGCGCGCGGGCGCTCGTCGACTTCTTCGAGCGGGCGCTGCGCCCGTTCGAGGACGATAGCGCCGCCTGATTCAGCTCAGAGCTTGTAGAAGCGCTTGATCGCGTTCCACGCGTCGTCGGGCGCGTCGACGTATTCGAAGAGCTTCACGTCGCCCGGCGAAATGACGCCTTCGTCGACGAGAAAGTCGAAGTCGATCAGCCGCTTCCAGTAGTCCGAGCCGAACAGCACGATCGGCACCGGCTTCGACTTCTTGGTCTGCACCAGCGTGATCACCTCGAACAGTTCGTCGAGCGTGCCGAAGCCGCCCGGGAACGCCACCAGCGCCTTCGCACGCATCATGAAATGCATCTTGCGGATCGCGAAGTAGTGGAACTTGAAGCTCAGCGCCGGCGTGACGTACGGGTTGGCTTCCTCTTCCATCGGCAGCGCGATGGCCAGGCCGACCGAGATGCCGCCGCCTTCATGCGCGCCGCGGTTGGCCGCCTGCATGATGCCGGGGCCGCCGCCGGTGCAGACGAACAGCTTGTCCTGCGGCTCCTTGTCGTTGCTGTACTGCGCGACCAGCTTGCCGAAGGCGCGCGCCTTCTCGTAGTAGTGCGAGTTGCGCGCGAGCCGGCGCCAGCGTTCGGAGGCCGCCGCATCGCCGGATGCATCGGCCTGGGCGATCATGGCGGCGGCGTCTTCCTCGCTGCGGAAACGTGCGCTGCCGAACACCACCACGGTGTTCTCGATGCCATGGGCGCGCTGCTCGACGTCGGGCTTCATCAGCTCGAGCTGCATGCGGATGCCGCGGGTTTCGCGGCGCAGCAGGAATTCGGGGTCGGCGAAGGCGATGCGCGAGGGATCGGGATCGAGCGGGAGGCCCTGGTCGGCGTGGGACTGGAGCGTGGCCCAGGCGTCGGCCAGGCGTTTGTCGTGAAGATCGTGCGTGTTGTTCATGAAGAAACAGGACAAAGGGACCTGGGTGATTGTGCAGCGTTGCAACCAGTGTGCCCGGAAACGAAAAAGGCTCCTTGCGGAGCCTTTTTCGAGGGTGGTGGTCAATTTGCCGGAGAGGCTCAGACGCGCTTGCGGTATTCGCCGGTGCGCGTGTCGATTTCGATCTTGTCGCCTTGCGAGACGAACAGCGGCACGGGCACTTCGAAGCCGGTGGCGATCTTGGCGGGCTTGAGCACCTTGCCCGAGGTGTCGCCCTTGACGGCGGGTTCGGTCCAGGTGATTTCGCGCTCGACGCTGGTCGGCAGTTCGACCGAGATGGCCTTGCCGTCGTAGAACACCACTTCGACGGCCATGCCGTCTTCGAGGTAGTTCAGGGCGTCGCCCATGTTCTCGGCTTCGACTTCGTACTGGTTGTAGTCGGCGTCCATGCAGACGTACATCGGGTCGGCGAAGTAGGAGTAGGTGCACTCCTTCTTGTCCAGCACGATCTGGTCGATCTTGTCGTCGGCCTTGAAGACCACTTCGGTGTTGAAGTTGGCGATCAGGCTCTTCATCTTCATGCGCACGGTGGCGGAGTTGCGGCCGCCGCGGCTGTATTCGGTCTTGAGGACGACCATCGGGTCCTTGCCGTGCATGATGACGTTGCCGGCGCGGATTTCTTGAGCGATTTTCATAACAGGGTCTCTGGATGTTGGCCGCTCGGTGCACGGGGCCATCGGCGGTATGTGCCGGTGTTGCTGGCCCCGCGGTACATGTCCCGCGGCAGGTTTAGCGGAGAGCATTTCGGACCGAAGGAATCCGGGCCGAAATCCGCAAAGCCCACTATTTTAGCTTTTTTGGGCGATCATTTCCTGCAGTTGCGTGACCAGATCGTCCTGCGCGAGCAGCCGCTCACGGGCGCCGCGGGCGGTTTCGCGCCACGGGCCCTGCATTTCCAGCGGCGGCAGGGGGCCGTCGCCGAAGCCGTTCCAGGCGTGGTGAAAAAGCCGCAGCGAGGGCGGGGCGCCGAGCCAGTCCAGCCAGGCGCCGAGCTTGACGTGATGCGCATCGTCGTCCTGCGGGTAGATCTGCCAGACCAGCGGCGCGCCGGCCCAGAGCGCGCGCACCAGCGAATCTTCGCCGCGCACGAAGTTCAGGTCGCAGGCCCAGAGCAGGTGGTCGAAATCCGGCTGCGTCAGGTAGGGCAGGTATGAAATTGATAGCGCGCCGCGCGCTTCTTCCGTGCCGAGCAGTGCCTTGACCGCCTGCGCGGCGCGGCCGGCCGTGACCAGCAGCCGCGTTGGCTCGGGGCCTTGCGCCAACCGAGCCAGAAGCGCGGCCAGCGCCGGGGGCTCGTAGCAGAACAGAGAAACCAGGCGCTCGTCGGCACTCCATGGAATCTGCCGTTCGGAAAGCCACCGGGCGCGGTCGAAGCCGGCCTGCCGCGCCGCGAGGTCGGCTTCTCGAAGCAGGCCGCCGGTCGCGGGCGTGAAGCCTGGATAGAAAAAGCGCTTGGTCAACCCTGCGCCGGGGCCCCGGAACACCGGCGAGGGCAGCCCGTGCAGCCGTTCCACATACGGCTCGGCCGACAGGTATTCGAGGTTGATCCAGGGCTTGCCCGGCGTTTCGGCAAAACGCGCGATCAGCTCCGGTGCCGGCTCGCAGCCGAAGGCCTCGACCAGCACGTTGGGCGCGGGCTGTGCCACGGCGGCCTGCAGCGCTGCATCGTCGAGCCAGTCGATCACCTGAACGCCATCGTGCCCCGACGGCGCCATCCAGCCCAGCGCGGCCGCGTCGTCGATCCACAGCCGCACGCCTTCGCCGCGCACGGCCAGTTGGCAGGCCAGCCGCCAGCAGACGCCGAGGTCGCCGTGGTTGTCGATGACCTTGCAGAAGATGTCCCATTGCCTCGATTGCATAGGTCGCGAGTGTGCCCTTGTTCCTTTTCCGGCCCCGCCGGGTTTGCGATGGGCGCTCGGCCGGGCTGTGCGCCGCACGCCACAATAGCCGCCATGTCAGACGTGCATTCCGATCAATTGCTCAGCGAAGTCGCGGCCCTGCCGCAGCTGCCCGGTGTCTATCGCTATTTCGACGCCGCGGGCGCAGTGCTGTACGTGGGCAAGGCGCGCAATCTCAGGAAGCGGGTCGCCAACTACTTCCAGAAGAATCACGGCGGCACCCGCATCGGTCACATGATCTCGAAGATCGTGCGCATGGAGACCACCGTGGTGCGCTCCGAGGCCGAGGCGCTGCTGCTCGAGAACAACCTGATCAAGACGCTCAAGCCGCGCTACAACATCCTGTTTCGCGACGACAAGAGCTACCCCTATCTGAAGATCGCGTCGCACCAGTTTCCGCGGCTGGCCTACTACCGCGGCGCGGTCGACAAGAAACACCGCTATTTCGGGCCGTACCCCAGCGCATGGGCGGTGAAGGAGTCGATCCAGTTGCTGCAGAAGGTGTTCCGCCTGCGCACCTGCGAAGACACGGTGTACGCCAACCGCACGCGGCCCTGCCTGCTCTACCAGATCAAGCGGTGCAGCGGGCCGTGCGTCGGCCACATCGCGCCCGACGCCTATGCGCAGGACGTCGCCAGCGCCGAGGCCTTCCTGATGGGCGACACCCAACTCGTGCTCTCGAAGCTGGAGCAGCGCATGATGACGCACGCCGAGAAGCTCGAGTTCGAGCAGGCGGCCGAGCTGCGCAACCAGATGTCGGCCATCTCGCGCGTGCTGCACCAGCAGTCGATCGAGATCGCCTCAGACAAGGACGTGGACATCCTGGCCGTGAAGGTGCAGGGCGGCAAGGCCTGCGTGAACCTGGCCATGGTGCGCGGCGGCCGCCACCTGGGCGACCGGCCCTACTTTCCCGTGCACGTGGAAGACGCGGTGCAGATCCATCACGGCGAGCTGGACGGCGACGAGGGCGACGATGCCGGTCCCGCCGCGGCCGACCCGATCGAGGTGCAGGTGCTCGAGGCCTTCATCGCCCAGCACTACATCGACGTGCCGGTGCCGGCCACGCTGGTGCTGAGCCAGCAGGTGAGCCGCGAGCTGATCGAGGCGATCTCGCAGCAGGCGGGCTCGCGCGTGACGGCCGTGTTCCAGCCGCGCGAGCAACGCCGGCACTGGCTCGAGATGGCCGAGACCAATGCCGGCCTGCAGCTGGCCCGGCTGCTGGCCGAAGAGGGCTCGCAGCAGGCGCGCACCCGCGCGCTGACCGACGCGCTCGAGCTGGCCTCGGACGACCTCGACACCTTCCGGGTCGAATGCTTCGACATCTCGCACACCGCGGGCGAGGCCACGCAGGCTTCGTGCGTGGTGTTCGAACACCACGCCATGCAGAACAAGGAGTACCGCCGCTACAACATCGAGGGCATCACGCCCGGCGACGACTATGCGGCCATGCGCCAGGTGCTGCACCGCCGCTACGGCAAGCTGGCCGAGGCGATGGCCGCCGAGACCGACGCGCTGCCCCCCGGCGACGCCGAGAGCGAGAGCGCCGACGCACCCCCGAAGCCCCGCACCGCGCGCATGCCCGACCTGGTGCTGGTCGACGGCGGCAAGGGCCAGGTGTCGATGGCGCGCGAGGTGTTCGGCGAACTGGGCCTGCCGCTGTCGTTGATCGTCGGCGTCGAGAAGGGCGAGGGTCGCAAGGTCGGGCTCGAGGAACTGGTGTTCGCCGACGGCCGCGAGAAGGTCTACCTGGGCAAGGACTCGGCCGCGCTGATGCTGGTCGCCCAGATCCGCGACGAGGCGCACCGCTTCGCCATCACCGGCATGCGCGCCAAGCGCGCCAAGGTGCGCGTGGGCGGCAGCCAGCTCGAAGATATTCCGGGCATCGGGCCGAAGCGGCGGGCGCGGCTGCTGCAGCGCTTCGGCGGCATCCGCGGCGTGGCCGCGGCGAGCGTGGAAGACATTGCCTCGGTGGAGGGCATCGCCTCCGACCTGGCGGAAGAGATCTACAAGGCGCTGCACTGAGGCAACTGCCCTCAACCGGATGCCGGTCGAGGGGTAACGCCGCCATGACACAATCAAGCGATGTTCTGGACCTTACCGACCATCATGACCTGGACGCGCATCGTCGCGATCCCTTTGATCGTCGGCGTGTTCTACCTGCCGATGGCCGAGCCGATGCGCAACCTGATCGCCACGGTCATGTTCATCGTCTTCGCCGCCACCGACTGGCTCGACGGCTTCCTGGCCCGCAAACTCAACCAGACCTCGGCCTTCGGCGCGTTCCTCGATCCGGTGGCCGACAAGTTCCTGGTCTGCGCGTCGCTGCTGGTGCTGGTACATCTGCAGCGCGCCGACGTGTTCGTGGCCCTGATCATCATCGGCCGCGAGATCGCGATCTCGGCGCTGCGTGAATGGATGGCGCAGATCGGCGCCAGCAAGAGCGTGGCGGTGCACATGATCGGCAAGGTCAAAACCACGGTGCAGATGATCGCCATTCCGTTCCTGCTGTATGACGGACGCCTCTTCAAGGTGATCGACACCGGGCTCTGGGGGCAATGGCTGATCTGGATCTCGGCCGTGCTCACCATCTGGTCGATGGTGTACTACCTGCAGAAGGCCATTCCCGAAATCCGGGCGCGTACCAAATGACCTCGGCAGCCCCGGCCCGCAACGCGGGCTGGCTGCGGGCGATGCCCGGGGTCTTCGTGCTGATCTGGAGCACGGGCTTCATCGTCGCGCGCTACGGCATGCCGTATGCGCCACCCCTCAAATTCCTGGCTGTGCGCTATGCGCTGTCTCTCGTGTGCTTCGGCGCGTGGGTCGCGCTGGCGCGGGTCGCGTGGCCGAAGCAGCGCGCCCAATGGGGCCATCTTGCCGTCACCGGCGTCCTGATGCAGGCCGGTTACCTCGGCGGCGTGTGGGCGGCGGTGCATGAAGGCATGGGCGCCGGGCTGGTGGCGCTGCTGGTCGGCATCCAGCCGGTGCTCACGGCCGTCTGGCTGTCGTTCAACGGCGGGCGCATTTCCAAACGGCAGTGGGGCGGGCTCGCGCTGGGTTTCGCGGGGCTGGTGCTGGTGGTATCGCGCAAGCTCGGGCAGGGCGCAGAGGTGAGCGCGCTGACGATGGGGCTGGCGCTGATGGCGCTGCTTTCGATTACCGCGGGCACGCTTTACCAGAAGCGCTTCGTCGCGCCCTGCGACGTGCGCAGCGCGAGCGCGGTGCAGATGGCGGCGGCGCTGCTCGTCACGCTGCCATTCGCGGCGCTGGAGCCGCAGCACATCGAGTGGAACCTGCAGTCGGGCGGCGCGATGGCCTGGTCGGTGCTGGCGCTGTCGCTGGGTGGCAGCTCGCTGCTCTATATGTTGATACAGCGTGGCACGGCCACCGCCGTCACCAGCCTCCTGTACCTGGTGCCGCCCTGCACGGCGGTAATGGCCTGGCTGCTGTTCAGCGAGCCGATCACGCTGGTGACGGTGCTGGGCATTGCCCTCACCGCCGTCGGCGTGAGCCTGGTGGTGCGCGGCGAGCGCTGAGCCGGCCAGCCCTCTTATATATATTCAGCGCGCGCCGGCCTTGCCCGGCTTCCAGGGCTCCGAACGGAACTGCTCCGCGAGATGGTCGACCAGCAGCCGAACACGGCGCGGCGTCTTCGGCCGCCACGGGGCGACCCAGTGGATATCGGCGTCCGCCATCGCGTACTGCGGCAGCACGCGCACCAGTTCGCCGCTGGCGAGCTGCGGTGCGATGTCCCACAGGCTGCGCAGCATCACGCCGTGCCCGGCCAGGCACCAGTCGCGCACCATCTCGCCCGAGTTGCTGGCCAGCCGGCCCTGCACCCGCACGCGCGCCGTGCTGCCGTCGCGCGCATGGCGAAGGCTCCACAGCGTGAACTGTCGTTGGTTGACCTCGCCGTTCTCACGCGCGACCAGGCAGTCGTGCGACGCCAGTGCCTCGGCCGTGGCCGGCACGCCGCGTCGTGCCAGGTAGTCTGGCGACGCCGCCAGCACGCGCTGGTTGCGCGCGATGCGCCGCGTGACCCAGTCGGCCGCGCGCGGCTGCTGCACGGCCCAGAGCCAGATGGCGCCGTCATAGCCTTCGGCGCTCAGTTCGGGCAACTGCTCGGTCAGCAGCAACTCGATCTGCAGCGCCGGATGGCGGGTCTGGAAAGTGGCCAGCGCGGGCCCAAGCCAGCGCCGCCCGAAACCGAAGGTGGCGGCGAGGCGGATCGTGCCGACCAGTTCGTTCTGGCGCTCGCCCAGCTCGCTTTCGAGCGCGGCAAAGCCTTCGAGCAGCGTCTTCGCATGCAGGCAGACGGCCTCGCCCTCGGCCGTGACGCTGAGCCGCCGCGTGGTGCGGTCGAACAGGCGCTGGCCCAGCCGCGTCTCGAGCGCGCCGAGGCGCTTGGTGATGACGGAGGGCACGACATCGAGCGAATCGGCGGCGCCCGCCAGGCTGCCCTGGTCGCGAATGGCCAGCACCAGTGCCAGGTCGCCGCGGTCCATCAAGGGGGAATTCATGCCAGATTGGAAAGTATGAATTGGTCGATTGTTGCTTGATGGCGGCGAGGGCGCAACGCACAATCGCCGACGTGACGAACCCGTTCCTCTCCTTTCCCACTTTCGACCTCGTGCGCGATGGCGTTCGCATCCATGGCCGCATCGGCGGGCAGGGCGCGCCCTTGCTGCTGCTGCACGGTCATCCACAGACGCATGCGATCTGGCACCGCGTGGCGCCGGCGCTGGCCGAGCGCTTCACCGTGGTCGCCGTGGACCTGCGCGGCTACGGCGATTCGGGCCGGCCGGCCGCCGACGCCGAGCACCATGTCTACAGCAAGCGCGAGATGGCGCTCGACGCGCTCGCCGCCATGCGGCACCACGGCTTCGAGCGCTTCGGCGTGCTGGCGCACGACCGCGGCGCGCGCGTGGCGCACCGGCTCGCGGCGGACCATCCGGCGGCGGTCGAGCGCATGCTGTTGCTCGACATCGCGCCCACGCTCGCCATGTACGAACAGACCTCAGAGGCTTTCGCCAAGGCGTACTGGCACTGGTTCTTCCTGATCCAGCCGCCGCCGCTGCCCGAGGCGCTGATCGCCTCCGACCCGGTGCGTTACGTGCGCAGCGTGATGGGCGGGCGGCACGCGGGGCTGGCGCCGTTCGCGCCCGAGGTGCTGGCCGAGTACGAGCGCTGCGCCGGCATCGCGGGCACGGCCGAATCCATCTGCGAGGACTACCGCGCCTCCGCCACCATCGACCTGGTCCACGACCGCGCGGACATCGCGGGCGGGCTGCGCCTCGGGCAACCGCTGCGCGTGCTGTGGGGCGAGCACGGCGCGGTCGGCAAGGCCTTCGACGTGCTGGCGCTGTGGCGCGAGCGCGCGGCCGAGGTGTCGGGCCATGCCCTGCCTTGCGGCCACTATGTTCCCGAAGAGGCGCCCGACGCATTGCTGGCCGAGGCGCTCGAATTCTTTTCCCTTCCCCAACAAGCAGGAGCCACATCATGAGCACCCAGAGAATCGCAGTCATCGCCGGCGACGGCATCGGCAAGGAGACCATGCCCGAGGGGCTGCGCGTGCTCGAGGCGGCCGCGACCAGGTTCGGCATCGACCTGAAGTTCGACCACTTCGACTTCTCGAGCTGGGACTACTACGAGAAGCACGGCCAGATGCTGCCCGACAACTGGAAGGACCAGATCGGCGGACATGACGCCATCTTCTTCGGCGCGGTCGGCTGGCCCGAGAAGATCCCGGACCACGTGTCGCTGTGGGGCTCGCTGCTGATGTTCCGCCGCGAGTTCGACCAGTACATCAACCTGCGCCCGGCGCGCCTGATGCCCGGCATCATCGCGCCCGTGGTGCGGCGCGACGGCACGCCGCGCGAGCCCGGCGAGATCGACATGTACATCGTGCGCGAGAACACCGAAGGCGAGTACTCGAGCATCGGCGGGCGCATGTACCAGGGCACGCCGCGCGAGATCGTGGTGCAGGAAACCGTGATGTCGCGCGTGGGCGTCGACCGGGTGCTGAAGTTCGCCTTCGAGCTCGCGCAGTCGCGGCCCAAGAAGCACCTGACCAGCGCCACCAAGTCGAACGGCATCTCGATCACCATGCCCTACTGGGACGAGCGCGTGGCCGAGATGGGCAAGAGCTACCCGGGCATCACGCTCGACAAGTTCCACATCGACATCCTCACCGCGCACTTCGTGCAGCGACCCGACTTCTTCGACGTGGTGGTGGCGAGCAACCTGTTCGGCGACATCCTGTCCGACCTGGGTCCGGCCTGCACCGGCACCATCGGCATCGCGCCCAGCGCCAACCTCAACCCAGAGCGCACCACGCCGTCGCTGTTCGAGCCGGTGCATGGCTCGGCGCCGGACATCGCCGGCAAGGGCATCGCCAACCCCATCGGGCAGATCTGGTGCGGCGCGATGATGCTGGAGTTCCTCGGCCACAAGCAGGCGCACGACGCGATCCTGTCGACCATCGAGAAGGTGCTCGCGCCCCAAAGCGGAGCGCCGCGCACCCCCGATATCGGTGGGAAGGCGAGCACCTCGGACCTCGGCAAAGCCATCGCCGCGGCGCTTTGAGCCGCTGTGGAAAAGGAGTTCACGAAAGGCCCCTAAAATCGCGCGCTCCGCTGATCGGCAAGGCGCCGTGTCTTATTGACACCCTGCAGACCAGTGGTTGTAATCCTCGCTGGCAGTGCGCTGCCGAGGCGTCAGGCCTGCCAGGTTCTTGAGTCGCACACACCGCGGCCAGGTCGCAGCTGACGAAAGCCGACCAACTTTTTTTCTACAAGGGGCCCTTGTGAACAAGACCGAACTGATTGAGCACATCGCAAAGAACGCCGACATCTCCAAAGCCGCAGCGACCCGTGCGCTCGAATCCACGATCGGCGCCATTCGTACCACGCTCAAGAAGGGCGGCTCCGTTTCGCTCGTCGGTTTCGGCACTTTCGCAGTAGGCAAGCGGGCTGCCCGCACGGGCAGAAATCCCCGCACCGGCGACGCGATTAAAATCAAGGCCGCCAAGATTCCGAAGTTCCGTCCAGGCAAGGCGCTGAAAGACGCGCTGAACTAAGGCGTTAGACTCGGAGAATAAATTCCGGTGGGGTGCTTAGCTCAGTTGGTAGAGCGGCGCCCTTACAAGGCGTAGGTCGGGGGTTCGAGCCCCTCAGCACCCACCACCCACCCGATGCAAAGGCGAACCGCAAGTTCGCCTTTTTTATTGCCGTCCGACAGCCGTCGAAAAAGAGTGTTCAAGCATGTTTGAAGCCTTCCGCAAGCACACCAAGATCGTGATGATTTTCTTGTTCTTGCTGATCATTCCCTCGTTCGTGTTCTTCGGGGTCGAACGGTATCAGGGGTTCGGCGGGGACGAGAAGGTTGCGCGCATCGAAGGACACGACATCACGCGTCCCGAGTGGGATCAGCAGCACCGTGTCGAGACGGACCGCATTCGCCAGCAGTCGCCCAACGTCGACCCGACGCTGCTCGAGTCCGACGCGTTGCGCTATGCCACGCTGGAGCGTATGGTGCGCGACCGCGTGCTGGCCGCTGCGGCTGCCAAGGCCAACATGACGGTGTCGGAAGACCGCCTCTCGCGCATCTTCGCGCAAGACCCCGGCCTGGCTTCGTTCCGCACGCCCGACGGCAAGTTCGACCGCGAGACCTTCCAGCGCGTGACCGGCCGCACCCCCGAGCAATACGAAGCCTCGGTGCGCGCGGACATGGCAACGCAGCAGGTGATGCTGGGCATTTCGGGCACGGCCTTCACGTCGCCGGCGCTGGCCGCCACCACGATCAACGCCTTCTACGACAGCCGCGAGATCCAGGTGGCTCGCTTCAACCCCGAGACCTTCGCATCGAAGGTGACGGTGAGCGACGCCGACATCGAGGCCTACTACAAGGACCACGCATCGCAGTTCCAGGCGCCCGAGCAAGCCAACATCGAGTACCTCGTGCTCGACCTCGACGCCGCCAAGAAGAACATCAGCGTGAACGAGGACGACCTCAAGACCTACTACAAGGAAAACGCCGCGCGCTTCGGTACGAAGGAAGAGCGCCGTGCGAGCCACATCCTGATCACCGCGCCGTCGAGCATGCCCGCCGCCGATCGCGAAAAAGCCAAGGCCAAGGCAGAAGCGCTGCTGGCTGAAGTCAAGAAGGCACCGAACACGTTCGCCGACGTGGCGCGCAAGAATTCGCAGGACCCGGGCTCGGCGGAGAAGGGCGGCGACCTCGACTTCGTCACCCGAGGCGCGATGGTCAAGCCGTTCGAAGATGCGATGTTCGCGCTCAAGAAGGGCGAGATCAGCAATGTGATCGAAACCGAGTTCGGCTATCACATCATTCACCTGACCGACATCAAGCCGGCCGTGGTGCCGCCGTTCGAACAGGTGCGCGCGACCATCGAAAGCGACGTGCGTTCGCAGCAGGCCACGCAGGAATTCGCCAAGGCTGCCGAGGCCTTCACCGACGCGGTGTACCAGACGCCCGACAGCCTGAAGCCCGCCGCCGACAAGCTGAAGCTCACGATCCAGACGGCCAACAACGTGGCGCGCACGCCTGTGCCGGGCGCTACCGGCCCGCTGGCCAGCCGCAACTTCCTGAATGCGCTGTTTGCCCCGGATTCGCTCCAGCGCAAGCAGAACACCGAGGCGATCGAGGTCGGTGCGAACCAGCTCGCGTCGGGCCGCGTGACGACGTATGCGCCGGCGCATCCGGTGCCGCTGGCCGAGGTCAAGGACAAGATCCGCGCGCAGCTCATCAATGAGCGCGCCGCGGTGCTGGCCAAGACCGAGGGTGAAGCCAAGCTCGCCGCATGGACGACCAAGGCCGATGGCGCGACCTTCGGCGCGCCCATGACCGTGTCGCGCCGCGATGCGGCTTCGCAGCCGCTGCCGGTGATCGACGCCGCACTGCGTGCCGACGCCGCCAAGCTGCCGACGCTGGTGGGCGTGGATCTGGGCGCGCAAGGCTATGCGGTGGTTCGCGTGACCAAGGTGGTTCCGCGCACGCCGCCGCCGGCCGAACTCGCGAAGCAGGAGCAGACGCAGGTCGGCCAATCGGTGGCTGCCGCTGAAGACGCGGCCTACTACAACATGCTGAAGGACCGCTACAAGGCGCAGATCCTGGTGCCGAAGCCGGCGGACCCACTGCCTGGCGCAGCCGCTGCCGGTCGCTGACCCGCAAGAGCCTTCGCAAAGTACAGCCCGAGCCGATGGCTCGGGCTTTTTCGTTTTGGTCGCACGAGGGACAAGCGGCGACCGGGCTTCTTGCCAGAATCCCGCACATGGGAACCCTCTATCTTGTGCGTCACGGGCAAGCCAGTTTCGGCGCCGCCGACTATGACAACCTGAGCGAACTCGGACACCGGCAGTCCGTTCGGCTCGGCGAATACTGGCGCGAGCGCGGCATGAGCTTCGATGCGGTGATCACCGGCACGCTGAAGCGCCATCGCCAGACCTGGGAAGGCATCGCCAAGGGCCTGGGGCTTTCGCGCGACGACGTGCTGCCGTGGCCCGGGCTCAACGAGTACGACAGCGAGGCCGTCATCGCCGCCATCCACGAAGGCAAGCTGGAGAAACCCGATTCCCCCGAGATGTACCGCCATCACTTCCGCCTGTTGCGCGAAGGATTGGGCGCGTGGATGCAGGAGAAGACCAAGCCTGTCGGCATGCCGAGCTATGTCGACTTTCTGGCGGGCGTGACGACGGCGCTCGATCATGTGCGCGACAAGCATCACGGCGCGAAGGTGTTGGTGGTGTCGAGCGGCGGCCCGATCAGCACCGCCGTCGGTCACGTGCTCGGCACGAGCGCCGAAACGACCATCGAGCTGAACCTGCGCATCCGCAATACCTCGGTCACGGAATTCGCGTTCACGCCGAAGCGGCACATGCTCGTGACCTACAACACGCTGCCGCACCTGGACGGTCCGGCATATGAAGACTGGGTGACCTACGCCTGAGTGCCTGGGGCACTCGTTGGCTCAGGCCTGCCACACGCCGTAGCCGGCCTTGCGCAGCATGATGCCTAGCTCGACTTCCATCGAGCGCGCGTCTTCGTAGGGCATCGGGTTGTAGCGCTCGTAGAGCGCGGGCAGCAGGCGCAGGCCGAACTCCTGGACGAAGCTGTTGGCCTGGATGCCGGCCTTGTGCTTGTCGAAGCGGATGTCGGGGTCCAGCCCCGTCATGCCGACGTAGACGAAGGGCTTGCCGAGTTGGTAATCAGGGTTGGCGCGACGGAAGCGGGCGTTGTTCCAGACGCGGTCGTCGAGTTCGACCACATAGACGTGGTGCTTTGCGCGTGGTTTGCGGGGCGCCCGCGGCGGCATCAGCTCTTGCGCTTGATCAGGCCGTAAAGGATCAGCAGCACGATCGCGCCCAGCACGGAAGCGATGAAGCCTGCGCCTTGGCCGGCGATGTACCAGCCCATCGATTGGCCGATGTAGGTTGCGATCAGGGAGCCGGCAATGCCGATGATCGTGGTGACGATGAAGCCCGCGGAATCGTCCCCCGGCTTGACGGCGCGTGCCACCAGACCCACGACGAACCCGATCAGAATAGTCCAGACGATGCTCATGAAAAAATTCCTTTGGCGGTGAAGTGGAAGTGGCGAAAGTCAGGCCGGCTGCGCGGCTCGCTTCATGATAGCGGAGCCATATGGATCGCCGTGACACCGAGGGCGCATGGCGTCCTACAGCGGGCTATGCCGCGCGGCGGTATACCCGTTTCATGCTGGAAAAATTGCCTGATGTCATCGGCCACGCGCTGCAGGGTGTTCGCGCGGGGCTGGACAACATCGTCTTCAATGCGCTCGGAATGCGGGAGGGCATGGCCTCCATAGCGGTGACGAGCATTGCCTTCGCTGATCACGCGCCGATACCGGCGCGCTACACCGCGGATGGGGAAGGCTTGTCGCCGCCCTTGCAATGGACGAATCTGCCGTCGGGCGCAGCGGCCTTGTTGCTGATCGTGGAGGATGCCGACTCGCCAACGCCCAACCCGCTGGTGCATGCCATCGTCGTGGGTCTGCCACCGGAAAGCGGCTCACTTGCGGAAGATGCGATACCGAGGCAGGACGGCGGCGGTGTCGGCCTGCATGTCGGGCGCAATTCGGCATTGCAGGCGATGTGGCTGCCGCCCGATCCGCCGCCGGGGCACGGGAAGCACCGCTATGCATTCCAGGTGTTCGCGTTGAGCCAGGTGCCGGAGTTTTCCGACACGCCCGGCCGGGAGGAGGTGTTCGAGGCCTTGCGCGCGCACGCCATCGCCAGCGGCCTGTTGATCGGCACCTGCGAAAGGCCCGACGGCACCATCAAGATCGAGGAAGGCATCCCTTCCGTGGGGCCGTTGGCTGCAGGTTGAGATGTCCGAAAGCGACTTTCTCGCATTCGAGTTGGTCCCAACTGTCAAAACGACGATTTTTAACGCTACAATCTGAGGCTCTGCGGTGGCTGTAGCTCAGCTGGTAGAGTCCCAGATTGTGATTCTGGTCGTCGTGGGTTCGAGTCCCATCAGCCACCCCAAAAATATCTCCTTTGCGCTATTGCTCAATAGCAATCAAAGGATTACACCGCCGGACTTGTTCCGGCGTTGTCATTTCCGGCTCCGTTTCAGGCGGCAGCCAACTCCCTTTTCCCTCTTCTGATTCGCATATCCCGTCCCGGGGTGGTGCAGCTTTACGTTGCGAGTTGTTGCATTAAAGCAATGAACGGCCGGTTTTTTGCTCAAGAGACGCGTGCGTGACAAATGTAAATTGAATTAAAATCCGCTCGTTTTCAATTTCAGGAGTCCAACAATGGCTTCGACCCTCGCAGATATCAATTCCCAGATCAAGAAGCACGACGAGCAGATTGCGCAATTGCGCAAGCAGGCCGAAGACCTGCGTAACCAGGAACGCGCGGGCGTGATCGAAGAGTTGCGCAAGAAGATCGCCGAATATGGGTTGACGGCTTCTGACCTGAAACTGACCGGCCGCGCCGCGACTGCGAAGCGCAGCGCCAGTGCCGCTCCGGCCAAGGCTGCCGCCAAATACCGCGGCCCGACGGGTGAAACCTGGTCCGGTGGTCGTGGCCGCAAGCCGCGTTGGGTGACGGAAGCATTGGCTGCTGGCAAGTCGCTTTCCGATTACGAGATCAAGTAAGTGCCTGCGCATTCGGTGGCAGGCAACTGCCCAATAAAAAAGCCCGCATCTGCGGGCTTTTTTATTGGGTGTTGAAACGCAGGGCGTTCAGTTCACCATCACGAGTTTTCCTTTGACGCCGCGCGAGCCCATGTGGGCGTAGGCGGCCTTCAATTCCGCCATCGGCATCGTGCTGTCGATCACCGGCTTGATCTTTCCCTGTCCGTACCACTGTGCCAATTCGGCCATCATCTGCGCATTGGCCTTGGGTTCGCGCTTGGCGAAATCGCCCCAGAACACGCCGACCAACGATGCGCCTTTCAACAGCGTCAGATTCAATGGCAGCGATGGAATGGGGCCGGATGCAAAACCCACCACCAAATAGCGGCCGCGCCATCCGATCGAGCGAAACGCCGGCTCCGCGAAATCACCGCCGACAGGGTCGTAAATGACATCCGGGCCTTTGCCGTCGGTCGCGGCCTTGATGGCATCGCGAAAACCGTTGGGCAGCGCGTGCGTGGTGTAGTTGATCGTCGCGTCGGCACCAATGGAGCGGCAGAGTTCACATTTCTCGTCGGTCGATGCAGCTGCAATGACCTTGGCGCCCGCGGCCTTGGCGATCTGGATGGCCGCGGTGCCCACGCCGCCGGCGGCGCCGAGCACGAGCACGGTTTCGCCAGCCTTGAGTTGGGCGCGATCCATCAGTGCATGCCACGAGGTGGCATAGATCATGATGAAAGCGGCCGCGTCGACATGGCCGAAGCCTTCGGGCAGCGGCATGCACAGCGCGGCGGGAGCCAGCGTATGGGTGCCGAAACCGCCGGTGCCCGACAGGCAGGCCACGTTCTGGCCGACCTTGAGGTGCGTGACGCCTTCGCCGATCGCCTGCACGACGCCCGCATATTCGGAGCCCGGCACGAAGGGCAGGGGCGGCTTCATCTGGTATTTGTTCTGCACGATCAGCAGATCGGGGAAATTCAGGCTGGCCGCCTTGATCTCGATCAGCACCTGGCCGGGGCCCGGGGTCGGTGTCGGCAGTTCCTTCCAGGTCAGCGCATCGACGCCGGTGGGGTTTTCGCAAAGCCATGCGTGCATGCTCGGGTCTCCTTCGTGTGAGTCGGGTGGGGGCAATGAATGCGGGCGATGATAGGGGGCGCGGCAGGGCGGGCTTGTCCCTGCTGCGACGCACCCGACGCCTACAATCTGGCGCATCCAGGACACCATGAAGATACTAATTTCCAACGACGATGGCTTTCAGGCGCCGGGCATCGTCGCTTTGCACGACGCGCTGAAGGACATCGCCGACGTCGAGGTGGTGGCCCCCGAACACAACAACAGCGCCAAGTCGAACGCGCTCACGCTGGCCGCACCGCTCTACGTGCGCGAGGCGCACAACGGCTTTCGCTACGTGACCGGCACGCCTGCCGATTGCGTGCACATCGCGCTCAAGGGCCTGCTCGACTACCGGCCGGACCTGGTGGTGTCCGGCATCAACAACGGCGCCAACATGGGCGACGACACCATCTATTCAGGGACGGTCGGCGCGGCAATGGAGGCCTATCTCTTCGGCATCCCGGCCATTGCTTTCTCGCAGATCGAAAAGGGCTGGGCGCATGTGGATGCGGCCGGCCAGGTGGCGCGCCGGCTGGTGCAGCAGATCGAGCGCGAGCGCATGCTCGGCGGCGCGCCTTTCCTGCTCAACGTCAACGTGCCGAACCTGCCGTTCGACCAGCTCAAGCCGGTCAAGGTCTGTCGCCTCGGCCGTCGCCATGCGGCTGAAAAAGTGATCACGCAAGACAGTCCGCGCGGTGAAACCATGTACTGGATCGCCGGTGCTGGTGGTGCCAAGGACAGTGGCGAGGGCACCGACTTCCACGCCACCGCGGCAGGCCACATTGCCCTGACGCCATTACAGATCGACCTGACGGACCACGCCAACCTCGGCCAATGGCGCGAGACGGTGGCCCGTCTCGGCAACTGACATGGCGACGCAGCGGCCCAGTTTTCCCGTTCGACTGACACCCACCGCTTCGGCCGCCACGCGCGGGCGCATTCCCGCCGCGCCGGTCAAGCCCTTGGTGTCGTCCACGCCCTCGATGGCTTCGGACGCCGTGCGCGCGCGCATGGTGCAAAAGCTCGCGGCGCAGGGCATTTCCGACCCGCGCGTGCTGCGCGCGATGGGCGCCGTGGACCGGCACCGCTTCGTCGACAGCGCGCTGGTCAACCAGGCCTACGAAGACACGAGCCTGCCGATCGGATTGGGTCAGACCATTTCCAAGCCCAGCGTGGTGGCTCGCATGATCGAACTGCTGCTCGGTGCGCCGGCGCTGGTCGGCAAGCCGCAAGACAAGCTGGGACGCGTGCTGGAGATCGGCACCGGCTGCGGTTATCAGGCCGCGGTGCTGAATCATGTGGTCACCGAGGTCTACAGCATCGAGCGCCTGCGCGGGCTGCATGAGCGCGCGCGCGCCAATCTGCGGCACTTCCGGCTGGCCACCGTGCACCTGATGCTGGGCGACGGAATGATCGGCTATGCCAAGGGCGCGCCTTACGCAGGCATCATTGCAGCGGCAGGCGGCGAGGCGGTGCCCGAAGCCTGGATCACGCAGCTCGCGGTGGGGGGGCGCATCGTGGCGCCAACCCATTCCGCGAGCGGCGGTCAAGCACTTGTCGTCATTGACAAGACCCCGCGGGGGTTGGAGCGGCTCATTCTTGAGGCGGTCCACTTTGTCCCCCTAAAATCGGGGATTGCTTGAAGGAATAACAAATGCAGGGTATTGGCAATCGGAGTTGGTTCGCTGGCATCACGTTGGCTTTTGTGCTCGTGATCGCGGGCTGTTCCACGCCGCGCGGGCCCGCGCCGGTTGAAGATCGCGGCACCATGACGCGCGCCCCGGCCCCCAGCACGGTTCCTGGCGGCCCACCCATCACCACCGATGCCAACGGCAAGCCGCTCGCCGGCATTGAAAACTACGGCAAGCCCGGCTACTACGCGGTTCGTCCGGGCGACACCATCCGCCGCATCGGCATCGAGACAGGACAGCGCTGGCAGGACATCGTCCGCTGGAACAACATCGACAACCCCGACCTGATCGAAGTCGGCCAGGTGCTCCGGGTAATTCCCCCGACCGGTTCGGGTACTTCCGTCGCTGTTGCGCCTCCGCCTTCGAGCGGTTCCGAAGGCGCGGTCACGAAGCCGGTGACACCGCCTCCCGTCATCGCACCGGTAACGCCATCGACCGGAGCCACCAAGCCGCCGGCTCCTGTCACCGCATCTCCGGCGAGCCCTGGCAGCGGCGCATCGGGTGACGAAGACCTCGGCTGGATCTGGCCCGCGAGCGGTTCGCTGATCGCCGGTTTCGACGAAGCCAAGAATAAGGGCTACGACATCAGCGGCAAGGCGGGCGATCCAGTGCTGGCCGCGGCCGACGGCCGTGTGGTCTATGCCGGTGCCGGCCTGCGCGGCTACGGCAACCTGATCATCCTGAAGCACAACAACACCTACCTGACCGCGTATGCGCACAACCAGACGCTGCTCGTGAAGGAAGACCAGTCGGTTCAGAAGGGCCAGAAGATCGCCGAAATGGGCAGCAGCGATGCCGATCGCGTCAAGCTGCACTTCGAGATCCGCCGCCAGGGCAAGCCCGTCGATCCCTCGCGCTACCTGCCCAGCCGGTGATGCCATGGCTGCCTCCCGCCCCCGCCGCACGCCGACCGTGCGCGGGTCGGTGGGCAAGGGCAGCGTGCTTCCGCCTTCTTCGGGCGATGCCGACGAGAACCCCGAACAAAACTTTCCTTCGCTAGAAGCCGCGGCAGACGCTCTTGCTGCGAACGCCGCGCTGCCCAATGGCGCGATGGCCGAGTTGATCGGCGGGGAGGGCGCCGATGCCCTCACCATCTACCTGCGCCAGGTGCGGCGCACGGAGCTTTTCACCCCCGCAGAGGAATACCAGGCCGCATGCGCCGCGCGGGCTGGCGACTTTGCCGCAAGGCAGTCGATGATCGAGCACAACCTGCGGCTCGTCGTGAGCATCGCCAAGGGCTACCTTGGGCGCGGCGTGCCGATGTCCGACCTGATCGAAGAGGGCAACCTGGGGCTGATGCATGCCATCACCAAGTTCGAACCCGAGCGCGGCTTTCGCTTCTCGACCTACGCGACCTGGTGGATCCGCCAGTCGGTCGAGCGCGCGGTCATGACACAGGCGCGGGCGATTCGTCTGCCGGTGCATGTGGTGCGGGAGCTTCAGCAAGTGCTGCGTGCCCGGCGCACGCTCGAAGGCGATGCCGAATTCCTTGCCCACCGGCCCGACGGCGTGCGCGTGGAGGACATTGCTGCGTTGCTGGGGCGTGACGTTCAGGCGGTGGCCGATCTGCTGGCATTGGCCGAGGCGCCGCGCTCGCTCGATGCGGGCGATGCGCGCGGCGACGACGGCTTCACGCTGGCAGACACCGTGGCCTCCGATGACGAGCAAAGCAGCCCCAGCGGCGCCACGCACGCGCACGAGGTGGAACGCCTGCTCGACCAGTGGGTGCATGCGCTCGACGCACGCGAGCGCGAGGTGCTTGAAGGCCGCTACGGGCTGCACGACCGCGAACCCGAAACCCTCGAGGTGCTGAGCGTCCGGCTCGGTCTCACGCGGGAGCGGGTCAGGCAGATCCAGAACGAAGCGCTGGCCAAGATGCGGCGTCAGCTGGCGCGTTCCGGCGTCGGGAGGGACGCGCTGTTCTAGGTGCTTTCAGGTTGACTCGGCCGCGCTGAGACAATCGGGGGATGACGGAATCCATCGAAGAAAAGAAAGTCCCCACGAATCCCGGCGAAGAATGGCTGCAGGTCGAGTCCCTCGACCTCGACGCACAGGGCGTATCGCACAAGGCTGACGGCATGGTCGTGTTCATCGAGGGCGCATTGCCTTTCGAGGAAGTGCAGTTCAACGTCCACCGCCGGAAGAACAACTGGGAGCAGGGCACGGTCACGGCCATTCGCCGCGAATCATCACAGCGCGTGCGCCCGGGCTGCCCGCATTTCGGCCTGCACACGGGTGCCTGCGGTGGCTGCAAGATGCAGCACCTGGACGCGGCGGCCCAGGTGGCCGTGAAGCAGCGTGCGCTGGAAGACAACCTGTGGCACCTCGGCAAGGTCAAGCCCGAGAACCTGCTGCGGCCGCTCGAAGGCCCGGCGTGGCACTACCGCTATCGCGCGCGGCTGTCGGTGCGGCACGTGGTCAAGAAGGGCACGGTGCTGATCGGCTTTCACGAGCGCAAGAGCCGCTACCTGGCCGACATGCAGGTGTGCCCGGTGCTGCCGAAGCAGGTCAGCGAAATGCTGATGCCGCTGCGCGCGCTGATCGGCTCGCTGGACGCGCGCGACACCTGCCCTCAGATCGAACTGGCTTGCGGCGATGCACCGGACTCCACGAAGCTCGGCACGATCGCACTGGTGCTGCGGCACCTGGAGCCGCTGTCGCGCGCCGACATCGACCGCCTGAAGGCCTTTGCGGCGGAAAACGAGGGCGTGCAATGGTGGCTGCAGGCCAAGGGGCCTGACACGGTCAAGCTGCTCGAAGAAGGCGGCTCGCCGTTGTCCTACCGGCTGCCGGAATTCGGCGTCACGATGCCCTTCAAGCCGACCGACTTCACGCAGGTCAATCCGCACATCAACCGCGCGCTCGTGGGCAAGGCGTTGCGCCTGCTCGACGTGCAGCCCGATGAGCGCGTGATCGACTGGTTCTGCGGCCTCGGCAACTTCACGCTGCCGCTGGCGAGCCAGGCGCGCGAGGTGCTGGGCATCGAGGGCAGCGACACGCTGGTGGCACGCGCCACGGCCAACTACGGGACGAACCAGCCCGCGACCTCCGCGCGCCGCGAGTTGTCGCCTGCGAAGTTTGTCGCGCGCAACCTGTTCGAGATGACGCCGGCCATGCTGGTGGAGGACGGCAGCGCGGACAAATGGCTGGTCGACCCGCCGCGCGAAGGCGCGTTCGCGCTTGCGAAGGCCATGGCCGACCTGCATCAGCAGCCCGAACTGTGCACCGATGGCTGGACGCCGCCGAAACGCATCGTGTACGTGAGCTGCAATCCGTCGACGCTGGCGCGCGATGCCGGGCTGCTGGTGCATCAGGCGGGCTACCGCTGCACCTTTGCGGGGGTGGTCAACATGTTCCCGCACACTGCGCACGTCGAGTCGATTGCGGTGTTCGAGCTGGAATGAAAAAGGGCCCCTCGCGGGGCCCTTAGTTCTTGTGCGTGGCCCCTCGGGGCCGGACACGGTCAGTCGCGTTCGCCGCCGAAGATGCCCAGCAGGGCCAGCAGGCTCTGGAACACGTTGAACAGGTCCAGGTAGAGGGCGAGGGTGGCGGTGATGTAGTTGGTTTCGCCGCCGTCCATGATCTGCTTCAGGTCATAGAGCATGTAGGCAGAGAAGATTCCGATGGCGGCCACCGAGATCACCAGCATGCCCGTGCTCGAGCCCACGAACACGTTGATGATGGCGCCGAACATCAGCACCATCGCGCCGACGAACAGGAACTTGCCCATGCCCGACAGGTCGCGCTTGATGATCGTGGCCAGCGAGGCCATGACGAAGAACACGCCGGCGGTGCCGCCGAAGGCCGTCATGATGAGTTCGGAGCCGTTCTTGAAGCCAAGCACCATGGCGATCAGGCGCGACAGCATCAGGCCCATGAAGAAGGTGAAGCCCAGCAGCACCGGCACGCCGGCGGCGGAGTTCTTGGTCTTCTCGATGGCGAACATGAAGCCGAACGCGCCGCCGAGGAACACGATGAGGCCGAGGCCGCCCGTGAGCGAACGGGTGATGCCGGTGCTGACGCCGACCCACGCGCCGAGCACGGTGGGCAGCAGGCTCAGCGCCAGCAGCCAGTAGGTGTTGCGCAGCACGCGCTGGCGTTCTGCCTGGGCCAGCGGCTGGCCGTAGCCTGTGGAGGTGTCTAGGGTGGTAACGCGGTCGTTCATGGCCGGAGCTCCTGTGGTTGCTGCTAAGACGCAGTTGGGGCGCATTCTAGGGGGCTGCAAGAGCAGGTTTCGATAAAGACCGTATGCAGGAAAGACCGTATGCAGGATGTTCCCTAGCTTGGCACCGGCCCGAAAGCATTGCTGGTGGCGTGGCCGTTATGCTGTGGGGTTTTTACGCAACCTGAGCCAAACCATGAAGACCAAGTCATTCCTCGAACTCGCCGACGTCAAGACCATCGCCGCGGCGGCAGAAGCCGAGGCCCTCAAGAACAACTGGGCCGTTACCATCGCCATTTCGGACGATGCCGGCAACCTGCTTTGGCTGCAACGCCTGGACGGCGCCGCCGCGCTGTCTTCGCACATCGCCCCTGCCAAGGCCCACACGGCCGCCATGGGCCGCCGCGAAAGCAAGGTCTACGAAGACATCATCAACGGTGGCCGTACCGCGTTCCTGACGGCGCCGGAAGTGCAGGGCCTGCTCGAAGGTGGCGTGCCGATCGTGAAGGACGGCCACGTGATCGGCGCGGTCGGAGTGAGCGGCGTGAAGTCGAATGAAGACGCGCAGATCGCCAAGGCTGGCATTGCCGCACTCGGCCTCTGATTCTTTTCAAGATCGCACAAAGCAAAACGCCGACTTCGAGGTCGGCGTTTTCTTTTGGAGGCCTCAGCGTGAAAAAAAGCTTGGCTAGTCGGCGAACCGTTGGCTAGCAAAAAACGACCCTTCGGAGATGAATCTCCTTGAGTCGCCCCACGATGAAACTTGCGCGAGGGGCGGGCTGACGACCTATTTGGTCAGGATCAGCTTGCCGAGTTTGGTGGCTTGAAGCCGATAGAGGGAGCCGTTGTGCATGATGCCCACGGTCTTGCTTCCTTTCAGAAGCTCCGTGCTTTCAACCATCGGGACCGGACGCGATGCCTGGATCGACACATGGCCGCCACCCGATTGATCAAGCGAAGGATGGTTCAGAACAGAAAAAGCGTTGGGGGTGGCTGGCATCTGGAGTTCCCTTATCGAAGCGATGACTAAATGATAATGATTCGCAATAAAAAGTCAATCGCGGCGATCAACTTTTTTTCGATCGCGATTCAGGTCACTTCGTATCGGGTTCCGTGATGAAGCCGATCTTGCGCACGCCGGCTTCACGAGCCTCGGACATGGCCTTGGCCACGCGCTCGTAGCGCACGGCCTTGTCGCCGCGGATGTGCAGCTCGGGCTGCGGTTCCTTGGCGGCTTCGGCGGCCAGGCGGCCGGGGAGTTCGCTGTCGGCGATCTTCTGCTCGTTCCAGTAGTACTCGCCATCGGCCGTGACGCTGAACAGGATGTTCTGCGGCTTGGGCTGCTCCGGCTCGCTCGTGGCGCGCGGCAGGTCGATGTTGACCGCGTGTTTCATCACCGGCACGGTGATGATGAAGATGATCAGGAGCACCAGCATGACGTCGACCAGCGGCGTCATGTTGATCTCGTTCATCACCTCGTCGGGTTCGTCTTGGGTTCCGAAAGCCATGATGCTCAGCCCTTCTTGAGCGGAACCACGATGGCTTCGCTACCGCTCTGAACGCGGGCGCCGGTCACGAAGTAGGCGTGCAGGTCGTGCGCGAAAGCATTCAGCTTGGTCAGCACGAACTTGTTGCCGCGCACCAGTGCGTTGTAGCCGAGCACCGCGGGAATGGCCACGGCCAGGCCCAGCGCCGTCATGATCAGTGCTTCACCGATGGGGCCGGCCACCTTGTCGATGGTCGCCTGGCCGGCCGAGCCGATGCTCATCAGTGCGTGGTAGATGCCCCAGACCGTGCCGAACAGGCCGATGAAGGGAGCGGTCGAGCCGACCGACGCCAGGATGGCCAAGCCGGTCTGCAGGCGTGCGGTGAACGCGTCGATGCCGTTGCGCAGGGCGCGCGTGATCCAGTCGCTCACGTCCAGCGCGTCATGCAGATGGGCCTTGGTGTTGCGGTGGTGCGCCGCGGCTTCGCGGCCTTCGAGGGCCAGCGCGCGGAAGGGGTTGCTGTCGTCCTTGCCAAGCTTGTTCAGGGCGGTCGCGAAATCTTCGCTGTGCCAGAAGTCTTGCGAATGCTTGGCCAGGCGCTTGTAGCGGATGACGTCGAGTGCCTTGACGATGATCACGATCCACGACGCGAGCGACATGCCGATCAGCAGCACAGCCACGGCCTTGGTGACGAAGTCGCCTTGGTTCCAGACGTTCATCAAGCCAAATTGGGAATCCATACGAAGTTGCTCCAGAGAAAAATTAGTTCAGAACGTAGTTGACGGGGGCGTCATAGGACATGGCCTGCACCACCCCATTGACCTTGCCGGGCACGAACCGGCATTTCAGGATGTATTCCACGGCGGCTTCGTCGAGGCGATCGAAGCCGCTGGATTTCTTGACTTCGGCGCTCTTGGGCAGCCCGTCCACGCCGACGAGCACCCGCACGATGACCTTGCCCTGCTCGCCGAGCCGCTTGCTCATGGCCGGGTAGGTCGCCTTGGGATTCTGCAGGTAGTCGGCGTTGCTCGAGGGCAGCTGCACCGCGGGAGGTGCTGGCGGAGCCGGCGGCGGTGCGGGTGGCGCCGGCGGAGCGGGCGGTGCCGGGGGAGCGGCCGGCGGCGGCGGCTCCGTGACGCCAACGGGTGCCTGGGGCGCCGGCGTGGGCTTCGGCTCGCGAATGGCCTGGGGCCGCGGCGGGGGCGGAGCCTTCGTCACCTTAGGTTGAGGCGGCGGTGGGGGCGGAGGCGGGGGATCGACCTTCGGCTTCGGCGGTTCGACGAATTGGCTCAGGATCTCGACCGGAATCACCACTTCCGCGGCGCGCCGGAGCAGTCCGCTTTGCAGTGCCCAGAGCGCGGCCGCATGAAAAACGATGACGCTTCCGGCAATGACGACATTGCGCGAGAGGCCGAGGACGGAGGGGGGAGGGGCAAAGCGGTCAGACACGATCAACCATTCGAATACGGACACCTGGAAAGGTGCCACGATTGCAGCAAAACCGCTACGAAGACGCTACCGGCGTTACTTTCGGAAAATCCACCAGACCGAACCTGCGACCAGGATCAGGCTGCCGCCGAGTGCCGAGACGAGTTCCATGCCTTGCTTTCCTTGATGGAGTTGGCAAGCTGGATCGCTCTCGGACCCGGCTCGCAATTCAAGGCGGCGACCGGATGCGAAGCGCTGCACTGCGCGACGATATCGCGCGCACAACCTTCACACTGGCCACACTGGGTGGCCACGCCGAGTTCGAACTGGACTTCGTCGAAAGTCATGCCGGCACGCACGTGACGTGCGATTTCGCGGTCGGAGACTCGGCGGCAGACGCAAACGATCATGGCGGTGAAAGCGGCAGTTGGCTGGCTGTTGGATGTGGCTGATTATAAATAAGAATTCATCGCATTTGCAATAACTATGGTGTTACCGATTCATGCAGCCTCTGCGAGCATGAGTCAGATGTCCGACCAGAGCCGCAGCAGATTGTGATAGTGGCCTGTCAGCGACACCGTTTCCTCGCATTCGCCCAGGCGAGCGCGCAGCTTCTGGATGCTCTGGTCGAGCTCGAAAAGCATGCCGCGCTGCTGGTCGCTCCGGACCATGCTCTGCAGCCAGAAGAACGAGCACACGCGCGCGCCCCGGGTCACCGGGTGGACCCGGTGCAGGCTGCTGGCTGGGTAAAGAATGAGATCCCCGGCCGGCAGCTTCACCTCGTGCGAGCCGTAGGTGTCGATCACCTCCAGCTCGCCGCCTTCGTAGTCTTCCGGTTCGCAGAGAAAAAGCGTGCAGGACAGGTCCGTCCGCAACTGCTCTCCGCTGCCCGGTACGGCCCTGACGGCGCCGTCGACATGAACCCCGTAGTTTTCGCCGCCTTCGTAGCGGTTGAAAAGCGGCGGCACGAAGCGAAGCGGCAGCGCGGCAGAGAAGAAGAGAGGATTCCGGGCCAACGCCGCCAGCACCGTCCTGCCGAGTTCGCGGCCGACAGGCGACTGCTCCGGCAACTGCCGGTTGTGCTTGACCTGGGCGCCTTGGTCGCCGACGGTCTCGCGGCCATCGGTCCAGGCCGCGGCGTCGAGCGCGGTACGCATCTGGCGAACCTGATCGGGGCTCAGCACCCCGGGCACATGCAGCATCATTTGTAAAGAATTCCGCAGTCAGAAAAGCCCCGACATGGGCCGGGTTTCAAGTGTCGCACCGCCTCGACCGATGGCCGGTTTTCAATAGACGTCGCGGCGATAGCGCCCGCTGGCCGACAGTTCGCGCACCAGATCCTCGCCGGCAATCTGGCGCAAGGCGGCGTCCACCCCCGAAGCCATGCCCTTCAGGCTGCCGCAGACATAGATCGCCGCGCCGTCCCGCAGCCATTGGAGCAAGGTATCGGCCGATTGCAGCAGCCGATGCTGCACGTAAAAGCGCTCAGGCTGGTCGCGCGAGAACACCATATCGAGCCGCCGCAGCATGCCCTGGGCCTGCCAGGCTTCGATTTCCTGTCGGCAGAGAAAGTCGTGGGCTTGCTGGCGCTCGCCAAATATCAGCCAGTTGTCGTGCCGACCGGCGGCCGCCCGTGCGCGCAGGTGGGCGCGCAGTCCGGCCAAGCCCGTGCCGTTTCCGATCAGGATCAGCGGTCGGGCTTCGTTTCCGTCAAGACGAAAACCCCGGTGCGGCCGCAGGCGCATCGCCACGGTGTCGCCGACCGTGAGGGTCGAGGTCAGCAGGCCCGACGCGGCGCCCAACGTGCCGTCCGGGTGCTGCTCCTGGCGCACCAGCAGTTGCAGCTCGCCGTCGGAATGCAGCGACGAAATCGAGTAGTCACGCGGATGCGTGGGATCGCTCGCGATGGCGACCTGGGCCAGATCGCCGGAGCTCCAATGCGGCATTGGCCCCGCCTGGGGCACAAACCCCAGGTGAAAGACCGGGGCACCGGCGCTGCCGGGGTTGAGCAGCTCCCGGCTGGCCAGCCGCCACTGCGCGAATGCGTTATCCGGCTCTTCGGCGGTTGCTACGGCGTCCGAAGAGCCCCATCGGGCCTGCCATTCGGCCAAGGCGCCGGGATCGCTGTTGTCGACCTCGATGCGTTCGAACTCGCGCGCGGCGCCTGCCGCATGCAGCCACTCGTCGAGCGCGCGGCCGAAGCCGCAGAAGTTGGCGTACTGCCGGTCGCCCAGCGCGAGCACCGCGTACCGTAGCGAGCCCAGCGCTGGCGGCGAACCCATCACCTGCTCGCAGAAGACGCTGGCGCCATCGGGCGCATCGCCTTCGCCGTAGGTGCTCGCGATGAAGAGAGCGCGACCCGCGGTGCCGAGGGTCGCGGCATCAAGCGCGTTCAATTCCATAACCCGCACGGGCGTGCCGGCGGCTCGCAACTGCTTTGCCGTCTGCCAGGCGATGGCCTCCGCCTGGCCTGTCTGGCTGGCGAACACAACGAGCGTAGGTGGTTCGTCGTGGCTGTCGGCCGACAGCGCGGCCGCGGCGCGCACTGCAGCAGCCTTTCTTCGGCGCTCACGCACATAGATGGCAGTGCAGAGTGCGCCATAGGCGATCACGGAAGAGCTCGCGCCAAGCGCGCGCCATGCGGCCTCGTTCATGCCCGGACTTGCGCAGGCCAGTTGCTCGTGGCTCGCACGGCAGGTGACGGATCGCCATGACTCACGAACAACGCAGCGACACCGTGCCGTTCGGCAAAATCCTGGCCCTCGTCGGGGCCCAGCACCGTCAGCACGGTGGCCAGCGCGTCGGCTTGCATGCATCGCGGGTGCACCACGGTCACGCTCGCCAACGCATGGGCGACGGGCTCGCCGGTGCGCGGGTCGATGGTGTGCGACCAGCGCTTGCCTTCATGCGCCCGTTGGTGCCAGCGGTCGCCGGAGGTCGCGACGGCCATGTCCGCCAGCGCGATGCGTTGCGCGGCGGCCAGGCCGCTGTCGACCTGCACCTGCCACGGCTGTCCGCCCGGACGCCGTCCGACGCCCCGCAGCTCACCGCCGATTTCGAACAGGAAGTCGGCCAGCCCCAGCGCCTGCAGCGTCTCCGTACCATGGTCGACCGCGAAGCCCTTGGCGATGCCGGAAAGATCGAGCGCAACACTGCCTGGCTGCGTCAGCGAAACATCGGCCGCATCGAAAGCCAGCCGATGCCAGCCGACCTGCGAACGGGCTTCGGCGAGCGCCTGAGCCGCAGGCAAGCCGGCTTCATTGGCCTCGGGGCCGAAGCCCCAGCAAGCGACCAGAGAGCCCACCGTCGGATCGATCGCACCGCCACTGGCGGCTGCCCATGACGCGGCGCAGCGCATCACCTCGCCGAATTCTTTCGGCAGCACATGGCGCGACCCGGCGGGGGCGCTGTTGATCCGGCTGATGTCCGAGTCCTGCTCCCAATGGCTCATCTGCGCGACCACCGTACCCAGCGCCCCCTCGACAGCCTCGCGCACCAGCGTCAGCGGCAGCATCCGAGGGTTGTCGAAACGCAGCGACCAGGTGGTGCCCATCGTCTGGCCGGCCAACTGCTGAAGGCTGGCGGGATCGGCGGGGCGAGGGACGGCCGCGTTGGCGTAGCCACCGGCGCGCCAGGTGCTGAACGAAAGGCCCAAGGTCGCTTGCCGCGTCAGGGCATCACTTCGAGGGTGGCCGCGTAGCTCAGGCGGCGCTCCTTGGCTTGCGGCACCGTGGTCTTGCTGTCCTTGGTGCTGGCGTCGAGCCAGTACATGCCGGCGGCCGGCCAGGTCACGCTGAACTGGCCCTTGTCGTCGGTCTTCAGCTTGAGTTCCTCGAGCTTGTCGCGGTATTGCGTGTTGCCTGCCGTCACCGTCACTTCGAGGCCCTTCGCGGGCTGGCCGTCCAGGTTGAGCGTGAACGTGGCTTTCTCGCCCTTGGCCAGATCGGTCGGGCTGCCCGCGGCGATCAGTTCCAGACCCTGGCCGACCGGCTTGAGCGCCGAGGGCTTGCCGACGGTCACGAAGGTCTCGATGCGGCCGGACGACTGCGTGATGGTCACGTCCGTCGCATCGGCGGGCACTTCCTTGGCGATGCTCTCGGCCGTGCCGCGTGCGCGCTTGGTCTGGCCCGTGGCCTTGTCTTTCCAGCTTGCGAACGCGCCGGCGTTGATCACCGCGATGCGGTAAGTGCCGGTCTGCGCCACGTTCACATCGAATACGTTGCGCAGCTTGAGCTTGGCTTCGGCCTCGGGCTTGACGGTGCTGCCGTCGGGCGCGGTGATCTGCAGGCCGTCCAGGCGCAGCGGCGCGTGGTTGGCGACGAACAGGTCGTTCGACACGGCGGCGTCGACCGAAACGGTGTCCGCCTTGGAGAACACGGTGGACGAGGGCAGCAGCCAGGCGTTGTGCGCCTGGGCCAGCGAAGCGATGGCGGTGAGGGCGATGGCGAGGCCGGCGGCGCGCAGGTTGAGATGGGTCATGTTGTTGGATCCTGGAAGTGACGGGCTGGCGGTGAAGGGCGGTCGGGCGGCTTGGTCAGGGCTTGAGTTCGAGCTTGATCTCGCCGAGCTCTTCCTTGCCGGAAACGGTCGGCAGCGCGGCGGCGGTCGGCGGCCACTGGAACGGAATGCTCACGACCTCGCGGCCGCCCACTTCGCGTGCGGCTTCCACCACCAGCTTGTAGGCGCCGGGGGCGAGCTTCGGCATCTGTGCGGTGCCTTCGGTGAAGCTCAGCTGGTGCTTGCCGGCGGGCTTGGTTGCGCCCGTCACGCCGTCGACCGGCACTGCGAGTTCACGGCCACCGCGGCGCCACCACTGGCGCAGGTCCTTCAGCCATTTCGTGCCTTCGCCCTCGGGGTTGTTCGTCTTGGTGCGCACGTCGTACCAGACGGCCAGCGTGCCGGCCACGGTGTTGTCGGCGCGCTCGATCCAGGTCGCCACGTAGGGGCGGTGGTACTCGGAGACGTTCAGCCGCGGAATCTCGATATTGACCGCCAGCCCCGCGGCGAAGGCCGGGGCCGCGAACAGTGCCGACATGGCAAGCGGCGCGAGTGAGTAGCGAACGTGCACGGAAACCTCTTTTTCTGGAAACGATGAATGGATCAGTGAATGAACAGCAGCGCGAGCAGCACCGGCACCACCAGCCCCATGCCGACCATGGGCCAGGTGAACGGGCGGTTGCCGGCGTGCATCTTGAGAATGAACAGGCCGGTGATCGAGAAGACCAGCGCGGCGCCCGCGAAGATGTCGATGAACCAGCTCCACGCAGCGCCGGTGTTGCGGCCCTTGTGGAGGTCGTTGAAGTAGGAGAGCCAGCCGCGGTCGGTGCGCTCGTATTCGATCTCGCCGTCGGTCAGGCTCAGGCGCAGCCAGGCGTCGCCGCCAGGGCGGGGGAGCGAAAGATAGATTTCGTCGTCCGACCACTCGGCGTCGCGGCCGGCTGTGGCGATGTCCCAGTGCTGCTGGACCCAGGCTTGCAGTTCGGCGGGCAGGGGGGCCTTGCCCTTCTCGGCCTTGGCGGCGGGCAGTTGCTTTTCGAGCTGCGCGCGCAAGGCTTCGTCAACTGTGCCGCTGCGCTTGGTGACGGCCGGCTTGGCCTCGATCTGGCCGGCATGGTTCAGCGTGAAGCCTGTGATGCTGAAAAGGATCATGCCGATCAGGCAGATCGCCGAGCTGACCCAGTGCCATTCATGCAGGGTCTTGAGCCAATAGGCGCGGCGTCGGTTGTCAGCGTGGGCGGCAGTCATCGAAGGCGCGGATTCTATCTGCGCAGATGAGAATGACTGCTAATTGAGGGTGGTTAAGTTACGTAAAGCAATAAAAAACGGGACCGAGGTCCCGTTGGCTGGAAAGCGTAAAGGCTTTGCTTATTCGAGTTCGCCCATCTGCGACTGCAGGTAGTTCTGCAGGCCGACGCGGTCGATCAAGTCGATCTGCGTCTCGAGGAAGTCGATGTGCTCTTCGGTGTCGTCCAGGATCTCTTGCAGCAGATCGCGCGAGACATAGTCGCGCACGGATTCGCAATGCGCGATGCCGTCCTTGATGGTGGCTTGAGCGCCGGTCTCGGCGCCGAGGTCGCAACGCAGCAGCTCGGGCACGTCTTCGCCGATGTTCAGCTTGCCCAGGTCCTGCAGGTTCGGCAGGCCGTCGAGCATGAAGATGCGGTCCATCAGCTTGTCGGCGTGCTTCATTTCGCCGATCGATTCCTCGTATTCCTTCTTCGCCAGCTTGTCCAGACCCCAGTGCTTGAGCATGCGGTAGTGCAGGAAGTACTGGTTGATCGCGGTCAGCTCGTTCTTGAGCTGCGCCTGCAGATGTTCGATGACCTTGGGGTCGCCCTTCATGGTTTTTTCCTTGTTCTGAAAGCGGTGATTGTCAGAGTGGTGAACATGCACTTGCAAGCAATCCCATGCTGCGCCGGTCTGCATGCGTTTGATCGTGATACACGTTCGTATTGAATCGTGTCAGAGGTGTGTCGCGGGCCATCGGGAACATAGCAAGCTCCAATACTTTTAATAGATGTTGACTATTAAATGAGTTGAATTGGTAGTTATACTCATGGCTCGCACTTATTTTTGTCCACCCGTAGCATCCAAGGAATCACCATGTCCCTGATCAACACTCAAGTCCAGCCCTTCAAGACCCAGGCCTACCTCAACGGCAAGTTCATCGATGTGTCCGACGAGACGCTGAAGGGCAAATGGTCCGTGCTGATCTTCATGCCCGCGGCATTCACCTTCAACTGCCCGACCGAAGTCGAAGACGCGGCCGACAACTACCCCGAATTCCAGAAGCTGGGTGCCGAGGTCTACATCGTGACCACCGACACGCACTTCTCGCACAAGGTCTGGCACGACACCTCGCCGGCCGTCGGCAAGGCCAAGTTCCCGCTGGTGGGCGACCCGACCCACACGCTGACCAACGCTTTCGGCGTGCACATCCCCGAAGAAGGCCTGGCTCTGCGCGGCACCTTCGTGATCAACCCCGAAGGCATCATCAAGACCGCCGAAGTGCACTCCAACGAAATCGCCCGCGACGTCAAGGAAACCCTGCGCAAGCTGAAGGCAGCCGTCTACACCGCCGCGCACCCGAACGAAGTCTGCCCGGCCAAGTGGAATGAAGGCGACAAGACGATCGCCCCGTCGTTCGACCTCGTCGGCAAGATCTAAGCGCCCCGCGCGAAAGCCCGGGCGCTCACGAGGCCCCGGGCTTTTTTGTCCCCAGTTGATAGTTTCCAGTTATCGAAAGAGAGTCCCTCATGCTCGACGCAAACACCAAAGCCCAATTGAAGAGTTACCTCGAACGCGCCACGCAGCCGATCGAGATCGTCGCCTCGCTCGACGACAGCAAGGCCTCGGGCGAAGTGTTGTCGCTGCTGAAGGACGTGGCCGAATCGTCCCCGCTGGTCAAGCTGACCGAAAGCCGCGACGACAACCATCGCAAGCCCTCGTTCTCGGTCAATCGCCCGAGCGAAAACCACGGCCCGCGCTTTGCCGGCCTGCCCATGGGCCATGAATTCACGTCGCTGATCCTCGCGCTGCTGCAGATCGGCGGCTATCCCCCGAAGGTCGAGCAGGCCGTGCTCGACCAGATCAAGGCGCTCGACGGCGATTTCGAGTTCGAAATCTACGTCTCGCTCACCTGCCACAACTGCCCCGACGTGGTCCAGGCGCTGAACCTGATGGCGGTGCAGAACCCGCGCATCCGCGCCACCATGATCGAAGGCGGCACCTTCCAGGACGAAGTCAAGGAACGCCAGATCATGGCCGTGCCGACCGTGTTCCTGAACGGCACCGAATTCGGCCAGGGCCGCATGAGCCTGGAAGAAATCCTCGCCAAGATCGACAACAGCGGCGTCGAGCGCGAAGCCAAGAAGATCGCCGGCAAGGATGCATTCGACGTGCTGATCGTCGGCGGCGGCCCCGCTGGCGCCGCGGCAGCCGTGTACGCCGCGCGCAAGGGCATCCGCACCGGCGTGGCCTCGGAGCGCTTCGGCGGCCAGGTGCTCGACACCATGGGCATCGAGAACTTCATCTCGATCAAGGAAACCGAAGGGCCGAAGTTCGCCCACGCCCTAGAAGAGCATGTGCGCGACTACGACGTCGACATCATGAACCTGCAGCGCGCCAAGGCGCTGGTGCCGGGCCAGGACCTGATCGAAGTGCAGCTCGAAAGCGGCGCCTCGCTCAAGAGTAAGACGGTGATCATTTCGACTGGCGCTCGCTGGCGCAACATCAACGTGCCCGGCGAGCACGAGTTCAAGAACAAGGGCGTGGCCTACTGCCCGCACTGCGACGGCCCGCTGTTCAAGGGCAAGCGCGTCGCGGTGATCGGCGGCGGCAACTCGGGCGTCGAGGCGGCCATCGACCTGGCCGGCATCGTGGGCCATGTCACGCTGATCGAGTTCGACACGCAACTGCGCGCCGACGCCGTGCTGCAGCGCAAGCTCAAGAGCCTGAAGAACGTCGACATCTTCACCAATGCGCAGACCACCGAGATCACCGGCGACCAGAAGGTCAACGGCTTGGTCTTCAAGGACCGCGCGACGGGCGAACTGAAGACGGTGGAGCTCGAAGGCGTGTTCATCCAGATCGGCCTCGTGCCCAACACCGACTGGCTCAAGGGCACGGTCGAGCTGTCGAAGCACGGAGAAATCATTGTCGACGCACGCGGCCAGACGTCGGTGCCCGGCGTGTTCGCGGCAGGCGACGCCACCACGGTGCCGTTCAAGCAGATCATCATCGCGGCGGGCGACGGCGCGAAGGCGGCGCTGGGTGCTTTTGACCACCTGATCCGCACTTCGGCCCCAGCATAAGTAAGCATTTGGTTGTTTAGTTGAGAATTATTCTCATAAAATAACGGGCTTGGGTCCTACAGCGCTGGGGCCCCTCATTGCCAGCCAGATCGTCCGTGCAGGGTTGCCTGCGTCCCGAGGTCCAGCAAGCAGTTTTTCAACTGTTTCTGGACCTTTTTCGTGGCCGCAAAAACCAACCTCCGCCGTTCCCATCGCCTCGCTCTCCTGCCCTGCCTGATCGCCTCGGGCCTCGGCCTTGCCGCGCCTTCGTGGGCCCAGCGCGTGGCGGCGCTCAACGAAGTGGTGGTGAGCGGCTCGCGCTCCGAGCAGTCGCGTGACGACCTGCCTGTCAGCACCGAGGTCATCAGCCGCGACGACATCGAGTCCAAGCAGATCACCGACATCCGCGACGCGGTGCGCGACCTGCCCAACGTGTCGGTCAAGCGGGCGCCCGCGCGCTTCGGCCTGGCGCAGGGCAACACCGGCCGCGACGGCAACGCCGGCTTCAACATCCGGGGCCTCGACGGCAACCGGGTGCTGCTGCTGACCGACGGCATCCGCACACCGCGCAGCTACGTCTTCAGCGCCAACGCCTTCGGCCGCGACTACTTCGACATCAGCCTGGTCGAGCGCATCGAGATCATCAAGGGCCCGGCCTCCGCGCTGTACGGTTCCGACGGCCTTGCGGGCCTGGTGAACTTCATCACGCGCGACCCGTCGTCCTACCTGCGCGACGGCAAGACCTTCGGCGGCAGCGCCAACATCGGCTACAGCGGCGACGACAACGGCACGCATGGCGGCGTCACGCTGGCGGGCAAGGCCAACGACACCATGCAGTGGCTCATCTCGGCCAACATGGGCCGTGCCAGCGCGCTGGAAAACATGGGCACCAACAACGCCGCCAATGCCGACCGCACCACGCCCAATCCGCAGCGCGACCGGAACAAGGCCCTGTTGGCCAAGGTCATCCTCACGCCCAACGCCGACCAGCGCCACGGCTTCACCTTCGAGCACATCGACAAGACCAGCCGCTACGACCTGCTCTCGGGCCTCTCGAAGCCGCCATACGCCTCGACATCGGTCATCGGCCTGAACGCCAAGAGCGACCTGCAGCGCGACCGCTTCACCTACGACGGCCGCCTGCGCATCGATTCCGCCGTGGCCGACAGCCTGCTCGCGGTGGTGAGCTACCAGAAGGCGAAGTCGCGCGAGTTCATCTATGAAGACCGCTACACGGCCGCCGACCGCACGCGCGACGTCACCTACGACGAGGCCACCTGGCAGTTCGGCCTGCAGGCCGACAAGACGGTGCGCATGGGGGACTGGGCGCAGAAGATCACCTACGGCTTCGACTACACCCGCACCAACGTCGAGAACCTGCAGACCGGCCTGGTGCCGCCGGCCGGCGAGACCTATCCGCTCAAGCGCTTCCCCGACACGCGCGAGACCTCGTCCGCGTTCTACGTGCAGGACGAGTTCATCCACGACCGCTGGAGCATCACGCCCGGCATCCGCTTCGACCGCTTCTCGCTCGACGCGAAGCAGGCCGGCTTCGGTGCGCAGGCCGTGTCGCTGTCGGGCTCGGCCGTGTCGCCCAAGCTGGGTGTGCTGTTCCGCGCCACGCCGCAGTGGAGCATCTACGGCAACTACGCCTCGGGCTTCAAGGCGCCCAACGCCTTCCAGGTCAACAACTTCTTCGAGAACGTGATCTCCGGCTACAAGACGATTCCCAACCCGAATCTCAAGCCCGAGAAGAGCCAGAACATCGAACTCGGCATGCGCGGGCGCACCGGCGTGCTGAGCTATGACGTGGCCGCGTTCACCGGCGACTACAAGGACCTGATCGAGAACGACCGCCAGGTCGGCGGCGTGTTCGGCTCGCGTACCAACCCGGCGACCTTCCAGTCGGTGAACATCGGCCGCGCGCGCATCAGCGGTTTCGAGATCAAGGGCGAGCTCGACTTCACCGACAACGGCAACGGCTTCTCCGTGCCCTTCGCCTACGGCCAGACCCGTGGCCGCGACCGCACCAACAACCGGCCGCTGAATTCCATCGACCCGAGCAAGGCCGCCATCGGCATCAAGTACCAGGCGCCGGTGTGGATGGTGCGCCTCGACGCGGTGAATCATTCGCGCAAGAAGTGGTCCGACATCGACCCCACCGAGGTCACGACCGGCACCCAGTTCCAGACGCCGGCGGCCACCACCTTCGACGTGAGCGCGCAGTGGCGCATCCGCAAGGACCTGCGCCTGAACGCGTCGGTCACGAACCTCACGAACAAGCGCTACTGGATGTGGAGCGACGTGCGCGGCCTGACCTCCACCTCGACCATCCGCGACGCCTACACCCAGCCCGGCCGCAGCTTCAACGTGTCGCTCGTGGCGGACTTCTGAGCACACCGCATCAGCCTTTCGACAACAGGAAAACCCGATGAACGCACAAGACATCCGAGAACGTTTCGCCAGCCTGCGCGCCAAGGGCATGCGCCACAAGGACGCCGCCGCGGCCATGGGCCTGCCCGAGGGCGCGGCCGTGGCCGCCCACACGGGCGCGCACGACAAGGCCTTGAGCGCCACGCGCCTGCGCGGCCCTTGGGTCGAACTGCTGCAGGCCCTGGAGCTGTGCGGTCCCGTGCTCGCGCTCACGCGCAACGAGACCACGGTGCACGAGAAGACCGGTGTCTACGAGAAAGTCTCTGGCAGCGAGGCGATGGGGCTCGCGCTGGGCGAGGCCATCGACCTGCGGCTTTTCTTCAGTCGTTGGCACGCGGGCTTCGCGGTGAGCGAGGCGGCCGCCAATGCGGGCGTGCCGCCTTCGCTGAGCCTGCAGTTCTTCGATGCGCAGGGCGTGGCCGTGCACAAGATCTTCGCGCGCGATGCGACCGACCGCGATGCTTTCCAGTCCGTGGTCGCCAGCTTCACCGCGCCAGACGAGCCGGTGGCCTTCGTGCCCGCCGAGGCCAAGGCCGCGCCGCTCGAAGACAGCGCCATCGACGTCGGCGGCCTGTCTGACGCGTGGCGTGCAATGCAGGACACGCACGAGTTCTTCGGCCTGCTGAACAAGTTCAAGGTCGAGCGCCAGCAGAGCTTTCGCCTGACCGAAGGCGAGTTCACGCAACGCGCCGAACCGAGCGCGGTGCGCGAGCTGCTGCAGGAAGCCTCGTTCGACGGCACGCCCATCATGGTGTTCGTCGGCAGCCCGGGCTGCATCCAGATCCACTCCGGGCCGGTGGTGCGCATCGAGCCGCTCGAAATGCGCGGCGCCGACGAAAACGCACCGCCCATCCGCTGGCTCAACGTGCTCGATCCCGGCTTCAACCTGCATCTGCGTGAAGACCGCATCGCCAGCGTCTGGATCGTCGAGAAGCCGACCAGCGACGGCATCGTGACTTCCGTCGAAGCCTTTGATGGCAGTGGCGAACTGATGGCGATGTTCTTCGGCGCGCGCAAGCCCGGCGTGCCGGAGCGCGAAGAGTGGCGCCGCATCGTGAGCGAACTGCCGCGCCTGCAACCTGCCGCCCAGCAGCCATGACCGGGTTCCAGCACATGAACGCCCGCTTTCCGCAGCGCCGCGACGTACTGCGCCTGCTCTCGGCCACGGCCCTCGGCGCCGCCGCGCTGCCGGCGTTCGCACAGGGCGCGGCCAAGCTGCCCAGGCTCGTGACCGTCAGCGGAGCGATCACCGAGGTGGTCTACCTGCTGGGCGCCGAGGCGCAGCTTGTCGGCACCGACACCACCAGCCTCTACCCGGCCGCCGCGCAAGCCACGCCCAAGGTCGGCTACATGCGCCAGCTGTCGGCGGAAGGGCTGCTCTCGCTGAAGCCCGACGCGATCATCGCCACCAACGAATCGGGCCCGACGGTGGTGCTCGACCAGATCCGCAGCGCCGGCGTCAAGGTGGAGATCATCGAAGCCGACCACAGCTGGGGCGAAGTGCAGCGCAAGGTGCAGGCCGTGGGCCGCGCCGCCGCGCGCGAAGCGCAGGCGCGCGAACTGCAGGCGAAGCTCGACGCCGAGTGGAGCCAGGTGCAGCAGCGCGTTGCCGGCGCCAAGGGGCGCAAGCCGCGCGTGCTGTTCGTGCTGTCGCACAGTGCCAGCCCGCAGGTCTCGGGCGAGAAGACCGCCGCGCATTCGATGATCGGCTACGCGGGCGGTGTCAACGCGCTCGGCGGTTTCTCCGGCTATCGGCCGATGACGGCCGAAGCCATGGCCAGCGCCGCGCCCGACATCATCCTCACCAGCACCCAGAGCATCGAGGCCCACGGCGGCGTCGACAAGTTCTGGCAGCGCCCCGAACTCGCGCTCACGCCGGCCTTCAAGAAGCGCAGCCTGATCATGCAGGACGCCTTGCTGCTGCTGGGCTTCGGCCCGCGCACGCCGGCGGCCGTCGCTGAATTGCACGAGAAATTCCTGGCCTCCGTGGCATGACGCAGCGCTTCTCGGCCCGGGCCGTGCTGGGCGGCAGCGCGCTGTTGCTCGTCGCCGCCTTCGTGGCGGGCGCGGTGTCGGGCGCGTATGCCATCAGCCTTTCCCAACTCTGGAACGTGCTGATGACGCTGGGGCAGGGCGCCGACAAGTCGCCCGAGCACCTGGTGTTCCTCAACATCCGCTTGCCGCGTCTCGTGCTCGGCGTGGCCGCCGGTGCCGGGCTCGGCATGGCGGGCACGCTGATGCAGGGGCTTTTCCGCAATCCGCTGGCCGACCCGGGGCTGGTGGGCATCAGCAGCGGCGCCGCGCTGGCGGCGGGCGTCACGATCGTGCTGGGCGCCTGGTTCTGGCCGGTGCTGCCGCGCACGCTCGGCAGCTGGACGCTGGTGCTCATGGCCTTCGGCGGCGGGCTGTCGGTGACTCTGCTGATCTACGGCCTGTCGCGCAGCGAGGGCGGCACGCGCATGGCGCTGATGCTGCTCGCGGGCATCGCGGTCAATGCACTGGCCGGCGCGGGGCTCGGCTTCCTGAGCGTGATGGCGACCGACGAGCAGCTGCGCAGCCTGCAGTTCTGGCTGCTCGGCAGCCTGGGTGGCGCGCGCTGGAGCGCGGTGCTGCTGGTGGCCGCCGCCGTGGCGCTGGCCTGCGTGGCGGCGCGGTCGCTGGCCGCGCCGCTGAACGCCATCGCGCTGGGCGAGGCGCAGGCGGCGCTGCTGGGCGTGGACGTGGAGCGCACCAAGCGGCGCGCCATCGTGGTCACGGCCGTTGCCGTGGGGGCGGTCACGGCGACGACCGGGATCATCGGCTTCATCGGGCTGATCGCGCCGCACTGGGTGCGGATGGTGGCGGGGCCCGACCACCGCGTGGTGCTGCCCGCGTCCGCGCTGCTGGGCGCCGCGCTGGTGCTGGCCGCCGATACTGTGGCTCGCACGGTGATGGCGCCTGCGGAACTGCCGCTGGGCGTGCTCACCGCGTTCATCGGCGTGCCGATGTTCCTGTGGATGCTGCGGCACTTCAAGGGGCGCATATGAGCGGCGCGGAACGGGATCCGATGCCGCTGAGCTGCCAGGACGTCGAAGTCCGCATCGGTACGAAGACGCTGCTGGCCAACGCCTCGGTCACGCTGGCGCCGGGGCGGGTGACGGCCATCCTCGGCCCGAACGGCGCGGGCAAATCGACCTTGCTCTCGGTGCTGGCCGGGCAGCGCGTGCCGACGCAGGGCCGGGTCATGCTCGACGGCCGGCCGCTCGACGCCCACGGCATGCCGGCGCTGGCCTTGCGCCGGGCACTGATGCCGCAGGAAAGCGCGGTGGCCTTCGACTTCACGGCGCAGGAAATCGTCGCGCTGGGGCGCTATCCGCACCGCCGCGCGCCGGGGCACGACGAGGACGCGATCATTGCCGAGGCGATGGCGCTCACCGACGTGTTGGCGCTGGCGCCGCGCATTCTCAACACGCTGTCGGGCGGCGAAAAAGCCCGGGCCCATATGGCGCGGGCGCTCGCCCAGCTGTGGCACCCGCGGCCCGACGGTGCAAGCCGCTGGCTGCTGCTCGACGAGCCCACCGCGGCGCTCGACCTGGCGCACCAGCATTCGGCCATGCGCCTGCTGCGCGCCTGGGCCGGGCGGGGCGTGGGCGTGGTGGCCGTGCTGCACGACCTGAACCTTGCCCGCCGCTATGCCGACGAGGTAGTGGTGCTGGGCGGCGCTTCAGGCGGGCTGCTGCAGGGCGCCACGGCCGAGGTGCTGGAGCCGGCGCTGATCGAGGCGGTGTGGGGCACGCCCTGCCAGCCGGTGACGAGCGCCGACGGCACGGTCCAGTACCTGTTCGGCTGAAGAAACGCCCGGGCGCCGGGCGCTTTCTGCTATCCAAAAGATAGCGGATTCAGTACGTCAGCCGCTCGGGCCGCAGCTCCTGGAGGATCGTCGTCGCGATTTCCTCGATCGACTTGGTGGTGGTCGACAGCCAGCGGATGCCGGCGCGCCGCATCATCGCCTCGGCCTCGCTCACTTCGTGGCGGCAGTTCTCGATGCTGGCGTAGCGCGAATTCGGCCGGCGCTCGTTGCGGATTTCGCTGAGACGGTCGGGCTGGATGGTCAGGCCGAAGATCTTCTTGCGGTGCGGCGTCAGGGCCGGCGGCAGCTGGCGGCGGTCGAAATCTTCCGGAATCAGCGGGTAGTTGGCCGCCTTCAGGCCGTGCTGCATCGCCAGGTAGAGCGAAGTCGGCGTCTTGCCGCTGCGGCTCACGCCCACCAGGATCACGTCTGCGCCCTCGAGGTCGCGGTTGCTCTGGCCGTCGTCGTGCTGCAGGCTGAAGTCGATCGCGGCGATGCGGTCGTTGTATTCCTTGCTCTTGCTGACGTCGCTGAAGCGGCCGATGCGGTGGTTGGACTTCACGCCCAGCTCGATTTCCAGCGGCCGCACGAAGGTGCCGAACATGTCCAGCAGCATGCCCTTGCAGCCGGTTTCGATGACTTCCAGCACGTCCATGTTGGCCAGCGTCGTGAAGACGATGGGGCGCACGCCCTCGAGTTCGGCGGTGTGGTTGATCTGCCGCACCGCCTGGTGGGCCTTGTCGACCGTGTCGGTGAAAGGCAGCCGGACGTGGCGCGGTTTCATCTCGAACTGGGCCAGGACGGCGTTGCCGAAGGTCTCGGCGGTGATGCCGGTGCCGTCGGAAATGAAGAAAACTGTGCGTGAATGCGTGGTCATGCGGCCTTGTCCTGCGGCGCGGGCAACCTCGCCACGCCTACAATCCGGGCCATTATCGGGAATCCGCTTCCCACCCCCAATTCTTTCCATGCACACCGCGCCCGCACCCAAAGCAACGACAACGATCGTGCCGCGCCGTCTGCATGCAGCACCGGTTTCAACTTCTGGAGCTTCCCCATGTCTGCACTTTTCGACGCGACCGCCCTGGTCGTACCGTTTGAAAATCTGAGAATGACCGACGTCGAGGCGGTTGGCGGCAAGAACGCCAGCCTCGGCGAAATGATCTCGCAGCTGCCGCAAGGCGTGCGTGTGCCGACCGGTTTCGCGACCACGGCGCACGCATTCCGCCAGTTCCTGGCCCACGACGGCCTGGCCGACAAGATCAGCAAGCGCCTGGCCGCGCTGGACACCGAAGACGTGCGCGCCCTGGCCGCCGCCGGCGCCGAGATTCGCGCCATGGTCGAGGCCCAGCCTTTCCCGGCCGACCTGCAAAAAGCCATCGGCGAAGCCTTCGCCGCGCTGAGCGCCGGCAACCCGGCGGCCTCGTTCGCCGTGCGTTCCTCGGCCACCGCCGAAGACCTGCCCGACGCATCGTTCGCCGGCCAGCAAGAGACTTTCCTGAACGTGGTCGGCATCGAGGACGTGCTGCACAAGATGAAGGAGGTGTTCGCCTCCCTCTACAACGACCGCGCCATCAGCTACCGCGTTCACAAGGGCTTCGAGCACGACGTGGTCGCGCTGTCGGCCGGCGTGCAGCGCATGGTGCGCTCCGACCTCGGCGCCGCCGGCGTCATGTTCACCATCGACACCGAATCGGGCTTCGAGGACGTGGTCTTCATTACCTCCAGCTACGGCCTGGGCGAGACGGTGGTGCAGGGCGCCGTCAACCCCGACGAGTTCTACGTGCACAAGCCGACCCTGAGGGCCGGCAAGAAGGCCGTGATCCGCCGCAACCTCGGTTCCAAGCTGATCCAGATGGAGTTCGCGACGCCCGAAGAGAAAAAGGCGAGCGGCAAGCTCGTCAAGACCACCGACGTCAAGGCCGAGCACCGCAACCGCTACTCGCTGAGCGATGCCGATGTCGAGCAACTGGCCAAGTACGCGCTGGTCATCGAGGAGCACTATGGCCGCCCGATGGACATCGAGTGGGGCAAGGACGGCACCGACGGCCACCTTTACATCCTGCAGGCACGTCCCGAGACGGTGAAGAGCCAGCAGCAGGGCAAGGCCGAGCAGCGCTACAAGCTGCTGGGCAAGGGCGCGGTGCTGGCCGAAGGCCGTGCCATCGGCCAGAAGATCGGCACCGGCCCCGTGCGTCTGGTGCACAGCATCAGCGAAATGGACAAGGTGCAGGCCGGCGACGTGCTCGTCACCGACATGACCGATCCCAACTGGGAGCCGGTCATGAAGCGTGCCGCCGCCATCGTCACCAACCGCGGCGGGCGGACCTGCCATGCGGCCATCATCGCGCGTGAACTCGGCATTCCGGCCGTGGTCGGCTGCGGTGACGCCACCGACCTGCTGAAGGACGGCACGCTGGTCACCGTGAGCTGCGCCGAAGGCGACACCGGCTTCATCTACGACGGCCTGCTCGAGACCGAAGTGACCGAGGTGCAGCGCGGCGTGATGCCCGAGATCGACCTCAAGGTCATGATGAACGTGGGCAACCCGCAGCTCGCCTTCGACTTCGCTCAGCTGCCGAACCACGGCGTGGGCCTGGCCCGCCTCGAGTTCATCATCAACAACAACATCGGCGTGCACCCGAAGGCGATCCTCGACTACCCGAACGTCGACAACGACCTGAAGAAGGCCGTCGAGTCGGTTGCTCGCGGCCACGCCTCGCCGCGCGCGTTCTACGTGGACAAGGTGGCCGAGGGCATCGCGACCATCGCCGCCGCGTTCTGGCCCAAGCCTGTCATCGTGCGCCTGTCCGACTTCAAGTCGAACGAGTACCGCAAGCTCATCGGCGGCAGCCGCTACGAGCCGGAAGAAGAGAACCCGATGCTGGGCTTCCGCGGCGCCGCGCGCTACCTGAGCGCCGATTTCGGCGAAGCCTTCGCCATGGAATGCGAGGCGCTCAAGCGCGTGCGCAACGACATGGGCCTGACGAACGTGCAGATCATGGTGCCTTTCGTGCGCACGCTGGGCCAGGCAGAGCGCGTGACCGGCCTGCTCGGCGAACATGGCCTCAAGCGCGGCGAGAACGAGCTCAAGCTGATCATGATGTGCGAAGTGCCGAGCAACGCCATCCTGGCCGACGAGTTCCTGCAGTTCTTCGACGGCTTCTCGATCGGTTCGAACGACCTGACCCAGCTCACGCTGGGCCTGGACCGCGATTCGGGTCTCGAGCTGCTGGCTGCCGACTTCGACGAGCGCGACCCGGCCGTCAAGGCCATGCTGAGCCGCGCCATCAAGGCCTGCAAGTCGCAGGGCAAGTACGTCGGCATTTGCGGCCAGGGCCCCAGCGACCACCCGGACTTCGCGCTGTGGCTGGCGGAGCAGGGCATCGAGTCGATCTCGCTGAACCCCGACAGCGTGATCGACACCTGGCAGCAGCTCGCCAAGCGCTGAAGCCCGGCGGATTGCGGAAATCCCCCATGGGGGATTCCCGCGCCGCAGGCGCGTTTCTGCAACAAATTGCGTAATTGATGCCAGACTTGAGAGAACTCACGGGCGAATCCCGGAACGGGGACCACCATGATTCTTCTCAAGACCGAAGCGGGCCACCAAGCCCTTAAAGACCGCTCGGTCCCGCTGTCGCCGCGCCAGCGCTCGGCGTTCATCCTGTTCGACGGCAAGCGCTCGGTCGACGATGTGCTTGCCGCGGGCATGGGCATTGCGCGGGAAGACATCGACCAGATGATCTCGCTCGGCGTGCTGGCGCCTGTCGGTGGCAAGGCTGTGGAGCCGGTTGCCGCGGGCGCGCCCGCAGTTGAGGAGCCCAAGCCGGCCGCCGGAGGCTCCGGCCGCAGCAAGCAGCAGCGCTACAAGGACGCCTATCCCATCGCCACCCAGCTCACCGGCAGCCTGGGGCTGATGGGCTTTCGGCTCAACCTCCAGGTCGAGGGCACGACCAGCTATGACGACCTGGCGGCGCTGGCGCCGAAGATCCGCGCAGCGGTCGGTCCGGAGAAGGCCGCCGCCCTGGACAAGGCCCTCGACGACTGAACCTCCTTGCCGGAGTGCGGAATACAGGGCTATAATCGCCGGCTTTGCCTTGCCACACTGCGCCAGACGCTGCAGGTGGCTTTTCCTCTTCTTCGGAAGAATCCACAAGGAGTGCCATGCGTCACTACGAAATCATTTTGCTGATCCACCCGGATCAGAGCGAACAAGTTCCGGCCATGCTGGAGCGCTACAAGGGCCTGATCACGGCCGGCGGCGGCAAGATCCACCGCGTTGAAGACTGGGGCCGCCGTCAGCTGGCTTATCAGATCAACAAGCTCAACAAGGCCCACTACCTGTGCGTCAACATTGAAGCCGAACAAGCCGTGATGGGCGAACTCGAACACGCGTTCAAGTTCAACGACGCCGTGCTGCGCCACCTGACCGTTCAGAAGAAGAAGGCCGACACCGGTCCTTCGTCGATGATGAAGACGGTCGAGCGCGAAGAGGCTCGCAAGGCCCAGCAGGCCGAATACGCCGCCAACAACAACTGATGGTGTGACTGCTGCCGCTGCGGCAACCGGGGTCAACCAGCTTCTGCTGACCGCCGCCGTTGCCGAACTCGGAGCCTTGCGATTCACGCCGGCCGGCTTGCCCGCCATCGACCTGAAGCTCGAACACGAGTCGACGCTCCAGGAAGAAGGTAAGCCCCGGCAGGTCAGAACGGCCCTCAAGGCCGTGGCCTTCGGCGCAATCGCCGAACGGCTCGCAAAGCAGTCGATGGGAAGTCTCTGGCGTTTTCAGGGCTTTCTCGCGACACCGGGCAACGGCAAGCATCCGGTCCTGCATATCCAGGATTTTCAGCAAGATTAATTTTCGAAAAGAGGTCCTCAAATGGCCACGTTCAAGAAATTCAACAAAGACAAGCGCCCGAAGCGCAACACTCAGTCGCTGCTGTTCAAGCGCAAGCGTTTCTGCCGCTTCACCGTCGCTGGCGTCGAAGAAATCGACTACAAGGACATCGACACGCTGCGTGACTTCATCAGCGAAAACGGCAAGATCATCCCCGCCCGCCTGACCGGCACGCGCGCGATCTACCAACGCCAGCTGAACACCGCCATCAAGCGCGCACGCTTCCTGGCCATGGTGCCGTACAGCGACCAGCACCGCGTCTAAGGAGCCCTGACCATGCAAATCATTCTTCTGGACAAGGTTGTCAACGTCGGTGCCCTGGGCGATATCGTCAAGGTCAAGGACGGCTACGCTCGCAACTTCCTGATCCCGACGGGCCTGGCCCGCCGCGCCACCGCCGCCAACAAGGCCGAATTCGAAGCCAAGCGCGCCGAACTCGAAAAGGCTGCGGCCGCCAAGCTGGCCGAATCGCAAGCTCAAGGCGAAAAGCTCGGTGGCACGACCATCAAGCTGACGCAAAAGGCTGGCGTCGACGGCCGTCTGTTCGGCTCGGTCACCAACGGCGACATCGCCGAAGAGCTGGGCAAGCAAGGCTACAAGGTTGTCAAGTCGCAGGTTCGCCTGCCCAACGGCCCGATCAAGGTCGTCGGCGACAGCACCGTGAGCGTTGCCCTGCACACCGACGTGGTGGTCGACATCACCGTGACGGTCTACGGCGAAACCGCCTGATCGCTCACAGCGCCTTGTGCGCTGCAGCAGAAGCCGCCTTCGGGCGGCTTTTCTTTTTCCGCGCGCGGGTTGTCCAGTGCGCTGCACCGGAAGATCACCGTTTATTCACAACCTTGTCCACACACGCATCGGCGTGCGCGGCTTAGCATGCAGGGTTGCAAGGGAAGTCCATGTCCGCCGTTTTCTCCTATGCCGACAATGACCCGTCGGCCGACCGCCAGATCGCCCAACTGCGCATTCCGCCTCATTCCATCGAGGCCGAATCGAGCGTGCTCGGCGGTCTGCTGCTCGACAACGGGGCCTGGGACCGCATGGGCGACCTGCTGGTCGACGGCGACTTCTACCGGCACGAACACAAGCTGATCTACGCCGCCATCGGCGGGCTGATCAATGCCAGCAAGCCGGCTGACGTGATCACGGTCTACGAGCAGCTGCAGAACCTCGGCAAGGCCGACGAGATCGGCGGGCTGGTCTACCTGAACTCGCTCGCGCAGTACGTGCCCAGCGCCAGCAACATCCGGCGCTATGCCGAGATCGTGCGCGAGCGCTCGATCCTGCGAAAGCTGGTGTCCGCGGCCGACGAGATCGCGACGCAGGCCTTCAATCCCCAGGGCAAGCAGGTCGACAAGATCCTGGACGAAGCCGAGCAGAAGATCTTCAACATCGGCGAAGAAGGCACGCGGATGAAGCAGGGCTTCCAGAGCATGGACGCCCTGGTGGTCGAACTGCTCGACCGCGTGACCGAGATGGCCGAGAACCCGAACGACATCACGGGTATCCGCACCGGCTTTCACGACTTCGACAAGATGACCTCGGGCCTGCAGCCCGGCGACATGATCGTGCTGGCCGCGCGTCCGTCGATGGGGAAGACCTCGCTCGCGATCAACATCGCCGAGCACGTCGCGCTCGAAGAGGGACTGCCGGTCGCGGTGTTCTCGATGGAAATGGGCGCCTCGCAGCTGGCGGTGCGTATCGTGGGCTCGATCGGCCGCATCGACCAAGGCCACCTGCGCACCGGCAAGCTCAGCGACGAGGAGTGGCCGCGCCTGACCGAGGCCATCGAGAAGCTGCGTACCGTGTCGCTGCACATCGATGAAACGCCGGGCCTCTCGACCAGCGAACTGCGTGCGAATGCACGCCGGCTGGCACGCCAGTACGGGCGCCTCGGCCTGATCGTGGTCGACTACCTGCAGCTGATGTCGACCAGCAGTTCAGGCGACGAGAACCGTGCCACGGCCGTGGGCGAAATCTCGCGGGGCCTGAAGATGCTGGCCAAGGAACTCAAGTGCCCGGTGATCGCGCTGTCGCAGCTCAGCCGCGGCGTGGAAAGCCGCACCGACAAGCGCCCCATGATGAGCGACTTGCGCGAATCCGGCGCCATCGAGCAGGACGCGGACATCATCATGTTCATCTACCGCGACGACTACTACGACAAGAACAGCAAGGAGCCGGGCGTTGCCGAGGTGATCATCAGCAAGCACCGGAACGGTCCCACGGGCACCGTCAAGCTGGCCTTCCTGAAGCCGATCACCAAGTTCGAGAATCTCGCAAGCTACAGCCACAACGAGCAGTACTGAGCGGAGCGGGCCTGCCTACTTGATCGGCAGGATCTGCCCCTGCACCTTCTCGACATTCAAGGCCCGCAGCATGTCGGCCAGCGTCTTGCCGGACTCGTCGCGAAATCGATCGGACAGCAGCTCGATGGCCTCCATGCGGTCCAGCCGGAAGCCGCGGAAATCGTTGCGAAGCTCGCACCATGCCGACAGCGTCCAGACCTTGCCCCAGTAGAAGCAGCCCAGCGGCCGCACCGTGCGCTCGCTGGCGTCGCCCGACACGTCGCGGTAGGCCAGCCGCAGCTTGTTGTGCGACTGCACGGCTTCTCGCAGCGTCTGCAGCCGCGCGCGCAGGGCGGGCTCCAGGCCCAGCGCTGGGGCATAGAGCGCCAGCGCCTCCGCGGACACCCTCGCCGCAGGGGGCAGCACCGACAGGATCTTGCCGAGGCCGGTCTCGATGTCGCGCGCCAGCGCCGGATCGACCCAGCTCTGCGCCAGCCGCGCCGCGGCCACCAGCGCCGAGGCCTCGTCCTGCGTGAACATCAGCGGCGGCAGCTCGAAGCCCGCGCCCAGTCGGTAGCCCATGCCGGCTTCGCCCTCGATGGGCACGCCCTGGTGCTGCAGGTCGGCCACGTCGCGGTACACGGTGCGTTCCGACACCTCCAGGCGCTGCGCCAGGAACGCGGCCGTGGTCAGGCGCCGCCCGCGAATGAGCTGCACGATCTGGAAGAGGCGGTCGGCGCGGCGCATCAGCGTGTTCCGGTGAGCTTCTTCGCGAAGCCTTCGACGAAGTAGCGCTTGCCGCGCTGCACGACCGTGTGGCCCTCGGCCTCGAGCTTCGACATCTGCGCCTCGATGCCGCCGGGGTACTTCGGATTGAGTTCGCCGCCGATCTTGAGCGTGCGCCACCAGGGCGTGCGCTCCACTGGATGCGTAGGCGGCGCTTCTTCGGTCGCGTGCGCGACCATGTGCGCGAAGATCGCCGTGGTCACGGTGCAGCCGATGGTGGCGTGATGACGCGCCGCAATGTCCTCGCCGATGCCCATGACGGTTGCGAGGCGGCCTTCGGGCACGCCGCGCATCGCGGCTTCGACTTCCTGCGGCGATGGCGTGGCGATGGTCCCTTCGCCGCGCCGGGGGCGCATGGCGGCGGGAATCTCCTTCACGTTCGGCAGGTGAGGGTAGCTGGCCAGTCTCTCGCGCCAGCTCTTTTTCAGGCTCATGCAACTCCGATGTGGATCGCTACCTTGTCCGGTCCTTCATAGGCCTCGAAGTCGCTGCGGTAGCTGCGCGCGACGTTCGGGTGCGCCTCGAAATATTGCCAGATGCGCTGCCAGGTGGAGATCACCATCTGCGGCATCTCACCCTGGCCGTTGAAGACCAGATAGTTGCCGGCCTCGATGGGAATGCTGCCTTCCCCATCCGTGACGACAACGCCCGCCGTCACATCGAAGGCGCCGTTGGCATCCGATTCGTAGGCCGAGTAGACGCCGAAGATGCGCGTGTCGGCCGTGCGATTGGGTGTCGACGCGTAGGTCTCCTCACCGAAGAAGCGCCCCCACAGCGCGCCGAGGCGAGCGGTGGCTGGGTCGCTCTCTTCGCGATTGGTGGTGCGGACGGTGAGGCCCGAGACGCGGAAGGCGTCGACGTGCTGGCGGATGGGTTCCATGTATTTCTTCTCCTCAAAACAATAGTGTCTTCGACTCGGCCTTCATGGCTTTGGCGATCAGCTGCATGTCGGCGTCGCTGACGTCGAACATGCCGAAGCGGAACTTGTAGCCCCATTGCTTGGGGTTCTCGATGAAGGCGAGGCGTTCGATCAGCGGTGCGATGGGGGCCTCGTGCGAGGCCGCGTAAGCCACGTCTCGGCGCCACGGCACGAAGCCGTTGCCCATGTCGAACTCGTAGGGCTCGCCGGACTGCACGATGCCGATCGAGACGAAGCTCTGCAGCCTGTCGGTGCCGCCGAACACCGTGGCCGGCGAATAGTAGGCCACGCGGTCCCCGGGCGAGAGCCGCTTGAGCGGCGCGTGCTTGCCGTGCCCCACCTGCATGAAACCCAGGGGCTGGTGGTCGCGACCGCGCCGGGCATGCTCGGCGCTGGCCACGGCGATCCAGTTTCGCTGCGTCATGGCGGTTCAGTCCAGCGCGTGCAAGCCGATTTCGTTGCCTTCGGTGTCGCGCAGGTAGGCGATGAAGCCCATGCCCGGCGGCAGCGCGGACTTGGGTCCGACGATCTGTCCGCCGGCCGCTTCGACGCGTGCCAGCACGGCGTCGATGCCGGGCGAGCAGTCGAGATAGATGCGAACACCCGTGCCGGCGCGCGCGGCGCCGCTCGCGCCGGCCTGCAGGGCGCCGCCCGTGGCGGGCTTGTCGTGGGGGAAAACTGCCAGCGTGTCGTTGCCGAAGTTCTCGCGGCGCAGCTTGCGGCCCAGCACGGTTTCGTAGAAGGCTTGGGCGCGGTCCAGGTCGGCGACCGGGATCTCGAACCAGCTGATGGCGTTTTGCATTTGGAGGGCTCTCTTTCGTGTGTTGGGAAGGAGCCCTGATGGTGCTGGCGGGCTACTGACAGCGTCTTGTCAGTAGGCTGTCGGCAAGGCGAAAAAAAGCCCGCGATGCTCGCAAGAGCATGCGCGGGCCCGGTACGGGACGCTGCTGCGAAGGCTTAGAGCACGTCGCTGGCGAAATCGGCCAGCCGCGAGCGCTCGCCGCGCGCCAGCGTGATGTGCCCGCCGTGCGGCCAGCCCTTGAACTTGTCGACCGCGAAGGTCAGTCCAGAAGAGCCTTCCGTGAGGTACGGCGTGTCGATCTGCGCGAGGTTGCCCATGCAGATGATCTTGGTGCCGGGGCCGGCACGCGTGATCAGCGTCTTCATCTGCTTGGGCGTGAGGTTCTGCGCCTCGTCGATGATCACGTACTTGTTCAGGAAGGTACGTCCGCGCATGAAGTTCATGCTCTTGACCTTGATGCGGCTGCGGATCAGCTCGTTGGTGGCCGCGCGGCCCCACTCGCCGGCGCCGCCGCCGTCGCCCTTGGCGAGGAACTCGAGGTTGTCGTCGAGCGCGCCCATCCAGGGGCCCATCTTTTCTTCTTCGGTGCCGGGCAGGAAGCCGATGTCCTCGCCCACGCTCACGGTGGCGCGGGTCATGATGATCTCGGTGTAGCGGCGGTCGTCGAGCACCTGCGTGAGGCCGGAGGCCAGCGCCATCAGGGTCTTGCCGGTGCCGGCGGTGCCGGTCAGCGTGACGAAGTCGATCTCCGGGTCCATCAGCAGGTTCATCGCGAAGTTCTGCTCGCGGTTGCGGGTGTTCACGCCCCACACGGCGTTCTTGCCGGAGCTGTAGTCCTTGAGCGTCTTGAGCACCGCGGTCTTGTCGCGGATTTCGGTGACGCGCGCGTACATGCTCGGCTCGCCAGGCGCTTCGAAGAAGACGAACTGGTTGATGTACAGGTTGGGCACCAGCGGACCGCTGATCCGGTAGAAGGTGTTGCTGCCGCTCTGCCAGCTTTCCACCGTCTTGCTCTGGCGGGTCCAGAAGTCGGGCGGCAGGGCGAGCGAGCCGGCGTACAGCAGGTCGCCGTCGTCCAGCGTCTTGTCGTTCTGGTAATCCTCGGCGGCCAGGCCCAGCGCGCGTGCCTTGACGCGCATGTTGATGTCCTTCGACACCAGCACCACTTCCTGCTTCGGCTTGCCGGGTTTGTCGGTGGCGTACTCGTCGCGCAGCGCCTGCACCACGCCCAGGATCTGGTTGTCCGCCTTGCCCTGGGGCAGGCTGACCGGCAGCGAGTAGTCGAGCGGAGCGGTCTGGAAGAACAGCCGGCCGCCGGCTTCGCGATGGCCGGTGGTGTCGAGCTTCAGGCCCTTGTCGATGTCGGCGTCTTGTGCGGCGGCCAGCGCGTCGAGCGTGCGGCTTGTCTGGCGGCCGTTGCGGGCGACTTCGGTGGTGCCTTTCTTGTGGCCGTCGAGCTCTTCCAGCACGATCATCGGCAGGAAGATGTCGTGTTCCTCGAAGCGGAACAGGCACATCGGGTCGTGCAGCAACACGTTGGTGTCGAGCACGAACAGCTTGGCGGGGCCGGTGGACTTGCTGCGCTTGGGGCGGGCCGGAGCCTGAGGCGCGGGGGCGACGGGCGCCGCTGCCAGAGCGACAGGGGCTTTCGTTTCGACCTGAATCAGGGCTTGCGGCTGGGGCGCGCTCACGGGTGCTGGTGCGGTCACCGGGGTGGCCGCGGGCACGGCCTTCGCCTTGGTACGACGCGTCGGGCGTGTGGTGGCGGGTGCGCCGCCGGCGCCTTCTGTGCCGATGCTGTCGAACAGTTCCAGCGGTTGCGGCGTGCGCGCGGGCGCTTCATCGGCGCGCTGTTCGGTTGCGCGGCGCGAGCCCCTGTGCGAGGACCGGGCGGGCGCGTCGAGTGCGTCCGGCGAAAGCAATGCAGCGCGTTTCGTTGGGGCGGGAGGCAATGGCATGTGTCAGATCGCTCGCAGGAAGTGGGAACCAGAAAACGAAAAAGCCGCCTGAAGACCAAGGCGGCTTTGTTCGGGGGATGCGGTCGTGGAGCTCAACGGCATGAGGCCATTATGCACACCGCAAATGACGCGCCGGGGGCTCTTTTGCGTGCTGCGTTGGGCATTTCCCACGCAACGCCGCGAAAGCGCGCCTCCCGCGCTTGCGGTGATCAGGCCGCCTTCTTGAGCGCCTTGACCGCCTTGAGCACGTCGTCGACGTGCCCCGGAACCTTGAGCCCGCGCCATTCGGCCTTCAGGATGCCGTCGGCGCCGATCAGGAAGGTGCTGCGCTCGATGCCCTTGACCTTCTTGCCGTACATGATCTTGTTCTTGACCACGCCGAACATGTGGCACATTTTTTCTTCGGTGTCGGCGATGAGTTCGAAGGGGAGTTCGAGCTTGGCCTTGAATTCGTCATGCGACTTCATGTTGTCGCGGGACACGCCGAAGACCGTGGCGCCGGCTTTTTCGAAGTCTTTGTAGCGGTCGCGAAACTGCATGGCTTCGGTTGTGCAACCCGGAGTGTTATCTTTCGGGTAAAAATACATGACCAGCACGTGGCCGAGATGCGAGGTATTCGAGACCTTGAGGCCGCCCGTGGCGTTGGCGTCGAATTCAGGAATGGGTTTGTTGACAACGATCGCCATGAAACTTGTTTTCTCCGTTAGATTCCATTCCTCGAGCCCTCTCAGCCGTTTTCGGGCTTGCTCGATGAATGGAGGATTGGTCGTTGCTAACTTTGGGGTAGCTGGCCTGTTCGCAACCTAGTATTTTACCCCGAAAACACCTGTATCAGCCACCCGCCGGGCTCTCCACGAGCAGGGCGGCAATCACATGCCGGCCTTCTCCGGCCAGGATGTTGTAGGTCCGGCAGGCTGCCGCGGTGTCCATGGTCTCGACGCCGGTGCGCTGCGACATGAGGGGCTTCAGCCAGGCGGGCTGGGGAAAGCGGATGCGGTTTCCGCTGCCGAAAATGATCAATTCCGCGCCCAGCGAGGCCAGCTGCGCGAAATGCTCGGGACCGAGCTGGTCGAAGCTGGCGCAGTTCCATTCGAAGCGCTCGCCGCGCGAGCCGACGACCACGCTGCCTTCGACTTTTTCGTTGTTGATTGCAACCCAGCCGGGGCCGTGCGCGGTGAGTGATTGGGCGTCTGATTTGTCGGGCTGGAGCTTCATCTGGACACTGGGAACTGTGGTCAAATTATAGGTTTTCCCTGGTGCCAGAGGGCTTGCAAGGGCTTTCTCCAACGAACCCCCGAACGAGCCTCGCGAGCCTTGCAGGAGCCTCGCCGGCCTGTATCTCCGAGTAACAAACCCGTCTCAACCCGTTAATCCGCGCCCGGGAGGGCCCTTTGAAGCAGCTCAAGAAATCGGCCAAGCTGGCCAACGTTCTCTATGACATCCGCGGCCCCATCATGGACGCCGCCAAGCAGATGGAAGAGGACGGCCAGAAGATCATCAAGCTCAACATCGGCAACCTGGCCGTGTTCGGCTTCGACGCACCCGAGGAAATCCAGCAGGACATGATCCGCAACCTGCCGACCTCGGCGGGCTATTCGGACAGCAAGGGTGTCTTCGCCGCGCGCAAGGCCGTGATGCACGAGACGCAGAAGCAGGGCGTGGTGGGCGTCACGCTCGACGACATCTACCTCGGCAACGGCGCCAGCGAACTGATCGCCATGTCCACGAACGCGCTGCTCAACGACGGCGACGAGCTGCTGCTGCCGGCCCCCGACTACCCGCTGTGGACCGCCTCCACGAGCCTGTCCGGCGGCACCCCGGTGCACTACCTGTGCGACGAGGCCAACGGCTGGATGCCCAACCTGGACGACATCCGCGCCAAGATCACGCCGCGCACCAAGGGCATCGTGGTCATCAACCCGAACAACCCGACCGGCGCGCTGTATTCCGACGACCTGCTCAAGAGCATCGTGGCCATTGCGCGCGAGCACAGCCTCGTGATCTTCGCCGATGAGGTCTACGACAAGGTGCTCTACGACGGCGTCAAGCACACGGCCATCGCGAGCCTGTCGACCGACGTGCTCACGCTGACCTTCAATTCGCTCTCCAAGAGCTACCGTTCGTGCGGCTACCGTGCCGGCTGGCTCGCGGTGTCGGGCAACAAGCGCGCCGCGCAGGACTACATCGAGGGCCTGAACATGCTCTCGAACATGCGCCTGTGCGCCAACGTGCCGGGCCAGTGGGCCATCCAGACGGCGCTGGGCGGCTACCAGAGCATCAACGACCTCGTGTGCGAGGGCGGACGCCTGCGCCGCCAGCGCGACCTGGCCTACGAGCTGATCACCGCCATTCCCGGCGTGAGCTGCGTCAAGCCGAGCGCCGCGCTCTACATGTTCCCCAAGCTCGACCCGGAGGTCTATCCGATCGAGGACGACCGCCAGTTCTTCCTCGAGCTGCTGAAGGAAACCCGCGTGATGCTGGTGCAGGGCACCGGCTTCAACTGGGCCACGCCCGACCATTTTCGCATCGTGTTCCTGCCCCACGAGGACGACCTGCGCGAAGCCATCAACCGCATCGCCAAGTTCCTGGAGCAGTACCGCCTGCGCCGCAAGACGGGCTCATGAACCTCGCCCGTGTCGCCGTGGCGCTGTCGTCCCTGGTCGCGCTGTCCGTTGGCGCCGCCGGCAAGGAGCCGGTCGCGTTCTCGCACAACGACTGGGAACTGGCCTGCGACAACACGCTGACCTGCCGCGCCGCCGGCTACCAAGCGGACAGCGGCGGCAGCGAGCCGGTGTCTATGCTCGTCACCCGCAAGGCCGGCCCCGGTACGCCGATCGACGTGCAGCTGCAGATCGGCGACACCGACGGCGTCAAGGGCACGCTGCGCTTCAAGGTCGGCAAGGCCACGGTCTCCGGCCTCGAAGCGGGAACCGCCAGCTTCGACGACAGCCAGGTCCGCGCCGTCCTGCCCGAACTTCTCAAGGGCGACGAAGCCCAGGTCACGGCGGGCGGCGGCAAGAAGTGGGTTCTTTCGCTTTCCGGCCTCAACGCCGTGCTGCTGAAGATGGACGAAGCGCAGGGCCGCGTCGGCACGCCGGGCGCGCTGGTGCGCAAGGGCACCAAGCCCGAGTCCTCCGTGTTGCCGCCGGTGCCCATGCCCGTCGTCGACGTGCCCAGGCCGCCGAAGGCGCGTGCCGGCGACGACGCGCTGGCCGCGCGCATCTTCCCCTCGCTCGACCTGAAGGATGCGCGCGAGCAGTGCAACAACCAGGACCAGGTCAACGCCAAGTCGATGGAAGTCCACCGACTGAACGACCGCAAGGTGTTGCTGGCCCTGGGCTGCGGCGTCGGGGCGTACAACTACACCACGCTGCTCTGGCTCGCCAACGACAAGCCGCCCTATGCGCCCGTGTCCCTCGAGGCCAGCGGCGAGTTCGACGAGAAGGACGCCAGCGTCACCTCTGCCATGAAGGGGCGCGGCATCGGCGACTGCTGGTCGGCCGAAACCTGGAATTTCAACGGCAAGGACTTCGTGCGCACCGGCGCGACGGGCGACGGCATGTGCCGTGGCTTCGCAGGCGGCGCCTGGACCTTGCCCCGCTACGTCAGCCGCGTCGTCGTGACCGGGCCGACCGCCACCCCATCCAAACCATGAACGCCATGAACGCGACTCTCCCAATGAAATCCATCCAAGTAGGCCTGCTTGGCGCAGGCACGGTCGGCAGCGGCACCTTCAAGGTGCTCCAGCGCAACCAGGAAGAAATCAAGCGCCGCGCCGGCCGCGGCATCGAGATCACCATGGTGGCCGACCTGGACACCGCCCGTGCCCGCGAAGTGGCCGGCGAAGGCGTCAAGGTGGTCAGCGATGCGCGCGAAGTCATCGCCAACCCCGACATCGACATCGTCATCGAGCTGATCGGCGGCTACGGCATCGCCAAGCAACTGGTGCTCGAAGCCATCGCGGCCGGCAAGCACGTGGTCACGGCCAACAAGGCGCTGCTGGCGGTGCACGGCACCGAGATCTTCGCGGCGGCGCACGCCAAGGGCGTGATGGTGGCCTTCGAGGCCGCGGTGGCCGGCGGCATTCCGATCATCAAGGCGTTGCGCGAAGGCCTCACGGCCAACAGCATCCAGTGGCTGGCCGGCATCATCAACGGCACCACCAACTTCATCCTGTCCGAGATGCGCGACAAGGGTCTGGACTTCGCGACCGTGCTCAAGGAAGCGCAGCGCCTGGGCTACGCCGAAGCCGACCCGACCTTCGACATCGAAGGCGTCGATGCCGGCCACAAGGTCACGCTGATGAGCGCGATCGCCTTCGGCATTCCGGTGCAGTTCGACAAGGCCCACATCGAGGGCATCACCAAGCTCGCCGCGCAAGACATCAAGTACGCCGAACAGCTCGGCTACCGCATCAAGCTGCTGGGCGTGACCAAGCGCACCGCCAAGGGCATCGAGTTGCGCGTGCATCCGTCGCTGGTGCCGTCCAAGCGCCTGCTGGCCAACGTCGAGGGCGCGATGAACGCGGTGGTCGTGCACGGCGACGCCGTCGGCACCACGCTGTACTACGGCAAGGGCGCGGGCAGCGAACCCACGGCCAGCGCGGTGATCGCCGACCTGGTCGACATCACGCGCCTGCACACGGCGGATGCGGCGCACCGCGTGCCGCACCTGGCCTTCCACCCCGACGCCATGAGCGACCTGAAGGTGCTGCCGATGACCGAGGTCGTCACCAGCTACTACCTGCGCCTGCGCGTGGCCGACCAGGCCGGCGTGCTCGCCAAGGTGACGGGCCTGCTCGCCACCGCCGGCATCAGCATCGACGCCGTGCTGCAGCGCGAAGCCGACGAAGTGGGCGGCGAGGGCTCCACCCAGACCGACCTGATCATCCTCACGCACGACGCCCGCGAAGGCACCGTCAACGACGTGCTGGCCGAGCTGCAGGCGCTGCCGACCGTGCTGCAACCCATCGTGCGCATCCGCAAGGAAGAGCTGTCCTGAGCGACGGTTCGCCAACGCCAAACAACCGAGCATCCAAAGTGAACTACCTGAGCACCCGCGGCCACCCCGACCGCAAGCGCTTTTGCGACATCCTCCTCGAAGGCCTGGCGCCCGATGGCGGCCTCTACCTGCCCGAGCAGTACCCCAAGGTCGACACCGCCACGCTCGCCAAATGGCGCGACCTGCCGTATGCCGAGCTGGCCTTCGAGATCCTGTCGCTCTACATCGACGACATTCCGGCGGCCGACCTCAAGGCTCTCTGCGCGAAGACCTACACCGCCGAAGTGTTCGGCTCCGACGAGATCGTGCCGCTGCGCGAGCTCGAGGACGGCGTGTACCTCGAAGCCCTGTCGAACGGCCCCACACTGGCCTTCAAGGACATGGCGATGCAGCTGCTGGGCAACCTGTTCGAGTACGAACTGGGCCGCCGCGGCGCGGAACTCAACATCCTGGGCGCCACCAGCGGCGACACCGGCAGCGCGGCCGAGTACGCCATGCGCGGCAAGAAGGGCGTGCGCGTCTTCATGACCTCGCCGGACGGCCGCATGAGCCCGTTCCAGCAGGCGCAGATGTTCAGCCTGCAGGACGAGAACATCCACAACATCGCCATCACCGGCGTGTTCGACGACTGCCAGGACATCGTCAAGGCGGTGTCTAACGACCTGGGCTTCAAGCGCAAGTACCGCATCGGCACGGTCAACTCGATCAACTGGGCGCGCCTGCTGGCGCAGGTCGTCTACTACTTCGCAGGCTACTTCCAGGCCACGGCGAGCAACGACAAGCCGGTGAGCTTCACCGTGCCTTCGGGCAACTTCGGCAACGTCTGCGCGGGCCACGTGGCGCGCATGATGGGCCTGCCGATCCAGACGCTGGTGGTCGCCACCAACGAGAACGACGTGCTCGACGAGTTCTTCCGCACCGGCGTGTACCGCGTGCGCGGCGCCGCCGACACGCATGAAACCTCCAGTCCGTCGATGGACATCAGCAAGGCCAGCAACTTCGAGCGCTTCGTGTTCGACCTGGTGGGCCGCGATGCAGCCAAGCTGCGCAAGCTGTTCGTGGAAGACCTGGGCCTGCAGGGCAGCTTCGACCTGAGCGGCGACCCGGTGTTCAAACAGGCCGCGGAACGCTTCGGCTTCAAGAGCAGCCGCAGCACGCACGCCGACCGCCTGGCCGTCATCCGCGACACCGACAAGCGCTTTGCCACGCTGGTCGACCCGCACACCGCCGACGGCCTGAAGGCCGCGCGCGAACACCTCGCGCCGGGCGTGCCGATGGTGGTGCTCGAAACCGCGTTGCCCATCAAGTTCGCTGAAACGCTGGTCGAGGCGCTGGGCGAAGAGCCCGCGCGTCCGAAGAAGTTCGAAGGCATCGAGGCGCTGCCCAAGCGCGTCGTCAAGCTGCCGGCCGATGCGGAAGCCGTCAAGGCCTACATCGCGCAGAACTGTGACTGACCAGCAAGGCCGGGCCCGCGCATGAAGGTCGTCGGCTTTGCCGGCTATTCGGGCGCGGGCAAGACCACGCTGCTGGAGCGCCTCATTCCGGCGCTCAAGCGGCACGGGCAGCGCGTGTCGGTGGTCAAGCACGCGCACCACAAGTTCGACATCGACCATCCCGGCAAGGACACGTATCGCCACCGCGAGGCCGGCGCCTTCGAGGTGGTGGTGGCGTCCGACCAGCGGCTGGCGGTGATGCGCGAATTCGAGGTGCCTGTGGAACTCAGCGTGCACCAGCTGCTGGCCGAGGTGCATCCGGCGGCCGACTGGGTGCTGGTCGAGGGCTTCCGGCACAGCGACGTGCTCAAGATCGAGATCTGGCGCCAGCCCGAAGAGGGCGAGCCGGCGCGCCCGGTGCTCTACACCGACGACCCCTTCGTCACCGCCGTCGCCACCGATGCGCCCGGCAGCCTGCCGTCGCCCACCGGGCGCCCGCTGTTCGACCTCAACGACGCCGAGGCCATTGCGAAGTGGTTGATCGACAGCGGCGACCGCTTCGAATACAACCCCGAACACCATGGCTGATTCACCCGTTCCTTTCTCCGCCTCTTCGTCGCGTCCGCCGCTGATGCCGCTGGACGAGGCGATCGCCGTCCTGCTCGCAAAGGCACAGCCCACGGCACTGCCGAACGAAAGCGTCGGCACCTTCGACGCCGACGGCCGCGTGCTGGCGCAGGACCTCGTCTCCGGCCTCACGGTGCCGCCGCGCGACAACAGCGCGATGGATGGCTACGCCGTGCGCGTGGCCGACTGCGCCGCGCCGGGCGCGGAGCTGAAGGTGGCGCAGCGCATTCCCGCTGGTACCGTCGGCACGCCGCTAGCGGCGGGCACGGCGGCGCGTATCTTCACCGGCGCGCAGATCCCTGAAGGCGCCGACGCGGTCGTGATGCAGGAGGATACGACGGCCACGCCGCAGGAGGGCGGCCTGGGTTCGGTGCGCATCGCCATCGTGCCGGCCGCCGGCCAGTGGATTCGCCGCGCGGGCGAAGACGTGGCCTCCGGCGACGTCGTGCTCAAGAAGGGCGAGCGCCTGACGCCTGCCGCGCTGGGCCTTGCGGCCAGCATCGGGTTTCACAAGCTGCAGGTTGCGCGCAGGCCGCGCGTGGCCATGCTCTCCACCGGCGACGAGCTGGTGATGCCCGGCGAGGTCGCGCCCGATGCGATGAAGCCCGGCGCCATCTACAACTCCAACCGCTTCTTCATGCGTGCGTTGCTGCATCGCCTGGGCTGCGAGGTGAACGATCTGGGCATCGTGCCCGACAACCGCGAAGCCACCATCGCGGCGCTGCGCGATGCGGCCGAAACCAGCGACCTGATCATCACGACCGGCGGCGTGTCCGTCGGCGAGGAAGACCACATCCGCGCTGCCCTGCAGTCGCTGGGCGAGCTGCAGTTGTGGTCGCTGTCGATGAAGCCCGGCAAGCCCTTCGCCTACGGCTCCATCGCGCGCGGCAACGGGCAGGGCGCCTGCCACGTGACGGGGCTGCCGGGCAACCCGGTGTCGAGCTTCCTCACCTTCCTGATGCTGGTGCGGCCTTTCCTGCTGACTTTGCAGGGCGCTACGCGTGTCGCACCGGAGCCGGTGAAGATGCGCGCCGATTTCGACTGGCCGCGCGCCGACAAGCGCCGCGAGTTCCTGCGCGCGCGGCGCAACGCGGCGGGCGGACTCGAGCTGTTCGGCAACCAGAGCTCGGGCGTGCTCACCTCGATGGTCTGGGGCGACGGCGTGGTCGACAACCCGGCGGGGCAGACGATCAAGTCGGGCGACATCGTCGACTTCATTCCCTTCGCTTCGCTGCTGGGCTGAACGCGGTCATGAAGGTCCAGGTCCGGTATTTCGCTTCGGTGCGCGAGGCGCTTTCCAGCAGCGGCGAAGCCGTCGATACGCAGGCCGAAACCCTCGCGGCCCTGCGCGACGAACTCATTGCAAGGGGCGGTGCCTACGCCACCGCGCTCGCTCGGGGCAAGGCGGTGCGCATGGCGCTCGATCAGACGATGAGCGACGAAGCCGCAGCCCTTCGCGAAAGCTGCGAGGTCGCTTTCTTTCCGCCGGTCACGGGCGGCTGAGCGAGGCGTCGAGCGCCACGAGGCGCTCGCGCAGGCTGTCCGACGCGCGCGTCATCGGCGAGCGCAATTCGTTCTGCATTTCGCCCGCGTGCGCGAGCAGGGCCTTCACCGGGCCGGGGTTCGGCTCGGCAAAGAGCATTTCCACCAGCGGCTGCAGCGCCTGCCATTCGGCGCGTGCCTCGGCCAGGCGGTTTTCCGCCATCAGCCGCACCAAGCGGACGAAGCGTCGTGTCTGCACGTTGCCGCTGGCCGCGATGGCGCCCACGCCGCCTTCGGCCATGGTGGCGAAGATCTGGTGGTCTTCACCCGTCAGTACCTGCAGGCGGCCGTCGGCGATCACGGCGCGCGTCTTGGCCATGTCGCCGCCGCAGTCCTTGATGCCGCGGATGCGCGGGTGCGCTGCCAGCGCCAGCAGCGTGTCGCGGGCGATGGTGACGCCGGTGCGGTAGGGAATGTCGTAGACCAGCACGGGCACCGAGCTGGCGTCGGCGATGGCACGGAACCATTCGAGCAGGCCGGCTTGCGAGGGGCGCACGTAGTGCGGCGCCGATACCAGCAGGCCCGCCAGCGGGCGCTCGGAGAGCTTGCGGGCCCAGGCCGTGGCCTTGCCCAGGTGGTAGCCGGAAACGCCCATCACGACCGGCAGGCCGCCCGCGGCTTCCAGCACGGTGTCGAGCACGGCCAGTTGTTCGGCCTCGTCGAGCGCGGCGGCTTCGCCGGTGGAGCCACAGGGCACGAAGCCCGTCACGCCGTCACTGGCGAGCCTTCGGACCAGCGCGGCAAGGGCCGAGTGGTCCACCGCGCCGTCGCGGAAAGGGGTGACAAGGGCCACCCAGAGACCGGAAAAGTCGGTGTGGGTAGTGGGGTTCTGTTGTTGAGGCACGCGGGCTTCCTTTCAGGAATCGACCGATGGAAAGAACCATCGTCCGATGCGCGCGCAACCCAGGAGGGGCCAAAGCCTTGGCAGGTTCCGTCGCTCATCCGACGACGGAACCTCGGCTCCGGTCAGACGAGCTTTGGTTTTTTTGCTTTGTTGCTGCCGCCCTGGCGCGCACGGCTGGCTTCGGGGTGCGAAGGCACCGGGAAGAGCGTGGGCGTGGCAAGGCGGGGCATCGGCACAGTCTATCGCGATGCCACAATTCGGACATGAGCGTTGCCCGTGTTTCGATCCAGACGAACGATTTCGACCTCTCGCGGGAGGTTGCCGCGTTGCGCGACGGCGACAAACGCGTGGGCGCGGTGTGCAGCTTCGTGGGCACGGTGCGCGATCGCAATGACGGCAGCAGCGTCTCGTCGATGGAGCTGGAGCACTACCCCGGCATGACCGAGAAGGCCATCGAGGCCATGATCGACGAGGCGCACAGGCGCTTCGACATCCTGGGTGCGCGCGTGATCCATCGCGTCGGGCCGCTGCAGCCGCTGGACCAGATCATGATGGTGGCGGTGGTGTCGGCCCACCGCGGCCAGAGCTTCGAGGCCTGCGAGTTCCTGATGGACTACCTCAAGACCCAGGCGCCGTTCTGGAAGAAAGAGCAGACGCCCGAAGGCGCCCGCTGGGTCGATGCGCGCGTGGCCGACGACGCGGCCCTGGCGCGCTGGGGCATCAGCGCCCCGAATGCTTAAAGAGGCTTGAAGCCGCTGGACTGGATGATCTTTTCCCAGGTCTGCGTGTAGGTGCGCACGCGGCCCGCGAACTGGCCCTGCGGCTCGTAACCAACCGTCAGGCCCATCGTCGTGAGCTTCTGCTTCACGTCGGGCATGGCCAGCACCTTCTGCAGCGCGTCGCCGTACTTGTCGATGATCGGCTGGGGCGTGCCCACCGGCGCGAAGATGCCGTAGTAGGGCAGGTCGTCCAGGTTCGCGAAGCCCAGTTCGGTGAACGTGGGCACGTTGGGGATCACGGCCTGGCGCTTGGCGCCGATGGAGGCCACGATGCGCACCTTGCCGGCCTTGTGGTTCTCGATGAAGTCCGGCACCGAGGCGATGCCCGCGGTGATCTGGTTGCCCAGCATGTCGGCCGTCATGGGGGCGCTGCCGCGGTAGGGCGCGGGCTGCACGTCGATCTTGTACTTGTCCGAGATCATCTTCACCAGGAACTCGGGAATGGAGGCCGGCGCGGGAATGCCGATGGTCTCCTTGCCGCCCTTCTGGGTGCGTACCCATTTGACGTACTCGTCCATGGTCTTGGCCGGCGTGCCGCCCGACACCGCCAGCACGTTGGCGAAGGTCGCGAAGCCGGCCACGGGCACGAAGTCGGTGGCCGGGTTGAAGCCGGGGTTCTTCACGACCTGCGGCAGGATCGATATGGTGTGGTCATGCGACAGCAGCAGCGTGTGGCCGTCGGCAGGGGAAGACTTCAGCACCGTCGCGGCGATCTGGCCGCCCGCGCCGGCGCGGTTTTCGACCACCACGGGCACGCCCAGCACGTCCTTGAGTTTCTCGCCCAGCGTGCGTGCAATGGCGTCGGTGCCGGCACCGGCGGGGAAGCCGACCAGCAGGCGGATGGGCGTGCCGCTCTGGGCTTGCGCGGGTGCCAGGACGGCAGCCGAAAGACCCAGCGCCAGCAGCAATTGCGCACCGCGCGACACGACATTGCGCCTTGAAAAGGACATGATGGACTCCAAAAACAGCAAGAGTGGAAAGAAACAGAAAAACCCCCTCGAGCGTCTTTGCACTTGAAGGGACGGCGAACGGCCCTATTTTGAATGCAGGAATCAAGCCATGCGACAAGACAAACTCACCACCAAATTTCAGGAAGCACTGGGCGACGCACAGTCGCTCGCACTGGGCAACGACAACGCCTACATCGAGCCGGCTCACTTGCTGGCCGCGATGCTGCGGCAGGACGACGGTCCCCGCGCCCTGCTGGAGCGTGCCGGCGTCAACGTGCCCGGCCTGACGCAGGCGGCCGAAGCCGCCATCAAGAAACTTCCGCAGGTGCAGGGCCACGACATCGTGCAGGTCGGCCCCGAGCTCGGCAAGCTGCTGCAGGCCACCGAGAAGGAAGCCATCAAGCGCAATGACCAGTTCATTGCCGGCGAACTCTTCCTGCTGGCCCTGGCCGACAGCAAGGCCGACATCGGCAAGACCGCCAAGGAGAACGGCCTGAGCCGCAAGTCGCTCGAAGCCGCCATCGACGCCGTGCGCGGCGGGCAGGGCGTGAACAGCGCCGACGCCGAAGGCCAGCGCGAAGCCCTCAAGAAATACTGCATGGACCTGACCGAGCGCGCCCGCCTGGGCAAGCTCGACCCGGTCATCGGCCGCGACGAGGAAATCCGCCGCGCCATCCAGGTGCTGCAACGCCGCACCAAGAACAACCCCGTGCTCATCGGCGAACCCGGCGTGGGCAAGACCGCTATCGTGGAAGGCCTAGCGCAGCGCATCGTCGCGGGAGAAGTGCCCGATTCGCTCAAGGGCAAGCGCGTGCTGTCGCTCGACATGGCCGCGCTGCTGGCCGGTGCCAAGTTCCGCGGTGAATTCGAAGAGCGCCTGAAGACCGTGCTCAACGAACTCGCGAAGGACGAAGGCCAGACCATCGTCTTCATCGACGAGCTTCACACCATGGTCGGCGCCGGCAAGGCCGAAGGCGCCATGGACGCGGGCAACATGCTCAAGCCGGCGCTCGCGCGCGGCGAACTGCATTGCGTGGGCGCCACCACGCTCGACGAATACCGCAAGTACATCGAGAAGGATGCCGCGCTGGAGCGCCGCTTCCAGAAGATCATCGTGGGCGAGCCCAGCGTGGAGGCCACCATCGCCATCCTGCGCGGGCTGCAGGAGAAGTACGAAGTGCACCACGGCGTGCAGATCACCGACCCGGCCATCGTGGCCGCGGCCGAGCTGAGTGACCGCTACATCACCGATCGCTTCCTGCCCGACAAGGCCATCGACCTGATCGACGAGGCCGCGGCCAAGATCAAGATCGAGATGGACTCCAAGCCCGAGGTCATGGACCGCCTCGACCGCCGCCTCATCCAGCTGCAGATCGAGCGCGAAGCCGTGCGCCGCGAAAAGGACGAAGCCTCGCAGAAGCGCCTCGGCCTGATCGAGGACGAGATCGTCAAGCTGCAAAAGGAAATCGCCGACTACGACGAAATCTGGCAGGCGGAAAAAGCGCAGGCCCAGGGCAGCGCTCAGGTGCGCGAAGACGTCGACAAGATCAAGTTCCAGATCGAGGAATGGAAGCGCAAGGGCGACTTCAACAAGGTCGCCGAGCTGCAATACGGCCAACTGCCGGCGCTCGAAAAGCGCCTGAAGGAAGCCGAGGCCAGCGAGGCGAGCAAGGGCAAGTCCAGCGCGCCCACGCTGCTGCGCACGCAGGTCGGCTCCGAAGAAATCGCCGAGGTCGTGGCGCGCGCCACCGGCATTCCGGTCGCCAAGCTGATGCAGGGCGAGCGCGACAAGCTGCTCGTGATGGAAGACAAGCTGCACGAGCGCGTGGTCGGCCAGGACGAGGCCATCGGTGCGGTCGCCAACGCGATCCGCCGCTCGCGCTCGGGGCTTTCCGATCCGAACCGTCCCACTGGCTCGTTCCTGTTCCTCGGCCCCACGGGCGTGGGCAAGACCGAGCTGTGCAAGGCGCTCGCTGGCTTCCTGTTCGACAGCGAAGACCACCTGATCCGCATCGACATGAGCGAGTTCATGGAGAAGCATTCGGTCGCCCGCCTGATCGGCGCGCCGCCGGGCTACGTGGGCTACGAGGAGGGCGGCTACCTCACGGAAGCCGTGCGCCGCAAGCCCTACAGCGTGGTGCTGCTCGACGAGGTCGAGAAGGCCCACCCCGACGTGTTCAACGTGCTGCTGCAGGTGCTGGACGATGGACGTCTGACCGACGGCCAGGGCCGCACCGTGGACTTCAAGAACACCGTGATCGTGATGACGAGCAACATCGGCTCGCCCATCATCCAGGCCATGGTGGGCAAGCCTTCCGAGGAGATCAAGGAAGCGGTGTGGGACGAGCTGAAGAACTACTTCCGCCCCGAGTTCCTGAACCGCATCGACGAGACCGTGGTGTTCCATGCGCTCGACGCTAAGAACATCGAGTCGATCGCCGCGATCCAGCTCAAGGTGCTGCAGGCGCGTCTCGCGAAGATGGACCTGGGGCTGGAGGTTTCGCCGGCTGCGCTGGCAGAGATCGCCAAGGTCGGCTTCGACCCGGTGTTCGGTGCGCGTCCGCTCAAGCGCGCGATTCAGCAGCGCATCGAGAACCCGCTGTCGAAGCTGCTGCTGGACGGAAGCTTCGGGCCGAAGGACACGATCGAGGTCACGACCGACCCGATCCAGACGCCCGGCCAGTTCTCGTTCACCAAGGCCGGGGAACCAACCGCGGCTGCCTCGGCCTAAAGTCGGATGATGAACTTCATTTTTCGCGTCATTCTTCTGCTCCTGGGGCTGGTTTTCGCGGCCAGCCTGGCCGTCGCGGTCATGTTGCTGGCGGCGGTGTGGGGTGTGCGCTACGCCTGGGGGCGACTCACGGGCAAGCCTGTGACCCCATGGGTCATGCGCTTCAACCCCCGCTCGGGCTTCGATCGATTTCGCAATGCGGCACAACCGGCTGAGCCGACCGCCGCCGACGTGGCCAACGCCCGGGCACGTGGCGAATCGGTGGAGCGTCCCGTGCGCATCCGCGGCAGTGCCAGCGACGTGACCGACGTGTCGCCGAAATCTGTTTCCCCGCGCGGCTGAACGCCGCAGGTATTTCGGGCGCGACAGCCGGTCGCGCCGTTCGCCGTCAGAATCGTCCTCCTGGAGCCGCGGCTCGCCAGCCGCGGCTTTTTGCTTTCATCCAGGAGAGACATTCAATGACTTCGCGCGACATCTTCGTGGTCGGTACCGCCCGCACCGCCATCGGCACCTTCGGCGGCTCGCTGAAGGACGTGCCCAACACCCAACTGGCCACCACCGCCGTCAAGGCCGCCATCGAGCGCAGCGGCGTCACGGCCAATGCCATCGGCCATGTGGTCATGGGCAACGTGATTCCCACCGACGTGAAGGACGCCTACCTGAGCCGCGTGGCCGCCATCGACGCGGGCTGCCCCATCGAGACGCCGGCCTTCAACGTGAACCGGCTCTGCGGCTCCGGCCTGCAGGCCATCGTGTCGGCTGCGCAGGCCATTGCGCTGGGCGACTGCGACATCGCCATCGGCGGCGGCTCGGAATCGATGAGCCGGGGCCCTTACTTCGACACGTCGGCACGCTACGGCGCGCGCATGGGCGATTCGGTGCTGGTCGACTACATGCTCGGCATCCTCCACGACCCGTGGGAGAAGATCCACATGGGCATCACGGCAGAAAACGTGGCCGCGCGCTATGGCATCACGCGCGATCAGATGGACGAGCTGGCGGTGAGCAGCCAGCAGCGCGCGGCGGCCGCCATTGCTGCGGGCCGCTTCAAGGAGCAGATCGTTCCGGTCGAAGTGAAGACGCGCAAGGGCGTCGTGCTCTTCGACACCGACGAGCATGTGCGCGCCGACACCACGGTCGAGACGCTCTCGAAGATGAAGCCCGCGTTCAAGAAGGACGGCCTCGTCACCGCCGGCAATGCATCGGGCATCAACGACGGTGCCGCCGCCGTGGTGCTCGCTGCCGGAGAGAGCGTCAAGGCACGCGGCCTGAAGCCGCTCGCGCGCCTCGTGGGCTATGCGCATGCAGGCGTCGAGCCCGCGTACATGGGCATCGGCCCGGTGCCGGCCACGCGCAAGGTGCTGGAACGCACCGGCCTGAAGGTGAGCGATTTCGACGTGATCGAATCGAACGAAGCCTTCGCGGCGCAGGCCTGCGCGGTCATCAAGGAACTGGGCTTCGACCCCGCCAAGGTGAACCCGAACGGCTCGGGCATTTCGCTGGGCCATCCGGTGGGCGCGACCGGCGCGATCATCACGACGAAGGCGATCGCCGAACTGCACCGCATCGGCGGGCGCTATGCGCTGGTCACGATGTGCATCGGCGGTGGGCAGGGCATTGCCGCCGTCTTCGAACGGGTCTGAGCGGCATGCTGCGTCCGCCCGTCCTGATCGACCCCGACGAGGTCGAGATCAGCGCCATCCGGGCGCAGGGCGCGGGCGGGCAGAACGTCAACAAGGTCTCGAGCGCGGTACATCTGCGCTACGACATCCCCGCGAGTTCGCTGCCGGCCGACGTGAAGGAGCGGCTGCTCGCGCTGCGCGACAGCCGCATCACGCAGGAAGGCGTGCTGGTGCTCAAGGCACAGCAGCACCGCACGCAGGAAATGAATCGCGCCGACGCCTTCGCGCGCCTGCAGACGGTGATCGACAGCGTGGCCGCGCCCCCGCGCGTGCGGCGTGCCACCAAGCCGACCTACGGCTCGAAGCAGCGGCGGCTCGAAGGCAAGAGCCAGCGTTCGCAGATCAAGAATCTGCGCGGACCGGTGCGGGACTGAGCGCGCCGGCGTCTTCGTGGACGCCGAGACGGGGTGAGGGGCAAAGCGCCCGTTCAATGTGTCTGCAACATCGTCGCCGCACAATCGAAGGAATGAGAAGCCATATCGCACGCGTCCTGTTGTCGGCGCTTCTGCTGACACCGCTCGCCGTGCTGCTGGGTGGCTGTGCGCCGGATGCGGCATCGGAACAGGTTGCCAGCAGCGCGGCCGCCCCCGAACTCAAGTGGGAAGAACTGATCCCCAAGAGCTGGGACCCGACCAGGCGCTACCGCAACATCAGCCTCGAGTCGCTGCGCGACAACGACCCCCAGGCCATCCAGATGCTCGACGAGATGCGCGCCGTGTGGGACAACGCACCGGTCAACGTCGAACTCGACGGCAAGGCGGCCAAGCTCGCGGGCTTCGTCGTGCCGCTGGAGGCGGGGCAGGAGGGCATTCGCGAATTCCTGCTGGTGCCTTACTTCGGCGCCTGCATCCACACGCCACCACCGCCCGCCAACCAGATCGTGCACGTGATCGCGCCCGGCCCAGTGAAGGGCCTGCATGCGATGGACACGGTATACGTCAGCGGCACGCTGAAGGCGGCGCGCTATGCATCGGCCGACATGGGCGTGAGCGGCTACGAGATCGCCTCGGCGACGGTCGATCCTTTCGTGCCCAGGCAGCCGCAGTGACGCGGGCCCTCAGGCCATGCGCTGCGACAGGAAATCGAGGAACGAGGTGATGCGCGCCGACAGCTGCGTGTTGCGGTAGTACACCGCGTTCACCGGCTGGCGTACGTCCACCGTGTCCTTGGCCAGCACCTGCACCAGCGCGCCGCTGGCCCGGTCGGCGCCCGTCATGAAGTCCGACAGGCAGACGATGCCCACGCCGGCCAGCGCCAGTTGGCGCAAAGTTTCGCCGCTCGATGCCATCACCGTGGGCGCGATGGTCCATTCGTCGCCGTGCGGACCGCGCAGCGGCCAGCGGTTGAGCGACTCCGGTTGGGTGAAACCGAGCAGCGCGTGGCCGGCCAGCTCATCCACTTTGCGCGGCTTGCCGTTGGCTTCGAGATACGCCGGGCTCGCGAGCACGCGCAGCCGGTGCGTGCCCAGCGGGCGCGCATGCAGCGTGGAGTCGCGCAGCGGCCCGATGCGTATCGCGATGTCGGTGCGGCGCTCCAGCAGGTCGATGGGCAGGTCGTCGGTGTCCAGCTCCAGGCTGATCTGCGGATAGAGCCTTCGGAACTCCGGCACCAGCGGCACGACGGCATGCAGCATGAATGGCGAGGCCGCGTTCACGCGCAGGCGCCCGGCCGGCTGCTGGCGGCGCGCGGCCATCTGCTCTTCGGCTTCGTCGATCGCATCGAGGATGGCGCGGGTGCGCTGCAGGAAGGCCGCCCCTTCCTCGGTGAGTTCCAGCCGCCGCGTGGTGCGGCGAAGCAGCGTGGTGTCGAGCTTCTGCTCGAGCCGGCTCAATGCGCGGCTGATGCCGGAGACCGTTTGCGCGAGCTGCTCCGACGCGGCGGTGATCGAGCCCGTGTCCACCACCGTGCGGAACGCGACCAGTTCTTCGATGGTGGTTTTCATCGGGGAGGGATGTTTCAGGCGGCGGACTCGGTCTCGGCTGAAGTCACCGGCACGTCCACGCGCGGCATCAGCGCCGCGAGCGCCTCGCCGTCGGTGCGGTAGCTGAACAGCATCGGCCCGGGTGCGAGCAAGCCGGCGCTTTCCAGCACCTGCATCGCCGGCAGCTTCATCCCGCTCAGGTGCAGGCGGATGCCCTTGGCTTCCATCATCCGGCGGATCGAGCCGAAGACTTCGGCGCCGGTGATGTCGATGCGGTTGATCGGCTGCGCGAACAGGCACACGTCGGTGAGCCCGGGCCGTTCGGCCAGCGCCACGGTGAGCGCGCGCTCGAGCGTGGAGGCCGAGGCGAAGTCGAGCTCGGCATCCATGCGCAGCGCATAGAGCTGGGGCGCCAACGGCGGCAGCTTCCAGAGGTTGCGGTCGCGCAGGCTGCCGTCGGGGTGCAGGCCCACTTCGATGATGCGCGGATGCAGATGCCGGTACATGTAGTGCGCCAGGGCCGCCAGCAGCCCGCCGAGCACGCCCCAGTAGATGCTGGGCGCGGTCGCGATGGTCAGCACGAAGGTGCCGAAGGCAATGCCCGCCTCGATGCGCGAGATGCGCCACAGCGCGGTGAAGCTCGCCGGCTTCACCAGCCCCAGGATGGCCGTGACCACCACCGCCGCCAGCACCGCCTGCGGCACGTGGTACAGCAGCGGCATCAGCCACAGCAGCGCGCCCGCCACCACCACGACGCTGAACAGCGTGGCCCAGCCGGTCTGCGCGCCCGCATAGAGCGTGATGGCCGAGCGCGAGAACGACGAGCTGGTCGGGAACGCGCCCGAGAAGCCCGAAGCCAGCTTGGCCAGGCCCTGGCCGATCAGATCCTGGTTTTCGTTCCAGAGCGTGCCGGCGCGCGCGTTGTCGACCTTGGCGCTCGATGCGGTTTCCAGAAAGCTCACCAGCGTGATCATCAGCGCCGGCAGCACCAGCGCGCCGAGCGTGCTCATCGGCAGCAGGCCGGGCCAGTAGAAAGAGGGCAGGCCCGAAGGCAGGCTGCCGACCACCGCGCCGCCGCGCAGCGCGTAGTCGATCGCCCAGCTGATGGCGGCCGCGCCGGCCACCAGCGCCATCGTGGTCGGAAAGCGCGGCAGCATGCGCTTGCCCAGCCACAGCACCGCGATGCTGCCGAGCCCGAAGGCGATGGCCACCAGGTCGGGCAGCGGGCCGCCGTGCAGCACCTGCGGAATGGTGCGGCCGGTGAAGCCCAGCAGCGCCGGCAGCTGCGAGATGGCGATCAGCACCGCCGCGCCCTGCGTGAAGCCGATCAGCACCGGCGAATTGACCAGCCGCAGCAGCCAGCCGAAGCGCCCCGCGCCCAGCACGATCTGGATCGTGCCCGACATCAGCGTGAGCCACACCGCCATCGCTACCCACTCGGCGCTGCCCGCCACCGCCAGCGGTGCGAGCGAGGCACCCACCAGCAAACTGGTGAGCGCCGTGGGCCCGACCGACAGCCGCTGGGACGAACTGAACATCACCGCGATCAGCGCCGGGAACAGCGCCGCGTACACGCCCGTCACCAGCGGCATGCCGGCCAGCGCGGCATACGCCACGCCTTGCGGGATGACCATCAGCGCGACGGTGATGCCGGCCATCGCCTCGTTGCGCAGCAGCGCGGCGGAGGGACGGGGCCAGGCAAGGCAGGGAACCCAGCGCGAAAGGCGCTGGCGCAGGGAGGGGGAAGTGGTGGCCGGATTCATGAATGACGGATGACGCCCGCGACGGAGCTGGATGCCGCGCGGGCGCGGAGAAGCTTACGCTGCTGCGTGAAGCATGGGGGCGCGCCTAGATCAGCGAAGTCGCGTTCTTCAAGACGTAGTCGCAGGCCTTGGTCTTGAGCTTGGACGACAGCACCTTGAAGTTCAGCGTCTGGCCGTCGCCGCCCTTGAGCAGGCCCTTCGCGCCGTTGGCGAAGCCGGTCTCCTGGGGCTTCTGGCCGGTGATCTTGGCGAGCAGCTTGTCTTTCACCGAAGCCGCGTCGCCGCCCAGGTAGTTGTTCTTGACGCAGTACTGCAGCACCCCGGCCGCGTTGCCGATGGTGCTGGAGCCGATGGCGGGCATCTTGAAGCCCAGGTTGCTGCCCAGGTCGCCGAGTGCCGACCCGCCGGTGCCGCCTTGCGTGTTGGCGCTGGCGGCCTCGCCGGCCTTTTCCTTCAACTGGTCGAGCAGGTTGTTGGCTTGCGCCGAGGCTCCTGCCGCGAGCAGTGCCAGGGCGATGAGGGTGGAACGGGCGTGCATGGTGTCCTCCTGTCGGTAAGCGTGATGGAAAGCGGCCATCAGCATACCGGAGACTCCCAGGGGCGAGGCCCCTGGCACGCGCCCGTTTTACTTCGCGCGGGGCGGGCGCTTTTCGAGCAGCGGGGTGCTCGTGCCCTGCACGCCGACCAGCCCCAGCACCGTCACCAGCGAGTTCTGCGCGCCCTTCCAGCCGTCGGTCACGTCGATCCACTCGGAAAGCGCGTGGAAGCCGCCCGTCTTGCCGCCGCCGCCGATGATGATGGCCGGGATGCCCAGCGACATCGGCACGTTCGCGTCGGTGCTCGCGCCGGTCAGCAGCGTCTTGTGGCCGAAGGCCGCGTTCGAGCGCGTGGCCGCCTCGACGATCACCGTGTCCGACTGCGTGCGGCCGCCCGGGCGGTCGCCGATGAGCTTGGTGCTCACGCTCAGCGTGTTCACGTTCCAGCGCTTGTTCTCCTCGACCACGGCCTCGTCGATGGCCGTGAGGATCTTCTTCTCGGTCTCCAGCAGCGGCGCCATTTCGTCGGAGCGGATGTCGACCGCCATGCGCGCGTCGGGCGCGATGGTGTTGACCGAAGTACCGCCGCCCACCGTGCCCACGGTGAACGTCGTCTTCGGGAAGCTCGGCGTGCGGATGTCGGCGATCTTGGCGATGGCGCGGCCCATGCCGTGGATGGCGCTGGGCACCTGCCCGAACGCGCCGAAGCTGTGGCCGCCCGGGCCCTTGAAGGTCACTTCGTAGCGGTGGCTGCCGGTGCCGAGCATCAGCACCGTGCCCTCGGGCGCGGGCTCGAGGCCGACCATGCCGTCGATGTCGAGGTTGTCTCGGAAGATGGCTTTCATGCCGCGCAGGTTGCCCAGCTCTTCCTCGCCGACGTTGCCCACGATGAGCAGGTCGCCCACGGTCTGGATCTTGTTGTCGTTCAGCACCTTGAGCCACGACAGCAGTACCGACAAGCCGCGCGTGTCGTCGGAGATGCCGGGGGCGTAGAGCTTGCCGTCGCGCTCCTTCACCTTCACGTCGGTGCCGGCGGGGAACACGGTGTCGAGGTGGGCCGAGATCAGCAGCTTCGGCCCGTTGCCCGTGCCCTTGCGCAGGCCGACCACGTTGCCTTCGGCGTCGATCTTCGCGTCCGTGAGGCCGACTGCCTTCATGCGCGCGAGGAAAGCCTCGGCGCGCTTCTGCTCCTTGAACGGAGGCGCTTCGATCTCGGTGAGCATCTTCAGGTCTTCCACCGAGCGCGCATGGTCGGCCTTCACCGCGTCGAGCAGCTTCTGGATCTGCGGCGACGCCATCAGCTGCGTGTAGGCCTTGTCGACTTCGGGCCGTACCTGCGCGGGCGTGGCCGCGACCGAGCCGGTCTGGGCATGCGCGAGGCCGGCGGCGGCGGACGCCAGGGCGAGGACGAGCGGGGCGAGGCGAAGAGACACAGGGCGAGGCATGGTGCGGGACTGTCCTTGAAAGAAAAACCGATGGAAGAAGCGGCGCCGCCGACGCGGCGTCGTCAGCGATTCTTGCGGCTGTGCTAGGCGCGTGCTCTGGTTTAATCTTCCACGTTGTCAGTTTTTCTAACGAAAGCCCCATGCGCCGCCACATTCCCAGCACCCGCGCGCTGCTGATCTTCGATGCGGTGGCCCGCCATCACGGCGTGGGCAAGGCCGCCGAGGAGCTGTGCCTCACCCACAGCGCGGTGAGCCAGCAGCTGCGGCTGCTGGAGTCGCAGATCGGCGTGCGGCTGGTGCAGCGCACCGCGCGCGGCACCGAACTGACCGAGCCGGGGCGGCGCTACCACGGCCAGATTTCCGGCGACCTGCTGCGGCTGCAGAACCACACGTTGGAGGCGATGGCGCAGCGCACCGACGGCCTGCGCCTGCTGGTGGGCGCGGTGCCGGTGCTGGCCGAAGGCTGGCTCACGCCGCGGCTGCCCGAGTTCATCGCGCAGCATCCGGGCTGCAGCCTGCACCTTCAGGTGTTTCCGACGCATCTCTACATGGAGGACCTGCCCTTCGACGTCGGCGTGCAGTACGACGACGCGGTGTGGCCAGGCGCCAACGCGCTGCCGCTCATGGGCGAGCCGTGCGTGGTGGTGTGCTCGCCAAAGGCGAAAGGCCGGGCGGCGATGGCGCGCGGCGATTTCCGCGCCGCGCCGCTGCTGCACCTGCGCACCCGCATGGGGGCCTGGGAAGAATGGTTCGGGCATGCGGCGAATGCGCGTGCGCCCGAAAACCTGGTGGCGGGGCACCGTTTCGACCTGTTCTCGTCGCTGGTCGCGGCGGTGCGCGCCGACCTGGGCGTGGGGCTGGTGCCGGAGTACTTCATCGAGCGCGAACTGCGCTCGGGCGAACTGGTGCTGGCCTGCCCGGAGCGGGTGCCGTCGAGCCGGGGCTACAGCGTGTTCGTGGCGCCCAGCCGTACCGACGACGCGCTGGTCGGCGCCTTCGTCGAATGGCTTCTTGCGGCCGCGGCCTAGGCTCGGCGGAACAGCAGCACGGAATTGGTGCCGCCGAAGGCGAAGGAATTGCTGACGGCCGCCTCGAGCGAGGGTGCCGCCGTGTCCTCCGGCTGCACCAGGTTCAGGCTGCAGGCCGGGTCGATTTCCGCGCAGTTCGCATTGGGTGGCAACTGCCGCTCGTGCAATGCCAGCACTGTAATGAGCGCTTCGAGCGCGCCCGCCGCGCCCAGCATGTGGCCGTGCAGCGCCTTGGTCGAACTCACGCGCAGGGTGTCGAGGTCGCCGCCCCACACGTCGGCCAGTGCGTTGCGCTCGACCACGTCGCCGATGCGCGTGGCCGTGCCGTGGGCATTGCAATAGCCCACGTCGCGCGGCTGCAGGCCGGCCTGCCGCAGCGCGGCGCGCAGCGCGCGGGCCTGACCGGGAGCGTCGGGCTTGGTGAGGTGGGTGGCGTCGCTGCTCAGGCCCCAGCCGGCCAGCGTGGCGTAGCTGCGGGCACCCCGGGCGCGGGCGCGCTCGGCGGATTCGAGAATCAAAAAGGCCGCGCCTTCGCCCAGCACGAAGCCGCTGCGGTCGGTGGCGAAAGGTCGCACCGCGCCGGCCGCTTCGCCGGGCTGGAAGGTGGCCAGCGTCTGCATCGCCTGCCAGGCCAGCACCACGCCCGGCACGATCAGCGCTTCGCTGCCGCCGGCAATGGCGATGTCGACCTCGCCGCGCTGCACCGCCTTGGCCGCCTCGGCAATGGCGGCAGCCGACGAAGCGCAGGCGACCGAGTAGGTGAGCACCGGGCCCTGCACCCCCTGGCGCATGGCCACGTGGGCGGCCGGCGCATTGGGCATGAAGGCCGGAATGGTGAGCGGCGACACGCGGCCGTTGCCGCGGTAGGCAGCTTCGAGCGCCGCCGCGCCGCCCATGCCGCAACCCGCGAAGACGCCGATGCGTTCGGGGTCGGCATCGCCCGCGGCCAAGCCCGCGTCGCGCATGGCTAGGTCGGCGGCGGCCACGGCCAGCTGGCTCACGCGGTCGACGCCCGCGAGCTGCAGCTTGGTGAACCAGCGCGTCTCGTCGAAGGCAACGGTGGCCGCGGCGGCCGGCTTGGGCAGTTCGGGAAAGACGGGCTGGATGGCCGAGCGGCCCTGCAGCAGGGCCTCGAACAGCGCGCCCGGCGAGTCGCCGTGCGGCGCCACGACGCCCAGACCTGTGACGGCGACCTCGTGGTTCACGCTGCCTTCGCTGCCCGGACCTTGTCGACCAGCACCGCGAGGTCGGCCAGGGTGTCGATGTTCGCGTCCTCGTCGGGCATGGTGATGCCGAAGTGGTCTTCGATGGCGAACAGGAATTCGGCGAGCGCCAGCGAATCGAGTCCGCCGGTTTCCCGCATCGAGGCGTGGGGGTCGAGCTTCGACGGTTCGATGCCGTACTTCTCGTGGATCAGGTCCTGCAATTCCTTCAGCGAACTCATCGTGCGATGCCTGTCGTCATGTGCTGCCGCTGATCGATTGCCACCCGTGGAGGGCATGCCATTGGATCGATCCCTTCCTCAATTCGGGCTGTTGTGGTCAGTGATGACCAATGATATCCGCTCCCACGTGAGGGGAATCCCCTCGGAAACGCTTCCCCGGCCGCCAGTACAGCGAAGGCAGGGCGAACGCCACGCCCAGCAGGGCGCCCGCCGCCACGTCGAGCACCACGTGCTGCTTGACGGCCAGCGTCGAATAGGCAATGGCCGCGAACCAGGCCCAGTTCAGCAGGCGCCACAGGGCCGGTGTGCGGGTTTCGCGCAACACATGCTCGATGCGAATGGCGGTGAAGATGGCCACCGCCACGTGCATCGAAGGGCAGGCGTTGCCCGCGGCGTCCACGCCCTGGAGCATCGCAAACCCGGGGAAGCCGGTCACGTCGATGGACAGCGGCGGAATCTGCGTCGGCCAGAAGTAGAAGAGCCCCAGCCCTGTGATGCACAGCCCGCCGATCCACAGCCCGTACACCACCAGCTCGCGGAAGGTGAGCTGCAGCCCCGGCGCGATGCCGACATAGAACCACAGCGACAGGTAGGCGCCCAGCGCATAGGGCTGGAATGGAATGAGGTGGTCCAGCGGCGTCAGCGGCATCACCGTGACCGGGAACGACGGGTTGCGAAGCAGGTGGAAGTAGCCGATGAAGAACAGCCAGGTGAAGGCCGTGGTGCCGACCGCCTTCAGCAGGAAATGGCGACGCACGCGCAGCCAGATGTCGGCGGTCCAGGTCGGCGTCCGGGTTTCGGGCGCCAGCTGCAGGGGGATCGGTGAGTGCATGGTGTCGGTCGCCGATCTTGCCAGAGCGGGGTGACCCGCCCCGCGATGCCCCGCCGGCTCAGGTGGCCGCGGCGCGCTTGCGGTGCTGGAACGAGGTCGGCGAGCGGCCGGTCGCCGCCTTGAACATGGCGCAGAACGCGCTGTCGGTGGCATAGCCGCTGGCGGCCGCCACTTGGCTCACGGCCATGCCGCGCGCCAGCAGCGGCAGGGCATGGGCCATCACGGCCTGCTGGCGCCATTGCTGCCAGCTCATGCCGAGCTGGTCGCGGAACAGGCGCGCCACCGTGCGCTCGCTGGCGCCGATGGTGGCGGCGCGCTCGGCCAGCGTGGCGCGGTCGGCCGGGTTGCGCAGCAGCACCTCGCAGAGCTGGCGCAGGCGCTTGTCCGCGGGCAGCGGCACGTCGATGCGGATCTGGGTGGCACGCTCGACCTCGTCGACCAGCAGCGGCGCGATCATGCGTTCGCGCTGCGGCGCGTGCGGATCGGCCGGCGGCAGGCCGTCGGGCGTGGTGTCGAGCGCGAGCATCAGCGCGCGCAGCAGCGGGCTGATCTCCAGCACTTCGCACTTTTCCCAGGTGGGAGCGATCCAGGCATGCAGGTACACGGTGCGCAGCTCCGCGTCCTCGATCAGCGTGATGCTGTGCGGCATGTTGGCCGGCACCCAGAGCGCGCGCGAGGGCGGCACGATGTAGCTGCCGTCCTGCGTGCTCAGGCGGATCACGCCGCGCGTGGAGAAGGTGAGCTGCGGCCACGGATGCTCGTGCAGCTCGACCAGCGTGTCGGCGCTCAGGAAATGTTCCTTGGCGCGCAGCGGTCGCACCGCGTCGGGGGCGTAGAGGTGCGGCGTGAGCGGACCGACGCTGTTGGCCGGCGCTGTGGCGGGAGCAGTCGCGAAAGAAGAAGAGGCAGCGGGGGAGGCGGCGCTTGGCATGGTTTCGACAAATGTTGTCGCTGTATCGCCATTCTGCCGCGTCCCCGCCGCATAGGATCGGAGCCCGCCCCGGTTTTTTGTAGCAATCCATGTCCTCTTCATCTTCCGCCGCCGTTCCACCCGCCACCACCTTGCGCACCGACGCCAAGCTGATCGGGCTGGTCGGCCTGGCCCATGCGGTCAGCCATTTCAGCCAGCTCATCCTGGCGCCGCTGTTCCCCTGGCTGAAGGACGCGTTCAACGTGAGCTACGTCGAGCTGGGCGCGGTGCTCACGGTGTTCTTCGTGGTCTCGTGCATCGTGCAGGCGGCCTCGGGCTTCATCGTCGACAAGCTGGGCCCGCGCCCGGTGCTGTTCGTCGGGCTGGGCGGACTGGGGCTCGCGGCCTTCGGCTATGCGACGGCGCAGAGCTACTGGATGCTGCTGGTGTGCGCGGTGATCGGCGGCATCGGCAACGGCGTGTTCCACCCGGTCGACTACACGCTGTTCAACCGCAAGGTCGCGCCCACGCGGCTGGGCCATGCCTACAGCGTGCACGGCATCACCGGCAGCCTGGGCTGGGCGCTGGCCCCGGCCTTCGTGGTGCCGATCGCCATGGCGTATTCGTGGCGCGTGGCGCTGGCGTCGGCTGGCGCCGTGGCCATCGTGGTGCTGCTGGTGCTGTGGGTCTACCGCAGCGTGCTGTCGCTCGACGCGGCGGCGGTGCACAAGGCCACCGGGCAGGGCGAATCCGCGCCCGCCGGCGGCGAGTTCGACTTCCTGCGCATTCCCGCGGTGTGGATGTGCTTCGGTTTCTTCTTCTTCTATGCCGCCGTGATCAGCGTGGTGCAGACCTTCGCGCCGGTGGCCGCGGGCCATCTGCACGCGGTGCCGGTGGCGCTGGTGGCGGTGTGCCTCACGGTCTACATGGTGGCCAGCGCGGCCGGCATGGTGGTGGGCGGCTTCCTGGCTTCGGACCCGTCGCGCTGCGAGCGCATCGTGGGCGCGGGCTTCGGCGTGGCCGCGGCGCTGGCGCTGGTGCTGGCCTTCGCGAGCTTCCCGCCGATCGTGGTGCCGGTGCTGTTCGGCATGATGGGTTTCGTCTCCGGCGTAGCCGGTCCCTCGCGCGATTTGCTGGTGAAGAAGTCGACCCCGCCCAACGCCACCGGCCGCGTCTACGGTGTGGTGTACGCGGGCCTGGACATCGGGCAGGCCGTGGCGCCGCTGGTGTTCGGCCGGCTGATGGACCATGGGCAGTACACGAGCGTCATCGTCGGGCTGGCGCTGGTGCAGGGCGTGCTGATTGCCAGCGCGTTCAACGTGCGCCGGGTGCGCCGCACGGCGCTGGTGCCGGCTTCCGCCTGAGCCCCTGCCTGCTTGAACGACGGCCGATATCATCGGCCGCATGCAAGCCTTGTATGTGTCAGTGATCGCCGGCGCAGTGCTGGCGGGTTTCGTGCAGGGCCTGTCCGGCTTTGCGTTCGGCCTGGTGGCCATGTCGGTGTGGGCCTGGACCCTGGAGCCGCAGCTGGCCGCGCTGCTTGCGCTGTTTGGCGCCCTCACCGGGCAGGTGATCGCGGCGCTCACGGTGCGCCGCGCCTTCGACAAGCGCGTGCTCTGGCCCTTCGTGATCGGCGGGCTGGTCGGGGTGCCGTTCGGCGTCTGGCTGCTGCCTCATCTCGATCTTGTCGTCTTCAAGCTCTGCCTGGGCGTGCTGCTGGTGCTGTGGTGCCCGGCCATGCTGATGTCGCAGCACCTGCCGAAGGTGTCGTTCGGAGGGCGCGTGGCCGACGGGGTGGCCGGCACCATCGGTGGCGTGATGGCCGGCATCGGCGGCTTCTCGGGGACCATTCCCACGCTCTGGTGCACCTTACGCGGATTCCAGCGCGACACGCAACGCGCGGTGATCCAGAACTTCAACCTGTCGATGCTGGCGGTGGCGTTCGCCATCCACCTGGCGAGCGGCAGCATCGAGCGCTCCACCGTTCCACTGCTGGGGGTGGTGGCGCTGGCCGTCGCGGTGCCGGTGTTGCTGGGGGCTCGGCTCTATGTGGGCATCAGCGAGGCGGCGTTCCGCAAGCTGGTGCTGAGCCTGCTGACCGCTTCGGGCGTGGCGATGCTGGCGTCGGCCGTGCCGGCGATATTGCAGCGTTCCTGACGCCGCGAGGGGTGTGAAAAGGCACCCCGTTTTTCTTCGAATTTGCGCTTGACCCTCTCGTTGCGGCACGGTCTACGATGCCTTCAACTTGGAGAGGGAAGGCATGTTTCTGAAGATCGGCGAACTCGCCCGGCGCACCGGGCTGACCGTGCGCGCACTGCGTCACTATGACGATATCGGCCTGCTGGTGCCGTCCGAAAGATCGAGCGGCGGCTACCGCCTCTACGACCGCAAGGACGTCGCGCGGCTCTACCGCATCCAGGCGCTGCGGCGGCTCGATCTGTCGCTGGCGGAAGTCCATGGACTGCTGGGCGACAACGCGAGCGGCGGGCTGTCGGAAATCGTTGCGCAACAGGTGTCGCAGCTCGAGCGCGAGATCGCACGAGCCTCGGCGCTGCGCTCGCACTTGCTGGCCTTGCAGGGGCAACTGCAGGCCAGCCAGGAACCCGCCATCGACGACTGGCTCGTGGCGCTCGAAAGCATGGTCGCGGGCGGCAAGTATTTCAGCGACGACGAACTCGGCAGGCTCAATGCCGGGCGCGACGGGTTGGCCGAAGCGGTCGCGCCCGAGCGGGCGGCGCTGACGTCCACCCTCCACGCACTGGTCGCTTCCGGCGCGTCGCCTGAAAGCACCGAGGCGCAAATCCTGGCGCGGCGCTGGATCGAACTGCTGCTCGAAGAGGCCGGCGGCGACGAAGCCCTGCTCATCAAGCTCTACACCATGCACTGGAACGAGCCGGCGTTGCATTCACTGACCGGCGTCGACCGGGCGGGCATGAAGTTCATCTCGCATGCGATGGCCTGGGCGCGGCTGCAGCTCTACGCGCCTTATTGCAGCGCAGAAGAGATGGCGTTGCTCGCAAGGCATTACGTCGAGCAGACCGACGCATGGCCCCCGCTCATCGCCGAAGTGCGCGAGCAGATGCTGCAGCGCGCCGCGCCCGAAGCGCCGGCGATGCGCGCTTTGGCGACGCGCTGGCGGGCGCTGTCGCTCGCGAAGGCCGGCGGCGACGCCGCGCTGCAGTCGAAGCTGCAACACGCGTTCAGCACCGACCCCGCATTGCGCACCGGCTCGGGCATCGACGCGCCGCTCGCGGCCTATGTCGAGCGCGCCATCGCGCAGCTCGCCACACCCCTTTCCCATTGAACGAACGACCCCAAGGACACAGTGACCGCAGCAACGACAACAACATCGGCCGCAGCAACGCAGGCCGGCAACGCCTATTTCTTCAGCGGCAACTACGCGGCGCTGACGCAGGAGCACGACATCGCGGCGCTCGACGTCGTCGGCGCGATCCCGCCCGAACTGTCGGGCACGCTCTACCGCGTCGGCCCGAGCCCGCAGTACGCGCCGCGCGACGACAACTACCACTGGTTTTCCGGCGACGGCATGGTGCATGCGTTCCATGTCGATGGCGGCAAGGTCTCGTACAGCAACCGTTGGGCCCGCACGCCGAAGTGGCAGCTCGAGAACGAGGCCGGGCGTGCGCTGTTCGGATCTTTCGGCAACCCCGCGACCAGCGACCCCGCCGCCCTGGGCCGAAACAGCGGCACGGCCAACACCAGCATGCTGTGGCACGGCGGCCGGCTGTTCGCGCTCGAGGAGTCGCACCAGCCCTTCGAGCTGGATGCGCTCACGCTGGCCTCGAAGGGGCACCAGAGCTTCGGCGAGCGCCTGACGGCACGCTGCACCGCGCACCCCAAGATCGACCCCGAAACCGGCGAGCTGCACTTCTTCGCCTATTCGCCCGAAGGCCCGGGCACGCCCGGCATGCTCTACGGCGTGATGGACAGCGCGTGCGAAATCACTGAGCTCCAGTCGTTCACCGCGCCTTACGCCAGCATGGCGCACGACTTCATGGTGACGCGCGGGCACGTGCTTTTCCCCGTCATGCCGCTCACGACCAGCGTCGAGCGCGCGATGCGCGGCAAGCCGCTGCTCGCATGGGACGCGGACAAGCGCACGCATGTCGGCGTGATGCGCCGGGGCGCCGACGCCGGCTCGATGCGCTGGTTCGAGGCCGACGCCTGCCATGTGTTCCACGTCATGAACGCCTGGGACGACGGCGACTCCATCGTCGCCTTCGTGATGCAGTCGGACACCGCGCCGGGCCTGCCCGATTCGGAGGGCCGGCCGGGCGACCCGCATGCGATGGCGGCGCGCCTGTGCCGGTGGACTTTCGATCTGGCCAGCCCGGGCACCGGGTTCCGGCGCGAGTATCTCGACGACCTCGTGGCCGAGTTCCCGCGCATCGACGAGCGCCATGCGGGCCGCCGCAACAGGTATGGCTTCTACACATGCCACGCGACGGCACGCGCACGCGGCGATGCCGAAAGCGTTCTGTTCGACAGTCTGGCGCGCTTCGACTTCGACACGGGCGAGCGCAGCATCCACACGCTGCCGGCCGGCGACGTGATGTCGGAACCGGTGTTCGTGCCGCGCTCGGCGGATGCCGCCGAAGGCGACGGCTGGCTGCTGGCCGTGGCCTGGCGCGAGCGCGAGAAACGCAGCGACCTGCTTGTGCTCGATGCCTGCGATCTGGGCGCCGCGCCTGTCGCCGTCGCGCGGCTGCCGCACCGCGTGCCGTTCGGCTTTCACGGCAACTGGCGTCCCAACGCCTGACCTCGAAGGGACGCTATCGCGGCAGCGCAAGCGCGAACGGCAGGCTCAGCACCCCGAGCAAGGTCGACAGCGTCACCAGCCCCGCCACATAAGGTCCGTTGTAGCCCATCCGCGCAGCCAGCACATACGCGCTGGACGCGGTGGGCACGGCAGAAAAAGCCATCAGCACCGAAGCCTGCATCGCATCGAGCCGCAACGCCAGCGCGAGGCCCCAGGCGACCAGCGGCAGGATCAAGTGCCGTATGGCCAGTATCGACACCGCCAGCATCTTGCCGGTGCCCAGCGTGGAGAACTTCATGCCCGCGCCCGCGGCCAGCAGGCCCAGCGCAAGCGATGCGGCGCCGATGCGCGTGAGCGTCGGCGTGGCCCAGTTCGGCACGGTGAGTCCCAGCACATTGGCCAGCAGCCCGGCCACCGTCGCGACGATCAGCGGGTTGCGCACCAGTTGCTGCACGAAGCCGGTCTGCGCATGCCGCGTCATCGGCCACACGGCCGCGATGTTGAAGATCGGCACGCACACGCCGATCAGCACGGCAATGAGCAGCAGGCCTTCGGAGCCCGCGAGCCGCTCGGCCAATGCGAGGCAGATGAAGGAGTTGAAGCGGAACGCGACCTGGGCGCTGGCCGCGTGGTCGCGGCGGTCGATGTGCGAGCCGATGCCGGGCACGAAGGGCAGGGCGTAGGCCAGCGCGATGCCGACCGCGCCGATGCACAGGCCCGCGATCAGCAGGTTCGACGTGGCACCGAAGTCCAGCGGGCTGCGCACGATCGAGTGGAACAGCAGCACTGGAAAAAGAAAGTAGTAAACCAGGCTCTCGACCTGGTCCCACACGCGGCGGTCGAGGGCGGTGTAGCGGCACAGGAGCCAGCCGATGGCGATGAGGGAAAAGTCGGGGAAGAGCAGCTGCGCATAGTTCACCGCGTCGAGGATAAACCGGACGGACCATGGGTAATCCACAGCACGGATGCGGCCCGTGAGCCGCTAGCATCCGGGCTTTCGTTTTTTCGACATCAAAGTCAAGTCAAGGAGTTTTCGATGCAACGTCGTCAATGGAGCGCTCTGGTGGGCGCCGCCGCGCTGGTCGCGGTAGCGGGCCCGAGCTTTGCGCAGGGATACCCCAGCAAGCCCGTCGAGCTGAGCGTGCCCTTCGCACCGGGCGGCACGACCGACATCGTGGCGCGCGTGATCTCCGACCCGCTGGGCAAGGTGCTGGGCCAGCCGGTGGTGGTGGTCAACCGTGCGGGTGGCGGCGGCATCGTGGGCGCGGCCGAAACGGCTCGCGCCACGCCCGACGGCTACAAGCTCGGCATCGCCACGGTGTCGAGCACGGCGGCCAACCCGGCCATCAACCCGAAGACGCCGTACGACCCGATCAACGACTTCACGCCGATCATCAACATCGCGGCCACGCCGAACATCATCGCGGTGAACCCGAGCTTCCCGGCCAAGAACTACGCCGAGTTCGTGGCCGAGCTGAAGAAGAACCCGGGCAAGTATTCGTACGCCTCGTCGGGCACGGGCGGCATCGGCCACCTGCTGATGGAGCTGTACAAGAGCCTGACCAACACCTTCGTCACGCACATCCCGTACCGCGGCGCGGGCCCGGCGCTGAACGACGTGGTGGCCGGCCAGGTGCCGATCATGTTCGACAACATTCCCTCGGCCATGCCCTTCATCACCAGCGGTCGGCTGATCCCGATCGTGGTGTCGGCGCCCCAGCGCCTGGCCGCGCTGCCCAACGTGCCGACCTTCAAGGAAGTGGGCCTGGAGCCGGTGAACCGCATGGCCTATTACGGCATCCTCGGCCCCAAGGGCCTGCCGAAGGAAGTGGTCGAGAAGATCAGCGCCGGCGTGAAGAAGTCGGTGGAAGAGCCGGCGGTGCGCAAGCGCATCGAGGACACGGGCTCGCTGATCGTGGCCAACACACCCGAGCAGTTCGCCGCGCAGATCAAGGCCGAGTACGAGGTCTACAAGGAAGTGGTGAAGAAGCAGAACCTCAAGCTCGACTGAGCCGGGTTTTCTTTCTTTCGACGAAAGCCGCCCGCGCCCCGGGCGGCTTTTTCTTTTTTGCTATCTTGCATCGCATGACCGAGGCCGCCGCCGCACCCACACCCGACATCGACGACTTCATCGACGCCCTCTGGCTCGAGGACGGGTTGTCGAAGAACACGCTGGCCGCCTACCGCCGCGATCTCGCGCTGTTCGCCCAGTGGCTGGGCGAGCACAGCGGCGGCGCCACGCTCGGCACCGCGAAAGAGACCGACCTGCAGGCCTACATGGGCGCGCGGCTCAGCAACAGGGGCAAGGCGACGTCGGCCAACCGCCGGCTCACGGTGTTCAAGCGCTACTACCGCTGGGCGCTGCGCGAGCGGCGCATCGCGGCCGACCCGAGCATCCGGCTCATGCCCGCGCGCCAGATGCCGCGCGCCATCAAGACGCTGTCGGAGAAGCAGGTGGACGACCTGCTGGCCGCGCCCGATGTCGAATCGCCGCTGGGCCTGCGCGACCGCGCGATGCTGGAACTGATGTACGCGAGCGGCCTGCGCGTGAGCGAGCTGGTGGCGCTCAAGGCCATCGACATGAGCCTGAACGACGGCGTGCTGCGCGTGCTGGGCAAGGGCAGCAAGGAGCGGCTGGTGCCCTTCGGCGGCGAGGCGCGGCGCTGGATCGAGCGCTACCTGGAGGAATCGCGCCCCGCGATTCTTGACGGCCAGCAGACGCCCGACCTGTTCGTGACCGCGCGCGGCGCGGGCATGACACGCGTGATGTTCTGGATCATCGTGAAGAAGCACGCGACCGCGGCGGGCATCCACGTGCCGCTGTCGCCGCACACGCTGCGCCATGCCTTCGCCACGCACCTGCTGAACCACGGGGTCGATCTGCGCGCGGTGCAGTTGCTGCTGGGGCATGCGGACATCTCCACCACCACCATCTACACGCACGTGGCGCGCGAGCGCCTGAAGCAGCTTCACGCGAAGCACCACCCGCGCGGCTGAGGGCGCGCGGTTTTTTCCAGAAAAACGAGGAGACGAGATCCATGAAGAAGACGACGACCACCCTGGTCGCGGCCGCGCTGCTGGCCGTTGGCACCGCCGCATTCGCGCAGGGCTTTCCGACGGCCAAACCCATTCGCCTGATCGTCGGCTACCCGCCCGGCGGCGGCATCGACTTTGCCGCACGCACGGTGCAGGTGCCGCTGCAGGAGGCGCTCAAGCAGCAGCTGGTGGTCGACTACAAGCCCGGCGCGAGCGGCATGATCGCGGCCACCGAACTCACGCGCCAGCCTGCCGACGGCTACACGCTGCTGCTGGCCAACACCGGGCCGTTCGCCATCGCGCCCTATCTGCAGAGCAAGCCGCCGTATGACCCGATCAGGCAGTTCACCTACATCGGGCAGATCAGCCAGGGCAGCTATATCGCGGTGACCCGGCCCGACCATCCGGCGAAGAACCTCAAGGAGTTCGTCTCGTGGGCCAAGGGGCAGCCGGGCAAGGTCAACTTTGCCTCGGGCGGCAACGGCACCTCGACGCACCTGAACGGCGAGCTGATGAACCAGGTGACGGGGCTCGACATGACGCACGTGCCGTACAAGGGCAGCGCGCCGGCGGTGCAGGACCTGATCGGCGGGCAGACGCAGATCCTCATCGACGCGGGCAGCGTGCTGCTGCCGCAGGTCAAGGGCGGCAAGCTCAAGGCGCTGGCCGTGACCGGCCCGGCGCGCGACCCGCAGTTGCCCGACGTGCCGACGGTGAAGGAGCTGGGGCTGGCGGGCATGGAGTCGGTCGGCTTCCAGGGTCTGGTGGGGCCAGCGAACATGCCCAAGGACGTGGTCGACCGGCTGTCGGGCGAGCTGGCCCGGGCGCTGGCGCAACCGGACATCAAGGCCAAGTTCGCCGCGGCGGGCGCCGAGGTGCATTCGCTCGGCCCGGTCGAGTTCGCGGCCTTCGTGAAGGCGGACAATGAGAAGTGGTCCAGGCTGATCAAGGAGCGCAAGCTGCAGCTGGACTGACGCAATCACGCAGACGACCCGATCCACAGACACCATGAATTTCCTCGCTTCCTCGAAGCCATCGCGCCGCACGGCGACCCGACTCCTCGCCGCCGCCGCGCTCTGCGCCGCTTCCGGCGCCTACGCGCAGGCCGTGCCCAAGACCGTGCGGCTCATCGTCGCCTATCCGGCGGGCGGCGTCAGCGACGTGGTCGCGCGGGCGCTGGGCGACCGCCTCGCGGCGCAGATGGGCATCACGGTGATCGTGGACAACCGGGCCGGCGCGAGCGGCGCCATCGGCATGGACGCGGTGGCCAAGGCCGCGCCCGACGGCGCGACGCTGGGCTTCTCGGCCATCAGCCCGCTGGTGCTGAGCCCGCACCTGGGCAAGCTGCCCTTCGATCCGCTGAAGGACGTGGCGCCCGTGGCCAGCGTGATGTATTCGCCGGTGCTGCTGATCGCCACGCCGGCGAGCAAGGCCAAGGACTTCAAGGCGCTGATCGACGATGCCAAGGCGCATCCGGGCGCGGTGCGCTGGGCCACTTCCGGCCCGGCGTCGCTGGGCCACATCGTGCTGGAGCAGCTGCATGCGGCGGCGGGCGTGGACATCACGCACGTGCCGTACAAGGGCGGCGGCCAGCAGCTCAATGACGCGATCGGCGGACAGTTCGAGGTGCTGTCGACCAACGCGAGCCCGACCCTGTCGTCGCACATCCAGTCGGGCAAGCTGCGTCCGCTGGCGGTGGGTGCGCCGGCCCGGCTCGACAGCCTGCCGCAGGTGCCCACGCTGGGCGAGCTGGGCTACAAGGCGGCCAACATCAACTCGCTCTTCGGCGTGTTCGCGCCGGCCGCCACGCCGGCTGCGCTGGTCGCACGGTACAACGCCGAGATCAACAAGGCGCTGGCCAGCCCCGAGCTGCGCGCCAAGCTCACGGCCACCGACAACGTGCCGACCGGCGGCACCTCGGCAGCCTTCGCGAAGGAAATCGCCAGCGAGTTCGAGAGCAACGGGCGCATCGTCAAGGCGGCGAACATCAAGGCCGACTGAGCCTTCCCGGAACCGCCTGACGCCTGGAAGACACCAGCGCTTGTGGTTCGATTTTCCCTACCTTATAGTAGGTAGATGACCAGCGCCACAGCAGCCGCCTCCGCCCTCGCCACCGGCAGCACCCGCGAGCAGATCCTCGCGGTGGCGCGCGGCTTCATCGAAACCCGCTCCTACCTGGGCTTCAGCTTCCAGGACGTGGCGGACGCGGTCGGCGTGCGCAAGGCCAGCCTCTATCACCACTTTCCGAGCAAGGAAGCATTGGGCATCGCGGTGATTCGCGCCGCGACCCAGAGCTTCAAGGACTGGGACGCCGCCCGCGAGCGCGAGCCGAAAGACGCGCTCGAATCGTATTTCCGCATGTACCGCAACACGCTGAAAGCCGGCTCCGGCATTTGCCCGGCGGGTGCGCTGGCGCCGGGCTGGGACGTCATCAACGACGAACTGCGCGAGGCGGTGCGCGAACTGCGCAGCACCCAGGTGACGTGGCTCACGGGCGTGCTGGGCGCGCTGATGCCGGCGCGCAAGAAGGGGGCGTCGGTCGCTTCGCTGGCCGCCTATGTGTTCTCGGCCTGCCAGGGCGCGCTGCTGTCGGCGCGCATGACCGGGCGCGTGGACGAGTTCGACGAAGCCATCGCGCAACTCAGGAGTTCATTGCCCGGCTGACCGCCTGGCCTGACGCAGGCACGCCTTGGCGTGTCTATTTTTTTGACCTCGTAGCCTACCGATTGGATGGTAGGTATTTGCTGGAGCCACTCATGAAAGCAGTAATTTCCGCCTATGCCCGTTCTCCCTTCCACTTCGCGAAGAAAGGCGCACTGGCCGACGTGCGCCCCGACACGCTGACTGCCGGCGTGGTGAAGGGCCTGCTGCAGCGCACCGACCTCGATCCCGCGCTGCTCGAAGACATCATCCTGGGCTGTGCCTACCCCGAGGCCTCGCAGGGCAACAATCTCGCGCGCATCGTCGGGCTGCTGGCCGGCCTGCCGCACGAGGTGGGCGGCATGACGGTGAACCGCTTCTGCGGCTCGTCGATGCAGGCGGTGCACATTGCCGCCGCGCAGATCGAGGCGGGCATGGGCGACGCTTTCCTGTGCGTGGGCGTCGAATCGATGACAGCGGTGCCGCAGGGCGGCTTCAACTTCTCGCCCAGCCCCGAGCTGCTGGCCAACACCGACGCCTACATCTCGATGGGCGAGACGGCCGAGAACGTGGCTCGACGCTGGAACGTGAGCCGCGCCGACCAGGAAGCCTTTGCCGTGGAATCGCACCGCAAGGCGGCCGCCGCGCGTGCCGAAGGCCGGCTGGCCGGCGAGATCGTGCCGGTGCGGCTCGCCTCGGGCGACATCGTCGACGCCGATGGCTGCATCCGCCCGAGCACCTCCGCCGAGGCGCTGGCGAATCTCAAGCCTGCGTTCCGCCCCGACGGCGTGGTGACCGCCGGCACCTCGTCGCCGCTGACCGACGGCGCGGCCGTGGTGCTCGTCACCAGCGATGCGTTTGCCGCGCAGCACGGCCTGCAGGCGCTGGCGCGCATCCGCTCGTTCGCGACCGTGGGCGTCGACCCGGCCATCATGGGCATCGGCCCGATCCCCGCGACCCGCAAGGCGCTGGCGCGCGCCGGCCTGAGCGTGGCCGACCTTGACGTGATCGAGATCAACGAAGCCTTCTCCTCGCAGGCGCTGGCCTGCATCCGCGACCTGGGCCTGGACCCGGCGAAGATCAACCTCGACGGCGGCGGCCTTGCCATCGGCCATCCGCTGGGCGCGACCGGCGCGCGCATCACCGGCAAGGCCGCGTCGCTGCTGGCGCGTGAGAAGGGGCGCTATGCGCTGGCCACGCAATGCATCGGCGGCGGGCAGGGCATCGCGACCATCCTCGAGCGCGTCTGAACGCCCGAGAATGCGGGCAAGAATTCCAAGGAGATCCGATGACGGCAACCCCTGAAGCCGGCGCCAGGCCCAAGCTGTACCTCGAAGACCTGTCCGTCGGCGACCGCTTCCGAAGCAGCGAGCATGCGCTGGACGTGGCGCAGATCCAGGCCTTCGCGCGGCAGTTCGACCCGCAGCCATTTCACACCGACGAAGAGGCCGCGAAGAAGACCTTCTTCGGCGGACTGGCCGCGAGCGGCTGGCACACGGCGGCGCTCACCATGAAGCTGCTGGTCGAAAGCGGCATTCCGCTGGCCGACGGCATCATCGGCTCGGGCGGCGAGCTGCAGTGGCCCCAGCCCACGCGGCCCGGCGACGTGCTGCACGTGGTGGGCGAGGTGATCGACATCGTGCCCTCGCGCTCCAAGCCCGGCCGCGCGATGGTCACGATGCGCTGCCAGACGCTCAATCAGCGCGGCGAGGTGCTCCAGCACTTCACGCCGAAGCTGGTGGTGCACGCCAGGCCCGCGGCGGCCTGAGTCGGGGTTTCAAACCACCCGCAGGCCCAGTTCCTCGACCAGCGAGGCGGCCTGCCGGTGCGAGATGGTGGCGCCCTTGAACTGCGCCGCGTTCGCGAGCCGCAGTCCGCCGAGATCGACCTCGCGCAGGTCCGCGCCTTCGAAGCGCGCGAGCTTCAGGTGCGCGTTGCGCAGGCTGCCGCCTTCGAACACCGCTTCGCGGAAATCGCAGCCCGAAAGATCGGCTTCGGAAAAGTCGAGTTGCTCCAGCGTCTGCTTGCGGAACGACATGCCGCGCAGGTGCGCGTCGACCAGCAGCGAATCCTTGAAACCGATGCCCAGCGCCGACACTTCGCCGAAGTGCGCGCCGGTGAGCTTCACGCCGCTGAAGAAGGCCGACGCCATCTTGGCGCGCGCCCACTGGGTGTTGTTGAGGTCGCAGTCCTGGAAGCGTGCGTTCGTCAGGTCGGCCAGGCCAAAGTCGGCCTGGCGCGCACGGCATCCGGCCCAGCGGGTGTCGGAGAGCAGGGCGCGGTCGAACGAGGCCTCGGCGAAGTTGCAGAGCGTGAACTGCACGCTGCGCAGGTCGAGCCGCGACAGGTCGGCTCCGTCGAAATCGCAGCGCTCGAAATGCAGCGGCTCGGAATCCCTGCGCTCCTGCAGGCAGGCCAGGAGGTCGGGGCGTGACCAGGTCTGGTCGGAAATCAGTCGGGTCATTCGGGGCGGGAGTCGGTCAGCGCGCGCAGTTCTTCGGGGCTGAAGCCGGCCCGGCTGCGCGCCTCGAGATTGAAGGGCGGCTTGTGGCGCGGCGCGTCGTAGCGCGCGACCAGTGCCGGGTAGGTGGCTTCGGGGTCGATGCCGGCGCGCTCGCACAGCCAGCGGTACCAGTGGTTGCCGATGGCCACGTGGCCCACCTCGTCGCGCAGGATGATGTCCAGGATTTCGACCGCGCCCAGCGCATCGGGCGTGTTCACGCGCTTGAGCTTGGCCTGGATCAGCGGCGTGGCGTCGAGCCCGCGCGCCTCCAGCGTGCGCGGCACCAGTGCCATGCGGCCGAGCACGTCGTCCTTGGTCTTCTCGCACATGTTCCAGAGGCCGTCATGGCCGGGGAAGTCGCCGTAGCGGTATCCCATGCCTTGCAGGTGCGTGTGCAGCAGCGTGAAGTGCAGCGCTTCTTCGTCGGCCACGCGCAGCCAGTCGCGGTAGTAGGCCTCGGGCATGCCGTCGTAGCGCCACACGGCGTCGAGCGCGAGATTGATGGCATTGAACTCGATGTGGCAGATCGAATGAATCAGCGCGGCCCGGCCCTCGGGCGTGAACGGCGAACGCTTTTGCACGGCGGTGGCGGCCACGCGCACGGGCCTGTCGGGGCGGCCGGGCACGCCGGTGTCGTCGCCGGGCGTGCGGATCGGGTCGGTTGCTATGGAATCGGTAGCGCCGTGCAAAGAGATGGCGCGCGTTGCAGCCACCTTCTGTTCGGGATCGGTCAGGCGAAGCGCGGCCAGCGCGCTCAATCGGGGGTGCATCCCTACAATTCTAGTTTTGCCCCCGGAGACAACCACGATGGCGATTTATGAATTGGACGGCATTGCACCGACCCTCGGCGAAGGCACATGGGTGGCCGACAGCGCGCAGGTCATGGGCAACGTCAAGCTGGCCGACAACGCGAGCGTATGGTTCGGCGCCGTGCTGCGCGGCGACACCGAAACGCTGACCATCGGACGCAACAGCAACGTCCAGGACCTGTCGGTGCTGCATGCCGACATCGGCTGCCCGCTGACCATCGGCGACAACGTCACCGTGGGCCACCAGGTGATGCTGCACGGCTGCACCATCGGCGACAACTCGCTGATCGGCATCCAGGCCGTGGTCTTGAATAACGCGAAGATCGGCCGCAATTCGATCGTTGGCGCCGGCAGCGTCGTGACCGAGGGCAAGGAGTTTCCCGACAACTCGCTCATCATCGGCTCGCCGGCCAAGGTGGTGCGCACGCTCGACGACGCGGCCGCCGCCCGGCTGCGCCAGAGCGCCGAGCACTATGTGGAAAACGCCCATCGCTTCGCGAAGGGCCTCAAGAAGATCGCCTGACCGGTTCGGTCGCAGGCACACAGAGAAAGAAAACGTTTTGAGCGAGCTGCACAAATTCCTGTTCGATGGCCTGCCGGTGCGCGGCATGATCGTGCGCCTGACAGATGCGTGGCAGGAGATCCTTGCGCGGCGCGCCTCCAATACCGCCACCGGCGCCTACCCGCCGCCCGTGGCCGAACTGCTCGGCGAAATGACGGCGGCGGCCACGCTGATGCAGGCCAACATCAAGTTCAACGGCGCGTTGATCCTGCAGATATTCGGCGACGGCCCGGTCAAGGTGGCCGTGGCCGAGGCGAAGCCCGACCTGAGCCTGCGCGCCACCGCCAAGGTGATTGGCGAGCTGCCGGCCGACGCGCGGCTGCCCGACATGGTCAACGTGAACAACAAGGGCCGCTGCGCCATCACGCTCGACCCCAAGGACAAGCTGCCGGGCACGACGCCCTACCAGGGCGTGGTGCCGTTGTTCGACGACAACGGCGAGAAGCTCGGCAAGCTCAGCGACGTGCTGCAGCACTACATGCTGCAGAGCGAGCAGCTCGACACCACCCTGGTGCTCGCGGCCGACGACAAGGTGGCCGCGGGCCTGCTGATCCAGCGCCTGCCCGTGAAGGGCGAGGGCAACCTCGAGGGCACCTCCAGCAAGGACCACGACCAGGCCAACGAAGACCAGATCGGCCGCAACGAGGACTACAACCGCATCTCGATCCTCGCGTCGAGCCTGACGCGCGACGAGCTGCTCACGCTCGACATCGAGACCATCCTTCGCCGCCTGTTCTGGGAAGAAAAGCTGCTGCGCTTCGAGCCCCAGGCCGGCCTGCTGGGCCCGCACTTCGCCTGCACCTGCGGGCGCGAACGCGTGGCGCAGATGATTCGCGGGCTGGGCGTGGAAGAGGCCGAGAGCATCCTTGCCGAGCGCGGCGACATCGAGGTGGGCTGCGACTTCTGCGGCAAGCAGTACCGCTTCGACGCGGTCGACACCGCGCAGATCTTCAGGCCGCCGACGGACCAGATTCCCGGCACGCCGGTAGTCCAGTAGGCACGCGGCGAGCCGTCGCTCGCCTCCCTCGCTTCGCCGCACCGACCAGTGCGGCCGCCTTCTCCCTTCCCCCCGTTTTTCTTGCCCTCGCCATCGCGGCAGGGCACCCCCTGGGCAAACCCGAGCTTGCCCCGCGGCATGACATGGCACACATTATGCAAATGGATTTGCGGAATTTGTTTTTCTGCAAATTCAATTGCACCAATTCGGTGAGCTCTTACTCCGGAAGGATTGTCATGAAGAAACTCGTTCTCCGACTGCTCGCGGCCGCGGCTGTCGCCACCTCGGCCATCGCCCCCGCCACGGCGGCCGGCCCCCTGCTCGTCGCTGTCGACACCGCTTTCGTTCCCTTCGAATTCAAGGAAGGCGACAAGTACGTGGGCTTCGACATCGACCTGTGGGACGCAGTCGCCAAGGAGCTCAAGCTCGACTACAAGCTGCAGCCGATGGACTTCAACGGCATCCTGCCCGCGCTGCAGACGAAGAACGTCGACGTGGCGCTGGCCGGCATCACCATCAAGGAAGAGCGCAAGAAGGTCATCGACTTCTCCGACGGCTATTACGACAGCGGATTCATCCTCATGGTGCCCACGGCCAGCAAGATCGCCGGCGTGGCGGATTTGAAGGGCAAGACGCTGGCCATCAAGACGGGCACCTCCGCCGCCGACTACGCCAAGGCCAACTTCGCGGGCACCGAGCTGCGCCAGTTCCCGAACATCGACAACGCCTATCTCGAACTGATGACCGGCCGCGTCGATGCCGCCATGCACGACACGCCCAACGTCCTCTACTACATCGCGACCGCCGGGGCGGGCAAGGCCCGGGCAGTCGGCCCGCAGATGATGGCGCAGCAGTACGGCATCGGCTTCCCCAAGGGCAGCCCCCTGGTGGTGCAGGTGAACGGCGCGCTGGCGAAGATCAAGGCCGACGGCCGCTACGCCGCCATCTACCGCAAGTGGTTCAAGACCGAGCCGCCGAAGCCCTGAGCGGACCATCGCGGAGCCATTCATGGATTTCGACTGGTCAGTGATCGCCGGCGCGTTGCCGGCATTGGCGAAGGGCGCCCGCCTCACGGTGCTCATCACCGTGGCGGGGCTGCTGGGCGGCACGCTGCTCGGCGTGCTGTTCGGCCTGATGCGCGCCTATGGCAACCGCCTCGTCGGCGGCCTGGGCTTCGCCTACGTGGGGCTCGTGCGCGGCACGCCCATCGTGGTGCAGGTCATGTTCATCTACTTCGCATTGCCCGGCCTGCTGGGCGTGCGCGTGGACCCGATGACGGCGGCCATCGCCTCCATCGTCATCAACTCGGGCGCCTACATCGCGGAAATCGTCCGCGGCGCCTTTCTTTCGGTGCCGAAGGGGCTGAGCGAGGCGGGGCTGGCGATGGGCCTGCCGCGCTGGCGCGTGCTGGCCTTCGTCGTCGGGCCGGTCGCGTTCCGGCGCATGACGCCGGCGCTGGGCAATCAATTCATCGTGAGCCTGAAGGACACCTCGCTCTTCATCGTCATCGGTGTCGGCGAGCTCACCCGCCAGGGGCAGGAAATCATGGCGGCCAACTTCAGGGCCATCGAGATATGGACCGCGGTCGCGGTGATCTATCTCATGCTGATCGGCGTGCTGACGCTGGCCCTGAGAACCGTCGAGAAAAGGATGCGCATCCTGTGAACATCGTCGAATTCAAGAATGTGGAAAAGCGCTTCGGCGCCAACACGGTGCTCGACCGAGTGAACCTGCAGATCCGCCATGGCGAGGTCGTCGTGCTGATCGGTCCCTCGGGCTCGGGCAAGTCGACGCTCCTGCGCTGCATCAACGCGCTCGAGCAGATCGACGGCGGCGACCTGCTTGTGGGCGGCCTGAGCGTGCGCGGCGGCAACGCCGTGGTGCGCGAGATCCGCCAGGAAGCGGGCATGGTGTTCCAGCAGTTCAACCTGTTTCCGCAGATGACGGCGCTGGAGAACGTCGCCTTCGGGCCGCGGCAGGTGCGCGGCGCCTCCAGGTCGCAGGCGCAGGCACAGGCGACCGAACTGCTCGCCAAGGTGGGCCTTGCCGGGCGCATGCACCATCACCCGAGCGAACTCTCCGGCGGACAGCAGCAGCGTGTCGCCATCGCCCGCGCGCTGGCCGTCAAGCCCAAGCTGATGCTGTTCGACGAGCCGACCTCCGCGCTCGACCCCGAACTTCGCCAGGAGGTGCTGCGCGTCATGCAGTCGCTGGCGGAGGAGGGCATGACGATGGTCGTCGTGACGCACGAGATGCAGTTCGCCCGCAAGGTCGGCACGCGGCTGATCTTCATGGAGCACGGCCACATCACGGTCGACGGGCCGCCGGCGGAGTTGCTGGACAACCCGCCGAACCAGCGCCTGCGCGATTTTCTTCAGCACGTGGAGTGACATGCCGACATTGAATTACCTCGAGGCCAAGGGATCGCCCTTCGAGACGGGACAGGCGCTCGGCCGCTTCGGCGCCGCCGCCATGCAGGACTACGCGCGCACTTCGCCAGCCTGGGCGACGGTGATGCGCCATCGCGGCACGCCGGCCGCCGAGGCCATGGCCGCGCTGGTGCGCGCGCGCTTTCCGCGCATCTGGAGCGAGTTGCAGGGCCTTGCGGCCGGACTGGAACTGCCGTTCGAAGACGTGTTCCTGTGGAACTGCCGCGGCGACCTGTGGGCCATGGCGCCGGACGGGTGCACCACGGTGCAGCAGGCGGGCGTGCAGCGCCGCATCACCCACAACGAAGACGGCGACCCGGCCTTCGCCGGGCGGTGCGCGATCGCGGCGTGCGCGGTGGAGGGCGGTGCGTCTTTCGCTTCCTTCGTCTATCCGGGATCGCTGCCGGGCCATACCTTCGCGGTGACCGAGCGCGGCCTTGCCATGACGGTGAACAACCTGCGATGCCTGAACGTGCGGCCCGGCGTTCCGCGGATGGTTCTCACGCGTGCGCTGCTGGAGGCGGGCAGCCTGCAGGAGGTGCGCGAACTGCTGGCATCCGGCGAGCGTGCGGGCGGCTTCCATCTCACCGTGGCGCACCGGGCGTCGCCCGAGTTGCTCGGCGTGGAGTTCAGCTCCGAGGCCCTTTCGGTCGTCGAGATCGCGGGACGGCGGCTGCATGCCAACCACGCGCTGCATCCGGCGCTGGGCGATCTGCCGCAGATCGTCACCGGTTCATCGCGGCATCGGCAGCAACGCGGCGATGCGCTGCTCGCCGTGGGCGACGATCCGCTGCATCTGCTGGCCGACAGCGGCGACGCGTCGTTCCCCATCCTGCGCGCCGACCCGGCCGACAGCGACGGCGAGAACACGATGGCCACCGCGGACATCCGCATCGGCCCCGCGCGCGTCGAATGGCAGGTGTACGAGCACCCCTTGCAGCCGCCGCGATTCCATATGATCGACGGCCATGCAAGCATCGAACCAAACCAGCGTGCCCAACCCGCCTGAGATCGAGGCCGACGGTGCTTCGCCGCCTCGCACCGTCGAGGCGCTGCGGGCGCTCACGATGCGCCTGGGGCGGGGCGATGCGCTGATCTCGATGGGCAGCAAGGCGCACAGCGTGCTGGCGCGCCTGGTCGAGCGGCCCGAAGAGGTCGCGGTGCGCACCATCACCGAGCTGGCCGAGTCGCTGGGTGTCAATGCGTCGACGCTGACCCGCCTGGCGACCCGCCTCGGCTATGCCGGCTTCGTCGAGTTCCAGACGGTGTTCCGCGACGGACTGGCTTCGCGGCACCGTCATTTCTACAGCGAGCAGGCCGGCCGGCTGGTCGCGCATGCTTCGGAGCGCAGCACTCCGCAGGACGGCACCGGGCAGCGCCCCGAGATCGACACCATGGTGCAGATCGCCAAGGACTCGATCGCCAACACCGAAGGCTTCCTCGCGCAGCTCTCGGCCGACGAACTGCAGCAGGCGGCCCGGCTGCTGGCCACGGCACCGCGGGTTCGCGTGCACGGCCTGCGGCAGTTCAGCGCGCTGGCGAGCTTCCTGGCCTATGGGCTGGCCATGGTGCGCGGCGACGTGGCCTTGCTCGATCCGCATGGGCTGGGCGTGGCCGAAGGCCTGGCCCAGTTGCAGCCCGGCGACCTGGTGGTCGTGACGAGCGTGGAGCCCTACACGCGCAGCATCGCCGAAACGGCGGCCGCCGCGGCCAAGGCCGGCATGGTCGTCGTCGCCATCACCGACCACCGCGCGTCACCGCTCGCGGCCTTCGCGAAGCATTCCTTCTTCGTGCCCCACGGCAGCGCCTTCTTCAGCAATTCGATGGGCGCCTACGTCATCTTCTGCGAAGGCCTGCTGAACCTGGTCGCGACCGACCTGGGCAAGAAGGCGCTGAAGGCGCTCGAGCGGCGCGAGCGCTTCATCGCCGACCTGGGCATCGAATAGCGACGCGCCCGAGGCTCAGTCCTCGAAGCCGCCGAACGAGATGTCCGGCGCGCTCGTGTTGTGCTTGGACGGCAGGCTGCGGCCGAAGCGCACCTGGGTGGCCTGCAGGCTCTTCACTTCGGGCAGCGGCAGCACCTGCTGCGCGGCCTGCGGCGAAGCCTGCCAACGCACCTCGCTCACGTCGGCGTTGTCCGGCGTCACGTACATCGATCGCAGCACCGCGAAGGGCTGCGCATTCACGGTCGGCTTCGACAGCGTGACGTCGAGCGCGGTGCGCGCGCGGCTGATTTCGTCGACGCGCGCCACCGCGCTGCCGCCATTCGCGAAGCGCACGCGGATCGCCAGCGGTTTCGGATCGACGTGGATCGACGCGATGCTCACCACCGGCCGCGCGGCCGCCTCGACGGGCCCGAGCAGGAAGGACGAGCCATACACGCCGTCGCCGAAGCGCGGGTCCGGCAGCGGCTTGAGCCGCCAGTAGCCGTCCGACGGATAGAGCACGATGGCCTCGAGCGCCTTGCCGTTCTCTTTCTTGAACACCTGCAGCAGATGGAAGCCCTTGTCCTTGCGCTTGCCCACGCTCACCGGCACGCTCTGCGGACGCCAGAAGCTCGGCAGCGTCATGCCGACGATGCGCCATTCGGCGTTGTCGAGCAGCACCACGGTGCGTTTCTTGAAACGGTGCGCGGGGTCGGTGGGGTGGGCGCCGCCGTCGAAGTTGCAGCCCGAGAAGTCGGGCGCGGTCACGTCGTTGCCGATCTTGTCGAGGTAGTCGGGCTGCAGCGCCTCGATGCGCATGTGGCGGATGCCGTCGCCGCGCAGGGTGAGGGAGACGTTGTCTTCCTCGGCGCAGGCGGTGGTCGTGGTGCCGTTTTCCACGGTGGCCGCGACGGGTGCCGCGGCGGCGTGGCCGGCGGTCAGCAGCAGGGCGGTAAGGGTAGAGATGACTGCGGGATTGGCGAGGCGCGCGGCTGTCGAAAGGGGCATCGGGTCTCCGGTGAAGGGGATGTGCGCGCCGCCGGCTTACTCGCGGCGCGAAATCAGGTCGCTGAAGAGCTTATGTTCGCATTCCGGGTCGGAGCATTTCTCGCAAGGCCATGACCACGAGGCGGGCTTCGCTTCGAGACGGCCACGCGCACGGGTGCGGCCTTCGCTGCCGGCGATCGAGTTGATCGCGTTCCAGGCATTGGCGAGCCGTTCGCCGCCGCTGCCATGCACCACGGCGAACGAGAGCTTCGCGCCGACGAGCGCGGCGCGCACCAGCGCGTCGGTCGGCTGCTGCGCATGCGGGCCGTCGCGCATCTCGTCGGCCACCCAGGGCAGGTCGAGCGCCGTGAGCAGCGTGATCGCATAGCGCCGCTGCGCGGCCAGGGCGCCTTCGTAGAGCGAGGTGTCTGCGAAAAGCTGCTCGCTGTAGACCGCCGTCATGAGCGCGGTGGTGTCGGCCACCACCACGCCCGACGCGGCGGCGACGCCGATGCGGCGGGTCTGCTCGTCGGCGATGGCCTGCTGCTCGGCGGGGCGCGGCGTGCGGCCTTCGCGCTCGCACCATTCGCGCAGGTATTCGCCCACGAGCGTCACCGGCGTGCCGCGGTCCTGCAGGCGCTGCGCGATGGCGCGCGCCAGCTCGGTCTTGCCGGTGCTTTCGGCGCCCAGCAGCGCAATGACGCAGCCGGTCGGCAGTGTGGGCGTCATGCGCGTGCCGCCTGCGGCAGGCGTTGCCGCCATGCCAGGTAGCCGGCCACGCTGAGCGCGGCGAACACCGCATACAGCCCGACCGTGAGCCACAGGCCCTTGTGGATGAACAGGCCCACGCTGACCACATTCACCGCCAGCCAGATCAGCCAGTTCTCGATGAACTTGCGGCCGAGCAGAAATTGCCCGACCAGACTCAGCCCCGTGGCGAAGCCGTCCCACCAGGGCACGTCGGTGTCGGTGAAGCGGCGCAGGAAGAGGGCGATGGCCGGCCAGGCCAATGCGCAGGCCGCCAGCGTGAGTGCAATGCCGCGCGGCGAAAGCCGGCTGACATGCAGGGCGCTACCGTCGGCCCGGTGGCCGCGCAGCCACTGGGTCCAGCCCCACAGGGCGACGAAAGCGAAGAAGACCTGGAGCGAGGCGTCGCCGTAGATGCGCGCCTTCGCGAAGACCGCCATGTAGAGCAGCGAACTGACGATGGCCAGCGGCCATCCCCAGTGAATCTCGCGCATGTTGCAGCCGACCATGGCAAGCGCCAGCACGGCTGCGACGAGTTCGAGCCAACTGACGGGTGAGCCCCAGAGCAAGAAAGCAGGGGCCGAGAGAAGCTCAAGAATCAGATTCGCCCCCAGCGGGCACCGACGCGGTCTGTTCGTGGGACACCGCGGAACCGGCTTTGCCGGGCCGCCGGTGCCGCCCCCTGGAAGGGGGTTGGCGAAGCGACACGAAGTGCGCGAAGACTGGGGGTCATCCTAGTGCGCGATTTGTACGAACACTTCGTTCGGCTTGACCATGCCGAGTTCCGCCCGCGCGCGTTCCTCGACCATTTCGAGGCCGTCCTTGAGGTCGTTGACCTCCGAGGTCAGGCGCTCGTTGTTCAGCGCGGCCTTGGCGTTGGCTTCCTTCTGGTCGGCCAGCTTGGTCCGCAGCTGCGCCACGTCGCGCACGCTGCCGCGCCCGTTCCACAGCTGCCACTGCAGGACGCCCAGCAGAAGCAGCAGGATGATCGGTGGAACGAAGCGGGCGCGCATGCGCGGGGCGTCCGGTGCGTTACTTCAGGTTGTAGAACGCGCCGCGGCCCGGGTACACGGCGATGTCGCCGAGGTCTTCTTCGATGCGCAGCAGCTGGTTGTACTTGGCGATGCGGTCCGAGCGCGACAGCGAGCCGGTCTTGATCTGGCCGGCATTGGTGCCCACCGCGATGTCGGCGATGGTGCTGTCTTCGGTTTCGCCCGAGCGGTGCGAGATGACTGCCGTGTAGCCCGCGCGCTTGGCCATCTCGATGGCGGCGAAGGTCTCGGTCAGCGTGCCGATCTGGTTGATCTTGATCAGGATCGAGTTGGCGATGCCCTTCTCGATGCCCTCTTGCAGGATCTTGGTGTTGGTGACGAACAGGTCGTCGCCTACCAGCTGCACGCGCTTGCCCAGGCGTTCGGTCAGGTGCTTCCAGCCGTCCCAGTCGCCTTCGTGCATGCCGTCTTCGATGCTGATGATCGGGTACTTGTCGACCCAGGTCGCGAGCATGTCGGTCCAGCTCTCGGAGGTGAGCGAGAGGTTCTCGCCCGACAGCACGTACTTGCCGTCCTTGTAGAACTCGCTGGCGGCGCAGTCCAGGCCCAGGGCGATCTGCTCGCCGGCCGTGTAGCCGGCCTTGTCGATGGCTTCCAGGATGAGCTGGATGGCCGCTTCGTGGCTCTCGACGCTGGGAGCGAAGCCGCCTTCGTCGCCGACCGCCGTGCTGATGCCGCGGTCGCCCAGGATCTTCTTCAGCGCATGGAACACTTCGGCGCCGTAGCGCACGGCCTCGCGGAAGCTCTTGGCGCCCACGGGGATGATCATGAACTCCTGCAGGTCGAGGCTGTTGTTGGCGTGCGCGCCGCCGTTGATGACGTTCATCATCGGCACCGGCAACTGCATGCCGCCCATGCCGCCGAAGTAGCGGTACAGCGGCAGGCCCGACTCCTCGGCCGCGGCGCGGGCCACGGCCATCGAGACGGCGAGGGTGGCGTTGGCGCCCAGGCGGGCCTTGTTGTCGGTGCCGTCCAGGTCGATCATCGTGCGATCGAGGAAGGCCTGTTCGCTGGCGTCGAGGCCGAGCACGGCTTCCGAGATCTCGGTGTTGATGTTCTCCACGGCCTTGAGCACGCCCTTGCCCAGGTAGCGGCTCTTGTCGCCGTCGCGCAGCTCGATGGCTTCGCGCGAACCGGTCGACGCGCCCGAGGGCACGGCCGCACGGCCCATGGTGCCCGACTCCAGCAGCACGTCGCATTCGACGGTGGGGTTGCCTCGGCTGTCGAGAATTTCGCGGCCGACGATGTCAACGATTGCACTCATCTTTTGTCTTTCTCTTTCGGTTCTCTTTGGCGGATGAATAAATGGGGCAGGGGGCTCAGAGGCCTTCGACGGCGATCATGTTCATGATCGCGGCACCGGCGCGCGCTTCGCGGGCCTTGAGGTATTCGGGCGTTTCGTAGAAGGCCTTGGCCTTCTCGAAGCTGGCGAACTTGAGGATGACGATGCGCGTGGGCTTCCAGTCGCCCTCCAGCGGCTGGACCTGGCCGCCGCGCACGCACACCTCGGCGCCGTGCGCCTGCATGGCGGCGCTCGACCACTTCTTGTATTCCTCGTACTGCGTCGGGTTGGTCACCTCGACGTGTGCGATGACGTATCCGCTGCTCATGCGACGGCCTTCAGTGCCTTGTTGGTGCTGCCGGCGCCCTTGTCCTTGTGCTCGAGCGCCGCCTTGATGAAGGCGTTGAACAGCGGATGGCCGCCCCACGGGGTCGACTTGAACTCGGGGTGGAACTGCACGCCCATGAACCACGGGTGCACGTCCTGCGGCAGCTCGACGATTTCGGTCAGGTGCTCGCGCTGCGTGAGCGCCGAGATCACGAGGCCGGCCTTGCGCAGTTCGTCGAGGTAGTTGACGTTGGCTTCGTAGCGGTGGCGGTGGCGCTCGGTGACCACGTCGCCGTAGATGCTGTGGGCCAGCGTACCGGGCGAGACGTCGGAGCTCTGCGCGCCCAGGCGCATGGTGCCGCCGAGGTCGGACTTCTCGTCGCGCGTCTTCACGGTGCCGTCGGCGTCCTTCCACTCGGTGATCAGCGCGATCACGGGGGTGGGCGTCTCGGGGTCGAACTCGGTGCTGTTGGCGTTCTTGAGGCCTGCCACGTGGCGGGCGTATTCGATGGTGGCCACCTGCATGCCCAGGCAGATGCCGAGGTAGGGCACCTTGCCTTCGCGGGCGAAGCGCGCGGCCGAGATCTTGCCTTCCACGCCGCGCTGGCCGAAGCCGCCGGGCACCAGGATGGCGTCGTACTTGGCCAGGCGGGACACGTCCTGCGCGTTGATGGTCTCGGAGTCGATGTAGTCGATCTTCACGCGCGCATGGTTCTTCATGCCGGCGTGGCGCAGGGCTTCGTTCAGCGACTTGTAGCTGTCCGACAGGTCCACGTACTTGCCGACCATGGCGATCGACACTTCCTTTTGCGGATGCTCGACTTCGTAGACCAGGTCGTCCCAGCGCTGCAGCTTGGCGGGCGGGGTGTTGATGCGCAGCTTGTCGCAGATCAGGCCGTCCAGGCCCTGCTCGTGCAGCATGCGGGGCACCTTGTAGATGGTGTCCACGTCCCACATGGAGATCACGCCCCATTCGGGCACGTTGGAGAACAGCGAGATCTTGGCGCGCTCGTCGTCGGGGATCGGGCGGTCGGCGCGGCACAGCAGGGCGTCGGCCTGAATGCCGATTTCGCGCAGCTTCTGCGCGGTGTGCTGCGTGGGCTTGGTCTTGAGCTCGCCGGCGGCGGCGATCCAGGGCACGTAGCTCAGGTGCACGAAGGCCGAGTTGTTGGGGCCCATGCGCAGGCTCATCTGGCGCACGGCCTCCAGGAAGGGCAGCGATTCGATGTCGCCCACGGTGCCGCCGATCTCGACGATGGCCACGTCCACCTCGTGGGCCGTGCCGATGCCGGCGCCGCGCTTGATGTATTCCTGGATCTCGTTGGTGATGTGCGGGATCACCTGCACCGTCTTGCCGAGGTAGTCGCCGCGGCGTTCCTTCTCGAGCACGGTCTTGTAGATCTGGCCGGTCGTGAAGTTGTTGGCCTTGCGCATCCGCGTGTTGATGAAGCGCTCGTAGTGGCCGAGGTCCAGGTCGGTCTCGGCGCCGTCGTCGGTGACGAACACTTCACCATGCTGGAAGGGCGACATCGTGCCGGGGTCGACATTGATGTACGGATCGAGCTTGATGAGGGTGACTTGGAGGCCGCGCGATTCGAGGATCGCGGCGAGCGAGGCGGAGGCGATTCCCTTGCCAAGGGAAGATACGACACCACCGGTGACGAAGACAAATTTGGTCATGCCAGTTCCGGACGCTGTGAATCCGGGCAGTGGGAAATTGCGATTATAGGTGTGCCCTTCGCGACACTTCGGGCCAAGGGCTTGTTGCCATTCGTTCGATGGCATGTGAGCAACAATACGGCCCATGCAAGATCTCGCCGGCAAACACATCGTCCTCGGTCTCACGGGCGGCATCGCCTGCTACAAGTCGGCCGAGCTGTGCCGGCTGTTCGTCAAGGCGGGCGCCACCGTCCAGGTCGTCATGACCGAGGCGGCCGAGCAGTTCATCACGCCGGTGACCATGCAGGCGCTCTCGGGGCGCACCGTCTACACCTCGCAGTGGGACACCCGCGAGCCCAACAACATGCCGCACATCAACCTGAGCCGCGAGGCCGATGCGATCGTGCTGGCACCCTGCAGTGCCGACTTCATCGCGCGTCTCGTGCAGGGCCGCTCCGACGACCTGCTGAGCCTGATGTGCCTGGCCCGCCCCATGGACCGCATTCCGCTGCTGATCGCGCCGGCCATGAACCGCGAGATGTGGGGCCACCCGGCCACGCAGCGCAACCTGATGCAGGTGGCCGCCGACGGCGCCACGGTGCTGGGCGTGGGCAACGGCTGGCAGGCCTGCGGCGAAACCGGCGACGGGCGCATGCTCGAACCGGCGCAACTGCTGGAGGACATCACGGCCTTCTTCAGCCCCAAGCTGCTGGCGGGGCAGAAGGTGCTGGTCACGGCGGGGCCGACCTTCGAGTCGCTCGACCCGATCCGCGGCATCACCAACCATTCGTCCGGCAAGATGGGCTTTGCCATTGCCCGCGCGGCCCGCGAGGCGGGCGCCGAGGTCACGCTGGTGGCCGGCCCGGTGCATCTGCCCACGCCGCGCGGCGTGACGCGCGTCGACGTGCTGTCGGCTCAGGACATGCTCGAAGCCACCACCCGCGCGGCGGAGTTTGCTAGCATTTTCGTAGCAACGGCTGCGGTGGCCGATTGGCGCCCGGCCACGCAGAGCGACCAGAAGATCAAGAAGGACGGCAGCGGCAAGACCCCGGTGCTGGAGTTCGTCGAGAACGCCGACATCCTGCTGACCGTCGCGCGCAGCGAGCGCGCCCAGTCGAAGAAGCTCTTCTGCGTGGGCTTCGCGGCCGAGAGCGAAAACCTCGCCGCGCACGCCAAGGCCAAGCGCGAGCGCAAGGGCATTCCGCTCCTGGTCGGGAACATCGGCCCGCTGACCTTCGGGCAGGACGACAACGCGCTGCTGCTGGTCGATGCCGACGGCGTGCGCGAACTGCCGCGCGCGCCCAAGCTCACGCTGGCCCGCGAGCTGATAACAGAGATCGCCGCACGACTTACCGACTGGAGGGTCTGATGAACCTGAATCCCCAATGGAACACGCCGCCCAACGGTGACTTCGCACGCTATGTCGAGCGGCTGTCGGCGCAGGCCGCGCTGCCCAGGCGCGCGGCGAAGGAAGGCGAGCCGGGGCTCGATGTCGGCATGACGCAACCGCCCGGCCAGCAGGGCCCTGTCACGGCGGCCATGCAGCGGCAGCAACAACAGCAACAGCAGCCACTCCCCAACGGTGAAGTGCCCAAGGCCCAGCCCGGAGCGTTCGACCCCAAGGTGCTCAAGGTGATGGGCGCTGTCGGCGCGCTGGTGTTCCTCGTCCTGTGGGCGTCGGGCGTGCCTTTTGGCGTGCTCGTGCTCCTGCTGGGCTTGGCCCTGTGGTTCGGCAAGAAATTGAAGGGCGTGAAGTTCACCCCCGGTGTCGCCAAGTGGCAGCTGCTGCTGGAAGAGGCGAACCGCAAGCAAAGAGAACAGCAACAGAAGCAAGGCAGCAATTAAAAGTGAAAGTCGACGTCCGTATCCTCGATCCGCGCATGGTGGATCAATTGCCCGCGTATGCCACTCCCGGCAGCGCCGGCCTCGACCTGCGGGCGTGCCTCGATGCCCCCATCACGCTGGAGCCCAACGGCTGGCAGCTGGTGGGCACCGGCATCGCGATCCACTTGGCCGACCCGGCCTATGCGGCGCTGATCCTTCCGCGCTCGGGCCTGGGCCACAAGCACGGCATCGTGCTGGGCAACCTCGTCGGCCTGATCGACAGCGACTACCAGGGCGAGCTCAAGATCAGCGCCTGGAACCGCAGCGACACGCCCTTCGTGCTGAACCCGATGGAGCGTCTCGCGCAACTGGTGATCGTGCCCGTGGTGCAGGCGCAGTTTCGGGTGGTCACAGAATTTGCACCCACGCAACGCGGCGAGGGCGGCTACGGCTCTACCGGCAAACATTGAGCGAATCCTGAAGATCGCCTGAGTTTCCGAGCGGTAAAGAACGGAACCGCGCGGGCTGGAAGGTCTCGAAGGTTTCAGTGTGTGAATTGCGTCATCGCGGCGAATGCTGCGGCGTTAGTCAGGCACACGCAGGGTATGCGGATTCATCATCCACATGCCGTTTCATTCCGAGGAGCCTCCAACATGAAGATCTCAACGCGCTTTGTTTCCGTCACCGCTTCCGTGCTGGCACTGGCCACGCTCACGGCATGCGTGGCCCCGGCGCCGGTTTACCAGACCTCGCGCTATCCGTACCAGGCGCCTCCGCAGGCCATTCAGTACCGTGAAGCGTCCTACGTCGAATACGGCCATGTGGCCAACATCGAGGTGCTGCGCAGCGAAACGGCTGGCACCGGCACCACCGGCGGCGGTGCTGTAGCCGGCGGCGTCATCGGCGGCGTGGTGGGCAACCAGTTCGGACGCGGCAATGGCCGCGCCGCCGCCACCGCACTCGGCATCGTGGGCGGCGCCCTGCTGGGCAACAGCATCGAGGCCCAGCAGAACGGTCCCCGTGCCTACGAGACCTATCGCGTGTCGGTGCAGACCGATCGCGGCGCCTACCGGGCGTTCGACGTGCAGAGCCCCGGCGATCTGCGCATCGGCGACCGCGTGCGCATCGACAACGGCCAGATCTCGCGCATGTAACCACTTCCCCCGACCCATCGGGGCATGAAAAAAGCCGGGCAATGCCCGGCTTTTTCATGGGTGGTGCCTGCGGCCTTCAGTGCAGCGTTTCGTTGCCCGGCGCCATCGGCGCGACCTTGAAGAAGCCAGTGCCCGCGGTGCCGCGGCCGACTTCTTCTTCCGTTGCCTCGCGCACCGAGCGCACCGTGATGTCGAGCCGTATGGCGATGCCGGCCAGCGGATGGTTGCCGTCAAGCACCAGATGGTCGGGATAAATCTCGGCCACCGTGTAGATCGTGTCCTTCGGGATGTCGCCGTTCACGCCCTTGGGAAGCGCCGAGCCGTCGAAGGTCATGCCTTCTTCCGTGCCTTCGGGGAACAGCGAGCGGGGCTCCAGGAAGAGCAGCTGGTCGTTGAAGTCGCCGAAGCCCTGTTCGGGTTCGATCTGCAACTGCACCCGGGCGCCGGGCTCATGGCCTTGCAGGGCCGCTTCGATCACCTCGAAGAGATCGTCGCCGCCCACCATGAATTCCACCGGCTCGTCGAGCACGTCCAGCACGTCGCCGAGCGTGTCTTTCATCGTCCAGGTCAAGCCGACCACGCATTGTTCAGAGATTTCCATTGCAGAATTCTCCCATGGAGATTAATCAACCGCTGCCGTTGCTCGGCGGCCTGAGCGCCGCGCAGTTCATGCGGCGGTACTGGCAGAAAAAGCCTTTGCTGGTTCGCCAGGCCATTCCCGCCATGGTGCCACCGATCGAGCGCAATGCGTTGTTCGCGCTGGCCGAACAGGAAGAAGTCGAGTCCCGCCTGATCCGGCATGGCAAGGCCGGCTGGTCGCTCAAGCACGGCCCGCTGCCGCGCCGTGCCCTGCCGCCGCTCAAGCAGCCGGCATGGACGCTGCTGGTGCAGGGCGTCGACCTGCACCACGAGGGCGTGCACGAACTGTTGCGGCAGTTTCGTTTTCTGCCCGATGCCCGGCTCGACGACCTGATGATCAGCTACGCGAGCGACACCGGCGGCGTGGGCGCGCATTTCGACAGCTACGACGTGTTCCTGCTGCAGGCACAGGGCCGGCGCCGTTGGTCCATCGGCAAGCAGAGCGACCTGCGGCTGCAGCCCGGCGTGCCGCTCAAGATACTGGAGAACTTCGAACCCGAGCAGACCTTCGTGCTCGAGCCCGGCGACATGCTGTATCTGCCGCCGCGCTATGCCCACGACGGCGTGGCCGTGGGCGACGACTGCATGACCTGCTCGATCGGCCTGCGTTCGTCCGCATTGGGCGAGCTGGGCGCCGACCTGCTCGCGCGCATGGCGCAGGCCTACTCGGAAGACCTTGAAGACGCCGGCCCCGCCGAGCTGGCGCGCTACCGCGACCCGACGCAACCTGCCGTCGATGCGCCCGCGCAGATGCCCGCAGCGCTGCAGGGCTTCGCGCGAAAGGCCGTGGAAGCCGCGCTGCGCGATGCGGACGCCGTCGACCGCGCGCTCGGCGAGTCGCTCACCGAGCCCAAGGCCAACGTGTGGTTCGACGAAGGCGGCGAGATGCCCGACGCCATGCAGCGCGTGGCGCTCGACCGCCGCACGCGCATGCTCTACGACACGCGGCACATCTACATCAACGGCGAGAGTTTCCGCGCAGGCGGGGCCGACGCCACGCTCATGCGCCGCCTGGCCGACCAGCGCGCGCTCGGCCCGCGCGAACTGGGCCGTGCCAGCGAAGGAGCGCTCTCGCTGCTCGGCGAGTGGTGCGAGGCAGGCTGGCTGCACGCCCAATGAACGACGACGCCGCGCAAGCGCTGAGCGAAGGGCGCTTCGATGGCCGCGAGGCCTTCGATGCGATCCTGCGCACGGCACTGGCCGCCGCTGCGCGCGAGGGCTGGAAAGAGATCGTCTTCAGCGACCCCGACTTTGCCGACTGGCCGCTCGGCGAACGCGCGAGCATCGAGGCGTTGCAGGCATGGTCAGGCAGCGGACGCCGCTTCGTGATGCTCGCGCAGCGCTTCGACATTCTCGAACGCGGCCACGCGCGCTTCGTGCCGTGGCGCCGCATGTGGGATCACATCATCGAATGCCGAGCGACCGGCAAGGCCGCGGGCTCCGAGGTGCCCAGCGCCATCTGGACGCCCACATGGTTCGTGCATCGCATCGACCCCGAGCGCAGCCGCGGCGTGAGCGGCACCGACGCACGTGCGCGCCGCGCGCTGCGCGAGTCCATCGACGAATGCTGGCGCATCGCGCGGCCCGCGTTTCCCGCATCGACATTGGGCTTGTAAGCCAATGCCGCGAATGCGGCCGCGAGACATATTCGTGAGGGTATGCAGGTCTAGAATTTTTTCGTTCCAGACCTTCATTGCCAAAGGAGATTCCATGAAGAAGTCATCGTCCGTCCTGATTGCCTCGCTCATCGCCGCTGCCGCGCTCGTCGCCTGCGGAAAGAAGGAGGATGCAGCGCCGGCAGTCGTGACGCCGCCTCCTGCGCCCGTGACCGAACCCGCGCCCGCTCCTGCGCCCGCACCGTCTTCCGACGCGACTCCCGCGACTCCTGCCCCTGCCACGCCCGATGCGAGCAGCTCGTCATCGGCAATGACGCCGGCTCCCGCAGACTCGTCATCGACCGACGCAGCCACCAAGGCTGCGAAGAAGAACAACAGCGACGCACCGAAGCAGCAGTAAGCAAGGCCGCTGCCATCGCCATGAAAAAACCGCCTCACGGCGGTTTTTCATTAGGAGAATTAGGAGAGAGTGAGGAAGGCCGCGCCGGGTCTCACACGTCGAGCCAGGGCGAGCCCTCGGCAGCGCTGGCGGTGAGCATCTCGGCTTCATCGCCGCCGAGCGCTTCGGCCATCAGACGGCGCACGATCTCGGGCCGGTTGTTCTGTTCGCTCAGGTGTGCCGCAACCACATGGCGCAGGCCGCCGTGCAGCACAGCGCGCGCGATGTCCGCGGCGGCGGTGTTCGACAGGTGTCCGTAGTTGCCGCCGACACGGTGCTTGAGAAAGGCCGGATAGGCCGAGCCGGCCAGCAGGTCGCTGTCGTGGTTGAACTCCAGCAGCAGCGCGTGCACGCCGCTCAGCCGCGAGAGCACATGCGCCGTGGCGTGGCCTAGATCTGTCAGCACGCCGAGCGTGCGATTGCCGTCGGTGCAACGCAATTGCAGCGGCTCGCGCGCATCGTGCGGAACGGTGAAGGGCTGCACGCCGATGTCGCCGACCGCGAACTCGGCGTCGTCGCGCGCGATGTTCAGCAGGCCCTCGAAATCGCGCCCACCGGTGGCGAGCCACGTGCCTTCGCTCATCCACACGGGAATGCGGTTGCGTCGCGAGAGGGAATGGGCGCAGCCGATGTGATCTCCGTGCTCGTGCGTGACGAAGACCGCATGGATGTCGCTGGCGGCAAGGCCTGCGCGGGCCAGCCGCAGGTCGAGCTGCTTGAGGCCGAAGCCGCAGTCGACCAACATGCGGGAGGTGCGGCCGCCGCTGGTCGCTTCGACCAGCGCGGCGTTGCCCGTGCTGCCGCTGCCGAGACTTCGGAAGCGGAGCATGCGGGTTACTTCAGGTCGTCGGCGATGACCTTGACGATGCGGTCGGCGTTGGCCGACGTTTCGGGCGCGCCTGCTTCGTTCAGCACCACGACCGTGCTGCTCTCGCCCTGGCTCTTGACCGAGATGCGGAACTTCAGAGGTGCCTCGGTCTTGCTCGAGCCGCTGAACAGCTTGCCGAAGAAGCCGGGTTCCTTCTTGTCGGGGTTCGGCGGCACGTAGCGCACGAAGTACAGGCCGGCGCTGCGGTCGCGGTCTTCCACGGTGAAGCCGGTGCGGTCGAGCGCCAGGCCGACGCGGCGCCATGCGCGGTCGAAGCCTTCGCTGATCTGCACGGCCGGCTGGTTGCCGACCTTGGCGATGGTGGCGGTGCGTGCCGGTGCCGTGGTGGCGGCCAGGATCTTCGACTGCTCTTGCGACACGCCGAGCTTGACCATCAGGCGGCGCAGGAATTCGGTCTCGAGTTCAGGATCGCTCGGGCGGGGCTGCCACACGGTCTGGTCCTGGCGGGAGTTGTTGTAGACCTCCTGCATGCCGCGGTGGCTGATGAAGATCTCGGTGCCGTTGGGCGTGCGTTCCAGGCGGGTGCGGAAGCGGTCGAGTTCGCCGGTCGAGTAGACCGAGTCGACCAGCTTGCCCAGCGTGCCGCGGATGATGTCCTGCGGCAGCTTGGCGCGGTTCTCGGCCCAGTCGGTTTCCATGATGCCCAGGTTGCGCTGGTCGGTGGTCAGCAGGAAGCCGCTTTCCTGCCAGAAGTCGCGAACCGGCTCCCAGAGCTGTTCGGGCGTGCGGTTGACGACGATCCAGCGCTGCGTGCCCGAGCGCTCCATCTTGACGTCGCCGATGTTGCTCACCGCGGTGGGCACGCCCGGGGCGTTGGCAATGCCGGCCTGGTAGGCGTTGGCGGTCACGGCGCCGCCGGGGATGGCGTAGCGGTTGTCGCGCGAGAGTTGGGAGAGGTCGGGAGGGACTTCGAGCGTCGGGGCCTTGCCGGCGCTCTTGTAGTCGATCTTGTCGCTCTCGAGGACGGAGCAGGCGGCGAGGCTGGCAACCAGGGTGGCCAGCAATGCATATCGCGAAATTTGCGAAAGGTTCTTCAACGTCGTCTTCCTTGTTGGAATGGTTCGGTCTATCTGTGGGCCGCTATGCCCGCCATCTCAGAGCACGGTTCGGGCAAAAGGTTGCTTAACCTTGTTGCAGCCAGGGAAAAGGCAGATCGCAGGTCGGAAAGGGGTTTTCGGGGAGGGGCTCAGTTCTTGAGCAGGCCGGTGGCGCGCAGGGCACCCTCGACCGCCGGACGGCTGGCTTCACCCAGTTCGGTGAGCGGCAGCCGCAGCGCGCCACCGCACAGGCCGAGCCTGGACATGGCCCACTTGAGCGGGATCGGGTTGGGCTCGACGAACAGGTTGCGGTGCAGCGGCATCAGTTCGAACTGGATCTGCATGGCACGCTTGACGTCGCCAGCCAGCGCGGCCACGCACAGCTCGTGCATCTTGCGCGGCGCGATGTTGGCCGTGACGCTGATGTTGCCCTGGCCGCCGCACAGCATGAGCGCAACGGCGGTCGGATCGTCGCCGGAATACACGGCGAAGTTCTTGGGCACATCGCGGATGAGCCACTGGGCCCGCTCGATGTTGCCGGTGGCTTCCTTGATGCCGATGATGCCGGGCACCTGCGCCAGGCGCAGCACGGTGTCGTGCGCCATATCGGCGACGGTGCGGCCTGGCACGTTGTAGAGCACGATGGGCAGGTCGCCCACGGCCTCGGCGATGGCTTTGAAGTGCTGGTACTGGCCCTCTTGCGTGGGCTTGTTGTAGTACGGCACGACCTGGAGCTGGGAGTCCGCGCCCACGCCCTTGGCGAACTTGGCGAGCTCGATGGCTTCCTTGGTGGAGTTGGCGCCGCAGCCGGCCATCACGGGAACGCGGCCCTTGGCCTGTTCGACCGAGACGCGGATGATTTCGCAGTGTTCTTCGACATCGACCGTCGGCGATTCGCCGGTGGTCCCGACCACGCCGAGGCAGTCGGTGCCTTCTTCGATGTGCCAGTCAATGAGCCGCCGCAGGGCGGGGTAATCGACACTGCCGTCGTCGTGCATCGGCGTGACGAGCGCGACGATGCTGCCTGTCAGTTGCTCCAAGGGGAATCTCTTTGTCGGTGGACGAAAGCGCCGATTCTACTTACTCCGGGGCCCGCGGAAACACGCCCCCCGGCCCCCTCAGTTTCCCTTAAGGAGGCGGCGGGGCGGCTGGCCCGGGGCGTTTCCGGCCTCCCGGACGGCGGCAATGCGCTGGACGAAGCGGGCCGGATCGGCCTCGAAACCGTCTTCGTAGGCCACCACCCGCAGGCCGGCGCAGGCGGCGAGCAGCTCGCCCGGCTGCAGCAGGAAGTCGGGCCGCGAGGGCTTGCCTACGGTCTCGTTGCCCGAGGCGAAGGTCTCGTACAGCAGCACGCCGCCCGGCGCCACCGCGGCCACGATGTCGGCCATGCGTGGGCGCCAGAGGTAGTGCGTGACGACCACGCCGCCGAAAACCTGGCCGGCGAACGGCCAGGGGCCCGATTCGATGTCGGCCTCGACCACGCGGCCGAAGGCGCTGGCAGCCGCCACGGCCTCCGGCGAGCGGTCGACACCCGTCACCGTGTGTCCGCGCCCCGCGAACCAGCGCATGTGCCGCCCCGACCCGCAGGCCACGTCGAGCACGCTGGCATCTGGTGCGAGCAGGTGCGACCAGCGGACGATCCATTCGGAAGGCGCGCCCGAGCCGTGCGCAGTGGCTGCATCTTTCATGGCGGATCGAGGAGGAAAGGGGGAGTCAGAAGCAGGACCAGATCTGGTCCACCAGCGTCACGAGAAAGTCCGGATGCACGTACATCGCGAACACGCCGCCCAGCACCACCATCGCGGCCGCGAGCCAGCCGGCGTGGACGATGTGGTGGCGCATTCGTGGCGTCATGGCGTTCTTTATACGCAATCAGCCTGCCGCGCCCAAGGGCCGGGGCGCCCGTGCGATGGCGTTTTCCTTCACCGGCAGGTTGATCAGTGCCGCGAACACGCCCAGCGCGATGGCGATGTACCAGACGATGTCGTAGCTGCCCGTGGTGTCGTACAGGTAGCCGCCCAGCCAAACGCCCAGGAACGAGCCGACCTGGTGGCTCAGGAACACGAAGCCGCTGAGCATCGACAGATGCGCCACGCCGAAGATGCCCGCCACGATGGCGTTGGTCGCCGGCACGGTGGACAGCCACAGGAAGCCCATCGCGGCCGAGAACACGTACACGCTCATCGGCGAAATCGGCGCCAGCAGAAACAGCGCGATCGACACCGCCCGCGCGAAATAGATCGCCGCCAGGATCTTGCGCTTGGCCAGCGTCTGCCCCAGCAGCCCGACCGTGTAGGTGCCGAACACGTTGCACAGCCCGATCAGCGCCAGCGCATAGCCGGCCACGTCGGCCGGCAGGCTCTTGTCGCGCAGGTAGGTCGGCATGTGGATGCCGATGAACGCCAGCTGGAAGCCGCAGACGAAATACCCCGCCATCAGCAGCCCGAAGCTGGGGTAGCGAAAGGCTTCGCCCACGGCCTGCAGCACCGACTGGTCGCGGTGGCCTGCGAGCGCCTCGGTCTTCGGCTCGCGCAGTCCGAAGGCCAGCGGGATGATGACCAGCACCAGCACCGCCACCACGGCCAGCGCCGTCTGCCAGCCCAGGTGGCCGATCAGCCGGCCCTCGATGGGCGCCATCAGGAACTGCCCGAACGAGCCGGCCGCCGCCGCCACGCCCATGGCCCAGGAGCGCCGCTCGGCCGGAATCTGCCGCCCGATCACGCCGTAGATCACCGCGTAGGTCGATCCCGCCTGCGCGGCGCCGATCAGCACGCCAGCGCTCAGCGTGAACAGCAGCGGCGTCGGCGAATGCGCCATGCCGAACAGCCCCAGCGCATAGAACACCGAGCCGCCGATCAGCACCCGGAACGCGCCGAAGCGGTCGGCCAGCATGCCCGCGAACACGCCGAAGATGCCCCACGAGAGGTTCTGGATGGCCAGCGCGAACGAGAAGGTCTGGCGGTTCCAGTCCTGCGCCTGCGTGATGGGCTGCAGCCAGAGGCCGAAGCCGTGGCGGATGCCCATGGAGAGCGTGACGATCATCGCCCCGCAGAAGAGGACTTGCTTGATCGAAAGAGTGCGGGCTGGCGTTTGCATGATGGCGTCGAATGTAGCGACATGGCTGCTTTGGCAGGCGCCCCGACGGCCAAAGCCATTGATGATTTATCGGCGCCGTTTCAATGCGCCCCGAGCATCAAAGCCGCGGGCGTCAGCGCGCTGTCGCACCGGCGACACCGCGCGACCCCGGAAAGCCGTGCGCGCCCGCCCGCCAGGTCAGCCACAGCGCCGGCACCAGCAACACCAGCAGCGACCACGGCAGCGCCCCCGCGCCGCCGCCCTGCAGCAGCAGTCCGCCGAGCAGCCCGCCGCCCGCGATGGCGATGTTCCACACCGTGACCACCATCGACTGCGCCACGTCCGCCGACTCGCCGGCCGCCTGCGCCGAGGCCGTCTGGAACAGCGTGCCCGCGCCGCCGTACGCCAGCCCCCAGATCGCCACGCCCACGTATACCGCCGCCGTGGAGCCCGCTGCGGTGCCCAGCAGCAGCGCCGTCAGCCCGAAGACCGCCGTGCTCGCCAGCACCAACTCGCGCAGCCAGCGGTCGATCAGCACGCCCGTGACCCAGATGCCCGCCAGCGAGGCCGTGCCGAACACCAGCAGCACCAGGTCGACCCGCGCGCCCAGCCCGGCGTGCGCCAGGAACGGCGCGATGTACGTGTAGAGGATGTTGTGCGCCAGCACGAAGGCCAGCATCACCCCCAGCACCGGCCGCACGCCCGGCAGCAGGAACACCCGCTTCACGCTCTGGCGGCGGCCGGCCTCCTGGCCCGGGAAGTCGGGCACCTGCCAGCGCACCCAGCCGAGCAGCAGCACCGACAGCGCCGACATCACCAGGAACGCCGGACGCCAGCCCACGCCGGTGCCCAGCAGCGTGCCCGCCGGAATGCCCAGCGACAGCGCCAGCGGCGCGCCCAGCATGGCCACCGCGATCGCGCGGCCCTGCATCGAGGGCGGCACCATGCGGCCGGCATGCCCGGCCACCAGCGCCCAGAGCAGCCCGGCGAACACGCCGGCAAAGAAGCGCGCGGCCAGCGTCAGCGGGTAGCTGTGGGACAGCGCGGTGACCGTGTTGACGATCGCGAAGCCGCCGATGGCCAGCATCAGCAGCGGACGCCGCCGCCAGCCGCGCGTGAACGCCACCAGCGGAATGGCCGCCACCAGCGAGCCGAGCGCGTAGACGGTCACCAGCTGGCCGACCAGCGCGGGCGTGACGGCCAGGCTCGCGCCGATCTGCGGCAGCAGGCCGGCCGGCATGGCCTCCGTGAGGATGGTGATGAAGCTGGCGGCCGCCAGCGCGAGCAGGCCGGACAGCGGAAGCCGGGCCCTGGGAGGAGAGGGATTTGGATGAGTGAATGACATGCGGCCAACGATAGGAAGAAGCCGACTGCGGAAAAAGGGGGATACAGTTCCGCTCAATGCGGACATGAAAGTCCGTAATCGAGTCTTTTGGAGCCTTTTCATGGACAGCTTCAGCGGCTTCACCGTCTTCATCCAGGTCGCCGAAACCCGCAGCTTCGTCACCGCCGGCCGCGCGCTCGGCGTTTCCGCCTCGGCCGTCGGCAAGCGCGTGGCCCGGCTCGAGGAGCGCCTGGGCGTGCGGCTGTTCCACCGCAGCACCCGCAGCATCACGCTCACCGCCGAGGGCGCGCTGTTCCTGGCGCGCAGCCGCCGCGTGCTGGCCGAGATCGAGGCCGCCGAGCAGGAGCTGTCGCATTCGGCCGGCTCGCCGCGCGGCAAGCTGCGCGTGAGCCTGCCGCTGGTCAGCTCGCTGGTGCTGCCGCTCCTGGCCGACTTCATGCGCGACTACCCGGATGTGGAGCTCGACCTCGATTTCAGCGACCGGCTGGTCGAGGTCATCGAGGAAGGCTTCGACGCCGTGCTGCGCACCGGCGAACTGGCCGATTCGCGGCTCTCGGTGCGCCGGCTGGGCCAGTTCTCGCAGTTGCTCGTGGCCTCGCCCGACTACCTCGCGCGCTGCGGCACGCCCCTGGTGCCGGCGGACCTGGCGGCGCACGCCTGCCTGCACTACCGCTACCCGGCCACCGGCAAGGTGGAGGTCTGGCCGCTCGTGCCCGGCCCCGACGGCGCCGAACCCAAGCCGCCGGTCTCCATGATCTGCAACAACATGGAAACCCGCCTGTGCTTCGCGCTGCGCGGGCGCGGCATCGCCTTGCTGCCGGACTTCTGCGTGCGCGACGCGCTGGCCGCCGGGCAACTGCGCAGCGTGCTGGCAGACCATGTGCGCCCCCACGCCATCGGGGTCGGCGTGCTGTGGCCGTCGGGGCGCCCGTCGCCCAAGCTGCGGGCCTTCATCGACTTCCTGGGGGCTCGCATGTTCCAGCCCTAGCAGGACGTTTCCTGTATGGGTATCCAGTTATTTCCAGACCACTGACTACAATCCGCCCCCATGGCGACTCCCCCCAAGACTCCCCCCAATTCTTCGTCCGCGTCTTCCGGCTACTCGGAAGGCTCCATCCGCGTGCTCAAGGGCCTGGAGCCCGTCAAGCAGCGCCCGGGCATGTACACCCGCACCGACAACCCGCTGCACATCATTCAGGAAGTGATCGACAACGCCGCCGACGAGGCGCTCGCGGGCCACGGCAAGAAGATCAAGGTCACGCTGCATGCCGACGGCTCGGTCAGCATCGAGGACGACGGCCGCGGCATTCCCTTCGGCCTGCATCCTGAAGAAAAGGCCCCCGTGGTCGAGCTGGTCTACACCCGGCTGCATGCCGGCGGCAAGTTCGACAAGGGCTCGGGCGGCGCCTACAGCTTCTCGGGCGGCCTGCACGGCGTGGGCGTGTCGGTGACCAACGCGCTGTCGAAGCGGCTCGAGGTGTCGACCCATCGCGAGGGTTCGATTGCAAAGCTGGCCTTCAGCGGCGGCGACGTGATCGAGCAACTCGAAGTGCGCAAGCTCGAGGCCGGCGAACGCAAGCAGGGCACCACCGTGCGCGCCTGGCCCGACGCCAAGTACTTCGAGACCGCCGCGCTGCCCATGGGCGAACTCACGCATCTGCTGCGCAGCAAGGCCGTGCTGATGCCCGGCGTGAGCGTCACGCTCACCAACGAAAAGACCAAGGAAAGCCAGCAGTGGCTCTACAAGGGCGGCCTGAGCGACTACCTGATGCAGACGCTCAACGGCGACCCCGTCATTCCGCTCTTCGAAGGCGGCGGCCATGCCGACAAGAACGCCGACAACTTCGCCGAAGGCGAGGGCGCCGACTGGTGCGTGGCCTTCACCGAAGACGGCCAGCCGGTGCGCGAGAGCTACGTCAACCTGATTCCCACCAGCGCCGGCGGCACGCATGAAAGCGGCCTGCGCGACGGCCTGTTCACCGCGGTGAAAGGCTTCATCGAGCTGCATTCGCTGCTGCCCAAGGGCGTGAAGCTGCTGCCCGAAGACGTGTTCGCGCGCGCTTCGTACGTGCTCAGCGCCAAGGTGCTCGACCCGCAGTTCCAGGGCCAGATCAAGGAACGACTGAATTCGCGCGACGCGGTGCGCCTGGTCTCGAGCTTCGTGCGCCCCGCGCTGGAGCTGTGGCTCAACCAGCACGTCGACTACGGCAAGAAGCTGGCCGAGCTGGCCATCAAGGCCGCGCAGACCCGCCAGCGCGCCGGCCAGAAGGTCGAGAAGCGCAAGGGCTCCGGCGTGGCCGTGCTGCCCGGCAAGCTGACCGACTGCGAGAGCAAGGACATCAGCCACAACGAAGTCTTCCTGGTCGAGGGCGACTCCGCCGGCGGCAGCGCCAAGATGGGCCGCGACAAGGAAAGCCAGGCCATCCTGCCGCTGCGCGGCAAGGTGCTCAACACCTGGGAAGTGGAGCGCGACCGCCTCTTCGCCAACACCGAAATCCACGACATCTCGGTGGCGGTGGGCGTCGACCCCCACGGCCCCAACGACACGCCCGACATGAGCGGCCTGCGCTACGGCAAGATCTGCATCCTGAGCGATGCCGACGTGGACGGCTCGCACATCCAGGTGCTGCTGCTCACGCTGTTCTTCCGCCACTTCCCCAAGCTCATCGAAGCCGGCCACGTGTATGTCGCGAAGCCGCCATTGTTCCGGGTCGACGCACCCGCGCGCGGCAAGAAGCCGGCCTCCAAGGTCTACGCGCTGGACGAGGGCGAACTGACCGCCACCCTCGACAAACTGCGTAAAGATGGCGTGCGCGAAGGCGCCTGGAGCATCAGCCGCTTCAAGGGCCTGGGAGAAATGAGCGCGGAACAATTGTGGGAAACCACGCTCAATCCCGACACCCGCCGCCTGATGCAGGTCCAATTGGGCCGTTTCGATTTCACGTCCACCCAGGGCGAGATCACCAAGCTGATGGGCAAGGGCGAGGCGGCCGCGCGGCGCGAACTCATGGAATTGCGCGCGGACGACGTCGATATCGACGTCTGATTCCGACCGGAATATTCCTCAAGACAGGGCATGGACAGTCACAAGATCATTTGTGGTTCGCTGGCAGGGGCTTGCGTCGTGGGCGCAATTGCCATGCTGGCGCGCGCCCATCCGGCCATCGCGCCGCCGGACCTGTTCTTTGCCGGCATGTTCCTGTTCTTCGTGTTCGTGTTCCTCTGGTCGGGCTGGTGGGACGACGCGGCGAGCCGCAGCGCCAAACCCAGCCGGGCCGAGCGGGCCGTCGCCACCGGTTGGTTCTGGATGCGCCGGCTCGTCTGCTGGACGGGCGCGTTCATTTCCTTCCTGATTGCCGCGTCGATGCTCGTCGACGGCATCCAGCCCGCGCAGTTGCCAGTCGTTCTCTTTGCCCTGTTTGCTGGCGGCATGCTGATCTGGGCCGGCCTGAAGGGCTTCGGGCGTGCGCGCGGCATGAGCGACGACGCTTCTGTTCACGCCGAGCGCCGCAAGCGCTACGGCTGGCGGCTGTAAAGACCAGGACCGCATCGCGATGAAATACTGGTTCCGCCCCTTCATGCTTTGTGCAGCCCTGGTGCTGTCGCAGCAGGGCGCGCACGCGGCCGACATCTACGGCTACATCGACAGCAAGGGCGTCGCGCACTTCGCCTCCGAAAAAATCGACGAGCGCTACCAGATCTTCTTTCGCGGCGGCCAGAGCTTCGACACCGCCAACGGCATTTCCCCGCTCGGGCGCGGTGCGCGCGGCATCGACGGCAAGGTGCCGGCCGCCTCGCAAAGCCTGCTGGCCATGTTCGAGGCCTCGCCCGGCTACAAGACCGCCAAGGCCGCGCTGCGCGATGCGTCGAGCAAGCACGCCATCGACTACGAACTGCTGCAGGCGCTGGTCGCCACCGAGTCGGGCTTCGACGCGCAGGCCGTCTCGCCCAAGGGCGCGATGGGCCTGATGCAGCTGATGCCCGCCACCGCGCAGCGCTACGGCGTGTCGGCGGACAAGCGCACCACCATCGAGAAGAAACTGTTCGACCCGCGCATCAACATAGCCGCGGGCTCGCGCTACCTTCGCGACCTGATCGCCATGTTCCCGGGCCAGATCGAGCTGGCCCTCGCCGCCTACAACGCGGGCGAGGGCGCGGTGCAGCGTGCGGGCAACAAGATCCCGAACTACAAGGAAACGCAGAACTACGTGCAGACCGTGCTGCAGCTCTATGCGTACCTGAAGCCCTCCGTCGCAACAGGCGGTGCGGGCAGCGTGCGCGGCGGCAGGACGCCGGGGCGCATCCGCATGGAGCTGACCGTGCCGCAAGGCGGCGCGATCAACCGCGGCAACATGCCGTCGGACGCGCCGCGCAACATGCCGACCATGCCCGACATTCCCGAGCCGCCAGCCACGCCCACGGGCGCGGCCGATGCGCCGGGCACGCCGCTGTCCTGATGGGGGAGACCACGATGCACCGCCGAAACTTCGTTCTCGCGACCGTTGCCTGCGCGATGGCCGGCGCGGCGCGCGCGCAGCATGCGGCCACGCACGACACGCTGCCCGTGGTGCCTTCGTCGACCGAGCCCTATGCGCGGCTGCAGGGCGGCGTGCCGCACCACATGACGCCGGATCAGGAGTCGCAGCGCGTCACCGACAGCCCGGCGCCGGCCGGCCCACAGGGGCGCTGGGAGCCGCGCGCGGCGCTGCCGATACCGCGCAGCGAAATGGCCTGGGCCACCGCCGCGCTGGGCCGCATGCATGTGGTCGGTGGCTATGGCGAAGGCAAGGTCAACCGCGACTACCACCACATCTACGACCCCAAGGCCGACCGCTGGCTCGACGGCGCGCCCCTGCCGCGCGGCGCCAACCACGTGGCGGTAACGGCTGAAGGCGGCCGGGTCTATGCGCTCGGCGGCTTCGTCGAGCAGAACCGCCGCTCCGACACCAACGCCTATGTCTACGACATCGCGGCCAACCGCTGGAGCGCCATCGCGCCGCTGCCGCGTCCGCGCGGCGCCGCCGCGGCCGTGATGCTCGACGGCGCGCTGCACCTGATCGGCGGTGCGTCGGAGCCCGCGGCGGAACGCGCGAGCGTGAGCTGGCACGAGGTCTACGACCCCAAGGCCGACCGCTGGTCCATTGCCAAGCCGCTGCCCGGCGCGCGCGACCACGTCGGCTGCGTGGCGCATAACGGCCGCATCCATGTGGTCGGCGGGCGCTTCAACACCTTCGAATACAACACCGACCTGCACCACGTCTACCTGCCCGCGCGCGACACCTGGGAGCTACGCTCGCCGATGCCCACCGCGCGTTCGGGCCACGGCTTCGTGGTGTACCGGGGCCGTTTCTTCGCCATGGGCGGGGAGGGCGGCGTGCTGGTGGGCGGCGTGCCGCGCCAGGCCAAGGTGTTCGGCCAGATGGAAAGCTACGATCCCGTGGACGACACCTGGCAACGCCATGCGCCGATGACCACGCCGCGCCACGCCGTGGGCGCCGCCGTCATCGGCGACTGGATCTACGTCGCCGGCGGCGGCGCGGTGCTCGGCGGCGCCGTGCAGTCCGCCGTGCACGAGGCATTCACACTGGGCTGAGCGCGCAACAAAGCAACCAAGCAAGCACGCACGCAGCCCGCAACCGTTTTTCTTTTTCTCTTCTTCATGGACTCCCAACCACCGCTCGATCTCCAGGGTCCCACCGACGGCGACACCACCCTCACTCTTGCCGACTACGCGCAGACCGCGTACCTCGAATACGCGCTCAGCGTGGTCAAGGGCCGCGCGCTGCCCGATGTGTCCGACGGCCAGAAGCCGGTGCAGCGCCGCATCCTGTATTCGATGTCGCGCATGGGCCTGGGCTTTGGCGGCACCAACGGCACCGTGGGCGCCAAGCCCGTGAAGAGCGCGCGCGTGGTCGGCGACGTGCTCGGCCGCTTCCACCCGCACAGCGACCAGGCCGCGTACGACGCGCTGGTGCGCATGGCGCAAGACTTCTCGCAGCGCTATCCGCTGGTCGACGGCCAGGGCAACTTCGGCAGCCGCGACGGCGACGGTGCCGCCGCCATGCGCTACACCGAGGCACGCCTGGCGCGCATCACCAGCCTGTTGCTCGACGAGATCGACGAAGGCACGGTCGACTTCATTCCCAACTACGACGGCAGCACCGAAGAGCCGCGCCTCTTGCCCGCGCGGCTGCCGTTCACGCTGCTCAATGGCGCCAGCGGCATCGCGGTCGGCCTGGCCACCGAAATCCCGAGCCACAACCTGCGCGAGATCGCCGATGCCTGCGTGGCGCTGATCAAGTCGAACGGCAAGCTCAGCGAAGAAGAACTCTTCGCCATCGTGCCCGGCCCCGACTACCCGGGCGGCGCGCAGATCATCAGCAACGCGAGCGACATCGCCGATGCCTACCGCACCGGCCGCGGCTCGCTCAAGGTGCGCGCGCGCTGGAAGATCGAAGAATTGGCGCGCGGCCAGTGGCAGTTGGTGGTCAATGAACTGCCGCCGGGCGTCAGCACGCAGAAGGTGCTCGAGGAAATCGAGGAAATCACCAACCCCAAGGTCAAGGCCGGCAAGAAGGCGCTGAGCGCCGACCAGACCCAGCTGAAGGCCGCGATGCTGTCGGTGCTCGACGTGGTGCGCGACGAGTCCAGCAAGGACGCCGCCGTGCGCCTGGTGTTCGAACCCAAGACCTCGCGCATCAGCCAGGACGAGTTCATCACCACGCTGCTCGCGCAGACCTCGCTCGAGACTTCGTCGCCGATCAACCTCACGATGGTCGGCATCGACGGCAAGCCCACGCAGAAGTCGCTGCGCCAGATGCTCAACGAGTGGATCGCGTTCCGCGAAGTCACCGTCGAGAAGCGCTCGCGCCATCGGCTCAACAAGGTGCTGGACCGCATCCACATCCTCGAAGGCCGGCAGCTGGTGCTGCTGAACATCGACGAGGTGATCGCGATCATCCGCGCGGCGGAAGATCCGAAGGCTGCGCTCATCGCGCGCTTCAATCTCAGCGATCGCCAGGCTGAAGACATCCTTGAAATTCGGCTGCGCCAGCTCGCGCGGCTCGAAGCCATCAAGATCGAACAGGAGCTGTCGGGCCTGCGCGACGAGCAGAAGAAGCTCGAAGACATCCTCGGCAGCCCCGCCGCGCTGCGCCGGCTGCTGGTGAAGGAAATCGAGGCCGACGCCAAGACCTTCGAAGACCCGCGCCGCACGCTCATTCAGGCCGAGAAGCGCGCCGTGGCCGAAGTGAAGGTGGTCGACGAGCCCGTCACCGTCATCGTGTCGCAGAAGGGCTGGGTCCGCGCGCAGAAGGGCTGGGCCAGCGAGAAGGCGGCCGCGGCGAACGGCGGCAACGGCGCTTCGGCTCCCGAATACAGCTTCAAGTCCGGCGACTCGCTGTACGGCGCCTTCGAATGCCGCAGCGTCGACACGCTGCTCGTGTTCGGCAGCGCCAAGGACAAGAGCGTGCGCGTCTACACCGTGCCCGTGGCGTCGCTGCCCGGCGCGCGCGGCGATGGCCAGCCCGTCACCACGCTCATCGAGCTGGATGCCGGCACGCACGTCACCCATTTCTTCGCAGGTCCGGTGGGCGCCAGCGTGCTCTTGGCCAACACCGGCGGCTACGGCTTCATCGCCACCGTCGAGAACATGATGTCGCGCCAGCGCGGCGGCAAGGCCTTCATCGACGTGGGCGAGGGCGAGCAGCTGTGCCGTCCATCGCTGGTCGGCGGCGCGAGCGGCGCAGAGCCGATGCCGGCCGCCACGCACGTGGCCTGCGCCTCGACCGGCGGCCGCATCCTGACCTTCGACATCACCGAACTCAAGAGCCTGCCCAAGGGCGGCCGCGGCTTGACGCTGATCGACCTCGAGCCCAAGGACACCCTGGCCGGTGCCGCCGCCTACACGCGCAGCGTGAAGATCGAAGGCATTGGCCGTGGCGCCAAGGAGCGCGAAGAGACCCTGGAGATCCGCACGCTCAACAACGCACGCGGCAGCCGCGCGCGCAAGGGCAAGGCGGCCGACCTCGGCTTCAAGCCGTCGAGCATCGTGCGGGTGCAGTGATGGGCGGCATCGACGTCAGCGTCATCGGCATCTTCATCGCCGTGGTCACCGGCCTCGGCAGCTATGTGCTGGGCAAGCGCATGCGCGAGAAGCGGGCCGCCAAGAAACGCGAGAAAGACCGCATCGCTTCGCAGGCCGGCGAGAGCCGGCAGGTGCGCAGGGCGCGGGAGCGCAAAGAACGCGGCGACTGAGCAAACGGTTGTTCGCTCGCTGCCTACCTGAAATGGCACCTGCATTTCTGTGTGAGCTAATTGGCTGACAGCGGGGTTTTTCCATTTCTCGGGAGTTCGTTTCTTTTTCCAAGAGCAATTCTTCTCTAGGATCAATTCGCTAATTTTGGCGAATAGAGGAGAGAGAATTGTTCGATCACAATCACTACGTTCCCGTTCTTAAATGGCGCATGGGGGAGTACCAAGCGTTGATGCGGCTGAGTGAGTCGGTCAAGAATTGGGTGACACCTCTTCTTGAAATTCCAACCGAGGGATGGAATTTCGAGACCGAAGCGCCGATGCGGTCACTTGATGAGCACTTGGCAAAATTTGGAGACAAGCTTTTCTCCAAATGGGGCGGGCGCCCGTGCTTTGTCGACAGTCCCTATCTGGACGGAGCCAGCCTGCTTTCAGACGGGCGCCACCACATCGAGCATGTCTTCTGGCAAACCGAGCAGGCTGGTTGCTCGGCCATACCGGTGATCGGCCTTCAACGGCATCCGGCTTATTTTGCAGCAGTTTCAGCCGTTGCTGGCCGGATGCAAAGAGGCATTTGTATTCGTCTGGAAGCTGATGATTTCGGCCCCACGCTCGAGCCGTCGCTGGGCGCATTGATTGCCGCACTCGGTATTCCGCTGCAATTCATCGATCTGGTGATCGATCTCGAATCGTCAATCGCCACGTCCATCCCGATGCAGGTGTCGATGTGGTCGGCGTGCTTGCTGGCGCTGTCCGCCGCGCCGTGGCGAACGCTCAGCGTCGTTGGCACGACATTCCCGGTGGTTCTTGGCGCGGCGCAATTCCGCCCGTATGGCAGAGCCCCGCGGTATGAATGGCTCGCGTACAAGCAACTGCTTCAAACGCTTTCCGGATCGGCGAGAAAGCCCACCTATGGGGACTACGGGACTTCGAGCCAGAACACCGGAGAGCTCGATCCGCGAATGGTCGACCCCAATGCCAAGATCAAGTACACGGTGGATGACGAATGGATCATCTACGTAGGCGCGCAGGTCAAGCGCTACGGCAGAGCGCAGTACCAGACGATGTGCCAGAACATCATCGGGGCCGTCCCTCCATTCTTCATGGGGCCGCAGTACTCATGGGGCGACGCTTTCATCCATGACTGCGCAACGGGTGCAGAGGGCACAGGCGGTGCGTCCACGTGGCCGTCCGTCGCGACGAATCACCACATCACGAAGGCCGTGCGGGATGTCGCCAGTTTCTACGGGACTTCAGCGCTTCCCTGATGCTTCGCCGAACGTCGCTCGGTTGCATCGAGTCGACAAAAAGGCGATAGAGGCCGGCGCGGTTGACGCTCAATTCCTTTGAGTTGGCGCCACCGGCGCGCAGCACTTCTTCCACCTCGATCCGCCACATCAGATGCGCCATGTGAAAGAGAGAGGGGGCGGGGTTGTTGCTCAATCGGCGATGTGTTTCCAGCTTGAGCCTGCCGCGGGTGCTTGAGCGGACAACCTTGATGCCCCACCAGAGCGGCAGCATTGCCTCTGCTGTCGCCAGATGCTCCTCACCGACGACGAGCGTGGCTCTGTCCATCGAGCGTGAATAGGCCTCGACCTGCCTCGGCAGCCGGAGAAGGTTGTCCGCGTCGCTCTTCAGTTCGAAGCCGTGCAGAAAGCCATTGACCACGGCAATGTCGACACGGCAGGAGCCGTGTTCCAGGCCCAGTTCTTCGACGATGCGCGCGTTGGCATCTTTCGCGTGGTCCGCCAGGACCGTTTTCAGTACCAGCGCACGCACGTCGCGATCTCGCGTTTTCTGTGGTGGTGTACGTGTCGGGTTGGCAGCCATGGCGGCGCCAACTATAGGCCATTGTGATGAGCGTCCGATCATGAACTGCGGCTACCGCAGCCCTTGCCACCACCGCGTATTCGTCCGAGCCTGCCCCACCGTCACCACTTCCCCGATCACCGGCGTCGCCAGCTCGATCTTTTTCGCGGCCGTGAGGTCGGCGATGCGGTCCAGCGGGTCGTGCCAGGTGTGGAAGGCCAGGTCGAAGGTGCTGTTGTGCACCGAGAAGAAGACCTTGCCGCGCAGGTCTTCGAAGGCTTGCACGCTTTGCTCCGGCGTCATGTGCACGGCGGGCCACATGGCGTCGTAGGCGCCGTTTTCCATCAGGGCGATGTCGAAGCCGCCGAAGCGCTCGCCGATCTGCTTGAAGCCCGGGAAGTAGCCCGAGTCGCCGCTGTAGAAGATGCGCTGGTCGCCGCTTTGCACCACCCATGAGGCCCAGAGCGTGCGGTCGCGGTCGCCGAGGGTGCGGCCCGAGAAATGCTGCGCGGGCGTGGCGGTGATCTTCACGCCGTCGTGTTCGCTTTCCTGCCACCAGTCGAGTTCGGTCACGCGCTCGGCGGGCACGCCCATGACCACCAGCCGCGCGCGCACGCCCAGCGGCACGAAGTAGCGCTGCACGCCCTTCGAGAGGTATTGGATGGTCGCGAGGTCGAGGTGGTCGTAGTGGTCGTGCGAAAGAATGACGCCTTCGATGGGCGGCAGTTGCTCGAGCGTGATCGGCGGCTGGTGAAAGCGCTTCGGGCCGGCCCATTGCACGGGCGAGACGCGTTCGCTGAACACGGGGTCGATGAGCCAGTATTTGCCGCGCAGCTTGAGAAGGTGCGAAGAATGGCCGAGGCGCACGACGTGGTTGGTGCTGGTGTCGAGGGCGTCGAGTGCGCTGCGTTCGAGTGCTCTCACCGGAATCGCGTCGACGGGCACGCTGTCGACTTTGCTGCCGACGATGAAGCGGGACCAGATGCGCCATGCGCTGGCCTGTTGGGGCAGGTCGGGGTTGGCCATGTTGTGGAAGCCGCCGTCGCGGAATTGGGGCGAGTTGTCGTAGCGTGTTTCGCCACCGCCGGCGGCGCCGCATCCGGCCACGAAAGCGCAGCCGGCCGCCGCGAGCGCGGTGCTTCGGCGCAGCAGTTGAGGCAGGTAGGAGCCTTGCGAGCCTGAGTCGTCAGCCATAGGAGTGCCTTCTGGATTGTGTTTGTCGGATGGCGCGAGACTAGTCACTAAGCGGGTTTCAATGGTTTCAGCCGTAGAAACATTTGGGTGGCAGGGGATTGTTCGGGGCGTCTGTTCGGGACGCTTGTTCGGGGCGCGTGCACAGGCCGCCGGGTACTCCCCTCCGCGAATGTCCCCCGGCCTGCGGCTTCCTCCTTTATTTCGCTGCGGGGAGCACCCGGCGCCCTGTGCACGATGACAGCGGCTGTGGGGTTTGGGGTTCAGCCGGCACCCCGCGCCGCCCGATCTCACTCATCTGAAACAACTCTCCAGCCTTGCGAGAGAGATCAGCCGCAAGCCAGAACACGTTGTCCAGTTGCCGAGGCCCGTCACCACTGCACCAGTCGATGTGTTCCCCGTGGCAGAGCCACAGGAGTGCTTCGAGTTGAGAGAGGGTGTTTTCGAGAAGATCCGCCGGGTCTTGGGCGTTGTCTTCGGAAGCTACCGGCGTAGTTGGCCGGGCTATAGTCTTGGTAGCCATTTTTGTGCGGTTCCTTCCAAGGTTGGTGCACGAACTTGGTCAGACGGTCGGGGTGTTAGTCGCACCTCGGCCGTCGCCTTTTGATACCTCGCATCCGCATCGCTGCTTTCGCACCGACGACCTGCCGCGAGGCAAGCAGCCTTTCAAACATCTGGGTGGTGGGTGTGTCGCGCCTTTCTTCTCCCCTTGGTGGGGTGCCGGGTGACAGGGGCATCCACTCTAGAGAAGAACCCGGCGAAATAGCCGTGCCATGCGGCATGAAGTTCCGCGGAGCGCCAACAAATGCAGCTTCCACAGCGGCGTGAGCGTGCCCCTAACAGAAAGCACCCAGTCCTATGCCATGCGCGATATGGCGCCCCTGGCCACGCCTCGGCAAACTGAAAGGCTTCATTGACCAGAGACTAGGCGGCAGGTTCATGAGCAGCAATCGCTACCCCATCATCTACGTGCGCGGCTATGCCATGACCGAGGCCGAGCGCGACGACACCGCCGCCGATCCGTTCTGCGGGTTCAACGTCGGCTCCACCGTCTACCGCGCCACGGTCAAGAAGGAAGCGCCGGCGCAGAAGTTCGTCTTCGAGTCGCCGGTGGTGCGGCTGCTGGCCGACTTCCAGTACCAGAGCGTCTACCAGAACGGCCTGGACATCCTCGACCCCGACTGGAAGCCCTCGCCCGATGAAAACGGCAACGACGTGGACGGCATTCCCGCTGCCTCCTTCATCATCTACCGCTACTACGACGCGGGCTCCGAGCTGCTCGGCGACGGCCAGTCGCGCGACATCAAGATCTATGCGCAGGGCCTGAGCCAGCTCATCCTGCGCGTGCGCGATCTCGTGGTGCTGCGCGAAGGGCCGGGCTACTCGACGGACGATTTCCGCTGCTACCTCGTCGCGCATTCGATGGGCGGGCTGGTGGTGCGCGCCTTCCTGCAGAACCCGGCGCTCGGCGACGCGGACGCGCGTGCCTGCGTCGACAAGGTGTTCACCTACGCCACGCCGCACAACGGCATCGACATGGGCGGCATCAACGTGCCGGCCTGGCTCTCGGTGGCCGAGATGAACACCTTCAACCGCGACAAGATGTCCGACTTCATGGCCACCGCGCCGGTCAACGGCCGCATGGACTACCTGCCGGCCTCGGCCTTTCCGGCCGAGCGCTTCTTCTGCATGGTCGGCACCAACCGCGGCGACTACGAGACCGCCAAGGGCCTGTCGCGCATGTTCGCGGGCCACGGCAGCGATGGGCTGGTGCGCATCGAGAACGCATCGCTCTGGTCGCTCGACGATGCCGGCAACACGCAGCCGGTGGCCACCGCCTTCGCCTACCGCTCGCACTCGGGCTTCTTCGGCATCGTCAACTCCGAGGAGGCCTACCAGAACCTCACGCGCTTCCTGTTCGGCGACGTGCGCGTCGATTTGTGGTTCGACGTCGATGGCGTGACCCTGCCGCCCGACCTGCCCGCTGGCGCCGACGTCGATGCGCTCTACCAGGTCGAGCTGCTGGCCGCGCCGCGCGGCAAGCGCTGGTACCTGAGCCGGCGCGTGGCGGAAGAAGACTCGCCGGCCTGCCGCACCCACAAGGAACTGACCGACCCCGCCACCGCCGACCGCCGCGCCATCTACCTGTCGACCGTGTTCCTGGCCAACAAGGCCCGCGTGAAGCAGGACCGCCCGACGCTGGCCTATGCCATGACCCTGGGCGTGCGCGTGCCCGACTACCAGGTCAACAACAAGTTCTGGCTCGACGGCCACTACGAGGGCAGCTCGCTGTTTCGCGACACGCTGGTGATCGAGCTCGCGCCGCCCGCCGCGGACGACCCCGCGCAGAACTGGAACGTCAAGTACGGCTGGCAGACCGACACGGCGGGGCAGGCCTCGCTGCCGATGAACCCGACGCAGCTGGCCAGCGGCAAGCTGCGCTTCACCGTGCCGCTTTCCAGCCTCGGCGCGGCGCCGGCGGCGCCCGGCATCACCGGGAAAGTACGGCTGGAAGTGAGCGCCTGGAGCTGAGGCCTGCCGCTACGATGGCTGCATGAAAACAGCCGCCCTCGTCATCGATGTGCAGCGCGGTCTCTGCGACGACCCGCCGCGTCCCCATGAAGCCGCCGAAGTGGTGCGGCGCATCAACGCGCTCACCGCCAGGGCGCGCGCGGCCGGCGTGCCGGTGGCGTTCATCCAGCACGAGAACGCGGTCGACCTGGTGTTCGACTCCGAGCGCTGGCAGCTCGTCGGCGCGCTGGACACCGACTCGCGCGACGCCAAGCTGCGCAAGACCACGCCCGATTCGTTCCTGCGCACGCCGCTCGACGCATGGCTGTCGGAGCATGCGGTGAAGCGCGTGGTCGTGTGCGGCTATTCGTCGGAGTTCTGCGTCGACACCACCGTGCGCCGCGCCGCCGCGCTGGGCTACGAGGTGGTGCTCGCGGCCGATGCGCACACCTCGCACGACAAGCCGCATGCCACCGGCGCGCAGATCCGCGCGCACCACAACGCCACGCTCTCGGACATCACCAGCTTCGGCGTGCCGATACGCGCGGTGGCCAGTTCGGACATCGCATTCGGCGATTGAGCCTGGCCGACGTTCAACCCGCGCTGGCGACGAGCGTACGGCCGAAGAAGTCCTTCAGCTTGGCCACCGCCTGGTTCACGTACTCGGGCTTCCAGTACGTTTCGATGTGCGTCGCGCCGTCGATCAGGAACAGCTCCTTGTCCTTCGTGCCGGTGGCCTTTGCCATGGCTCCCTGCGACATGTAGAGCGAGTCCGCGTTGCTGCCGGCCATCATCAGGAGCGGCTGGTCGATCAGGTCGATGTTGTCGGTCGCATCCCAGCTCATCAGGTCCAGCAGGCTGCTGGTGGTGAAGGCGCCCGAGGAGTTCGGGTGGAAGTGCGTCTTGCCGTAGTACGCCATGCCTTGCCGATACAGCGCGAAAGGGAGCTTGGCGATCTGTTCGTCGGTGAGCTTTGCGGTGTTGGCATAAGCCGCTTCGCCGCCAGCTGCTTGTCTGGCGCGGGCATCGGACGCCTGGCGCAGGCGTTCCTGAACGGTATCGAGCTGGGAGTCCATGTAGCCGTTGCGGCGGACCCTGCCCGAATTGAACATGCTCAGCGTGGCGACGGACTTGAAACGCTTGTCCGACTGCGCGGCCTTCAGCGAATAGCCGCCACCGCCGCATATTCCCAGGAGGCCGATGCGCGCGGCATCGACGCCGGCGTACTGCGACAGGAAGTCGGCCATGCCGTGAATGTCTTCCACGCGATTGGCCGGCTTGTCCACATAGCGCGGCTGTCCGCCGCTGCCGCCCTGGTATGCCGCGTCGGCGGCGATGGCGATATAGCCCTGGTCGGCAAGCCGCTGCGCGTACAGCCCGGCGACCTGCTCCTTCACTCCGCCGTTCGGGTGGGCGACCACGATGGCGGGGTACTTCCGGGCCGGCGAATAGTTGGCCGGCGTGTAGACGTTGGCGACGATGTCCAGTCCGTCGAGCTTGTATTTGACTGGCGTGATGTTCACCGCGCCTTTGGCGTTCTCGGTGATGGCGCCGTCATAGGCCAGGGTGAAAGGGTTCTTCTTGTAGTCGGCGGCCACGGCCACGCTGGAAATGAGGCCGACGGCACCGGCGACGCAGGTGAGGCCCAGGGTCTTGATGTTCATGGAGATGCTCCTGAAGGGGTTGCGAATCGATGGGTGACGGAAAGGCCCGCGTCAGCGGGGCTTCGTCTTGAAGACCTCGCGCGCCACGCCGACCGCGGCCACGGCGTTCGGCCAGCCTGTGTAGAAGGCCAGGTGGGTCAGCGTCTCGACGATCTCGGTCTCCGTGAGCCCGTTCTGCATGCCAAGCGCCATGTGCGAGCGCAGCTGGTCCGGTCGGTTCAGCGCAATGAGGGCGCTGATCGTGACCAGGCTGCGGTCCCGCGGCGACAGCTCCGACCGCGCCCATACGTCGCCGAACAGCACGTCATCGGTCAGCTGCGCGAGCTTGGGCGCGACATCGCCCATCAGGCGCTGGGCCCTCGATGGTTGAGGCGGTTGCGCAGTCTGCAGAGTGGTCCGTGCCGCTTGCCCGGCCGGGAGCGCGCCGTATGCCTCGTCGGTGACGGCTTCCTGCCAATCGACCGTCTTGCCGTCCTGCGCCTCCTGGATCGCGATGTGGGTCATTGCGGAATCGGGCGCAGCGCCGTGCCAGTGACGGGTGTTGGCGGGAATGCGCACGACATCTCCGGGCCTGATTTCTTCGACGGGACCACCCGCCCGCTGCACGCGGCCGACGCCAGCCGTCACGATGAGCGTCTGTCCCAGGGGATGGGTGTGCCAGTTCGTGCGCGCGCCGGGAGCGAAGCTCACCGAGCCGCCAGCCGCACGATCGGGGCCGCCGGGCGTGAACAGCATGTCGACCCTGGCGCTTCCGGTGAAGTTCTGCGCAGGCGCGGACTGCACCGCGCGGGAGGCGGCGTGCGAGACCATCGATTCGGGTTCGGCCGCGCCGGTGGCGTCGGCCATCATCAGCGTGGTCAAGGCGGCGAGGGCGAGTGGCCTCATCGGGGAGTCTCCTGGCATGGATGGGGTGGCATGCCCTGACTCTAGGCACGGCATTGCCAAGGCACTAGCCCTGCAAGGCTTGCGCCAGTTGAAAGAAAAAATTGATACTGGCGGCCTTTCTCACACCCATGGAAGCCATGGCCATCAATACCTTCAAGGCCGTCGCCACTTTTGCCAAGGCGGTCGAACTCGGCAGCATCAGGCAGGCCGCCCTGGCCCAGAGCGTCACCCCGCAAGCGGCCAGCCAGGCGATTGCGCAGCTGGAACAGCATCTGGGCGTGCGGCTCCTGCACCGCACGACACGCAGCCTGTCATTGACCGAGGAAGGCCAGCGTTTCCTGGAGAACACGCAACCGGCGCTGGCCGCGTTGGATCGCGCGCTCGACCTTGTGCGCGAAGCGAGAGACGAAGTCTCGGGAGCGCTGCGCATCGTGGGACCGAAGACCGGGTTTCCTGCCTTGCTGATGCCGGTGCTCGACGAGTTCTGCCAGGCCTATCCGGGCATTCAGCCCGACATCCAGCTGGACGACAGGCTGGGCGATTGGGTGCAGGACAGGGTCGACGTCGGGTTTCGCATCGGCACCGGGCTGAACGAGGGCGTGATCGGCCGCACTCTTTTCCCGGTGCAGATGATCGTCTGCGCCGCGCCGGCCTACCTGGCCCGGCACGGAACGCCGGCCACGATCGCGGACCTCGCATCGCACCAGTGCAGCGTGTACCGGCATCCGACCACGGGGCGCGTTTCACCGTGGTACCTCATGGTCGACAACGAAGTGGAGCAGCGCCCGATGTCTCCGGCGCTCTCGACCAACGATGCGGAAATGGAGCTTCAGGCCGTCCTGGCGGGCCGCGTCATCGGGCAACTGGCCAACTTTTCCGCCGCCGCCCACATTCGCGCCGGACGGCTCGTGCCCTTGCTGGTTCCGCACATCAGCTCGCACATCGGCTTCCACATCTACTACGGCAGCCGGGCCTCGCAACCCCGGCGGGTGCGGGCCTTCGTCGATCTCGCGGTCAAGCGCTTGCGCGGCAGTTCCGATGTGGTTCTGTCCGCCGCGGAGCTTGCCGCGGCCAGCCGCCGCTGAGAGCCCTGATGCAGGGTACCTAGGGGAATCCCTAATCTGCTCTGAAACCGGTTTCATATAAGCTGCAAGCATTGCTTTCGAGGCTCGTACGCGCACATCCCGACCTTTCTTGCGCTCGCCCCACCATGAACTACCAGTTTCAATTCGACGCCGTCTTCGCCGCCTGGCCGCTGTTGCTCAAGGGCACGTGGATCACGATCCAGCTCTCGCTCATCGCCACGGTGCTGGGCCTGGTGGTCGCCATCTTCTGCGCCTGGGGCAAGACCTCGGGGCCGGGCTGGCTGCGCTTCATCATCAATGCCTACATCGAGGTGATCCGCAACACGCCGTTCCTCGTGCAGCTGTTCTTTTTCTTCTTCGCGCTGCCGGCCATCGGCCTGCGCTGGTCGCCGCAGACGGCCGCGCTGGTGGCCATGGTGGTGAACCTGGGCGCCTACGCCACGGAAATCATCCGCGCGGGCATCGAGTCGATTCCCAAGGGCCAGATCGAGGCGGGCCGCGCGCTGAACCTCAAGCCCTGGGAGATCTTCCGCTTCGTGATCATCAAGCCGGCGCTCAAGGCCATCTACCCGGCGCTCACCAGCCAGTTCATTTTGCTGATGCTGAGTTCGGCCGTGGTGTCGGTCATCTCGGCCGACGACCTGACCTCGGTGGCCGCCAACCTGCAGTCGCAGACCTTCCGCAGCTTCGAGATCTACATCGTGGTTGCCGCCATCTACCTTGCGCTGGCGCTCGCCTTCTCGGCGATGTTCAAGCTGATCTACAAGCGCACGCTCAACTATCCGGACCGCCGGTAAGCCCAGACGACGGACGGAGCACAACATCATGCGTACCTTCGGTTTTCCCGAATTCCTTTTCATCCTCGAAGCGGCCAAGTGGACGCTCGCGCTGTCGGCCATCGCCTTCGTGGGCGGCGCGATCCTGGGGTTGGCCATCGCGCTGATGCGCACGTCGGAATCGACGTGGGCGCGCGGCATCTCGACCACCTTCATCCAGATCTTCCAGGGCACGCCGCTGCTGCTGCAGCTGTTCCTGGTGTTCTTCGGCGCGCCGGTGCTGGGGCTGGACATCAACCCGTGGGTGGCGGCCGGCGTGGCACTCATCCTGAACAGCGCCGCCTTCCTCGGCGAGATCTGGCGCGGCTGCATCGAGGCCATTCCGCGTGGCCAGTGGGAAGCGGCCGAGGCGCTGAGCCTCAAGTACACCTCCCGCATGCGCGACGTGGTGCTGCCGCAGGCCTTCAAGATCGCGCTCGCGCCCACCGTGGGCTACGTGGTGCAGATCATCAAGGGCACCTCGCTCGCGGCCATCATCGGCTTCGTCGAGGTGACGCGCGCCGGGCAGATCGTCAACAACGCCACCTTCCAGCCGCTCATCGTGTTCTCGGTGGTGGCTGCCATCTACTTCGTGATCTGCTGGCCGCTCTCTTTGCTGGCCGCGCGCATGGAGCGCAAGCGCGCCCGCGCGCTGGCCCGCTGATTTCCTTTTTTCGTTTTTTCTTTCTCGTCGTTCCTTTCTTTATTCAGGAGACATATTCCATGACCCGTACCACCACCCGCCGCGCGGCGATCGCAGCCCTGGGGCTCGGCGCCGCCCTGACCGTGTTCGCTCCCTTCGCTTGCGCGCAGAGCGTGGCCGACATCAAGAAGAAGGGCGAGATCACCATCGGCATGCTGGTCGACTTTCCGCCCTACGGCACCACCGACGCCAAGAACCAGCCCGACGGCTACGACGCCGACGTGGCCAAGCTGCTGGCCAAGGACTGGGGCGTGAAAGCCAACATCGTGCCGGTGACCGGCCCGAACCGCATTCCCTTCCTGCTGACCAACAAGGTCGACCTGCTGGTGGCTTCGCTGGCCATCACGCCCGAGCGCGCCAAGCAGGTGCAGTTCTCGCAGCCCTACGCTGCCGCGACCATCGTGCTGTACGGCGCGAGCAAGACGCCCATCAAGGCAGCGGCCGACCTGAAGGGCCTGCGCGTGGGCGTGGCCCGTGCGTCCACGCAAGACGTGGCCGTGACCAAGGCCGCGCCGGAAGGCACTGAAATCCGCCGCTTCGACGACGACGCTTCGGCCATGCAGGCGCTGATCTCCGGCCAGGTCGATGCCATCGGCTGCTCGGTGACCGTCGCCGCGCAGATCGCCAAGCGCGTGCCCGCCAACACCTACGAAAACAAGTTCACGCTGGTGCAGCAGTCGATGGGCATCGCGATGCGCCCCGGCCAGGAAGAGCTGACCAAGGCGGTGAACGAGTTCGTGCAGAAGAACACTGCCAACGGCGAGCTGAACAAGCTGTATCAAAAGTGGCTGCAGGTCGACCTGCCCAAGATGCAGTAATCACCGCGATACAAAGAGGCTGAAGGAAATCCTGGCATGACGACGGAATCGATCATCCGCATGGAAGCGGTCAACAAGTGGTACGGTGAATTCCAGGTGTTGACCGGCATCGACCTGTCGGTGCGCCAGGGCGAGCGCATCGTGATCTGCGGGCCCTCGGGCTCGGGCAAGTCGACGCTGATCCGCTGCATCAACCGGCTCGAGACGGTGCAGAAGGGCCGCATCGTGGTCGACGGCATCGACCTCACGGCCGGCGGCAAGAACATCGACGCGGTGCGTGCCGAGGTGGGCATGGTGTTCCAGCAGTTCAACCTGTTTCCGCATCTCACCATCCTGGAGAACTGCACGCTCGCGCCGAAGCGCTCGCGCGGCATGACCAAGGCGCAGGCCGAGGAAATTGCCATGAAGTACCTCACGCGGGTGCGCATTCCCGAGCAGGCCAACAAGTACCCGAGTCAGCTCTCCGGCGGCCAGCAGCAGCGCGTGGCCATTGCGCGCGCGCTGTGCATGACGCCGAAGATCATGCTGTTCGACGAGCCCACCTCCGCGCTCGACCCCGAGATGGTCAAGGAAGTGCTCGACACCATGATCGGCCTGGCCGAAGACGGCATGACCATGCTGTGCGTGACGCACGAAATGGGCTTCGCCCGCAGCGTGGCCGACCGCGTGATCTTCATGGCCGAAGGCAAGATCGTGGAGCAGGCGCCGCCCGAGGAGTTCTTCGGCAACCCGAAGGACGAGCGCACGCGCCAGTTCCTCGGCCAGATCCTGAGTTCGCACCAAGGCCACTGATGTCCTTCGAGGTCCTGATTTCTCTGTCGTCCTTCGGTGCGGCCGAGGTGGGCCGGCACGGCCAGCTCTGGTGCTCGCAGCTTGCACGCGCGGCAGGCGCCGATTCGGTGGAAGTGCGCGGCGAGATGCTGCGCGACGCCGACGCGGAACTGCCCGCGCTGAACGGGCTGGCATCGGTGTACTCCAGCCCCGAGGGCCTGTGGGCCGAGGGCGGCTGGCTCGACAGCGCCGCGCTCAAGCGCGGCATTGCCGCTGCCACGCGCGTGGGCGCGAAGCGGCTGAAGATGTCCATCGGCGACTTCCAGGCTTCGTCGCACGGCTCGCTGTGGGGCCTGAAGGTGGAGCTTGCAGAAACGCGCGTCGAACTCGTCATCGAGAACGACCAGACCGTGCGCGCCGGCACGCTGGCCGCGCTGCAGGCCTTCTTCGAGGCGGCAGACCATGCCGGCCTTTCGCTGGGCATGACCTTCGACATGGGCAACTGGCACTGGCTCGGCGAATGCCCGCTGCAGGCCGCGCAGGCGCTCGGCCACCGCGTGCGCTACGTGCATTGCAAGGGCGCGCAGCGGCTGCCGCACAAGTGGGTGGCGGTGCCGCTGGGCGATTCGGTCGCGCCGTGGCGTGCCGTGCTGCGCGCGCTGCCCGCCGACGTGCCGCATGCCATCGAATACCCGCTCGTGGGCGACGACCTGCTGGCCGTCACCCGCGCGCAGATCGACTTCATACGCGCCGCGCGCGCGCAGACCTAGAACAACAGACACAACGGACATGACAGAACCTACCGCCTTCGACGTCGCCCTTTTCGGCGAGGCCATGCTGCTGCTGGTGGCCGACCGGCCGGGCCCGCTGGAAGACGCCCAGTCGTTCCACAAGCGCACCGCCGGCGCCGAGACCAACGTGGCCATCGGCCTGTCGCGCCTGGGCCTGAAGGTGGGCTGGGCCAGCCGGCTGGGCACCGACTCGATGGGCCGCGCGCTGCTGGCCGCGATGCGCGCCGAAGGCATCGACTGCTCGCACGTGATCACCGACGCGACGCAGCGCACCGGCTTCCAGTTCAAGGGCCGCGTCACCGACGGCAGCGACCCGCCGATCGAATACCACCGCAAGGGCTCCGCCGCGAGCCACATGGGCCCGGCCGACATCGACGAGGCCTGGCTGCGCTCGGCACGCCACCTGCACGCCACCGGCGTGTTCGCCGCCATCTCCGACACCAGCCTGCAGGCCGCGCTCAAGAGCATGGACGTGATGCGCGCCGCCGGCCGCACCATCTCCTTCGACACCAACCTGCGCCCCACGCTGTGGTCGTCCACCGAGACCATGCGCCACTGGGTCAACGAGCTGGCCTCGCGCGCCGACTGGGTGCTGCCCGGCATCGAGGAAGGCCTGCTGCTCACCGGCCACGACAAGCCCGAGGACGTCGCCCGCTTCTACCGCGAGCGCGGCGCGAAGCTGGTGGTGGTGAAGCTCGGCGCCGCCGGCGCCTACTACGACAGCGACGTGGCCGGCACCGGCCATGTCGACGGCTTCCCGGTCAAGGAAGTGATCGACACCGTGGGCGCGGGCGACGGCTTCGCGGCCGGCGTGGTGAGCGCGCTGCTCGAAGGTCGCAGCGTGCCCGACGCCGTGCGCCGCGGCGCCTGGATCGGCGCGCGCGCCGTGCAGGTGCTGGGCGACACGGAAGGACTGCCCACGCGGGCGCAGCTCGAAGAAGCGGGGCTCTGAACGCCATGACGCAGCAGAAGAACATCCTCGTCTTCAGGCCGCTGCCCGAAGACCAGCTCGCGCGCCTGCAGGCTGCGCACCATGTGACAGTGGCCGACCCGCGCAAGGAGCCCGAGGCCTTCGCCGCCGCGCTGCGCACCGCGGACGGCCTGATCGGCTCCAGCCATCCGGTCGATGCCGCGCTGCTCGACGCGGCGCCGCAGCTGCAGGTGATTTCGAGCGTGTCCGTGGGCGTCGACAACTATCCGCTGGCCGAACTGCGCAAGCGCGGCATCGTGCTGTGCCACACGCCCGACGTGCTGACCGAGACCGTGGCCGACACGGTGTTCGCGATTCTCATGGCCACGCAGCGCCGCGTGGTCGAGTTGTCGAACCTGGTGCGCGAAGGCCGCTGGACCAAGAACATCGGCGAAGAGCTCTTCGGCACCGACGTGCACGGCAAGACGCTGGGCATCCTCGGCTTCGGCCGCATCGGGCAGGCCGTGGCGCGCCGCGCCGCCCTGGGCTTCGGCATGCCGGTGCTGTACCACTCGCGCCGCCCGGTCGACCTGGCGGCGCAGGCACCCGAGTTGCAGGGCCGCGCCGCGCACACGCCGCTGGACGACCTGCTGGCGCGCGCCGACATCGTGCTCGCGATGCTGCCGCTGACCGACGCCACGCGCGGCATGATCGACGCCGCCTTCTTCGCGCGCATGAAGCCCGGCGCGGCTTTCATCAACGGCGGCCGCGGCGCCACGGTGAATGAAGAAGCGCTGCTGAACGCGCTCGACCACGGCACGCTGCGCGCCGCCGGGCTCGACGTGTTCGCCAAGGAGCCGCTGCCGGCCGATTCGCCGCTGCGCACCCATCCGCGCGTGACGCCGCTGCCGCACATCGGCTCGGCCACGCACGAGACGCGCCACGCCATGGCCGAGCTGGCGACAACCAATCTGCTGCAGGTGCTGGCGGGCGAGAAGCCGACGGCGCCGTACGACACGGCAAGCGCATGACCGGTGCCAGGCTTTTCTCCCTCCCCCGCTGGGGGAGGGCAGGGGTGGGGGCAAGCGGCGCATCCACTGGACGCTCTGCCTGCCCCCATCCCGACCTTCCCCCAGAGGGGGAAGGAGCAAGACCATGAAGCCCACCGGCCGCGCCACCATTGCCGACGTTGCCGAAGCCGCCGGCGTCTCCAAGGCCACCGTCTCGCGCTTCCTCAACCACCGCGAGCGCCTGCTGAGCCCCGACATCGCCGCGCGCGTCGAAGTGGCCATCGCCAAGCTGGCCTATTCACCGAGCCCGATGGCGCAGGCGCTGAGCCATGGCCGTTCGCGCCTCATCGGCCTGATCGTGGCCGACATCACCAACCCGTATTCCGTCGCCGTGCTGCGCGGCGCCGAAAAAGCCTGCCAGGACGCCGGCTACCTGGTGATGCTGTTCAACCTCGGCAACGAGAGCGAACGCGAGCGCGAGGCCATCGACGCGCTGGCGGGCTACCAGGTCGACGGCTTCATCCTCAACACGCTGGGGCGCGGCAGCAACGTGGTCGACGCGGTCACGCTGCACGGCAAGCCCGCCGTGCTGGTGGACCGCCGCCACACCGGCATGCACACCGACTTCGTCTCGCTCGACAACCATGCCGCGATGACGGCCACCTGCGGCCACCTGGTCGAGGGCGGCTATCGCGAACTGCTCTACGTCACCGAGCCGCAGAAGGGCGTGAGCTCGCGGCGCGAGCGCACGGCCGCGTTCGGCGCCTGCGTGGCCGCGCACGAGCCGCGCGTGGCGGGCGAGATTTTCGAATGCGTCGAGGGCGGCCATGAAGCGCTCGACGAGGCCCTGCAGGCGCTGCGCCAGCGTGCCAAGCGCGGCCGTCGCGCGGCGGTGGTCGCGGGCAATGCGGTGGTCACGCTGCGCGTGGCGCAGGCCATGGCGCGGCTGGGCTGGCAGTTCGGCAGCGACCTGGGCTTCGTCGGCTTCGACGATCCTGAGTGGGCTTCGCTCATCGGGCCGGGTTTGAGCACCGTGGCCCAGCCCACGGACGCCATCGGCCGCACGGCTGCTACGTGTCTGATCGAGCGGCTGCGGGGGCTGGAAGAGGCGCCGCGCCAGCTGCTGCTGCCTGGCGAGCTGGTGGTGCGGGGCTCTTCGCGGGCTCCCTAGCATCCTGCACCGCGCGGTCGAAGGTGATCGGCCCGCGCATCCAGTCGGCGGCGCGTTCGGCAATCATGATCGTCGGCGCATTGGTGTTGCCGCCGATCAGCGTCGGCATCACCGAGGCATCGACCACGCGCAGGTTCGCGATGCCGTGAACGCGCAGCTTCGCGTCGACCACGGCCATGGCGTCGGTGCCCATCTTGCAGGTGCCCACCGGGTGATAGATGGTGTCTGCGCGTGCGCGGATGTGCCGCTCCAGTTCTTCGTCGGTCTGCACGTTCGCGGTGTAGAGCTCTTCGTGGCGGTAGGGCGCGAGCGCCGGCGCGCGCAGTATTTCGCGCATCTTCTTCACGCCGCGCAGCAGCAACGCCACGTCCTGCGCATCCGACAGAAAGCGCGGATCGATGCGCGGCGCCGATGCCGGGTCTGCGTCGTTCAATCGCACGTCGCCGCGTCCATTGGGCCGCAGCACGCACGCATGGCACGAGAAGCCGAAGCCGCCGTGCAGCTTGCGCGCATGGTCGTCGACCAGGCTGATCACGAAGTGCAATTGCAGGTCGGGCCGGCGCAGTTCGGGCGACGTCTTGATGAAGGCGCCGCCTTCGGCGAAGGGTGTCGAGATCAGGCCCTTGCCCGTGCGGCGCCACTCCGGAATGGCTTTCACGAAATTGAAGAGCCCGGCCGGTCCCAGGCCGGGCAGGCCCTTGGCGCTGGTGCGGTAGGAGAGGATGAAGTCGACGTGGTCCTGCAGGTTGCGGCCCACGCCCGGCAGCGCATGCAGCACCGCGATGCCGTGGCGCCCGAGTTCCTCCGGGTCGCCGATGCCCGAGAGCATCAGCAGCTGCGGTGAATTGAAGGCGCCGCCGCACAGCACCACCTCGCGCCGTGCGTGCAGGGTGTCGATGTTGCCGCCTCTGCGCACCTCGACACCAGTGGCGCGGCGGCCGTCGAGCAGCACCCGCTGCGCCTGCGTGCCGGTCAGCACCGTGAGGTTGGGGCGGTTGTTCATCACCGGGTGCAGGTAGGCCGCGGCGGCAGAGCAGCGCTCGCCGTTCCTGTCGCCGCCGTGGAACTGCGTGACCTGGTAGAGCCCGGCGCCTTCCTGCACGCCGTCGTTGAAGTCGTCGTTGCGAGGAACGCCGCACTCCATGGCCGCGCGCACGAAGGCTTCGCTGATCTCGCGCGGCGACTGCTGGTCCGACACCTGCAGCGGGCCGTGCGCGCCGTGCATGGCGCTTTCGCCGCGCTGGTTGCCCTCGGCATGTTTGAACCACGGCAGCACGTCGGCGTAAGACCAGCCTGCGCAGCCGGCGCGCTCCCAGTCGTCGTAGTCGCTGGGATGGCCGCGCACGTAGAGCATGGCGTTGATGGCGCTCGAGCCGCCGAGGCAGCGCCCGCGCGGCTGGTAGCCGCGCCGCCCGTTCAGGCCGGGCTGCGGCACGGTCTGGTAGGCGTAGTTGTTGATGCGTGGCCGGCCCGACAGCATGGCCGCCGCGCCGGCCGGCGCCCGCACCAGCACGCCGCGCCCGTCGCCGCCGGCCTCGACCAGGCAGACATGCACGGCGGGGTCTTCGCTGAGCCGCGCGGCCAGCGTGGCGCCGCCGGACCCGCCGCCCACGATCACGTAGTCGAATTCCATGGCGCGTCTTCCTTTTGTTCTTTGTCGCCTGCGTCCGATCGGACGGATTCGACTGTAGGAATGAACTCGTGCGCGGGGCTTGGCGTTTTCCCTCAGTGCGGCAGGCGCGCCGCAAGTGGGTTTTCTCTCACGATGCCGACAGCCGTTTGACAGCTCTCCGCGCGAAACTCCAAAGAGCAGTTCGCCTGCGACACGCGCGATGCGCGACGACATAACAACGCCAAGAGCCATGCAAGAAACCTCTCCCTCTTTTCCCGCTCTCTCGCGCCGCGGCATGCTGCGCCTGTCCCTCGGCGGCACCGCCATGGTTTCCCTTCCGGGCATCGGCTGGGCCGCGGCCGGCGCCGCCAGCCCGCGCTTTGCCGATGGCCTGCCGCGCAGCCGGCCCGAGGCGCAGGGCATTTCGTCCGCGTCGATCCTGGCCTTCCTCGACGAGGCCGAGCGCAGCGCCTTCGAGCTGCATGGCTTCATGCTGTGGCGCAACGGCCATGTGGTGGCCGAAGGCTGGTGGGACCCGTACAAGGCCGAGCGCCGCCACATGACGCACTCGCTGACCAAGAGCGTGACCGTGTGCGCGGTCGGCATGGCCATTGCCGACGGCAAGTTCGGCCTCGACGACAAGGTCGTCTCCTTCTTCCCCGAGCACCTGCCACCCACGGTCAGCCCCAACCTCGCGGCCATGACGGTGCGCGACCTGCTCACCATGCGCACCGGCCACGAGTCGATGGTGTCGGGCTCGGTGTGGCGACCCATTCGCACCAGCTGGATCGCCGAGTTCTTCAAGATCCCCGTGGTCTACACGCCGGGCAGCAAGTTCGTCTACACCAGCGCAGCCACCTACATGCTGTCGGCCATCGTCACCCGGACCACGGGCCAGTCGGTCGCCGACTATCTCAAGCCGCGCTTCTTCGAGCCGCTGGACATCACGGGCTACGAGTGGGACGTGGGCCCCGAGGGCATCTCGCCCGGCGCCAACGGCCTGAGCTGGAAGACGGTCGACTCGCTCAAGCTCGGCATCCTGCATGCGCAGGACGGCATGTGGAACGGCAAGCGCATCCTCACCAAGGAGTGGGTCGACGCGGTGCACGCGCCGCACACCAAGGACAAGTACGGCTACCAGTGGTGGCTGGGCCCGCACGGCGCCTACAACGCGGACGGCCTGTTCGGCCAGTACTCGGTGGTGTTTCCCGAGCAGAACGCGGTGCTCGCGCTCAACTCGGCGCTGCCGCCCAAGGCCGGCTTCAACGCGGGCCTGCTGTACAAGCACTTCCCGGCCGCTTTCGGCAAGGCCGTGCCCATGCCCGCGAACGGAAAAGACAGCGCCGCGCTCGAGGCCCGCACGCGCGGCCTGCGGCTGCTGCCGCCCGTGAAGCCCGGCAGCTCGCCAGTGGCCGCGAACGTGTCGGGCCAGCGTTTCGACTTTGCGGAGAACGCCGAGAAGATCAAGTCGATGCGGCTCGACTTCAGCGCCGACGCCTGCACCTTCACCATGGAAGACGAGCGCGGCACGCACAAGGTGCAGGCCGGCCTGCGCAAGCCGCTGGAGGGCGACACCACCGTCACCGGCAACAAGCTGCACCACGAGTACCAACCCGAGGTGATGCGCGTGGTGGCCAGCGGCGAGTGGCTCGACGCGCGCACCTTCGTCATGACCTGGACCTTCGTCGAGTCGGCCTTCCGCGACACCGTGGTGTGCCGCTTCTCAGGCCCGTACCTGCGTTTCGACCGCAGCGTGAACGTCAATTCGAGCGCCACCGAGATGCCGACCCTTACCGGAAAGCGGGTGCAGGCCTGAGCCTCGGCTGCGTTGCGGCCAGAATCGGCGGATGCCTTCCACGATTCTGCTGATCGACGACCACGCCATGTTCCGCGAGGGCCTGCGCCTCGCACTGCGAGAGGCGGAGCCCTCGATGACCATCGAAACCGCCAGCACCGGTGGCGAAGCGCTGCAGGCATTGCAGACCTTGCCGGTGCTCGATGCCGTCATGACCGACTACTACCTGCCCGACCTCGGCGGCGCCGCGCTGGTGCAGCAGTTGCACCGGCGCAGGGGCGGGCTTCGCGTGCTGGTGCTGTCGGCCTCCGAAGACCCGCATGACATCGAAACCGCGCTGGAAGCCGGGGCGCAGGGCTTCGTGCACAAGTCGGCCGACAGCCGGCAGTTGCTGGATGCGCTGCGGCGCGTGATGGGCGGCGAGCAGAACGTGGTGCACATGTCGCCGCAGGGCGTTTCACCGCTGCCTGTGCTGTCGACCCCGACCGACGGCCTGAGCCGCCTGACCGCGCGCCAGACCGAGGTACTGCACCTGCTGTGCGAGGGCCTGCGCAACGCGCAGATCGCGCAGCGGCTGGAGACTTCCGAGAAGACGGTGAAGGCCCATATCTCCGCGATCTTCGCGGCGCTCGACGTGTCCAACCGCACGCAGGCCACCATCGCGGCGCGCCGCGTGGGCCTGCTGGGCAAGCCGCGCTAGGCGGCCGCCGCGCCCTTCGGCGCGGTGTCACTATTTGTCGGCCGCCTTTACCGAGGGTTCACTCGGCAGACAACTTGCGCCGGGCCGGCCGTGGCTCAATTCGTCATCATGCATTCGGACGCAACGGTATTCACAGAGATGCGCTTCTGGGCCTTGGTGCTTTGTTCGCTGGTGCTGCCCACCGCCATCTTCGTCACGCTCTTCGTGCGGCGCGAGTTCTCGAAGGTCACCGTGCTGGCCTTCGGCTCATTGCTGATCCTGCTGGCGGGCGTGGACATCTTCCTGCTGCGCGCGCTGGCCAACATGGCCCGGGCCACGCCATCGCTGGCCGACGACCTTGTGTTTTCCTCGGCGTTGTCGATTGCGCTCTACATCTTCCCGGCCGCCTTCGGCACCTTCGGCCTCAACATGGTCTCGCATGTGCTCATGCACTACCTGAAGCAGAAGGAACTGCGCTTCGAGCGGCATCAGGCGCCGGCGCAGCAGCCATCGGCCGGTGCGCCGGCACGCCCGCATGCCTTGCCTGTGCGGCGGACCCGGACGCAGGTCGACAGCGCGGAAGCCCCCGGGACTGAAACGCGCCGCAGCCGCGCGCCACGCGCGCGCTGGCTCTACGCCAACCCGGGTGCGCGCCGGCGACGGGTGGTGTCCCGGGCGTCCCTGCGATAGGGCGCGCGGCGCTCGTCACGCCCATTCGGCGCAAGGCGTTATTCTTTGCGGCCGACGTCCGCAACTTCCTCATTCCATGCTCAGCATCCACGCAGACACTTCCCACGTCATTCAATTGGCGGTGGGACCTTCGTTCATGTTGGCCGCCATCGGCGGAACGCTGACGGTGTTGACGAACCGGCTCGCGCGGGTCAACGACCGGATGCACAAGTGCCGCGACGAGCGTGAAGACGCCACGCCCGCCAAGTGCACCGACATCGACGCCGAACTCGCGACGCTCAACCGCAGGGCCAAGATCATCAACGCGGCGGTTTCCACCGGCGCGCTGTGCGGCGTCATCGTCTGCCTGCTGATCGGCTCGCTGTTCGTCGCCAATGAACTGGAGTTGGCTTTCGACCGTCCGGTGGCCGTGCTGTTCGTGGTCGCGATGCTGGCGCTGATCGCGACCTACGGCCTGCTGCTGGTCGAGATCTTCGTCACCCAGAAGAGCATCAACCCGACGTAGCCTCCCGACCACGGCCGGGGAAGCCGCGTCATCCGGCCGCGAGCAGCTTGTCGACCCAGTCGCGCAGCGCTTCCACTTCCACGGGCTTGTGCAGGATGGGAATGGCGCGCGCGGCCGCCTCGATCAGGCGCGCGGGGTCGGTGTCGCCGCTCACCAGCAGCGCGGGAATGGTGGCGTCGTTGTATTCCTCGTGCAGGCGGTCGATGGCCTCGACGCCGGTCTCGTGCTCGCGCAGGCGGTAGTCGCTCACGATCAGGCCGGGCTTGCCGGGCACGTCGGCGGTCAGCTCGACCAGTTCGGCCGTACCCGGGGCCGCAATCACACGGTGTCCCCAGCTTTCGAGCAGCAGCTTCAGGCCTTCGCGGTTCTGCGCGTCGTCGTCGATCACCAGGATCAGTTGGCTCGTGGCCGGCTTCGCGGGTGGCGCGGAGATTGCCGGCGCGTGGGCCTGCATGGCGGCGAACGCGTTGGCCTCGGTCGGGGTCTCCGGCGCCGCTGCCTGCTGCGCGTCGACGCTCAGCAGAAAGACAGTGCCGCGGCCTTCGACCGAGCGCAGCGACAGCGTGTGCCCCAGCAGCGCCGCCGTGCGGCGCACGATGGCAAGGCCCAGCCCCAGCCCCTTGCTGCGGTCGCGTTCCGGGTTCCGCAGCTGGTGGAATTCCCAGAAGACGCGCTCGTGCTCGTGCTTCGGAATGCCCGGGCCCGTGTCCCAGACCTCGATGCGCACCGCGTCACCGCGCTTGCGGCAGCCGATCAGCACGCGCCCGTGCGGCGTGTGCGCGATGGCGTTGCTCACCAGGTTGCGCAGGATGCGCTCCAGCAGCATCGGGTCTGATCGGACGCATGCCGCGCAACGCCGTACCTTCAGCGCCAGCCCCTTTTGCTGCGCCTGCGGCGTGTATTCGGTGCGGATCTGGTCGAGCAGCCGGTCGAGCGGAAAACTCTGGACGCGCGGATGGATCACGCCCGCATCCAGCCGCGAGATGTTGAGCAAGGCATCGAACAGATGCCCCATCGCCGCGCTTGCCTTGGTGATGTTCTCCAGCAGGTAGCGGCCATGCTCCGACAGGCGCTCGTTTGCCAGCAGGCCGAGGAAAAGGCTCATCGCATGAACCGGCTGCCGCAGGTCGTGGCTGGCCGCCGCAAGAAAGCGCGACTTCTCCAGATCGCTGCGCTCGGCCGCTTCTTTTTCCAGGCGCACCTGCTGCAGCAGCGCCAGGTTTTCATAGCCCAGCCGCAGCGCGTTCAGGTGCGTGCGGTTCATGCGATGGATGAACGCGACAGTGGCGACCAGGTAAGCCGCCCCGCTGGACACCAGCGCAAGGTTCACTGCCGAGGGCTGGACCGCCAGCGCGATGAAGGTCGGCGCGAAAGTCGGAACAACGAACGAGTACACCGCCGACAGCACCATGTAGTTCGAATAGATGGCCCCGGTGCCCAGCCCGAACAGCACCACGATGAAGAAGAGCTGGTACTCGAGCGGGACGAAGAAGGTCCAGTAGGCAAACGGCAGCCCCCACAGGATGCCCGAGGCAATGTTGCCGATCACCATCTGCCGCAGCCATCGCTCGCCCGACTCAGGGCGGCTGCGTGTGCGCGCGTAGTACAGCATCGCGCCGAAACGGAACGCCGCAACCACCAGCGTGGCCGAGATCCACGCGACCACTTGCGCCTTCGGCACGACGGCCTGCATCACGTAGGCCACCACGCAGGCAGAGATGACCGAGCCGGCCAGCGCGAACGGAAAACTGCGCAGCAGGACGGAGAGCTGGACTTCGAAGATGCGGTGGCTGTCGGTGGGGGAGGGGAGCGGTGAGGTCATGTGGGGGCGGCGTGGGCAGCGGACTTTAAGGCCTGTCCGGGCGACTGATCGCTGTAGGGCGCGCCTAGAAGCGCCTAGGGCGCGCGCGTTACTGGCGGCAGGAGCACGCAAAACGCGTCTTCAACATCTCGAGTGGATGGTGATGATTTATTCGATGCCAAATGAAAAGTCTTTATCTTTTTCCTGCCAGTCACGAAGTTCATCATTTTCGGACTATTTTTTCCGGAGTACACGATGATTCCATCCAGTCCTTCTTTGATTTCTCTTTCGGGATCTCTGAAGGATTTCAGAAGATTGTTCAAATCCTGAAGCGATGCCTTGTTTTTCTCGAGAAACACCTTTTTGATCAATTCATCGGTTATTCCCGTGGGACGTTTTTTCATGTATAGGATCGATCCCCAATCACTCCATTTGACGCCGCACTCCTTGTCGATTCTTCCTGATTCTATAAATTCTCTGATCAAATTATTGATGAGCATCTTGTTTTGGCCTTCATTCAAATTGACCCATACCACAAGCCTGTCATCTCTGTATCCGGCAAATGAGTGGAGAGAGAATCCAGAGAAAAGGCAGGCAATAGAAAAAGAAAAAAGCAATCTTTTGAAAAGTAACGTCATTCAACCTCCCCGGGAAATATCGTTATTCATGCTGGTCTTTTTCTTTCAGTCTCTTCTGAAGGATAACGAGCAGGCTACACCCTGGTTTTTAGGGTAGTCATGACAATGGCGCCATATATTGGCTTCTCCAATCAGCACCAGAGCCTCCCCTGGCCCCGGATCTGATGGTCTGATTCCGGACGGAACGGGCGGCGGTGGAGGGGAAATTCCCGTCCGCCTTAGCGTAATTGGTCGGCTCATTGGTTCACCTGCTGGCCGTGGCTCGGCCTCTACGTTGAAGTCTTGCCCGACATCACCCTGAATGCCTCCGATCACCACGGTCTTCTTGCTCTTCGGATCCGCCACCTTGACGTGCCCGGCCATTTTTCCACTGGATGATTCACGGGTGGGAATCGCCCTGCGGCGCCGGACTTGACCGTTTCCTCTTCGCCTTCTCTCTGCAGAACAATCACGCTTCCATGCGCATGTTCAGGATCCGTGAGAAGAGCTCAACTGGCTCGAAGTGATTGATCTGCTAGATGCAAGGACTTCTATGGGCGTCGGGTTATGGGCGGAAGGAGGGCACAAAATGCTTCTTCTATGTCTCCTTTTGCAGGCGACCTTCCATGCGACGCAAGGGTTACGGATTCGATTTTTTTCTTTCCTGTTGTCAGGCTCATCATTTTCTTTGCGCCGTTTTCGTTCGCGTAAACGATGACTCCGTCGAGGCCTTCGTAGTGCTGAAACTCGATGTCTTTGTAGCCTCTTAATGCAAGATTCAAGCGTTTTTTCTCAGAGTTGCTTTTTTTTAGGAAAACCTTTTCTATAAGAGAGTTGCTAATTAAAGGAGGGCGCTTTTTCATGTACAACAAGGAATCCCCCCTTTTCCATTCTCCATTGCAATTGATGGATTTGCTGGTTGCAAAGTTGGCGATGACTTGATTGATTTCCTCTTTCTCGGAGGAAAGATCAAGATTTACCCATACTACGTAAGGGCCGCCGGCGTATCCTGCAAGTGAAATAATTGGTGCAAATAAGAAGAGAGGCGCGCCTATTTTCAATGATAATTTCTGAAGGGAGTTTGAAAATGTGAATTTCATTTTTTAGGTGAGTGACGGGGGCGCTTGTTTGGCTTTGGGTTTGACTACGTCGATTTTCATTTCTTTGTTTATTTCGTCTGCATCTATTTCTTCGAGTCCGGGGTCGAGGAAATCCTTTTTGGCTTGCTCGTGGTATGCAGTCGGGATGAAGTATTTAAGATGATTGGGGTTGCCTTTGATTTTTATTTTTTCTCCGAGCTCATTTCTTGTTGTAAAGGGAGCAACCGGCATGATATTGAAGTATGAGAAATTGATTTGATTGCTCTGGTTTCCTCCAAGAAGTATTAGTCCGTTTTTGCCATTTTTGGCGTAAACAAAGCCAACGTGACGGCCGTGACCAGATTTGGCGGTGACCATGGCGATGCACCCGTATATTGGTTTTTCTAGTTCTATGAAAAGCGGGTTCCTGATTTTTTTATTTGTTTTTTCCTCTTTTCCCTTGATCCCGTCAACTTCATAAAATGCGTGAGCCCTGGCTTTTGCCACCTTGTGGTTCGGAAGGCCTGTGTTATCAATTGGGTAATTTGCTCGTTTCAAGCACCAGTTCACAAATGCAGCGCACCATGCATTGCTGTCGCCGTGTAGAGCTTTGAGTCCGTCGTTGACTTCGATGTGGTAGTTGATTTTTTCTTGCAATTTCAGCTCTACTTCTCCTCGTCTCAGTTTCGCTTCTGCAATGGCAATAGGCATCCAAGGTGCGCGATTGGGGGACAGGTTGATCAAGGCCAGAATTTTTCCTGTTCCTTCTTTTGACCGCTCTGAATCTGACGATCCCAATCCGGACGTATTACGCGGAGCAGGTGAAAGAGTCGAGGAATGCTTCGGTGGCGCTGCCGAAGCTGCTCCTGCACTTACAGGTGTTGGTGCAGTTGGCTTGACAGGAGGAGGAGATGCCTTTTGCTCACGGGATCTTTCTTCGTCTCGTGCGGTGATCGATAGCACTTCGCCCGGATATATCCGGTCGCTTCTCAATCCGTTGCCTTCCTTGATTGCAGCAATGCTTGTTCGGTAAAGCTTCGCAATCTTCCCAAGGCTGTCACCGGGTTGAACCACATAGCTCTTCGACGTTTTCTTTCCCAGTGATGCGCTATTGAGTTTCTCCGAACCAGCCACCCCCTTCCATTTCCTGAATTTCGCCAGCAGGTTGAAGTCCTTGCCCGTCTCGCCGCCGATAGCTCCGACCTGCACCGGCTCCTTGGTTTTGGGGCTCATCACCTTGACGGGTACGGTCGATTTGTCCGCCGGATGAATCACCGGAGGAAACCGCCCGGTGGCATCCGACTTCAGCCTTTCCTCACCGCCTTCCCTTTGCAGGATGATTTCCGCATCGGGCACCGGCTGGCTTCCATCCGTCGCGTTGATCCTGCTCACCGCCACCCAGGTCTCTTTTCGCGTTTCCGCACGCGCGTGAAACCCCTCGATCGTCGAGATGCTGTCGACGATGCGTTCGATCTCGGCATCGGTGCAGTCGCTGATCCTCCTGCTGGCCGGAATGCCGCTCGTCCTGAGCAGGTCGTCGATGTATTTCGCGGTGTCGTTCTCGCGCTCGGGCGCGTAATGCGGAATGGCTTCCGGGATGGTCCGTGCGCCATGCTTGCGCTTGAGATTCGCCTTCAGCTCGGCGCGCCCTGCATCCTCGTCGGGAAATATCAGGAAGGTCCTGCCCGATCTGGTCGTGGCAAACCCGACGTAGCCCTTCGCCTTCTTCGGCGCAGGTACACCGTCGACCACCCGCGCCGTGAGATCGCCTGGGTTGTTGATGCGCCACGGCAGCGTTCCTCCCGAGCGCAGCAGGTGCCGGCCGTCCTCGCAGATGAACTCGGCGACTTCGATGTTGGGATGGTAGGTGGCGGACAGCAGCTTGGGCATGGTCATTTCTTGTCTTCTTCAGGCCAGTGCATTCAGGTACGCCTGCACGGCGGACTCGGCGAGAAATTGGCCGGCGCCCGCGCTGCCGCCCTGGCGCGCGTACTTCGAGTCTTCGGAGTCCGCCGGCTCGTCTTGCGGGCCGTCACCGTCCGTGGCTTCCGGCGCATCGGAGTCATCGTCTTCACGCGTGCGAACGGTCGGAACCTCGCTCCAGTTCCAGCTTTCCTCGCCGACGACCAGCACGGCCTCGTCCGGCGTGTCGAACTCGATCCTGGGCAGCCGGCCGTCTTCAGGAATCACGCCTTCGGCCCGAGTCCCTTGCTGCTCGTCGAGGATGCGGTAGGGCAGACCCGTCATGTCCATGTGCTTGAACACTGCGTCGCTGCCGAGCGGCGCGAAGCGCACGCTGTACTTGTCGTCATGGCTCACGCTTTCCATGCGCAGCAGCTTGGCCATGTCCATCGGCCCCGCGTAGCTGTGGGTGCGCGCATGCTCGCGCCAGATGCCTCGGGTTCCATGCACGATGCCGGTGGCGTTCCACTTGGTGAAGCTGCCGCCGCCGTTGAGCACGATCTCTTCCTTGGCGGTGATGCTGATCCTGTGGGCTTCCAGCTTGATGTCGAGCTTGGCCAGCAGGTTGATGCTGTTCTGCAGCGCGACGATGTCGATGCCGGCTGTGGCGGCGGTCAGGCGGATGGCCTTGTAGGCGAACAGGCGCGCGGCGTCCCTGACGCTGACCAGGAAGCTCCTGCCCGCGCTGATGCTGGTGTGGCCGCCGCTGCTCAGCGCGTTGTGCGTGATGCTCGCGATGTGCGTGGCTCCGGCTGCGGTGCTCTGGATGCCGGCCGCGCTGGCGAGCACGAGGTGCGGCTCGCCGAGTTCCGCGAACGCGCCGTGTTCCGCAGCGCCGCCCTTGATGGCGTCGTTCTGCGCCTTGAGCGCTGCCGTGACCGCATCCTGGTCGCCCGCTTCGTGTGCCATGGCTTCCTGCGCGGTCTGGCTCTGGCGTTCGTGCAGGTCGCGCGCTGCCGTCAGGCGAGCGACGGTTTCCCCGATGTCGGTGATATGCGCTTGCGCGCCAGGGCGGGCTTCGGTGGTGAGCAGCAGGCCCTTGGCCGCGCGCACCGAAGCATGCCCGTCGGTACGCAGCTCGGCGCCTTCGCCTCGATCATCGGTGCGGCCTTCCGTGCCGTCGATACGACCGATGTGGCCCAGGCTCAGGCTGCTGCAGAGGTGATCGCTCTTGAGTTGCGCCTGGATCTTTCCGGGGTGGTCGTCCAGCACCAGGTGGTTGCCGCGCGAGCCGCCTGCATGGCCCGGGCCGTCGTTCGCATTCAGCTCTCGGCTGCGCATGCCGGAAAGATTCGCCTGCTCGGGCAGTCGCCACGCCGGCATGTTCGCGGCATTGAACACGCGGCCGGTGATGATGGGGCAGTCGGGGTCGCCGTTCAGAAAGTCGACGACCACCTCATGCCCGACGCGCGGCAGGGCCGCGGTGCCGAAGGTGTCCCCGGCCCAGCCCATGGACACACGCACCCAGCAGCTGGAGTTTTCGTTGCGCGCACCAAGACGATCCCAGTGGAATTCGACCTTGACGCGGCCATGCCGGTCGGTCCAGGTCTCTTCGTTCTTCGGGCCGACCACGATGGCTGTTTGCGGGCCGCGCGTGCGCGGCTTCAGCGTCACGCGCCGAGGCCGCCACGCATGATCGGCAGGCTGAGCTTCGAAGGCGAAGCGCTGCACGGAGCCTTCGCCGGCACCCTCGCTGGCCTGCATGTTTTCCTGCAGCTCGTATTCGACGCTGGTCAGAAGGTACTTGCGGTTCTGGTCTTGCCTCGGGTGATTGGCGAGTTCGAAGACGTGGCCCGGCGCCAGTTCGCGCTTGTTGGAGCGTCCGCTCGCGAGGCAGCGCTCGCTGTGTTGCTCTTCGGTCCGGATGCGCGTGTAGACCTCGCCATCCTCATGCTGCTTGTACCCGCCGGGCCATTCGTAGCGCTCGAAGTAGTCATGCGTGTGGCCGGCGGGTGCTTGCCGCTGGCCGGAGAGGTCCGCCGAGGGCTTGAGAAAGTCGTAGTCGTCGGTGAAGTGAAAGCCGGAGCGCATCTCTTCTCCGCTCTTCCATTCGTAGATACGCTCGCCCGGGCTGGCGCGGCTGCCGCTGGTCATGCCGGAGGTTTCAGAGGGATGGAAGCGCACCGTGCCACCGCCCGGCAGCGGCTCGTGCGAGGCCGCGATGTCGTCCGCGAACACCAGCACATGGCGGTGTTCTTCGTGCCTGAAGTAGTAGCCGATGCCTTCCAGTTCGCACAGGCGCGAGACGTATGAGAAATCGCTCTCGTGGTACTGGACGCAGTAGTCCCACGCGCGGTACTCGCGGCTCAGTCTTTGCTCCATTGCGTAGCCGTAGCCGCCGAGCACTTCGGTGAGGATGTCTGGCACGCTCTTGTTCTGGAAGATGCGGAAGTCGCTTCGGAGCGTCGCGAGCCACAGCCATGGGCGCAGCGTCATTCGGTAGAAGCTCTGGCGGGCGTCTTCTTCGCCGAGGCCGAAGAAGGAGGCGATGCCGCTCAGGTAGCGCGTGCCGCCGCTCTCTGTCTGCATTGCCACCGTGGCAGGCCTTCCGAGCAGCGCCTTCGGATCGATGCCATTGCTGTTGCTCAGCAGTTCGACGTCGAAGGCATAGAGCCGGCTCAATGCTTCGCGCCCGACCAGCTTGCGGAACTGCAGCGCCTCTCCCATCGGCGTTTGAATGGTGACCCGTCGCGTCATCGCACCGCCGAAGACGCACGAACGCACGCGTGGCAATTGCGCCAGTACGTGCCATCGAAGATGGACATGGTTCCTCCCTGGTATCGCGGCCGTTTCAGTCGGCCAGTGGTTTTCGGCGGAGTATGGAAGCGCTCAGGGTTTCCCCGATGACCTCAGCGAGATACGCCGCGGATTCGTGAATGAGTACACGTGCCCGTGCGCGCCAGAAAGCATTGGCAATCTGTGTGAATCGAATGTGCGCGGGTCCGTCGCTCCTGTCGCGCTCTTATCGTTTTCCCGAAGCTGGTGCATGCGCTCATGCCGCATGCACCGCAATGTCGCTGGGCGCGCGCGAGGAGAACTATTTTTTAGTTCGCCCGTTGCGAAAAACGGTGCTTGGTGCGCACGCACCCCGCTCCTAGCATTCGCCTCGCCGCTCCACATGCCTTTGTTTGCATCGCAACGCGGCACACAAGAGCCGAACGACTTCACCTCATCGCATCGAAGAAAAGGAATCCGACATGGCCAACCTCCGCGACCCGGGTCGCCGCAGCCTCCTCAAGACGTCGCTCATCGCAGGCGGACTCTCAGCCGGTGGGCTGCTTTCGGTCGACGCCTTCGCGCAGGGCAAGGCGCGCATCAACATGCAGCTGGGCTGGATCGTCGGCGGCAACCAGATCGGCGAAGTGGTCGCCAAGCGCATGGGCTTCTACGAGCAGGAAGGCATCGACTTCGCGATCCAGCCGGGCGGGCCGAACATCGACGGCGTGGCCATCATCGCCTCGGGCCGCTACGAAGTGGGGCAGGTTTCGTCGAGCCCGTCGATCATGCTGGCGGTGTCGCAGGGCCTGCCGATCAAGTGCTTCGCGGTGGGCGCGCAGAAGCATCCCTACACCTACTTTTCGCTCGCCAAGAACCCGGTGCGCAAGCCGGCAGACCTGGTCGGCAAGCGCGTGGGCATTCCCTCGACGGCGGGCATCCTGCTGCGCGCATTGCTGGCCAAGAACAAGATCGCCGAGAAAGACGTCAAGGTGGTGTCCATCGGCGCCGACATGTCGCCGCTGCTGACGGGTCAGGTCGATGTGGTGACCGGCTGGCTCACCAACACCACCGCCATCAAGGTGCTGGGCCCGGACATCGCCTCGCTCACGCAGTGGGATGCGGGCGTACGCCTCTACGCGCTGCCTTACTACGCGTCGACAAAGACGCTGGAGACCCAGCCCAAGGTGATCGAAGCCTTCCTGCGCGCCACCGCCAAGGGCTGGCATCATGTGCGCGCCAACCGCGACGCGGCGGTCGACATGCTGGTGAAGGAGTACCCGAACCTCAAGCGCGAGGACGAGCGCGTGGCGGTCGACGCGATGCTCGAATATGCCTTCGGCGGCCTGGCGCAGACGCAGGGCTGGGGCGCGATGGACCCGGCCGTGTGGCAGGAGCAGATCGACACCTACGCGGAGCTGGGCCAGTTCACGGCGCGCACGCCTAAGGTGGAAGACGTGATCTCGCTCGACGCGCTCAAGGCCACCGCCGCCGCGCGCGCCATGAAGGGCTGACCCGACATGGCCGCCGTTCTCAACGCACCACCCGTGTCCGCCCCAGCGATTGCCTGCCGCGACATCGGCGTGCGCTTCTTCACCGAGCGCCGCGACGTCACCGCCATCAAGAGCCTGGACCTCGACGTGGCGCAGGGCGAATTCCTCACGCTGCTGGGCCCCTCGGGCTGCGGCAAGTCGACCTTCCTGCGCGTGGTGGCCGACCTGCTGCAGCCCAGCCGCGGCCACATCGAAGTGCTGTCGTCCACGCCGCAGGCCGCGCGCAAGAACCGCGACATCGGCTTCGTGTTCCAGGACGCGGCGCTGCTGCCCTGGCGCACCGCGCTGCAGAACGTGGAACTGCCGCTGCAGGTGGGCGGCGGCGCGAGCCGCAAGGGCCGCCGTTCGCCTCGGGAACTGCTCGAACTGGTGGGCCTGAAGGACCGCCTGAACGCATTTCCGCACGAGATGTCGGGCGGCCAGCGACAGCGCGTGTCGATTGCGCGCGCCCTTGCCAGCGACCCGAAGATCCTGCTGATGGACGAGCCCTTCGGCGCGCTCGACGAGATCACGCGCGACCGGCTCAACGAAGAGATCCTGCGCGTGTGGCGCGAGACCGGCGTGACGATTCTCTTCGTGACCCACAGCATCCACGAGGCGGCCTTCCTCGGCCAGCGCGTGCTGATGCTGGCCGCCAACCCCGGTCGCGTGCGCGAGATCGTGCCGGTCGAGCTGCCCGCCGAACGCACGCTCGAAGTGCGCGAGACCCCCGAGTTCGTCCGTCTCACGAGCCATCTGCGGCGCGTGCTGGAAACCTGCTGAGGCCGATGCCATGAATACCCGTTCCATCGATACCACCGTGCCGGGGGCACCGGGCGCGATCGGCGCGCCGCCTTCGGCCGATCCCGAATACCTCGCCTGGGCCGCCGCGCGGCAGAAGCGCATCTGGCGACGCCGCGTCCTGCCCGCGCTGGGCATCGTCGGGCTGATCCTGCTGTGGTGGGCCGTGATCGTCGTGTTCGGCGTCAAGCCCTTCATCGCGCCCACGCCGTGGGCCGTGCTGGAAACGCTCTACGCCAAGCGCGACGTGCTGCTCGACAACCTGCTGCCCACGGCCTTCGAGGCAGCCGGCGGCTTCGTGCTGGGCAACCTCGCGGCCATCGTCATCGCGACGATCTTCGTGCACAACAAGACGCTGCAGGACATCTTCTTTCCCGTGGTGCTGATGTTCAACGCGGTGCCGCTGGTCGCGAAGGCGCCCGTGCTGGTGCTCATCATGGGCAACGGCGTGGAGCCGAAGATCACCATCGCCGCGCTGGTGTGCTTCTTTCCCACGCTGGTGAACATGGTGCGCGGGCTGGAGTCGGTCAACCCGCAGGCGATGGAGCTGATGCGCGTGCTGTCGGCCAGCAAGACCGAGATCTTCTTTCGCCTGCGTCTGCTGAACGCGCTGCCCTATCTGTTCTCGGCCCTGCGCATCGCGGCGTCGATGTGCGTGATCGGCGCGGTGGTGGGCGAGTGGGTCGGTGCCACGGTGGGCATCGGCGCAATGATTTTGCAGGCCACATTCAACTTCGATTCGCCGCTGCTCTACGCCGCGATCGTGATGAGCGCAACGCTCTCGGGGCTGTTCTTCCTGCTGGTCGCGCTGGCGGAGAAGCTGGTGATCCGCTGGCAGCCCGAGAACACCCAATGACCGGCTGAACGACGGATTCAGCCGGCAATTTCAAACACATCCAAACATTTCAACAGGAGAGTTCTATGAGCCGTATTGGCGACTGGATGCAGGAGCCCGCGCACGATGTTCGCGTGGCAGCCGAATCGGACGTGGTGGTGGTCGGCGGCGGCCCCGCCGGGCAGGCTGCGGCGCTGGCCGCCGCGCGCAACGGCGCGAGCGTGACGCTGCTGGAGCGCTACAACCACCTGGGCGGCCTGGCCTCGGGCGGCATGGTGCTGGTGCTCGACGACATGTGGGACAGCCACCAGCAGGAAATTTCGGTGCGCGGCATCTGCCTGGAGATGATCGAGCGCATGTCCGCGCTCGGCCTGGCCGAATACCCGCGACAGCACGAATGGGGCACGCTGCCCGAATCGGTGCGCCGCTGGAAGCGCTGGGGCACCTACGACTTCCACAGCAAGGAAAAGCCGCATCCCATCTGCTTCGCCGCCGCCTTCGACCCCGACGCATGGAAGCGCACTTCGCTCGAAATGGTGCTGCAGGCCGGCATCGAGCTGCGGCTGCATTCGTGGTTCTCGCGCACGCTGGTGGAAGACGGCAAGGTCAAGGGCGTGGTCTGCGAGACCAAGGGCGGGCGCGAAGCCATCCTGGGCAAGGTGGTGATCGACACCACCGGCGACCTCGACGTGGCCGCCTCGGCCGGTGCGCCGCACATCAGCGGCAGCTACATCGTGACCACGGTGTTCCGCCTCGGCGGCGTTGATACCGAAGAAGCCGAGCGCTTCGAGCGCGATGAGCCCGTGGCCTGGCAGGCGCTGGATCGCGAGATCAAGCACATGCTCGGCGGCGCGTGGGAAGCATGGTGGCTCAAGACGCCGCTGCCGGGCGTGGTGTGGTGCAACTGCCCGCACATGCCGGGCCTGGACGGCCTGAAGGTGAGTGACCTGACGCGCGCCGAGGTGCAGGGCCGCGCCACCATCCACAAGGTGATCGAGTTCGTGCGCGCGAAGCTGCCGGGCTTTGGGAAGTGCACGCTGATCGACATGGCGCCGCAGACCGGCATCCGCCAGACCCGCCTGCTCGAAGGCGCCTACGTGATGACCAAGGAAGACGTGTCCCAGCGCACCCGCTTCGAGGACAGCGTGGCGCGTGGGCGCGACTACTACTACCCCTACCGCACGCTGCTGCCGCGCAGCGTCGAGAACCTGCTGGTGGCCGGTCGCCACTACTCGGCCACTTCGGCCGCGCAGAAGATCTCGCGCGAGATCCCGCCCTGCATGGCGATGGGCGAGGCCACCGGCACGGCGGCCGCGCTGGCCCTGAACGCCGGCGTGACGGTGCGCGAGGTCGACATCGCGAAGCTGCAGAAAACGCTGCGCGCCCAGGGCGCCGACCCCGGCGACCAGAAGGGACCGAACGCCGACGTGCCCGCCATCGCCCGTTCGTTCGCGAAGGAGGCCGCATGACGACCGCTGCCAATGCAATGCCGCTGGACGGCATCCGCGTGATCGACTTCACCCAGGTCATGATGGGCCCGGTCTGCACGCAGATGCTGGCCGACCACGGCGCCGACGTGATCAAGATCGAGCGCAAGGGCGCGGGCGACCTGAGCCGCTCGACCTTCGCGCCGGTGGCTGGCGAAGACAACCCGATCTTCTGCAGCCTCAACCGCAACAAGCGCAGCGTGGAAATCGACCTGCGCGACGAGGCGCAGATGGAGCTGGTGAAGGCGCTGATCGCCGGCGCCGACGTGGTCACCAACAACTTCCGCGCCGGGGTGATGGAACGGCTGGGCTTGGGCTACGAAGACTGCAAGCGGCTCAACCCGCGCATCATCTACGCCGTGGGCACCGGCTTCGGCGAGACCGGCCCCTACGCCCACAAGGGGGGCCAGGACGTGCTCGCGCAGGCGCTCACCGGCGTGATGGCGCGCCGCGCCGACGCCTCGGTGCCGGTGTCGATTTATCCCACGGCGCTGGCCGACTACACCGCCGGCATGCACATGGTGCAGGGCATTCTGCTGGCGCTGCTGCAGCGCGAGCGCACGGGCGAGGGGCAGAAGATCTCGGTGTCGCTCTACAACTCCATGCTGGCCATGCAGATGCAGGAAGCGGCCATGGTGATGATGGAAGACTCCGAAGTGAACTGGGCCGCCATGCCGCTGTCGGGCGTGTTCGATACGCAGACCGGGCCGCTGGTGCTGGTGGGGGCGTTCAAGGCCAATCCGCTGCGCGACATCTGCACGGCGCTGGGCCTCGAAGACCTGTCGCTCGATGCGCGCTATGCCACGCTGAAGGCGCAGTTCGCCAACAAGGCCGCGCTGCATGCGATCTTCCACGAGCGCTTTGCGAGCAACACGCGCGAGCACTGGCTCGTAAAGCTGGAAGAGCAAGACCTGCTGTCCGCCCCGGTGCGCGACATGCGCGAGGCGCTGGTCGATCCGCAGACGCTGCACAACGGGATGATCCTGGAAGGCGGCACGCCCTCGGGCCGCGCGCTGAAGTTCATCGGCAGCCCCATCCAGATGTCGGCCGCCAAGGCCGCCCTGCGCCGCGAGCCGCCCAAGCTCGGGCAACACACGGCGGAAGTGTTGGCCGAGGCGCGCGCGCTGATCGAGGAGGCCGACGCATGAGCGTGCTCTTCGAAGTCATCGACCATGTCGCGACGGTCACCATCGACCGGCCCGAGGTGCTCAATGCGGTCGACCTGCCGACCGAGGCCGAGCTGCAGCGCATCTGGAGCGACATCGAATCGCGCAGCGACATCCGCGCCGTGGTGCTGACCGGCGCGGGCGAGCGTTCGTTCTGCGCGGGCGCGGACCTGAAGAACACCTCCAACCTCAAGGGCGTGGAGTACTGGGCGGCCGCGCGCCCCGGCGGCTTCGGCGGCATCGCGTTGCGCGAGACGCTCGACGTGCCGGTGATCGCGCGCGTCAACGGCCTGGCGCTGGGCGGCGGCTTCGAGATGGTGCTGGGCTGCGACATCGTCGTGGCCTGCGAGGAGGCCAGCTTCGGCCTGCCCGAGCCATTGGTCGGCCGGCTGCCGCTGGACGGCGGCATGCTGCTGCTGCAGCGCCAGATTCCCTACCGCCAGGCCATGGGCATGATGCTCACCGGCCAGCGCGTGAAGGCGCAGCGCGCGCTGGAGATGGGCCTGGTCAACGAAGTGGTGCCGCGCGCCGAGCTCGACACGGCCGTGAACCGCTGGGTGCAGCAGATGCTGGCCTGTGCGCCGCTGTCGCTCAAGGCCATCAAGCAGGTGGTGCGCCGCACCGGCACGCTGTCGCCGGCCGAGGCGCACCGCATGCGGCTGCCGGCGCTGGTGGCGGCGCTGCAGTCGCAGGATGCCGACGAGGGCGTGCTGGCCTTCCAGCAGAAGCGCAAGCCGCAGTGGCTGGGCCGCTAGGCCGGCCGCGTCAGCGAAGGTACGTGCCATGCCCCACGTCATCACCGGCGCCTGCATCGACATCAAGGACGGCGCTTGCGTCAAGTGCTGTCCGGTCGATTGCATCTACGAAGGCGAGCGCACTCTGTACATTCACCCGGATGAATGCATCGACTGCGGCGTTTGCGTGTCCGCCTGCCCCACGCAGGCCATCTACGAAGACCTTCGGCTGCCGCCCGAAATGGCACATTTCACGGCCATCAACCGCGACTTCTTCGCGGCGAACGTCAGCGGGCTGGGTTCGCCCGGCGGGGCGGCCGACATCGGGCCGGTGGCCTGCGACCACCCCGGCATCGCCCTGGAGCGCGCGAGGCTGGCCGGATGACGCCTGCGCGCACGGGAGGGCCGGCTGATGCACGCCAGCATTCTCAAATACTTCATCGAGGTGGCGAGCTGCGGCTCGGTGCGCAAGGCCTCGGAGCGGCTCTTCGTTGCGGCGAGCGCGGTCAACCGGCAGATCCACAAGCTGGAGGACGAACTGGGCGTGGAGCTGTTCGACCGCATGCCCAACGGCCTGCGCCTGAACGCGGCCGGCGAGCGCCTGCTCAAGCATGCGCAGGAGACGCTGCACCAGTACCAGGTGATGCGCACCGAGCTCGACGCGCTCAAGGGCGAGCGCACTGGCCACGTGAAGGTGGCCGCCATGGACTCGTTCTTCGAAGACCTGCTGCCCTCGGCGGTGGAAGATTTCCTGCAGGTGTTCCCGGCGGTCACGTACACCATCACCGCGGTACAGCCCATGGACGTGGCGCAGATGGTGATGTCGGGCCAGGTCGACGTGGGCATGACCTTCGTGAGCCGGCTGCCCGGCGGCGTGGCGGCGGTGGCGCTGGCCAACCTGCCGATCGGCGTGGTGATGCCGCCCGGCCATCCGCTGGCCAACCATGCGCGCGTGTCGCTGAAGGAATGCGCGCGCTATCCGTTCCTGCGCTCCAGCTCGCACCCGGTCATCAGCGCCGCGCTGTCGCCCGAGTTCGCCGCGTTCTGGGACGACATGGAGCCGGCCGCCACCTGCAATTCGACGCCCATGCTCAAGCGGCTGATCATGGCCGGCAAGGGCATCTCGTGCTTCTCGAAGATCGCCTTCATCGAAGACCTGAAGCGCGGCGACCTGATCTGGCGGCCCTTCGAGCTGCCGGCGCTCGACCAACTGCAGGTCGGCATCGTGGTGCCGTCGCAGCGGGTGCTGCCGCACGTCACGCAGAACTTCGTCGGCCGCATGGCGCGCCGGCTGACCCAACTCGAGATCGCAGCCGCCGCCGTGTGAACGCGGGTGGCGGGTGCGCCCGTTTTTCAACCCAAGGAGACACGACGACATGAACGATCTGAAGGACAAGGCGGTACTGGTCACGGGCGCGAGCACGGGCATCGGCGCGGCGGTGGCGCGCGCGCTGGGGCAGGCCGGCGCGCGGGTGGCGGTGCACTACCGCGGCAGCGCCGACGAGGCCCGCGCGGTGGCGCGCGACATCGAGGCCGCCGGCGGCCGCGCGCTGCTGGTGCAGGCCGACGTGACCGACACCGCCGCCGTCGACCGCATGGTGAAGACGGTGCATGCCGAGTTCGGGCGCATCGACGTGCTGGTCAACAACGCGGGCGGCTTCGTGAAGCGCTCGCCCATCGTGGATGCGGACGACGACTACATCGACGCGGTGTTTCGCCTCAACGCCCGCTCGGTGGTGGCGGTGAGCCGCCGCGTGATTCCGCTGATGGCGGCGAGCGGCGGCGGCGCGATCATCAACGTGACCACGCAGGCCGCGCGCACCGGCGGCGGGCCGGGCGCTGGGCTCTACGCTGCCTGCAAGGGCTTCGTCTCGACCATCACGCGCACCATGGCCAAGGAGCTGGTGAAAGAAAAGATCCGCGTCAACGCGGTGGCGCCGGGCGTGATCGAGACGCCTTTTCACGACGGGCATTCGAGCCCCGAGGTGCTGAAGAATTTTGCCAATGCGATTCCGATGGGGCGGCTGGGTACGGCGGATGAATGTGTCGGCGCCTTCCTGTTCCTGGCGAGCGAGGCGGCCAGCAGCTACGTGACCGGGCAGGTCATCGAGGTCAACGGCGGGCAGGTGATGCCCTGATGGCGCAGGCCAGCACACGCGGCGAGCCACGCTATCGCGGCATCTTTCCGGTGGCGCCCACCACCTTCACCGAGACGGGCGCGCTCGACCTCGCGAGCCAGAAGCGCTGCATCGATTTCATGATCGACTCCGGCGTGGACGGCCTGTGCATCCTCGCGAACTTCTCCGAGCAGTTCCTGCTGGCGGACGACGAGCGCGAGGTGCTCACGCGCACCGTGCTCGAGCATGTCGCGGGGCGCGTGCCGGTGATCGTGACGACCACGCACTTCTCGACCGAGGTGTGCGCGGCGCGCAGCCGGCGCGCGCAGGACATGGGCGCGGCGATGGTCATGGTGATGCCGCCTTATCACGGCGCCACCTTCCGGGTGCCGCCAGCGCAGATCGAGGCCTTCTATGCGCGGCTGTCCGATGCCATCGGCATTCCCATCATGATCCAGGACGCGCCGGCCAGCGGCACGGTGCTGCCGGTCGAACTGCTGGCGCGCATGGCGCGCGAGATCGAACAGGTGGCCTACTTCAAGATCGAGACGCCCGGTGCCGCGGCCAAGCTGCGCGCGCTGATGGAGCAGGGCGGCGACGCCATCGAAGGACCGTGGGACGGCGAGGAGGGCATCACGCTGTTCGCCGACCTCGATGCGGGCGCGACCGGCGCCATGACCGGCGGCGCCTATGCCGACGGCCTGCGGCCCATCATCGAGGCGCACCGCAAGGGCGACCGTGAAGGCGCGTTCGCGCGCTACCAGCGCTGGCTGCCGCTCATCAACCACGAGAACCGGCAGTCCGGCTTTCTCGCGGCGAAGGCGCTGATGAAGGAGGGCGGCGTGATCGATTGCGAAGCGCCGCGCCATCCGTGGCCGGCGATGCATCCGCAGACGCGGCGCGAGCTGATCGAGACCGCGCGGCGGCTCGATCCGATGGTGCTGCGCTGGGGGCGTTGAGCGCGCCCTGAAGGCTGCGTCAGCTGTGGTCGACGTAGCCGCCGACCTTGCCGCAGTGCAGGCAGCCGAAGACGAACACCGCGAAGCTGCGATCGCGCGAGGGCGTGTCGAGCAGCCATTGCCAGCCTTCGCCGGCATCGAGGTGCACCGCTTCGCAGGTCTCGCGCACGAAGTCTTCAGCCGGCTGCGACGCGAGCAGCGCGCGGTCGGCGTGCTCGATCTCTCCGAGAAAGCGGCCCGCGTCGTTGCAGTGCGCCCACCAGCGTTCCTGTTGCCAGGTGAAGAAGCTGGGCGTGCGTTGCGACACTTCTTCGACGATGCGCATGGGCAAATCGACCTCGTCCATGCCCACGCCGGCGGCGTCGTTGAATTCGCCGTCGAACTTCTTCGCGGCCGAGCCATCGGCGATGCACCACGGGCAGAAATGCGATTCGTCGGCCACGGCGTAGAAGCTGCCGCCGTAGATGTAGCCGGTGGCCTGGCCGCAGCATTGGCAGGTTTCGCCGGACGTGCGCATCACGCCCGATTCGAACGGGTCGGCGTAGTAGCGGAACACGGGTAGCGCACGCGCGGGGTCGGGCTGCACGGCCTCCGGCACGCGGGCCTGGTCGATGGCCGCCTGCAGGTCGGTGGCATAGGGCGCGGACCATTCGCCGGTGTGCGCGTCGAACAGCAGGATGTCGTCGGCGATGGTGCCGCTCGCGGGATCGCGGCGCACGAAGAGCTGCCGGTACATCGAGTAGTCGTGCGCAATGCTGATGCCGTCGCGTGGAAAGCGTTCGTTCTGAAGTGCGAGCCTTGTGTAGTGCACAACGTCTTCGGCGGTGCGCTTCATCTGCTTGCGGTCGCTGGCGTCGAAGACCGGGTGCAGCTGCCACTCGGCATCGCGTTTGCGGGGATCGCCGAAGCTGCCGCCGTTGGAGGCGGCGTAGCGGCTTCGCAGGACCGGAGGCAGGGCGGCGCCAAGTTTTTCTTCGAGGGCGCGCAGTGCGCTGTCCGGTGCGGGCGGGGGCAGGGCTTGTCGATTCATGGCGAAGAATGAAGGACCAGGTCGCAGTATGCCGAAGACCGTGCGGCCACTCGCGCGCCTTCTAGAATCGTCGAGGCATTTCTCTTCGCGGCTGCACGCAGCCCGCCCGGAGCGCAACGCTCCTTCTTTTCTTCTTTCCTTGATGCCTTTCAGATTCCGACTCGCGCTTTCCTCCTTTTTTCTTACCCTGTCCGCTGCCACCGTCTGCGCCGCATCCACGCCTCAGCTCGTGCTCGTACCCGATACCGAGAAGGCATCGGAAGCCGCGCAGGCCCCTTCGCTCGACCGCGCCATCACGGCTTTCGCGGGGCTGGCATCGGGCTCCTACTACTGGCCCGAAGGCCTGCTGGCAGAACAGTTGATCGCCGGACTGGCATCGCCGCGCCATCGTCAGCAGCAGGCGCTGCCGGGTGGCCGCCGCGTGTTGTCGTCGTACCGCCTGCCGAACGGCGGCAGCGAGCGTTCCGCCGTGCTGGTGGATGACCGCAATGGCGAGGTGCTGGCTGCCGCGCTGGCGCACCGCGAATGCGGCGTGAACTCGGCTTCCAAGGGGTGCCGCGATGACCAGCACGCGGTGCTGTCGATCTTCCTGCGCCCCGGCATCGACCGCGCACAGGCGCAGCCGCTGGTCGAATGGAGCGGCAAGGTGCCGAAGGAAGACCTGGACTCCGGCGAGGAAGAGAAGTTCGAGAAGACCGAATACACGACCATGGACGCCGCGCACACCAAGGCCCTGCCGGTCGCGCGACCGAAGGGCTTTTCGGCCGCCGTGCCGCTCTACCCCAGGGCGGTGGTCTACCGCACCGCGCAGGACGCCCTGAGCGATGCAAAGGCCAAGCGCGTGCTGCGCCTGCAGACCGTCGACAGCGTGGCGCAGGTGCTCGCGTTCTACAAGAAGCTGTCGCCGCCGCTCGAGGGCATGCAGTCGGAAGTGGACGAGCGCTCGGGTTACGTGCTCGGCAGCCTCAAGGGCATTGCCTTCTCCGTCAACGCCAAGGTGCCGCGCGACATGCCGGCCATCACCAACATCGAAATCGAGATCGCCGAATGAGCGTGCTGAATTCAACGAAGAACACCCTGGCGTTGCTGCTGCTTGCCTGCACGCTCATCGCCCCGGTGCATGCGGCGCCCGTCACGACCGAGCTGCCTCCACCCCGGCTGAAGCTCAGCGAGCAGCCGAAGATCCGCGGCGCCGTGATTGCGATGGTCGGCTATGCGCGCGGCAGCTACACCGAGGGCGACACGCTCATCGCCGCGCAGGTACTGGACGGCATGCGCTCGCGCTTCGACATCACGCGCACCGTGTGGCCCGACGGGCGCACGGTGATCGCGTCGGTGAGCGGCGAAGGCCACGGCGAGGAACGCTCGGCGCTGCTGCTCGACGGCGACGGGAGCCTGCTGGCGCTGGGGCTGGTCAATGGCCACTGCCGCGCGTCCACCGAGCGCGACAAGCCCAAGGTGTGCAACCCCGACCCGCAGGCCGTGCTGACGATCTTCCATCCCGCCGACGCCAAGCCGTCGGATGCCGAACCGCTGATCGCCTGGGCCAGGACGCTGCCCTCGTATCACGCGCTGATGGCGGAAAGCGACGATCCGGCGGAAGCCGCGGCCGCGCAGAAGATCGCGAGCGTCGAATACGTCGCGGGTCAGCCGACTGCGCCGGGCTGGCGCGACGCGCAGTTGCCGCCAGGCTTTCCGGCCTCGCTGAAGCCGCTGCTGGTGCAGACGGGGGAAGTGAACAGCACCGCCAGTGCCGGCAAGGTCGTGATACCCAAGGGCTTGGCCGGCAAGCCCATGTACACCGACCGCGAGAACGCCCGGCTCAAGGGCGCCCGCTGGCCCGATGCCGAAGTGACGCTGCGCAGCTACGCGGCATTCGACGACCTGCTCGCCACTTATCGTGAACTGGCCAAGGGCGCGAGCCTGGAAGCCGGCGACAGCGAGCGCGAGGTCGTGTTCAGCGGCACCGACGGTGCGGGCCGCTACACCGTGCGGCTGCGCGATGCGAAGGAGACCGGCGTGTTCATCACGGTGTCGAGCTGGAAGCGCAAGTGACGATGCGAAGCCAGGGCCAGCGCGACTGGTAGTCGCGCGCCTTCACGGCGAACATTTCCGGCATCGGCAGCAGCGGGTTCATTCGCAGGATGCCGGCAGACAAGTCGCCGAGCCCGTCAGGCGCGTAGAGCGAGCCGTCGGCCAGGTCGATGCCCACGCGGGTGCAGGCGATGAGGTAGCGGTCGATGCCGTCGCGCGCGGACCGCAGGCGCGGGTAGTGCGCCTTGAAGCGCTGCTCGTACCAGAGGTGCACGCGCGCCTGGTTCTTGACCTCGACGGTCGCGCCCAGGTCGGCGACGGCTTCGTTCACGCGGCGGATGACGGCGTCTTCAGCTTCCCACGACAGGTCGCTGTCGTCGAAGTAGAAGACGTCGTAGTCCTTCACGCCCCAGCCCGGCGGCCGGCCGGCCGTGTGGTTCCATGCGGCCTGGAAGAGGCAGCCGGCGGTGAGAAAGCCTTGGGGAAGCGCAAGTGCCGGCAAGCGCGCCATCAGTGCGGCATTGACCGGGTCCCGCATCGCCTCGGCGATCAGTGCTTCGGGGCTCACGGCTTGCGCTTGCCGAACAGGTGCTGCCACCAGAAACGCTTTTTGCGTACCTTGTAGAAGCGATAGATCGGTTCGATTTTCGTGGCCCAGGGGCAGACGCCGAAGCGTTGTTCCAATGCCTCGAAAAGGATTTGCTGCGTCAGCCCGTACTCGGAGACATCGGCGGGAGGATTCTCGAGATAGAAGATGCGCTGGCGTTCCTCGGGTGGGCAGTCGTCGTCTTCCAGGTACGACGGTGCGTCGAGCCAGCGGCTCTCGATGGCCGTTGGCGTTCCGTACTCGATCAACGGGGGCAGCCGCGGCTGCGCCATGGTCTGCAGTCTGGAACGTGTGCGCATGCCGTTGTCGATGAAGGCATAGCCGAAGCTGCCGCCCGAGGCGTAATGGCAGAACACCATGAAAGATTCGGGTGCACCAAGGCGCGCATGAAGTGCGGCGACGTCGCTGCGCGTGTCTTCGAGGTGCGGCCACGCGATGGCGCCGTTGCAGATGAAGATCGCGCCGTCGAAGTTCTGGACCATGATGTCGCTCGCATTGCGGATGTCGAACTGGCCGATGTCCGGGTGCGGTATCTCTTCGACGGGATTGCCCACGACCTGAGCCACGAAGGCCTTCAGGTTCCCGATTTTTCGGGCGGGCCGGAATGCGATGCCTGCTTGCGCCACTCCCATGACGAAGCCTCCTCTTCTGGCCGCTGTGGCGGCTCTGGGTATAGGGTGTGGCCCGGCGCTGGCGCCGGGCCGGGACTAAAACAACGTGATCAGCCGATCTCGGCGATCAGCTCGATTTCCACGCAGGCGCCCATCGGGATCTGCGCCACGCCGAAGGCGCTGCGGGCATGCGCGCCCTTTTCGGGGCCGAAGACTTCGGCGAAGAATTCGCTCGCGCCGTTGGTCACCAGATGCTGTTCGGTGAAGGTGCCGACCGAGTTCACGAGGCTCATGACCTTGACGATGCGCTTGACCTTGTTCAGGTCGCCCACGGCGGCGTGCAGCGTGCCCAGCAGGTCGATGGCGATGGCGCGTGCGGCCTGCTTGCCTTCTTCGGTGCCGATGTTGGCGCCCAGTTGGCCGGCCCATACCTTGCCGTCCTTCTTGGCGATATGGCCCGAGAGGAACACGAGGTTGCCGGTCTGCACGAAGGGCACGTAGGCGGCGGCGGGGGCGGCGACCGGGGGCAGGGTGATGCCGAGGCTGGAAAGTTTGTCGTAAACGCTCATGGAGACTCCTTGTCTTGGGATTGCGATTGTGTCTGTGTTTGCGGAACCGCCTCGAGCACTTCCCCCACCGGCTGCACGGTCACGCCGACCCTCAGCGTGTGCCTTGCGCCGCCATGGAGTACGCCGCGCATCGGCGACACGTCGGAGTAGTCGCGGCCGATGGCCAGCGTGACGTAGTCCTCGCCGGGCTGGCGGCCGTTGGTGGGGTCGAAGTCGGCCCAGCCGCCGGCACTGTTGCCCTCGCCGGGCAGGTACACCGACACCCAGGCGTGCGACGCGTCGGCGCCCACCAGCCGGGGCTGGCCGGGCGGCGGCTGCGTGAGCAGGTAGCCGCTCACGTAACGCGCCGGCAGGCCCATGGTGCGAAAGCACGCGATCATGATGTGGGCGAAGTCCTGGCACACGCCCTTGCGCTGCGCGAGGGCTTCCACGGCGGGCGTATTGATCTCTGTGCTGTCGGCGTCGTAGGCGAAGTCCTCGTACATGCGCTCGGTGAGGTCCATCGCCACGTCGAAGGCGGGACGGCCGGGTACGAAACTGGCGCGCGCGTAGGCGGTGAAGTCGTCGTGCCGGGGCACGTAGGGCGACGGAAAGACGAACTCCGAGGCGGCGTCGAAGGTGGCGTCCTTGCGGAAGCGGAAGCGCTCGCGCACCGACTCCCACGGAAGCTCGCGCGCCACGGCCGGCGGCAGCACGGGCACCGAGGTCTCGACCACGCTCTCGGCGGTGACGACCAGCTTGTCGTGCGTGGCCTCGAGCGCGAAGAAGGCGCGCGTGTTGCCGTACAGGTCGGCCTGCTCGCTGCGCTGCGCGGGCGGCGGGTCGATGGAGAGCTTGTGGCTCACCAGGCGCTGCGAGTCGGTGGCCAGCGGCTTCAGGTGGGCCAGGTGCTGTGCCGTCTCTACCGGCGGTGCGTATTCGTAGCGGGTTTCGTGGGTGACGTGCAGCAGCATGGCGTTCGCCCCTGGCTCGTTGGCTACTTGCCCGCTTACTTCGACTCGGCGCCGAAGTGCGAGGCGTAGATCTTGGCGTAGGTGCCGTCGGTGCGAATCGCTTCGAGGCCCTGGTTGATCTTGGCGAGCAATTCGGCGTTGCCCTTCTTCACGGCAATGCCGTACTTCTCGACCGGGAAGCTCGCGTCGCTCACCGTCTTGAAGCCGCCTGCCGCGTTGTTCGCGAGGTAGTGCACGATCACGCCGTTGTCGGCCACCACGGCCTGCACGCCGCCGGCTTCCAGCTCCTTGAGTGCGAGCGGGGTCGACTCGAAGCGCTTGATGGCGGTGCTCGACTTGCCCAGCAGCTTGCCCACGACTTCGTCGCCGGTGGTGCCGTTCTGCACGCCGACCTTCAGGTTCTTGATGTCCTCGAACTTGGCGACCGGCGAATCGCTCTTGACGGCGATCAGTTGCTTGGCGTCGAAGTACGGCTGCGAGAAGTCCATGGTTTGGCGGCGCTCGTCGGTGATGGTGATGGCCGACACCAGCAGGTCGCGGTCGCCCTGGTCGAGCGAATTGAAGATGCCTTCCCACGGCGTGTTGACGAACTTGACCTCGAGCCCGGCCTTCTGCGCGACCGCCTTCACCACGTCGATGTCGAAGCCCACCACGTCGCCCTTGTCGTTCTGCGATTCGAAGGGTGTGTAGGCGGCGTCGGTGCCGACCACGAGCACGCGCGCGGCGGCCGGCGGAGGCGGTGCGCTGGCGGAGGCGGCGGGCGCGGCTGCTTCCTGCTTGCCGCAGCCGGCGATGGCCAGGGCCGTGAGCAGCGCGGCGGTAGTGAGTGCGAAGCGGCGGTTGATGATGTTGCTGAGCATGGATGTCTCCTGGATTTATCGGGAAACGCCGCGGAACCGGCTTTGCCGGGCCGCAGGCGTTGCCCCCGGTGAGGGGGAGTGCGAAGCGACACGAAGTGCGCGAAGCATGGGGGAGAGCCAGTTCACGCGCCGACCGAGCGCAGCGATTCCGAAGTGAGCGTGAAGTAGCGCGTGCCGATGGCGTCGGACACGTGATACGCGGCCGATTCGCAGTTGGCGAGCAGCTCGACCAGCGCTGGATAGTTGGCGTCCGGTCCCGCCGCGCAGAGGTGTTCGAGCGTCCAGCTGGCCGGGTCGGGCAGCTCGTAAGACAGGGCCGTGAGCTTGCCCGGCGCGCTGCCGGCCAGCCGCGCGATGCGCCCGCGCAGCGTCTGCGTGACCCAGGCGAGCGAGCGCGGGTTCTCGGCGTCGAGCACCAGCAGGTCGACCATGGTGGCGACGTCGCGGCGCTGCTGGTAGCGCGCATGGAAGGTGATGGTGCTGTCGAACAGCGCCACCATCGCCTCGAAGCCGCTGACCTCGTGCACCGCGCCGTTCTCGAAGCCGGCCTGCAGCGCGTTCGCCAAAAAGCCCAGGCGCTCGATGTGCCGGCCGATCGACAGCAGCCGCCAGGCGTCGTCGCGCGTCATGCGGTCGGTCTGCGCGCCGGTCATGGCGGCCAGCGCGGTGCTGGCGGATTCGAGCGCGCGCAGCGCGGCGCTGCTGGCGAAGCTGCCTTCGCCCGCCTGCTCGGCGGCGCGGCGCAGGAAGTCGGTTTCGGCGCGAACGATCTGGTTCCAGTTGTCCTGCGACAGCCGCTCGCGCACCGCGGCCGCGGCCTGCCGTATGCACCTGAGGCTGAAGCCGACGCTGCCGCCGCGCTCGACGTCGCCCAGCTCGGCAATCAGCGCGCGCTCGAACACGCGGCGCGACTTGGGCGCGCTCGGCACCTCGGCCGGCACCAGCGCATTGCGCAGCGCCACGCGGTGCAGCCATTCGAGCAGCGGGCGCGACGACTGGTCTTCGCCGCCCAGCAGGTTGAGCGTGAGGCGCGCCATGCGCACCGCGTTCTCGGCGCGCTCGGTGTAGCGGCCGAGCCAGAACATGTTCTCGGCGGCGCGGCTGGTCACGGGCGCGCGGTGCCGCGCCAGCGAGGCCGGCGTGGCGTGCGGCTGCAGCAGCGTGGTGCGGTCGACTTCGCCGTGGGTCTGCACCCACACGTCGGCGCTGCTGCCGCCGCGCTGCATGGAGGCGATCTGCGCATCGGGCCCCGCGAGCCGCGCCAGGCCGCCGGGCAGCACGCGCCACGACTGCGCGCCGTCGCTCACCGCGAACACGCGCAGCATCACAGCGCGCGGCGCGATGTGGCCCGGGCCCATGTCGTTGGCCCAGGTGGGCATCTGCGACAACGGCTGGTAGCCCTGCACGGTGTGGACGTCGCCCTCGCGCACGATGCGGCCGGCCCATTCGTCGAGTTCGCGCCGGCCGAGCTGGCTGCCGAGCACCGCGTCGAAACTGGCGCGGCCGTCGAAGCCGGGGTAGGTTGGCTTGATGGCGCAGTCGCCCAGCTGCGGCAGCACGGCCTCGAGCGCGGCGCGCTCGCCGCACCACCAAGTGGGCAGCGCGGGCAGCTTGAGCTTCTCGCCGATCAGGCGGCGCGCCAGCCCCGGCAGGAAGCCGAGCAGCGCCGGCGATTCCAGGAAGGCCGAGCCCGGCATGTTGGCCACGAGCACGTTGCCGGCGCGAATGGCCTGCAGCAGGCCGGGCACGCCGAGCGTGGAGTCGGGCCGCAGCTCCAGCGGGTCGAGGAACTGGTCGTCCAGCCGCTTGATGAGGCCGTGCACCGGGCGCAGGCCCTGCAGCGTCTTGAGGTAGAGCCGCTGGTCGCGCACGGTGAGGTCGCTGCCCTCGACCAGCGTGATGCCCAGGTAGCGCGCGAGGTAGGCGTGCTCGAAGTAGGTTTCGTTGTACGGGCCGGGCGTGAGCAGCGCGATGTGCGGCGGCACGCCGGCCGGGCACATGCGCTGCAGGCCTTCCATCATGGCGCTGTAGGTGGCGGCCAGGCGCTGCACCTGCAGGGCCTCGAAGGCCTGCGGAAACTGCCGCGTGATGGCCAGGCGGTTTTCCAGCAGGTAGCCCAGGCCCGAGGGCGCCTGCGTGCGCTGCGACACCACCCACCAGTTGCCGTCGGGGCCGCGCGCGAGGTCGAAGGCGGTGATGTGCAGCCAGGTGTCGCCCGGCGGCTTCACGCCGTGCAGGGCGCGCAGGTAGCCGGGGTGGCCGCGCACCAGCGCCGGCGGAATGAGCCCTTCGGCCAGCAGCTGCTGCGGGCCGTAGACGTCGGCCATCACCCGGTCGAGCACGCGCACGCGCTGCAGCACGCCGGCCTCGATCTGGCTCCAGCTCTCGGGCGAGACGATCAGCGGGAACAGGTCGAGCGACCAGGGCCGCTGCGGACCGTTGGCGTCGGCGTAGACGTTGTAGGTGACGCCGTTGTCGCGGATCTGCCGCTCCAGGCTGACGGCGCGCCGGGGCAGGTCGTTGAAGCCGCCCGGGCCGAGCTGCTCGAAGAAGTCGTGCCAGGCGGGCGTGAGCGGCGGTTGCTCGCCGGAAGGCGCCGGGGACTGCGATTGAGACTGCGACTGGGATTGCGAAGGCGCGAGCCGCTGTTCCGCCGTGGCGTCGTACAGCAGCGGGGCCTGCGGGGTGGCGGGCGCTGTCGAGCCTGCCGCCGCCGGGCGCTGGGCCGCGACCGGCGTGGCCTGCCCACGCAATTCATCGAAGTGTCCGGGTTGGGCGGCCGGGGCGAGCGCCGACGCCAGGGCCGCTGGAAATTCCAGTGCCTGGGCGCCGAACAGGGATTCGTTCAAGGGTTCCACAGGAGGGGGATTGTCACACCGCCGTCACGGCATGGCCGCTCCGGCAGTGTGGTAGGCGTCCCCTTCAGCGCCGCAGGTCGAGCGTGAACGGAAACTCGCGGCTGCCCGGCAGCTCGATGGTGGCCGGCGGCGTGCGCATGAGTCCGGGCGTGTGGCCGGTGCGCGTGAAGCGCGAATGGCGGCGGCTCTCGGCCTCGTAGGCGTTGACGGGGAAGGTGTCGTAGTTGCGCCCGCCCGGGTGGGCGACGAAATACTGGCAGCCGCCCAGCGAACGCTTCATCCAGGTGTCGACCAGGTCGAAGGTCAGGGGCGCATGGGCCTTGATGCTGGGGTGCAGCGCCGAGGGCGGGTTCCAGGCCTTGTAGCGCACGCCGGCCACGAATTCGCCCGTCACGCCGGTGGGTTGCAGCGGCAGCACCTTGCCGTTGACGGTGACGACATGGCGGCTTTCGTTCAGCCCGGTCACGCGCACTTCGATGCGCTCGAGCGACGAATCGACATAGCGCACTGTGCCGCCGGCCGAGCCTTCCTCGCCCATCACGTGCCAGGGCTCCAGCGCGTTGCGCAGCGACAGTTCCACGCCCATGGCCTGCATCTGGCCGACCAGCGGGAAGCGGAACTCGAAGTGCGGCGCGAACCAGTCGGGATCGAAGGCGAAGCCGGCCTGGCGCATCTCGCTGATGACGTCGTCGAAGTCCATCTTGACGAAGGTCGGCAGCAGGAAGCGGTCGTGCAGCTCGGTGCCCCAGCGGGTGACGGGCGCCTTGTAGGGCTCGTCCCAGAAGCGGGCCACCAGCGCGCGGATGAGCAGCTGCTGCGCGATGCTCATGCGCGCATGCGGCGGCATCTCGAAGGCGCGCAGCTCCAGCAGGCCGAGTCGGCCGGTGCTGGAGTCGGGCGAATACAGCTTGTCGATGCAGAACTCGCTGCGGTGCGTGTTGCCCGACACGTCGATCAGGATGTTGCGCAGCGTGCGATCGACCAGCCACGCGGGCATGTTCTGGCCGTAGATCTCGCGGTTCTTCGCGATTTCCTTCAGGGCAATTTCAAGCTCGTAGACCTGGTCGTTGCGGGCCTCGTCCACGCGCGGCGCCTGGCTGGTCGGGCCGATGAACATGCCCGAGAAAAGGTAGCTCAGCGACGGATGGTTGTGCCAATAGAGCAGCAGGCTGGCCAGCAGCTCGGGCCGGCGCAGGAAGGGGCTGTCGGCGGGCGTGGCGCCGCCCATCACGAAGTGGTTGCCGCCGCCGGTGCCGGTGTGGCGCCCGTCGGTCATGAACTTCTCGGCCGACAGGCGGGTCTCGAATGCGGCGTTGTAGAGGAACTCGGTGTGGGCGACCAGTTCCTTCCAGTTGTGGGCCGGGTGGATGTTGACTTCGATCACGCCGGGGTCGGGCGTGACGGCCAGCATCTTCAGGCGCGGATCGCGCGGCGGCGGATAGCCTTCCATCACGATGCGCACGCCCAGGTCGCGCGCGGTGGCCTCCACGGCGGCAACGAGGTCGAGGTAGTCCTCCAGCCGCGCGAGCGGCGGCATGAAGACATAGAGCACGCCGGAGGCATTGCCCTTCTTCTCGGCCGCGGGGCCGTTGGCGCGGCGCGGGTCGCGCACTTCGACGCACAGCGCGGTGCGCGTGACCCAGTGGGCGGATTCGCCGCGCAACGGCTGGCGGGTGGCGGACCGGTCGGCCGCACCGTCGGCTGCTGTGGCTGCCGCATCGCCTTCACCGGCACTGCCCGGCGACTGCATGCGCAGCGAGGCGGGCACCACCGGCGGCGTGCCGAAGGCATAGGGCACGTCGCCGAGGCTGGCGCCCGTGCCGTTCGCGCCGCCGTTGCCCGGGGCGGAGACGGCATAGCGTGCGCGGTAGTCGGCCGCGCTGGGCAATGCGCCGCGCGGCGCCGTCGGGTCGCGCTCGATCAGGTAGGGGTAGTCGCCCTTGCTGGCCCAAGGCTGCGAGTCGAGCGGCAGGCGGTAGCCCATGGGCGAATCGCCGGGGATCAGGTAGAGCCGGTCGTCGCGCAGGAACCAGGGGCCGGTCTTCCAGGCCGGGCCTGCCAGCGCGGGCGCGTCGCCGTTCGCATTGCCGGGCTCGATGGGCAGCATGTAGCCGATCACCGCATCGAGCTTCTGCGTGAACACGCGGCGCAGGCGCACGCGTTCGAGTTCGTCGTCGAGCTTCGAGTCGAAAGGGTCGACGTTCACCGGCAGGCGGCGTTCGCGCCAGAGGTAGTAGTAGATGTCTTCGTAGCCGGGCTGGATGTAGCGCTCGGTCAGGCCCAGCTTGTGCGCCAGCACGGTGGTGAAGCGGCGCGCGTCTTCGCTGGTGTAGTGGGTGGGAAAGCGTTCGTCCGCGAACAGGTCGGGGTCGTGCCACAGCGTCTGGCCGTCGGCGCGCCAGAAGATCGACAGTGCCCAGCGCGGCAGTTGCTCGCCCGGATACCACTTGCCCTGGCCGAAATGCAGGAAGCCGCCCTTACCGTATTCGGCGCGCAGCTTGTGAACGAGTTCGGTGGCGTAGCCGCGCTTGGTGGGGCCGAGGGCGTCGGTGTTCCATTCGGGCGCGTCGCGGTCGCTGGTGGCCACGTAGGTCGGCTCGCCGCCCATCGTGAGCCGCACGTCGCCGGCCTTCAGGCGCGCATCGACGGCGTCGCCGAGGGTCAGCACCTCGGCCCATTGCTCTTCGGTGTAGGGCTTGGTGACGCGCGGCGATTCGTAGATGCGCGTGACCTTCATCTCATGGCCGAACTCGACCTCGGATTCATCCACGCCGCCCTCGATGGGCGCGGCGCTCGATGGCGTGGGCGTGCAGGCCAGCGGGATGTGGCCTTCGCCGGCCAAGAGGCCCGAAGTGGCGTCGAGGCCGATCCAGCCCGCGCCCGGCAGGAACACCTCGCACCAGGCGTGCAGGTCGGTGAAGTCGACCGTGGTGCCGCTCGGGCCGTCGAGCGCCTTCACGTCGGGGGTGAGCTGGATCAGGTAACCCGAGACGAAACGCGCGGCCAGCCCGCAGTGGCGCAGCAGCTGAACCAGCAGCCAGCCCGAGTCGCGGCAGGAGCCGCTGCCGTTGGTCAGCGTTTCTTCCGGCGTCTGCACGCCGGGCTCCATGCGGATCAGGTAGTTGACGTCTTTCTGGACCTGCTGGTTGATGCCGACCAGGAAGTCGATGGTGCGCTGTTCCTTGCGGTCGACCTTGTCCAGGTAGGCCTCCAGCAGCGGCGTGACCGGATCGGCCACGAGGTAGGGCGCAAGCTCTTCGGCCTGCGAGGCCGTGTACTTGAAGGGGAAGTTCTCGGCCTGCGGCTCGAGGAAGAAGTCGAAGGGGTTGTAGACCGCCATCTCGACCACGAGGTCGACCGTGACCTTGAACTCGCGTGTCTTCTCGGGGAACACCAGCCGCGCCTGGTAGTTGGCGAACGGGTCCTGCATCCAGTTGACGAAGTGCTCGGCGGGCTCGACCCGCAGCGAATACGAGATGACGTTGCTGCGGCAATGCGGCGCGGGACGCAAGCGCACGACCTGGGGGCCCAGCTGCACCAGGCGGTCGTACTTGTAGTGGGTGACGTGGTGGAGAGCGGCGTGAATGGACATGCGTTTTTGTGTGCAGTACTGGCAGATTGCATCGAAAAGATGTCTCTGGTGAGACGCATACTAGCCGAGATGCTTAGCAATTAACGCGCCACTGAGCGTGAGTTTGGGAGGGTTTGCATCATGTGTTCGGACGTACTTTCGTGACGCGATTTCGCGCGTCGGGCCGTGCCGCGGGCGGCTCACTGGGCTTCGTTGCGTTGGCCGGATCGCTGCTTGGCGCGGCCCTGCAATTGCAGCAGCCGGCGCTCTGGCCCGCATGGGTCTATGCCGCCCTGCTGCTGGTGGCCATCGCGTGGCTCTGGCGATGGCCTTCTTTCTTCGACAGGCGCCTGTGGGCCATGACGCTCGCACTGCTGTGCGGAGCCATGGCAGGTGCGGGGCTCGCGGGGTGGCGTGCGGTGGTCCATGCGGGTGGCGCGCTGGCGCCGGCGGTCGAGGGGCGCGACCTCGTTGTCACCGGTGTCGTCGCGGAGATGCCGCAGCGCAACGAGGCTGGAACACGGTTCCGTCTCGATGTCGAATCCGCGCGCTGGGCCGACGCGTCCGTCGCCGAGCCATTGGCGGTTCCCGACCGAATCGCCCTCGGCTGGTACGCGGAGAACACCGGCCTGTGGGGCCGATCTTCCGGCGGCAAGGCCGCGTCCGCGAACCCGGTCGGCCCCTTGCATGCCGGCGAGCGATGGCGGCTTGCCGTGCGCCTGAAGGCGCCGCACGGCAACGTCAATCCCTTCGGCTTCGACGGCGAGCTGTGGGCCTGGGAGCAGGGCATTCAGGCCAACGGCTATGTGCGCGCCGGCACGCGGGATGCCGTGCCCGAGCGCATCGCCGTCACTTGGCTGCATCCGGTCGAGCGTGCGCGCGAAGCCGTGCGCGACGCGATCTTCGAGCGCGTGCCCGACCGCGCGCGGGCCGGCGTGATCGCGGCGCTGGTCACGGGCGACCAGCAGGCCATCGACCGGGCGGGCTGGGACGTGTTCCGTGCCACCGGCGTGGCGCACCTGATGTCGATCTCGGGTCTTCACGTCACCATGTTTGCGTGGCTGGCGTCGCGTGTCGTGGGCTGGCTGTGGCGGCGCAGCCCGCGACTGATGCTGGGCCTTCCTGCGCAGCAGGCCGCGCTGGTCGGCGGTGTGCTGCTGGCCGGGCTCTATGCGCTCTTCAGCGGCTGGGGCGTGCCCTCGCAGCGCACGGTGTGGATGCTCGCGACGGTCGCGGTGCTGCGGCTCACCGGCAGGCGCTGGCCGTGGCCGCATGTGTGGCTGCTGACGGCGGCGGTGGTTGTGGCGCTCGATCCGTGGGCGCTGATGCAGGCCGGCTTCTGGCTCAGCTTCGTGGCGGTGGGCGTGCTGTTCGCCACCGATGCGTCGGTGCCCGGCGAGCCGCGCGCGGGGGCTTCGTCGCGCCTGCTGGGCTTCTTTCGCGAGCAGTGGGTCATCACGCTGGCGCTTGCGCCGCTGAGCCTGCTGCTGTTCCAGCAGGTGTCGCTGGTCGGCCTGCTGGCCAATGCGGTCGCGATTCCGTGGGTCACGCTGGTCGTCACGCCGCTGGCGATGTTGGGCGTGGCCTTCGCGCCGCTGTGGGATGCGGCCGCCTGGGCCGTGCATGTGCTTTCGGTGTTGCTGCAGTGGTGCGCCGGTCTGCCGCTTGCCACGCTGTCGATGGCCACTCCGCCCTGGTGGATGGCTGCTTGCGGCGTGGGCGGCGGTGCTCTGCTCGCGATGCGCCTGCCGTGGTCGTTGCGCGCCGTCGGCGTGCCGTTCCTGCTGCCGGTGCTGCTGTGGCAGGCGCCGCGTCCGGCAACAGGGGAGTTCGAATTGCTGGCCGCCGACATCGGGCAGGGCAACGCGGTGCTGGTTCGCACCGCCACGCACAGCCTGCTGTACGACACCGGCCCGCGCTACAGCCTGGAAAGCGATGCCGGGCATCGCGTGCTCGTGCCGCTGCTGCGTGCCTACGGAGAGCGCCTCGACATGCTGGTGCTGAGCCACCGCGACACCGACCATACGGGCGGTGCACAGGCGGTGCTGGCGATGCAGGCGCAAGCGGAATTGCTGAGTTCGATCGAGGCCTCGCATGCGCTGCAGGCCTTGCGTCCGGCGAAACGCTGCGAAGCCGGACAACGCTGGCACTGGGACGGCGTGGACTTCGAAGTGCTGCACCCGGAGGCGGACGACTATCCGGCCTTTACCGCCAAGCCCAATGCCGTGTCGTGCGTGCTGCGCATCGGCAACGGCCGGGCCGCCGCGCTGCTGGCGGGCGACGTCGAGCGCCTGCAGGAGGCGGCGCTGATCGCGCGCACGCCGCGACTGCGCGCCGACGTGTTGCTGGTGCCCCACCACGGCAGCAAGACTTCGTCGAGCGAGACGTTCCTCGATGCCGTGCAGCCGCGCATCGCCTTGGTCCAGGCCGGCTACCGCAACCGTTTCGGCCACCCGGCGCCCGAGGTGTCGGCGCGGTACGCGGCGCACGGTGTGCGGTTGGTCGACAGCCCCCGCTGCGGCGCCGCCCACTGGCGCAGCACGCAGCCTGCCGAGGTCGCCTGCGAGCGCGAGCGCCATGCCCGCTACTGGCGGCATCGCCTGCCTGAGCGCGCCGAAATCGTGAACTAGTTGTCAAAATAAACTAAAAGTATTCATTTTTGAGGTCGCGCCAGCAGGCCTCCGATGCGTTGTATGGTCCTGAAACAACGCAAAGGGAATGCCATGCACGATCGCAGCAGCTTCCGGCGGGGCCGGCTTTTCGGGCCCGCGCCATGACGACCGCCGTCCCGACCATCACCAGCGCGAGCGCGGCGTCCACGTCCGGCGCGCGGCTCAAGACCCACCGCGAGGGTCCGGTGCTGGTGCTGACCATCAGCAACCCGGCCGCGCGCAATGCGCTCGACCCCTCGGTCTACCGCGCGGCGGCCAAGGCGCTGCGGGCCACCTCCGGCTTTCGCACGGTGCGCGCCATCGTGCTGTGCGGGGAGGGCGAGCACTTCAGCGGCGGCGGCGACCTGCGGCGGGTGGCGCGGCAACGAAGGCTGCCGGCGGCCGAGCAGCACGGCCACCTGGAGGCGCTGCACGAATGGATCATGGCGATCCAGGAGGCGCCCCAGCCCGTGATCGCGGCGGTCGAGGGCGCGGCGGTGGCGGGAGGTTTTTCGCTCTGCCTGGCCTGCGACCTGATCGTGGCGGCGGAAGACGCCAAGTTCGCTATGTCTTACGTCAATGTCGGCCTCACGCCAGACGGCGGCGGCTCCGATTCGCTGGTGCGTTCCCTGCCGTCGCAGGCCGCCCTGGAGATGCTGCTCGACGGCACGCCCTGCAGCGCGAAGCGGTTGCACGACTGGGGCGTGGTCAACAAGGTGGTGCCGCACGGCACGGCCTGCGCCACGGCGCTCGAATGGGCGCAGCAGTTGTCGCGCGGGCCGTTCGAGGTGCAGGCGCGCATCAAGCAGCTCGTGCATTCGGCGCGGGGCCGCAGCCGGCGCGAGCAGCTCGACGCCGAGCGCGAGTCTTCCGTTGCTAGCCTCTACGGCGACGAGAGCGCGGAGCGCATCAAGGAATTTCTCTCGCCGCGCAAGAAGCAGAAGCCGCCGGCCGAAAGCACCGTGCAATAGCCAGGAAAAAAAGCACTTCGACCCGTCTCCGGGCTTCGCATAAGGGGTTCTACTGGCCTCGAACTTGCTAAGCTATGGTTCAAGGAGATTGGTCGTTCCATGCACAAATTCGACGAGATGTATGAGCAGTTGCCCTATGCGGGGGCTGCGATCCGACAGCATTACAAGCGCTACGACCAATGGCTCGCGAAGCAACCCGGTGAGGTGATGCGTTCGCGGCGCGAAGAGGCGGAAATGATTTTCCGCCGGGTCGGTATCACCTTTGCCGTCTACGGCGCGAAGGACGAAGACGGTTCCGGCACCGAGCGGCTCATCCCGTTCGACCTGCTGCCCCGCATCATCCCCGCCCACGAGTGGGACAGCATGGAAAAGGGGCTGGTGCAGCGCGTCACGGCGCTCAACCGCTTCCTGCATGACGTCTACCACGACCAGGAAATCATCAAGGCCGGCATCATCCCGGCCGAGCAGATCCTGAACAACGCGCAGTTCCGCCCCGAGATGATGGGCGTCAACGTGCCGCACAACGTCTACTCGAACATCTCGGGCATCGACATCGTCCGCGCCCCGGATGCCCAGGGCAACGGCGAGTACTACGTGCTCGAAGACAACCTGCGCGTGCCCAGCGGCGTGAGCTACATGCTGGAAAACCGCAAGATGATGATGCGGCTCTTCCCGGAGCTGTTCAACCAGAACCGAATCGCCCCGGTCGCGCATTACCCCGACCTGCTGCTCGAGACGCTTCGCGCCAGCGCGCCGCCGGCCACGGCCGAGCCCACGGTGGTGGTGCTCACGCCCGGCATGTACAACAGCGCCTACTTCGAGCATGCCTTCCTCGCCCAGCAGATGGGCGTGGAGCTGGTCGAGGGGCAGGACCTGTTCGTCAAGGACAACTTCGTCTACATGCGCACCACGCGCGGCCCCAAGCGCGTGGACGTCATCTACCGCCGCGTAGACGACGACTTCCTCGACCCCGAGGTGTTCCGCCCCACGTCCACGCTGGGCTGCGCGGGCCTGATGCGCGCCTACCGCGAAGGCAACGTCGTCATCTGCAATGCGGTGGGCACCGGCGTGGCCGACGACAAGTCGATCTACCCCTACGTGCCGAAGATGGTGGAGTTCTACCTCGGCGAAAAGCCGATCCTGAAGAACGTGCCCACCTACATGTGCCGCAACAAGGACGAGCTGCAATACACGCTCGACAACATGAAGGACCTGGTCGTCAAGGAAGTGCACGGCGCCGGCGGCTACGGCATGCTGATCGGCCCGGCCGCCACGCAGGCCGAGATCGAGGATTTCAAGAAGGCCGTGATCGCCAAGCCCGACGGCTACATCGCCCAGCCCACGCTGAGCCTGTCGACCTCGCCCACCTTCGTGGACGCCGGCATCGCCCCGCGCCACATCGACCTGCGGCCCTTCGTGCTCTCGGGCAGCGAGGTGCAGATGGTGCCCGGCGGCCTCACGCGCGTGGCGCTGAAGGAAGGCTCGCTGGTGGTCAATTCGTCGCAGGGCGGCGGCACCAAGGACACCTGGATTCTCGAAGCCGACCGCGCACCCAAGCCCAAGGCGGCGCCCGCGCAGTCGCAAAGCCAATCGCTGTAGGAGCACGACGAAGATGCTGTCACGTACCGCCGACCATCTCTACTGGATGTCCCGCTACACCGAGCGCGCCGAGAACACGGCGCGCATGCTGGACGTCAACTACCAGACCTCGCTGCTGCCGCAGTCCGCCGAAGTGGCCAAGTACGGCTGGCAGGGCGTGCTCTCCATCAGCGAGCTGCTGCCCTGGTACAACCAGAAGTACGACCAGATCGCGCCCAAGGAAGTGATGGAGTTCATGGTCAAGGACGAGAGCAATGCCTCGTCGATCGTCTCCTGCCTGAAGGCCGCGCGCGAGAACGCACGCGCCGTGCGCGGCGCGCTCACCACCGAAGCCTGGGAAACGCAGAACACCACCTGGCTCGAAGTGAACCGCATGCTGCGCTCGGGCGACTTCGAGCGCGACCCCGGCCAGTTCTTCGAGTGGGTCAAGTTTCGCTCGCACCTGTCGCGCGGCGTCACGCTCGGCACCATGCTGCAGGACGAGGCCTTCTACTTCTCGCGCCTGGGTACTTTCCTCGAGCGTGCCGACAACACCGCGCGACTGGTCGACGTGAAGTTCCACGCGCTCAACAGCGAGTTCTTCGGCGCCGCCACCGAGGAAGATCAGGAGTACGACTTCTATCACTGGAGCGCCATTCTTCGCAGCGTCTCGGCCTTCGAGGTCTACCGCAAGGTGTACCGCGACGTCATCAAGCCCGAGCGCGTGGCCGAGCTGTTGATTCTTCGCGCCGACATGCCGCGCTCGCTGCATGCGAGCCTGGTCGAGGTGGTCAACAACCTCGCGAAGGTGCAGAACGAACAGAGCGCTGAAACCCAGCGCCGCGCCGGCAAGCTGCTGGCCGACCTGCAATACGCGCGGGTCGACGAGATCCTCGCGACCGGGCTGCATGCCTACCTCACGCAGTTTCTCGACCGGGTGAACGAACTGGGCGGGCGCATCAGCCAGGACTTCCTGGTCCCGGCGCACTGACCTTCAACCGCCGGGCCCGTCCCGGCCGCGCGCTCGTTCAGCGCGCGAAGGATTCCACCGCCACCGGAATCTCCGGCGCCTGCCACCGGTAGGCGCCGGCCAGCACGTCGCGCTCGGGCTTCTGTCCGTTCCACTGGATGTGCAGCAGGTCCATCAAAGTCCAGCCGGTCCAGTCCGCGCGAAAGGGCTGCTGCATTTCCGTGGCGGGCAGCGGCTGCTGGTTGCGCCACACCACGGCTGGAATGCGGTAGCCCGAGGCGGTCGAGGGGCTGTGGCCCGCGCGGTCGCTCACGTGGCCCACCTCCTGCCCGTGGTCCGAGAGGTACATCCACGCGCGGTAGTCCTGCGGCTTGCCCGCGCTGCGCGTCTGCTGCAGCAGCTCGGACACCACGAAGTCGTGATACAGCAGCGCCGCGTCGTACTCCTGGCGAAAGCGCCGCACCCAGGACGAGCGGCCGTCTTTCACCAGGCCGTTCTCCACCGCGTCGATGTCGTCGTCGAAGGGGTTGGCGTTCTCGGGAAAGCGCAGGCTGTAGTGCGGATGCGCGCCCATCAGGTGGACCACGATCAGCTTGCGGTCGGTGCTCGTGTCCGCGAAGGCTTCCTGCACGCAGTCGAGGATTTCGCCGTCCAGCGAGGCGCTGGCGCGGCCCGGCGTGCGGTTCACCATGTCGACCACGTCGGCGAAGCGCGCATGCTGCTGCTCGACGGCCAGGTCGTCGTGGTTGCTGATCCACCAGACCTTGTAGCCCGCGGCGCGCGCCAGGGCCAGCACGTGCGGCGGGTTCTCGCTGTCGGGCAGGCCGAAGCGGAACATGTTGCGCAGCGCGGGCAGGGTGCTCGCGTCCACCGACCATGCGTTCTTCAGCACCGCCATCTGCTCGCCGGTCTGCGCCTTGTGCGCCTGCAGGCGTGGTGTGGTCGGGCGGCCGTAGCCGTACAGGCCCATGTTGTCGCGGTTGATGCTGTCGGTGATGACCAGCACCACAGTGGAAGGTCCGGCCTGCGTGATGACGGGCGCGATGGCCTTGGCCTGCGCCGTCAGGCGGTCGCGCTGCTGTTGCTGGTCGGCCCAGGCGCCTTGCAGCGTGCGCAGGGACTGGACCCACTGCGTCCAGAAGATCGCGGGGTGCAGCCGGCGCCAGGGCTTGCTTGCATAGGCCACGCAGGACACCAGCAGCGCCAGCGCCAGCAGCGCCGTGATCCAGCGCGCCGGTCGGCCCGCCGTCCCGGCCGCCGCGCCGCGCCGCGCGAACATGCCCACCAGCAGGCCCGCGGCGACCAGCACGGCGCCCCACACGGCGGCCGAGCGCCAGTGCATCCACAGGTACTCCGTGCTCTCGCGGGCATTGGTGTTGGCGGCCGCGCCCAGCACCATCGCGCCGTCGGGCGCGGCCTGGTAGGTGTCGAGCAGATAGGCCCGCACCGTGGCGTCGAGCGCAAAGCCCATGGCCCAGAGCCAGACCAGCACCGTGCGCAGCCGCCGCATGCGCGCGCTGCGCAGCGGCCATGCAAGCCACAGCACCATCGGCAGTGCCAGCACCGCGAGCTGCGCGACGCGCCGGCCGTCGTGACCCAGCGCGATCAGCGCCAGCAGCGTGGCGCCGACCACGCCGCAGGCAAGCCATGCGCCGTGGCGGGGCGGTAATGCGTTGGCGGGGAGGGAGGTCAAGCGGACAGCGCGGGCGGCGCGAACAGGTCGATGGGGCGAGCGGATTCTGCTCCGCCGCGTGCGCCGCGGCCCTCAGTGCCCTGACGGCCGCGAGGTGCATTCAAGGGGCATTCAGGGATATCCCCCAAGGAACTTATTCGCCGTCGGGCGCCCAGACGGGCTCGCCGGCGTCGCTGGCGAATTCTTCAACCGCTTCATTGAAAAGGAACCCTTGCCCCATGGTCAGATTCAGCCGATGGTCCGCCCTCCTGCTCGCTTTCGTTCTCTCCTGGGTGGCCTTGCCGTCCGCTTTTGCCGCGCAGCAGCAGATGGTCAGCGTGGCCGTGAAGACGCTGAACATGCGCACCGGCCCGGGCCCGCGTTACGAGACGCATTGGACGGTCAGCAGGGGCTATCCGTTCAAGGTGATCGGCCGGAAGGGCGATTGGCTCCACGTCAGCGACTTCGAGGGCGACAAGGCCTGGGTGTTCCGGTCGATGACCAACAAGACGCCGCACCATGTCGTGAAGGCGCAGGTGGCCAACCTGCGGCGCGCGCCCAACACCCGCAGCCCCGTCATGAAGAAGGCCGGCTACGGCGACGTGCTGCGCACCATCGAGCGCCGGGGCGACTGGATCAAGGTGCGGCACGAAGGCGGCACCACCGGCTGGGTGCAGAAGCGCCTGACCTGGGGCTGGTAGGCGACGCGCCCCGGGGCACCGGGGCGCCGTTCAGGTCGCGGTGGCCTGGCGCACCGCGCGTTCCCAGCGCGCCATCGATTCCTCGGCCTGCGCGCGGCCCATGGTCGGCAGGAAGCGGCGCTCCACCTTCCACAGCTTCGAGAGCTGGCGCGCGTCGCTGTAGAAGCCGGTCGACAGGCCCGCCAAATAGGCGGCGCCCAGCGCGGTGGTCTCGACCACTTCGGGCCGCACCACCGGAATGCCCAGCAGGTCGGCCTGGAACTGCATCAACAGGTCGTTCACGCTGGCGCCCCCGTCCACGCGCAGTTCGGCCACAGGCTTGCCGCCGGCGGCCACCGCGTCGCGGCTCATGGCCTGCAGCAGCGCGGCGCTCTGGTAGGCGATGCTTTCCAGCGCGGCGCGCGCGATGTGCGCGACCGTGGTTCCGCGCGTGAGCCCGGTGATCGTGCCGCGCGCGTCTGCGTCCCAGTAGGGCGCGCCCAGGCCGGTGAAGGCCGGCACCATCATCACGCCGCCGGCGTCGGGCACGCTCTCGGCCAGCGACTGCACTTCGGCGCTGCCCTTGATGGCCTTGAGGCCGTCGCGCAGCCACTGCACCACGGCGCCGCCCACGAACACGCTGCCTTCCATAGCGTACTGCGGCTTCGCGTCGGTCTGCGCTGCGCTGGTCACCAGCAGGCCGTTGTGCGAGGGCTGGAACTCGCCGCCCGTGTGCATCAGCAGGAAGCAGCCGGTGCCGTAGGTGTTCTTGGCCATGCCGGCCTCGAAGCAGGCCTGGCCGAAGAGGGCGCTCTGCTGGTCGCCGGCCACGCCGCCGATGGGCAGCGTGTGGCCCAGCAGCGTGGTGTCGGTGTCGGCGAAGTGCGAGCTCGAGGGCTGCACTTTCGGCATCAGCGCGGCGGGAATGTCCAGCGCCTTCAGCAGTTCGGCGTCCCAGGTGTTGTCGTGCACGTTGAAGAGCATGGTGCGCGAGGCGTTGCTCACGTCGGTCACATGCGTCTTGCCGCCGGTGAGCTGCCAGATGAGCCAGCTGTCGATCGTGCCGAAGGCCAATTCGCCGCACTCGGCCTGAGCGCGCGCGCCGGGCACGTTGTCGAGCAGCCAGCGCAGCTTGGTGCCCGAGAAGTACGCGTCGATCACCAGGCCGGTCTTCTGGCGGATGGTGTCGCTCATGCCTTCTTCGCGCAGTCGGGCGCACAGCGGCTCGGCGCGGCGGTCCTGCCAGACGATGGCGTTGTGCACCGGCTGGCCGGTCTTGCGGTTCCACAGCACGGTGGTCTCGCGCTGGTTGGTGATGCCGATGGCGTGGATGTCGCTGGCCTGCAGCCCGGCCTTGGTGAGCACCTCGCGCGCGGTGGCGAGCTGGCTGCGCCAGATTTCCATCGGGTCGTGCTCGACCCAGCCCGGCTGCGGATAGATCTGCGTGAGTTCCTTCTGCGCGATGGCCACGATGCGGCCTTCGCGGTCGAACACGATGCTGCGCGAGCTGGAAGTGCCTTGGTCCAGGGCCAGCAGGTAGGTGGTCATGTCGTCTCCGTTTTCTTTCTGCGGTCAGTTCTCGCTCGCGATCTCCAGCCGGACCTGCGCCGCGAGCAGCAGGTCGGTGAAGGGCGGCGGCGGCTCGGCGTCGGTGAACAGCCGGTCGATCTGCGAGAGCGTGCCCAGCTGGATCATCGCGGGCCGGTTGAACTTGCTCGCGTCGGCCGCCAGCCACACCTCGCGCGCCTGGGCAATGATGGTCTGCGCCACCTTTACCTCGCGCAGGTCGAAGTCGCGCAGCGAGCCGTCGACTTCGATGCTCGACACGCCGATCAGCGCGATGTCGACCTTGAACTGGCGGATGAAGTCGATGGTCGCCTCGCCCACGATGGCGCGGTCGCGCGGGCGCACCGAGCCGCCGGCCACGATCACCTCGCAGGAGCTGTTGCCGCTCAGGATGGTGGCCACGTTCAGGTTGTTGGTGATCACGCGCAGGCCGGTGTGGCGCAGCAGCGCCTTGGCCACGGCCTCGGTGGTGGTGCCGATGTTCAGGATCAGCGAGCAGTCGTTGGGTACCAGCTCCGCCACGCGGCGGGCGATGCGCGCCTTGCCTTCGGCATGCAGCGTTTCACGCTGCTGGTAACCGATGTTCTCGGTGGTGGAACTGGGCACCCGCACGCCGCCGTGAAAGCGAGTCAGCAATCCTTCATCGGCCAGCCGCTGTACGTCGCGGCGGACGGTCTGCAGCGTGACGCCGAGCATTTCGGCCAGTTCTTCGACGGTGACGGAGCCGCGCGTGCGCACGGTTTCCAGGAGATTGATCTGTCGGGGATTGGAGTTCACAGGGGCGTCGCGAAGGGCAGGAAGACTGCGGCAAGGTTACAGTGCGCGTCAATTTAAAACGAAGGAAAACGAATTCTCATAAGGGAAACTTCGAGGAAAATCGCGCTCAAAGGAATGAAGTTGAAAGAATTCGAAAATACAATGGCCGCCGCCAGCGAATCAAGCCAAGAACTACCGGATACATCTGCCGTGAGCGATTTTTCCTCGAATCCGTCTGCGCCCGCCACCGATTGCGACGTGCTCATTGTCGGCGGCGGCATCAACGGCTGCGGCATCGCGCGCGATCTGGCCGGGCGCGGCTGGCGCGTGGTCCTTTGCGAAAAAGACGATCTTGCTTCGCACACCTCTTCTTCCTCGACCAAGCTGATCCACGGCGGGCTGCGCTACCTCGAGTACTACGAATTCTCGCTGGTGCGCAAGGCGCTGCAGGAGCGCGAAGTGCTGCTCAAGAGCGCGCCCCACATCATGTGGCCGCTTCGTTTCGTGATGCCGCACGACCCGTCGATGCGCCCGGCCTGGATGATCCGCATCGGCCTGTTCATGTATGACCACCTCGCCAGGCGCGAGGTGCTGCCCGGCTCGCGCAGCGTGGAGCTGCGCCGGCATGCGGCGGGCAAGCCGCTGAAGAGCCAGTACAAGCGCGGCTTCATCTACTCCGACGGCTGGGTCGACGACGCGCGCCTGGTGGTGCTCAACGCGCTCGACGCGCGCTCGCGCGGCGCCGAGGTGCTGACCCGCACGCGCTGCGTGCACGCCCAGCGCGACGCCGACGGCTGGACCGCCACCCTGGTGGGCGCTGACGGCAACCGGCGCACGCTGCGCGCGCGCGCCGTGGTGAATGCGGCGGGGCCGTGGGCCGAGTCGTTCCTGCGCGGCGTGGCGCAAGCGGCCAAGGGCGAGGCGCTGGCCACCAAGAGCCTGCGGCTGGTCAAGGGCAGCCACATCGTGGTGCCGCGCCTGTTCGAGCACGACCACGCCTACATCTTCCAGAACCCCGACAAGCGGATCATCTTCGCCATTCCCTACCAGGACGAGTTCACGCTGATCGGCACCACCGACATCGAGCTGACCGGCGACGACCCCGGCGCGGCCCGCATCGCGCAGGAAGAGATCGACTACCTCTGCACCCAGGCCAGCCGCTACTTCGAAAAGCCCATCCTGCCGTCCGACGTGGTATGGACCTATTCCGGCGTGCGCCCGCTGCTGGACGACGCCTCGGGCGACCCCTCGGCGGTCACGCGCGACTACATGCTCGAGTCGAACACCACCGCCGCGCCGCTGCTGTCGGTGTGGGGCGGCAAGATCACCACCTTCCGCAAGCTGGCCGAGGACGCGGCCGACGAGGTCGGCAGGATGCTGGGCCAGTCGAGCACGCAGCGCCCGGCCTGGACCGACGGCGCCTTCCTCGCGGGCGGCGACCTCTCGGGCTGGATCGGCGCCGCGAAGCGCCCCGACGACGATTTCGAGCGCTTCGTGTCGGCCGTGCAGGCCAAGCACCCGTGGCTCTACGGCCAGCTCGCGCGGCGGCTCGCGCGGGCCTACGGCGCCCGCATCCGCGATGTGCTGGGCGACGCCAGGTCCTTTTCCGACCTGGGCGCCGAAGTGGCGCCGGGCCTGTACGAGCGCGAACTGCGCTTCCTGCAGGACAACGAGTGGGCAGTGAGCGCGGAAGACGTGCTCTGGCGCAGGTCCAAACTGGGGCTGCACTACACGGAGCGGCAGCGCGAACAGGTCGCGCTCTGGCTGCAGGCCCACCCCGGCAGGAACGGCTGAGGCCCGGCGGCGGGGGCTGGCCACCCCAACCATCGGCAGGCGCAGACATGACTGATGGCAGATGCTTTTGGCGCTTGCTTCGCGTACATTCGACGGCCCCCGAAAGCCCCCGCCAGTGATCTCCAGCCTTTCCAGCCTCTCCGACCCCGTCGCCGCTCCCCGCAACAACGACCTCAAGCGCGTCCTGGTTCTTCGCTACTCGCAGTCCGGCCAGCTCGACCAGGTGGCGGAGCAGATCGTGGCGCCGCTGCGCGCCGATCCGACGATCCGGGTGCACGAAGAAGTGCTGCGGCCGCTGCGGCCGTTTCCCTTTCCCTGGCCCTTCCTGACCTTCTTCGACGCCTTCCCGGAGTCGGCCCACATGAAGCCGCAGCCGCTGGCACCTCTTTCTCTCAGCGGCGATGAAGACTTCGATCTCATCGTGCTGCCTTACCAGGTGTGGTTCCTGGCGCCGTCGCAGCCGGTCGCGGCGTTCCTCAAGCATCCGGTGGCGGCACGGCTGCTGAAGGGCAAGCCCGTGGTCACGGTCATCGCCTGCCGCAACATGTGGCTGCTGGCACACGAGAAGCTCAAGGGCATGCTGGACGACGTGGGCGCGCGCCTGATCGACAACGTGGTGCTGACCGACCCCGGCCCCACGCTCGCCACCTTCTTCACCACGCCGGCCTGGCTGATCTGGGGCCGCAAGCGCGGCTTCTGGGGCATGCCCGACGCGGGCCTGAGCGCCGAACAGATCGGCGGAACCGGCCGCTTCGGCCGCGCCCTGCGCGATGCTCTGCACGCCGGCCTCGAACGCGGCACGGGGCCGCTGCTGGCCGGCCTGGGCGCGGTGCGCGCCGATGCCCGGCTGCTCATCAGCGAGAAGGCCGGCACCCGCAGTTTCTACCTGTGGGGCAAGCTCATCATGGCCGCCGGCGGGCCCGGCGCATGGCAGCGCAAGCCGCTGCTGCTGTTGTACGTTCTTTTCCTGCTGGTACTGATCATTTCGGTGGTGCCCGTGAGCCTGACGCTGCAGGCGCTGCTGCGGCCTTTGTTCAGAGGGTGGCTGACTAGAATGACGGCCCAATTCGAGTGCCCGTCGGGCTCCGCCACGGACCGCTCCCATCTCTATGACGACTGATGTCTTCCTGACCCGTACCGCCGCCTTCCTGCCCTTTTCCCCGGTCAGCAACGAAGACATCGAAGACGTGCTCGGCCGCATCGGCGGCAAGGCTTCGCGGGCGCGGCGGCTCATCCTGCGCAGCAACGGCATCCAGTCGCGCCACTACGCCATCGACCGCGCCACCGGCGAGCTGGCCATGACCAACGCGCAGCTCACCGCCTCGGCGATCCGCGCGCTGGGCGACGACGTGGGGCCGGTCGATTGCCTGGCCACCGGCACTTCGCTGCCCGACCAGCTCATGCCCAACCATGCGGTGATGGTGCACGGCGAACTCGGCTGGCCGCGGCTCGAAGTGGTGGCCTGCGCGGGCATCTGCCTGGCCGGCGCCGCGGCGCTGAAGCATGCGTGGCTGTCGGTGCGCGCGGGCGATGCGCGGCGCGCGGTGGCCACCGGCTCCGAACTGGCCTCGGCCGTGATGCGCGGCTCGCGCTTCGAGGCCGAGCTGGAGCACAAGCTCGAGGCGCTCGAGGCCCGGCCCGAACTGGCCTTCGAGAAAGACTTCCTGCGCTGGATGCTGTCCGACGGCGCCGGCGCGGTGCTGCTGGAGCGCGAACCGCGCGGGCCGCTGTCGCTGCGCGTCGACTGGATCGACCTGTCGTCGGCCGCGCACGAACTGCCGGTGTGCATGTACGCCGGCGCCGAGAAAAACGCCGAAGGCGGCCTCGACGGCTGGGCCCGCAAGTCGCCGGAGGACTGGCAGCGCGAGTCGACCTTCGCGGTCAAGCAGGACGTGCGCCTGCTCAACGACAACATCGTGCGCGCTACGTTGGGCGAGCCGCTCGCGGACATCATCGGGCGGCGCGGGCTGAAGTCGGCGGACATCGACTGGTTCCTGCCGCACCTGTCATCGCACTATTTCGTCGAACCCGTGAGCCAGTGCCTCGAATCGCTAGGCCTGCACATTCCGCGCGAGCGCTGGTTCAGCAATCTCGCGAGCAAGGGCAACACGGGTTCGGCGTCGCCTTACATCATGCTCGACGAGCTGTTCCGCTCGGGCCGCATCGAGCGCGGCCACAAGCTGCTGATGTTCGTGCCCGAAAGCGGCCGCTTCTCCAGCGGCTTCATCTACATGGAGGCGGTGTAGCCATGGATCTCGATGCGGTGCCGCAAGAGGGCAATGCGACCCTCGACGGCCATTCCAAGCTGATGTACGCGCGCGACGCGCAGGGCCGTGTCGTCACCACCACCTCGCGCGGCTGGGAGGCGGAAGAAATCGTCACCAGCCATGCCGTCGACGTGCTCGTGGAGCAGGCGCAGGCCGCAAGGGAACGCGTGAAGGCGGGCCAGGCTTCGCCGCTCGAATACTGGATGTACGAGCGCCGCATGGACGTGGCGCTGCTCTCGCAGACCAGCGGCTTCTGGCAATGGCGCGTGCGGCGCCACCTGCAGCCGCGCCATTTCGCCGCGCTTTCCAAGGCACAGCTCGCACGCTACGGCGAAGCGCTGGGGCTGCCCGTTTCCACCCTGCAAGGCCTGCCGTGAAATTCCAACACCAACAGGCGGCGCACTGCGAGAGCGGCGTCATCTCCAGCCTGATGCGCCACCACGGCGCGCCGATGAGCGAGAGCATGGCGCTCGGCCTGTCGTCCGCGCTGTCGTTCGCGTACCTGCCGTTCATCAAGCTGTCGGGCCTGCCGCTCATTTCTTACCGCATGCCGCCCAAGGCCATCATCAAGGGCCTGCTGGCGCCGATGGCCGCGCGCTTCCGCTTCGAGACCTTCCGCAGCCCCGAGGCCGGCCAGCAGCGGCTCGACGCCTTGCTCGCCGACGGCCAACTGGTGGGCCTGCAGACATCGGTGTACTGGCTGCCGTACTTCCCGCCGAACATGCGCTTTCACTTCAACGCGCACAACCTGCTGGTGTACGGCAAGGACGGCGACGACTACCTGATCAGCGATCCGGTGTTCGAGGAGCCCGTGCGTTGCGCCAGCGGCGACCTGGCCCGCGCACGATTCGCCAAGGGCGTGCTCGCGCCCAAGGGGCTCATGTACTACCCGCAGGCCATCGACCGAAAGGCGGTCGACGCGGCCAGTGTCGTCAAGGCCATCCGCAAGACAGTGCGCAACATGCTTGCTCCCATTCCCATCGTCGGCGTGCGCGGCATGCGCACGCTGGCCAAGCGCATGCAGGCCCTGTCGCCGACCGATCCGCGCAGCGTCGACTTCATCGGCCACGTGGTGCGCATGCAGGAAGAAATCGGCACGGGCGGGGCGGGCTTTCGCTTCATCTACGCGGGCTTCCTGCAAGAGGCCGCGCACCTGCTCGACAAGCCGCAGTTGCAGCAGATGTCGGAGCGGCTGATCGCCATCGGCGACGGTTGGCGTGCCTTCGCGCTCAAGGCCGCGCGCATGGTGAAGGGGCGCGAGGCCGTGGACCCCGCCGCGCTGGCGGTGAAGCTGCGTGAGCAGGCGCAGCAGGAAGAAAACTTCTTCCGCGATCTCAAGGCCGCGGTCGCCTGATGCTGGAGCTGCGCCGGCTCGGCTACCGCTATCCGCATGCCGAAGTGCCGGCACTGGCCGACGTGTCGCTGGCTGTGCCGCGGGGCTGCGTGCTCGGTCTGCTGGGCCCGAACGGCGCAGGCAAGACCACGCTGATCTCGCATCTCTCGGGCGCACTGGCCGTGCAGTCAGGCGAGATCCGTATCGACGGACAACCCCTGCAGCAGGTGCGCGCAAGAACGCCCACGCGCATTGCCGTTGCGCCGCAGGAGCATGCGTTCTATCCGATGCTGACCGTGGCCGAGAACCTCGCATGCTTTGCGGCAGCGGGTGGCCTGTCGGGCGCGAAGAAGAAAGAGCGCATCGCCGCCTGCACCCAGTTCGCACAACTCGAACAGTTTTCGGATGTGCGCGCGGAAAGACTCTCCGGTGGCCTCAAGCGGCGCCTGAACCTCGCCATCGCCTTGCTGCCCGAACCCGAGCTGATGCTGTTCGACGAGCCCACCGTGGGCGTCGATCCGCAGTCGCGCGCCTTCATCCTCGATGCCATCAAGAGCCTCGCACAGCAGGGCGCGGCGGTGATCTACGCATCGCACTACATGGAAGAGATCGAGGCGATTGCCGATCGCGTCGTCATCCTCGACCGCGGCCATGTGCTGCGCGAAGGCGCGCTGGACGACCTGCTCTCGAAAAGCGCGATGCTGCTCACGCTCGCTGCCGATGGGCTCGAAGCCGGCATGCTCTCGCGCTTCGGCACGGTGGAAGAGGGCGGCGTGCACTGGCGCATTCACCTGGACAGAGGCATCGGCCCCGGCCCCGTGCTGGCCGCGCTGGAAGCGCAGGGCATCGAGGTGCGCCATGCCGAGTTCGGCCGGCATGACCTGGAGCAGCTGTTCATGGCGCTCACCCATCGCTCACTGCGCGACTGACCGACACAGCCATGCTCCTCGCGCTCATCAGAAAAGAACTGCTCGCCCTCGTGCGCGACATGCACGGGCTGGCCGCGCTGTTCGTGATGCCGATGGTCTTCATCGTGCTGATGTCGCTCACGCTGAAAGACATCTATCGTCCGCCGCTCGCCGAGCTGACTTACGCCATCGACATGCGCGACACCGCCACGCCAGCCCAGTGGCTCAAGCAGCTCTGGCAGCGCAATCATGGCGCGCCGCAGCCGCTGGGCGACGACTGGCAGGCGCGGCTTCGCAACGGCTCGCTCAAGTACGTGATCGTGATGGAGCAGGGGCTGTCGGAAGAGCTGGAGTCGGCGGCGCTGTCGACCCAGGCGCGCGTCCATCTGCTGACCGAGCCGGGCATCGACGCCAACCTGTTCAATGCGCTGCGCGCCGAGCTGGTCGGCGCGTCGGGCGAACTCAAGGCGCGGCTCGCGCTGGCGGTGCCCGGCACGGCCGGCCCGGCGCCCGACGCGTCGATCCAGGCGATGGTGCGCGCCGAGCGCTTCTCCACCGCCGGGCCGCGCCCGACCTCGGTGCAGCAGAACGTGCCCGCATGGCTGGTGTTCGGCATGTTCTTCGTGGTCGCGTCGCTCTCGAGCCTGTTCGTGCAGGAGCGCAGCTCGGGCGCGCTCGGCCGGCTGCAGAGCCTGGGCGTCTCGCGCTTCACGCTGCTGGCGTCGAAGGCGTTGCCTTACCTCGGCGTGAACGCGCTGCAGGCGGTGCTGATGATCGCGGCCGGCATCTGGTTCATGCCGCTGATCGGCGGCGATGCGCTGTCGCTCGCGGGCATCCACTGGGGCGCGCTGCTGCTGTCGCTCGCGGCGGTGAGCCTGGCGGCGGTGAGCCTGTCGCTCGCGCTGGCCTGCCTGGTGCGCAGCCATGCGCAGGCCGCCACCATCGGGCCGATGGTCAACGTACTGATGGCCGCGGCCGGCGGCATCATGGTGCCCAAGTTCGTGATGCCGGGCTTCATGCAGCGGCTGGTCGAGATCTCGCCGATGAACTGGGGGCTCGAGGCCCTGCTCACCGTGCTTCTGCGCGGCGGCGGCGTGGCCGACGCCCTGCCGCAGATCGGCCGACTGGTCGTGTTCGCGGCGCTGATGTTCTTCATTGCCGTATTTCTGTTTCGCAGGCGCGCACCATGAGCACCCTTGGCACCGTCACCCCTGAATTCATCGCCAGCCTCAAGGCCATGGTGCTCGAAGCGGTCGAGAAAGACGCGCCTGCTGGCGGCCTTGGCGACGACGAGCCGCTCTTCGGTCCCGAAGCGCGGCTCGACCTCGATTCGCTCGATGCGCTGCAGGTATCGATGACGATCCAGCAGCGCTTCGGCCTGCGCATGCCCGACAGCAAGGAGACGCGCCGGGCGCTCACCTCCATCGCCCATCTCGCGGAGCATCTCGCGCAAGCGGGCAAGGCATGAGCGAAGTTTTCCTGGCGGGCGCCGGGCTGGCCTGCGCGCTGGGCGAAGACATGCCCGGCGCGCTCGCCTCCCTGCGGCGCGGCGGCGTGCCGCCGGTGCCTGTGACGGTTGCCGGCGATGTGCGCTGGCCCGTGCATGCGCTGCCGCCTTCGGAAGGCGACTGGACCGATCGCCTGCGCCGCACCGTGCGCAATGTGGCCGCGCAGACCGGCGACTGGGGCGCGCGCACCGCGCCGCTGTTCGTGGCTTCGTCGTCGCTCGACATCGGCTTCATGGAGCACACGGCGCAATCCGAGCGGCTGGGCGGCGATCTGCAGGACTTCGCGGAAATCGTGGCCGCCGCGCTCGACTGGCAGGGGCCGGTGTTCACGGTCTCGACGGCCTGCACGTCGTCGCTCAACGCGGTGTTGACGGCCGCGGACATGATCCGCGGCGGCGAGGCGCAAGAGGCGCTGGTGATCGGCGCCGAACTGGACAACCGCTTCACCGTCGCCGGCTTCGGCGCAATGCAGCTGCTGGCGCCCGACCGTGCGGAGCCGTTCGGCGCGGGACGCAAGGGGCTGGTGCTCGGCGAAGCGGTGGCGGCGCTGCGGCTGCAATCGCGCGCCGCGCGCTGGCAGGTCATGGGCGGCGCCAACGTGGTCGACGGTCGCAACCCCTCGGGCACCGAAGCCAGCGCTGTACATGCGATGTGCCGCGACGCGCTGGAGCGCAGCGGGCTGCGGCCGGCCGACATCGACCTCATCAAGGTGCAGGCTGCCGGCAGTCCGGTCAACGACGCGATCGAGGTGGAGGCGCTCAAGCAGGTGTTCGAGCCGCTGCCGCCGCTGGTGTCGCTCAAGTCGGCAATCGGGCACACGCTGGGTGCCGCGGGCGCGGCGGAACTGGCGCTGCTGGTGGGCTGCATCGAAGGCGGTGCATGGCCGGTGGCGGACTATCCGCTCGACGGATCGCTGGGCATCGCGCTGTGCGCGCGGGCGCCGCGGAAGCTGCGTCACATCCTGCTCAACGTAGTGGGCTTCGGCGGTGGACATGCCTCGCTGGTGCTGAAGGATTGCGCGGCATGACCGCATGGCGCACCGCGGCGCACTTCGTCGCGCATCCACCGCCTGATGAATGGCGTGACGACCTGGCGCGCCGCATCGACCGCCGCCCGCGACGCGTCGGCCTGTGGACCGAGCTTGCGATGTACGGCGCGCGCTGCTGTCTCGATGCGGCCGGCGAGGCCGCGCTGCCCGCCGATGCCCGGCTGCGCGTGGCCAGCCTGCGCGGCGCGTGGGAGGCGACGCAGGCGGGGCTTTCGCAACTCGACACCGGCCTGCCGATGCCCTTCACCTTCATGCAGAGCCAGCCCGCGCTGATGCTGGCCGAGGTGGGGCGGTGCCTGGAATGGCAGGGCGATGCGAGCTTCATGCTGTGCCGCGATCCGCAGCGTTTGCTGGCGTTGTCGAAGCTGGGTGCGGCGCGGGGTGGACTGCTGTTCGGCACCGTCGAAGAGGCGCACGACGGCGAGCCGCTGCGTACCGAATGGTGGCGGCTGGTGCCGGCCTGAGGCGGAGGCTCAGCCCGCGATCGAGCGCTGCAGGTTGATGCGCGCCTGCGCCTCGAGCTGCGCATGCATGCGCGGCGTGGCGTAGATGGCCTTGCGGTCGAGGAAGCGCTGGAGAATGTCGCGCCGGCGCGGCAGCCGAACCTCTTCGGGCACGAAGGCGTATTCGGCATGCACCTGGCGCTCGTATTCGTCGAAGCGCTCGCGCCCGGCGCCGAGGATCGACAGGTCGATGTCGATCAGCAGTTCGGCGTCGCGGCCTTCGGGCACGGCGTCATGGCGCGTGGCCATGACGAGCGCGTGGACGCGTTCGGCTGCTTCCGCGTTCACGCCCGCCGCGAGCAAGGCCTGCCGTGCCCAGTCGGCGCTGCGTGCCTCGTTGTCGTGCGCATGCACGTCGTAGATCGCGTCATGGAACCACAGCGCGAGCGCCACTTCGCCGGGGTGCTCGGCCAGCGCCTCTTCGCGCTCGAACCACGCGAGGCATTCGCCCAGGTGCTGCATCGTGTGGTAGTGGCGCTGGGGCTCGCCGTAGCGCTGCTGCAGCTCGGCGCACAGCGCCTCGTCGGGCGCCGCGACGTCGAGCGCACGCCAGGCCGCGTTCCAGTTTGCGCGCAGTGCCTCGGGCGACATGGCGGTCATTGCTCCATCGCGGCCTTGACCTCTTGTCCGAGGTCGAGCACCGACATGGCGTAGTAGCTGCTCCAGTTGTAGCGCGTGATCACGTAGAAGTTGCGCGTGCCGGCCACGTAGGTCGGCGGCATGTCGAGGCCGTTCTGCAGCTCGACCAGCGCGAGCAGGCCCTTGTGGTTGATGCCGTCGCCCTCGGGCACCGCGCCGGCGGCCACGAAGCTGTCGGCGCTGAAGGTCGGCAGGATGTCTGGCGCCAGCAGCAGGGCCTTCTGCAGCCGCGCTTCCTCGAAGTGCACGGGGTAGATGGCGGGCATGCCGCGCTGCCAGCCGAAGGCCTTGAAGTAGTTGGCCACCGAGCCGATCACGTCGGCCGTGTTGTTGACCAGGTCGATGCGGCCGTCGCCGTCGAAGTCGACCGCGTACTTGGCGATGCTGCTGGGCATGAACTGCGGCATGCCCATGGCGCCGGCGTAGCTGCCCAGCGGGGTGAGCGGATCGTCGGCGGTGCGGCTTTCGGTGCTCAGGAAGCTTTCGAGTTCGCCGCGGAAGAAGGCTTCGCGCTCGGCCGCGCGCGGGTGGCCCTGCGGGAAATCGAAGGAGAGCGTGGCCAGCGCGTCGATCACGCGGAAGTTGCCCATGTTGCGGCCGTAGATGGTCTCCACGCCGATGATGCCGACGATGATTTCCGGCGGCACGCCGTACACCTGCTCGGCGCGCGCCAGCGTGTCGGCATTGGCGCGCCAGAAGCGCACGCCAGCCGCGATGCGCACCGGGTCGATGAAGCGGCTGCGGTACGTCTGCCAGTTTTTCACCGTGCCGACCGGGCCCGGCAGCATGAGTCGCGGCACGTTGGGCAGGAAGCGCGCGCTGCCGATGGTGGCGCGCACCCATTCGCGGTCCAGGCCCCGGCGCGCCGCCACTTCGTCGGCGAACTGCATGGCGTCTTCGCGCGTGGCGTAGGGCGTGCTGCCGCGCACCGGGTTGACCGCGGCGGCACGGCCGCTGGAGGACTTCTGTGCTACAGCCACCGTGGACCACGCGCAGCAGGCGGCGAGAAGAGCGGCTGCCGCGGCGGCGCGGGACGGCATGGGGAGGAAGAATCGCATGGGTTGATTGTGCAGCCCGCCCGCACGGCCCCCTTTCGGGGACACATGTGGTTTCAGCCGCGCGGGTTCGCGGCGGGCCAGGCGAGGCGGCGGAATTCGGCGCGCAGGGTGGAAAGAGAGTCCGGCGTGGCCGGTGCGTAGCGTTGCGCCTCGAGCTTCAGCAGCCAGTCGCGCACGGCCTGTGCCGCGGGGCCGAAGCGCTCGTCGGCGGCCTGTGCCATCTGGCGCGGCGGGGCGGTGTCGGGCAGTTGCAGGCCGGCCTTGGCGAGCCGCGCGCGGGCCTGGCCCAGCAGACGCAGCCACGGGTCGTGGCGGCTGCGCTCCCACAGCGTCCAGGCGGCGCCGGCCAGGCTCGCGCCGACCAGCAGGTAGAGGAGCACGTAGGCCAGGTCTTCCAGGCTCGGTGCCTCGAAGCCGATGTTCTTCAGCAAATTGAGCTGGCGGCTCTGCGTGTAGTTGAGCACCCACTGGTTCCAGCCGTTGTTCACGGCCTCCCAGGCGGCGCGGATGTTCTGCGCGAGCGTGGGGCTCATCGCGCCGATGGCGCCGGCGAAGAGGCCCGGCTGCTGCACCAGCCGCTGGAACTGCCCGATGCGGCCGGGCGCGACGGAGGCCGTGGGGTCGACCCGCACCCAGCCCGTGCCTTCCTGCCAGACCTCGGCCCAGGCGTGCGCATCGCTCTGGCGGATGATCCAGTAGTTGTCGACCGTGTTGAGGTCGCCGCCCTGGTAGCCGGTGACGATGCGCGATGGCACGCCCAGGTTGCGCATCAGCACCACGAAGGCCGAGGCGATGTGCTCGCAGAAGCCTTGCTTGCGGTCGAACCAGAACTCGTCGGCGGTGTTGTCGCCGTACACGCCGGGCTCCAGCGTGTAGCTGTAGCCGCCGGTGCGCAGCCGTGCGAGCGCCGCCTGCACGAAGGCCGCGGTGTCGGCGCCGGCCAGCGCGGGGTTGGCGCGCATCTCGGCGGCAAGCTGCGCGGTGCGCGGGTTGGTGCCGGGCGGCAGTGCCAGATAGGCCTGCAACTGGCCGTCGGTGCGCTTGAGCGGGCCGCTGTGGAACTGCGTGTAGCTCTCCGCGCGGTAGCGCACCAGGTCGTTGAGCGGACGGTTCGCAAACCATTGCAGGTCGGGCGTGCCCGTGACCTCGAAGCCCGGGGCTTCAGGCGCGCGCGGCGCGGCGTCGAGCGTCAGCAGCAGCGGGCGGTTGCTGGGCTCGAGCGTGACCTCGTAGCGCACCGGCTCGCCGCTCACGCGCAGGTTGGAAGTCCACTGCGTGCCGCGCGCCCATGAAGGCAGCGAGGTCCATTCGCGGCCGTCGAACTGCGCCAGCACCGGGCCGCGGAAGTAAAGCTGGTTCTGCGGCGGCGCCTTGCCGCTCTCGAAACGCACGCGCGCGGCGATGCTGTCGTCCAGCGCCAGTTCGGCGATGGTGCCCACGCGCATCACGTTCGACAGGCCGCTGCGCCCCACCATCGCGTCGCTGGGCGTGCCCCACAGCGGCGCGAAGCGCGGGAACAGCAGGAACAGCGCGAGCATGATCGGCGCGCCGGCCAGCGCCATCCAGCCGGCGGTGCGCGCGGCCTGCCACAGCGGCGGCCGGCCCACCGGCATGTGCGCGTTCACCAGCGCTGTGAGCAGGCCCAGCAGCGCGAGCAGCATCGTGAATGCCGTGAGCAGCGACTGCGAATAGAAGAAGTTCGTGAGCATCGCGAAGAAGCCCAGGAAGAAGATGACGAAGGCGTCGCGCCGGGCGCGCAGCTCCAGCGTCTTCAGCGCCAGCAGGATCACGATGAGCGTGACGCCCGCGTCGCGGCCCAGCAGCGTGCGGTGAGTGGCGTAGGTGGCGGCCAGCGTGAGCGCCAGCAATGCCGCGCGCCACCACTTGCTCGGCAGCGGAAGCGCCTGCACCGCGAGCGTGCCGCGCCACAGCAGCACCATGGCCGTGATGGCGGTGCACCACCAGGGAATGTTCTCGACCTGCGGCAGCACGATCAGCGCGATCACGGTGAGCAGGAAGAGCGTGTCCCGGGCATCCCGGGGCAGGGCGGCCAGCCGCGTCATGAGCTTGTTCATGGTGGTGGGGCCTTCAGTTCAGCACAGGGCCAGCGCTTCGAGACAGGCGCGCCGGTGCGCCTCGCCCTGCGAGGGCTTCAGCACCCGGCCGGCCACGCGCAGGCCGTAGTCCACGCCCAGCCGGTCGGCCATCAGCACCCAGGCGCACAGGCGCGAGATGCGGGCTTCGTTGTCGGCGAGGCCGGCGGACTGGGCGTCGAGCCAGAGTTCCTCGCGCTGGGTCTGCTGGGTGTCGCGGCTCACCAGGTCTTCGGAGCCGGCTGCCTGGGCGCGCGCGGCTTTCTTCCAGACCACGAGCTTCAGCGGGTCGCCGCGACGGTAGGCGCGCACGCCGTCGTATTCGCCGGAACCCGCGGCGCGCAATGCGGCCGATGCGGCGGCAGGGCCTGAAAGCGGTTCGCCCGGCGGCAGCGGCGGCGGGTGGGCTTCGGGCGTGGGGTAGACCAACATCCGCGCCGCGGGCCGCCACACCGTCCACACGCGGAAGGTGCCGAGCGGAAAGCGGGTCTCGGCGGTGAGCGGCGGCACCGGGTGCAGGCCGCGCCGTTCGGGCTGGAAGGCGATCTCGACGGTGGCGGTGCCTTCGGCCGGCACGTCGGACCAGGCCCACTGGCCGCTGCCGCGCACGGCCATGCCGATGCCGTAGCGCACGCTGCGCCGGTTGTTGTGCAGCACCACCTTGAAGACGGCGGCCGCGCCGGCGTAATGCGCGTCGGGCGGCACCATGTGCATCGACAGCCCGCGCAGCGTGCCGTGGCACACGTGCATGCCCACGGCCACGCTGCCTGCCAGCAGGAAGGTCAGCAGGTAGCCGAGGTTGAGCTGGTAGTTGATGGAGGCAATCAGCAGCACCAGCAGCGTGGCGGCGAGCGTCCAGCCGGCCCGCGTGGGCACGATGTAGACGTTGCGCTGGGTCAGCTCCAGCGTGTCGGACGGCGGCCGGCGCGACAGGAACCAGCCGTCGATGCGGGAGCGCAGGCTGGCCGCGGGGCTCACGGCAGGGGCACGGCGGCGATCATGGCGCGCACCTGCTCGACCGCGCCCCGGCCCGCGTCGCCCACGGGCGTGAGACGGTGGGCAATGGTCTGCGGCAGCACGGCCTGCACGTCGTCGGGCGCGACGTAGTTGCGGTTGGCCAGCAGCGCCTGCGCCTTGGCCGCGCGCAGCACCGCGATGCCGGCGCGCGGCGACAGGCCCTGCAGGAACCAGCGGCCCGAGCGGGTGGCGGCGATCAGGTCCTGCACGTAGTTCAGCAGCGCATCGGACGCATGCACCTGCTGCACGCGCTGCTGGATGGCGGTCAGCTCGCCGGCGGTCAGCATGGCGGGCAGGCTGGCCAGCATTTCGCGGCGGTCGGCGCCCGCGAGCAATTGGCGCTCGGCCGCGCGGTCGGGGTAACCGAGCGAGATGCGCATCAGGAAACGGTCGAGTTGCGACTCGGGCAGCGCGAAGGTGCCGAGCTGGTCCTGCGGGTTCTGGGTGGCGATCACGAAGAAGGGAGAGGGCAGCGGGCGGGTCTCGCCCTCGACCGTGACCTGCTTTTCTTCCATCGCCTCGAGCAGCGCGCTCTGGGTCTTGGGGCTTGCGCGGTTGATTTCGTCGGCCAGCAGCACCTGCGCGAAGATCGGCCCGGGGTGGAACACGAAGGCCTGCTGCCCCCGGTCGTAGATGGCCACGCCCGACAGGTCGCCCGGCATCAGGTCGGCGGTGAACTGCACCCGCGAGAACTGCAAGCCGAATGTGTGCGACAGCGCATGGGCGAGGGTGGTCTTGCCGACCCCCGGCACATCCTCGATCAGCAGGTGGCCGCCCGCCAGCAGGCAGGCCACGCAGTCGCGCACCTGGGCCTCTTTGCCCACGATCACCGTGTTAAGCTGACTTAACAAAGTGGCTAGCTTTGCAGCAACGTCCATATTTGTATCCATATGCAAACGATACCGTAAGACCTTGCGGCCCCATGCCGCGTGAGGTCTACACGCGACAGACATGGGCAAGACAGGCTACTTCACACATCGCGACTTCTGGAAGCACGACATGGGCGGCGGGCATCCCGAATGTCCCGGCCGCCTGGATGCCATCGAAGACCGCCTGCTGCTGACCGGCGTGGGCGATGCGCTCGAACACCGCGAGGTGCCGCTGGCCACGCTGCAGCAGATCACCCGGGCCCACAGCACCGCGCACGTCGAGCACCTCGAGGAGCTGCACCAGCGCCTGGTGGCCGACGAGCCCGCCGGCGGCCCCGACCATGCGCAGGTCGACCCCGACACCGTGCTCACCCGCTTCACCCTGCTGGCCGCGCGCCGCGCCGCCGGCGCAGCCATTGCCGCGACCGACGCGGTGCTGGCCGGCGAGCTGGAGAACGCCTTCTGCTCGGTGCGCCCGCCCGGCCACCATGCCTGCCGGGAGCAGGCGATGGGCTTCTGCTTCTTCAACAACATCGCCATTGCCGCGCGGCACGCCATTGAAGTGCACGGCATCGAGCGCGTGGCCATCGTCGATTTCGACGTGCACCACGGCAACGGCACCGAGAACATCCTCTCGAACGACCCGCGCGTGCTGATGGTCGGCTTCTTCCAGCACCCGTTCTATCCCTACAGCGGCACCGACCATCCGGCGCCGAACATGCTCAACATGCCGATCCCGGCCTACACCAAGGGCATGGATGTGCGCGAGATGATCGAGGCGGTATGGATGCCGCGCCTGGAGGAGTTCAAGCCCCAGATGGTCTTCATCAGCGCGGGCTTCGATGCCCATCGCGAAGACGACCTGGGCCAGCTCGGGCTCAACGAGAACGACTTCGCCTGGATCACCGGGCGCGTGCACGACGTGGCCAGGCGCCATGCCAAGGGCAGGATCGTCTCGATGCTTGAAGGCGGCTACAACCTCGATGCGTTGGCGCGCAGTGTGGAAGCCCACATCCGCGTGCTGGCCGACCTGTAATGCCGCCGGCGCGAACGGCGCCCATGCTTTCTTGAACCGATGAATTTCAACGACTTCACCCAACGCCTGAGCCAGGTCGAGGCACGCGGCATCGCCATCGAACTCGCCGTGCTGGCGGCCTGCGTCGCCCTGGCCTGGGGCGTGTGCAAATGGTTCGGGCGCGACCAGCCCAAGGACTCGATCTGGTTCGGCGAGCGCACCTTCGACGGCGTGCTGTTCCCGCTGCTCGCGCTGATGCTCACCGACCTCGCCCGGCGCGCGGTGATCGATTTTCAGACGGTGTTGGTGCTGCGCATCGCTGTGTCGATGTTCCTGTCGCTGGCGGTGATTCGGCTGTTCGCTCGGGTGCTGCGTGCGGTGTTTCCGGCTTCCAACCTGGTGCGGCTGCTGGAGCGCACCGTCTCGTGGCTGGCGTGGATCGCGGCGGTGCTGTGGATCGTGGGCCTGCTGCCGCCGGTGCTGGCGGAACTCGACGACATCACGCTGGCCTTCGGCAAGACGCGCGTGAGCCTGCAGACCATCATCCAGGGCGTGCTGTCGGCGGGCCTCGTGATGGTGATCGCGCTGTGGATCTCGAGTACGGTCGAAAAGCGCATCCTGCGCGAGGCCGTCACCGATCTGTCGATGCGCAAGGTGGCGTCGAACGCGGTGCGCGCCTTCCTGCTGCTGATCGGCCTGCTGTTCGCGCTGTCGGCGGTGGGGGTGGACCTGACGGCGCTGTCGGTGCTGGGCGGCGCGCTCGGCGTGGGGCTGGGCTTCGGCCTGCAGAAGCTGGCGTCCAACTACGTGAGCGGCTTCGTGATTCTGCTGGAGCGCTCGATCCGCATCGGCGACAACGTGAAGGTCGACACCTTCGAGGGCCGCATCACCGACATCAAGACGCGCTACACGCTCATTCGCGCGGGCAACGGCCGCGAGGCCATCGTGCCGAACGAATCGCTCATCACCAGCCGGGTCGAGAACCTGTCGCTGGCCGACCGCAAGTTCAACATCACGACCACCATCGTGGTGGGCTACGAGAGCGACGTGGCGCAGGTGCAGTCCATTCTTTGCGAGGCGGCCAAGGCCCAGCCGCGCGTGATGACCGATCCGGCGCCGGTGGCCTTCCTGATGAACTTCGCGCCCGACGGGCTGGAGTTCACGCTCAACTTCTGGGTGACCGACCCCGACAAGGGCAAGGACAACCTGCGCTCGGCCATCAACATCGCCATCCTCGACGGCCTGCGTGGCGCGGGGATTGATATTCCCTATCCGCAGCGCGTCGTGCGCGTGGAGTCTTTACCGCCGGGAGTCGCTTCGGCCCCCGACGCTGTTTTATAATCGAGGAAAAGCACGATCGTTCTTTTTTATTGGCCGACAGCGCCGACAAGAAGAATGGAGAGGCGGCAAAGGTCGCGTCCTAGAATGACCGGTTGCCCTCGAAGCCCCCTTTTTGCAATCCAATGGAGTCAAGTCAATGAAGGTTCTTGTGCCTGTCAAACGGGTCGTCGATTACAACGTGAAGGTGCGCGTGAAGAGCGACGGCACCGGGGTGGACATTGCCAACGTCAAGATGAGCATGAACCCCTTCGACGAGATCGCTGTCGAAGAAGCCGTGCGCCTGAAGGAAAAGGGCGTGGTCACGGAAGTGATCGCCGTCTCGTGCGGTGACGCCAAGTGCCAGGAAACCCTGCGCACCGCGATGGCCATCGGCGCCGACCGCGGCATCCTGGTGGAGACCACCGAAGAACTGCAGCCGCTGGCCGTGGCCAAGCTGCTGAAGGCGCTGGTCGACAAGGAGCAGCCCTCGCTCATCATCCTGGGCAAGCAGGCCATCGACGACGACGCCAACCAGACCGGCCAGATGCTGGCCGCGCTGGCCGACCTGCCGCAAGCCACCTTCGCCTCCAAGGTCGAAGTCGCTGGCGACAAAGCCACCGTGACGCGTGAAGTCGACGGCGGCCTGGAAACCATCTCGCTGAGCCTGCCGGCCGTCATCACGACCGACCTGCGCCTGAACGAGCCGCGCTACGTGACGCTGCCCAACATCATGAAGGCCAAGAAGAAGCAGCTGGACACCTTCAAGCCCGAAGACCTGGGCGTGGACGTGAAGCCGCGCCTGAAGACCCTGAAGGTCGCCGAACCTCCGAAGCGCGGTGCCGGCATCAAGGTGCCTGATGTCGCAACGCTGGTGGACAAACTGAAGAACGAAGCGAAGGTGATCTGAACATGACCGCACTTGTTATTGCCGAACACGACCACGCCAGCATCAAGCCGGCAACCCTGAACACCGTGACCGCCGCGCTGGCTTGCGGTGGTGATGTGCACGTGCTGGTGGCAGGCGCCAACGCAGCAGAAGCCGCCAAGGCCGCAGCCCAGATCGCAGGCGTGACCAAGGTCATCGCCGCCGACAGCGCCAGCCTGGCGGAGAACCTCGCCGAGAACGTCGCAGCCCAAGTGCTGGCGATTGCAGGCAACTACAGCCACATCCTGTTCCCCTCGACCGCCAACGGCAAGAACGTCGCTCCGCGCGTGGCCGCCAAGCTGGACGTGGCGCAGATCAGCGACATCACCAAGGTGGACAGCCCGGATACGTTCGAGCGCCCGATCTATGCAGGCAACGCGATTGCCACCGTGCAGAGCAGCGATGCCACCAAGGTGATCACGGTTCGCACGACCGGCTTCGACGCCGCGGCCGCCACCGGTGGCAGCGCAACCATCGAAAACGCCGAAGGCGTGGCCGACAGCGGCAAATCGAGCTTCGTTAGCCGTGAAGTCACCAAGAGCGACCGCCCCGAGCTGACCGCCGCCAAGATCATCGTCTCGGGTGGCCGCGCCCTGGGCAGCGCCGAGAAGTTCACCGAAGTGATGACGCCGCTGGCCGACAAGCTGAACGCCGGCCTGGGCGCCAGTCGTGCAGCCGTCGACGCAGGCTATGCACCCAACGACTGGCAAGTGGGCCAGACGGGCAAGATCGTCGCGCCGCAGCTGTACATCGCCGCCGGTATCTCCGGCGCCATCCAGCACTTGGCCGGCATGAAGGACTCGAAGGTCATCGTCGCGATCAACAAGGACGAAGAGGCGCCGATCTTCTCGGTGGCCGACTACGGCCTCGTGGCCGACCTGTTCACGGCCGTGCCGGAACTGGTGAAGGCGCTCTGATCGCATCGCTGCACTGAGCCAGAGGGCATCGTTCGCGATGCCCTTTTCGTATCCGCTGTATCTGGAGACAAGACATGAGCTACACCGCCCCCATCAAGGACATGCTGTTCGACATCGAGCACCTGGCCAACATCGGCGAGATCGCCAAGCTGCCCGGCTTCGAAGACGCCGGTCTCGAAACCGCGCAGGCCGTGCTGGAGGAATGCGCCCGTTTCAACCAGGACGTGATCGCTCCGCTGAACATCGAGGGCGACCGCAATCCTTCGTCGTTCAAGAACGGCGCCGTCACCACCACGCCGGGCTTCAAGGACGCTTTCGCGCAGTACGTGGCCGGCGGCTGGCAGGGCCTGCAGCATCCGTCGGACTTCGGCGGCCAGGGCCTGCCCAAGACCATCGGCGCGGCCTGCGGCGAGATGCTGAACTCGGCCAACATGAGCTTCGCGCTGTGCCCGCTGCTGAGCGACGGCGCCATCGAAGCGCTGCTCACGGCCGGTTCCGACGAACTGAAGGCGGTGTACCTCGAGAAGCTCGTGAGCGGCCAGTGGACCGGCACCATGAATCTCACCGAGCCGCAGGCCGGCAGCGACCTGGCCATGGTGCGCAGCCGCGCCGAGCCGCAGCCCGACGGCACCTACAAGGTTTTCGGCACCAAGATCTTCATCACCTACGGTGAGCACGACATGGCCGAGAACATCGTGCATCTCGTGCTGGCCCGCGTGACCGGCGCGCCCGAGGGCGTGAAGGGCATCAGCCTGTTCGTGGTGCCCAAGTTCCTCGTGAACAAGGACGGCTCGCTGGGCGAGCGCAACGACGTGCACTGCGTGAGCATCGAGCACAAGATGGGCATCAAGGCCTCGCCCACCGCCGTGCTGCAGTACGGCGACCACGGCGGCGCTGTCGGCTATCTCGTGGGCCAGGAGAACCGCGGCCTCGAGTACATGTTCATCATGATGAACTCGGCCCGCTATGCCGTCGGCATGCAGGGCATCGCGATTGCCGAGCGCGCCTACCAGCACGCCGTGGCCTATGCCAAGGACCGCGTGCAGAGCCGTCCGGTCGACGGCTCCATCAACGCCAGCGCGCCGATCATTCACCACCCCGACGTCAAGCGCATGCTGATGACGATGCGCGCCTACACCGAAGGCTGCCGCGCGATGGCCAGCGTGGCCGCCGCCGCCTACGACGCGGCGCATCACCACCCCGACGCCGACGCGCGCAAACAGAACCAGGCCTTCTACGAATTCATGGTGCCGCTGGTCAAGGGCTACAGCACCGAGATGAGCCTGGAGGTGACCTCGCTCGGCGTGCAAGTGCATGGCGGCATGGGCTTCATCGAAGAGACCGGCGCGGCGCAGTACTACCGCGACGCCAAGATCCTCACGATCTACGAAGGCACGACCGCCATCCAGGCCAATGACCTCGTGGGCCGCAAGACGGCGCGCGACGGCGGCCAGACCGCGAAGGCGATTGCCGCGCAGATCGAGAAGACAGAAGCCGAACTCGCCAAGAGCGACAACCCCGCCGCGGCCGCGGTGCTCAAGCGCCTGACGGCCGCGCGCCTGGCTTTCATCGACGTGGTCGACTTCGTGGCCGGGCAGACCAAGGCATCGCCCAACGCGGTGTTCGCCGGCAGCGTGCCCTACCTGATGCTCGCGGGCAATCTGGTGGCCGGCTGGCAGCTCGCGCGCTCGCTGATCATTGCGCAGGACCTCGCCTCGCGCAGCTTCGACACCGACTTCATGCTGGCCAAGGTCGCCACCGCGCGCTTCTATGCGGAGCACATCCTGAACAAGGTGCCGGGCATTCGCGACAGCATCGTCGACGGCGCCGAGAGCGTCACGGCACTCGCGCTCGACGCGTTCTGACGCGCGGCCGCTGTCGCCCATCTGACGGGCTGCAGCGGCCTTCCTCTCTTATAAAACCGAACCCATTTCCGGAGACGACATGTCCAAGCTGCCCCCCGTCCTGGCGAACCTGCCGCTGCCGATCATCGGCTCGCCGCTGTTCATCATCAGCAACCCCAAGCTCGTGATTGCGCAATGCAAGGCGGGCGTGGTCGGCTCGATGCCCGCACTCAACGCGCGCCCCGCGGCGCAGCTGGAAGAGTGGCTGATCGAGATCACCGAAGAGCTGGCTGCCTACAACAAGGCCAACCCGGACAAGCCGGCCGCGCCCTTCGCTATCAACCAGATCGTGCACAAGAGCAATGACCGGCTCGAGCACGACATGGAGATGGTCGTGAAGTACAAGGTGCCGATCGTCATCACCTCGCTGGGCGCACGCACCGACGTGAACGACGCGGTGCACAGCTACGGCGGCGTGACGCTGCACGACATCATCAACAACAAGTTCGCGCAGAAAGCCATCGAGAAGGGGGCCGACGGCATCATCGCCGTGGCGGCCGGTGCCGGCGGCCACGCGGGCGTGAAGAGCCCGTTCGCGCTGGTGCAGGAAATCCGCCAGTGGTTCGACGGCCCGATCGCGCTGTCGGGCTCCATCGCCACCGGTGGCGCGGTGCTCGCGGCGCAGGCCATGGGCGCCGACTTCGCCTACATCGGCACGGCCTTCATCGCGACCGAGGAAGCGCGCGCGAGCGACGAGTACAAGCAGGCCATCGTCGAAGGCAACTCGGACGACATCGTCTATTCGAACCTTTTCACCGGCGTGCACGGCAACTACCTCGCGCCGAGCATCGTCAAGGCCGGCATGGACCCGGCCAACCTGCCCGAAGGCGACCTGAAGACCATGAACTTCGCCTCCGGCGACGGCAGCAAGGCCAAGGCCTGGAAGGACATCTGGGGCTCGGGCCAGGGCATCGGCGCCGTGACCGAAGTGGCCAGCGCCGCGGCCTTCATCGAAAAGCTCAAGCGCGAGTACCAGGAAGCAAGGCAGCGGTTGGCGCTTTGACCGCCGTCGCGAACGGCGCGGCGCCCGTCGACCGGGCGCTGTCGCCATCGGTGGGGCGCATGCCGCTGCTCGACGCGGCAAAGGGCATTGCGTGCGCCGTGATCGTCGGGCACCACCTCTCGCGCTACGGCCCGATGCCGGCCGGCGCGTATGCACTCGCGCCCGATTTCTTCGCGTGGTTGTCCAACGAGGGACGTCTCGCGGTGCAGGTGTTCCTGGTGATCGCCGGCTTCCTGGCGGCGGCGAGCCTTGCGCCCGACGGCATGCTGCGCGTCGACCGGCCGGTCACGCGCATCCTGCAGCGCTATGGGCGGCTGGTGATGCCGTACCTGGCGGCGCTCACGGTGTGCGTGCTGGTCGCCGCGGTGGTGCGGCCCTGGCTCGATGAAGAAGTGGTGCCCGCCGCACCTACCTTCGGGCAACTGGTCGCGCATGGGTTGCTGCTGCAGGACCTGCTGGGCTACGAGTCGCTGTCGACCGGTGTCTGGTACGTGGCCATCGACTTCCAGCTGTTCGCGCTTGCGCTCGCGCTGGTTGGATTGCCGACGATGCTGCAACGCTCCACCGGTGCTGCGCCCGCCAGCCTGCCGGCGCGCTGGTTGCCGGTGGCGCTGGTGCTGGGGCTGGCCGTGGCGTCGCTCGTGCTGTTCAACCGCAACGCGGGGCTGGACGACACGGCTTTCTATTTCTTCGGCACCTACGGCCTCGGCATGCTGGTGTTCTGGATTGGCCGCGCGACGCGCTTCAGCACCTGGCAGAGCGCGGTCGCGCTGCTGGCGCTGCTGGGGGCGGGCGCGCTCGCCATCGACTGGCGCAGCCGCATCGCCACCGCGCTGGTGACGGCGCTGCTGCTCGCGATCGCACAGCGCCGGCATTGGCTGTCGCCGGCGCACTGGCCGCTGCTGGCCGTGCCGCTGCAGCGGCTGGGGCGCATGTCTTATTCGCTCTTTCTGATCCACTTCCCGGTGCTGCTCGCCATGAATGCGGCAGTGGCGAACGCCGGGCCGCACGGCGCGTGGTTCGATGCGGCCGGACTGGTCGCGACCTTCGCACTGTCGGTCGCGGCGGCAGCGCTGCTGTACCGCTGGGTCGAGGCGCGCCCCGCCTCGTGGCGCGGCGTGTTCATGCTTTTTGCTGCCTTGCTGGTCAGCGGAATAGTCGTTTCTCATTAGCCAAGGGGCGCCCCGCGCGGGCGCCCGGGCTGAATCTTCCCGAACGTGTTGCGTTCGAGCCCCGGACCGTGCAGTCTGCGGGCTCGTCAGTCGCGCTCATCTCCAGTATGATTGTGGAAATTTCAGTAAATACTGAAAATCCAAGAAAACAAGGAATGAACAAGCACTCGCACCACCGATCGCCGTTGAAGGCCTTCGCGTCGCCGGACGTCGGCGGGGTGGTGCAAGGCGCCGCCGCGTTGCTGTGGCTGCCGCAGGCGGCCTTGCTGGCGATGGCGGTGCAGGGGTTGGCGTCGGGGCAGGGCCTTCAGGCGGTGTGGCTGCCGGCCGGCGCGACCCTGCTGCTGGGCTTGCTGCGTGCCGCCTGCGAGGCCTGGGGCGCACGCCGCACTTTCGGCCGCGCGCGGGCACAGCTCACCGCTTTGCGCGCACAGACGGCCGAGGCCTTGGCCGGCGGATCGCCGCTGGATCGCGGTCGCGCGCCTTCAGGCCAGGCGGCCAGCGTGCTCGCCGAGCAGGCGGAGGCGCTGGTGCCGTACCTCGTGCGCTACCAGCCTGCACGCTGGCGCGCGACGGTCGTGCCGATCTTCATCCTCTGCGCCGTCGCGTATTTCTCATGGGTCGCCGCGCTGGTGTTGCTGTTCGCGGCGCCGCTGATCCCGATCTTCATGGCCATCGTCGGCTGGCGCGCCAAGGCAGCCAGCGAGGCGCAGATGGTCGAGATGGGCGGCATGAACGCCTTTCTGCTCGACCGCCTGCGCGGCCTGGCAACCCTGCGCGCGCTCGATGCCGTGGACGCCACGGCGCACAGGCTCGGCGATGCCGCGCAATCGCTGCGCGTGCGAACGATGGCGGTACTGCGCATCGCGTTTCTCTCTTCCGCGGTGCTCGAGCTTTTCTCGGCGCTGGGCGTGGCGATGGTGGCTGTGTATGTCGGCTTCCACCTGCTGGGCTCGCTCGGCTTCGGCACATGGGGGCAACCATTGAGCCTGGGGGAAGGCCTGTTCGTCCTGCTGCTGGCGCCGGCTTTTTTCGAGCCGCTGCGCGAGCTATCGGCCGTATGGCACGACCGGGCGGCCGGTGAGGCCGCGCTGGAAGCGCTCGACGGACTGCAGCGACATGCACTGCCGCTGCCCGGCGCGAACGCATCGCTGAAGCGCGCCGCCGCAGGCTCGGCGGTCGCCGCACCCGCCATCGCCGTCCATGGCCTGCATTTCTCCTGGCCCGGCGAAACGCGAGAGGTCTTCGACGGCCTCGAGCTTCGCGTCTCCGCAGGCGAGCACATCGCACTGACCGGCCCCAGCGGCTCGGGCAAGACGGCATTGCTGTCGCTACTGGCGGGCCTCGTACCGGCAACGAGCGGCGAGATTGCAATCGGCGGCGTCGCGCTTACCGACCACACGATCGCTTCCCTGCGCCAGCGCATGGCATGGATGGGGCAGGCGCCGCATGTCTTCGCCGGATCGGTCGAGGCCAACGTGGCGCTGGGCCGTACGGATGTCGATACGCCCCGCGTGACCGAGGCCATGCGCTTCGCCGCGCTCGACGCCGTGGCGCAGGCGCATCCCGGCACGGCGCTGGGAGAGGGCGGACGCGGCCTGTCCGGCGGCGAGGCGGTGCGGCTCGCGCTGGCCCGCATCGCGGTGCATCCGCATGCCGACCTGCTGCTGGTCGACGAGCCGACCGCGCATCTGGATTCCGAGACCGCCGCCCGCGTGGGCGATGCGCTGGTCGAACTGGCACGCGGCAAGACGCTGATCGTCGCCACGCACGACCCGGTGCTCGCGGCGCGGATGGACCGCGTGGTGAGCCTCGGCGCCGAGGCCATGGAGAAGGCCGCATGAACGCCGGCAGAACCAACACCACGCAATGGCGCGAACTGCGGCTCGTGCTGCGCCCCTTCTTCGTCGAGCAGCCGCGCGCTCTGCTGCTGGGCGGACTGCTTGCCGCTCTTACTGTGCTCGCGGGCATGGCTCTGCTCGGCCTCTCCGGCTGGTTCATCACCGCGACCGCGCTGGCCGGCCTGCATGCGGCCACGGCCTTCACCTTCGATGTGTTCATGCCCTCGGCCGGCATTCGCCTGCTGGCGCTGGGCCGCACGGCTTCGCGCTACGGTGAACGGCTCGTCACGCACGACGCGACCTTCGGCGTGCTCGCGGCGCTGCGCGTTCGCCTCTTCCGCGGTTGGGCTCGGCCCGAGGCGGCGCGCGCGTTGCTGATGCGCCCGGCGCGCCTGCTATTCCGCCTCACGTCCGACATCGATGCGCTCGAATCGCTCTACCTGCGCCTGCTTGTGCCTGCTGCCGCCGCACTGGGAGCGGCACTCCTGGCGGGCATGGTGCTCGGCTTCATGCATGTGGCGATGGGCGCTGCGTTGGCGTTGTGGCTCGTGTTCGCCGGCTGGGGCATCGCCATCGTGGTGGCGCGGCGCGCCCGTCGGCCCGCCATTCGGCGCGCGCACGCCATCGAAGCCTTGCGCGCCCGTGCCGTCGATTTGGTCGCGGGCCAGACCGACCTCGTGATGGCGGGCCGCATCGATGCACAGCGCGAGGCGCTGATGCGCGCCGATGCGCAACTCGCTCAGGCCGATCTCGCGTTGAACCGGCTCGAGGCCGCTTCCGGTTTCGCCTATGGCAGCGCCGGCACGCTGACTCTCGTGGGCGTGCTGCTTGTCGTCGGCGCGCTGGTGAGCGAGGGCGTGATCGGCGCACCTGCAGCAGCACTGGCGTTGCTTGTGGCGCTCACCGCTACTGAGCCTTTCGCTGCACTGCGCCGCGGCGCGCTCGATGCGGGCCGCACCTGGCTTGCGGTGCGGCGTCTTGCGCCGCGCATGGAGCTTGCGGAAGACGATGCGACTTCGGCAAAGCCTGAAGACGACGCCCCCTTCGCACTGCAGCTGAAGAACATCACCGTCACGCACCCCGGCAGCCGCGCGGAAGTCTTGAGCGACGTGTCGCTGACCCTGCAGGCGGGCGAGCGCGTCGCGCTGGTCGGCACGAGCGGCGCGGGCAAGTCCACATTGCTCGCAGCCATCGCCGCCGAAATCACGCCGCGGTCCGGCACCGTGAGCGCCCAACCGGCTTGCCTGCTGACCCAGCGCACCGAGCTCTTCCAGGACAGCCTGCGCGACAACCTCCGCCTGGCCGACCCGACCGCAAGCGACGAGCGCCTCTGGTCCGTGCTGCAGGCCGCGGGCCTCGAAGCCGACGTGCGCGCGCTCTCCACCGGCCTCGACACCCGCCTCGGCGAAGGCGGCCTCGGTCTTTCGGGCGGCCAGTCGCGCAGGCTCGCATTGGCGCGACTGCTGCTGCGCCCCGTGCCGCTGTGGCTGCTCGACGAACCGACCGAGGCGCTCGATGCCGCCGTCGCGCACGACGTGATGCAGCGCCTCGCGCAACACGCCGGCCCGCGCACCTTGCTCATCGCCACGCACCTGCGCCGCGAAGCCGCGCTGGCCGACCGGCTCGTGTGCATGCGGCACGGCCGCATCGTTGCCGACCTGCGCCGCGGCAGCGATGCCTTCGACGCCGCGCTTCGCAGCCTTCGCCCGGATTGACCGAGAGAGAAGCAAACAGAAAACAGGGAATACAAAGGAAGAAACCCATGGATCTCGACATCGTTGCGCTATCGCGCCTGCAGTTCGCCGTCACGGCGCTGTACCACTTCCTGTTCGTGCCGCTCACGCTCGGGCTTTCGATCATCATCGCCATCATGGAGACGGTCTACGTGATGACCGGCCGCGTGATCTGGCGCGACATGACGAAGTTCTGGGGCGTGCTGTTCGGCATCAACTTCGCGATGGGCGTCGCCACCGGCATCGTGATGGAGTTCCAGTTCGGCATGAACTGGAGCTACTACAGCCACTACGTCGGCGATATCTTCGGCGCGCCGCTGGCCATCGAAGGGCTGATGGCCTTCTTCATGGAAGCGACCTTCGTCGGGCTGTTCTTCTTCGGCTGGGACAAGCTCTCGAAGGTGGGCCACCTGATCGCCACATGGGCCGTGGCCATCGGCTCCAACTTCTCGGCGCTGTGGATTCTCATCGCCAACGGCTGGATGCAGAACCCGGTGGGCGCGGCCTTCAACCCGCAGACCATGCGCATGGAAGTGACCGACTTCGCCGCGGTGCTGACCAACCCGGTGGCGCAGGCCAAGTTCGTGCACACCGTGTCGGCAGGGTACGTGTGCGCCGCCGTGTTCGTGCTCGGCGTGTCGGCCTGGTACCTGCTCAAGGGCCGTCACCTCGAACTGGCCAAGCGCTCGATGACCGTCGCGGCCTCGTTCGGCCTGGCCGCCGCGCTGTCGGTGGCGGTGCTCGGCGACGAGAGCGGCTACCTCTCCGGCGAACACCAGAAGATGAAGCTCGCCGCCATCGAAGCCATGTGGGAGACACAACCCGCACCCGCGGCCTTCACCGTCATCGGCTTTCCAGACCAGGAAGCGCGCGAGACGCACTACGCCATCCACATCCCCGGGGTGATGGGACTGATCGGCACGCGCTCGCTCGACACGGTGATGCCCGGCATCGACGAGCTCGTGAAGCGCGCCGAGGTCCGCATCCGGGAGGGCCTGAAGGCCTACGACGCGCTGCAGAAGATCCGCGAAGCGGGCGGCACGGGCAAGGTGACGCAGGGCGTGCGCGGGGACTTCGAGGACAACGGCATCAACATGGGCTATGCGCTGCTGCTCAAGCGTTATGTCGACGACCCGCGCCAGGCCACCGACGAGCAGATCACCAAGGCCGCATGGGACACGGTGCCGCAAGTGGCGCCGCTGTTCTGGCTGTTCCGGGTGATGGTGGGCATCGGCGTGCTGCTGATCGTGCTGACAGCGACCTTCTTCGTGTTGTCGGCGCGCCGCAAGCTCGACAGCTACCGCTGGCTGCTGAAGGTCGCGGTGTTCGCGATTCCGCTGCCCTGGATCGCCATCGAGTCGGGCTGGCTGGTGGCGGAGTTCGGCCGCCAGCCATGGGTGATCGAAGGCGTGCTGCCGACCGCGGTGGCCGTGTCGAACCTCGGCGTGAAGACGCTGCTGCTCACGATCGCGGGCTTCATCGCCATCTACACCACGCTGCTCATCATCGAGATGAAGCTGATGCTCAAGGCCATCCGCAAGGGGCCTGAAGCCGAGCACGCGCCCGACGAGGGCGACACGCTCTCGCACATTCCGCCGGCCCACGCCGGCGCCACCATCGCCCGGACCGGGAGCGCCGCATGATCCTCCACACACTCCTCGACTACGACACCCTTCGCTTCATCTGGTGGCTGCTGATCGGCGTGCTGCTGGTGGGCTTCGCCGTGACCGACGGCTTCGACCTGGGCAGCGGCATGCTGCTGCCCTTTGCCGCGCGCAACGACATCGAGCGCCGCGTCGTCATCAACAGCGTGGGGCCGGTGTGGGAAGGCAACCAGGTGTGGCTGATCCTGGGCGGCGGCGCCGTCTTCGCGGCGTGGCCTCAGCTGTACGCCGTGTCTTTCTCGGGCTTCTACCTTGCGATGTTCGTGATTCTCACGGCGCTGATCCTGCGGCCGGTGGCCTTCAAGTTCCGCAGCAAGCGCGAGTCGCCGCAGTGGCGCGCGCGCTGGGACTGGGTGCTGTTCTTCAGCGGCTTCGTGCCCGCGCTGATCTGCGGCGTGGCGATGGGCAACGTGCTGCAGGGCGTGCCGTTCCGCTTCAACAACGACATGCACATCTTCTACGACGGCGGCTTCTTCGGGCTGCTGAATCCGTTCGCCATCCTGTGCGGGCTGGTGTCGGTGGCCATGCTGGTGATGCACGGCGCGGCGTGGCTGCTGCTGAAGACGGCGGGGCCGGTCGCCGAGCGTGCGCGCACCTACGGCATGGTGGCGGCCGTGCTCACCATCGCGCTGTATGCGCTGGCCGGCGTGCTGCTGGCCACGAGCATCGGCGGCTATCGCATCAGCAGCGTGATCGACGCGGTCGGGCCTTCGAACCCGATGCTGAAGACGGTCGAGCTGCACGCGGGCGCATGGACCGCCAACTACGCGGCGCATCCATGGACGATGGCCGCACCGGCCGCCGGCTTCGTCGGCGCGCTGGGCGCGCTGCTCGGGCTCGCGCTGCGCCGGCCGGTGCTCTCGCTGCTGACGGCGGCGCTCGGCATCGCCGGGATCATCCTGAGCGTGGGCGCGTCGATGTTCCCGTTCATCCTGCCTTCGTCGATCGACCCGCGCGCCAGCCTCACGGTGTGGGACTCGTCGTCGAGCCACCTCACGCTGTTCATCATGCTGGTGGTCACGGCCTTCTTCATTCCCATCATCGTGGCCTACACCAGCTGGGTCTATCACGTGCTGTGGGGCAAGGTCGACGAGAAGGCGATCCGCGAAGAGAGCGGACACGCCTACTGAAGAAAACGGAGGAAAAAAAGATGTGGTACTTCGCCTGGATTCTTGGCCTGCCGCTGGCAGCCGCTTTCGCCGTACTCAACGCGATGTGGTACGAACTCATGGACGACGACGCGGTGCGCAAGGCCAAGCTCGAAACGCCCGAATCGTCGGAAGGGCAGGAGCGGCTGTAGTCCTCGGGGCGGTGGTAGCCGCCCGTCCCTCAAAGTCCCGCGACCCCGGCGGTTTCAGTCGGGCGCGGGATTTTTCTTTTTCGACGCGCCGCCGCCCGTGATGCGGTCCTTGAGCGTCAGCACCTTCGTCACGGTCGCGCCCATGCCCATGAGCTTCATGGCGGTCTCGGGCGCGAGCCGCTGAACGTCGTCGAACCACTTCATCAGCCGGTCGATCAGGTCGTGCATCTCGCGCATGCGCTCCTGCGCATGGCGCTCGGCGTCGCTCGTGGGCGATTCGAGCAGGGCGTTGCGCAGCATCGAGAGCGTGGGCTCGATCTCGCGTCGGCGCCGTTCCTCCGCCAGCACCCGGAAGATTTCCCATACGTCCGCGGGCGCCTCGAAGTATTCGCGGCGGTCGCCCGCATGGTGGCGCAGGTGCACCAGCCGCCAGGCCTGCAGTTCCTTCAAACCCATGCTGACGTTCGAACGCGAGAACTCGAGCAGTTCGGCGATCTCGTCGGCGTTGAGCGCGCGCTCGGACAGAAAGATCAGCGCGTAGATCTGCCCGACGGTGCGGTTGATGCCCCACTTGCTGCCCATTTCGCCGAAGTGGGCGACGAACTGGCGGTTGAGGGGAGGGAGGTCTGAAGAGGTGGCCATGGGCCGGATTGTCGCGCCGGGACGTGCTGTATTTCCGGAAGTTTCCGAAAACTTCGGAAGCTCGAAAGGTTAACAAATAACCAATATTGGTTATATCCAGGAAACCGTTAGTTAACAAAAATAAACATTCCCTGACCATTTGCACTTTCTTGGTGCAAGTCGCAACCCTTTTCAAAGGTTTAGAACAATGAACAAAAGTCACCGCAGCATCTGGAACTCGGCGCTCGGCGCCTGGGTAGCCGTTTCGGAGAACACCCATGCCCGAGGCAAGAAGAGCCGCCGGGCGGTGGCGCTGGCGGTGGGCGCGGCCTCGCTCCTGATGACGGCCGGGCCGTCGTTCGCGGGCGGCGACGGCGGCGGCGGGGGCTTTCTCGTCAACGGCAAATACGGCACCGGGCAGACGGCGGGCGACAGCACGACCGGGGCGGGGGGCAACGGCGGGCAGGGCGATCAATCCGCCGCCGGTGCCGTCGGCGGCAACCTCGGAACGAATGGGTCCAACGGTGTCTCGGCGGCGTACGGAAGCTCGCCGGACAGGCTCGACGGCAGCGGCGGCGGTGGCGGCGGCTCCGCCCGGACCGGCTCCTCGCCTGTCACCACGACCATCAAGGCCGGCAATGGCGGCAACGGCGGAACCGGTGGCTACAGCTATGTGGACAAGAAGGGCGCCACCCAGCTCTCCAGTCCGGGCGGCGCCGGCGGCGGAGGGGGCGGCGGCAGCGTGCTCGCGACTCAGTCGTTCGAGGTCAAGGCCTCGGGCGTGCTGGTCGGCGGCAACGGCGGCAATGGCGGCGGTACGGTTGCGAAGACCTCGTCGCTGGCAGGTGCCGGCGGCGGTGGCGGCGCGGGCGTGCTGGTGGTGCCCGTGGGCGGCGTGACGATCACCAATGCCGGCTCGATCACCGGCGGCAACGGCGGATCGGGCATTGCCGCCGTCGGCATCGACCCGCGCACCAAAGCGGCGATCTACGGTGGCGCCGGCGGCAACGGCGAAGGCGGCGCCCTGGGCGGCACGCAACTGGGCGCCGCTGCGCAGGGCGGCGCGGGCATCGTGGGCAGCAACCTCACCATCATCAACAGCGGCACCATTTCCGGCGGCCTCTCGGGCGACGGGACGACGCGCGCCAATTCGATCCAGATGGGCGGCAACAACAATTCGCTCACCCTCAGGGCGGGCTCGGTGCTCAACGGCGGCGTGGTCGCGCAGGGCACCGGCAACAAGCTGTTCCTGGAAGGCACGAATACCGAGAGCGACACCTTCCAGGGCTTCTCGAGCATCAATGCCGCCAGCGGCAGCAAGTGGACGCTGACGGGCAAGTTCCAGCCCACGGGCAACCTCGCGGTCAACGTGGACGGCACCGGCACGACGCCCGCGCAGCTCGCCATGAACGGCGTCATCTCCGGCACCGGCAGCCTCACGGCCGACGGCGGCGGCACGCTCGCGCTGGGCGCCACCAACACCTATGCCGGCGGCACCAGCATCAAGAACGGCACCACGGTGCAGATCGGCACGGCCGGCGCGCTCGGCTCCGGCACGGTCTCGCTCGAAGGCGGCAAGCTCACCGCCACGTCCAGCCTGAACCTGGCCAACAGCCTGTCCTTCGCAGTAGGCCAGCGCAGCACGGTGGCCGCCGCCAGCGGCAAGACCTTCGGCATCGGCGGCACCCTGACGTTGAACGGCAGTGCCACCGCCGTCTTCGGCAGCACTTCGGAGAACGGCACCGTCCGCCTGGACAGCGGCACCACCGCCGTCACAAGCAGTGCCGCGGTCGTCGTGGCCGGCGGCACGCTGCAGGTGGCGGACGCAGCCCGCGCGGGCACGATCTTCTCCAACGTGGCTTCGACCACGGTGAGCTCCGGCGCCACGCTCGACCTGAACGGCTACAACGTCACCGTCGCCAACCTGCAGGGGGCCGGCACGCTGAGGACCAGGACCGGCAACGGCGCCCAGACGACCACGCTGCAGTCCGGCAATTTCTCGGGTTCGATCACCGGCGCGGGCCAGCTCGTGAAGACGACCGCCGGCACGCTGGTGCTGACCGGCACCAACAGCTACACCGGCAGCACCACCATCAGCGGCGGCACGCTGCAACTGGGCGACGGCGGCAACACCGGCAGCATCGACAGCACCAGCAGCATCACCAACAACGCCGCGCTCGTGTTCAACCGCTCCGATGCGGTCAGCTTCACGCGCGCCATCGGCGGCACCGGCAGCGTGACCCAGAGCGGCAGCGGCACGCTCACCCTGTCGGGCGCCAGCACCTATTCCGGCGGCACCACGGTCAGCGGCGGCACGCTGCAGGTCGCGGCCGCCTCCGCGCTCGGAAGCGGCGGCCTGACGATGGCCGGCGGCAAGCTGGCCGCGACCTCGACCATGACCTTCTCGAAGGCCGTGGGCTTCACGGCCGGCACGGCCAGCACCGTCGCCGCCGCCGGCAACCGCACGCTGACGCTGGCCGGTTCGCTGAGCCTGGGCGCGAACGCCACCGCCACCTTCGGCAGCAGCACCCAGGCCGGCGTGGTCAGCCTCACCGGCACCAGCGCCACGGTGGACAGCACCGCCGCCGTGGTGGTTGCCGGCGGCACCCTGCGCGCAGGCAACGCGGCATTGGCCAGCACGGTCTTCGGCACTGCCGCCTCGACCACCGTGAACAGCGGCGCGACGCTCGACCTGAACGACCTGAACGTCTCCATCCACAACCTGCAGGGCGCGGGCGCGCTGCAGACGGGTTCCAAGAACTCGCAGACCACCACCGTGGAAGGCGGCCAGTTCGGCGGCGTCATCTCGGGCGCGGGCAAGCTGGTGAAGACCGGCACCGACACCCTGACGCTGACCGGCACCAACACCTACGGCGGCGGCACCACCATCAGCGCGGGCACGCTGCAGATCGGCAACGGCGGCACCAAGGGCAGCATCAGCGGCAACATCGTCGACAACGGCGTGCTGCAGTTCAACCGCTCCGACGACATCGCCTATGCCGGCGGCATCTCCGGCACGGGCAGCCTGACGAAGTCGGGCGCCGGCAAGCTCACGCTCACCGGCACCAACACCTACGACGGCGGCACCACCATCAGCGCGGGCACGCTGCAGGTCGGCAACGGCGGCACCACCGGCAGCATTGCCGGCAACATCACCAACAACGCGGCGCTGGTGTTCAACCGCTCCGACAGCTACACCGTGGCCGGCGACATCGACGGCACCGGCAGCCTGACCGACAGCGGCGCGGGCACGCTGATCCTGGCCGGCACCAACAGCTACACAGGCGGCACCACCATCGGCAAGGGCGCGACGCTGCAGGTCGGCAATGGCGACAAGAGCGGCACGCTCACGGGCGCGGTCACGGCCAACGGCAACCTGGTCTTCGATCGCTCCGACGACTCGGGCTTCACGGGCACCGTCAGCGGCGCCGGCAGCCTGACCAAGAACGGCGCGGGCGAACTCGAGATCACCGGCGCCAACACCTACACCGGCAACACGTGGGTGAACGGCGGCACGCTGCGGGTGAACAACACCAGCGGCAGCGCGACCGGCACCGGCAGCGTGCAGGTCGGCTCCGGCGCCACGCTGGCCGGCGGCGGCACCATCAGCGGCGCGGTCACCGTGGCCGACGGCGGCTCGCTCGCGCCGGGCAACAGCCCCGGCACGTTGACCACCGGCGACCTGAATCTGGCCAACGGATCGTTCCTGAACTACCACCTCGGCGCCGTCGGCGAAGACCCGCTCAACGACCTGATCCAGGTCAACGGCAACCTGGTGCTCGGCGGCACGCTGAACGTCACCGAGACGGCCGGCGGCAGCTTCGGCCCCGGCCTCTATCGCCTCGTCAAGTACACCGGCTCGCTGAGCGACAACGGCCTGAGCATCGGCAGCACGCCGGTCGCGGCCGGCGACCTGTACGTGCAGACCAGCGTGGCCAAGGAGGTCAACCTGATCAACAGCACCGGCGTGCAGCTCGGCTTCTGGGACGGCGGCGACACGGTCAACAACGGCAGCGTGGGCGGCGGCTCGGGCACCTGGCGCATCGGCAGCCCCGGCAGCCCCAACGACACCTGGACCAACAGCGAAGGCGGCTACAACGCCACCTGGAAGCCCAACCAGTTCGCCATGTTCGGCGGCACCGCCGGCACCGTCACCGTGGACAACAGCGGCGGCGACATCAGCATCGGCGGCGCGCAGTTCTACTCCGACGGCTATGTGGTGCAGGGCGACGCCCTGACGCTCGGCAACGCGCACACGGTGATCAAGGTGGGCGACGGCACGCGCTCGGGCGCTTCCATGACGGCGACCATCGCCTCGCAGCTCACCGGCGCGGGCGGCCTCACCAAGGACGACTACGGCACGCTGGTGCTGACCGGCGCCAACAACTACACCGGCGGCACCATCGTGTCGGCCGGCGTGCTGCAGGGCAACACCACCAGCCTGCAGGGCGACATCGTCAACAACGCCAACGTCACCTTCGACCAGTCGACCGGCGGCACCTTCGGCGGCACGATGAGTGGCTCGGGCAGCCTGCGCAAGATCGGCATGGGCGACCTGACGCTGGCAACGGCCAACACCTACACCGGCGGCACCAAAATCGACGGCGGCAGCGTGAGCGCGAACGTCAGCGGCGCGCTGGGCACCGGCCCGGTGGACGTCAACGGCAACGGCTACCTGGCCTTCAACGGCAACGCCGGCGCGGGTGACCTGCGCTTCACCACCGCCGCTGCCAGCACAGGCGTCAACGGCGGCGCGATCGAGTTCAAGGACAACACATCGGCCGAGCGCGCGAGCTTCCTGAACTACAAGGGCGGCAGTGTCACCTTCACCGGCAACTCGACGGCCGGCGATGCCGTGTTCGACAACCGCGGCGGCAGCGTCACTGTGTGGAGCAACGCCACAGCAGGCAATGCACGCATCGTGAACTCCGCGGGCGGCTCGACCAACATCTGGGACGACGCCACGGCCGGCCGCGCGACCATCGTCAACGAGGCGACCGGCTCCCTGGACATCCGCGACCAGGCCACGGCCGCGCAGGCCACGGTGGTCAACAAGACGGGCGCCGTGGTCAACATCCGCGGCCTCACCACGGCCGGCACCTCCATCGGCTCGCTCGAAGGCGGCGGCCGCGTTCTGCTGGGCAACAAGACGCTGACCACGGGCGGGCTGAACACCAGCACCGAAATCTCGGGCGTGATCTCCGGCGTGGGCGGCTCGCTGGTGAAGGAAGGCACGGGCACGCTCACGCTGTCGGGCGCCAACACCTACACCGGCGGCACCGCGCTGCTCAAGGGGCGCCTGAACCTCGGCAATGCCCAGGCGCTGGGCACCGGCGAGCTGGCAATGGACGACGGCACCGAGATCGGCTTCATCGCGCCCGGCATGACCATTGCCAACGCGATCCGCTTCACCGGCAACAGCGACCCGATCATCGACACGGGCGCATTCGACGCCGGCCTGAGCGGCGCCATCAGCGGCGCGGGCTTCATCACGAAGATCGGCACGGGCACGCTGACGCTGTCGGGCGCCAACAGCTACACCGGCGCGACCGACGTGGCACAGGGCACGCTGCGTGCCGGCGCGGCCAACACCTTCAGCGCCGCTTCGGCGCATAACGTGGCCGCGGGCGCGACGCTGGACCTGGCGGGCTACAGCCAGACGGTGGCCTCGCTGACCAACAGCGGCACCGTGTCGCTGGTGGGCAGCGTGCCGGGCACCACGCTGACGGTGAACGGCGCGTACGTGGGCAACGGCGGCGTGCTGAAGCTGGGCACCACGCTCTACTTCAACGGGCCGCCTTCGGACCGGCTGATCCTCAACGGCCCCACGGCCTCGGCCAGCGGCAAGACCACGGTGCAGATCACCAACATCGGCGGCCTGGGCGCGCTGACCAACGGCAACGGCATCGAGGTGATCACCGCGCAGAACGGCGCGAAGACCACCGCGCAGACCACCAAGGACGCGTTCTCGCTCGCGGACGGCCATGTGGATGCCGGCGCCTTCGAGTACCGCCTGTATGCCGCCGACGCGCTCGGCCAGGGCGAGAACTGGTATCTGCGCTCGGCGCAGAAGGGCGTGACCTACTACCGCCCGGAAACCTCGCTCTATGCCGCGCTGCCCAACCAGCTGCGCCAGGGCAGCCTCGCGATGCTGGGCGACGTGCGCAAGCGCGTGGGCGACGACGACGTGAAGGGCACCGCGCCCAGCGCGACCGGCTCCGAGCGCCGCGCCTGGGCCCGCGTGCTGTCCACCGACATCGACATCCAGCAGGGCGGCACCGTCTCGCCCACCAGCAAGGGGCGCCTGACCGGCTTCCAGGCCGGCACCGACCTGCTGGCCACGCCCAACTGGCGCGCCGGCATCTACGTCGGCCAGCTCGACGGCGATGCGCGTGTCAGCGGCTATGCCAGCGGCGTGCAGAACCTCGCAGTCGGCCGCAACGACCTGCGCAGCCAGTACGTGGGCGTGTACGGCACCTACACCAGCGACAGCGGCTTCTATGCCGACGCCGTGGTGCAGTCGGGCCGCCATCGCTACACGGTCGAGCCGCTGATGGGCATCGGCGCGGCCGGCAAGGGCAACAGCCTGCTGGGCTCGATCGAGGTGGGCCAGGCCTTCCCGATCGGCAGCAGCGGCTGGACCGTCGAGCCGCAACTGCAGCTGATCCACCAGCACATGGACCTGAGCAACTCGGCCATCCTGGGCGCGGTGGTCCAGCCCCAGGTCGACAGCGGCTGGCTCGCCCGTGCGGGCGTGCGGGTCAAGGGCGAGATCGACACCGGCATGGGCATGCTGCAGCCGTACGGTCGCGTGAACGTGTACAAGACCTCGCGCGGCACGGACGTGGCGCGCTTCGTCAACGGCGCGACCACCACCAACATCGCGGCGCCCATCGGCGGCACCAGCACCGAACTGGCGGGCGGCTTCACGCTGGCCCTGAACCCGTCGACCAGCCTTTATGGCGAAGTGGGCAAGCTGTGGTCTTCGGGTGGCGACGCCAAGGTGAAGAGCGGCATCAACGGCTCGCTGGGCGTGCGGGTGAAGTGGTAACAGCCGGGGGCTGAACCACGAAGCGGGCTATTCGTCGGAGCCCGTTTCGCGGCGCCGCCGGTACGAACCCGGCGCGCCGCCCGTCCAGGCCTTGAAGGCCCGCTGGAACGCGGCGCTGTCCGCGAAGCCCAGCTCTTCCGCCAGCGCCGCGAGCGGCACGGTGCTGGTGTTGAGCCGCACGATGGCCAAGTCGCGCCGCAGCTGGTCTTTCAGCGACTGGAACGACGTGCCTTCGGTCGCCAGGTGCCGCTGCAGCGTGCTGACCGACATGTGCAGGCTGCTCGCGGCCGTCGCGAGGTCGGCCCAGGCCGGCCGGTTCTGCTGCAGCACCGAGCGCACGCGCGCGCTCACCGCCTGCTCCGCCAGCCGGGGCAGGATCACGTTGGCCGGCGCGGCGGCTAGAAATGCGTTCATGGCCTGCGCGTCGCGATGCACCGGCGTCTGCAGCGCGCCGGCGTCGAACCACACGGCCGTGCAGGGCTGGCCGAACTGCAGCGGCCCCGGGAACACCTTGGCGTAGCCGTCCGCATAGGGCGGCAGCTCGAAGCCGAAATCGAAGCGCCGCGCCGCCAGCCGGCCGCCGTGCAGCCAGGCGAGCAACCGCCAGTACACACGCAGCATCAGCTCGTGCAGGAAGTTCTGCTGCACCGCAGCGGAATCGTTCAGCCGCAGCCCGAAGCCGGCCAGCGGCCCGTCTTGCAGCAGCACCAGCGTCAGGTCGTCCTGCAGCAGGCTGAAGGTGTGGGCCACGCGGCGCAGCGCCACTTCGAAGGTGGGCGCGCCCAGGGTGGCTCGCGTCATCAGCGCGAAGCTGCCGCGCTTCAGGCGGCGCGACAGGAAGCACAGCGCCTCGTCGTCGAGCCGCTCCATCAGCAGCGCGAACAGCGCCACGTACTGCTCGGCCGTGACGCGCGCGCCCGGCGCCTCCAGCAGCGCCGGCTCGATGCCCGCGTCTTCCAGCGCCGCGCGGGCGTCGATGGGCGCGGCTTGGCCCCGGGCGAGGAGGCCCGAGAGCATGCCCTGGACGAAGGCGATCGGAATGGTGACTGGCGGTTGCAGCATGGCGCGTGGCGATCAGGCCCCAAGCATGCCACCGTGTCGATTGACGTTTTCTGCAATGCGATCGAAGCGAAACGCAATCGCCGGGGCGGGGCCGGTTTCCTACGATGCGGCCACACAAGAAAGAGACGGAGACACTCGCCATGTACCTGACCCAGTCTTTGCACCGCAGCGTGCAGCAGCATCCCGACAAGGTGGCCGTGCGCTTTGCCGGCCGCACCCGCAGCTTCCGCGACTATGCCGACCGGGTGGCCCGCCTCGCGGGTGCCCTGCGGCGGCTGGGCATGCAGCCCGGCGACCGGGTGGCCATGCTGGCGCTCAACTCCGACCGCTACCTCGAATACCAGATGGCCGTGCCCTGGGGCGGCGGCGTGCTCAACCCCTGCAACATCCGCTGGTCGGCCGCGGAGATCCTGTATTCGCTGGAAGACTCGGGCTCCACCATCCTGCTGGTCGACGAGAACTTCCGCGCGCTGGTCGAGCAGATGCGCGGCCAGGCCACCAGCCTGCGCGAGGTGATCTACTGCGGCGACGGCGCGCTGCCCGCCGGCATGCACGGCTACGAGGCGCTGATAGACGCCGCGGCGCCCGTGCCCGACACCGCCCGCCGCGACGAAGACCTGGCCGGCATCTTCTACACCGGCGGCACCACCGGCTTTCCCAAGGGCGTGATGCTGAGCCACACCAACATCTGCAGCTCGGGCTTCGCGGCGCTCGGCGAAGGCCTGGCGCCGCCGGACTCCTCCTACCTGCATGCCGCGCCGATGTTCCACCTGGCCGACATGGGGCTGGCCACGCCGCACTGGTTCCAGGGCAGCACCCACGTCATCGTGCCCTCGTTCAGCCCGGAGGCGGTGCTCAACGCCATCGCCGCCGACCGCGTGACCCACGCGCTGCTGGTGCCCACCATGATCCAGATGCTGGTCGACCACCCCTCGATGCGCGAGCCGCGCGACCTGCGCAGCCTGCGCTGCATCACCTACGGCGCCTCGCCGATCTCCGAGGCGGTGCTGAATCGCGCGATGGAGGCCTTTCCGGGCGTGGAGTTCGCGCAGGCCTACGGCATGACCGAGCTGTCGCCCATTGCCACCATCAATCCGCCTTCCAACCACACGGCCGAAGGGCGCAAGCGCGGCAAGCTGCGCTCGGCCGGGCGTGCGAGCTACTGCATGGAAGTGCGCATCGTCGATGCCGACGGCGCCGAAGTGCCGCGCGGCACCGTGGGCGAGGTGGCAGTGCGCGGCCCCAACGTGATGCAGGGCTACTGGAACAAGCCCGAGCAGACGGCCGCCGCCGTGCGCGACGGCTGGATGCACACCGGCGACGGCGCCTACATGGACGACGACGGCTACATCTTCGTGGTCGACCGGCTCAAGGACATGATCATCAGCGGCGGGGAGAACGTGTACTCGGCCGAGGTGGAGAACGCCATCAACCAGCACCCGGCGGTGGCCGCCTGCGCCGTGATCGGCATCCCGAGCGACGAATGGGGCGAGGCCGTGCACGCGGCGCTGGTGCTCAAGCCGGGGCAGGGCATACGGCCGGAGGAGCTGATCGCGCACTGCAAGACCCTGATCGCCAGCTACAAGTGCCCGCGCAGCGTGGCCGTACTCGACGCGCTGCCGCTGTCCGGCGCGGGCAAGGTGCTCAAGACCAAGCTGCGCGAACCCTTCTGGCAGGGCCGTCAGCGCGGCGTGGCCTGACGCGGCCCTCTTTTTCTTTTCTTCCATTCAATCTTCAGGAGCCTCTCATGAGTCAAGACGTCCATGTGGTCGGGGTCGGCATGATCCCCTTCACCAAGCCCGGCGCCAACCTGCCGTATCCGCAGATGGCCGCCCAGGCCGCCAATGCCGCGCTGAAGGACGCCGGCATCGGCTACGAACTGGTGCAGCAGGCCTACGTCGGCTACGTTTATGGCGATTCCACCGCCGGCCAGCGCGCGCTGTACGAGGTGGGCATGACCGGCATTCCGGTCGTCAACGTCAACAACAACTGCTCCACCGGCTCCACCGCGCTGTTCCTCGCGCGCCAGGCCGTGGCCAGCGGCGCCGCCGACTGCGTGCTGGCGCTGGGCTTCGAGCACATGAGCCCCGGCGCGCTCGGCGCGGTGTTCAACGACCGGCCCAGCCCCTTCGACCATTTCGAGCACATCACCGACGAACTGGTCGGCAACGAGCAGGTGCCGCTGGCGCTGCGCTACTTCGGCGGCGCGGGGCTGGCGCACATGCAGCAGTACGGCACGCAGATGTCGACCTTCGCGAAGATCCGCGCCAAGGCCAGCCGCCATGCGTCGAACAACCCGGTGGCGCTGTTCCGCACTGTGGTCACCGAAGACGAGGTCATGGCCGCGCCCGTCATGTGGCCCGGCGTGATGACGCGGCTCATGGCCTGCCCGCCCACCTGCGGCGCCGCGGCGGCCATCGTGTGTTCGCCGCGCTTCGCCGAGCGCCACGGGCTGGACCGCAGCGTGCGCATCAAGGCGCAGGCCATGACCACCGATCGGCCCATCACCTTCGAGAGCCGCGACATGCGCGAGGTGGTCGGCTTCAGCATGGCGCAGGAGGCCGCGCAGAAGGTGTACGACGCGGCCGGTGTCGGCCCGCAGGACGTGGACGTGGTCGAGCTGCACGACTGCTTCGCGCACAACGAGCTCATCAGCTACGAGGCGCTGGGCCTTTGCCCCGTGGGCGGCGCCGAGAAGTTCGTGGTCGACGGCGACAACACCTACGGCGGCAAGGTCGTGACCAATCCGTCGGGCGGCCTGCTGTCGAAGGGGCACCCGCTGGGCGCCACGGGGCTGGCGCAATGCACCGAGCTGGTCCAGCAGTTGCGCGGCACGGCCGACAAGCGGCAGGTGGAGGGCGCGCGGCTGGCGCTGCAGCACAACCTCGGCCTGGGCGGCGCCTGCGTGGTGACGCTCTACGAACGCGTCTGAGAAAGGCCGGCAGATGATCGACAAGAAATGGATCGGCCACGAGCTGCCCGCATCGGTGCTGCCCATCGAGCGCACCCGCCTGCAGTTCTTTGCCAAGGCCATCGGCGAGACAGACCCCGTGTACACCGACGCTGGTGCCGCGCGCGATGCAGGCTACCCCGACCTGCCCGCGCCGCCGACCTTTTTGTTCGCGGCCGAGCTGGACTCCGGCGCATCCGACAAGTTGCTGGCCGACCTGGGCATTCCGCTATCGAAGCTGCTGCACGGCGAGCAGGGCTTCAGCTACCACCGGCCGGCCTGCGTGGGCGACACGGTGACGGTGCGCTCCACCATCACCGACATCTACGACAAGAAGAACGGCGCGCTCGAATTCGTCATCAAGACCTCGCGCGCCACCAACCAGCGAGACGAGCTGGTGGCAGAGCTGCGCACGGTGATCGTCTGCCGTCACTGAAGGAGCCCGCACCCATGACCGCACCGACCTACGACGCCGTGAACATCGGCGACGAACTGCCCGCGCTGCAACTGCCGCCGGTGAACCGCACCACGCTCGCGCTGTTCGCCGGCGCCTCGGGCGACCACAACCCGATTCACATCGACACCGATTTCGCGCGCAAGTCGGGCATGCCCGACGTGTTCGCGCAGGGCATGCTGGGCATGGCCTGGCTGGGCCGGCTCGTCACGCAGTGGGCGCCGCAGTCGCAGCTGCGCCGCTTCGACGTGCGCTTCCAGGGCATCACGCACCTGGGGCATGCGGTGCGATGCAGCGGACGCGTGGTCGAGAAGCTCGAGCACGAGGGCGAGCGCTGCGTGCGCGTCGAGGTGCTCAGCGCCAACCAGTACGGCCAGACACGCATCGCGGGCGAGGCGCTCGTGGCGCTGCGCTGACCGGCATCACTTCAAGACAAGAAGGAACAGAGACATGACACTCAAGCTCGGCGGCAAGGTCGCCCTCATCACCGGTTCGGGCCGAGGCATCGGCAGGGCCATTGCGCTCAAGCTCGCGTCGGAAGGCGCGCGCGTCGTCGTCAACGACCTCGACGAGGCGCCGGCCCAGGAAACGGTGGAGGCCATTCGCGCGGCGGGCGGCGAGGCCGTGGCCTGCGTGGGCAGCGTTTCCGCGCCTGACTTCGCGGAGCGTTTCGTGGGCACGGCGGTGAACGAATACAAGGGGCTGGACATCGTCGTGAACAACGCCGGCTACACCTGGGACAGCGTGGTTCAGAAGATGACCGACGAGCAGTGGTACGCCATGATCGACGTGCACCTGACGGCGCCGTTTCGCATATTGCGCGCGGCGCAGCCGGTGATCCGCGCGCTGTCGAAGGCGGAGACCGAGGCAGGCCGGCGCGTGGTGCGCAAGGTGGTGAACATCTCGTCGGTGGCGGGACTGTTCGGCAATGCGGGGCAGGCCAACTATTCGACGGCCAAGGCGGGCATCGTGGGCATGACGCAGACGCTGGCCAAGGAGTGGGGTCGCATGAACGTCACGGTCAATTGCGTGGCTTTCGGATTCATCCAGACGCGGTTGACGGCAAGCACTTCCGAGGCGACCACCGCGAACATCGAGGGGCGGGAGATCAAGGTCGGCATCAACCCTGGGTTGCTGGCGATGATGGAGCAGTCGATTCCTCTGGGGCGTGGTGGTACGCCCGAGGAGGCTGCTGGGGCTGTGTATCTTCTTTGCGCGCCTGAGTCGGACTATGTGAGTGGGCAGACTCTGATGTGTACCGGGGGGCTTACGGGGATCTGATTCTTCTGTGTTCGGGGCGCGATCACGCCGAACACAAGCAACCCAAACCTGGAGCAACAGAGATGAACACGGAAGAAGGCGTCGGCTGGGAAATATCGGATGACATAGGCCGCATCGTGCTCAAGCGCCCTGAGCGCGCGAACGCGCTGGGGCTGAAGAGCAGCCGCGCGCTGGTGCACGCCATCGACGAAGTGCTAGCCCGCAAGCCGCGCGCGATCTTGTTGACCGGCGAAGGACGCGTGTTCTGCGCGGGTGGCGACATAGAGGAGTTCGTGGCGGCGGGCGAAGGCTTGCCCGCGCTGGTGGACGACATCCTCGAACCCTTGCACCCCGCGCTGCTGCGGCTTTCGACAAACGCGGCGCCGCTGGTGGTGGCTGTGAACGGACCGGCGGGCGGTGCGGGCGTGGGGCTCGCCTTGTGCGGCGACTTCGTGCTGGCGGCCGAATCGATGAAGCTGCGAACGGGCTACGCGGCCATCGGGCTGTCGCCTGACGCCGGAGCTTCCTACTTCCTCGCGCGCCGCGTCGGGCCCGTGCGTGCGCAGCAGTTGCTGATGCTGAGCGATGCCATCGACAGCCAGCGTTGCCTCGCGTGGGGCGCGGTCGATGCGCTGCATGCGGATGCCGAGCTTGCCGCCGCCAGCGAGGCGCTCGTCGTACGGCTGGCCCGGGGCGCCAGCGCGTCGTTCGGCGGCATCAAGGCCCTGTGCGCAGGCGCGCCCGGGCGACCCTTCGAAGAACACCTGGCGATGGAGCGCAAACTGCTGCGCGAGCGTGCCGGCAGCGCGGATGCGCGCGAAGGCGTGGCCGCCTTCATGGCGAAGCGGGCGCCGCGCTTTATCGGGCGCTGACGGCGCGGGGCGGCGCCACCGTGGCGCCTTCGATGGCATGCCGCTTCAAGGCCTCCGCCACGAAGCCCGAGGCCTTCATCTCTTCGATGAAGCTGCTCAGCCACGCCTGCGCGGCGAGCCGACCCTTCGGCACGCCCATGGCCTGTTCGATGACCATGAACCTTCCCGGTAGCAGGCGCACGCCGCCCACGCGCCGGGCGTCGGCTTCCAGCTGCTGCTTCACGCCGGCCGCCACTTCGAGGTTCTGCGAGAGGAACTGGTCGGTGACCGCCGGAGAAGTCGGCGCGCGCACCAGCGTGGCGGCCTTCAGCTCGCGGGTGAGGAACAGGTCGTAGGCGCTGCCCCGGCCCACGACGACACGCTGGCCGGCGCGGTCGACTTGCGCATTGCTCTGCAGCGGGGAGTCGTTGCGCACGAGATAGGAGCCCTCGATGACGACGTAGGGCGCGGTGTATTCCATGTCCGCTGCGCGCACCGGGTCGATGGCCACGAAGGCCAGGTCGACCTGGCGCGTCTTGACTGCCTCGACCACGTTGCCGGCGGAGTTGAAGGGCACGAGTTCGACGGGCAGCCCGAGTTGGCGCGCGGCCTCGCGTGCGAGGTCGACCGAAACGCCGGACAGCGCGCCGCCCGCTGGGCGGCTGGCAAGAATCGGGTTGCCGAGGTTGATGGCGGCGCGCAGCTTGCCGGTGGCGCCGAGCTGGTCGCGGGCTTCGGCTTCCTGCTCGGCTTTTCGCTGGGGCGCGAGGTCGGCGCAGCCCGCCAGGAGGAGGCCGCTCGCAGCGAAGAAGAGGCGTCGGTCAAAGGGTTCGAAGCGCATGTTCTTCTTCATCATCATCTGGCCGTGTCTCCTTGGCTATCGCGGCTGGCTAGGTGTCGCTCCACTTCCTCAGCAGGTTGTGGTACGTGCCCACCAGCGTGCGGCGCGCCGATTCGTCGGCACCGCTCTGGTTGAGCCGCTGTATCGCGTTGTCCATGTCGAACAGCAGCGCGCGGTCGCCCGCGTCGCGCACGAGGCTCTGCACCCAGAAGAAGCAGGCCACGCGCACGCCGCGCGTGATGGGCGTCACCTGGTGCAGGCTGGTGGCGGGGTAGAGCACCATGTCGCCGGCCGCGAGCTTCACGGTCTGCATGCCGTGGGTGTCTTCCATCTGCAGCTCGCCGCCGTCGTAGCTGTCGGCATCCGACAGGAACAGCGTGGCCGAGAGGTCGGTGCGCAGCTTGCGGCCGGTGCGCGGGTCGATGCGCACGCCGCCGTCCACGTGCAGGCCGAAGCGCATGCCTTCGCTGTAGCGGTTGAACATCGGCGGATACAGCAGGTTCGGCAGCGCCGCGCTGATGAAGGTGGGATGCCGCTCGAGCGCGCCGGCGATGATCGACTGGCACTCGTGCGCCACCGCCGAGCCTTCGTCGATCTGCTGGTTGAACTTGACCGGCGCGCCCTGGTGGCCGGCCGTCACGCGGCCGTCGACCCAGGCGTCGCCGGCCGCATCGAGGCGCGCGCGAACCGCGGCGAGCGCGTCGCGGTCGAGTACACCGGGGATGCAGACCAGCATGGCGTAGCTTCTTTCTTCGGTTGCGGGCTCAGAGGCGGTAGGTGAAGGTCAGCGTGGCGGCCCGGCCCGAGCCCGGCACCGCGCGGCCGCCGTCCGAGGGGATCAGCGCGTCGTAGTAGTGGCGGTTGGCCAGGTTGAACAGGTTCAGCCGGATGTCGTACTTGGGCTGATGGTAAGCCACCATCGCATCGAGCCGCACGTAGCCGCCGACCTCCACCAGGTCGGTGTTGTTGGCGTAGCGCTTCGCGCTGTAGGTGGTGCCGCCGCCGACTTCCCATTCGGGCGTGATGGCGTAGGTGGCCCACAGGCTGGCCGCGTCCTTCGGCGTGTTGGCGGGTATCTTGCCGAGCGTGCCGGGGGCGATGCCGTCGACGATGGTCGCGTCCAGGTGCGTATAGGCGCCGAAGAGCTGCAGCTTGTCGGTCACGCGGCCCGCAATGCCTGCGCGTGCGCCGTTCACGCGGATGGTGCCGGTCGCGCTGTAGGTGCCGTCGTTGTTCTGCGCGCGGGCGTTGGTCTGCGTGATCTGGAACGCGGCGGCCGTCAGTGAGAGATTGCCGTCGTTCAGGTCCCACTTGCCGCCGAGTTCGTAGGCCTTGTTCTTCTCGGGCGGCAGCGGCTGCGTGCCGCCGGTGGTGGCTACCAGCTGCTCGAGCGAGGGATTGAACGAGGTGCTGTACGACACGTAGTACGACTGCTCTGGCGTGGGCTGCCAGATGGCGCCGGCGCGCACGCTGGTGAAGTCGACGGTCTGGCTTTCGGAGGCCAGCGTGGTGGCGGAGGGAATGCTGTTGAAGATGCTGGCGCGGTAGTGGTCCTGGCGCACGCCGGCCACCAGCTTCCACTGCGGGCTGAGTTCGATCGTGTCGTTCACGTAGCCGGCCACCGTGGTGGCGCTGGCGGTGGCGAGGTTGCCGGGCAGGCTGGGCGCGGTGCTCGGCGTGTTGCCCTGGTAGGGCGCAAGCAGCGGCGAGCAGGCGGCATAGCCGCTGGTGCCGCCCGCCGGGTTCAGCGCCACGCCGTTGCAGGTGCCGTTGCGGTAGTAGGCCTGGTTCTCGTAGGTGTCGTGGCCCAGCTCGAGGCCCACGAGCAGCGAGTGCTTGACCGAGCCGGTGTTGAACTTGGTGCTGAGCTCGGTCAGGTTGAACAGCGACTTGTCGTGGATCGTGCGGTCATGGCTCTGCTGGCGCACCCACAGCGTGTCCAGCGGCAGCGACGAGAACGCAGCTGCCGGCACGGCCGTGGTGCCGGTCGAGAAGGGCGTGAACACGTTCTTCGACGACAGCGTGCCGATGGACTGCGGCGCGGTCTCGCGCGCGTCGGTGGTCACGTCGTTGTACTGGGTCTGGTTGCGGATCGAGGTGTCGGCCGTGATCTTGTGCTGCACCAGGGCGCTGAAGGCCTGGATATCGGAGATGGTGCGGTCGTCGCTGAAGCCGTAGGCCTGGTCGCGATCGACCTTCGCCGGGTGGCCGTTCAGCGGCGGCACGCCGTAGTCGGGCTGGTCGCGGTTGTGCTGCACCAGCGCCGACAGCGTGACCTGCGTCGGCGTGTTGATGCCGAACTTGAGCGAGGCATCCAGGCCGAAGTCCTTCAGCTTGGTCTGCTCGCGCGTGCTGGCGTCGCCTTGCTGGCCCATGGCCGCGATGCGAAAGGCCGAGGTGTCGGACAGCGGCTTGTTGATGTCGACGGTCGAGCGCACCAGGCCCGTGGTGCTGGCCGACACCGACACTTCGCCCGCGGGCGTGAGCGACGGCTTCTTGGTCACCTGGTTGATGATGCCGCCGGTGGAGCCGCGGCCGAACAGCATCGACGAGGGGCCCATGAGCACCTCGACCGACTCGAGGGCGAAGGTGTCGCGGTAGTACTGGGCGCGGTCGCGCGCGCCGTCCAGGTACAGGTCGGTGCGGGCCGAGAAACCGTTCAGGTTGATGTTGGTGCCGATCTGCCCGCCTTCGGCGCCGCCGATGGTCAGGCCCGGCACGTTGCGCAGCGCGCTGGCCAGCGAGGTCGCGGCCTGCGACTGCATCACGGCCTGGTTGATCACGGTGATGGACTGCGGCGCGTCGCGCAGGTCGGCCGGCAGGCGGCTGATCGTCGAGGGGTTGGCGCCGAAGCCGGTCTTGTCCTGCGCGCCTTGCACCTGGACTTCGCGCAGCGTGGTCGGCACGGAAGTGCCGGGGGCGGGCGAGCTTGCGGTGCTGCTTGGCGCAGCCGGTTGCACGGCCTGCTGCGCGAACGCGGCGGGCAGCGAGGAGACGAGGCCGATGAGTGCGAGCGCAACCGGCGTGCGGCGGCGCGTGGAGGACGAGAAACGGGTCATTGCGAGCTTTCCGAAGGGGGTGCGCGGGCAACTGGGCCCGGCCTGTGTGATGCAAACAAAAGCACCACCGACGGAAATTCTTACCGCGAATGAATCTTATTTGAAGGACTTGTTGGGCAGGTGTTTGGCGGGCGATACAGCGGGATTTCTTTACCTTACAGGTCAGGTCTCAGACAGCTTCGAAGGCGTTGGACGGGCCGCGCCGCAGCTTTTTGTAACGCCTCTGCGGCACACTGTGGGCCCGTTGACGTTCAGCAGACCGCTTTTTCCTCGATGACTTCCAACTCTCTCCAGACTTCCGCAGAGCATGTGCGCCAGGCGATTCGCGCCGCCACAACCGGTCTCATCGGCCGCGAGCAACTGGCGGAGTTGATCGTGCTTTCGGCCGTGGCGCAGGAGCATCTGCTCGTGGTCGGCCCGCCCGGCACGGCCAAGAGCGCGGTGGTGCGGCGCGTGGCGCAGAGCCTGGGCGGGCGCTACTTCGAATATCTGCTGGGCCGCTTCACCGAGCCGTCCGAGCTGTTCGGCCCGGTTGATCTCAACAAGCTGCGCGCGGGCACCGTCGAGACCGACGTCAGCGGCATGCTGCCCGAGGCCGACGTGGCCTTTCTCGACGAAGTATTCCTCGGTTCCACCGCCATCCTCAACACGCTGCTGGGCGTGCTCAACGAGCGGCGCTTCCGGCGCGGGCACACGCAGCTGCATTGCCCGCTGCGCGTGTGCGTCGGCGCCGCGAACGCGCTGCCCGACGACGAGGGACTGGCCGCCTTCGGCGACCGCTTCCTGCTGCACGTCTTCATCGAGCCCTTGCCCGACCACCAGCTCGAAGCCATGCTGAGCGGCGGTTGGCAGTCGGACCACGCGCCGGTGGCCACGGGCGGCGCGCTGGCCGACCTCGACGTGCTGTGCCGGCAATTGCGACAGGTCGACCTTGGCGGCGTGCAACCGGCACTGGCCAATGCGATCCGCAAGCTTCGCCAGGCAGGCGTGCAACTGTCGGACCGGCGCATCGTGAAGTCGCAACGCCTGCTGGCCGCGGCGGCCGTGCTGGCGGGCCGGCTCGAGACCACCGAGGCCGATCTCTGGCCCTTGCTCTACGTGCTGCCCACGCAAGAGGCGCAGCAGAGCGCGCGCGACGTGCTGCGCGATGTCTTCGCCAACGCCACGCACCCGCACCTGCTGAGCGCGGTGGAAGAGGCCACGCTGCAGCCGCTGTCGCGCGCCGTGCGGCTGGCGGAGTCCGCGCGTGCATGCCTCGCGGCGGAGCCTGCATCGGCTCGCACTCAAGCCGAAAGCGTGCTGCGTGAGATCGACGCCAACTTCAGCAGCGAGCTGCTGCCCGAGAGCCTGACCGCCTTGCGCACCCAACTCGTCGACCGCCTGGGCGCCCCCGCATGAGCGGTGGAGCAGTGACGCCGCTCGAATGGCGCTGGCGCCCGCGCGCCGATCCCTTGCCTGCGCAAGCCGCGGTGGCATGGGGCACGGCGGCGCGCGCATTGCATGCGCGGCTGCAACAAATCGCGCCGGAGCAGCAAACCGAGCTCAGCGCCATGGCCGGGCGCGACCTGCTGGTGGTGACCGGCAACGCCGACGCCTTGCCTTGGGTCGACGGCGTGGCTTACGCGGGGCCGGCCGGCCAAGCGCCGGGCCTGTGGTTGCCCACCGTCGAGGAGCCAGACCTGCCCCTGGACCTGATCGCGCGGCGGCTGCAGCGCGAGCATCCGAAGCGCCAGCCTTTGCTGCTCTGGCCCCGTCCCGCATTCGTGCTGCCGCTCGACCGGCTGCTGCCGCTGTCGGCCGCGCTGCTCGCGCGCATCGGCACGCACTGGGGCGGCACGCGCGCATGAGCACGAGCACCGAACTCCCAGACGCGCTGAGGCCCTGGAGCCCTTGGCTCGCATGGTTCACGCCCGAGATGGCGGCCGAGCTTGGCGCGCTGGTACAGCGCATGCAGCCGCTGCTGGGCCGCTTCAGAGGCCAGACGCGCGGCGGCGTGCCGGAGCCCGACGGGCTCGACGATCTGCGCCGCCGCGGCCCCTACGAGCGTCTGCTTGCCACCGAGTGGTTGCTGGCTGATGAGCTGCCCGACGAGTTTCTGCGCCGCGCCGCCTCCAGCGAGCATCTGTTCCTGGCGCCACGCCCGCGGGCGCGCGAAGCCCAGAAGAGCATCGTCGCGATCTTCGACGCCGGGCCGCTGCAATTCGGTGCGCCAAGGCTCGGGCAACTCGCGCTCTGGATCCTGCTGGCCCGGCGCGCACAACAGATGGGCGGCGTGTTCCAGTGGGGCGTGCTGCAGTTGCCCGGCGGCCTGGACGGCGCCGACGATGCGAAACAACTGCGCTCGCTGCTCAGGGCGCGCGACTTCGAGGTCGGCACCCCCGCGCACGCGAGCGCCTGGCGCGAGGTGCTGGACGGGTTGGACCACGTGCCGGGCGAGAGCTGGCTCGTCGGCGCAGCGCCGGCGGAGCAACCCGCGAACGTGCGCTGGACCAGCCATCGCGTGTGCCTGCAGCGCGCCGTGCTTGGCGACGTGCTCGAAGTGGTGCTGAGCGATCGCGGCGGACTGCGCCGCGCGCAGCTGCCGCTTCCGTCGGCGAAGGCGGGTGTGCCGCTGCTGCGCGGCGAGTTCACGCAAAGGGCGCCTGTCGACCTGCACCGACGCCACCGCGGGCGGATTTCGCTGCAGCGGCCGCCGCTCATCTCGCCAATCGGCACGCACGTGGCGGTGCAACTGCTCGACGAGCCCGGCTTGCTGGTGTTCGCCGTGCCGGTCGACGGACAGCGCAAGGCCGCCAAGCCCAAGTACCAGTACTGGGGCCAGATGTTCGTACCGCTCTCGGTCATGCTCCTGGGCAAGCGCATCGGTGCGCTGCTGAGCTACGAACGCTCGATGTACTTCTGGCAGGTGCCCGGGCTCGGCAACTTCGTCGCTCCCGATGCACAGGAGTTCCGTGCGCCGCCGGGGCTGGCGGTCTGGCTGTCTTCCGCGTGGCTGCATGACAGGGAGCACCAGCGCGTCTGCATGATCGACCGCGACGGCAAGCTCGTGATCTGGAACATGACGCCCGGCGTCAAGCCGAACCCCGAGGCCGGCGCGCCGACGCTGGTCGAGAGCAAGGTCGTCGGCATGCTGCAGTGGTCCGAGCTGGGCGTGGTCTACGCGGCCGTCCACGACAACCAGGTGGTGCTGAGACGCCTGGGTGCAACAGGCGGCCCGGCGTCGATCGAGGTGATCGGAGCCCGCGTCGCCGAAACACGGGTGCTCTTTGCCAACGGCTGGCAGTGGCGCAGCGGCGTGGGGGGCATGGCGCTGCGCATCGCGACCGAGCCGCACGATGTCTGGCGCATTCACCAACCCGATCCGGCGTCCGCTGGCGGTCGGCATGGCGTGTATCCGCAGAAGTGGAAGACCTTCGAGCTGCGCGCTCCGCGTGCCGAGGCGCTGATCGACGACAGCACGCACAACCGCTACGCGCTGTTAAGCCTGTCGCCGTCGCTCGACGGGCTGGACCTGCATTCGCAGGCCGGCACCGAAACCATCTACAAGGCGCCCGAGCGCATCGAGCGGATCAGCGTGTGCCTCTGCACCGGCCTGGCCGTCATGCTGACGGTGCACAAGAAAATCATCGTCTACGCGGTGCCCCAGCGGGCGCTGCGCGCGGTGCTGCATGGCGAAGGAGCGAAAAGCGATGCTGACGTCGCCTGAGTTCAGGGCAATGCCCGCCGCGCAGGTGCGCCATCCGCTGCTCAAGGGCCGGCAGCCGGCGGCCGGGCTCTGGTTTCCGTCGGACTGGCTCGACGAGGCTGCGCGTGCCTGCCGCATCGTCGATGCCTGGCACGCCGGCGCGCAGGCGTTCCGCTTCGCCGAGGGCGAGCTGCTGTGCTTCGCGGCGCCAGTGTCGCTCGACTGCGACCACGCCATCGGCTGGCCGTTGCGGCGCGAGGGGCAGGCGCTTTGCTCCGCCGAACTCGACCCCGCCGAGCGCGCCGAACTGCCGCCGGCCGACCTCTGGCTGGTGAACGGCGGCGAGGTGCTGACGCTGCGGCTCGCGCAGGCCGAGCCGCTCGATCCGTCGCTGTGGCTGGCGACCGGTCCGATGCTGTTCGACACCTTCGATTGCCGCGAGACCCTGCCCGAGCCCGTCGTGCTCAATACCGACGGACGCACGCTGCGCGAGGTGCTCGGCGACGCCGTGCCGCCTGCCAGTGCGGCGCAGGCGGAGTTTCTCAAGGTCATGACCGAGCGCGCCCAGCGAGAGAAGGCCCTCGGGCAGATCGATACCGGGCCGCGCATCAGCTCCGGCAGCACCCATCGCGGTGGCGGAGCGGGCATATCGATGCGCGTGGTGGCGTGGCTGGCTGGTATCGCGGCGGCCTTGTTCCTGGCGCGTGCGTTGTTCTACGGACTGTCGGGCTCGTCGACCGTTCCGCCGTCGGGAGCGCCGGCCAGGACCCACGTGGCCAGCTCGCAGGTCGATGCGTCCTCGCCGTGGGTCTCGCTGATCGTGCTCGCACTCGTGCTGCTGCTGGCGTGGTGGGGCTTGCGCAGGAATGAACGCGAGGTAGGCCGCGCGTCGCGCCGCGCCCAGCCCAGGCCCGTGCCGCCGCCGCGCCCAGCCGCGCCGTCGTCGGCACCGTTGAAGCAACGCGGCACCGCGCAGCCGGGCCGTTCGCGCTGGCGCGACTGGATGGCACGCCTGGCGATCACCTCGCGGCTGTCGCGCCTGCTCGGCCGCCAGCAGGCCGCATATCTGAGCCGCATGCTGAAGATGTTCGACGACGGCAATCTCGAGCAGGCGCTGCGCCATGCGATCCCGCTGGGCGGCGACATGCAGTCGCTCGGGCAGGCCTTCGGTACGCCGGGGCCGCGCAGCGACCTGTCGCTCAGCGGTTCGCTGGGGCAAGGGACCAGCATCAATCTCGGCAATGAGTTCGAGGCCCACCTGCGCCAGCTGTATCGCAAGACCTTCGAAAAGCTCGACCGCGAAGGCCGCGTCGACGAGGCCGTGTTCGTGCTGGCGGAGCTGCTGCAGGCGCGGCAGGAGGCGCTCGACTACCTGGAGAAGCACCAGCGCCACGCGCAGGCCGCCGAACTCGCGCTGGCCTGGGACTGGCCGCCTGCGGTCATCGTGCGCCTGCTGTGCCTGTCCGGCGACTGGCGCCGCGCGCTGGCGGTGGCACGGCGCGACAACGCATTCGCCAGCGCCGTGCTGCAGATGCACGACCGCTGGCCCGACGCCGCCAACCGGCTGCGCGAGGAATGGGGCCAGGCGCTGGCGCAGCAGGGCGAGTGGCTCAAGGCCGTCGATGCGGTGTGGCCGGTGGCCGCGCTGCGCGAGCAGGCCGCTGACTGGCTGCTGGCCGCGGAGGCCGCGGGTGGACAACTGGCCGCCCGTGCGCTGGTCCAGCGCGCGCTGTTGCTGCCCGACACCTTGCAGGCCTGCGCGGCGCGGCTGCAGTCGCTGCGCGACGATCCGTTACTGCACGGCGAACGCGCGGCGCTGGCCGCCGCATTGAACGCGGCAACGGGCCACACCGAAGCCTCGCGCGGGCTGGTGGCAGTGCTCATGCCCGCGTTGCTGGCCGATCAGTCGCAAGGGCGGGGCCGGTTCGACAAGAAAACGATGCAGTCGCTGATGCGGCTGAATCCGGACACCCTGCTGCAGGCCGATCTTCCAGGCGGCGAGCTGCCCGGCACCGAGGCCAGGCCGCTCCTCAAGCAGCCGGCGCTGCTGAGCGTCGAGGCGCCCACTGCGGGTTCCCACCCGGCGCTCGACGCCGTGCTGCTGGACGAGGGCCGCTATCTCGTCGCCACCGGCGAGGCCGGCGCGCTCATGACCGACGCCACCGGCCGCGTGCTCGCGCGCTTTGCCGTGCCGGCCTACCGCCTGGTGGTGGCGCACAGCGGTCAACTCGCGCTGGCGCTCGCGCAGCGCGACGGCCTGTGGCGCGTGAGCCGCATCGACCTGGTGCAGCGGCAGGTGAGCGACCTGGGCCTGAGCGAGATCGACCACTTCGCCGGCGAGTTCGACGGCATCGGCTGGACCGTGGCGCGCGGCCGGCGCGTGCAGGTGATCGACACGGGCCGCTCGCTGCGCGACGTGCTCTGGCAGGTGAACGACCTGCCCGGCGTGGTGACCGAGCTGTCGGCCACGCGCGAGATGGAGCAGTTCATCGTCGACGACGATATGCATGGGCCGAGCCTCTGGCGCTACCAGTGCCCGCAGCGGCGCCTGTTGAACCGCGAGCCGCTGACCGTCTCGCCGGGTGCCATGTCGCGGCGAATGCTGCATCCGCACCTGACGCCGCTGAGCCTGAGCGGCGAACCGCAGGAAGACGGCAGCTTCGAGTTGCGTTGGCTGGGCCAGGGAGGAATGACCGGCCGCCTTCGTTTCGTCACCACCGATGCCGGCCGCGTGCAGGCGTGGATCGACAGCGACTGGATGGTGCTGCGCCGGTTCGATGCGAGCTGCGACGTGTTCTTGCACCAGTTGCGCGGCGGCAGCCTCGGCGCCAGGGTTTCCTGGCCCGCCGCGGCACAGGTGCAAGCACGCGCGGTGCCCGACGGCTGGCTGTTGTTCGACGACCAGGGCCGCGTGCTGCACCTCGACACCGCGCGCAGCACGGCGGCGGGCTTCGCCATCCGCTGAGTCGGCAGGCTGCTACTTCCAGGGCGTCGGCGGCGGAATCTCGCAGACCGGCTCGACGTCGATGCTCTTGAAGTCCGCCGGCGAGACGATCTCCAGGTACTCCATGTCGGGCGAGTAGTCGAACAGGAAGTGCCGGATGCCCGGGCGCTGGTGCACCACGTCGCCGGCCTCGACCAGCGTTTCCTTGTCCTCGTACATGAATCGGGCCCAGCCCTTGACCATGATCACGATCTGGAAGTCCGCTTCGTGGCGGTGCCAGCCGGTGCCCGTTTCCGGTGCCATGTTGGCCTTGACGAGGTGCGCGATCACCTTGCCGTTGGTGGCTTCGGCGATGCCCAGGTCGCGGTAGAGGAAGAAGTCGCGCAAGCCGCCCGAGACGAACTCGGTGTCACCGGGCTTGACGTGGGAGAACTGGGTGGCGGTACGGTCCAGCATGGGGCGCTCCTTCGCGGGGGTGATGTGTGCTGCGCCGCAGCACGCATAAAGCGTTCCCGCGAAGCCGGGCTCAACGCCCCGCGAAACCGTCGGTCGCGCGCACCAGCCGATCGAGGATGCCGGGCTCCGAGTAGGCATGCCCCGCGCCCTCGATCAGGTGGAACTCGGCCTGTGGCCACGCCTTGTGCAGCGCCCAGGCGTAGCGGGCGGGGCAGGGCATGTCGTAGCGGCCGTGCACGATCACGCCGGGAATGCCGTGCAGGCGGTGTGCATCGCGCAGCAACTGGCCTTCTTCGAGCCAGGCGTCGTGCACGAAGTAGTGGTTTTCCAGCCGCGCGAAGGCCAGCGCGAAATGGTCGCCGGCATGCGTTTCGGCAAGCGCCGTGCTCGGCAGCAGGGTGATGGTCTCGCCCTCCCACACGCTCCAGGCGCGCGCCGCTTCGAGGCGTGCCACCGGGTCGTCGCCGGTCAGCCGCTTACGGTAGGCCGAGATCATGTCGCCGCGCTCGGCTTGGGGAATCGGGGCCTGGAACTTCTCCCACTTGTCGGGGAACATCTCCGACACGCCGAACTGGTAGTACCAGTTCAGTTCGGCGCGCGTCACGGTGTAGATGCCGCGCAGCACCAGTTCGCTCACGCGCTCGGGGTGCTTCTGCGCATAGGCGAGGGCGAGCGTGGAGCCCCAGGAGCCGCCGAACACCAGCCAGCTGTCGACACCGGCGCGTTCGCGCAGGCGCTCGATGTCGGCCACCAGGTGCCAGGTGGTGTTGGCCTCCAGGCCCGCGTGCGGTTCCGACAGGCCGCAGCCGCGCTGGTCGAACAGCATCAGGTCGTAGCGCGCCGGATCGAACAGCCGCCTATGGTCGGGCGAGATGCCGCCGCCGGGCCCGCCGTGCAGGAACAACGCCGGCTTGGCGCCGGGCGTGCCCACCCGCTCGTAGCGGATGCGGTGGCCGTCGCCCACGTCGAGCATGCCGGTCTCGTAGGGTTCGATCGGGGGATACAGCTGGCGCAGGTCGGGCATCGATGGTTCTCCTTCGTCGGGTGCCGGTCGGTGGGTCGAAGACGAGCATAGCGTCCGGCGCCCTGTGTCCTGCAAAGGCACCAAGGGGCCTGCTCGCGGCTAAAGTTGTCCGGCAGCAGCCTGGAACGCAAGACCCGCACGGAGGCACCATGAACGTCAGCCGATTCGACGAGGGCCTGGAGCACCGCAATATCCTGCCCTACGACCCCGTGTACGCCGAGGTGTTCGCGCAAGTGCAGCGGCATGTTGAGCAACGCCACAGCGGCGTGGAACTCGTCCACATCGGAAGCACCGCGATCATCGGCTTGCGGGGCAAACCGATGGTGGACATCGCGGCCATCACGAGCAGGGAAGACCTGCGCGCAGAGCAGCAGTCGTTCGAAGCACTCGGGTTTCATCGGCGCGCGGTGTGGGTCGACAGGGACGAGAAACCTTATGTCTGCGCCAGCGTCCGGCACGACGGGCGCGTGTTCAACGTCAACATCCACATCTGCCATCGCGGCGATCCGGTCCACAAGGACTCGCTGGCGTTCATGGAGATCCTCGCGCGTCGTCCGGACCTGCGAAAAAGCTACGAGCAAGCCAAGGACCGCGCGCATGCGATCGATGCGGTCAACCCCGAGATCTACAACCGCGAAAAGGAAGCCGTGATCCGCGAGATTCATGCGCAGATCGAGCGGGCGTCGCGGGGTTGACGCGTCCGCGAGCCTTCCAGATACTCAACCACATGGTTCACTCAACCGCTCATCCGGATTCCGACACCCTCGACGCCGTCTTCGCCGCGCTTTCCGACGCCACGCGCCGCACCGTGCTCGAAACCCTGGGCGAGCGCAGCCTCAGCGTCACCGAACTGGCCGAGCCGCACGGCATGTCGCTCACCGGCTTCATGAAGCACCTGCGCGTGCTCGAAGACGCCGGCCTGATCTCGCGCACGAAAGAGGGCCGCATCGTGCGCTGCGAGCTGTCGCCCCGGCCCATGCAGGAGGCCGCCGTGTGGTTGTCGCGCTATCAGAAATTCTGGACCGGGCGCCTCGACGCCTTGGCCCGCTTTCTCTACCAGCAGGAGGAAACCGAATGGCTAAACCTTCCACCCGAGACAGCGAAGAGCGCCCCGCGCTCACCCTCCGTCGCCACTACCGCGTCGCGCCCGAAAAAGTCTGGCGCGCCTGGACCGATCCGCAAGCGCTGAAGCTCTGGTTCGGGCCGGAAGAAATCGTCGCGGTTCCCGTCGCCGAGGTCGACCTGCGCGTGGGCGGCCGCTTCCGCGTGGTCATGCAGGCCGGCGACGGCGAGACGCACGACGTGAGCGGCATCTATCTCGAGGTGGTGCCCAATCGCAAGCTGGTCTTCAGCTGGGCCTGGCGCAGCACGCCGGAGCGCGAGTCGCGCGTCACCCTGCGCATCGAACCCGATGCCGAAGGCTGCGAACTGGTGCTGCTGCACGAGCAGTTTTTCGACGAGGCCGCGCGCGACGCGCATCACCATGGCTGGAGCGGTGCGCTGGTCAAGCTCGAAAGCTGGGTGCTGCTGACCGCCTGAGAATCATGGAAGGCCCGCGGTAGTGGTCGAAATGAAATGACTGACTGATTTGGGCGCTCGAGCAGGTATCGTCGGGCAAAGAACTGCCTGTCCATTGACCAATGACCGCCGAGAAAAAGCCATTTCGAGATTTCATTCTTGCGAATCCGATCAAGACTTTTGCGACCGCCGTTCTGACGGTTGGCGGGTTGTTTGTCTTGGCCTTTTTCATTCGCATCGGGTTCATGCCGGATGTGGACTTGGCCAGTTCGACGGCGTTGCTATCTGCAGTTGCGTTGGTTGGTCTCGGAACCATCACCGCTTTTGTGTTGATCGCGGTGCTGCCAGGCGTTGCGACTCAGTACGCCCTGCATGCGTCTGGATTGCCTCCGGACAAGGGAACTCTCTCGACCATTGCTGCGGCGGGCGTTATTTTTCCGATTGTGGTCGTCGCTGGTGCCTGGATGTACGGGGAGAAATTCGCATGGTTTTCCAGTTACGCGATCCCGGTATTTTTTACTGTGCCTGTAGTCGCGGTTTTTTGGCGAGTTTTCAATCTAAGCAAAGCTCGTGAAAAATCAGCTCATCTTGCTGAAGCCAAGGTTGACGGAGGCGCCGGGCTCGAGAGCATCTTCCTGCTCAGTTTCAGTGCGTTTGCCTGGATTATTGGCATCTTCATGGCCCTCCAAATAGCACTGCGTTTTTCCGCTGGCAGTGATCATCCTTCGTGGCTGATTCTTGCCATGGTTTCAGTTTGGGTTTTCTTGCTGATCGGGCTGAATATCGCGACGGCCCATTTGTCCATCAAACAGGCGTGGTTCTTCGCTCCGATTGCGGCTTCGGTAATGCTCTTGGTGTTGACGCTGCTCACAGGAAACTTCTTCGAAATCCCAGTAAGTACCATCCGCATACTCGGTTTCGGCGAAATGAAGAACGTAGACCTGTTGGTCAAGGCCGACGTGTGCCGTTCGCTGCCAATGACCTCCTCGAGTGACTTGCGTTGCTCGACCTCTTCATCGGATTCCGTCGGCATCCTCCGGGATGTGACGATCCGCTCCCGAATCGGCGCCCAGATGGTCGTGGAGAGATCGGGAGCAGGCTCTTCCCAAAAAGATGCAAAGCAGCAAGTCACTCGCCTTGTCTTGAAGAAGGACGACGTGGTGATGTGGACCTTTCGGTCCGAAGGCACTTCGGCGCGAAAGTAGTTTGCCGCAGCGCTGACGAAACCCCATACTGGCGGCTCCCACGACGCGATCGATCACCGGAGCCTTCCATGAGCAATGAACTGCGCAAGAAGCTGCACGACCTGGCCGAACTCTGCGACAACGCCCCGGACCCGCAGACCCGAGCCATCATCGAGGCGATCCGGCTCCAGACGGCGGTGCTGAACGAGCGGCTGTTCTCCATCGAGCTGCAACTGGGCGTGCTCACCAAGCGCATGGAAAACACGACCGACTGAGGAGGGCGCCGCTTTGTAGGGATAATCCTCGCCATGAGCGGCAACACCTTCGGAACACTCTTCGCGGTCACCAATTTCGGCGAGTCGCATGGCCCGGCCATCGGCTGCGTCATCGACGGCTGCCCCCCCGGCATGGAACTCAGCGAGGCCGACATCCAGGCCGACCTGGATCGCCGCCGCCCCGGCACCAGCCGCCACGTCACCCAGCGCAACGAGCCCGACGCGGTGCAGATCCTCTCCGGCGTGTACGAGGGCAAGACCACCGGCACGCCCATCGCGCTGCTGATCCAGAACACCGACCAGCGCAGCAAGGACTATGGGCAGATCGCCCAGCAGTTCCGCCCCGGCCACGCCGACTTCACCTACTGGAAGAAATACGGCATCCGCGATCCGCGCGGCGGCGGGCGCTCCTCGGCCCGGCTCACGGCTCCCACGGTGGCAGCCGGCGCGGTCGCCAAGAAGTGGCTGGCCGAGAAGTACGGCATGGTGTTTCGCGGCTGCATGACGCAGATCGGCGAAATCGCCATTCCGTTCGAGAGCTGGGACCACGTGCCCAACAACCCTTTCTTCGCCCCCGTCGCCGACGTGAGCGCGCTGGAAGACTACATGGACCATCTGCGCAAGGCCGGCGATTCGTGCGGCGCGCGCATCCGCGTCACGGCCACCAAGGTGCCCGTGGGCCTGGGCGAGCCGCTGTACGACAAGCTCGACGCCGAGATTGCCTACGCCATGATGGGCCTGAACGCGGTGAAGGCGGTCGAGATCGGCGCCGGCTTCGACAGCGTCGTGCAGCGCGGCACCACGCACGGCGACTCCATCACGCCCACCGGCTTCCTGAGCAACAACGCGGGCGGCATTTTGGGCGGCATCAGTTCCGGGCAAGACCTGGAGGTGAGCATCGCGATCAAGCCCACCAGCTCGATCATCAGCCCGCGCCAGTCCATCGACATCCACAACAACCCGGTCGAGGTCGTCACCAAGGGCCGCCACGACCCGTGCGTGGGCATCCGCGCGACGCCCATTGCCGAATCGCTGCTGGCGCTGGTGGTCATGGAGCATGTGCTGCGCAACCGCGCGCAGTGCGGCGATGTGGAGCAGCAACAGCAGACCGAAGCCTCGTCGCCCAAGGCGTCCTTCCTCTAGTGTCCGCGCCGGCATCCGTGGCCGCCGGGCGCGGCCATCTGCTGGCGTTCGCTGGTCTGTCGGCCAGCTATTTCGCGCACATCGGTTTTTTCAACCCCTACCTGCCGCTGTGGCTCAAGGACCTGGGGCTGCCGATCTTCACCATCAGCCTGCTGGCCTCGGTGCAGTCGATCACGCGTGTCTTCGCGCCCTATGCCTGGGGCGCGCTGAGCGACCACACCGGCCAGCGCGTGAAGCTGCTGCGCTTCAGCGCGGCGGTGGCGCTGGCCAGCTCCTTCGGCCTGTGGTGGCACGGTGGCGCCTGGTGGCTCGCGCTGGTGCTGCTCGTGATGTTCACGCACACCAGTTCGATGATGTCGCTCACCGAGGCCGCGATGGCGCAGCTCGTGGCGGGCGATTGGGGGCGCTACGGGCGCATCCGGCTGTGCGGTTCGGCGGGCTTCCTGCTCACCGTGTTCGTTGCGGGCGAATGGTTCGAGCGCTTCGGCATGAAGCACTTTCCCGCATGGGCCGCCGGCACGCTGGCCATCGTGCTGATCGCGACGATGAAGCTGCCCGACCTGCGCGAGCCGCCCGCCGCGCATGATGCGGTCAAGGCGCCCATCGGGCCGGTGCTGCGCAACCCCGCGGTGCGGTGGTTCTTCGCGGCGCTGTTCTTCCAGGTGATGTCGCACTTCTCGGTGTATGCCTTTTTCTCGCTCTACCTCGACTCCATCGGCTACAGCAAGAGCACCATCGGCCTGCTGTGGGCGCTGTCGGTGGTGGCGGAGATCGTGTGGTTCTTTCTGCAGGGCCGGCTGATCGGGCTGCTGCCGATGCCGCGCTGGATGCTGGTGTGCGGCATCGCCGCCGTCGCGCGGCTGGGCCTCACCGCGGGGCTGGGCGGTTTCGTCGTGGCACTGATCGTGGCGCAGTGGCTGCATGCGTTGAGCTTTGCCGCGCATCACACCACCTGCATCGCGGTGGTGTCGCGCCGCTTCCCCGGCCAGTTGCGCGGGCGGGGGCAGGCGCTGTTCACGGTGATCGGCTATGGCTTCGGCGGCGTGCTGGGCGTGCTGCTCGGCGGCGCGGTGGCGCAGGCCTTCGGTTATCGCACGATGTTCGCCGCGGCGGCTGCGCTGGCGGTACTCGGCAGCTTGTGCGCGTGGCGCGTGATGAAGCTGGAGCGGTTGGAGCGCGCGGGCAGGCCTTGAGGCCCGGGTAACGATGTGTCATGGGCTCTACACGCCCGCGTCACCTCGGATTTTTACGCTGCGCGCTCCGCAATTTCCCTCCGGGTTCACCATGTCCGTTTCCGACGACTCTCGCGGCGCCCGCACGCCGCGCATCTTCTCGCCTGCCGAATCGAACGCTTCTCCGCAGAGCGACAACGACACCACCACCCCGCCGCGCCGCCAGATGCTCAAGCTCGGCGCCTCGCTCCTGACGGTCGGCGGCAGCAGCGCATTGCTCGCGGCTTGCGGCGGTGGCGGCACCGATTCGCTGGTCATCGGCCCGATGCCCGCTTCGCCGCCAGCGCCTGCGCCTGCGCCCGCGCCAGCACCCGCAGCGCCGGCTGCCGAGACGAAGATCTCGAGCTTCGCGCTGGCCGTGATGCCCGACACGCAGTTCTACTCTCGCTATGCCACGGCGGACAACGACCAGTTCAGCAAGCGCTTCGGCAGCACGCCCTTCGCCGCGCAGACGAAGTGGATCGCCGCCAACGCCAAGGCGCTGAACATCCCGTTCGCCATTCACCTGGGTGACGTGGTCGACCAGGTCAGGGTGCCAGGCGAGTGGGTGGTGGCCGATGCCGCCATGAAGATCCTCGAAGATGCAAAGCTGCCATACAGCGTGCTGGCCGGCAACCACGACGTGCTGAGCGACATCGACTACAGCATCGACCGCGTGGGTGGCACCGATGCCGACCGCACGCCCGCCAACGAACCTTACATCCGGACCTTCGGCCCCGACCGCGCGAAGAAACAGGCCACCTTCGGCGCGCGCGACCCGAGCGGCTTCCACGAATACCACGTGTTCGAGGCGCAGGGCCAGAAGTTCATGGTGCTGTCGCTGTCGTGGCGCGTGTCCGACGCGGGCATTGCATGGGCCCGCCAGATGATCGCGAAGAACCCGACGCTGCCCGTGATCCTGGTCAACCACCAGTTGCTCAACATCGGGGCCGATGGCACCAGCCCGCTCGAAACCGACTACGGCAAGATGCTCTGGGACAAGCTGATCCGCGACAACGACCAGATCTTCATGACGCTCAACGGCCACCATCACGGCGCCGCGCATCTCACCAAGATCAACAACTTCGGCCGCAAGGTCGAGGAAATGGTGGTCGACTACCAGATGGCCTACCAGGGTGGCAACGGCCTGATGCGCCTTTACGAGTTCGACCTCACCAACAAGAAGATCAAGGTGCTGTCGTTCTCTCCGTGGGTGCCGCAGAAGCCGGCGGCCACGCTCAACAGCTTCGATCAGGCAGTGCTCAAGACGCCCAACGAAGCCTTCGCAATCGACATGGATTTCGCGCAGCGTTTCGCGGGGTTCAACAAGAGCTTCGGCCCCGGCAGCGCGACGGTTGACGGCTCGCTGATCGAGAAGGCCACAGCGATGATTCTTGCCAACTACAAGGAACCGGCAACGGTCGAGCCACGAAAGGCTGCGAACCCGGAGGACTATCCGAAAGTGGCGAACACGCTGGCGCACTGGCGTTTCTTCGGCGGCACCGTCAACCAGCCGGTACCGACGGAAAGCAGGATCGACGACGTCACCGGCAAGAATCCGTTGTACCGCGACAAGCTGAACCAGGGCGCAGTAACGGGTGCCGCCGAGGGCGATATCGTGTGGAGCGATGACCACCACTACCTCTCGGCCGCACCGGGCTCCGTGCGCTTCCTGAACACCAACAAGAACACGCCGCGCCTGAGCTATTTCCTCACCGACGCAAACGCGCCGATCAATGCGCAGACGCTCGAGAACGGCTACACGGTCGAGGCCTTCATCAAGATCGACAAGAACTGGACCAAGGCCAATCACGAATGGATGAACATCATGACGCGCGATGGCCGCAGCGGTGATCTGCCTGGTTACGCGGGCGACGGAGAGGCGCCGCCGATGCTGTTTGCCATCTCGAGCCTGCGCGAGGTGCAGTGGGAAGTGGTGCCAAGCCCCGCGGGGCCCCAAGCAAAGGCCAACTGGTCGGGCGAGGTAATCGCCGACCGCTGGATTCACATCGCGATCGTCAACGACCCCGTGTCGCACGACACCACGATGTATGTGGAGGGCGCGCCGGTGCTGCGCAACGTGACGAACGCAAAGGGCCTCGCCACGCTCTCGCCCGCATCGCAGTGGGTGGTGGGCGGCGGTTCCTGGAATCTCAAACGGGGCGACGGCTTCTTCGGCAACATCGGCGAGGTGCGCGTGGTGGCTGCAGCGCTTACATCTTCGCAATGGCTCACCGCGCGCAAATCATCCTGAGCTTCCTCGCGTCGCGCTTCGGCTTCGATTTCACCCAAAGAAAAAAAGCCGCGCTGCGCATGCCTACAGGGGCAGCGCAGTACGGCTCGTGATTTGCGGGCTGTGTGCAAGGTGCGGGCATTTGTCGAACCTGCACCTTGCCGTCAAGCCGCAAGATCAGCGCATCAGGCCGATCTGGATATAGCCGGCGGCTGGACCGGCGCGTGCTCCCAACACTGCCGACAGCGTGCCGTCTTGTGAAGCAAAGTAGTTCGCTGAACTCGGACTGGTGAAGACGCGCAGGTTCAAGACCGAGGAACTTGGCGAACTCAGGTTGGCTGTGAAGCCAAAACCCGTCGCATCGCTGCGCGCCTGCAATGTCGTGTAGGTCGTGGCCGTGAAGTCCAGCGTGCCCCAGTTGCCGGCGGTGTCGCCACCGCTCGCCTTGCTGACTGGCCATACTGCCGACTCGGACAATCCGATGCGGAATATCGAGTCATTCGGAGCCTTGAGGTTGGTGCCGGCCGCAAGGTAGACGTTCTTTCCCGCCACGCTAGCCATGTAGAAGGTGCCGGAATCCTGCGGATCTGCCACATTGACAATGTTCCATGCGTCTGGAGCGACGCCTGCGGTGACGTTGTAAGTCAGCAGCGACACGGGAGGGCAAGCCGCGATGGAGGTGATGCCTATTTCGTCGCACAGGTAAAGCATGGTTCCCCCGTTGGCAACCTGCACCTGGCGTATGTTCGAGTCGCGCGTAGCCGCTTGCAGATTGATGCCCATGCGCGTGTACGCGCCGTCGAGCGCCGACTGCGTCGTCACCATTGCACGCGAGGCCACGAAGGGTTGGACCGCATAGGTGCCTGGTACTTTGGCGGCCTGAAACGGGAAACTGCCAACGACGGTGTCGGTGGTGATCCGGAAGCGGGTGTTGATGGCCTTTGCCGTGTTGCGGGCACTCTTGAACAGGTAAGTGCCTGCCTCGGTGGGATCGGAGCTGAACGAGTCCGAGACGGCGGTACCAGCATCGTCCGTCATGACGTACGACATCGTGTCGAAATTGAGCGCCAAGGCCTGCCGGGTTCCATTGCTCGCAAACACTTTGTAGGAGCCATTGCGGGCGTCACCTGCCGAGACTTTGAAGACCGCATCCTTGGTCAGGGCCGCATTGGACGACGCCTTGGCGCTGATCGTGAGCACGCCGGCGGCAGTGGTCGAATTGACGAGTTGAGCCGACCATTTGCCGCTCGAAATGTCCGGGTTGCGCAGGCTGATCGAGCCCGAGGGCGCCGAGCTGCTGGTCCAGTCGGCGCCTGTATTCGGAATCACCGCGACGGTATCGCCAGGCTTTGCCGAATACTGGCCATTGCTGTCGGCGGTGGCACTGTTTCCGTTCACCGTGACGCTGAAACTCAGCGCGGTTGCCGCAATTGGCAGTAGCGGGAGGCCCCCACCGCCTCCGCCCCCACCGCCGCCGCAACCAGCCAAACCTCCGACGAGGACAGCCGCACCGGCCGCCATTGAATACCATTTCATTACCAATTTCCCTCTTATTTGTAGATGCCGCAGCCATCGAAAAAGTGGCTGTCAGCCTACAAATCGTAAGCGGAAAATTAGAAATGTAAGTTCGCCAAGAGGGTGGGGTAATCCTTTAGAAAACGTCGCCCTCGCTTTGGGCTGCTATTTCTTTTTCTTGCTGCCCGCCGCACCCGACTTGCCGTTCTCTTTCTCGAACAACGCGAAATACTCCGAAGCCAGCTTCCTCAAAGACCGCCCGATGTTCGCGTAGTCGTATTCGTTGAGATTGGCCAGCGACACGCGCCCCGACGCATGCTTGCCGCCGAAGCCGCGGCCGGGCAGCAGCACGATGCTGGTTTCCTCGGCGATGCGGAACAGCGCTTCGTTCGGCTGCAGCTTGGTCACGATCCACTTGCCGAAGCGCTCGCCATGCATCTGCGTGGCGATGTCCTGCAGGTCGAGCAGGTGGTAGTAGCTCACCGAGTTCGGGTCGATCTCCAGCGGCAGGCCGAGTTCGCGGTACAGCGCCTCCTTGCGGCGCTTGACGATGTGCTTCATCGACTTCTTGTACGCCTCGGGCTCGTCCATCAGGCAGAACAGGGAGAACATCACCATCTGCGCCTGCACCGGCGTCGAGAGGCCGGCGGTGTGGTTCAGCGCCACGGTGCGGCTGTCGGCCACGAGCCGGTCGATGAACTTCAGCTTGCGCGGCTCGGTGGTGATGGAGCTGTAGCGCGCGTCGAGTTCCTTGCGCCGGGCCTCGGGCAGGGCGGCGATCTTGCGGTCGAGCACGTTGTCTTCGTGCGTGGCCACCACGCCCATGCGCCAGCCGGTGGCGCCGAAGTACTTCGAGAACGAATACACGAGGATGGTGTTCTGCGGGCAGATCGCGAACAGCGACAGGAAGTTGTCCGCGAAGGTGCCGTACACGTCGTCCGTGAGGATGATGAGGTCGGGCCGCTGCTTCACGATGTCGGCGATGTAGCCCAGCACCTCGTCGCTGATCTTCACCGACGGCGGGTTGCTCGGGTTGCACAGGAAGAAGGCCTTGACCTTCGGGTCCAGCAGCTTCTGCAGCTCTTTCTTGGTGAACTGCCAGTTGTTCTCGGGCGGCGCGTCGATCAGCGCCTCGATCAACTGGTAGTCGTTCAGGTGCGGGATCTCGATGTACGGCGTGAAGATCGGCATGCCCAGCGCGATGGTGTCGCCGGGCTGCAGCAGGTGGTTCTCGCGCAGGCTGTTGAACAGGTAAGTCATGGCTGCGGTGCCGCCTTCCACCGCATACATGTCGAACTTGCCCACGAAGGGGTGGGTGCCGATCATTTCCTTGTGGATGTACTGGCCCACGATGATCTCGCTCAGGCGCAGCATGCGGTCGGGCACCGGGTAGTTGCAGCCGAGGATGGCCTCGCACATCTCGTAGATGAAGTCGCCGGCCGACAGGCCGAGCTGGTCGCGCACATAAGACACGGCCGCCTCGATGAAGCGCACGCCCGGTTCGCCCGCGTGGGCCTTGGCGAAGATCTCGAAGCGCGACTCGATGCCTTCGCGCTGCGGGAAGCCGCCCACGCCTTCCATGTAGATGTAGGAGCGCTCGCTCTCGGTCATGGCGAACAGGCCGAACTGGAAGAAGCCGTGGCGCGGCGTGGTGGCCAGGAAGTTCGGGTTGCCGCGGCCGGCATTGAGCATCAGGCGGTCGCTCTGGCGGGCCACCTCGATCAGTGCATCCTTGAGTTCGAAGGGGCTCAGTCCGCCGAGTTTCTTTACGTCGCTGAAATCCATATGTAGCTCCTGGTTGAGATGAGGGGTGAAAAAAGCAAGAAGACGCGTGTGGCCGCCGCGCTCAGACGAGCGCGACGATCAGCGGGCCGAGCAGCGTGAGGAACACGTTGGCCAACGCATAGGTGATGGCGAAGGGCACCGTGGGAATGGAGTTCTCCGCCTTGTCCAGCACTTCGCCGAAGGCCGGGTTGGCGCTGCGCGAGCCGCTCAGCGCGCCCGCGAAGACGGCCGTGTTGTCGTAGCGCAGCACGTAGCGGCCGAACAGCATGGTCAGCAGCATCGGCACGATGGTCACGACCACGCCCACGCCGAAGATCGTCAGGCCCAGCTGCTTGATGGTTTGCACCGCCTGCAGCCCCGAAGACAGACCCACCACGACCACGAAGCCCGCCAGGCCCAGGTCCTTGAGAAGCTGCACCGCGCTCGGCGGCAGCGCGCCGAAGGTCTGCTTCTTCGCGCGATACCAGCCGAACAGCAGGCCCGCCAGCAGCGCGCCGCCGCCGGCGCCCAGCGTCAGCGGGATGTTGCCGATCTTCACGCTCAAGAGGCCCACCAGCAGGCCGACCACGAGACCCGCGCCGAGGTAGACGAAGTCGGTCTTGGCGCTCGGCACGATCACGTCGCCGACGATGGCGGCCACGCGCTTCACGTCCTGTTCGGCGCCGAAGATCGACACCAGGTCGCCGGCCTGCACCACGGTGTCGGGCTTCATGGGCAGCACCTTGCCCATGCGGCTGAGCTGAACCACGAAGATGCCGTGGCGCACGCCGCCGGCGGTGGCCTTGCGGATTACGTCGACGGTCTTGCCTTCGAACTCCTTGTTGGTCAGCACGATCTCGCGCTTCTGCATGGTGAGCTCCATGCCGTCGACCGCGTACACCTCCTTGCCCAGCAGCGGCGCGTTTGCCACCACCGCGTCGCGGCGGCCCACGGCCAGCACGATGTCGCCCTGGCGCAGCACCAGCTCCGGGCTCACCTCGACGAACTTGCCGTCGCGCTTGACGCGCTCGATGGTGATGGTGGTGGCCGGGTTGGCGTTCTCGATGTCGGCCACCGTCCGCTTCGGGTCGCTCGTCAGCTCGTAGATGCGGCCGACCAGCGAGGGCGCCGCTTCTTCCTGGTCGGGGCCCAGCACCTTCACGCCGGCCTGCATGGCGGTCTCGGCCGCGATGGCGTCGTCGCGGATGGTGCGGCCCATGAGCTTGGGCAGGATGTTGACGCACACGATGATGGCGCCGAAGGAGCCGAACACATAGGTCACGGCATAGCCGATGGCCACGTTGCCCTGCAGCCGCGCGGTCTCGGCCGCTTCCAGCCCGAGCTTGCCGATGGCGTCGCCCGCCGTGCCGATGATGGCCGACTGCGTGAGCCCGCCCGCCGCCACGCCCGCCGCCAGGCCCTTGTCGAGCCCGAACAGCTTGGCCATGACCACCACCGTCGCCAGGCCGGTGGCCGCCATCACCGCGGCCAGGATGATCTCCTTGATCGACTGCCTGCCCAGCGAGCTGAAGAACTGCGGCCCGCTCTCGAAGCCCACGGCGTAGATGAAGAGCGCGAACAGCACCGCCTTCACGCCGCCGTCCACCTGCACGCCGACCTGGCTTACCACTACCGCCACCAGCAGCGAGCCGGCCACGCCGCCCAGCTGGAACTTGCCGAACTTGATCTTGCCGATCCAGTAGCCGACCGCCAGCGAAAGAAAGAGCGCCATCTCTGGCGACTTCTTGAAGAGTTCATGTAGCCATTCCATGGGTCAAGGTCCTTTCAGTTTCCCGAGCCGTTTCAGATTCATTTCGCGGCGTGCGCCACCAGCCCCGCAAGGGCCACGATGAGCGGGCCCATCAGGGGCAGCACCACGTTCGAGATCGCATAGGTGATCGTGTAGCCCAGCAGCGGCGTGGCATTGCCCGCGGCGTTCTGCACCGCGCTGAGCGCGGGCGTGCTGCACTGCTGGCCCGCGATGGCGCCGAGCAGCACGGGCGCTTCGAGCTTGAGCAGCCGGTGGCCGACGAACAGCGAGATGCTGGCCGGCACCACCGCGATGGCCACGCCCACCAGCGGCAGCGCGATGCCGAATTTCTTGATGAGCGCCAGCGCCTGCGGCCCCGAGGCAAGGCCGACGCAGGCGATGAAGGTGGCCAGGCCCAGGTCTTTCATGAGCGCGAGCGCTTCGGGTGGCACGCTCAGACGGTGCGGGTTCTTCGACTGGTACCAGCCGAAGGCCAGGCCGGTGAGCAGCGCACCGCCGCCCGTGCCGAGCGAGAAAGGAATGCCGCCGAGCTTCACGCTGAAGCCGCCGATGAACACGCCCAGCAGGATGCCCATGGCCGCGTAGCTGATGTTGCTGTGGGTCGACTCCACCACGCGGTCGCCCAGCAGCGGCAGCGCCCGCGACACGTCGAGCACCGGCCCGTAGAGCTTGAGCACGTCGCCGCGCTGCAGCTCCACGTCGTGCAGCAGCGGCATCGCGTTGCCGTCGCGCGACAGGCCGACGATCTGCACGCCGCGCGGCAGCGGCGCGCCCAGTTCGTGCAGCTCGCGCCCGAACCATTCGCGCCGGTTGACCACGACCTCGGTGGTCTCGACCACTGCGTCGAATGCCGTGGTGTTGGCGAACTCGCGGCCCAGCAACTCGGCCACGTTCACCAGCACGCTGCGCCGCCCGATGGCCAGCACCTGGTCGAAGGCCTGCAGCCGCAGCGTAGGCTCCACGGCCAGGCTCTGGCCGCGCCGCATCACGCGCTCGATGCTGGCGTGGCCGCCGAACATGCGGGTCAGCTCGCCGACGGTGCGCCCCCGGCCCACCGTGACCAGGAACACGCGGCCGACCATTTCGGGCACGGCGCTGGCCGACTCGGCATCGTCGCCGCCACCGCCCATCGTCTTCCAGAGCTTGTCGGCCTCGGCGCGCAGATCGACGCGCAGCACCAGCGGAAAAATCTGACTGGTGGCGACCACGATCGCAATCAGCCCGAAGACGTAGGTGATGGAGTAGGCAGTGACCACGTTGGCCTGCAATTGCTGGATGTCCGGCAGCGGCAGCGCCAGTTTCGAGATCGCGTCGGTCGCTGTGCCCACCACCGCCGATTCGGTGGCCGCGCCCGCCATCAGCCCCGCGGCCGTCCCTTGGTCGAGCGAGAGAAAAAGGGTGGCCGTCAGCACCAGTGCCAGCACCGCCACCACCTCGACGAGGCACAGCAGGCCGAGCCGCAATCCTTTGGCGTCGAGGTTGGCGAAAAACTGCGGACCGCCCGCATAGCCGAGTGCAAAGATGAAGAGCATGAAAAACACGTTTTTCACGCTGTCGTCCAGCTTGATGCCGAGCTGGCCCACCACCAGCGCGGCAATCAGCGTGCCGCAGATGCCGCCGAGCTGGATCGGCCCGAAGCGGATCTGACCGACCGCGTAGCCGATGGCGAGCACAAGGAACAGTGCGATTTCAGGCTGGCCCTGAAGGATCGCAGTCAGTGTGACCATTTACCGGTTGTCCTCTCTTTTGTTATTGGCGCGGCCGAATTGACACGTTCATGAAATCCAATGATTCCATTCTTCTTTCAATTGCCTTGCAGGGAGAACTTTGTTCTGACTTCATGAATCGCTGATTTTTCGAATTGCCTCTTACGATAAATCAACATTTAAAATTGCGGTGAAAACGTGCAAGGGGAGGTGAGCCAAATGCTCAATTTGCTAACAATATTCTTATTAAGTCAATTGCCAATAGGCGATTTGGCTTATGACGACGGTGCGGCGTCGCAATGAGCCGCCGCGTCAGCATCCAGACGCCGGCCGGCGATGCGTTGCAGTTCCACCAACTGGTGGGCCGCGAGGCGTTGAGCCAGCTCTACGCGTTCGACATCGACCTGCTGGGAAGCAGCAACGGCATCGATGCCAAGGCACTCCTGGGCAAGGCAGCGACCGTGTCGGTGGAAACCGAAGGCGGCGTGCGCTATCTGGGCGGCATCGCCACCCGCTTCGGTCTGCAGCAGGAAGATGCCCGCCATTCGTTCTACCGGCTGCGCATGCGCCCCTGGCTGTGGCTGGCCACCTTGCGCAGCGACTTCCGCATCTTCCAGGCGAAGAGCGTGCCGGACATCCTCACCGAGGTGCTGGGCCCCTACGGCTATCCCGTCGAGCAGAAGCTCTCGCGCGCCGACTACCGGCGCTGGGACTATTGCGTTCAGTACCACGAGAGCGACTTCGACTTCGTCTCCCGGCTGTGCGAGCTCGAAGGCATCTACTACTACTTTCGCCACGAGCAATCGCAGCATGTGCTGGTGTTCGCCGACGACATGGCCGGCTCGCACAGCCCGCTGCCGGGCGGTGAAGAAGTGCGCTACCACCCGCTGGAAAAGTCCGGCATGGGCCAGCGCGAGCGCATCTACGCCTGGGAGATCGCGGAAGAGGTGCGCCCCGGCCATCACTACAACGACGACTACGACTTCGAAAAGCCCAAGGCCGAGTTGTCGCACCTGCGGCAGATGCCGCCCGGCCACGACCACGACAGCTACGAAAACTACGAGTGGCCCGGCGGCTTCGTGCAGCACGGCGACGGCGAGACCTACGCGCGCATCCGCAATGAAGAGCAACTGAGCCAGCGCAACCGCGTGACCGGCCGCGCCAACCTGCGCGAGCTGGCCACCGGCCACACGTTGCGGCTCACCGGCCATCCGAAGGCAGACCAGAACCGGCAATACCTGCTGGTGAGCGTGAGCTACCACCTGCAAGAGAACCTGCAGGCCAGCGAAGGCGCGGAAGGCACCGAGGGTTCGGTGCAACGCTTCGCGTTCGATGCGCAACCCACCAGCTACCCCTGGCGCCCCGCGCGCACCACGCCCAAGCCGCGCACGCGTGGCCCGCAGACCGCGATGGTGGTCGGCCCGGCGGGCGAGCAGATCTGGACCGACCAATACGGGCGCATCAAGGTGCAGTTCCACTGGGACCGCATCGGCAAGGAAAACGAGAACTCCAGCTGCTGGGTGCGCGTGTCGACCGCGTGGGCTGGTGCCACCTTCGGCATGACCTCGGTGCCGCGCATCGGCATGGAGGTGATCGTCGACTTCCTGAACGGCGACCCTGACTACCCCATCGTCACGGGCTGCGTGCACAACGCCGACACCATGCCGGCCTGGGAGCTGCCGGGGCAGAAGCACCTGTCAGGCATCCGCAGCCGCGAGCTGGGCGGCGGGCGCGGCAATCACCTGGTGCTGGACGACACGCAGGGCAAGATCCAGGCGCAGCTGCGCAGCGACCACCAGTCCAGCCAACTGAGCGTGGGGCACATCGGGCGTATCGAAGACACCGCGGGGCGCAAGGATGCGCGGGGCCAGGGCTTCGAGCTGCGCACCGACGGACATGGCGCGGTGCGCGCGGCCAAGGGCCTGCTCGTCACCACCGAAGCGCGCGCCAACGCGCAGGCCCACACCACAGACATGGGTGAGACCGTGGCGCGGCTCACCCAGGGGCGCGACCTGCACGAGAGCCTGGGCGAATCCGCGCGCAACGCCAATGCGCACCAGGCCGGCGACCAGGACGACGTGGCGCGTGGCCTGAAGGAGCAGATCGACGCCATCAAGGGCCAGGGCGGCAACAGGGAGCAGGGCGAGTTCCCCGAGTTCCAGGAGCCGCATCTCACGCTGGCCAGCCCGGCCGGCATCCAGAGCACGGCGCAGGCGTCCACCCACATCGTGAGCGTGGAGCACACGGCCGTGAGCAGCGGCGCGCACGCGAGTTTTGCCACGGGCAAGAGCTTCCTGGTGAGCGCCAAGGACGCGGTGCGCATGGTCGCGTTCAACAACGGCATCCGCATGGCGGCGGCTGCCGCCGACATCGACATCACCGCGCTCAAGGACAGCATCAACGCTCTGGCCAAGCTGAACATCAAGCTTGAGGCCAACCGCATCACTATCACCGCCAAGGAAGAAGTGCTGATCAACGGCGGCAGCAGCTACACGCGCTGGAACGCGGGCGGTATCGAGAGCGGGACCGGCGGCTTGTGGCGCGCGCATGCGTCGTCGCATTCGATGGTGGGTCCGAAGAGCGACGGGCAACCGCGATTGCCGCAGCCGCCGCAGCTGCCGCGCGGGCAGCTCGACCTGTACCACCAGTACGTCAAGGCGGACGGTGCCAAGCGCCAGGGCGTGAAGCAGGGCGACTACACCGTGGTGGACTCCGAAGGCGCAACGCACACCGGCAAGCTCGATGCCAACGGCTTTGCCTCGCTGTCCGGCCTGCCGCTCGGGCAAGCCAAGGTCGCGTTCGGCGGCGACCCGAGCGACCCGTGGGACAAGGGCAGCTATTTCGGCGAGGCCAACCGTTGGCCCGCGCGGCCGGCGGGCGACAAGGCGCTTGACTCGCAGGGCGGCGGGAGCAGTTTCCTGGGCGGCCCTGGCGGCGGTTCGATGGCGGGGCTCGCGAGCGCTGGTGCCGATGCAGTCGGCTCGCTCGGCAGCCTGGGTGGTGCTGCGAGCAGCGGCCTTGGCCTGCTTGGCCAGGCCGGCGGTGCGCTGGGCAAGGCAGGCGGCCTCGTGAACCAGGTCGGGCAGGCCGCGGGCACGGCGCAGCAAGCCGTCGGCGCCGTGCAAGCCATCCAGCAGGGCGGTGCCAAGACGCTGCTCGGGCAGGTCGGCCAGACCGCCACCGGCATGGCCGCGCAGACCGTGGGCGCCATGGTGCCCAGGCTGCCAGCGCTGCTGCCGGGCCAGACGCCGGGCTTTGCTGGCTGATACCGCCAGCGCCGCTCGACAAGCACAAGAAATCAAGGGAGAGATTCGCGCATGGCTGACCAGCCCCCACAGAACAATGACGCGCAAGGCGCGCAAGCCAAGGAGCGCGAGCGCCAGGTCGCGGTGGCGCCGCTCAACACCATCGGTGTGGAAGACATCGGCGCAGGCGCCGCCAAGATCGACAGGTGGCTGCGCAAGCTCACCAACGACTACGTCACGCTCAACGTGCTGACAACCTTCGCGGGCAGCCTGCCGATCATCGGCAACATCATGGCGCTCATCGACGCGGTGTGGGACATCGTCGAGATGGTCACGAAGAAGGCCTACTCCGACGTGCTGCAGTGGGTGAGCCTGGCGATCAACCTGCTGGGCGTCATTCCATTCCCGCCCGCCACCGGCGCGGCGCGCATGAGCCTGCGGCCGATGCTGCATCTGCTCAAGCAGGAGATCGCCAAATCAGCCAAGAGCGTCGTGCCCAACCTCGGCGAGGCGTTCATGGCCGTGGTCATCACCCACCTGAACGACACCATCGCCGGCACGCTCGACAAGTTCGTGGACGAGGCGCTCGGCTACCTCGACGGCTTCCTGAAGTCGTGCGCGGAAAAGGTCGATGGCATTGCCGATGCGCTGATTGGTGCGCTGCAGGTGGCGCTGGGCGAGAAGCCCGTGTTCACGACCGGCGCCGTGGCCGAGAAAAACACCTACGACCCGAATACCCAGAGCACCTGGAGCCGCATGATGGCGGCCGCCGCCGAGGCCGCGAAGAAGTCCGCCAACTACGTCGCCGCAACCGCGAGCCACTACGCATTGCCCGACAGCGCCAAGGTGCTGATTCGGGACGCCGTCTCCAGCCTGACCGACATCAAGGGCCTGGCGCGCCAGCAGATCATGCGGCTGGGCGACGAGAGCCTGCAGTACGGCATCAAGTGGATGATCAAGATCCTCAAGGATGCGCTGCTCAAGCGAAAGGGAAAGCATGGCGCGACCCTTTCGGCAACCAACGGGGCGAAGGTGCAGGACAAGAAGCCCGGCGGCGAGCAGGGCGCAACGACCGCCCAGGCCCCCGCCAGCGGCGATCCGGGTTGCAAGAGCTGCGCGACGGGCGCCGCCGGCGGCGCCATCAGCCTGGCCACCGGCTGCGAGAGCTTCAGCCACACCGACTTCTCGCTGGCGGCGCCGCTGCCCATCGACTGGACGCGTACCTACCGCAGCAATCTCGGCGCCTTCGACCAGGGCAGCCTCGGCGCGCGCTGGGTCACGCCGTACAGCACGCGCGTGGACATTGCCAAGGCCCTCAAGGGTCGTCGCCAAGGCCGCATGAGCCTGATCTATCACGGTATCGACGGCCGCGGCCACGCCTTCCCGTTGCTGGCCGTGGGCCAGAGCCATCACGACCCGATCGAGGAGATGACGCTCACGCGCCTGAGCGAACGCCTGCTGGTGGCGGACTTCGGCAAGCCCGTGCCGGCCGGCGAGTCTGCCGACTGGCGCGAGACCTATGAACTGGTGGACACCGTGCCCGCCAAGGCCGCGTCGCAGGGCAAGCAGCACTTCCGGCTGGTGGCGCAGCACACGGTGGGCGGCGCCGCCATCGGCCTGCGCTACGACCACGTGATTGCCGCGACCGGCGAGCAGGTGCTCAGCGACATCGTCAGCAAGCAGGGCGAGGTCGTCATCGCCCACGTCGGCACGCAGCCGGATGCCAGCACCGGCCTGATCAAGTCGCTGTGGGAGCTGAAGGGCGGGCAGGTGGTTCGTCAGCTGGCGGCCTACACGCACGACGGCGAAGGCGACCTCGTCACCGCGCAGGACGAGAACGGCGCCGCCTGGCAGTACAGCTACAGCCATCACCTCGTGACCCGCTACGCCGACCGCACTGGCCGCGGCATGAACCTGCAGTACGACGGCACCGGCGTCGACGCCAAGGCCGTGCGCGAATGGTCCGACGACGGTAGCTTCGCGCTCACGCTAGAGTGGGACCGCAACATCCGCCTCACCTACCTGACGGACGCCGCCGGCGGCGAGACCTGGTATTACTACGACGTGCTGGGCTACACCTACCGGATCATCCATCCGGACAAGCTCGAGGAATGGTTCCTGCGCGACGACGCCAAGAACATCACGCGCCACATCCACACCGATGGAACCACCGACGACTACGTCTACGACGCCAAGGGCAACCTGAAGACGCACATCCGCGCGGATGGCAGCAGCATCCACTACGAGTACGACGCGCGCCACCGCGTCACGGGCATCCTCGATGCCGAAGGCGGCGTCTGGAAGCGCGAGCACGACGCCCAGGGCAATCTGGTCGAAGAGACCGACCCGCTCGGCCACAAGACCGGCTACGCCTACGACGAGGCCGGCCGGCCGGTGCGCATCACCGATGCGAAAGGCGGCTCGAAGACGCTCGAGTACATGCCAGCCGGCCAGCTCGCCAGCTACACCGACTGCTCCGGCAAGACCAGCCTGTGGGCATACGATGGCCGCGGGCGCCTCGTCAAAGCCGTCGACGCGGCCGGCAATGCCACCCGCTACCGCTACACCCCCGTCGTGGAGACCGCGACGCAAGGCGACGGCAACCACCCCGGCCAGCTCGAAGAAATCGTGCTGCCCGACGACACGCGCGAGCATTTCGCGCACGACGCCGAAGGCCGCCTGCTGTGCCACACCGATGCGCTGGGGCGCCGCACGCGCTACAGCTACACCCGCGCCGGCCTGGTCGCGGGGCGCGTCGATGCCGCCGGCCATACGCTGCGCTACCACTGGGACCTGATGGGCCGGCTCACCGAACTGCACAACGAGAACGGCAGCCGTTACGACTTCAGCTACGACCCCGTGGGCAGGCTGCTCGAAGAAGTCGGCTTCGACAAGAAGTCCACGCAGTACCGCTACGAGCCGACCACCGGCGTGCTGGCCGAGGTGATCGAAGCGGGCCAGGGCACCACGCTCGAGTTCGACGCGCTTGGCCGCCTCGGCGAGCGCCGGGCCGGCGGCGAGGCGGAACGCTTCGCCTACGACGGCAATGGACGGCTGGTCGAGGCCTCCAACAGCGACGCCCGGCTTCAATGGTTCTACGACCGCGCGGGCAACCTCGTGCGCGAACACCAGCACTACCTGGAGAGCTCACGCACGGCGGTCTGGCGCCACGGCTACGACGAACTCAACCAGCGCGTGACCACCATCCGCCCCGACGGACACATCACGCAATGGCTGACCTACGGCTCCGGCCACGTGCACGGACTACTCATCGACGGGCAGGACGTGCTGGGCTTCGAGCGCGACGACCTGCACCGCGAGATCACGCGCGAACAGGGCAACGGCCTGACGCAAAAGCAGCGCTACGACCCGGCCGGCCGCCTGCTCGAACAGCAGATCTCGCAGACCCGGCCCGGCGCGATCGAGTCCCTCGGCGGCATTCGCCGCAGCTATGCGTACGACAAGGCGGGACAACTGGTGGCCATCGGCGACAGCCGCCGAGGCAACCTGAGCTACCGCTACGACCCGGTGGGACGCCTGCTCGAAGCCAACAGCCGCCTGGGGCGCGAGACCTTCGCATTCGATCCTGCAGGGAACATCGGCCACCCTTCTTCAGACACGGAAGGCGATGCACAGGCAGCAGCAGGCCGCATCACCAACCGCGTTGCCGTTCGCCTGGGGGGTGACGGCCGCAGCATGGCCGGCCGGCTCATGGACAACCTGCTGAAGGACTATGCCGGCACCCACTACAAGTGGGACGAGCGCGGCAATCTTGTCGAGCGCAGCCGCAACGGTGAAAAGACGGTATTCACCTGGGACGGCTACAACCGCATGCGCAGCGCCGAAACCTTCGGCGAGACCACGAGCTTCAGCTACGACCCGCTGGGCCGCCGTATCGCCAAGCGCACGGGGCATGCCTGCACCTTGTTCGGCTGGGACGGCGACACGCTGGCGTTCGAAAGCACGCAAAGCACGGAAGCGCGACAGGAACAGATGTGGCGCGGCGACAGCGTCCACTACATCCACGAACCCGGTTCGTTCGTGCCCCTGATGCAGATCAGGCAGGCCCAGGCCGTTGCATTGAGCGAGACCACCGACGTGAAGGCGCTGATCGCGGACAACGGCGGACGCTACGACATCGAGCAGGACCCTCTATGGAATGGGGAGCAGAGCCGGACACCCGCGCCGTTCGGCAAGGAAGAGATCGCCTTCTACCAGTGCGATCACCTGGGTACGCCGCAGGAGCTGACGGATCACGAGGGGCGTGTGGCCTGGTCGGCGAGCTACAAGGCTTGGGGGGAGGCGAGGCAGGCGATCAGTGAGGCGGGCAGGAGGGCTGGCTTCCGGAACCCTATCCGCTTCCAGGGGCAGTATTGGGATGACGAGACGGGGCTGCATTACAACCGGTACCGGTACTACGACCCTCTTGCGGGAAGGTTCATATCAAAGGATCCTATTGGCCTGAAGGGAGGAGTGAACGCACTTTTTTATGCCCCAAATCCAGTGGAATTTATTGATCCACTAGGATTGCAGGGAAATCGGGCTAATCGCAGAGCGGGGAAAATTCTTGCTGACAATGATGCTGCAACGGGAGGGCATGCTTACTCTCGGCATGGCGCTCACACAACAATGCCGGAGCAGGAAAGGCGTGCTATGACTGGCGTGCCTCCCGATAATCCATGCAAAATTCCGCAAACTCACGGTCCTGATTCAACAAGATTTATTAGGAATACCGATCAATTGGATGCTATTCAGAAAGGGCGGTCTGCAATGAATGCCTCTGGTCAAAACAGTGCCACATTCGATATGGGAAGAACTATTGGTGAAGGCTATCGTAGCGGTGGAGGATGTCCCATCACTACATCGCGCGTCACAGTTCGCAGAAATAATTCTGGAGATGTATATACGGCGTATCCGCAGTTATGAAATCGTTGAATTTGAATTATCTGCGTGGAGTTTATGATTTTTTGTTTGGCAAGAGCGATGAGGAGTTGGAAGGGTTTGATATTAATTTGGATGCCAATAGAAAGATTCTTTTTGAAGAGATGGGGCGTAGCTTTTCAAAATTCGGCCCAATTTCAAAAGAAAACATAATCAATGGAATTAATTTCATTTTGATTAACTGCTCCGACGACCAGTTGTGGCGGAGTGCGATTCCTCACGATCTTCCTCTTAATCGCGTAATAGATAGGCGAAATTATTTGAAAGATATGCTTTTTGCGTTAACAAAAACAACTCCATCTTTGGTGGATGCAAAAGATTTTGTTTTGATTGATGAAATCGGGCCCAACGGCTTGGATTATTCGAAATAGAAGAGGATTCTTCTTGGTGGCGCGTAACCAGGAAGGCCTCGGTCGATGACCTTATGGCCCAGCTGTGGTCGCTTCATTTCCCGCGATCCGATCGGCTTATTCGGCCGCCTGAATCTGCATTGGATGAAAAGACGGGCTGCACTACAACCGGTATCGGTACTACGACCCGCAGAGTGGGCGATTTGTCTCAGATGATCCTATCGGGTTGGTCGGCGAAATCAACTTGTGCCAGTACGCGCCGAAACCAGTGGATTAAGTGGATTCGGTGGGGCTAGCGCGCAAAAGAATTCCTAAACCTTCTCCGCTGCCGGCTGAGCCTAAGAAATGCACAGCCACAAGATCTTCGAAGGACGCTCGTCGAGAGGTCATGCGTCGTGCCGGTATAGCAACGTCTTCTATGCCGTTTGCTCAACGCACTCCACCCAAGACAACTTCGGGATTCGAGCAATATCTGTATAAGACCACTGGTGAAGGCGGCAGAGAGCGAACAATGGTCGTCTCACATCACGAACCCGATAGCGACCACGCTTGTGCTCATTGGCATGCAGCCGAAGCAAAAACCATCGATTCAAATGGGTTGCCATCCACGTTTTCCAATGGTGCATGGAAATATCAAGCAAACGGATCTGTAGTGGAGCACAAATGATCGAGTTTAATCTGACAAAAACTCAGGAGAAAAAATTTGCTCTTATGCAGAGGATGAATTTTGAGAGATTATCTCTCGATCCAAGTTTTGCTTTGGGTGTGATTGAATTTCCTGAATCTTCAATTCTCCTGCAGAAAATAAGCGACATCGCAAATTCTAAAAATAATTCGGAAGTGCAGGGAAGGGAACGTTTGTTTGAGTACTTGCTGAATTTCTCGATAAATCAAGATGAGGCGTATTTTTTAATTCTTCCTGGCCTTTTGCCTCAAAATGGTTTTACTTATACAAAGTATCCCGCGATTAAGGTTGATGCAAAAAAAATACATCCGCTTCTCAATTTGGTGCGAGGAAAAATTGCTGAGCCAGATTATTTTTCATTGGTCTCCGAAAAGCTTGAGCACGGTATCGTTTTGGATGTTTATGCAGGAAATCCAGAATTGCATGGAACCGATAAGGAAATTCTCCAAATTGCCACTTGGTAATCAGCTTAATGATCGCGAGTTTGTGTCAATGGATTCGATGAAAACACATATCGGAATTCGTAATCCTATCGATTTGCGGTCTATGATTTATATGAATTTGGAGATCGAATGGGGAAACATAAAGGTAATGCGGGCAGGATCATTGATTTAAAATAATTGAAGCGCAAGAACGGAAATTCATGATCAATTCTGTGAGTGAGTTTATGGCATTGTGTGATTCGAGGGACGAATCAGGTATTGCCCGATCGCTTCGGGATGAGGCGCCTTTTGGCGTGTGGGAAGAGTTGATTTTGAATTTTCAATCTCGAAAAATTGATGTGGCGCAAAATATAACAATTTCAGTCGCGGTGATGGGTTTTAGCCATTCATGGGGACGAGATTGTGCGATCAATTTTGGCGGAAAAAAGAAATTTGCCATCAGATATTTTCAAGTTGCTGTCGAAAGATTCTAGCTCGTTAGTTCGAAGGAAGATTGCGGCAAATAAAAAAACTCCTCTTGTCATGGTGGGGAATCTTGCCAATGATGAAGATGAGGATGTTGCACGTGTTGCGAAATTCAGATTGAAATGAGGCGGACGAAAGGGGAAATAGAAGAACGCGGTGATTAATGCCCACGGTGGGCACTACAACATTGAGCAGTAGCTGTTATGGAATGGGGAACAGAGCCGAACATCCGCGCCGTTCCGCAAGGAAGAGATTTCTTTCTAGCAATGCGATCACCTGGGTACGCCGTAGGAGCTGACGGATTGCGAGGGGCCTGTTGCCTGGTCGGGAGCTACAAGGCTTGGGGGGAGGCGAGGCAGGCGATCAGTGAGGCGGGCAGGAGGGCTGGCTTCCGGAACCCTATCCGCTTCCAGGGGCAGTATTGGGACGACGAGACGGGGCTGCATTACAACCGGTATCGGTACTACGACCCGTACGTGGGTCGATTCGTTAGGGCTTCAGCGGTCAAAAGGATGTCCTGACGCACTTGAAAAAGCGAAGCAAGAAGCCGCAAGGCTCAGGGCAGCAGGTGGAAAACTACCTACGGCAACGTGCGCGATGGTAAACCGCAGAACCGGAAAGGTATACACCGGCACCAGTGGGGCAAAGCCTTCCAATTCAGCGCTAAGTTGGGGGTGAGTCTTGGGACACTCATAACTGCGCGGAAATTGATGCCGCAAACAAGGCGATAAAAGGTGGGTCGTCGATCGTTGATCTCGATGTGGCAACTGTTTATACAAAATCTGGAGCGCCAATGCCGTGCTGCAGAAATTGTTCTGTAACCTTTGGAAATTTTAAAGTCTTGGCGGGCAAGAGGTGAGTTGATGAGCTATCAATTTAATGGCGAATTGATTTCAATTTTGGAGCGCTCTGGGTGGAGTTCGATGCGAAAGGCAAGAACAAATCAGTATGCCTCTGATTGGAAGAGGGATGGCTACAAGGTATTCCAGCAGGCCTTGGATTTTTCTGCGTCTTTTGGAGAAATAAGATTAGCGCACCCTGCGTATGCCGGAGGTGCTTTTGATGAGAGTTATTTTGACCCTTCTGCTGCAACGCGACGCTTGGATCGAGCTTGGGTGGTTGAGGATTACGAGGGGCTTGCAATGGAGCGATTAATTCCAGTTGGCCAAGGGTATTCTGGGCATTTGAATTATTTGATCGGTGATCGGGGTGGCTTTTATGGTGGATACGACGATTATTTTTGCAGAATAGGGAAAACCGTGGAGGAAGCAATGAAGAAGATTTTGCTTGGAGGAAATTTCGAAAAACTGCCTGGCCTATAGGGCGTACATCGTCTGTCGACAGGATGAAATCCAACAGCGGCGTCGATATGTTAATTTTCCAAAGGATCTAGATGGCTGAAATGAAGGAGGTTTGGGTTTTTAATGGGCTGGACGCAAAGTTCCCTTCTGCGGTTTTTGCGATCCAAGAGGACGCTTTGGAATGGATTGAGAAGTATCGGCTGACTGGTGTTTTGACTAAATATCCAGTGGGGATTTCTATTTATGACTGGGCGATTGAAAGTGGTAATTTCAAGGTGAGATCAAAAAAAGATCTAATGCCGAAATTTATAGAGGGATTTTCGAGCGCAGCGCAAGAGCATATGCATTTTAAAAATGGGGCTTTCGATTGATTTTTTTGGAGAAAATTTACTCCATTCGTATTGAGGCGCACTGTAGCCATTGCGTGAAACTTTCAATCGAAGATGGCCGCGCCGAGTTCTGTCAGGAACGGTGAATTTGTTGTTGTTTTGCTAATTCTGTCAAATCGTCCTTGATTGATAAGATGTTTGTGAGAAATAAAAATGCCAGGGCCGTACAGCGAAGATGAAGAGAAAGCACTCGACGTTATCGAAGATCAGCTAATGGCTGCTCAGGTTTCTTCGGCTCGCATGATGAAGATGTATGCGGAATTTCTGCGCAAGTGCATCTTGGCTCGTCACTTTGACAGCACTGTTCCATCGATGCAGTTGGTTTTTATCTCCAAGCATCTTTTGACGGCAATATCCAGTTTTGGCACAGATAGCGGTGACGAATTGCGGAGGTCGAGTAGACGTGAACTCTGGTTTTTGTCCGATCGCTTTGAAAAAGAAAATCCAACCTTGGCTGCTTTGAGTCGATGCGCCGTTTGTTGCTGCAGTGAGGAGGGCGAATGGAATCCTGAGAATAGCGAGAGCCTGACGCCTATTCCGTTCTACCTTTTTCTGCTCAAGCGACTCGATTCCAATATGGGGCTCGAGTTTTTGAGATATGCGCGTGTCCACCTGCTTGATTTTGCTTGATAAAAAATCCATTCGGCAGATCCGGATCAAGGCAGCCATAAATAAGCTCATGCAGCAAGTGGAAGAGCCGGCGATTTATTTTGGTAGGAAATTTGCGGTAACGAAAACTTCAGCGATGAGCTCGCTGAATAAACGGGCGGAAAAATGAGTTCTCAAATAATCATCCTCAACCACGACCTCTGGCGCAAAGGCACCGGCGGCGCCCCTGCCGGCTTGATCGGCCAAGCCGACAGCTTTGCCTACGCAGGCCTCGACCTGAACCTTGCGCAGTTCGCATCCAGTACCTTCTCCGCGAGCAGCTTCACGAGCACCACCTTCAAGCAAGCAGGCTGGACTGCGTGCCAATTCACCAACTGCACCTTCAGCGCATGTGACTTCGAAGGCATCGCCATTTCCGGCTGCACGTTCGTCAACTGCACATTCAGCCATTCGCGGTTCAACGCAGCCCGGCTCAGCGACTCGAGCTTCAGCCGGTGCACCTGGACCGATCTCAACTTCGACGGCAACACATGGTCGAGCCTCGACGTGCTCGACTGCCGCGGCAACCGGATCCAGGCCAGCAACCTGCAAGGGGAGCGCGTGAACTTCACGGGAAGCGAGTTCGAGGACATGAATTTCGAGAACGCCCGGATCAACAGCTGACAGCGATCCAGACGAGACCCCCAGAGAAGACCCCCCCTACGCTGATGCACCCACCTCCGGGTTTCCGATAACTAAATCAGCTTGATTTAGTCCATCTCCTGGCCGATAGTCGCCCTGCGCCCGGACGCCGAGCCTTTCACTTCAAGAAAGCCCGAGCGATCCGGTTCCAAAAGACCGCAGGCGCTACGCCGCCTGTCCAAGGAGACACACCATGCTCAGCAGCTCCCGCTCCATCCTGGCCGTGGCGGCCATGTCCCTCGTTGCGGCCAGCGGCGCCTTCGCCGCCGACCAGCCCATCATCGGTCTCGTCACCAAGACCGAAACCAATCCCTTCTTCGTCAAGATGAAGGAAGGCGCGCAGGAAGAGGCGAAGAAGCAGGGCGCCAAGCTGCTCTCGGGCGCGGGCAAGGCCGACGGCGACAACGCGGGCCAGATCACGGCGATGGAGAACATGATCGCGGCCGGCGCCAAGACCATCCTGATCACGCCGAGCGATGCGAAGGCCATCGTGCCCGCGATCAAGAAGGCGCGCGACAAGGGCGTGATGGTGATCGCGCTCGACAGCCCGGCCGATCCGCCGGACGCCACCGACGCGCTGTTCGCCACCAACAACTACACGGCCGGCGTGCTGATCGGCGAATACGCCAAGGCCGCGATGGCGGGCAAGCCCGCGAAGATCGTCGCGCTCGACCTGCTGCCGGGCCACCCGGTGGGCGCGCAGCGCCACAACGGCTTCATGAAGGGCTTCGGCCTGCCGGCCAACGACCCGAAGTCGAACGAACTGTCGAAGGCACCCGAGATCGTCTGCATGGCCGACAGCTACGGCGACCAGGCAAAGGCGCAGACGGTGATGGAAAACTGCCTGCAGAAGGCGCCCGACGTGAACCTGGTCTACACCATCAACGAACCCGCGGCGGCCGGTGCGTACAACGCGCTCAAGCGCGCGGGCAAGGAAAAGGGCGTGATGATCGTGTCGGTCGATGGCGGCTGCCAGGGCATCAAGGACACGGCCGCGGGCATCATCGCCGCGACCTCGCAGCAGTACCCGCTGAAGATGGCCGCGATGGGCGTGGCCGCGGGCGTGGAGTTCGCCAAGACCGGCAAGAAGGCCTCGGGCTATGTGGACACCGGCGTCACGCTGATCGCCGGCAAGAGCGTGGCGGGCGTCGACAGCAAGGACACCAAGACAGGCGCCGAGCTGTGCTGGGGCAAGAAGTAATCCGCTGCTGACGAACCGATTCACGACGAAGCCATGGCGAAGTCTCCAACGCACCACATTCCGTGGGGCGCCCTCGGGCCGTGGCTGGCCCTGCTCGGCGCCTGCATCTTCTTTGCGACCCAGTCGGACCGCTTTCTCACCGGCGGCAATCTCTCGCTGATCCTGCAGCAGGTGATGGTGGTCGGCGTCATCGCCATCGGCCAGACGCTGATCATCCTCACGGCGGGCATCGACCTGTCGTGCGGCATGGTGATGGCGCTGGGCGGCATCATCATGAGCAAGTTCGCCACCGAACTGGGGCTGCCGGCGCCGGTGGCCATCCTTTGCGGCATCGGCGTGACGACGCTGTTCGGCCTGCTCAACGGCCTGCTGGTCACGCGCATCAAGCTGCCGCCCTTCATCGTGACGCTGGGCACGCTGAACATCGCCTTCGCGATCACGCAGCTGTATTCGTCGTCGCAGACCATCACCGACCTGCCGGGCGGCCTCACGGGCCTGGGCACCACCTTCAGCATCGGCAACGCCGAGGTGGCGTGGGGCGCGGTGCTGATGCTGGTGCTCTACGGCCTTGCATGGTTCGTGCTGCGCGAGACGGCGGCGGGACGCCACATCTACGCGGTGGGCAACAACGCCGAGGCCACGCGGCTGGTCGGCATTCCGACGCAGCGCGTGCTGCTGGGCGTGTACGTGGCGGCGGGCGTGCTGTACGGCATTGCGTCGCTGCTGTCGGTGGCGCGCACCGGCGTGGGCGACCCGAACGCGGGCCAGACCGAGAACCTCGACGCCATCACGGCGGTGGTGCTCGGCGGCACCAGCCTCTTCGGCGGACGCGGCATCGTGCTGGGTTCGCTGATCGGCGTGCTGATCGTGGGCGTGTTCCGCAACGGGCTCACGCTGATGGGCGTGTCGTCGATCTACCAGGTGCTGGTGACCGGCGTGCTGGTGATTCTTGCGGTCACGGCCGATCAACTCTCGCGCCGGGGAGCCCGCTGATGAACGTCGTTGCAAACCCCAAGATCGTGATGCAGGCCAAGGGCCTGGTGAAGCGCTACGGGCAGGTCACGGCGCTCGACGGCGTCGACTTCGAACTGCGCGAAGGAGAAATCCTCGCGGTGATCGGCGACAACGGCGCGGGCAAGTCCTCGCTCATCAAGGCGCTGTCGGGCGCGGTGGTGCCCGACGAAGGGCAGATCCTGCTCGACGGCAAGCCGGTGAACTTCCGCAATCCGCTGGACGCGCGCCGCGCCGGCATCGAGACGGTCTATCAAGACCTGGCCGTGGCCCCGGCCATGACCATCTACGAGAACCTGTTCCTCGGCCGCGAGCTGCGACGCCCCGGTTTCATGGGCAATGTGCTGCGCATGCTCGACAAGAAGAAGATGCTGAGCGAAAGCACCGCGCGCATGGCCGACCTGAAGGTCGGCATCCAGTCGATGACGCAGGCGGTCGAAACGCTTTCGGGCGGCCAGCGCCAATGCGTGGCTGTGGCGCGCAGCGCGGCCTTCGCGCGGCACGTGGTCATCATGGACGAGCCCACCGCCGCGCTCGGCGTGAAGGAGGGCAACATGGTGCTCGAGCTGATCCGCCGCGTGCGCGACCGGGGCCTGCCGGTGGTGCTCATCAGCCACAACATGCCGCACGTGTTCGAGGTGGCCGACCGCATCCACGTGGCGCGGCTGGGCAGGCGCGCGGCCGTGCTCGACCCGAAGAAAATCAGCATGAGCGACACGGTGGCCGTGATGACCGGCGCCATGACCGCCGAGCAGTTGCCCGCGGAGGCGCATGCCTAATGCGGACACCGCCGCGCGCACGCCCGACCTGCTGCGGCTTCGCGGCTCCAACCAGGTCGGCATGCGCCAGTTCAACGAACGCACGGTGCTGCAGGCGCTGCGCGTTCACACGAGCCTGCCCAAGGCCGACCTCGCGCGGCTCACCGGGCTGAGCGCGCAGACCATCGGGCTCATCACCGCGCGGCTCGAGGAAGACGGGCTCATCGTCAAGCAGAACCGCGTGCGCGGGCGCATCGGCCAGCCTTCGGTGCCGTTGGCGCTGAACCCCGACGGCGCGTTCTCCATCGGCATCAAGGTGGGCCGGCGCGGCGCCGAGTGGCTGCTGATCGACTTCACCACGCGGGTGCGTGATCGTCACATCGTGCATTACGACTTTCCCGACGTGGACGAGCTGCTGCCCGCCATCGCGCAGCACATCCACCGGCTGCGCGACGGCCTGGGGCCGCTGGCCGCGCGCAACGTGGGCGTGGGGCTCGCGGCGCCGTTCCAGCTCGGCGGCTGGCATCGCACGCTGGGGCTGTCGAAGGCGCAAGCCGACCTGTGGAACCAGATGGACCTGGCGGCCGAGGTGCGCGCGCGCACCGACGTGCCGGTGAGCTTCGCGCGCGACACCGTGGCCGCCTGCGTGGCCGAGCTGGTGGGCGGGCGCGGGCATGACCTGAAGAGCTTCCTGTACATCTTCGTCGATACCTTCGTGGGCGGCGGGCTGGTCATCAACTCGCACCTGCACACCGGCGCGCACGGCAACGCGGGCGCACTGGCGTCGCTGCCCATGCAGCCGCCCGGCCGCGGCGGCGCGCTGCCGGCGCAGCTCGTCGCGCAGGCCTCGCTCTGGGAGCTGGAGCAGCGCCTGGCGGGCGAGGGCCTCGACGCGATGGCCGCCTATGACGACCGCGCATTGCAGGCGCCTTTCGCGGCCTCCACCCAGGCCTGGCTGGAAAGCGCATCGCAGGCGCTCGCGCATGCCATCGTGAACGGCGCCGCCATGCTCGACCTGGCCGACGTGGTGGTGGACGGATCGATGTCGCGCCTGCTGCTGCAGGCCCTGCTGGAGCACACCCGCGCCGCGCTCGACCGCTGCAACTGGGAAGGCCTGTGGCGTCCGCAGCTGCATGGCGGCAGGGCCGGTGCGCAAGCCTGCGCGCTGGGCGGCGCGATGCTGCCGCTGCACGCGAACTTCGCGCCGGACCACGACGTGTTCCTGAAGGCTGCCTAGCCCGGCTTGCGCGCTCGTGCCAAGGCCAGAGCCTCGGCGAGCAGGGGCTTCACCTTGTCGAAGGTCTGTGTGCTGGGGGAGATCACGCTCACCCAGTACATCTTCCCGTACACGGGGTGGGGCATCAGCGTGTCCAGTGCGGCCGGGTCGGCGGCTGCCGCCGGCGCTTCGCCGAACAACGCGCGGAAGCTCTCCTTGCCCACGCCGATGTTCAGGCGAAACGCGCCCGGGCGGTCCAGCTTCGAGGCGTTGTCGAACTCGCTGTCCTTGGTCACGATCGTGGCAAAGGGAAACTTGTTGTCCGCGTCGTGGAAGAAGAAGGTGTTGTCGTCGGCGATCTGGAAGTGGCCGCCGGCCAGCATGTCGATCAGGTAGTCAGTGATGGCGTCTTCGGTCATGGCGCCATCTTGCCTGCGTTCAGGACGGCCAGCGGCGCAGGCCCAGCCCGTCGGCCAGCTTCCGGTAGGCCGCGATCTGCGCCTGCACGTAGTCGTCGAGCGCGGTGCCGGTGAGCGCGAAGGGATACAGCCCGTGCCGCTCGAGCAGGGCGGCGTAGCCCGGCGCGGCGCTCGCTTCGCGGAAGGCGGCGGTCCAGGCACGCACGGCTGCCTCCGGCACGTCCGCGCTCAGGTAGAGGCCGCGCACGGTCGGCCAGACCAGGTCCACGCCTTGCTCGCGCGCGGTCGGCACGCCGGTGAGCCCGCCGCCCAGCCGTTCGTCCGACAGCACCGCGAGCAGCCGCACGGCGGCACCGCCCGCAATGGCCTGCAGTGCTTCTGCCGCGTCGCCGGGGAAGGCGTCGACATGCTTGCCCTGCAGTGCCGAAAGCGCATCGCCGCCGCCCTCGAAAGACACGAAGCGCATTGCCTTGTGGTCGCGCCCCGCGGCGCGCACCAGCAGCGCGGCCTTCACCCAGTCCTGGCTGCCGACCGTGCCGCCCGCGCCGAAGGCGATGCGCGACGGGTCTTGCCGCAGCGCGGCGACCAGGTCCTGCAGGCGTTTGAAGGGGGAGTCGCGGTGCACGGCGATCACGCCGTAGTCGGTGCCCAGCGTGGCGATCCAGCGCACGGCCGAAGGCGGGTGCGGACCGAAGCGGCCCTGTGCCAGGTTGAGCAGCGAGCCGCTGGAAAACGCGACCAGCGTGCCCGGCCCGCCGAGCTTGCCGGTGGCGATGCGGTCGAACGCGACGGCACCGATGCCGCCCGGCAGGTAGCGCTGCGCGAGCGGCGGACGGCCGGGGCGCACGGCCTGCAGCGCGTCGCGGGCGAGCGCGCAGGTCAGCGCGAAGCCGCCGCCGGCCTTGGCGGGGATCACGCAATCGGCGGCGTCCATGGATGGATCGTCGGCCGCTGCCGCGCGCAGGCTTGCTGGCACGAGCAGCGCGGACAGCGCGCGCAAGGCGTGGCGGCGGTTGGCGTGAAGGGGCGCGGGCATGGGGTTGTGGCGGGCGGTTCAGTGCGCCGCCGGACGGGGCCACCAGATGATCGCATGCAGCCCTGGCTCGGCTTCGCGTGATTCGAGCCGCAGCTCGCCTTGGTGCCGCTGCGCGATCGAGCGCGCAATGGCCAGCCCGAGCCCGAAGCCGCCCTTGCCGGCGCGCGCGCCACGTCGAAAGCGCTGGCCCAGCGCGGCGCGCTCCTCGTCGGACAGGCCCGGCCCGTCATCCTCGACGTTGAGGCTCCAGCCCGCCGCGTCGCCGGCGGCGAACAGCGTGATCGTGCCTTCGGCGGGCGTGTAGGCGATGGCATTGGTCACGAGGTTGCTCAGCGCCTCGCGCATCAGCCCCCGGTCGGCGATGGCGATGAATTCCGGTGTGGGCGAGTGAATGCCCAGGTCGATGCGCTTGGCGCGCGCCAGCGGCAGCAGGTCGACCGCCACTTCGCGCAGCAGCGCCGCCATGTCGAAGCCGGCGGGCTCGACCGACACCGTGTCGCTGCGCCCGAGCGCGAGCAACTGCTGCGCGCTGCGTGTCGCGCGGCCGATCTCGGTGCCCAGCGCGTCGAGCGCGAGCTGGATCTGCGCCGGATCCTGCTCGCGCCGGGCGTAGTCGGCCTGCATCTGCAGCGTGGTGAGGTGGGTGCGCAGCTGGTGCGAGGCGTCGTCCAGGAACTGGCGCTGCTGCGTCACCAGGTCTTGCGTGCGCGTCATCTGCTGGTTGACCGCCGCGACCAGCGGGCGCACCTCGGCGGGCAGGTCGGCCTCGGCGATGCGCGTGAGGTCTTCGGGCGTGCGCGCCTGTACCTCGCGCGCCAGCCTCGACAGCGGGCGCAGCGCCGCGGCCAGCGCCACGGCGGTGCCGCACAGCAGCATCGCCAGCACCAGCCCGTCGCGCAGCGCCGCGCTGCGCACCAGCCGCGCGGTGAACTCCTGCCGCGAGCGCGTGCTTTCCCCCACCTGCACCAGCACGCTGCGCCCGGTGCTGCCGGCCGGCGCGCGGTCGAGGTCGCGGCGGTAGGCGGCGAGGCGTACCGGTTCGCCGAAGTAGGTCGCGTCGTAGAAGGCCGGCGTGCCCATCTTCAGTTCGGCCGGCGGCGCGGGCAGGTCGGCGCTGCCCAGCTCGACCAGCCCGTCGGAGGTCGATACCCTGAAGAAAACCTGCCCGCTCGCCGTGAGCTCGAAGAACTCGAACATCGTGTACGGCAACTCCACCGACAGGCCGCCCGAGGCGGTCGAGATGTTGGCGTCGATGGACTTGAGCGCGCCCAGCAGCGAGCGGTCGTAGGCGGCGTTGGCTGCGGCCAGTGCGTCGTGCCGCGTCATCCACAGTTCGAGCCCGGTCACGACCAGCAGCGCGGGAAACAGCAAAAGCGCCAGGCGCTGCCACAGGCTGGCGCGCCGCAAGCGTGCATTCAGCCGCAACGACGGCATGCCCACCTAGTCCGCTTCCAGCACATAACCCAGCCCGCGCAGCGTGACGATGCGCACGCCGCTGCCGTCCAGCCGCTTGCGCAGCCGGTAGACGAAGACTTCCACCGCCTCCGGGTGCACTTCCTCGTCGTCGGAGAACACGCGCTCCAGGATCTGCTGCTTCGACAGCGGTTCGCCGCTGCGCTGCACCAGCACGCGCAGCACCGCCAGCTCGCGCGGCGACAGCGCCAGCGTTTCGCCGCCCAGCGTGAAGTGCCGGCGCGCGCCGTCGTACACCAGCGGCCCGCAGGCCAGCCGCGGATGCTCCACGCCGCGCGCGCGGCGCACCAGGGCATGCAGCCGCGCCTCGAGTTCGGCCAGCGCGAAGGGCTTGGCGAGGAAGTCGTCCGCGCCCGCGTTGAGCGAGGCCACGCGTTCGTTGAGCGAATCGCGCGCCGTGAGGATCAGCGCGGGCAGCCGCTGGTCGCGCTCGCGCAGGCGTTGCAGCACCGTGTGCCCGTCGAGCCCGGGCAGGCCCAGGTCGAGCACCAGCGCGTCATGGTCGCGCTGCTGCAGCGCCCGGTCGGCCAGGCGCCCGTCGTCCACCCATTCGACTTGGATGCCCGCATGCTCCAGCGCCTTGCAGAGCCAGGTGCCCAGGGTGTGTTCGTCTTCGGCCAGCAGGATGCGCATGGCGCCGATGCTAGAGCGTGAAACGCTCAATCCGGCTTGATGTTTGCCCTTGCGATCACCTTCTGCCAGCGCGCCTGCTCCGCCGCGATGAACTGCGTGAACTGCTCGGGCGTGCCGCCGATGGCCTCGGCCGCATCGGCCGTCAGCCGCTGCATCGAGTCGGGCGACTTCACCGCCTTCATCGTCTCGGCCGAGAGCTTGGCCAGGTTGGCCGGCGCGAAATTGGCCGGCGCCAGCATGCCGTACCACTGCGTCATCTCGAAGCCGGGGAAGCCCTGCTCGGCCACCGTGGGCACGTCGGGCAACTGCGCCAGGCGCTTGGCCGAGCCGGTCGCGATGCAGCGCACCTTGCCCGCCTTGATGAACGGAATGATCGCCGCCGCGCCGATGGCCGACGCGTCGAGCCGGCCCGAGAGCAGGTCGGTCACCATCGGCCCGGTGCCGCGGTAGGGCACGTGCAGCATGAACACATCGGCCGTCATCTTCAGGTACTCGAAGGCCAGGTGCCCCGCGCTGCCGTTGCCGGCCGAGCCGTAGCTGAGCTTGCCCGGCTTCGACTTGGCATACGCGATGAACTCCTTGAGGTTCTTCGCCGGCACGTCCGGGTGCACCACGTAGAGGCTGGGCACCTTGGCCAGCAGGCTCACGGGCTTGAAGTCCTTGTTCGCGTCGTAGGGCAGCTTGGCGAAGATGTACGGGTTGACCGCCAGCGTGCCGATGTGGCCGAGGATGATCGTGTGCTGGTCGGTGCTGCGCGCCACCTCGCTCATCGCGATGTTGCCGGCCGCGCCGGGCTTGTTGTCGACGAACACGCTTTGGCCCAGCGTGCGCGAAAGCTCGGCGGCGGTCGAGCGCGCGACGATCTCCGAGCTGCCGCCGGGCGCGAAGGGCACGACGAAGCGGACCGACTTGCTGGGCCAGGCGTCTTCCGCGCGCGCCAGTGAAGGCAGCAGGCCGCCAAGGCCGAGGGCGCCGCCGGCCTGGAGCCAGTGGCGGCGGTTCAGGCGGGCGGCGTCGGGGGAAAGGAAGTCGGACATGGGCTTGTGTCTCCAGCGCTTTGGAATTGAAAGCGCGCATCCTGCCCGGCGGATGCTGTCGGAATGCTGTCAGTTGCCGTCCGTCCAGTAGTCGCGGCCGAATTCGTCCGCCAGCCTGGCAATCAAGCGCTCGACGCGCGCAAGCACGGTCTCGACCTGTGCGCGCACGGGCGCGTAGGCGAAGCGCAGGTTGTGGAAGGTCTTGCCTTCGTCGGGATCGTCGTCGCGCAAGTACAGCATGCCGTCGTGCAGCCTCAGGTCGAAGAACCAGCCTTGCTCGTAATCGGAGAAGACCTCGCCCGGCATGCCTGCCGTCAACGATTCGATGAAGGCTCGCCCCTCGCTGAAGCGGTCGTGCCACGGAAAGCTCAGCAAAAAGCTCCCCGGTGCGTGGACGACCGGCCTGTTCCAGAAATGGATGGTGTCGGCGATGTTCTTGCCGCGTTGCGCGGCTTTGGCGAGCAGGTCGCGGTAGTGGCGGTGGAGTTCTTCCTCGTGGCCAACGCAGTCGGCCGACAGCACGAAGCCCTGTTCCGCCCCCGGTATGGCCGGCTGGTAAAGCGGCTCGCGCAGGTTCCGCCATTGTTCGGGCGAGATGTGCGACGAGGGGCCGTAGTAGAACGAGGGCTCCACGATGAAGGCGATGTCGATGCGCACGCCTTCCACGGGCTCCGACTGCAACGCCCAGTCGGGCAACGCCGTCTGGGCCGTGGAAGCCGGCGTGTTGGCGTTCACGGTGACTCTCAGATCAGGTTGCGCATCGCCTGCGCCGTCTCCCGCAGCACCGGCAGCACCCGCGCCACCGCGTCTTCCGAGCTTTCGTGCCCCATCGGCATGGTGATGTTCAGCGCGCCCACCAGCGTGCCGTGTCGGTCGCGCAGGGGCGCCGCGATGCCGCGCGAGTTCAGGTCGAGCTGCTGTTCCGACAGCGCCCATCCCTGGGCCCTGATGCGCGCCAGCTCGAGCTTCATGCGCTCCATGCTCGCGATGGTGTGCGAGGTGAAAACCGTCAGCTGCCTGGTCGCCAGCCATTCGTTCAGTTCGGCGTCGCTGCGCAGCGCCAGCATCAGCATGCCTGATGCGGTTACCTGGGCCGGCACGCGCGCGCCCAGCACATAACCGGTGCTCATGCTGCGGTTCGGGCCGTTGCGCGCGATGTAGACCACCTCGTCGCCGTCCATCACGCTGAGATAGGCGATTTCGTTGGTGCCGGCGGCCACGCGCTGCAGGAAGGGCTGCACCACGCGCGGCAGGCGGGCCGATTCCAGGTACGAGCGGCCCAGCCGCAGCACGCGCGGCGTGAGCCAGAACAGCTTGCCGTCGCTGGCCACGTAGCCCATGTGCTGCAGCGTGAGCAGGTAGCGCCGCGCGGCGGTGCGGGTCATGTTCGTGCGCTGGCCCGCCTGGCTGGCGGTGAGGCGCGGGTTGGCATCGTCGAAGGCCTCGATGATGCTCACGCCGCGCTCCAGGCCGGCAATCCAGTCGCGCTTGTCCAGGCCCGCGGGAGGTGTCGAGTCGTCCTTGCTCATGGCCGGAAGTGTGCCTGCGCCAAGGCAGTCGGCGTAGGCATTCGGTGCAGGTGAAAACCCTTGATTTGAACGATTAACGATTTTTGCAGATCGATTATCGAACGTTTTATCGGACGTAGGCCTGCATGAACCGCGCGAAGAGACTATAAAGCTCGGCATCCGGCCTCGAAAAGAGCGATTGACGAACGGAAGCAAGCACATGAGCCATTCCATCAGCGGCAGCACCCAGGCGTACCTGATTCCGGGCGACCCGGTCCGAAATGTGCGGCTGCCGCGCATGTTCAACGCGGTCTTCGAGCGCTTCGGCATCGACGCGGTGCTGCTGCCCATGCAGGTGCCGGTGCGCGATTTCGCGGTGTTCTTCAAGTCGGCGTTCCTGGCGCGCAACGTGCGCGGCATGGTGATCGCGCCGCCGCACAAGCCGCTGGTGGTCGACCTGCTCGACGGCTGCGGGCTCTTCGGGCGCGTGGCGGGTTCGGTGAACGTGGTGCGCCGCACCGAAGGCGACCAGCTCGAAGGCGACCTGTTCGACGGCGAAGGCCTGATCGGCGCGCTCGACCACTGCAACATCCCCTTTCGCGGCAAGCGCGTGCTGATCGTCGGCGCGGGCGTGAGCGCCGCGGCCATCGGCGTGGCGCTGGCCGAGGGCGGCGTGGTGAACGGTGCGACGCACATCGCCTTCTACGACAAGGCCGCCGGCAAGGCGGCGGGCGTGGCCGCCAAGCTCGACGCCTTCTTCGACGCCACGGTGGTGGCGGTCGACAGCAACGCGCCCGAGGGCTACGACCTGGTCGTCAACGCCACGCCGCTCGGCCTGGTCGAGGGCGACGCGCTGCCGGTCGACGTGGCGCGCATGGACGACCATGCCGCGCTGTTCGACATCCTTTTGCGCAACCAGCCCACGCCGCTGGTGCGCGCGGCCCGCGCGCGCGGGCTCAACGCGCAGGCCGGCTTCGAGATGCTGATCCAGCAGATGCCGCACTACATGCGCTACTTCGGCCACGCGGACGCGGCAGAAGCGCTGCGCGCCGACGCCGACTTCCTGCGCGAAATCATCTACCCGCCGGCCATGCACGGCGAAATCAAGCAGCCCCTGCGCTATCACTCCCCGAGCGTGGCTTGAGCCGCGCCTTTCCATTGAAGAGACCGACATGATTTCCGGCAAGACAACGCTCATCGCCCACCTGGGTTTTCCGACCGAGGCCTTCAAGGCGCCGATGATCTACAACCCCTGGTTCGACAAGCAGGGCATCGACGCGGTGGTGGTGCCGATGGGCGTGAAGCCCGAGGACTACGCGGCCTCGCTGCCGCAGATCTTCAAGTTCAGCAACCTGCGCGGCGCGCTGGTGACGATGCCGCACAAGGTGACGACGATGTCGCTGGTGGACGAGGTGACGCCCACCGCCCGCGTGGCCGGCGCCTGCAACGCCATTCTCAAGCGGCCCGACGGCACGCTGCTGGGCGACCAGTTCGACGGCGCCGGCTTCGTGCGCGGCGTGGAGCGCAAGGGGCGGCTCTTCAAGGGCACGCGGGTGCTGGTGTCCGGCACGGGCGGTGTCGGCTCCGCCATCGCGGCATCGATTGCCGCCGCAGGCGCCGCGGAGCTGATGTTGTTCGACATGAGCGAGGCTTCGGCCGGCGCGCTGGCCGCGCGTCTGCGCGAGCACTATCCGCAAATGAAGGTGGCGACGGGCTCGAAGGACCCGGCCGGCTACGACGTGGTCGTCAACGCCACGCCGCTCGGCATGAAGGAGGGCGACCCGCTGCCGTTCGACGTGGACCGCATCGACCCCGGCACCTTCGTGGGCGAAGTCGTGATGAAGACCGAGTACACGCCGCTGCTCGAGGCCGCCAAGGCCAAGGGCTGCCAGGTGCAGGTCGGCACCGACATGCTGTTCGAGATGATTCCTGCCTACCTCGAGTTCTTCGGTTTTGGCACAGCGTCCCCAGAGGAATTACGTGCCGTGGCCCAATTGAAATATTGAAAGGCCGAGTCACCGCATGAGTATCTTCGAGGGTTTTCTTTCCACATCCGAAACGCTGGGCGCCTTCAGCGACCGCGCGTTCGTCGACGCGATGCTGCGCTTCGAGGCCGCGCTGGCGCGTGCCCAGGCGGCCGAGGGGCTGATCCCCGAGAGCGCCGCGCATTCCATCGTGAGCAGCTGCAAGGTCGAGCTGTTCGACGTTGCCAAGATCGTGCGCGAGAGCGGCCGCGCGGGCAGCGTTGCCATTCCGCTGGTCAAGGCGCTGCGCGAGGCCGTGAGCCTTTTCAACGCCGACGCCGCGCCGTATGTGCATTTCGGCAGCACCAGCCAGGACGTGATCGACAGCGCGATGGCGCTGGTCACGCGCGAGGCGGTCGCGCTCATCGAGACCGACCTGGCCAAGGCCGCCGACGCGCTGCTGCGCCTGGCCACGCAGCATGCGGAAACACCCATGCTCGCCCGCACGCTGATGCAGCCGGCTTCCGTTACCAGCTTCGGCTTCAAGTGCGCCGGCTGGGCCGCGCCGCTGGTGCGCAGCCGCCTGCGCCTGCGCGAGGCCGCGAAGCATGCGCTGCAGCTGCAACTGGGCGGCGCCGTCGGCACGCTCGCGCAGATGAAGGGGCAGGGCGCCGCCGTGCGCCAGCGCATGGCCAAGGAACTGGGCCTGGGCGACCCCGGCGCAACGTGGCACACGCAGCGCGACGAATGGGTGGCGCTGGGCTGCGAGTTGGGGCTCGTGACCGGCAGCCTGGGCAAGATCGCGGTCGACATCGCGCTGCTCGGCCAGTACGAGGTGGCCGAGGTCTCCGAGCCCAGCGAGCCGGGCCGGGGCGGCTCGTCGGCCATGCCGCACAAGCGCAACCCGGTGGCCTCGATGGTGGCCATCGCCGCCGCGCACCGCGCGCCGCAACGCGTGGCCGCCTTGCTCGGCGCCATGCCGCAACAGCACGAACGCGCGCTCGGCGCCTGGCAGGCGGAGCTGGCCGAGTGGCCGCAGCTGCTGATGTCGGCGCACGGCAGCGTGCGCGCCATGGCCGGCGCGCTGCCCGGCCTGCAGGTCGATGCCGCGCGCATGCGCGCCAACATCGACCGGCTGCGCGCCGAACTCCCGCGCGACGCGGCCGACGAATGGTTCGACCCCGCGCTCGCACACAACGCCGGACAGACGGCCCTCGCCGAAGTGAAGGCGCTGCAGGCCCGGCTCGACGCAGACAAGGAACTCTCTCAATGACCACCCCTGAAACGCCCGTCAACGACTACGAAGCCGGCCTCGTCAACCGCCGCCGTGTGCTCGGCGACGCCTGGGTCGACAAGTCGCTCGCCAACCGCAACGGCTTCAATGCCGAGTTCCAGGAGCTGATCACGCGCCATGCGTGGAACGACATCTGGGGCCGCCCCGCGCTGGGCGACAAGACGCGCCGCTACATGGTGCTGTCGATGATGCTGGGCATCCACGCCTACGAAGAATTCGCCATGCACGTGCGCGCCGCGCTCGACGGCCCGCCCGAGTCGCGCCTCACGCCGGAAGACATCAAGGAAGTGATCATGATGGCCGCCATCTACTGCGGCGTGCCGGTGGCCAACCATGCCTTCGGCATCGCGACCGGCATCCTGCGCGAGAAGGGCCTGTTGCCCGCGACGCCGGCGTCCGCCGCGCAGTGAGCGCGCCGGGCGCCCGCAAGGGCCGGTTCGACATCAGTTTCGCGCTGCTGCTGCCGCTGCTGCTGGCGGCGCAGCCCGTGGCCACCGACAGCTACCTGCCGGCGCTGCCCGCCATCGCCAAGGAGCTCGGCTCCGCCAGCACCAGCCTCACGCTGTTCGTGCTGGCTTTCGGCTTCGCGCAACTGCTGTGCGGCCCGCTGGCCGACCGCTTCGGCCGGCGGCCGGTGCTGCTGGCGGGGCTGGGCTGCTACGTGCTCGCGGCGCTGGGCGGCGCGTTCGCGGACAGCGTGGCGCTGCTCGCGGGCTGGCGCGCGCTGCAGGGCTTTTCGATGGCCGCCATCCTCGTGTGCTCGCGCGCCGCGGTGCGCGACCTGTACCCGGCGCACGAAGGGCCGCACGTCATGGCGCGCGGCCTCACCGGGCTGGGCGTGGTGGGGCTGCTGGCGCCGCTGCTGGGCGCATGGCTGGTGCAGGGCGCGGGCTGGCGCTGGGTGATGGTGGCGATGGCGGTCTACGCCTCGGTGCTGTTCGCGATGTGCTGGTACTCGTTCGCGGAAACGCGCAAGCCGATGGGCGAAGACGGCCTCTCCGCCCCGCGCGGCAGCACCCGCACCGTGTTCGCGAGCCGCTCGTTCCGTGCCTGGGCTTCGGTGGCCGCGTCGACCTACGGCGGGCTCTTCTGCTTCCTGCTGCTGTCGCCGATGGTCTACATCGGCTATCTCGGCTGGTCGCCCGCCTGGTACGGCTGGATCCCGGCCGGCGGCTCGCTGGTCTACATCTTCAGCACCACCATGTGCCGCACGCTGCTGCGGCGCTATGGGCCGGTGCGCACCGTGCGGCTCGGCGCCTCGCTCAGCATCACCGGCGCCGTGATCCAGGCCCTCGGCTGCTGGTTGATGCCGCTCAGCGCGGTGCCGCTGCTCTTCGGGCATGCGGTGTACTGCCTCGGCCACGGCATCCACCAGCCCTGCGGCCAGGCCGGCGCGGTGGGCGATTTGCCGCATCTCGCGGGCCGGGCCGTGTCGTGGTCGGGCTTCGGCATGATGATGGTCGCGTTCTGCGTGGGGCAGTTGGCCGCGCGCTTCGTCGACGCCGACTACAGCTACGGCGCCTGGCCGATGGTCGTGCCGATGCTGCTGGCCGGCATCTCGCTGATGGCCATCGCGTTTTTCTGGCTGCCACGTCTTCAACATCCGACAAAGGAAACCACACCATGACCCGTTTGAATGTCGTTCGCGAAGGCGACGGTCCGATCGTCGTGCTCAGCCATGCGCTCGGCTGCGACCTGAGCATGTGGGACGGCGTGGCCGCGCAACTGGCGCGCGCCCACACGGTGATCCGCTACGACCACCGCAACCACGGCGCCTCCGAAGTGGTGCCGGGCCCCTTGCGCATCGAGACGCTCGCGCAGGACGCGGCCGAGCTCATCCAGCGCGAAGCGGGCGGCGAGCCGGTGCATTTCGTCGGCCTGTCGATGGGCGGCATGACCGCGCAGGCGCTGGCCGTGCGCCACCCAGAGCTGCTCAAGACGGTGGTGATCGCCAATTCGTCCGCGCACTACCCCGACCAGGCCCCGTGGCGCGCGCGCGCCGAGACGGTCAACGCCCAGGGCGTGGCCGCCATCGCGCCCGGCGCGGTGTCGCGCTGGCTCACGCCGGACTTCGTGACCACCTCCGAAGGCGCGGCCGCCGCCAAGGCGCTGCACGACGTGCTGGTGCGCACAGACCCGCAGGCCTACATCGCGAGCTGCAACGCCGTGGCCGCCATCGACTTCCGCGAGAGCAACCACCGCATCGCCGTGCCCACGCTGGTCATCGGCGGCCTGCGCGACGAAGCCACGCCCCTGGCCATGTCGCAGGCCATCGCCGGCGCGATTCCGAACGCCCGGCTGGCCACCATCGACGCCGCGCACGTCAGCGCCGTGGAGCGCCCGGTGGAGTTCGCACAACTGCTGATCGATTTCTGGCGCAGTCTTTGACGGCTCAAAGCGACGCCGGCGGCCTAGGTGTATCCCGTATTTCGTGCGAATAATGGACGCATGTGATCGATGATCGATCAATAGGCCTCTGAATAGATTGTGGCGGGGGCTGGGTGTTTCTAAAGTCGCACCCATGCATCGCTCCATCGCCACCGTCTCGCTCAGCGGCACGCTTCGCCAGAAGCTCGAAGCCGTCGCGGCCGCCGGTTTCGACGGCATCGAACTGTTCGAGGCCGACTTCATCAACTTCAAGGGCACCGCCACCGAGCTGCGCGGCATTACCGCCGACCTGGGCCTGTCGATCGACCTGTACCAGCCGTTCCGCGACTTCGAAGGCATGCCCGAGCCGCAGTTCCGCCGCAGCCTGGAGCGCGCCGAGCGCAAGTTCGACCTGATGGAGGCCATGGGCGCGCCGCTGGTGCTGTGCTGCTCCAACACCTCTGCGCTGGCCGTGAACGACCCGGCGCTGGCCGCCGCCCAACTGCACGAACTGGCCGAGCGCGCCGCGCGCCGCAACCTGCGCGTGGGCTTCGAGGCGCTGGCCTGGGGCCGCCATACATCGCTGTACGGGCAGGCCTGGGACATCGTGCGGCGCGCAAATCACCCGCATCTGGGCCTGATCCTCGACAGCTTCCACACGCTGTCGCTGAAGGACGATCCGGCCGGCATCGCCGACATTCCAGGCGACAAGATCTTCTTCCTGCAGATGGCCGACGCGCCGCTGCTGTCGATGGACGTGCTCCAGTGGGCGCGCCACCACCGCTCGTTCCCGGGGCAGGGCGACTTCGACGTGGTCGGCTTCTTCACGCAGGTGCTGCGCGCGGGCTACACCGGACCGCTGTCGCTCGAGATCTTCAACGACATCTTCCGCGAGACGCCGAACCGCCGCACCGCGGTGGACGCGATGCGCTCGCTGCTCTACCTCGAGAGCGAAGCGCGCCAGCGCATGGCCGACGCGCCCGTGCAGCCGCAGCGCGTGGAGCTGTTCAACCCGCCGCCGGCGCCCGCGCTGTCGGGCCTGTCGTTCATCGAGTTCGCGGCCGACGAGGCCTCGGCCCTCACGCTGGCCGCGCTGGTGAAGCAACTGGGCTTTAGCAGGATGCGGAAATACTCCCGTTCGAAGCGAGCCTTCTCCTTCTGTGAGGATTTGCTTTTCACATAGTGCGTCGAGCAGCGATTTCGGAAGCCGTTTTCGCTGACTCGAGGCCGTTTTGCTGAC